>Ga0335077_10000002_pt1 | contig 848893 bp, 716 predicted proteins | sample Lox_Sample_31_FD_207151 | JGI IMG/M metagenome (GOLD analysis project Ga0335077, IMG submission 207151) | Soil microbial communities from Loxahatchee National Wildlife Refuge, Florida, United States - Lox_Sample_3.1 | ecosystem: Environmental > Terrestrial > Soil > Wetlands | place: USA... | reverse complement strand
GACACTCCATTGCGATGAAGCAGTTGCCCTGCTCCTCTCCGACTTCGTAGATCGTGCAGATGTTGGGATGGTTGAGCGCGGAAGCGGCGCGTGCTTCGCGCCGGAAGCGCTCATACGCCTGGGCATCGCGAGCGAGGTCGTCAGCCAGAAACTTGAGAGCAACGAGGCGGCCGAGTTCAAGATCTTCCGCTTTGTAGACCACACCCATGCCGCCGCTGCCAAGGCGCTCCAAGACCCGGTAATGGGAAATGGACTGGCCAGCGATTGCGTGCACAGCCGACACTGAGGGCACTCCCGAAAAATCCTACAAAACGACGCGTGGTGGGAAAGTGTCCAGGGTCACAGAAGCCCGTGATTCCAGTAGTTCGAGGGGGAGATGCCATCCAGTCTTGTCACATCTTTCAGCTGATTCGCTGGCTCTGCCTCTGTTTCACCACTTCGTCGAGCGAGCGGATCAAGATTATTCCCGCGATCACGTATGCCCACACCAGATAGCGGTCTTCGGGTGACGGATACAGTAGAAAATGCGCGGCTGTGGCACAACCCACAACTATCAGCAATTGGTTTGGGCGAAGTTTCCAGGCTAAGCAGCCCAGGAGAAGCCAAGGGGCGACACGGCCGACAATCACGGGAGCGCCGCTCACGAAACCTCGAAAGTATTCTCGAAGTGTGAGCACGTGCGGTATCTGGGCCGGGTAGCGTCCTTCGATAAAGGTGAAGCGAAAAAGGACGACCCAACCATAGTTCCCGGCCCAATGATTAATGCCAACCACAATCGCCAACCCCAGCAAGCCAAGTCCTGCGGCGATTGGCGGCGTCAGTCTTCGTTCCCACGCCAACCACGCTAGGACTGCCAATAGAAGCAAGAGATTGTCGGTCCGTACTCCAAGAGAGACAAACAACAGTCCGAGTGCAAGGTTCCTCTCGCGATCAAGCAGCCAGAGAGCGGAAATAACGATCACGCTAGCCAAAGCATCTGGAGTACCAAACCGACCCAGCAAGAGCACCGGAGATGCTGCGACTAGCAATCCGCTCAGAACAGGCTGCTTCGTCCACAACAGAACGACAATTCCGATTCCAAAAAACGACGCCGCTGAAATAAGGCTGATTGCATTCTGCATGGGAACTATCTTGCCAACAATGCATATCGCCCCGAGATAGAGTGGCCGAATGGCATACAGCGGCTCCAGTTCCCGAAGGTGTTGGGGACTATCTAGGGTCGTGCTCTCTTCTGCACGTGGGCTCGCATGCTTGACGATCGAATAGGCAGCGTCGATCGACTGCGATTTGGATCGTAGGATTCCTTCGTAAATGTAGCGGTCGAGATTGTCCGTTGGGTGGCGGTAGCAACCAAAGGCTAGTCCGGCGAGGAACAATAAACAAAGTGCGAACTTGCTGAAACGAAGCAAGGCGGGATAGTACCACAGCTCACAAAACCCGTTTCCCAGAAACTGAACCGGGCGCGGAGCTGCGCAGCCCAGCCCAGACACGAACCCCAGAAGAATGTTCCGTCAAAAGAAGGAGTGCTTATTCCAGCCGCAGATGGCCGAGCACTCTCCCCAGCCTCAAGACGTGACTGCCATCACTGACAGTCGCGCGATCTTGAGCGGAAGATCACCTCGTAAACTCTCTCGTCTCCCCGACACTTCCCGCCTCGGGACGCGGCATCCTCAGAGGCGAGCGTTGGCATTTGGTGCTGCGATCGATCGAGAAACCAAGGGGATCGAATCTAAGGACGCGGTCCAGGATATCCCCGTGCAAGCCACACTCTCCCATTACCGCATTCTTGAACAAATTGGTGCTGGAGGGATGGGTGTGGTCTTTCGAGCGCATGATGAACGCCTCGACCGCGACGTCGCGCTGAAAGTTCTTCCGCCAGGAATCGTGGCCGAAATGGTGGCCCGCAGGCGCTTCCAAAAGGAGGCGCTCACCCTCTCCAGGCTCAACCACCCCAACATCGCGACGGTTCACGACTTTGACACACAGGATGGCACCGACTTCCTGGTCGAAGAGTTGATCGAAGGCCTGTCTCTCGACGCGATGCTGGCATCCGGGCCACTTTCGGAGAAGGAGATCATCCATCTCGGCTCGCAACTTGTGGAAGGGCTGGCAGCGGCGCATGAGCATGGTGTCATTCATCGCGACCTGAAGCCGGGCAACGTGCGCGTCACCCCCGATGCACGACTCAAGATATTGGATTTCGGCCTTGCCATAATCCTGCGCGGCGAAGTCAGTCCGACCGCGGTGACTGAGAGTCTGAGTGAAACCAAGCGCTGCGTCGGCACCTTGCCCTACATGGCGCCAGAGCAGTTGCTTGGAGGCACACTGGACGCGCGCACCGATATCTGGGCGACCGGTTGCATCCTGTACGAGATGGCAACGGCGCGTCGCCCGTTTCTCGGCTCAGGTCCGGCGCTGACCGACGCAATCCTGCACCAGCAGCCTCCTGCGCTCAGCAAGCTTAATCCTCAGATCAGCGCTGCCCTCGACCGGATAATCGAAAAGTGCCTCGACAAAGATCCGAAGAAGCGCTACCTCTCGGCGCGCGAGATCGCGGTGGATCTGCGGCGAGCCAACTCGACACCGATGTCGGTGGGAATGCGGCTGCGGTTGAGACAGTGGTTCATCGTGTTGGCGGCTGTCGCTGCGCTCGTCGGCATAGGGATAAGCCGGAGGATGATTTTCCTGCAAGGTCCGTCACCGGAACCGGCAACTGGCGTCCAAGCACAAGCGCGCGCAGCACCCCACGAATCCTATTTGGCTGGGCTGAAGTATTTAGAACGGTGGGACAAACCAGCCAACCTAGAGTCCGCGATCGGTTTGTTTGAGCAAGCAGTAGAGGCGGATCCGGGCTTCGCTCTCGGCTTCAGCGCGCTGGGAGAGGCGCACTGGGCGAAGTACCGGCTCGAACACGATGCCCGCTGGATCGACGAGTCAGAGAAAGACTGCCAGCGCGCTGCCGAGTTGAACAGCCAGTTACCTGCGGTCTACGTGACTTTGGCCCGCGTTCACAACGGAAAAGGCCAGTACAACCTTGCTCTCCAGGAGATTCAGCAAGCCCTGAAGCTGGAACCGCTCGATCCCGACGCGTTGCTCGGCGAAGCCGCGGTGTACGCCAGCATGGGGCAGGCAGACCGAGCGGAGAGCACATTCACGAAAGCAGCCGCGCTCCGCCCACAGGATTGGGATGGCTATTACGAGCTTGGGGTTTTCTATTATCGGCAGCACCAATACGCCAAAGCCGCAGCAGAGTTCGAGAAAGTGCTGGAAATCACCCCTGACAATGCGATGGTCCACGCCACCCTGGGGGGCGTGTTGCAATTGTTGGGGAAGGATGCCGAGGCCGAGAGACATCTCAAGCAGTCGATTGAATTGCAACCGAGCTACGCCGGCTATACGAATCTGGGCGCTCTGTACTATCGGAAGCGGCGCTGGGCAGAGTCGGCTGCAATGACGCGGAAGGCTCTCGAAATCAATGGCAACGACTGGCGAGCCTGGTCGAATCTCGACATCGCTTATGAGTGGCTGAACTGGAAGAGCGAGGCCGATCAGGCTTCTCGCAACGAATTGGTGCGCCTGGAAGCAATTGCCAAGGTCCGTTCCGACGACGCCGATGTCCAAGTGGAACTCGGCCTGTTGTACTCGAAGCAGAAGCTGCGGGAGAAAGCGGTGCCGCTCATCGAAGCAGCGCTAGCCCGCGCTCCAGACGATCCCAGCGTGCTTGCCAGCGCGGGTGAAGCCTATGAAAATCTCGGCGACCGCGATGCCGCACTGGAATTGGTGAAGAGAGCTCTGACCCGGGGTTGGACCCTCGCGCAACTGGAGAGTGATCCCGGGCAAAGAAAATTACTACTGGACTCTCGCTTTCGCGAGATCACGCGACAATTCAAGAACAACCAAAGCCCGGCTCAAAGGCCACGCTGATGGGCCCCGGCCGGTTGAGAAGGAGAATATATGCCAACCCTAGAATCAACCGCCACGCTACCTGAAGTAAAGACTGCCCCTCCGGCCAATGGGAAAGACCTCAAAACCGTCGTCACCAGTGAGCCAGCTCCGAGACTCGACGGCCAAAACCTCTTTATCAAGATTGAGGTTGGCCCGGACGAAGCCACGTTTCACTGCCAAGACCTGGAGCACGTCGGCACCCATAGCCAGAGGCACGTTCTCTTCTGGGCGAACAAACATTGCTGGCTGATCTTCACCAACAGATCAGTATTCAATAGAGACTATCTAGAACTGCTGGAAGGCGTAAACGTGGCCGCCCAAGTCTCGGATCAGATACGGGCGGCTGAGACAGGTTACAACGCCCGCGTAACCGCAAAAACCGCAAAAGCAGCAAAGATGATGAAGGCGGCAGTGGTCCCGAAGCATGGCCCCGTAATCGTAGTGCCGTAACGCTACGAACAAGAGCCCGGCCGCACGGCCGGGCTCCGTTCAAGTTCTTGAGAGCGAAGACTCCGCTACAGCACTCGATGAGCTTATGGGTATTTTGTTTCTGGCAAGGAGTTCTTTAGACTCGTTTCACATCAGGAACCGCACGCTGTGACGAGGGCCACTCTGCAACGGACAGACGCACTCTGCGCTGTGCGGCCCGTCACAGACGGAGGCATTCCACAGCAGTAGCTTTATCCTGCTCGTGAATGTGTGCATGTTTCGCTTCATGCACCGGCTCCCTCCCCGGGTGCCAGCGCATTGCGTCTCGCTTCGTCGCAAAAAGAGGAGGTAACCCTATGCCTCTCGACAGCCTGGAATTCCGAACATCTCTTCAGAAGTTACTCGTTGGGCTCATCCTGATTCTTGTTCCTCTGACAGTTTTTGGTTTTTATGTGGCCTTGCAGGGAGACAACCACATTCGACAGGTGAGCGGGGAGAACTTTCGGTCTCTCACTCTCACCGCGGCGGAATCTACATCTGATTTCATTGCAGGACGTGTAAGGGACGTCAGTGTGATCGCCAATACTCCTGGCCCTGTACTGGGCGCTACCCTAGCGAATCGTCAATACGAGCACCTCTCGGAAGAGGCTGTTCGCGCCAAGATCGATGCGATTGAACAAGCCTGGGAAAGTTCGCAGAGCGATGGAGTGTCGACGAAGATCCTCACTTCCGACCTGGCCCGCGACTTGCGTCGTGTCCGTGAACTGAATCCCACGTTGCTGAAAATCACGGTCGCTGATGTCTCTGGAGCGACGGTCGCTGCAACCGATCGACCGGTGCATTACTTCCAGAGTGATCGGGAGTCCTTGCAGGCGCTCTCCGGTGCAGGGCAAGGCGCCATCCATGTCTCCGGTCTGCGCTATGACGATCAGAGACATCTCTACTACATCAGCATCGCCTACCCGATCCTGGAGGAAGGAACGGGAAGATTCATAGGTTCGGTGAGAGCGATGGCTGACCTCTCACCACTATTCGCGCAATTGAACCGCCGTCAGATAGGTCGCACCGGTCGCTTGTTCCTGGTGCAGGAGGATGGGACGGTGATTGAGGCGCAAGGGATTACTTCCTCTATGAGGATCAAGTCCGAAGAGTATGCCGCGATCCGTGACGCCCTTGGCAGCCTGCGTGGGCGCACGGCTGGTTACATCTTCGCCACGTTGCCGAACCAGGAATCTTACCTGATCGGCTTCGCTGACACGGGATTGAAAGAGGCCTATCCGAACCTGCCTTGGATCGTGCTGGCCAGCCAGGAGACGCGCGAGGTCACTGGACCAGTCCGCAACATGATGGCCTTCGCTCTTCTGGTGATGATCCTGGCATTGCTGATTCTGTCCGTTCTCGGCGCGTACGTGTTTCTGCATCGTAAGCAGGTGTTGGAGGATATCGAAACGCCAGAAGACAAGTTGCGTCCGCTTGCGGCCTAGGTTCTTTAAGAGACGACAGCCGTATTCGAGATTGGATGCCGGCCCCGCCGTTCTGGCGCCTTCGCAGCTGGCAGAGCTTGCGCGGCAGAGAGAGAGAGAGAGAGAGAGAGAGAGAGAGAGAGAGAGAGAGAGAGAGAGAGAGAGAGAGACGGCGCTTTGCCATCGGAGTGTGACATATGGTGACCGCATCGGAATTAAGAGACGGCATGGTCATCCGGGTCGAAGGACACATTTACAGGGTCCTGAAGGTCGAGGCGAAGGCTGCGGCCGCGAAACTGGGCGGGGTAGTAAAGGCTGAATTAAGCAATGCAGTTACTGGTCGCCTGTGGGAAGCCCGTTTCCGGCCGCAAGAGCGTCTGGAGGAGCTGCAAGTTGAGCGGCGAAACATGGAATTTCTTTTTGGTGACGGCTCGACCTCCACGTTTATGGATCCTGGCAGTTTCGAGCAGATCGAAGTTTCCAACGAAATCCTTGGACTGGCAGTGAACTTCCTGCAATCAGGCACAGCCGTGCCCTTGGAGTTTTTTGAAGGGAAGCCCGTCAGTGCAATGTTGCCCGATATTGTCGAAGCCCGAGTCGTTCACACCGCACCACCCGTGCACTCTCAACAAGACTGCGCGTGGAAAGAGGCAACCCTCGAGAATGGCGTTTCGATTCGCGTTCCCCTGTTCATTGCGCCGCAGGAATGGGTGCGCGTCGATCTGCGGACAGGCCGTTATCTCGAACGGGTCCACAGTGACCGAAAGCGGATTGCGTGAGATAGATTTCTTGCCGCGCGGAGAGTGACATGCTGGAGATGATAGCCGTTCCGCTGGAGTTTCCGGACGACGCAAATATAATTGTCGGTCAAGCGCACTTTATCAAGACAGTTGAAGACCTTTACGAAGCCATGTGCACCACTGTGCCCCAGGCTCGTTTTGGCCTCGCCTTCAATGAAAGCTCGGGCGCGTGTCTGACTCGTTCGGAGGGCAACGACCCATCTCTCCGCGATTGTGCTATCCGCAACGCTCAGGCCTTGGGCGCCGGCCACACGTTTGTCGTCGTGATGCAGAACGCTTATCCAATTAATGTCCTCCACGTAATCCGCAATGTTCCCGAAGTGTGCTCCATCTTCTGCGCAACCGCGAACCCAGTCCAGGTTATCGTCGCCCAGACTGATCAGGGCCGGGGAATCATGGGTGTGATCGACGGGAGTTCGCCAAAAGGTACAGAAGGGGACACCGACATTGAATGGCGGCATGACTTGCTGCGAAAGATTGGTTACAAACGATAAGTTTCGGCACCGCTTCCGCTTCGAACAAAAAAGAGGAATTATGCAGAGACATTTTTCAAATCGTGGTGAAGCCCTGGCAGAAGTGACCGCTATGAGAGCTCAGGCGCGCCGAGGGCAGTCTGCAAAGTCAGCAGGCATGACGAAGAGCGGTCGGGGGAGTACAAACGAGCAATGGTTCGTGCGGCCTCAAGAAGCAGCTCATCGACCGGAAAGAAAAGCACCAAATCACAGCGGAGGCGGAGACGGCACTCCCGTTCTATAAGCCGGCTGCCCGGTGAGTTTCTTATGCCATCGTAGCTGCGCTTGTCCCGGAATTCAGTGAACCCACGGCGTGCCATCGAGGGTTACGGTGCCTATCGCGCGCGTTCGATCTTGAGAATTTTCCCCGGTTCCACTGCACGCGGAAAACACGACGAGACGTGATTCGAGTCACAGAAACACAGCGCGCATCGACTAAAGAATAGGTTCGTAACTTTCGCCGCCACAGGGCGCTGCGATCGTCGGCCCAGCCGCGAATAAAGGCGTCTCTTGCGTCTTCCAAAACCAAACAAGCTGCGGGCTCTTTCGCAGGTCGTATTCTTTTTTCTCTTTCTGTTTCTTCTCTTGCATACCGAATTCCGAGGCTCGCTGACGGCTTCAGGTAGCGAGATCCGCCTGCCTTACCCTGTTTCGCTTTTCTTCCAACTGGATCCGCTGGTGGCGATCTCAAACGCATTGGCAAGTCATGCGCTCTACCGTGGCTTATTGTGGAGCCTGGTGATTCTGATCCCGACGATGTTTGTAGGGCGCTTTTTCTGCGGATGGATTTGCCCTCTCGGTACCATCCATCATTGCTTCAGCGCCTTCAAATCTGAGCGCAAACGGGGCAAGCAGCTCATTGAATCGAACCGCTACAAACGGTGGCAGACGACCAAATACTATTTGCTCGTGGCTTCGCTAGTGGCAGCCATGTTCGGCACGGGCCTTGTCGGGTGGCTCGACCCGTTCTCTTTGTTGGTGCGCTCCGTCGGTTTGTCGATTCTGCCGGCAACCGACTACACACTGCGGGCGTCCTTGGGTGTTCTTGAGCACAGCCGCTACGCCTCGGTTCAAACCATCGGCAGCGTCTTGCACTTCATCTTCGGGCTGCTGCTGTTGAGCTTCAAGCAGCCCTATTTCCGTTTGGGGATATGGCTGGGCCTGATCTTTGTTCTCCTCGTCGCCTTGAATTTCCGCGTTACACGCTTCTGGTGCCGCGCGCTGTGCCCGCTGGGTGCGTTGTTGGGCATAGTGTCGCGTTGGTCGGTGCTCGGTCTGGTCAAGAGCGCGGAGCATTGCAACGATTGCAATCGTTGCCTGCTGCGCTGCCAGGGCGGGGACGACCCGATCGGTGGCGTGCCCTGGCATCAGCCCGAGTGCCATCTGTGTCTAAACTGCGTCGATGAGTGTCCGGAGCACGCATTGAAGTTCCGGTTTTTTCCGCCACAGAAAGCTGTGGGCACGAACCTGCAAAGACGGAAAGTCCTGACGGGGCTGGCTGCCGGTGCTGTCCTGGTTCCGCTCGCACGCAGCACTCCTGGGTTCGCGACGGAACGGCATGAACGCTTGCTGCGTCCTCCCGGAGCTCTCGACGAAGAGTATTTCCTCGCCCGCTGCATCCGCTGCGGAGAGTGCATGAAGGTTTGTCCGAACAACGCTTTGCATCCCGCTTTTGCAGAAGCCGGGATCGAAGGTCTCTGGACGCCCGTTCTAGTGCCGCGAATCGGCTACTGCGAGGCCAGTTGTGTACTGTGCTCGCAGGTGTGCCCAACGGGAGCTATCTGGGAAATCACGGCAAAAGAAAAAGGCTGGTCGGTGGATGTTGGCCGCACCGACAAACCGGTGCGTCTCGGAACAGCTTTTTACGATCGCGGCCGATGCTTGCCTTGGGCCATGGCGACAGACTGCATTGTGTGCGAGGAGTGGTGTCCGACGTCGCCAAAAGCCATCTATCTTCGACCGGCGGAGTTGATCGATACAGCAGGTAACTCGAAGGAAGTAAAGCAGCCGTATTTGGATCCATCCCGCTGCCTTGGATGCGGCGCGTGCGAATACGCCTGTCCCGTACAGGACCGACCAGCGGTCTACGTGACGAGTGTGGGCGAGAGCCGGTCCCGCACCAACCAGATCCTGTTGAACCGGAGAAAGGCTTGAGCGTCGTACGGCGCTCACGGCGGATGGACAGAAGTTCGCATCATTGACATGGAGTCGTCATGGAACCCGACGCAATCCATCTGAACCGTCGTGACGCACTGATCAAGCTGCTGCGAGTCGCTGGAGCCGGTGCCGGCGCGGCCGGACTGGGGCTTTGGCTGAGCCAACACAGTTGGCGTCCCGAGCCCGCGCTGGCAATAGCGGCGAAGCGCGGCCACACCATAGCAGTTGATCCGCAGTTCCCTGAGATGGCTGTCATCACCGGTGACGATCCCGCGCAACTGGCGCGTCAGGCAGTCCAAGAGTTGGGTGGAATTCGGCGCTTCATCGCGCGTGGAGACGTCGTCTTGGTGAAACCCAACATCGGCTGGGACCGCACTCCCGAGCAGGCGGCCAACACCAATCCCGATGTGGTGGCTGAAGTCGTTCGCCAGTGCTCGAACGCGGGAGCCAAACGAGTCATCGTCACCGACGTGAGCTGTAACGATCCGCGCCGCTGTTTTCAGCGATCCGGCATCGCCGAGGCTGCGCAACGCGCAGGGGCAGAAGTTCTCCTTCCGGACCCGGCCAGGTTCAAGGAAGTGGATATCCAGGGTGAAATTCTGCGCGCCTGGCCAGTTCTCGATCTCTTCCTAAATGTGGATAAAGTCATCAATATTCCGATCGCAAAACACCACTCCCTGACCGGCACAACGTTGGGCATGAAGAACTGGTACGGCATGCTCGGCGGCCCACGCCATCAACTGCACCAGAAGATTCACGAGAGTCTGGTGGACCTTGCCGATTTCGTTCGAGCAACTCTGACCATCGTTGACTGTTATCGGATTCTCATTCGCAATGGCCCGACCGGGGGCAACCTGCAAGATGTACTGCTGAAGAAGACGCTGGTCGCTGGAACTGATCCAGTCGCTCTGGATGCGTTTGTGGCAAAGGCATACTGGAACCTCGAGGTTTCCTCACTGCCTTATCTCAAGATGGCGGCAAATCGCGGACTGGGAACATACGAGTTCGAAAAAGTTCGGACGCAGATCAAAAGGTTGTGACGGAACTATTAGGTGCCCAACGATGATGAATCTCTCACTTCCACGAACGCTAGTCTTGATCTGTATCGCCGCAGTAGTAGCCGGGCAAGCGCAGAGTGCTAGTCCGCCGACCTCCAATGCTGCTCAAAAGCAATCTGCAAGCCTTCTGCGCGAACCCCTTCCGGTGCAGGCTGCCGCACAAGGTCCACCTTCGATCTATAACCCGGAGACTCTCTATCAATACATTGACGGAGGAGCGGATATTTATCTCCTCTATGACTTCAAGGAACTGCTGCATCAGGATTTCAAGAGTGGCGCGGCAGAGATCACCGTGGACATCTACCAGATGGGCGAACTCGAGGATGCATTTGGCATCTACGCGGCAGAACGCTCACCCGGTTACAAATTCATTTCTCTCGGAGCGGAGGGATATCGAGATCGCGGAACTCTGAGTTTTCTACAGGGCCATTACTACGTGAAGCTCGCCGGTTCCGGTGCAAACGCGGATGGCTTGCTCGATCAATTTGCGAGGCTTCTTTCTGCGCGAATCGGAACTGCCCGGACGTTACCGGCGCTCCTTCAGAAGCTTCCTCGAGAACATCGGGTTCCCCATTCCGAGCAATACGTAAGAAAGGACCCACTTGGTCATGCGTTTTTAGCGCCGGCGTACGTTGTCTCGTACGCGCAAGCGAAGCAGGAGAGCAAGCTCGTAGTGTCTGTGGCCAGCAGTGCGCAAGAAGCCAAATCACGGGCGCAACAGCTTGCGCAATATTTCAAGCAGAGCGGCGAGTGTGCTCCAGCCCCCGAATTGGGAGAAGGCGGCATTCGCGCGAGAAACAACTATGAAGGACGGCTGATTGCGCGCACGCATGGTCGCTATTTAATTGCGCTGCTAAATCCTCCGGAAAATGGGACAGAGATTATGAGGGCCGCTGCGCTGAGCCTGCAGTAACGACGTTAAACACAGACACAGGTTCGAAATCTGTCTTCAGGAGTTATGCCATGAAGAATCAGGGAAACTGGAATCGTCGGGAATTCATCGTGAAGCCGATTCTGTGGGCGGGAACGGCCAGCCTTTTAGCAAAGACGGACCTGCTTGCGAGTTCCCCACTCGAGCCTTCGGCCTTGCCGGTCTTGCAGCGCACCTTGGGCAAGACTGGTCTCACTCTGCCGGTCGTCAGCATGGGAGTGATGAATGCCGACGTACCTGGCCTACTGCGGCGCGCGTATGAGCTAGGCATACGACATTTTGATACGGCGGCGGGTTACCAGAACGGACGCAACGAAGAGATGGTGGGACAGGTCATCAAAGAGATGGGCGTGCGCGACAAGGTTGTGATCTCGACGAAGCAGCCATCTCGGAACCGTCCACAAAACACTGCTGAGGCCAAGAAGCACTTCATCGAGGGAGTGGAGGGCAGTTTAAGACGCCTGCAGATGGACCACGTGGACATTCTTTACCATCACGCGGTGGATTCTGTAGAGGATGCCCGTGCAGAAGGTCCGCTGGAGGCGCTGCAAAGCTTGAAGAAAGATGGCAAGACGAGGTTCATTGGAATATCAACACACAAGACTGTGGACGTATTGAACGAAGCGATCCGCCTGGGTCTGTTCGATGTAGGCCTGGTGACGCTGAACTACACCATGGCACACGAGGCGGGAATTCTCTCTACGATCGAAAAAGCCTCAAAAAGCGGGATGGGAATTGTCGCGATGAAGACTCAGGCAGGAGGCACGGTTAGGCCGGACGCAAAACTTCCTAAAGAACTGCCGCCGGCCAGCCAAACCGCGCTGCTGAAGTGGGTTCTGAATCACGAGTTTATTTCTACGGCCATACCGGGTTTCAGCACGTACGAACATCTCGAGCAGGATTTTTCCGTGGCACGTGACTTGGCCTACACGCACGAGGAGGAAAAGTTCCTGGCCGATAAGAACTTTGCCGCCGAGGCAGAGTTTTGCCGGCAGTGTGGCGAATGCACGAAGGATTGCCCTAAGCAGGTAGATATCCCTGTGTTGATGAGGTCCCACATGTATGCAGTGCAGTACAAAAATGTCGAGCTGGCGCGGGAGACACTGGCGTCGGCTGCGGCGGGCCGAGGGCTTGCAGATTGTGGCGCATGCGAGTCGTGCCTAGTCACCTGCCGAAACACCGTGCAAGTCGGGCGGAAGATTTCGCAATTGAGAGCGTTGCTCGCAGCCAGTTGATCGCCCAGGCTGCACGTATTCAGTCGTACCTGTACGGGGCTCGGTTTGATGGAACAGCAAGTGGCCGTCCCCGGTCGACTCCTAACTCATGTACAGCCATTTCCGCCAGCACAGCATTGATCGTGCATCCGTCGGTGACCCGCATAGGCGAAAGCAAACGATATCCGTAACAGTCTTACCACACAATTGGAACCAGTTTGCGTGATCGGGCAGAGGTACGAATCCTTGCGAGGGTCTGCGATACGTGTACGACCGCGCACTTGGCCCTGATCGTTTTCCATGCTTCGTCGTGTACTTCCGGGATGTCTTTCTAGCATCTTGTTCCAAGATTCCGATCGAAACTATAGTCCACGCATCCTTCCCAGCGTCGTGGTTCGTTAGCAGTTAGTAAGTCAGTTACATCTTGGTTCTTTCGCACCAGGTTGTTTCCTTCTCGCCACTTTGGAACAGCCACAACCTAGGCTGACTCGAATATTGGGCTGACCCTCCCTTTAAGGCGAATCCGCCTCTACGCTAAAAGTGTGTCCACTTTGTGAGGAGGAGTGTGTCATGAAGCATCGCAATCCGCTGCAAGCCTTGCTGATCAGTTTTTTCTTGCTCGTGCCCGGGACGATCTTCGCACAGAATCCGAACTGCACGATCATCGTGCCGAAAGCTCCGCTGACCGCCGCGGGGCTCGCAACTCCCTATCAGTTAACTGCGACGAATCCTGCCGATGGCGACTGTCATGAAACGAATACCTCGTCGTCGGCGTTTGTGCAGGCTGCAATTTTCGACCCGGCCACCGGTCAAATTTCGATTTACAACCCGCTCGTGATCGATGCGGGCACAACGCCGGCGCCGGGCGCGGCTCCGATCCCGCCGAGCCTTCCGAACAATGCCACCGTGGCGCTCTGGTTCGGCTTTAACGGCGACAACTTGGTGCAGCAGGGAGCTAAGCAAGGGGTGCTGGAGGCCAATGCCTGCGTCAACGGCTTGCCCAATAGCGTCTTCGGGCAATTCTCATACTGCAACGCGTCGGCTTTTTTCAAAGCTGCCAGCAAAGCTATCCGAAAAGGATTATTGCAAGTTCCGCCGCTGGGGACGGCAAGCGATGGCCGCCCGTGTCCATCGGTCCGCGACTTCTTTGTTGTTGATCAAGATCAAAGCGACAATTTGCCCGTCACCTATCTGATCAGCGCAGACGGATTACTCGCTCAGAATACGGCGGCCAACGTCAAGGCTCTGCCCGGCGCAACCCCGCTCGGCAATCCCAGCGATAACGGCCTGGTTGACAGGTTCCTGGATCCCGACATGAGCTGCACGCCCTGGAAAGTAGCCGATCTCGCCGATCCGGGCCAGCAGGTTGCTGGTCTGCCACTCAACGAACTGCAGGCGAGGCTGTACCAGAAGCCGCCAATTGCGCGGATTCCTGCGGGCGATCCCATGGTCCTGAATACCGATGGAACGATCAGCCTTGCCAAAACCAATGCGTACCGGCGCGGAGTGGGACAGATCGAAGTGCGTTACATCGAGCAAGCCGACACGGCGCGATATTGCCGGCGCATGCTCAGAGTCGCGCCCAACAGGCTCTTACTGAATCAGGCTCTCCTGCTGGCCAACGCTTCCCCGGTTGCTGATGCCGCCAATTCCATGCTCACGTTTATGGCACAACGCTTTGTAGCCAGTTACGACATCCTCGACTGCCAAGGCTTGCTGGACATATCCGATCCGATTTCCGTGACCCTGGACGCAAATGGCGTTGCCATCAGCGCCACCATCAACACTCTCTCCAAGAAATCAAACCAAGTGCTGGCGTCGTACGAGGCGGAAGACAATGCAGCCGACGAGGCGGACATGGCCGCGGAGGCAACGGATTAGTGCCGCTCGAGCGCCATCAGGGCGGCGCTGATGCACGACACGCTCAGGGAATGGAGGGACACCCTGAGTGTGTCGTCGCAAATTTAAGGCGGCGTGTTAAGCGGTTGCTTGGTACTGCTATCGGTCGCCATATCAAAACCAAGACTGCGGCCTTTAAAACTCTGCGAGTCGAAACCCTTCGCGCACTCGCGAAGCCAGTAATTTCAGGAGCCATTGTGCTGGGCGTCTTGTCGACATCTGTTCCGGCGGCAGCGCAGATATCTCCCGGTCCGCTCGCGCGCGCGCACCAGTCGATCAATGGCGTCACCGGCTGTGTGAGTTGCCACGAGGTCTCGGCCGGCAAGCCAATCTTTAAGTGCCTTGGCTGTCATACAGAAATTGCTTCGCGAGTCGCTACGGGAACGGGATTGCATGCTACCTACGACATCAAGCCGGGATCAAGTGAGAAGTGCGCGACGTGCCATTCCGAACACAACGGCGAGGATTTCATCCTGACAAAATGGGATCTGAAAACCTTCGATCATGGCAAAACCGGCTACAAACTCGAGGGCGCGCATTCCAACATCAGCTGCAATCGCTGTCACTCGACGGAACACATACCTGAAAGTGAACGGGCGACGATCAAGCTCAAAGATCTTAATAAAACGTTTCTGGGAGTTTCTCCAGCTTGCACCAATTGCCACAAAGACCGGCATGAGGGACGCTTGGGCGCAGATTGCCTTCGATGCCACGACTTTGTCCGCTGGAAACCAATTGATGTCGTCAGATTCGATCATTCGCTCACCGCTTATCCCCTTACTGGCTTGCACAGCAAAATTGCCTGCCAGAAGTGCCATCTGTCCGGACGCGACGGGCAGCCGCGATACACCGGACTTGCGTTCCGGAATTGCAGCGATTGCCATGCCGATCCTCATCGCGGAGGATTTCCGCAGACGTGTCAGTCCTGTCATACCACAGCAGTCTGGAGCACGATCTCGCGGGCAGCATTAAATCGTGCGTTTGACCATTCAAAAACTAAATATCCATTGCTGGGCAAGCATGCCGAGGTTGAGTGCGTGAAGTGCCACACGAACGGAGACTTCACAAAACCGCTGGCATTTCAGAAGTGCTCCGATTGTCATCACCCCGATCCGCACGGAGGCCAGTTCAACAAGCGAGCGGGCGGAGCCGAGTGCTCCGGATGCCATACCGTGGACGGGTTCAAACCGTCCACCTTTAGATTGAAAGAACATGCAGCAACCCGTTATCCATTGCAAGGCAAGCATGCCGGACTGCGGTGCGCGCAGTGCCATGTTCCAAGCGGAAAAACAACAATTTACAAGATCAAGTTTCAGTACTGCACGGATTGCCATGGCGATGAACACGCAGGACAGTTTGCCAAAGCGCCGCACTTGAACCATTGCGAAGAATGCCACGGCCTGCAGGGATTTCGGCCATCCACATTCACTCTCTCCAGGCACAACAAATTGTCATTCGACTTGAGTGGAAGTCACCTGGCGATTCCATGCATCGACTGCCATAAGACATCCGCCAATTTCAAGCCGAAGCCGACCGCGCAATATCACTGGTCCGGAGTCAGTTGCACGAGTTGTCACGCGGATCCGCATCAAGGGCGCTTTAACGCATTGGTGCGAGCGGCAGGGCCGAATCGCAAGGCGCTTGGCTGTGACAGTTGCCACTCCACCGAGACGTGGGACGACGTTTCGCGCTTCGACCATTCGAAGACAACATTCCCCTTGCTGGGCGCGCACAAGACAACGAGGTGCCGCAATTGCCATGAGCCTCTAAAGCGAAGCGTGAGCCTCAGTGCCGCGGAGTTTAAAACCAAATCTGCAAGGTGCGAAGCCTGCCACGCAGATCCCCATGGATCGCAGTTTGCCAGAGTCGGAGGTACGACCTGCGCAGATTGTCATGCCAGTACGAGATGGAAACCATCTTCATTCAACCATGACAAACAGACGTTATTTGCCTTGCAGGGCGTGCACCGGAACGTGCCTTGTGAGAGTTGCCACAGATTAAGCCGAATGGTCGGACGAAAAGTTATGCGTTTTTACAAGCCTACTCCGAGGCAGTGCGTTGGATGCCATGGCCCCGACACAGCGAAGCACAGTGCCACGACGAATTGAATGTAATTAGTCAGGAAAACTGCATCGCCGTTGAAACGTAGAGGAGAGCTGCATTGATCGGCAACATCTTACTGGTCCACGCATTGCTGCTGCTGCAGATGGCCTCTGCGCCAGCGGCGAGCCAGACGGCAGGACCGTCGGAGTCTGAGGCCGGTCCGCACGGGCCGATGCAGGTTGCGTGCGAGAAGTGCCACACATCATCGGCGTGGAAGCCGATACGCCGCAAGCCTGAGTTTGATCACAGCAAGACCGGTTATCCGCTGCGCGGCTTGCACGCGGCTGTTGCCTGCCAGGAGTGCCACGCCGATCCGGTGTTTTCCGACGTGGGCCGCAATTGCCAGGATTGTCACGCCGACATTCATCGCAGGAAGAACGGCCCGCAGTGCGACCTCTGCCACCGAGTGAGCGGGTGGCAAGTTTCGCTGCGAGACATCAACGCGCACCAGGATCGATTTCCACTCATCGGCGCGCATGCTGTGGCGGATTGTTACTCGTGCCACAAGGCTGGCGCCGTGGGTCAATTCAATCGGCAGGGACTCTCAACCGATTGTGTCAGTTGCCACGTGAAAGCATTTCAGAAAGCCACAGCGCCAAATCATGTGGCGTCGGGATTTTCAACCGATTGCCTCCAGTGCCATACAAGCATGGACACCTGGATGACGACAGTGATGCCGAGAGCGAGGACGCACAGGTGAGGGTGGTCGCCGAGTTCTGCCTCTTACTTTTATTCGTGTCCACATGTGTGGCACAAGGCGGAACTGCGGACATCGCGAGCATTCGAAAATTGAAAATTACTCAGGGCGGAAGCAATACAAAACTCGAGTTCGTGCTCACCCGGCACGTGGAGTCCAAAATCACGATCGCCACGGAACCGGACCGGCTGGTTCTGGACTTATTTCAGACTCGGACCAATCCACGACAGCGGAGGATCAAGATCAATCGAAACGGCGTGCAACAGGTACGTGTAGGTCTCAACAGCAGCGATCCGCTAGTCACCCGAGCTGTGGTAGACCTCGATTCGGCCCGTCCATATGAACTCAGGAGCGTGGGCAATACGGTCGTGCTTACCGTCATGCCGCGGGTCGATGCGACCGCGTCTGTGGAACCTCCGCGCGCGCCCATTCCGGCCGCGAGCGATTCGCTGCTAGGAGGGCTGAGGACTCGGCCGCGAAGCCCGCGAGAGGATAAATCAACATCAGCGGCGAAGGTACCGGCGTCAGGTGAAACAGAGCAGCCTCCAGATGCAAACCTTCATGTGCTCTTCAAGGTGAAGTACGTCGCTGATGGCGTGGTTTATTTGGTTGGTGGAAGGACGTCCGGTCTGGCTAAAGGAATGAAACTTGTGGTGCGCGATGTTGTACGGCTTTGGCCCGACTCCTGGGCGCCGCAAGGACCGGCCCTTGCGGGACTCGATGTCATTTCGGTTTCGGGCACGTCGACGGTAGCGGAGATTCACAACGCGAAACGAAACGTTGTACCCGGGGATTGGGCCGAACTTTCGGAAGCGGAGTACCGCCAGCTTGGAGAAACCCCGGCTGCGAGTTCCCTGCTTACAAGCTCTGCGCCTTCACCAGCGCCCATCGAGTCATTAAGACCAGAGAAAGCTGACGCATCCTCGCAGGAAGAGAGCAGGATTCGAGCCAGAATTGGGCTCGACTACAGCGGGATCAGCAGCAGCGGCTCGACTCCGGGGCGCAGCAGCACCAAGGGCATGACAATTTCCGCCGATATGACGCGCATTGGCGGGACGTCGTGGAACCTGCAAGGTTACTGGCGGGGCAGGCTGACTTCGAATTCGCAGCCGAACGAAGGGACGCTGCAGGATTATCTGGACCGCACCTATACCCTGCAGCTTTTTTATGACAATCCAAACTCCAGGTGGGTGGCGGGATTCGGACGTCTCTATCTGCCCTGGGCGGTAAGCCTCGACACGATTGATGGTGGCTATTTTGGACGAAAGGTAGCGGGCGGCGTTACTGCGGGAGTATTTTTCGGCTCCACTCCGGATCCGTCGTCGTGGCACTACCGTCCAAACCAGCAGACTGCTGGCTCGTTCGTCAATTTCGAAGGCGGCAACTATGACGACTTTCATTGCACAAGCACGGCTGGATTTGCCGCAGACATGTTGAAATGGCAGCTCGATCGGCCTTACGTTTTTCTGGAAAACGGATTGTCGTACTCGAAATACTTTTCTGTCTATCACTCCCTCATCGTCGACTCGCCGCAAGGCGACAGCACCGACGGGATCAAGCCCGGCGCTGGAATCGGCCGCAGCTATCTCAGCGTCCGAGTTACGCCTAGACAGTGGATTTCGTTCGACCTTTCGCACAACTACTTCCGCGATACTCCAACCGCAGCGACCGCGCTGATCGGCACTGGACTCGTTGACAAGCTTCTCTATCAAGGCGTGAATGCGGGTGTTCGCGTCGAGCCTGTCCGCAATCTTGCGGTCTATACCAGTCTGGGCCGGAGCGATAAAACTGGCGACGTACATCGAAGCCTGAACGAGATGTATGGCGTCACGTGGAAAGAAATCTGGAAAACGGGTATTCGTGCCGACGCCCACTACTCAAAGTTCGACAGCTCGTTTGCACGCGGAGAATATCGGGCTCTCACCTTCTCGCGTCACTTAGGCAACCGAACTGTCTGGGATGCTCAGCTGGGCAGCCAAAGCTTGAGCTCTCCATTCACCGTGAATCAGCACTCCATCTTTCTGGATTCGTCATTTGACGCCAACTTCGGCAGCCACACGTTTCTGCAGAGTGGCTACACAATTGAACGCGGCTCTCAGCTGAACTACACCCAATGGCGCCTCAGCCTGGGATATCGCGTGGACGCGAGAGGAGGAACAAAATGACCGCACATTCAACCTTCGCTCCGGCGGTATCGGTCACGGCTAGCTCGGTTCCTGCTAGCCAGGGCAGGGGACATCGACGCCTCTTGCTCACGATGTTGATGGTCGCGGTCATGGCGATTGTCTCACTGGGAATTTACGGCCGTGACTACTATCGGCTCGGCCAAAGCGAGAGGCCATATTCTCCGAAGCATCACTTGTTGAAACCCGGCGGAACGGTGGGCATCAATCTGGGATTTGCAGGCGTTTTGATTCTGTGCGCCATCTTTTTGTATCCGCTTCGAAAACGCTGGGGATGGCTGCAAAAACAGGGGAATTCGAAGCACTGGCTCGATCATCATGTCGTTCTGGGCGTGGCCGCTCCGGTCTGCATCGCGTTTCACGCGTCGTTCAAGTTCAACGGACTTGCTGGGATTGCATTCTGGATGATGGTCGCGGTTTCGCTGAGCGGACTTATGGGACGTTACCTTTACGCTCAGATTCCTCGACAAGTAGCATCCGCTGAATCCACGCTGCTCACATTGCAGGAATCGCTCCAAAATCAGAAGATCATCCCACAAGCGGATCTGCAACGCTTGCTGTACCGATTGCCCTCTCGCAGCAACGTGAGTCGCTGGTCGGCATTCCATGCTCTGGGCTACATGGTCGCCTCTGACTTGGCTCGGCCGATTTGCATCGCACTACTACGCCTGAAAGTCAGCAAGACAAAGCGCGGTGTCGGGTCGATGAGTGGGGCGCCCACGCGGACAAACTTCCTGCTGGATCACGTAATCATGTTGGCCCACAAGCAGGCTGTGCTCTCGCGGCGCATTTTGTTTCTTTCTCACGCTCAACAGGTATTCAGAATGTGGCACGTCGTGCATAAGCCGTTCAGCTATGCCTTCGCTGTGCTGGCATTAGCGCATATTGTGGTCGCGATGCTGCTGGGATTTCTGTGAGTCCGAGTGAATGCCATGAATTTTCTTGCTACCCTCGCGCTTGCAGCTGCCATCGCAACATTCTTCGTCTATCGCTATCTGAAAAGTATACATAGAGGCGAGGAGCAGACACGTCGCCTTCTCGAAAAATCAGCTTTGCATTCCGACGGACCCAAAGGGCTCCACCCTCGAATCGATGACGCTCTATGCATTGGTTGTGCAACGTGCACGACAGTGTGCCCCGAGGGTGATGTGCTAGCGATGCTCGGAGGCAAGGCCGTCATTGCCAATGGACAGAAATGCATTGGTCACGGGCGCTGTGCAGAAGCCTGTCCGGTCGGCGCGATCACGATGGTAATGGCTCCCCCGAGCGCTGGCGCCGAGATGCCGCATCTCACATCTGAGTATGAAACCAATATCGAAAACCTGTTCATCATCGGAGAACTCGGCGGTTTGGCGCTGATCAGGAATGCAGTGAACGAGGGGCGCGCTTGCATCGACGTGATCACCCGCAGACTCCAGAACATGGAGGGTTCGAAATTCCATTCAGACATGTACGACGTTGTGATCGTCGGCGCCGGACCCGCCGGCATCAGCGCCTCGCTGCGCGCCATCGAAAACAAGCTCGACTACGTCACGATAGAACGCGATGAGGTTGGCGGAACAATCGCGAAATTTCCGCGACAGAAAATCGTGACCACTACTCCGCTGGAGTTTCCCACGTACGGAAAGCTCAACAAGACCGAACTATCAAAAGAACACCTGCTGGCCTTTTGCGACATGGTGCTGAATCGAGTGGACTTCAATGTTTGTACCAATGCGACGGTCGATGCAATCGATAAGCACCCGGATGGCAGCTTCGTGGTTTGGACGCCGACGCAGCGCTATCCTGCGCGCACGGTCGTTCTGGCCATCGGCCGGGCGGGCAATCCCAAGAAGCTTGGGGTTAAGGGAGAGTCCCTTCCCAAGGTGATGTACCGTCTGATTGAAGCCGATCATTATCGCAATAAGCGAATCCTGGTTGTCGGTGGCGGCGACAGCGCGGTCGAGGCGGCTATGGGACTCGCGCAACAGTCCGGCAATCAGATCACGATGTCGTATCGAGGAAGTGAATTCAGGCGAATCAAGGAACGCAACGCCAAGCGTCTGCAGGAATGCGTGCGCGCTCGAACGATCAACATCATCTTCAACTCAATGCCTGTGGAATTTACGCAGGAAAGCGTCGTCCTGAAATCCGGTGGAGAGTTGCAAGTCCTTCCCAACGATTTCGTCTGGATTTTTGCCGGTGGAACGGCTCCGTATGATTTCCTTAGGAAGGTTGGTATCCGCTTTGGATCGTCTGCACCACAGATCGCTCCCGCGTCCGTGAATATCCCCGCGACCGGCCACCCTTTGTCCCCTGAACATCCCTAAGCCCCCCAACGGCATCCAAAACCCATCTCAGAACGGTTGCCCGGCTCGCAAGCGGGTCGCATAACGTTTGTCATTCGCCCCACACTCGGAATAGCCTATCTCAACAGGAGTCGAACATGAGCGCCATCGAAGCGAGCGTTCCCTCTGAAGTGGCCGAACTGACCCCATACGCGCCGACGCGATCAACGATCAACGAAAAAACGCTGAGTCCCGACGAACTCCGCAACATTGAGACCTACTGGCGAGCCTGCAATTATCTGAGCCTGGGAATGATTTACCTGCTCGAAAATCCTCTGCTCGCGGAACCTCTGAAGCCCGAGCACATCAAAAACCGGCTGCTGGGGCATTGGGGTTCGAGCCCGGGATTGTCGTTTATTTATGTGCATATGAGCCGGCTGATCAAGAAATATGATCTCGACGCCATATTTCTTGCCGGGCCGGGCCACGGCGCGCCCGGCGTTTTGGGGCCGGCTTACCTGGAAGGAACATATTCGGAGATTTACCCGGAGAAAAGCCAAGATGTTGATGGCTTGCGCGAGTTCTTCAAGTGGTTCTCTTTTCCGGGTGGCATCGGTAGCCATTGCACGCCGGAAACGCCGGGATCGATTCACGAAGGCGGTGAACTCGGCTATGTTCTTTCCCACGCATGCGGCGCTGCGTTGGACAATCCCGAGTTGATCGTCACGGCCGTGGTTGGCGATGGAGAGTCTGAAACTGGGCCGCTCGCTACCTCCTGGCACATCAACAAATTTCTCAATCCCGCACGCGATGGCGCGGTGCTTCCAGTGCTTCATTTAAACGGATACAAGATCGACAATCCCACGCTGCTGGCGCGCATTTCGCATGAGGAACTCGAGAGTCTGTTCCGCGGCTTTGGCTGGACTCCATATTTTGTGGAGGGGTCCGACGTTGATTCGATGCATCAGGCGATGGCGGGGACGATGGAGCATTGCGTTCGCGAGATTCGCAGGCATCAGCAGGTAGCACGTGAATCGACAGTTGCGGCGACCCGCCCACGGTGGCCGATGATCGTTCTCCGGTCCCCGAAGGGTTGGACGGCGCCACGCGAAGTGGAAGGGCATTTTCTGGAGGGCTTCTGGCGCGCGCACCAGGTCCCGTTGCCCAATGTGAAGAATGATCCCGAACAGCTGCATACCCTGGAACGCTGGATGCAATCGCTGCGGCCCGATCCATTCTTCGATGATCATGGCAAGCTGGCCGCAGTTTTTCGCGAACTCTCGCCCAGCGGAATGCGCCGTATGAGCGCAAATCCGCACGCGAATGGTGGGCGGTTAAAGAAGGCGCTTAGGCTGCCTGATTTCCGAAAATATGCGAACAACACCGAGAGGCCAGGAAAAGATCAGGCGGGAAACACTGCACCGCTGGGCGTGTTCCTCGCGGATGTGATGAAACTCAACGCGAACAACTTCCGGGTGTTCGGGCCTGACGAAACCACATCCAACCGGCTCGACGCCATCTACAAAGTCAGCAAGAAATTCTGGATCGAAGAATACTTCCCGGAGGATCGCGACGGCGGCAACCTCGCCCCTGATGGGCGCGTGATGGAAATGCTAAGCGAACATACGATCGAGGGAATGCTGGAAGGCTATCTACTGACCGGGCGGCATGGTTTTCTGTCATCGTATGAATCGTTTATTCACATCATCGACTCCATGTTCAATCAACATGCAAAGTGGCTGGAGATTTCCAATGGACTTTCCTGGCGCGAGGCGATTGCCTCTCTGAATCTGCTGATCACATCTACGGTCTGGCGGCAGGATCACAATGGGTTCACGCACCAGGATCCCGGCTTTCTGGATGTTGTGGTGAACAAGAGTGCAAGAGTTACCCGCATCTATCTGCCGCCCGACGTGAATTGCCTGCTCTCGGTCGCAGATCACTGTCTGCGCAGCCAGAACTACATCAACGTCATTGTCTGCGACAAACAGAAACATCTGCAGTATCTCAGCATGGACCACGCCATCATCCACTGCACCAAAGGAATCGGCATTTGGGATTGGGCGAGCAACGACGAAGGCGGCGAACCCGATGTCGTCATGGCGTCTGCGGGAGATATTCCGACGCAGGAAGCGCTGGCTGCGACTGCCTTGTTGCGCAGGGAATTCCCGGATCTCAAAATCCGATTCGTCAACGTGGTAGATCTTTTCAAGCTTCAGCCCAATACGGAACACCCGCACGGGCTTTCCGACCGGGATTTCGACTCACTGTTCACCGTGGACAAGCCTGTAATGTTCAACTTTCACGGATACCCAACGCTGATTCATCGGCTTGCCTATCGGCGGACGAACCATCACAACATTCACGTACGCGGCTACAAGGAAAAAGGCAGTATCAATACACCTTTGGAGCTAGCCATTGAAAACAACATCGACCGTTTCAGCCTCGCGATGGACGTAATCGATCGCGTGCCTAAACTGCAAAAAGTTGGCGGACATGCGAAAGAACATTTTCTGAACCAGCAAATTCAGTGCCGCAACTATGCGCACCAGTACGGCATCGATCCACCCGAGGCAGGCCAGTGGGGTTGGCCTTACTGAGAGCGATTCCCCTAAGAAGGATGTGGCTCTCCAAGAATGATGCGAACGGTGTCGCGAGCAATCAGCAACTCTTCATCGGTCGGGATCGCATAGGCGTGCAGTTTCGAATCTGCGGTTGAAATCTGGCCTTCGCGACCGACCGTTTGCTGATTTTTTTCGGCGTCGATCCGCAATCCCGCCCACTCCATTCCGGTGCAGATGCGGGCGCGGATCTCGGGGGCGTTCTCGCCGATTCCGCCCGTAAACACCACTGCATCGGCGCCGCCCATGGCCGCAAGGTATGCGCCGATGTATTTTCGCGCGCGGTAACAAAAGATCTCGATGGCGAGGCGTACACGGCGGTCGTCATGTTCTTTCAGTTCCGCCTGCAGTTCCCGCATGTCGTTGGTGAGCCCGGAAACACCCAACAAGCCGGACTGAGTATTCAAAAGCGAGTCGACCTCGGAGGGCGAAAGGCCTTCTTTGCGCGCGATTGCACCCACAATCGCTGGATCGAGATCCCCAGCTCGCGTTCCCATCACTAAACCCTCGAGCGGCGTCATTCCCATCGAAGTATCGACAGAATTTCCCGCTTTGATCGCGGCGGCGGAACAACCATTCCCGAGATGCAGCGTGATGATGTTGGTCTGTTCGCGCGTAAGCCCGCGCAAGACGCGATAGCGAAACGCGACATAGCGATGCGAGGTTCCGTGGAAGCCATAGCGGCGAATGCGGTATCGCCGATAGAGGTGATAGGGGATGGCATACAGATAGGATTGCTCGGGAAGCGAATGATGAAACGAAGTATCGAAAACAGCGACTTGCGGCACATCTTTGCCAAATAGTTCCTGCGCGGCGCGAATGCCCTTGAGATTATTGGGATTGTGCAGAGGAGCAAGCTCGATGCAATCCTCAATAGCTTTGAGGACGCCGTCATCCACTCTCGCGGACTCCTTGAAATATTCGCCGCCGTGAACCACACGATGACCGACGGCGTGCACATCGGCGGTGCTTTTGATCTCCGGCATTCCTGAACGTTCCGAAGCCATGTAGCGCATCAGATAGTCCAGAGCGGAGCCGATGTCGCGGAGCGAAGCGGTGAACGTCTGCGGTTGGTCGTCGCGATGGCGAAATCGAACTATGGCCTCGCCGCCGACACCTTCGATCTCTCCGCGGCAGATGCGCTCGTCGGTGTGCGACTTGATCCTAGCGGAATCAGTCGCGATGATCTGGAATTTGAGGCTGGAACTCCCGGAGTTCAGCACCAATACGTTCATGATTGCGCCCTCGAGAAATCTTCTCCTTGAAGATAAGCGCAGCGCCTCGAGGGCGGCAAATTCGGCGAGGTATCTTAGAGCGGTTCGGGCGCGGCACGACCCGCTATTTGCTACCGAAAGGTTTCTTTTGACGTCGAATCAGAACTCCGGGAGAGAGTTGTCGGTCGGCGGCATCGGATCGTTGAGAGTTGAGTTCTGTCACCAACTCCAACCCGAAAAAGAAAAAGGGGCGATCCCCCCGGTCGCCCCCTTCCGCCATCTCCCCTGCCGTGGTAGGTTGTCAGGGGAGTGGGTTCGTGCTCCGGTTAAACCACGGGTGAATATAGCCTCAGAGAAAGAAAGTTATCGTAGTTCCAGCAGTTCATTGCTTTTCGATCAGGCAGTACTCCCCGAGTTTATTTTGCCGACTTTTATCATCCTCGGCATACACCTCGACATCTCTGCACTCGTACAACCCGAAGTTCGCAGGAAGTTCAACCATCTGGTACTTGCCGTTGTTTAGGGCAGCACATCCCGGTGCCCCTTGGTTGCACTGCAGTACGTTCGTCTTGCCGGCTTTCAAGATGTCCACCAGCACAACCCCGTTGTTCAGCTTTTTTCCCTCTACTGTGATATAGGACTTCTCCTGTGCCAAACCTTCCGCTGACCCAAACGAGAGGAAGAGGACCAGCAGAGTGCAAGGAATAATTTCCCTCATATAAACCTCCCTGGGTGAGGCTGGGTCTTTCCGCGCCGATTCCTGGCAGATGTATGTTTGCGCGTCGGACAGATTGTTGTCTGTGACGCCAGGCACCTCCGCGAGCGGAGAGAACCTTCAAGAATATTCGCGACACACCGCCTCAGGGACGCAGCAATCACCTCACGAGTGCATTCCTATTCTCGCGTTGTCGATGCTCAGATTAAAAAAGCGCCAGACAGTGACGCGGATCACAGCGACCCCGATGAACTGCGAGGAGAATCTAAAGTGCGAGAGTGTTCTTCACTCAATCCGGCACTATCTCACAACGGCTCGTTTCAGCCAGTTTGCTGATAGCGACAAGCGGTCGAGCGGTCCTCTTTCAACCGTCGTACTCGAAGGAGGGTGTGATGAAATCAACCAACATATCTACGCCCGTGACTGAAGGGCCAGCCGCTTTATTGCAACCATCCAATCCCGAAGAGCTGCGTTGGGAGATGCAACCGGTACAGCTGGCGATTGCCCGCAGGGCATTCGAGTTGTTCGAAAAGCGCAATCGAGAGCATGGTCACGACTCGGAAGACTGGTTCCGGGCAGAGTCGGAACTGCTGCGCCCAGTGTCGATCATGACTCACGAATCAGCCGAAAGACTCAGTCTTCACGCCAACGTTATCGGCTTCACAGATAAAGAACTTCGAGTCAGCATCGAACCCAGGCGGGTTGCTATTCTCGGATGCAAAGAGATAACCACCGAGGCCGTTGGACGAGAAATCGAGTACTCCGATTGGTATCCCGACCAGATTCTGCGTGTGATCGACCTTCCCTTCGAGATCGATCCGGACAGAGCTGTGGTCGAACTGCAAACCGGGATGCTGAAGTTCGAGTTGCCCAAAGCTGCAACTCGAGTCCAAAAAGATCCGGCTGCGACGGTCTGAGATTGTGCGGTAGCAGCCTCGCAGAGAGGAGGAGCATATGAAAATTCCACAGACGATTCTAAGCGTTGCCTTCGTCATTCTAGTGGTTCTGCTGTTCACTAGCCCGAGACATCGAGTTCCGATGTACGACGCTTCCGACGAAGTCACCCTACAAGGGACGGTTCAAGACGTGCAGGAGTTCTACTGTCCCATTAGTGGCAGAGTGGGAACTCATCTGATGGTGAAAACAGAAAACGGAAACATTCAGGTACACGTGGCCCCCGCGGGTTTTCTCAGCGACCATAATTTTAGTTTTAGAAGAGGCGACTCGGTTCAGGTCGTCGGATCGAGAGTAATTTTCCAAGGGCATGGGGCCGTAATTGCCCGTGCGGTCACCCTCAAGGGCCAGACGATTGCCTTCCGCGAGGCGAACGGACATCCGTTGTGGGCGAACTAGCTTGGGTGGAGGAGTTGAGGAGATTGTCAATTTACGACGGCGGCTCTTAGTAGCGGGTCGCCACTGAACTGGCCGTGATACCTCGCAGGGCCTGATAACAGACGGCCAAGTCAGGAGGTGCGGCGTGTTGCAGATTTATGCGCTTTTTCTTTTCCTCGTTGTGGCTACGCTAGTCCTGGTGCTGCCGGCGCTCTGGGCCCGAGAAATTCGTAATCGCTATGCTGGAAGCCGGGCGGTGACCTGCCCGGAAACTCGACGCCAAGTCGCGGTCAGCCTCGATGCTACTCATGCAGCCAGGACCGGCCTCAACCGCAGGCCGGATGTGCGCATCGCCGACTGTACGCGTTGGCCCGAGCGCTCGAAATGCGGTCAGGATTGCATACCGGAAGCCGCTCGCCAGGAGCCATACACTCAAGGCGAGATCCGCGTGAGAACCAAGAAAATCTATCATCTGCCAATACTCCTGGCTGCATTCGCCAGTTGGTACTTGGGAGCGGTGTGGCATTCACATTTCTTGTTGCGTGCCCAATGGATGGCGGCGCTGGGGTTGAGCCAGCCAGACATGAAACGGATCGTCAGTTGGTACAGCCCTCACCTGCTTAGTGTCGGAGTGTGTCTCCTGTTCGCCTATGGTGTGGCTTTTCTGTTCGCCTATCGTGGAGAAAGAGGCATTGGACGGGGAATCGTCGTGTCGACGTTGTTTTGGGCTGCGATCGCCACACTAGGCGTGATTGGGGCGGTGCAAGCACGAATCTCCGCTGATCTGATCAGGATAGAACTGGGCTATACCGCCTTGGCATCGCTCTTAGTGGGAGCAATCATTGGAGGCTTAACCGGCAAGTTGGTATTGCCGGCAGAGGTAAGGTCTGAACCGGCACGCGAAGAATCTCCTTCTTCCGCTATGAACCTGGCGGAGAACCACACGGAGACAACTGCTGGTGGAACAGAGTGACGAAGTGCCACAACTAGAGCATGTAGTTCTGCACGCAGACCAGATCGGGAGGATGATCGAGACGCTCCTGCGCCGGGGCTACGAAGTAGTTGGGCCGACCGTGCGGGATGGGGCGATTGTTTATGACCGGATTGGATCGCTCGAGCAGCTGCCGGCAGGTTGGACCGACGTACAAGAACCGGGGCGCTACCAGCTCATGTCGCGCGGAGATCAGGCCTTCTTTGGCTATGCGGTTGGGCCACAAAGCTGGAAGAAATATCTCCACCCCGCCAATGTGCGACTCTGGTCGGCCGAGCGACAGGGACAGACATTCCGAATCCTGAACAACGAGTCGCAGCTCAATCGCCCGTTCGCATTCCTGGGAGTTCGGGCATGCGAACTGGCGGCTATAGCAGTCCAAGACCGGGTTCTGTTCCAGGACAAGTTCCGCGATCCGACCTACGCGCACTGCAGTACCGACAAATTCATCGTCGCAGTGCAATGCACGCGAGCGGCGGCGACGTGCTTCTGCGCGTCCATGGGAACCGGACCGCAGGTTACAGGCGGATTCGATCTGGCCCTCACTGAACTGCTGGGAGACACCGAACATCGTTTCCTTGCGGAGTGCGGAAGCGACCATGGGGCGGAGGTATTGGCTGAGTTGGAAGTATCTCCAGCCAGCGAAGAAGATCGCCAACAGCTGGAAGTCGGGATTAAGGAAGCTACAAACCAGCAGACCAGGCGCATCGACACCAATGGGATCAAGAACCTTCTCTATCAGAGCTTTGAACACCCGCGCTGGGATCATGTCGCGCAGCGTTGCCTGGCATGTGCCAATTGCACTATGGTCTGCCCGACTTGCTTCTGCACCACTGTGGAGGATATTAGCGACCTCAGCGGCGACCATGCCGAGCGTTGGCGGCGATGGGATTCGTGTTTCACTCTAAGTTTCTCGTACATCCATGGCGGCAGCATCCGAGCCTCGGCCAAGGCTCGCTATCGGCAATGGATGACGCACAAGCTTGCATCGTGGATCGACCAGTTTGGCACTTCGGGATGCGTCGGCTGCGGCCGCTGCATTACGTGGTGTCCCGTGGGGATCGACATTACTGAGGAAGTTAGGGCCATACGAGTGGGAGAACAGAATGGAAAGCCTTGAGCGCATTATCGCGGAACATCCATTTTTCGAGGGTCTCGACAGTGAATTCGTCCAGCTGATGGTGAGCTGTGCCTCCAATGTTCGCTTCAAAGCCGATACATACATCCTCAAGGAAGGCGACCCGGCCAACACTTTCTATTTAATTCGCGAAGGTAAGGTCGCAGTAGAACTGTTTGCCCCGCAGCGTAGACCAATCATCGTCGCAACGCTCGGCGTTGGAGAACTCCTGGGGTGGTCGTGGCTGTTGCCACCTTTTCAATGGAGGTTCCATGCCCGGGCTATCGATGGCGTACGCGCCATCGCCCTTGACGGAAAGTGTCTGCGTACCAAGTGCGAGGAAAACCACGACCTCGGTTATGCGGTGCTGAAGCGTTTTGCCCAAATTATGGAACGGCGCCTGGAGGCGACCCGCTTGCAATTGCTTGATGTCTACTCGGTGTCCCCATGACATTGACCCTACAGCCCTTGGTGGATCCGATGCTTACGCATCAGTACGTCCTGCGCGAAATAGTCAAGGAAACGCCGGATACATTCACCTTGACGACTGAACCCGATATTGGAGACCACAACAACTCGTTCACGCCGGGACAGTTCAGCATGCTCTGGGTGTTTGGGGTTGGCGAGTTGCCCATCTCGATCAGTGGCGACCCGGCGAAACGTCATCAACTGGTGTATACCGTTCGCTCGGTCGGTCAGGGCACGCACGCGCTCGTCAGCCAGTCCGTGGGGAACAGCGTGGGTGTGCGGGGCCCGCTGGGAACAGGTTGGCCGCTTGAAGCGGCCGGCGGCAAAGACGTCATTCTCGTTGCGGGTGGAATTGGTCTGGCACCCTTGCGCCCACTCGTGTATCACGTCTTGTCGAATCGCAAGGACTACGGGCGCCTGGTGCTTCTCTACGGTGCGCGAAGCCCTCGCGAACTACTCTACCGCAAGGAACTGGCAACCTGGGCTCGAAACCACGAGACCCAAGTGCTGGTTACTGTCGATTATGGCGGGCTGAGTTGGCGAGGGCATGTAGGCGTGGTCACCACATTGTTTAAGTACGCAAGGCTTCAGCCGGCACACTCCGTGGCGATGGTCTGCGGTCCTGAAATCATGATGCGCTTTGTTACCCGCGAACTGGAAACGCACGGTCTACGTCGCGAGGACATTTATCTTTCGATGGAACGCAACATGAAATGCGCCGTGGGATTCTGTGGACATTGTCAGTATGGGCCGTACTTCATTTGCAAAGACGGTCCTGTGTTCCGCTACGACCAGATTCGTCCGCTACTGGAGAAGTATGAGCTCTAAGGCGAGGCACAAACCGAAGATTGGTGTCTTCAAGTTCGCCTCCTGCGACGGCTGCCAACTGAGCCTGCTCGATGCCGAGGACGAACTTCTGGGAGTCGTAGGAGCCGTCGACATCGCTTACTTTCCTGAAGCCTCACGCACTGTGGTGAAAGGGCCTTATGACATCGCTTTCGTCGAGGGCTCGGTCACCACGCATCAGGATGCCCAGCGCATCCAGGAAGTACGAAGGCAGTGCAAAACACTCATCACCATCGGCGCGTGTGCCACCGCCGGAGGCATTCAGGCCCTGCGCAACTGGAAGGACGTCGATGAGTTTGTCCGTGTGGTGTATGCGACGCCCCAGTTCATCAGCACGCTGAAGCTGTCGACTCCCATTGCGGAACATGTGCCAGTCGATTTCGAATTGCGAGGCTGTCCTATCAATAAGCAGCACCTGATCGAGCTGATCACCGCTACGCTGGCGGGCCGCAAACCGAACATTCCCACCTACAGCGTTTGCATCGAGTGCAAGCGCAAGGCGAATGTGTGCATTTCCGTAGCCCGCGGGATTGCTTGCCTGGGGCCTGTTACCCAAGCCGGGTGCGGAGCCCTGTGTCCTGGCTATGACCGCGGTTGCTATGGCTGTTATGGTCCCGCAGAGAGTCCCAATACAGCTTCACTCACCAACCAATTCCGGGCTCTGGGGCAGACTGACGATCAGAACGTTCGCGCTTTCCGAGGATTCAATGCCTGGTCGTGGCAATTCCGCAAGGCCAGCGAGGAGTGTGAGCACAAATGAGCGGACGCGGCGCAAGAACAATTCGAGTTGACACGCTGGCCCGCGTGGAGGGGGAAGGCTCGCTGTACATCAAACTCGTGGGTGAGCGCGTAGCCGATGTGAAACTCAGGATCTACGAGCCTCCGCGATTGTTCGAAGCGTTTCTGCGCGGGCGCCATTTCTCCGAAGCGGCCGATATCACCGCGCGGATTTGTGGCATTTGCCCGGTCGCATATCAGATGAGTGCGGTACACGCGATCGAGCGTGCCTTGAGCATTCACATCGATCCGGCTGTCCGGCTTCTACGCCGCCTCTTTTACTGTGGTGAATGGATCGAGAGTCACGCCCTGCACGTCTACATGCTGCATGCTCCCGATTTCCTCGGGTATCCCGACGCCATCGCCATGGCGGCCGATCATCGCGCAGTGGTCGAGCGCGCCCTGCGGCTGAAGAAGATCGGCAACAGTATCGTGCATCTGGTGGGTGGACGTGAGATTCATCCCATTGCGGCTGCGGTGGGCGGGTTTTACAAGACGCCTACGAAGCGACAACTGACCGAACTGGCTGCCGATCTGGAGTGGGCGCTTGAAGCCTCACTTGAAACCGTGCGCTGGACCTCCTCGCTCGAGTTTCCTAAATTCGAACAGGATTATGAGTTTGTGGCGCTTCGCCACCCAGAGGAATATCCCTTCAACGAAGGACGATTGGTCTCGAACCGCGGGCTGGACATCGACGCTGCGGAATACGAAGACCACTTCGTGGAGTTACAGGTGAAGCACTCGAACGCCTTGCACTCGGTGGTGCGTGGGAGAGGTTCGTATCTGGTCGGTCCCTTGGCTAGATTCAATCTGAATTTTGACAAACTTCCCGAAATCGCTCGCACCGCTGCGCTGGGCGCAGGCCTTCAGCCACCCGTGAAAAATCTGTTCCGCAGCATCGTGGTGCGTTCGATCGAGTTGGTCTTCGCTTGCGCGGAGGCCCTGCGAATCATTCAAGAGTACGAACCACCAGCTTCGCCTCGTACCGACGCACCCAACCGGACTGGAGTAGGCCAGGCGATCACGGAGGCGCCTCGCGGCATTCTCTATCATCGCTATGCCCTCGACGACCGAGGACTGATTGTCGCGGCCCGAATCGTTCCGCCCACTTCTCAAAACCTTCGACAGATCGAAGACGATCTTCGCGAATATGCTGCACGCTTGGTGGCTTGGCCGACCGAAGAGGCAACCTGGAAGTGCGAGCAGGCAATCCGCAACTATGATCCGTGTATTTCGTGTGCAACCCACTCGCTAAAAGTCGTGGTGGAGCGAGAAGCAGACCCGGACTGAGCCATGTTGATTATCGGCTGCGGCAATCGGAACAGAGGCGATGACGGTGCCGGAGTAATGGTGGCGGAGCGTCTGCGGAAACTCGGCTTCAATGCCCACATTCGCTCCGGGGAGGCTCTCGATCTCATCGAGGCATGGAATGGGATTGACGACGTCGTTGTTGTGGACGCAGTGGAGTCCGGCGCACCCCTTGGCAAAGTGTGGGTGTGGGACGGCCGAGCGGAGAAGATTCAGGCGAATCTGCCCATCTCAACCCACGGGTTCGGCGTCGCAGAAGCGATCAACCTGGCAAGCCTTCTTGACCGTCTCCCCAAGCGACTGCGGGTGTTCGGGATCGAGGGACGGCGATTTGATGCAGGCGATGAGATCTCGCCCGAGGTGGTGAGCGCGACGGAGAAAGTGGCGAGCCGGATCGCCCGCGAAGACAGCGCGCGATCCGCTTCAGTGCGAGCCCTACCTTGACCTTCAACGCTGAATCACCTTCGCGATTTGCTCGAAGGCCCAATCAATCTCCTGACGACTAATGACGAGCGGTGGCGCGATGCGAATCACGCGATCATGCGTCTCCTTGCACAGGATTCCTTCCGCCTTGAGGGCTTCGCAGTACGGACGCGCTGCACTGTGCAGTTCAATGCCGATCCACAGGCCTTTGCCGCGCACCTCTTTCAGATTCGAACTGCGTAGCGTCTGCAGTAGAGCCAGGAAATACGCGCCGAGTTCGGCGGAACGTTCTACCATTCCTTCTTCGATGAGAACGCGCAGGGCTGTGCGCGCGATGGCGCAGCCCATGGGATTGCCACCGAAAGTGCTGCCATGATCCCCGGGCTTGTACACTCCGAGAATGTCACGCGATGCCAACACGGCTGAAACCGGATAGAACCCGCCGGCCAGTGCTTTGCCAATGATCAGCACATCAGGCGTCACCGCTTCGTGCATGTAAGCAAAAAGCTTGCCCGTTCTCCCGAGTCCGGACTGAATTTCGTCGACCATCAGCAAGACCTGATTCTTGCGGCAAATCGCCGCCGCTTCCCGCAGGTATCCTTCAGGCGGAATCACAATCCCAGCCTCGCCCTGAATGGGTTCCACAAGAAAGGCGCAAGTGTTCGGTGTGATCGCTTCACGCAGCGCGCCGGCATCGCCGAAGGGAATGACCTTGAATCCCGGAGTAAATGGGCCGAAGCCGTCGCGATATTGCTCGTCGGTAGAAAAGCTCACGATGGTGACGGTGCGGCCGTGAAAGTTGTTGGCGCAGACAATGATTTCGGCTTTGTCCTGCGGAATGCCTTTGATCTTGTAGCCCCACTTACGAGCCGTCTTGATCGCCGTTTCCACAGCCTCGGCACCTGAGTTCATGGGGAGAACCTTGTCGAAGCCCGTCAAATCGGAGAGTTCCTTGTAAAGCAGCGGCAGTTGCTCGTTGCGGAAGGCGCGCGAGGTCAGGGTGACCTTCTGGGCTTGCTCCTGCAGGGTTTGCAAAATCTTGGGATGACAGTGTCCCTGGTTCACCGCGGAATACGCTGCCAGACAATCGAGGTAGCGTTTGCCTTCGACGTCATACACCCAGACACCCTCCGCGCGCTCGATTACAACATCGAGAGGATGATAGTTGTGAGCGCCGTAGCGGCTCTCAAGGTCGACAAAATCCTGCGTGTGCAAGGGCTGCTCTATGAGTGTTGCCATAAGTTCCTTTCGAAGTGGTCTCCGTTTAACTCGTTTCATGCCGCCGGGCGTTTTCTGCCGGCCGCTCTTGATCCAAAAGCATCGTCAGCAGTGCCATCCGCACGTAGAGTCCGTACCTGGCTTGCTGGAAGTACATGGCTCTGGGATCGTCGTCCACCGATTTGGCTAACTCGACCGTGCGGGGTAAGGGATGAAGGATGAAGGCGTCGGTCTTCATACGCTGCACGACGGTCGAATCAATCGCATAACCTCTGAGCGCGTTCGCATCCCGGACTCGTTCCGGTCGGATTCGCGTCTGGTACACCACGTCGACCTCGCCAATCACCCGGTCGATCTCGGACTCCAGTTCGTAGTGGACGCCATGCTCGTCGAGATAACTGAGGATGTCGGGCTTCATCTGGAGTTGCGGCGGACTTACGAAAAACATTTTCACGCGTTCGAACTTCGCGAGCAGGTAGGCGAGCGATCGCGCGGTTCGGCCCTTGTCCAACTCGCCGATGATGGCAACGCTCAGGCCATCGAGCGGGCGCTGCCTGTAAATCGTGTACAGATCGAGCAAAGCCTGGGTCGGATGTTGGCCACCATTGCCATCACCGGCGTTGATCACCGGCACCGGCGACACCTCCGCAGCCCGGCGCGCGCCATGGTCTTCGGGATGCCGGATCACGATCACGTCCGAATAACTGCCGATAATCCTGATGGAATCCTCGACCTGCTCGCCTTCAACCTCCGATGAGAAAGCGCCCGCATTCTCCGTGGACAGCACCCTCCCACCAAGACGATGCATGGCCGCCTCGAACGAAAGCCGGGTGCGGGTAGAAGGCGCATAGAAAAGAGTGGCCATGATGCGGTTCTGATAGTCGAGCGAGCCACCGCGCGCGACTACGCGCTCCATGCCGCGTGATCGGTCGAATAGCTCCATGAGGAGAGGAACGGTGAATTGCTGAGATTCGACGACATGTTTCAGTGGCGTCCCGCATCTCGGCGGTGAGTCCAGCGTCTGGGCTGGCTTGCAAGGGATGATCGTCGCCTGCGGCATTAGCGTCCTCCCACCGGAAGTTCGAGTTCGGTATTCAGTTTGATTTCCAGGCGGTCATAATTGGAAATCACATGGGTGCCTGCGGATCCGAGAACCGACTCGCACAGATTCTCGCAGGCTGTAATGATGGCCTCTTTCCCTCCATGGCTCAGGAAGCGCAACACAGACTCGACCTTTGGTCCCATGTTCCCGGGCGGAAAATGGCCGGCCCTCGCGTACCGCTCCAATTCAACCGCAACTACCCGCCTTAGCGGACGCTGCGTGGGCTTCTTGTAGTCCAGGTAGACACAAGCGGTGTTGGTTGAAATCACCAACAAATCCGCTCCAAGCTGCGAGGCCAGAAGCGCGGAAGCACGATCCTTGTCGATCACAGCTTCCACGCCCTCTAGTCTGCCATCTCTCCAGATCACGGGTATCCCGCCGCCTCCGCAAGCGATCACCAGCACGCCCTCCTTGACCAGATCGCGGATAACCTCCAGCTCCACGATCTCAATCGGATCCGGAGAAGGCACCACCCGGCGATAACCGCGCGCTGCATCCTCCACAATCTCCCATCCAAAGAGGCGTTGGCGCTCCTCGGCATCGGCGCGCGAATAGAAAGGACCGATGGGCTTGGTGGGATGCTTCATCGAAGGATCATCAGGCGAGACCAGACTTTGTGTCAGGACGGTCGTAACAGGCACATGCAGACCAGCCTGCCGCAGTTCGTTCTGCAGCGACTGCTCAAGGAGATATCCGATCTCTCCCTGAGTTGAGGCGCCGCAAACATCCAGCGGATGTCCGGGAACCTGGCTCGCTCCCCGCTCGGAGCGCAGAAGCTGGGCTCCGACCTGCGGACCGTTGCCATGGGTAAGCACGAGCCGGTAGCCAGCGCGAATCAAGCCCACGATCTGGGCCGCTGTCCTCCGGGCGTTTGCCCGTTGCTCGGAAATTGTCCCTGTCTCACCCGCGCGAATCAGGGAGTTCCCACCGACGGCCAGGAGCATGGTCTTCATAGTCGCTACTCGTTTGCACTGCTCCTACGCGTGCACCAACTCTCTCAACTCGACGAGCCCCGGCAGCTTGATGAACTCGCCTTTCATCATCTCGAGCATGATCGCTTTCTGCGAGTGCAGGCGGTTCTCCGCCTGCTGAAATACCAGCGACCGTCGCGAGTCAATTACATCGTTGGTAACTTCTTCTCCGCGGTGCGCCGGCAAGCAATGCAGGAAGATGGCGTCGCGCTTGGCTCGGCGGAACAAAGTCGAATCGACTTGATAAGAAAAGAAGATGTGTTTTCTTTTCTCCGCTTCTGCCTCTTGTCCCATGCTGGTCCATACATCCGTATAAACCACGTCGGCTCCCGAAACTGCCTCTTCCGGATCATTCGTCATCATGAAAGTGGCACCGGTCTCAAGGCCGCGCTCATTCGCCCAAAGCACGGACTCCGCATCGAGCTCGTACCCTGGAGGCGTAGCTACACGCACGTGCGCACCCAATTGCGCTCCGGCAAACGTCAGCGAGCGGCAAACGTTGTTGCCGTCGCCGACAAAGGCGATCTTCAGACCCTCGAGGTGGCCTTTTGCCTCCCAAATCGTGAGGTAGTCCGCCATCGCCTGGCAGGGGTGAGAGTAGTTGGTCAGTCCATTGATGACGGGAATACTGGCCCACCGCGCCATCTGCACCACTATTTCGTGGTCAAAGGTGCGGACCATGATGCCCTGCACCATGCGTTCCAGGTTCTTGGCCACGTCGTACACTGACTCACGCTTGCCCAGATTGATCTCAGTGGGAGAGAGGTACAGTGAGAAACCTCCCAGTTGCTGGATGCCTACATCAAACGTGACTCGTGTTCGCAAAGAGGGCTTCTCGAAGATCATCGCCAGCGTTTGGCGTCGGAGTGCCCTGCTGAATCCAGTCGGGTCAGCTTTCACCTGGCGGCCAAGAATGAGCAGATACTGAATCTCCGAGGGCGAGAAATCCCGAATCGACAGAAAATCTTTACGGGTCATATTCCGGCTCCTGCCAGCGCTGGCTCGTGCTCGTGCGTGAACGTGGCAAGCAGTTCGGCCAGGCCGGGCTTTGTGAGTTCCTCAACTTCGTAGGTCACGCGGAGGTTCGGCTTGTCGAGCTTGATCACTCGGGCAAGGTCAATCGGGGTGGCGATCAGCACCAGATCGCACGGAGTGCGGCGGATGGTTTCCTCCAGCTCGTGCTTCTGCATGGCGCTGTAACCCATTGCTGGAAGAAGATTCGTCAGGTGCTGATAACGTTCAAAGGTGCCGCGGATCGATCCCACGGCATAGGGACGCGGGTCTACCAGCTCTGCAGCTCCACCCTGCCGCGCCGCAACCACGCCGGCGCCGTAGGGCATTTCTCCGTGAGTGAGGGTCGGCCCGTCTTCCACAACGAGTACCCGCTGCCCCTTTACGACGTATGGTTCGGGTACGGAGACTCGACACGCCATTTCAAAAACAACTGCCCTCGGGTTGTGGAGCTTGATGTTGCTGCGAACAGTCTCAAGATCGTGTTGATCGGCGGTATCCACTTTATTGATGACGATCGCATCGGCACGCCGCAGGTTCACTTCGCCAGGGTAGTAGGCGAGTTCGTGTCCGGCGCGGTGCGGGTCGGCGACGACGATCTCCAGGTCGGAGGCATAGAAAGAGGTATCGTTGTTGCCTCCATCCCACAAAATGACATCCGCCTCTTTCTCGGCTTGCCGAAGAATCTTTTCGTAATCCACTCCGGCATACACCACAGTTCCCTGGGTAATATGCGGCTCATACTCCTCGCGCTCCTCTATCGTGCATTGCTGAAGATCGAGGTCCTCCATCACAGCGAAACGTTGCACAGCCTGCGCAGCGAGGTCTCCATAAGGCATGGGATGTCGAATCACCACCGGCCTTCGCCCGTCGCGGCGCAACTCAGCGGCGACTAGGCGCGAGACCGGACTCTTGCCGCACCCAGTACGCACGGCGCACACGGAAACTACTGGCACGGACGATTTAAGTTGCGTGCGTCCGGCGCCTAAAAGCCAGAAGTCGGCATCTGCCGCGCAGGCTCGTGAGGCAAGATGCATCAGGTTCTGATGTGAAATGTCGCTATAGGAAAACACAACGGCATCAATTCCGTGTTCGACGACAAAACGCTCCATGTCCTTTTCTTCAAAGATGGGAATCCCGTCCGGATACAACACGCCCGCAAGCTCCCGCGGATAGCGACGCCCGGCGATATCCGGAATTTGTGTGGCGGTGAATGCGACTACTTTGTAGGCGGGATTATCACGAAAGAGGACATTGAAATTATGAAAGTCCCTGCCTGCGGCACCAAGAATCAAAAGACGCTTCATGGCAACCCTCCAGCGCAGATTGTTTTACTTGCTATGTTCTCGCTGGAGGAACGGTGGAGGCTGTACTGCCAATCACAGTCAGGCGTGATTTTGTGGCACAACCATCAGATCCATGAAGAGAGGATCTTGGAGTAGAGTCCTTGTGATTGCGGTCACATCTCAAGGTCTCAGGTCGCCTCGTAAAGTCTCATGCACAACACGGCTGCTACTCACGGACAACAAACAGTGGTTCAGATACCAATAATGGGCCCGCAAGCCTAAAGCCATCTTGACCACATCGGCATCGCGCAAAGCCGAGGCAGATTGCATCCACCTCGCGACAGAGCCATTGTTTTTTACTGCCTAGTCGACTGCACAATTAACTGCACACGGGTTGTTTCTGGAGCAAAGTAGAGAGAAGGAAGTCACAAGGCAATGCAAGGGGGTCGGCAAGTCACTGAATTTACTGGCGGAGAGGGAGGGATTCGAACCCTCGGTACAGGTGTTAGCCCGTACACCGATTTAGCAATTCTTGTCTTCGAGACGACGCCACGCAATCCCAATCACTTGCGGTTATCCTCGGGTATGAAATGTCACCCGATGTGACGCCATTCGTCAGTTTCAGGACACCATTCAGGACACTGAGACCACCCGCAAACCTTGACCCGCTGGCCAGCCTGCTCCCGCCTCTTTTCAGGCGCGCGCGCGCAGAAATGCGCCTGCACCGGGTCGGGAAAGAGGCACCAGAAGATTCTGGGAAATATATTCGTGAGCCGTCTGTGACGAGCCTTCCTTTGGCAAGTCCGTCGCGGGTAATTTGTTTCAGCCCAACCACTTTAGGCACGGGATTGGGAAGCAGCAACCAACCGATAGCGGCAATCACCAGGAGCGCAGCCGTCACTACCGTTACGACGAGAGTGGCCCGTCGGGCTTGTGTTGGTTGCGGGGTCCGGGCCGTGCTCGACTCGTGGCCTTGGACGGCGAGAATCTTGTCGGAGTCGGTGTCCCGCTTCAGCCGCTTCAAATCGGCGCGCAACGCAGAGGCGCTTTGGTAACGGACGTCACGATCCTTCTCGAGCGCGGTATTGATAATCCGTTCGCATTCGGGCGGCAATGCCGGGTTGAATCGCACTGCGGGAATGGGCAGTTTGTGAAGAATGGAATCAAAAATCGACGCCGAAGTATTTCCTGGAAAGGGCACCGCGCCGGTCGCCATTTCATAGAGCACTGATCCAAAGGAGAACAAATCGGTGCGAGGATCCAGGTCCTTTCCCAGAGCCTGCTCCGGCGACATGTACGCAACGGTCCCGATCGTGCTGCCGGGAGTCGTCAGATTGCTGTCGCTGATCGTGGCAGCCATCCCGATGGTAGCTGGCATACTCAACTTCGCCAGACCGAAGTCGAGTAACTTCGCGTGCCCGCGATCGGTGACGAAAATATTCCCAGGCTTAATGTCGCGGTGGATAATGCCGCGGGCATGCGCCGCGTCGAGCGCATCGGCGATTTCGATGGCAAGTTCGAGCAGACGGTCGAATTCCAAAGGGGAGCCACGAAGCAACTCGCGCATCGAATGGCCCTCGAGACACTCCATTGCGATGAAGCAGTTGCCCTGCTCCTCTCCGACTTCGTAGATCGTGCAGATGTTGGGATGGTTGAGCGCGGAAGCGGCGCGTGCTTCGCGCCGGAAGCGCTCATACGCCTGGGCATCATGAGCGAGGTCGTCAGACAGAAACTTGAGAGCAACGAAGCGGCCGAGCTCAAGGTCTTCGGCTTTGTAGACCACGCCCACGCCGCCGCCGCCAAGTCGTTCCAAGACCCGATAGTGGGAAATGGATTGTTCAGCGATCGCGTGCACAGCCGACACTGAGGAGACTCCTCCGAAGAATCGTACAAAACAGCACTCGGTCGAAAAGTGTCCAGGGGCACAGGAGCCCGTGATTCCAGTTGCGGGAAAGCGCGGACGATTTAGCGGAGGCTCGGATTTCTGTTGCCAGACGCATCATTCGGTGGTCCGGCGCTGCAAGATCGGATTGCAGCCGGCGAGAACTCACTGGCGTTTGGCCGGTACTGGATTCGTAGGGCCGTGGCATGCGGCGCAATCCTTCGGGGTCGGCTTGTAGAAGAGGACATTCTTTCCCGCGACTAGTCGCGTGAGTTTGTGACATCCGGCGCACTTCACGTTCTGGTGTGCTCCGCGCAAAGGAAACTCTGTTCTTAATTCGTGATTGAAGAGCGACGGTTTCCACTTCGTACTGTTATGGCAGTCCGCGCAGGCCGTGACCTGCCCCTTCGCAAACTGCTTTCCGTGGATATCTTCGTGGCAGTCCTCGCATTTCGTGGGGGCAGCCTTGAAATCAACATTAAGAAGTTTGGCTTCAAGGTTCGGGGGCTTGTGGCAATCCACGCAGGCTGTGGCTCGGTGGGCTCCCAGCAAGGGGAACGATGTCTGCGCATGGTCGAATCGCGATAGCTCCTTCCACGATTTCGTGGAGTGGCACGCTTCGCAGCCAGCCGCCGTCCCATCCGCCTGCTTGTGCTGCATACGCTCCTTGAATTGATCCTTGTGCGGATTCTGGTGGCAACTGGTGCATTCCAGATTCTGCCAGTGATAGATCACGGCGGGCTTGGCCTGGAACTGAGCAGATTCTTTGTGGCAGTCGCCGCACGGTACTGCAATGTGCGATCCGGTGAGCACGAAGTGTGTCTCTTTGTGCTTCGCCAGAGTAAACGTGGAAGGTTTGTAGCTTTCAAGATTGTGGCAGCGATCGCACGCGTTCAGGTAAGGCGCCGCAGCGAACTGTCCGGCGTGGCGGTCGCTATGGCAATCCGTGCAGGCGGCGAACTTGATTTTGAATAGCGTGTCTTTTCCTTTCGGAATATGACACTGCGAGCATTCCAGCCGCGCGTGCCCCCCCTGCAGTGGATACGCGGCAGCGGCATGGTTTTTCACCGTGAAGGTAGAAGGCTTCCATCCGTTCACGTTATGGCATGAGGCACACTCGCCACCGTCAGGCCGCTTGGCAAACTGCCCGTTGTGCGGATCGGGTTTATGGCAATCCATGCACTTGGCGAAAACGATCGGTTTTTTGAAATCGCCATTGGCGTGGCATTGTGCACAATCCACGCTTGAGTGTTTGCCCTCGAGGGGGAATTTCGTCTTCGAGTGGTCGAAGCGCTGGTTCACGGACTGGAGCGATATCTTCTTCCACCCCGCCGTGTTGTGGCAGGACTGGCAGCCTTGCGGGAAGGTGCCATGGTGCGGGTCTTTGTGACAGTCGGAACATTGGCTGAATGGAATTCCGGCGTATCGGGGTTTGCCGTCCGATCCAGGTGTGTGGCACTTGGAGCATTGCACTTGTGTGTGCAATCCGGTCAGCGGATAGCGCGTCTTGCCATGATCGAACTGCCCAACGTTGATGGCTTTCCAGTCTTCAAAGTTGTGACACGACTGACAGGTCTGTCCGAGACGTCCGTTGTGTGGATCCTGGTGGCAAGCTGTACAGGCGGTGGGCAGACCGAGGTAAGTCCTTCCGAGATCTTTGACTCTGATCGCGATGCGTTCCGCGGCGGGAATTCGCGCCGGTGCATGACAGCGATTGCAGCTCAATCCCGCATGCTTGCCTTCGAGAGCGTATCCCGTTTGTTTGTGATCGAATGTCTTGATGTCCCACTTGATGAGAGGGAAATCTTCGCCATTGTGTTCCGAGTGGCAGCGCGCGCACTCCTGGCTCGAATTAGGCGCAATGTTGTAAGTGGCGTGCAATCCCCTGTGAGCAGCGACGCGGCTTGCGATCTCCGTATGACAATCCAGGCACTTCAGAGTCGCCTGTCCGCCGAATTTGTGACAACTGGAGCAATTCGTCGTTCCGTTCAGCGATTGATGGGCGCGGGAGAGAGGGCCGGGAGAAATTTGTGCCGATCCGCGACTTGAGAGGAAACAAAAAAACAGGAATACCAGTAGCAATAGAGAAGCCTTACAAAACCATGGCATCGGCGAGGCGAGCGTTGGCTCCGTTGTTCGGGCGTGCCAAAACGGTTTTCTTTTTGTCGCCTTCTTGACTCTCACCGCGCCCCCGACAACCCGCACGTCCGCTTCCACAACTTGTTCCGCAGTGTAGTGGCCAAGAAGTGCGTCTACCAGTCACCACCAGTACACCTCTCGGAAAGCCAGAAGGGCGATAGTAAGAAAGGGCTTTTTCCGGTTCCGACTTCGATTGGTTCTGTACAAATTCCTGAACTGTAGCGTCAGTTCTTTGAACAAAGTTGCCTTTTTGAAAATCAGTCGTCCGCCATTCACCCGTTGGCCAGTGATGGAAATCACCGACGCTGGTGATTGCACTCCAGCCTACTCGGCAATGCATTCGGATAGGCTCAACGTAGGGCACGTGTGGCTCGGATACAGAAGGTGCGGAGCGTGCTTATGCGTCTATCGCCAGCGCCGTCTTTGCTGGCATCAGATCTGGGCTCTTTTCGTCGGCAAGAGTCCGTCTTCATCACACTGAGTCTGCTGATCTTGACGGCGCTTCTGTCGCTGCATTGGTATTTCTCCTCATTTTGGGGTAGGCCTACCGTTCTTCTAGAGTCTGCAATTGGGCTCTACGCGTTCTTGCGAATACTGGAACTCCTGTGGCTACAGCGGCTAAAACTCCCACTGAGATCGTCCGTAGTGCTTTCTCTCACCTGGATTTCTATCGTTCTGAATCTGACTCTTGCGTCGATTCTGGCAGTCCTCACCGATCGAGAAGACACTCCTTACTACGTCTTGCTCGTCATCTCAGTTCTCGAAGCGGCGTTCCGGTTCAAGTTGCCGGCGACTCTCGCTGTCGTGGCCTTCGCCGACATTTCTCTCTTCTGGCAGGTGCGCTGGTACTTCGGCAAGCACCCTCCGCTCGACGTCGGCGAGTACTTCGAAGCCGGTATCACTTCATTAGTGTTTGTCATCGTCGGAGTCCTGGTCTGGATGCTGGTTGGGGATCTGCGTCGAAAAGAGAATCGGCTGGCAAGCAACGTGCTTGATCTGGAACGTGCTCGAGAAAAACTGTTGCGGGAGGAAAAGCTAGCAGCCATGGGCCGGCTCTCAAGTGCGATCGCACACGAAATCAGGAATCCGGTGGCGATGATCGCCAGTTCCCTCGCCACAGCAAAACAACTGTCCGGCAGCGAGCGAGACGAAATGTTTGACATCGCATGCGACGAGGCCAACCGCCTCGCCCAACTGACCAGCGGATTCCTAGACTATGCCAGCACCCGCCCGCCGACACCGACCGATACTCCTGTAGCTGACACCGTCGCTTATGTCGCGGATGCTGCTCGCGCATACGCCAGTCGCAAGGGCGTAGGTTTCGAGATCGAGGCTCCTGACCAGTTGATGATCCACGCCGACGCATCTCAGGTTCAGCAGGCACTCATGAATCTTGTGTTGAATGCGGTTGACGCTTCTCCTCAAGGAGGAACCGTCGCCTTGACAGGGCGATTTTGCGATCGCGGAGCGGTAATCGACATAGAAAATGCTGGCCCCCCGATCGGCGAGCCAGCTCTGGCTAGAATTTTTGAGCCGTTTTTTACCACCAAGCCGCGGGGCACAGGTCTCGGCCTGGCGATTGCACGAAACATAGCACGAGCCCAAGGCGGTGATCTGATTCTGGCGGACAATCGTGCTGCTTGCGTGCGCTTCTCGCTAATCTTGCCGACTCCAAATGGAAAGTCCTGATCACGGTAAACGCAATGGCGAGAATTCTCATTGTCGATGATGAAGCGAGCGCACGCCGCATCTTAGCTTCTAATCTGCGTCTGGACCAGCATCAGATTTGGGAGGCCCCAGGTGTCAAAGAGGCCGAGCGCATTCTGGCGGCCAATGATTTCGATGTTGTGGTCACCGATCAGAAGATGCCGGACGGGGAAGGCCTCGCTGTTCTTAGTGCGGCTCATGAGGATGACCGGACATTATCGGTGATTTTTCTGACGGCTGTGGCCAGCATTGAACTCGCCGTCGAGAGCATGCGCCAGGGCGCTTTCGATTTTCTCGCCAAGCCCTTTCAGCCCGACACGGTTCGTGCCACGGTGCGGCGCGCCTGTGAACGTACCCGGCTGCTTCGCGAAAACATCTTGCTGAAGGACGCGGTAGTGCGATTGGAGGGCGCGTCAGAAATCTACGGTGACAGCATCATCATGCGCAACGTTCGCGAGCGGATCGCGCGAGTCGCGCCGACAAATGCCACGGTCTTGATCACCGGGGAGACCGGCACCGGAAAAGAGCTCGTGGCGCGCGCGATCCACCGTAACAGTCCGAGAGCTTCCAAACCCTTCGTAGCGGTGAACTGTGCTGCGTTCACCGAGACTCTGCTGGAGAGCGAACTCTTCGGACACGAAAAAGGAGCATTCACTGGAGCCGACCATCAGCGGCAAGGACTCTTCGAGGCGGCGCACGAGGGCACATTATTCCTGGACGAAGCTGGGGAAATGTCCCTTCCGGCGCAGGCCAAGCTGCTCCGCATTCTTACCGATGGCCAGCTGACTCGTGTCGGATCCGCTCGCGCTCGTCACGTAGATGTTCGTGTTCTGGTTGCGACCCATCGCAATCTCGAGCAACGTGTCCACGAAGGACAATTTCGCGAGGATCTTTTCTACCGGCTCGCTGTTGTTCCCATCCATCTTCCTCCGTTGCGAGATCGTCGTGAGGATATCGCCGGCCTTGGCGACCTCTTTTGCAGGCAAGTGGCGACGGAACTAAAAATGTCAAGGCGGCGCTTCAGCCTGGATGCATTGCAAAAACTCGCACAATATCGATTTCCAGGAAATCTCCGCGAACTCAAAAACCTGATCGAGCGCGCTTACATTTTGACGAGTAACCTCGAGATCGAAGCCAACGATCTTCCGCTCGCGGCCAGAGAGAGCACCAACGGCAATGGCTACCGCGCCGGCGTTTCTATTCCTCTTTCGGATAGTTTTGACCTTACAGGAGTTCTCGAGGGAGCCGAGAAGGAACTCATTCTGCGGACCTTGAGCGCAACCCGCGGCGCGCAAGCCGAAGCGGCCCGTCGCATGGGGCTTTCCCGTAGTGCCCTGGCTTACAAGCTCACCAAGTACGGCATACGATCCGAATAGCCTCTCAGCGGTTCGGCTTCGGCGACTGCCCGTGCCAGCCTCAGGAACTTGGGTTTTCCGCCGCTGCGTTACTGTCCCGCCCTGCTTCGCTTCAGCAAGTTCGCATTGTGCGTTTTATTCCTCGCCGGATTGGCTTTCGGTTGCTACTGCCGCCCAGCCGACAATCTCGACCGCCACATTTACGTAGGCGTCCTCCGATCCCGAACGCAGTCCACTCGACAAAGTTGCGATGCCGAGAAACACCAGCGGAATCAGTTGAAGGGTCCAATAAGGCGTAGCGGCATCACTCACGCGAGAAGTTGTAAGACCTTCGCGCCGTCGAATTCCCCGCAGCAATCTTGTATATCTTTTAGAAACACTGCCTAGCCTTCCTTTGCATCGAGTCGAACATCTGAACGCCGTCAAGTTTTTTGAACACGCTTTTTCCGGGAAAAATGTGCGAGGCAACGCGAATAACTTACCTTTCACTCATAGCAATAGTGAAATGCGGGAATCTGACCAATATACGAATTGGCCTTGTGGACAGAGGCCCTGCGTAACCTTTATGTACTCACGCCAGCCGATATTCTGATTGGAGTGCGGATTGCATAGGCGTGTCTATCTCTGTCGTTGCCTGGTTGGTGGGTTCCTCGCTAGGGGCGAGTCATGGTGGCGTCTCGGGGCGTACTCATTCTATTCGCTGCATTGCTACTGACGTTTTCCGCAACGCCGGGAAACGCGCAGGCATATGGCGGCACGCACAGTCCGCACGGAAATCTGAATATTCCCTGCCAGAACTGCCACACGGCAGCGGGATGGAAACCGATCCGCGCAGTTCCCGAATTCGATCACAATCAGACTCGCTATCCCCTGCGGGGCATGCACCAGTCAGTCGCCTGCACGCAGTGTCACGTCAAGCCGGTTTTCACCAATGCGGGCCAGCGCTGCCAGGACTGTCACGCCGATATTCACAAACGGCAACTGGGAGCAAATTGCGAGTCGTGTCACACAGTACGCGGATGGCAAGTGTCGATCCAGCAGATCCAGCAACACAACAATCGCTTTCCTTTGACCGGGGCGCATGCCGCCGTGGACTGCGACTCCTGCCACAAAGGTGCGGCGAACAGTAAGTTTCAGACGATGTCGACCGCATGCTATTCCTGCCACGCCGCCGACTTCAAAAGTGCAATCAACCCGAGCCACGTGACCGGGCAATTCTCGACAACTTGTGAACAGTGCCACGGCACCGATAACTGGCTCAACGCGAAATTCGATCACTCCTCAGTAGGCTTCGCACTGACCGGTGGACATGCGATTCCGCCTCGCCAGTGCGCTGATTGCCACGTCAGCAACAACTTCAACCTGAGCAGTACGGCCTGCTACTCTTGCCACCAGAAAGACTACGCGGGCGCGACCTCTCCGGTGCCGCACGGCGGCTTCCCGACGACGTGCGAGCAATGCCACGACGCGGTGCAATGGAGCGACGGCAAGTTCGACCACTCCACCACTGGCTTCCAGTTGACCGGCTCGCACACAGTGCCTCCACGGCAATGCACCGATTGCCACGTCAACAACAACTACACAATCACGAATACGACATGCGTCTCGTGCCATCTGAAGGATTTTCAAGGAAGCACGAATCCCAATCACGTGGCAGGAAATTTTTCGCAGAATTGCCAGACGTGCCATACGACCACCGCTTGGCAGCCAGCGAGTTTCGACCACTCCACCGTCAACTTCGCGCTGACCGGCTCGCACACAGTGCCTCCACGGCAATGCACCGATTGCCACGTCAACAACAACTACAACCTGACGACGACGGCGTGCGTCTCTTGCCATCTGAAGGACTATCAGGGCACAACCAACCCCAACCACGTCACGGCCAATTTCCCGCAGACCTGCGACACCTGTCACAACACATCGGCCTGGCAACCCGCGACCTTCGATCACTCGAAGTCCGGCTTTCCGTTAACGGGATCGCACACCGTCCCGCCGCGGCAGTGCTCGGACTGTCACGTCAACAACAACTACAACATCACTGTCACGACGTGCATCAGTTGCCATCAGACGGACTACAACAACGCGACAACGCCGGTTCCGCACAGCGGTTTCCCGACGACCTGCGAACAATGCCATGACACGGTGCAATGGACCGATGGCAAGTTCGACCACTCCGCCACTGGCTTTGCGCTGACCGGGCAACACACGGTTCCGCCGCGCGCCTGCACTGATTGCCACGTCAACAACAACTACAACCTAAATAGCACGGCGTGCGTGACGTGCCACTTGAAGGATTACCAAGCCACGACCAATCCCAACCACGTTCAGGCCAACTTCCCGCAGACTTGTGAGACGTGCCACGACACCACCAACTGGATGGATGCGACCTTCAACCACAACAACACAGGCTTCCCGCTGACTGGATCGCACACGGTTCCACCGCGCGCTTGTACCGATTGCCACGTCAACAACAACTACAACCTGAACAGTGCCGCGTGCGTGACCTGCCATTTGAAGGACTACCAGGGCACGACCAATCCCAATCACGTAACCGCGAACTTCCCGCAAACCTGCGACTCGTGCCACAACACGACCAACTGGGGCAACGCTACGTTCAACCACAACAGCACCGGATTTTCTCTCACCGGATCGCACACTGTTCCGCCCCGCCAGTGCACCGACTGCCACGTCAATAACAACTACAACATCACCGTCACGACCTGCGTCAGTTGCCATCAGAACGACTACAACAATGCAACCACGCCAGTGAACCATAAGGCGGCGGGATTCCCGACCACGTGCGAAACCTGTCACGACACAGTGCTGTGGAGCGATGGCACCTTCAATCACACCAGCACCGGATTCCAACTCACAGGCGCGCATACCGTGCCGCCGCGCGTCTGCACCGATTGCCACGTCAACAACAACTACACGCTGAACTCGACGCTGTGCTATTCGTGTCACCAGAAGGACTACGCAGGCACGACCAATCCAGCGCACCAGGCCGCCGGCTTCCCAACCACTTGCGAACTCTGTCACGACACGACGGTCTGGACCGACTCCACGTTCGATCACAACAAGACGACGTTCCCGCTTACCGGCTCTCACACAGTTCCGCCGCGCGTCTGCACCGATTGCCACGTCAACAACAACTACACGACGTTGCCGACGGCGTGTGTCGGCTGCCACCAGACCGATTACAACAACACCACCAACCCGGGCCACGCCGCCCAACCGCAATTCTTCCCGACGACCTGCCAAAACTGCCACAACACCACTGCATGGACCGGCGCCACTTTCAATCACTCGCAATACACGCAGTTTCCGACCAATCACGGCAAGGCGAACAACGTCTGCTCCACTTGCCATACGAATTCGAACGACTATTCCGTGTTCCAGTGCACGAACTGCCACACGGCGAATGAGACCAACGGAAACCATCAGGGCGTCAAGGGTTACGTCTACAACAGCATCAATTGCTATCAGTGCCATCCCAGCGGGCAGGGTGGATAAGAAGCGCACTACGAACTAAGGGGAGTCTTTCGGGCGGGCAAGCGGAGCGCCGAGTGTCGACAGGTCATGAAGTCAATTGGGACATATCTTGGAGTAGTCACGCTGCTGCTGTCTCATGCCGCGGCGCAGACGGCGAACTCGGCCAGCGTGAAAAGTGTGAACACAGCGCGTGCCGGAACAAATCTGCAAGTAGAGATCGCACTCACGGGGGCCGTCACGCCAACGGTGGAAACGGCCGCCAATCCCGACCGGATTCTTCTCGATTTGGCCAACACCATTTGCACGGATGATGTCCAGAACATTTCAGTCCGCTGGAACGGCGTGCGCCGCGTGCGCACCGCGCAGCACAGCCTGAATCCTGCGGTTACACGCGTAGTCATCGATCTCGATAGCGCTCACCCCTACACCTTCAGAACCGAAGGCAACCGCATTGTGCTGACGATCGGTCCGAGCCAGACTGCGCGGCGCGACTCACGCGGGGCGCCAGTCGCGGCCACGACCGGCAATCTGATTGGTGTTCTCCGGCGCAAACGCCAGAAGTCTTCCCCTCCGCTTGAAAGTGATGCGGACGATGCACCACTGCCAACTCCCCCCACAACCATTGGCCCTCCCTTTGAACCAGCCCCTGAAGGAGCAGCCAACAATTTGCCAGCGGAGGCACGTCCTCCTGCGACTCCGCCGGCGCCTGTCCCGCAGGATGCAACGGCTACCGTTTCTTCGGGCGCTGCGGGACAGGCTTCTTTGGATCGGCCGCCGGTTTCGAATGTGACCGCATCCGCGACGCCAGCAAATACAGCGACCTCGTTTCCGTCCTCCAATGCAAGCGACGCCACTAGGCCGGCCACGACCGCTGGAAAAGAAGATTCACCTGCCACTCACGAGCCGGCCGCACTCGTACCCATGAGTTCGGCCACAGACGCCGCAAGCCGCATTCCTGTCGAGACTGCAACTCCGATCGCGCGCACCGATGATCCCACTCTGCGCACAGTTTTCAAAGTGAAGTACGTGGCGGACGGCGTTGCGTACCTCGAGGGTGGACGAGCTCAGGGCCTTGCGGAAGGCATGAAGCTCGAAATCGAAGACAAGAACTTGCCGGCTACGCAAGGCGACAGCGCCGCGGCCAACGATCCGCGCGTAGTTGCAGAGCTCGTGGTCAGTGGAGTGGCCGATACTTCCGCCGTCACGGATATTCATTCTCCGAAACGCCCTGTGAAAGTTGGGGACTTGGCGTATTTATCGAGCGATGATGCCGCTGCCCTGGTGCAGCAGCGTACGCTGAGCGCGACGAGACAGTATCCTGCGGTAATTTCATTCAGCGAAGGCGACACCCTCGACGAAGAAGCGCTCGCCGAAGTTCCCCGGCCCCCATTGCCGTCGGTCAACCGGGCGCGCGGACGCATCGGCATCGACACCATGGAGACAATCACCCACGGCACAACCAGCATCGCCAGCACAGATGTGGGACTCGCCTTCCGCGGTGACATCACGCGCATCGGCGGCACCTACTGGAATCTCAGCGGCTACTGGCGCGGACGCATCACCAAAGAATCCGCTGCTTCGCAACAAACGCTGCAGAGCCTGATCAACCGCACCTATCACCTGAACATGACCTATGACAACCCGAACTCCACGCTGGTCGCTGGATTCGGACGGCTCTATCTCCCCTGGGCGCCCAGCCTTGACACGATCGACGGTGGATATTTCGGCAAGCGGCTTTCGCCTGGGGTCACGCTGGGAATCTTTGGCGGTTCGACTCCCGATCCTTCTTCATGGGATTACAGCCCGAACCGCGCCATCGGCGGCTCGTTCATCAACTTCGATGGCGGAGAATACGATGGCTTTCATTACAGCAGCACAGCTGGCGCCGGCATCAGCATGGTGAATTGGGCCATCGACCGGCCCTTCCTGTTTTTCGAAGACACGCTGTCATATAAGCGCGACATCGCCATCTACGAGTCGGCTCAACTCGACAGTCCGAAGGGAAACTCGGCGACTCCATCACCCGGGCCCGGACTTGGACGCAACTTCTTCACTCTGCGCGTGAACCCACATCCTCGCGTCGAACTCGATCTCAACTACAACTACTTCCGGGATCTGCCCACGTTCGATCCCACGCTGGTTGGTACCGGACTCCTCGACAAGTTCCTGTTCCAGGGATTCAGCGCGGGCAGCCGCGTAGAAATCTGGAAACAGATATGTTTGTCCACCAATCTCGGCCGCAGCAGCCGCCCTGGCGACGCCCAGGCCTCTCTCAACCAGATGTACGGCATTACCTTCGGACGCTTGCCATGGCTTCGCCTGCGCACTGACGCTCACTATGCCAGGTTCAACAGCTCGTTCGGTACGGGATCGTATGAATCAATTTCTTTCTCACGGCAAATGAGCGACCGGCTCCGCCTCGAAGCTCTCATTGGACAGCAAAATTTCACCTCGAGCATTACTGCAAACAATCGCGCGCGCTTTGTCACGGGCACGATCGAGACCACGATGGGTCCGCACTATTACCTGCAGTCGAGCTTCACCACGAACCGTGGTGACCTGAGTTACGACCAGGTCATGTTCTCCATCGGCTACCGTTTTGATTCGAGGAGGAAAGGCGAATGAAGACCCACACACAAATTGCGTGCGCCGGAACCTGGATCGTTTTGGCCGCTCTCTGTTTCGCAACCGATGCGCCGACTCCTGACGCGCATCGCTTGAACGACCTGTTAGCCCGCACTTCCCATCAAACCTCAGGGTTTCTCGATCAATTCTCGGACGTGAAGTGCACCGAGTTAGTGCGGCAGGAAAAACTCGGGAAAGACGACAAGATCGAACTGAAAGAAGATTCCACCTACGACTACCTCGTCATCCTGACGAATTCAGGCGGCGAGCTTAATCTTTCCGAGTCGCGCATTCCCGTGCATCAAGCCAAAAAAGATCGCAAAAACACGTCGATGCTGCTGAGCAACGGCTTCGCCACCCTGTTTCTGGTGTTCCATCCCGTTTACGCCGAGGCTTTCAGCTTCGCGCTGGCGGGCGAAGAAACTGTTGCCGGCCATCCGCTTGTGAAGGTCGCCTTCCAACACATTTTGGGTACGAAGTCTCCCGCAGCCCTCGCCCTGCGGGGTCGCGAATATCCCTTGGAACTTACTGGCACCGCATGGATCGACCCGCAAACTGGATCTATCGCGAAGATTCAAGCGGGAATTGCGGACACGCTGCAGGACGTGGGCCTGAAGGCGCTCAGTTCTGAGATCGACTTCGCGCCAGTGCCCTTGCCCGATACGCCGCAGGTGTACTGGTTTCCCACGCAGGCGCGCGTTGAGGTGGAAACGCCGAGGCAGCACTGGCGTAACTTGCACCAGTTCACTGCATACAAGAAATTTTCAGTTAGCACTCAGGAGCAGGTCATCAACAAATGAGCGCGAACGCAACCGCAACTTCCCGCATCGCCGCCACCGCGAGAGCCGTGCCTGACGTGGAACGCCGCCATCGTGTGCGCCTCTATGCCCTGTACGCGCTCGCGATTGCCACCAACCTCGCGATCTTTTTTTATGGGTTCGATTACTACAAGCTCTCATCAATCGATCGCCCATTCTCGCCTAAACATCACATGCTTCGGCCCAGCGGCCCTATGGGCTTGTATCTCGGATTTCTGGGTGTAGCGCTGTTCATCGGAATATTTCTTTATCCACTACGCAAGCACTGGTCCTGGCTCGGCCAGAAAGGCAGCACGCGGCACTGGCTCGACATTCATGTTCTGATGGGTTTGACCGCGCCGTTCATTATTGCGTTTCATTCAACACTTAAATTTAAGGGTCTTGCCGGCATGGCCTTTTGGATCATGTTCGCGGTCTCGTCCAGCGGCGTGGTCGGACGCTATCTCTACGCGCAGATTCCGCGTAAGGTTTCGACTGCCGAACTAAACATGAAAGAACTGCAAGAGCTGCAGGAAAACTTGTCGCAGCAACTCGCTGCGCAGAATTTGCTGCCCGAAGCGGATTTGCGCGCACTGCTCCGCATGCCTGATGCAAATCGAGTATCTCGCTTGCCGATCGTGGTCGCGCTCGCTTACATGATGATCCTTGACGTGATTCGCGTCTTCCGTGTCGCCCGCCTTCGTCGCCACGCCCTTGGATTTGCCGAATACGTGCAGACTCTCGCGGGATTTCTTCCGACGCGCAATCACGAACTCGAGCGGGCAATTCATGCCGCGGCTGAGGAAGCAGCACTCTCCAAGAGAGTCCTCTTCCTGTCGCGCTCCCAGAAAGTATTCCATCTCTGGCACGTTGTGCATAAGCCCTTCAGCTACGCGTTCGCCGTGCTGGCGATGATCCACATTGGATTGCAATTCGTTCTGGGGTATTTCTAAGCATCGTCATGGATACTCTTATCACTTATGGCATTGGTGGCTTGATCTGCTTCTTCTTCCTGATCGGCTATCTCCGGTCTCTGAAAAAGCGGGAGACACGAGCGCGCGAAGCCGCCGAAAAGGGCAAGCTCTTTTCTGAAGGCCCAAAGGCGCAGCACCCGCATATCGACAGCAACTACTGCATCGGCTGCGGCACCTGTACCAGCGTCTGCCCTGAAGGCGACGTGTTGGCGATGATCGCGGGCAAGGCAGTCATCGTCAACGGACACAAGTGCATCGGCCACGGGCTGTGTGCTGATGCCTGCCCCGTCGGCGCGATCACCATGGTGATGGCGAGCCCCAGCATGGCTGCGGACATGCCGCATCTCACGCCGGAATTCGAGACCACGGTAAAAGGCCTCTTTATTGTCGGAGAACTCGGTGGTCTCGCACTCATCAAGAATGCGGTAAACCAAGGCCGCGACTGTGTGGACACGATAGCCGCACGCCTGCAGGCGAGCGGAACGCGACCGGTTCAAGGCCTCTACGACGTTTTGATTGTCGGCGCGGGACCTGCGGGCATTAGCGCCTCGCTGCGAGCCATAGAATACAAGCTGAACTATCTGACTCTCGAACGTGACGAGGTCGGCGGCACCGTGGCGAAGTATCCGCGTCAAAAGCTGGTCATGACCAGCCCCGTGGAATTTCCCATGTACGGAAAGTTCAAGAAGCTTCAGCTCTCGAAAGAAAATCTGCTGGCCTTCTGGGACATGATTCTCAACCGCGCCGATTTCAACGTTTCCACTGGCGAGAAAGTCGACGATATCAAGAAAGGCGACGACGGCGTCTTCACTGTGACCACGGGCACCAATACGTATCGCGCGAGCGCCGTAATCCTGGCGCTCGGCCGCGCCGGCGAGCCTCGCAAACTTGGCGTGAAGGGCGAGGAACTACCGAAGGTGATGTATCGCCTTATAGAGGCGGACCACTACATCAACAAAAAGATTCTCGTCGTCGGAGGCGGCGACAGCGCCGTGGAAGCTGCGATGGGACTGGCCAGCCAGTCGGGTAATCAGGTCACGCTCTCGTATCGCAGCGAGCGCTTCAGCCGAATCAAAGAACGGAACCAGAAGCGCATTGAAGAATTCATGCGTTCGCGCAAGCTACGGGTCGTATTCAACTCGAATCCCGTCGAGTTCAAGCCCGAGTCCGCGATTCTTGAAATCAACGGTAGGCGCGAAGAAATTCTTAACGATTTTGTCTGGATCTTTGCCGGCGGAACACCGCCCAACGCCTTCGTGAAGAAGATTGGCGTCGGCTTCGGATCGCGAGACCTCACGTTAGAAGCCAGCAACGAAGCCAAACAAGCCGTCGCCGAGCGCAAGCAACTTGTCGCTGCTGCCGCGCACAATGTCTGAGCAAGTCCGAAAGAATTCTGGCGGAGAGGGAGGGATTCGAACCCTCGGTACAGGTGTTAGCCCGTACAACGGTTTAGCAATTCACAAGTCGGTTCTGCTCCGTTAGGAAAATTTTCTACTCTACTCCTCTTGTCAATGGGTTACAAATCGGTCGATTCGATCCATTCTGCTCGGAAATGATCTGTTCTGATCCTGTGACCATTACAATTTCATGACACTCATCCCGCGATTTGACAGTCTGGATGGTCAAAGGGACCGCTCGGTATCATTGGATTTGAGAAACATAGAGGATGCGCTTCGGAGACGGCAACCCTTCTTTACTTTGGTCCTCGATTTCCGATTGCAGCACTTGCGGAAGTTTCGCTGGACTTCCGTAGTCGCCAAGACAGACCAATACGGTGGAATCGTCGGCTAAAGCTCCGGCTGCCTCGCCAGTCGTCAAGTCCACAGCCCACACAGCATAGTGATCCGGGCAGAAGTGAGCCTTGCAACGCGTGGTTACAGCAAGTGTGCCCTGTAGGGATTTGCTCGTAACTTCTAGGCCGTCCACCTCGGCGGCTCTTTCCCCGAATAACCTTCGCTCTGCCTTTGGATTTCAGGTAGCGCCTGCGTCCGGCGGATTTTGGGGACCTGGGTAGGCACTCCTCATGTACTCATCTAATTTTCCGCCACTGAAGTGCAAAGTAGCCGATCCGCCCTTGTGGTCCGCCCGCTCGATGAGGGACACAGTCTCTCCTTCTGGAATACTTGCCCACTCATCGCTGAGCTTTGATGACGGATCATGTGGCTCATAAACCGTTCGCTGACTGCCATACTTTGCTAGTAAATCATTGCGAAGGCCGTTGTAACGTTTAATCCCAAAGTCATATTCAATCGTTTCCAATTCATCGCGCCACAAAATGACCAACAAAGTTTCATCTGGTTGACGAACGTAGTTACAGTATCTAAATTCGTCACCCTTATCTTCGCAGCCCTTCAATCGGAATCCTATTGAAGCGGCATGAACACCTGCGTCATGAGTATCCCGCTGGAACCCCAACAGCCCTACGTTGGAGGCTTTGGCAGTGCTGGACGGAAAGAACTTGTACACCACAGCACCGCTGAGAACAATTGCAAACGTGAGGACGAATCCCAGTCTCCAGGTTCGATACCACGGAACTCTGTCAGACTTCGTCAGGCCACAGGTGATGCAGCGCTTGGGGTAAAAAGGAATCGTTAGCAACCAAAGTCCAGCGGTGAGCAGCACAGCAAAGAACGTCCAGAAACCGATGACACGCTATATCCCGTCAGCTTGTTGCAGTTGGGACAGAAGATCATCTCCATGACGGTTTATCGCCCTTCAAAACACGCGAGTATAGCATTGCATCCTCGACTTGGATTCTGGTCGATGCGATGATCTGTTAAGAATTTTACGATTTCATGACATGGATGGGAGAGTTAAGATTGGCCTCCAATGACATTAGACGGCTTCACTCTAGCGGATTTCCCAGTGGCGAAAACCTCGTCCATATTGTCTGGCGGATTCGTGTACGTCTTCTGTTGGGTAGCTAATGGTGTTGAAATTCCTTTTTACGTAGGCCAAACGAACCGGCTCTCAGGAAGAATGAACGACTACAATCTAGCGAACTTCAAAGCCGCCACTGACTTTTGTGTGGGTGAGGCGGTCAGATATCTCAAAGCCAAAAACTATCGAGTCGTGGTGAGGCACAAACCGACTTCGGACCCGCGAAAGGAAGAAAGGGCACTCATCCGGCGCTTGCTTGTTTCGGGGGCGTGGCTAGTCAATTGTCTTCCTCGATACGATTACCGCACAGACGACGAAGCCGAGCAGAGAGAAATAGTCCAGAAATTTTGCGACATGTTCACAACTCATAAGGGAGTCACCAATGGTAGATGAAGCCGACCCGCGCGGGACGAGCAGTCCGAAAAGCTAATCACCCGCAGAATCTCATTACACTCACAGCTCACCTAAGCATTAGAAAACTACACCTTTCTAACAATGAGATTGGAGAGGAACAGAACCAATGTTTTTGGGGCTTTCCAGCCGATGATTTTCGGCGGGGATTTCTAACAAACCAGAAATCATCCTCAAAATGCTCATTTCTCTCGATTCGTCGCCCAGCCAGCCCATACCCCACCAAGTTCTCGTCAGCGCCCTAGTAGCTCGTAAACCGGGGTTCCCAGCCATCGTATCGGACTGACCCGCCCCCGTTTTTAGTGCAGGGATAATGAGAGGCTCTCCGTGTTCTGTTCGCCCCGCAGTGCTTGCGTAGCGGGGATGGGGGTGTGGGGCAAGGCTCCTTCGCCATATATTTTCCCCGGTCTCAAGATTTCCAATGCCCAATCATGGATAACAAGACCGCATGGCGCACTGCAGCTCGCAAGGCGGCATTGTCTGATCGGCAATATGATTTGCGGTCGACATTCGCGAGCTGAGCCCATACTTGTACGACTTCTGGCCTCACACTGGCCCAGGTTTTAGGCCATGCCAGCACGCAAATTCTCCCACGTACGTGACGCCTCTCGACGAAAACACTCGGGCCGTAATCGAAGGACTTAACTCAGCGCGCGCCCTTCACGACCGCAAAGTGCCGTCAGTTCTATAGGATTCTTTGGACTGTCGGCCCGATCAGCCGCCGTTCTGTCGGACGCACATGAAATCAATCTAATCGGAGGAAGCAGTGTGCTGACTGTGTGCCCAGCTGACCAACTGATCCAGTCCCCGATGCGATTGCCCTTGCGAGTGAGCAACGGGATCGCCTGCTCCTCGTTTGCAGCCATGCCTTCCATACTTTACTCGAATTTCCCTCTGCGCCTCCGCGTCCTTTAAAAGGTTGGACTCAAAACGTTCGTTGCAAACCGCAAACCTGTGCAATCCCTGCGCGATTATCGTTAGCTTGGGAATCATCATCTTCGTGCCTCCATTTGCTGCTTTGCAATTTCACAAGTCCCCACGTGGCACCGAATTCTCCGGGCTTCAATAGCGTGTTAGGACCGAGCAGTATTGAGGATCCGCGCGGCGTCCTTGTGCAAGCTACGAATCCACCAATGGCTTTTTGATCCGGCATCTGCCTCTGAGCCAATCGTGCATGATGTTGAGATCGAGAGGAGGAATTCGTATAAATTCACAGCCAGCGGCGCCGTATTGTCGAGTCCACATCACTCGCGCCTGAATGGCGATTGAGTGCTCGAGCCCCGGTAGCGGTAGGTGAAGGGTCAGGATGGACCCTATCTTAAGCGTCTCTCGGCTAGTCAGTCCAATGCCTCCGTCGCCGATATTGGTTACGGTCACACCGAAGGTTCGATTTTGTTCGTCGGTAGCTTGCACCAAGGCCATAACCGCATACCGCACGTGTTTGCGGTGCTCCTGCAGCATTCTGGAATAGGCGACTCGCAATGATCTTGTTCCAGACTCCTTTGTGACTGGCTTCCGCAGGACGACATGGATCCCCGGTATTGTCTGAGCTTCGGCTGCAACCGCAACAATAGTTGGTTTCTGCTTCAAACGGGAATGCCAGATCTCCTGCAGCAGTTCCCACGCGCACTTCTCGTCGAGGTCGATCACGATCAAGTCCGTACTGCCTTCTTCCAGCCGGCTGGCTGCTTCCAACGAAGTGCAGCAGATCCTTGTGGAGATCGCGAAATCCGTCAGTACTTGATCCATCGAACACACTACCGCAGGATTTCGGGAAACGAGTAAGCACTCAAACGTCATTTCCGGTGTCATAACTTCGCCTTTCGTTAAGTTGCGAGCGACTGAGAGGGCAACTCAGGCAACCCACATCGCACAATGGTTCTGCCACTCAATGGCACAGGGTGCTGATTACCATTGGTTACTACCTGTTATTACGTTCTTGCGATTGTGCAGGTACATGTACTGCCGTAATCTCGATTCATGACGGATCGCAGCAAGCCGGCGGCAAGCGAGAAACAGAGCGCGGGTGCCGCCAAGTCGATGGCCGTGATAGGAGAAGCAGTCATGAAAACGATCTTTTTATCTGTATTGGCGGTGCTAGTACTGGGAAGTATTTCGGTCGCGAAGGAACTGCCCGATGCTCCCAGCGCGGCAATGACCACTGATGCCTTCATGATTGAATCCTATGTGCCACCTGCGGGGTCGAAAGTTGTGGAAACCAAGCCAGTGGATGCCACCTTCGTCAGTCTCGCGCTGATTTCCGCGGGTGCCACCTTTGCCGACTCCTATACCACGCTCTTCGCGCGGCAGAACTGGCTCGCCGGCAAGAAGGGCGTCTGCAATATGGAAGTTCAATCCGCCTATTTGTACGGTACTCACCCTACGGTCGCAAGAACCTATGCCGTGGCATCGGTCAAGACCGCTACTTCGGTGTTCGCTGCCTACTATCTGCGCAAACACCACAATAAGTTCTGGAGCCTGCCTCTGGTCGCAAACTCTCTCATTAGCCTCGAGGGAGTGACCCAGAACATGAGTGCCTGCAACTAGCAAAAACTACGCTGACGGTCCCCCTCATTGCACCGTCAGCGTCAGGGGAAGTGAGTGTTGCAGAGCGCCAGAGGTCCCAGAGACGGTAATCGTATAGTTTCCCGGAGCAGTCCCATTCTGAGTCTGCTTGGCAATGCCGGTGCCGCCGGCGCATGCCGACATAAAGAGCAGCGCAGAAAGCGAGAGCCCTAGAGCGAATACTGCAAGAAGTTTCGTTGATACGCGACTTGCGGAACGAAGCTTCGTACCCACCACAAGCAGCCCGAACAATCCAAAGACCGGTAGTTGAATCCATACTGCTAAGAGTGTCTGATTCTGTTCGGGCAAAGATGGCGTTACTTCGGCAGATGTCGCCGTTGTGCTAACGGTCAGGGTTACTGTTGCCGGGCTTGAGCCTGGAGTCACCGAACTCGAAGTCAAGCTGCACGTCGTTTTTGCAGGAGCGCCCGTGCAGCTTAGTTTGATGGCATTCGGAAACGGCCCAGCAACAGGAGCGATGCTAAGGGTATACGTCGCCGTAGCTCCAGCCTTGATAGTCTCAGCAGTCGGGGAACTTGCGAGACTAAAGTCAGCTCCCGACCCGGCGAGATTCACGGCCTGCGGACTGTCTTGACTATTGTCAGTGAAAGTGAGCGTCCCGGATTGGCTGCCCGCGACCCCCGGCGTGAACGTGACATCGACGGCGCAGTTGCCCCCGGGTGCCACTGTTGCTGGCCAATTATTGGTCTGGCCAAAGACTCCCGTCACCTGCACATTATTGAGACTCAGGGTGGCGCTCCCACTGTTGGTAAGTGTGACGGTCTGTGGCGAACTTGAGGTTCCAACCGGTTGACTGGGGAATGTCAGGCTAGGGGGGGTCAGAGTAACTGCAGCGATGCCCAATCCCGATCCGCCGAGACTGATCGCGTGGGGCGAACCCGCCGCGTCATCTTGAATCGTAACGGCACCCATGCGCTGTCCTCCAGCAGTAGGGGTAAAGGTTATAGAGAAAGTGCAGCTGCCGGCAGCCGGTACACTGCTTCCACAGTCGTCAGTCTCGGCGAAGTCTCCGGTCGTCGTTGTCGACGAGATCGTAAGCGGCGAACTGCCCATGTTGCGCACTAGCACGGTCTGCGCTTGGCTGGTCGACCCAACTGTTTGTGCGGCGTATTGCAGCGAAGTCGGAGTCATCGCCACGGCTGCTGCAGAGCCTGGGCCAATCTTGACGATGAACGCGTCATAGTTCCCTTCCAATTCTTGCTGAAACACACTCTGGGTAACGGGGAAGTCGAGCGAGTTCGTCCGACCCGCAACATAGACATTACCGATTGGATCGAGAGCCATTCCCGCGGGCTCATCGTCGCTGTTTCCGCCTATGTATGTGGCGATCAGTTGCGTGTCTGCCGCTGCGTCAATCTCTACTAGCAGAATGTCATTCCCGTTGTTGTAGCCTTCAATCCCGTTTACCGGATTGAACAAATTGCTTCCGGTGGAGGCCAGCACGTAGGCATTGTTGTTTCCGTCAAGCGCGATTGCGCGCGGCGCGGCATAGTTGTTAGGACCAAGAAACGTCGAGTACAGCAGGTGTGAACCCGTCGCGTCGAACTTGCTTACGAAACCATAGCTGCAAGCCCAGCTGTACACGCTCGGATCACAGATGCTCGTGGACGTGATCGGAAACGTTCCATCGCTGAGCGCGACTCCGATGACATAGGCCGAAGCGGAGCTGTCCACGGTGATCGCCGAGATGTCCGTCAGCAGCCCGCTGGCTTCGTAGAAATAAGTTGAATATTGAAGATTTCCCGCGGCACTGAATTTGCTGACAAATCCAACCGAAGCATTCGATTGAGTCGTGTCCGCGGTAATGTAAGCCCCGGCGGTGACAGGAAAATTGTATGTATTCGTCGTGCCCGCGATGTAGGCATTGCCGGTCGCGTCGAGCACCACCCCAGCGATGGTGCTGCTCGGCTGGGGCCAACAAGGAGTTCCGCCGCAGTTGAGGGGAACATTGGTATTGCCCCCGAAATATGTGGAATAGACCAAGGATGAACCATCCGGGCTGAACGCGCCCAGGAATCCGTAGTTGCCATACATACCGCCCTGGTTGGCGGAAACCGCAGCTTGGTAAGCATTCGCAACCGGCAGGTTCGTTGAGGATGTGTAACCTGCAATGACCATGTGCCCCGTGACATCAACCGCGACGCCAGTAGGAATGTCCGAGCCGTTTCCTCCGAAGTAAGTAGAGTACAGAAGAGAGGAACCGTCTGGAGAAATTTTAGTCAGGAAGGCATTGAATGCTCCCGGGTAGGTTCCCTGAAACGGATTCACCATTGGGAAGTCACTAGACGCCGTACTCCCAGTGACGTAAGCATTATTTGCCGAGTCCAGGGCCAGCGCGTAACCGTAGTCGTCACCGTTCCCACCGAGATAATCTGCGTAAATGAGATTGGTTCCTGTCGCATCAAGTTTTGCCACAACAACATGGGGAGCACCCGACGAGAGGGAACCCAGAGTGGTGAGTGGGAAGTCTATTGAATCTGTAGAACCCGTAACATAGACACTCCCAGCGCCGTCGACTGCAATCCCAGAGGGCTGATCATTTCCACTCCCGCCGAGATAGGTCGAGTAGACTAACACTGGATCGATTACGAGCGGTCTGCTAAGGTCATGACGGGAAACCTGAAAAGCTACATGGGTTGAGTCCAGCAAAATGTAATGACCCTCGACCGCTGTTCGGTGATTGTTGAAAGTCTGATAAACCAGTGGACTGTTGAGCCGGACCTCCCCATTCCTGGTCTGCAACACGAGGTTCCCGTCGCTATCGACATCGATTCTAAGTGCACCCGTGACCTCAAATTGAATCTTGCTGGGGTCTCCTCCTGCTGAGATCTCGAAGTCATATTCAAGCAGGTGACGGTTTCCGTAGTAGACCAAATCGATCCCAGGATAAACATTCTTACTGCGCACTATTTTGTACGTTGGCACGTTCGTGCGCCATTTCGCGGGATTTTTTCCGATGAAATAGTTCACTTTCCCCGGTTGCATTTCCTCGCCGGTGACAACGCAACGCTGGTTTGCGCCTACCAAGGTCAGCCGTAACGTGCTCCCGGAAGACTGCGAGGGCTTCGTCCTCGTACTGGGGTTATTGCCGGTGACCGCGGAGGGGCGCAACGACAGAACTATGCCACCAGCGGAAAGGAATGCGGTGTACCCGTCTCCCCGTGAAAGGAACTTAACGCGAGGGTCCGTTTGACCCTGATTGGCCTCAAATACCAACGGCAGCTGTGCATAGTTCGAACCGGTATGGCCCGTTTGGGGCATCGCCTGGTACGCCGAGCACGTTATCGTCGTCATCACCACTAGCGAAAGGATCCAGCAGCCGGTTCTCACTTGCATCTCGACCCCACATATACGCCCCCGCAGGTTCAACCTCGAGATACTTGATCCTGTGACGATACTTCTCGTTGCTCACAATCTAACGATCCCGCTTGTGGCTGGAGGGCGCAGTAGTTCCACATGACAGATTGCAAATGTCCTACCGAATAGCCTGATGTTCACAGTCTCTCCGCAACACAAGGCGTAGCCGGGACTTAGGGCGGTTATGGATGCCCTGCCAATCGGTCTAAGGTTATGAGCTGGGTGTCTCTATCCTGGAATGTGTTCTATATCGGAACAAATTAGGAGTTTGTGTGCGGCATAATTCATGACTCGAGGATGCTAGTCACATTGGCAGTTGCTCACTTAGGACTCGGGTAAGAACAAACCAGCCAAAGGGACGCAGCTGTCGAGGGATCTGGATCAAGGACGTGCTCCAGCCGACATAGCCAGAGTCTCGTCCGACCATTCAACCCGATTTCTTCCCTTGTGCTTGGCTTCATAGAGAGACAGATCGGCACGCCGCACCACTTGCTCTGCGTCCGCCGCCGACTCCGTTCCAGTTGCCCCCATACTTATCGTGACAATGGTCGTCCCGCTGGGCGTGGAGATTGGTTGGCTCGAGATCAATTCCCTGATTTGATTGGCGCGCCGGACCGTTGTTGCCAGATCGCAGCCAGGTATGACTAACAAAAACTCTTCGCCTCCGTAGCGCCCAACCCCGTCGTACTCGCGCAGACTCGACCCAAGTCGTTTTGCGACCTCCCTGAGAACAGAGTCTCCGGCTCCATGTCCGAACTGGTCATTCACCTTCTTAAAGTGGTCAACGTCGGCAAGCACGACCCCGACGGGACTTCCATCGCGTCGAGCCCGCGCGAGTTCACGCTGCAAAAACGCTATGATTTCAGCCCGATTCCAAACGCCAGTCAAGAAATCATGCGATGCTGAAAAATGGAGAGCGTTATTCGCGTCAAAGAGCTTCTGCTGTAATTCCACGATCCTTTTGCCAACCAGCAATCGAGCCTTGAGCTCGGGAGGATCGAAGGGTTTGGCAAGAAAATCGTCGGCACCGGCGTCCATTGCTTCCAGCATTTCCTGCTTTCGATTTTTGGCCGTCAGCAAGATCGTGTATGTGTATGGTACATCCGCTGGCCGGCTACGGATGCGGCGGCAGATCTCGATGCCGTCGATCTCGGGAAGTACCCAATCCAACAGTGCGAGCCGGGGCGCGTTTCGCTTGCCCAGTATTTTCCACGCCTCCTTACCATCCTTAGTGCACGTAATGTCGAATCCCCATTCCTTCAAATGTGTTTCAATTAGGCGCCGATAAATCGGGGAGTCTTCAGCCAGCAAAATTGTCACAGGCGAAGAGTCTTTGCACGTCTTGTCACTGCGATCAATTGTTGTATTTCTCTGCATAGTCTGAGGGTATTTCTGCTTTCTCCAATTTTGCTAATTCGGTCGCAAGCCAATTCTCAAGTACATCGATATCCTCCTCAGGAACAAACGAAAATCGTATTCCTGCTCGTCCGGCACCATTGGCGTTCACAACCTTGCCTGAAATATGAATAACATGGCCGCTGCCGGGAAGTGAGAAGTGAGCAAGAACTTCTCGATTGATTTCCAGCGGGCGCTTACACTGCAGCGCCAGACCACCAACACTTAGATCGCTGATCCTGGCTTCAAGAGCTCCGACTTCCGCGATCCGCGCCTCCACCGGGAGATCGACGGTCACCCGAGCGGCTCGTCTTCGATTCTGCAGCATGGTTCCGTACGCCGCTCGCATGCAGCGCCGAGCGTGGTCCTCGTTTGCAGGCTTGTGGATCATGAAATTCGCGCCCACCAGAAGTGCATGGGTCTCCGAGTCCATGTTGACGACTGCTACTATCGTCGCGTTGCTGTTCGGGGATGACTTCCGGGCCGCGCGTACGATCCGGATGGGGTCGTGAACGTCGTCCCAGTCGACGATGACGGCATCAAGTCGTCGATGAGTCACGATTTCAAGAGCTGAACCGAGTTCACAGCATACCTCGGTCTCAATCGCAAAGTTACTCAGAACCTGATTCATGATACTGAGTAGCTGCGTGTCATTGCTAAACAGAAGGCCATCAAGACGAACCTGTGGTGTCATAGACAATGTGCTGCAGCACATTGATCGCCAAAGCGGCTACTCTGGCGCAAACCACTGTCATTGCCGCACGTTATGAACCTGAGCGTGTCCCGACTTTTGCCTTGTCCCCTCGCGCTGTGTCTCCGATCGAGACAGTCGAAGCGGTGGAGTCGCGCAGAAACATTCGAAATCTGAGGCCACTGCCCAGGACCACAACACTCTGTAGTCTTAATTCGCAGGGCACTGACCCTCGGGGGATTAAAAGACGCCGGATGACGTACTAGGTCTTCGAGCGCAATACGCTCCCATCTTCGCAAGCTCTATCGGCCAAACCATGCGAACGATTTGTGAACGTTGGCCGTGACGAGCTTTGCTGTCCTGTTCGGTTTTCGTAACACATTCACTTGTCATCTTAGTCGTTATCGCGTAGTGCTATCGCTGCTCTTGTTGGACGAGATCGCTAAGTCATAGACAATCCACACGTTTGTTATCGACGAGATCGCTCGCACAGTACAAACACTGTTCGGCCTTCGTAATACAGCTAAACGTAGTATTGACTATTCCGCTGATTTCTGCGATAAGCGTGTCTATAAACAAATGAAAGAGCGCTTAGCGTTTTATATCAAGTTCCCCCCTTTTATTACCGGGAAGTGATTTGCGTATTGCATCTCGACTGTTTCGAGAGGAAAGCGCAGTCTAATGCTCCCGTCTGTCGCCATGCGCCTGTTGCGTCCGTTCCTGCCCTCCAAGCAATCGCATCCACAAAACAGTGCAAATCGAATCCTCAACTTCGATTTGGAGCAGAATAACTTTGTCTGGTTCGATGGAAATACTAGTCGTTGATGACGACCCCGGCACGCCAGTGGCTATCTCTGCAGCGTTAGGGCGCGACAACTGGCAGATCCTGACCGAGAGCAATTCCGACGCCGGCCTTGAAACCTTCTTACGTGTAAGACCGAAACTCGTATTGCTCGACCTAACCGCGACTTCAATGAGTATGGAGTTACTCACCCGAATGCTTCGTGCAGATCCGGGAGCGAATGTGATCGTCACGTCTACTCACTACTCGGCTGAATCAGCCGTCCAGGCAATTCACGAGGGAGCGGTCGACTATGTGACCAAGCCGCTGGATATAGAGGGGCTTCGCAATCGAATAGCGGGACTTCGGGCGGAAGCCGAGACGAGACGGCGGACCCTGAATCTGGACAGTGAACTGGTTGAAGCTTGTACGTTCGAGGGCATGGTCAGTAGAAGTCCGCTCATGTTGGAGGTCTTCGCGAAGATTCGCCGGATCGCACCACACTTCAGGACTTCGCTCGTCAGTGGCGCAACAGGAACCGGGAAGGAACTTGTCGCGCGAGCACTTCATCACCTTAGTCCTTCTGTAAACGACCGTTTTGTGGCCTGTAATTGTTCAGCTCTCGTCGAGAGCCTGGCGGAGAGCGAGCTGTTCGGTTATCTGAAAGGCGCTTTCACTGGCGCAAGTCAAGACAGGCCGGGACTGTTTGAGAGCGCAGACGGCGGAACTATTTTTCTGGACGAGATCGGTGAATTGTCACCGGGAACCCAATCTAAATTGCTCCGCGTGTTACAGGATCACGAAGTTCGGAGGATAGGGTCGTCGCTACGACGTAAGGTTGACTTGCGCGTTATAGCAGCGACGAATCGAGATCTGCGGATTATGGTTCGAGACGGCACCTTTCGTGAGGATCTTTACTACCGACTCGCGATGGTCGAGGTAGCGCTCCCGCGGCTCGGAGACCGGCGTGAAGACCTTCCATTGTTGCAACGATACTTCGTAGGGAAGTTTGCGTCGGAATACAATAAACCGATTGCTGGACTAACCAGACGTGCTCAGAGCATTATGGCCACTTACTCGTGGCCCGGCAACATTCGAGAATTGGAGAATGTCATAGGGAATGCCTGCATGATGACGGAAGGAAGGTTTATCGACATCAATGATCTTCCTGAAAGACTCCGAGATCGGCCAACAGACCATTTGCGCACGGACGAAGGGCTGTTTTCATTGAGGGAGGCGCAACAACGTCATATCGTACGGGTACTGGAGCAGGTTGGTGGCAACAAGCTAAGAGCAGCAAGAATCCTGGGTGTCGGGCGCAACACAATCTACAAAATCCTATCTCAACTTGCGCTTAAGGACCGCGACCTTAGCGCATAGTGTTGTTGCTGGGAGCCCCCTTGAAACCGGCATCTCACAACCTCGCATCCGAGCTTCTTCAAAAGATCCGTTCGTTGGTCGCCCCTCCATCGCAGACAAGTGTTCCATTAGGAGACAATTCCTTCTTTGGAACACATTCAATCTATAACGTGGCCCTAACTCGAAGTAAGGACGACACTTGCGCCGTAGTGGAAGTGGCAGCGTAGATGCACTTTGGTCAGATGAAGGGAAGACTCTGACTCTATTAGGTCGAAGGTCTTTTCCGACGCTGGCATTCTGTGCCCCAGCAGAACTCCGGCCATTTGTGGTTCACAACAGGCTTTGAGTGCATGAATCTTCCAGTTGAACCCGCGACTCGCACAGTTCTACCTTTGCGCCAGGTTGAAGGGCGAGAATGGTGGCTTTGGGGATTCGCTACGGCAGTTACTCTGTTTCTGACACTCGCCATCCTGTCATTGACGTTCCCAGATGCCCACCCACGCGCCGACCGATTCTATTCGCTAAATCTTAAAGAGTGGGTTCGTGGGTTGGTTGCGCTGGTCTTCTTGTTTGACATCTATACGATCTACCAGCACTTGCAGCTTCAACGTATACGCCGCCAACTTGCCGACCGAGACAGGCTCTTCCAACTCATCAGCGAGAACGCTGCAGACATGATCGCGGTGATCGACCGAGACGGAAACCGGGTTTACAACAGTCCGGCATATCAAAAAGTTCTTGGCTACAGTACCGATGATTTGCGGACGAGTTCCCCTCTGGAGCAGATTCATCCGGACGATCGCCCTCGAGTAGTCGGGGCCGCGGAGAAAGCTCGTCTCACAGGCCGGGGGGAACGACTGGAATATCGCATTCGGCACAAAGATGGTGCGTGGCGCGTTGTGGAATCAACGGCCAATGTAATTCGCGGCGCCGAAAACGAAGTTGAAGGGCTGGTTGTGGTAAATCGTGACATCACCGAGCGCAAGCAGGCTGAGGAAGAGCTTGCGCATAACGCCTTCCATGATGGTCTTACCGACCTGGCGAACCGGACTTTGCTGCTTGATCGTCTTGGTCGTGCCCTCGCAGTCTTTCACCGTCATGCCGAGTTCAAGTTTGCAGTTTTATTCATCGACATCGATGGATTCAAGTTAGTAAACGACAGCCTTGGGCATTCAGCAGGGGACGCCCTGCTTGTCCAGCTTGCTCAGCGTTTGACATCTTGTCTCCGTCGCGCGGATACCATTTCGCGCTCGCAACAAGACGATGAGTCATCCTTCGGCGACCGTACGCTGGCCCGGCCCGGCGGAGATGAGTTTGTGGTGCTAGCCGAAGAATTGAGGCACATCAGCGATGCCATTCGCATTGCCGATCGGATTCAGGAGAAGCTGGCCGCACCGTTCGACGTTGGCGGTCACGAGATCGTGGTTACCGCGAGCATCGGCATTGCCACCAGCAGCAATGCGAGCACCGAGGCGCAAGGCGTCCTTCGCGACGCCGAGATCGCTATGTATCGAGCAAAGCACACTGGTAAGGCACGATGCGAGGTTTTTGACAACGCGATGCACTCCGGAGCGCTGAAACGTTTGCAAATGGAGACCGATTTGCGCAAGGGCATCGAACGCGCAGAGTTCCGTGTCTACTACCAACCCATCGTGCTGCTGAACGAGGTGCGGATTGTCGGATTCGAGGCGCTAACCCGCTGGGAACATCCCAGCGGGATGGTCATGCCGAACGATTTCATTCCTGTCGCCGATGAAACCGGAATTATCCTATCGATCAACCGCCAACTATTCCCCGAGGCTTGCCGACAAGTCTGCTCCTGGCAGCAATCATTTCCAGCCGATCCGCCTTTGTTTCTCAGCGTCAATATCAGCCCAAAGCAGTTTTCCCAACCCGATATTGCCTCACAGATAGAGCAACTCATTCAAGAAAGCGAGATGAATCCTCGCAGCATAGCGCTTGAAATCACCGAAACCATCGCGATGGCTGATGCCGAAAGGTCCGCAGCCGTACTCGCACAGCTGAAGGGTCTAGGAGTCAGTATCGACATCGACGATTTCGGCACCGGCTATTCCTCCCTCAGTCGGTTGCAGGGATTCCGGGTGGATACGCTGAAAATTGACCGGATTTTTGTTTCTCGAATCGATACCGATCATGAAACTCATGAAATTGTTCGGATTATTGTCATGCTCGCGCACAATCTTGGCCTAAAAGTCGTCGCCGAAGGAATCGAAACGCAGACTCAACTCGACTTGCTCATCGACATCGGCTGTGATCTTGGACAGGGCTATCTCTTCTCCAGACCCGCCGACCAGCACACGATTGGCAAACTCATGGCGAACGCCTTCGCCGGAATTCCACTGACTCCAAGCGCAGATGGCGCCGCCTCGGGCCAAGGATGAGGCCGAAACGATACCGTTTGACCCATTCTGGTCAGAAGGAAAGTCGATTCCCGATGATCCGGATGCTCAACATAGGTCGTGCTCTCGAAGTATTCAGCCATAGGTCTGCATACATCGAAACAGATAACCGTTGGAAAGTACCGTTGGAGAACACCGTTATTCTGCCAGTTCGGTATCCTCTGACGTGTCAGTCGGACTCGAAACCTCCATACGATAACCGTCAGGATCGGTTGCCGGCACAACGACCAAGAGGGTTTCCCTCAGAATGGACCATTCCGTGTCTGGATGCCGCGCGCTCAAATAGAGTTCTTCTTTATATTTTCCAAAGGAAGAAAGAACTTTTATGAAGAGACTTGGACCTAGACATTCTCCTGGCGAAAAGCACTTGATGGCCCAAGTCGCGAAAGTCTTTACGGCAAAGAGGAAGGAAAAGGACGGAGCAAAAAGGGCTTCGAAAGAGCTGGGGATCAGCCTAGCGTCCTTCTACAAATATGCTGCGGGAGATGATCTTCCGCGTATGGAAGTGCTCCGCGCAGCTCAGCAAAAATGGAAGGATTTGAAATGGGATCTGATTGATGTTTCCGAGATTATTGAGCGAAAAGAGGTACTCTCGCCTGAACAGTATGTCCTCTCGTTCCTGCAGGAGGTGCGAACCGAAGATGTGGAAATAGCCAAAATTGGACCCAAAGGAGAGCGAGTCCTGCAGGTCCTACTGAACATCCGGTTCCCAGGATGATCTTGCGAGCGCGTGGTCCCCACCAGAGCGCTTGCTCCGCAAGAGCACTCTTTCTAGGCGGTGAGTACCGCGCAATTCGGGACATCTGGAGGACACCAAGACCCAATCGAGGAGACTAGAACCAGGACTCTCCATCCCAAATTTTCAGCCTTATTCCGAACATCTGGTGAAGGATTGACATGTCTTCTGGTCGGTCGAAGATGTCAACAATCGCAGGCATTTCATCCTTCCAGTAAATACTCCCGAAGGGAAGAATGTTGACCTCCCACCCAGCATCCTGTTGATACGTTAACTTCGCCAAGACCACAACCATTTTGTCAGTAAACATGGCGCTTTCCTTTGCGACTATTGCACCCGCCTCTTAGCGATTTTCTCCAGCGAGGATTTCACGGCCCAGCCGAAGTCGCCATTGACGCCGGATGCGATAGCCCTCTCGCAAAGACCTTTGATGAAATCTTCAATCGTCCAGTCGTCCTTCTCGCGGGAATGCCTCAGATAGTTGTAGAGTTGGTGCTGCAATTCATTGAACGCCATCATGTGCGGGATTGGCTCGGCCTGTCCTGCAAGCGGATATCCTCCACGGGCTGACACCGTCATCGCCCATCCCAAATCTATGAGCCATAGGACGCGCTGCTCTCGACTCAGAGGCACTACAGCGTCTAGCACTTCGTTTATCGTCATGGAAAATCTCCTGCGACGCTAATTCTCAGGTTCGATTGGTGGCTCAACCGCAGCAGCGCCTCTCTTCGGTGCAGGTTTAGGAGAAACACTGGCAAGCCTGCCAGCAAACGGGTCAACCAATCGCGTCATGCTGAAGACCAGTTTGCCCCGTATACGAGCCAAGGCGATTTCATCCGCAATCTGTTTGACCAATTCGGAATCGGCTCCCTTTACCTCGCGCTCAGGGAGGACAAACTCGAACTCGTCCGCATTCGACAAATCGACCGTAAGCGGCTGGAGGAGTGGGTGCGCTGAAAACTCAAGCACGCCCTTGCTAGACACCGAACGGAATGTCACAACAAAAGCGCCGCTGACTTCATCCGTATGCAGGTGGACTGCACAAGATGAGTCATGCCAACCCTTGATGGCCGTGAGGAACTCGCTTCTAGAACACTGCATGGAATTGTCTCGGTGGGGTGAATTTGACTTACTGGAGAGGAATCAAAGATAACGCCGTCAGCAGTGGAAAGCAATATCGCTACAAAATCGGAGCGGCGGCCCGAGTCTACGAAATACACAGGCTGGACGCGGGATTTCGCGCCATGGCGATTGCATATCCGATTGCATAATGGGCCTGCGGACTGGCCGAAAGGTGCTATATGAGGCGGCTCGGAGTGGACGGTAAAATGGAAAGACAAGGAAGACGGTCTGTAACGTGTTGGAAAATCGGACAAATCGGGCAGACTGTATGGCGGAGAGGGAGGGATTCGAACCCTCGGTACAGGTGTTAGCCCGTACAACGGTTTAGCAAACCGCCGCATTCGGCCACTCTGCCACCTCTCCGGCCGGCGGGATGGCACCAGTTTACCACGCCTTCCGTGCGATTCATCAGGCGGAACCTAGCCTCATCACTTCGCCAAAGACCATCCACAGTGTTAGCAAGGTTCGCCACACAGCTCGGCCAGGCAGTTTGCTGTGCTCGGTCGTCCTGGTTAGGCGGAGCCTGGGCGTGCAGAAACTGTTAGCCGCAACCGCGCACAACGTCACACGCAACTGGAAATTCTCCGTCCTCACCTTGTCTGAACAGAGCTAGTGCTTTGGTTTGGATCCACCAGAGACGTCGTCTTCGGCTTGGCATCATCTGCAAATCGCGAGGGTTGAGGACGATATCCGTTGCGGGTGCGGACTTTGCACTTCTTCAGCGAATCACCGACCAGCTTGACCGTGATGGCGCGCCAACCGCTGTTCGGGTTGGACTTCGGGTAGTAGCTCAACGAATAAAGATGCGCCAAATCGTCGCGGATGGATGCGAACGCGCGGTGTTCATCTCTCCAGTCTTTGGCGAAGTAAGCCTTCCCTCCTGTTGCCGCGGTCATGCGATCGAAAACCGCAGTCGACAATGGCTCAAGCTGCGCTTTCTGCGTGCTGATCATATAGATCGACACGCCCGCCGATTGCGCGAACTCGGCCACATCCTCCGGGGGCACGACGCTGGAATTGTCCGGACCGTTGGAGAACACCACCACGACTTTTCTGCCCCGATTCTGAGCTGCATCTTTCAAAGTCAATAGGAGCGCATTGTAGAGTGCCGCTTCGTCTCCCGCCACGGTGGAACGAACCGCCCGCAGCACCTGCGCACGGTCGGAAGTAAGCGTGGCCGCGCGAGACAGGTCACGGCTGTAGGAGTAGAACGCAACCTTGTCCACGCTCTCCAGAGAGCGCAGGAATTCGCTGATCGCGTCCTGAGCATAAACGAATCCGCGGTACATGTAATCGCTGGTATCAAACAGCACAAAGACGTTCGCACCACTGGCTTCTGAATCGTTTGAGGCCGGCGTAGACTGTTTGCCTTGACTGTCCGAATGTGCCGCCGAGGCCGCCTCCTCTTCCGCCAGTTCACTCAGGCTGCGCGCCGCTTCGTTCCCTTCGGCAAACGTAGCCGTCTTCTCGACGATCCCGTCTTCCAGAATGGCGAAATCTTTCGGGCGAAGCCCGGTCACATAGTTGCCATTCTTATCCGTGACCGCAATGTTGAGTTGCACCATGTTCACTACGACGTGAAGATTGGGGCTTTCCTGGGCATCCATCCCAGTTCTTCCCCCGGAAACGACCGCCAGAACGCTCAAGAGGAGAAACAGTTTCTTTGCCATGGTTTTCGAGTCCTACTTTCAGATCCGTCATACCGGCATCGCATCGCGATCCCGGTTTTCATCCGTGTGAATGTCTTTACTGCCCAGCCGCACTGAGTTTCGGGAGCGCCGTCAGTTTTCCTTCACGAAACTGCGAACCGGTCTCGCGCATCGCTCGAACCAGCGCGGTCCAGTCTTCGAAGTCCGTGGCGAAAATCTTCTCTACCATCAGCCGCGTCAGTTGCGGGATCAAGCGATTCAGCATGACCGGCGGGTATCCGCTTTCGTCGGCCAGGCGCGCCCAATACAGGTTGGGTGAGTCCCACGACTCAGCAAGAAAGCGGCTCGGATTGCCTGCGAAGGGCGGCATTGCCCCAACATTGAGCAGTTCGAGCCCATAGCTTTGCGCGATCGTGGGATGCGGCGTTCCAAAATCATGGGACAGGCGTTGCCAGCTGACCTGTTCGGGATGCTGGCTGCTCAATTCCTGCAACTCCTGCCCGGCCGTTCCCACAAGCCACGAATGATCTGGATACTTACGGCGAAATTCCATCGCGAGATGCATGGTGTCGCCCGGCGTTACCAGCGAAAGTACTCCCGATTCGTCACCGGCCTTCAGCGCATGCTCGATCTGCTTGAATCGCTGCGATGGCAGGCGATCGGACAAGATCGGCATGATCTCGTTTCGCAACGACTCATCCTTTGTCGCCGCCGTCAGCAGTTCTTCTCCGGTGCGCTGATAGAGACTCACCGCATGAAGCTCAACCGGAGAAATGTTCCACCACCGCGGCAGGATCGCATTGGTAAGCAACTCCGGCGTCACTTCTTTCCAAATGAGGGCCTGCACGTTGTCCGGAGAGATAAAGTCCTGCTCGAGATCTGCCAGCGCATACGGCAAGTCTGCGAGCGAACCCACAAAATGAGCGCCGCCGCCAGCCGGAGATCCCTGTCCTAGCAGGCGTGGAGCCTGCCACAGCGTTTTGAATCCGCCCACGGTTTCGCCGGCGAAATCATGCGACCGCACGAACAGCGGATTGTTGTGCAAAGCCTGCGCCCCGGGCGGCTCGTAATAGGCATAGTTCAAACCGACGAGGGTATCTCGCAGGAACGACGCCAGCTTGTTCCGCGCTTCCTCAATCTGTGCATGTGACGCCGAGTGCGACCTGAGGATCTTGGGCAGATCCGTCTGCATCTCCGAGTCGGTGTGATGATTGTTGTAGACTCCGGCCGCCCACTCGGTCCGTTCGCCGTTGGTGAAGATCGGGCGCGGCATCTCGAATTCCCGAGTTTGGCTGGCGAGCATGGCGACGTAATCGTCGGGCTTGTTGCCCCGCGCCATCTCGCTCAGGCCGTCTCCCACCGAGACCACGGTGTCAAGCGAGACCAGTCGCTGGTCGTCCAGAACCGAGCGAATTCGGTTGGCAACTTCTTGATGCACTTCTTTTCCGGCAGCGGTTGTTTGCTCCGGACCGGCCAGCAGTTCGATGATTTCATCCTGCGAGCCGTGGGGCTTTCCCGTAGAGTAGCGGAATATTTCTGCCAGCGCGGTTCGTCCCGCGTCATACGACTGTCCGCCGGACTTCACATTGGCGAAGGGCTTCACCACGTGCTGGAAAGAGTCGTCCAGGTGCGAACTCGAGATTTGCCCCTGCCGCGCCAGAATCTGCCAGATCCCGACGCTCGCCTGGAACGTGCCGTAGGCGTTTCCGCGCGCCGACATGGGAACGTCATTGAGCACTTGCGAGACATTAAGAAATAACGTGATCGAGTCGTCGGTCAGCTCAGGAAACTCTGAGAAAAGGCGGTATTGGTCGCTGCACTCTTCGAACTTGCGCGCCATCTGCCCGACCACAGCGGGCGAGAGCCGGCGATCGGCGGGTCTCCTTCCGTCGATCTCGCTGATCGCCATATAAACCTGCAGCGGCCCTGACTCCGTGGGTGCGCGCGAAAGCGCGAACATGGCTTGGATCAGGTCGTCTGGCTGATTCAAACCTCCCGAGAACCGGGCCCAGCGGTGAACCAAGCCTGCAGCGCGGCCATGCAGCAAAATGTCTCTCCAAACCGCGATTCCTCCCGGAATCATGGGCTCACCCGATTTGCTCAACTGAAGCCGGGTCACCATGAGGAGCATTTCCGGCGCAGGCCGGAATGTGCCTCGGGTCGCGCTAGCCGAAGGATCCGGAGCGCGCACCCCGTTGTAAAAGAATCGCAGCCGGTGAGCGTCGGTGAAGTACGCCTGTTGCTCGCCGCTGACGCGCGAGAGGACGTCAAAGTACGCGGCTAGCCAACCTTTATCCTTCGCCAGGAGTTTCGGAACAAACGCGGCAGGGGTTGCCGGGCTCGCACCCACAAGGTCTTTCCAAAGTCCCGCAGTAGCCGGGCCACCCGGCACTTTAACCTTGCCGCCCGTAATGCAAAGTTCGCGCCCGTAGAAATCAAGAACGCCTGCGTACGGCAGAAGCTTCGCCAAGCCAACCTCTTGCTGCAAGGAGCGGCTGGTCTCGGGGTCCATGCGCGAAAGCGCCCAATACAGGCGCGCCACCAGCGGGTCGTACAGCATGGTCTCCAGCAAGTCGCGGCTGTTTTCCTTCATGTTTCTCTTGCTGGCCGCCGTCCAGTCGCTCTCGGAGAAAATGACGGGAACGGGCGTAGACGAATATGGATACTCGAACTGCTTTCCGCCTTGCAGCGTCTTTTCCAACTCAGGCAGTGGAAATCCGGAATCGATCGCCAGAAACGCCCGCTCCGCGTCATCAGTCTGCAGCGAGGCATTCGGATCGCCGCAATTTGGCTCGACCCGATATCCCAAAATGCGCAACAACGGTTTGCCGTCATCGCAGCCGGAGACGCGCAGGACTCCGCCCGTGGTCTGTGCCAGTTCCGCCAATTCGCGGGCCTGCACAACGTAGCGCCGCAGCAGAACCAGAAATTCCGTGGCGTGGCTCGTGCCGATGTAGCCCTCAATGAACACGTTCCGGCTGAGCAACGGCAGCACTTCCTCAGGCTTAACCTGCTGGCTGATTCCCGCCATGCGCAGGAATGACCGCTGCGGCCCCGGAATCACGAATTGCGACGGCGCGACGGCGCCGTCGTCATCGGCCGTGGTAGCGGCAATGGCATGGGCAGAGGTTGCGTGAGACGAGAGTCCCCCGCCAACTGCAAACATTGTTGAAGTTAAAAAAACAAACGCGAGCAGAACGGTCCAGCGCCTATGGGATCTCACAGCCGGTGTCCTCCCAGGGAGGGCGAGACCTCAATACACCCGGAATTCCTTCGCAGAAGGCAGGGGGGCTTCTATCTTGAGACCAAGGAACGACCCGCCGGGCGATGAAGTCTGAGCTTGCCCCAGATCGATCTCGGCAAAATACTCCTTTTCGACGAACTATCCAAGCGGTTTTTATCTGAAGGGTGGAAGTCCTTCAAAAAATTTGGAAATGGCCTTCGGCCCACGGGCCTGGCAATCCCGCCGGATGCGTCTGCCCGCACGAATCCGGACTGCACAGTTTGGTGAAAAACTCGGACTGAGCGCGCGCCTTGAAAGGGTGCGGCCCCGCGAAATCAATGGCGGCTTTTAGCCGCTGAGGGAAGTTTCGATGACGAAATGAGTCTTTTCAGCAAACTGTGTGTCTGGGATGCCGGATATGCCTTCCGGAACGTGTCTTTGTTCCGGTTTTGGCACCTGGCTCCGGAAGTCTGCGTAAGTGCCGCATCCTGGAGGCCTAGCCCTTCCGGTTCCGGGCATGGCACGGATGTGCCATTCACGGGATTCGCCACCCGTCCTATGCTGTTCTTGAGCAGCACTTGGGGGAGGGCTGATCAACAGACGTCCCAGGACTCAAACTGAGTCCGGGGCGTTTTGTTTTGTGCGTAACTTTGCCTCTTAAGACCAAAACCTCCCGGCGCCCACCGCGGGCGGGGAGTACCCCACTCAGGCCCCCGGCGTGGTCCTCGCGATCGCAGAGAGTCAAAATCCCCACCCGGTCGCAACGACCGCGACACGGTGGGGCAACCTGATTCCGCCAATCTCAGTCACTTCGACAGCTTGTAAACATACAGCCGGCCGATGGGAGCGCTCAGTTGGTCGGCCGAGCCGAAGTACACCGTCCCGTTCACCACCGTCGGCGAGGACGAGACGATCGGCTCGTTCTGCGTCAGCAGTTGCGTAAGCGGCAGGCAGAAAGACTTGCCGCATCCGCTGGCGTTAAAGACCATGACCATGCCGTTGTTCTCGCTGACGTAGAGCAGGCCATTGGCGATCGTCGGCGCTGAGACGATCGACGCTTGCTCGCCGACCGCCTCGCCACTCCAGATGGCCGAACAAGTGGAATTCCCGCATCCCGCGGCCTTGAAAGCGTAGATGATCTCGTCGGAGCCGATGTAGACTACGCCATTCGCGACCGACGGCGAACTTTCGATGATGCCGCTGGTTGTTCCTTGCCACAGTGGATCACAAGAAGAATTGCCGCATCCCGCGGCGTTGAACGCGGAGAGATTGCCGTCGAACGTACCGATGTAGACTACGCTGCCGGCGACCGCGGGACTGGATGTGAAGATGTCCGTGCCGGCGTTACCCGTCCAGAGCGGCGCGCACGAACTGTTGCCGCATCCGGTGGCGCCGAATGCGTTCAGCTTGCCGTCTTCAGATCCAACGTACACAACCCCGTTGGAAATTGCGGGCGACGAGGTAATGTGAGGGCCGCCCGTGGTTCCGGTCCACAGCGGTGAGCAGGTAGAGTTGCCGCATCCGTTGGCGGCGAAGGCGTAAAGCTTGCCGTCGAATCCTCCAACATAGACGACGTTGTTGGCGACCAGCGGGGAGCTCTCGATCACGCCGTCGGCGAGTTGTCCCTTCCAAAGCGGAGCGCAAGTCTTTTGCCCGCATCCCTTCGCGGAAAATGCATAAAGATTCTTGTCGGCGGACCCGATGTAGACCACACCGTTCGCGACCGCCGGCGATGACGTGATGTCGTTGGCGGTGGCGCCGCTCCACAGCGGCTGGCAGGCGGTCGAGTGGCCGCATCCGTTGGCGTTGAACGCATAAAGCTTGCCGTCGAATGACCCAACATACGCAACTCCGTTCGCGACCGCGGGCGAGGAGAAGTCGACCAGATCGCCCATCACTCCGACCCAGGCTTGCGTCAGAGATTTCGCGTTCGATTTGCTGATCGTGTTTTCGAAGACATTGTTGCCGACACGCGCGCCACCATTTTTGAAAGAAGCCCAATTCGTTTGCACAGTGAATGTGGCTGTGGCGGTGCTGCCGCTTGTCAGTCCGGCAGCCTTGATTGTGTGCGCTCCGGGCTGCGCGGACTTAGGGACCATCACATTTGCTGTGAAGTCACCCGAGTTATCGGCGGTTGCCGAGCCGAATGCGGCGTTGTCGAAAGTGAGGTTCACCGCTTCGCCGCCGGAGAATCCCGAACCCGTCGCGGTCACTTTACTGGATGGCGGTCCAGCGGCCGGTGAGAGTGAAATCGAGGAAGCCGCCGCCAAAGTCGCCAGCAGGCTGGTGGCAACGACAAGAATTTTTCGTGAGAGCGAGTTAAGCAGCATCATATCCCCCGAGCGCCAGAATGGACGCTGAATGCTGCTCTTTATAACAAAGCCAAATGCCGCGGTTGTCGCGGGATTGTCAAGATTTCTTCACCGTTTGGTTGCAACAGCCGTGGCGGACATACCCTTTGCGACCAGTCTTTTCAAAGACATAACACATAACGTTTTAACGCGGTCTACGTTATCGAAGAAGAGGAACAAACAGGAAGCGTGTGCTGCAACTTCTTAGTTTTCCTCATCCTTCCACAAGGAAGTCTCATCCTCCACAGTTTCTTCACAAGAGCACTCTTTTTTTGTGTTGTGTGGGCGCGACGTTGTAAGCGAGAGTATCTCAGCGAAACGTGAGGTTCCTGAGCTCGCCGGGTGATTGCGGCAGAGCCAGCGGCAGCCGGTGATTTACGAGGGTGAATCATCGGGGGATATCCAGAAGCACGCGAAAGCGTGCGCTGGTTGCCCGGGTGTTGCGGCCTCCTCCCCCAAACCTGTTCGCGAGAGCAGGCAGGGCTGCTGGCCATCCGCAACGATTGCAGGCGCGTGATCGCGAGATCGCGCAGCGGCAATCGGCTTTGGCTGATGCAGCACTCGAAGCTCCTTCGGGAGCGCGAGCGCTACTGGGTCGAGGCGGATCACTCCGCCGCCCAGCGGTGACAAAAGGCAGAGCAGGAATTCACGCACGATGCGGCTTGGGTGGCTGGCCCAAGCCGCATCCTAATTTTTATGCCTCGCTCGCGCAGGATCCCTTCCAAAATTCTGGATTGTCCGGTAAGCGGCCTGTCCTGAGGTTCTCGTTCGATGTTACCTCGGTCATCCGCAATCAATCGGGCACGCCGATAGAATCTTGCCGTGAAGCGGATTCCCTGGAACATTCAACTGACGCTGGTCGGCTGCGGTTATTTCCTTGTACTGATAATCGCGGCAGCTCTTGTGGTGATGCGATATGTGGCGTATGCAACTCACCCGGCCGATGCTGCGGCCTACGGCGGAATGTGGGCAGGCGGCGATTTGATACTGGAGTTGTTCATCGTCGGCATGTTTCTGTTCGTTACTTTCTTCCTGGTGCTGGTGATCGCGAAATCGGAAACCGCTTACACCATCTACTCCAGAGCTCTCGTGGGAATCAGTTTGACCGCACCGCTGTCGGTTGCCATGATCAGCATTCCCGCTGTGAACCGAGGCGACTTCATCCTCAGCAACATCCTCGGCTACGCCTGTCTGTTCCGGCTTTTTGCTTCACCGCTGATGGCTTTCGGCATCGGCATGAGCCGCCTGTTCGCCCGCTTCCCGCGCCCGAAGAAACTGATTATCTACGCTCTCGCCATCGAGGGATTCACCCTGCTTCTGATGGTCGGCTTGCTCTTCACCTCCGCAGGCCCCGCGCATTCTTAACGGCTTGGTTTTCGCGCGCTTTCCACAACATATTCCCAACCTCAACAGTTTCTGCACAGGAAGATTTTGTGTTTCGCCTTATATTCGCTTACCCTAAAGGCACACTACGGCAATCGTCATGGCGACCTCCGATTACACCATCAGCACGCTGCCCGCAAACGTAGAAGCCGAGCGCTCGATTCTGGGCGCGATCCTGCTCGATAACTTCGCCTACAACCAGGCCGCCGAGCATTTGCGCATCGAAGATTTTTCGCTGGATTCGCACCGGCGCATTTATACGCGCATGGTCGACCTCGCGGAGTCGTCCCGTCCCATCGACATGATCACGCTGATCGAAGAGCTCGATCGGCACAAGGATCTGCAGGCCATCGGCGATGTGGCCTATGTCTCGAGCCTTGTCGATGGAGTTCCCGACCGGCCAAGCATCGAGCACTACGTAAAGATCGTGCGCGACAAGGCGATGCTGCGCGGCCTGATCTCGGCGGCCAGCGCGGCCATGGCGCGAGCGTCGGATCAGTCCGACCCCGCGGAAGACGTGCTGAACGATGCCGAGGCGGCGATCATGCAGCTCTCGGAAAAGCGCATCGGGCGCGGCTTCATGGGCATACAGGAGATCGTCCGCGAGTCCTTCGTATCGATCGATGCGCTGCTGCAACGCGGCCAGCGCATCACCGGACTCGCAACGCACTACACCGACCTCGACGAAATGACCAGCGGCCTGCAGCGCTCGGATCTCGTAATCATTGCGGCGCGGCCTTCCATGGGCAAGACGGCGTTCGTGATGAACATCGCCGAAAATGCCGCGATCGAAGACCAGCAGGTCGTCGGCGTGTTCTCTCTGGAAATGTCGCGCGAGGCGCTGCTGCTGCGCTTGCTTTGCTCGCAGGCGCGCGTGGACGCGCACAAGATGCGCACCGGCTCGCTGTGGCAGGACGATACGAAAAAAGTCGTCCGCGCCATGGAGCAACTTGCCCACGCTCCCATCTTTATCGATGACACTCCCGGAATTTCTCTAAGCGAGATGCGCGCCAAAGCGCGCCGTCTGAAGCAGGCCCAGGGCGGCCGCCTAGACCTGATCATCGTGGATTATCTGCAGCTTATGTCGGGCGGCGGCAAGCGCTTCGAGAATCGCACCCAGGAAGTATCGGCGATTTCGCGCGGCCTCAAAGCGCTGGCCAAAGAATTGAGCGTGCCTGTGATCGCGCTCTCGCAGTTGAGCCGCGCGCCCGAGAGCCGCGGCGGAGATCATCGTCCGCAACTCGCCGACTTGCGCGAGTCAGGTTCGATCGAGCAGGATGCCGACTTGGTGATGTTTATCTTCCGAGAAGAGGTCTATAAGCAGGACGATCCCGAGCTGCTGGGTAAGGCCGAAATCATTATTGCTAAACAACGCAACGGTCCCATCGGCCGGGTGCGCATGGCATTCCTGAAAAGCTGCACTCGCTTCGAGACGCTGGCGGAGGGTGGCATGGCTCCCGAAGAGTGAGTCAATCTGCCTACCCGACTTCCTGTAGAAGAGCCGGGGTAAGTACCTTAGAGACTTGGGTTTGCAAGCGTTCCATTTTGGAACAGCCAGCCTGTGGAAAAGCTTGTGGAATTGAAAACCTCTTTCAGAATCCCTTTCAGCAAAGACCGCCCGGTCGGTTCCCCGACCCCGGAAAATCAGAGCATAAACGTATGAGTAGTAACCAGTTATACAATTCACTTGGCATTAACACAGAAATTTACAATTGCTCTCCGCGAACCTCCCGCTTTTGAGATTTGCACATTTCCGCTTTCCGCACTCTCAATTTTTGGGCGATTTTGGATGGTTTTTATCTAAGCGCTGTAGCCGCTCCGCGCAAAAAATTGCGATTTGACGGATCAGCTTTTCGACGCGTTCTGAATCGTCCGCGCGACGAGTAATTTCTCGCAAAGTGTTGTTAAAATCGCCGCCAGCTTTCAGACTGAAATGCGGAGTGAATGCCGGGGTTAGTCCCTCTTGATCTCTATGGATGGCCTCTCAAAGACCGTGTTTCGCGTGGGCAACTGGCGCGTCAATCCGCCGGCGGGCGAAATCTCGCGTGGCGCCGAGACCGTACGCCTCGAAACCCGCACGATGGGCCTGCTGTTATGTCTCGCCGAACATCGCGGTGAGGTAGTCAGCATCGACGACCTGCTGACCCATGTCTGGCCCGACGTCACGGTCTCCCCCGATTCGGTGTATCAGGCGGTCGCATCCCTCCGAAAGCAACTCGGGGACGATCCGAAGCAGCCGACCCACATCGTCACAGTGCCGCGCCTCGGCTACCGCATGGTGGCGCAAGTGGCTCCCTGGGCGGAGGCAACGCCGCAATCAGCGCAGCTGTCGATGCGCAAGCACCGAGCGCTCGTCGGATGGTTCGGTTCCACCGCGCTGATTCTCCTTAGCGCGCTACTCGTCGTGCCCTACGTCCTGCGCCAGCGCGGAGCGAGTGGCCGCACCTCAGCCGTGATCGCCGCCCAGCCGCAGAAATCTGTGGCGGTGCTGCCGTTTCTCGATCTCACCGAAGGCATGAAAGAAGAAGAATTCGCAGACGGCATGACCGAGGAGCTCATCGGCCGCCTCAGCAAGATTCCAGACTTTCGCGTCCCATCGCCGACCACGTCCTTCTTCTATGAAGACAAGAAGGTGCCGCTCGCCGAAATCGCCAAAGCGCTCGGCGTCGCCTACGTGCTCGACGGCAGTGTCCGCAAATCGTCGACGAGGTTCCGCGTGGCGGCCCGGCTGGTCCGCCCCGAGAACGGATTTGTGATCTGGTCGGAAACCTACGACCGGCCCCTAGGCGATCGCCTCTGGGTCCAGGAAGACATCGCCAACGAAGCAGTCAAGGCGCTGCGCGCCTCAATCGAAGCCGCGCCGAAGTGAGAACTTTTCGTGAGGTTTAGTCGCTGCTCTCTCCGACTTTGAGCACTGCCAGAAAAGCCTCTTGCGGAATGTCTACGCGCCCGATGCGCTTCATGCGCTTCTTGCCTTCTTTTTGCTTCTCGAGCAGCTTGCGCTTGCGTGTGATGTCGCCACCATAGCACTTCGCAAGCACATTCTTCCGCATCGCGTGCACCGTTTCGCGAGCGATAATTTTTGCGCCAATCGAGGCTTGAATCGGAACCTCAAACATCTGCCGCGGGATCAGCTCCCGCATTTTGGAAACCAGCGCCTTGCCCCGCTCGTAGGCGAAATCACGATGCACAATAATCGAGAGCGCATCCACCGGTTCGCCCGCCACCAGAATGTCGAGTTTGACCATCGGCGATTCCCAATAATCGGCGAGATGATAATCGAGCGAGGCATAACCGCGCGACACTGATTTCAGCCGGTCGTAAAAATCCAGAACGATCTCGTTCAACGGCAATTCATAGTGCAGCATCACCCGCGACGAGCTGACGTACTCAAACGTCTTCTGCTTGCCGCGTTTTTCCTCCACCAGCGCGAGAATCCCGCCGACGTATTCCTCGTTGGTGAGAATAGTCGCTAAGATCACCGGCTCTTCCACCTTCTGAATCTCACTCGGATCAAGCCACCGCGACGGATTATCAATCTCCACCATCTCCCCATCCGTCTTCGTAACTTTGTAACGCACGCCGGGAGCCGTAGTAATCAGATCGAGCCCAAACTCACGCTCCAGCCGCTCCTGGATGATCTCCATGTGCAGCAGCCCAAGAAACCCACAGCGAAAACCAAATCCAAGCGCAGCCGAACTTTCCGGCTCAAAGAAAAATGACGAATCATTAAGCCGAAGTTTTTCCAGCGCCTCGCGCAACTGCGTGTGCTCGTGCGCGTCCACGGTATAGAGCCCAGCGAAAACCATCGGCTTGATTTCTTCGAAGCCGGGAAGGGCTTCGATCGCGGGATTCGCCTCGTCAGTAATGGTGTCGCCGATCTTCGAATCCGCAACATCTTTAATATTGGCGATTAGAAACCCCGCTTCGCCCGCCACCAGCTCATCCACATCGACAGGCTTGGGCGTAAGCACGCCGAGCGCCTCGACGTTAAACACGCGGCCGTTCGACCACAGCCGGATCTTCTGTCCCTTGCGGATCGTGCCCTCGAAGACACGAGTGAAAACGATGACTCCACGATACGCGTCGAACCACGAATCAAAAATCAGCGCCTGCAGCCGGTTGTTCGGATTTCCCTTCGGCGGCGGCACGCGCTTCACAATCGCTTCCAGAACATCGGGCACGCCCTGCCCCGTTTTCGCGCTGATGAGCACGGCGGCGCTCGCATCAAGGCCAACCGCGCCCTCGATCATCTCTTTGGTGCGAGGGATGTCGGCGCTCTGCAGATCAATCTTGTTAATGACAGGAATAATTTCCAGCCCGTTGTTGATCGCCAGATAAGCGTTCGCCAGCGTCTGCGCCTCAACGCCCTGCGAGGCGTCCACCACCAGCAGCGCGCCTTCACAAGATGCCAGCGAACGCGAGACCTCATAAGAAAAATCAACGTGGCCGGGCGTGTCGAGCAGATTGATCTGGTAGAGTTCGCCGTCCTGGGCCTTGTATTCCATGCGAACGGCGTGCGCTTTGATCGTGATTCCCCGTTCGCGCTCCAAATCCATCGAGTCGAGCACCTGCGCCTGCATTTCGCGCGCAGTCAACGATCCGGTCAGCTCCAGCAGGCGGTCGGCCAGCGTAGATTTGCCGTGGTCAATATGCGCGATAATCGCAAAGTTCCGAATGTGCTGGGAATCCATGATGAGGCGTAACTATTGATTTTAACAGGTGAGTTTCTTATTCCGGCCTGACCTTCCGTAAGTTGAACAGACCGAGTGCCGGCGCGATACTAGTTCTTGTCGCGGGATGCTGTTCTCACCACTTTAACAACACCTCGATTTTATTGAGGCCTTTCCGTTTGATCTCTTGGGGTGCCCCACGTCTCGCCGATGTTGCGAGACGTGGGAATCCGTGCTGCCGAAATCGAGAACCGAAAACCTTGCCACCCACCCTCCGCTGATTTACCCTCGTCTCCCAAGATCACATGATCGGAAAACACATCCTGCTCACTCTGGTGGTAGGCGCAGCCGTCGCCCTCTCCATATGGAAGTACGCGCCAACCGAGTGGGGCCCAATACAAATCGCGGGAGCCTGCCTGCTCTGCGCAGGTTTCATCCTGTGGACCGTAGCCCGCTTCCAGTTAGGCGTATCATTCGCGGTCAGCGCCCAGGCGCGGCAACTTGTGACGCACGGCCTCTATTCGAAAATTCGCAATCCCATCTACTTGTTTGGCTCATGCGTGATCGTCGGTGCGATCCTGCTGTTCGGGCGCCCAATTTATCTGTTGATTTTCGTACTCATCATTCCCCTGCAGCTCTGGCGCGCAGGCAAGGAATCCGCCGTGCTCGAAGCCGCATTCGGAGATGAGTACCGCAAATATCGCGCGAGCACATGGTTCTAAAGATTTTTGAAGGTTCCGGTGGTACCGCAGTCTAGAATTTGCGTTTCGTTTTACGGTGGCGTCATCCCGAGCGTAGCCGCTCTTCAGGCGGAGCGAGGGATCTCCCGCTAAAAGGCACCCAGGGAGATCAATCGGCCCGACGTCAAGGAGCCCTCAGAGTGCCACAATTTTCCGGAGGGGAATCATGCGCAAACAATTCGCGCTGCTGCTTAGTTTCTTGTGCGGTCTCTCACTCATCATTCCATCGGCGACAGCACAAGCTCTCTCCCCCGAAGTAAAAGCCTTCGTCAAAGTCGACGCCCCGGTAGTCGCCCTAACACACGTCCGCGTAATCGACGGAACCGGCGCGGCCACCCGCGAAGATCAGACCATCATTCTGAACAAAGGAAAAATCGACTGGGTCGGCGACGCCACCGCCGCCAACGTTCCGAAAGATGCTCAGGTTCTCGATCTCCACGATCACACCGTGATCCCCGGTCTGGTCGGCATGCACGATCATATGTTCTACCCCATGGGCGACGGAATTTTCGGTGAAATGGGATACAGCTTCCCGCGCCTCTATCTCGCCGGCGGCGTCACCACCATCCGCACCACCGGCTCGCTCGAACCCTACACCGATCTCTCCTTAAAGCACTCCATCGATGCCGGCGAAACTCCCGGTCCAAAAATCCACGTGACCGGCCCATATCTTGAAGGCAAAGGCTCGTGGGCGCTGCAAATGCATCAACTCGAAAATCCCGAAGACGCAACCAAGACCGTAAATTTCTGGCTAGATCAAGGCGTCGACAATTTCAAGGCTTACATGTTCATCACCCGCGCCGAGTTGGGCGCGGCGATTCAGGCGGCGCACAAGCGCGGCGCAAAAGTCACCGGACATCTTTGTTCGGTGACATTCCGCGAAGCCGCCGACCTGGGCATCGACGATCTCGAGCACGGATTCTTCGTCGACACCGAATTCATCGCCGGGAAAAAGCCGGACGAGTGCCCAGGCGATGGCGAAGATCCGGTCGCGCTCGCCAAGCTCGATCCAAACTCCGGCCCGCTGCACGACACCATTCAATACCTCATTCAGCATCACGTAGCCATCACGTCCACGCTGCCGGTCTTTGAGATGGGAAGTTTTCCGGGAAGGCCGACGATGCAGCCGCGTGTGCTGAACGCGCTGTCGCTAGAAGCACGTACCCAAGTTCTAGCCAATCGCGTCCGAGCCAGCGACGTAACCCGCATTCGCAAACGCTGGGGAAGCGACGTAACTCCCTACGAAGCGTCGTTCAAAAAAGAATTGGAATTCGAATACGCCTTCTCCAAGGCCGGAGGCCTGCTCTTAGCGGGCCTTGATCCAACCGGCATGGGCGGCGTAATCGCAGGCTTCGGCGATCAACGCGAAGTGGAGTTGCTGGTCGAAGCCGGCTTCACACCAGTCGAAGCGATCCGCGTCGCGACGTACAACGGCGCGCAGTTTCTCGGCGACCTCGACCGCATCGGAACCGTCGCCGCAGGCAAGCAGGCGGATCTCGTCGTCATCAAAGGCGATCCCTCGAAGAAAATCGACGACATAGAAAATGTCGAAACAGTATTCAAAGACGGCGTCGGCTACGACTCCGCAAAGCTGATCGAATCCGTCCGCGGCGTAGTCGGAAGCAGGTAAAGCGGCGGCCAGTGGTCGACCAGTCGTGAGTAGCTTTCCAAGACGCGCTGTCATCCTGAGCGAGAATTGTGCTCCGGCGAAGGCCGGAACACAGGCGCAGTCGAAGGATCCCTGCAACCGTGACTGAATTAAGAGATCAAAGCTCTTGCCGTGAACAGCATTAGATATGCCGATCCTTTGCTTCTGCAATCACTACAGCCGCGGTTTGTGCCTCAGAATGACAGGCTTTAACCCCTGGAAAACACAATCGAACGAATCACAAAGACCCTTCCGATAAAATCAATTTCCCATGCTAGTTCTCGCCTCCGCTTCGCCGCGCCGTCAGGAACTGCTGCGCAACGCAGGAATTTCGTTCGAAGTGCAGCCCGCCGATGTGGATGAAACTCCCGCGCCGGGCGAAGCACCTCTCGATTGCGCAATACGTCTGGCTCGCGACAAAGCTCTCAAAGTGTGGGCCTCGCGTCCGCAGGATTTTGTCCTGGGCGCGGATACAGTTGTCGTAATCGATGACGTGATCCTCGGCAAGCCCGCCGATGTGCACGATGCAGCAAGTATGTTGCGCATGCTTTCCGGCCATTCGCATCGTGTGATCACGGGCGTCTGCCTCGTGAAAGCACAAAGCGGAGAAACGAAGTGCGACTCGGCCACCACGCTCGTGACGATGACCCAGCTGACGGACGAAGAAATTCGCGCCTACGTCGCAACCGGCGAGCCCACAGATAAGGCCGGCGCATACGCCATTCAGGGCATGGCTTCGAAATGGATTCCGCGCATCGAAGGCGACTACAGCAATGTGGTGGGTTTGCCAGTGGCGCTGGTTTATCGGATGTTGCAAGATGCAGGCGGGATCTAGCAGGCAAGCAAGAGTTCGCAGCCAGCCGAAGTGGCCAGCGCTCAGATCGTCAGGATTTTTTCTCCTCCGTCTTCTCGTCTTTCTTCGCCTGATCTTTTTGGCTTTCGCCCTCTTTCATTGCAGACTTGAAATTGCGGATGCCCTCGCCCAGACCTTTTCCGAGATCGGCAAATTTACTGGTGCCGAAGACCAGAAGCGCAATGCCAATGATCAAAAGAATGTGCAGCGGCTGAAACAGGCCCTCGCCCATAGACTCCTCCGGGTGCGCGCTGCTCGCGCCAAATCCAGCACCGCATACAACCCTGAGTAAATTCTAGGCCTCTCAGCTTGAGCAAGTCAAAACTCGCGACGCGTTGTCTAAGCGCCGCTCACGAAGCCGCTACTAGCCAGTCTATTCCTCCATGTCCGCCAGGGTTGCCCACATGCCGCGAATCCGAATCTGCTTCTTCTCACTTTTACTGACCGCAGCGTTGTTCACCGCAACGGGAGTTGCGCTGCCTCCCGCGCAAAGTGCACCAGCCACAAGTCAACAACGCAAAACCAGCGAACCCTACACCGGTGACCTCTCGATCTTTGACACGCCCGGACGCGAAGACCGCCTGCAGATCAACCGCGTCATGGACATCCTCTCCATCGCGCCCAAAAAAAGCGTAGCCGACATCGGCGCCGGCTCAGGATGGTTCACCGTGCGCGCCGCGAAAAGGACCGGTGAAACCGGAGTCGTCTACGCGGTCGACATCAACCCTGAAGCGATTCGCTATATCGACAACCGCGCACAGAAAGACCAGTTGCAGAACATCAAGACGATTCTCGGCAAAGAAGACGACCCGCAACTCCCCGCCGATTCCGTCGATGCCGTGCTGATGCTCAAGACGTACCATGAAATCGCGCAGCCGGTTGCGTTGTTGCGCAAGCTGCATGCCGCGCTGCGCAAAAACGCGAAGGTCGGCATCATCGACCGCAACGGCAACGGCGAAGATCACGGCATCGGACGCGACGTCGTCATACGCGAGGCCAAGCAGGCCGGCTACAGACTGCAGGCACAGTACGATTTCGTCAAAGCCGACAAGATGGATTACTTTCTGGTGTTCACAGCAGATTGACCTCTTCCACTACCGACCACGTCGTGCGCACTAAATCCGCGAACAACGGCAGATCCGCATCCGAAGCCGCGCCCTGCGGTGTCGCCCACCCAGCTTCCATAGCCTCCCAACTGTCGAAATAAACTTCCACAATCGCATCCCATCCGGGATGCTTCCGCTTCGGATCGGAAACAACATAGTTCTGCAAATACTTCCGCACGCCCGGCAGATTCTTCACCAGCGGCGCGTGCACACGCTCAAGATGCCGCCGAAACCGCTCCGCCGTAAGATCGGGCCGACGGTAAATCACGACCATAAACTTGAGCATCGCCCTCGCACCTAAATACTTTCAATCATTCCCGCCAGCAGCAGCGCGCGCCGGGGCAATTCCGAGATCACGATGTTTTCATGCAACGCGTGCGCTCCTTCCCCAACTCCGCCCATGCCATCGAGCGTTGGGATGCCCATGGCCGCGGTGAAGTTTCCGTCAGAGCCGCCGCCGACCGCGGCTTCGTCCAGTTCCCATCCAATCTGCTGTGCAATCCCGCGCGCCTGCTTGTAGAGCGCAATCACACCCGCATTGCGCTCCATCGGCAAACGGTTGATTCCGCCCTCGACCGTCAACTTGCAGTGCTTGTCAAAAGTCTTGAGGCCATGAAATTTGCGATCGAGCAACGCCGCCTGTTTCGCGCTCTTGATACGAACATCGATCTCCGCCACCGCTTCCGCCGCCACCACATTGGTGCGAGTGCCGCCCCGAATGATGCCCGGGTTAACAGATAATCCCAGCTTCAGATTCGTCCACTTCGAAACACCCGTGATCTGCCGCGCCAGTTCGAGGATGGCGCTGTGTCCCTTCCCCGGATCGAGCCCCGCATGCGCCGCCACTCCCGTCACCTTCACCGTATAGTCACCCACACCTTTGCGCGCAGTCTTCACTGCGCCGCGCAATCCCGCCGCTGGTTCCAAAACCAGTACCGCCGCCGATTCTTTCGCCAGCCGCTCCGTAATCGCGCGGGACGAATAGCTTCCGACTTCCTCATCAGAAACCAGAAACACCGTCACCGGCCGCGGCAGCGCCCCATGCCACGATCGCAACGCTTCAATCGCATGCAACATCAGCGCGATGCCCGACTTCATATCAAGCACACCCGGACCGTGCAGGCGCCCATCCGACACGCGACACGGCATCGTCGCCAGCGTTCCCATCGGATACACCGTGTCAAAGTGCCCGAGCAACAGCACCGGCTTCATTTTTTCGCGGCCGGGAAAATTAATCTGAATGCTGTCCGCATAATCTTCCGCGCGATGCACGCGCGCATTTCCGCCGATCGCCTGGAACCGCCCGGCCAGCAGCGTTCCCATGCGGTCGGCGGCAAGCTTGTTGTCGCTGGGAGATTCCAGCTCAGCAAATTCGCGGATGCTTTCCACCATCGCGTCCAGCCGCTCTTCGAAATATTTCAAACGGTCAGGCCGGCCTGTGGCCTTGCTCGGGGGGGAATTTTTGGTTTGCATGATCTTTTTGCGAGGCATCGTTCGAATTCGCGCCGGCCAACGCCCGCTCTCCGGGCATCTCTGCGCAAGGCGTACAGTATAATCTTCACGCCGCAAACACCTGTGAGGAGTGAGACCACCCCGTGACCGACGCTTCGGCCCAATCGACAACTGAGCCAGCAACGCCCGAAACAAAGACCGGCCTAGACATCCACGAAATCCTCAAAATTCTGCCCCACCGCTATCCGTTCCTGCTGATCGATCGCGTCCTCGAACTGAAGCGCAAAGAGCGCATCGTTGCGATCAAGAACGTCACCATCAACGAGCCGTTCTTCAACGGACACTTCCCCGGCCTGCCAATCATGCCCGGAGTCCTCATAGTCGAAGCTATCGCCCAAGCGGGCGGCGCGCTGCTGCTCACCGAAGTCGAGGACCGCAGCGACAAGATCATGGTCTTCACCGGAATCGAGCGCGCCCGCTTCCGCCGCCCCGTCAGCCCCGGCGACCAGCTGCGCCTCGAGGTCGAATTAAAAGGCTGGCGCGAAGTTCCCGGCATGGTAGCCGCGAAAATGCAAGGTTACGCCTTCGTAGCCGACAAGCGCGTGGCAGAGGCGGTAGTTTCCTGCCAGCTAATCGACAGCTCCCGAGGACGAGGCGGCGAAACAAGCACCGAATCAGAGTAGTCCGGGCGAGGTTTCCTCTGTGTACCTCTGTGCCCTCTGTGGTGAAGGATTTTAAGCGTCGAGCCAAACTGAACGAATGAGCATCCACCCCACAGCAATAATCGATCCCAACGCGAAAGTTCCCGCAACCTGCAAAGTGGGTCCCTATTGCGTGATCGGCGCCAACGTAGAACTAGGCGAGAGATGCAATCTCGTCTCCCACGTCAACATCGAAGGCCCCACAATAATCGGCGCCGACAACGCCTTCTTCCCCTTCGCCGCCATCGGCATGGCCCCGCAAGACATTTCCTACCGCGGTGAGCCCACGCGCCTCGAGATCGGCAACCACAACGAAATTCGCGAATGCGTCACCCTCAACCGCGGCACCGTCAAAGGCGGAGGCCTCACCAAAATCGGCAGCCACATCCTCATCATGGCCTACACCCACGTCGGCCACGACTGCATCATCGAAGACCACGCCATGCTCATCAACGGCGCCACGCTAGGCGGCCACGTCACCGTCGAAGAATGGGCGGTAGTAGGCGCGCTCTGCCCGGTCCACCAGTTCGTCCGCATCGGCGCGCACGCCTACGTCGGCGGAGGCACCACCATCACCCAGAACGTCCTCCCCTTCTCCATGACCTCAGCCGCCCGCGACACCCACGCCTACGGCACTAACAAAGTAGGCCTGGAACGCCGCGGATTCTCCAAAGAGCGCATTGCAAAGATTCATCACGCGTACAAAGTGTTGCTGGCGTCGAAAATGAATACGTCGCAGGCGATCGAGAAGCTGAAGTCTGAGCCGGATCGCGGCGAAGATGTGGAGATGCTGATACGGTTCATTGAAGCAAGCGAGCGCGGAGTCATTAAGTAGAGGTTTCCAGTGACGCTCGGACGAGGCAGTGAGCCGTTATTCGCGATACTGCCGCGAAAGCCCATCCCCCCGTATATCGATTCTAGGTACTTGAACGCTGGCTGCCCAGTGCCCTCTTGTCGGCCTTCTGCTTACACAACGCACCCTCGAGAACGGCGCACACAGTGTAAAGCGCCGCACACACAAGAATGCCGAATACAAAAACGGTCAGGACTTCGACAGTGGGGAAGAGGAGCGCTCCGCTCCAAAGAGCCTTTTGCTCCGTTAGGAAAACGAACTCATCGCGCAGGAGCATGGCAGTCACTAGAATCGTCCAAAAAACGGTGACAATAACCCATCTTTTTACTGAGTGCACTTTGTTGGAGCACCTATCCCATGCAAGTACAAACTCTTCATCCGTATTTGGCTGCCGGAGAGGCTTTGAAAAGTAGAGGGCACGCAGGACACTTGCGGATTTCACCAACGACACGATGACGACCACCGTCAAATACAGTATGAGTAGTCGCGATTCCCAAGGCATCTGGCGATCGATGGAGAGTGGATCCAGAACCATTGAGGGGCCTTCTTGCATGGATGCCTCCGAGCGGTGGCTGCACATTCTTGGCTAGCTGCTGAATTAGACACCAAGCCCGGATTTTTTGCCGCGGGAAAGCCGCGTTCCGCACGGGTCATGAAATCGACGCCCTCCCACTCAAGCCAAAGGCGGGTTTGATTGGGCCACCAAGGTCTTAGTTTGCGGCTGCCGGCGATTTCCTATCCAGCAACCTCTCCATCTCATCCATAACTCGATTCATCTTCTTAACCGTAAGCTCCAAAGGCTCATCGGTAGTCATATCCACGCCGGCGTCCTTCAACAACTCCACCGGATACTTCGACTTACCCGAAGAAATAAACCTCAAATATCTCTCCCGCGCCCCAGCCTCACCCGCCAGCACCTTCTCCGACAACGCCGAAGACGCCGTAAACGAAGTCGCATACTGAAACACATAAAACGAATTGTAGAAATGCGGAATGAACGCCCACTCGTTGTCGACGTAATCATCCACAATGCAAATGCCCTGATCATGTCCGTAATATCTGCGCACGATCTCGCCGTAGACCTTCGAGAGCGAGTCGCCAGTAAGCGGCTCTCCCTTCTCAACCATCTCGTGCATACGCAATTCAAACTCGGCGAACTGCGTCTGCCGAAAAACCGTGCCCTTGATGCTCTCCAGATAATTCCCCAGCAGCGAAAGCCGCGTGTCATCGTCCTTAATCTGCTTCAGCATGTAGTCCATGAGCAGCGCCTCGTTAAAGGTCGAAGCCACTTCCGCAACAAACGTGGCATACGACGCCGTAGCATAAGGCTGCGTCTTGTTCGAGTAATAACTGTGCATCGTGTGACCTAACTCATGCGCCAGCGTGCTCATATCTTCATACTTACCGTTGTAATTCAGCAGCATATAAGGATGAACGTCGTAAGCTCCTCCATTCGAGTAAGCTCCCGCCGTCTTCCCCTCATTCGGATACATATCGATCCAGCGCTCCGTAAACGCCCGCTTCGCCCCAGCCGCATATTCCGGACCAAGCGGCGCCAGCGCCTCTAAAATGTTGCGCTCAGCCGCATCCACCGGATAAGCCAGGTTCACCGACGACACCAGCGGCGCATAAAGATCAAAGTAATGAAGCTCCGCCACGCCCAACATGCGCCCGCGCAGCTTCAGATAGCGATGAAACGCCGGCAGGCTGCGCCCCACCCCCTCCACCAGCCGAGAATAAACAGACACAGGAATATTCGGACGGTCGAGCGAGGCCTGCAGCGAAGTTTCGTAATTCCGTGCATGCCCATAAAAGTTCGAAGTCTGAACGTTCGAATTCATCATCGATCCAAACGTCGCCCGATATTTTCCCAGCGCCGTAAAGAACGCCTCCATCACTTTCTTCCGGTCGTCGCGGCTAGTAGAAGCTCGATGCAGCGCAAAGGCAGCTTTGTCGAGCTTGACGCCTTTGCCATCGCTCAACGTGACCGAAGGGAAAGGAAAATCCGCGTCGGCAAAGATTCCGAAGACACTCGAGGGCCCGCTAGCCATCACGCCTGATGCAGCCAGCAACTTCTCTTCGGCATTGCTCAGCGTGTGCGCGCGGCGGCGAGCAATATCTTCGAGATCGTGCTTGAATACTTTCAGCCGCGGCTCCTGAGCGACGAAGTTTTCAATCGTCGCGTTGTCCATCTTTAGGATTTCCGGCTCAATAAACGCCGACTCCGTGCCGAGAACGGAATAGACCTGGATCATCTCCTGCTGCATCCCCTGATACTTGCTGACCCGCGTGTCCTCGTCCGAGTTCATCGCCGCATACACATAAAGCCGCGACAACTCTTTGTCGAAGCCGCTCTGCATCTCCAGCGCATCCGCCAGCCGCGCGGCAGAAGAAGCGAGTGTGCCCTGAAACGCACGCAGCTTCGGCAACGCGGCCGTGAGTTTTTCTTTCGCAGCCCTCCAAGCCTCATCCGAGGAATAAATGGGAGAAAGGTCCCACTTATGTTCATCTGGAATCTTGCTGCGATCCCGCTCCTCAACCTGCGCATCCAAAGTCGTCACAGAGCGATGAGAAAAAGCAGAGAACAAGTCACGGAGAATGGCGGCAACTTCAGAGGACATGATCGGTTACTCCTGAGCAATGAGAAAAATGCACCTTAAAAAGACTCCACCGGGCATCGAACGCTGCCGCAGAACCGCAACTTACCCAAGCCGCAAAGCGGCGAAAGAATGCAGCCCACGGCGCAAGCCGTGGGAGGCAAGAAATTAAAGATAACCAGCCCCGAAGGGGCGAAAGAAAACGTCTGCAAAAGCACCAGCACACCCGGCCCGACGCCAATCTTACATGAGCCAAAATGCTATCCTGACTGGGCGCACCGCCGTTCACCAAATGCCAGACCCACCCGAGAAACTCGGCCTAATCGCCGGCAACGGCACGTTCCCTTTTCTCGTGCTCGACGCCGCGCGTGCCCAAGGGTTTGAAGTCATAGTAGCGGCTATAAAAGAAGAGGCCGCCCCCGAAATCGACACCCGCGGCGCAGCCGCCGTACATTGGCTCTCGCTAGGCGAACTCTCAAAACTAATCGAAACGTTTCAATCCGCTGGCGTCAAGCGCGCCATCATGGCCGGCCAGGTCAAGCACAGCCAAATTTTCTCCAGCATCCGCCCAGACTGGCGCCTAGCAAAACTTCTCCTCTCGCTCACCACGCGCAACACAGACTCGCTCCTCGGCGCAGTAGCAAAAGTTCTAGCCGACGAAGGCATCACGCTCGAAAAATCCACATGGCTCCTCGAGCCGCTGCTAGTAAAACCGGGCGTCCTCACAAAACGCGCGCCAACCGAAGAAGAGCGCAAAAACATAACCTACGGCCGCACCGTAGCCAGAAATCTGGCGCAACACGATATCGGCCAGACAGTCGTAATCGCCGAATCCGCCTGCGTAGCCGTCGAAGCCATGGAAGGCACCGATGCCACCATCGCCCGCGCCGGCGAAATCATGCGCTCGCTACATGGAGACGCCTCCACCCTCAGTCGATCGTTAACCGTGGTAAAAATCGCCAAGCCGAATCAAGACATGCGCTTCGACGTCCCGGTAAGCGGCGTGAAAACAATCGAAGTCATGGAGTCCGCAGGCGCAACCTGTCTGGCAGTCGACGCCGAAAAATGCCTGCTCCTAGACGGCCAAAAAGTAATCGAATCCGCCGACGCCGCAGGAATCGCGATCGTATCGGAGTAGAGAACGAAATGAAAAAGAAATCAGCGAAGCCAAAATCCGAAGCCGCACTCATCGCCGATCAACTACGCCGCGCCTTCAACGGCCAAGCCTGGCATGGCCCCGCGCTTCTCGAGTTGCTCAAAGACATCGACGCCGCCACCGCCGCAGCCCACCCAATCCCCAACGCCCACAGCATCTGGGAACTCCTCCTCCACATCGCCGCCTGGGACGGCGCTGCCCTCAGCCGCATCGCCGGCAAAACCGCGAAACTCAAAGGCCTGCAAAATTTTCCTCAGGTTCCCGAACCAACCGAGCAAGCCTGGCAAGCCGCCATCGCCGCGTCAAAGCGAAATCACGATCTGTTGGTAGCAACCGTCGGAGCCCTATCCTCCAAGCGCCTGCGCGATCAGTGTCCCGGAAAAAATTACGACCTCTACCATCTCCTCCACGGAGTCGTCCAGCATGAGCTCTATCACGCCGGCCAAATCGCCATTCTGAAGAAAGCCGCCGGAATTGAATAATTTGGTAATCGGGTAATTGTGGGAATGAAAAACCGTTGCCCAGCGTTTTCAATTTCACAATTACAAAATTGCTCAATTACACAATCCCTCCATCACCACTGCTTAAAAATCACCGCCACAGCCACAACAATCAGCCCAAACCCCGCCACATAATTCCATCTCAGCGGCTGCCCCAAATAAAAAACCGAGAACGCCGCAAACACCGTCAGCGTAATCGCCTCCTGAATCGTCTTCAGCTGCGCCGCCGTAAACTCATACGACCCGATCCGGTTCGCCGGCACCTGAAAGCAATATTCAAGAAACGCAATCAGCCAGCTCACCGCGATCACCTTATACAGAGGCACCTCGCGATACTTCAGGTGCCCATACCACGCAAACGTCATAAAAATATTCGAGATGGTCAGCAGCACGATCGTGCGCATGAATGTTTTGACTCCCTATGTTTCGGTCTTGGGTGCTAGGTCTTGGAAATTAGTCCTCGTGTTCCGCATTCCTCTTAAAGCACAGACACATTCTTGCCTGAGTTACGCCAAAGGAGAATTACTCCGCCCGACGCGAACGCCCAACCCCCACCACCCAGGCCCCACCACCCACCCCAACAGATGCTCTTTCCCCCAATTCCGTTTACAATTTCGTGCGGCAACCGGCCAAAAGAGAATTTCCCCTGACAGCTCCCAGTCCGATCTCTGTCGCCGTCGTCGGCGTGGGCGTCTTCGGGCGCAATCACGCACGAGTGTACAAGGAACTCGAACTCCAGGGTCAGCCCGTCCGCCTGCTCGGCGTCGTCGATCCCGATCTCAACCGCGCCGACGCTGTCGCCCGCGAGTTCAGCTGCAAGGCCTTCGGATCGGTTGAGCAGATGCTCACCACCCACAGCGAACTCCAGGCCGCAACCGTCGCCGTGCCCACCATCCATCATCTTTCTGTGGCCCGCGAGCTCATGCAAGCCGGCGTCGACGTCCTCATCGAAAAGCCGCTGGCCGCCAATCTCGAAGAAGCCGACCAGATCGTCGCCTTCGCCGCCAAGCACAAACGCATCGGACAAGTCGGCCACCTCGAGCGCTTCAACCCCGCCGTCCGCGCCACCCTGCCGCTTCTCACCCAGCCCATGTTTTTTGAAGTCCACCGCCTCAGTGTCTTCACCCCGCGCTCGCTCGATGTTGACGTCGTCCTCGACCTGATGATCCACGATCTCGACATCGTCCTCGCCTTCGCCAAGTCGCCCGTAAAAGAAGTCCGCGCCGTCGGCCTCCCCATCCTCTCCGGCAAAGTTGACATCGCCAACGTTCGCCTCGAGTTCGACTCCGGCTGCATCGCCAACTTCACCGCCAGCCGCGTCTCCACCGAACGCGTCCGCAAGCTGCGCTTCTTTCAGCCCCGTCAATATGTTTCGCTCGACTACAGCCGGCAAGAAGTTCTCGTCTTCACCGTCGGCGACAATGCCGGCGCTGCAGCAATGCCATCCGTAAACCCGCAAATCGGAGTCACCAAACCGCCCGTCGCTTCCGAAGAGCCGCTGCACGCCGAGCTCAAATCTTTCCTACATGCTGTCCGCGAGCGCTCCACGCCAGTCGTCTCCCTCGAAGACGGCCAGCGCGCCCTCCACCTTGCCCTCGAAATCGTCAACGCCATCCGCGAGCACGGCAAAAAAATCAACCTCCCAACCATCTCAAAAGCCAAGCCCTAAGCAGGACACGAATCCCACCGTAGCGGTGTCATCCCGAGCGCAGGCGTTCTTCAGCCGGAGCGAGGGATCTCCCCGCAACGGCGTCGAGAAGGGCACGACTTCAGTCCTGCCGTTAGCAGTCTAAGAAAACCAACATCAAGCGGCTGTAGGCGAACCACCTCCTGTCATCCCGACCGAAGCTCCTCGTTTGAAGAACGAGCAGCGCAGCGGAGCGACCTGCTTCCGCTCACGACTCACGACTCAGGACTCACGACTACGCCTCCATTTACATATGTTTACGAAGGTAAGTACCGGCACGTTTGTGTAAGAGCAATTCCCCGCGAAAGATGCGAAAATAGAAACTACCTGGCTACAAGCGCCGCGAGCACCATTATTTTCTGGGAATGCGGCCCGGGAACGCTCGATGCAACTCCGCCTACTGTGGGGCCAACACTGGCACGACCGGCGGACGCATCTGAGCATCTAAGTCTTGACCAGCGCATGCCGATTACGCAGATTCCATTCCAGGACCCCGTTGCCCCAACCGAGAAGCCGCAAGCGGAGCAGCTTGGACTGTATGACACCGACGACTGGGAGCAGGCGTATCGCGATCTCGATGCGCGCGTTCCCCATCTTCTCATCCAGCTGCAGGACGATCTGTCACGCTCGCGCAAGCGCGAGGCCATCTGGATTTCCGTCATCGTCCACCTCGTGGTCTTCATCACTCTCTGGAATTTCAAGTTCATCGAAAAATTTCTTCCCTTCCGCGCCGTCATCGTCGTTCCTCTCAATCCCGACAAAAACAACGACGTGACGTTTCTCGCGCTGCCGCCAGATGCGCAGAAGCTCACGCGCAAGCCCAACACCAACATCATGTCCGACAAGGACCGCATAGCGACGGCGCGCCATCCTGAGCTCGATCCGAAAGAGTTGAGAAAGATTCTCGCAACACCGCCGCCCGGCGCGCCCGGTCTGCGCGGCCCGCGCGCGCCTCAGCCCACCGGACCGCAAGCCATGGCGCCGAATCCTCCCGCCAACGAAGCGCCTTCTGGCCAGCCGCAGCAACAGACCGCGCGCCCGCAATTTCAAACTAATCAACAGGCGCAACTCCAAGCGCCGCCCGCTCCCAACACCAAAAATGTTTTCAGCAAATATGCCGGATCAACCAGCGCAGGATCAGCGATTCAGGAAGCAACGCAAGCAGCCGCAGCCAACCGCGGCGGCGGCGGCCAGGAAGGCGACTTCGGTCTGGGCACCGGCGCCCGCGGCCGCCAGTTAGGCGCGCTCGATATTCTCAGCGACACCCAGGGCGTCGACTTCGGCCCCTACCTGCAACGCATCATTCAAGATGTAAAAGACAACTGGTATCGCCTCATCCCCGAATCGGCAGAAATGAAAAAAGGCAAACTCGCCATCGAGTTCGCCATCACCAAAGACGGAAAAGTCGCCGACATGCGCCTGGTCGCCGGCTCCGGAGACGTCGCCCTCGACCGCGCCGCCTGGGGAGGCATCACCGCCTCGAATCCCTTCCCGCCCCTCCCCGCCGAATTCACCGGCCCCTACCTAGCCCTCCGCTTCCGCTTCTACTACAACCCCGACAAATCCGACCTGGAGTAGCGCTCCCGTGGAAAAAATGCCTGTCCTGTTCGTCGGTCATGGCTCGCCGATGAACGCGATCGAACAAAACGCATTCACCGAAACTCTGACCAGCCTAAGCGCCAGGTTGCCAAGGCCGCAAGCTGTCTGCGTGGTCTCGGCGCATTGGGTAACGGCAGGCACGCAAGTTGTAGCGTCGGCGCATCCGCGCACAATCCACGACTTCTACGGATTTCCCCGGCCCTTGTACGACGTGCAATATCCCGCGCCCGGAGCGCCAGACGAAGCCACCGAACTTTCCGCGAATCCCGAAATTCAAAAGACCGACGAATGGGGACTAGACCACGGCGCATGGAGTGTGCTGCGCCACTTGTACCCGCAGGCGGATGTGCCTGCGTTCCAGCTAAGCCTGGATGCGCGCCGCACCTTCCGCGAGCACCTCGAACTGGGGCGCGAGATCAGTGCGCTCAGAGAGCGCGGAGTGCTGATCGTAGGCAGCGGCAACATAGTGCACAATCTGCAGCGCATCAACCGGGACAACCCCCACGGAGCCTACGATTGGGCGCTAGAATTCGACACCCGCGTAAAAGCCGCCATCGACCAGCACGACGCCAGCGCATTAGCTCAACCTGAAAAGTGGGGCGAGAAACTATTAGCCACCGCGCATCCCACACCAGAACACTACCTACCGCTCCTCTATTGCATGGGCGCAACAACAGAGCAAGATGCAGTGACGTACCCCTACGAAGGCTTCGACTTCGGCAGCATCTCCATGCGAATGGCGTTGTTCGCAGAAACGCCAGTCTAACCCAGCAAAGCGCGCACCAATGTGGCGCGGGCGCCTCCGCCCGCGTCTCAAGTTCAAACGCAACCCTGCGCCCGAACATATGTCATCCTGAGGCGCCGCTCTTTGGCGCCGAAGGACCCATGCACTCCCTGAATCCCAAGTCGCTCGAGAGAATTCATTAGAACTAGAGATAGAAACCTGTCATCCAGAACGAGTAGCGCAGTGGAAGGACTTGCTTTTGCTAACAACCAACGACGAGCGACCAACGACCAGTCGCAGCAAATGTCAGGAATTAAACCAGAACAACTAATTAGCAGCCTTCTGCAACGGATCACTCAAAGCAATTAACTTCCCCGGAGGAAAATCCTCGGCCGTCAGCGGCGTCTCCGGATTCGGATTCGTAATCCTCCGCACCGCCCCACTGCGCACACCCTGGATGGTCAGGCTCTGGCCCTCAACCGCCAGCACACGATACGTTTCCGCGAAGATCTCCGCCCGAGTGTCAGCCATGATGCCTATTAGATGCCCAATCCCCCCAGACGGCCAACCAGAAGTTGTCCAACCGACGCCCTTTCGTCACCTCTTTTTTCCCAATCAGGAAATCCCCACGCAGGGCGTCATCCTTAGTAGATGAAGACGAAGAACCCACAAAGAACCAGTGTACTAACGACATAGGGGAGAAAAGCAGGTGTGCCGGATAAAAAGCTCACGACTCAGGACTCTGGACGAATCAAATCTCCCACCAGTTAACCGCTCACTCCCCCTCCATAAAACGAACCAAACACATAAACATTCCCACTTTCCCAATAAAAATTCCTCTTCCACCCAGTCCGCCGTATCCCAACCCACAACCACGACCCAGCGCTCGCAGCGCGCAACCTCTCAGTTCCACTCATTAACCACTCCAATGCCCCCAATCCCAACGAACCAAAAATACAAACTTTCCCACTTTCCAAGAAAAAAGCGGCCGTCAGGAGTCTGTTACGGAATTCGCCGGAAGGGCATGGTGGTGGTACAGGATCAAATCGAGTCGCGGAGCGACGGCATTCATTAGCCCAGCGCGTAAGCGCTGGGAACGAGTAGTGCGGGATGAACCGAGTCCGCTGCAGCGGACGAAACGAGTTTCGTAAGACTCGTCAGGCCGCCGCCGTAGAAAGCTCACGACCAAGGACTACTTCACGCCGCACCAGTTCGATTGGAAAAAGTCTGTCATCCCGACCGAGGCTGCTCGTTCGAAGAACGAGCAGCGCAGTGGAGGGACCTGTTTTTCGCTAGCGACTCAGGACTTTCCTTTGAGCATCTCCACTACCCGGTCATAATCATCCACCGTCGCATACTCAATCACAATCTTGCCTTTCCCCTTCCGATCCCGAATCCTGACCCGGCATCCCAGCAACCTCTCCAGCTCCGTCTGCGCCGCGCGTACATTCGGATCCACCCACCGCGCCCCGCCCGTCCTCTTCACCACCGTCCCCGGCATCCCCGGAAACGGATCGAGCAGCCCATTCATCGACAGCACCATCCGCTCCACCTGTTCGAGCGTCAGCCCCTTCTTCACCAGGTAAAGCGCCGCCTGCGAAATCTGATCCTCCCCATTCAGCTTCAGCAACTCCTTCGCCTGTGCAAACGAAATTCTCTTCTCCGCCAGCATTTGCATCACTTCACGCGGCAGCTTCAGCAGCCGCATGTAGTTCGTCACCGATTCGCGCGACAACCCCACGCGCTGTCCGATCTCTGCCTGCGTCATCTGAAAATCCTTGCTCAGCACGCGGAATGCCTCCGCCTGCTCCAGCGGGCTCAGATCCTCACGCTGCAGGTTTTCGATGATCGTCACCTCCGCCGCCTGCTGCAGCGAAAGCTTGCGCACCATCGCCGGAACTGTATTCTTCCCCGCCTTCTTCGACGCATGCAGCCGCCGCTCGCCCAGCACCAGGATGTACCGCCCCGGCTCATCCTCCGACGGCCGCACCAATATCGGCTGCACCACTCCATTCGCCTTGATCGACTCCGCCAGCTCTTCCAACGCGTCGTCATCGTCCACATACCGCGTTTGAAACGGATTCTTGTCGATCAGCTCCAGCCCCAAATTCACCACAAGATTCCCCCGCACCCGCGTCTCCGCCTGCGCATAAATCGTGATCGGATCATCGGATGCCACAACGTTGTCATTAACAACTTCCCCAGAGATGTCATTCCGAATCGGTCCGAAGGACCGGTGAGGAACCTGCTGTTCGCCAGCAGCACCAATCACCGTAGGTGCCCCATCTTTCGCGTCCTTTGCGAAGGGTGGGTAAGTTGCCGCCGAAGCAAAATGAGCAGCACCTCCACCCGCCTCCTCCACCGCAGCCCGAATAGTTCCCTCAATCGGATACCCCTCAGGCGCCACTGAAGGCGCCGCAGCAGCCGAATCCGCCACGCCCAAATGTGGCGCGGGCGCCCCCGCCCGCGCATCGCGCGATTCAGGAGGGGCGGACGCATTCGTCCGCCCAGCGTGTGTAGGGACAACCGCCCCCGGTTGCCCAGCTGAGCGAAGCTCCGCAGGCCGCCCAGCCGGCACCACCCGCGGCCCTGGCAACAACGACTCCAACCCTCGCCCCAAAGCTCGCCGCTTCTCGACCTTGTCTTTATCTTTCTCGCGATCTTTATCGCGCCCCGCCAGATTCTCCGCCGCCGAAGTGGTCATTTAATCTCTCCGCACCAGAAGTTCTTATCGATTAGCCTTGAGCACCAAAAAAAATCCGATGTCACCCACCACAACCCGCTCTAATCCATAGCCAACCAGATGTCATCCTGAGGCGGCGCAAAGCGCTGCCGAGGGATCCTGCGTCCGCCGACATCGCTAATGGAGCCGTAAGGAGCAAAATTTTCATCATCCAAACACGCCACGCACGGCAGCTTTGTCATCCTGAGGCGCCGGCCACCGAGGGCAAAGTACATCGACATTCATCAATCTAATACATCGATGATCATCGATGTAAAGAGCTGATAGCTGATAGCTGAAAGCTGACGGCTGCAGCTCAAGCGGTCTTATCCATCTCCCCCGCCGCCGGAATCTCCTCGACAGCAGTGCCTTGCTCGCCTCCCTGTGCCGCCGCGACTTCCGGACCGTGCGCGCCGACAGCATGTTCATCAGCCACTGACGGCTCACCGCTGACCGTTGGCCATTGCCTCTCGATCATCTCCTTCGCCAGCCTTATGTAACTCTCCGCCCCCTTCGACCGCGGATCGTACACCAGCGCCGCCTTGCCATGGCTCGGCGCTTCAGCCAGCCGAATGTTCCTGGGCACAGTCGTGCGGCACAGCTTCTCTCCAAAGTAATTTTTCAACTCAGTCATCACCTGCTGCGCCAGGTTCGTGCGTTCGTCGAACATCGTTAGCACGACGCCCTCAATGTCCAGCAGCGGATTCAGGCCCGCACGTATGCGCTCGATCGTGTCCAGCAGCTCACTGATACCTTCGAGCGCAAAATATTCGCCCTGCATGGGAATGAGCACAGCGTCAGCTGCCACGAGAGCATTCAACGTGAGCAGGTCGAGCGCAGGAGGACAATCCAGCACGATGAACTGGAAGCGATCACGCAGAGGCGCGAGCGCGTTGCGCATCCTGAACTCCCGCCCATCCACATCGACCAGCTCAAGGTTCGCGCCGATCAGGTTCTTGTGCGCAGGGATCAGCCAGAGCTGCTCGAGTTCAGTCGTCTGCAGCGCTTCCTCGCCAGAGGCAGCGCCCATCAGAACATGGTAGGAGTTGATCCGCTCAGGATCCTTGACGAACCCCAGGCCGCTGGTCGCATTAGACTGCGGATCGCAATCGACCAGCAGTGTGTTCACTTCGGCCGCTGCAAAGGACGCAGCGAGGTTGATGGCGGTCGTGGTCTTGCCCACGCCGCCCTTCTGATTGGCAACGGCGATAACGCGTCCCATTGAGTTGTGAGGAGAACCTAGAGCTCATCGCAGCATAAGACGATTCACATTTCAATTGCAATGACGAATTGCAGTGCAAACGAGTGAATCATGTGCAAAACCAGTCGCAATGTTCCTGCAGGAACATTGCGGTGAAGAACTTCACCGATGGCGTCGATTCTGTAGGTCAGCCTGTGGGAGTGGTTTGTGGGATTGTGTCGGTTCTGGCGATACGGGTAAAATGGGCGAAGATAAAGAGAAATGTTCCTGCAGGAACATTGTGAGCGCCTAGAACTGTTCGAAATAGCGGATGGCTAATCCGTACGGAATTGAAGAAATGTTCCTGCAGGAACATTTCACAGATGATCCAATCGGGACCATGAAATACGTAAAATGCGCTGGCAGTTTCCCACTTTAGATGTAAGTTGTTATTCTTGCACTCAAAATCTGATGACTTTTCGGTTACGACTTCCACTTTCAACCTAATTTCGTATGGGGTTAACTATTCGGGTCCCTGGCTGGGCCAAGGAATCGATCATTTGGGCTGGCTACGTTTTGATTGAGCTATGACTAGTATTCGGGAGGATGAGAGCGGTATCGGGTAGGGGGAGGACCAGGCGAATGTGGGAATGGCTGCGCGAGCTTCGGGCAGTTGGGATGCGCCCATCAACAGGCCGAGACGTCCGCCCGGGGCGACCAGGGTGGCCGCTACGGGGAGTACTGTGGCGAAGCGCTCGACTGCGCGCAGGCTGACTACATCAAAGCTGGCCGGAAGGGATGCGGTCGATTCAACGCGCGTGGTTTTTATATCGATATCCGTCAATGTAAGGGCGCGGACGACTTCGCGCAGGAAAGTTGATTTTTTGTGATTGGATTCGATCAGCGTTACGTGGGCCTGAGGCGCCCAGAGTTTGATTGGGATGCCGGGGAAGCCGGCACCGGAGCCGACATCGGCTATCGTCGGGGCTGACGCCCCTGTTTCTTCTTGGCGCTTGACGCGGCCCTGAAGGGTCACTCTTCCCCCGGATACGGCATCACTTGGCGTGCCGTCGCTGCGCTCGGCTGGGCGGAGGAATGCCTCCGCTGCTCCAGGGACAGCTTTGGGAAATAGATGTTGGGCGGCGAAGAGGCTTTCACCGAAGTGTCGGGTGACGATTTCTTCCGCGTTGCGGATGGCGGTGAGATTGATGCGGGCGTTCCAGCGGAGGAGTATATCGATGTATGTCGATATACCTTCGAGTTGCGCCGTGGATAAGCTTGCGTCCGAAAGAAGGAATGGGTGGAGCAGTTCGGCGATGCGGCCGGGGTGCATGGAATTTTCGATTGTACGTGTGGGTGCGTCGCAATGCGACACCCGGCCTTTGAGAAGTTCGCACGCGAATGAGGGCGCAGAGCACCAGCCGCCATTGTGGCCGCCTGGGTGCCGGTCTTTCGCCCCTCCGGGGCTTACTGTCCTACCGCTTATTATTTCCCACGGCTTGCGCCATGGGCTGCACTCTTTCGCCGCTTCGCGGCTGGGTTTTCTTTTGACTTTCGCCTTTTTGTTTTATCTATGAAAATTAAATACTCCGGGGAGAGAGTGGGGGCTGGGAGTTTTCCTATTCTGAGTTCCCGGTGAAATGCCCCATGTCTCGCAAAAGCGGCGAGACATGGGGCACCCAGGAATACCGGGATCTCTTATTCACCGCGCTAATTGATGGTGAAAGTGACCGGCGTCGACTTACCTCCTCCGGGAACCGGGTTGGTGACCACGACATTTACTGTGCCGGCGGATGCGAGGGCAGAAGCGGGCACGTAGAGCGTCAGTTGAGTTGGGCTGAGATAGTTTGCGTAGAGAGAGGTTCCATTCCAGGTGACTTGCGAGCCGGGGACGAAGCCGGTTCCGGTGATGGTTACGGGCATATTCCAGGTGCCGTGAGTCGCACTTGAGGGTGAGAGTGATTGCGCGACGGGCACGGGATTTTGAGTTCCAGTTGCGAACATCGAGGAACTGGACAGCAAGACCACCTGCGAACTTGTAGTGCCGCAACATTCGACCTGGTCGAGGAAAGCCAGCCCGTTGTTTCCCCAAGAAATGAAGCTGCTGATTGTGCCGGCGGGAACTTGCGATAAGTTCGCGACGGCTGTGGGAGTGAACTTCGAGAGATTGTAGGTAGTCACTCCGAGGAAGTTCTCGGAGAACGGCGTAACGCCGAGGGCGAACAGACGATTGATCGCTGAGTCTGGTAAAACCTGAGAGTTGCTGTTGCAGCAACCGCCAACGATGTCGAAGCTGCCGGTGCTAAGTCCTGTCGTGGGATTGAAGACGTGGCCGATGTTGTCGTAGAGGAGGCCACTGGCGTACGCGATGGTACTGCCCTCGAGCAGGTTGCTCCATTGCGAGCCGAGCGTGCCTCCGAGGGAATTGACGCTGACTTGGCTTACCGTGTCCTGGTAGTAGCCATATAAGGTGGTGGAGTTGGCGAAAACTATATCGCCGATGTACGGATATGTAATGGAGTCAGGAAGCTGAGTGGAGTCTTTGAAGAAGTAAAGGCCGGTGATTCCACAACAGCCGGTGGTTCCTTCGACGACGGCGATCGTGTGCGGGTCTGAAGGCAAAACCTGCATGCTAATGGCGTCGTTGGAGGAGCCATAGCCGTTGGTGCCCAGGCTAATGTCGATATCGGCGGTGAAATTTGGGAGGACCAACCGCTGGACGGAGCCGTTTCCGTTGAGCCCGACGTAGAGATACTTGGAGTCACTGGAGAGAGCCAACTGACCGGGCTCGCTGCCGGCAAAGTAGTATCCGGAGACGCGTCCGAGAGTTGGGTTGATGACGGCGACGGTGTTGCCTTGCGAACCGTAGCTGCTGGGAAGTGAAGCGTAGATGCGTTGTGCGAAGGGATCCCAGACCAGGCCGTTGGCGGGGAGATCGAGCACTGTGACTTTTACCGGGTAAGTGACGTCGAAAAAGATTGGCGCGGAAAGTCCACCGGGAGGCGGGTTCGAAATGGAGAGCTGAATAATGCCGGCGGAGGCAAGCTCGCCGGTGGTTGGCTGGAACTGGACCTCGCCGGAATTCACATATGTGGTGGGTTGAGACTTGCCGTTCCAGAGTACTTTGGCTCCTGTCATGAAGTTGTTGCCCTGGAGGATGATGGGAGCAGGAGCCGTTTTCGCAATGACGGTATTGGGCGAAGCATAGGCAAGGCTTGGAGTTAGCGCGACGATATCCAATTCGAGCGCTTGGGAATAACCTCCACCCGGCGGAGGATTCTCGACAGAGACGTACGTGCTGCCCGTGCCGATGAGGTAGGAGGCAGGCACGATCGTGGTGAGCTGCGTGGAGCTTACGAACGTCGTGGGCAACAACGTGCCGTCGAAGTCGATGGCGGAACCGGAGATAAAACCGGTACCGGTGGCGGTGAGGGTGAAGCTGCCGCTGTTCTGATAGACAGTCTGGGGGGAAATCGAGATGAGGTTCGGGAGGGGGTTACCAGCGGTTCCAGAAACAGCAATGGTGATCGGCTGGATTAAACCTTGTACTGAAACCAGAAGATTGGTAGCGAAACTCGTGACCGCGTTGGGAGTGAAGGTCATCTCAGTTTCGCAGGTCTGCCCCGGAGACAAGGTAACTACACACGCACTCGCAATCGTAAAGCTTGAGCTGTTGCCGCCGCTCAGAGTCATTCCGGTGATGGTCACCGAATTGGCAATTGAGTTGGTGAAATAGACGGCGACATAGCCGGTTGAGTTTTCGGCTACAGTTCCGAATTGAATAGGGTTGGGATAAACGGTAATTGGAGAGAAGGCTGCGTGCGCGAGGCAGGCAGCGAAGAGCAGCGACGCAACTACGGCAAGGCGCAGTTTACCCGACATCGTTGTGACTCCTTCAGAGAATTCCCCCTCGTTCGTTTCAACGTATGGGACAACTTAGCGGCGAGCTTCCGGATGGTGGTACTGGGACGGATGCTCGGCATATGTTTCGACACCAGCGACTTCGTCGCGAGGTGACGAAACCTAAGTTGAGGGCTGACATTCTATCTTGGTTCGGGTTTTTGCGTATGTGATTCTGGGAGTTGCAAGTTATTGCTACAGGTATGGTGCTTGGGCTCTTGGGTTTTGTTTGCGCGGCTGCGCGGGCGGGGGGCGCCCGCGCCACATTCGCCCGATCCACTTCGTGTTTTGTTCCTGCAAAAGTCAAAATCCCCACCCTGTCGCAAAAGACGCGACAAGGGTGGGGCACCCGGTCACGCGACTCTGGTGCTGAGTGGGGGTTGGGTGGGGTCTAAGGAAGGTGTTGGGATTGCAACTTGGGTGCGGGTTGGGGCATCCGACGGGTTGTAAGATTGTTGCTAGTCGTGAGTTGTGAGTCCTGAGTCGTGAGGAAAGCAGGTCCCTGCACCGCGGTCGGGATGACGGTTCTTTGCTGGTTCGTGTGAAAATTCGTGAGCCGTTGGTCTTTCTCCCTGGGTGTCGCGGCGATTGCAGGAATCCCTCGACTGCGGTTGTGCTCCGCTAATCGCGGAGCACAATCCTGGCTCAGGATGACATGGGCTCCGGGGCTACAGTGGCAATGGCTTCGAGAGTGATCATTACGAGGTTCCTCTTGAGATCGGCACGAATTTTCATCGCCGGTAGATTTACTCTTCTGGCAGTATTTCTTCTTCTGTTCGCGCCCTTCATCCTCGTCCCGTCCGCGAGTCCATCCCTTTTTGCGCAGGATTATTCCTCGGGTGCTTCTGGGCAGGATTCGCAGCAGGCGTTTACTTTGAGCGGGAGTGTCGTGAATGCGGCTACTGGGGCTCCGGTGCCGCGGGCCTTGGTTACGTTGTATGGGCCGCGACGGCGATCGGTGATGAGCAATGCTGAGGGGCAATTTTCGTTTGAAGGAGTTACGGCTGGGTCGATGCAGGTTGGAGCGGAAAAGCCGGGCTACTTCAGCGAGCAGGAGATGAAGCTGCGGGCGGGGAATCAAGGGGCGATGCCGGAGACGGTGACGGTGGTGCGGGAGTCGTCGACGGTTACGGTGAAGCTGATTCCGGAGAGCGTGATTGCGGGGCGGATCACAGAGAATGGCGTGGGCGTGGAGGGCGTTCCGGTGACGGCGATGACGCTGGAGATTCAGGATGGATTCCGGCAGTGGGCGCAGCGGGGGAACGCGGTTAGCGACGAAGACGGAGAGTTCCGGCTGGCAGGGCTGACTGTGGGCGAGTATTACTTGCAGATTGGCCCGAAGGGTCCGGAGGGAATGGGAGGGAAAGGTCCGCAGAGCGGATATGGGAGGGTGTTTTATCCGGGGCCACCGGCGGCGGAGGGCGGATCGCCGATGGCGGTGGGCTTGGGACAGCGGGCGGAGATGGAGATTGGAGTGAAGCGCGAGCCGTGGTTTGTGGTGAGCGGCGCGGTGCGGGCTACGGAGCCGGTGATGAACTGGAATATCCAGCTGGTGGACGATCACGGCGGCACGCTGGTGGCTGGGGGGCGGCACAGTTTTGAGACGGGCGAATTTGAGATGCGGGCTCCGGCGGGGAATTACACTTTGCGCGCGATGACGTTTGCGCGCGGGAGAGCGAGTGCAACGGCTATGCCGCTGACGGTGCATGGTGATGTGACGGGATTGCAGGTGGCGGTGGGCTCCGGCGGCGTGATTCCGGTGAAGATCAAGACGGAGTCGGCGGGGACTAAAGCTCCGACGACTAGCGAATGGACGAAGGTGACCTTTGGAAACGGACGGAAGCTTAGCGGCGCGGGAATGCCTCCGGTGTCAATCTATTTGCGGCGGATGGGAGAGTTTGAGGAAGGGCGGAATCTGTTTGCGGCTATGGATGAAAGCGGGAGACCGGAAACGCTGGCGGTGCGCGGGCTGGAGCCGGGGAATTATTGGCTGGAGGCGAGCAATAACGCTCCGTGGTACGTGGCGTCGGCGGAGTGTGGCGGCGTGGATTTGCTGCGGGAGGAGTTGACGGTGACTACGGGGGCTCCGTGTGCGGAGATTGATGTGACGCTGCGCGATGATGGGGCGTCGCTGCATGTGAGCGGTACTTGGGATGGGGATCCGGCGCAGGCGGCGGTGCTGATTCTGCCGGAGCGGGCTCCGCAGCAGACGATTTTGGGGCAGGTTTCCAAGGATGGCGATGTTGGTTTTGGGGATTTGGCGCCGGGGGCTTACAACGTGTTGCTGATCGATCGGGCGGATGGGTTGGAGTACAAGAATCCGGAGGCGATGGCGGGGCATTTGGGGAAGGCGGCGCATGTGACTTTGGGGGCTGGGCAGGAGGGGAGTGTTAAGGGGGAGTTGGTGCGGAGGTAGTCGTTGGCCGTTCGTCGTTAGAACGCTTGGGTTTGTGGCGATTGCAGGGATCCTTCGACTGCGGTTGTGCTCCGCTAATCGCGGAGCACAATCCTCGCTCAGGATGACATTGTGGCTTTTAAGCGGTCGGAATTGATTGTGAGTTTCCTGGTTATGAAATTGGGTTCTTCATCGCAGAGAAAATCCCCTCGTCTCGTGGCACGGAACGCCGCGAGAAATGGGGCACCCACATGTGGATTGGTCCTTTTTTGCTTTCTGTTTTTTCTTTGCACTGGAGTGTGGGCGCAGGGGGGGCGGAAGTTTCGGATTAGTGGGACTGTGGTGAATGCTAATACTGGCGATATTCTACGCAATGCTACGGTGACGCTGGGGTGGTCGCAGAGTCAGGATGTGTTGGCCACGACTACTACGGCGGAGGATGGGAGTTTTCGATTTGAGGGGCTCGCGGCGGGGAAGTATTGGATGCGGGGCGAGGCTAGCGGATTTGCGGCGCAGGGATTCGACGAGCACGCGGGGTTTTTTACGGGAATTGTTACCGGTGGGAGTGTGGATGCAGAGCATTTGATGTTTTCGCTGCGTCCGGATGCGGGGATTGTGGGCGCGATTCTGGATGAGGCGAATGAGCCGGTGCGCGAGGCGCAGGTGAAGCTGTTCCGGCGAGAGATGCAGGATGGAAAAGAAGTGACTAGCTTGCGCGCGGTGGCGCAGTCGAACGATGAAGGGCGGTACCGGTTTGGGCATCTGGCGCCGGGGCGCTATTTCATCGCGGTGGAGGCGCGGCCTTGGTACGCGCAGAATGCAAATGTTGTGGAGGGAGTGCCCGATCAGGTTGTGGACCAGAATCCGAATCAAGTAGTGAGCGACGGCGCGGTAAACGATGTTGAGGCAGGCGCGGCGACGGAGGAAGCTAAGACGGAATCGGATCGGGCGCTGGATGTGACTTATCCGCTGACGTTTTATCCGGGGGCGACAGATGAGAATGGCGCATCGGCGATTGTGCTGCAGTCCGGGGATCGGGCGACGGCGGATGTGAGATTGAGTCCAGTGGCGGCGGCGCATTTGCATGTGCCGCGGGCGACGGCGGATCCGTCGGACGGGATGAATGTGACGCTGATGCGGCGAATTTTTGGCGGCGCGGAAGAGCCGGTGCAGTCGCAGAGCGAGCAGTCAGATAAAGGATATGACATTGGAGGAATCGCTCCGGGAGAGTACGTGCTGCAGGCGCAGAGTTTTGGGAAGAATCCGCAGAGTTGGACGCAGCCGATTGCGATTGGCGGCGATATGGAAGTGAACCTGGAACACGCGACCGCGATGGCGAGCGTGAAGGGCGTGGTGAAGATTGAAGGCGGCGGGCCGGTGACGCGCGGATTTGTGACGCTGACCAATCGCTCTACGGATGAGCGGGCCGGGGCGAGGGTGAACGAGAAAGGGGAGTTTGAGCTTTCGGGGCAGCCGGTGGCGCCGGGGAGTTATGAAGTGGCGGCGGCTACGACTCCGAACGGGCGGGTTAGCCGCGTGACGGCTAGCGGCGCGAAGGTGACGGGGGAAACGCTGGAGATCGGCGGGGCGGCGAACGTGGAGTTGACGATTTATCTGCAACAGAAATTTGCGACGATTGATGGAACGGTGACGCGAGAGGGCAAGCCGGCGGCGGGCGCGATGGTGATGCTGGTGCCGGAGGATTTGAGGAATCAGGAATCGATGGTGCGGCGGGACCAGAGCGATCTGGATGGGACGTTTACTTTGCGAGGCGTGGTGGCGGGGAAGTATACGGTGGTGGCGATTCAGAAGGGATGGGACTTGGATTGGATGAGTCCGGCGGTGATGGCTGGCTATTTAAAAGGCGGAGAGACGGTGCGGGTGGTTGGTGGGGAGAAGTATGGGGTGAAGGTTGGGGTGCAGTAGGGGGGTTGGATCGAGGCACACTCTGCATTTCTGAGAGTTCGAGCTTATGAAGTCGTGGCGATTGCAGGGATCCTTCGACTGCGGTTGTGCTTCGCTAATCGCGAAGCACAATCCTCGCTCAGGATGACAGATGGCTCGAGGGCGTGGGGAACTTCAGTCGGTTAGTTGCGCTTGACGCTGAGCCCGGGCGGGGGCGCCCGCGCCACATTGTCCTTATCCTTTTTATCCTTCGCGCGGATTATCCGGTGATCAGTCGCCCAGGACTGCGGGGCCGGCGGAGTTGTCGATCAGGCAGCGCCAGTCGCCTCCGGGTTGCTGGCGGAAGACGGCGGTGGCGACGAACTGGCGGGGCGGGGCGTTCTGAGCGTTGCGTTTGAGGGTCCAGCGGGAGAGGAATAGAGCTACACCATTGGCTTCCAGGGTGAAGGTGCGCTCCTGCTTGACGGTGGCTTGCCAGGCCATGATTTCCTTAAACGCCCGGCGGAGGTCGGCCTTGCCGCGGACTACGCGGTCGGGCATGACCATGACGGCGTCATCGTCGTAGAAATTGAGGACTGCTTCCAGGTCGCCCCGGTTGAAAGCATCGTCTAGGGCGAGGACCGTTTCCTGCGGAGTTCTCGTGATCATACAGGGGGAGTGCTCCCGAGAAAGATTTGGATTGTGTTGCTGACGGCGACAGCGAGATTGCAATCTGGCGACGGAATTCAGTAACAATTCAGCATTGGACGAAGAGCGGCGCGCTCCCAAGCTTTGTGGAATATCATGCCACAGAAATGGGTGATTTTGATGGGATTAATTATCCACAAGGGCCGTTGGGAGCGGGTTTTGGGGTCGGGGATTGTTCTGGTCATCTGCCACTCCGCCATGGTTCGGACCGCGCAGTTGTTCTTGCGCAGGCTGGGGTGCCCGCGCCACATTCTCTCTCCTCTTCTCTCGGCAAGTTCTCTGGTAGTGGTGCAGTTTGGCTGACGCGTTAGGCCGGTTAAGCTGGAGATCCTTCGCTACGCCTCGCTTCGCTCGCCCCCGGCTGAAAGCCGGGGGTCTACCAAAGCGGCTCCGCTCAGGATGACAAAGCTCCGTAAAGAGCCAAGCTGCACCACTACCAGTTCTCTCGGCAAGTTGAGGGGTTTGCTGGGCGCGTGGTAGCATCCTAGGTTTTGGCGGGCGGGGTTGACGGAGTCGACGGGCTGGCCGAATTTCCTGTCCTGATCCTCTTCCTTAGTTTTTGTGGCTCGTTTCTTGGCCGTGCCTTCCGCGCCTGCCCATAGGAGCCCAACGTGAAAGTCTATTCTGGAGAAAATATCCGTAATGTGGCGATGGTGGGGCACGGGCATGCGGGCAAGACCACGCTCGTCTCCGCCATGCTGTACACCTCGGGAGCAACGCAGCGGCTGGGCCGGGTAGACGACGGCTCGTCCACGACCGACTACGACGAGGAAGAGATTGCCCGCAAGATGTCGATCTCGGCGAGCGCTGCCGTTGTGGAGTGGGGGACAAGCAAGATCAACATTCTCGACACGCCTGGATTCAACATGTTCGTTCACGAGGCGAAGATGGCGCTGCCCGTGGTGGACGCAGCGATTGTGGTGGTCGACGGCGTGGCCGGCGTGGAAGTGGTGACGCAGAGAGTGTGGAATTATTGCGAAGAATATAAGACCCCACGGCTGATCGTGGTGAACCGCATGGATCGCGAACGCGCCAATGCCGAGCGGGTGATGGAGTCACTGACGGCGGCCTTTGGGCGGGACGTGATTCCGATCGAGCTTCCGATTGGAGCGGAGAAGAGTTTGTCCGGCGTGATCGACCTGGTGCGGATGAAGGCGTACACGTACGAGATGGGCGGGAACGGCAAGGGCAAAGAGACGGAGATTCCCGCGAATTTGAAGGAGCAGGCGCAGGAAGCACACGAGCGGCTGGTGGAGCTCGTGGCCGAAGGCGACGATAAATTGATGGAGAAGTTTTTTGAGGCGGGGACGCTGGCGGAAGAAGATTTGGTTCCGGCGCTGCACAACGCGATTCGCGAAGACAAGATTTTCCCGGTGATCTTCAGCTCCGGCCTGGGCAATGTTGGCGCCGATCGCGTAATGGATTTCATCGTCGACTACACCCCGGCGCCGAGCGAGCACGAGTGGGTGCAGGGCGAGGCGTCGCCGGGTGGAAACGGCGATGCGCCGAAGCGGCACGAGACGGATGCGGAACCGGTGTCGCTGTATGTGTTCAAGACCGTATCGGATGCATTCGCAGGAAGAATTTCATACTTCAAAGTCTTCTCGGGCGTGCTGAAGAATGACGCGACTTTGCAGAACTTCAGCCGCAGTACCGCAGAGAAGTTCTCGCATATTTCGGCGGTGCAGGGGAAGACGGCGGTCCCGGTCAACGAACTGCATGCGGGCGATATAGGCGCGGTGGCCAAGTTGAAAGACACGCTGACCGGCGACACCCTGGGCGACAAATCGGCGCCGATTCAGTATCCGAGGGTGAAGCTGCCGGAACCGGCGATCACCTTTGCGATCGAGCCGAAGAGCCGCGCGGACGAAGACAAGCTGGGGCCCGGCATTCACAAGCTGATGGAAGAAGATGCCATGTTGCGCTTCTTCCGCGATCCGCAGACGAAGGAATTTTTGATTGCGGGCACGGGGCAGCAGCATATCGAAGTGATCGTCGCCAAGCTGAAGAAGCGGTATCACACGGAAGTGAATTTGAAAGCGCCAAAGGTGCCGTACCGCGAGACGATTCGCGGCAAGGCCGATGTGCAGGGGCGGCACAAGAAGCAGACCGGCGGGCACGGCCAGTACGGCGACTGCAAGATCAAGATGGAGCCGCTGCCTCGCGGAGGAAATTTCGAATTCGTGAATGATATTTTCGGCGGGGCGATTCCGAAGAATTTTATTCCTCCGGTAGAAAAGGGAATTAAGGATGCGGCGGCGCGGGGATATCTGGCGGGGTATCCGGTGGTGGATTTCCGCGTGATTCTGTATGACGGTTCGTATCACGACGTGGATTCGAACGATCTGTCGTTCCAGATGGCGGGGCGCATTGCGTTCAAGAAGGCAATGGAAGTGGCGAAGCCCACGCTGCTGGAGCCGATCATGCAGGTGGAAATTACTGTACCCGACGATTTTGCGGGATCGATCATGGGCGACCTGAACAGCCGGCGCGGACGGATTCAGGGCATGGACAACAAGGCCGGGAACACGATCGTCAAGGCCGAAGTACCGATGGCCGAGATGCTGACCTATGGCGTGGAGCTGACGTCGATGACGCAAGGACGTGGTTCATTCAACATGGAAATGCACCATTATGATGTCGTCCCGGGACAACTGCAGGAGAAGATCATTGAGAAGGCCAAAGCGGAACGCGGCGAGGTGAAGGAGGAAGAGGAGTAGTTATTCTTGAGTCGTGAGTCTGGGCGGCCTCACGGCCGCCTTTTATTTTATGTGGCGTTCAGGCCTTGGGCTTTAGCCAGCTTCATCTGGCGTTCGTCAAACGTCCAAAAGTGGTCCGCTCCCAGTTCAAGAGCACTGGCTACGTGGAGAGTTTCAAGCGTGCGGACGCCGAGCTCGGGACCGTGGAGTCGTCCGAGGTCGGCGCAGAGATCAAAGGCGCGATCGGGGAGATGGACTTCAACCCACGGGCCAGTCTTCGTGTCCATTTCAAACATGGAATGCAACTCTGCGGCGTGATTCTCGGTGATCATGCCGCGAAAGACATGCTGCGCGATTGCATGGAACCACTCGGCCCGGTGGAGAGGAGTCAAGAAGCACTCGTCCAGGTTTTGAAGCATCTTATCGGCGGTGTGAGAATGAGCATCTGCCAGATAGAGCGATACCACGAAGCTCGTATCGGCATAGGTCGTCAATAGCGACCCCGATCTTCCAAGATAACGTTCGGAAAGACGCGATCTCCGAAAAGCGCTTTGCGGCGCGCTTCGAAATCCGGCCACTTGGCGGGCTTCTTCGACGGCTCGTTTTCGGGGACGATTTTGGCGATCAGTTTGTCGCGCTCGCGGAGTTCGACGGTCTTGCCCGCGCGCAACCAGGCTTTGAGGCGGCGCGTGTCGCGGAGTTGACGGAGGTTGACCGAGGGCATGGTATAAGTGTGTCACATTGATGTGACACATCTTAGAGATCGACTCAAAGAGGCCGGTTTATCGTGGGAACGCCTTGCCGGGACTTTGAGCGCTGGTAAGATTGCAGGGATCCTTCGACTGCGGTTTTGCTCCGGCTTTGCCGGAGCAAAATCCTCCCTCAGGATGACAGACTTGGTGGGTGAAGAAATGAGAATGCTGGCCTGGATTTTGGCGCTGACGTTATTCGCGATTCAGTTTGTGGCTGGCGCTAACGCGCAGACACAAACTTTTCCCACCTCGGCGGGGGATGTGAAGATTACGCCTCTGAATCATGCTTCGACTTTGATTGAGGCCGGTGGCAAGACGATCTATCTCGATCCCGCGAAGCCGGCAAAGTTGGACGGTTTGCCAAAAGCCGATATGATTCTCGTCACCGACATCCACGGCGACCACATGGATCCGGAGTCGGAGAAAGCCGTCAGCAAAGATGGCACGGAGATTTTTGCGCCGCCGGCGGTAGTGAAGACTGTGACGCAGGCGAAGCCCATCGCGAATGGCGAGTTGAAGACCTGGGGGGCATGGACGATCGAGGCGATTCCGGCTTACAACCTGAAGCGCGGGCCGGAGCCGGGAAAACTATTTCATGACAAGGGCCGCGGCAACGGCTATGTGCTGACCTACGGCGGCAAGCGGTTTTATTTTTCGGGCGACACCGAGGGCGTGCCGGAGATGCGGGCGCTCAAGAATATCGACGTCGCGTTTGTGTGCATGAATCTGCCGTATACCATGCCACCCGAGGAAGCGGCGGATGCGGTGAAGGCCTTTCATCCGAAGGTGGTGATTCCGTATCACTATCGCGGCTCGGACTTGAACGTGTTCAAGAAAGCGCTTGAGGGGACGGGGATCGAGGTGCGGCTGCTGGAGTGGTATCCGAAATAGTTGTGAGTCCCGAGTCCTGAGTCGCGAGTCCCGAGCAACATCTTGGCATCTCGCCTAATTTTGGTCCCTAAGCTTTGAATATCTCTTCCACCGGCTTGCGGAACAGCTTCGCGATCTTAAACGCCAGCGGCAGGCTGGGGTCATACTTCTCCGTCTCAATCGCATTCACCGTCTGCCGTGACACGCCCAGCCTCTCGGCCAGATCAGCCTGCGTCCAATTCAGTTCCGAGCGGATATCGCGCACGCTGTTTTTCACTCGTACCTCCGCTTGGCGATGGCGACGCCGATTCCCCACAGCGCGATCAGCAATGGGGCGACCCAGCTCACATCAAAGCGCGGCAGTCCGGCATTTTGCTGGAAGGCCCAAGTGAGGGTGACGAAGCAGGTGGCGAGGAAGCTGAAGGCAACAGCTTCGAGTTGAATGCGGCGCTGGAGTTCGTCGAGTCCGCGGAAGAAACGCAGGAACGCCCAGAGCGCAAACGCCGACGGAATGATGGGAAGAAAAGCTATGGCGAAGCCCAGAGGCGTGTGCTGGCGGCCGCGCAGCAGCCAGACCGAGAGAGGAACCATGAGCGAATACGCGGCCATGGAACTCAGGAATCCTTTGAGATAGCGTTTGCCGTTGGCGTCCATCGCGGCCTCCGAGTCAAGCATACTTGACATCTAAAATGTAAAGCACGCTTGACATCGGTGTCAAGGGAAAATCCGGCCTGCGATTTCGAAGAGAATCGGGGCTGATTGGTGGCGGGCTCCCGATACGATTGCAGAAATCCTTTTAGTTTTCGGGTGGGACCAAAGAAAAATCTCTACTCAAAGATAAATCCCCACTTCTGCCGCAAAACACGCGGCAGAAATGGGGGGCACGCTGATGTAGAGGTTCCTGAGTGACCGTAGCTATTTCCCGATTGCAAACAGGTCGGCCATGGCCTTGGTGCTTGCGTCGCAGGCGTGGTTCAGGCACGGGAGGCCGAATCCGCCTTCGATAGATCGCAGCAGCGAGAAGTGCGTGTAGTACTCGCCGCTGGTCAGCTCGTGAAAGCCATAGTTGGTGTCGATGATGGTCACGACCTGGTTGATGATCGGCTGAACCGCGTAGTCGTTCTCATCCCACGTCAGAACGATCGCGTTATGGCCGTTCTTCCACGCCGGCGACTCGTGAATCGCCGCGACTAGCTTTTGCACGGCCTGATCGCCGAGGATGATCAGCGCCGGGTTGAGGCCGGCCTGGGTGCCGTTGTCATCGGGATCGTAGTTGCAGAAAGCAGTGCTGTTGCCGCGCCCGTGCTGGTCGTTGCATTGGTTAGGCACGATGAACGAGAAGTTCGGGACGTTGCCGGTAGCGAGATCGGCCCAGAGCCCTCTGCCGCCGTCGAAGGCCTTCATGTTCGCGTAGCTCACGAGCGGGTTCGTGCCGGCCTCCACGTTCGCGAAATAGACGAACGGGTTGTGCTTGGAAGCGTAGAGCTGCACGATATTGTCGGTGGTGAGTGGCGGGTTGAGCTGCGGGTTGATCTTGGTAAAGTCGGTGAGGTTGGTGAAGTTGCCATCGCTGTAGTCGACTTGATCAGGACCGCGCTGCGGCAGGCCTTCCTGATAAGTTCTCCAAGTCTTGCCAGCCGCCGCGAGCTGATCGGCGATGGTGATGCCGAGGGTGTTGGGATTAGCATCGTAGGATTTTGTGCCGTCCAAGTTGATTTCGCATGGCGGGCCAGTAACTTCGTTGGAGCAGTCGAGCGCAGGCGTGGCTGCGTCGGTGCCGCCGCCAGAGATGGGGCAGATGTCGGAACTCGGCGGATTGTCCGTGTTGGCCACGCCGGTCGAAAGATTGGTGGCGCAGCTGCCGTTATGCCAGTCAGGTGGATTGTCGCTGAGCACGCCGAAGTTCGATCCACCGACGGTTTCAAGATAGTTAGTGAGGCTGGGGTGCGCGACGGCGAAATAGTTGGTGGCGAGGTTGGCCTTCTTGGCGTACTGATTGATGAAGTGAGCGTTCGGGTTGTGGAGAATTTCCGTATAGCCGTGATTTTCCATCATGATCACGAATACATGGTCGAGGCGAGGGATGCCCTGCGGTACGGCGCCTTGTTGCGCGAGCGCTGCACCCGAGAGAGCGAGAGACAGGCCGATGGCGAAGAGATTTTTTTTCACTATATTCTCCTAAGGTTTTTGCCTGGGAATGAGAAATCGTTTGGACTCGAAATGCCACCGTGCGCGCGGACTTCCGCGAGATCACTTCGATTCCAGCCGGATGACGAAGAGGCTATCGGGGCTTTGTTGCAGTCAGGTGACAGCAAGGTTAAGGTTTGATGAATTCCAACGGGAACAATAGTAGAGGCGGTTCGGCACCTGGGCCCGCCAAGTCTTCCTCCGTGTCCTCTGTGCCCTCTGTGGTGAAGTCTTTTTCAATGAAGCTGAGCTAAACCAGAAGTCACAGAGAGTCATTGCCTGCTTTCGCATTTCGTTCTACCATCCGAGAGAGTGGCCACCGCCAGAAATCCCAATCCTGAGTACAACCGCGAGCGCCTGGTGTCGGGCGCGCCGGTGGGCGACGACTCGACGTTTGAGCTGAAACTCCGTCCGCAGCGGCTGAAAGAGTTTATTGGTCAGAACAAAGTAAAAGAGAACCTCGCCGTAGCGATCGAAGCGGCCCGCTCCCGCGGCGAGGCCATGGATCACGTTCTCCTCTACGGCCCGCCAGGACTGGGCAAGACCACGCTGGCCAACATCATCGCCAACGAACTCGAAGTGCACTTTCAGCCAACGGCCGCGCCGCTCCTGCAAATCAAAGGCGATCTCACTGCGATACTCACCAACATGCAGGACAAGCAAGTTCTATTCATCGACGAAATTCACCGCCTGCAGCCCGTGCTCGAGGAACTTCTCTACTCGGCGCTAGAGGACTACAAGCTCGACATCATCATCGGACAAGGCCCGTCTGCTCGCACCCACACGCTGGAAGTGAAGCCGTTCACATTCGTCGGCGCCACCACGCGAGCCGGGCTGATCTCATCTCCGCTACGTTCGCGGTTCGGCATTGTGCTCCGGCTGGAGTTCTACACCCCGAAAGACTTGCAGGTGATCGTCGAGCGCTCAGCCGAAATTCTAGGAGTTGGCATCGACGACGCCGGAGCCATGGAGATCGCCAGCCGCTCCCGCGGCACCCCGCGCATAGCCAACCGCCTGCTGCGCCGCGTGCGCGACTACGCCCAAGTGCGTGGCGGAGGAAGAATCGACGAAGCCACAGCCAAGGCAGCGCTTGAGATGCTGGAGGTCGATCAGTACGGATTCGATGAAGTCGATCGGCGCTTGCTGCTGACGATCATCGAAAAGTATCAGGGTGGCCCGGTTGGCTTGAACACGCTGGCGGCGGTGCTGGCCGAAGAACCCGACGCCATCGAAGAAATCTACGAGCCCTTCCTGATGCAGATCGGCTTTCTCGACCGCACGCAGCGCGGCCGCGTGGCCACGCATCTCGCCTACGAACACTTCAAGCTCAAACCCACACGGCGGCAGGCCGAGCTGTTCTAGTTGCCAAATCGATATTGTTTCGCCGATATTTCCATCAGCTAGCAAGCCCGAATGTCACTTCCTCCGTACCTGTTCTGCAAACCGGAAAAACCACGCTTTTCTGTCATGTATGAGCTGAGATGGTGTATCGTTGCAAGCTTCCCTGAAGGGGGCAGGGGAAGAATCGGGGCGTTTTGCAACGGTATCGGGCCATCGCGGGGAAGAGTCGCACTGTCGCGAAGCTGTATATCTTCAGTCTTGGGGTCGCAGTCTTTTTCACCTCGTCTCGTGCACACTCGCTGACGGAACTGCCCCTACATACATCCTCGAGTTACCCCCAGAACGCCCAAACAACCCAAGGGCAGCAGAATCAAACAAATTCTCCAGGGCAACAACCGGCAACGCCTAACCCCGACACAGTTCCGACCGGTCCGAAACAACCGGCACCGACAACAACGCAGGTCCCATCTCCAAGCGCACAAGTCCCGGAGCCGCCGATCAAAGATCCGGCCGTGCAGCCGGCTCCAGTGGTGAGCGCTCCAACGCTGACCATCCCTCGTCTGGAGCGCGGTCCCGTACTCGAAGATTTTCTCAGCATGAAGCCGCTGGGCGAGATTGCCCGACGAATGGCGAAAGTGGCGGGATTCACGCAACGCAATCCCCACGACGGCGAGGCGGTCAGCGAGCGCACAGACGCATACCTCGGCTACGACCAAAAAAATCTCTATGCGGTCTTCGTGTGCTTCGACAACCCCAAAGAGGTGCGGGCGCGCATGTCGCGCCGCGAAGACGTCTACGACGACGACCAGGTCGAGATCATGCTCGACACGTTTCACGATCGCCGCCGCGCCTACGCCTTCCAGACCACGCCGCTCGGCGTGCAGTGGGACGCGATCTGGACTGAGGCTTCGCGCGAAGAGGAAACCTCAGCACACTTCGATACCTCGTTCGATACGGTTTGGGATTCAAAGGGAAAAGTCACCGAGCAAGGATTCGTAGTCTGGATCGCGATTCCCTTCAAGAGCCTGCGCTTTCCTGCGACGCAGCAACAGGAGTGGGGCGTAATTCTCTATCGCGGCATCACGCGCAAAACAGAAGATTCATTCTGGCCGCACGTCTCCTACAAAATCGAGGGCCGCTTGGGACAAGCAGCCACGCTCAATGGCCTCGAAGGCATTTCCCCCGGTCGCGACATCGAACTCATCCCCTACGGCCTCATGCGCGGTTTTCGCGCGCTCGACACGCGGGACTACACGAATCCTTATTTTCAGAAAGCAACGGCGCAGGGCCAGCCGGGGATGGATGCGAAGTTTGTCTTCCACGACCACTTCACCCTTGATCTGACGGCGAATCCGGATTTCAGCCAGGTGGAATCGGAGGATCCGCAGATCACAGTGAATCAGCGCTACGCCGTCTACTTTCCCGAGAAGCGGCCGTTCTTTCTGGAAAACGAAGACTTTTTTCGCACGCCGATGGATTTGATGTTCACGCGGAGCATCGGCGATCCGTCGGCGGGAATTCGGCTGACCGGGAAAGATGGGCCGTATTCGCTGGGCATAATGTCGACCGACGACCGCAGCCCCGGCCTCGCCGTGCCCGACCTCAGCCAGTACTCAGGCATGCGCTCGTACTTCACGATCGCTCGCGTGAGCCGCGATATTTTCAAGCAGTCCAGCGTCGGCCTGCTCTACACAGATTGGGAGTGCCCGACCACGCACGAATTCAACCGCATCGGCGGAGTCGATACGCATCTGAAATTCAATTCGAACTGGACGCTCGACGGTCAGGCCGTGAGCAGTTCCAGCGATTTGAATCTGAATTGCGAAGCGAATATCTATCCGTTCAGCTCCGGCAATCGCGGCAACGGCAACTACTACGCCGGTCCAGCGGAGAAACTAGAACTGCGCCGCGATGGCCTGCACTTTACCTACGACGGAACCTACAGCGACATCACGCCGGGATTCGTGACGGTTCCCGGATTCATCAACCGCACCGACATTCGCGAGACGGTGCAAATGGTCGACTACCGCTTTCGTCCAAAACACGGTTGGATCGTAGATTGGGGCCCGTCGATGTACACCCGCTACGACTTCGACCACACCGGACTGCGCCTTGACACCGACTACCTCCCGTACTTCGCGCTGCAGGGCCGCGGCCAGACAATTATTCGCTTCGGCCCATACGAAGAAACGCGCGAGCGCCTGCGTCCGCAGGATTTCTGCTACTACGGATACGCAGCCTATTGCGCAGCGCCGAATCCCGGCAATCTCGACTTCCACGAACACACGACTGCGATCGGCTTTCAAACCGCTTATTTGAAGAAGGCCACGATCGCGGCGAATTATTCCTGGGGCAACAGCCCGAATTTTGTCGCGAATTTTCCGCCGACGACCACGACGACCACCTTCAACCAGCCGTTTCTCGCCCGCCAGGATACCGGCAGCATAACCCTCACCGTTCGCCCGATGACGCCGCTGAAAATCGACAATGAATATCTCTTCGACCGCCTCCGCGCCACCGATGCCGCTTTTGCCTTCGCACAGTCGCAGAGTCCAAGCGCGGGACGCGGTATTTTCAACGACCATATCATCCGCAGCAAGTGGAACTGGCAGTTCACGCCGAAGCTTTCCACGCGCGTGATTCTGCAATACAACGCGCTGCTCGCCGGCACGCCCGGCGTAGGATCCCCCTACACATATCTCTCGACGTCGCGCGAGTTCAACGCCGATTTTCTGATCACCTACCTCGTGCATCCCGGCACGGCGATTTATATCGGATACAACAGCGACCTGCAAAACCTGCTCGTCGTCCCCCAAATGCCGCCGCAGCCGGGCTATGTAACCAACACGGCGCGAGGCTACATCAACGACAGCCGACAGTTTTTTGTGAAGGTAAGCTATCTCTTCCGCTTCTAGTCGGGCGCGGCACGCAGAGCGCGGCAATACTTCAAAGTTCTTAGCAATCGGGAAGGCCACGACCTCCAGTCACGCGGCTAAGCGCCTACCTAAACCAACCCCAAGTGGCTGAAAAGCCGCCGCGCCAAGGCAATCCCCAACTATTTCGTCGCCGCAGCGTCAGACGCATCCTTGATCAAATCCGCAACCTGCCAGTCGCCACCGTGATACCAGCGCGCGATTTTTCCTTCAGGAGAAATAACCGCCGTGCTCAGATTATGAGTAATGAGCCCGCCATCGGGTTTGACGGTAAGCGCAAAAAAATCGGCGATCTTGGGCAAATCGGCGACAGAAGGCGCGCCGAATTCCCATTGCGTGAACAGCGCCGAGTCATGCGTATGCGCAACGGAAAATCCATAATCGCGAAGAACTTTGGGCGAATCATGCTCCGGATCGAAGCTCAAGCTGAGCAGATGAACTTTACCCAGCGCAGGTGTAGAGCCAAGTTGCTTGTAAATCTCGTTGAAGTTGCCGCTCATCCGCGGGCAAAAATCGGGAAACGGGCAGCGCGTGTAAATAAAAGTAACCAGCAGAGTCTGTCCGCGGTACTCATGAAGGGAAGTCCTCTTCCCGCCTTGATTAGTGAAGGCAAAGTCCGGGACCTCCTCGCCAACAGCCGGCATGTGAAACGCCGCGTTCGGCGCGGCCGCCGGCTTATTGTGTCCCGTGACCTTGATGTTTTCCAGCCAATAATCCGGGATCGCATCCTGATCCTTAGCGTCTGACTCGACGACCACGTCCGCCGACACGACGTCTCCGGGTTGCAGTGGCGTTATCGCCGAGGCGGGCTTCGACTTGTAGGACATCGCCATCGCTTCCATGAACCCGGGTATCGCGTCAGCGTCGATCAGGGCGGATTGGGACGGAGCGTCGACGGAGATGACGCGGCCGTGAAAGGCGTAGCGTTTGGCCGTGGGCTGCGGGCGGTGGCAGGAGATAGTTAAGGCGATGAGTAGTGTGAGCGCGATGCGGTGAGTTTTCACTGAGGATTATTTTACCCGCCGCTTGGCTGATGGTGGGATGCGGGAGTCGCGGGGCAGCATCGCGAGTTTTGATTTTGGGACTGGCAAAGATCTCCACTTCTCGCAAGAGCGGCGAGAAACGGCGCACCCATGTCAAGGGCGAACCGATTCGAAGCAGCCTGGGTTGTTGTATCCTCACGGCGATTGGTTGAGTTCAGACTTTTAACTGAGAGGTAGGCATGGCTTGCGATCCTGAAGTGTTGAAACATGTTCCGCTGTTTGCGCTGCTCGATGAAGAAGAGACGGCTGTGCTGGCCGGTCAGGTACAGGTAAAAACATTTGCGCCGCGACAGCGGATTTACAAAATGGGCGACACGACCGGGCAGGCATACGTAGTGGTGTCGGGGCGGGTGCGAGTGACGACGGTCGATCAGGATCATCAGGAAGTCGTGGTGGACGAGCCGTCGCACGGGGAGTTTTTTGGGTTCGCCTCGATGCTGGAGCAGACGCCGCATCAGACCGACGCCACGTCAGTGGACGAAGCGGTCTGCATCGAGGTCGACCGGAACGACATTGCCGTCCTGCTGCAGCGCAAGCCGCTGGCCGGAATGGACATGCTGCAGGTGCTGGGCAGGCAGTTTCACGCCTCGCAAAACCTCGTACGCCTGCGCGCGAATCGCCATCCCAATGAAGTCATCGACAAAGACGCCACCTTCGGTGAGCACGTGGCTGATGCCGTCGCCGGCTTCGGCGGTTCGTGGACATTTATTCTGTCATTCACCTTCGCGCTCGCTGTGTACGTCACCCTCGACACATTGCTCGGCCAACACGGCTGGGATCCCTATCCCTTTATCTTGCTCAATCTTTTTTTGTCGATGCTGGCTGCGATACAGGCGCCGATCATCATGATGAGCCAGAACCGCCAGGACACGAAAGATCGCCTGCGCGGCGAGCTCGATTTCGACGTGAACCGCCGCGCCGAGGCGGAGATTCAGGGTCTGGCGCGAAAGTTGAATCTGTTGGGAGAGAAGATTGGCGACATCGAGGAAATGATGCGCGAGAGGCAGTGAATGAGTTGCGAGTCGCGAGTCCTGAGTTCAGGCGACTGGAGCGGAGAGTTTGGCCAGGAGTTTCCCGGCAGCTTCGCCCGGATCCTGGGTCGCGAAGTCTTCGTCTAGCACAGTGAGTTGAATGAGGGGATCGATCTCTTCCAGGGCCTTCCGGGTGGAGCGACCGTAGACGGATTGAAGATTGGAAGCAACCAGAACTTGTTTGGCCTTGGTGGCACGGAGAAGAATTTTGGCGTCGTCAATGTTGGCGGTGGTGAGGGCGTTGTATCCGGCGGCGCAGAGAATTTCGCGGAGGAAAGTGCGAACGTCGGACGAATCGTAGATGCAGAGGACGCGGGGCCGTGTGTCTCCCGCTTTGCCGGGAGAGTAACGCGAGCCGAGATATGCGGCGGTGATGGCTTCTTCCACCGACTCGTAGGTTTCGAACTGCTGGAGCAGGTGCGTCATCTTCAGAGTTTTGAGGATTGGGGCGGGGACGCCGCTGAGCTTGAGGTCTCCCTTTTTGGTGCGCGCGGACTGGACGAGGCGGACGAGGGCGCCGAGGCCGCTGCTGTCGATGAATTCCACCTGGTCCAGTTGCAGAACGACGTCTTCGTGCCTAGCGAGCGAGTCGCCGACGTGCGCATGGAGATGGAGGACTTCGGGGCCGGCGACTATGCGGCCGTGACACTGGGTGACCTGGACTTCGCCGACAGGCCGAGATTCGAGACGGAGTTTCACTGGGCGGACATGGTACGACTGGTTGGGGGTGGAGTCAATGATCGGTTAGTGAGGTTGGAGTCACAATCCCCACTTCTCGAGCGAGAGCGTGCGAGAAATGGGGCACTCTCATGTTCATTGCTTTCTGCGGCTGCATCGGTGCTTTCTGGCTTGACGTAAGGGCCCTCCCGCCGGCTTCGCCGACGCTCAGGATGACAGCCTTAGAGTTGAAATTTTGAGGAATGGGCTGGAACTCAGAATCAGGATGGTTTGATCATGCTGGATCATGAGGTTTTGACATCGGTAGCCGAGCAGATGATGAATGGTCACGAAGTCGAAGTGGGCGAGGTGGCTTCGCGAGTGGATCGCACGGGATCGCGCCGCTTTCGCACGGTGCGTTTCAGGATGGAGGGGCGCGATTATCAGGCGATTGAGCAGAATCCGGAGAAGCCGAGCCGATGGGGGAAGCTGGCGCGCGAGGGGCATAGGGTGGTGCAGTTTCGGGATGTGGAATCGGGGAAGTATGTGGCGGTGGCGGTGGATGACCGGGTGATGGAGTATGGGCGGTGAGACGCATTCTCGTGGGCCCAGGTGCTGCGGTCGAAGATTCGCTCGACCGGACGGCCCCGTGGCTTCGCCGCAGGGCAGGCTAAGGCGCCTGTCCGACGGGCAGGCGTTGCGCATGGGGTACAGGCGGGAGTATGGTTACGATCGCGAGTGCGTTTCATACGACAACCACGGGGGCTGAAGCCCCAAGTTCTTTCCGGCGCTTACGCGGCGCTTAAGGGCCGCTCATCCACGGCTATTTCCACGGACGGTCCTTCCGCCAACTTTCTTTTCAAACGTCCACCAACGTTCTTTTCGTCAACATTTTTTCCATCGACTTTTCCATCAACATCTTTCCACCAACCTTTTTCGGAGAGCGTCAATGAATAAGAGACTTGCAAGGCTGGCTCAGGGTTCAGTTCTGGCGGTGACAGCAGTTTTTGTTTTCGCCGCGGCCGACAGCTCTTCTCTGCCCAAGCCGCCGGTGGCGAAAGTTGTTCCGCATGAGACGGACATCAACGGGAAAAAGCTTGCTGACAATTATTACTGGCTGCGCGACAAGCCGAACCCGGAGGTGAAGGCGTATCTCGAATCCGAAAACGTCTACACCGACGCGGTGATGAAACCGACGGAAGGATTCCAGAGCAAGCTGTATTCCGAGATGCTCGGCCGCGTCAAGGAGACCGACGTCGAGGTTCCCTTTAAAGAGGGCGAGTACTGGTACTACGTACGCACGGAGGCGGGCCAGCAGTATCCGATTCGATGCCGCAAAAAAGGCACGATGGACGCTCCCGAAGAAGTGCTGCTCGACCAGAACGAACTCGCCAAGGGGCAGGCGTTTATGAGCATCGCTGCGTTCGCGGTCTCGCCTGATGGAAACACGCTGGCGTATTCCTACGACAACACGGGCTTCCGGCAGTTCACGCTGGCGATGAAAGATCTGCGGTCGGGCAAAACTCTGGCGGATCACGCCGAGCGCGTGGGATCGGTGGTGTGGGCGAACGACAACAAGACGATTTTCTATACGCAGGAAGATGCCGTGTCGAAGCGGCAGTACCGCATGTACCGGCACATGGCGGGCACGACGGATCCGGATGCGGTCGTCTATGAAGAGCCGGATGAGAAGTTCGAAGTCGATGTGTTCAAGACGCGCAGCCAGGCGTTTCTCATTTTGCTGTCCGGAAGCCACACGACAACCGAGGCGCGATACATCTCGGCGAACGATCCAACCGCCGACTGGAAGGTGATGGAGCCGCGCAAGCAAGGCGTCGAATATTACCCCGACAACAACGCTGACTCCTTTTATATCCGCGTGAACGACACGGGCAGAAATTTCCGCCTGGTCACGGCGCCCGTAACGAATCCGGGGAGCGCGAACTGGCACGAGGTGCTGGCGCAGAATCCCGGCATCATGCTTGACGATATGGACCTGTTCAAGAATTACTGCGTGCTGTTCGAGCGCGAGCAGGGGCTGCCGCAGATTCGCGTGATCGATTTGCGCAGCGGCCAGTCCAAGCGCCTCGATTTTCCCGAGCCCGCCTACGCGGCCTATGGATACGTGAACCGCGTGTATGACACGACGGAGTTTCGCTATGGATACCAATCCGCGATTACGCCGCCCTCGGTCTACGCGTACGACATGGAGAAAGGCACGTCGGCGCTGCTGAAGCAGAAAGAAGTCCCGGGTGGCTACGACAAAAATAAATATCAAGTCGAGCAGATTTACGCGGTCGCGTCAGATGGGGCGAAGATTCCGATCTCGGTGCTGCATTTGAAAGGCGCGAAGCTTGACGGCAAGGGCGCGCTTTATTTGTATGGCTATGGCTCCTATGGAATTTCGATCGATATGTTTTTCAATTCGAATATCTTCAGCATGGTCGATCGGGGAGTGGTAGCGGCGGTGGCGCACATCCGCGGCGGCGGCGAAAAGGGCAAGGCGTGGCACGACGCCGGCCGCATGATGAACAAGAAGACCACATTCACCGACTTCATCGCCTGCGCGGAAGACCTGGTGAAGCGAGGCTACGGATCGAAAGACCGGCTGGTGATTGAAGGGCGCTCCGCCGGCGGATTGCTGATGGGCGCCGTGCTGAATATGCGTCCGGATCTGTTTCATGCGGCGCTGGTGGGCGTGCCGTTTGTGGATGTGATGAATACGATGCTCGATGAAACTTTGCCGCTGACCGTCGGCGAGTTTGAGGAGTGGGGCAATCCGAAGGAGAAGGCGGCGTTCGATTACATGCTCACGTATTCGCCGTATGACAACGTTGAGGCGAAGAACTATCCGGACATGCTGGTGAAGACTTCATTCAACGACAGCCAGGTGATGTATTGGGAGCCGGCGAAGTATGTGGCGAAGATGCGGGCGACGCGGACGGATCACAATACTTTGATTTTGAAGACGAATCTGCAGCCGGCGGGGCACGGCGGCGCTTCGGGCAGATATGACCGATTGCACGAGGCGGCGTTTGATTACGCTTGGATTCTGGGGGAGATGGGGATTAAGGATTGAGCTTTCGTGATCGGGGCGGCCCGCGAAAATGCAGACGTCCTTCACCTCGCTCAGGATGACAAGGCCTGGAATTAACGCCTAATTGGCCGGCAGAACAATCTGGTGGAGTGGCTCTGGAAGCGCGAGTCGTTGCGAAGAGAGTCGAGTTCAGGATCGACGGATGGCCACGCGGCCCAAACGTCGCGCCGCTGGACGACGATCTGCAGGGCTGCCAGCGCGTGTTGATTGTCTCCGCTTCGGCCGGATCGGTGCCGACAGCCTTCTCCATCTTCAAGAAAAGCCTCAACCGCTTCGCCTTGAGGATCATGAATGGCTGGAGATCTAGATCAGGCCGGCTCGGAGGCGGCGGAGGAAGTCCTCGGCTTCGGATTTGGCCTGGGCTACGACCTTGGGCTGGTTGTGGTATTCGAGTTCCACTTCCTGAAGAAAGAGTTCGACGGCGTCTTTGGGCTTGAAGCCGTGGGTGATCAATTTGCGGATGCGGGCAGTAAAGCCCTCGTTGACGGGGGCGAGGCGCGAGTGGTGGTCGGTACAGTTATGATCGCGAAACTTGGCCGCTGCCAGGCGGTCGAAGGCAGTCTTGGCCTCGGAATCGTTGAGTAGCGTGGGAATCGGAGAGTTCCACTCACAGCGGGAGCAGGTCCAGCCTTGAAACCCGTGGTCGACGGTCCAGAGTAGTTCTCTGGATATTTTGCCGTCGGCGCCGCGCTTCGGACTGCTTTCATCCATGCTGCTGATTCCATGAGCGGCGCGACTGGTCCGCACTGCGTGCCCATGTACTTCTTGCTTGCATGGTACAGCGAATTCGGGCACGGCGAAGGTGACCAGGACGGTTCGTGGTGGGGTGCATCGGCGCTCTCGGTGGAAGCCAAAATTCCATCGTCTCGCAAATGCGGCGAGACGTGGGGCATGCCATTCTATAGATGGATCTGTGGCTTGAGATCGCCTGGCATTTCGCGCTGCTAAGAACTATTTCGCGAAGAAGTAGTCGAAGGATTTTACGGCGTGGAATTCGTCGTCCTTGATGTCGAAGACGGTGTAGAGCTTGGTCACGTAGAGCACGTCGTGGACTTTCTGGGTAAGGTTGAGGAGTTTCAGTTCTCCGCCGGCGTTGCGGACGGCGGTGAAGCTGCTGACGAGTTCTCCGACGCCGGAGCTGTCGATGTAATCGACGTCGGCGAGGTTGAGGATGATCTTCTTCTTGCCCTCGGAGATGAGGCCGCGCACGGCGGAGCGGAGGTCGCCGATTTCGGGGCCGAGAACGAGGCGCCCGTGAATGTCGAGGATGGTGACGTGGGAGACTTCGCGCTGGTCGATGGTGAGGGCCATGTTGTGACTCTTTCGGCTAGAACAGGGGATGGTAGTGGGTTGGGGGCGTGGAGTCAAAGGATTTCCGGAGGTTGCCCGTTTTCACCATGGAGGCACGGAGACGCGGAGAAAAAAGCAGGTTCCTCACCGCCGCTTCGCGCCGGTTCGGAATGACAAATATTTTGGCGAACGAACTACGAATGCGCGCCGTGGGGGCGGGAGTCCAATTCTAGCGGTGGCAGATGCGATTGGCGGTAGTTGCCGCGGATGGCGTTGTCTCGAATGTCCTGGATGGGCGAGGTGATGATGGGGGTGGGATATTGGGGGTGGCGGAATTCGAGGTGCATGCCGCGGCCGACGTATTGCAGCTTGAGCATGGAGCCTCCCCAGGTGGAACCGGCGATGGCGACTTGGACCGGCTCGGGGCAGAATTCGGGGTGGCCGGAGATGAGGGCTTCGCTGCCGCCTAGTAGGACGGCCGTGTAGCGGTGATGCATGGTCTGGATTTCGAGGACTGTATCGGGTGGGAGATCGTTGAGAAAGACTCCGCCTTCGATTTCTGATTGGACAATGCCGCTGTTAACATCGTCGGCCAGGTTGGGGTGGGGGTTAAACATACTTAATGATTAGGGTAGGGTAGCGGGTTTCGGGGCCGGGTACAAGAGGACTTTGGGGAGGGGTGGAGCATGTCCGTTAGAGGAGGTGGCGGGGGTGGAGGTTGCAGAGAATTTGGGTGGGGGCTGAAACCCCTGATTCTTTTGGGGGATTTAACGCGGGCGCTAAGGTGCTGCTCTTCCACGGTGGGATTTGGCCTTCGTGGTTCACGACAGGGGACAAGAAAAGCAGGTTCCTCCACTCCGCTCGCTTCGCTGCGCTCCGGTCGGAATGACAGATCTACTTTGGGATTCGGGGGAAATCCCCACTTCTCGTGCAAGAACCGCGCGAGAAATAGGGCACCCTGATGTGGCGGTCGCACCTGGCGGCGAATCAAGATAGTCCCCGTCAGGGGCACAGGGCTGGCGTCATAGCTGATAAAATGGGGGCCAACGGGGTTTCATGCCAGTTCCGATTTCTCAGATGTGGACGGTGACGTCCTATGTGCTGCGGCAGAAGATGGCCGGGCGCAAGCAGTATCCGCTTGTGCTGATGCTGGAGCCGTTATTCCGTTGCAATCTGGCTTGTGCGGGGTGCGGGAAGATTCAGTATCCGGCGCACATTTTGAAGAAAGATTTGACGCCGGAGGAGTGCTTCAAGGCCGTCGATGAGTGCGGGGCGCCCATGGTATCGATTCCCGGCGGCGAGCCGCTGATGCATCCGCAGATTGCTGAGATCGTCGAGGGGCTGGTGGCGCGCAAGAAATACATCTATTTGTGCACTAATGCGCTTCTGCTCAAGGAGAAGATCGACCAGTTCAAGCCGAGCAAGTATCTGACGTTTTCGGTGCACCTGGATGGGCAGCGGGAAGAGCATGATCTCGCCGTCTGCCGCGAGGGCGGATACGACCTGGCGGTTGAGGGCGTGAAAGAGGCGCTGCGGCGCGGCTTCCGCGTAACTACGAATACGACGCTGTTTGACGGCGCGAATCCGAAGTCGGTGCGGGCATTTTTCGACGAAATGATGGAACTGGGCGTGGAGGGCATGATGCTCTCGCCTGGGTATTCGTACGACAAGGCGCCGGATCAGAAACATTTTCTGGGACGGGCGCGGACGCGGCGGATGTTTCGCGCGATCCTGTCGAACCGGAAGAAGAGCTGGCAGTTCAATCTGTCGCCGCTTTTTCTTGAATTTTTGATGGGGAAGCGGACGTATCCGTGCACGCCGTGGGGCATGCCGACGTATAACGTGTTTGGGTGGCAGAAGCCTTGTTATTTGTTGCAGGATGGATACGCAGACTCGTTTGACGAGCTGATCCGTACGACCGAGTGGTCGAATTATGGGACGGAGTCGGGGAATCCGGCGTGCGCGAATTGCATGGTGCACAGCGGATATGAAGCCTCGGCGGTGAACGCTACGTTTTCATCGTTGGGCGGATTTTTGGCGACCGTGAAGGCGACTCTGTCTTCGACCTATCGCGATAAAGAGGCGGAGCGGATGCTGGAGGAGCGCGTGGAGCCGGTGCATCCGCTGGTGCAGATTGCGCCTTCGAGCGAGATGGCTACTCGGGCTTAAGGCGCCCTGTGCTGTGTGGTGGCTCAAGCGAACAGCAGGTCCTTCGACTGCGGTTTTGATCCTGCTTCGCTGGAGCGAAATCCTCGCTCAGGATGACAATTTATTGAGGATTAGGCGGCGCTGGCGCGCCGCTCTTTCACTTTCATGACTGGTAAAGAGGCGGGGCATTTCGATCATGCATCGGCGCAGGCTGCGCCGCATGCGAACGTGAACCCTGACGCGCTCGAAGTCGCCCCGGGGACGGCGCATGAGCAGTTGGAAGGATGGATTCCGGCGCTGGCTTCGGAAGAAGAGTTGCGCGTGGCGCTGGAGAAGGCGTTCGACTATCGCGGCGATGTGACGATCACGCGCAAGGATGGATCGAAGATTGAGGGCTATGTGTTTGACCGGCGACCGGGAGCGTCTCTGAAAGATTCGCAGGTGCGTCTGTATCCTAAGAATTCTGGCGAGAAGGTTGCGGTTTCATACGCCGAGATTGCGGCCCTGGAGTTCACCGGACGCGACACCGCGGCGGGCAAGAGTTGGGAAGCCTGGATGAACAAATACGCCGAGAAAAAAGCGCGCGGGGAGAAGGATCTGAGTCTGTATTCGGAACCCTTGGAAGGTTAGTCGAAGTTAGATTCTGCTAACCCATAGGTTTCGAAGGCGCCCCAGGACGGGGCGCTTTTTGTTGCTCTGAATCCTTTTCCCGATTTCGCCGCTCTTCCGTTGTAGGGGGCCGTGTGGCCTTTCCGAGAGGAGGTAAGGTGAGCGCAGCGATCACAGTCGACGAACTCAGGAGTCGCGCCGCCTCGGTGCAAATGGTGGATGTGCGCTCGGCGACGGAATACGCGGCGGGGCACATTCCGGGCACGACGAATATTCCGCTGGATGAAATCGAAGCACGGGTCGACGATCTGCGGCGGGACATTCCTGTCGTGCTGATCTGCCAGGCGGGAAAGCGGGCACGCATGGCCGCAGGACTACTGGAGCCGTGCCGACGAGAAATGTTCGTCCTCGAAGGAGGAACTGAAGCTTGGGTTCAGGTGGGACTGCCGCTCGTGGCCAGCGTGAAGACGCGGTGGTCCCTGGAGCGGCAGGTGCGGCTGGGAGCCGGACTGATGGTGGCAACTGGCGTGGTACTCGGGCTGACCTGGAACACGTTGTGGCTGGGACTTTCGGCGTTCGTCGGTTGCGGGCTGGTTTTTGCAGGGGCAACGGACATATGTCCCATGGCGGAAGTGCTGCGGCGGATGCCCTGGAATGGACGCAGCCACTGTCCGGGAACGAGTTCCGAGGTGGAACCGACGGGGTGCTGTAAGTGATTCTGGTTACGGCGCGGGGCGATGCCGGATGCCAGAATTACGGGATGGCGAAGCCTGTCGAAGCCGGCAACACCAAAGAACGACCTCCTGATTTTGAGAAGCTCACGCGCGAGCACAAAGACGCCGTCTACCGCCAGATGCTACGCGTATGCGGCAATCACGCCGATGCCGAGGACGTGCTGGTAGAGGCGCTAGTGAAAGCGTACTGGCATTTGGATCAGTTGCGCGACTCGAGGGCGTTTCGAGCGTGGCTGGCACAAATTGGACGGCGCGTGTGCTGGCAATTGAAAGAACGCGAATCGCTCTTGCCGCTGCTGCAACTTTCATCGCTGGAAGGGGAAGGGCGGGAGATCGCGGGCAGCGAACCGACTCCGGAGGCGAGGCTGGCTCGGCGGGAAGTGAAGGCGATGCTGGATGGGGCGATTGCGGCGCTGCCGGAGTTGTACCGCGAGGCGTACCGGCTGCGCGAAATCGAAGACCGTTCCGGCGATGAAGTGGCTCGGCGGCTGGGAATTTCGCAGGCGGCGATGAAGTCGCGGCTGCAACGGGCACGCGCCTTGGTAAGGATGCATCTGGACGAGGCGTTGGCGGGCGAGAGTTCGTAAGTTCATTTGGAGGCACTTATGGAAGTGACGGTCGAGCATCTGGGAGCGGTTCAGTTTGAGATCAAGACACGGCAGCACAGCATCCTGAGCGATCAACCGCTGGAAAATGGCGGACACGACGAAGGCATGACGCCTCCGGAACTGCTGCTGGCGTCATTGGGATCATGCGCGGCGTTTTATGCGGCGCAATATCTGCGGAAATGGACCCTGGCGGCCGAGGGCACGCGGGTGCGGGTGACGGCGGAGAAAGTGAAGGATCCGGCGCGCGTCGACAATTTTCAGATTGAAATTGAGACCCCTGTCGAATTGACCGATCAGCACCGGGCGGGAGTGGAGAGGGCGGTGCATCAGTGCCTAATTCACAATACGCTGTTGCATCCGCCGCAGATCAGGATTGAGGTGAGGCAGACGGCGGGGGTTTGGATTTGAGTCAAGTGCGGATTTTTTAGGAACGTTCCCACGTCTCGCAAATGCGGCGCACGTGGGGCACCCGTCTTCTAGTGGGGACCAGGGTCCGAATTATTTTCCGGCTGCGGAAAAGTCGAGATTGTCGATGAGTTCCTCCGCGTCGTCTTCTGTTCCCGCAATTACTGTGATCGATATGGCATAGCCGTGCACCAGCATGGCCAGCGTGGACTGGCGCATGACGCGGGTGCCGACATCTTTGTGGAAATCAGCGCGAACTAGAGTTTTCGCGCCTACGGCAATTTCGTAAGGGTCTTCGTCCTGCGTGAAACCCTGGGCTTTGGCGACTTCAGTAATGGGATCGAGATATTGCAGAGCATCTTTCAGTCCGGGATAAGAAGATTGCGCCTCAGCGGCGATGAGGACCGAAGAGTTGATCTCTTCTCCCTTGGCCTCGGGCGGGCGCGAGAAAGCTGCGAGTAAGACCTTTGCGCCGGCGCTCGACGCAGGTTGCGGCGAGGCGCGCGGGCGATCTTTCTTTTCTTGAGATTTGTCTTGTGAAGCGTTCCCTTCGCGAAGTGGGTTGCCTTCGCGGCCGTTCAGTTCTTCCGTGCGGAGGACCCATCCGTCGGGGATTTTGTAGGTCAGTCCCAGGGTTCGGTTGCGATAGGTGTTGCCGGTGAGGATGCCGGGATCAAGCGCGGAGTCGTTTGGGCTAACCTTGACTGGCTTGGACTTCGATGAGGATTGGTTGGGCGTGCCGGACTGCGCCGCAGCTGCGAGGGAGACTGCCAGAAGCAGGACCGCGCGCGAGAGACGAAAGCTCATGAGGCTATGGTACGCGAAGAGGCGAACACGTCATCGAGCGAAGTCCACGCCGGTCGTAATGAAAGAGAGTGATGGGATAGCCGAGCGAGGCGAAATCCAGGACGGCGTTCGATTGGCGCTAACGAAAGTCCCACATCTCGCAAAATCGGCGAGACGTGGGGCACCCGTTCTTATGGTTTCGTCTCGTTAAGTGGCCGTTTGTTTAAGCGGCCATGCTCAGGCGGCGCGGCCCATCTGGGGCTGGGCGCAGTGGGAGCAGCGGCGCGCGTCGATGGGAATCTCGCTCAGGCACTCCGTGCATTTTTTGGTGGTGGGATCGGCTGGGGCCGGGTCTTTGCGCATGCGTGCGACCAGGGCGTTAACCGGCGTAACCACGAAAAAGTAAACCGCTGCGGCAATCAGGAGAAACGATACGCACGCATTGATGAAGTGACCAAGCGGGAAAAGAGTTCCCCGGATCGCGAACTGAATCGCGGAGAAATCGGGCTTGCCCACCAGAACGGCTATCAGCGGCGTGAGGAAATCGGTGGTGAGAGCGGTGACGACACCTCCAAAAGCCGCGCCGATGACCACACCGACAGCCATATCCACGACATTACCGCGAAGGATAAATTTCTTGAAACCATCTAACATAACGCCCCTCCTAAATTGAAGTGGGGACAATGTATGCCAGTGAGGTCGGCAGGTCAAGCCAAGAGAGCCCTTTTCTTCAGAAGAAAACGGCTTAAGGCGGGCGTTTTGCGGCGCGCGGGCGTCGCTTTCCGGATGGTAGACTGCGGCCCATGAAGGAAGCTTCTTCAGGAGCGGCGCTCTATCTGGTGGCAACTCCGATTGGAAATCTGGAGGACATCACGCTGCGCGCGTTGCGCGTGCTGAAGGAAGTCGATGTGATTGCCTGCGAGGATACGCGGCAGACCCAGAAGTTGCTGAATCACTTTTCGATTGCGACGCGGACCACCAGCTATCACGAGCACAACGAACGCGAGCGTGCGGCGGAACTGGTGGCGCAGTTGCAAAAAGGCACGAGCGTGGCGCTCGTGACGGATGCGGGCATGCCGGGGATTTCCGATCCGGGATATCGCTTGATTACGGGGGCGATTGAAGCTGGCGTGCTCGTGATTCCGGTGCCGGGGGCGTCGGCATTTCTGGCGGCACTGGTGGCAAGCGGATTGGCGACCGATTCATTCCGCTTCAATGGATTTTTGCCGGCGAAGCGCGGGGAGCGGCAGGCGGTCTTGGAAGAGCTAAGGAATTCCCCGTGCACGCAGGTGTTTTACGAGGCTCCGCATCGCTTGGTGGAGGCGTTGGCGGATCTAGTCGAGGTGCTGGGCCCCGGTCGGGACGTTGTCGTAGCACGCGAAGTCACAAAGATTCATGAAGAGTTTCTGCGCGGGGGCGCGAGTGAGATTTTAGAAAAATTGAAATCGCGCGAGGCGGTGAAGGGCGAGATCACTCTGCTGATCGGGAAGGCGGAAGAAAAAAATGCTAGCAGTGGAGCGGACACAGCTTGCTCTGAGCAAGGCGGTGGTGTCCGCCCCAGCGTGCGCGAGCGCATGCAGCAAATCATTGCTGAAGAACAAATTGATGAAAAGGCTGCGCTGAAAAAAGTGGCGAAAGAACGGGGCATTTCAAAGAGCGAAGCCTACCGGGAATTGCAGCGCAGCAAGGGAACTCAGAAGTAACATTGCCTCGTCCCGTGGACTGACCTACGATTTTGGTATGCGCCGGCTTTGTTTTGCACTCCTTCTGATCGCGTCGTGCGCAGCCTTCGCCTCTGCGCAGGATGAGAAAAAAATCGCCTGCTACGTCTCTCCGAAGACGACTGAATCGTTCAAAAAGAAACTTTGGGATGGATACGAGATTTCGCTGGGCCCGGCGCGCAATGCGGCGGAGACCGACGGCGGCGACTGCACGGCGGCGATCTACAACGCGGCCGGCAAGGTAGTTTTTCGCACCACGGGATTCGGCGTGATCTTCGATGAGGAACACACCGGCATGGACTTCGACGGCGACGGCAAGGGCGAGGTCGTTTTCATAACCGATGAGGCGGGCGGTGCGCACTGCTGCTGGGTCTATAACGTGGTCACACTCGTACCAAAACCGCAAAAGCTCTTTGACGTTGGCGAAGGGGCTGCGGTCGATTTCGTAAAAGAGAAAGACGGCCGGATGGTCATCTGGCAACGAGTCGGCGGACCGGGTGCCTTCACGTCCGGCATGGAGCGCCCGTTTGCTGAGCAAGCGTTGCGCCTGAAGGCGGGAAGGCTCGTGGATGCGACGCCGGAATTCTGCGCGCAGATCTTCACTCCGGGCCACGAGGACTTTGATGAGTGGACACGAGTGCTGACGCCGGAGAACCTCACGAAGCTGCAGGGGGTGAAGAAATTCGGGTACTCAAACTCTGATCTCGATGTTGTGGTCAGCGCTTTGCTTTCGCGAGCGATGCAGCGGGTGCTGTGTCGTCAGTACGATGAGGCGCTGGCGGATTTGGATTTGTGGCCTGAGGGCAGCCGGGATCAGATGAAGGATGAATTTGCCGCATCGGTGAAGGAGTTTAGTCCGGAGTTTGTGGAGCGGTTGCGGGCGGCTGCGAAATAGACTCAGGCTGTGTGTCGAGCTTCGCTCGACCGGGCGGACGAATGCGTCCGCCGCTCCATGTCCATTCTTACTTTCCCGCCAATTCTTTCTTCACCGTTTCGCTAACCACTTTTCCATCCACTCGCATGCTGGCGGCATTGAACTTCGCCATAGCGTTTTTCATCACCGTGCCCATGTCTTTCATCGTGGGTGAGCCCATCTCAGCGATGACGGCTTTCACTCCGGCTACGATTTCCGCTTCTCCAGCGGCCTTTGGCAGGTAGCTTTCGATCACCGTAATCTCGGCGGCTTCCTTGTCGGCCATCTCCTGGCGTCCGCCTTTGGTGAACTGCTCGATCGACTCCTTGCGCTGCTTGATCAGCGTGGAGAGGACGGCTTGCGATTCTTTGTCGTCGAGCGCCGACATTTTCTCGACGGCCTTGAGTTGCAGCGCGCTCTTGACCATGCGAAGCGTGGAGAGGCGGACTTCGTCTTTCGCTTTCATGGCCGTGACGATGTCTTTTTGAATCTGGTCGACTAGGGGCATGTGGAGATTATAGACGGTTGTGATTTCCGAAGGCTCAGCCGCGGAGTTGCATAAGCCTGTTCAAAAGACCAGGACCAACGACGATTCGAGCCGCGCCCAGAAACGACGCCAGCCAAACGATCCCCCAGAAACCTACAAAGCCTACAACGCCGGCACGCCCCGAAAAATGAATGCCGAAACCGCCGAACCAATGCTCACTCACAAGCTCGAGCGCGATGATGGGAGTCGCGATCGCCAGATAAAACGCGCAGGTGTAGAGCGTCAATTTCAGGAAGAACATTTAGAACCTCGAGTTGCGCAGATTATACGTGGCGATGAAAGGACCAATCGAGGTCGCTTTGATTCTCGACTTGTGAATTTTCGCATCACACAAAGGCGGCAAGCATGGGCAGCCAGTCGTTTTTCTTTCCAGGTTTTAAAAGAATGCGGCTGCGAATCCGGTAAACTAAAGGGTTCTTCCCGATCACAAGGACTCGTTATGCTGCATAAGAATCGTCTTTTTACTCCCGGGCCGACGCCGCTGCTGCCAGCGGCGCAGACGGCCATGGCTTCGTTCACGGCTCATCATCGAACAGCCGATTTTCGCGCGCTGTTTCAGCGGGTACTGGCCGACATGAAGGAGTTCATCGGCACAAAAAATGATGTGCTGGTGCTGGCCTGCTCGGGCACGGGCGTGATGGAAGCGTCGGTGTCGAACCTAACTTCGCCGGGCGACAAGGTGCTGGTGCTGACCGCCGGAAAATTCGGCGAGCGCTGGACCGGGTTGGCCAAGGCGTTCGGCTGCCAGGTGGAAGTGCTAGGCGCCGAATACGGCGAGACATTTTCATTGAGCGACATTCGCGATCGCGTCACGCCCGATGTGCGTGCGGTGTTTGTGCAGGCCACAGAAAGTTCGACCGGAGCGAGGCACGATATTGCAGGCATTGCGAAGATTATTCGCGCGCAGGGTGACAACACGCTTCTGGTCGTCGACGCGATCACGGGGCTGGGCACGACGCATCTCGATGTGGATGGATGGGGCGTGGATGTGATCATCGGCGGGTCGCAGAAGGCGCTGATGATGCCTCCGGGGCTGGGCTATTGCGCGGTGAGCGACCGCGCCTGGAAGCGAATGGAGTCGACCAACTCGCCGCGTTATTACTTTGACCTGCGCAGGGAGAGGAAGTCAGCGGCCAAGGGCGAAACGGCGTACACGCCGGCGACTTCGCTGTTTGCGGCGCTGGGTGCGGCTTTGGAGTTTGTCCGCGGCATGGGCAACGGCGATCTGGCCAAGGGCCGCGAGGAATTGGTCAACAACGCCGAGCTGTGCGCAGAGATGACGCGCGCGGGAGCGACGGCATTGGGGCTGAAGCTGTATGCGTCTGCTCCTGCGGCAGCGCTGACGGCGATCTCTGCGCCGGATGGCCTGGACTCCGGAAAAATTGTGAAAGAGTTCCGGGAATCGTTCGACGCCGTGGTGGCGAACGGACAAGGCGAGATGAAGGGAAAACTATTCCGTATCGCGCACATTGGATACTACGACTACCTCGACACCATCGGAATTCTGGGCGCGCTGGAGCATGTGCTGGCGCGCGTCACCGACAAGAGCGTGGAATATGGCGCGGCGGTGCGCGCGGCGCAGCAGGTGTATGCACGCAGTTCGGAGTCGGCGCTGGCAGTGCGGTGAAATGGGTGCGGTGAGTCTAAAGCTTCCACACAACTGGGCGGACGTGGGCGTCCGCCGCCCTCGTGCTAGCGCGCGCAATCCGCGCGCTAGTTAATGGTGAACGTCGACGCCACAGAGGTGACTGCGGGCGTACCGTAAATGCCCATCGTCGCCGGGTTGGTTACAGTGACCGGAACCTGGCCAGACGCTGCAACAGCAGAGGCCGGAATCGTGGCTTCGAGTTTGGTCGCGCTGACGACGGTCGTAGCTTGAGCGACTCCGTTGAAGTTAATGACGGCGCCCGAGGCGAAACTGGTGCCATCCACCTCCAACTGAAACTGGGCGCCAGCGGTCGCGCTCGACGGGCTCAGTTGCGCAATCGTCGGCATCGCTGTCCCGGCCGTCGAAGGTTTGGAATAGCCGCATCCTGCGCCCAGAGCGGTGAGCGCCAGAAGAAGCAGCGTTTTGGTTGCGGTTTTCGTTGAAATGTTCATTTTGTTTCCTCCATCGGGCCTGGGCCCGTATGAAGAGAGTTTAGAAATGCCGCGGCGTAGGCGTGTCAGGGTGCTGTCATATTCCTGTCAAGGTTCTGACCGCTCATAATGTCACGAAAATGTAACGAGTGAAGGGATTGATAACCAAGTGAAGATCATCGTAGCGGAAAAGATTTCATCGGCGGCAGTGGCGCAGTTGCACGAGCCGGGATGGACCGTGCTGACGGCGGATCAACTCGACGGAAAACTGGCCGAGCATCTTGAGTCGGCGGACGCACTGATTGTGCGCTCGGCGGTGCAGGCGGACGCGAATCTGCTGGAGCACGCGAACAAGCTGCGCGTCATCGGGCGTGCGGGCGTGGGCGTCGATAACATCGATCTGGAAGCGGCGACGCACAAGGGCATCGCCGTGATGAATACGCCCGGCGGCAATGCTGTGGCCGTGGCTGAACAAACGATAGGCATGATGCTGGCGATGGCCCGCCACTTGTGCCGTGCGGATGCATCCATGCACGCGGGCAAGTGGGAGAAAAAATCGCTGCAAGGAACCGAGCTGCGCGGAAAGACGCTGGGCATCGTTGGGCTGGGCCGGATCGGGATGGAGGTAGCGCGGCGGGCGCGTGCCTTCGGCATGGAACTCGTCGGGCACGACCCGTTCGTGTCGGTTGCGGTGATGAAGGAGCAAGGTATCCGGCTGGCTGCGCTGGAGGAGTTATATGCAGCGGCCGACTACCTCACGCTGCATGTCGGGCTGACTCCGCAGACGACCGGCATGATCAATGAGGCGTCGATCGCGAAAATGAAAAAAGGCGTGCGGCTGGTCAACTGTGCGCGCGGCGAACTGGTGAATGAATCGGATCTGGCGGCGGCGTTGAAAGCCGGACGCGTGGCGGCGGCGGCGATCGATGTGTTTGCGGAGGAGCCTCCGAAGAATTCTCCGCTGACGGCGCTGGAGAATGTACTACTGACGCCGCACGTCGGCGGATCAACGCATGAGGCGCAGGAAGCGGTGGGCGTGCAGATCGCGCAGCAGGTGAAGGAATATCTGAAGCATGGCGTGATTCAGAATGCGGTGAATGTGCCTTCGGTTTCGGCAGAAGAGTATGCGCTGATGCAACCATACATCGTGCTGGCCGAGCGCATGGGCGCATTTCTGGCGCAGGTTTCAGAGGGCGGCCTCGAGGAGATTTCAATCCGCTACGGCGGCCACATCGCCGAGTGGAAGACGGAGTTGATTCGCAACGGAGCAATCAAGGGAATTCTCAATCAAGCGCTCGAAGAGAAGGCCAACCTGGTGAATGCGGCGACCATCGCACAGGAGCGTGGTCTCAAGGTGGTGGAGTCGCACAAGGCGAAGGTTTCGACCGGCGGCGCGGGCAGCGTGCTGTCGATTCTTCTGAAGTCTTCGAGCGAACAGCACATGGTGAAGGGCGCAGTACTGCACGGAGCGGCTCCGCGGCTGTTACACGTGGATGGAATCGATGTAGAAGCGCCGCTGGAGCGGAATCTGATTTATCTGCGGAATCGCGACGTGCCCGGCGTCATTGGAAAAGTCGGGACGATCCTGGGCGAGGAGTCGATCAACATCGCCGATTTTTCATTAGGGAGGCGAAGTGCGGAAAAAGCAGAGCAGCCAAGCGAGGCCATTGCCGTAGTGCACGTGGATGAGATCGTGACGGACGCTGTGCTGGCCAAGTTGAGGAAGATCGCAGCGGTGCAGCAGGCCAAGGGGATACGGCTTTTCTAGAACCCGAGAACATCAAAATCCGATGTGGCTGGCTTTTTCAGCCGATTTGTAAACCTATTCGTCGCGCTTAAGTTTGCGGCTTTCCGCCAGCAGCGACATGGAGTGCATGAGATTCTGCAAGGTGACGATGCCAATCAGGCGCTGATCTTCGACCACCGGAATGATGCTGGAGTTGCGGGCATTAAGCTTGCCGAAGGCCGTGGCCAAAGAATCGTGGCGGACCGAGACTTCGAAAATTTTATTCATCACAGCTTGCACGTAGCCGTTGCCCTCGGCGCGCAGAGCGTCGAGGATGCGCTGGCGCGAAATCACTCCCACCATATCGCTGCCGCGAATCACCGGAAAATCGTCTTGTAAGGAGTGAACGGCTTTTTCCAGCGCGTCTTCCAACGTATCGGCGGGCGAGAGCGTGGCGAAGTCGGTGAGCATGATTTCTTCCAGGCGCACGTTGTCGAGCACCGACTGAAAAACCAGAGCACGCTCCTCAAGTTGCACCGCTGAAAAAACAATGACTCCGACCACCGTGAGCCAGTTGTCGCTGAACAGGCCAGCCACCATCAGCACCATGGCGATAGCATGGCTAATCGAAACGGCACGGCGCGTAGCGGAGGAATTGTCGAGCGTGCGCGCAAAATATGCGCGCAAAATGCGCCCGCCGTCCAATGGATAAGCGGGCATGAAATTCAGCACCGCGATGTAGACGTTGGCCCAGACCAGGCTCTTGCGCAGGCTGGCGGCTTGCAGGAGCGGCCATTTCAATAACTCAACATTGCGATCGGTGCCGATGATGGCGGCAGCAATCAGGCAAGCCAGGCCGAGGTTGACGAGCGGACCGATAAGCGAAAGCCGAACTTCCCGTTGCCATAACAATCCCGGCTGCGGCTTCGCGGCATGCGATTCATCAAAAACGGTAACGCCGGTCAGCGGAAGAAGAATCACCGCTTTCGGAACCAGTCCATAGCGACCGCCGGCAAGCATGCGCCCGACTTCGTGCGCGCCGACACAGGCCAGAATAATTCCGACCAGCGCCAGGTCGCGCGGCGCGTTAGGGTGACCCTTGGTCGCGGAGTATTCCATGCCGTAAATAAACAGCGGCAACAACAGGAAAGTGAAGTGAAGGCGGACGTCGACGCCGAACAGGCGGCCCACCGAAATAGACATGCCACGCATCGTGTCTGTACTTTTATTCTACATGGGTTGACGGAAACGGTTGTGCCGTCAAAGGTGCTCAGCCATGCGGGTGATCTCGGGGAAATACCGGAGCCGGCCATTGCGTTCGCTGCGCGGGATGGACACTCGTCCCACGTCGGACCGGCTGCGGGAAACGCTGTTCAACGTGCTGACGGCGGGGGATCCGGAGGCACTCGAGGGCAGCGTATGGCTCGATTTGTTTGCCGGAACCGGCGCAGTGGGAATTGAAGCTCTGAGCCGCGGAGCAAAAGAAGTGTATTTCGTCGAGCGCGCGGCAGCGGCCGCTGATGTGATCCGCAACAACCTGAACAGCCTTGGCATCGTCGATGGATATCGCCTGCTGCAGGAGGAAATGCCGCAGGCCTTCTGGCGCATGGAGCGCCAACACGTTGCCGCCGACGTTGTGTTTGTCGATCCTCCGTATCAGATGCGGGACGCGTACCTCGATACGCTTCGGGCGCTCGCGGACTCGTCGCTGGTCTGGGCGATGTCGGTCGTCATCGCGGAACACGAGAAGAAATTCGATCCCGGGGCGCAGTTCGGTCCGCTAAAAAGATTTCGGTTACTGGTGCAGGGCAGCACAGCGCTAAGTTTTTATCGGATGGGGAGCGGAGCGGTTTAAGGTTAAGTGAAGGACAGCCGCCTCGGCTGTCCGGTCGAGCGAAAGCTCGACGACTCTAATTAAGCGTCGTTCCTTACATAATCAGCTCGTCGGTGCGACGCGTAATCGGGTGCTGCATCTCTTCCAGATCGTTCTTCACCATGTTCAATCCATAGACGCACCCCTCAAAATTCTTGGAGAGGCTGGCGAAAAGCGGTGCAACCTTGGCGTACTCGAAGTGCTCGAATTTACTGACGATGTAGTAGCTCTCTTTGCCGGCCTTGATCCACTCCACAAAATTTTCCAGGCGCTGGCGGCGCAGCCGGAAGCGGTTGATACTCTCGGGAAACATACCGGCGAAAAACAATGTGTAGTCGCCGATGTGCTTGCGCACCTGGCGCTCGCGATCGAACGATGGCGCCGGACCGTAGACGGGATCGGATTCGAGCAGCATCTCGCCGACATCAGCCAGGGGGCGGTTGGCAGTGTCGCGAACTTTGTAGAGTTGCTCGGTCTCGCAGAACTCCGCGAGCAGATGGGAAACGTAAGCCACGATCTGCGGATCGCGGATGCCGATTTCCTCGGCATAGTGGCGGCCAACTAAGTCCTGAAACAACTGCTGCAGCGGATGCGTTTCCTCAATCATAGGTTTGGGCCCCCTGAACCCCGCGCAAGGCGCGGTATTCATCCACTTGCGAGTGTTGATACCCCAGTTTCGCTGTGGAACGCAAGTGACTTTTGTTTATCCGCATCATTCATTTTCCTGATCAGTTAGAAGACAGGGAATAGCACTTGAGTTGTGCTGATGAAACTTTAGAGGGGTAGCCAGAAATGCGAATTTTGGCGCAGATTTCGCCGTAGTTTGCTGGCACTCAAAGCAGGCGGCTGCCAACGCCAACGGGATTCCGCTGTTGCCTTGTAGAATGCGGGCACGGAGGAATTTGGAATGGAACGGCAGAATGTCTCAACTGGCACACCGTGGGAGCCGGTGGTGGGTTACTCCCGTGCGGTGAAAGTCGGCTCGTACGTCCATGTTTCGGGGACGACGGCGACCGGGCCCGATGGCAAGATTGTTGGCATTGCCGACGTGTACACGCAGGCAAAGCAGACTCTGAAAAACATTGAGAGCGCACTGAAACAACTGGGCGCAAGCACGAAGGACGTTGTACGTACGCGCATGTATGTGACGAATATTGCGGAGTGGGAGAAGGTCGGGCGGGCCCACGGAGAATTTTTCTCGGAAATTCGGCCTGCGACCTCCATGGTGCAAGTAAGCGCGCTGATTTCACCGGAGATTCTAGTGGAGATCGAAGCCGATGCTGTCATTGGTTAAGGCTTCGTAGTCAGCGGTTTTGACATTTCAACGAAGTGGCAAGCAACCTTCGGATTCAGGCCGGGAGTGAACGGCGCGGTGCCGGTTTCGACGTATCCGCGACGTTGGTAGAAGCCAGGCAGCTCGCGGCGGACGCTGACGATGCGTAGATCCATAAAGCGCGCACCTGACTTGGCGCAGAAGTCTTCGGCGGCTTCCATCAGCTTTGAGCCCAGTCCGCTTTTTTGGTGGCTGGGTTCGACTGAGAGCAAACCCAAATACGCGCGCTCGCCCCGAGATTCCACGTAAACACAGCCCATGATTTGGTTCTTCTCTTCGGCTATCAGGAAGTGCCCCTTCTTCAGTAGCTCTTCGATCGAGGCTCGGTCGATGCGGTCGCGATCGATCAGAAACGACTCGGCACGACGAAATGCAGAGTTGATCACAGCGGTGATCGAGGCAGCATCGGCGAGTTGCGCTAGACGGTGTTGCACGGAATCCACAAGGCCCTCCATTCTACGAGCCGAGTGCGCCGATCAGAGCGACGGTATAGAATTCTCGCCGCCAAATCATCCATTAAATTTCAGAATCAGAGCCGGGTGTAAAGTGTGTGCGCTCCGGGAGGACGGTTCATGAAGAAATTCTGCGGCATGCTGCTCTTTGCGTTGACGGTGCATTCGTTCGCGCAGGAGTCGTCTCATGCTCAACAAGCATCAGTAACCATGATTCGAGCGGGCACCTTGATCGACGGCAAATCGGCCGCGCCTCGCAAAGATCAGGTGATCGTGATCCGCGGCAACAAGATTGAAGGCGTGTCCGACGCGGCAAGCGCGAAAATTCCTGCCGGAGCGACCGTGATCGATCTGTCGAAGTCGACCGTGCTTCCCGGCCTGATCGATTCGCACACGCACATTTTTCTCCAGGGGGAGGACCCGGCGCAGGGCGGATATGACGCCAACATCTTGAATGCGCCGTTGGCTCTGAGAGCCGCGCGCGCCACCGTGGCGGCGAAGCGGGCGCTGGAGCAGGGATTCACCACGCTGCGCGATGTGGAGACCGAAGGCGCAGGCTATGGCGACGTCGGCATCAAGATGGCGATCGAAGGAGGATACATTCCCGGGCCGCGGCTGTTCGTGGCGACGCGCGCTATCTCGACGACCGGTGGATATCCGCTGGAGGGGTATGCGCCGGAACTTGAAGTGCCCAAGGGCGCGCAAATCGTCGACGGCCCAGTCGAGGCGCGAAAGGCCGCGCGCGAGCAACTCGATCATGGCGCCGACTGGATCAAGGTCTACATGACGCACCGTTCGTGGGTGGGAAAGAATGGCGAACTGGTTTCGCAGCCCACGCTCACGGTCGAAGAACTGCGCGCCGTAGTCGACGAAGCGCACGGCTGGGGAAAAAAAGTAGCGTGCCATGCCTACAGCGGAATCGGGCTGCATCGTGCGCTCGACGGCGGGTGCGACTCGATCGAACACGGCCTCGACCTCGACGACGCCGCCATCGCGCAGATGGTCAAGCAGGGCACTTGGTATGTGCCGACGCTGAGCGTCTATTACACCGATTGGGCTCCGGCGGATACACCCGCCGGCCAACGCGACCGGCTGCGCGCGTCGGCGCACGAACCGTCGTTCAAGAAGGCGATGAAGGCAGGAGTGAAGATTGTTTTCGGCACGGACATGGGAGGGATTCCCTGGACCGAACCAATCGCACAGGAATTTCTGCGCATGACGGAGTTTGGCATGGCGCCGATGGATGCGATTCAGAGCGCGACTTCTCGCGCCGCCGTGATGCTCGACATGGAAGGAAAGATCGGCGTTGTGGCTCCAGGGGCGTTTGCCGACATCGTGGCGGTGAATGGCGACCCGCTCAGCGACATCAGACTGCTGGAAAATGTTTCGTTCGTGATGAAGGATGGACAGGTGTTTCGTGGAAAGTAGGGTGGTTTACGTTAATTTTTCTTGACAAGCGCTTGGCGGCGGGGATAATGCGTCAATCCAGTTTTGGTTTGGTCCGATTCGGCTGGGCCCTTAGGACTGGCCGGGGAGGTCTTCGATGAGCGTTCTTGATCTGTGCGACCGGGAGATTGCCGCGGTTGGACTTGACGCGACCGTGGCCGAGGCAATTCACAAGATGCTGGACTACCACGTTGGAGCGGTGGCCGTGGTGGACAGCGATTATCGCGTGGCAGGAATTTTTACCGAGCGCGACGTGCTGCGGAAGATGTCGCTGAGCGGAGCCGATCCGCAGACCACGCCGGTGCGCGACTTGATGACGACTCCGGTCGAGATGGCAACACGCACTACGGGCGCCGGCGAAGCACTGACGACCATGCTAGAGCGGCATTTCCGGCATTTGCCTGTTGCCGATGACACCGGCAAGCTGCTGGGGCTACTTTCTATCCGAAATCTGCTGGAGTGGCGCGTGGGCGACTTGAGCCGCGAACTGGAATCGCTGGAGCAATACGTTTCTAACGACGGGCCGGGCGGATAGAGCGCTCGGTCGGGTTCGCAGTTGATTGCCTACATTGAATGCCCACCTCCTCCGTCTTGCCCAAGACGATCTCTGTGGTGCGCGCGGCGGTGTCCCTTTTCTTTTTGTCTTTTGGAGAATACAAGCTTGCCGGCCCGGGCTTCGCGCACGGCGGGTTTCAAAACTACCTGCATGAATACATCACGACCGACGCGGTCAGCTTTTACCGCCCGGTTCTGACAGGTTTGGTGTCGCCGCACGCCGTCTTTTTCGGATATTTCGTCGGCGTGCTGGAGTCGTTCGTAGGCGTGTGCCTGTTGCTCGGCATCTGGGTGCGGCCAGCAAGCGTCGTCGGAATTTTCTTCTTGTTGAACCTGACATTGTCGACGTGGTGGGATGCCGGCCACGGCGTGGCCTGGTGGCACTACTTTGGCGCGCGGCTGGACACGCTGCCGATTCTGCTGCTGCTTGTAATTTTCTATGCCGCCGACGCAGGCAGAGTTTGGGGCCTCGACGGATACCGAGGGCGACGGCAGAAGCTGTGAGCCATCTACCCGTGCGCGGCCAGACGAAAAAATTATGAAAAAACAAATAAGACGTTTTGCAATCCTGGCAACGGTTGCGCTGTGTTGTGTCAGTGCATTCACTCAGACCTCCCGGCGGATCGCCGTGCACGCGGGGCACGCGCTCGATGTGAAGACTGGCAAGATGCTCGCCGACCAGATTGTGGTGATCGAAGACAAAAGGATTATCAGCGTAGGACCTGCAGCCGAGGCGAAAGTTTCATCCGACGCCACACGCATTGACCTGCCGAATGCCACGGTGCTGCCCGGACTGATCGACGCGCACACGCATCTGACGATGAATCCGAACTTTGGCTACGAGACTCTCGCGATTTCGATTCCGCGCGAGGCGCTGATCGGTGCCAAGAATGCTCGCACCACCTTACTCGCCGGCTTCACCACAGTGCGCAACGTCGGCGCCAGCGGATATACCGATGTCGCGCTGCGCGATGCTATCAACGCAGGCGACGTGCCCGGTCCGCGAATGCTGGTGAGCGGTCCTGCGCTCGGCATCACCGGCGGCCACTGCGACAACAACATGCTGCCTGCCGAATATCACGATGTGGGCGAGGGCGTGGCGGATGGAGTCGCAGCCGTGCAGCACAAGGTGCGGGAAGACATCAAGTATGGTGCTGACGTAATCAAAGTCTGCGCGACGGGCGGCGTGCTTTCGCTCGGAGACAGTCCGCAGACGTCGCAATACACGCTCGAAGAAATGAAAGCCATCGTCGCCGACGCGCACCGGCTCGGCCGCAAGGTCGCCGCTCATGCACACGGCGCCGAAGGAATTCGCTGGGCCGCTGAAGCCGGAGTCGATTCGATCGAACACGGCTCCTACATCGATGACGCCGCGATCGCCACCATGAAGGAGCACGGAACGTATCTGGTGCCGACGCTCTATCTCGGCGACTGGATGATTGACAACGCAGGACTGACGCGGCTGCCGCCGCCGTTGCTGGCGAAGGCGCAAGCGGTCATTCCCGAGGCGCGAAAGAATGTCGCGCGCGCGTTCGCAGCCGGAGTGAAAGTAGCCTTCGGTACGGATGCAGCCGTCTATCCGCATGGCATGAACGCGCACGAGTTCGCGGTGATGGTGCGCCTGGGACTGAGTCCGCTGCAAGCGATTCAGGCGGCCACGGTAAACGCCGCGGATTTGCTGGGATGGCAGGGCAAAGTAGGAACGCTGGAGCCGGGTGCATGGGCGGACATCGTGGCCGTTGATGGCGATCCGATGAAAGACGTGACGACTCTGGAGCATGTGAAGTTCGTAATGAAGGGCGGAGAAGTCGTGAAGAACGAGTACGGGAAGTAAAGGCATTTCACCACAGGGGGCACAGAGGAACACAGAGGGAAACTGAGAAGTTCTCTGTGTTTCTCTAAGTCCTCTGTGGTTAAAGCTTTTGACGTGCCCGCTCGGTAACCCAGTCAGTCAGATAGGCAGATTCACCGCTAGAGAGAAGCGGTTTCTTTCCTTCCAGAGCATCCACAAAATTCTCGATCAGCGGAAAGTGAAAATTCATGTGAGCCGGCAGATGCTCCTTCCCTCCGGGACAAACCAGATCGGGTCCGTTCAACGGGCTCATCTCGATCTCGCCGTCGGTTCCGCGAATCCGGCATTCGTCGCGATTGATCTTCGTATTCCAACGCACGTCGACCACGCCGCGCACACCGTTCGAGTATTCGATCATCACAGTGGCGTTATCTTCGACCGCGTAGTGATGCACGACGTTGGAAAGCTGCGCCGTTACGCGCAACGGCTGCCCGAAGAGAAAATTCAGCACGTCGATGCGGTGTGAGGCAATGTCAAACAACGGCCCCCCGCCGGATTTCGCGGGATCAAAGAGCCAGCCACGATTTCCCCCTCCATCGAACCACATGTGATTCGTGAGCTCGGCAAAGACGGGCTGGCCGATCGCTCCCGCCGCGAGCAGTTCCTTGGCGCGCTGGATTTTTGGATAGCAGCGCCGATAATAGGCGACGCCGAAAGTCTTACCGCTTTCCCGTCCGGCTTCCACCATAGACCGCGCCTCGGCCTCATTCATCGCCATAGGTTTTTCGCAGAGCACGTCCTTCCCTGAGCGTAACGATTGAATAGTCTGCGGAGCATGCAAGAAGACGGGCGTACCGACATACACGATGTCGATCGCGGAGTCAGTAAGAGCTTCATCCAGAGTCGCCCAAGCACGCGTTTTGTAAGGCGCAGCCTTCGCCGGATCGCGCGTCACGACACCGTAAAGCTGGCTGCGCGGCTCAGCTTGAATGGCAGGAATCACGCGGCGAATGGTGATGTCGCCAATGCCGATGACGAGCCAGTTGTGATGAGCAGGTTTCAAAGTTTCAAAGTGGCAAGGTGACAAGGTGGCAAAGTTTCAAGGTTGCAATGTGCGGGCAAAAAACGTCCACTCAATCCGTTGTCACTTTGCCACATTGTCACCTTGCCACTTCTTATTCAACCCACAAAACTAAAGGCCGGCCTGAGCCGGCCTTCAATTTAGTCTCAAGCACAAAACTACTTCTTGGGCGCGATCGCGTCCTTCGCGGCCTTGGCGACGCGGAACTTCACCACGGTCTTGGCCTTGATCTGGATGGGTTCGCCCGTCTGCGGATTGCGGCCGACGCGGGCTTTGCGATGCGCCTTCACCAGGCGGCCGAGGCCGGGCACGATGAACACGCCGTTCTTCTTGGTCTCTTTGATCGCGGTGTCAGCCAGGTGCTCCAGGAAAGCGGCAGCCTGTTTGTTGCTGAGTTCATTTTTTTCCGCCAGATGGCGGACGAGTTGTGTTTTGGTCAAACCAGCAGCCATATACTTCCTCCTCGTAACAAAATCGGTTTAATACCGGTGGGGCTCATCTTATACCCATCGGCCTGTGGAAAACACTGTATTTTACAGGGGTTTTCTGAGTCGGGAGCGCGCGCAAGGCCATTTTTAGAGGGTCTGGCAGAGATAGTAGTCCCAAAACGGGCCAGCCATGCGTACCAGCGTGGTTAACGACCCAGTGAGTTTTATTACCACCGAGGCACGGAGGCACGGAGGCACCAGATCGCAAATCGATTGTGATCGCCGAATTCGGATTCAATGAACGCTTTTGTTCAGAATCCCTCCGTGTCTCCGTGCCTCCGTGGTGAGCCCAGCTCAGTAATGCCATAATGCTGCCAGGAGCCTCTATTGAGCTGCGCCATCTGCGAAACCCGCAAGGAGAAACGCTTTTGCCCGGCGGTACACGGGCGCATCTGCCCGCAATGCTGTGGCGAACAGCGCGAGGTCTCGCTCGATTGTCCCAGCGACTGCCCCTACTTGCGGCAGGCCCGCGAGCATGAAAAGCCGCGTTCGGCGGAGCAGATCGATCCGGCAAGCCTCTTCCTGCAGATCGAGGTTTCCGACCAGTTCATGTATGAGCATGAGCACCTGCTCATGGGACTGACCTACGCTCTGGCGAAAGCAGCACGGGCCGAGCGCAGCCTGCACGACCAGGATTTGATCGCGGCGCTTTCCATGCTGGTGACAACTTATCAACGGCGAGCGAGTTCGGGACTTCATTATGAGGAACCCCTCGCCAATGAACTGCAGCGCCGCGCCGCGATGGAAGTGGAAACCATGGTGAAGGAGTATCGCGAAGCCGAGCAGAAGCACATGGGCTATTCCACCCTCAAAGAATCCGATGTGCTGAAGGCCCTGGTTTTTCTGGTGCGTCTTGGACAAGGGCGAACGTCGGGGCGGCCGAAGTCGCGGGCGTTTGTAGAGTTCCTGTTCGCGCAGTTTCCTGAAAAGGAATCCGCTATAGTTGCCCCAGCCGCTGCGGGAAGCCGCATCATCCTCCCGTAAAGAGCCAAACAGGCCACTGATTTTCACAGATTGGCACGGATCCAGTCCGCGTTAATCCGTGAAAATCCGTAGCTATTGTTTTGGCAGCCTTTTCACGACTTGCCCCGCAGGCAGGTCGGCAAGCAATTCATGTACTGTTTTACCCAACAGGGGGTGCCGCGCCTGTGAAGCAATTTCGGCGAGCGGCTCAAGGACGAATCGTCGCTGGTGCATCGCAGGATGAGGAACTATGAGATCCGGATCGCCGATGACCGCATCGTCGAACAGCAGAATGTCGATGTCGATCGTGCGCGGACCTTTCTTCACGGTACGGCGGCGGCCCATATGTTGCTCAATGTGCATCATCACCCCAAGCAGCGGCCCAGGAGAGAGTGTGGTCTCGATTGCAACCGCACAGTTGAGAAACCAGCTCTGATCGACGACGTCGACCGGTTCAGTTTCATAGAAAGACGATACCGCCAGGACCTTGCCGAGATTTTGCAGGCGGGCAATCGCGCTGCGAAGTTGCGCCTCGCGATCTCCGATATTCGACCCCAACGAGAGGTAAACGATCGACATGGTGTGCTGCAGCCTGCTGGGCGATTGTTCCACGCGGCGTGAGGAAGTGCAAAGTATTCCAGACATTAGAGATGTCTGGAGCAGGCTCCATTCGATGACGCCCAGGGCCAACAAAGGTCCCATTACCTTGGTCACTATCGTCGGAATAAAGGCACACCTAGAATCAAACCATGACGTTGGATTCGCTCCTACTCAGCCAGGACACGGACTTGGTCCGCGTGATCCGGCCCACGCTTGAAAAGCTTTCGATTGACGTGGAAATCTGCCAGGAAGCACGGGCTGGCGCCGATATTTTGATATCCAATAAATTTGACGCAGTGGTCGTTGATTGCGACGACCTCAAAGGCGGCCTCGCGATCCTGCAGGGACTGCGACGAACTCCCAGCAACAAGAATTCCGTGGCCTTCGCCATCCTGAACGGCAAGCGAACCACGACGAAGGATGCATTCGGCTTCGGCGCCAACTTTGTGCTGCAGAAGCCAATCAGCGCCCTCAACGCCTCCCGCTGCTTTCATGCCGCCTTGAATTTCATGGTGAAAGAGCGGCGCCGGTACTTCCGGCATCCGGTGAAGATGCAGATCAAGATCGTGCTGGGCGACCACACTGTGCAGGCCACCAGCACCAACGTCAGCGAAAGTGGAATCGCCTTGATGCTGCGCGAAGCGCTGCCCAAAGGCGCGACACCCAGGCTGCAATTCACTCTGCCCGACACCACTGCCCGGCTTGAGTTCGAAGCGGAAGTCGTCTGGGCGGATGTGAAGGGGCAGGCCGGACTGCGCTTCCACAATGTTCCCGCCACTACGCAGGCTAATCTCGAAAAGTGGCTCGACGAGCGGCTTGAGGAAGAGATGCCCGGCGCCAAAGAGCGCATCGCAGCCGCCGAGACCGGAAACCTGCAGTAACTCAAAAGAATTTAGGAGCTTGCTCGGATGCGGAGATTTATCCGCCAAGCCCCGGGGCTCCACTTTTGTGGTATCCACCCTGAGACTTGCGCTCCTCCCAGCTCATGTCATTCTGGATAATTACCAGGTGGCTAACCCTTCATGACACACGAATTCCGCATCGCCAAAGTGCAAAGAACGTTGCAATGGCTGGAAGACGACATTCCCCTGCTGAACCTGCGGGTAAAGGAGTTGTCGAAGGAGCGGCAGGAATCAGCCAAAAGATTCGCCGCGGCTGTAATCGATGAGACGCGCGCCGAATTGCAGAGATTACTGACTGCGCGCCCGGGCGCAGAAAGTTTGCCTGGCGAACCTCCCTGCGAGCCGGCAGATTGAGCCAGCGATTTAGGTTTGGGTCAGGCTCCCGCCGATGCCTCTGAGGCGGCGAAGGACGTATGTTCGGCTTCTCTTCCGGGAAAAGTAACTTCCTCCCACAACGTCTTGTCACGCAGAATGCGCGAAACCAGCGCGGTGTGCATGGCGTGTCCCGCTCGATCGGCGACAACATTGCCCAGGATCTGCTTGCCCAGCAGCGCCAGATCTCCCACCAGATCGAGCACCTTATGCCGCACGAATTCATCCGGATAACGCAGCGGGCCGTTTTCAATGCCATCGCGCGTCAATACAATGCAGTTTTCCCGCGAAGCGCCCCGGATCAATCCCATGTTGCGCATCGCCTTTTCGTCTTGCCGTGATCCGAACGTGCGCGCCGCGGCAATGTGCTTCAGGTAGCTCCCGTTGGTCAATTCGACCTGGAAAGTTTCCTTGCCGATGAGAGGATGCGGGAAGTTGATCGAGTAGGAAACCGAGTATGTCTCGGCGGGATAGACCGCGATGAATTTATTGCCTTCGCGCACTTCCAGTTCGCGGTTGATCTTCAAATATTTTCGCGGGCGGCGCTGCTTGCGGATGCCCACTTTCTGAATCATGTCAACGAAGGGCCGTGCGCTGCCATCGAGAATCGGTAACTCCAGGTTGTCGAGCTCGACGATGGCGTTGTCGATACCGAGGCCGATGAAGGCCGATAGCACGTGCTCCGTGGTCGAGATGAGTACGCCTTTTTTCATCAGGCTGGTGGCATAACTCACGCGCGCCACGTTGCGGCTGACCGCTTCGATTTCGAATCCATCCAGGTCGGTGCGGCGGAAGACGATCCCCGTTCCCGCCGGAGCCGGCAGGATCCGAATGGTGACCGGAGCGCCGCTGTGCAGGCCGACGCCACTGCACGAAACGGCAGAGCGGATTGTCTGCTCGGGGGTCAAGAGAAAGGCAATAATTGACTGGTGAACGTTGTAGGTTAAAGCACGGGCGGAAAAACTGTCTGTGGTAAAAAAGCCACAGTTCGTAGCGAAAGACCTGACCCACTGGCTCCGCCGTATCCTTTGTATCTATTTGTAAACATGTGGCTTATAAGGAAAGTGTCGCGCCCGACTAGCGTTTCGACGGCTTGTTGGGGTTATATCCGGAGTTAGGATCAAACATCGCCGGATCGAGCCCTTGATTGATAGATACGTTATTGAAGAAGCGCTCCCCGGCCATGTCGCCATTGAAGTACCGTGTGACGTTAAAGGGCGCCATGATGCCCTGCACCGGGCGATAGTTCTCGTAGATTTCTTCTTCCAGATTCTTTTGCCGATCGACCGGATCGCGCCACTCGAAAGCCTTTTTTACGGGCAGGTGCGTGTCCACGTCAAAGAAGAGAGTCACAGCTTCGTTCTTTGCGTTAATCATGGTTACGCGGAGCGCAGCATGCTGCGCGGCGATGGCGTTGCCCTCGTACAAAAACACAACCCCGGGATCGTTCACCCAGGTGCGCAATACCGCATCGAGCGAGAAACGCCGCCGCCGCAGGTAGTCGTCGAGATCCTTCTGCTCGATCGGCTTGGCTCCCTTATAGGTTATCTCCCATGCCTTGTTTCCCACATAAAGATCGGCGATGTCGCGTTCTTTGGTGATTTCTACGCGCTCTTTATCGGGGAACTCTGAAAAGCTCCAGAAGACCGAACCGCCGCCGCTGGGGCGCCCATGATGAAATCCGTAGCCGCGGCCTTGCTGCTCACGGTCGCGGATGTTGAGATAGGTATCACCGCCCAGCGCTTGAATGCCCTGTTCAACAAGTACTTTGGCTTTGCGGCCATTTTCATCGAGCGGAATAATCGGCGCGGCGGTGGTTGCCCCCGCGGAGGATTGCGGCGCTGCGGCCGCGCCCGCGGCCTGCCCCAGCAGGGGCACGCAGGCAAAGCACACCAGAACCACTATCCACGAAAGCCGTGTCATCTTTGAGGGAGTCGCTTGCAACCAGAATTGTAGCGTTTCTTGCAGGATTTCTGCCCGCAGCCGGAAAAAGCTCCTTTCCAGTCTTGGATGCAGAAAAGCTGTAAAACGCAAGCCTGCAGCCGCTGTTTTGCGGTTTTTGGGCGATTTACCCCACCAACACCGCGCCCCCGTTTACGTTGAAAACCTCGCCTGTAATAAAGCCTGCATGCTCGGTGCACAGAAAGAGCACGGGAGCAGCAATTTCCTCGGGTCGGCCCACACGGCCGAGTGGGATCGTGCGGCGAATTGCTTCACCGCTCTTGGGATCAGCTAGCGTTGCGGCGCTCATGTCGGTGTCGACCCATCCAGGGGCAACACAGTTGACATAGATGTTTTCCTGAGCCAACTCGGCGGCCAGACTTTTAGTCATGCTGATTAGTGCGCCCTTGGTGGCGGAATAGTCGACGTGATAGGCCTCGCCACGCTGACCACTGGTTGAACTGATGAGAACGATGTGCCCCGAATTGTTCGAAATACGCGGCTGCGATTTCATTTGCGCCACCGAATGCTTCACGAGGCCAAAGACGGCATCAAGATTGATCGATAGGGTCGAGCGCCATTGCTCATCAGTCATGCAGTCGATTCCCACGTCCTGGGCGGGCCAGACGCCATGATTGGCGACGAGAATATCGAGACGCCCGAAGTGCTTGACGGTCTCGACGACGAGCGCGCGAGCGGCTTCAGGAGTATTTAAGTTGCTGGTGAAGCCGTGGCAGTTGCCAGCACCGCATTCACCGGCGAGCGCATCGGCTTCGGCGCGCGCTTTGTGATAGCTGAATGCGACCTTCGCGCCGGCGGCGGTAAACATGCGCACGGTGGCAGCCCCGATACCACGTGAACCGCCCGAGACGAGCGCAACCTTTTCTGCGAGAGAAAGAACGATGGACATGCAGAATAGTTTGCAGGTTCTTGATGCGCACCAGCAAGGGGCTAGTGGAGGGGCGGACGCAGCCTGCCCTGAGCAAGGTCGGAGGCTCCGCCCAGGGAGTGGCGAGAGCTTCTGGGTCGAGAGCCTTCCCGCTCCCTCCCCGGACGAATGCGTCCGGGGCTCCATTCAGGTTAGTCCCCGGAATTCGAGGGCGCTCGCTCCGCCTTCAGTCCGCGCAGCAGCAGCCGTACCAGCATTCCATCGAAACGAGTGCCGCTCATCTGGGCCAGTTCATCGAGCGCCTGATCGGGCGTTCTGGCCGCGGAGATCGACTGCTCCGTAACCATGTTCGCGTAGGCGTCCGTCACTGCGATGATGCGGGCCCAGAGCGGGATCGCCTCGCCCTTCAGCCCATTGGGATAGCCCGAGCCGTCGAAGCGCTCGTGATGATGCTCGATCGCGGCGCGCAACTGCGCACTGTGCGGGATGGCGCCAACGATTTCCGCGCCGATGCGTGCATGAGTCTTAATATGAAAATACTCTTCGTCGGTGAGCGGGCCCGACTTGTTGAGCACATGCTCCTGAACGAAAATCTTGCCGGCGTCGTGCACGCGCGCCGCATAGACCAGGTCTGCCGTTTCGTCCGAAGGCAGCAGCAGTCCGCGCGCGATCACTTCGGTGTAACGCGCCACCAGATCGCCGTGCCCGGCGGTCTGCAGTTCGCGCGATTCGGCGGCGCGACTCAACGACTCGATGGCTTCTTTCAGCAGCGGCACATTGCAGTCCTCAGGACCGCCGCACAATTTGAACAGGGTTGAGGTCAACTCTTCGACTTGCTCCGGGCTGTTTCGTTCGCGCTGCAGAAATCCTTCGATGTAGGCGGAAATCTGCTGGCGCTGGCGGGCAAAGTCCTGGCCCTCCACGAATTCCTGCGCCGTCGAAACCAGATTGCCTCCCGAGCGCTTCGAGACATACATGCCGGCGTCGGCGACGCGAATAATGTCTTCGATGGAGAAACCGTGCATCGGAAAGCTGGCGACGCCGAAGCTGCCGGTAATGTGATGCTCGCTCAGCATGGGATCGGTGGCGATCCATTGCCGCAAGCGTTCGGCTAACACCTGCGCCTGCTCAGACCCCGTGTCCGGCATCAGGATGATGAATTCATCCCCGCCATATCGGGCGACAACGTTCGACTGGCGCGATTTTTGCTCAAGCAGCCGTCCCACGCGCGCCAGCACCAGATCACCTTCGAAATGGCCGAGGCTGTCGTTGACCTCCTTGAATTTGTCGAGATCGATCAGCACCACCGAGAATGGGCGCCCTGAGCGGGATGCGCGCTTCCACTCGGCGGAAAGAGCTTCCCAGAAGAAGCGCCGGGTCTTGATTCCGGTCAAGCCGTCGGTAATCGACTGCTGCTGCAGCTTCTGATAGTGGAAGGCGTTATGCAGCGCGGTGGCCAGCAAGTCGGCGAGGGTGTTGAGGATGAGAACGTCTTGCGGAGAAAAAGCATTTTCATTCCGGCTTTCAATGTTCAGAACACCCAGCAGCGACTCACCGTAGGTGATCGGGATACACAGAACCGCGCGCGAATCAGGCAGGATTCCCGTCAGGTTGCCCGGCAAAGCGTTTTGCACGAGCGCGCGCTCGCCGGTGCGCGCGACCCGGCCCAGAATGCCGGTGCCCAGCGGAATCTTCTTGCCTTTCGCGTGGGATGTGGCTCCGGCCTCCGCCTTGATTTCGATTTCCTTTGTGCCATAGTCGAGAATGCCGATGCCGATGTGATCGAAGCTGAACGTCTTCTGGATCTCACCCGCGATCTGGCCGAGCATGTGCACCGGGTCGTCGCTTGAAATCGCGGTGCGGGAAACGTTGTTGAGAAACGCGAGTTGCCGCGAGCGGCGCTGCTCGTCGGCGAAGAGGCGCGCATTCTCTACCGCAACCGCGACTTGCCCAGCGGCCGTGACCAGCACGTCGAGATCGCGTTGCTCGAAGACGAATTCGCGCTCCGGATTCATGGCCACCATCACTCCGGCGGCTTTGTTGCCCAGAAAAACCGGCGCCGCGATCAGGCACTTGGCAGGCCGCTCCGGGACGTGCGAGATTCCGAGGCGACTGCGCGTCCTCTCCAGATCAGAGCGAATGAGCAGCGGCTCGCCGGAGCGGATCACGTATTCGGTAAAAGCATTGCGCAATTCGCGTTTGCGCTTGGGCAGCACGCGATTGTCGCGCACTTCCAGTTCGAAGCGGATTTCTTCCCCTTCGAGGAATGCGATATAGAAGTGGCTGTTGTCGAAAATCTGGCCCAACTCTGCCTGAATCGTGCGGATGATCTCATCCTGGTCGAGGCGGGAGCTGATCGCTTTACCGATCTCGGTCAGCAGTTCGTACTCTTTCGTGCGCCGGTGCGCGTCGTGGCTGACGACATAGTTTTCCAGCGTGAGGCCGAGCTGCAGTGTAAGTCCAACCATGAGCCGCGGGCCGGAGGAGCCAAAAGCTGTGCGTTCGGCATGCGGAAAGAGAATGACGCCGAAGTTGTGTTCGCGGGTCTGGAGGTTGACCGCGGTCAGATGCCGCACGCCAGCTTCCGTGAGGATGCGTTTGAACTCTGCAAATGTGCCCACCGGACCGACCGGCATGGGTTCCGTCATCTCGGCCAGATCATGTACCGTCAGGATTCCGCTTTGCCGGTAGGCGAGTTCGCAAACGTAATCGCCGGCGCCGCTGCGCTCGAGAGCCTCGACGAATCCCTCCGGGAAGCCCTGCTGTACCGAGGGCAAAAGGCTGCGCCAGCGCTCGGTGATGACGATTGCGGCCCGATCCACGGGCAGCGCGCTTTTCAGGCGTTCCAGCGCGGCCTGCATGTTCGGAATCAGATCCTCGGCGAAGAGCAGGCTCCGCGGATCGACGCCGAGAGTCGAGAGCGCCAGCGTATTTTCCTGCACCGCATTGCGCTGATTTTCGAACAGCACCATCACCATGGCGATCCCGAGCAGCATCTGCGGCACTGGCCCGAACAGCCGCGAGGCGTTTCCAAATACCACCGCCCACTCGCCGTGAAGCTGGCCAATTCCCATCAGGACTGCCCACAAAGCCAGCGCCACCGCCAGCACCTGGAAGGCAAGCGAGCCGCGCTTGTGTCCGCTCAGGTAAAAAGAAAACGAGCAGTAAAGCAGAATGGCCGCCAGCCCGATTCCGAGCCGGATCGCCGGTTGCACATCCGGGCGAAAGACCCCATCCACGATGTGGCCCCACAAGGTCAGTCCCGCAAGGATGATGCCGCCTGCGCCGACCGCAGCGTCATACCAGCGAAAGCGGTAAGCCGAACGCATCAGTCGCGTCGACACAAAGATGCAAAGCGCCATCGCAACCAGAAAAAGTTCGCTCAGAAGAAACGCGATCGGCGTGGTGCGGAACACATCCAGAACGAAGTGCAGGGAATAGAAGGCCCATCCCAGCTGCCATGCCCGAAAATAAGATTGCCGGCTCTGCTCGTGAAGATAAGAAAAAACGAGGAAGAGCAATACCGAGACGAATCCCGGAATCACTACCGTAGACATGACAACACTGTTCATAGGGTCCGAGGAGACACCTCTGTGCGAGCTTGCAGCTCGCTCAGTTTCGGGGGGAAACAGTGCATTAATGCTTTCACATCGAATACGGATTGAGCAACAAGATTTAAGTACATGGACCGTTTTTGATGTCTCTTGACCACGGTTTCGATGTCTATTGAATAAGAAGGTTGCGGCCGAAGTAATGCCATAACGTTACTGTGGTGCAGCTTGACCGATCGTTTTTGCCGCCCGTACCATCAAAGGTCCCGACTCACGTCACCCGATCATGTCCGAAGCTCAAAAAGCCAGCTCACCAACCGGAAAAATGGACAAGCTCAGGGTCCGCTTCGCGCCGTCGCCCACAGGATTTCTCCACGTAGGCAGCGCCCGCACATTTATTTTCAACTGGCTCTACGCGCGGCGCAATAACGGCACCATGATTCTGCGCCTCGATGACACCGATGTGGAACGCAATACCGACGCGTCAGTGAACTCGATCTTCGAGGGGCTGAAGTGGCTCGGCCTAAGCTGGGACGAAGAGTACAAGCAGTCCGAGCGCCTGGAGTTGCATAAAAAAACCGCAGAGGCGATCTTTCAGAAGGGATCAGCCTATCGCGACTTCACCCCCGCGCACACCGGCGACAGCGAAAAGTCCGGAGCGCAGGGAACGTGGCTGTTCAATCCCGGCATGCGCGAGATGTCGCGCGAAGAGAGTGATCGCCGCGCCGCCACAGGCGAGCCGTTTGCCCTGCGCTTCCGCGTGCCGCGCGAGGAAGGAAACACAGTTCGCTTCAACGACGCCGTCTACGGCGAGCAGATGAAAGCCGGAGCCGACATCGAAGACTTCGCGCTGCTGCGCTCCGACGGCATGCCGACCTATCATCTCGCTTCGTGTGCCGACGACGCGGACCTGCGCATCAGCCACATCATCCGCGGCCAGGATCATCTTACGAACACGTTCAAGCACGTCTTGATCTTCGAGGCCGCCGGTTACGAGCCTCCACAATTCGCGCATCTTCCCCTGCTCGTAGCTCCCGATGGAACCAAGCTCTCCAAGCGGCGCCACGGCCCAGTAGTCAGCGTAACCACCTATCGCGATGCCGGATTTCTCCCCGAAGCCTTCATCAATTTTCTCTGTCTCCTCGGCTGGTCGCCAAAAAACGATCGCGAGCAAATGACCCTCGCCGAACTAACGGAGCTTTTCTCGCTCGAGGGCATCAACCGCGCCAACGCAGTAGTGAACTTCAAAGAAGAAGGTGCAACAAAAGAACCCAATGTGGCGCGGGCGCCCTCGCCCGCGCACCCCGCGACAAAAGATACTTTCGATCCCAAGGCAATCTGGCTAAACGCGCAGCACATCCGCAGCCTGACAGTAGAAGACCTGACCAGCCGCCTCCTGCCAATCGTGCAACAAAGTTATCCCAGCGTAACTTCATCCGAACTTTTGCGCATAACCCCGCTAATCCGCGAACGAATCGAATTCCTCCGCGACGTCCTCACCGCCGCGGACTTTTTCTTCCTCGATCGACTGCCACCCTACGATCCCGCAGAACTCGTCCCGCAAAAAGGCGACGCAGCAATGGCGCTGAAAGTTTTACAGAGAGCACAAACCGTGCTTCCGAGTGTCGAATTCAAACACGACCCGCTCGATCAGGCTCTGCGCACCGCAGCGCAAGAGCTCGGAGTAAAAGCCGGACAAATGTTCCAGCCCATCCGGGTCGCCGTCTGCGGGCGCAAGAATGCTCCACCGCTTTTTGAAACACTCGAGGTGCTGGGAAAAGAAAAAACGTTGACGCGCATCGAGAGCGCAATCAAGCTGCTTTCGTAAGCAAAGCTACACGATTCCCGGAATTACCGCGCTGGTCGAATTTTTATAATCTTCGTAATCCGCTCCAAAGACCCGACTGAGGAATTGCTCTTCCAGGCGAATCTTCCTCCAATATGCGACGCAAACCAGAATCATTCCGATCAGCGCGTGCAATTCACCAGATATCAAAAGCAAGCCCAGATACGTTCCCGAGAAAGCGCTATAAATGGGATGCCGCACCCATCGATACGGCCCCGACCGCACCAGCTTCTGATCAACCTTGATGGCTATGGCTCCGCTCCAATTGCGCCCCAGCTGCCGCCGCGCCCAAACAGCAAATAACAGAAACGCAAACTCAATCACGAGGCCTGTGACCGTCAATATCGCAGATCGTGGAACCAATCGCTCTTGCCAGAATGGAACCGGAAGCAACAGCAGCACCTGCGCCACTGTAACCAGCGTCACATGAATCGCTCGCGACCGGCGGGACTCCTGCGTCTTGCTTTCCGGCGCATCCTTCGCCGCTGCCTCCCAGTAGAGCGAGAGCATAGCGAACATCGCAATCGCGATCAGTATCGGCGGCGAGAATCCCGTGCTGCGATGGCTGACATACCACTGATGCAGGTGGGAAATGTCCTGCGCCCCGCCTCGCTGCCGGATGGCCCAGATTCCACCGGCCACGGCTCCCACCGCGCCGCCGACAAGCATTTGCTTCAACGTCGATGCTCGACCCGATTGCCCCGCCATGCGTACCGTTTGTGCCACAACCGGCAGCGCCGGTCAAGAAAGCAAAGTCAAGAACGCAAAATTGTTGCATCCATACGCAGCCGTTCTCTATCTATACATCTTGACTCACGCGAGTTTTTCTGCACGAGTTTCCTTTAACATCTTCCTCTCACTGCCAGCGCAACCCCGAAACGAGGCCTCCCATGAAAGCCGTTCAAGTCAGCAAGCCCGGTGGAAACTTTGAAGTGGTCGAGCGCCCCATCCCCGAGCCAGGACGCGGCCAGGTTCGCATCAAGGTGGAAGCCTGCGGCGTTTGTCACAGCGATGTCCTGGTGAAGGAAGGTCTGTTCCCGGGCCTTCAGTACCCGCGTGTGCCGGGCCACGAAGTTGCGGGACGGATCGACGCCGTCGGTGCGGACGTGACTCAGTGGAAGCCGGGACAGCGCGTCGGCCTGGGCTGGCACGGCGGCCACTGCTTCCAGTGCGATCCCTGCCGGCGCGGCGATTTCATCAACTGCGCGAGTTTGAAGATCACCGGCATTCACTTCGACGGCGGCTATCAGGAATACATGCTGGCCAACACCGAAGCCGTGGCCTCCATGCCCGAAGCGTTGCACGCCGATGAAGCCGCGCCGTTACTCTGCGCCGGCATCACGGTATTCAATGCGCTGCGCAACGCGGGCGCGCGCGCCGGAGATCTCGTAGCCGTCCAGGGAATCGGCGGCCTAGGCCACCTCGGCATTCAATACGCGCGCCAAATGGGATTCCGCACAGTAGCCATCGGTCGCGGCGCCGACAAGAAACCGTTAGCCACCAAACTAGGAGCTCACGAGTACGTCGACACCAGCGCAGGAAATCCGGCCGAAGCGCTCAAGAAATTAGGCGGCGCAGATCTCATTCTCGCCACCGCGCCCGATTCAAAATCAATGTCAGCACTGGTTGAAGGACTCGGCCCAAACGGCAAGCTCTTAATCGTAGGCGCCGGCCCCGAACCGCTCACCATAACTCCGCTACAACTCATCTTCGGCAGAAAAACCGTGCAAGGCTGGGCCTCAGGCACCGGCAAAGATTCCGAAGACACACTGAAATTCAGCGCCCTAAGGGGAGTGCGCCCAATGATCGAGCGCTACCCCCTGGAGAAAGCCGCCGAAGCTTACCAGCAAATGATCAGCGGCAAAGCCAGATTCCGCGTAGTGCTAACCACGGGCAGATAAATCAAGTGGCTGACGAATCAAGTTGAACTGCTGGTGAGCATGAAGCTCAAGATCCATCGTGCGGCCTTCGTAGCCCTAAAATCCTGTCATGCTGAGCGAAGCCGTGAAGTGAGCGAAGCGAACTTCACGGCGCAGTCGAAGCATCCCTGCGTCAATCCCGACAGTAGGGGCGAGATGCCAGGGCCCTCCCCAGACGCGGGAGCATTCTGCAGTCCGCCAGAACCGGGAAGCGTGCCAACATTCAGAGCCGCAGAAAAATCCCGAATCGAATGGCCTTGGGAAGGGCACGACTTCCAGTCGTGCCGCCAAGCATCGTACACAAAACAACCTCACGCGGCTGAAAGCCGCTGCGCCAGCACAATCAACATCTACAATCAGGACTATGCATCGACGCCGGATCACCCTTCTCATTTTTTGGATCTTCTGGTGTGCAGCTCATTCCACAATCGCGCAAGAGCCTCCGTCCCCGCCAACCGAAACGGAGAATCCTCTGGATGGGCAGTTCAAAATTGTATGGAAAACGAAAGACCTTCCCGCCACTCTGAAGCAAGCATTTTCCAAAATCGCGCGGCAACCATCATTTGCGATGGCTGATCCCGGCCAGAAATTTCAAGTCACAGACGTCGTGCTTGATCGCACACTACCTTTCAGACGCCTCGTCTTTGCGGGCACTAAGGACGATATCTGGTTTGTACATTACGAGCATGGCGGTATCGCACACCGCTACTACGTAATCGCCTTCAAGTTAACCCAGCATGACGACGCAGATTTCATATGGGGCTGTTCGATGGCGGGTGTCGCAAAGTCTGTAGAGCAACTCCGCGCAATGGTCGCTTCGTGTCGGCCGAAAAAAGCGAATGACTACTGGTGAGTTAATTCGGCGAAGATCTGGTTACACTTGGAGTTCTCAGGCCTTCTCATTAAGCCCTCACACGACCCCAACGCTAGGGCTTCTTATGCCATTCCGCGTTAACAACGGGAGGCAACGAATCCAACCGGCTGAGAAATGTGACAACCTTCCATATATGATCGTCGGACACTGTTTTATCGTTCTGCCATTGCCCGTCCCAGGCCGACATGCCCGAGTAGCGCACTCCATTTTTAACGATCCAAAACAACTGCCAATCCGGCTGGCGCGGCGGACTAACGGCAAATTGGGGCACATGCGGATAGAAACTGGCGCCGTAGTCGCTGGTCGCATTAGGATCGCCATGGCAACCGGCGCAAGCATCTCTGAAGATCTTCATGCCAGCCAATAAATTTTCGTCAGTCGCTGCAACGGGGTTGCTGAGGTGCGGTGCGTGCCGCGAGACATAAGCATTCAGAGCCATCTGCGCAAACGCTTTTTCCCATCGTGGAGGATCGACATTCGCGAGCGCTGGAAACAAGCCCAACCACGCCAGCAATACAGCCCCAGCGGGCAACGTCACAACGCCCACCAGGAATCCGAGAGCGAATTTACGCATAGGTGCTCCTAAAAAGATGACGTCAGGCTTTAGACGAATTGCGGATGGAATAAGTCAACCGGGTGTGCCCGTATCAGGATGCTGCCCGCCAACGTCGTCTACTCGTGACCCTCAGTTCTCAAAAATGTGCTATGGTCCGGCGTCATGCCCCGAGCCACCATAGTCGTCGACGTAACCCGCCCCGAGGAAGTGGCCGCCTCCGAAGAGTGGTTTGCGAAGTGGACTCCCCGCCTCACTCATCGCTCCGAAAATCAAGGATGTGGGTGCTGCGTTAGCATCTGGGAAGTTGAGGCTCCCGACGAAGTTCTCGCTTCGATTCCGACAAGAATAAAGGGACAATAAAATTGTCGCATGGCAAGAGCCCCTCGGTCAGTTGGCGTAATATCCTGATTGCACTCAACACTCATGAAAGAAGGTCGGATCGCATTTTGTGACAGAGTTCGAGTCCGTCGTACCGACGAAACCGAAAGCCGGCGCGTCGTAGGGCTGACCGGAATCGTGCACGGGCGAACGACTCCGTCAGTAACGGGTGTTAGCGTCATCGGCAAGTCTTCCGAGGATATTGCAATCGGTGTCCTACTCGACGGACAGGCGACGGCACTGTGGTTTGCAGAGGACCTTCTCGAAATTGTCGACCATGCACCCGGGACCACAGCCGAGATTGCAGGACGCAAGTTCATTCGCGACGAACGTGGGGAGTGGCGGGAAATAAAGCCAAACTAAGCGTCGACCAACAAGAAAAGTTCTTCTGCAAACTGCCACTTCCCCTACCGCGCCACACCCACCCTCTTCACCAACTCCACAAACCGCGGATCACTCCTAACCCCATCAAACACCGGATCCAGCGTCAGCCACAACAGATACTCCGACCGATCGTAGTAAGCCTTCTCATACCACCGAAACTCCGCATCGCGATCGCCAAGCACGTCGTAAACAATCCCGATAAAAACCGGCGCCACATAACGCTGCTTGCCCAGTTGCTCCATCTCGCGCGCGCCGGCAAGTGCCTTCTCTCGATCACCCGCCTTCGCATAACTGATCGCCAGCCCGGTCATAGGAAACGTCGCCTCGGGATTCATCGTCCTCGCCTGCTGAAACTCCTCAATCGCCTGCGAGTATTGCCCCTTGATGTAGTAGCACATGCCCGCCGTCAAATGCGGCACCCAGAATTTAGGAAAAGTCTGCTGCGCCTTCATCGAGATCGACAGACAGCGGTCGTAGTCCCGCTTGAAATACCAATCCCACGCAAGAAACGAATTCACCTCCGGAGAAAGCGGATCAATCGTCAAAGCCTTGTTCATCTCCGCAATGGCGCGGTCTTCATCGCCGGTTGAGGCCAAATATTCCGCGTACTCGTACTGCGTGGTCACGTTGCTCGAGTTCAGTTGCAGCGCGCGCTGAAATTCCTGGTCCGACTCCTTCAGCCGCCACTCGTGCAGCAACACATGCGCCAGCGCAGCATGCCCCTCGGCCAGATTTTCGTCGAAGGCCAGCGCCTTGCGCGCCGCGGCTTCTGCCTTGGGCAGCGCCTCCGCCGGAGCGATTAGCCAATCGGACTCAGTCGTATAAGCATCGGCCAGCCCGGCATAGGCAAGCGCATATCCCGGATCAAGCGCAATCGCGCGATCAAAATAATCAATCGCCTGATGCATCCCAGCGCCGGTGAAAGTAAACTCCGCGTACCGCCCCTCAAGATAATTCCGGTAAGCCTCGATGTTCTCCGTGTAGTGCCGCGCCAGCTCTTTCTTCTCCTGCGCGGCCAGGCTCACCGCCAGCGCTTCGACGACTTTTTCCGAAATCGAATCCTCGACCGCGAAAATGTTGGTGAAATTGTCGTCAAACGTCTGCGCCCACAGCGGATGCCCGTCGCGCACCCGCAGAAGCTGCACCGTCACCCGCAAGCGATCGCCGGATTTCTGAATCTTTCCCGTTAGCAGCGAGTCCACTCCCATTTCGTGCGCCGCGTTCGCGGGATCAGCCTTGGGGTCGGCATAACGAAGACTAACGTCCGTCGGCCGCACCGAAAGCTGATGCAGATTACTCAGCTTGGTAATAATCGCGTCGGTCACGCCAAGCCCAAGATGCTCATCGTCCTCGTTCAGACCCCGGCTCACGCCCTCGCCCGCCGAGAGCGAATGAAACGGCAGCACCGCCAGCGACTGTATCCGCTCCTCGGGTGCGCTCCGCGAAATCTTCCAGGCATACGCCGCGACCACAGCCCCAAGCAGCGCAATTGCCGCCACAACCCACCGTCCATTCGCCGCCGGAGCCGGCAGCGCCAGCGCGCCCGAACCTTTCCCGTCGTCCACTTCCTCCTGAATAATCACCTGCGAAGTAGTCCGCCGCTGCAAAATCAAATCCCCAGCCTCATCCCCGCCCTCGCGCACTTCGCCCACAAACCGATAGCCCTTGCCGGGAATCGTAGCGATGTAACGGTTCTCCCCCGGACTCTCCCCCAGCGCCTTGCGCAGCGCCGAAATGTTCTGCGCCAGATTCACTTCTTCGACAAAGGTGTCCGGCCACAAGGCCTTCATCATTTCGTCTTTGAGCAGGACTCGCTCGCGATTCCGCAGCAGCAACAGCAGCGTCTCAAACGATTTCGAGGTAAGCGCCAGCGTTTCGCCCGAGCGGCTAACCACGCGCCGCGAAGCGTCGAGCTGAAACGGCCCGAATTCGTATAACTCTTTTATTTCTTGTGCCATGAGTCCCGCGAATCACCGAGCCGACCAGCCGTGGAGGGAGCAAAACTAACAAATCCTAAAAGATTTCAACCCCCCGCTCAAGACTTTTAGCGCCCGCCGCGGTCATGCTGCCTCGCACTGGGCCGCGTTTTACACGAGCCAATTGAAGTACGCACGATTCAGAAGCAAGTCATAGAAAGCAGAGAGCCAGTAAAGATGAAGATCCGGAGAGTAACCGCGATTTCGATTCAAACGGACGAAGCCATCCTAGTCCGCCGCGATCGCAATTCCGCTCCAGTGATGTGCAAGCAATGCTCAGCCGCCATGGTCAGTCCAGAAGACGCAGCAGGGCAAATCCAAAGGTCGGTCCGAGACATTTATCGCATGCTCGAAGCCGGCCAACTCCACTTTCACGAAACCTCGGCAGGCGCCGTTTTGGTCTGCCTGGAATCATTGCGCAAAGCCATCCCCAGGCTCGTGTCCAACGCCGGAACAGAAATCAACTCTAAGGAGAAATAGTCATGAGCAGTCTAGCGCCAATTTTTTCCACTCCAGCCATCGTGCGGTTCCGCCGCGGAATGCTGGGCCTAGTCATCGGATGTCTCACCCTGGTTGTTTTCCTGCCAGCCGCCTCCGCGCAGTGCGGATCAGCCCTCACCCATTCCCAGGCAGTCCCTGTGCTGCCGGAGGCGGCCCTGGCCCAATCGCCAAACGCAACCTCCGCCGCCAACAAAGCTTCCAACCCGCCGACCCAGGCCTCCATCGTCGGCCTCTGGCAGGTCAACTTCTTTTCCAGCGGACAAGTCGTCGACGTAGCCTTCGACACCTGGCACAGCGACGGCACCGAGTTGCTCAACGACTACACCAACCCCATCAATGGCAACGTCTGCATGGGCGCATGGACGCAAGCCGACAGCGCAACCTACAAGCTCAAGCACCCGTCCTGGTACTTCGACAACAGCGGAACCCTGCTAGGCACCGAGATGATTCACGAAACCGTCCAGGTAAGCCAGGACAACAACCACTACGCCGGCACCTACCTGATCGACGTGTACGACACCGAAGGCAATCTTTTAGCAACGTTCGGCGGCACCATCAAAGCCTCAAGAATCACCCCGTAGTGGCAAATCGAAAACCGAAAAAAGCGGGAGCCAAACAAAGGCTCCCGTTTTTATTCGAAACCCACCGCAAATCTACAAGCAGAATCTATTCTTGACGCAATGTACTTTACAATATAAAGTACTAAAAATGACAGCTTCCGACGATCCATTCCATACCCGCATCCGCAAGCGCTGGATCCCCCAAGAAATGGCAGTAGCCCCCGCACTCGACCCCACGGCCCAGCCCGGCCCGACAGAAAAAAACTACGCCCTCCTAATCAACCCGTTCTACCCCAAAGACGCCCACGCCAGTTTCGGCAAGCACGTCCTAACGCCAAGCCTCGCCATGACCAGCTTCGCCGCCACCACGCCACCACACTGGCGCGTCCAGTACTGGGACGAAAACCTCCTGGACGGCCGCCCACCATTCCAACCCATGCCCCAACTAGTAGCCATCACGGTGCACCTAACGTTCGCCAAGCGAGCCTATGAACTAGCCGACTGGTACCGCTCCCGCGGCTCCAAAGTCATCTTCGGAGGCCTCCACGTCCTCTCCTGCCCCGACGAATGCGCCCCGCACGCCGACGCGCTAGCTCTAGGCGACGGCGTCCAACTCTGGCCCCGCATCCTGCAAGACGTAGAACAAAATTCCCTGCAACCCCGCTACGCCGCGACTTACGAGAACGACTACTGCGACGATCCCGCGCCGCGCCGCACAATTCTTCCCCGCCACAGTTTTCTCACCACCACCAGCATCATCGCCACCCGCGGATGCCACAACCGCTGCGGCTTCTGCTATCTCGCAACCGACGGCCTCCGCATGCCCTACCGCATGCGCCGCCCCGAACAAGTCGCCGCCGAGTTTCAAGAAAACGGCCAACCCTACGCCGTCTTCATCGACAACAATCTCGGCTCCCGCCGCGACTATCTCCACGCGCTCTGCGCCGCGCTGCGTCCACTCAACAAAATCTGGAGCGCCGCCGTCAGCATCGACGTCACCGACGATCCCTCGCTCATCCGCCACATGGCGCTCGCCGGATGCACCGGAGTCTTCATCGGCTTCGAGTCTCTCTCCGACGACAACCTCGCCGACGCCCACAAAAAAACTCCCAAGACCAGCGACTACGCCCGGCGCGTCCGCATGCTCCACGATGTCGGCATCCAGGTCAACGGATCGTTCGTCCTCGGCTTCGATCACGACCGCAAAGATGTCTTCGCCCGCACCGCCGACTGGATCGAACAAAACCGCCTCGAATGCTCCACCTTCCACATCCTCACGCCCTATCCCGCCACGCCGCTATTCGCACAAATGGAAGCCCAGGGCCGCATCCTCCACAAAGACTGGACCCGCTACGACACCGGCCACGCCGTCTTCCGCCCGAAGCACATGACCCCCGAAGAACTCGAGCACGGCTACGCCTGGATATACCAGCGCCTCTTCTCCCACAAGTCCATCTGGCGCCGCCGCCCCCAGCAACTGCAAGCCATCCCGCTCTATCTGGCCATGTCCTATCTCTACAAGCGCTCCAACCGCTTCTGGCACTTACTAATCAAGCACGACCTAGTAAACCCAGTCTGGAAGCCCCTGGTAGAACTAACCCGCATAAGACACGTCCACTACCGCCGCAAACTTGAGCAACAATCAACAGCAATACCCGCCCCAGGCCAAGTAGTGTCAGCCGGCGTGTAAGGGATTGGGAGCGAGCCTTAGAAGTTAGGTGTTGGAGCCGACACTTTGGAGCGCGTGGATCCGCCAAGCACAGAAATTAGGCCCGAAAGGCCGACTGTCGTTCGCGAGAAAAGTGTGTGGGCGAATAGATCACTACCGACATTTATAAAAGTCACCTTCAGAAATGAATGCAGCTTTTGCTATTCACCGAAGTTTTTCGAATTGCAAGAACGCCGCAAGTGGAACTGACGGTATCCCAAGGAGTCCGCAAGCCGTGTTCAGCGACATTTTTCTTGGCGTATCTTTTGTCTCCTGCGTTACTACCCGGGCATCCTTTCCGTCGTTTCTCAAACGCTCAGCTACTGCAAGAAGATAAGGGTCCGCTTCCTCCACGCCAGCATCTTTGTCTGGGTCTAGGACTTCGGGGACCACCGCTAGGACTTCCTTTACTTCTTGCAAGGAGGGATCTTGAGCGTTGGCTTTGTCCGCGTGCTGACGCGCCCAGAGATACTGAGCATCGGGGGCATTAGGATCGACCGCTCGCTCAAGCTCGTCCACCACCTGTTTTGGGAACAATATCCGATCAGCCGCGACAAGACTGGATAACCCGGCGAATAGAGCACTTCGTTTGTCAACCGCCACGGAGCGGCGAATCTCAATTATCGAAGAGGTGTCGAGAACCCAGATAATTGCCGTGGCAACTCTCACGCGCGGTCCACGCTCGATCCGACGTCAGCCAAAGAGTCGAACGCCGCTTCTGGAATATCCAAGAAATCCACGGCTTGAGAACGGCTGAGAAGGTCGCGTTCTACCGCTGCGACAAGAAGAGAACTCACTCTGTTGCCCAGCTGATCTTCGCGGATTTCGGTCCGATTGCGACCCGTGCCGCCTCCGCCCTTCCGCTTATTGTCTGAAATGGGGGGGATCTGATCGTAGAGCGTCCAATCGGCGGCCCCCAACTCGATGACCCTAATGACAGCAGCCCGCAGACTGACCTTGTACAGGCCTGCAATACTCTTAGCGATAGACAGATTCGTAATTTTGGTCCCTGAATGCCATCCTTTACCGCTTAGTGTTTCCTCCATATCGCTAGCCGGCATAAGAACGGCAGCCGCAAACCGCTCGCACCATCGCTCGATGGGATCGGTCCTGGAACTTGTACTGCGTGGCTCCAAACACGCTGAGCTTGTTCGGGTGACAAGGTGCCCAAACTCATGCAAAAGCGTGAAGATCCTTGCGGATTCATTCCAGGCGCTATTCACTGCAACGATAGGAGCAAAATCGTCCCAAAGAGAAAATCCTTGACTCGAATCGGCACCCAATGAAAACAGAAAAACTAAGTGCCCAGCGGCTTCGAGGCTAGCCCGCCACTCATCAAAGGCAATGGACGGCGTCGGCCAATTTTTCTGCGCCTGGGTGGTAACTGCAAGGGCTCGGCGTGCCTGCGCCGCAACGTCGACAGGGTTGTCACTGACGGATGCGTGGAGCGTCTCCGGCATCTCCAACCCAAGTTCCTTGACGAGCCAGCCGAGGACATCCTGATATCTGGCCGCGCGGCGCAGGTAGCGCCGTTCATTCGGGTTTAAGGCTCGCCGTTGAGAAGCAGAGTGTCTAAATTCGACCGGTAATGGACGATTCTCTGGCGCTGACGGTAGGAGGAGCGCTGCGAAAGGACGATGAAGCTTGGCTGCAAGTTTTCGAGCTTGAGTAAGTGTCGGCTTGCTGTCGCCAGAACCCCAATTATTCAGCAGACTTGAATCAACGCCGAGTGATCGCGCAATCTCGTCGACACTGTATCCCGACTCGTTAATTGCCCAGCGGATAACAGCAGGAGTTACCGGTACTTCGATTGCGCGACCCATCGCATCCGAATTCTAAGCGCATTTCCGGCCCATGTCGAAAATCCTTTCGGCATCCGAATCTCAGTTGTTAGCTGGGAAAACTAAGGTCGCTGTGTGCCAAAATTCGCTACCCAAACGTTTTCCACAGATTTATTTCCCGCAATGTTCACATAACCGTGACTGAGAATTTCAAATCTTCCATACTCCTCGCATAAACAACCAAAGCCAGCTCCCCAAGCCGCACTAAGTCCCTCGGGCTCAAGATTTTGCCCGTAACTGATTGCAGCCCAAGGATCAAACACCATTTCCCCGCTAACCCCAAGATTCCAATAGATCGAGGGGGAGGGGGGATGTACCAGGTTTCAAAGTGCAAGGTGGCAAAGTGACAAAGTGAAAAGGTGACAAGGAAACAACGAGGAGCCGAGTAAGGCCCGCAGGAAACTTTGCCACCTTGTCACCTTGCCACTTTGCCACCTGAAACAAGCTGACAGCTGATAGCTGACAGCCAACCGGAGGTCGAACATGCCCACATACCCACACCGCTGCCAACACATCAAAGTCAACGGCACCCAGTGCGGATCGCCCGCCCTGCGCCGCAACCGTTTCTGTTACTTCCACAAGCTCCATCACGACCAGCGCATCGAACTCAACGCCGATCGCGCGAAGAAGCGCCGCCACGTCGCCATCGACCTGCCCGTCCTCGAGGACGCCAACTCCATCCAGGTCTCGCTCATGCAGATCACGCGCCTGCTAATCTCCGGCGACATCGACACCAAGGTCGCCGGACTCATTCTCTACGCCCTGCAAACCGCCAGCGGCAACCTGCAGCGCACGCGCTTCGAGCCGCTCATCCACGACGTGATTCTCGATCCCTCCAGCGTCGCCGAAACGCCGCTCGACGCCCGCGCGTGGAGTGATTCCGACTTCGAGGATGAAGACGAATCCGCCAACGATCCCTCCGACGGAGTCGATCCCGCCCGCCGCGCCGGCGTCATGAAGGCCGCCGAATTCCTCTACGACTTGGACAAAAAAAACAAAGGCATCCACGGCTTCGCCCCCAAGCCCACTCCTGCCACCGCACCAAAGCCAGTAGCGAAATCAAAACCAGATGCCAAGAAGATCGAGACAAAGAAGGTCGAAGCAAAAACGCCAGAAGTAAGGGCAGCGGAAGTAAAGACGGCGGAAGTAAAGACGGCCGAAACCAAAACGGAGCAAGCGAAGCCATCAGAGAGCAAGATGAAGAAGGCCCCAGCCCGTGAACTCAATCCCGCCGATGTAAGACAACAGCTCCGCCAGCAAATTCTCAAAGAAATGCCAGCCCTCCTAGCCGCAAATCCAAGTCTTCTTACTCGTCCAACCAAAGAATCGCGCGACGGTTCGGCGTGATAGGAGTCGGTGCAGTTTGGCTCTTTACGTAGCGGCGTCATCCTGAGCGGAGCCGCCTTTCAGGCGTAGCGAAGGATCTCCCGCTCAACTGGCCCATCGCGTCAGCCAAGCACGCGCAGTCTTTGAAACCTTGAAACCTGGAACTCACAAAATTCTCTTGACAACTGATACCATGCGACATACAGTGTATCTCGTACACTATATGTCGAACGGTACCCAAAACGGCGCAGAAGTCTTTGAAAACCTTAGGCTTGAACTGCGCCGAGGCTGCTTGACCCTAGCCGTCCTGACCCAATTGCGAACCGAACGCTACGGTTACACGCTCCGCAAGGCCCTGGCAGACGACGGCTTGGAAATAGACGAAGGCACACTCTATCCCCTCCTCCGTCGCCTAGAAAGCCAGGGATTACTAGTCAGCCAATGGCGCGAAGAAGACAAGCGCAACAAGCGCTTTTACCGTCTATCAGAAATGGGCACGACAGTCCTGCAGCAGCTGCTATACGAATGGGGACGAATCAACAGTTCGCTAGAACGCATCCTGCAGGAAGCTTAAAAGTAAGGAACCTTAGGGACAAACGCCATGGAACTTCTCGACAGCTATTTAAGAGCAGTGAGGCGCTACCTGCCGCGCAGCCAGCGAGACGACATAGTCGCCGAGCTACGCGACGAACTTCATCAACAAATCGACACGCGCCAGGAAGAACTCGGCCGTCCGCTGCGCGACACCGAAGAGATGAAGCTCCTCAAAGACTACGGCGATCCCATGACCGTCGCGCGCCGCTACCGCCAAAACGACCGCAGCCTCACCATCGGCTGGGAGCTCATCGGTCCCGAGCTTTTCCCGATGTACCTGATCATTCTCGGATTGAATCTCTCGCTGGCTCTGGGATTCACGGTTCTGATCTTCTTGTATCTCCGCCAGCCGCTCGGACTCTGGGTGCTATTCCGCACAGGCCTGATCCAGGTATTGGTAGTAACGCTGACGTTCACCATTCTGAATCTGATACGCCGCAAATATCCGCAACCGTGGTACTACCCGCCAGCAGAATTGGCCACAATGATTCCCATCGCGCCCTGGTGTTCGATCAGCGGAATTTGTATTTGGTCGGTCTTCTCGCTGTGGTGGACGCTGGTGCCGGTCTACCCAAATCTCTTATTCGGATCCGCAGCCAACAGCCTGGCGCTGGCTCCAGCGTGGCACCGCTTCTTCTGGCCCATCCTGCTCTTACTCGCAGCAGGAATCGCGCAGCGCTCCGTCAACCTCGCGCGGCCCAAATGGAGCAGCCTGCTTCCAATCTCGCGGCTTGTCATCAACGCGGTGGCGCTCGGCCTGCAATATCCGATGATCAAGAGCTTTCCATATGTACTGGTCGCCGGTGCAGCCCCGGACGCGGCTCACGCAAAACAAATTGCAGACGCATTCAACGGCACGATTCTGTGGGGCGTGCTGAGCTGGATGTGGATCTACCACCTAATCAGCGTGGCGATCTACGCGTGGTACAGCGCGCCGCATCTGCGGCGCTGGTTGCAGCGGCGGCATCAAGCCATCCGCATGACGCAGGAGATCAACGGGGTCCTGTAGCACTTTTTCTTTTCAAAAAAACGACACCGACGGCGTGGGCAAACCCGCGCGCCCGGATTAGTACGCCTCGAAACGAACTTGAAAAACGATTCTGAATAAGGAGGACGGAATGAATCGAGAATCTCTCGCAGAACTCTCAGGAGTAAAAAAGCGTTATGGCGCGATCAACGCGCTCGACGGCTTCGACCTCGAAGTGCGGCCAGGCGAGTTGCTGGCGGTGCTAGGCCCAAACGGCGCAGGCAAGTCAACGGCAATCTCATTGCTGCTCGGCCTGCGCGAGCCGGATGCAGGGACAGCGCGGCTGTTCAGAAAATCTCCGCTGCAGATTGAAGTGCGCCGTCGCATCGGCGTCATGATGCAGGAGGTCACGCTCGCCGGGGAACTCAAAGTACGCGAGCACATCGAGTTGATCGCCAGTTATTATCCCGAGCCGCTCGCAATCGAAGAAGTGCTGCGCCTGACCAACACCACCGCCTTAGCCGATCGTCCGTATGGCAAGCTCTCCGGAGGACAGAAGCGGCAGGCGCAATTTGCGCTGGCAATGTGTGGAAAGCCTGCACTGCTTTTTCTCGATGAGCCGACGGTTGGCCTCGATATTCAGGCGCGCACCGTCATGTGGGCCGCGTTGCGGCAGCTGATCCACGATGGCTGCTCAATCGTGCTGACGACTCACTATCTCGAAGAAGCCGAAGCATTGGCCGACAGAGTCGTGGTGATTGCAAAAGGAAAAGCCGTCACTTCTGGAACCGTTGCCGAAATGCGCGCGATTGTCGGACGCAAGCACATCACGTGCTCAACATCGCTCGCGCCCAACATTGTTGCGGCTTGGCCCGGAGTGCAAAGCGTCAATCGCGACCGCGAACGCCTCGAGATTACGGCGAGCGATGCTGACGCGGTTGTGCGGCGGCTCGTCGAATCGGCCGCAGATTTTTCTGGACTCGAAGTCCGCAGCGCCGGACTTGCTGAGGCCTTTACCGAACTCACCCAGACTCATACAGACCAGGAGGTCGCATCATGAGCGCAACCAGTTTGCCAATTTCAAATGTAGGCGCAGCGAGCATGGAAATGTCGAGTGCCAAGCTGTGGCGCGCGTACGCGACCGAAATTAAATTTGAATGCCTGCGCGCGATGCGCGCTCCGGCGTTTTCCATTCCATTTTTATTGCTTCCGATCGTGCTCTACGTTCTGTTCGGCGTTCTGCTGGCGGGCAACATGAGCCACGGCGACCCGACGGTAGCCAAGATCATGTTCGTGAACTGGGCTGTGTTCGGAGTGATGGGACCGGGCATGTTCGGATTCGGCATGTTCGTCGCCACCGAACGCGAGCAGGGGCTGATGACGCTGAAACGTGCTTTGCCCATGCCCTACGGAGCGAACCTGATGGCGAAGCTGGTGATGACGACTCTGTTCGCGCTGATTGTCGTGCTTACGCTGATCGCGGCTGCTGTGGCGATTGGACATCCGGGATTGAGCGTCTCGCAATATTTCGGCATCACGCTGCTTGATGTTGCGGGATCGCTTCCCTTCGGCGCGATTGGGCTGTTCATTGGCACGCGCGCGTCAGGCAAGAGCGCTCCGGCTTTCGCCAATCTTGCTTATCTGCCCTTCATGCATTTGGGCGGACTTTTTTATCCGCTGCCCAAATCGGTGCAGCCGCTGGAATTCATTTCTCCTGCGTTTTATCTGGATAAACTTGGCTTGTGGCTCGTGGGCGCGCCGAATATGGACCGGCTCGCGAACAATATCGGACCTTCCAGTCACGGTGGGCCGCTGCTCTACGCGACGGTTCTGGTGACGATTACAACTCTATTCACGGCGATGTCGATTCGCCGACTGGCCCGCGTGGGATGACCTGCGTAAAACCGTTGGCCACGGATTTACACGGATACTCGCGGATAAGAATTTTGATCGGTGGAAATCTGTGTTAATCCGTGGCCAAGTTTCTTAATCTTTTAATTCGCGAATCCAGATGTTGCGGAAGCGTACGGGAAATTCGTGGTCTTGTAGTTGAAGAGGACCTTTGTCAGGACCCGGCTTGTAGGGCGGCCGCTCACCATGCGCTGTGGGGCCGGTGAGTTCGACGTTGTCTTGCACGAGCAGGCCGTTGTGCAGAACGGTGACGCGCGCCGGATGCGTGAGCTTGCCGTCTTTGAAATGTGCGCGATGAAAGATGATGTCGTAGCTCTGCCATTGCGCGGGCGGGCGCGAGGCGTTGACCAGCGGCGGATATTGTCCGTAGACAGCCGAGGCTTGGCCGTCAGCGTACGTTTGATTTTCGTACGAGTCGAGCACCTGGACTTCGTAGAGGCCCTGCAGAAAGACTCCGCTGTTGCCGCGTTCCTGGCTCTCGCCGTGCGCTGGACTGGGCTCGGCGAACTCGACGTGGAGCTGGCAGTCTCCGAAGGAATCGCGGGAAGAAATGTTGCCGGTTCCCGGCGCCACTTCCATGTAGCCGTTTTCTACTTTCCATTTTGCGGGTTTGTTGTCTTTGTCGACCCAGCGAGAGAGATCTTTGCCGTCGAAAAGCACGGTGGCGTCTGATGGCGGCGTTCCGGCTTTGTCTTGCGTACTTGAGGTTCCGGGCTCGACGATCGGCGGGAGCGGACGGTTAGGGTCGTGGATTTTCCATTTCATTTCGGCTTGAGAGAAAGAGAACGTTGCCGACAGGATTACAGCGAGAATCAAGGGGAAGGTAAGTCGCATAGTTGCGTGACCTCGCGGACGAAATCTCGCGTCACATCATACAGAAGTTCGCGGAGAAAAATTGCCATCGAGAGAAAATGGTCGCTCCATGCTCTACTGGTGAGCGATGGAGCGCCCTGCGGGCGTCACCGCGATCGGAATTTATTATCTTTTGGCTGGCGCCTACGGCTGCGCTTTCGCGGCGTTGAAGCTGACTACTTCCTTTGATTTGCCCGTTCGAGCGCCGCTTTGGAATGAACTGGAGTTTTATGGGGAATGGTACGCGCTTGTTTTCGGCATCTTGTGGTGCATGATCGGTTGGGGACTTCTTAAGTTGCAGCGCTGGGCTCGCTGGCGGGAATGCTGGGCATGGTCCCGGCGATTTTCTTGCTGGTCGCGCCGATTTCGATGGTGAAGATTGGAGTGCGGCTGCTTTGGTATGGGCTGCTGATTGCGCTTCACGCTGGGGCGGGATTTTATTTGGCTCAGGCGCCGACTGCGCTGGAGGCGTTCGAGAAGAAATGAAGGGTGTTATAACGAACGCCGAAGTTCACGGAGTCCGTTAAGAAACTCGTCTTCCGCCCCTACGGGGCTGGATGACTTCGCGCTCTGACCCATGGCTTACGCCATGGGCTGCACTCTTTCGCCGCTTCGCGGCTTGCGAGCGTGCAGTTCATCCCACCGTGGCGAGACTGCCGCCGAGTTTCTGAACAAGTACTACGCTGGCGGACGGTTGTCTCCCCGGGATTCGTTTTGGGGAGATCCCTCCCTACGCCTGAAGAACGGCTTCGGTCGGGATGACGCCCTAGGGTGTGCGTGATGTCATGCGTCTGTTGCAGCTCTCACTCCTTTTTTTGGGCTACTTTTCTCGGCTGCGTTTTCTGCGCTGTCAGCAGACGCGGGCGCGGGCACCCGCGCCCCATTGATCAGGCTCATCGATCAGGTCTGGTTCGGGAACTAGCGTTTGGTTTTTGCTGGTTCTTTTTCTCCTACTCGTTGTCCCACTCGCTTGCTGACTTCGAACTTCATCTTTCCCTTTTCTGCGTCGACCACTACGTGGTCGCCGTGGAGGACTTGGCCGTCTAGAATTTTCATTGCTAGCGGGTCCTGCACGAATTTTTGGATCGCTCGTTTGAGCGGCCTTGCTCCGAAGTTTGGGTCGTAGCCTTGGGTGAAGAGCAGATCTTTCGCAGAGTCGGTTAACTCTAGCGAAATTTTGCGATCGGCTAACAGGCGGCGGACGTCTTCGAGGCGCAGTTCGATGATCTTTACCAGCTGGTCTTTGCCCAGCGGGTGGAAGACGATGATGTCGTCCACGCGGTTCAGGAATTCGGGACGGAAGTGGGCGTGGAGCTGGGTCATTACTTGCTCCGATGCCTTTTCAAACTCTGCTTCCGAACGCAAGCCTTCGGCTTGCAAGAATTGCGAGCCGATGTTTGAGGTCATGATGATGATGGTGTTCTTGAAATCTACTACTCGGCCTTTGCCGTCCGTTAAGCGGCCGTCGTCCATCATTTGCAGCAGGACGTTGAAGACGTCGGGGTGCGCTTTTTCGATTTCGTCGAAGAGCACGACCGCGTAGGGCCTGCGGCGGACTTGTTCGGTGAGCTGGCCGCCTTCTTCGTAGCCGACGTATCCGGGAGGCGCGCCGATTAGGCGGGCTACGGAGTGCTTCTCCATGTACTCGGACATGTCGATGCGCAGCATGGCGTGCTCGTCGTCGAAGAGAAATTCGGCGAGGGCGCGAGCTACTTCAGTTTTTCCGACACCCGTTGGACCTAGGAATATGAATGAGCCGATCGGGCGCTTGGGGTCGCTTAGTCCGGCGCGCGAGCGGCGAATGGCGTTGGCGACGCGTTCGAGTGCGGCGTCCTGGCCGACGACGCGCTGGCGCAGGCGCTCTTCCATGGTGAGGAGTTTTTTAACTTCGCCTTCGAGCATCTTTGAGACCGGGATGCCGGTCCACTTGGAGACGATGCGGGCGATGTCTTCTTCGTCGACTTCTTCTTTGAGCATGCGCTGCTTGCCGCCGCTCTCCATTTGCTTAGAGAGTCTGGCGAGTTCCTGCTCGGCTTGGGGAATCTTGCCGTAGCGGATTTCCGCGACTCGCTCGTTGTTGCCTTTGCGCAGTTCGCTTTGCTCTTCGACTTTCAGTTTCTCGATCTGTTCTTTCAGTTCGCGGATTCGGGCAATGAGATCTTTTTCTTTTTTCCAGTTCGCTTTCAGCGTGTTGGATTTCTCGCGGATCTCGGCGAGTTCTTTTTCGATCACTCCTAACCGCTCTCTTGAATTCGGATCGTCTTCTTTCTTTAGCGCCTGCTTTTCGATTTCCAGTTGCGTGGCGCGGCGTTCGAGCTGATCGATGTCGGTCGGAAGAGAATCGATCTGGATGCGCAGCGACGCTGCGGCTTCGTCGACCAGGTCGATGGCTTTGTCGGGCAGAAAACGGTCGGAGATGTAGCGGTGCGAAAGCGTGGCCGCCGAGACGATGGCGGAATCTTTGATGCGGACGCCGTGATGCACTTCGTACTTCTCTTTCAGGCCGCGGAGGATCGCGATGGTGTCTTCGACGTTGGGCTCGCCGACGAAGACAATCTGGAAGCGGCGCTCGAGGGCCGCGTCTTTCTCGATGTACTTGCGATATTCGTTGAGCGTGGTTGCGCCGATGGCTCGCAGTTCTCCGCGGGCGAGCGCGGGCTTGAGCATGTTGGAGGCGTCGATGGCGCCTTCGGCCGCGCCGGCGCCGACTAATGTGTGCAACTCGTCGATGAAGAGAATTACTTGGCCGGACGAATCTTCAATTTCTTTTAGAACCGCTTTGAGGCGGTCTTCGAATTCGCCGCGATACTTTGCTCCGGCGAGCATGGCTCCGAGATCGAGCGCGACTACGCGCTTGTTCTTCAGAGCTTCCGGTACATCGCCAGAAATTATGCGCTGGGCGAGGCCTTCGACGATTGCGGTCTTGCCAACACCAGGTTCGCCGATCAGCACGGGGTTATTTTTCGTGCGCCGCGAGAGTACCTGCACCACGCGACGGATTTCTTCGTCGCGTCCGATGACCGGATCGAGTTTGCCGCGGCGGGCCTGTTCGGTGAGGTCGCGGGCGTAACGTTCGAGCGCCTGGTATTTGGCTTCGGGATTCTGGTCGGTGACTTTTTGCGATCCGCGGACGACGGTTAGGGCTTTGAGGATTGCGTCATAGGTTGCGCCGTGTGCGGCTAGCGTTTGCTGGGCCGCGTCGCGCTTGAGATGCGTGATGGCTAGCAGCAGGTGCTCGGTGGAGACGTACTCGTCTTTGAAGTTGCTGGCTTCTTTGAAGGCCTGCTCGAGCAGCTTGTTGACTTCGTTGGAGAGCGTGGCCTGCGCGGATTCGCCAGAGACTTTGGGGAGCTTGTCGATCTGGCTGTAGACTTCGCTCAGCACGGCCTGCGGGCCGATGCCGATTTTTTCCAGCACCGGGGGAACTATGCCTTCTTTGTCTTCTAGCAGCGCGGCCAGGAGATGCAGCGGCTGCAGCTCGGGATTGCCGTGCTCAGACGCTAGCTGGCTGGCGCGCTGGACGGCTTCCTGGGCTTTTACGGTGAATTTGTCCCAACGGATGGGCATGGGAACCTCGATTTCGTAATTGTAGAATTTGGTAATTGAGTAATTGGAAAACGTTTTGTTGGAAACGGTTTCAAATTGCTCGATTGCAATACTCCGCAATTCCAAAATAAACAGGAGGCGGTCACCTCTGCCGCCTCCCGTGGACCCTCAGGGGCTAAAGCCCCGGTTTCTTCTGGCCGGTTACGGCACGACTGAAGTCGTGCCCTTCCCGTTCATCTTGGACGCGGCCCTGAAGGGCCGCTCTTCCACGGTCGATCACGCATGTGTTCGCTTGCGCGCAGATGCGCTCGGCTTCGCCATCGCGGGACGGGCGAGGCCGCCCGTCCCCACACGGTCATTGCTTGGCCCTTTCGCACTGCAACCTTACGCGGCTTTGCCGGGGCCTTTTGCTTCCAGGGTCTTCTCAGTGCCGACGTTGACCTTGATCTGCTTGGGCTTGGCTTCGGCTTTCTTGGGCAGCGTGATCTTCAGGACGCCCTTGTCGTAGTTCGCCGAAACTTTTTCGGTGTCCACGGTCTGGGGCAGGGTGAAGTTGCGGGTGAAGCTGCCGTACTGACGCTCCACACGGCGATAGTTCTCTTCTTTCTCTTCCTTTTCGATCTTGCGCTCGCCGTGCACAGTGAGAGTGTTGTTCTCCACGCGGACGTCGATATCTTTCTCGTCGATTCCGGGCACTTCGATCTTCAAGGTGACCTTGTGCTCGTCTTCGTAGACGTCGACGGCGGGGGCAAAGCTGGAGGTGGTGAGAGATTCGTCGCGGTCACCTCCGCTGTAGGAATCGCGGAATACGCGGTTGATGCGGTCCTGCAGGGTGGCAAATTCGCGGAACGGCTCCCAACGGGTTAATACGGTCATGGCTACTTCCTCCTTCAGAAATTTAGTTTGGTCAGAGACTTTTTGAATTTCGCGACTGGCCTGGGAGTCGATCCTCAGGCGCTGTCAAGCAATTAGACGCGTAATTAGCGCAAAAGAATCATAAAAGTTGAGCGTAGTATTGTCAATATACAAAATATGCTTGTTTTTCTTTAACTTACATGCGCGACGATGCACTTCAGGTAGGCGGTTTCGGGCACATTCAGCAGCGTGGGGTGGTCTTTGGACTGGCCTCGGACCTCGATCAGGCGCAGCGTGCGGTGGGCGTCGAGGGCGGCTGAGCCCAGCATGTCGAAGAAATCTGCCTGCCCCACGTGATAGGAGCACGAGCAGGTGACGAGGATGCCGCCGGGGCGAAGCATCTTTAGGGCGCGCAGGTTGAGTTCTTTGTAGCCGCGTAGGGCGGAGTCGAGGTCGCGCTTGGTTTTGGCGAAGGCGGGCGGGTCGAGGACGATGGTGTCGTAGTGATGGTTGGACGATGCGTAGTCTTTGAGGAGGTCGAAGGCGTTGGCTTCGATCCACTCGATTTCTTTTTTGATCTGCTTTTTGTTGAGGTCGGCATTCTGGTCGGCAACTTCTAGCGCGGGGCGGGAGCTGTCGACTCCGGTGACTTGGTCGCAGGCCCGGGCGAGGTGGAGGGCGAAGCCTCCCTGATAGCAGAAAACGTCGAGGGCTTCGCCGTGGGCGTATTGCGCGGCGGCGGCGTAGTTTTCGCGCTGATCGAGAAAGGCTCCGGTTTTTTGGCCTTCTAGCGCGTCGTAGTGGAATTGGATTCCGTTCATGGTGAACGTTGTGGATGACTTTTTGCCTTGCAGCAGGGCTGATGGGCGCAGCGGAAGAGTTTCCAGTTCGCGAACACGAGGGTCGACTCGTTCGACGATGGCTGCTGGGTTCAGGCGTTGCGTCAGTTCAGAGAGGACGGTTTCGCGGATCGGTTCGGCGTCCGTTGCTTGGGTGAGAATTTGGAGCGAGAGGATCTTGTTGTAGCGGTCGACGATCAGGCCGGGTAGAAAGTCGGCTTCGCTGAAGATGAGGCGGTAGGCGTTGGTGTCGCGTACGATTTTTTCGCGGTAGTTGATGGCGTCGGAAATTCTTTGGCGGAGGAGTTGGGGAAAGTCTGCTACCGGATCGTGCGAGATCAGGCGAATCGCGATTTGCGAGGAGCTGGAGTAGAGCGCGGCGCCTAGCGGCCTGCCGCGGTGATCAGTGACCGTGACCAGGGAACCGGGTTCCACGCCGTCGGCGCTTGCGATGTCGGAGCGGTAGACCCAGACGTGACCTTGCTTCAATCGTGTGGCGCCGCGGGGCGAGAGCTTCACTTGAGTTAGAGCCGTGAAACCGGGAGTTGGGGGCATAGAGCCATAGTAATGCCGAGGCTTGGCTAGGGGGAGTGCGGGCGGAGTGCAATGATGAACTAGTGAGTGTGTGGCCTGCCATCTTCATTGGTATTGAAATCGAAAATGGTGGCGACGTTGGGGTGATTGAGCCAAGACAGGGTGAGTGCCTCGCGCCGAGAGCATCGGCGTTTGGACGAGAGTATGTTCTTCTGGCGAGATTACGGGTTCACGTAAACGTCGCCGAAACGTGCGGTGATCGAAGCGAACGGTCGGGGCTTCGTGGTGCAGTGGGGAACGTCGCCAAACACGAAGAAGCTTTTGTCGGCGTTTCCGGGGGGAAAACTGTCCGGCACCGTGTACGGTACAGCGATCGGGGGATTATTGTTCAAGCGAAAAATAAACTGATGATTGTTCTGATCCCAAATTGCTGCAAGTGTGTTCGTTCTTCCAGCCATTACAGGGCCGAGGTCCTGAAACGAGAGCGTCGTTTGGCCATCGCACTCCGCGTCCTGGCACTGAGAGACGGACCCTCCCACATCGAGACCTCCAGTCCGGGAGAAACGAGTAACGCCGATCGAGGCCACTATGTCACCGGTTTGGCCGTTCGTTGCCCCTGTGGGGTTGAAGTAGTCCCCGAAGAAACCGACCGTGCCGAAAGAGGGATTGCTCCCGCAATCGACCACTTGAACTTCATCGACCGAGAGAGTGAACGAGACAGCTTTCAGTTGGCTGGGTTTAGCAAATCCGAGGCCGAATCCAATTCCGCTTGATCCGTTGTTGTCTGTGATCGCGGAGTAATTCGTCTGCGAAATTCGCAAGCTGCGGTCCTCTTCTTCCCCGACTATTCCGACGCTCACCTCGCGTCGGTCTTTGTCGCTGCCGGGGGCAAGCGAAGCCTTCTCCCCGACCCATTTTGAGGGGTCAATTCGCTTCGACCTGAAATCATCGTAGAGCTTCGTTTGAGCGATACTGCTGCTCGACAAACCAAGCGTCAACCACATCAGGGCCAAACTCACAGTCGCCCACCGAGTCTGCGTACACATGTGTACCTCCCCCGAAGGTCCTATTCTGACCAATAGCACAAACTCGCAAAGGTCAGGAGGTTGCTATTTTTCAGTCCTTATTCTCCGGCTTTCCTTCCGAAGTGCCAGATCGCCGCGACCTTGAACTCGACTACCGAATAGTGGCGGCCCGTCTCGATCGTGATAGGGTTGCGAACATCGTCAAAGCTGCCGTACGCATATCCCACCATCGGAGCGAGCCCCAGTCTCTCGCTAAAACGAACCTCGTATCCCGCACCCCCTGTCCAGGACCATCCTGTACCGCCCGATTCTACGGGGCGATTGTTTTGATACATCGCGAGACCGCCCCCGCCGCGGATGAACAGGGGGATCTTGCGTGCTGGGAAGACGTCAATTACGCCCAACACATTGCTCACACTTTCGCCAACGGTCGGGTCGTTCAGGTTGGACGCTTGGAGCAGCCAGCCGTCTATCTCCAGCCCAACGCGGGCTTGGTGACCCAATCTGTGACCGCCGAGAAAGCCAAGCGCGAAGGTTGGCGTCCGGTTGCGGTGAATTTGGTCGGAGGCAAGGCTGAGCTGCCCCTCTCCAATTTCGGCTCCGGCCCACCACGCCCGGAGATTTTGATCTGCCTGCGCTTGAGTCGGCTTAACGCCGAGAGTGGTCATTCCGATGAAGATCAGTGTCGCGAGCGCCTGGCGCATTTCGTCACCCCTGTTCTTCCTCCAGCGCTGTCCCATCGGGTCGGCGAGGTTTTTCCACCTTCCGGTAGTGGCCAGGCTTGAGCCCGGTCCAACCTGCGGGGCGGGATGCCTGATTTCGCCAATGACCACACAACAACCGGCGCGACAATCAAAGTTTGGGCCGGCTCACAGAAAAAGCCGAGTCCGGTGGGACCGCGTTCTGCAGGAGGCCACAAGATGAAGGAATCCAACTGCTAGTTGACAGGAGCGTGGCTAGTCTTGTCAGTGACGCGCCGCACACAGCGCCGCCTGCGAACCTTCCAACCGGACTGTCGAAACATCCTAATTACGCTCATGTTCCGACTACTTTCAAACGCTTCAGATGTGAACTGAATCGAAGGAAGTCGAAATTTGAGTGAAATCGCCTGTTAACAACAGTTATACGGGACGCATTTTGAAAAGAAAAATGCCGCCCCGAGATGGGGCGGTGTAGAGTCATGATCCGGACGTGATTACGGCATGCTCTCGTAAATATCGGACACCAGATTCGCACACTGTAAGACAGCGGCGCCGCTAATATTCATGGCACCGGCAATTTGCGATCTGGAATCACAGAACAAATCGACCTGATTCGCGCTGATTGTCGTCAAAGGACTGCTGCTGTACACCGTCGCGGTGGAACCGTTGACCACGACCAGACCTCCGTGCTGGCTTCCGGTAATGCTGGAGCCGGCCAGGTTCGCGTGGGAATTGTTGCTGACCACGACACCTTGCCCATGGCTGCTTGTGATCACCAGGCTCGCGCCGGCATCGAGGGATGATTCGTTCTGTACCAGGATTGCCCCGGTATCCCATCCGTACGTTTGTCCGGCACCGACGATGTGCAACTTGGCAGTGCTGATGTTCAGGGACGAGTCATTGGAAACGACCACACCGTTGTAGTTGATCCCTGGCGAATTGTTCATGAATACGTCGCTAACCGGACTGGTGGCGTCGTAATAAACCAGGTCAACGCTTCCGTTGGCACCTACGGTGATGCCTTGCTGCATTTCGCGGATGGTGCTGCCCTGCATGGTGACATGACCGGACGAGACGGTGATGCCAGCATAGAAATTGGAGTCGGAGGCTCGCTGGAAGGAGCAATCCTTGATGTGAACGTCGGATTTGTCCCACGCGGCCAGGGCGGCGTATCCGCCGGATATAGTGATGGTGACGCCGTTGACGAAGACTTGGCTGGCATCAAAGACGACGATTCCCCAGGGACCGTCGATGGCTAAGTTCTGCAGAATAACGTCGGTGCTCCCATATCCCACGGCAATACTGCTGAACGCTGTCGGCAGGGAGTGAAAGGCAAGGCCAGAGATGGTGACGCCTCGCGAAGCGTAGATGGACAGCACGAAGACGAGGGGCGTAGGCGGGGTGATACTGGGCTGCTGCAGCGCGGCACCTTTTGTACCGTTGATGGTGAGCTCTTCGAACCCGTCAATCAGAACGTACTCGGCGCAGGTTCCTTTGACCCAGACAGTGTTCGGGGTGTTCTTGTTGAGAGTAGAGAGAGCTTGGCTCAAGGATTGGCCGGCATCGCAATTCACCACAATCGATGTCGCCATGGCCAGAGTACTGGCAAAGATAACCGCTAACAAAGCGAGGATTCGGCGCATAGGTGATGTCTCCTAACTGGACCTGGGAATCGGGGCCGTCCGCCTCAAGGGGCGAGCGTCTGAACGGAGGGATGCTCTTCGAGGAGGCGAGAAAACTTACCGGTCCAGTGTCAGCGCGAGGGGGTACGGTTGTCAGTGATGAGGGTCACGTCTTTGAGCCCCTCGGGACAGAGATGTGAGCTAGTGCGTGTCATCAGCGCCGACATCAGCCATCGTCAGTGATGAGCGGTACTCGGGCGAGACACACATAGACGGGATGAGTGACGAAAAATCTCGATTACGCTCAAAACGTACTTTAGCCCTTCTCACACACCGCTGCACCACATACGAAATTAAGACAAATTCTTTACATGCTGTAGATTTGCCGCGCGCGGCTGCCCGATAACATCTGAGGATGAGGACACTTTTTCATCCGCTTGTGCGAGTTGGGGCATGGTGACGGCCGCCAACTCTTCTGTACTTGTCTCGGTTCGCACCAAGCCTTCTCTGGTTGCTGCTTCGCTGGTTGCTGCGCCGTCTCCCCGGCTGGTTTCGGTCGATGTGCTGCGTGGACTTGTCATGGTGCTCATGGCGCTGGATCACACGCGGGACTTTTTCACCAATCTGCGATTTCCTCCGGAGGATTTGGTGCATACGTCCGGGGCGCTTTTTTTCACGCGCTTCGTCACTCACTTTTGCGCGCCGGTATTTGCGTTTCTGGCGGGCACGGGAGCGTTTCTGTCGACGCGGCGGGGCAAGTCGATTTCGCAGCTGTCGCGGTTCTTTGTCACGCGCGGCCTGTGGCTGGTGCTGCTTGAACTCACCGTGGTCGACTTTGCGTGGGGATTTGTGCCTTGGGCACACGGCGGCGTGATCTGGATTCTGGGGTGGAGCATGGTGGCGATGGCGCTGATCGTGCGCCTGCCGGTGCGCTGGATCGCCGGACTCAGCCTGGGCATGATTGCCACGCACAATCTGCTCGACCGCGTGAATCCGGCGTGGTTTGGGAGGTTCGGTTGGGTGTGGGTTCTGCTGCACACGCCCGCGCGCATTGCGCTGACCGCTCATTTCGCATTTTCGGTGCGCTACGTTCTGATCCCATGGGTCGGAGTGATGGCAGCTGGTTTTGTTTTCGGATCCCTGTTGTCGCGGCCCGACCGGCGCAAATGGATTTTGACGATCGGCATTGCAGCCACCTCGCTGTTCTTTGTGCTACGCGGATTCAATTTTTACGGAAACGGGATCGCCGGGTTGCCTTTTGGGTATCCGCGTTCTGCCGGACCTTGGAGCGTTCAGCCGACACTTTCGTTGACGCTGGTTTCGTTTTTCAATGTGCTGAAGTATCCGCCATCGCTCGACTATCTGATGATTACTCTCGGGCTTTCGCTCATCCTGCTTGGATTGCTGGATGGAACCACGGCGGAACGCGGATTCGCGCGCATTCTGATGGTGTTTGGGCGAGTTCCGCTTTGCTACTACGTGCTTCACCTTTATGTCATTCATTTGATGTCGATCGTGGTGTCGCTGATCTTTCATCAGCCGGTTTGGTATGGCACGGTGATTGCGGACTTTGCGCAGCGACCTGCGGGATATGGTCATGGGTTGCCGTTTGTGTATGCGATGTGGATTGTTGCCGTGGGTCTGCTCTATTTTCCGTGCCGGTGGTTTATGGAGTTTCGCGGGCGGCATCGGGATTGGGAGTGGCTTAGTTATTTGTGAATGGGGCTTTGGCGGGGCTTTTCGCCGGGCGGACGAATGCGTCCGCGGTTCCATGAATTGTTAGCTGGCGGCTTGTTCGGTGGGTTGGGCTTCTGGCTTGGCGGCGGGGCGGGCGGCCATTTCGTGGCGAGCTAGATCGAGATCGGCTTGCAGGGCGTCTAGCACTACCATGGGCGCCTCTGTTCCCCAGGCTTCGAGTTCGTCTTCGCTCCAGCTGCCGTTGAGGCGCATGGCGCCGGTGATGTCTTCCGGGAAGGCCTGGCGGTAGTCGCCTTCGCGGGTGAGAATGTCGCCGGTCAGGCGTCCGGTGTGGATTTCATAGACGCGGCGCGTGGCCTGGCCGCCCGCGTTAGTCAGGCAGATGTAGACTTCGCCGGCATCGGCGTATTCCGCGCGATAGTACCAGGCTTGTTGCGCGTCGATTTTTGGATGATGGCGCTTGGGGCGATGAATCGTCTCTTTCTTCTCGACGAGTTCTTCCTTGGGATTGAAATAGAGAACGCGCTGGCATGAGTCGCAGAAGACGATGTGATTGCCGGAGCGAATTTCGTTGTAGGTCTGCGGGCGCAGCATGACCTGGCAGCCCATGCATTTGTGATCGCGCACTTCGGCGATGCCGCTGCCACGGAATTTGCTGACGCGCTCGTAATGGCGGAGCAAATCTTCTTCGACTCCGCCGCGCAGCTGCTCGCGCTTGGCGCGCTCTTCGGTGAGCAGCTTTTCGTCGACCGCGGTGCGCTGGCGCGCTTCTTCTTTTTCCTTCTCGATCTCGGCCGTTTCTTCTTTCAGCTCCGCCTGCGCCGCTTTGACTTCTTTGTCGCGGGTGTCGGCGTTGACCATCAGCTCGAGAATCTTATCTTCGTTTGCGGCAATTTCCTTTTCCGCAAACTGGATCTCGTGCAACAGCGCCTTGTATTGCTCGTTGGTTTTTACGTCGAGGGACTGGTCGCGGTATTTCGAAATTTTGCCGCGCAGATCGCCGATCGCGGTGTCGTATTTGCGGCGGTTGGCTTCGTCGGCTTTGACGGCGGCCTGGGCCTTTTCGAGCTGGGCTTTGTGGCCGGCGAGCTGCTGCTCGATTGTGGCTATGCGTTTGGGGAATTGGGCGATTTCGTCCTGCAGGCGGCGGATGTCCTTATCCACCTCTTGCAGCTTCAGCAGGTTTTCGATGTCAGGAAGCATTCCGCATTGGGACTACCTCGATTTTAGCATGTGCACCGTGCACGCCGGGTGGGGTGCGGTGTACACTCGTTCGTTTGCTGATCGTTCCGCGTACGATCCGCTGTAATTTCTTGCCTGAGAGGGATTTCGTGAAAAAAACTTTATTCTCCGCTTGCCTTGCCGTGCCTGCGATTTTGATTCTTGCCGCCATTCCGTCTGCTGCGCAGACTTCTCCCACCAAGCCTCTGACGATCGAGTCAATGTTCCAGCCTGGCGGCCTCGCCGGTCGCGGCCCTGAGACCCTGGAGTGGAGTCCCGATGGAGGCAAGCTGACTTACGTGCAGCGCGAGGGAGAAAAAGGCGAACTGTGGTATGCCGATACGGCGACCGGAGAGAAAAAAGTTCTGGTGAGCGCGGCCAAGCTGGCCTCGCTCGATCCCGACGTGAACAAAGTGAAGAACGAGCGGGAGAAAGAACGGCTCACTCGGTATCACGTCGCGGCATATTTGTGGGCGCCGGATTCGAAGCATCTCATCTTCGATTCGCAGGGACAGCTCTGGCTCTATGATCTTGCCTCTGAGACCGCGATACAGTTTACGTCTGCGTCCGATCCGAGCGGCGATCCCAAATTTTCTCCCGACGGCAGCCGCGTGGCCTACACGCGCAAACACAATCTCTACGTTCGGCCGGTGAGCGGCAAGAGCGAGCGGCAGCTTACCAAAGACACGGGCGACAACTTTTTCAACGGCGATATCGATTGGGTCTACGCGGAAGAGTTGGGCGTGCGCAGCAACTATTTCTGGTCGCCGGATAATCGCAACATCGTCTTCCTACACATGGACGAGACCAACGTCCCGACCTATCCCATCACGGATTGGATTCCGACGCATCCGACTGTTGATCAGGAAAAATATCCGAAGGTTGGCGATCCCAATCCCGTGGTGAAGCTCGGCGTGGTCGATACCGACAATGGAAAAACGAAGTGGCTCTCGCTGACCAGCGACCCGGACACTTACATTCCGCGCTTTGGTTGGGTGCGCGACGGCGTGGTGTGGGCGGAGGTGCTGAACCGCAACGAAGACAAGATGGATTTGCACTTTGTGGACGTGAAGTCGGGAAAGTCGCGCATCGTGCTGACGGAAACGACGCCCGGAGCGTGGATCGATTTCGAGCACAATGAAGTGCGGTTCCTGAAGAACGGAAAATTCGTCTGGCCGAGCTGGCGAGACGGCAACATGCATCTTTATCTCTACAGTTTTGACCAGCAGAATCCGATGGCGGCCGACGCGAAGCTGGAAGTGCAGCTGACTAAAGGCGAGTACGAAGTGCTGGGCGTGGATGGGATCGATGAATCGGCTGGAACGTTGTTTTACGCGTCCAACCAGGGCGACCCGCGGCAGCGGCAGATTTTTTCGGTGAAGCTGGATGGCTCCGGCGAGAAGCAGCTAACGACTGAAGAGGGCGAGCACTACGCCGACTTCAGCGATGACGGCAAGCACTACACGCAAAGGTTCGCTGGGCCGCAGAGCACGCCTGGCATCGCGTTGTGCACCGTGGGCGGATCGTGCAGCGATGTGTGGAAGGGGCAGGATGAAGTTGCGGAATACGGATTGCGTGCGCCGAAGCAGCTTGAGTTCAAAGCCGACGATGGAACGATTTTGTATGGGCGGCTCCTGCTGCCACCCGATGGCGCGGTGAATGGGAAGATTCCGCTGATCATCGATATCTACGGCGGGCCGGCAGCGCAGATGGTCACGAAGAGTTTGCCCAGCGCGTTTGACGAAATTCTTGCGCGCAAGGGATTCGCGATTTTCGCGGTCGACAATCGCGGGACGCCCGGCCGCGATAAGAAATTTCAGACCGCGATCCGGCATGAATTCGGCGCGATCGAATTGAAAGATCAGCTCACGGCGCTCGATCAACTATTGGCGCAGTATCCGCAAATTGATGGCAGCCGCGTCGCGATCTGGGGCTGGTCGAACGGCGGATCGATGACTCTCTATGCGATGACGCATTCCGACCGCTTCAAGGCCGGAGTGGCCGTTGCTCCTGTTACCGATCAGGTGAACTACGATTCCATCTACACCGAGCGCTACATGGGCCTGCTGAAAGAGGACAAGGAAGGCTATGAGCAATCTGATGTCACCCGCTCAGCCGACAAGCTGCACGGCGCGCTGCTGCTGGTGCACGGCACGAGCGACGACAACGTGCACTTCCAGAACAGCATTCAGATGATCGACGCGCTCATTCACGCGGGCAAACAGTTTCGGCTGATGATCTATCCCAACAAAACGCACAGCATCTCCGGCAAAGACGCGCGCGTGCATCTGTTCACGATGATTGAGGAGCATTTTGAGCGGGAGTTGAAATAAGGCGGAGAAAAGACTTAAGACGAATTGGAAAATGCGATGTCATCCTGGCGAAGCGCATTTTGCGGAGCGAAGGACCTATGCGACTCGCCGCAGCGGTGACGCTTTCTACAACTCCATAGGTCCTTCGGCGCGCACAAAACGCGCGCCTCAGGATGACAAGGTTTATTTCTTGTCTTTCTTCGTGCTTTCCTTCGAAGTGGAACTCTCCGATTTCTTCTCGTCCTTTTTCGACTCTTTCGAGTCCTTCGAGTCTTTGCTTCCGCCGTCGCTGGATGAAGCTGAGGACTTCTTCGCGTAGTCGGTTACGTACCAGCCTGATCCTTTGAACTGGACGGCCGGCGCGGACACGACTTGCTCGACGGCTCCGCCGCACTCAGGGCACTTCTTGATGGGTTTGTCGGAGAACTTCTGGATTTTCTCGAAGCGGTGACCGCACTTTTTGCACTTATATTCGTAAAGTGGCATGAGTCTCAAACGATTTTAGGGACGAATGCACGCCGCGTCAATTTTGCGTGGCGCTCTAATGCGGTCGCGGCAGCACGCTGACCGAAGTGCAACCGGAGCAGGGACCGCCTTTGATGTAGCGATAGAAGCGGGGGCGCCCGCGTCCGCTCCAGTACGGCGATTGATAGTCATCCGTCGCCGGCCCCACGCTCATAAAGCTGAAGAAGATGTGACGCGAAGGCCGCACTACAATGCCCGCGTGTCCCCGCCACACAATCAGGTCTCCGGGCTGTGGCTGACTCACACGGTGAAACCCCTCAACTCCGGCATACAAATCACTCGAACTGGCATAGGCGTAGGGAAAACCTGCTTTTTGATAAATCGCGTGCACCAGGTGGGAGCAGTCGTGACCACCCCTCACGCGGACCCTGGAATCGAGCGCAGCCGCAATCACCGCCAAACCATCGTCCTCGCTGAGAGTCCTTTCCATTTTTTGAGCATTGTGAGCCGTTGTCTGCGCCGAAGCTGCCGGCGGTGCGGCACTCGCGCACGCCGCTAGCCCATAACAGAAGATCACCACCCGCAGCCTGATCGAGATCCGCACCGTCCAATTTTGATGCGTTTTCATTTCCAAAGGAGGTTACGTTTGTGCACGCCCCGACCGCCACGCGCCATTGCCACGTACCTAAAGACTGCAACTACTTTCCGAGCAGCCGTTTGGGCGCGGTGTTGCACCAGGCCGCCTGCAAAGCCTTGGCCAGCGCATCCTTTTTCGCTTTCTGAAGCACAACGCTCGTCGCCCCCCGCCGTCCCCAGGCGCCTTTGACGGGGATGAACGCGTCGGGATAATCCTTCGAGAAGTAGTGCTGTTCTTCCGGCGAAAGCTTGACCATGCCGCGGGTTTTGTCGGGATAGCCAAGCGTGGCAAAGATCTTTCCGCCGACGCGAAAATCCGGATGTGACATGTGCGAGCGCTCCTCGGTCGCAGGCAGCGCAAGCGCGATTTTTCGGAAGTCGTTGGGTGTCATGGCAGAAATACTCTGCAGGAATAACTCTTCCGCCGCGCGAAAAGTTACGCGACAACTACGTCTCGGGCAGGGACACAGAAAGTTGTCGCGCGGATGCAGCCTATGTCTGCGTGCTCAGATCCGCATCGGCATGACGATGTAGCGGTACTTGTAATCGTCGCCTTCGGCGGGTCGCAGCTGGCCCGCGGACTGCGCGTCCTTCAGTTCGAGGCGAACTTCGGCTGTGCTCGATGCCTTCAAGAATTCCACCAGGTACTGGGCGTTGAAGCCGATCGTGATCGCGTCGCCCGTGTAGGCCGCTTCGAGGGAGTCTTCCGACTCTCCCGCTTCGGTGGATGAGGCGGAAATTTTGACTTCGCCTTTTTCGAGCTTCATGCGGACGGCGCGGGAGCGCTCGTCGGCAAATTGGGCCACGCGGAGAATCGCTGCGTTTAGCTCGTCGGCGTTCAGCGGGACAATCTTGTTGTTGTCCTTCGGCAGGACAGCTTCGAAGTTGGGGAACTGACCCGTAAGCTGCCGCGAAGTCAGCAGCCGCGAGCCGATGCGGAAGAAGAGAGTTGAGTCGTCTTTGGCAAACTCAATCGACTCGGCATCGGTCGAATCGAGAAGCGACTTCAGCTCGTCCATCGCCTTCTTCGGAACTAGAGTCTTCATCTCACCCGAAACGCCGTCAAACTTCTCGCCGCTGCGCTCGCAGTGTGCGAGGCGATGGCCGTCAGTCGCAACCATGGTGATGGACTCGGGCTTGAGCAGCATCAGCGCGCCGTTCAGCGTATAGCGCGACTCCTCACTCGATATCGCGAAGCCTGTTCTCGCAATCAGCCCGCGCAATACCTGCGCTGGAATCGTCACCACCCCATGCGTGGGAAACGCCGGCAGGCTGGGGAAATTCGACTTTGCCATACCGACCATCTTCGTGTTTGATCGGCCGCAGCGGATGCTGACCCAGTGATTCTCCAGCAGCTTGATGGTGATGTCGGCGTCGGGCAGCAGCTTTACGTAGTCGTGCAGCTTGCGCGCCGGGATGGTACAGGAGCCTTCTTTCTTCACTTTCGCGCTGCACGAAGTGCGCAGGCTGAGATCGAGGTCGGTAGCGGTAAGCGAGAGGCGGTCGCCCGCAGCTTCGAATAGATAATTCGACAGGATCGGAATCGTGGTCTTGCGCTCGACCACGCCCTGCGTCGCGGTGAGTTCTCGCAAGAGTTCAAATTTGCTGACCGTGATCTCCATCGTTCCTACCGCAACGGCGGCCTCTACCGGCATAATGCTTCTCCCCCCTGCGCCCGGCTACTTCTGTTCCTAACCTTATATCAAATGCAAAAGCTATAAAACCAGCAGTAACAGAAGGGGCTTTGGAGAAGTGGAAAACCGGGGCAACTCGCCTGTTGTCACCGGGTTCCGGTCGGACCCTTCATGTTGGAAATCGGTCCCGAATGCTGCGGAGCGGAGGGTGAAACTCGGGCTCGATTTCTAATTCGTTGCTGCCTTGCACAACTTCCACATCGCATTCACAGGCTGTGCGCAGGAAGACTGGGCTGGATCGTGGAAAAGTCTTTCGACGCCGCTGTTATCCGCCTAATTGCTCGGTCAGTTTATTGACCAGCCTGTTCAAATCTTTGTCGTTCTTGCGCAGCTCTTCGATCTTCTCGACCGAATGCAGAACGGTCGTGTGATGTTTGCCGCCGAACTGACGTCCGATTTCGGGCAGCGACGCTTCCGTCAGATGCTTCGCCAGATACATGGCGATCTGCCGCGGATAGACGATCGCTCGTGAATTGTTCTTCGCCTTGATTTCGATCAGGCGCAGACCGAATTGCTCGGCGACCATTTTCTGGATCGACTCGATCGTGACCTTGCGGGCCTGGGAGTCGATAAAGTTTTTCAACACCTGCTGCGCGTAGGGCAGTGTGATCTCTGCGCCGATTAGTGAGGAGTGTGCGACCAGGCGAATCAGGGCTCCTTCGAGTTCGCGAACGTTGGAGCGGATGTTCGAAGCGACATAGAGAGCGACATCGGTCGGCAGCGTGACCTTTTCCTGCTCGGCCTTCTTCTGCAGAATGGCGACTTTGGTCTCGAGATCGGGTGGCTGGATGTCGGCGATCAGCCCCCACTCGAAGCGGCTGCGCAGGCGGTCTTCAATTTCAGCGAGTTCCTTGGGAGAACGGTCGCTGGCGATGACGATCTGCTTCATCGACTCGTGCAGGGCGTTGAAGGTGTGGAAGAACTCTTCCTGCGTGCGCTCTTTCTGCGCCAGGAACTGGATGTCATCGATGAGCAGCACGTCGACGTTGCGAAACTTGTCGCGGAAGCTGGTCATCTTGTCGTAGCGCAGCGAGTTGATCATGTCGTTGGTGAACTTTTCGCTGGATACGTAGCAGATGGCCGCATGCGGCAGGCGCCGCTTGACCTCGTGGCCGATGGCCTGCATCAGGTGCGTCTTGCCCATGCCGACGCCGCCATAAAGGAAGAGCGGGTTGTAGGCTTTGGACGGGCGCTCGGCGACGGCCTGGCAGGCGGCGTGGGCAAACTGATTGCCGCTGCCGATCACGAAGGCGTCGAAGGTGTAGCGCGGGTTGAGTTGCGCAGCGCCATCCCAATCAAAGCGAGACTGGGAGGGACCGGTTGCTGCTGGTGCTGCCGCGGCGGAGAGTCCGCCGTCGTGACGAACCGAAGTCGCTGCTGGGTCGTCGTCCGGGGTGACAAACTTTACGTCTTTGAAATCAAAGCCGAGATTATCGATCGCTTCCTGGATGAGGTCGGCATATTTGTCGCCGGCGTGGCGGAACTCGACGGTAGGAACGCGAACGAACAGAACTCCACCACTCGAGTGACTGTAGCGAGTGGGTTTTAACCAGGTGTCGTATGAGTGCCGGTTGATTTTCTTTTCCAGCGCGTCGAGAATGCGAGCCCACGGATTAGGGGATAGCGTTGTGCTTGGAACTGACATATATGAAATGTTCACCACGAGCGCTCCGCGCGGCTGGTGGAGAGCGCTGGTTAAAACTGCTGTTAGACCGAAGTAGCTGGAACCGTTAATTTACAGCAGAAAGAGTCCGGGTTTCCTGCACGATGTTGAACGAAAAATAAAAAGAATTTCAAAGGAGAACCAGTCCGGCATACTAGCACAAAATTTTTTGTTGTGTGGAAAAGTTCGGCGAGAAAATTTTCGCGAACGACTATTCAGAACTCGAATCCATGGCGCTGTCAAGTGGCGTGATGGTAACTGTCGCGGAGAAGGTGCAAGATGTTTGCGAAAGGGCCCGCACCGATCACGCAAGTGATTGAGTGTGCGTAGAAGCACTGACCGCCGGGCCGGGAAATAGTACCCTGCTACCGTCATTCCCCCAGGCTGTAATTTCAGAATGTTCCTTGCCGCGACGACTGCACATCTTGATCCCCGCGGTTGTTTGAAGGAGGCGCTTATGTTCCCAGGGATTCGATCTCAATACTGGCAGTTGCCTGGAGTCATCGCGATCGTGCTGATTTTCTCGACGAGTTGTGGTCACTCCGGCAGCGGCAGCGTCGGTCAGACGCTTACTTCCGCGCAGGCGCAGGCGGTACAGCAGGAGTTGGAAATCGCGCTCTCCGACGCTCTCTCTTCGGAGTTTTCACTGCCTCCCATGGAACGGCACAGCGTTTCCCACGCCATAGCGAATTTGGCGGTTGCCCAGACATCGGGCTGCACGATCAATCCGGATGGACAGACCTGCGACATCCCGATTTCTTATTCGGGAGCTTGCCCCGCCGGCGGGACGATTGCGGTGACGGGTGACTTCAAATTCACGCTCGACAATTCCGGCGATGGATCTGACAACAGCACGCTGACCATCACCCCGACGAACTGTGTGGTTGGGAATCTTACGATCAATGGCGACCCGAACGTTACGATGGCGGAGCAGCTCAACTTCCAGGCCAACCAACTCGCTTTCCCGGTTACGTTGACGGAGAGCGGCGGGATCTCCTATGGGCCGAATCCGTCGGGAAGCTGCACGCTCAACGCCAGCATGATCATCAACTCGCCGACGAGCTGCACGATCACGGGAAACATCTGCGGACAGAAGATCACTGGAAGCTGCCAGTGAGCAGGTGTTGCGCGCGGCGCTAACCCCGCTCAGGCGGTTGGTCGGATGTTCGGATTCACGCGGAAGAAGTTTTCCGGGTCATATTTTTTCTTGATGGCGGCGAGCCGCGGCAGGTTCTGACCGAATGCGCTCTTCACCACGTCTTCGTTTTCTACATCGAGCGCCGAAAGCAGATGTGCGTTTTGCGAGAAGGGCCGCAGGATTTCCTCGCCGCCTCGAGCCCAGTCGCGATGAGCCTGCGTTTGCGCAGGATCGGTCCACTGAGCGAGAAATAAGATGTCCCAGGGAAGGTCGCGATAGGGGAACGCGGTGGCGTCCGCGGGAACCCTGCCGGCCGCGCCGCCATAGTATTCGAAGACAACATTCGAAAGGGGCGAATGTAGCCGGTTGGCCTGATCGACCGTGGCGGAAATTGCCTCGTCCGGCAGCTCTCTCTGCAGCGTGGACTTCCAGTAATTGTGGGTTCCGTCCGGGAAGGATGCGGCCAACAAGGACTGCATCACCGGAAACGGCATCGGCTGGATGTTATTCACGACCGGACTGCCAAACTTGCGCAACGGTTCGAGAATGCGTTCACCCTCGGCTATGTTGCCGCAGTAACAAGGCATTACGCCAACCAGCGGAGAGCCATCGGGACCGTGGAGTAGGACGGCGTATGCCGTGAGTTCGTCGGGCGCCGATTGCATGAAGTCGCGGAAGTTGCGGATGACGTCAAAGGCCACCGCGCGGGGATAGAGCACAATGCCGCCGAGAACCGTCGCGACCGGATGCGCCTGAAACTCGAAAGAGGTGACTACGCCGAAGTTCCCGCCTCCGCCGCGCAGCGCCCAGAAGAGGTCGTCATTCTCAGAAGCGCTGGCGGTGAGAACTTTTCCGTCTGCCGTAACCACCTGCGCCGACAGCAGATTGTCGATCGACATGCCATACTTGCGAATCAGCCAGCCCACGCCTCCCCCAAGCGTCAAGCCGCCGATTCCTGTCTTCGCCACGATGCCGCAGGGCACAGCCAGGCCGAACACGTGGGTGTCTCGATCCAGATCGCCGAGTGTTGCTCCGCCTTGCACGCGGACTCTTCGCGTCGCACGGTCCACAAAGACCGAGCGCATTTGCGAAAGATCGATCACCAGGCCGTCGTCGCAGAGCGCGCGTCCGCCTACGTTGTGACCTCCACCGCGAATCGCCGTAAGCAGATTGTTCGAGCGACCGAAATTGACTGCCGTTATAACATCGGCAACGCCCGAGCAGCGTGCGATGAGTCGGGGACGTTTTCTGACGCTCGCATTCCAAATTTTGCGAGCTTCATTGTAGCCAGCATCTGTCGGTTCAAAAACCTGCCCTTGAAACTGGGCGCGGAAGGAGGTGACGTCAATGGCGGACATGACGGAGAAGCATTGTACACGTCCAAATCAAATCGGGTGGGTGTTGTCGTGCTACCCGAAACGCCCGCACTCATTTATACTTACTGTTTGCCTTAAGACTGTCGCACCAATCAGGAGCCGGTACTTTTCATGCCCAAACGTACATTCCAACCCAATCGGCGCAAGCGATCGAAGAAGCATGGATTTCGCACGCGCATGAAGACCCAGGGCGGCCAAAAAGTGTTATCTCGCCGCCGCGCCAAGGGGCGCAAGCGGGTCTCGGTAAAGCCAGGGTTCCGCGAGTAGTCCAGTAAGGGCCGAGAGCGGCCATTCCGCTGTGGACCTTCGGAAATCACAATTCCGGGATTAGCGTTCCGGCAAATCGGCGATCTGGAATTTTGAGGCACTGTGACTGGCAGTGTGCCTGAAGCATCGAATCAGGGTGTCGAGCCAAGGTCGCCACGGTCTTTCGCGAAAGGCGCGAAGGAAGCGCGCGGCAACCTGGCGGGGAAGCGTATCTTTCCGCGCAGCGCGCGCCTTCTGCGGCACGCCGATTTTGAGCGCGTCTACAAGCAGGGCAAGCGGCACTTTTCGGGGTCGATCACGGTGTTTTATTTGCCCCGCACCGGGGACGAGCGCGGACTGCGCGTCGGGTTCACTGTCGGCCGCGCGCTGGGCGGAGCGGTGGTGCGCAACCGGATGAAGCGCCGCCTGCGCGAGGCTGTGAGGCTGACGCGCCCGGTTCCTGGGCCGAATGCAGATGTGGTGATCAATCCGAAGAAGACGCTGCTGCAGGTGGAGTTTGCGGCTGTGGTGAACGAAGTTGAGCGGGCGTTCGTAGTGATTGCAAAGGCAGTGCCCAGTAGCTAGTTTTCAGTGCCCAGTACTCGGTACCCAGTACTCAGACATGCGAGATTTCGCGAAGTTCGTGGTGGTGCAGCTGCTGCGGGGATATAAGTGGGCCATTTCGCCCTTGTTTCCGCCGGCTTGCCGGTACGTGCCGACCTGTTCCGAGTATGCGATGGAAGCGGTCGAGCGCTACGGGGTTTTGCGCGGGGGATGGATGGCGGCGGTACGGGTGTTGAGGTGTCATCCGTTTGTGAAGGGTGGATATGACCCGGTGGTGAAGGGTGATTCCGCAGGGGCTAAAGCCCGATCCATTTGCCGCGTCTGACGCGGCGCTGAAGCGCCGCTCTTGGCTCAACACGGTGCGTCACAGGTTGGATTTGAAGAAAGAATAACTTTGGCCGAATATCAAAATCCTCAGCAGGAGCCGGGCGGCGAGAAGCGGTTGCTGGTCGTTTTTCTCGCGACCTTTGTGCTGATGCTGCTCATGCAGCCGCTGCTGAAAAAGTATTTTCCGCAGCCGGCTTCGACTCCGGCGCAGACTCAGACGTCCTCGACTTCTTCACAAACTTCTCCCCAGAATTCTGCGTCGCCGCCGGCGGAATCGGCTGCGCCTCCTCCGGTTGCGCCGAGTGCGATCCAGCAAGCTTCGAGCGAGACAGAGACCGTCATCGAGAACGATCTCTACCGGATCACGTTCACCAACAAGGGCGCGCAAGTAAAGTCGTGGATCCTGAAAAAGTTTGACAACGACTCGGAGAACGGCCCGCTCGACCTGGTGAATGCGACAGCGGCGGAGAGGTTCGGGTACCCGCTATCGCTGTGGACTTACGATGAAGGCCTGCGGAATCGCCTCTCTTCGGCGTTGTACGTTTCATCGCAGTCAGGGAAAGTGACTTCGCCGGCGACGATCACCTTCGAATATTCCGACCAGGACCTCGCGGTCAAGAAAACATTCACCTTCGACCACACCTACGTAGTCACGGTGGAAACGTCGGCTACTTACAAGGGCACGAATCTCTCTGCGCTGCCCGCGTGGCCTTCGGGTTTTGGCGATCAGATCACTCCTGCGTTCTACGCCAGCAGCCTGGTCGACTATCAGTTCAACAAGAACATCGAACGGATTCCCGCCCGGTGTGGTTTCTCGTTGTTTTCGAAATGCACGCAGGTAAACGGCGGGGCAACACTTCCCGGGCCCTTTAATTGGGCCGGTCCGACGGATCAATATTTCGCCGCCGTATTCATCCCCGACGATCCCGCCAACGTTGCCATGGTCACGCTGAACAAGAGCATGCAGATTCCGCGTGATCCCGGCAAGCCCGATTCAAAAGAAGTTGTGCCCGTCGATGTGGTCGGCGCCGCGGTCGGCAGCCTGCATGGCACGACGAGCGTGCGCGTCTTCGTCGGCCCGAAAGAGCTCGAGGTTCTGCAGAAAGTCTCGGTGCCAAGCGTCTCCGGCGGCGACAGCGACCTTAACGGCCTAGTCGACTACGGCTGGTGGGGCATCATCGCCAAGCCGCTGTTCTTGTGGCTGAAATGGACCTATCGTCATTGGATCGCCAACTGGGGATGGGCGATCGTGATCCAGACGATCATCATCAGTGCGGTCCTGCTGCCGCTGCGCATCACGCAGATGAAGTCGATGCTGAAGATGCAGCGCATCCAGCCGCAGATCAAGTCCATCCAGGAGAAATACAAGAAGTACAGCCTGAAGGATCCGCGCAAGGCCGGAATGAACGAGGAGATTGGGGCGCTATATAAGAAAGAGGGAGTGAATCCGGCGGGCGGATGTCTGCCGCTGTTGATTCAGATGCCCTTTATCTTTGCCTATTACCGAATGCTTGGGACCGCGCTCGATCTGCGCCATGCGCACTGGCTTTGGGTAAAGGACTTGTCGGCGGCGGATCCGATTTATATATTGCCGATCCTGATGGTTATCAGCAGCCTGGTCACGCAGCGCATGACGCCGCAGACGGGAATGGATCCTTCACAGCAGAAGATGATGAATGTGATGATGCCGCTGATGATGGGCTTCATCTTCTTCCGGCTGGCTGCGGGATTGAACCTGTACTATGCCGTGGTGAATTTGATCGGCATCGCGCAGCAGTCGGTGATGAACCGGACCAAACTTGGCCAGGAAATGCGCGAGATCATGGCGAAGCGGGCGCGAAAGAAAGATAAGTAGGGAGCTTTCAGCTGTCAGCTATCAGCTTTCAGCTTGGCCGTTGAAACGCATAGATTCCGTGGGGCCTTTGAAAGTTTTTATTGCGATACCAGACATCTTCGGGGAGTACGTCCCCAAAAAAGCGCAATCAGCCAAGCTGAGAGCTGACGGCTGATAGCTGAAAGCTGAATTTCATGCCTATTCCTGACAAAGTTGCTGCCGCGAACAAGATCAACACATTCTTGCAGGCCGTTGTGAACCATGGCGGACTGCGGTTGAAGTACCGCATTGTGGTCGACCCGCCGCTGCCTGAGAATCGCGACTGGGAGAAGCCGGAGATACTTGTCGACTTCGCCGGCCCTGACTCGGCCATGCTGCTCGACCGCGGCGGTGAGTTGCTACGGGCGCTTGAACTGCTCGCGCTGGAAATGTTGCGGCTGCCTTCAGGCGAGCACGAAAAGATTTGCTTCGACTGCCAGAATCAACGCTCGATGCGCATCCAGGAGCTACGCATGGCGGCGAATGTGGCCGCGGAGAAAGTCCGGCGCACCGGAGCCCCGTATGAGTTCACGCCGATGTCGTCACGCGAGCGACGGATCGTCCACCTCGCCCTTCGCGGAGAAGAAGACCTGCACACTGAAAGCGAAGGCGAAGGGATGCGCCGCAGGCTGGTCGTGTATCCGAAGGACTATAAGGGCGCGCCGGGGAAACAGCAGCGGGGACCACGCATTTTGCCCTAGTTTGGTCCACTTCTGCTATCGTTACTAGTGAACTCGGAGATCTTGCGCAGCTTTCTGTGCGCCTTTGTTCCACAGTTTACCGATCGGGTTCAGCCGTCTGTCGACCGAATAGTTTCCCACCTCGGAAGTTCCGGATCAGGTTTTCGCGACTCTTTGGCGCGAATTTGTGTGTCCGTTCCCACCTATTTGCAAGTGTGATTCGTAACGACTGTGGTGCTCTGAGAGCCTGCGGCCAAAAACAAAAAACCCCATTTCCCGCGTAGCACGTCACGAGAAATGGGGACCCTAGCGTGGCTAAACTTATTGTGCGACTAGCGGCCAGCTCCAGCGGCGGCAGCTGCTGGTTTCTTGGTCGCGATGTTGATGGTGTCGATTCGGTTCAGAACCGACTCAATGCTCGACCCGGTGTCGGTGCAGACGTCGACATAAGGATGGCGGCTGCCATCGGCGTGCATGACAAGCACCTGCGTCTCGGCATGTGCTTTCTTGACCATGTACGGCAAATGATGGCGATCGTTGCGGGTAAGCGTCGGCCCGAGGACAACCAGATCAAAATGGTTCTGCTTGAGGGCGGCTTCGACGGCTTTGCGTCCGGCGGCTTGCTGGACGGTGTGTCCGGCCTTTTCAAACGCGCTGGATTGCTCCTGAAGAATGGGCTCGTCGATGCCTTCGCCGTAAAGGATTTTCAGTTTTGCTTTCGCCATTTGTTTGTCCTTAGGGCGTCCCTTTCGCCCGCAAATGACGGTAGCAACCGGATGCCAGGCAGAAAACAGTACCGAAGGGCCATGCCGAAGGAGATGTGGGAGGGCGCTGAGATGGCTTGCGGGACGCGGATTTTGAAACACTTGCAGCCCAAAGTCTGCTTCCCGTGACGCGCAGCAAGCCTCCCACAAAGATGAGGCGGGTTTTGCGATCGTGCTGCGCCGATCGGGCTAATCTTAAAATTTGTTGCCCTCCGGCGCGGTGGCTGGGCTAAACTTCTGCGCGGAGGCTTTCCAACATCATGTCCGCCACACACGTCTGGAGAGCTGTACTCATATCGTTATTGTTGGGTTCGTGCGCTATGGCGCAAGCAGGAGGGACGCCGAGTTCGACCACCACTTGCAACCTCGACGATGGGCGCCAGGTGTATGTGCGTTACAACGCGGTAGCTACGAAGAGTGAAAAGATTGCAAACGGCAAGCCGTGGTCTCCGGGCGGTCTGCCGATGACTCTGTTTACCGAAGCGCAACTCTCGCTGGGCAACTCGATGATTCCGATCGGGGCGTACACCCTGTATCCGATTCCTGCGAAAGATCATTGGACGCTGGTGGTGAACAAGAATGTGACACCGGGCGTAGCGTATGACGAGAAGCAGGACATCGCGCGCGCACAAATGGAGACGGCCCAGGTGGCGCAACCTTCGGACGCGCTCGAAGTGGCGTTTGCGCATGTCGGCGCGCGCTGCACGCTGCGCATTTACATCGGGAAGACGGCGTCGTTCGCAGATTTTACGGCGAAGTAAACTGCGCGGGCGAGACGCCCCCGCGACAGCCGGCGGGACGCCGGCGCTACTCTTCATACGCTACGATGTATCGATGCTGCGGATTCGATCCCTGTTCTTCCTCTTTTTTGTTGCCAGCGTCTGGGCGCAGTCCGGCCCGCGCATGCAGCTTTCCCACACTACAGAAAGCCTGCGTGGAGTGAGCGCTGTTTCACGGCTGGTCGCGTGGGCCAGCGGGACGCATGGGACTTATTTGCGCACTGTCGACGGGGGCACAACCTGGGTTGCGGCGCAGGTGCCGGATGCCGCTGGTCTCGATTTCCGAGGCGTAGTTGCGTTTTCTGCCGATGAAGCCTTCCTGATGTCGTCGGGTCCTGGTGAGCAATCGCGGATCTATCACACAGCGGACGCGGGAAAAAGCTGGCAGCTCCAGTTCACGAATGCGAATCCGAAGGGATTTTTTGATTCGATTGCGTTCTGGGATGCAAAGCATGGGATTGTCGTGGGCGACCCGGTCGCGGATGAGGGGGGCAAACTGAAGTTCGAAATTCTGGCAACCGATGATGGAATGAACTGGAAAGTAATATCGGGATCGGGGATGCCGGAAGCCGCCGAGGGAGAAGGCGCGTTTGCCGCGTCGAATCGTTGCATTGCGCTTGCGCCCGGAGCCGACGATGCCTGGTTTGCCACCGGCGGAAAAATCGCAAGAGTATTTCATTCGGCGGATCGCGGGCAGAGCTGGCAAGTTTTCGACACGCCAATCTGGCACGGAAAAGATTCGCAGGGAATTTTCTCGATTGCCTTTCGAGACACGCTGCATGGAGCGATCGCGGGCGGGGACTACAAGCATCCGAATGACGATGGGCCGAATCTGGCTTTCACCGAGGACGGCGGTAAGACGTGGAAGATTTCCGATCTGCATCCGCAGGCCTATTTTTCAGCGGTGGCCTATGACCAAAAAGTGAATGCCGACGCGATCGCGGCGCGGCAGGCCGAGGCGGCGAAGAAGGCGCGCCTGAAGCCGATAGATCCGCAAAGAGTTTTTATCGTAGGCCAGGATTTCGTCTTCGATTTTCGGCCGCCGGGAAACCCCCGCAGGCTCAGCAGTAAGGGGATGACGTTCAATGCGGTCAGCGCCTTCCCCGAAGGCGGCGCAGTGGTAGTAGGGCCCAAGGGATCGATCGCGCTCTTGCCGTAGATGCTCGTTCCGCGTGACCAAAGGGCTATGCCTTCCTGCCATTTGTAATCTCAGTCCGATCTACGAGAATCATTAGTTAGTTCCTAATCTCCCCCAGATCGAGAAAACTTGTGAACAAACTTTCTCTCGCACTCATCTTGTGCACGGCGGCAGTGTCGTCGGCGCAGAACCAGCCTTCTTCTTTCACAACAGCCGCGTCGGCACAGTCCGCTGCTTCGACCGTTTCGCGCACGACCAAGGCCACGCACTATCGCCTGCAGGGCGGACAGACGAAGGTCGATTTCCGCGGCACCGATCTCTTGCAGCGCGCCTTCGGCGAGGCCAAGGTCGAGGGCAAGAAAACGAACTTCGAGATCGAGGTGAAGTTCGACGGGCTCGAAGATGCGACCAAGTTTGGTCTTGAGTATCTGACGTACGTTTTGTGGGCGGTGTCGCCGGAGGGGCGGCCAGTGAACCTCGGCGAAGTTTCGCTCGATAAAAGCGGAAACGCGCACCTGAAGGCATTCACCGACCTGCAGACTTTTGGAATGATCGTGACCGCCGAGCCGTACTTCGCCGTCACGCAGCCCGGCAACATGGTCGTGATGGAGAGCGCACCCATCGGAGGCGGGGGCGAGAACATCGACGCGAAGTATGAGTTGTTAACGCGCGGCACGTACTCGTCTACCAACACGCATATTCAGGATGCCATCTTCGGAATCGATTCGAAGACTCCGCTGGAGCTTTTTGAAGCGCGAAACGCGTTGCGCATCGCGCACATTGCCGCGGCCGACAAGTATGCGGCTTCAATTCTCTCGAAGGCCGGCCAGCAGTTGATGCACGCCGAAGAACTTTATCGGCAGAAGCAGAATAAAGCGACCGTGGAAGCGGCCGCGAAAGAAGCAACCGAAACCGCCGAAGAAGGCCGCGTGATGGCGGTGAAGCAGAAGGCAGAAGAAGAGGCGCAAGCGGCGGCTGCGGCGCGCGAGGCAAAAGCGCGCGCCGATGCCGAGGCGGAAGCCAAACGTCGCGCGGATGCGGAAGCGGCTCGAGCGCAGGCCGAACAGGCACGCATCCAGGCAGAGCAAGCCAAGGCTGAAGCCGAGAAAGCGAGACAGGAAGCTCTGGTGGCGGCGCAGGAAGCGGCACGCCAGAAAGAAGAAGCAGAAAAAGCCAAAGCCGAAGCAGTCGCGCAGCAGCAGGCGCTGGCGGCGGAAACCGACAAGGCGAAAGCTGCGGCCGCGCAATCAGAAAGTTTGCGGCTGCAGGCAGAGAAAGAAAAACAGGAGCTGCGCGCGCGCTTGCTGCAGCAGCTGAACTCAGTCCTCGCGACGCGCGATTCAGCGCGAGGCTTGATCGCCAACATGTCGGACGTGCTCTTCCGCAGCGGGAGCTACGAACTCGCTCCCGGAGCGCGCGAGACCTTGGCAAAAGTTTCTGGAATTCTGCTCGCGTATCCTTCGCTGCACCTGGCCGTCGAAGGCCACACCGACAGCGTCGGCGGCGACGACTACAATCAATCGCTCTCGGAGCATCGCGCACAGTCGGTGCGCGACTATTTTGTGCAGCAGGGAGTTCCATCCAGCACGATCGAAGCGCACGGATTTGGCAAGACGCAGCCCATTGCATCGAACGACACGCCTGACGGGCGGCAGCAAAACCGTCGCGTGGAGCTGGTTTTGTCGGGTGACGTGATCGGCAACGAGATGAATCAGCCGGCGCAGTCGGCCTCTGCGCGCTAGGAATTCCAAAAAAATAGCGGGTGCCCCACCCTTGTCGCGGTTTTTGCGACAGGGTGGGGATTTTATTTGTGACCATCCTGCATTTTCCGCATCAAGTGCCGCTGAGGTCTAACTCGAACTCACGCGCGCACGAGGGGAATGTCATGAACAAGAAGAATGACGAATCGCTGCGGAAGCACCTGCTGGAACTATTGGATGGCGGCTCGGCGCACATCAAATTTGAAGACGCAATCAAGAACTTCCCCTCAAATCTGCGTGGGGAAAGACCCGCAAAGGCTCCACATTCCGCGTGGATGCTGCTCGAGCATATGCGAATTGCGCAACGCGACATTCTCGAGTTCAGCCGGAATCAGAAGCACGTTTCACCCGACTGGCCCGGTGGGTACTGGCCGAAGACAGTGGCACCACCCAGCGACGCGGCTTGGAGCAATAGCCTCCGGCAGTTCAGTCGCGACCTGAAGGCGATGCAGAATCTGGTCGCCAACAAGAAGACGGATTTGTTTGCGAAGATTCCCTGGGGCGACGGTCAGACCATTTTGCGCGAGGCGCTGCTGGTGGCGGATCACAATGCCTATCACCTGGCACAGATCGTGGATCTGAGAAAAATGCTCGGAGACTGGGACTAGGTATTTTCGAAGCGGCTGTTTGCTTAGCCGTTCTTGAACAAAAGGCATCAACCACAGAGGGCACAGAGTTCCACTGAGCCCGACTCTGTGTCCTCTGTGGTGAAAGATGTTGCTCTACGCTGCGGCGCGAAAATTCGGTCGCTTCCTGAAAATAACCTTGACTCCTTCGCGCCAGCGCTCATCGATGCCGGCGAATTCCCATTCGATATCGGGAGACACGTAGCGCAGGAGCGTGTCGGTTGCCGGATGAACATGCAACGCGGGCGCAACCAGAAACAACAATGGGGGCTCTGGCGAAAGCTCGCGGTCGAGAAAATATCCGTAGCGCTGAAATTCTCCGCGCGCGTGGTGCCACGCGACCCGCGCCCAGTAATCGAGACCCTGCAGCGGCAGATGGATATCTTCGTCTGCTTTGAGTTCAACAACGGCGAGGCGTCCCGAGCGGCTGGTGGCCAGCACATCGAGCATGGCCCGGTCGGAGGCGGTGAAAGCAGGGACCTGCGAATAAGGCGGGCGCGAGTCGAGGCGCTCGTCGACCACGCTGACATCGTTGACGACCAGCGACTCGAGCCAGCGTTCGGAATGCATGCGAAACAACGGGTGCTGGCGGGGCCCGTAAGGATGGCGGTTGTCGCGAATGGCCGTAAGCAACTGGAGAAAGGCTGAGAAGTTGCTGTCTTCCAGCACGCGCTCTTCGGCGCCGACTCCGAAGACGATTTCCTGTTTGCTGCGAAACGTCGCAGCTTCGGCGCCGAGTCGAGCACGTGCAAATTCCAGCCCGCGCCAGCGGAAGGCGAGTTCGGCGGCGGAGAGCACCGCGACTTCGCAGTTGGGAAGAATCGCGCGGATCTTGAGAATCGAATCGGCAAAGCGCTGGTGTGCAGCTGCCTCGTTCGGCGCGTGAACCAGGCGAGTGAAAACATTGCCGCGGTCCGAACAGTCGATTTCTACGAGCGAATCCTGGCGTTCGTTCAGCTCGAACAGATTCCACTTCGCGGCAGCGCGATTGAGATTCGCCATGCGCTCGCGAACCAGAGACGAGCATCCATCCGGAACGAAAAGCTGCAAGCCTTCCACGAAGACCTTGCCGCCGTACTGGCGACGGCAATGATCCAGCCAGAGAATGCCGAAGGTGAGGGCGGCGTCGATAGAGGCTTGAGCCTCTTTTTCATTCACGCCCAAAACCGCGAACGCAGACTGGCCGCGCCGGATTAACGCGCGCGCGTTGACCGGGCCGAAGGATTTCTCCAGATCGACAGCGCTCGTGAGCCGGTCGATGGTGAAGCCTGGAAAGTGGCGCTCGATTGCGCGGCGAAGCTTGGTTTCGTATGCCGCGCGGCAGATTCTTTTCGCCGAAGGCGAGCGGCGGTCGCGTTCGCGGCAAATCTCCAGCTTGGTCGGTCGCGGTTGCCCGAGACGCTGCACCGCGAGGCGCAGCGTGCCGTGCTTGATCTCGGCATCAAGTACGCGACGGACCGTATTGCGCTCAGCTGACCAAAAATGCAGCAGGCACTTGTTGTGTTCGCCGGAAATGGAATATTTCGCATGCGACAAATCAAAGGCGACGGCACCGTCTTCAAGCACGACGGCTCCAGCCGCTTCGCTGAGAAAATCCTGCACGGTGCGAGTGAGGGCTTCAGGGATCACGTTAGGGATTGTTCATACTTCTAGGAGCGTTGTCTGTGACGAATGAACATTCGCTAGAGGGTTGCATGTGGAAAGTTTCCTCTTGGGTTTTTCGGTCATTAGCAGGGGGCGTCGTTGGCCCATTTCGACCCATGATCACTAATTGTCGTGATGTGGCCGTATGGGATAATGAAGGTTCCGCACGCACTTTCAGAGGAGTCGTCCGCGGCGAGTCGTGGTTGGCCTCGCGGGCATCTAAAACACGTGGACCAACATAAAGATAAGCAGCGTTTTTTCTTCGAGCACTATGGACTGACCGAGCGCGACCTGGAGCGCTATCTGGCAGCGGCGCTTTCGGCGGGCGGCGACTATGCCGATCTTTATTTCGAATATCTCTCTTCGACCTCACTGATGGTCGATGAGTCGATGGTGAAGTCGGCATCGCAGGGAATCTCGGCGGGCTGCGGCGTGCGAGTAGTTTCGGGCGAGCGCACCGGATATGCGTACACCGACGATCTCTATCCCGAGCGCATTCTTCATGCGGCGCGCACTGCTGCGCTGATAGCCAGTGCGCCCGCGAAAGCAACGGTCGCAGGCTTCCAGAAGACGCAAGCGCGCAGTCTGTATCCCGTCACGCTGCCGTCGGTCGACGCCGAGATCAGTGCGAAGGTCGAGCTGGTCATGCGCGGCGACAAAGCGGCTCGGGCCTTCGATCCGCGCATTCAGGAAGTGCGCGCGAGTTACGGCGACGAACTGCGCAATATTTTAGTAGTCGCGTCAGATGGAACGTTTGCCGAAGATTCGCAGCCGCTGGCGCGCATGAATGTTTCCTGCATCGCCAAGACCGAAGGCAATTCCGCGCGCGGGACTTCAGGTGGCGGCGGCCGCGTGGCGCTCGACTTCTTCTTCGGCGAGAAGACGCCGGAATTTTTCGCGAAGGAAGCGGCCCGGCAGGCGATTCTGCAGCTCGATGCGCGCGAAGCTCCGGCTGGAGAAATGGAAGTCGTCCTCGGCCCGGGATGGCCTGGAGTTCTGCTGCACGAAGCCGTCGGTCACGGACTGGAAGCCGATTTCAACCGCAAGAAAACATCCGCGTTCGCGGGTCTGATCGGCAAGAGAGTCGCTTCAGAAAAATGCACGGTTGTCGATAACGGCACCATGCCATGGCGGCGCGGATCGCTCAACGTCGACGACGAAGGCAACTCTACGCAGGAAACAGTGTTGATCGAGAAGGGAATCCTCAAAGGTTATCTGAGCGACAAGCTTTCGGCGCGGCTCATGGGCGTAGCCAACACGGGCAATGGGCGCCGCGAGAGCTACGAGCACATCCCAATGCCGCGCATGACGAACACGTACATGCTCGCGGGCCAAGACGATCCGCAAGACATCATTCGCTCCGTGAAGCACGGCGTTTATGCCGTGAATTTTGGCGGCGGCCAGGTCGACATCACGAACGGCAAATTCGTCTTCTCGGCATCCGAAGCCTACATGATTGAAGACGGCCAGATCACCGCGCCGATCAAGGGCGCAACCCTGATCGGCAACGGCCCGGACGTTCTGACGCGGGTCTCGATGGTCGGCAACGATCTCAAACTCGACGAAGGCGTCGGCACCTGCGGCAAAGATGGCCAGGCAGTGCCTGTGGGCGTGGGCATTCCAACGTTGAAAGTCGATCGGCTAACCGTCGGCGGCACGGCCCGAAAAGATACGGGCGGGTACATGCAATAAGCTTTTTCACCACAGAGTCACAGAGGCACAGAGAAAGCACGATGGTTTTCTCTGTGTCTCCGCGCCTCTGTGGTAAAGAATCTCTTATGTCTCCTATACAAGTGGAAACTGCGACAAAAACAGAGACTGACCTCCGCGAAGTCGCGCAGGACATCGTTGCGCGCGCCATGGCCGGCGGCGCTACCGCCGCCGAGTGCGTTGTGCGAGAGGGCGACGAATTCTCCACGCTCGTGCGCCTCGGCCAGGTTGAAACCCTGAAAGAATCAGGCTCGAAATCTATCGGCGTCCGCGTGTTTTTCGGCCAGCGCGCGGCGAGCACATATTCGAGCGACTTCTCGCGCGAGGGACTCGACCGCATGGTGAAGTCAGCGCTCGAACTCGCGAAGATCACCTCTGAAGATCCCTTCGGTGGCATCCCTGACGCTTCGCAGCTTGGCCAGCTGAAAGGTGACCTGCAGCTCTACCACGAAGATGTCTATTCGCTTCCTGGCTCCGAGCGCATCGAGTACGCGCGCCGGGCCGAAAAAGCCGCGCTCGACTTCGATCCGCGCATCAAGAACTCTGAAGGCGGATCGTTCGACGCCGCCACAGGCCATCGCGTGCTCGCGAATTCGCACGGATTCGTCGGCGAATATCGCCGGTCGTATTGCTCGGTGTCGGCGGTGCCGATCGCGCAGACCGATGATGGCGCCATGCAGCGCGATTACTGGTACTCGGTCGCGCGCACCATGAAGAAGCTCGATTCTCCCGAGCAGGTTGGCAAGGTCGCGGCCGAGCGCACGCTGCGCCGCCTGGGCGCGCGCAAGGCAAAGACCGCAAAAGTTCCCGTGGTCTTCGATCCCATGGTCGCGACGTCGATCCTCGAGCACATTTTCGAAGGCATCAATGGCGACTCGGTTTATCGCGGCGCGTCGTTCCTCGCCGGCAAACTCGGCCAGAAAATCGCCGGCGACAACGTCAACGTCATCGACGACGGCACCATGCCGGGAGGTTTCGGCACCAGTCCCTTCGACGGAGAAGGCATTCCGACCCGCCGCACCGTGGTGATTGAGAACGGAGTTTTGAAATCCTATCTGCTCAACACCTACACGGCGAAAAAGCTGGGCCTGCAAACCACCGCCAACGCATCGCGCGGCCTCGCAGGCACTCCCGGAATCGGGCCGGGAAATTATTTCCTGCAACCAGGCGCGAAGTCTCCGAAGGATTTGATCGGCGGAATCAAAGAAGGCCTCTACGTCACCGAGTTTCTCGGCCAGGGCGCGAACCTGGTCACAGGCGACTACTCGCGCGGTGCATCGGGCCTCTGGATTTCCGGCGGCGAGTTCGCCTACCCGGTAGAAGAAATCACGGTCGCCGGAAACTTGAAGGAGCTCTTCTTCAACGTCTCCGAAATTGCCAACGATCTGGAATTCCGCGGGTCGGTAGCGTCGCCAACCATCCGCGTCGATGGACTAACGGTCGGCGGCGAGTAAAATCAGGGCGATTCTCACGCGTGGAGCGCCGATGAAATTTGCCAAGATTATTTTCTGGATCGCAGCCGTCTGGGGCATTCTCGTTCTAAGCCCGCTGTTCTTCATCTACGACATGATCGGGCTCAAGGACCCTCCGCCCATCACGCATCCTGCGTTTTATTACGGGTTCGCCTCGGTCGCTCTCGTCTGGCAATTCGCGTTCATCGTGATCGCGCGCGACCCAATCCGTTTCCGGCCGATGATGATTCCTTCCGTGCTCGAAAAATTCGGCTTCGGCACGGCGTGCATCGTGCTTTTTCTGGAGCATCGGCTGCATGCGTCGGATCTCGTCTTGAATGGAATTGATCTAATTTTCGGCGTGCTGTTCCTCGCGGCCTATTTCCGTACGCCCGCCTCACAGAACTAAACTCTGTCTTCAAAAACGCGAGTTACCGGAAAAAGTTCAGCACGAGAATCATCAGCGTAGGTGCCGTCCGATGAAATGCCGCAGCCAACTCGCCAATCCGCCGTCGCACCCACATCGCCGACAGAGTCTTTTCCGCAGGCAAAGCCGCCACGAACAACGCCTCCATCCCGGTTTTCCCCCGCCCGGTTAGACGGGGGAGCCGGTCACTCGCGGTCCGCAGCAGCGATTGCGCCAGGGCGTTCATCGCCCGCGCTCCACGGCGCCGGAATTTTCCAGGCTGCCGATTTCACGGCGCGCGCGGTTCAGGCGCAGCAGGGCCGTGTCGATGCTGATCCCAAGAAGGGCCGCGATCTCAGCCAGTGAATGTCCCTGAATTTCTTTGAGCAGAAACACATCGCGATCTGCCCTGGGCAGTTCAAACGAACGCAGCAGCATGCACTGAAATGCGCCCGGCTGGTTGTGCGTGGGCGATTTCCGTGCTCGCGATGGCGATGGGTTCGTCACTGCTCGTGCTCCAATTCAGGTTTTCGGGAGAAGGCATGTTCCCGCTCACTGACGTTCGGGAAACTGACATCTGCGAAATAGTGCGCGGCACGCAGCGATCGTTTCAGACATGCGCACTCGCCTATCCGGAAATGCGAATCCGGACATGCTCATCCAGACAAGGCCCCGCCCGTGATTTAGTACACCCCCACACATGTACTGAACACTTCTTTGCCGCTGCACCTGAAGTGCTACACTATTCGCCACTCCACCCCGGGGCTAATCCTTGCAACTTCAGTCTTTTGACGAGCCCTACGTCGAGCGCCTACGTGCCGGAGATTTCCGCACGCAGGAGCACTTCGTCGCGTATTTCAGCGAACTCATTCAGCTGAAATTGCGCTCGCGCCTGCATTCCCCGCAGGCTATTGAAGACGTCCGCCAGGAAACTTTCACGCGCGTTTTCGCCGCCCTGCGCGGCGGCAAAATCCGCCAGCCCGAGCGCCTCGGAGCCTTCGTCAATTCCATGTGCAACAACGTTCTGCTCGAGCACTACCGGTCGTCGTCGCGCGACAGCTCGCTCGAAGATGAAGAGCAGAAAGATTTCCCCGCGCTCAACGTCGATGTGCTGGGCACCATCGCCGCCAAGCAGATCGGCGAAAAAATCCGCGACATTCTCGAAGAAATGCCCGAACGCGACCGTCGCCTGCTGCGCGAGGTCTTCCTCGAAGAGCGCGACAAAGATCAGGTCTGCCGCGACTTCGGCGTCGACCGCGATTACCTGCGGGTGCTGCTCCATCGCGCGAAGCTGTCGTTTAAGTCGCTGTATCTAAAGAACATGGCGACCCGGCCGCCGGGAAAAGTGGCCGCCGGGCAGATGTGAAACGTTAGCCCTCGACATTTCACTACTGTTATATGAGGGGGATCGATATGGATCACAACGAAGCTGTGCGCCAAAACGCCACAGAACGCTACCTTCTCGATGAACTCGATCCCGACCTGCGGGACCAGTTCGAAGAGCACATGTTCGACTGTCAGGAATGTGCCGTCGACCTGCGCGCAGGCGCCATGTTCGTCGAGCAAAGCAAAGCGGTTCTAGCCGAAGCCCAAACACCCGTTCCAGTATTAGTTCCAGCCAAACAGCCTGCAAAGAGTTCCTGGTTTGGATGGCTCAGCCCGGCGCTGGCCGTGCCGGTGATGACCGTTCTGCTAGCGGTCATCGGATACCAGAGATTCATCGAAGTGCCGCAACTCATGCAGGCCGCCAATCAGCCCGACGTGCTGCCCGTAGCATCAATCAACGTCAGCACCCGCGGCGCCGAGAAGAAAGAAGTCACCACCAAACCCGGCCAGGGCTTTCTGCTCAACCTGAGCATTCCGCCCGACGCCAGCTACTCCGCCTATAGTTTGGAGTTGCATAACGCCGCCGGAACGCTACAATATTTGCTCAAGATTGCGGCCTCCTCGCCGGACGAAACGCGCCCCGTCCACTTCCCCGGTGCCGGTCTGGAGCAAGGTACGTATACGCTCGTGGTCAATGGCATCACCGCCGACGGCCACAGTTCAACCGTGGGGAATTATCCAATCGAACTCAAATTTCAATAAGCGATGCAAAAGCAGTGCAGATGGACTAAGTTTCGGACTCGAAAGTGATGTAGCAAGCGATCCGGGGAAGTCAGCTCAAACGAAGTCAGTTCAAATTACGGAGCGAATAACATGGCGACCCAACCGCAGGACATTGCCGCACCAGCCAAGCAAGAATACGATGCCAACGCTTATGTACTGAGCGCTGACCTTCAACAACCAGTTCCCAGTGTAATCGAGCCACAATTCCAGGTGACCCTGCCGAAAGAAGGCACGTATCAGTACAAAACCGCGCCAGCCTACAATCTTTACGGCGTGTTTTCCTATGAGTCCGGATACACGCAGGTGTCCGGCCATCCCAGCAGCAAGCGCGAAGGATTCACCACCCTCGCCACTTCCGTGATCGAGGGCCTCAACGTTCTCGATGTGGTCACCGCAGATCGAGTAGTGGGCCAGATTTCCACGACGCGCCCCTATGATGGCGCGGTGCCGTCGGTGACGTTCCTCGGCACACGCTTCGTCAATCTGCGCATCGGCGGCCACGAGGTCAAAGTGAATCAGGACCTGCACATACTCGGTCCCAAACCGGCGGGCGACGTTTTTTATTTCGATGATCCGGCGGTGCAAAAGCGCATGTCCGATGTATGCAACAAAATTCAGGGCCGCAGCGATTTTCCAGATTGGGCACGCCAGCATTTTCAATGGGGCAAGCCCCGTCCCCAGTTCGGTGGACAGGGGGGCGCCGCATGCTCTCTGGTCACCGAAATCGAGAGTTCGTCCGGCCAGTCCTTCGGCAACGTCATCGACCTGCCGCACTTCGGCCAAATTTTTCTAGGTGAAGTGAGCGTAGACCGCACCCCACCTCCGCCAAATACGGACCAATACGAGACCTACACATTCCACCTGACGATGGTCCGTCTCGAGATGGGCTGTATCGGAGCGGGCAATTTGACGGCCGTAAAGTTGGACACGAATGGAACCGGCAGTGGCGGGGGCGGCGGCAAGCCACCCGCACCTCCTCCGCACGGAGGCAAGTAAGAACCGAAACGTTGCTATTCTAAAGTGGGCCGTCGATCTGCCAGGATCGACGGCCCGTTTTCTACAGAATCATATACTGCGGAATAAGTCGTCCGCGCAGCGCCCACACCACGCTAAAATCCTCGCAACGGACTCCAATGTGCTCCATTATGCAGCGGGTGGTCGATCCGTTGGTTTCGCCCCGGCGCGATCGCATGTCGTCAAGCGCGTTTTGTGTGTTCATCGCCCTCTTGATGCTGCAGCTCGCGTGCGAAAAGCCGCACGACCCGCAGTCTGTTTTGGTGCACGTCTACGCCACCCTAAACCAGGGTGATACCGATTCCGCACTTCTGGAGGCAAGGCACGGTTATGAGGCATTTCACAGCCGCAGCACAACTTGGTCATGGAAGTTCACGATTGCGCAGGCTGAGGTGCTTAACCGCCAGGGAAAACCAGAAGAAGTCTTGAAGCTGCTCGCTGACGAGCCGGGGCCAGTTCCAGCTGGAAATGTCTCCATCAAGAAGCTGTGGTTGGAAGGGCTCGCTTATACCTCTCTGCATATGTTCGCAGATGCAGATCGCAGACTTCAGGAAGCCGGCCCATTATGTGAAAACGGCGATCCGTCGATTTGCGCCGACGTGGCAACCGCGCGGGGAACCTTAGAAATGCAACGAGGCCGCTTCGCCGATGCACAGCACTTTTTCGAGCGCGTGTTAGAGACAGCTCGCACGGACGGAAATCCACTGCCCATTGCAAATGCCCTTCTTGACCTTAGTTGGTGCGCCGAAGAGCAATCGCACTTTGATGAAGCGCTCGATCTGGCCGGCGAGGCTCACTCCATCGCCTCCAAGCAGAACTTCGGCAATGTGGCTTTGAAGTCCCTAGGCAATATGGGCTGGGCGTACTACAAACTTGGCGAACCAGAAAAAGCCGAAAGCATGTTCAGCGAAGCAGGAGCGCAGGCAGAAAAGTCGCGCATCATCCCCGATCAAGCACTATGGCTCCAAGCCGCCGGCTACGTTCATCTGGACGAGCGCGATTTCGCTGTCGCAGAGGATTTATACGGGCAATCCCTGAAACTTTCGCGGCAAATTAACAATCGGGAACACATCATCAATTCCCTCATCGCCCTGGCCTTCGTTTCCGAGCAAACCTCCAAGCTCGACGACGCGCAGCGCTACGCCGCCGAAGCCCTGAAGATGTCCGTGGAAGACGGCAACAAGCGCGACCAGACCTACCCCAAGCTGGTCCAGGGGCGCATCGCCGCGCAGCAGCACGACGCCGTCACCGCCCAGACTGCGCTCGAAGAGGTCGTCGACTCGCCCGACGCCACCGTCTCGCTCAAGTGGGAGGCGCAGCGCTCGCTCGCCCGCCTCTACGAAGACGAGCGCCAGTATGAAGGCGCGCGCCGCGAATATCGCGCCGCCCTGACCACCTTCGAAGGCGCGCGCGACGAACTCAAGCACGACGACTCGCGCCTCCCGTTCCTCAACAACGCCTCGCGCATCTACGACGACTACGTTCACTTCCTCGTCAAGCAGGGCAAAAGCGACGAAGCGCTCGAAGCCGCCGAATACAGCCGCGCCCGCACGCTCAACGAAGGCCTGGGCTTATTAAGAAACGCAGTATTGAAAAACGCGGCATTAAAAACCGCCGCCTCGAAAAAAGACGCATTGAAGAAAGGGATGACGCCGAAAGCCACGCTCAAGAAATCTGCCGCCTTTGAGCCAGATCCCCTCAACGCGGCACACATCGCCCGCCAAAGCGGCGGCACGATTTTCTTCTACTGGCTCGGAGAAAAAGAATCGTACCTGTGGCTAATCGCGCCCAAGAAAACCACGCTCTTCACTCTGCCCCCAGAATCCGAAATCGAATCCACCGTCCAGCGCTATCGCAAAGCGCTAACGGGGCCAAACGACCCGATCGCCGAGCAAAACCGTGACGGCCAAGCGCTCTACAAAATGCTGATCGAGCCCGCCAAGGCGCTGCTGCCCAAAGAAAAAAACACGAAAATCTTCATCGTCCCCGACGCCAGCCTGAACACGCTCAACTTCGAAACTCTAATCGCGCCCGACCCCACTCCGCACTACTGGATCGAAGACGCCACCATCACCAACGCCAGTTCGCTGCGCCTGCTCGCCAGTTCGCGCCGCATCGACGCCAAGCCCTCGCTCCTTCTCCTAGGCGACGCCGTCGTCGCGAGCCCGGACTATCCTGAACTTCGCAAGGCCAGCACCGAAATGGAGACGATCCAAAAACATTTCGCCACGGCCCAGCAGCGAGTCTTCGCGCGCGACAAAGCCACGCCGCCCGCATATCTCAACGGCAATCCCGAGACGTTCTCTTACATTCACTTCGTAGCGCACGGCACAGCCAGCCGAATCAGCCCGCTCGATTCCGCGATCGTCCTTTCCAAGAGCGCGCTCTCCAAAGGCGGAGCCGAAGACGACTCCTTCAAGCTCTACGCCCGCGATATCATTCACCGCCCGCTGCACGCCGACCTGGTCACCATCTCCACCTGCTACGGCGCAGGCAGCCGCGCGTATTCGGGTGAGGGTTTGGTGGGACTGTCCTGGGCATTTCTGCGCGCGGGGGCGCACAACGTGATCGGTGCGCTATGGGAAGTAAGCGACGTCTCCACGCCGCAACTCATGGATGATTTGTACGGAGGCTTGTCGAAGGGTCAGGCTCCATCCGCAGCCCTGCGTGCAGCGAAACTTTCCTTGCTGCATTCCGGCGGCGCATTTCATCGCCCGTTCTATTGGGCCCCGTTCCAGCTCTACACAGGGTCGTAAGAATACCGGATCTGCCTATGCGGCAGATCCGGCACTCTCTTAGCCGCGAGCCGGGAATTGTTATGCGCCGAGCGCAGGCCCAAGTCGCGTGCCTTCTTCTTCGCGCCGCCAGATGGCGAGGCCCGGCGCTCCCAACGCCAGCAGGCCCAGGCTGGCTTTGTCCTCAGTTCCCCAGTTCAATCGCGCCGTTTCCGAAGCCGTGCTTGAGATCACGCCCTCTTTGATCGATTTCTGTGGCGTGGTCTCATATGCGTAGCCGGTAATCACAGGAAGGCTGGTCTTGCTGGTCGACATACGCACCCAGCCATAATGTGTCGCTCCTGCGATGACAAACTTCACTCCCACATAGCGGTTGGTTACATCAGCCCAAGGGCCAATCCATCCGTAGCTGCTGCTTTTTCCGTAATAACCGAAGATCTTGTAGTACATATTGGGGAAACTTCCGCCGAATTTTTCCCCCGGACCAACCGGTACTCCGAAAAATCCTGCCTGCACTTCGAAGCCATTCGTACGCACGAAATTTCCCGCGGGCAGGCTGGCGAACAACTGGAATGACTTGTCGCCGTAAACCAGACAGATGCTCAAGTCGGTGATTCCGTCTTTGTTGATGTCGATGGGTTGACAGGAAGGATATTTAACGTAGGTGTTCGCCGGAGTGTAGACGACCTTGGCCTCGGCCTTTTCTCCGAGAGTTGTCATGCCGACTCCGGCCGCACTGGCCGCCACCAGGTACATGGCGAGCTGTTTTTCGAGTCTTGGGCTGATGTTGGCAGGACGCCGGCCAACCACGGTGGTACGGTCATATTCAGGTTTCATTGCAGTCATTCCTTTCATGGCTAAGTCAGCAGGGATGGAATCGTGGGCCGAGAGCAGATTCTGTCTCCGGAATGGGTATCCGTCAAGATGCAGAGTTTTGCATGGGGCGAATGCGACAGACTTATCGAAGAGCGCGGAAGTCGAAACTGCACCACTACCACGACCTTCGTGCAATTGCCGGGTCGCCATTCCTATGCTAGTTTTTTCAGTGCCAGTTTCTCCACGGAGCCGCCGCCCTGCGTTCGCTCTTCACATCCCGTTCGCCCCAAACCGCTACAGCGGTTGAGCCCGTTCCGACTGTGTTTCCTAAAATCGAGAGTGCGGACATTGCGGCAGTTTTTGCGGGGAATCGCCTCGCCGGAGATATGTACGACTCCATCCGCGTCAGTCCGGAGCGTGTGCTCGTCGGCCTGCTCGACGTCGCCGGGCGGCGAGAAAATAATCGCGGCATTCTCACCGCCGCGCAGGATGTCTTTCGCAGCGTCGGCGCAGAACTGTTCTCGCGCTCTGACTTGAACGAAGCCGATGCCATGACCGAGCTGAATCACCGCATCAATCGCGCCATCATCGATGCTTCCAAGGGTGTGCATTCCTGCCCGGCATTCATTGCCTGCTACCACGAGAAGTTCGGCACGCTCTGCTATACGAATGCGGGACATACCCCGGGCCTGATTCGCGATCGCGCCGGCATTTCGCAACTCGGCTCGACCGGCCTCCCCCTCGGTCTTTTTTCCCACGCCACCACCGATGCTCCCACTGTGGGCCTCGACAAGGGGGCTGCCTTCCTGCTGGTGTCTCGTGGCGTCGTGGAGTGCAGCGGCAAGGGCTCGGAAGAGTTTGGCCTGGAGCGGGTGCAACGGGTTCTCGCGTCCGTCCAATTGACCTCAGCGCACGCGCTCTGCGCTTCCGTTTTGAAGGCCGTCGGAGAATTCACCGCGGGGCCGATGTGCGACGACCGCACCGCTCTGGCACTGGTTCGCGCGAGCTAAGCAATCGCAGCTACGCAACCAAGCCGGGCAACCCCACCGCCCCTCCTCGATTCCCATAAGAGAGTAGTAGAATGTCTTTACCGGCCAGAGCCTGCCTTTCGCCCGCAAGACCAGGAAGCGTGGCGGCCAATGAACCCTATGAAGAGATTTTGCGTTGCATTCGCTGTGCTGGCGTGCCTGCCTCTTGGAGCCCGTGGGCAAGTCGTCGAAGAGATCATCACCCGCGTCAACAACCAGATCATCACCCGCTCGGAGTACATCCGCAGCAAGGATCAGCTCAAGGACGAGGTCAAGCAGCAGGATCCCAACGACGCCGACAAGGCTTACGCCGACCGCGAAAAAGATGTCCTGCGCGATCTGATCGACCAGCAGCTTATCCTCGACAAAGCCAAAGATCTGCAGATCACCGGCGACACCGAGCTGATCAAGCAACTCGACCAGATGCGCAAAGAGATGAAGCTCGACTCCATGGAGGACCTCGAAAAGGAAGCCACCAAGCAGGGCGTCTCCTGGGAAGATTTCAAGCAGAACATGCGCAACAAGATCGTCTACCAGAAAGTGATCGGCGAAGAAGTCGGCAGCCATCTCAGCCTTAACAAGGACGAAGAAGAAAAGTTCTACGAAGAGCACAAGAACGAGATGTCGCAGCCCGAGTCGGTGCAGCTCAGTGAAATTCTGGTTGCGCCCAAGTTGCCGCCAGCCGCGCCGGGCACTCCTGCGGCTGATGCCAAGGCTCCCGCGGCAGCTCCTCCTTCGGGAGCTCCCGCCGCAACCCCCGATCCCAATGCGCCAGCGGTTCCAGCCAACGCTCAATCTGAGGCCGACGAAGCCGCGCGCCAGGCGGCCGACGCCGCTGCCGAGGCCAAGGCCAACGATCTGCTCAAGCAGATTCGCGACGGCGCCGCCTTTGAAGACATCGCCAAGAAATTTTCTGACGGCCCCTCCGCTGCCGACGGCGGCGTGCTCGGCATGTTCAAACGCGGCCAGCTCGCCAAGCAGCTCGAAGACCAGACCTTCGGCATGAAAGCGGGCGAAATCACGAACGTGATTCACACCAAGCAGGGCTACGTGATTCTCAAAGTCGTCGAGCACCAGCAGGCCGGCATTCCGCCGCTGAAAGACGCCCTCCCCAGAATTCAGGACGCGCTCTACTACCAGAAGCTGCAGCCCGCGCTGCGCACCTACCTGACGAAATTACGCGAGGACGCCTACATCGACATCAAAGAGGGTTACATCGATACGGGCGCTAGCCCGAACCAGACCAAGCCCGTCGAAACCGCGACCGCGAAAGAAGCGGACGCAAGGAAACTCAGCAAGAAGAGAAAGAGAAAACTGGGCATCCTGTAATCCCCCGTTTTGTCATTCTGAGCGCAGGGCGAGCGAAAGCGAGCCCGGAGTCGAAGAATCCCTAACGCCAGCACCTGGCCCGTCGACGAGAGATCTTCGAGAAATCGACCGGGATACGATTTATCGCGTCCACTGTTCTATACTGCGAAAACAGTCATGAAGGATTTCTACATCTGCGACTGCGCCCGCCACGAAAATAAAATCGTTACCTCGAGCTTCGTCGTCGTTGCCAAGCAGATTAAGCCCAAAAAGACTGGAGAGCCTTATCTCGCGCTGACTCTCGGCGACCGCAGCGGACAGCTCGAAGCCAAGATGTGGGACAACGTCGACGACGTTCTGGAAGCCTTCGAGCAGGACGATTTCCTCAAGGTCAAGGGCCTCATCAACAAGTACAAGCTCCGTTTCCAGCTGACCATCCACAAGCTGCGAAAGCTTGGAGACTCTGAGATTGATTTCGCCGACTACCTCCCCAAGACTACAAAGAACATCGATGAACTCTGGCAATCCCTCACTCTCTTTGTCGATTCTTTCCAGAATCCGCACTTGAAATCGCTCGTGCGGGCCTTCATGGCCGATCCGGAAATTTCCGCCGCCTACCGCAACGCCCCCGCTGCCAAAACCCTGCACCACGCCTACATCGGCGGCCTGCTCGATCACGTTGTCTCGCTTTTTCGCTCCTGCGATCTCCTTTGCAAGAATTATCCCCAGGTCAATCGCGACCTTCTTCTCACCGGCGCTTTCCTGCACGACATCGGCAAGATTCACGAGCTCACCTACAACCGCTCGTTTTCTTACACGACCAAGGGCCAGCTTCTTGGTCACATGATCATCGAGCTCGAAATGCTGCAGGCCAAGCTGTCGCGCATCCCCGATTTTCCCGGTGAGTTGAAGACCCTGGTCGAGCACCTGATCATCAGTCATCATGGCCAGTACGATTTCGGTTCTCCCAAGTTGCCCATGTTTCCCGAGGCCATCATGCTGCACTACCTCGACGACCTCGACTCCAAAATGGAAGCCGTGCGCGCCCACTTCGAGCGCGAAGCCATGTTCGACGGCCCGTGGACCAGCTACAACGCCTCGCTAGGCCGCCCGCTGCTGAACACCGAAAAATTCCTGGCTCCCAAGAAGAATGGCTCGGAAGAATCGACTTCCGAGCCAACAAAGCAGCCAAGCGAAAGCCAGAACGAAGTGAACAGCGCAGTCGCGGTACCAGCCGAACCCGGAATCAACTCGTGAAGGTATCGATTTCAGTGTTCCTCTGTGCCCCTCTGTGGTGAAAGCCTTTAGGCCAATGTCCCAAATCACCTCTGCTGCGAAATAGTGACGTTGCCCGCAACACTCCAGTTCCAGTACATTCAAAATATCGGAGGTCATTATGCGTTCACGCCTCACCCTGTTCGCGTTAAGTTTCTGCCTCGCGCTGGCGATGATCGAGTTAGCGACGACCGGATGCAGCAGTAAACCGGCAGCCAACAATTCAACGGATTCATCCACCACCGCCGACAATCAACCCGCACCCGGCGCAAGCACCAGCGCCACCGAAGAAAAGAAAACAGAAAAGAAAAAAGAACCGCTCGTAGTCCCGGCTGGAACCAGCATCACCGTAAGCCTCCGGTCGGCGCTTGGCTCCAAGCTCAGCCAGCCCGGCTCGACTTTCCAGGGAAGCGTCGCGAAATCCGTCATGGTCGGCGGCGCAGTCGCGATCCCCAAAGGTGCAACCGTCAGCGGCACAGTCACTGACGCCAAGGCGCTGGGAAAATTTTCCGGCGGCGCCGTGCTTCAGGTGCGACTTGACTCCATCAACCTGAATGGCGCTGACATGCAGGTGCAGGCCGCGCTGCGCACCTTCAACGCAAAAGGAAAAGGCAAGCGCACCGCAGTGTTGGCAGGTGGCGGCGCAGCTGTCGGCGGAATCATCGGAGCTCTTGCCGGCGGCGGCAAAGGCGCGGCGATCGGAATGGCGGCCGGCGGCGGCGCTGGAGCCGGTGGCGCTGCCTTCACGGGAAACAAGGATATTGTCCTGCCCGCCGAATCCGATCTCACCTTTGAGCTCTCGCAGCCGCTCGAGATCAAACGATAATTTCGATCTCCGCGCTCCCCGGGATCGGTCCGGGGAGCGCATCTCCAACACTCGTTCTTCCCAATCGTTTTTCACTAACTCGGACCAAGGCCCATGCTCGATTTTAGTCGCTTCGAAATCCTGACCTTTGACTGCTACGGCACCCTGATCGACTGGGAGGCCGGAATGCTCCCCGTCCTGCGGCGCATATTCGCCGCACACAAGATCAAAATTGACGACGCCTCTCTCCTCAAACTCTACGGAGACTTTGAAATGCTGTCGGAGCAAGGCGAGTTTCACTCCTATCGCGAAGTACTTGCATCTGTCGTGCGCCGCTTCGGAGCGAACCTCGGCTTCACTCCCACCGAAGAGCAATGCTCATTGCTGCCGGATTCTCTCGCTGCGTGGAAGGCGTGGCCCGATACGGTCGCTGCGCTACGTCAGCTGAAGAGCCGCTTCCGCCTTGCCATCATCTCGAACGTCGACGACGACCTCTTCGCCGCTACCCGCCCCAAGCTCGGAGTGGATTTTGACGAGGTCATCACCGCCCACCAGGCGCAGGCCTACAAGCCATCGATGAAGATCTTCGAGCTGGCCCTGAGCCGCATCAAGGCCCCCGCCCACCGCGTGCTGCACGTGGGCCAGAGTATTTTTCACGATGTCGTTCCGGCGCAGTCTCTAGGACTAGCAACAGTGTGGGTGAATCGCCCATCGGCAAGGCCAGGCGTAGGCGCGGTCAAATCCGCCGAAGCCAAACCTGACCTAACCGTGACCAGCCTGCAAGAACTAGCGCAAGCCGCGTTGCAGAAATGATGAGCTGTGTCATCCTGAGGCAGCGCAAAGCGCAGCCGAGGGACCTTACGTCAGACTCAATCGCCCATGCAGTAGAAAGGCCCCTGTCATCCTGAGCGAGGATTTTGCTCCGGCAAAGCCGGAGCAAAACCGCAGTCGAAGGATCCCTGCAATCGCCAGAGCGTCGCGGTACTAATTCTGTGAAGTGACACAAGCCAGGGAATGGGCCAAAGAAGCGCCACAAGCTCGCCAGCGAAAGCACTGGATAAGGAAAGAAGAAACCAAGTCCCAAAGGGACGACGCAACAACGCAGCCCTAAAAATTCACCGGCAGCTTCACAACTCTCTTCTGAATCGCCCACATCACGAGTTCCGCTTTATTATGAAGACCCAGCTTCCGCATCAGATTGAACTTGTGGGCGTCCACGGTCTTTATACTGAGACCCAAAATCCCCGCCGCCGACCGCACCGTTCTCCCCTCGGCCAGCAGCTTTAATACTTCACGCTCGCGCGCCGTCAGGACGCGCTTTCTCGGTCCAAGCTCGTCGAGTTGCACTTCCCGCGCGCTCTTGGGCGGAACCTGCCGCGGCACGGCCCTCTCGCCGGAATGAGCGCGCCGCACCATCTCGACCAGCTGTTCCGCCGAAGTCTGGCTTACGGCGCAAGTGATCTCGTCGCCGCACGCCTCGCGCACGGAGTCGTCTTGGTGCATGGTCAGAAACAGCACCTTGCTGTTCGGAGATTCCTGCAGAATCAGCCACTCGGTCTGAATGGCCGAGCACTCGAACATGTGTGCGTCGGTGATGACGATGTCGGGCTGGTATTGGAACACGCGTTGCAGAGCGTCCACCACGTTGCCTGCCTCGGCGACAACCTCCATGTCAGGCTCATCCTCGAGCAGACGCCTCAGCCCCTGGCGCAACAAAACGTGATCGTGCACGACCACGCACCGAACTTTCTTGCCGATGAACAATTCCTCACGGACCTGTGCGTGGGGGCACACAGCTCCCTCCTAAAGGGCCAGAGAATCTTGCGACGCGGCGCGGGTCCTTTCGAACCCACCTTGGAAAGGTTTTGTAAAGGTATTGTACGCCCTCGGAAGGCGTCTTGGCTTGTGAAAAACCGCGTCCGGTGCCTTTTTGGGCTCGCCCAGCGCTTTTTGGCGTCAACCATTTGCGCGGGCAGCTCAGCTGGCTCCTTAAGTAGTTCTGTCATCCTGAACGAAGCCGCTCTTCAGGCGTAGCGAAGGATCTCCTGCGTAACTGTCCTAACGCGTCAGCCAAACTGCAACCACCAACCGTGCATCCAGGCAACCCCGCACTCCCGACACATCCTGTACAATCGACCGTTTATGCTGCGCTATTTTACCGCTGGGGAATCGCACGGTGAAGCTCTGGTCGCATTTCTTTCCGGCGTACCCGCCGGACTGAAAATCGATCAGGCTTTTATCGACCGCGAACTCTGGCGCCGCCAGCAGGGCTACGGCCGCGGCGGAAGAATGAAAATCGAGCGCGACACCGCGCACATCCTCTCCGGCGTCCGCCAGGGGATGACCATTGGTTCGCCGATCTCGGTCCAGCTCGAAAATCGCGACTGGAAAAATTGGCAGGACTCGCTGCCCGTCGGAGAGGGCGATCCGGCAAAACACAAGCGCGTGGCCTCTCCGCGGCCTGGCCACGCCGATCTCGCTGGGGCACTGAAGTACAACTTCCCTGAAGCCCGCTACGTGCTTGAACGCGCCTCCGCGCGCGAGTCCGCCGCGCGGGTTTCGCTGGGAGCAATAGCCAAGCTTTTTCTGCGCGAACTCGGCGTGGAAGTCCTCAGTCACGTCGTGACCACAGGCAGTGTCACGGTTTCAGAGCAAGTCGCCTGGGAAAAAATCCGCGCGCTCTACGATCGCGAAGAAGTTCTGCTCAACTGCGCCGACGCCGAAGCCGAGCAGCGCATGAAAGAAGAAGTCGACAAAGTCCTAAAAACCGGCGACTCGCTCGGCGGCGTCTTCGAAGTGGTGGCCCACAATGTCCCTCCCGGCCTCGGTACCTATGTGCAATGGGATGAACGCCTCGACGCCTTGCTCGCCGCCGCTGTGATGTCGCTCCAGGCAGTGAAAGCAGTCGAAATCGGCGCCGGTGTAGCCGCCGCATTCGCCCCCGGATCAGCAGTCCACGACGAAATTGGGTACTCGGCAAAGTCCGGCTTCACGCAATTCTCGCGCACCCGCAACAACGCCGGAGGCATCGAAGGCGGCGTCTCCAACGGAGAAGAAATTCGCGTCCGCGGCTATCTCAAACCAATTTCAACTCTCCGCCGCCCGTTGCAGTCAGTAGATTTTTCAACGCGCGAACCAGTGAAAGCAGCCTACGAACGTTCCGATGTCTGTGTCGTCCCAGCCGCCGGCGTCGCCGCAGAAGCCATGGTAGCCCTAACGCTGGCCCAGTGCGCGCTAGAAAAATTCGGCGGCGACTCCATGACCGAAACGCTACGCAACTTCGAAGGCTATCGTAACCAACTAAAAGATTTTTGATAAACACTAAGGTCTGAAACTGAATCGCGAAACTGCTATTGGCTAATGGCTCATCGCTGACAGTTCGTAGCTCGAAGCGCATAGCTCAAAGCTAGAAACCAACAATGATCTACCCCATCGTAAAATTCGGCGATCCGGTTCTCGAAAGGCCGGCGGACCCCGTCACCGTCTTCGACGAAGATCTGCAGAAGCTCATCGAAGACATGTTTGAGTCGATGTACGCCGCCCACGGCGTCGGTCTGGCCGCGCCGCAGATCGGCATCGGTCGCCGCATCGCGGTGATCGATGTCACCTTCAAAGAAGATCCCGATGCCAAGTTGGTCCTGATCAATCCTGAGATCATCCACACCGAAGGCAAACACACGCAGAGTGAAGGATGCCTGAGCATTCCGGACTTTCGCGAAAATGTCTCACGCCCCGCCAAGGTCACGGTTCGCGCCCAGGACGCGCAGGGGAAGACCTACGAAAAAACCGGGGAAGAATTACTGGCCCGAGCTTTCCTGCACGAAACCGATCACCTTAATGGCAAGCTGTACATCAGCCACCTCAGCGGGCTCAAGCGCGATCTGATAAAACGAAAGATCCGCAAGCTGATGAAAGCCGGCGAGTGGTAGAGATTGAGTCATTGAGCGATTGAGTCATTTAGCCATTGTGTCAGCTAATTCTGCAAAATCGACCAATGACTCAATCTCTCAATGACTGAATGACTCAATCACTCAATCTGGTTTTCTGCGGCACGCCCCGCTTCGCCGTCCCGACGCTCGAAGCGCTGGTAGCGGCCGGCCACAGCGTGCACTTAGTCGTAACGCAACCCGACCGCCCCAAAGGCCGCGGACTAGAAATAGTAGCCTCTCCGGTCAAGCAAAGCGCGTTAGCCCTGAACCTCCCAATCACGCAGCCCGAAAGAATAAAATCCAACGAAGAATTCCGCGCCCAACTAACGACCATCCATCCCGACGCCATCATCGTCGTCGGCTACGGCCGCATCATCCCCCAATGGATGCTCGATCTCCCTCCCCTTGGCAACATCAACCTCCACGCCTCGCTGCTCCCCAAGTATCGTGGCGCCGCTCCTATCCAATGGGCCATCGCCAGCGGTGAAACCATCACCGGCAACACCACCATGCGCCTCGACGCCGGCCTCGACACCGGCGACATCCTCCTGCAAGAAGAACTCGCGATCGCCCCAGACGACACCGCCGAAACTCTAGCGCCGAGCCTGGCCGCCGCCGGAGCGAAACTAACTTTAGAAACTCTCCGCGCCCTCGAATCCAATTCAATCACGCCTCACCCGCAGGACAATGCCCAGGCCACGCTAGCTCCGATCCTCAAAAAAGAAGAAGGCCAAATCGACTTCTCGCGCACCGCGCAAGAAATCTACAACCGCCTCCGCGGATTCCAGCCCTGGCCCGGAGCCTACACAAAATTCCGCAACAAGACGCTGCAAATCCTAAAAGCGCAACCCACCAACGAAACCGCGCCCACAGCGGAAATCAAGATCGATGCCAGCCGATTCCTAATCGGCTGCGCCAAGAACACGTCTCTAGAAGTTTTCGAATTACAACTGGAAGGCAAAAAGCGCACCACAGCCCACGACTTCATCCAAGGCTACCGCCCAAAAGAAAACGAAAAGCTAGGCTGAACCAATAACCTCGCGCCTTTCCTCTGTGCTCCTCTGTGTCCTCTGTGGTGAAGATTTTTCCCCGAGCCTAAAATCAACCCTGCATGCCCATCTCCCCCGCCCGAACCGCCGCTTTCGACATCCTCCTCCGAGTCGAGCGCCAATCCTCCTACGCCTCCGAACTCCTGCACTCCACCAACGATCTATCCGCCCAAGACCAAGCCTTGGCCACGGAACTAGTAATGGGCACACTCCGCTGGCAATCGACTCTCGATAACGAAATCTCCAAGGCCTCCTCCCAGCCGCTGAAAAAACTCGACCCCGAAATTCTCACAGCACTCCGCCTAGCGCTCTACCAATTCCGCCACCTCAACCGCATCCCGCCGCGAGCCGCCCTCCACGAAAGCGTGGAACTAGTAAAGCGAGCCCGCAAGCGCTCCGCAGCCCCATTCGTAAACGCAGTCCTACGAAAATTGTCAACTCAACCTCAGTGGCCCTCTGTGTCCTCTGTGCCCTCTGTGGTGAAAGAACTTTCTCCGCAATCGCTAGCCGCAGAACTCGCGCACCCACAATGGCTGATCGAACGCTGGACACAAACCTACGGCATCAACGCAACCCAACAAATCTGCGAATACAACCAAGAGATCCCCCAAACCACAATCCGCCTCCGCGATTCCAACGCCGAACAGCAACTAATCCAAGAGGGAATAAAACTCACCCCCGGCGCATTCCTCAACTCAGCCCGCCGAGTCGGATCCGGCGATGTAACCAAAACCCAAGCCTTCCGCACCGGCAACATCACAATCCAGGACGAAGCCTCGCAACTAGTCGCAGCCCTGATGGGCGAAACTCAGAAACCCATCCGCATCCTCGACGCCTGCGCCGCCCCCGGCGGCAAAACCCTAGCCATAGCCGACCGCTACCCGCAATCGAAAATCACCGCCGTAGAACTCCACCCGCACCGTGCCCGCGCGATGAAAGAGCGCTTCCAAAAATCCGGCGCGGATCAAATCCAAGTCCTCACAGCCGACGCCACATCCCTTCCCGTGACTGAGAAATTCGATCGCATCCTGGCCGACGTCCCCTGCTCCGGCACCGGCACTCTAGCCCGCAATCCAGAAATCAAATGGCGCCTAAAGCCCGAAAACCTGCAGCAACTCCAGCGACGCCAAATCGCAATCCTCCGCTCCGCAGTGCAACACCTGGCCGCCGGAGGCCGCCTCATCTATTCCACGTGTTCGTTGGAAAAAGAAGAAAACGAAGATGTGATCGAGCAAGCTCTGAACGAAAATCCATCCGTGCGCCTGCGCAGCTGTGCCGAAGAACTCGACCGTCTCGCGGTATCCGGAGAAATGTGGCGCGGGCGCCCCCGCCCGCGAGCTGAAGATTCGACGCGCCCCGATTCTCTAACCAGCGGCCCCTACCTCCGCACGATCCCTGGCATTCACCCCTGCGAAGGCTTCTTCGCCGCAATCATTGAAAGAAGACTATAAGAAGAGACTTGAATTGGGCTTGATCCGTGCCAATCCGCGAAAATCCGTGGCCTTCACCGCACCTCAAAACTCACCACCGCCCCCGCCATTACCTTCTGTCCCGCCGCCGGAACCTGCGACACAATAATGCTCGCCGGCGAAGGCTGAGGCGGAGCCGCCGGCGGCGCAGCGACTGGAACTTGCGGAACGCTCTGCGGAGCAACGGCTCCACCACTGGCAGCCTCAGTCGCAGCCGGCGCAGGCGCCGGAGCCGCCACGCCGACATTTCCCAACCGAAACCCCGCATCCATCAACGTCCGATTCGCACTCCCCAGCGGCTGCCCCACAAAACTCGGCATCACATAAGACTCCGCCGTTGCCGGTGCGGTGACCAGCAAACTGATCTTCGGCGCCAGCACCTGCGCCGCATTCGCCGGAGGACTCTGCGCCATCACCTGGTCCGCCGGGATTCCCACCGCCTGCATCTGCGCGATCGAAGCCACATCCAGCCCCCTCCGCCGGATGTTCAACTCCGCCGCGTGCTCACTCTGTCCCGTGACATCGGGAATCGCCACCCGCGTCGGCCCCAGGCTCTGCGCCACGCGTACCTGCCAGCCACGCCGCACTTTCGTCCCAGGTAACGGCAATTGCGACATGATCCGGCCCTCGGCAATCTGCGGGCTGTAGTATTGGGTCTCGATCGTCATCTGCAGACCCGGCCCCGCCAGCGCTCTCTCGGCGTCGGACGGCGTCAGCCCCACCAGCGCCGGCACCGCGACCTCTTGTCCATGGATCGCCAGCCGCATCGTCGTCAGCGCCGACACCATGGCCACCACAATCAGTACCAGGGCCAGCAGCGCGAGGCGAAACGCGGATTTCATGATGGAATTTTAGGAGACAGCAGTATTGTAGCCGTGTACCCGGGTGGAGACCACAGATCACCCGATTACCAAACTACAAATCGTTACCGTCATCCCGACCGAAGCGAGCGAATGCGAGCGCAGTGGAGGGACCTGCTTTTTCCGGGTTACCCTGCCGTTGTCTTTGCGCTCTTTGCCAAGACAGGCTGGCGATTGTGGCTCTTCATCCGAGCCAACATTTCCTCCTCAGCGACCTCTGCGGTACAACGCTTTGCCTTCGTTACCTCTGTTCTCCTCTGTGCCCTCTGTGGTGAAGGATTTTTGCTTGTCCACCCCAGAAATCCTTTGCAATCAAGCCGCTGCCAGGCGTTCTATCGATCGAGTACAACCCGTCCGGTTTGGAGTATCATATGTACGTGCGGCGTTTCGTCCCATTCCCGGTCGCACTTGCTGGTCTGTTGTTGCTGGCAGCTACCCTTTCCTCTCCCGCAGCGGCTCAGGTCAACGGTGTTCCCTCGTCCGTCACCAGCCCCAACTTCGGCGGCCGTGCCGTCAACGGCACCGCGCCCAGCGTAACTTCCGTTGGCCCACGTGGCTACGCACCGGGCTACGGCGTGACGTTCTCCACCACAACCACCACCTCGACGAGCACGCACCACGAACACCGAGGCGGCGATGCGCACGGTGGACGCAACAACGATGGACATCGCGACCATCACCGCGTCGGCGATTACTTTCCATCCGTGATCTACGCTCCCATTCCTTATCCGGTAGACATGGGCGCCACGGAAGATGTGAATGACGACGAAACCGACGAATATCAAGGTGGCCCGACGATCTTCGACCGTCGCGGACTCGGCGAGGAGTCTTACGTTCCTCCAGTGAAAGACGTTCGGCCGCGACATGTGCGATCCGCGAGTGATGACACGCAAGCCGATCCGCCCGACGCCGGCAACCCGCAGGAGCCAACATTGCTCGTTTTCCGCGATGGCCACTCCGTCGAAGTCGGCAACTACGCCATCGTCGGCGCAACCCTCTTCGATCTGACTCCCGGCCATTCGCGCAAAGTCGCCGTCGCCGATCTCGATCTCGACGCCACCCAAAAGCAGAACGACGACCGCGGCGTAACCTTCCGCTTGCCTGCTCCCATGCAGGCCAACTAAAAATGCGCAACTTCGTCCTCATTGCGCTGCTCCTGATCGTGGCCGCGAATGCGAACGCGCAAAGAATGGGTTCGCCAGGAGGCTGGCAAGCCTTCCACGGCGGCCGCTCCAGCGGAGCTGCACACCAGCGTTCCGGATTCTTCCCGCTCGGTTTGTTCCCGTATCACGACGAAGGCCCAGCCGCTGATTCAGGGCCATTCATCCCCACGCATCCGCTCGGGATCGTGCAATCTACGCCCGTGATTCCCGACCGGCCGCCTCAGCCCCTCATGATCGAATTGCAAAGGGATCGCTATGTCAGCGTCGATTCAAACGACGGCTCAGGTATGCGCGTGATCGAAGAGAAAACGCTGGGCGAGAACAAGATCAAACCGAACAGTGGCGACAAGATTTCTTCTATCGCTCCGAAGTCGACCGCACAGACCCAGATCCAGATCGATCCAGTCGTCCTCATCTTCCGCGATGGCCGCCGCGAAGAAGTCTCCGACTACACCATCGCCGACGGCACACTCTACGCCCACACCGATTTTTATGTCGATGGCTCCTGGAACAAAAAGATCGCGCTTTCGTCGCTAAACCTGCCCGACACCATCGACGCCAACCGCTCTCGCGGCATAAACTTCCAGCTGCCGCAAGCCCCCAACGAAATCATCGTCCGACCTTAGTTGCACAACACCATGTGGCGCAGTTCCCCCGCTCGCGAATCGGCGACTATCTCAATAACCACGCCAAGAGTGGGAAAAGCGAATCCCAACCAGTGACGGAATCTGTTTCATGTGCGCAGGCTAACAGTCGCATACGAGAGGCCTCAACAGCGTCAACTCCGGCCAGAAATCGTTTCAAAATTGTGCTATACTGAACGCAGTTCTAAGGGCAATAACATCCTGTAAATACAAGCAGTTACAGCAAAAGGTAACGAGCAAAAAGAGATTCCGCCGAAACCTGCGGGATTTGTTTTGCTCGTAGCTCGCGGCTCGTAGCTCACAACTCCCATGGCTGACGATCAAAATCCCGAACTACCCTTAACTCCTCCTCCCAACGGTGGCGGCGACGGCCCCGGCGCGCTGAACATTCAACCCGTCAACATCGAAGAGGAGATGCGCCGCTCGTATCTCGACTATTCGATGTCGGTGATCATCGGCCGCGCCCTCCCCGACGTCCGCGACGGACTAAAACCAGTCCACCGCCGCATTCTGTACGCCATGCGCGACATGAACCTGCTGCACAATCGCAAGTACAGCAAGTGCGCTGGCGTCGTCGGCGAGCTGCTCAAGAAGTACCATCCTCACGGCGACAGCGCGGTCTACGATGCCCTCGTCCGCTTGGCTCAGCCCTGGAGCATGCGCTACCCGCTCATCGATGGCCAGGGAAATTTCGGTTCCGTCGACGGCGATTCTCCCGCCGCTTATCGATATACCGAATGCCGCCTCACGCAAATCGCGGAAGAAATGTTGGTCGACATCGACAAAGACACCGTCGAGTTCGTACCCAACTTCGACGAACAAACATCTGAGCCGACCGTTCTCCCAACCCGCATTCCAAATCTTCTGATCAACGGCTCCGACGGAATCGCCGTAGGCATGGCGACAAAAATTCCGCCGCACAATCTCACGGAGATCGTCGACGCGACCATCACGCTCATCAACAACCCCAACGCGCAGCTCGCCGAAATTCTGAAATTCGTGCAGGGCCCGGACTTCCCGACCGCCGGCATCATCCACGGCCGAGCCGGAATCTTCGACGCCTACAAGACCGGCCGCGGACGCTTCATGATGCGCGCCAACGCCGCCATCGAAAATCTCAACAAAGACCGCCAGGCCATCATCGTCACCGAAATTCCCTACCAGGTGAACAAGGCTGTCCTGATCAAGCGCATCGCCGCGCTGGTCAACGACAAAGAAATCGAAGACATCTCCGACGTGCGCGACGAAAGCGACCGCGACGGCATGCGCATCGTAATCGAGTTGAAGCGCTCGGTTGAACCGCAGATCGTTTTGAACCAGCTGTTCAAGCACACGGAAATGCAGCAGGGCTTCTCGATGATCCTGCTGGCGGTGGTCAACGGACAGCCGCGCGAGATGGGCCTGGTGCAGGCCATCAAATATTTCATCGAGCACCGTGTCGACGTAGTCCGCCGGCGCACCGCGTACCTGCTTTCGAAGGCGCAAGACCGCGAGCACATTCTCGAAGGTTATCTCAAGGCGCTCGATCATCTCGACAACGTCATCACGATTATTCGCGGCAGCGCCAACCGCGCCGACGCCCGCGAAAATTTGGTGCAGTATTTCGGCGGCAAAAAGATCGACATCAACACCACCGGCCGCGCGCCCCGGGTCGATCCGGAAAAGCCGTTCACCGCGAAGCAGGCCGACGCGATCCTCGAACTGCAACTGCACCGCCTGACCAAGCTTTCACTCGACGAAATTTCGAACGAGCTGAAAGACGTCCGCGACAACATCGCCGAATACGAATCCATCCTCGCGTCAGAGAAAAAACTGCGCACGGTCATCATCAAAGAGCTGGAAGAAGTGAAGAAGCTCTACGGAGACGACCGCCGCACGCGCATCGAAGACGAAGCCGCCGAGATCGTGCTTGAAGATCTCATCGCCGACGAGCAGGTCGCGGTCACGGTCAGCCATTCCGGCTACCTGAAGCGCACGCCCATCTCGACCTACCGCATGCAGCGCCGCGGAGGCACGGGCCGCACCGGCATGAAGACGCGCGACGAGGATTTCGTCGAGCATCTTTTCAGCGTCTCGACGCACGCCTACATTCTCATCTTCACCAATAACGGCCGCGTCTACTGGCTGAAGGTCTATGAAATTCCCGACGTCAGCGCCGCCGGAAAAGGCAAGCACATCGGCAACCTTGTCGGCCTGCAGCCCGGAGAAATTTTGAAAACCGTCGTGGCCGTGCGCAACCTGGAAGAAGAAAACAAATATGTCTTCTTCGCCACACGCAACGGTCTGGTGAAGAAATCCGAACTGCGCGAGTTCATGCACGTGCGCTCCAACGGCATCAACGCCATCAACATCGAGCAGGGCGATGAACTGGTCGCCGCCCGCATCACCGACGGAAATCAGATCGTCTTCCTCGCTTCGCATGAAGGCATGGCCGTTCGCTTCGACGAAAGCCACGTGCGCCCCATGGGCCGCGCCGCTTACGGCGTCTGGGGCATCGACCTCGAAGACAAAGACTACGTCGTCGGCATGGCCACCACCACCAAGCCCGGGGCGCCCGCGCCGCCGAAAGAGAAGACCGCCGAAGCCGAGCCCGAGGTCATCGATGTGACCGTGAAGGGCGACCTGATTTTGTCGGTCACCGAAAACGGATTCGGCAAGCGCACGCCCGCCGACGAATACCGCCTCATCAACCGCGGCGGCAAAGGCGTGGTCAACCTCAAGACGACCGAGCGCACCGGCAAAGTCGTCGGCATCGCGCAGGTCGACGAAAACTCACAGGTCATGCTGATCAGCCACTACGGCAAGATCATCCGCATGGACGCCGCCGCCATCCGCGAAACCCTCCGCAATGCCCAGGGCGTGCGCCTGCTGCAGATGGAACCGGGAGATAAAGTGGCGGCAGCAGTCGTGATTGCTCCGGAGGAAGAAGGGAATGGGAACGGCGGGACGTTGATTCAGTAGGTAGGTTTTGGGTGTTGGGTATTAGGTGTTAGGTGTTAGGTGGTGGAGAGGCGGGCGTCCTTGCTCGCCTTTTCTCTTTTTCTCTTTCCCAGATCGGGAATGATCTCGAGATATTTTCCGCCGGTTCCTCTCAGCGTCGTGTGCCCCAAATACAATTTGTCTCCGAGGACGCGCGTCTAGGAGGGTGTTGCCAGTGGGTACTGGACGCAGTCTTTCAAACTGTCGAGTGGTTTCATCAGCCACTAGGGTTCGACTCCCTCACCCTCCTCGTGGAGTCACTCGACTTACTCCAAGCAGCTTGACAAAGTCTACAGCCGAACTATCATAAAGATGTTTGAAAGGCTGCGTTCGGTACCAGTTCCAAGCCCCGGCTGATGACCGGGGCTTTAGTTTTTTCCTTGGTGTAGATCTCTTGGACCGATGCAGGCCACGGATAACATCGACGCTGTAACGTTGGCAGCTACTCTTGCAAGCGTGCGGGGACTTGGCACTCGCGTTCTGGAAACGGGAAGGAGAACGCGTGGGCTGCCCTGCGACAAGACTAAAGCCGATCACGCCTTCCCGAGCCCCAGCAGCTTTTGACATTCAGGAGTGTTGGGGGAGTCGTCCTCCTTATGTGTGATGTGGTAGTACCAATTCGGAAATGCTGCCAAGTAGCAATGCAACTCCTCGTCCGAGAAGCCCGTGTCCGGGCGCCTCTTTAAGTAACTCAGCAGATTCTTGAAATTCTGCGGTGCAGCGAGGTGCGCAGCATAATTTTTGCTGTCATCAAAGCTCTTTAGGCTGACTTTAGCTCGCTCGGTCGCCGCATCAGCAGCTACGTCCAACTCCGAAAAAAGCAGTGTTGATTCCTCGTGGGTGATGGGGGCATTTCTATTTTGGGCTAGGGTTAAATATTCAACCACAAAGTTGGACAGGGCCTGCATATCTGACTGGTAGTCGGACCAGCCGGAGTGAGGTGGGGCGCTCGCCGAGCTAAAGTTCCTAACCCGCGCCGACAAGACTGGCATGCCAGCCTTCTCGACCGCCGAGCTTATGGTTGAAACAGCATTTTGCAAAGCTACCACATTGCTGGAAAGCTGAGTTACAGTGGACGTTTCCTCGCGTAGCTTCTCAACAAAGTATGCTCCAAGTCCCGTGGTAATTCCGAAGAATAGGGCTAGGATTGCTCCCGCTGCCGCTGCCGTTTCGAACTTCCTCATGCGTTTGTCGAGTTCGTCGAAGCGTTTGCTAACCCCGTCGACTTCCGCTGCGAGCCGGTCTACAACTTCGATAGCCATAGTTCCTCCTAGAGCGAGTTAGTCTACGTTGGGATAACTCAGATCGCCAGCGATCAAGCCTCGTTTTAGCTTAAGGGCGGAGGCTAGAGGGCAAAGTTAACTATATCCCCGTTGACCGCGAGCGATAAAGTTCCTAGTTCTCCTTTGTGTCTTTCTAGCTCTATGGCAGTTGTTTTGCTGTGATCAATGCCAACCCAGAGTCGAAAGTGCTGGGTAGGGGCAACCGCGACAAAGTCCTCGGCATCGGGCGCAGGTAGCCAGGCACCATGCAACTTAATTTGCAAGACGGCTGATACCGACGGTTCCATGGCCGGAGCACGATTGGCGGTATATTTTTCCAATCGCACGCCAACACTCATCGGGGAGTCGTTGCGGAATTGCGCCCTGAGTTTGAGAGGATACCGCAGTTGCGAATTGGGAGTGCCGTCCTCTATCCAATCACTAACTTTGACGATGGTTGGTGCTATTCGCAGGTTCGGAGGGGCGACGGCAAATCCCGAGACGTCTTTCATCCCGACCTCGGCTTCTCCCTTTGAGAGTCTGATGAATTGCTCCTTCATCACTTCGAAGTTGTGCACGGCTGGATCGTCGGAGTGGAATACGAACTCACCTTTCTCGAGTTGGATAAGCCCGCGAAACTCGAAGGGTGCAGTGCCATGAAAAATGAAGGTGACGTTCTTGAAGCTACAGTCCTGGTAACTATTGCCGTCAACCTCGAGGGAGTAATTTTCATATCTCTGTTTACTGATAATGTTTGAAGGAGGGGCGCTAAATGCATTTCGGCCTGACCTTAAGCTCCGAACTGTTCTTCGGTCGCGCCAAACTTCCATGACGGAAGAGAGTAGTCCAATTTTCTGCGGTCTTGGTGTTCGGTCTTTTTCCAATCGCTCAATATCACGCTCAAGACATTCAATCTCCTCTTTGTAGCGCGCAAGCCGCCCTCTATGCAGCAGCCAAATAGTACCCCAGCCGATTGAGAGCAGAATCCCCAGACTACTAAGAAACGAGTACGGAGCCTGCTTAAGTACTGGCCACTCTTTACGCAACGCTTCGAGCCAACTTGTATCCGGCAATTGAATGAGAATCGGGAGCGGCATGGCGAGAGTGTAACACTCGTTTCAAATCAGGCAAGTGAGTCTTGGAGCCGATTGCCGAATCGCCAGTAGAGAATTCTAGAGCGTGTTGTGTTTGGAGGGGCGGCCGACTCAAGCCTGTTGTTGGCTTGAGTGGGGATTGCGGGCGCCGATTCTTCTCGGATCGCCGGTGGAGAATTCTCCGCTCTAACCCACACAACGAAAAGCGCGTTGTGTGGGCCACCCGGTTTGTTTCAGGGTCTTTCCGACGAGGAAGGTTTCGAGTTATCTTCTGTCGTCCCTGCGGGACTTGGTCTCTATTTGTTGGGCTTATCCCGGACTTACGTCCGAGGCTAAGATATGCCGCCCCTTCGGGGCTGGCGTGCTGGCGTTTCCAGCTCAACATGCCTCCTTGTCGGCTACAAGATGCCCGCCCTTGCAGAAGCGCTGTCCAGTCTCATGTGGTGCGACTGGAAAAAAAGCGCGCTAGGGCGGGGCAGCCACCGTTTCGAAAACGGGAAACGGAGAAGACGAGACTGAGGACCTGGGCCGCGCAACGCTAACGCTCGCTCCCGGTTGCTGGCTCCATCCCACCGGGCGTACTCTTTTCCATTCCGAGGAGGACGCATGGCATCATCGCCTTTCTTCCGTTTTGCCGCAGGGTCGATCGTCTTGTTGGCGGCTTCGTTCCTCCTGGGACAGGCCAAGAGCGAGACTCCCGCGCCCAAGCCCACGAATGTGCCCCTGCAGGCCGATGGCACCATCGAGCTGCCCGCCGAATCCGTGCCGCTCTCCAAGTTTCTCACTCCCGAGGCGAAGTCGTATTTAAACGAACACCTTCATGACATGCAGGACCCGGAGCGGCTTAAGGCCGAGAACGGCGTGCCTCGCTTCATGATCCACTACCTCGAGCGGCAGAAGACGCTGTTTGACTTGCAGGTCGACGACGAGAAAATTGCCGGCGTGCACGCTTTCGTCTATACGCCCAAGGCTGGCGTGCCGGAAAAGAACAAACACCGCGTGCTGATCGATCTGCACGGGGGAGGATTCTCCGGATGCTGGCCCGGTTGCGCCGAGCTTGAATCCCGTCCGATCGCGGCTCTGGGTGGATTTAAAGTGATCAGCCTCGACTACCGCGAGGGGCCGGAGCACAAATTTCCCGCAGCCAGCGAAGACGTCGCCAGCGTGTACAAAGAATTGTTGAAGGGGTACAAGCCGGAGAACATCGGCATTTACGGTTGCTCCGCCGGCGGCATGCTCACAGCCGAGTCTGTCGCGTGGTTTCAGAAGCATGACCTGCCCAGGCCCGGGGCCGTCGGCATTTTCTGCGCGTCGGCCGGCGAGTTCGGCGGCGATGCAGCGTACACCTCGACTCCGCTGGGCGAGGCGCGCCTTATGCCCATGATGCGCCAGGGAGCCCCTCGCCTCGGCTACTTCAGCGACACAGATCCCAAGGATCCGCTGATCGCGCCGATCTACTCCGCTGACGTGCTGGCGAAGTTTCCTCCCACGCTGCTCATCACGGGCACCCGCGCGTTTGAGATGAGCTCCACGGTTTACACTCATTCGCAACTGGTCAAGCATGGGGTCGATGCCGAGCTCCACGTGTGGGAGGGCCTGTTTCACGGCTTTTTCTACAACTCCGACGTTCCCGAGTCACGCGAGGCTTACGACGTGATCGTGAAGTTTTTCAACCGTCATTTAGGAAGCAAGTAGGACATCGCCGCCGTTTTTAGCGGCGGTTACCATCTACAAATTCGTGATCAACAGGACTCGCCGCTCACTGGCTGCGCAGAATTTCGGTGGGGTCGGTGCGCAGCGCGCGAAGCACGGCAGGCGTTGTGGCAACGAGCGCAGTGAGCAGAATGGTGCATGCCGGTAAGGCAATCATATCTGCGTCGGTTGCTTTGACCTGGTAGAAGAGCGACTCGACATAGCGTGCCGCGCCGAATCCGAGCGCGAAGCCTGCGCAGCCTCCCAGCGCGATCAGCGCTAAGGAATCGAAAGTCACAACCCGCACGATGCCGGCGCGCGTCGAGCCAATCGCCATGCGGATACCGATCTCGCGGCGGCGCTGCAGGACGGAATAGTTGAGCACGGCGTAGAGGCCGATCCCGGCCAGCAGCAGCGCAACCGCAGCAAAGAAGGCGGCAAGCATGGCGATCAATCGCTCGCGAATCGTCTGGTCGCGGAACAGATCGAGCTGCGTCGTGATGTTCGACACGCGAAGGCCGTTGTGGCGCTGCGCGACCAACTGACGGAGAGAGTCGGCAAGGGCGAGCGGGTCCTGGGCGTCGGTGTAAATGGTGAAGGTGGCGAAGTCGACCGCCTTGGGCGCGGATTTGTCGTCGATTTCGGCAAAGGGGATATAGAAGACGGCGCGGCTTTCCTCGCGCAGGTCGTTGTATGGGACGTCGGGCGTGACGCCGACAATCTTGTTGACGGGCTCATTGGCGCCGCGTTCAAACGTGCGTCCGACGGCGTCCTGGCCGGGGAAAAATGTCTTCACGAAGGTTTCGTTAACGATCGCCGCTCCCGGCGAGGTGTCTTCCGCGCGAAAATCGGCGCCCGAAACCAGAGGTATCTTCATCGTCGAGAGCCAGCCCGGCGAAACGCCAAGAAAATATGCGGGAGTTGGGCTGGGAGGCGCACCGTTGATCGAGATGTCGCTGTTGATGCGGATGCGTCCGAGAAGCGGCCAGCGCGAAATGGCGACCGACTGGACGCCGGGAAAGGCACGAAGCGCATCGGCCGTTTGATTCCAGACGACTGGAAGCTGGCCTTTTCCCGCAACCGCTTCGAGCAGCAGCAAACGGTCGGTGGAAAAACCGAGGGGGCGGTTTTCGAGGCGCTGGAAGGAAGTAACGAAGAGCGAAGACAGGAACAGGACGAGGACACAGAAAGCGACTTGAAGAGCGATGGCTCCACGCATAAGACGGCGCGGCGAGTGCGGATCTTCACCACCTTTGAGCGCGGCAACCGGGCGTACGGAAGACGCACGGAGAGCGGGCAGCAGACCAAGCAAGAGAACGACGAGGAGAATGAGCCCGAAGCCGAAAAGAAGCACACGCCAGTCGGCGGGAAGGGCGAGCCGCGCGGGATTGTCCGACGGATTGACGAGGCTGAGCACAAACGGCGCCGACCACGCTGCAAAACATGCGCCAAGAACAGAAGCGAGCAGCGCAAGCAGCGCGCTCTGAGTGAGGATGAGCTGGACCAGGCGACGACGACCAGCGCCGATCGAGATTCTTAGAGCCATCTCCTGCGCGCGGGCAGCGAACTGCGCCGTCATCATGTTGGCGACATTGACGCAGGCGATTAGTAGGACGAGAGCGGCCAGCAGACCAAGCACGCCGAGGTATCGGCGATAGTCCTTCTGCAGATCGGAGATGCCAGCTCCTGCTGGAATGAAGACGAGGGTCTTATTCAGTAAACGGTCGATAGACGCCTGGTTCGCGCCGCGGAAGCACGTCGAGCAACTCGCTTCGTACGCACGGCTGACTGCAGAGAGGTGTTGACGTAGCGGCTCGAGAGCGGTGGCTGGGTTGACGCCGGGTTTCAACATCAAAAAAGTGCGGTGCCAGTCCCACTCGTCGTCGGTAGCGAGGCGGTTCATGCTGAGCGGGAGAAAGATGTCGGTGACGGTCCCCTTTTCAGTTCCAGTGAAGTCGCGAGGGCCAACGCCGATGATTTCGAAGGTCTGGTTTTCGATGTGGAGCGAACGGCCGAGGACGCGGGGGTCGGCGCCGAAGCGGCGATTCCAATAGTCCCAGGAAAGGACAGCATACGGAGCGAGACCGAAGGCGCGGTCATCCGCGGGGACGAGCAGCCGGCCCAGTGCGGGCCCAAGGCCGAAGAGAGGGAACATGTTGCCGGAGACATAAACGACGTGGGCCTTCTCCATGTCGTTGTCGGTGGACCAGGTGATGTCCGTGCGGTCGGCGTCGCTGACGGCGACGAGGTCCGCCTGGTCCTTCGCCGCATCGCGTATCACGTTGAAGTCCGGCGTGGACCAGTAGCCATCCTCCATAGGCTGGCCCTCGGGCCCGGTCAAGTTGCGCGAGAGCGCATACAGCCTGCTGGAACCAGAGATCGGCAGCGGGCGCCAGAGCAGTGCGTCGATAAGGCGAAAGGCGGCGACACAGGAGCCAATGCCGAGACCAAGCGAAAGCACGGCAGCTACCGACGTAACCTTGTTGCGGCACAGTTGCCGCCAGCCGAAACTCACATCGGCGAGAAGCGAGTCCAGCCATCCGGCGGCACGAATGCTGTATCCCGCCTCGCGGGCACGCAGCGCGGAGCCGAAGGCACGACGCGCTTCTCCGGGATCGCGTCCCGAAGCAATGGCTTCTTCAATGTGTGATTGCAACTCTTCTTCGATCTCGCGATTCAGGCGCTCGCCGTACACGGCATTCGAGATGCGCGACCACAGGGACATGTCAGGCCTCCCGAAGCACCCGGTTGATTGCCAGCGCGACTGATTGCCAGCGCGACTCTTCCATGCCCAGTTGCTTCTTGCCTGCGGCGGTCAGTTCGTAGACGCGGGCGCGCCGGCCAGAATCCTTCTTAATCCACTCCGCGCGAATCCAGCCTGCTTCCTCCATGCGGTATAGCGCGGGGTAGAGAGAGCCCTCCTCTGCGCGCAGCACTTCGCCGGACGCATTGGCGATGGCAGCCATGATGGCGTACCCATGAAGCCGCGGCCGCCGCGACAATATCTTGAGCACCAGCAAATCGAGTGAACCTTGCAAAGAATCAGTTCTTGCCATATTAAGATGTCTTTATATAGATATCTAAGTATAAATGTCAATGAGGCACACCCAGCACACCTCCGCCGTTTTCCGGCAATTCCCGGTGCTCTCCTGTCAGGTTGGGCGGGAAAGCCGCACCTTGTCCAAAGAGCGCGACAAGGATGGGCCACCCGGACGCCGCAACGATGGGGGCGACCCGCACGTGCGCCACTAATCCGCGGCCTGGACTTGCGGATTTCCGATTTCGTCCCAGATGCGGTGGCCGTGGGTCTCCTTGAGCAGGAGACTCCCCACCACGAAGGTCATAGCCGCCACGATCATCGGATAATAAAGTCCCGCATAGATATTGCCGGTGGCGGCGCAGGTGGAGAGGCCGATCAGTGGCAGGAGTCCTCCGAACACTCCGTTGCCAATGTGATAGGGCAGCGACAGCGAGGTGTAGCGCACTTTTGCCGGGAAGGCCTCGATTAGATAGGCGGCGATCGGTCCGTAGACCAGGCACACGTACAGAACCTGGACGAAGACCAGCAGCACCAGCATGGTGAGATTGGGACTCGACGCTTCTTTTGCCGGAACGAGCGCTCCGGTTGCGTCGGTGGTCATGGCGGTGAGCGCGATAGCTCCTGTGACTTTGTTGCGCGCAGATTTCACCGTGACTACGTTGTTGCCGGCCGCGCGCTGCATCGCTTTGTAGATCGGGATGTAGGTCAGGACGGCGAGCAGACATCCGGCCATCATTAACTTCTTGCGGCCCATGCGATCGGAGAGCGCGCCGACCACGGTGAAAAAGGGCATGCCGAGCAGGAGAGCGATGGCAATCACAATGTTCGCGGTTCGCGCATTTACTTTCAGAATCGTCTGCAGATAGAACAGCGCGTAAAACTGTCCGGTGTACCAAACGACGCCCTGGCCGGCGGTCGCGCCGAAGAGAGAGATCAGAACTTGCTTCAGGTTGGTCCACTTGGTGAAGGCGTCTTTCAGCGGCTGCGTCGAGGTCATGCCCGCGCTTTTGATCTGCTGGAAGATGGGCGACTCTTTCATCTTCAGGCGGATGTAGAGCGAGATTGCGACGAGGAGGATGGAGATGAGGAACGGAATGCGCCATCCGTAGGCGGCGAAGTCTTCTTTCGACATGGCGGACTGCGTGGCGAGGATGACGATCAGCGAGACGAACAATCCGAGCGTTGCGGTGATTTGAATGAAGCTGGTGTAGAAGCCGCGCTGGTGGTCGGGAACGTGCTCGCCTACGTAAACCGCGGCGCCGCCGTATTCTCCGCCGAGCGCAAGGCCTTGCAGCACGCGAATCGCGATCAGCAGAACCGGCGAAAGCCAGCCCGCGCGCGCATACGTTGGCAGCAGACCGATCAGTGCCGTCGCGCCTCCCATGATGGAGAGCGTCACGAGGAAGGCATACTTGCGGCCGATGAGATCGCCGATGCGCCCGAAGAACAACGCGCCGAAGGGCCGCACTACGAATCCGACGGCGAAGGTCGCAAGGTAAGCGATGTAGGCAAACGTATCGTTGCCTGGCGGATAGAACTTCAGCGCCAGGGTCGCGGCCAGGCTGCCGAAAATATAGAAGTCATACCACTCGATCATGGTGCCGACCGCGGAGGCCATGATCACTCTCCAGATGCTGTAGCCGCCGGTGCGGTCGATTGGCATTGCTTGTGTCGACATGGTGCAGGTCCTTTGTTCAGCGGATATGACGGTATTCGCGGCGACCGGCGACGGCGCTCGCGAAGTCGGGACAGGATACTCTGCGGTCCGGCGCTATGCCAGAAGAAAACTGCAGAATGATTTCGTTCGCCGTGTTCGTGGTAATGTTTGCGCGATGGCACGGCTGGCCCAACTGGTAAGCTCGCACGAACTGTCGCTGCTATTTTTTGGCGCGCTCGTTGCGTTGGTGATTGTCACATCGATATTGGGCAGGCCGAAGCGCCTTGCCGGTTTGGTGGAATTTCCGGCGCCTCTTGGGGCCAAGCTGATTGCCTGGGCCTTGATGGCCCTCTGGATGCTGCTTCTTGTTGCGGCGCTGGGCGTGGGGATGTATTGGCTGGCTGCGGTGTTTGCGATTGGTCCGGCGTACACGATATGGCGATGGCCGGCGACCATCTCAATCGATGAGTGGCAAGTTTCCCGATTCGCATGGTGTCACCCTCGAGTGACGATTCGGTGGAACGAGGTTGAGTCGATCTCGGCGTCGCGGGATACGTTCGAATTGAAGGGGCGAAGCGGGGCGGTAATCAGAATATCAATCTATCAAGTGGGGGCTGATGAATTGATGCGAGAGATTGTCCGGCAGACAGGGATTGCTGTTCCATCTCTCAGGTGAACATGTTCGCCGGATCAGCCGCAGACGACGCGCTCCTGGCACCATTTCACGTCGAAAGCCCCGCTGAGCGTTTCACCGCTCTTGAAGTGCAACTCGTAGTGGCCAGCAGCGCCCGAGGTCGCTTCATATCGGTCGAATGTGACCGAGCCCGACTGGGCGCGTTCGCAGTCGTTTTCTTTTTTGCAGCGGGAGGCGTAGCCTGCGTCGGATCCCTGGCCGAACTTTACTGTCTGTCCTGATTGAAGTGGAAGGCCACGCCACACTCCGAGGGAGAGGAATGGCTCGGTGGTTCGTTTGCACTCGGCTGGTTTCGTTGGTGAGCGTGAGGACGATCGCGGGGCCGTCCCAGGGCGCGCACGAGGCTTGCATGGTTCCGTATGAGAAGTCGGCGGGCGTGGGGGTCGCGGTGGTGGCGATCGCGACCAGTGCAATGAAGGTGGCTAGCAGAGCCTGTATTCGGCAGCGCATGGGATACCGCCTCCTTGATTTTCTTTTAATCTTCCACTTCTTCAATCTTTTCGAGAACGATAGCATGAGCGAATCTTGCGGTCAGTTAACGTTCTCACCACCCCGCGATCGATGGTTCTGAGTCTTGACTCTTGTTTCTTGGCAGCGCGTTTTCAGCGTTCAACCAGAGCCATCACGTGTTCGGGATATCTTTCCCCCGCGGCGGCTGAAGGCGGGAAGACTTCGTCGATGCGGCGCAGATCTTCCTTTGTTAGTTGGACGGCTAGCGCGGCTACGTTTTGTTCGAGATATTTGCGGCGCTTGGTGCCGGGAATGGGGACGATGTCGCTGCCTTGGGCGGCGACCCAGGCTAGCGCTAGTTGTGCGGGCGTGCATTTTTTCTCGCGGGCGAGTTCTTCGACGCGGCGGACTAGATCCAGATTTTTCTGAAAATTTTCTTCTTGAAAGCGCGGGGAGTGGCGGCGGTAGTCGTCTTCGGGCAAGTCTTCGAAACTCTGGAATTGTCCGGTGAGGAATCCGCGGCCGAGGGGGCTGTAAGCGACGAAGCCAATGCCGAGTTCGCGGCAGGCGGCGAGCACGCCGTTTTCGGGATCGCGTGTCCACAGAGAATACTCGGATTGCAGCGCGGTGATGGGATGGATTTTCGCGGCGCGGCGCATGGTTTCAGGAGAAGCTTCGGAGAGGCCAAGATAGCGAACTTTGCCTTCTTTCACGAGCGCCGCCATGGCCTGAACGGTTTCTTCGATGGGCGTGTTGGGATCGACGCGGTGCTGGTAGTAGAGGTCGATGGTGTCAACGCCGAGACGGCGCAGGCTGCCTTCGCAGGATTTGCGGACGTAGTCGGGCTTACCGCTGACGCCGCGGGCGCTGGGATTGGCGGGGTCGCGGACGATTCCGAACTTGGTGGCGAGGACGATTTTGTCGCGTTTGCCTTTGATGGCTTTGCCGACTAGTTCTTCGTTTTTGTGGGGGCCGTAGACGTCGGCGGTGTCGAGAAAGTTGATGCCGAGGTCGAGCGCGCGATGGATGGTGGCGATGGATTCGGCGTCGTCGAAGCCGGAGTAGAACTCCGACATGCCCATGCAGCCGAGGCCTTGTTCGGAGACCTGGGGGCCAATGCGGCCTAGTTGGCGGGTTTTCATGATGGCTCTCCGGGGGAGTAGATGCTGGAAGTATAGCTGGGGTTCGGCGGTGGAAATGAAAATCAAAATTCCAGCAAAATCTTTCACCACAGAGGGCACGGAGGTACACAGAGGGGGGATTCTGAAGTTCTAAGAAGTTACGTGAATACGCGGCTTTTCGCTCGATATCACTTCGCCGATTTTCGTGGCGGGGACTGCGACGGCGTGCAGGACTTGAATGAGTGCGTGGCCATCTGGTGTGGAGATTAGCAGGCCTCCGGCGGTTTGGGGGTCGAAGAGAAGGGTGCGGAGATCTTGCGGGACGTTGGGGGCGTAGTCGACCAAGCATTCGGCGAAGTCGCGATTGTTGTTTAGGCCGCCGGGGATGTGGCCGGCTCGGACGCAGTCTAGGGCGCCTTCGAGGAGCGGGATCGAGTTGGCGGAAATTTGGGTGGAGACTTGGGAGGCGAGGAGCATTTCGCGGAGGTGGCCGATCAGGCCGAAGCCGGTGATGTCGGTCATGGCGTGGACTCGGAAGGCCGCTCGGCTTCGCCTTTGCGGGACGGGCGAGTCGCCCGTCTCCACATGGCCTGTGGTGATTATTTCTGCGGCTTGCTTGTTCAACGTCGTCATCGACTTTACTGCGGCTTCGATCCATTCTGATTTTGCGGCGGATTTTTTGATTGCGGTGGAGATTACTCCAGTGCCGAGCGATTTCGTGAGGATCAGCGAGTCGCCTGGCTGCGCGCCTTTGTTGGCAAGAATTTTTTTTGGGTGGACCATGCCTGTGACGGAGTAGCCGAATTTGGTTTCTTCGTCGCGGATGCTGTGGCCGCCGATTACGGTGCATCCGGCTTCGATCATTTTGGAGAGGCCGCCGGCGAGGATGCGCTCGAGTATTTCCAGATCGGCTTTGTCGGGGAAGCATACGAGCGCTAGCGCGGTCATCGGACGGCCGCCCATGGCGTAGACGTCGCTTAAGGAATTCGTGGCGGCGATCTGGCCGAAGACATAAGGGTCGTCGACTACTGGTGTGAAGAAATCGACGGTTTGCACTAACGCCTGGTCGGGGTTGAGCAGATACACTCCTGCGTCGTCGGCGTGATCGAAGCCGACCAGAACGTTGGGGTCGTGTTGCCGGGCTAATTTCCCAAGCACCGTGTCCAGCGCCGCTGGACTCAGCTTGGACGCTCAACCGGCGGCTTTGACGGACTCCGTTAGACGGAATGTTTTGGTTTCTGCCACGTCGTCATTGTAGAGGATTGGTTGATTCGCGAGTTCAAAGAGCTTTCACCACAGAGGACACAGGGGAACACAGAGGAACACAGGATCGAACTCATTTCACCGTCACATCTGTCACGCGCATTTCGGGGTATTGGCGATTCCACTGGGCGGAGATTCTTTCGAAAGTTAGACGGAAGGGTTGGGATTGGCCGGGGCCTAGCGGGGCTACTGTTAGGTCGACGGGTTCGGTGTAGGCGCCGTTGTTGCGCACGACCTGGATGGGGATTTCGTCGCGCTGGGCTAGCTGGCCGGTGTCGTCTTTGAAGGTGACTTCGACTACGGCGTGGGTGACGGTTTTGTCGGTCGCGTTGGTGATGGTTCCGTCGATGTAGCTTACGGTGGCGCCGATGAAGTTTTCGGCGGCGCTCATTTTGAAGTCGGAGAGCTTGACGCTGGCTAGATAGGGCGAGACTGGCTTGGGCGGCTTGGGTTTTTCACGCAGGAAAAATGCGAGGCTTAGCATGACGGCGATGACGGCCACGACGGCGACAACAATAATGATGCGGCTGGAGTCGCGCTCTTCGGCGGGCGTGGGTTGGCCGATGGTTGGTGGATCCGGGCTTGTCATAGGCAGATTGTAGGACGCGGGTTGGGTGGATGTCGATTGATGGTGTAGGACCGTGCTCGATTTCTTACCAGAGCACACGAACGACAAGATGAAAGCGGGCCCCTCCACTGCGCTCGCATTTGCTCGCTTCGGTCGGGATGACAGGTTCTGAGGTTTGCAGAGAAATCTTTCACCACAGAGCACAGAGGGACACAGAGGGAGAAGCATTTGACCGCAGAGATCGCTGAGAAAGGCCGCAGAGGGCGCGGAGAAAAGCTTAGGGTTTCAAGATCAGCTCTTGTTCAGAATCTTCGCGGCGGTTTCGCGGTAGACGTTTTTTAGGGTTTCGTCGTTCAGGCCGAAGCCGTTTAGCGGCCAGTGGTAGGAGAACTGGTCGACTTCGTAGAAATGTTCGTCGAAGGATTCGAGGATGCGGAAGGTGGTGCGGTACATGGGGAGATCGAAGCCCATGTCGGTGCCGTAGACGAGGCGGTCGGAGTGCTTTGCGTAGAATGCGCTGGCGAAGCGCGGGATGGGCGCGGTTTCGGCGTAGCGGGCGGAGATGTCGGCGTAGAGATTGGGATTGCGATCGAGGACTTCGCCGAGGCGGCCGAGGTCGTAGTCGAGATTGGCGAAGTGGCAGGCTACGAAAGTTGTCTTGCGATGGCGCGCGACGGTGCGCTCGAGAATGTCGATCATGCCAGAGAGCTGCACGATTCCGGGCTGGTTGTCGAGGCGCCAGTAGAAAGCGTTCATGAGGCCGTCGTTGTGGCGGTCCATTTTTTGATACATCCAGATCGGGTCGGCGACATGGAGGCTGATGGGCATGCCGAGTTCGCCGCATTTTTCCCAGAGCGAATCCATGCGCAGGTCGTCAGGATGCATGCCGTGCGCGTCGGACTTGCCAGAGCGGAGGCCTTTGCCTTTGTCGTGAATTTCGCCAACGCCGCGAGCGCCGGCGGAGTGGCAGCGCTCGAGTTCTCTTAGAGCGGCGGGGCCGAAGCCGGGCTTGTCGTATCCACGGAAGTCGAAGCCGCACCACATTTCGAAACGCTCGGGATGCTTGGAATATTTCTTGTAAATTTCGTCGAACTCTTGGCCGGTGGTCATGGTGAGGATCATGGTTTTTTCGATGCCGGCTTCGTCCATGTTCTTGACCCACTGGTCGATCTCGGCGGGAGTTTTCGCGTAGGGGTGCGAGTGCATGTCGATGATGGGGAATTTTGCCTTGCCGATTTGCGTGACGGGAATTTTGTAGATGGATTGCGGGCGGTAGTTTTTCAGGAGGAGGGTTTCGGGAGTCGCGGGGGTTTTGGTAGCGACGTGTGCGTGAGCGTGTTCTGATTGCGCGAAGGCGGAAGCGCCGGAGAGTCCGGCTGCGACGCCTGCATTGGCTAGCTTTAGGAAAGATCGGCGATTCATAGGGGCTCCCGATTTAGTCGGGAGAATTATCGGCACCAGTGAGGGGTTCGTCTATGCGCGGTTGAGCTTGCTTTTCGCTGGTTGAAAGTTTGTGGATCGCTTGGGCGGCCCTAGTGGGCCGCGGACGGGCGAGTCGCCCGTCTCCACATGGCTTGCAATATGGATTCCCGAAACAAATCTTTTGAGAGCCCGAAGACCGCCGGAACCGCTTCCCCAGTCGGTTCCGGCGATCTGATGACCCGAGTCTTCCCCCCGGTCGCCAAGGGTCGTCCAAGTCGGGATCTTTGTGGACAAACTACGCAGTCGCTATACAGCGACTTCCACTCATAACAAGTAGTGCGGGATGGGTTAGAAACGTTTCAGGGGAATTTCGATAGGGAAGCGAGCCAAACGCGCGATTGTTGCGTCGCAAAAAGCGCGACGCTTCGCGCGGCTCGCCCAGGTCCTTCGGCGCCAAAAAGAAGGCGCCTCAGGATGACAACGAGTTTTTGGACAGCGGCGGCGTACACTGTAGGACGCGGATATGGCTCGTGGGGAACCAGATTCGGTGGGGCGGGATCTTCGCTCCGGGGATACTCCTACGGCGCAGACACCGGCGGAGGGCGAAGAGCTGGTGGTGCGTCCTAAGCCCGAGGTTGCGGCTGGGGTGAAGTCTGTCCTGAAAGCGGCGGAGATGGCGCTGAAAGGGCCCGGAGTGCGAAGGGGCGTGGCGGCGCTGGTGCGGCTCAATCAGTTTGACGGCGTCGATTGCCCGGGCTGCGCGTGGCCCGATCCGGACCAAGAACGTTCGCTGAACGAGTACTGCGAGAACGGCGTCAAGGCGATTGCGGAAGAGGCGACGACGAAGCGCTGCACCCCGGAATTTTTCCGCGAGCGGAGTGTGGCGGAGTTGTCGCGGCAATCGGACTACTGGCTGGGTCATGAGGGTCGGTTGACGCATCCGATGGTGCTGCGCGCAGGAGGCGAACACTATGAAGCCATTTCGTGGGACGACGCTTTCGCGTTGATCGCCGGTGAGCTGAACGCGCTGAGTAGTTCCGATCAGGCAATTTTCTACACCTCGGGCCGCACCAGTAACGAAGCGGCATTTCTCTATCAATTATTTGTGCGGCAGTTCGGAACGAACAATTTGCCGGACTGTTCGAACATGTGCCATGAGTCGTCGGGGCTGGCGCTGCGGCAAGTGATTGGAGTAGGCAAGGGGACGGTGAAGCTCGACGATTTCGAGCGCGCGGACGCGATCTTTATCATCGGGCAGAATCCGGGGACGAATCATCCGCGGATGCTGGCGACGCTGCAGAGCGCGGCGCGGCGGGGGGCGAAGATCGTCAGCGTGAATCCGCTGGCCGAGGTGGGGCTGACGCGGTTCAAGCACCCGAAGGATGTTTTGCACTTGCTGGGATCGGGGACGAAGATCGCGACGCATTTTGTGCGCGTGCGGTTGAGCGGCGATCTGGCATTCTTTAAAGGAGTGTGCAAGGAGATTCTGGAGGAAGAAGCGAGGCGGCCCGGGCAGGTCATTAATCGCGAATTTGTCGAACGGAATACGGTGGGGTTCGAAAATTTTCGCGATGCGATGCTGGGCGTGTCATGGGATGAGATCGTCGAGCAGAGCGGGGTGGAGCGCGGACAGATTCGCGAGATTGCAGAACTCGTGATGCAGTCGAAGGCCGTGATTGCATGCTGGGCGATGGGGATTACGCAGCAGCGGCAGGCGGTGGCGACCATTCAGGAGGTGGTCAATTTGCTGCTGCTGGGCGGGCACATGGGCAGGCCGGGCGCGGGAGTGTGCCCCGTCAGAGGACACTCGAATGTGCAGGGCGACCGCACGATGGGGATCTGGGAGCGGATGCCGGCGAGTTTTCTGGACAAGCTGCGCGACGAGTTTGGATTTGAGCCTCCGCGCAAGCATGGCTGGGATGTGGTGGATTCGATCAAGGCGATACACCGCGGCGAGGCTAAGGTGTTTTTCGCGATGGGCGGAAATTTTTTGTCAGCAACGCCCGACACGGAGTTCACGGCGGAGGCGCTGCGCCGCTGCAACCTGACGGTGAATGTCTCGACCAAGTTGAACCGGGCTCATCTGATTACTGGGAAGCAGTCTCTGATTTTGCCCTGTCTGGGGCGGACGGACCGGGATGTTCAGGCCGCGGGCGCGCAGTTTGTGAGCGTGGAGAATTCGATGGGGATCGTGCACACGTCGAGAGGGAGTTTGGATCCTCCGTCGGAGCAACTCTTGAGCGAGCCGGCGATCGTGGCGGGACTGGCGGTGGCGACTCTGGGAAATCGAAGCAGCGTGAAGTGGAACTATTTGGTCGAGGACTACGACCGGATTCGGGAGTTGATCGCTCGGGTTGTGCCGGGTTGCGAAGAGATGAACGTTCGGGTGCGGCGTAGGGGCGGATTCTATTTGCCCAATGCGGCCCGCGACAATGAATACAAGACAAAATCCGGGAAGGCGCAATTTACGGTTTCTGTGATGGAGCCCATCCGTCTCGGCGCGGGGCAGTTTTTGATGACTACGGTGCGCTCCCACGATCAATACAACACAACTGTCTATGGTCTTGATGATCGTTACCGAGGGATATTTCATGGGCGGCGAGTGGTGTTTGTTCATCCTGAGGATTTGAAGGAACTGGGATTGAACGAGGGGGATCGGCTCGATGTCACGAGCCATTTCAAGGCGGGCGAGGAAGACGAGTTGAGAACGGCTCGGAGTTTTGTGGCCGTGGCTTATGACATTCCGCGCCGCTGCGTGGCCACATATTTCCCGGAAGCGAACGTGCTGGTGCCGATCGAGAGTGTTGCCGAGGGCAGCAACACGCCGACTTCGAAGGCGATTATTGTAAGCCTCGCGCTATCCCGAGCAGAGGCTGAAGCGGAGAGTGACCAAAAAGTGCCTTCTCTGGTGTGAGAGGCCGGTTCGACTCGGCGAAATTCCTGAAGATTCCCGCTGTTTTTCTCTTCTTGTTCGTGATTCGTAACGCAAAACGATCCGGCGAAAAAATTGTCTCCAACTGGATAAGAATGCTCTTAACAGTGAGGGGGGAGAGGAGTGGCTCCGGACGACTGCCCAAGTTGCGGCGGTAGTGGGTATGTCGCGAAGCCGGTGGACTTGAACGGTAAGTCCGAAGGCGTCGCGTTTATCCGCATCAAATGTCCTGCCTGCGGGGGCACTGGACGGAAGCGACCAATCCCACCTACGACCGCTGGCTGACCGCACGGCCTGCGGTGCTTGCGAAAACGTACGGGTCCGGGCTGTCATTTCTTCCCGTCCTACGGTTGACGGTCCGGGCCGGACGTCTTTAGTTTCCTTCCGCTTTCCTCACAACTCTCAAGCAACTTCTTTTCCGCGGATGCACGCGGATTTCGCGGACCTTTTCTGTGATTCGCAAGTGCCTACGGTGTTGTGATTTCGGAAAAATAAAGAGCTCAAGCGATTCCGGCGGCGCGGCTGCGGGTGCGGCGTGGGCGGGGGATGGCGGACTCGAGGCGGTTGCGGCCGTTCTCTTTGGCTCGATAGAGCGCCTTGTCGGCGTCTTCGAGAACCATCTCGGGGAGCGGGCGTGCCTCGGTACAGTTTGCGAGACCGATGCTGACGGTGACGGAAAGGAACGCCGGGTTGGGCTGATTGGCGAGGCGGCGAATGGCGTATCCCTTGCGGCCGCGGGTAGGAGTGCGCTGGTTGCGGCGGTCGGGGCCGCGCGGGACTAAACGACGATCGTTGCCGCGGGTGCGGAACTGCAGCTGTTCGATGCGCGCGCGCAACTGCTCAAGATGGACGGCAGTCTCGGCGATGGTCTTGCCCGGGAACACGATGGCGAACTCCTCGCCGCCACAGCGGTAGGCTTGTCCGCCTCCGGTGACGCGCGCGAGGTTCGAGGCTACTAGGCGCAGAACCTGATCTCCGGTGTCGTGGCCGTAGGTGTCGTTGAAGGACTTGAAGTGGTCGATATCGACGACCGCGATGGAAAAGGGATCCTGCAGGCGGGCCATGGCGTCGTTGAAGGCGCGCCGCGAGGGCAGGGTCGTGAGTTCGTCGTGGTAGGCGAGGAGATAGGAGTTCTCGATGATCGCCGTGGCGAGGATGGTGGCGGCGGCGACGGAATACATGCCTGAAATGCGAGCCGAGGGAAGAAAGCGGAGCGACAGGAACAGCGCGGTGAGCGACCAGAGCAGGGCGCTGTCGGCGGGCTTGCGGGTGTAGAGCGCGTGCGCGAGAAGAACGACGCCGCTGATGGCGAAGGCGGCGAGCGCGGTCCCGGGAAGAGAGACGATCGCGGGAGCGTGATGCGAGTGCGTGGCGACAGGCGAAGCTACGGCGCGCGTCAGCACGGCGACGAAGACGGACTGCGCGAAAAGCAGGATGACGGCCGGCGCAATGCTGGCGAGGGTGAATCCGCGCTCCTGCATGAAAGAAATCAGAAGAAAGTTCAGGGGAACGAGCAGCGCGATGGCCTGCAGCGCGGGCGAGACGCTCGCCAACGACGGAGCGGCGCGGTCAAGTCCTGACATGGTTACGGCCTGATCGGCGAGGAAGAGGACCAGCAGCGCGAGAAAGGTGCGGCTGGAGTGAAAGCGCCAGGCGAGGAGCATGCCTCCGGAGACGGCGGAGAAGTAGAGAAAGCTCAGGGCCGGCGGCGTGACGGTAAGCCAGCCGGAGTGCGCCAGGATGGCGGCGCCCAGCAGCAGGATTCCGCCCGGCACCAACAGAGACTGCAGTGTCTTCCCCACGTGGAAGGCGTGCTCCGTTTCACGAAAAGCCGAAAGATAAAAGATAGCCTCAGGAAAATTATCTCCGCCCAGGGGCGGGGAAGGAATTGGCCGCTGAGGTTCGGGGGAAAAAGAGGGAGGGCGCGGCTCCCGCTTCGAAACCGCTCCCTTTTCAGTACGCATACACCTTCGTGCCCACCACTTCCCCGCTGCATTTCAGCGCTTTCTAACTAGACTGGGCTTTTGAATTAAGGACGGTTCAAGGTATGCGGATTCTCATTGCGGAAGATGACGAGGCTCTAGCCAAATTCGTTCGCCAGGGCCTGGAGAGCGAACACTACACGGTGGATGTTTTTGCCGACGGGGAACAGGCACGAACGGCGGCCAGCGAGAACGAGTATGACATCGTGATTCTCGATCTCAACCTGCCGAAGGTCGATGGCGTGGCGGTGCTCAGGCAGTTGCGGCTGAAAAAGCCCAGCCTGCCGGTGCTGATCCTGACGCAGCGCACGCGGGTCGAGGACCGGGTGCAGTGCCTTGATACCGGCGCGGATGATTATCTGGCGAAGCCGTTTTCATTCAGCGAACTTTCGGCGAGAATCCGCGCGCTGGCGCGGCGCAGCCATCTTCCATCGGAGTCGGTGCTGACGGCGGCCGACCTGAAACTCGATCGCGTGGAACACCGCGTGGAGCGCGCCGGACGCAGGATCGAGCTCACGACAAAAGAGTTCGCGCTGCTCGAGTATCTGATGCGCAACGCCGGAAGAAAAGTGACGCGCTCGATGATCATCGAGCATGTGTGGAACCTGACTTTTGATACGACCACCAATGTGGTGGATGTGTACATCAACTATCTGCGCCGCAAGATCGATGATGGCCACGCGCTGAAGTTGATTCATACCGTGCGCGGCGTGGGCTATGAATTGAGCGCGCCAGTGGCGGCCACGGCGGAGGCGCGGGTATGAGTTCTGCTTCGCAGCCGGCGCGCGCTCTGCCCGCACCAGCTATTCCGGCCGGGCGCACTCCGCTGGCCCACCTGCTGCATGCGCTCAACCAGCCGCTGACCGGGCTGCAGTGTTCGCTCGAGCTGGGTGCGGCGGGTCCGCAGCGCAGCGAGCAGTATGTGCGCATTCTGCGCGAAGGGCTCGAGCTGACGGGGAGAATGCGGGTTTTGGTGGAGGCGATCCGGGAGTTGACCGAACTGAAACCTGCCGCGGAAGGGGAGATGGAGCCGGTGGCTGTAGACACGCTGGTGCGCGCCGCGGTTGATGACCTGGTTCCGGTCGCGGAGGCGAAGCGGGTTCGCCTGGGCCTCGCGTTTCAGACTGTGCCGCCGGTCGCGGCCAGCCGCAGCCAGCTGAACTCGCTGCTGTTTCGTACCTTCGAGTCGGCGTTGAGCCTGACGCGGGAGGGCGGCGATCTGCGGATTTCTTGTGACCCTGCAGACAGCGGAGCGCGTCTGGAACTGACATGGAGTGCGGGGCCGGCGCCTGCGAATTCTCCGTTTTCTCCGGCTGAGCTTGGATTGCTGGTGGCGCAAGCGGGCTGGCAGCAGGCGGGGGCGGAGTGGAGTCTTGAAGGCGATGTGGGGCGCCCGAAGATCATGATTGGAATTTCTGCGCTGCGTTCTTCGTCTGTTTCCTCGTCCTCTTCTTCGTCTTCCGGTCAGGAGAAGCGGGCATGAGCGTGATGGCCTCCTTGCCGGTATTTTCCCGCGTTGGCTCGTTCTTGTCGGGCGGTGCGGCGCTGATTGCCAGCCCGGACAGCAGCCTGCGCGCCCAGGTGCTCGACCGGCTGAACGGGCGCTGCCGTCCGGTGACGCAGGCGCTGGGCGGCGCCGAGGCGCTGGCGCAGCTCGAAAAGGGCGGCTGCCAGATTCTGTTTCTCGACCGGCGCCTTCCTGATCTCGATGCCGAAGAGCTCATGGCGACGATCCGGCGGCGGTTTCCCGGGACCGAAGTTGTGCTGCTTGATCCGGAGATGGACGGAGAGCCCAGTCGGGAGCTCGATCCGCAAAAAGAAAAGCAGACGCAGGCGGTGGAAGCGCCGGCTCTGTCCGGCCCGTCGACCTACGCTGCGGATTTCCCTGAGAGAAAACTGGTCGCGCCGTTGGCGGGAATGGTGGGAACGAGCCCGGCCATGCAGCGCGTCTACCGGCTGGTCGAGCTGGTGGCTGATCGCAATACCACGGTGCTGATCGCGGGGCCAACTGGAACCGGCAAGGAACTGGTGGCGCGGGCGCTGCACGGCTTGAGCCGGCGCGCGTCGCGGCCGCTGGTGGTGGTGAACTGCGCGGCGATTCCGGAGACGCTGCTCGAGTCCGAGCTGTTCGGCTACTCGCGGGGCGCGTTTACCGGCGCGGTGCAGGCGCAGCTGGGACGGATTCCGGCGGCGCATGGCGGCACGTTGTTTCTCGACGAGGTCAGCGAGCTTCCGCTGGGTATGCAGGCCAAGCTGCTGCGCTTTCTGGAACAGAAAGAAGTGCAGCGGCTGGGCGCGGCCGAGGCCACGCGGGTCGATGTGCGCGTGCTGGCGGCCAGTAATGTGGATTTGGGGCGGAGGGCGGCGCGGGGAGAGTTTCGTTCGGATCTTTTTTATCGGCTGTCGGCGTTTCCCATCGCGCTGCCGCCGCTGGCGGAGCGCGCGGCCGACATCGTGCCGCTGGCGGAACATTTTCTGGCGGTGATGGCGGCGGCGATGGAGCGGCCGCGGATTCGATTGAGCGAGGCCGCTAAATCCGCGCTCAAAATTCACGATTGGCGCGGCAACGTGCGTGAACTGCAGCATGTCATCGAGCGCGCCTCGATTCTGATCGAGAAGGGCGACGTGGTCGAGGTCGAGCATCTTTGTTTGTCTTCGCTCGATGCGCTGACTGCGCCCGATCTTGATCTTGGCGTCGAGTCCGGACGCAGCCCGCAGCTTTTCTGACGGACCCGCCGTCACTGAGACAAACATGCCTGAGACAAATTTCACCCCTCCCTACCCCGAATTGGCCCCCCCCGTGCAAATCTTGCCGCCGACGATGACGTCTTTGCCTATGTCCGCTGCGCCTTTGCCTGACTGGAATGAGCCGGCTCTAATGCCGGCACTCGAATCGGTAACCGAGCCGCGCGCCGATAATGCTGCTGCTAATAATGAAGACGGCGAATTTCTGCTGCGTGCGTTTCGCTCGTTCGCTGCGACCGCCGCTTCGCTTGAAGATTCCTACAGCCAGCTGCGTGGCGAGGTCGCGAGGTTGCGCGCGGAACTTGAAAGGCGCAATCGCGATCTGGGGCGAAGCCTCGAAGAAAACCGCAGCATGCGCGCCCATCTCGACCGCATTCTGGAAGGCTTGCCCTGCGGCGTGCTGGTCGCATCTTCGAATGGCGCGATCACTCGCATCAATCCCGAGGCGTTGCGTTTGCTGGGTTGTGGCGAGCATCACGGCGTGGCCGTGGTTTCTCTGGACTCGTTGCCGGAGCTTGCGTCTGCGTTCCTGAAATCTTTGTGCGTCCAAGAAAACGATGAAGACCGCGAGTTGCATCTCGCAGGAGAAGGACGCTGGCTGGCTGCGCGCCACGCGCGGATCGCCAGTGCGGCGGGCGAAGAGGCTTGTTCGGTGTTCATTCTGCGCGACGTGAGCGAGCGGCGGCGGCTGGAAGAGGCGCGCGAAAAATTGGGACGCGAGCGGGCGCTGGCCGAGATGTCGGCGGTGCTGGCGCACGAGGTGCGCAATCCGCTGGGCAGCCTGGAGCTGTTTACCGGCCTGCTGGAAGAATCCGATTTGAAGAATGAAGACCGGCGCTGGCTGGAGCACGTGCGCGGAGGACTGCGTTCGCTGCGCGCGACCGTCGATAACGTTCTGCACTTTCACAGCCCGCCCGAGCCCGAGCGGTCGCCGTTTGACCTGGGCCAGTTGCTCGAGTGGGCGCGCGATTTTTTTGCGCCGCTGGCGCGCCAGTCCGGCATTGCCCTGAGCCTGCAAAATCGCCTCGAGGGAGTTCTGTTTCCCGCGGACCGCCATCGCCTGGAGCAGGTGCTGATGAACCTGGTGCTCAATGCGGTTCGCGCCATGCCGGGCGGGGGATGGATTGAACTGGGCGGCAAAAAAAATTTGGGTGGCGAATCCGTGTCGCTCAGCGTGGCCGACACCGGTCCGGGAATTTCGCCGGAGCATCTGGCCCGCATCTTTGAGCCTGGCTTCACCACGCGCTCGGGCGGCCCCGGCCTCGGACTGGCCGTCTGCCGCACCATCGCCGCGCAGCATGGCGGGACGATCTCGGCATCGAGCCGCACCGGGCGGGGCGCCTGCTTTACGTTGACTCTGCCGCTGGAGCTACCCGCTTGTGAGGTTCACGGAGGAATCGCAGTATGAACGTCCTGGTAGTCGACGACGACGGCGGCATGCGCACCGCGCTCGAGGCCCGCTTCCTGCGCCGCGGCTGGCGGGTGGAGACGGCCGGGACGACGCTGGAGGCGCTCGACCGGTTCCGGCGGGCGCGGCATCCGCTGATCGTGACCGATATCCGCATGCCGGGAGAAGATGGCTTCTCGCTGCTGCGGGCGGCGCGGGCGTTGTCTCCGCAGACCGCCGTAATTCTGCTGACTGCTTTCGCCAGCGTTCCCGATGCGGTCACCGCGATGAAAGACGGCGCGTCGGATTACTTGGTCAAGCCGGTTTCGTTCGAACTGTTGGAGCAGGCGGCAGAGAGAATTCTGGCGCAGGGCGGGGCATCCTTGGCCGCGAAGAATGGTCTGCTCGTGAAAAGCGATCTGGGGGTGATTAAGGATTTGGGGGTTATTAAAAATGACCTGAGCGGTAGCGCGCCGGCGTGGGTGCGCTCGCTCGATCGCGCCCGCCAGGCAGCGGCTTCGGACGCTGACGTATTGATCGAAGCCGAGAGCGGCACGGGCAAGGAGCTGGTGGCGCGCTGGATTCACCGGCTGAGCCCGCGGCGCGATCGCGCGTTCGTGGCGGTCAACTGCGCTGCCTTTCCTGAGACTCTGCTGGAAAGCGAACTTTTCGGTTACGCCAAGGGAGCGTTCACCGGCGCCGCGCAGGCAAAGCCGGGAAAGTTCGAGCTGGCTCACGGCGGAACGTTGTTGCTCGATGAAGTGGGCGAGATGCCGCTGGGCCTGCAGCCCAAACTGTTGCGCGTGCTGCAGGAGCGCGAGTTCGACCGGCTGGGCGATACGCGCACGGTGAAAGTCGATTTGCGCGTGATTGCAACGACGAATCGTCCGCTCGCACAGATGGTGCGCGAGGGGCGTTTCCGCGCCGATCTTTATTACCGGCTGAACGTGATTCCGCTGAGCTTGCCGCCGCTACGCCAGCGCGCCGGCGATACGCGCGAGCTGGCCGAACATTTTGTCCGGTTGTATGGAGCTGGAAAATCGTTGCGACTCACGCCCGAGTTTCTGCGCCGCCTCGAAGCTCATGATTGGCCGGGCAACGTGCGCGAGCTTGCCAACTGCATGCGGCGCGTGGTGGCGTTGGCCACCGGCAGCGAGATCGATGGCGGCGCACTCGATGACTGCGGCTGGTCGGTTGCTGAGCCTGCGCCAGCGCCACAGCTGGAGGGCCTGCGTCCGGGAGTGTCGTTAGAACAGATGGAGCGGCAGCTGGTGGCGATGACACTCGAGGCAACGGGCGGCAACCGCTCCCGCGCGGCTGAGATGCTGGGGGTAAGCCTGCGCACGGTGCGCAACAAAGTCCGCAGCTACGGGCTGCCGAGCCGGAGCAGTTATGGCCACGATTAGTTCTTACATTCCGGGCGGCATGATCGACACCGCCATGACCGAGGCTCTGGGGCGCTTCCTCGACGTGGATGTGGCGCGCTATCAGCTGATCAGCGAGAACCTGGCGAACATCGATACACCCGGCTACCGCACGCGCGATCTGGATTTTCGCGGCGAACTGCGCCGCGCCGCAGCCGAGGCCAATGGGGCAAGAGAAACTGGATTGGTGATGGCAGAGTTTCGTCCGGTGTCACACGGCATACGGGGGTTAATTGAGCGCCCCGACGGCAATAACGTGAGCCTCGAGCGCGAGAGCCTGGCGCTTGCCGAGGCGCAGATGAAGTTCAACCTTGGCGTGCAGCTGTTGAAAGAGCAGTTTCACCTGATCTCGACCGCCATCAATTCGGGAGGAAGCTCGTCATGAATCTTTTTGGCATGCTCGAAGTCAGCGGCTCTGCGTTGTCGGCGGAGCGCTGGCGCGCCGAAGTGGTCTCGGCCAATATGGCCAACGCCGACACCACGCGCACGCCGCAGGGCGGCGCCTACCGGCGGCAGCTTCTGGTGTTTCGCGCCCAGCCGGTCACGCGCTTTCCGCTGCTGCTTGCGGGGTTGCATCCGTCGCGCCCGGCGGGCGTGCGGGTGGAGCGCGTCGTCGCTGACACGTCGGCGATGCCGCGCCGCTATGAGCCCGGACATCCCGATGCTGACCCGAGCGGGTACGTGACGTATCCGAATGTGAATCCCGTGATGGAGATGACCGACTTGCTGAGCGCGGTGCGGGCTTACCAGCTGAATGCATCGGCGGTGCAGGCGGCGAAAAACATGATCCAGCAGTCGCTGCAGATTCTGAGCTGAGTTGGGCACGGGAGATGGGGCCAAGAAATCTGGATAGGAAATTCGACAGGAAATTTCGATAACAAAATGACGACTGCATTTCGAATCATCCGAATCAGAATCGACCGAAGCAGGAGACGGCGGCCATGAGCACTCCGATTTCCGCGCTGCGCATTTTGCCGGCCGAAGCCGATGCCGGCTTAAGCTCGGCGAGTGCCGCCAGCGAGCCGTCATCGGGTTTCCGCGAGGTGCTGGGCAGTGCCATGGACGAGATGCAGCAACTGGAGGGGCAGGCGCAGTCGAACGTCGCGGGAGTGCTCGAGGGCAATGGCGGCGAGGTGCATAGCGCGCTGATCGCAGTCGAGAAAGCCGATCTGAGCTTTCAGCTGATGATGCAGGTGCGCAACAAGATCGTCTCCGCGTACCAGGAGATTTCGCGCATGCAGTTCTGACCACTGCTCAAAAGGCAGAAGTCAGAATTAAGAAGGCAGAAGTTCAAGCAAAGCGAGCCGCTTCGGCACCGGCGGCCAGAGCGCGGTCCCGCGGACGACAGACATGGCCGAACCCACCACTCCTCCTGCCGGCGACTTTCTCGAGCGGATGCGCCAGTTCTTTCAGGGGCTGACGGCAAATCAGCGCCTGCTGCTGGCCGCGGGCGCCGTGGTGGTGGCGGCGGTGTTGTGGGGATTTGTCACGCTGCTGAGCCAGCCGAAGTATGTGACGCTTTACTCCGGCTTGCGCGCCGACGAGGCGCAGACGCTCGCCGGGCGTCTGGCGGCCAAGAACATTCCGCATCAGGTTTCGCCCGACGGCGGGAGCCTTCTGGTCCCCGACGACAAGCTGGATGCAGCGCGCCTTGAGACCGCTGCGGCCGGCCTGCCGCGTAGCGCGCGGCTTGGCTTCGAGCTGTTCGACACGCCCAACTGGGCGGGCTCGGACTTCACCGAAAAGGTGAACTACCAGCGCGCCCTCGAAGGCGAACTGGAGCGCACGCTGGCCACGCTGAGCGAGGTCGAGGCTGTGCGGGTGCATCTGGTGCTGCCGCAGGAATCGCTGTTCACCGCCGAGCAGCATGAGGCCAAGGCGGCGGTGATTTTGAAGACGCGCAGCGGACGGTTGAGTGACGAGGCGCAGCGGGCGATTCCGCAGCTGGTAGCCAGCGCCGTGGATCGCTTGCGTCCGGAGAATGTCACGGTGGTCGACGCCGATAGCAACACTCCGCTGTTGCACGACCGCGGAGGTCCCGGTCATGCGTATGGCTTGGATGAAGAGCTGGCCAAGACGCTGGTGCACACGCTCGAACCGGTAGTCGGCGCCGATCACGTGCGGGCCAGCGTGCATGTGGAGTATGACCTCGGCACCAGCGAGGATACGCAGGAAACTTACGATCCGAAGACTCCGGCGACTTTGACGCAGGAACATTCGGAAGAGTCGTCGACCGGCGCGGCACCGGTGGGAGTGCCCGGCACGGCGACGAACGTTCCGACAGGGACGCCGCCTGCGTCTCCGACGCCGGCGGCCGAGCAGTCGAATTCGCGCAGCGATGCGACCACCTTCGCCATCAGCAAGAGCGTGCGTCATTCGGTCGAGCCGGCGGGGCGGCTGCGGCGCATCGCCGCCGCGGTAGTGGTCGACGATGTAGTCGAGATTAAGGACCAGGCGGGCAAGCGCAGCACCACGCGGCGCAAGCGCACGGCCGACGAGATGAAGGAGATCGAGCAACTGGCGCGGGCGGCGATCGGGGTGGACACGCAGCGCGGCGATGTGCTGGCGGTGGAGAATCTTTCGTTCCAGGAGACGCCGAGCGAGACACCTCCGCCGCCGAGCTCGACCGACCGCTGGCGGCAGCTGCTTGAGCCCTGGGCTTGGTTGCTGCGTTATGTCGGGCTAGCGGCGCTGTTCCTGGTGGTCTATTGGCTGGTATTGCGTCCGCTGAAAAAGCAGGCGCTCAAGGCCTTCCGCGAGCTGCCCGGTCGGGTCACGGCGAAACTCACGCCGGCACCGGCGGCCGGTGGCGGCGGACTAGGCGAAGGAGGGGAAGAAGGCGGGAAACGCACCAACCAATTGAAGCGCCTGCTGACCGAAAAAGTGAAGGCCGAGCCCGAAGCCGCGAGCCGCCTGGTGCAAAGCTGGGTGGAGAAGGACGACAAGTGACCGCCGCCGCGGCTGCTCCCGCCGGATTGCGCAAGGCTGCCATCCTCATGGTGCTGCTGGGCGAGGACGCCGCCAGTGCGATCTATCGCCATCTTCCTCCCGCGGAGGTCGAGCGGGTCACCCAGGAAATCGCCACGCTGCGCACCGTGGACGCGGAGACGGCTCTGGCGGTGCTCGAAGAATTCGAGCGGCTGGTGATTACGGGCGACTATCTGGCGCAGGGCGGCAAAGAGTATGCGCAGAAGCTGCTGGTAAAAGCTTTCGGCGAGGAAGGCGCGAAGGAGCTGCTGCACCAGGTGTCGCTCACGGCGGAGATGAGCGCCAGCAAGCTGGATTCGTTGCGCAAGGCGGACCCGCAGCAGCTGGCCAAGTTCATCGAAGGCGAGCATCCGCAGACCATCGCGTTGATTCTCGCCCACCTGGAAGCCAAACAGGCTTCCACGCTGCTCATGCGCCTGCCGGAGGAGTTGCGGGCGGAGGCGATCAAGCGTCTGGCGCAACTGCGGCAGTTTTCTCCGGAGATGGCGCAGCGGGTTTCGCAAGTATTGCACCAACGGCTGCAGGCGCTGGGCGAGCAGAGCCGCCGCGCCTATGCCGGATTGCGCGGCGTGGCCGACGTGATGAACCGACTGGAGATCACGACGGCGAAGACGATTCTGGAAGGCATCGAGAAGGAAGATCCGAAACTGGCGCTCTCGATCCGCAACCTGATGTTCACCTTCGAAGACCTGCTCAGCGTTCCCGAGGCCGGCATCCGCGAGCTGCTGGGGCAGATGGACAAGAAAATGCTCGCGACCGCTCTGCGCGGCGCATCGGACGAGCTGAAGAATTACATTTTCAAATCCATGTCATCGCGCGCTGTCGAGATGCTGAAGGAGGATATGGAAGTTTTGGGCCCGGTGAAATCGAAGGAGATTCACAAGGCGCAGATGGAGGCGGTGGCGGTGGCGCGCAAGCTCGAGGCGGAAGGCAAGATTACGCTGACGCCGGAGGGTGAGGATGAGTTCGTCAGCTAGTCCGGTGCCGGACGTTCGCGGCCAAGCTGCGGAATCCGAAGCCACGACGCAACCGGCGATTCAATCCTCGGTCAAGGTCTCGATACAGCCCTTTCCCTACGACGCGATCGCGCCCGGAGCGGCGCCGCATGCCGGGCTCGGCGTTTTTTCTGTCGGCATGATGGCGGGGCAGGATGCGGAGCAGGCCAGCGCGACGACCCAGGCCCGCTTACAGGGCCGACAGCAGGGTCAGGCGGAGGCGCAAGCCGCCTTCGAACGGCAGCTCACAAAGGAACGCGATCATCTGGCCACGGCTGTGGCTGGGTTTTCCCGCGATCGAGCCGGATATTTCCGTAAGGTGGAAGGCGAAGTAGTCAAGCTTGCGCTGGCGATTGCGCGCAAGATTCTGCACCGTGAGGCGCAGGTTGATCCTATGCTGCTCGCGGGATTGGTGCGGGTCACGCTGGAGAAAATCGACGCCGCCACGGAGATTGTTCTGCGCGTCCATCCCTTGCACGCGGCGGAGTGGAAGCAGTACCTCGCGCTGCATCTTGAACCGCAGCAACAACCGGAGATCGTCGAAGATCCCGGTCTGGCGCCCGACACCTGTGTGCTGCAAACCTCGATGGGGACGGCGTTGCTGGGAACAGAGGTACAGCTGAAGGAAATCGAGCAGGGATTAATGGATTTGCTGGCGGCGCGGCCCGGAGGCTCTCTATGACCGTGGAAGCTTCGCTGGCACCGTATCTGGCACGGCTGGAAAGCTTTGCCGCGCTGCGCTGGCAGGGGCGTGTGACGCAGGTGGTCGGGCCGCTGGTCGAATCGGCCGGGCCGTTTTGTTCGGTGGGGGAAGTCTGCCAGATTCACGATGCGCAGGGGAGTGTGTTGACGGGAGAGATCGTCGGATTCCGCGGCGCCACGGTGCTCGCCATGCCGCTCGATCTTCCCCGCGGTGTGCGGCACGGCGACCGGGTAGTGACGTGGGGCGAGCGGCCGACGATGCGGGTGGGCGACTCGATGCTGGGGCGCGTGCTCGATGGCAGCGGGCAGGCTCTGGACTCACTGGGGCCTTATCAGGCTCGCGAGTATCGGCTGCTGGATGGTGCTGCGCCGCTGCCGCTGGAGCGCGTGTCCATTCGTGAGCCGATCGGATGCGGCATTCGCGCGGTCGATGGCTTTCTCACTTGCGGACGCGGGCAGCGCGTGGGCATCTTCGGGGGCAGCGGCGTGGGCAAGAGCACGCTGATTGGCATGATGGCCCGCAATACAGGCGCCGACCTTACCGTGCTCGGGCTGGTGGGAGAGCGCGGGCGTGAAGTGCGCGAATTTCTCGAGAACTCTTTGGGCGAGGCGGGCCTCAAGCGTGCGGTGGTGATCGTTTCTACTTCAGACCAGTCACCGCTGCTGCGCATTCGTGCGGCGCTGGCGGCGACCGCCGTGGCGGAATATTTCGCGGGGAGGGGAAATCATGTGCTGCTGGTGGTGGATTCCCTGACACGGCTGGCGATGGCGCAACGCGAGATTGGGCTGGCGGCAGGCGAGCCGCCCACGGCGAAAGGCTACACGCCATCGTGCTTCTCGATGCTGGCGCGATTGATCGAGCGCGCCGGGCGCTTCCAGTCGGGCAGCATCACCGCGTTCTATACGGTGCTGATGGAAGGCGATGACGAGCAGGATCCGCTGGTCGACGGCGCGCGTGCTCTGCTCGACGGCCACATCATGCTGGACCGCAAGCTGGCGGTGCGCAGCCACTATCCGCCGATCAGCGTGCTGGACAGCGTAAGCCGCCTGATGCCGGCGGTAAGCTCGGGACCGCATCTGCAGAAAGCCACAGAGTTGCGCCGGCTGCTGGCCGCCTTCACCGCGTCGGAAGACCTGATCCGGATTGGCGCTTATCAGAAGGGCAGTGATCCTGTGCTGGACAAAGCTCTGGCACTGATGCCGGATCTGAATCGATTTCTGAACCAGAAGCCGGCGGAAGCCTCCACGCTTGCCGACAATGTCGGGAAACTAATGGCTCTTCCGGGCTGACGATATGCCATTTCGTTTCGCACTCGAAGCCGTCTTCCACTTGCGCAAGAGCCTGGAGCACCAACAGGAGCTGCGCTTGCGGACGGCGAACCAGCAGGTCTTAGGGGCACGCCACCTGATCGAGAAACTCGACGAACGCCTGCGGCGCATGGAGAGCGAGCGGTCGCGCGCCCTGCACACCGGCACCACCGCTTCTGAACTGCAGTTCGAGCATCTCTGCGAAGAGGAGATGCAAGGGCAGCGCCGGGAGATGGTCGCGGAGCTTAGCCGGCTGGAGCGTCTGCGGGATCAGCAGCAGAAAGTCTTGCAGCATGCGCGACGCGAGCGGGAGACTTTTGAAAGCTTGCGCGACAAGCAGTTCGCGGACTATCAAAGGGACGCAGCGCGACGCGAGCAAAGACAGCTGGACGACCTCTTTCTTTCACGGCAGGCATACCTGCGCCGTGGATAGAATCTGCCGAGCTGGGCAGGCGTTGCCCATGCAATTCTCCGGACAGGTTATCTGTTGTTTATCGGCTGGTGCGGCGTGGCGCATGATTCCATGGAGTTTCCGACCCGATCCATGGGATCGGGTGAGCGTTTCGCGATTGGCTCATCGGATGCAAGGTTCGATTCGTCAGCTTTATTGCCTTCGTGCCTGCAGCCATCGAAAACGCGATTGCTCCAAGTTCGATCACTCCCAGTTCGTCCTCTGGCGGGCTGCTGAACCTGGCAAGCGCGAACGCAGGTCCGGCACAAGGAACGTTTGCCGAGATTTTTGCGGCGAAGACTGCGCAGCCGGATGCGCCATCGCTCGCGAGTCAGAGTGCGGCGATGGAACCTGCCGCGGATATCACGACAGGAATGCCCGCGGGCGTTCTGCCATCGCCGAGAGTGCATGGTGCGAAGCCGGATGCGAAGGACTCGCAGGCTGCGGATTCGACATCGCTGTTGGCTCTGCTCTTGCCGGTCATTCCTCCTGCAATCATTCCTCCTGCAATCATTCCTCCCGCGGTGACTCCTCCTGCGGTGACTGCTCCGGCGGCCAGTGCGCTGCCTCTCAACCTTGCGTTTGCAACGATGCCGGTTGTCGACTTGCCCGCCGCAGCCAATGCTGTCACGAGCGCCTCGTCTTCTCCAGTTGGTGCGCAGATATCCGTCGATGCTGCGCCCTCTGCTTTGCAGTCTTTTTTGTCGGCTGTGGATCCAAACATAGATTCGAATAAGGCGGCGACATCCGCCGCCGAGCAGGCTGTTGCAAGGCCGCAGACTGCGGCGCCTCCTATCACTAACCAGACTGAATCCGGCAATGATTCCGCGCCGCCAAAGCTGCGAGCTTTTTCTGCGAAGGTTTTTTCTGCGGCAAGTCCGGACAACACCACGATGACGCCGCCGGGAGCGGCGGTGACTTCATCGTCGGCAGCCAAGCTGCAAATCTCTTCGGTTGAGGCGAACGCAATTCCGAGGGCAAGTCCTAAGCCGGAGGCAAGCTCGAACAGCGAGATGCCCGCGAGTTCGTCCCTGGGCTTGACTGGCGCAGACATGGCTAACGCAGGCCTGATTAGCCCAGGTGTGATATCAGCTCAAGTCTTGTCAGGCTCGCAGACCATGGAAACGCAGATCGTGTCTCGTGCACAAACGAGCGATTTAGACGCCGCCCCGGCGAATTTATCGCTAAGCGACGGATCGCAAGTCCAAGTTTCGAGGCTTGCGCCGCCTGAACTACAGGCAGCGACGACGGCATCTGTCTTTTCGCAATCACAGCGGGTGCAAACGCCACCGGCCCAAATGCCGCTCCCGCAGGGCCTTCCGCTTAGCACGCAGTCCGTCGAGATTGCGCAGAATTCGCTGCCTTACGGTGGCGGAGGGGTGAGTTCGCAGAATGCGGACGCCGGAATCCCGCCGAGCGCACCATCGAATGACATATCCGCGAATCAGGCATCCACGAATCAGGCATTGCCGAGTGAAACATCTGCGAATGACACAACTGCGCCCGCGCAGGCCTCGCCGCAGAATCCGGTAAAAAGCGCACGCACGAACGCAAACGCACCCGCGCCCGCGCAGACGCAATCCGTTTCTCCTTTGACGCAGCCTGCTTCTCAAGGGGTAGCGCCAGCTCTGCACCCCGCCGTTTTGCCGTCGTCATCTTCGAAGCCGCCGTTAAGAGAAAGCGACCTGGCGCAGTCGGCCCGCGGCTGGTTGAGTGATTCCCTCAACTCCGCTTCGCAACAGTTGCGACAGAATTTGCCGGCGGGAAATCCTCCGCTGCATGCGTTACCGAGCACGACTTCCGGAAACTCATTCGCGAGTGCGTCGCCCGGACAAAACAAGAGCACGCCCTCGAATGCGCCAGCGCCAACGAAAGGCAACGGCGCGACGAACGGAAGTTCGGCGGGTACGGCTGCGACTGCGGCAAGCACGAACAAGAATTCGCAGACGGGCTCAGCGCAAAACGACGGGAATACCAGTGCAGCGCAAAGCGCCACGACCGCCGCGCCGATTCCCTCGGCAGGCTCGCCATCCACCGTTGTGCCGGCTAGCGCAGCCATTGATCCGGCGGTGCGGACACCCGACACAACTCCCGCTTCGCCACAGCTCCAACCAGGCAACAGCGCGGGGGCGACCAGTTCCGATTCACGCGCAACTCTGCCTGCGGCTGCCGATGCTACGGCGGCGGCTCCTGCGGGTCAGGTGCAGATGGCGCAGATGGTGAACAAAGCGGCGCAGTCGGAAATGCGCATAGGGATGAACACGAACGCGTTCGGCAGCGTGGAGGTGCGGACGGTGGTTCACGCCGGGGATGTGGGAGTCCTGATCGGCAGCGAGAAGGGCGACTTGCGCTCGTTGCTGGCCAACGAGCTTCCGGCGATCGCCAACACGCTGCAGCAACAAAACCTGCGGCTGAACCAGGTGAACTTCCACCAGAGTTTCGCGTTTTCCAATCCCATGTCGTCGGGTGGGGATTCGCAGCCGAGACAGTTCACTACGCGGTCGTTTCTGGGCCGCACGGATTCTCGCGAGATGAGTCTGCCTCCGACGGAGGACGCAACGGAATCACAAACTATGCGCGCAGGAAGCGGCATCAGCATTCTGGCGTAAGGAGGGCTGGCATGAGTACAACACCCGTGGTTCCAAGTTCACCCGGGACGAATGGCACGACGAGCTCGAGCTCTGGGCTACCAACGTCGCAAAGCCTCAACAATATGTTTCTGCAGTTGCTGGTGGCGCAGTTGCAGAATCAGGATCCTCTGAATCCGTTGGATCCGTCGCAATTCGTCGGGCAGCTGGCGCAGTTCAGCGAGCTCAGCGAGGTGACGCAGATCTATCAGCTGCTGCAGCAAGCCGTGCCCGGAGCCTCGGGAACAGGTACAGGAACGGGTGGAAATTCGGCCGCAGGCAGCGCATCGACCGCGGCGAATCCAGTTTCAAGCAATACGGCGTCTCCGAGCGTTACAACTCCCGCGCTTTCATCTGCCGCGGCAGCCGCGCAGGCCGCGCTTCCCAAGACGTCATCGAGTTTAGGGTCGTTTCTCAACCGCCAAATTCAAGGAGTGTTCTAAATGCCAAGTTTTTCGATACCTCTATCCGGGCTGACCGCCGAATCGACCGCGCTGTCAACCGTCGCCAACAATCTCGCCAACCAGAATACGACTGGCTACAAGGATAAAGCGGTGCTGTTCAGCGACCTGTTTTATCAGAACATCGGGACGACCGGCTCGGGCGACCCCATTCAGGTGGGAGCGGGAACGCAAGTGGATTCGTTGCCCTCGCTGTTTACTCAGGGCAGCGTGAGTCTAACGGGTGTGCCCACTGACGTTGCGATCCAGGGCACGGGCTTTTTCGCGGTGCAGAATTCGAGCGGAGTCACCAACTACACGCGGGCGGGCGATTTTTCTGTCGACGCCAATAACTTCCTGGTCACATCCAGCGGACAACAGGTTCTTGGCTATCCCGCGACCGGTGGAGTTGTCGACACGGGAGCCGGGATTGTGCCGCTGGAAATCGGCGCGGGAACTATCAGTCCGCCGACCGTGACGGGCAATGTGCAATTAACCTCCAACCTGAATTCCTCGTCACCGATTGGATCGGTCTATTCCACCCCGGTCACCATCTACGATTCGCTCGGCGGCGTACACAATCTGACCTACACGTTCACTCATACGGGACCGAACACCTGGAGCTATAGCCTCGACATTCCGCCCAGCGATCTCAATTCCAGCGGCGGAGTCGCACCCACCGGTGTTCTGTCCACCGGCACGCTCACCTTCGATGGCAACGGCGTGCTGATCGGCACCAGCGGAGGCGCTGGAACTCCGACGTACGGCGGGACGAATGTTGGAAATGGAACGGTGTCTGGTCTCGGAGCAACAGCAGCGACGGTAGGCGAGACCTTCACATTGACCGCGATTAGTGCAACGCAGGTCTCGGTAGTTGGGTCGGTTTCTGGGGCGCTGGGAACGGCCACGGTCGGGACGCCGTTCTCGTCGCCGCAGATCAATCTCACAATCAATGCTGGATCCACCCCGTTCGCCGCAGGCGATAAGATCACCGTGCCGACCACCGCCGTGAACCTTGCGAATGTGACGGCGATCCCGATCACGGGATTGGCCGACGGCGCCTCCGACATGACGTTCAACTGGAATGTCCTGAACGGGACCAGCCCTCTGCTGACTCAGGTTGCGGCTCCCAGCAGCACGACATCGATTGCGCAAGACGGCAGCAGCAGCGGTTCGCTGGTGAATTTCGCCATTGGCTCGGACGGAACCATTACGGGATCGTTCAGCAACGGCAAGACGCAGGCGCTGGGAGAGTTGGCACTGGCGAACTTTGCCAATGTGAACGGGCTGCAACTCAACGGCAATACCGATTTCACACCGACTCTGGCGTCAGGGCCAGCGGTCGTCGGCGTGCCGGGCGCGGGCGGATTGGGAACCATCTCGGGCGGCTCGCTGGAATTGTCGAATGTGGATATTGCCACGGAGTTCGCCAACCTGATCGTGGCGCAACGCGGCTTTGAAGCTGACGCCAAAGCGGTCACTACGTTCGATCAGATCACGCAGGACACGCTTGCTCTGAAACAGTAGCTAGATGGAATCCGTCTGCGGTTTTTTTAGGAGGCCGCAGACGGCTTCTTCTGAATCGTTTTTCATGAGAACTGCGCAACCCGCTCGCTCATTGCAGGCCGAAAATTCTTCCGTCCACATTTGATCGGATCAATGATCGGATCAAGATTGGCGATCGAGTGTTGATTTCATGGGAGAAGACGGCGGAGCTGTTGCTCTGTTCCACACACCTTCGTGCTTCCTTTCCGGAACCGTGATTGCTCCGTGTTCCGCGCATGGCCCTCGATGAAGATCTTAAAGAAACTCCACCGCCGAACGATGAGGCTCCTCCTTTTTCCCTGAAAGGCAAGGTGCGCAAGCTCGCCATGATTGTCCCGCCGGTAGTTCTGGCAGTGCTGGGCATCTGGTTCTGGGCCCGGCGCAGCCCGGCACCGGCATCCGCGCCAGAGCCCGAGGCCGAGACACAGGTGCGGTCGACGCTGCATCTGGAAACCTTCGTGCTGAATCTTGCCGACCCCGACCAGCGCGCGTATTTGCGGGTGGGGATCGATCTCGGTCTGAGCCGCGAAGAAAAGAAGGACGAGGCGGCGCTGACTGCTCCGGTGCGCGACACGATCCTGGGCGTGTTGGCTCAAGGCAAAGCCGACGAGCTGATGACTGCAGATGGAAAGGCCAAGCTGAAAGAGAACCTGCTCCACGCGCTGCAGGAGCGGGTGCCTGAGTTGGGAGTACAGGAAGTGTATTTCACCGAGTTTCTGATTCAGCGCTGAACCGGGTGGACTGACCTGGGCAAGAAAGCTGTGACGGAGGAAAGCAAGCCGTGTCCGCCGCCTTAACCACGACGCCCGCAGCGGCTGTGTCGGAGAAAGCTGCCGTCGCTGCGGAAGCGAAGCCGATTGCGGAAGCGAAGCCGGAAGATCCGCGCTGGTGGAACGTTCTCGACCTGGCGTGCCTGCTGACGGCGGAGCTGGCGATTCCGGCCTTTACCGTGGGCGACTTTCTCAAGCTGCGCAAAGGCTCGGTGATTCGCACCCAATGGAGAGTCACCGAGGACATTCCGGTGCGGGTGAACGGAACGCTGATCGCCTGGGCGGAGCTGGAAGGGGCGGGCAAGCGGCTGTCGGTACGACTGACGGAGATGGCATGAACTGGGGAGCGATGGCCGGTGCGATGGGCGGAGAGAACCGCAGCGTTGCGAGTGTAGCGCATGGTCTGTGGCGCGCGTTGTGGGGTGGCGTGTGTGGAAGAGTTCTTCGCTGGAAACAGCGCAGTCCGCGCCGTTTGAAGTTGTGCGAAACGCTGGCGCTCGGCGAGCGGCGCTTTGTGGCCGTGGTTGAGTTCGAGCAGGCGCGGTTTTTGGTGGGAGGCACTGCGGGATCGTTGGTGTTGCTGGCGCGGCTGGACGTCGCGTCCGGTGCGAGTGAATGCGGTCGCGGTAAAGAAAAGGACAACCAAGAACAAGCCCTAGTGAATCCGTGCTCGCCGCCGAGGAGCGCATGGTAAGCCGGAGCGGCATCGCGCGTTTTCTTGCAACCGCGTGTCTGCTGCTGATCTGCGCCAGCGCGGCGTGGGCCTCTGCGCCGCGGCCGCGGACACGGCCGAGCGCATCGGGGCTGAACTGGAGCGGGCCGGCGGGTTCGAGCGGTACGGTGCCGTGGAACATCGTGGTGCTGCTAACGCTGCTGACGTTGTTGCCGGCGCTGGTGGTGGCGGTGACTCCGTTTGCGCGTCTGCTGGTGGTCTTTCACTTTCTGCGCCAGGCGCTGGGTACGCAGACCGCGCCGAGTAATCAGACGCTGATCGGCCTCGCGCTGGTGCTGACCTATTTCCTGATGCAGCCGGTGGGCGCATCGATCTACCAGTCGGCGGTGGTGCCGTTTCAGCGCGGGCAGATCGACGCCTGGGGCGCGCTCGAACAGGGCGCTCTGCCGCTGCGCCAGTTCATGCTGCGCTTCGCGCGTGAAAAAGATCTCGCGCTTTTTCTTGAGCTGGCGCAGGCGCCACGGCCGGCGCGTCCCGAAGACGTCCCCATGCGGGTGGTGATTCCCGCCTACATCCTGTCGGAGTTGAAAACCGGCTTCCAGATTGGTGCGGCGTTGTTTTTGCCCTTTCTGGTGATCGACCTGGTGGTGGCCGCGGTGACCACGTCGATCGGCATGCTGCAACTGCCACCGGTGGTGATTTCGACTCCGCTGAAAATCATGCTCTTCGTCATGGTCGATGGCTGGAACCTGCTGGTGGGCTCATTGATGAAGAGTTTTTCATGAGGAAACTTTTTCATGAAGAGGCAAGAGAGACAGGTAAAAGACAAAGAAGAAAGAGAAACAAAGAAAGACTGTGCTCGGAATTTGGAATGGAGGCAGCGATGAATTCAGACATGGTGGTGCAGGTCATGCGGCACACGCTGGAGGCGGCGCTGTGGATGGGCGCGCCGCTGCTGATCATTGCGACCGTCGTCGGCTTGGTGATCAATGTGGCGCAAGTCTTGACATCGCTGCAGGAGACGACGATCTCGACCGTGCCGCGGCTGTTCGCCGTGGCCGCCGCGACCTTGCTGCTGATGCCGTGGATGACGCGGCGGCTGGAGGCGTTCACGGTTCAACTTTTGTCCGACTTTCGCCCGTTTGTGCGCTGAGCGATTGGTTGCGATGAATTCCTCGGAAGTGAATTCGCGCGAAATGAACGCGTATGGATCTCCACCTCGAGCAACTGCTGGCGGCTGCGGTCTTTGTAGGCGCGCGTGTTGCGGGATTGATGGTCTACTGCCCATTCCTCTCGAGCGACGCGGTTCCCACATCGCTGAAGGCCTCGCTGACCGTTCTGATCACGGCGCTCCTGTACCCGCTGCGCGGGCCGCTGCAACTCGATCTCTCGTCATGGCAGTGGGTGGGCATCGGCGTGAGCGAGGTCGTCATCGGGCTGCTGCTGGGTCTGGCGGCCAACTTCATGATGGAGGCGCCGCTGCTAGCCGGGCAAATTCTGGGCGTGCAGATGGGATATTCGCTCGCGTCATTGTTCGATCCGCAGACCCAGGCCGACACGCCGGTCTTGGGCGAGTTGCATCGTCTGGCGGCGCTGCTGATTTTCTTGCAGCTCGATGTACATCACTGGCTGCTGCGCGCGGTTACCAGCAGTTTTTCCTATCTGCCGGCGGGTGCTGCGACCGCGACGGGCGCGGCGACCAGCGCGCTGCTGCAGGCGGCAGGAGGAATTTTTCTCGCCGGGGTACAGCTCGCCGCGCCCGCCCTCGTCGCCACATTGATTGCCGACGCCACAGTGGGATTTTTGGGCAAAGCCTCGCCGCAGCTTCCGGTGTTGTTTATCGGACTGTCGGTGAAAAACATGCTGGGCCTCGCCGTGATGATCGGCGTGGTCGCGTACTGGCCGCACGCCTTTGGCGTCCGCTTCGCCGCCTCGATCGGGCAGGCGGAGCGGCTGCTGCATCTGGCCGGAACGGCCGGGCGATAAAAGCGAATCGATAGACGCGAATTGAGAATCCATCATGGCCGACCAGAGCAGGACCGAGCGGGCAACACCGAGACGGCGGCAGAAGGCGCGCGAGCAAGGGCAGGTTCCGCGCAGCCGCGATCTGATGTCCGGGCTCGGAACCATGGCCGGGGTGCTGCTTTTGTCGTGGCAGATTCCGACATTCGCCGCGGGATGGCGCACCCTGCTGCGCCATGAACTGGATTCCGCCGCTACGCGGCCGGATCAACTTCTGCCCGCATGGCACAACGAACTCTTCATATTTCGCGGGGTAGCCATCGCGGCGGGCTTGAGTTGGCTGGCCGCGACCGTCGGCGGTGTCGCGCAAGGCGGCCTGCTGTTCGCCCCCGCCGCGCTCGCGCCCAGCCTGGGGCGTTTGAGTCCTGCGTCGCGACTTGAGCAATTATTTTCGCTGAGTGCGCTCAGCCGCCTGCTCAAGTCTCTGCTCCCGGTCGCGATGATCGTTTATCTCGCGGTCACGCTCGTGGCCCGCGACTGGATGCATCTGCCCGGACTGCTGCACGGCAGCGGCAGCGGGCTGGTCGCATTCACGGTGCAGCACCTGTACGAAATTCTATGGAAGGCGGCACTGGTGCTGCTGGTCTGGTCGGCCGCCGACTATCTGTTCGAACGCTGGCGCCATGAGAACGAACTGAAAATGAGCCGGCAGGACTTGCGCGACGAGTTTAAGGAGACGGAGGGCAATCCCGCGATCAAACAGCGCATCCGCCGCCTGCAGCGGCAAGCCCGGCGGCGCCGCATGTTGAAAGACGTCGAGCGCGCCGCGGTCGTGATTACCAACCCGACCGAGTTTGCTGTTGCGCTCGAATTCAACCTCGAAATGGAAGCGCCCGTGGTGGTGGCCAAGGGACGCAACCTGCTGGCCGCGCAGATTCGCGAGGTCGCGCTGTGGCACAGGGTTCCGCTAGTCGAGAATCCTCCGCTGGCGCATGCGCTCTACCGCGCGGTGGAAGTCGGGCAGGCGATTCCTCCCAAGCTGTATGCGGTGGTCGCGGAAATTCTGGCGGCCATCTGGCGAGCGCAGACGCGCGCCGCGCAAAACGTCGCAGCGCAGAACGCCGCGGCGACGAACGCGGCGGGGAGGAAGTAGCCGATGGCTGCGAACGCTTCCGCCACCGTCGCTGCCGCGAGGCCGAACTCCTCCGGCTCCGAGTGGATCATGCCGATTGCAGCTGTTGGCCTGATCTTCGTGATGCTGGTGCCGTTGCCCAGCCTGCTGCTCGACGTGCTGCTGGCCGTCAGCATGACTGCGGCTGTGCTGGTGCTGCTGTCGGCGATCCAGATTCTGCGGCCCTCGCAGTTTTCGGTTTTCCCCAGCCTCTTATTGCTGCTCACGCTGTTTCGCCTCTCGCTCAATCTGGCTTCGAGCCGGCGCATTTTGCTCCACGGCAACGAGGGCGTGGGGGCGGCCGGGCACGTGATCGAAGCCTTCGGATCGTTCGTGGTGGGCGGCAACTACGTGGTCGGCTTCGTGATCTTCATTGCCTTGATCGCGATCCAGTACATCGTGGTGGCGCACGGCGCGGTGCGCACCGCCGAAGTGACGGCGCGCTTCACCCTTGACGCCATGCCCGGCAAGCAGATGGCGATCGACGCCGACCTAAACGCGGGGCTCATCAACGAGGCACAGGCGCGGGCGCGGCGCGAGCAGATTGCGCGCGATGCCGAATTCTACGGCGCCATGGACGGCGCGGCGCGCTTCAACCAGCGCGACGCCATTGCCACGATTCTGATTACGGCGATCAACATCATCGCCGGATTTCTGATTGGCGTCTTCCAGCTCGACATTCCCTTCCGCGAGGCGCTGAAGACCTATACCGTGCTCACCGTCGGCGACGGACTGGTCACGATGATCCCATCGCTGCTGGTATCGATGGCGGGAGGCATGGTGGTCACGCGCGCCACCTCCGACGCGACACTGTCGGTCGATGTGGGGCGGCAAGTGCTGGCGCGGCGTAGGCCGCTGTTGATTGCTTCGGGCGTCATGCTTGCGCTGGCAGCCATTCCTGGATTGCCAAAGTTTTCCTTCTTACTGCTCGCCGCCGGAACCGCGTTTCTTGCCTGGCGCGCGCCGAAGGCGGCCGTGGAAACTGCTGCTGCTCCTGCTGCTGCCGAAAAGAAGCCTGCCAAAGACTCCGTCGAGGAGTTGTTGAAGCTCGACGAACTCTCGCTCGAAGTGGGATACGGGCTGGTGCCGCTGGTCGACCAGAACCAGGGCGGACAGCTGCTGGCGCGGGTGAAGGCGCTGCGGCAAAACTTGGCGCAGCAGCTGGGATTCATCGTGCCGCCGGTGCACATCACCGACAACGTGCGCCTCAAGCCGCGCGAATATGTGATCGCGCTGCGCGGCGTCGAGGTGGCGCGCTGGGAGATGTACCAGGATCAGCTGATGGCGATCAGTTCGGAGGGCAATCCACGGCCCCTGCCTGGAACGCCGACCAAGGAACCAGCGTTCGGCGTAGCTGCCGTGTGGATCCCCGCCGCATTGCAGAATCAGGCGCTGGCTTCGGGATATGCCGTCGTCGATCAGACTTCAGTTCTCGCGACGCACCTCGCTGAGGTGGTCAAACAGCACGCGCATGAGCTGCTGACGCGGCAGGAGGTCAAGCGGCTGCTTGATCGTGTGGCGGAAAGCCATCCCAAGCTGGTCGAGGAGTTGGTCCCGAAAGTTTTGAGCCTCGGAGAAGTGCAGAAAGTCTTGCAGCAGCTGTTGCGCGAGCAGGTTTCGATCCGCGACTTGCCCGCAATTCTTGAAACTCTGCTCGATGTTTCCGCCAGCACGAAAAATCCTGTGGCGCTTGTCGAAACCGTGCGGCAGGCGCTGGGGCGGGCGCTGGTGCGTCCGCTTTTATCCGATAGCGGAGGCCTGCGTGTGGTCACGCTTGACCATGCTCTCGAAGAAGAGTTGGGCCGCGCCTTCAGCGGGCAGGCCCCGGCCGCCGGCTCGGCGGCGATTCAGCCGCCCTTCGCCCGGCGCGTGCTCGACGGCATGAAGCGCCTTGCGGGAGAGCAGGTCGCGGTGGCGAGCCCGGTTCTGCTCTGCAACAGTCCGGCGCGCTACCACCTGAAGCGCCTGCTCGAGCCTTTTCTTCCCAAGGTCGTAGTGTTGTCGCCGCTCGAGGTTCCGCCGGTCGTCGAGGTGCAATCCGTCGGAGTGCTGCGATGAGCGACGAGAGGATGAAGCGGATGCGAGGAATCCGGAACAAGAAAACTGACGGGAAAGAAGTCATGCCATGACCAAGAACACCGCGCAAGCTTATACCTCCTGGCAAACCAAGGAAGAGCGGGACCGCATCCTGCTCGAGCAATTGCCGCAGGTGCGCTATCTGGCGCGCCGCATTCACGAGCGTCTGCCGCGGCACGTGCCGCTCGAAGACCTGATTCATGCCGGCGTGATCGGGCTGATCGACGCGCTGAATAAATTCGACCGCTCCAAGCACGTGCAGTTCGGCTCTTACGCCAAGTTCCGCATCCGCGGGGCGATTCTCGACAGCCTGCGCGAAATGGATTGGGGGCCGCGCGAGCTTCGGCGCAAGGCGCGGAGAGTCGAGGAGGCGCACCGCAAACTCAGTCTGGAGCTGAGCCGAGCTCCCACGGAAAGCGAAATGGCCAAGGAACTGGGCATGGCGCTTAAAGAATTCCAGCACCTGCTGGGCGAACTCGACAGCCTGGAAGTGGGCAGCCTGCGCATCGAATCGCCCTGGGACGGCAAGGAAGAAGATCTCTGCGACTACCTGCCCAACGCCCCCGAGGACACGCCTTTCTTTCGTTGCTTGCGTACGGAGATGAAAGATTTGCTGGCCCGCGTGATCGCCGAACTGCCGCCCAAGGAGCAGCAGGTGCTGGGGCTCTACTACTTCGAGGAACTCACGATGAAAGAAGTCGGCGCGGTGCTGGGCATCGGCGAATCGCGGGTGTCGCAGATTCACTCGCTGGCGGTGGTGCGGCTGCGCTCGCGCCTCGAAGAGATGATGGGCAGCGGAGGCGGCCGGGCGCGGGCAGCCTCCGGAACCGGCGGCTAGGAGGTAACGCTTTCGAGCCACGAAGATCGAGCCAGGAAGATCATGGAGAAGGTTCTCAATCAGGAAGAAATTGATGCGATGGTACGGGCCGCCCGCTCCGGAGGCGGCAGTGCGCCGGCCAGTCCCGACCAGCCGAAGGTGGAGCTGTGGGACGCGCGGCGCGCGGGACAGATCGGGCGCGAGCAACTGCAGGCGATTACGCTGCTGCACGAATCCTTTGCCCGCAGTCTTACGCATGCCCTGGGCGCATATCTGCGCGTGGTCTTCGCCGCCGCGCTGGTGTCGGCGGAGAATCTCACCTACCGGGAATTCCTGCAGCGTCTGCCCGAGACCACCTATCTGGCGTCCTGCCGGCTCGAACCCATGGGACTGAATGGAGCGTTGCAGCTGGATCTAAAAGTTGCCTTTCCGATCATTGACCTGTTGCTCGGCGGCGAAGGCAAGGGCATGCCGGCAACCCGCGAAATCACCGAAATCGAGGAGCAGATACTCGACAGCGTGGCCCGCATCATCTGCCGCGAACTGGGAGTGGCGTGGCAGGCCTTGTCGCTCGAAGTCGGGTTCGACGAACGGCTGGAGACGGGAGCGGCGCACCGCCTGATGGCTCCTGAAGAAAAAACCTTATCTCTTAGTTTCGAAGTGACCATGCCCGATGTGCGAGGAGGGCTGAACCTGGCGCTGCCGGCGGCGGTCTCGAATGCGCTGCTGAGAAAGATCTCGGCCAACTGGAGCTATCGCCGGCCCAAGGCGGGCGTCGATGCCCGCGAGCGCCTGATGCGGCGACTTTTGGACAGCGTATTTCAGGCGGAGTTGGGAGCCAAAGATGTGCGCGTGGCAGTCAGCGATCTGGCGGAACTGGCTCCGGGGACGGTTCTTCCTTTTGCCCGCAGTGTGACCGAGCCCGCGTCACTGCTGATCGCCGGCCGCGAGATGTTTCGCGCGCTGCCGGCGCGCTACGGCAAGATGCGGGCGGCACGTTTGCTGGAGCGTGTATCCGAGAGCGACGGCGCATCGACTGCGCATGGGAGGAAGGTGTAAATGAGTAGCGGGGCCGCGCCGGCGCGAATGGAATTCGAGCATATCGAGGTGTGGGCTCAAAGCTTCTCGGCGGTGCTGGGCCAGATTGCAGGATCGCCGCTGCCCTGCAGCATCTTGGCAGAAGCGCCCGCCGAAATGGCGGCGGTTGCCGAGGGCGACGTCTGGATCGGCTGTGCCGCTTCGGGCGGGTTGCGCGGCGAATTGAGCTTGCGCATTCCGCCGCCTTCCGCGCTCCGGCTGGCGCAGGTCTTCATGAGCGAGCCCGCGCCGGCGGCGGAATTAAAGCCTGAGTCCAGGGAAGCGGTGCTTGAACTTCTGCGCCAGATTGCCGGACTGACAGTGAGCGCTCTCAAGCCGCGCTTCGGCGAGGTGCAGCTTGCCCTGGAGGCCGCGCCCGGCGCGCCTTCCTGGCCGGCATCTGCGACTGCGTGGCTTCGCGCGGGAGAAGATCCGGCGGCCTCTCCCCTGATCGAAATTCAGCTCAGCGCCGCGCTGATGGCGGAATTGCGCGCGGCCAAAGAAAAGGAAGCAGCCAAACTCGCCGAGCCGCCACCCCCGCCGCCACCACCTTCTGCACCACCACCGCCAACTCCCGCGGAGCCTCCCAGCCCACAGGACAGCCGGGTCAAACTCGATCTGTTACTGGACGTCGAATTGGCGGTCACGCTGCGATTCGGTGGGCGGAGACTCCTGCTGCGCGAGGTCCTGGATTTGAATCCCGGTTCGGTGGTCGAACTCGACCGTCAAGTGCAGGAACCGGTGGATGTTCTGCTCGACGGGCGTGTCGTCGCGCGTGGCGAAATCGTGGTCATTGACAGCAACTACGGTTTGCGTGTCACCGAAGTTGCGCCTCCGACGGTCTGAAATCCACTTTCCATGGCGACTGCCTTCCCTCATTCCGCGTTTCTTACCTCTGTGTCGCGACAGCTGCGGGCCAGATTTGCATCGCAACACGGCATCAACGATTGCCGTCACAGCCGGAGCTGGTGGAGCCGCCTGCGCAGAAAGTCACGTGGAGTTCGGCTGGAAGGTTCGCTCTACTGCCTGGAGCATTGCCTGCTCAACATTCTGCAGGAGTCGGTCGATCGCCAGAGGTCCAGTGCCTCTCGCATTCCGTCGCGACACCGTGTTCCTCTCGGTCTGGTGCTGCTCTCGCGGCAGCAGGTTACTGCCGAGCAGTTGCGTACCGCGCTCGAGACGCAGCGAACTGCCGGTCGAGGCCGCATCGGCGAATGGCTGCAGGCGCTGGGTTTCGTCGGAGAAGAAGAGATAACCGCCGCACTGGCGCGGCAATGGTCCTGTCCGGTATTGCGAACGACTCTTCCACCACCCGGACCGAATCGCCTTCCTGAGATTCCTCTCACCTTGCTGCAGTCTTATACGATGACTCCGGTTGACTTTATCCAGGCTAGGGCAACGCTGCACGTAGCTTTCGCAGAACGAATCGACTACAGCGTGCTGCATGCCCTGGAGCGGATGCTGGATTGCCGCACCGAGCCGTGCATGGCCACGCCTAGCCAGGTCCACAACCGGCTGCAGCTGCTGTTTCGCCACCGTCGGGATCGCGACAGGGTTTTCGAACGAGTCGATGGTACTGCCGAGGCGGCGCGCATCATCCACAGCTATTGCGTGCGGGTTTCTCCGGTCGAGGTTCGTCTGTCCTCCATAAGCGGAGATTTATGGGTCCGCCTCTTGCGCGAGGACGGCGATCCTTTTGACCTGATGATAAAGGTAACTCGCAGCGCCGAATTCCTCATGCCTCCCACCCGGTAGCGTCTAAAGTCCTTCGAGCGGCTGCCGATGGTAACAGCGGTTGGTGACCCGGCTGGATTGAAGGTCTCACCGTCAATTTTGCACGAAACAGGCTCTGAACGAACACGTTCGGCAGGAAAAGGGCCAGCACGAAAGAGGATCACGCGCGACATGGACAACATATGCGCACTTATTGTCGATGATTCATCCGTGATGCGAAAGATTGTGGAGAGATCCCTGCGTCAGGCCGGTCTCGGATTGTCAAAGGTGCTGGAAGCAAGCAATGGAGCTGAGGCTTTGGCGGCAGTGCAGCAAAATAAGATCGATCTCATCCTGTGCGACATCAACATGCCGGTCATGGACGGTCTGGAGTTCGTGAAACAGCTTCCCGGCGTTGACAATGGTAAAGGAGTTCCAGTGGTGATGATCACCACGGAGGGCAGCGAAGGTCACGTCGTGCAGGCGCTCTCTGCGGGTGCGCGCGGCTATATTCGCAAGCCTTTTACGCCCGAACAGGTCAAAGAGCACGTACTTCCGGTGCTGGCGGGGAAACCATGAATGCTGCCAATCCTGCGCTGAGTCCTGGGGTTGGGCGCGATGCTTGGCTTCCGACCCTGCAACTGGCGATGCAAGAGGTCTTCGAGCTGATGCTGGCCTGTCGGCTCGAGATTCCAACCGAGCTGCCAACCGACGAGATTCTCGATGTGACCTCCATGGTGGGCCTTGCCGGCCAACTCTGTGGAGTACTGACCATTCGATGCAAATCGAAATCGGCCGCGCGCATGGCCTCGCGCATGCTCGGAATTGATGCCGACAAGGCTGGTCCTGAAATGTGGGACGCCGTGGGAGAGGTCGCGAACATGGTGGCCGGAAACTTCAAGAACAAGATCACCGGCCTAGGCGATGGCTGCATGCTGTCGGTGCCAACCGTGATTACAGGCTCCAACTACAACCTGCACTCGATGGTTAATTCCGAGATCCATACCGCCATGTTGTTCGAGGGAGAACCCATTGCTCTCTCCCTTGAGATTCATAGCTAGGGTATGCAACCGGGCTCCTGCGCAGCCCGGAAGACTTTGCCGGGGGCTCCGGGAGTTGCCCGGCAGGATGTTCCCACGCTTTGGATTGCTTAGCCCAAACTGAGCTTTTTCTGTTTTCTTATTCCATTTTTTCAGCGACTTACCTTCCTCGTGCCCACTCCGTATCTTGGAGGGCATCGTGCAACAGAGCTCCACGGGCACACCACCTATGGACAGCGGATACTACGCAGCGTGCGCTGGATTTGCTGCGCAAGCTCAAGCGCTTGACCTGGTCGCGCACAATCTGGCGAATCTGGGCACGGCCGGTTTTCGCGGACAGCAACCGACCTTTCGATCACTGATGGCCGGCGGTGGTTGGGTGAGTTCGAACCCCTTGAATGCCGCCGTGAATGATTTCTCCGTGATCGGAGGCAGCCGGCTCGACTATTCTTCCGGCGCTCTTACCGGGACGGGAAGTCCTCTTGATCTGGCCATCGCGGGAAGCGGTTTCTTTGCTGTACAGACTCCCGACGGAGTCGCGTACACGCGGAACGGCAGTTTTCACCTCACGCCGACTGGCCAGTTGATGACGCCGGATGGAAATGCGGTGCTCGGAGAGCAAGGCCCGATCAATCTTCCGAATGGTTCGGTTGCCGTGAGTTCAGATGGAACGGTTTCGGTGGACGGCGCGGTAGCGGCGAAGCTGATGCTCACGGAGTTTGCTCCCAACGTGAACCTTTCGCCAACCGGTAATGCGCTTTATGCAGCGCCGGACGGCACGGCTTTGGCGGCTGCGACATCCTCGGTGCGGCAGGGCATGCTGGAGGGCTCGAATGTGAGCGCAGTGGAGAGCGTCGTGCAGTTGATCCGGCTGCAGCGCAACGCGGAGATGATGCAAAGGGCGCTCAGCTTGTTTGACAGCACGTTGAACACGACCGCTACGCAGGATTTGCCTCACGTCTGAGATGAAGCCACGATAACGGAGAAGCTAAATCAATGATTCGCGCACTTTACACCGCGGCCAGCGGCATGATGGCGCAGGAGACGAACCTCGACAACGTCGCCAACAATCTGGCGAACTCGAGTACGGCGGGGTTCCGCCGGCGGCGTGTGCAATTCGAAGATCTGGTTTATCAGAACCTCATCATGCCGGGAGCCGCAGCGTCGCAGCAGACCACTGTAGTCGCCGGACTGCAGGTGGGATTGGGGACACGGACGGCAGCGTCGGAAGTCATCCAATTGCAGGGCGATTTCAGCCAGACCGGCAATCCTCTGGATCTGACGATTCAAGGGCAAGGATTTTTTCAGGTGCTTCTGCCCGATGGAGAGACGGCGTACACGCGCGACGGCAGCTTTCACCTCGATGGGCAAGGGAACCTGGTTACGCAGGATGGAAATCCGGTGCAACCCTCCATCACCATTCCCGCAGGGGCCACTTCGGTGACGGTAGCCAGTGATGGAACCGTCAGCGTGACCCAGGCGGGCCAGACTGCTGCGCAGCAGGTAGGCTCGCTGCAGTTGGCACTGTTCAACAATCCTGGAGGCCTGAACAGCACCGGCAGCAACCTGTTTCTGGCGACTACGGCGTCGGGCGATCCCGTGGTTGGCACTCCGGGGGGCAGCGAGGGCTTGGGCTCGATCGTGCAGGGCATGCTCGAGCAATCGAACGTAAGCGTGGTCGATGAATTCGTGCAGATGATCGTGGCACAGCGCTCGTACGAGGCAAATTCGCGCGTAGTCAGCGCCGCCGATCAAATGTTGCAGGACATTAACACGCTGGGCCGCTAGATCGTGATGGGGAATATCGCGGTACTGCCGACATGAGATTTCTTCTTCGCATCATTTTTCTGTTCACCACGGTTCTGTTCATCACGGCCGCGGTCGCTTGTTTCGCGTCAGGCCAATCTTGTGAGCGCGTCGTGATTCGGGATCACGCGGAAATCAGCGAAGACGATCTCTTTCTGGCTGATTTGTTTGCGCCGCCGACGACTTGCCCCGCAATCATGCAGGCCGCGGCTAAAGTGCGCATTGGAGCGGCTCCTTTGCCTGGCGGCAAACGGGTGCTGTCCAGCGACGTGGTGCAATCGCTCCTCGAAAAGCTGTTGCTGGAAGACTCAGGTGCGGCAGTTGGAGCGCTTGAGAAAGCGGAGGTTCCGTCGCGCATTACCGTGCGCCGTTCCAGTCGCAGTCTGTCGTGTGTCGAAATTGGGCACAAGATTTTTTCCGGGCACGCGGAAGGGCTAGCGTCGGCACCTGTCGAAATCGACTGCAGTGCGGTGCCGCGCGTTCCGGAAGGCGCGGCGCTGGAAGTCACAAAGAAGAGCTGGGATCAGGCGTTTTCGAGCTGGAATGTATTTGCGCGTTGTGCCGCGGCCGAATGCCTGCCGTTTGTTTTGCGGGTGCGAGATCCGAACCATGCCGATGCAGCGCCTGGCTTGGCGGAGACCCGCGCGGTCACGAAGAAGACGCTCGCCCAGCCGTTGGTTCGCCGTGGCGAAACCGTGACGTTGCTCTGGGATCAGGACGGGATTCGCATGACCGTTCCTGTGGTGTGCCTGGATCCTGGAGAGCAGGGACAACGCGTGCGGGCCCGGGTTGTGCATAGCGGCAGGTCGGTGAGGGCCGTGGTCGTCAGCGCGGGACTATTGCGCCTTGCATCCTGAATGGGCGGGCGGAAGACAATTCATGAAGAAACTAATAATAAAGAACGACGACAGAACAGACATATGGCCAACTAAGCAAACCATGGCACTCTGGAAGTCGTGGGGATTTCTTTTCGTGGCCTTACTCGCTCTGGCAGGTACTTTGGCCGCGAAGCCGAAGACTCCTCCTCCCAAGCGCGACGGGCTGGCGGACTACCTTCAGCGTGTTAGTGCGAAGGCCGCCGACTCCGCACCCCCGACCACAGGCAGTCTGTGGAATGATTCCGGGCGTCTGGCCAATATGGTGGCCGACTACAAAGCCGCGCGCGTCGGCGATCTGGTCACGGTGAGTGTGGCGCAGAATCTGTCGGCTACCAGCACCGGTAACGTATCGACCAATCGTGCATTTAATGCGAGTTCGGGAATCAGCGCGCTGCCCGGGCAATTGAAGACGACTGGAGTCGCCAACCTGTTTTCCCCAAGTTCGACTCAGGTGCTGACGGGAAAGGCGCAGGCCACATCGCAAACCTCGCTGACCACGATACTGACCGGCCGAGTGGTGGCCGTGCTGCCGGGCGGGACCCTGGTGATCGAGGCCGAGCGGCAGATCACGATGAACAATGAGCACGAGACGGTGATCCTGCGCGGGCTCGTGCGGCCCGGGGATCTGAATGCGACCAATACCGTGAACTCGAATCAGGTGGGAAATCTGGAAGTAGAAGTGAAGGGTAAAGGTGTTATCAGTGAGGGAACGCGCCCGCCGAACCCGATCATCAAGTGGATTCTGCGCGCGGTGGGATTCTAGGAGCCTTTGTATGCGCCGCTGGTTGTGGCTGATCGCATCGTTCGCCTTTTTCTTGCCGGTGGTCACACGCGCCGTCTCAGCAGAGAACGAAATCCATAAAGTCCTGATTCGGGATGTGGCCAACGTCGAGGGTGTGCGCGAGAATTCCCTGGTCGGCTACGGACTGGTCGTCGGTTTGAAGGGTACAGGCGACAAGCAGCAAACTTATTTCACGGTGCAAACCCTGGCCAGCATCCTGGCCCGCATGGGCGTGCAGATTCCCGCGGCCGTGCTGCAATCGACAGTGCAGGTAAAGAATGTGGCTGCCGTCTTTGTCACCGCCACCTTGCCGCCCTTTGCCCCGCCTGGCCTGCATCTCGATGTCATGGTGTCCTCAGTGGGAGACGCCCGCAGCCTGGAGGGTGGGCTGCTTCTGCTGACGCCGCTCTATGCTGCCGACGGACAAGTCTATGTCGCGGCTCAGGGGCCCGTGGTGGTGGGAGGGTACGCGGCCGGTTCGGCGGCTAACTCCAAGACCGTGAACCATCCCACAGTGGGACGTATTCCTTCCGGCGGTCTGATCGAGCGGGACAGCTCGCTCGATCTTAGCAAGCTCTCACATCTGGCGTTGCTGCTCAATGATGCCGACTTTTCTACGGCGGAACAGGTGGCAGCGGTGATCAACCACGAGCTCGACGCCAAGGCGGCGACGGCGGTCGATAGCCGACGGGTCGAGATCCAGATTTCAGCTGCCCCGCCTACTGCCGTCCCCGCCCTGCTGGCCCGCATCGAGGGCCTGGAAGTTGAGGTGCGCCGCCGGGCGAAGGTGGTGGTGAACGAGCGCACGGGCACGGTCGTACTCGGCAAAGACGTGCGCCTGGGAGCGGTTGCGATTCTGCACGGCAACTTTTCCATTGAGGTGACAACGGCCCTGGCCGTGTCGCAACCCAATCCTCTGGCCAGCGGCCAAACCGAGGTCGTGCCCCAAACGCAAGTCAGTGCCAAGGAGGCTCCGGCGCGCAACATTGAGTTAAACGAGGGGGCCAGCGTTGAACAATTGGTGACGAGGCTGCAGGCGATCGGAGCAACCGCGCGTGACGTGGTGTCGATCTTGCAGGCGATCAAGGCGGCGGGCGCGCTCGAGGCGGAACTGGAGGTCATTTGATCTCTTCGATCAGTTCTTCGTCGGCTTCTCCGTTGACGGGGTCGCCTGCCTTGGCTACTCCGGCGGCCACGCTGGGCAAGGGAGCGAAGGCGGCGCGGGAGTTTGAAGCGCAGCTGATTGGGTCGCTGTTGCAGTCGCTGGAAAAAACCTTCGCCAGCGTGCCGGGAGGCGATGAGAATACGATGCCCGGAGCGGACGACTACAACTATCTCGGATGCCAGGCTCTGGCCGAGGGAATCGCCGAGCACGGAGGCTTTGGGATCGCGGCCATGATCTCGCGCCATCTTGACTTGCACGAAGGTAATAGATAGAGCGGTTATCGAGGTGGGCTGCGACTCCGCCGGATGCCTCTAAAGTTTTTGCAACCCCTGCCGATAGAACGAGATGGAAGGCAAATCAGGAGGGTCGGGAAAATAACCGCAGGCAGGAATTAAAGTATTTTAACCAGCTGCCGATACTTGAATTGCAAGGGGAAATTCAAGTAGGGGACCAGCAAATGAGAATCGATGCCAATCACGGACTGCAACCAACCCCGGAAAATAACCGAACCAGCGCTTCGGCCGCGACTCCCTCGGCGGCTGGCGCGCTAGGCGAGGATCAGGCGCAGCTTTCCGGCGCGCAAGCGCAGGTGACGGCGCTGGTGGCCCAGGCGGCGCAATTGCCTGAGATTCGCCAGGAGCGCGTGAGTTCGCTGCGCCAGGCGGTCGAAAGCGGGCGCTACGATCCCAGCCCTGAGTCCACTGCGGGCGCGCTGGTGACGTACATGCTGGCCGGTTCGTTCGCATAGAACATTCGGCGCGGGAGTGGATGCTATGAGCATCGGAGACTCTTCCTCCGATCTGAGCTTGAATGCGCTGACGCCGAGCGCATCGTTGCGCGCCGACGACGGGCTGCGCTCAGTCCCGCAGGAAGGCGAGCAGGAACGAAAAGTGCGGCGCCGCGCTGGTGAGGAGCAGCCGGAAGGCCGCGAAAGCGAAGAGACGTCCCTCGACGCCGGCGATTCTCCTGCGCACAAACTCGATCATCTGGCCTGATTTTCATGACTTCCAATCTCGCCCTCGGTAGTCCGAATGTTCCCTCTCCCCCAGTGTTCGCCCGGGCTCACGTTCTGCAAGCCAGCGCCGCGCTCCTGGCCGAACTCAAGGCCAGCTTCGGAGACAGCCAGAGGGCATTGCTGAGGCTTGATCTGGCGGGCATTGAGCACGGCACGCGCGACCAATGGCGTTTGCAGCGCGCGCTGCAAATACTTTGGGGTGTGACAGAGGGAGGTCAAGACGAGGGGCTGCGTTCGGGCGTCGACATCGGCCCTGATAGGGCAGATGCGGCAGCACTGCGTGCGGCCGTGCTCGAAGTGTTGCAACTGGGCCGGGTGCAGGCGGTGTTACTGGCGCGGGCGCAGCGCTCGCTGCGCATGATCTCTCATCGCGTGGCTGGGCCGCATGCGAATTATCAAGCGCCCGCGAGTCCAGCCAGTGCGACGCCGGCAGGAAACTGCATGGGCCCGCAGGAGACAATCTGATGTCGAGTCTAAATGCCAGCCTCGCCACCGCGCTTAGCGGTCTGACCGCCGAGCAGGGAGCACTGCAGACCACGACCAATAACGTGGCCAATGTCAATACGCCCGGCTACTCGCGACAGGTCCCAGTGCTGGTGAGCAGCGATCCGCTAGTGCTCGACCCGCTGACTTTCGGAACCGGCGTGACGCTGCAGTCGATCGAGAGCATTCGCGATCCGATTCTCGAGGCGCGCATTCAGCAGGAGACGCAGACTCAAGGACAGCTGGGAGCCCTGGTTTCGGCTCTGTCGCAGGCGCAGGTGGGTTTTACCAGCACCAATGGCGACATCGGGACAGCCATCTCCAACTTCTTCGATAGCCTGAACCAGCTTTCGACCAGCCCGGCGGATTTGTCTTTGCGCCAGGGGGTGCTCACGTCAGCGGGCAATCTGGCGTCGGCATTCAACGTCACCGCCGACAATCTCACGACGCAGCGCGGCGATATCGACCGGAACGTGCAGCAGACGGTGAGCCAGATCAACCAGTTGACTCAACAGATCGCTCAGCTCAACCTGCAGATCAGCAACCTGGAGGGTGTCGGCGAAAGTGCGGGCAGCTTCATCGACCAGCGCACGGAGCTGATCGATCAACTTTCTTCTCTGGTCGATGTGAACGTGATTCCCACCGACAATACGCTCACGCTGACAACCGCCAACGGCACCGCTCTCGTATCTGGATCGCAGAGTTTTCAGCTCTCCACGCAGCCCGATCCCACCGGCCTGCAGCGCATCTACGCGCAGGGCAAAGACATCACTTCAGGAATTGTCTCCGGCCAACTTGGCGGCGAACTACAGGCGCGCGATCAGCAGATTCCCGCGCTGCAGAGCCAGCTCGACACGCTGGCTGCGGGCCTGGCCAATTCCTTTAATACCGCGCAGGCAGGCGGATTCGATCTGAACGGCAATGCGGGTACGCCCCTGTTCAACCCTCCGCCAGCCGGCGGGACGGGCGCAGCCTCCAGCCTTGCGGTCGCAATCACCGACCCTGCGCTGCTCGCCGCCAGCTCCGACGGCACCGTCGGCAGCAACGGCAACGTGGAAGCCATGTATGCGCTGCGCAATCAGGGGATCATTCAGGGGCAGACTCCAACCGTCTACTATTCTGGAATCGTCTTCAATGTCGGCACCGCCTCGGCCAATGCCAACGCCGAACAGAACGCCTCCAGCCTGGTGCTGCAGCAGTTGAACGATCAGCGCGCCTCGATCTCCGGCGTTTCGCTCGATCAGGAAGCAGCCAACCTGGTTCAGTTCCAGCAAGCGTATGCTGCCTCAGCGCAGGTGGTTTCGACGATCAACTCGATGATGCAAACCGTGATCAATATGAAGACGTCTTAACGTGTGTTTTTCTTAACTTTTATGAGAGTGAATCCAAATCCGTATCCCGACTTGCTCCAGATCCTGCAGCAGACGCAACAGCAGGTGAATACCGACTTGCAGCAGATTGCGTCAGGGCGAAGTGTCAACGCGCCGTCGGACGATCCTGCGGCGGCCGCGTTATTGGTGCAAAACGCCGGTCAGACCACGGAGACGGACCAATTCCTGCGCAGCGTAAGCAGTGCACAGGGCGAGTTGCAGAACGCGGACTCAACCTTGAACTCGGTCGTAACCGCCCTGCAGCGCGCGATCAGCCTGGGAGTGGAAGGTGCCAACGGCACCCTGAACAGTTCGGATCGGTCGGCGATCGCGGTCGAGGTGCAGGGCATTCAATCGCAGATGCTCAGCCTCGCCAACCTGTCCTACCAGGGCAACTACGTTTTCGCGGGGACGGCCACCAACACCGCGCCCTACGTGCTCGACGCGACCAGTCCGTCCGGCGTGAAATACGTGGGAAACAGCGGAGTGAACACACTCACGGTAGGCCAGAATTTCGCCATCAAAACCAACTTACCGGGCTCCGAGCTGTTTTCAACTCCGGGCCACGATGTTTTTCAAGCGCTCCAGGATCTCGTCACGGGCCTGCAGAATGGCGACACCACCGCCATCGGGACGGCCGTGTCCGAGATTAACGACTCTTCCAATTACATCAACCAACAGCGCGTTTTCTACGGCAACGCGGAAAACCAGCTGAATTCGCAGACGACCTTTCTCAATAGCGAACGCACGCAACTGGCACAGCAGGAGAACACCCTGGGCGGAGCCGACCTTTCCCAGGTCATCAGCAACCTGGTGAATGCGCAGACCGCGCGGCAGGCGACATTGCAGGCGGTCGGTCAAACCGAGCCCATCAATCTCTTCAACTATCTTCCCAAGTAGCCGAGTTGAATAGTTCGAGCCGGGCGCGCGAGAATGTTCTAAACAACTCGCTTGCAACAATCGTGAACGTGTTTGGCTGGAAATTTATTGCTGAACGGCGGAGGTGTCAGAGTGTCTGGCGAGACCGGCTGGCCCACTCCGCGGCCGCTTCTACGCGGGTACATTCTTGCTCCAGGCGAGCGCGCTCACGCAGCAGGGCAGAGTGAATCGAGGGCAGCAGGGCTTGCAAGCGCTGGACATTCACCCGGTATGCGTTGAGAGCCTGCTCAACTTCGGGAGCTCTTTCGAGCGGCAATGAGCGCAGGCATTCCGCCGCCTGCTTAAGTTCGGAGAGCAGGGCCGACATCTGATGCGGAGTGGCGGCAGGCGCTTCTACAGAAGATTCGTCTGAATTGGGACGAATCTCGTTCGGGCGAAACTGATTTGGTTGAGCCTGACTTGGCCGACCATGATTGGGATGAACCTGATCGATCAAAGAAATAAGGCGCGAGTTGCTCTCCTGCAGATTTTTTGCAACTTGATGCGCGGGCAGCGGGGTCATGCATTCCACTCTGCCAGGGAGCGAGGCTGATTTTCCGTTGGCGGCTGTGCAGGTTCGAGATTCTGGCTCGCTGCCGCGCTTGATAGATCGGCTTCACGCCACGCCTCGTAGACCTGCATGACACAGGAAATCTGTTTCTCGAGTTCAGCTACGGATTGATGGGCGTGGGCATCGAGCAACCCGGTGCGCACCTGGTTATAGAAACGATCCAGTTGCTCCGCCACGGCGCCGCCCTGATCCCTATCGAGCGTGCCCTGTAAGTGGCCAATCACCAGGATGGCATGATTGATTTCGCGAGTGCGGGTTTCGATGTCGTTTCGCTTCAGGGCGTCGACGGCTCGCCGCAAGTCGTCGAGGCACTGTTCGTAAAGGAGAATGACCAATTGCATTGGCCTGGCACCCTGCGCGGCAATCTGGCGATAGGAAGATCTTGCATTCATTCGGTCATAACCCTGAGGTCAGAATCGGATTGGTGGGGCTTGTCCCCGTACTGGAGGTCGAGGTTCCCAGCGATCCCAGCACCTGGGTGATCTGCTGCAGAAGCAAAGGGTATGACTGCAACGAGGCGTTTACGGCGTCGTACTGGCTCGTCAGCTGCGTCTGCTCGGCCGTCAGTTGGGTCTGAAAGTTCGTGATGTTAGTGGCGAGATTTTGCAGCGTCGTCTGGTTCTGCGCCAGATCCACGTTCAGTGGGCCAGTGGTCGGATCCGTTAGTCCGGTCAAATCGGAGTTGAGATTGTTGGCAAAGCCGGTGGAGGAGGCGTTCTGGAAGAAGCTCTGGACCGCCGCGGGATTGGCGGCGAGAACATCGCTCAACGTTTGGCCGGCGGCGTTCTTACCCAAGGTGAGAGTACCGTCGTTGTTGGTGTTGATGCCGAGCGACTCGAGATTGACGTATCCGCTATTGCTATTGAGGGGCAGCGAGTAGGCGGCATCGGCCAGCAGGGTCGATTGCAGCGTGCGCAATGACGCGTCGCCGCCCGCCGGCCCTTCGTTGTTCGTGACAGGATTCACGGTGTACTGAGTATTGATGTCGTTGATGACAGTGTTGTAAGCGGAGATGAAGTCGTTAACCGCCGATGTGATCTGGCTTTGATCGACGCCAACCGTGAGTTGCACCGGCGTGCCTGGAGCTGAACTCAACAGGTTCAGCGTTACTCCCGGAATCGCTCCATTTACCGTGTTGCTGGCGCTGCTGAAAGGCACACCATCGATGCTGAACGAGGCGTTCGCTCCACCCACCGGCGCATCGAAGGTCAAAGTCGTCGTGTTGTTAGGAAGGGTGGAGGAGGAGAGAGATACCGCGCCGGTAGTGCCGGTGGCCTGACTGTAGATCGCGAGCCGCGCGCCGCTGGCGTCGGTCACGACACTGGCTGTGACTCCCCAATTGTTGGCATTGCTTTGGGTATTGATGTAGCTGGCCAAGGTGTTGAGCGTGTCATTGGTGCCGGCCGTGATGTGAATGTCGTGCGTGGTTCCGGTGGCGCCGCCAACTTGCAGCTGGATGTCGCCGCTGCCGGCGCCGTCCAGAATCGACGCGGTGGCGTTGGGTATGCCTTCCGTATACAAAGCGCCCGTGGTAGCCAGGTTGTTGACGATGATGTTGTGGCTGCCGGGCGTAGCTGAGATCTGAGCGGTCGCGGTGAGGATCGCAGGCTGGGACGAAGTGGCCGTCTGATTGACGAAAACGCCTACTGGATCAGATAACGCCTGGACTGCCGTCGCGAGATGCCCGAGATCGTTGTTAATCGCCGTTAATGCGATCGCCTGACTCTGCAGAGTCGCCTGCTGGTTTTGCCACACGGTCAAGGGCCCGCTCTGCGCGGTAATAATCTGCTGGACAACTGACGATACGTCGATGCCTTGGCCCGAAAGAATGGACGCGGGATTTAAGCTAACGCCCATTGGATTTTCCTCCTGCGGTTCCAGCCTGCTCTTGGGGAGCGGACTGTCGCTTCAATTCCTGCGAAATCTGCTGCGCCAGGTCGAGAAGTTGCCGCGGCGGTACTTGCAAAACCACAGTACCTTCATGATCCACGAACTGGTAGACCACAATCTCGCCCGGCGGTTCTAACTGCACTTTGACGACATCTTGTGGAACGCTGGCTATGGAAGGAGCATTTTGTGTTGGCTGCGTTTCCCCGCCTGAACCGCTTCCCGGCAACGGAATCGCGGGTGCGTTGCTGGAACGCACCTCTCCTTGATCGACTTGAGTCTCTGTCGAGGGTCGAAGCTGCGCTGTTGGGCCGATGCTCATATTGAGCCACCCACCGAGCCACCCGGGGTAAGAACCGGAAGGAGGCGGGCTCGACCGCCTCCTTCCGCAACGCGATTACTTTATCCGAGCAGCTTCAGAACGAGCTGCTGTTGCTGGTTGGCCTGGGCCAGCGCGGCGATGCCGGTCTGCTCTAGGATCGAGTACTTCGTCAGGCTGGCCACCGCAGCCGGGATGTCGGCAGCGGTGATGGTGTTTTCCGCCGAAGTCAGGTTCTGCACCTGGCTGTTGATCACGTTGCTGGCGGCGGTCAGCCGGTTGACGCTGGCGCCCAATGTGCCGCGAACGCTGGCGATGTTCGCGATTGCCGCACTGATGAGCGTCAACGTGGATTGAGCATTGCCCTGAGTTGTGATGTCGGCGCCGGCTGCATTCAGGTTCACTGAATTGCCGCCTGAGCCGTTCGTGATACCACCGGTGTTCAGAGCCCCGATCTGCACCTGAATCTGGCTCGATCCTACCGCGGTCGCGTCACTCAGGAAGATGTTGGTCGGAGCCGCAATGCTGGTCGAGCTTGGATTGGTGAAGGTTCCCGCCACCGTCTCCGTATTAGTCGAATCCACCTTAATGTTGCTGCTGTTATTCGGATCGGTGATGACCAGATTGCCAGCGGAGTTCAGATACGCCGTCAGACCGGCCGGATCGGTGGCCGGATTGTTGATGGCGCTGAGCAAATCTCCGATGGTATTGGTGTTTCCAGCGTTGGCAGTGTAAGTGAAAGACTTGCCGCCCGCGTCGAAGGAATATACAGCGTTGGCACCAAGAGTTGTAGCCGTCGTCAAGCCGGCGACATTGCCGACCAACTGGTTGAGGTTGGTGACGGCAACGCCGGTCGTATTCGGGGTCGTGAACGTCGTGGGAGCACCTGCCACAGCTGCTCCCAGAATGGTGTCGGTGGTCTTGGCAACTATGTTGTTGCGATCTTGAGGATCGGTGATTTGCAGAACACCGTTGACCAGGGCCGCCTTGGCGCCCACGGTCGTATCGGAGTTGATCGCGTTGATCAGATCCTGCACCGTGGAAGTTGCTGCTGCGTTGGCGCTAAATGCGCCGGTGGTGGCGTGAACTGTCTCCACCAGAGCCTCGTCGTTGTTGTTATGCAAATCGGTGACCTGCAATGCTCCGGCCGGGGTCAGCGTGGCTTGATAGCCGGTGTGGCTGGCGTCAGTACCGGTCACGGTAAAGTGTGCCGTGGCAGCGCCCGTATTGATAGCAGTTTCCAATTCACCGACTGTCGTGGCGGCCGTGGCGGTGTAGATTGTGGTGCCGCTCGCCCTGGTCGACGTGTAGATGGTTCCGGAGGCGATCACCGTCGACGCGGTCAGGCCGGTATTGGCGCTGGTCACTTCGTTGAGGTTCGCTCCCTGAGTAGGTGCTGCCGTGTAGGTGAAGGTAGTTCCGCCCGACGTGATCGAAGTGCTTTGGCCCACGGTCAGCACGTCGCCCAAAGCCAGAGCGCCCGACGATCCGGTTGGGGCATTCTGCGCGTTCAGGTTGGGCGCGGAGCCATTCTGAAATACTTGCTGGCCGTTGTAAGTCGTGCTGCTGCCGACCCGGTTGATTTCCGCCAGGATCGACGAATATTCAGCCTGCAGAGCGGTGCGTTGCGCGTTGGAAACCGTTCCGGTGGCTGATTCGGTGGCCAGTGTGATCGCGCGGTTAAGCAAGGTGGTCACCTGGGCGAGCGCGCCATCGGCGAGCTGCAATTCGCCGACGCCGTTGTTGGCGTTGCTCACGGACTGCGTGAGGGCCGTTACGTTAGCCTGCAAGCCGTTCGCGATGGCCAGGCCGGCGGCGTCATCCGCGCCGGTGTTGATGCGCGATCCAGAAGATAGTTGCTGCAGGGTTGTCTGCAGGGCATTGTTGGTGAGAGTCAGTTGGTTTTCCGCCGCTAACGACGGAATGTTATTCAAAATACCGAGAGGCATAATGTTTCTCCCTTAGTGGAACGGTCCCGCCGTCTTCATTCTTGGGACGTTCTCCACAGCATCGAATCTGCGGAGTTCCTGTTCCATTTCGTGCTAAGGGAACCCGCATGTCTTTTGTTCCATCGGCAATTTTTCCGCTTGCTTTAGCCCTCTGCTGGGGCCTGCGTCTCTCGGTCGTAATCCGAAGGTAATGACATTTCCCCGCTCGCGGCATGATGTCTGGCTCATTCGTGCCGATGTTCCCCGTAAGGGATCGTGCGCCCGGCGCGGACCATTGCCGCTGAAGAAACAAGGAAGAAGGGGAGAATGATTCACCTTACACGCCTGCACAACAAACCCCTGATCATCAATTCGGACCTGATCAAGTTCGTGGAGCAATCTCCCGACACGATCATCACGCTGACCACGGGGGAAAAAATTGTAGTGCTGGAGAAGCCCGACGAAGTGCTGGGGCGGGTGATCGAATTCCGGCGTTCGGTTCTACACGGACTCTGTGGCGCCTGGGATTCGTCGCCCTCGCATGCCCATCCGCCGCGGACAGCTGAGTCCGGCAGCGCAGAACCGGAGAAGTAGGCGTGGACAAATCCAGTCTTGGCGGGATCATCCTCGCGGTGGGCGGAATCCTGGCGGGCTTGCTGATCGAAGGAGGAAATATTCGCCAGATCCTGCAGCCCACCGCGGCGATGATCGTATTTGGAGGAACAATCGGAGCGGTGATGCTGCAGTTTCCTCTGCCCGTCGTGATGCATGCCGTGCGGCGTCTGGGTTCGGTTTTCGTCAGCCCCAAGCAGGTTCCGCAAGACACCATCGCACGCCTGGTCGAATACGCACAGAAAGCACGCCGCGAAGGTATTGTGTCGCTCGATGCGGAGTTGCCGCGGATTGAGGAGCCTTTCCTCAAGAAGTCGCTCATGCTTGCAGTGGACGGAACCGAGCCGCAGGAACTGCGCAAGATCATGGAACTGGAACTCGACAACCAGGCTGAATACGAAGAGCAGGTGCCTCAGGTTTTCGAGTCGGCGGGCGGGTTCGCGCCCACCATCGGAATCATCGGAGCCGTCCTGGGGCTCATTCAGGTGATGCAGCATCTCGACAAGATTGACGAGGTGGGGAAAGGCATCGCCGTCGCATTTGTAGCCACGATCTACGGTGTCGGCTCGGCCAACCTTATCTATCTTCCGGTGGCGGGAAAAATGAAGCTGCGGATTCGAGAAGAGCAGATCACGCGTGAAATGACGCTGGAAGGCGTTGCTTCGATTTTAGAGGGGATGAATCCGCGCATCCTGGAGACAAAACTCCTGGGCTTCATGGTGGATGCTGAAGGCCCGAAAGCAGATGAGCCAGGCGAGGAGGAAGTGAAATGAGCCGGCGAAAACGCAACCGCGCCCACGCCAATCACGAACGGTGGCTGGTTTCGTATGCAGACTTCATCACGCTCCTGTTTGCCTTCTTTGTCGTCTTGTATTCGTCGGCGCAAGTGGACAAACGAAAGGTCGGCAAGCTTGCCCTTGCCATTCAGGTTGCATTTCAGGAATTGGGTGTGTTTCCCGCTTCTACTTCGCAGGTCCCGCTCAATCCCAATGAGCCAATGCCGTTCAACCCGGTGCAGGCGATCGAAAATGTCAAACGAAACGGGGATCTTTCACGAATCGTTTCTTCGCCCAACAACATGCTAGGTGCCGCAGAGGATGAAAATCTCACCATGCTGCAGACGCAACTGCAGGAGGCGCTTCGCCACGAGATTGCCATCCATACGATTGCTCTTCACCGAGAAACAGAAGGCCTGGTGATTAGCCTGCGCGAATTCGGATTCTTCGATAGCGGGTCCGCAGAGCTGAAGCCATCCGCAATGACGGCGCTGGACCGTATTGCCGCCCTCTTGGCCATTCGAACCTGCCAGGTGCGTATTGAAGGACACACCGACAATGTCCCGATTCACACCGCCCACGTGGCGTCCAACTGGGAGCTGTCCACCGCCCGGTCCACCGAGTTAGTGCGACTCCTGATTCAACACTATGGTTTTTCGCCAGAGCGGCTTTCGGCGGCGGGGTACGCGGAGTACCACCCCATTGCAGACAATAAGACGGCTCAGGGACGCGCGCAAAATCGCCGCGTCGACCTAGTTGTGCTGGCGGAACAGCCGCGGCAGAGGCCATTGCCCGTGCCGGACTCCGCGAAGCCGACGCCCGGTATTCCCTGAGTCTCCGGGTTTTCGCGAGAAACTCCAGCCCCGCGACTTCTGTATCGCTAAAGCCCCACCTCTTCATAGCCGATTAAAACTCTGGCCCTTTCCGAGTAAGCAAAGGCGGTTGGCATAGGCATTTCTGATGATGAGCAATGCGAGTTTGCGAACCAAACTGACGGCGGGCTTTGCACTCCTCATTCTGGCGCTTCTTGCGAACAGCCTGGTCGGGTATTTCTCGGTCGAGAAACTGGTCGGAGCGACTGAAGCTCTCAACGTGGCGGCGGAAAAGCGAAAACTGGCGATATGTCTGAAACTCAACTCTGAAGCGGAACGCGCCGGGGTACGGAAATACCTATTGGGCAGCGATGACATGAGCGAACTCAATATGGGTCGCTCTGATTTTAAGAAGAACAGCCAACAACTCGAGTCGCTGCTCGCCACGCCTGAAGGTAGGGCACTCTTCGCTTCCCTCATCCAGGCGAATCTTCAGTATGAGCAGATTCTCAGTCGAATGATTCAGCTTCGACAAGATGGCAAAACGAGCGAAGCTATTTCGCTCTGTCTAAGCGCGGAGGCGAATGCAGCGCGACAGGCGGTCAACAGCGCCTTCGACGAGATGGTGGCACGGCAGGAACGGAACTGCTCGGCTGCGCTCGCACAAAAGCAGCAAGCCGAAAGTCAGGCGCGAGTTGTGCTACTAAGCGTTGCCTTACTTGGAATCATGGTAGGACTCGCAGTCACCGTCTTCGTTCCACGCAGCATTTCGCTGGCGATCTCTTTCATGATTGCCTTCATCCAGGAAATTGCCAACAACAATCTCTCGGTGACGGACCTTGAAAACACCTCGCAGGACGAACTCGGTCAGGCAGCCTCGGCTCTTAACACAATGAAAAACAGCCTACGCGGCCTGATCGAAACGATCGCGCGTACTGCGGAGCACGTCGCCAGCGCGAGCGAGGAGATTTCTTCGTCAGCGAGCCAGCAGGCCTCAAGCGCAGACACACAGAAGGGGCAAGCCACGCAGGTAGCAGCAGCCATGCAACAGATGTCAGCCACTGTGCATGAAGTATCAGACAACTCGAACCGTGCGTCTGAAGCATCGCGCCAGGCTGCAGATACGGCCCGTGAAGGCGGCGTCATTGTGGAGGAGTCCTTGACGAAGATGCGGAGCATCGCCGACTCAGTCAGTTCAACTGCACAGAAAGTCGAGGAATTGGGCAAGAGCTCCGACCAGATTGGCCGGATCATCGGGGTCATTAACGACATCGCTGATCAGACAAATCTGCTGGCCCTGAATGCCGCCATCGAGGCGGCAAGGGCCGGCGAACAGGGCCGCGGATTTGCTGTTGTCGCCGATGAGGTGCGCAAACTCGCGGAACGTACGACGGCTGCGACCAAGGAAGTAGCGCAGATGGTGGAGAGCATCCAGACTGAAACCACCACGGCCGTCGCCGCGATGCACGAGGGCACCAGGCAGGTTTCGGACGGCGTGCAGACAACCACTCGGGCCGGGGATTCACTAAAGAAGATCATCCAGATGTCGGAGCAGGTCGGCGAAATGATCAGTCACATTGCGACCGCTGCAACCGAGCAGGCATCGGCCACCGAACAGGTGAACCAGAATGTCGAGCAGATTACCCGGCTGGTGAGCGAGTCCGCGATCGGAGCACAGCAATCTGCGAAAGCCTGCCAGGACCTCTCAGGGCTCGCTCTGGATTTGCAGAAGACGGTCACTGCTTTCAACCTCGCGGGGAACAACAACGCCGAACGCGACCATCGACGGATTGAACATATAGCGCACCGTCGCTCTCTTAAGAACAGCAAAACGTTTGCGGCGAGTGCGAGCTGAGAGACGCCCTCGCGACGTTAGGAATGAAGCCCATGGAGATCAAGACCAACGGAAAGGCGAATTCCAGTGCTACCAACCCGGCGAAGCAGGACCAAACTTCCGGTGAGTTGCAGCTGGTGAGCTTTCACGTCGGACAAGAAGAATTCTGTCTGGAAATTCTGCGGGTGCAGGAGATCATCCGGATCCAGCAGCTCACGCGTGTGCCGAATTCTCCCGACGCGATGGACGGCGTCATGAATCTCCGGGGAAAGATTATTCCGGTCGTTGCGCTGCGCAAACGTTTTGGTCTTGAGCGGCTTCCCTACGACAAGCAAGCCCGGATCGTCGTGATTGAAGTAAAAGGCACGGTGCTCGGGCTGATCGTGGATTCGGTTTTGGAGGTTTTACGCATTCCGGCGGATACGGTCGAGCCCCCGCCTCATCTCGGAAAAGTCAGGCAAGAGTACGTCTCGGGAGTCGGAAAAGTCGGCGACCGGCTTCTGATTCTGCTCGATGTCGATCGACTCGTGAACCCCGAAGGTCTGATGTCCACGCAACCCGAGCAAGATGTGCCGGAGCTGGTGAAGGAATGAAGAAATGAACGACGACTTCGCACAAGATCCGGCGCTGGTTCGAGACTTTCTCGTGGAGTCGGAAGAACTTTTGCAGCGAATGGACGAGGACATGGTGGCTCTGGAATCGGCTCCCAAAGATGAGGATTTGCTTAACCGAATCTTTCGCGCGATCCACACCATCAAGGGCACCTCCGGTTTTCTGGGATTTGACCCTGTTGTGCGACTGAGCCACCGCACCGAAGATGTCTTGAACGTTCTGCGACGTGGCGAGGCGACGCTCGACCGCCGCTGCATGGATGCCCTGCTGGCTGCGCGTGATCAGTTAGGCGTCATGCTCCGCGATATCAGCCAGGGAGGGCTCCGGGAATACAGCATCGACGCCCTACTAGCTGAGTTGGACGAAGCCCAGAAGCCGCCGATTCCTCCACCTCCCCTCGGCGAATTGCTGGTGAAAGATCAGATCATCTCACGCGACACGCTCGGAGCCCTTTTGAACGAGCAAGAGAAGGCCGAAGAACCGCGCCGACTTGGAGAACTGGTTGTGGAGAAGGGCCTCGCTTCACCTGTGCAAGTGGGTGACGCACTCGCGCGGCAAAAAGACATGGCCGGCGGCGCAAACGGCTTTCAGACCATGCGAGTGGAAGCCCGCAAACTTGACGAGCTCATCAATCTGATCGGGGAGTTGGTGCTGGAGCGCAACCGCCTGACTCGACTCAGCCGCGATTGCTCGATGGGCAAGCTTGCGCAGGTCGATCTCGATGCCTCACTTGGGCAATCCAGCGCGCGTCTCAGCTTCATTACCGATGAATTGCAAAGCGCAGGACTGAAAACGCGGATGGTCCCGATAGAGACCGTCTTCCGGCGCTTTCCGCGATTGGTTCGCGACGTCGCGCGCACCCTGCAGAAAGATGTACGTCTGCTCATTGAAGGCGAAGACACCGAGCTCGACAAGACCATGGTCGAACTCATCGGAGATCCGCTGGTGCACCTCGTGCGTAACTCGCTCGATCACGGGATTGAAGGTCCTGACGTACGTGAGAAGGCGGGCAAGCCGAGGCAGGGAACGATTCGCCTGGAAGCGCGCCAGGAAGGGGATCAGATTGTCATCAGCATTTCCGATGACGGTGGCGGCATTAGTCCAGAGCGCATCGGTAAAAAGGCCATTGAAAAGAGACTGGTAACCGCGGAGCGGCTTCGGCTCCTGAGCACGCGAGAGATTCTCGATTTTATTTTCCTGCCAGGCTTCAGCACTGCGGAAAGAACGAGCGATCTGTCGGGGCGTGGCGTGGGCATGGATGTTGTGCGCTCGAACCTCAAAAAGCTCAACGGTACGGTCGAAATCGACAGCCGTGTGGGCGAAGGGACCTCCGTTTTCCTGCGGCTCCCTCTTACTTTGGCGATCCTCCCAGTTTTGCTTGTACAAGTCGCTGACGAAATCTATGCCCTGCCGCTGCGCTCGGTAGTTGAGACGGCGCAGGTCAACTTCGAGCGCGTGCACCTGGTCGAAGGCAGCGAGGTGTTGTGTCTGCGCGATGAAACGCTGCCACTCATCCGGCTCGGGCGAATCTTCGAAAGCGACCGAAATCCGCTTCAGAACGAGGCTGCAGGCACGCGACAGACAGCGCACAAAGTTGTGATTCTGGGCATTGCGGAAAAAAGAGTCGCGCTGCTCGTCGATCACCTCATCGGGCAAGAGTCGACGGTCGTCAAGCCGCTCGGAAGTTTTCTCCACCAATGTTCCAGCCTTGCCGGAGCCACCATCAGCGGAGATGGCCGCGTACGGCTGGTGCTCGATCCGGCTGGATTGCTCGCGGCTTCTCAGAGCGTGACGCCAGGTTTCAGAAAGGTCTCAGCATGACGAGTGCGCCGCAGTCGGCAGTTGCTCTTGAAGGGCCGCCGGATCCGGAGCTCGTGCGGATTCGCGACCTTATCTATCAAGTCGCCGGTATTTTCCATCCTGACAATAAGCTTCGCCTCTTGCTGGATCGGTGTGGCCGTCGCATGAAGGAACTCAAGAGCCAGAGTCTGCGCGATTACTTCGAATGCCTGACAGTCAAGCCGATCCGGCAGGCCGAGTTGGTGGCGCTGCTGAACGAGATCACCATCGGCGAAACCTGCTTCTTCCGCAATCAGCCGCAACTGGATGCTCTGCGGCAGATCGTTCTTCCCAAGATCATTGAGGCCAAAGCCAAGCTCCCGATCAAGAAAATGCGTATCTGGAGTGCGGGTTGTTCGACAGGGGAAGAACCTTACACCCTGAGCATGATGATGATGGAGGAAGCCCACGGGCGGCTCAAGGATTGGACAATTGAAATACTCGCCACCGACCTGAACGAACGCTCTCTCGCCCACGCGAAAAACGCCGTCTATGGCAACTACAGCACACGCAATCTTCCGGTTCACTATCGCCAGAGGTACTTCATCCCCGCCGGAGATCAGTTGCAGGTTCAACCGGCGGTGCGTTCGAACATCAGCTTCAGCCGCCTGAATCTCTCCGACGATGCGCGCATGACGTTCATGAAGGGCCTGGACATTATCTTCTGCTGCAACGTCCTCATTTATTTTGACCTGGCCTCCAAGAGGAAGGTGATTCAGCACTTCTACAACGACCTTTTGCCCCACGGCTACCTCTTCCTGGGACATTCCGAGTCGCTCTACGGTGTCAGCGACGACTTCCGCCTCGTTCACTTGCCGGGCGCCACCGCGTATGTAAAGGGTGACCGCAGTGTGGCGGGAAGGTAGGAGAAACATGAATACGGCTGCGACCAAGGCAACTCTACTCACACGACTCGACGGACTACGGCAGATTCCCACGATTCCCGCCGTGTTGGCGCCACTGCTCCGCTACCTGCAACAACCGATGGAGCAACTCGACGTGCAAAAGGTTACCGACTTGATCGCCCAGGACAAATCGCTGGCAGCACAGTGTCTTCAAATGGCGAACAGCCCGTTGTTTGGACGCTGGCAAAAAGTCGACTCGCTGCGCGGAGCAATTGTCGGTCTCGGATTTCAGCGGGTCAGCGACATCGCGATGTCCTGCGGCGTACTCAACATGATGCCCCGCAACGCCGGGATCGATCCGGTTTCGTTCTGGGAGCATTCTCTGGGATGCGCCCTGGTGTCGCGGCATTTTGCCCGCAAGATCTCATTCTCCGATCCCGGCAAAGCCTATCTGGCAGGCTTACTTCACGATCTCGGCATCATCGTCAACCTCTGGGTCCTGCCGAAGGAATTCACCGAAGCGTTCCAATATGCGAAGGAGAAGGGAATCCCTCTCCATGAAGCGGAGCAATCAATTCTAGGTTTCACTCACAGTGAGAGCGGGCAGCTGCTGGCTGAACGGTGGGAGCTCTCCCCGGATTTGATTGAAGTTGTTGGACTGCATCATCGCCCGTCCGATTCACTCAATCACTCCGGCCTTGTGGCCCTGGTGGAACTGAGTGATCTGCTCTGCCGCGTTAGCGGCTTGAATTACGGCTATATCGAAAATCGCGAAGTGAACCTCCTCGAACAGCCGGGCTTCGCCATTCTGTCGCAGCAGTGCACAGGATTGAAGGATCTCGATTGGGCGCGCCTCACATTCGAACTCGATTCCTACATGGACGAAGTGCACTCGCTGGTGCATGCCATTTACCGGACATGAGTCAGGATGAACCAATCCAACCGTGCATCCGCGTATTGATCGTGGACGACAGTGCTTTCATGCGTACTGCGCTGACGCGCATGATCTCCTCCGAGGGTGGGATCGAGGTTGCAGGCACGGCCTGCAACGGGGCAGAAGCGCTCAGCAAGATTCCTGCTCTCGATCCTGATGTGGTCACCCTTGACGTCGAGATGCCAGGACTCAACGGCGTGGAGACGCTGCGCGCCATCATGAGCCGGTTTCCGCGTCCCGTCATCATGGTCAGTTCCGTCACTGAGAAGGACGCGGACGAAACTTTCGACGCTCTTGCGGCTGGAGCGTTCGACTACGTCCCAAAACATCTCTCCTCCAATTCACTCGATATCCTCCACATTCGCGAAGCTCTCATCACGAAGATCGAAGCTGCAGCGCACGTCCGAAGGTCTAGAATTGCTGTCGTTCCTCCGCGCAAGCCGGTGCAACCCTCAATGCCCGAATATCGGGCGTCTGACGCGATAACGCCGTCGATCGTTGCACTTGGCACTTCGACTGGGGGCCCAAAGGCCCTGCAGGACATTCTGCCGGTCTTTCCGAGAGATCTTGGCGTGCCGATCCTGATCGTGCAGCATATGCCCCCAGGATTTACCGGGCCGTTTGCGCAGCGTCTTAATGCTCTGTGCGCCATTGAGGTCTGCGAGGCGAAACATCAAGAGGAGATCCGGCCCGGCGTGGTTTACATTGCGCCGGCAGGGTTGCACATGACGGTGGAGCGCAATACCGACTCGCGGGCGGTGATTTCATTGAACGCACAGCATGAAGACTGCCTGCACGTTCCTTCCGTAGATGTCATGATGAAATCGGTTGCCGGTGCTTTTCGAAACTCGACTCTGGGCGTCATCATGACGGGCATGGGAGCAGACGGCGCCGAGGGGATGAGGGCGATCTTCAAACAGGGTGGGCTGACCATTGGGCAGGATGAGGCCTCTTGCGCAGTCTATGGCATGCCGCGAGCCTGCGCCGAACGAGGCATTCTGAACCGGATTGTGCCGCTCTCGCAAATTCCGGCGCAGATCATGCAAGCGACCCGCTATCGCAAGAGAGCTTAGGCAGGCGTTTCGTCATTTTCGTAGCAAACATTCTCTGTCCAATATTCGGTTCACTTTCTCGACGAGCAGATCCTTCGAAAATGGTTTCGGCAGCAGTTCATCTGAGCCGAGGCGTCGGTCCATCTGCTTGGCATAGCCAGTGACAAAAAGCGCTTTCAGTGCGGGGGTTTTCTCCCGAAGCGCCTTGGCCAGCATGCACCCATTCTGGTCGGGGAGGACGACATCGGTGAGGAGCAGGTCGACTTGGCAACCCCGCCGCTCGTAGCAATGAGTGGCTTCGGCGGCGTTCTTTGCCGGAATGACTTCGTAGCCAGCCGCGCGCAAGACCTCGCACGCTACTTCGCGAACAAATGTCTCGTCTTCGACGAGAAGTATCGTCCTGGATGAAGTGGGAAGCCTTCCTTCGATAACAGCATTCCAATTTGCCGGCGCTTGCGGCGTAGTGCTTTCTGCCATGTTCATAAGAATCGGTTCGGGTAGCAGGGTGCTGCAGAGCTCTGACTTCAGCTCCCGAGATATTGGGCACGTTGCCTACCAAAGCATTTGCTCGAAGGCCTTCAGGAAAAGTGGAAAAAATGCAGGATGTTGCAGGCTGGAATTTCCGAACGTGCCGATCGACATCTGAAGTGCAATCCCGATTCGGGACTATGCGGCGGAATTAAGACCGATTCGAGACTCTACACTCTACTCGTCGTCCCCTTCGCCTTATTTCGGAGCGGTGAGAATCGTGTCATTGGGATCGAGCACGATCTTGTGTATTCCCGCGGGAGCAGGAAGATGAAAGTTCGACTCGTCGCCATCGGCGAAGACGCGGCCCAACAGCATGGTTTGCTTACCCGAGATGACCCCGTAGACTGGAACGGATGTTATGAGATTCTTATCCGCCTCCTTCTGCAAAATGGTTCCCGAAACGATTGTGCTCTTTTCCTTGGGCGTGAATTTGACGGACTTCAATTCGAGACGCGGCAAAGATGTGCCATTAATCCAGCCGTCGAGAAACCAATCCAGTGAGTCCTTGCCTTCGTAACGGAGCGAGGATGGAAGCTCCTTGGCAAACACGTCGAGCATTTCAGCGGTGCTGATCGACCTGCCTTCGTATTGCTGCCTCAGCTTGAAAAGTGCACGCACAAAAGGCTCGTCGGTGCTGCCCCCGGCGCGTCCCTTGCCAAGGTTCTGGTGCTCGGCGTCCCGCATCATCGTCCGCAACATGTGAAACAACCAGGTTCCACGCCCGTAGGTAATGGCCTCATATCCGGAAGGGAATCTCGAAGACAACAATCTGGTTCCGAGCGTTACCGGGCCTTCTTCTCCCGGAGATACTCCATCCTTGTTCTTTTCGACCAGATCCTGCCGGTATTTCTCCATGATTTGGCGAAAGGCTACGGGATTCTTTTCCTGAAGCATCATTAGCGCGCAGTAGTTCGCAAGTCCCTCGGATAACCATTGATCATGATAGGTGCTCCAGGTGATGAGATCGCCCCACCATTGATGCGCCGTCTCATGAGCCGGGATCATCTGGTGCAACGAGATGCGGAAGGGTTCGAAATGGAGTTGCTCGCGCTCTTGATTCGTGAGAAAGGCATAGGAGGAGAGAAAGATCAACTCGGGCCACCCTTGACTGTCGCCGCCCGGCATTTGAGTGAGCGCAAGGCGACTGTAAGGATAGGGTCCAAATCGCTCCGCATAGTAGGCGATCGCCTGCGCCGCTTCGTCCGCGACCGTACTTTCATTCTGCACCGGAGACGGCTGAGCAGGCACGACTAGCTGCGGGCTGCGAGGAATGATTTCGCTCGGAGGCGGCTCGATCACCTGAATCCGTGCGCTCGGGAAGGATCGCTCAACACCCTCGGTCGCATAAGCCTCGACCACAACCTTGCCCGCCTTGGCGGTCGCTTCTTTGTACTTGCCAAGGTTGAAGCCAGCGATCGGAATCGGTCGTTCTGAAATCCAGCGTGAAGTTTGCAGCCCCTTTGCGGGGACGGCCCCTTCGGGAGGCGGAGACAATTTGCCCGTGGCTACCAACGTCCATCCGGGAGGATAGGTGAATTCCAGGTCGAAATCGGCCATGGCCATGCCGCGGTTCGGGTACCAGGTTCCTCTCGCTCCCACATAAAGCAAACCGCTGCCGGCTTCCGCCAAGACTTCACCACCGTAGGTGAATTCAAGTTCAATTCGTTGTCCCGCGGGAGCAGCCTCGGGCAGAATGACCGCCAAAATATCGTTTCCCCGCCGCGAAAGCTGCGTGCCATCGACAGCAGGGTTGTGAATAAACTCGACAGCTTTGCCGTCAATGGTCACGCTCTCGACTTGCAGAAATCGGGACAACTCGAACAACAACGCGCGAGCTCCACCTTCTTTCACCTCTAGTTGCACGCGGGCATGGGAGTGAATTTGCTTGGGCGGTTGAACTTCGGTGCGGATCGTGTACCGGCGGGCAGCGATCCAGTCTTCGCGCGGCCCTGGATTTCCGGGGCTGGAACTGACGTTGACGTTTCTCAGTCCAGACCCTGGCGGTGTCGGAGAAAATGATGTCCACACGTCGTAGTAGCTGAAACCGCTTTCTGTTGTCTTGGCTTGCCCGACTTCCACGGATTCGGCTGCGATGGAGTCGTAGATCACGTCAAAGACGCCTAATTTTGTGCCTTGAACACGAGCGTGAAGGAAGCGGTCGGTGATATTACCGAACGAATTCACATTCGACGATGGCTGCTCGATTCCGTTTACGGGGAGCAGGCGGCTGAAGCTCAGCATCAGCCTCATCGCGTCGGTCGGGGCAAGATTGACGGCGGTTGAACTCCAATGGTCTAGGAATTCCTGTTTGTTGTCGCCGACAGCTCGCAGGTCGGGGCGCATGTCGGCCGCTGCGTCATCATTGAAGCGAAAATATGCGGTCGCGAAGTGCTCTTCCAGAATTGCCATACCGGTGAACAGGCTCATCGACCTTCGCTCTACCTCGCTGGGAGGAACGATCAGCACTTCGCCCTCGCCCTCGAAGAACGCGCCAGTGATCCTGCCCATGACGTCTTCGGTGAAACCGATAGTGCCGTCCTCCAGCGTGATGTGTATAGCGGAACGATCGAGACTCGCGCCGCGGACCTGGTAAATGCGGTTGGGATCCAAGCCGACCTGGCCCAGTTTCAAATAAAGCGCTTCAGCTGGTTTTGAGGAAATTGAGTTTTCACTGATTGCGAAAGACAAAAACCAGGGAAAAAACAGAACGACGGAAGCGACAGCAAACGCGAGTTCCCTTGCTTTGAATAGTACCTTCGTCACGTAATGAGCCCGCCCCACGTTGCTAGAATGCGCCTGAATGCGCCGAACTGTCATCATCCTCTTTATATGGATGCTTACGCTAGCGAATGCGTGGGCTGACACGATCCATCTAAAGAATGGACGTACCATTATTGCCGACCACGTCCGAGAAACCGGCAATCATTACGAATACGATGTTGGCGACGATTCGTACGCAATTCCCAAGTCGCTTGTAGATCGCGTGGAAGCCGGTGGATTGCCATCCCATTCATCTTCTTCGGCCGCCAAGATCGCCGATCTTCCCACCTTTGCTCCGGCCGACAGTCTTGCCAACGAGGGCGACTTATTTTCAAAAGTCGTGAAAGAAGGCAAAGTTGACGCCGATGCCCTCAGCAGCCTGGAGTCAAAGGGGAATGCAGAGCTGAGCGCCACAGCGAGCTTCATTGCCGGCAAGTTCGAGTTCGAACACGGGAACATTGCTCAGGCTCGCGCGTATTTCGATAACGCGCTCCGATTTCAGCCGGACAACTCGACGATCCTTATTTACTATGCGGCTCTCCTGGTGCGTACCGGCAATGCCATTCAGGCGCTCACGCTGTCGCAGCACGCGGTGCGTTCTGCGCCCCAATCGGCAGACGCTTACACCATGCTCGGATATACGCAATTTGCCTCGGACCACACGAAAGAAGCCATTTCTTCCTGGAAGCGGTCTCTGGAATTGCGCCCCGACTCAAAAGTCGAACAACTCCTCGCGAAGGCTCAACGTGAGGACAGCGTTGAGGCCGAGTTCAGTCGGCACGAGAGCAGTCACTTCGTGTTGCACTATGAAGGCCGGCAGACATCAGAAGCGTTTCGCGCTCAGATTCTGGGAGTTCTTGAAGCCGACTACGACGATTTGGCGCGTGACCTTGGCAATCCGCCGCGGGACAGCATTCTTGTAACCCTCTATACCGAGCAGGCTTTCTTTGATGTGACCCATGCGCCGAGTTGGTCGGGCGCGCTGAACGATGGCAAGCTCCGCATTCCTGTCAGTGGGCTGAGTTCTGTCACTCCCGAGCTGGCGCGAGTTCTGAAGCACGAACTGGCTCACTCCTTTATCGCTCAACTCTCCGGTGGACGCTGCCCACCCTGGCTCCATGAGGGAATCGCTCAACTGCTGGAACCAAAGAGCCTCAGCGGCGATGGGCATCAGCTCTCGCTCCTGTTCAAGGCCCAGCGCAACATCCCGCTCAATGCGCTGGAGGGTAGCTTCATGCGTTTCTCGGGAGTCGAGGCCTATGTTGCGTACGCGGAGTCGCTGGCTGCAGTTTCTTACATCAACGACACCTACGGCATGAGCGACGTGCAGCGCATCCTGCAACGAATCAGCCAGGGAAACTCAACCGAAGCTGCCTTGCGATCGACCATCCATTCCGACTACGGACAGTTCGAAACCGATCTCGCCAAATATCTCGCCGACAGATACGGCGAATAAGCCGAGTTTCGGGCCCAAAATGCATCGCAAGTCTTTGCACACCTCTGTCCGTTCCTCAGTATTTTTATCTATTGCTCTTAGAAATTAGGCTTTACTCAGACTCCGCCCGCGCTGTGGAAATCGTTTAAAATGCTGAAGCCCCCGTCCCAGCGGGCGCGCGCCATGGAGACCACTGGACCACTGAAAAAACTGGCTGGCCGATACGAGGTGAGGGAGATCCTCGGCCAAGGCGGCATGGGCCTGGTCTATCGCGCCTACGACACTGTAGTTCGCCGCGAAGTCGCAGTAAAAACCATCCTCGACATACCGGACCCTGCGTCTCTGCAGCTGTTCTACAAGGAATGTGATGTCCTGGCTTCGATGAGCCATCCCAATATTGTTGAGATTTTCGATATCGGAGAATTTGAGGACGAAGGGAAAAAGAAACCTTATTTCGTGATGCCACTGCTGCCCGGCACAACGCTGGATCATTTCATCCGGAAGGCCAGCCATCGTCTGACGGTTGAGCGAACAGTCGAAATCATGACGCAGACCTGTCGAGGATTACAGGCCGCGCATGAACGAGGCTTGGTGCACCGCGACCTGAAGCCGAGCAACATCTTTGTGATGGAGGATGACTCGGTCAAGATCATTGACTTCGGCGTGGCGCATATGGCGGACTCGCACACCACGCGAGCGCAAAAGGGGACATTGCTCTACATGTCGCCGGAGCAGATTCAACTCAAGCCGCTCACCGCGGCTTCGGACATTTTTTCTTTAAGCGTTGTTTGCTACGAGGCTCTGAGCGGGAGGCATCCATTCCAAAGGGCGCGGGCGGATGAAGTGGTCGAGGCAATTCTGCATCAGATTCCGCCACTGGCCTCGGAATTGAATTCTGCGATCGCGCAGCCCATCAGCCGCGTGGTGCATAAAGCCATGGCAAAGCAGCCGTGGCACCGATTCTCGAGTGCACGGGAATTCGGTGACACACTTGCCAAGGCGCTGCGAAACGAGCCGATCGACTTTTTTGATCCCGAGCGTACGAGGCCTCGCTTGCAGCGTGCGACCAAAGCGCTGGCCGATGGCGATCTTCAGTTTGCCGGCGAGATTCTCGGAGAGCTCGAAGCCGAAGGGCACATGGACTCGGAGATTGGCTCTCTCCGGCGTCAACTCGACAACGCAAGCCGCCGGAAAACTCTGGCCCAGTTGCTGGATGCAGCGCGCGCCCGCTTTGAAGAAGAGGAAGACCCGCTCGCTTTGCAGAAGCTGCAAGAGGCACTTCAGATCGAGCCCGACAATGCGACGGCGTTGGCGCTGAAAAGCAAAATCGAAAACCGCCGCAGCGAAAAGCAAATTGATAACTGGTACCGGCTGGCGAAGCAGCATGTCGACAACCATGCCTACTCGCACGCGCGGGAAGCACTGCAAAATGTTCTGCAATTGCGTCCGAGGGAGACGCGAGCGCTGCAGCTGGTGGCCGAAGTTGACCGGCAGGAGCAGGAGTACAAGAAACTCCGCCAGGAAAAAGAAAACATCCACCGCGCCGCCGTCGATGCGTGGCAGAAAGGCGACGTGAGCAGCGCGCTGGCAAAACTGGGAGTCGTGCTCGAACTCGACCGCAAAGCGCCGGACACGCTCAACCGCGAAAGTGGCGCAAGCTATCAGAGTTTCTACAACGAGGTGCGCTCCGAGCACGACGCCATGAACACGGCGTACGCGGAGGCGCGCAAGCATCTCGGAGAGCAGAACTTCGGCAAAGCGCTTTCGATCTGCCAGGAGTATCTCAGCAAGTATCCGACTAACGCCATTTTCCAGGCGCTTCGTTATGACATCGAGGAGCAGCAGCGGCAGAATCTTTCTGCGCTGATTGCATCAGTCGACCGGCAGGTTGAAGCCGAACCCGATCTGGACAAGCGCGCCAACATTTTGCGCGAAGCTTTGGATCAGCATCCCGGCGAGCAGCACTTCGAGCGAGCATTACGCTTGGTTCAGGACAAGCGCGACCTGGTGAATTCTATCGTCGCCCGCGCGCACCTTCACGAAGAGCAGGGTGCGTTTGGCGACGCTCTCAACGACTGGGAAATCTTGCGGACGGTCTACGGTCAGTATCCTGGATTGAAATTTGAAATCGAGCGTCTGCAAAAGAGGCGCGATCAGCAAACCCGCATCGAAGCTCGAACCCGGCAGATCGAGCAGATCGATGCCTGTCTGCAATCGAGCGACTACGCGCGGGCTTTTGATCTGCTGCATCAGGCTGCGGCTGAGTTTCCAAATGACGAAGAGTTGCAGCAACTGGAAAAACTGGCTCAGCAAGGTCTTGAGCGGAAGTCAAAAGCTCAGTTGCTGATGACCGAAGGGCAGGAATTGTGCTCCCAGAAAAAGCCGGCTGAGGGCATTCCGCTTTTGCGCCAGGCCTTTGAACTTGATGAGAACGACGCGCTGACCAGAGCCATCCTGGCGAATGCGTTGGTTGAGCACGCGCAGGCGCTGGTGGAAAGCGACTGGCGCGAGGCTGAAAAACTGGCGAAAGAAGCATTCGATCTGAATCCGTCGCACCCCATGGCGAAAACTCTGCGTACGTCGATTCTCGATCAGAAGCGGGAAGTTTTCGTGACTGATTGTGTGGCGCAGGCGCGTAAGTTGCAAACGGCAGGAGACCTGAATGCTGCGCTGACGCGAGCAGAAGAGGGCATTTCGGCGTATCCGCGCGAACAGAGGCTGGTACAGATTCGAGACGCCGTACAACGCGATCTTCAAACGCAACGCAGGCAGACGCGACGCAAAGATTTGGAGGAATTGCGGCGGCTCGAGAGCGAGGCCGACTCCGCATCTGACGCCGACACGAAGCACACGCTTGGCGCGCGGGCAAGGGAACTGGCAGGCAAATATCTCGAAGATGAAGAAGTCGTCTCCAGCGCGAATGGACTTCTTCAGAAGCTCAATCTTCCCGCTATTGCGGGGCAAGGATCGAAGGCCGATCAGACCTCTGCGGCGACGCTTTCGATCGCGGGCACGCCAACGGTGGATATTGATCCGAAAGAGAAACCGAAACCGGAGACGGCAAGATCTGCGTCCATCTCGATCCCGCTGTCTCCCGTTGTAACTCAACCAACTCCAGTCGCTGCCGTTCCACCCACCAAAACGAAACCGGCGGTTCCAGCGCCAGCGAAAGCCACGCCCACGCGCAGTTTGGGCGTGAAACCCTCCGACGTCAAGGTCTTAGTCGGTGCTGTGTCGGTGATAGTAGTGTTGCTGATCCTATGGCTCGCGCTTCGCGGTCATAAACAAGTAGCGGAAGCGCCCCCTCCGCAAACCCAGGCGGTTCAGCCAGCTCCCTCCCCGGCACCGGTTGCGCCAGCCGAGCCGCAGCTGCCTTCGATCAAAGTTGTGTCCGACACGGCAGCAGGCAAAGTTGCATTCGATGATCAGTCACCGGCCGACCTTCAGGATGCGCAATGGACGCTCGAGAAGATTCAGCCCGGCGATCACAACCTGAAGTTTGAGGGCCCAGCCGGAGGATTTTCCGCGTCATTCTCCGTTGCGGCCGGTGCCTTGCCGACGCTCAAAACGCCCATCGCCGCCAAAGGACTGCTTGCGGTGTTGGTCAGCAGCATGGGCGACCATGTGCATGTCTACTCCAGCGATCCGGCTGCGAAGCTCTCGCTTGATGCTCGGGCGCCGGTCGAGTTCACTCCCGATGGAATTGACTTATCGTCAGTCGCGCCCGGAGCGCATGAGTTAACGCTGAGCCACACGGGCGAGGAGTACAAGTTGTCAGTAGAGGTCACGCCCGCCGCTGCCCTGAACGCCTTTGTGGAATCAGGCCAGAATGTCGGTACGCTCGTCGTGGTCACCGGACAGGACAAAACGCACGTTTTTCTCAACGGTAAAGCGCTTGATCAGTTGACGCAGGGTGGTCAGCTACGCATCGCGAACCTCGAGCCGAAGGAGTACACGGTGCGGGTGGCAAAGTCAGGTTACCAGGACTTGCCGGAGCAGAAGATCCGGATTCGCAAAGGTCAGCAAGGCCGAGTTGTCTTCGGACTTCTTCCCGTGCCGCACATGGCTGTGCTCGACATTCAGGGCGCGACGCCGGGATCGAGCGTTGTGATTGATCAGACCATAGCTGGCACCATCTCATCGGACGGATCGCTCAACCTTACTTCCGTCTCGCCCGGCGATCATGTGATCGAGTTCCGCAAAGATCGATTCAAGGCGCGGCAGATCAAGAAACATTTCGTTGCCGGAGCCACAGTGAGCATCGCCGGCGCAGAGGCTGCTCTCGAGGCTGCCCCGGGCGAATTGAAGATCAACTACTCTCCAGCCGATGTGCAGGTGATGGTGACGAAAGCTGGAGACTCCCCGGTAAAGGTCACCAACGGAAGTCCGATCAGTTTGCCAGCGGGAACCTACACCCTCTCGGCTCGCACTGCCGATAATTTTGTTCGGAGCGGCTCTCTGGAATTGACCGCCGGCCAGTCCCGCAATCTCGATCTTGCGCTCGCGCCGAATGGAATGTCGAAGTGGGATGACGCCGCCGGCTGGAAGCAAGATAAGGGATTGTACGTGCGCAAGGGCGGAGATTTTGTCCTCTACGGCGTCTCGCCCACCTCGGGCACCTTCTTGTTCTCCGTCGCCCTGACCAAGGGCCGACGACTGCAATGGGTCATCAATTACGTTGACGCCAATAACTATGACTTGTTCCAGATCGACGACAATAATTTTTACCGGTCAGAAATTCGCAATGGCCAAAAGCTGAGCGATGCCAAAATTCCCCACAAGGGCGACAAGAAAGCTATCCGTACGCTGCAAGTGCACGTCTCGCCATCAGAAATTGTGCACCAGATCAAAGTGGGAGAAACCTGGCTAGTTCTGGACCGATGGGCTCAACCCGGAACCAATCTCTCGTCCGGCAAGTTCGGTTTTTATCTTCCTGGCGGAGATCAGATTTCTCTCGCCGCCTTCAATCACTATCTCGATCTGAATCTGCACTAGATCATTATTACTGGCGCGGAGCGGCCGTCGGCCATTCGACCGCGTGAATCGTGCCATCGGATTCACGTGCCAGCGTAGGCGCATAGAGCCCCTTGTCTTCACGCCGCCACCATGCACCCTGGTTCCTTTTCTCTAACATCGTGGTCATCCAATATTGCCAGATCACGGCGCGCACCTGGCGCGGAGGATCGCGTGGGAACGGATTGTCTGCAAAGAGTGTAAGAACGTCGTGATCGTTGGAAAGCAGCAAAACTTCCGTCCGCGCCACGATGGGATACTCCTGCCACGATCCCAAAGAGGCAAACCAGAGATTCCAGTCGAAACGTGGCTGGTACGGAGCATAGATTTTCGGCGGCTTGTCCAACGCTTGCGGCTTGTAACGGAAACCATACGTTGACCAACTTTTTCCGTCGAGACTACCCTGAAATTCAATCTCGTAACGGCCACGCGTCATGATGGCGAAGAGACCGTAGCGATTGGCGATGCGAAATGGCTCAAGCACTTCGACTGGTCCGGTTGGCAGCGGAATCGAAAACATCCAGCACAACTCTGCTGCGGTCGCATAGAAAATCCAGCCGAGCAAAGCTGCGCTTAGAGAGAGTCTCGCCCATTTGAAATACTGATTCCAGTTGCGTTCTTCAGTGTCGATTTCAGTTGACTCACATGATTGCAAGTGTTCCACTCCGGCCTTCCACGTCTGAGGAAGCCCTAGCAAGATGTGCCGATCGTCCAGCAAGAGAAATCCGAGCACGAGCACAAGGTAGTTCAGGAATGTGTAGTTAGCCGTGAGGATGATTCCCAACTCCCACGGAGTAACGATGAAGAAGCACAGGACTCTCCAGCGACGCGGGAGAAAAAACATCCAGACGACGCCCAGTTCGAGTGCGAGTGTGGCATAGACGGTCGTAGCGTGGAACCAATGGGGCAAGTGCTGCGCGTACCAGCCGATCCAGGTTGGCAGGGGACAATTCTGGTAGTACTCGTCCATCGCCGTGAAGAGGCGCCACTGCGGGTCACCCCCGGCGATCTTGGCCACGCCGGATTCGAAGTAAATGCGAAACCACTCCCATTGCAGCAGGAAAAGACTCGCCCGCGAAGGTGGTGAGCCGCGGCCAAGTCCGGGACAAAATCCAGCTGGCGCAAAGAATAGTGAGATGAAACCCGCTTCCAGCAGCATGCCATCGGATTGGTAGCTCGAGAAATCCTGCGAAGCGCCGACAAACGAAAGAAAACAGACGAAACAACTCAGCAGCATGGCACGCTGCCAGATGTTCAAGGCAAGAAGCAAGGATGCTGCCATGCCGATCCAGCAGACAGCGCTTAACATCTTTGGACCGCTGGACAGCCAAAACAGCGAAGGCGCGAACCAGATGCCGCGCGCATGGCCGAACGCATTCGCGACCGCGTGAAGATAGTCGCCTGCAGGCAAAATTCCCGCCGGACCAATCAGTCCTCGAATTTGAAAAACGAGAGAGAAGAAAGCGGAGAAGTAAATGAGAGCCAGTGCTCGCAGGAAGAGCCAGCGCGCGAGCAAGCGATCGGACGCGCCACTCCGCGAATCGAACCACGACTGCAGCACGGGAAGAGCTCTCATGACCGAGTAATCTATACCCGGCTTTAATGAACTGCCACTCGCTGTTCTCATGAAGAACGCTCTGTTCGGCAATGAACGGAAGCGTCCGATTGTGGACACTACGTGATTGCGATTGCCCAGGCGTTTGCCGCTATCCACCTGTAACGCCTACACTTCGCGCTCTTCTTCTGTGGCAAGCAGGTTGCACCTCGGCTAAGCGATGGATATCGCCAGACCAGAATTCAAAGCACAAAAACGGCGCCGCCAGATTGTTATGTCCGGCATCGGCGTCGTAGTGGTTGCGGTGCTCACAATTGGAGTCATGCGCCTGAAACCAGCGGCGCCTTCCGTTGAGCGCGGCACCGTTTGGATGGACACAGTAAAACGCGGCTCGATGCTGCGTCAGGTGCATGGACCGGGTTCGCTCGTGCCGACGCAGGAATCCGTACGCCAGATTCCCGCCGAAACAGAAGCCACCGTAGTGCGGATTCGCATTCTGCCGGGATCGGATGTGAAAGGCGACTCAATCCTGGCCGATATGAGCAACTCGCAAGTGGAGCAGGCCGCCATCGATGCGCATTTGGCGCTGAAGGCCGCCGAAGCGTCGTATCAGAGTTTGCGCGTAAAGCTCGATAGCGACCTCATGACGCAAAAGGCCGCCGCCGCGACCGTGAGCGCGGACTACAACCAGGCGAAGCGCCAAGCCGATACCGACAAATCCCTCTACGATCTGGGCGTGATTTCCGGCCTTGCCTACAAGGCGTCAAAAGAGAAGGCGGACGAACTCACCACGCGAAACCAGCTCGAAGTGGAACGACTTGACATCAACAAGAAAGCCATCGACACCCAACTTTCCCAGGAGCAGGCGAAAGTCGATCAGGCCCAGACGCTGGCGGAGCTCAAGCAAAAACAGCTCGACGCGCTGCATGTGCGTGCCGGCATCGATGGAGTCCTGGTCGATCTGCCACTGCAAGTCGGACAACACGTGCAGCCCGGCACAATGCTTGCGAAAGTCGTGCAACCCAATCATTTGATGGCAGTGCTGAAGATCGCTGAAACCCAGGCTCGCGACGTGCAGCGCGGCGAAGCAGCCTCGATCGATACACATAATGGGCTGATTACCGGCCAGGTAATGCGAGTGGACCCGGCAGTACAAAACGGAACGGTCACTGTGGACGTCCAACTAACAAGCGCACTACCGAAGGGCGCGAGAACCGACCTTAGCGTGGACGGAACGATCGACCTGGAGCAACTGGATAACGTTCTCTACGTCGGCCGGCCCGCCTTTGGCCAGGAAAACAGCACGATCAGTTTGTTCAAGCTGGATCCTGACGGGAAAGAGGCGAGTCGCGTTGCGGTGAAAGTTGGGCGGGAGTCGGTCAACTCGATTCAAGTTTATGACGGTTTGCGCGAAGGCGACACGGTGATTCTCTCCGATATGTCGCGCTGGGACCGGACGGATCGCATTCGTCTGGAGTAGCAAAAAAATCCAATTCCAACTGCGAGGCAGAAACTCATGGCAGAAACGGGGCAGCCACTGATTCAGATTCAGAATCTCACCAAGGTTTTCTACACCGACGAAATCGAAACCCACGCGCTCTCGGGAGTTCATCTCTCCATCAGCAAGGGCGAGTATGTCGCCATGTCGGGACCCTCGGGATGCGGCAAATCAACATTGCTCTCCATCATCGGGTTGCTCGACACGCCGACCGATGGCCAATACATGCTCAACAATAGTTCCGTCGAGAATCTCGACTTCTCGGCTCGCTCCCGCATTCGCAACCAGGAAATCGGCTTCATCTTCCAGAGTTTTAACTTGATCGGCGACCTGACGGTGTACGAAAACGTCGAGCTACCTCTCACGTATCGCCAGAGAATGTCGGGCCCGGAACGCAAGAAGCGCGTAATGGAAGCGCTCGAGCGCGTCGGCATGGCGCACCGCATCCGCCACTATCCGTCGCAGCTTTCCGGCGGTCAGCAGCAGCGTGTCGCCGTCGCCCGCGCACTCGGGGGACATCCTTCGATTCTTCTGGCGGACGAGCCCACTGGCAACCTCGACTCGCGCAACGGCGAAGCTGTCATGGAACTCCTGCAAAACCTGCATCGCGACGGCGCGACCATCTGCATGGTGACGCACGATCCGCGCTTCGCAAAACACGCGCAACGCGAAGTGCATTTGTTCGACGGCAAAGTTGTGGCGGAAGAAGAACTGAAGAAGCTGATGCAGGAGACCAGCGCATGAACGTCTTTTGGCAGGATCTAAAGTACGCGTTCCGGCAACTGCGGAAAAATCCAGGCTTTACCGCGACGGCGATTCTGATCCTCGCCTTGGGCGTATGCGCCAGCGTGGCTATTTTTGGTTTTGTCGATGGGGCATTGATCAAACCGCTGCCGTATTCGGACCCCAATCGCCTCGTTTACGTCACCGAAAGCGTGCCGATGTTTCCGCGTGCGAACCTTTCCTATCCCGATTACCTCGACTGGAAGAGGATGAACACTGTCTTCTCGTCGCTGGACGTTTACAACACGTCGGGATATCTGCTGCGAACGCCTACCGGCACTGAACCAGTGCCAGCCGTAGTTGTGAGCGATGGATTTTTCAAAACGCTGGGCATCACTCCGGCTCTGGGGCGTGATTTTTATAAGGGAGAGGACCTTCCGGAAGCGCCGAAGACTGTGATCCTGAGCCATGCCGCATGGAAGAAACGCTTCGCGAGCCGGCAGGGTGTAATTGGAGAAACGGTCTCTCTGAGCGGAGTTCCGTACACAATCGTCGGAGTGCTTCCGCAGAATTTTCAATTCGCACCCGGAAGCAACTCGGAGTTTTGGACTACTCTTCACCCGACTGATCCATGTTCGAAGCGCCGCGGTTGTCACAGCCTGACTGGAATTGGCAGGCTCAAGGATGGGGTTACCGTCGCGAATGCATTCGCGGACGTGAAGACCATCGCGCGACAACTTGAGCAGCAGTATCCCTCCGACAACAAAGGACAGGGAGCGGATGCAGAACTCCTCTCCGATGTGTTTCTCAGTGATGTTCGGCCGGTGTTGCTGATGCTTCTCGCCGGCGCTGGGCTCCTGCTCCTCATCGCATATGTGAATGTGGCAAGCCTGCTGCTGGTTCGTTTCGAGGGCCGCAAGCGCGAGATTGCTGTACGCGGAGCACTTGGTGCCTCCCGGACGCGCTTGACTCGGCAATTTACAACCGAGGGCATGGTGCTGGTTGCGGTCAGCACCTTGTTAGGAGTAGTTGCGGCGCAGGCGGCGATGCGGCTGCTTACCAGCCTGATCTCCGAAGACATTCTCGCGGGCATGCCCTATTTGACCGGGCTGGGACTGAATTTGCATATTTTGGAATTTGCTTTCGCCATCGCAGTGCTCGCGGTGGGATTGTTTTCGCTTACACCCGTCATTCGTTTGCGTCTCGATGACCTGCGCGAAGGCCTCTCAGAAGGCGGTCGAGGCTATGCCGGAACACTTTGGCGGCGTTTCGGAGCGAATCTGGTGGTAGTCGAGTTGGCCGTCGCGGTCGTTCTGCTCGTCGGGGCTGGTCTGCTGGAAAAAAGCTTGTACAAGCTCCTGCATGTGGAGGTTGGTTTTCAGCCTGATCATTTGGCAACTCTAACCATCGCACTATCCGACGTAAGCTACGGAAAGGAAGCGCAGCAGGTTGCACTCGAACGGCAGTTGCTCGATCGCGTTTCCAATCTTCCCGGCGTTGAGTCTGCCGGGATCACCAGCCTTTTACCGGTGAGTTTCAACGGCAACACAACCTGGATTCGCTTCGTCGGCCGCCCCTATAACGGCGAGCACAATGAGGTAAACCAGCGCGACGTCAGCTCAGCGTTGCTGAGCACGCTGCATGCGCGACTGCTCCGCGGTCGATACTTCACCGATGCCGAAGACCCCACAAAGCCGCGCGTGGTCATTATTAACGAGGCCTTAGCCGCAAAGTATTTTCCCGGAGAAGATCCGATCGGAAAAAAAATTGGTGACACGGATCTCTCAGCGAGCTCTATCTGCGAAGTCATCGGCGTAGTCGAGAATGTAAAAGACGGCTCTCTCGACTCCGAGATATGGCCGGCAGTTTATTACCCCTTCAATCAAAGCCCCGACACATATTTTGCATTGGTTGTACGCACAACCCAGGACGAAGCATCGCTCTTGCCGGCGCTGGATAAAACCGTTCGCGAAATTGATCCAGGCATCGGCACCATGAATCCGGCCACGATGGTTGGGCGGATTAAAAATTCTCCTTCGGCTTACGTCCATCGCTCGTCGGCATGGCTGCTGGGCGGATTCGCAACTCTGGCGTTAATTCTCGGCGTGGTCGGCCTCTATGGCGTCATCGCTTACTCAGTGAGCCGCAGAACGCGCGAGATCGGGGTGCGTATGGCCCTGGGCGCTCAACGCATGTCGGTCTATCGATTGGTCATGCAGGAAGCGGCGTGGTTAACGGCTTTGGGGATCGTATTCGGTCTCCTGTGCGCGATTGGCGGAGCCACGCTGATTCGCAGCATGCTGTTTCACGTTCAGTCGTGGGACGCCAGCACGCTGGCCGCCGTGTCTGTCTTGTTGGCTGCATTCGCTCTGTTGGCCAGCTACATTCCCGCACGCCGAGCGGCGCGAGTCGATCCCGTGGTTGCGCTGCGCTATGAATAGGAGCGAACAGTGACGGGCCTCATCCACGATCTTTTGTTAGGGCTGCGGCAAGTGCGCAGGAGTCCCGGCTTCGCCGTGATTGCCATCGTTACGCTGGCGCTCGGCATCGGCACTAACACGACGATTTTCAGCTTGGTCAATGGATTTCTTCTTCGCCCCTTGCCGTATCCCGAACCGGATCGCCTCGCGGTGGTGATTCGTCACACTGAAGGCATCTCAAACAAGACGGGCCAGATTGTGCAAGACGATGATCCTACCCAGACCGGCGCAACCTGGGAAGCCGTTCGCGATCAAGTTCCTTCCGTAAAGGCAGCGGTTTTCGGTGGAACCAGCGGCGTGAATCTTGTCGCGGGCTCCGGCCCCGCAGCCGACATCCGTTACGTGCAGGATATGCGCGTTTCTGCGAAATATTTTGACGTTCTCGGCATCACTCCGTTTCTTGGTCGGGAATTCACGGGAGAAGAAGATCGTCCCGGGGGCCCAAACGCCGTCGTCCTCAGCTATGCGCTCTGGCAATCCGCGGTGCACGGCGATCGCCAGATTCTCGGGCGACAGGTCACTCTCAAAGGCGAGCCATATACGGTCGTCGGAATTCTTCCGAAAGACGCGCAGGTCACGGGCATCGCTGACCTCTGGACTCCGTTGCAGCCTCATCAGTCGGGAGAATGCGGTGGCGAGAATTGCGAAGTGATCGTGCGCCTGAAGCCCGGATCTTCGTGGCAGCAGGTCGCAGCCGAACTCGCGAACATTCGCCAGGACTGGCGCGAAGCCGTCGCCCGCGACAAGGCTCGCGGATGGTTCTATGCCTCACCGCTCTCTCGCAATGTCGATAACGGCATGCGCGAGCCCGTGCTTCTGCTGATGAGCGCGGTTGGTCTCATTCTGTTGATTGCATGCACGAATCTCGCGGGACTGACGCTGGTGCGGATCGTGGGGCGCACTCCCGAAATCGCCACCCGTCTCGCCCTGGGCGCCACGCGCTGGGACATTCTTCGCCAGTTGTGGAGCGAAGGATTTGTCGTCTCACTGCTCGGCGGAGCCGCAGGCCTCGGTCTTGCGATCGCAACACTCGGACTGCTTCAAGGATTTCTCCCGGAATGGATGATTCCGCTCGGTGGCCTGAAAATCGACGCCCGTGTGCTCGTTTTCACCTTCGGTGCGTCCTTAATCGCAAGCCTGTTGTTTGCGGCTTTGCCCGCGCTCCAGGTTCGCCGTTTCGACTTGCGCTCGTCGATCGCTGCCGGAAGCCACACGGTAGTGCAAGGGTCGAGCCGCGTGCGTCAGTTTCTCGTGAGTGGCGAGGTTGCCCTGACGATCGTTCTTCTTGGCGGAGCAGGCTTGCTCATCCGAACCTTGGTTCATCTTCAAACTCTTCCCAAGGGATTCGATTCCACGAATGTCATCTCTGCCAAGCTTTCGCTCGACGACGCGCGCTATCGCAACGCCGCGGCGTTTCAAAGCTTGCTCGATCGCAGCATCGCGGAGATGCGAAAGATTCCAGGAGTCGAAGACGCGGCGGTGGGCCTGAGCCTTCCCTATGAGCGCGGACTGAATGACGGCGTGAAGGTTCTCGACGGCAAGTTCGCCGGCAAAGAGTGGGGATCAAGCCTAGCGTACGTCACGCCGGGATATTTCAATGTTCTCAAGATTCCTGTCGTCGTCGGCCGCGCGATTTCGGAGTCCGATACCGCGAGTTCCCAGCCCGTTGTCGTGGTTAACGTGGATTTTGCCCGCCAATTTTTCGGTGAGCCATATCCCGTAGGGCGACACGTGCAGACCTCGAATGTGATTTACACGGTTGTTGGTGTTGCGGCAAACGTTGCCAAGTCGCCCGGCATGAGCCGGACTGAGCCAGTGGCGACGGAGCCTGTTCTGTACCTACCTGCGGCTCAGACTGCGCAAGGCCTCATCAACGTGGCCCACATCTGGTTTGAGCCGAGCTGGATCATTCGGACCCGGCACCCACTGCAGGGCGCCACGCACGCCATGCAGGAAGCCCTGGCGAGGGTCGATGCGCGCCTTCCCTTCTCCGGTTTTTATTCGATGGATGATCTGCTGGCCAATGTTTTGCTTTATCAGCGAGTCGAAGTGGCTCTTATCACCTCGCTGGCCGGCCTTGCGCTGCTGCTGTCGGCCGTGGGGATTTTCGGGTTGGTTTCGAATCTGGTCGCGCAGCGCCGGCGAGAATTCGGAATCCGCATCGCCTTGGGATCTTCGGTTCGCGCTGCCATGCTCGACGCGGGGTCCGATGGGCTGCGTGCCGCACTGTACGGATCGCTGCTCGGCGCGGCAATTTCGCTGGCTGCTTTACGAGTCTTGCGCAGCGAGTTATATGGCGTGCGCTACCACGATCCCTTGACGTTCACGGTGGTACTGCTGACTGTCCTGGTCATCGCGGTCGTCGCCGGCATTCTGCCGGCTTTGCGGATCGCAAGTCTGGACCCGGCGGAAACGCTGCGCACGGAGTAGCAGACGAAAGAAAGTTGAAGTTAACGAAGTTCACAGCAATTAAGCAGATTAGTTAACTGGAGTTAACTTCTGCCGCTCCGTTCCAAAAGAGGACCAACCATGACGACAGGATTGCTGCAAGATTTCCGCTACGCGTTCCGGCAGATTCGCAAGACGCCCGGATTTGCCGCCATCGCGGTGATTACGCTCGCGCTTGGAATCGGCGCTAATACAGCGGTCTTCAGCGTCATCGACGCAGTGATCTTGCGGCCGCTGCCTTATCACGAGCCCGAAAGATTGATCGAAGCACAGTCGGTCAACACGCACCATCCGCAACCTAGCGCGATCTGCTATCCCGACTTTTTCGATTGGCGGTCGCAAAATCGCACGCTCGAGAATCTCGTTTCCTATCACGAGAGCTCGTATACGCTCACCGGTCTCGAGCGGCCGATCGCGCTCGATGCCGACGTCGTTTCTTGGGATTTTCTTCCTGCGCTAGGCATTCAACCCGAACTGGGCCGCGGCTTCACAGCCGACGAAGAAAAGGTTGGCACTCGCGTCGTTTTGATCAGTCATACCCTGTGGGCCACGCAATTCAATTCCGACAAATCAATCGTCGGCCGCACGATTCATCTGAGTGGCGATGTGTTTACGGTTATCGGGGTAATGCCGGCTTCATTTCGCTTTCCGGTGAACAAGCCATCGATCGCCGCGTGGACGACACTCGCCGTCGACAATGACCCGACCGATCCTCATCCAGCCACGAGCAATCGCGGATCGCACTTTCTCAGCGCGTTCGGGCGCATGAAGCCGGGCGTTACCCTCGCGCAAGCCGACCAGGACTTGAAAAGCATCGCCGCTGCATTAGCCAAGCAATATCCGAACACGAATACACGGCATGACTCTGCGCGGACGTTAACTGTAGTTAACGCGCTGCTCGGAGATACGCGTGGCGTGTTGCTGTTGGTATTGGGCGCGGTCGCTCTGGTGCTGTTGATCGCGTGCGGCAACATTGCCAACTTGTTGTTGGCCAGGATGCGAGAAAGGCAACGTGAGATCGCGTTGAGGTCGGCTCTCGGAGCCGGGAGGAAACGGCTAGTTCGTCAGTTGCTGGCGGAGAGTCTCACGTTGAGCGCGCTTGGTGGCTTGGCGGGATGCGGACTGGCTTTCTTCTGCACTCCGGCAATTCTTTCACTCATCGGCGATAGCGTCCCGCGTGCCCAGAATGCGGGCGTCGATCTCAGGGTGCTCGGCTTCGCAACTGCGTTGTCGTTTGCCGCTGGAATTGTCTTCGGAATTCTTCCTGCAATCTCATCCGTGAAACCCGATCTTGTTTCCACGCTGAAGGAAGGTGGGCGAACCGACATCATCGGGCGCGACTGGCTGCGTTCCTCCCTCACTGTCGGACAAGTTGCGCTTGGGCTTGTGCTCACCATGGCAGCAGGCTTGCTGATCAAGAGCTTTGCAAACCTGATGCACGTGCAACAAGGTTTCAATCCAAATGGTCTGACAACTCTGTTCTTTGAAACCCCAGACACGCGTTACAGCAATTCGCGCCCTCAGTTTTACCGCGAGTATTTTGAAAAGCTGCGCGCGCTGCCCGGCGTCGAATCGGCGAACGGCGCGCTGATTCTGCCGATGAGCGACGAAGGTGTGAATGTCACGTTTAGCGATCCGGAGCATCCTGTTCCTGAGAGCCAGGAGCCGGCGGCATACGTGACAACCGTTACCCCCGGATACTTTCACACGATGCAGGTTTCCTTGCTCTCGGGGCGGGATTTCACCGACCGCGATGACATGAAATCTCAACAGGTCATGATCGTGAATGAGGCATTCGCGAAGAAATTCTTCCCGCGAGAAAGCGTCATCGGCAAGAAGCTGAAACCGGGAGCGGGTAACGGAAGTCCAGGCGGCCCGCCTTGGCGCGAAGTTGTAGGTGTGGTCGGGGATACGCGTTTCTGGGCGACGCAGCGCGAGAGCGAGCCCGCGATGTTCCTGCCTGCCGATCAACTCCCGACCTGGTGCTGTCTCTATTCGGTCGTGCGCACATCCGTGGATCCGCTCAGCCTCGCGGCAAGTGTCAGGCAGATTGTCTCTTCACTCGACAAAGAAATTCCCGTCACTCGCGTTCGCACGATGGATGAGCTGATGTCGACGCAACTTTCGCAGCCGCGATTTTCCGTCGTCCTGATGAGTACGTTCGCCGGACTAGCAATCGTTCTGACTCTGGTTGGACTTTACGGCGTCATGACCTACTCGGTCACCCGGCGCACACGTGAGATTGGCGTTCGGATGGCACTCGGGGCACAACGTGCTGCAGTTCTGAAGATGGTTTTGCGAGAAGCCGCGATCTTGCTCGCATGCGGGCTCGTCATCGGGATTGCCGGCGCTCTGGCCTCGGGTTCCTTGTTGCAAAGCATGTTGTTCGGCACCGGATCACGAAACCCGGCAGTTCTTGTGGAAGTTTGCGCAGCGATTGCTCTGGCCGGGCTGGCTGCGGCGTACATTCCTGCATTTCGCGCTGCCAAAGTCGATCCTATGGAAGCCTTGCGCTACGAGTAGGAGTTTTTTATGGATTCAATTCTTCAGGATATCCGCTACGCGCTTCGCCAGCTGTGGAAGAGCCCAGGCTTCTCTGCCGTCGCGATCATCACTCTCGCGCTCGGTATCGGCGCTAACACTGCGATCTTCAGCGTAGTCAACGGCGCATTGCTTCGTCCTCTTGCGCTGCGCGAGCCGGATCGGCTGGTGCGCATCTGGCATGTCCCGCCGGCAAAGAGCTTTCCCGGAATGACGGAGTTTGCTGTTTCAGCCGCGAACTATCTCGACTGGGAAGCGCAGAATCACGTTTTCGAGAAGATGACGATCCTCAGTTACCACGGTTTCACGCTCACGGGAGTTGATAACCCGGAGCGGGTGGATGGGTGCGCGGTATCGCGTGATTTCTTTGCGACCCTGGGCGTCAACCCCATGCTCGGCCGCGTATTCACTCCCGAGGAAGATCAGCCCGGGCATTCGAACGTCGTCGTTTTGAGCTACGCCTTTTGGCAGCAGCATTTTGGATCGAACTCCAACATCGTGGGCCGCAACCTCACGCTCGACGGGCAGAACTATCTCGTGGCTGGGGTCATGCCGGCCAACTTCCGCATACCCGACGTCGCACAAATGTGGACACCCATGGCGTGGACGGACGTCGAGCGCGCGGTCCGAGGAGAGCATCACTACCTGGTGATGGCTCGGCTGAAGGATGGCGTCGATCTGAAGCAGGCCCAGGCGGAGATGAACACGATCTCCACTCGATTGGAGCAGATGTACCCGGACGACGATAAAGGCTGGGGCGCCGTGGTGAAGTCACTGCACGACGACATGGTGAGTGACGTCCGGCCCGCGTTGCTGGTTCTGTTAGGCGCGGTGGCTTTCGTTCTCCTAATCGCCTGCGTAAATGTTGCGAATCTGGCCTTGGCAAAGACGTTCAGCCGCCGGAAGGAAATCGCAATCCGCACGGCGCTGGGTGCGACCTCGGGCCGCGTGCTGCGGCAGATTCTTGTCGAAACAATCTTGCTCGCATTCACTGGAGGTGTTCTGGGCCTGACCTACGCTCATTCAGCGGTGCGCTTGATCATGGCATTTCTTGGCGATAAGTTGCCCCGCAACGTCGATACAGGCTTGGATTGGCGCGTCCTTATCTTTACCGCCGGCGTTTCACTGCTGACCGGCATTCTTGCTGGAGTTCTCCCTGCATTGCGCCTGACCAAGGAAGATGTGAGCCACGCTCTCAAACAAGGCCTGGGCCGAACCGACTCCGACTCCGGCGGACATCGCACGCGCAGCATTCTCGTGGTGGCGGAAGTCGCCTTTTCGCTCATGCTGCTGGTCGGCGCAGGGTTGATGATTCGCAGTTTTCAGATGCTCAACCGTGTCGATCCCGGGTTCGAGTCTCATGGCGTGCTCACCATGAGTGTGTCCGTTTCACGGGGAAAATTTCCGCAGCCTGAGGGCGAGGTGCGCTTCTTCGACCAAGTGCTGCAGCGTGTGCGAACGCTGCCCGGCATTGAAGCAGCGGGCGTGATCGATGACATCCCGCTCGATAACGGCGGCTCGCATCAACCCATCATGATCGAAGGGCGCCCTGTGGTGGCAATGTCGGAGCAGCCGGAGGTCGATGTTCGCCTGATCACGCCAGGGTATCTGAGTGCGATGCACATTCCCGTTTTGCGAGGTCGCGATCTCGCCGACTCGGATATAGCCGGCCGACCTGCAGCCATCCTTATCAGTTCATCCATGGCCGAGCAATTCTGGCCGGGAGAAGATGCGTTGGGCAAGCGGCTCACGCTTACATTCTTTCCTGGCGTGGTTCGCGAAGTGGTCGGCATCGTGCGCGATGTAAAACTGGACGGACTCGACCAGACTCGCCCCGCAACCGCGCTGTACATGCCGCTCGGACAGTTGACGCCCCCCGCCAACGGCGGCTGGAATTCGTTCCCCATGATGCTGGTTGCGCGCGCCAATACCAATCCCTCGCAGATGGTTGCTTCGGTCTCGAATGCCGTGCGCGATGTTGATTCTGAAATTCCTCTGCGCGACATTCAGACCATGGATGATGTCGTCGCAACTTCGGTGTCGCCGCAGCGCTTCAACATGCTGCTGCTCGGCGTGTTCGCGGGATTGGCGCTTCTGCTCGCCAGTGTCGGCATCTACAGCGTGCTCTCTTACAGCGCGAAGCAGCGCGTGCAGGAAATCGGAATCCGCCTGGCCTTGGGTGCGCGCCTCAGCGACGTGCTGCGGCTGATTATTTTTCAGGGCATGAAGCCGGCGCTGATCGGCATGGCCCTCGGCGCGACCGGGGCTCTTGCGCTCGGGCATCTGCTGAAGAGTCTGGTCTACGGTGTACAACCGACCGATCCAATCACGTTCATCGCAGTCGCTTTCCTGCTGGCGTTGGTCGCCCTGCTGGCGAGCATTATTCCCGCGTACCGGGCGGCAAAAGTAGATCCACTAGTGGCTTTGAGATACGAGTAAGGGGGACCATGAGGACGTTACGACAGAATGCACGTTACAGCCTGCGGCTCTTGCAAAAGAACCCGGGCTTCACCGCGGTCGCAGCTATCACGCTCGCGCTGGGGATTGGGGCGAATACAGCGATTTTCAGCGTCATCTACGCCGTACTGCTGGCGCCCATGCCGTATCCGGAGCCCGATCAACTCGTCATGGTCTGGTCGAAGATTCAAGGGAGCAACAATGTCGTAGCGGCCGGAGATTATCTCGACTGGAAACATCAGAACAAGACTTTTCAAGATATCAACGCCTTCAGCGGCGTCAGTTTCAACTTCGCGACAGCCCAGCAACCGGAACAGATCAGCGGAAGAGCGATGACTCCGGGATCGCTGGTGATGGCCGGCAACGAACTCATGATGGGCCGCGATTTTCTTCCTGAAGAAGGCGAGCCGGGAAAAGATCACGAAGTGATTCTCACTCACAGGCTGTGGGAGCATCTCGGGTCCGATCCGAAGATTCTCGGTAAGTCAGTGCGCATGAATAGCGAACCCTACACAGTCGTAGGGGTGTTGCCCGCGGGGCAAACGGACCGCCTGCAAGACCAGTTCATGGTGCCGCTGTCATTCAAACCAGATCAGATCAACCACGACTTTCATTGGCTGCTGGTTCTGGGCCGCATGAAGCCCGGCGTTACCGTGGCGCAGGCGCAGGCCGATATGGAAGTCGTGACCAATCGCATCGCGCAAGATCACCCGCAGAGTAACCATGGATGGGGTGCAAGCGTGGAGCTGCTGCACAACGACTTTTTCCCGAAAGATTCGCAGCGCACCCTTTGGTTGCTGATGGGCGGTGTGGGATTCATCCTGCTGATAGCGTGCGGAAACGTGGCGAACCTCGTTCTCGCCAAAGGCACAACCCGACTCAAGGAAGTTGCCGTGCGCACTTCATTGGGCGCGACGCGCTGGCATGTGTTCAGCCAATTCCTGACCGAAAGCCTTGTCCTTGCTGTAATTGGTGGAGGACTGGGAATCGGCTTGGGCGCCGTCCTGATTCGCGTGCTCATGGCGAAGATGCCGCCGTACACACTTCCTTCGGAAGCCGACGTCACCCTGAACATTCCTGTTCTTATTTTCACTCTGGCGGCAACAACCATCGCCGGAGTTCTGTTTGGTTGCGCGCCGGCATGGCATGCGTCGCGCGTCGATCCGAATGAGACGCTAAAAGAAGGTGGCCGCACCGGCACGAGCGCTGGACGCCATCGCCTGCGTCAAGCCCTCGTGGTGGCTGAGTTTGCGCTGGCTCTGACCTTGTTGGCAGGCGCAGGGCTCGCAATACATAGCTTCTGGAATTTGGCGCATGTCGATCCCGGTTTTCGTCCAGATCACATTCTCACGTTCTCGCTGCCGGTGCCCGAAAAGCGCCTCACGCAGCCAGACCAGATCGTCACTTATTACCGGCAGATTCTGGAAAAAGTCGAAGCGCTGCCGGGTGTGACTCGCGCTGAGGCTGCCACCGGAATGCCGTTGCAAGGCACAAATTTTGGAATGCCCTTCACCATCGTCGGCAAGCCGGTCGCGGACCGCTCCGCTCGTCCAGGAGCGGGCTTTCAGATGGTCACTCCAGGGTTCTATCAGACATTCGGAATTCAGATGGTGAAAGGCCGCACGTTCACAGATCAGGACACGGCGAGCAGCGTTCGCGTCGCCATCGTGAATGAAACATTCGTCAATAAATTTCTGGCTGGAACCGATCCGCTGACGCAGCGCATTCTCGTGGAGCAATTGATTCCGGGCGTCACGAAACTTGGTCCCGAGCAGGAATGGCAAATCGTTGGCGTGTATCGCAATACGCATAACGGTGGCATTCGTAGCACCGGCTTTCCCGAAATCGACGTGCCCTTTGCGCAGAGTCCCTGGCCGCGGACTTCAGTAGCGGTGCGCACCAGCGGCGATCCCGCCGCAATGGCCAAGAGCATCGGTGCTGCTATTCACGGAGTTGATCCCGATCTGGCCCTTGCCGACGTTAAGACGATGGATCAGATTGTGAACGAGTCGCTTATCGACGATCGTTTTAGCACAGGCCTCTTCATGACCTTCGCGACGGTTGCCTTGCTATTGGCCAGCGTTGGCATCTACGGAGTGATGGCGTTTGCCGTTGCACAGCGCACGCACGAAATTGGATTGCGCATGGCTCTTGGCGCCAGCAAAGACCACGTGCTCGGGCTGATTTTGAAAGAAGGAGTCGTCCTGGCCGGGATCGGCCTTGCGCTCGGTCTTGTGGGTGCGTGCTTTGTAGGCCGCGCGATGAGCGGCCTGCTTTACGGCGTCGGAACAATCGATGTGACTGCGTACTCGGCTGTTGCAGTCACGCTTTTTGTCGCGGCCGTGCTGGCTTGCTACATTCCGGCGAGCCGGGCATCGCGCGTCGATCCTTTAATTGCGCTCCGCTACGAATAACGAGGAGCGAACGACAAAATGACGGAATTGCTGCAGGACATCCGTTTCTCGCTGCGCCAGTTCGCGCGGGCGCCGGGCTTTACGTTCATTGCCGTTCTCACGCTCGCGGTCGGTATCGGCGCTAACGCGGCGATCTTCTCATTGGTCGATCAAATTCTCTTGAAGCGTCTCCCGGTCGCCGAGCCCGATCGCCTGGTGATGTTGAAGTATGCCGGCTCCTTCACCGGACACGGCAGTTCCTACGGCGGCGACGGAGAACTCTACTTCTCCTACCCGATGTATCGCGATCTGCGCGACCACAATGAGGTCTTTTCCGGAATGTTGGCCATGTTCCCGGCGCAAGTTGGGATTCAGTGGCAGGGGCAGTCGCGGCTCGCCAATAGTGAACTGGTAAGTGGAAATTATTTTTCGGTGCTCGGCGTGAAGCCAGCGCTGGGCCGGCTTTTCGTGTCCGAAGATACTGTTGCCGCCGGCGCCGCGTCGTTCGTAGTTCTCAGTGATCGCTTCTGGCGGCAGCATCTCGGCGCCGACCGCAACGTGATCAATCAGAGCATTCTCGTAAACGGCGCACCGTTCACCATCATCGGGGTCGCAGCGGCTGGATTTGACAGCGTCATCGCCAATTCCGCGCCTGACTTCTTCGTGCCCATCACGATGAAGGCGAAGATGACTCCTGGCTGGGATGAACTGGAAGACCATAGATCGAAGTGGCTGAACATCATTGCCCGTCTCAAGCCCGGCGTCACAACCGCACAGGCAGAAGCAGGCGTTACCCCGCTCTGGAAATCCCTTCGCAAAACGGAACTCGAGAGCATTCCAAGTCGCAATCAGCGATTCCGCGAGCAGTTCGTCGAGAAAAGCTACATCACTCTGCTCGATGGCTCCAGGGGATTTTCTCCGTTGCGCGAAAACATTCGCACGCCGCTGCTGATATTGATCGGCATGGTCGGCCTGCTCACGCTGATGGCAACGGCTAACGTGGGCAGCCTACTTCTGGTTCGCGCCGCAGGACGCACGCGCGAAATCTCTGTGCGCTACGCTCTCGGCGCAACTGCGCAGCGAGTAACCAGTCAACTTCTCGTAGAAGGGCTGGCGCTGGGGATCGCCGGCGGTCTGCTCGGAGTCGCGCTCGCGCCGCTGCTTGCCTCCGGCTTGATCAGCCTGATTAATCCGACGGCCACAACTTCGGGGATGACGTCGCTTTCCGCGACACCAGACTCGCGCGTGCTGTTGTTCTCACTTGCGACGGCAATTCTCGCCAGCGTGGTCTTCAGTCTCGCGCCAATCCTGCAGTTCTATCGGCCCAAAGTTTCTCCCGCGCTCAAGCAGCAGGCCATGACAGGCGACGGAGGCCACGCCAGATTCCGACGATTAACCGTTGGCGTGCAAGTGGGCCTCAGCCTGTTGCTGCTAGTAGGAGCCGGATTGTTTATTCGTACCCTCAGCAATCTCAAACTCGTTGACGCGGGCTTTGCCACCGATCACTTGCTGACATTTGCGCTCAATCCGCGCCTTGCCGGATATGAACCAGCAGCCGTCGCGCCGCTCTACCAGCGACTGCTCGATTCACTTGGCTCGCAACCGGGGGTTGAAGCCGTCGGCATGACGGACGATCTAGATCTCTCAAACTCTGACAACACGTTCTCAGTCGATGTGCCCGGCTACAAAGCGCAGGACGGCGAGCACATGAGTTTTGAATGGGAACACGTCACGCCGGGATATTTCTCAACTCTGCGTATTCCACTGATCGCAGGCCGAACCTTCACCGATGCCGACGGCCCGAATAACGCCCCGATAGTCGTCGTAAACGAGAGCTTCGTTAAAAAATTCTTTGGCACGCCAGATCAGGCGATCGGCAAAACATTCTCCACTGGGAAACAAGATCCCAAGCTGCTGATCGTCGGCGTTGTAAAAGACGCGAAACACCGCAATGTGAGAGAGCCACTCGCGCCGATCTTTTATTCGCCGTGGTCGCAAAGCAAAGACCAGGGCTCGGTCGGCGTGTATGTGCGAACCTGGCAGGCGCCCGAAGCGGCGGCCAGCAATGTACGTATCGCGGTCAACAACATCGACTCCAAACTGGTTGTCGACTCCCTCCAATCGATGCAAGAGCAAATCGACGGTACGCTTACGTCTGAGCGGATGCTGGCATTTCTCGCCAGCGGTTTTGGTGCGGTTGCAATCTTCGTAACAGCGATCGGCCTCTACGGGGTTCTGGCCTATTCGATTGCGCAACGCACGCGCGAGATCGGCATTCGTATGGCTTTGGGCGCCACGCGGGCGCTGGTCGTGAACATGGTGTTCCGCGAAGTGCTCGTGCTGGCGGGCCTCAGCATTGCCGTCGCGTTGCCGCTCTCAATCGCGCTCAGCAGTCTCGTGAAGAGTCAGCTCTTCGGAATTTCCGATCGCGATCCGTTGACGTTGATTGCGGTCACTTTGGCGATCGGCGCGATCGCGATCGTCTCCGCATGCATCCCGGCGAGGCGTGCTGCGCAAGTTCAACCGATGAAAGCATTGCGTTACGAATGAGGGAAAGATGCAAGGCTTGATCCAGGATTTACGTTTCAGCTGGCGGCAGTTGCTCAAGAGCCGCGGCTTCACGCTCACTGCGGTTGCCGTTCTCGGACTCGGCATAGGCGCCAGTACCGCCATCTTCAGCGCGGTCAATCCAATCCTGTTCGAGCCCTTGCCTTATCCGCATTCTGATCGAATCATGATGATCTGGTATGGCGGAGAAGGTGGAACCCGCGTCCCGCCGGCGTTTCACAACTATCGCGAAGTCGCCGCCCGCGGCCGGTCTTACGAGAATCTCGCAGTCATGAAGCCATGGACGCCAGCCCTGACCGGAGCAGACCAGCCCGAGCGACTCGATGGTCAACAGGTCAGCGCCGATTACTTTCGCACACTTGGGATTGAACCAGTTCTGGGCAGGGACTTCCTGAACTCCGACGACATACCGAACGGCCCTAAGGTCGCGATACTGAGCTACGGACTCTGGCGCCGTCGTTTCGGGCCCGACCGCACAATTCTCGGCCGCGAAATCCGCCTGGACGACAATGCCTACACAGTGATCGCCGTGATGCCTGAGAAGTTTGAGAATGTGCTCTCTCCAACGGCAGAAATCTGGTCACCGCTGCAATACGACACGACGAACATCGCATCACCGTTGACCCGCGAGTGGGGACATCATCTTCGCATGGTGGCACGTTTGCAATCGGACGTCTCGAAAGATCAGGCGCAGTCTGAACTCGCTGCGATTGCGAAAACCCCTGTGCCTGATTTTCCCCGCCCACGCGGCTCGTCGCTCGAGTACGGATTCGTCAGTGCCCAGCTGCAGGATGACGTAACGCGAGGGGTCAAGCCTGCACTACTCGCCGTTTTCGGCGCGGTCTTCCTCCTTCTGCTGATTGCCTGCGTGAACGTAACCAACTTGCTGCTTGAGCGTGGCGCACGGCGGCGCCCGGAACTCGCCATGAGAACGGCGCTTGGAGCAGCCCGCTCAAGGCTCATCCGCCAACTCATCACAGAAAGCCTGATGCTGGCGTTGTTTGGGGCGGTGCTAGGCATCCTGATTGCCCAAGCGGGAGTGAGGGCTCTCATTTCGCTAAGCCCGGCAGAATTGCCGCGACTGCATGCAGTGTCCTTCAATGGCGCGGTATTCGCTTTTGCTTTCGTAATAACAATGGTGGTTGGCGTTGTCGTAGGTGTCATCCCGGCTCTCTACGCTTCGAGCGGTGAACCGCGCGCAGAAATTAGCCAATCTTCGGTTCGCATCGCCGGCGGCCAGCAGCGCATCCGCCGAACGTTGGTCGTCGCAGAAGTCTCTATCTCGCTCTTACTGCTGATCGGCGCGGGTCTCATGCTGCACAGTTTGCGCCGTCTTCTCTCGGTGCCGCCAGGATTTGACCATGCACACTTACTCACCATGCAGGTAAATACGTTCGGACGCCGGTACGATGACAACACTGTTTGTCACCGCTTTTTCGAGCAGGCGCTTGATGCAGTTCGCGATTTGCCCGGTGTACAGGCTGCTGCCTTTACGAGCCAGCTTCCGTTAAGCGGCGACTCGGATGTTTACGGCGCTCGATTCGAGGGCGACAGTCCCGACGTTGGCTACGCAGCATTCCGTTACGCGGTGAGTCCCGGATATTTTGAAGCGATGGGCATTCCTCTCCTGAAGGGACGGTTCATCGATAGTAGCGACTTGGCGAACGGGCCCAAGGTCGCCGTGATCAGTGAGTCGCTAGCGCAGCGTAAGTTTCCGGGGCAGGACCCGCTGGGCAAGCGTTTTCATATGGGAGGTCCGCCCGAGTCGCCTCTGTTCACGATTGTCGGAGTCGTAGGAGACGTCCGCCAAACCTCGTTGGCCATCGCCGACGCAGAGGCCGTCTATGTGCGGAGTACGCAGTGGCATTGGGCAGATGGCACGCAGTCATTTGTGATACGTGCTCGCGGAGATGCCGCAGCGCTTGCCCCGTCGATCAAGCGCGCAATCTGGTCAGTCGACAAAGATCAACCCATCGTGCGGGTGGAGACCATGGAAGATTTGGTGTTGGCCTCGGCTGCGGAGCGGCATTTTGTGCTTGTTCTTTTTGAAGCATTTGGCTTCGTTGCATTGCTACTCGCTGCGACTGGAATCTATGGCGTACTTTCCGGCAGTGTGACCGAGAGAATTCGCGAAATCGGTGTGCGCCTCGCCCTCGGCGCTCCGCGTGCAAACATTCTGGCGATGGTGATGCGGCAAGGAATGATCGTCACGGTACTCGGCGTCATCATCGGCGTCGTCGGCGCGATTGCAGCCAGCCGGTTGTTGGTGAGCCTGCTCTTCGGAATCTCGCCCCTCGATCCGCTCACGTACATCGGCGTCGTCATCCTTCTCATGCTGGTCGCGGGAATCGCGTGCTGGGTACCGGCATGGCGCGCGGCGCGCCTCGACCCGATGGTGGCGTTGCGCTACGAATGATTTTAGAAACAACGAACAAATTTATGATTCAACTCAAAAGCATTGAACGCAGTTACAAAACGGGCGCCGGGCAGACTTGGGTTCTGCGGCGCGTCAATCTAGACATTCAACAAGGCGAGTTCATCACCGTCATGGGACCGTCGGGTGCGGGGAAATCATCTCTGCTCAACGTGCTGGCCCTGCTCGACGACCAGTGGGAAGGCGAATACTGGTTTCGAGAAGATGCAGTCCACGCCCTGAAGCGCAAACAGCGCAGCGAGCTTGCCAAGCGGAACATCGGCATGGTCTTCCAGAGCTATCACCTGCTAGATGACCTTACAGTCGAAGAAAACATCGACTTGCCGCTTTCTTACAAAGACATCCCACGCCGCGAGCGGCAAAGTCTGGTGGCGGACGTGCTCGACCGTTTTCAAATCGTGGCGAAGAAAGCACTCTATCCCAGCCAGCTTTCCGGCGGTCAGCAACAACTTGTCGGCATCGCGCGTGCCGTCATTCATAAACCATCGCTGCTATTGGCAGACGAACCTACAGGAAACCTACACTCCGCGCAGGCCCGGGAAATCATGGAACTCTTCCGCGAACTCAATCAGCAGGGCACAACGATTGTGCAAGTCACACACTCGGAGACGAACGCTGCATTTGGACGCCGCACGCTGCAGTTGCGCGACGGATGGCTGGTGGGCGACACGTCGAATCCAGCCCTCAACCAGGCGGAGGTCAGCGCATCGTGAGCCGTCTCTCGAAAACACTGCTGTGGGGATTCTCGTTCGTATTCGGAGCCTTCTCTATCTCTTTCTCATCGGCTCAAACCACCGCACCTGCCACGCCGACGCCGCAAGCGGCGCCAGCTACGGTGCAGTTCGACATGCCGACCTCGCATAATCCCCTGCGCGCTTATATGGGTGAGCAGGTTCCGGAACCGGTGTTGGCGAACTCAGCGCGCCTCGACGGACTCATCCGCGATGGTAAGCTCTACCTCTCATTGAAAGACGCCATCAATCTCGCGCTCGAGAACAATCTCGACCTTGCCATCGCGCGTTATAACCTGCCCATAGCGAATACCGACATTCTTCGCACCAAAGCCGGAGGATTTTTCCGTGGCGTCAACACTGGCGTCGTGCAAGGCACTCCCGGCGGCGGAGTCGGCGGCTTTGGTACCGGCGCACCCGGCGCGGGCGCTGGCGGCACCACAGGCGGCGCGGGTGGCGCGGGCGCTGGAGCATCCGGCCTCGTGCAATCAACCCTCGGAACCGGAACTGCGGTCTCTTCCTACGATCCGTCGATCAACGCCACCGTTGGCGCGGAACACCAAACGCTTCCACTTTCCAACCTGACCGTCAACGGCGTGCCGACACTTCAGACGAACACAGGGCAATTCAACATCAACTATTCTGAAGCTTTTCCGACCGGCACTTCGATTTCGTTCAGCTTTAACAATTCCAGCCAGACGACGAACAGTATTTTCACCAACCTGTCGCCAGTTTTGAGTTCGCAATATCGAATCTTCTTTCAGCAGGAGCTTCTTGCCGGATTCGGATTCGGCCCCAACCTGCGCTATCTACGCATCGCGCGCAACAACAAGAAAATTTCCGACATAGCGTTCAAAGATCAGGTAATCGCAACCGTAACTCAAATCGAAAACATTTACTGGGATCTCGTCAGCGCGTACGAGCAGACCCGCGTGAATGAGCAGTCTTCATCGTTCGCAAAGCAGACTCTCGAAAATGCAAAGAAGCAGTTGCAGCTGCAGAGCGTTCCGGAAATGGATGTGATGCGCGCCGAAGCTGAAGTGTCCAAGCGCGATCAGGAACTGACCGTGGCGCGCACGAGCCTGCAGCTCCAAGAGACTTTGATGAAGAATGCCGTAACCAAGAGCCTCGACGATCCTGTGCTCGAAGCGATGCCGGTCGTTCCGACTGATCGCATGGAATCCGTACAGACTCCCACCGAGCAGCCGATCCAGGATCTGATCTCGACCGCTCTCCATGATCGGCCCGAACTCCAGGAATCCGACGTGGATTTAATCAATCGGCAAATCAGCCGCCGCGCCGCAACCAACGCACTGTTACCGTCGCTCTCGCTGGTTGGTTTCTACAGCGGTTCTGGACTGGCGGGCCAGTTGAATCCGGCTTTCAAAGGCACGAACAGCTCAACTGTGCCTACGGATTTTGGGGGCGCCATCGAGAATGCGTTCAACAACTCTGCGCCGGATTATTTCATCGGCCTGAATCTCAGTGTCCCGCTGCGAAACCGCGTCGCCAAAGCCGATCAGTACCGCTCCGAACTGGAATATCGCCAATCCGAACTGCGGCTGGAGCAGCTGAAAAAGCAGGTTCGCATCGAGGTGCGCAACGCGCAATATGCACTACAGCAAACGCGGGCGCGCGTTGAAGCTGCCCGTAAAGCTCGCGATTTGGCGCAGAGAACTTTTGAAATCACCAAGAAAGAGCAGGATCTCGGCTCAGGCTCGAGCTATCAAACGTTGTCGGCCCAGCGTGATCTTGCTCTAGCCGAGCTAGATCTGGTGAACGCGGTTACAGTTTTCGAGAAGGCGACAGTCGAACTCGACCGCGCGACCGGCACCACGCTCGAACACAACAATATTCAGGTCGCGGATGCAATTCGGGGATCGGTCAATGGCACGGCCAAATGAGTTCGGCGCAGCTTGGATCGCGGAATTCTCGCGATTGTCCGATAATGGCAGTTGCGGCTTGATCGTGGCGCGTCTTCCGTTAGAGAAATGAATCCTACTTTCAAATCCGAAGAGTCTCTGATCGCGACGCCTCCCGCGCGCAAGGACCGCCCGCGCATTCTTGCCGCCGACGATCAGCAGCATGTTCTTGAGGCGCTGGAACTCCTTCTGCGTCCCCAGGGATACGACGTGGAAACAGCGCGCTCGCCCGTGATGGTGCGGGAAGCGCTCGCGAGCAGTTCGTACGACTCGGTACTGATCGACCTCAACTACAGCCGCGACACGACTTCGGGTCGCGAAGGCCTCGATCTGCTTTCAGAAATCGTCGCTTCCGATAGTACGACGCCTGTCATCGTCATGACCGCTTGGGCCAACATCGATTTGGCCGTCGAAGCCATGCGCCGAGGGGCGCGCGATTTCATTCAAAAGCCCTGGGAAAACGAACGCCTCCTCACCATCGTACGCACCCAGGTGGAACTGCATCGCCTCAGCCAGCAGGCCGAACGGCTGGCGGCCGAGAATCGCCTGTTGCAGGCGGAAGGTCGCCCGCAATTCATCGCCACGGCTCCTGCCATGCAACCGCTTCTCGCCGCCATCACGCGCGTTGGCCCGTCCGACGCCAATGTTCTCATCACCGGCGAGCATGGCACGGGAAAAGAAGTCGTCGCTCAGACTCTGCACGCACTCTCGGCTCGTTCTTCGCGAGCCATGATCGCAGTCAATACCGGCGCTGTTCCTGAAGGACTTTTCGAAAGCGAATTATTCGGCCACGTGAAAGGCGCATTCACCGATGCGCGCACCGACCGCATCGGTCGTTTCGAGCTGGCCGACGGTGGAACCATCTTTCTCGACGAGATCGGCAATATCCCTCTGCCGCAGCAGGCGAAGTTATTGCGTGTTCTGGAATCCCGTGAAGTGGAAAGGCTCGGTTCCTCGCGCTCGCGCCGAGTAGACGTCCGCGTCATTTCAGCCACCAATGCCGACCTTCGGGCTGCCTGTTCCTCAGGCCAGTTTCGCGAGGATCTGCTGTTCCGCCTCAACACCGTGGAACTGCATGTCCCCGCCCTGCGTGAGCGGCGCGAAGATATTCCTGTGCTGGCGGTACACTTTCTGACGCGGTATGCTTTGCGGTATCGGCTGAAGATGGTTGGATTTGAGGCATCGGCGTTGCAACTCCTCATGCAATATTCGTGGCCGGGCAATGTTCGCGAGTTGGATCACACCGTCGAACGCGCCGTTCTCATGTGCCGCGGATCGGAAGTGCAGCGCGCCGACCTCGGCCTTGACTCCATTCGGTCGCAGAGCCAGAATCTCGAAGAGTTGAGTCTTGAGTCGGTGGAAGCAATCCTCATTCGCAAGGCGCTGCAGCGCTGCCAGGGCAATGTGAGCCAGGCCGCCGAAGTGCTGGGGCTCAGCCGCGGCGCTCTCTACCGGCGCATGGAAAAATATGGCCTCTAGCCCGCGCGGGAGTTTTCGTCCCGGCGTGCGAAAACCTCCCCGCAAGCGCGTTCGCCTTCTTTATGAGCGCAGAATCAACCTCTTCGCCCTACTCGTCGCGCTTCCCGCGATGGTGGCGAGCGGCATCTTCATCTGGCTGCAGCCCTGGACCTTCGGCTCCAAGCTTTCCCTTATCCTTACGATCCTTTTCGTCTGGTGGCTGCTCGCGATGGCGCTGCAGGAACAGACCACGAGGCCGCTACAGACTCTCGCCAATGTGATCTCCGCTCTGCGCGAAGAGGACTATTCCTTCCGCGCGCGCGGCGCCGCCACCGACGATGCCTTGGGTGAACTCTCCATCGAAGTGAACGCACTCGCCGATCTGCTCGCCGATCAGCGCATTCGCGCGATTGAAGCCACGGCGCTGCTGCGCCGCGTGGTGGAAGAAGTCGAGGTTCCTCTATTTACTTTCGACCCCGACCAGATTCTCCGCCTCGTCAACTCTGCTGGAGAACGATTGCTGCAGCAGCCCTCGGTGCGGCTTCTCGGCCGTACTGCCAACGATATCGGCCTCGCCGCCTGCCTCGTGGCTGAGAATGGTAGCCTCGTCCCCCTGAAATTCCAAGGCCCAAACGCCCGCTGGCTGGTGCGCCGCAGCACGTTTCGGCAGAAAGGAGTTCCACACACGCTCATCGTTCTCTCCGATGTCAGCCGCGCTCTCCGCGAAGAGGAACGGGGCGCCTGGCAGAAACTGATTCGCGTGCTCGGCCACGAACTCAACAATTCGCTCACGCCCATCAAATCCATAGCCGGAAGTCTGACGGCACAGATTTCCGGAGTCAGCCTCGACGATTCAACACGTCGCGACTTTGAGCGCGGCCTGTCGATTATCGGGATGCGTGCCGACTCGCTGAATCGCTTTCTCCAGGCATACCGGCAACTCGCGCAAATGCCGCCTCCCGCGCTTCGCAAGACTGCTTTGGCGCCGCTGGTCGAGCGGGTGGCGGGACTTGAAACCCGGCTGCACGTCGAGGTTTTCGCCGGCCCGGACGTGCAGGTGACGGTCGATCCCGATCAGTTCGAGCAGATGTTGATCAACATTGTGCGCAACGCAGTCGAGGCTGCGCTCGAGCCGCCGCACGCCGCCGATGGATCAGCCGTCAATGCCGCTGCTCGGCCTACGGAGCCGGCCGTCACGGTGCGATGGCGGATCGCAGAAAAGAAGCTGATTCTCGAAGTCGATGACAACGGTCCGGGACTTCTCAATCCCAGCAACGCATTTGTCCCGTTCTACACCACCAAGCCGCAGGGCAGCGGGATTGGGTTGGTCCTCGCCAGGCAAATCGCTGAGGTGCATGGCGCTTCGATAGAGCTGGTCAATCGCCCGTCAAGCCGTGGCTGCCAGGCCAGAATCGTATTACCTCTTTAACCTGCATGCGGGCGTCAGGCTAGCGCTTGCCGTTCCAGAAAATCGAAATTCTTCGATGTTCTTGGTCAACTCAGTGATTTTCTCCAAGTTTTGGAATTACCTCTACGAAATGTTTCGCTTCAACGCCAGACAGTGGCGAAATAACAAAGAAACATTGCCGAAGCCCCAATTGTCGCCGCCGTTGTGCTTCCGTTGATCTCAAACTTCGTATATTTGGAGCGGTCGCTTCCGCCGTAAGTCTCCGAAAATACACTCCTTCACAATTGGCCTTCACGTTGCAAACCAATTGTTGAATCTCGCACGTATGGCCGACTGGCGTGGGGCGCGGTCCCAGCAAGGGTGCGGGCGTCTGACAAAACACCTGACGGTGACCATCAATCTGGTGACCATCAATTGATGAGCAGGCCTTATGTCTGACCGAATTCGCCGATGCCTTGAGTGTCCTCAGTGCCGCACTCGGTACCTGATCGGCTTCAGTCCGTTTGCGAATGGCGCATACCTGATTCCCACCATCGCCGGCTCCCTGGATGAATACGCGCTCTATTGTTCCTGCGGTCGCTCGCGCTCGCCAAGCCTCTGGAAGAGTATCGAGGTAAAGCCCTATATCGTCTCAAGAGTCGCGAATGATCGAGGCTACGGCACTCCGCAGGAAATCTTCCCGATGAGCGACGAATCGCAGGCCGGTTGGCCGTTCGACGCATCCCGCTACCTCAATCCACGAAGTATGGAGAAAGGAAGGAACCCGCGGTGAATTCGAACCCCATGGCTCGACCGGGCAAGTCTGGCGCTGAACCCCTTCCCCCTGAAGATCTCACCAAGCTGGTCACCTCGATTCAGACCGAACTGCGCGAACTCGCCGAGAAGCGAACCGCCATCTCCAGACGAATCACTGCCGTAAAAAACACGATCCTCGGGCTCGCTGAACTTTTCGGATCAAACGTGCTCAGTCCTGAGCTTCAGAATCTCCTTTCGATCAGGCCTGCCTCCTCCGAACTGCACTATGGTCTGACCGATCTGTGTCGCGATCTGCTGCGAACCCGGAGCCCCGAACCGCTCACGGTGCAGGCGTTTCTGCATCATGCGCAAGAGAAATTTCCGGAAAAAATGCTGGTCCACAAACATCCGGCAACCTCTGTTCGGGTCGTGTTGAAGCGGTTGGTCGACTATGGCGAAGCGGTCGAGGTTCTCACCGAGACCGGCGTCAAAGCCTGGAGCGCGGCTGCAGGTTCGGTGTTGCGTGAGGATGTTTCCGTCTGTCGCGATCTGCAGTCTGCAAGCGGCGAAGCCGTTCCGAGCAGCATTTCCGCATAAATTGCGAACATCTCTGGCAACCCCAGTTTTCTCGAACGTGCGAAATGCCTTTTCGATCACGCGGCTTCCAAGCGCGTTGCTTCCCATATCGAGTGAGCCCGACTACTCTAAGACGGCGTGTTGGCGAGTATCTTCCCTCCGAGCTTAAAATGCCGTATGCGCGTGTTGAGCGTGCTCTGTTACCGGTTCGAACAGTCTTTGCTCAACGCGACGGAGTCACTTTTACAATGCCTAAGCTGCGTTGGGAAAAGAGCCGGCAGGTTGCCCGCGCGTACCTGCTGTCGATTGCTGTGTGGTGCGGCCTTTCCCTTCTGACCGCCTGGCAGTACCACATCTTCGACCTGCAACTGCACATTTCCTCCACGCTGTGGGATATGATCCTTCTCGCCGAGGCGCGGGGATTTTCCTTCGCCCTGCTGACTCCACCCATCTTTTATCTTGTCTGCCGCAATCTTGCGGCAGGAAAACACACTGTCTGGCATGTGACTATGTACGCCGCAGGCGTGGTGCCTTTTCTGCTGCTCTTTGGTTCCATTCGCTGGCTCCTGTTGCCCCCCTGGGATAGCCAGTTGCAGAAATATGTTCCGCGCACCATGCACAGTCCCTTCGATCTCATCATCAGCGGATTTGCCGACCAGGTAACCATGTACATTGCGGTCGTGGTTGCCGCTCACGCCTATGCGTACTTCGAACGTGTCAGAAAGCAGGAGATGGAACGATACGAATATCAGCAGGCTTTGGCTGCAAGCGAACTGCAGGCGCTCAAGATGCAGCTGCACCCCCACTTTCTCTTCAACACGCTTCACGGCATAGCGACTTTGATCGACACCGACGGCAAGAGCGCCAAGAACATGGTGATCAAGCTCTCCAGCCTGCTGCGCACAACCCTGCAGCACAGCGGGTTTGACCTGATTCCATTGCGCGAAGAATTGAAGTTCGCTTCCGAGTATCTTGCGCTGGAAAAAATGCGCTTCGGCGTGCGGCTCTCGGTGGACTGGTCCATTGAGCCGCAAACGCAGGAGATTCTCGTCCCGCAACTCATTCTGCAGCCGCTGGTCGAGAATGCCATTCGTCACGGTATTGCCTGCTCCCGCGAAAAGAGTTTTGTCGAAGTCTCCTCTCGGACGGAAGATAAAATCCTGGAACTTCGCGTTCGCAATAACATCGGCAGTGCCCGCCCCGAGGGCACGGGTGTGGGACTACGCAACACCGAGGCTCGTTTGCGTCACCTGTATTCCGATGAGGCGAGCCTGAGTTTTTCGGTTTCCGAAGATCAGACTGCTACTGTGACGGTGCGCTTCCCGTCCCTGGGTTCCAGCCAGACAGCCGCCGCGGAGTTGCACGCGATGGAGCCATCGAAAGCCGCATCGGATTTGCCGTCGAACGAGCCGCGCACCGCAGAAACCAGCTAACACGAGATCAGGAAACATGCGTGTTTTGATCATCGATGACGAGCCTCTGGCGCAGAAGGCGCTGGCCAACGTCTTGTCCGCCAGGGACGATGTCGAGCGCTTCGACGTCGCAAGCGATGCCATCGAAGCCTTCGAAAAGCTCAAGCGAAATTCCTATGACGTGATGCTTCTCGACGTAAGCATGCCGGAAGTCAGCGGCTTCGAGTTGCTCGACCGCCTCGTGGAAAGCCACAAGAGCGTTCCGGCCGTGGTTTTTGTGACAGCGCACGAAGAGCACGCCATCGCCGCCTTCGAAAAGCATGCGGTGGACTATGTGCTAAAGCCGTTCAGCGCGGAACGATTAGGAAAAGCTCTCGACGTGGCCTTCCGTAGGAGCAGCGAGGAGCGCGCCGCCCGCCTGATGGAAGCCTTGCCCCAGCTTCAGAAGCTCAGCACCCGGCAGTCAACCCGGATTGCCATCAAAGCAAAGGGCCGAATCCTGTTTATCGACCCCAGCCAGATTGTCTCGGTTCGCGCCGAAGGCAACTACGTCCTGCTGCAGCGCGAGTCTGGTTCCTACCTGTTGCGTGAATCCATTTCAGTCATGGCCGAAAAACTGAAGGCGTACGGATTTGTTCGCATTCATCGGTCTCTGCTGGTGAATCGCGCTTTTGTCGAGGAGATCAGGCCCTGGCCTACGGGTGAATATGGGCTGCTGGTGAAGGGCGGCACGGAGTACACGGTGACCCGCACGTACAAGAAGAATCTGAAATCCCTCGCGGAATTCTGGGTCGGCACGGACGCATTTCTCAACGATTGAGTTCGACTCGGATCCCCAATCCCTCCGGCTTTACCCAGCGAAACATTCGAAAGTCGATGCGCACGCGGTCGCCGTCGCGCAGGATCACAGCGCGCTCAATCATCGCAAAGCCCGGGGCTTCCGCGCAGACGTTGTAATATCCCGCCTCCAGGCCCGCCGCGCGAAATTCACCCACGCGCCTGCCCTTGACTGCGGGAACCCATTCCTCGTCCCTGCGGGTAATCGTGATCGTTGCAGCGCGAACCACAGAGCCGGACAAGTCCACAACCGTGACGGTGATCGACCCTTTCTCGGCTGCATTCCGCTCACTATCAGGCAAAAGTATGCAAAGAGTAGGTGGGCGATGGCTGTTCGGGCGATCTTCCTTTGCAGCTAGCATCTCAACCTGTATGCTCCCTCGAAAAGTGGTCATCTTCAATACCCACTTGACGGTCATTTCGCATAACCACTAGCATTTTGCAGCATACAATGCCGAAGCTTCCGTCCAGCACCTCTCCGCTTATCTCCATCGATCGCAAGGCCGAAGCTCCGCTCTACCGACAGATCTACGACGCCTATCGCGTCGCTATTCTGAACCGCAACCTGCGTGCCGGACACCGCGTGCCTTCGACTAGGGCACTCGCATCAGAACTAGGCATTTCGCGTATTCCCGTGCTCAACGCTTACGCGCAGTTGCTAGCCGAAGGCTATTTTGAAAGCCGCATCGGCGCTGGAACGATCGTTTCAAACTCACTCCCTGATGATGAGGCGCTGTCTCACACTGGCGGGCGAGTATCGATCGGGCGCTCCCGGCCGAGACTCATTTCGCGCGACTGTTCCAACCTTCCTGCGGCCGAAACTGCGTTGCAATGGCTGGGTGCTCGCCACGGAGCCTTCACCGTTGGCCAGCCCGCGCTCGATCAGTTCCCCATAAAAATCTGGTCCAGCCTAGTCGTACGCCATAGCCGGAAACTTCACCCCAAATCGCTCTACTATGGCGGGCCGATGGGCTCGCGACGTCTGCGCGAGGAGATTGCAACTTACCTCCGAGCTTCGCGTGGAGTTCGTTGCGAGGCAGAGCAAATCATGATTGTCAGCGGCTCGCAGCAGGCTCTGGACATCTGCGCGCGTGTGCTGCTCAATCGCGGCGATTCCGTCTGGATGGAAGAACCCGGCTACCGCTTTGCGCGAAGCGTTCTTATTCTGAATGGCTGCAGACTCATTCCTGTCCCCGTCGACGCAGAAGGTCTCAGCGTTTCGCAAGGAATACAAGCCTGCCGCAAGGCGCGCGCAGCAATCGTGACTCCCTCGCATCAATACCCCCTTGGGGTGACCATGAGCGCGGCCCGAAGGATGCAATTGCTGGATTGGGCGCGCAATTCTTCCGCCTGGATCATCGAAGATGACTATGACAGCGAATTTCGGTACGACAGCATGCCGATCGTCTCCCTGCAAGGACTCGACCGTCACTCGCGCGTCATCTACATCGGAACCTTCAGCAAGGTGTTGTTCCCTTCCTTGCGCCTGGGATACCTTGTGATTCCCCCTGACCTCGTCGAGCCGTTCGTCAGAATTCGTCTCGCCATGGACATTGCCCCGTCTGCATTCAATCAATCGGTTCTTTCAGATTTCATCCAGGAAGGCCACTTCTCCCGCCACATTCGCAGAATGCGCATCGTCTATCGCGAGCGCCGGAACGCTCTACTGGAACAGATTCAGAACGAACTGGCATCAGACGTGGAAGTTAGCGGAGGGCAAGCCGGCCTGCATTTGTCGGTTAGTTTGAAAAGACGATCCAGTGACATAGAGCTGGCGAAGCGAGCCGCCGTTCGGGAACTCTGGCTCGCTCCCTTGTCCCCCTCGTACCTTGAGCGCGCCATGCGCCGCGGATTCATTTTGGGTTTCGGAAACGTAGCTGCGCAGGAGATGCCGGCAGGGGTGCGAGCCCTGCGTCAGCTGCTACGCTCACGGCAGGAGACAGTCCCGACTCGCCACCCTGAAGACGTGGCACACCCCGCCGAGCCGCGCTGATGTAAAATCGAGAATCGGTTCCACCATTCTCCCAAGGGCCTCAATCGCACCTTTAGAAAGCCCGCATGACCACGGCGAGGCCCAGCGTGACCTGGCTTACATGAGCCCGATGTGGTCAGGGTATTTTGCCTGCAGCGTGCTAACCATCACTTCAAACTCCGGAAGAGCCCGCAGATTTTGAAGGCAAGGATCCTTCAGGAAAAACGGCCAGCACGCAAAGCCGGTGCTGACGCTTCGCTCGAGCCATTCAAAGGCCGTTTGCCGACGCCCCGTCAACGCAAGCACGCATGCAATCTGGTAGTACGTGTGATGTGTGTGGCCGAATGTTTTGGGGCTTGCGCATGCCCGGGTCACGCACTCCATTGCGGCGTCGCCATTTCCTCTTAGCGCGTGCAGAACGCCATGCAAGCTTAAAAAGAGCGGTTCGTCCGGCATCGATCGCACCGCCTCTTCAACCAGACGATCTCCTTCATCCCAGTCCCCGCTCAGGATGGCGCGCTGTAGGCCAAAGTGGAGCGCGTATTTGCTGCCCGGGTTTTCCGCCCGCCAGAGTTCAACCTGTTTGCGCGCCGCCTCGTAATCGCCTCCCCACACGTACACCTGCAGCACGCTTGGGCTCACCTCCTTGCGCGGATGAAAAGGCCGCGCCCTCTCGAACATTTCACGCGCGTGGTCAAGCAATCCAATGTGACAGAGGATCGTCCCCAGGCGGTTGTACGCGCGCGGCAGATTGCTCTGCAAAGAGAGAGCGTGCTTCAGATCGGCGATCGCCTCCACATGCTGGAAATTTTTGGACGGTCCCCACAACAGATATGCCCGCGCCACGTAGGCTTCCGCCAGTTTTGGATCGATCTCGAGCGCCCGCTTGCAGTGAAATTCAGCCTTTTCCAGCCACACGTTCGCGGAGTCGTATTCGAAGTGCCGCGCCGCGCACGCAAACGAAAGCGTGGCATGGGCCAGCGCGAAATTTGGATCGCGAGTAACGGCGTTAGTCAGATGATGGCTGGCCTGGTCCATCAGCACGGAATCGCCCGAGGCCGCGATCCGGTAGCCGCGCATGAAGTCCGCGTATGCCATAGGGTCTCGGCTGTGTCGCGGCGTGGGCCCTGTCGCCTGAGGTCCCTGCGGCCGGTTTAGCGCGCTTGCAATCTGTTTGGCGATTTCTGCTTCAAGGTTTGCCAGCCGGCTCAAATCTACATCGCACTTCTTTCTGAAGCAGGTGCGCTGCAGAAGCGTGTCGCACAATTCCACTGACAATCGCCATTGCTCCTTCACCATCTGAATCGCGCCCCGAAACACAAACCTCACTCCGGCCCGCGATGCGATTTCCTCGGCGCTTGCCTCCAGTGGCAGGTTCATGACAGCTTCGGTCGGCAGGACATCGACACCCGGAAGATTCGCCAGCAGCGCGACCAATGCATCAGCAAAGCCCAGGCATAGTCCCTGATCGTCATGCGCATTGCCGAGCAGAAGTAACGGAACCACGGCAATCGACGGACGCTGGCCGTAGTCCTTTCTTTCCGAGTAACGATCGTCACCTGAAGATTCTTGAGCGGGATCAACACGCGGATACTTCGCGTCGATCACTCGCGCGGGTCCGACGAATCGATACCCTCTTCCCACGACAGTCTCGAGGAAGCGCGGCTTATCGGCGTTATCGCCGAGTGCAGTCCGGAGCTTCCGCACGACATTGTTCACGTTCATCTCGGTATCGATAAACAAATCGGAGCGCCAAAGTTTTTTGACGATTTCGTCTCGTGTCACCAACTGCTCGCGCCGGCTCACTAGCAAGATCAGCAGATCCATCGGCTTCTTTTCCAGCTTGATCCGCCGCCCGCCGCGCCGCAATTCATAGCGCCCGAGGTCGACTTCAATCTCGTGAAGTGTGTTCCCGTTCATCGATCCGCCTGCTGTCGGACAGCATTATTCCCTAAGTTTCAATTAGTTACAACGATATACAAAAGATATAAAACAGCGATACCTGCTGCATTGTGTCGACGTCCATCCGCGGCGATCATACGCCTCAGTCAACAAGCAGTTGTTACCTGGGGAAGACAAATCACTTTTTCTATTGGAGGAAAAAATGGCTGTCGACAACGACAAAATGCACCAGTTTCTCGGCAAGTTTGTGAGTGATCTTGGGGCCGCGGTTCACGCCGGCATGGTGGTGATCGGAGAACGCCTCGGCTTATACAAGGCCTTGGCTGGCGGACCTCTTACACCGGCGGAACTTGCCGCGATCACCAGAACCGATGAGCGCTATCTGCGCGAGTGGCTTGCCTCGCAAGCCGCCGGGGGATACATCACATACAATCCCGTCACGCACAAGTTCGGCATGACCGAAGAGCAGGCGCTGACTCTCGCAACCGACGATGGTCCTGCCTACATTCCCGGAGCTTTCGAACTCGCTCTCGGCTCGCTGGCCGCCGTCCCGCGGATCACGGAAGCCTTCCGCTCGGGCGCGGGCATGGGCTGGGGCGAGCACGAAGACGGCGTCTTTCACGGCTGCGAAAAGTTTTTTCGTCCCGGATATGCTGCGAATCTTGTCAGTTCCTGGATACCTGCGCTGGATGGAGTTCAGGACAAACTGTTGCGCGGAGCAAAAGTTGCCGACGTAGGTTGCGGCAAGGGCGCTTCGTCGATCCTGATGGCGAAGGCATTTCCCAAATCGCACATCTTTGGATTCGATTATCACGAGAAGTCCATCGAAGCCGCTCGGCAGGCTGCGGCGCGGGAAGGCCTAGGGGATCGCGTCAAGTTTGAAGTGGCCAAGGCGAAGGAATTTCCTGGCGAGGGATACGACTTCGTGGCCGTTTTCGATTGCCTGCACGACATGGGCGATCCCGTCGGCGCGGCGACGCATGTTCGCTCGGCGCTGGCGAATGACGGTTCCTGGATGATCGTGGAACCTTTCGCCAACGACGATCTGAAAGACAATCTGAATCCGGTGGGCCGCGTCTATTATTCATTCTCGACGCTGCTCTGCACACCCTGCTCGCGCTCGCAGGAAGTTGGCATGTGCCTCGGAGCACAAGCTGGCGAGAAGCGAATGCAGGAAGTGATCAGCTCGGCAGGCTTCACTCGCTTCCGCCGCGCCACCGAAACTCCGTTTAACCTGGTCTACGAAGCGAGACCGTAACCATCTAAATCGCGGGAGGGGGCTGATCTTTCATCCCCTGCTTGCAGAAGGGCCCTCTTCCGCGAGAGTTTCGCTCGATTCTTGCCCGCGCTCGGTCACTAAACTGGAGCGCTGCGCTATTCTTCCAACATGCGTCATGGCTACCCAGCAGGCCGGACCGCAGAAAAAGATCGGAAACTGATCCAGATCGTCGACGCAGCCCTTGCCGACACCAGCCGTCGCAGCGGCGAGTGGCTCGCCTGTCGCCCCGGATGCACGCAGTGCTGTATCGGCGTCTTTCCCATCAACCAGGTTGATGTGCTCCGGCTTAAGCGCGGTTTGGCTGCACTTGAAAAGCAGGATTCCGATCGGGCGCAGCGCGTCCGTAGGCGCGCGCGTGCATCGTTACGAAGAATATCTGCAGAATTTCCCGGAGACATCGCCACCGGCATCTTGGGAGAAAGCGAGCAGCAGGTAAGCGCATTCGCTGATTTCGCCAACGATGAGCCCTGCCCCGCTCTCGATCCACAGACCGGCTACTGTGACCTCTACGATTCCCGTCCCATGACCTGCCGTGTCTTTGGCCCACCCGTTCAGTCAGAGGACGGACTTGGGGTCTGCGAGCTCTGTTTTCAGGGTGCCACGGACGAACAAATCGCCGCCTGCGAAATGAAACCTGACCCCGACGACCTGGAGTCGAAACTGCTAAAAGATTTGGAGAAGAACACTGGCGTTCACGGCAACACTATCGTTGCATTCAGCGTCATCCGTTGAACGTATCGCGTCAGGAGTGGCAAGGATGTTTCAATGACGATGCGTAGGCTTGGCGCATTGACGAAACCCTACCTTCAGACTAGGGTTTAACTCCTGCCATGGGGAAGTCCATCACCTTCGAGACTTGGAAACAGCTCCTGCGGAGCGACTGTATCGCGTGCGGTAAGGATAGGGAATACAACGCTTTAAGCGAACCTGTTCTGAAACTACTGTTCGACAGCGGCCTCGCTCCCACCGTAAACGCAATCGCCAACGACGGCCAAGCCACGACCGAACCGGCCGCCTAGCCGCGCAGTGCCTCGCCGATCATCCAGCACTCTTTCGCTGGTTCCCCAACGCTTCGTCAAACGCGGCGGACGCTGATCCCACGTTCGAGGAATGGAGCGACGGCCTTATCAGAGGCATGTGTGTCGGTAATCAGCATGTTGATGCCGGTGATTGGACAGATCAAGGATGGAGTTACTGCTCCGATTTTAGTTGAGTCGGCGACCACGACCGTCTGCTTGGATTGCTGAATCATCGTGCGGAAGGTCAAAGCTTCTTCCGGTTCGATCACCGTAATACCTCGCGATATGTCGATTCCGCATACACTCACAAAAACGCGATCCATGTAGACGTCTTTCAGGGAGTCGATGGCGGCGTGCCCGACCAGCGAGAAGGAGCCGGCCCACTGCACGAAGCCTCCGGTGACGAAGGTCCGGAGTCCTTCACAGTTGCTTAACTCCATGGCGATATTGATGGCGTTCGTAATGACGCGAATGTTGTGCCGATTGCGGAGATTGCGGGCAACGTGTGTCGTGGTGGTTCCTGCGGTGAAACCGACCGTTTCATTTTCCTGGATGAGTTCCGCGGCATGCAGTCCGATGCGCCGCTTCTCTGCGGTGCGATGCTGCTCGCGATTCTGAAAGAGAGAATCGTAGCGAAATGGCTCGTAGAGCAACGGTTCCACCAGCGTGACACCACCGTGGGTCCGGCGCACCAGGCCCTTGGCTTCGAGCTTGGTTAGATCGCGGCGGACGCTGGCGGCCGAAGTTCCGAGGCGTTTGATCAGTTCGTCGAGCGAGAGGTTGCCCTCCTGCCGCAGCTCCCGCAGGATTTTGTCGGCGCGATTGCGTGGGTTCATTTACGAAGCGTCCTCGAGCGTAGTCCGCGAGCCGACAAACAGTGTGCCTTTGTGCCGACCGGGAATGCAAGAATTCGATGCATTGCGCGAGCGAGACTGATCAATTTACCGCAATACGATCATTTTTCTTGACAATTTATCCCGATCGGTGAGATAAGAGTGTCCCCCCAAAGGGAATCTCCTCGGTTGGAAACCATCCGATGTTAAGGAGCCGCCCATGCCTTCTCTGTTTCGCCCCCCGGTTCTTGCCGTAGTGTGCCTGTCGTTCCTTTTGCCTTGCCTGGTAGTCGCTCAAAGCACAAATCGACAAGTCGGAACACAATTCGAAGTGACCGCCGATCCGCAGGTCCCGCGGCCAAACACACAGCCTTGCGTTGTCCCGCTCTTCGCCAACTACACGTTCGCTTTCTTTTCCGACACGGCGCAAACATTTCAAGCCACGCCGCCGTCAAATTGCACCGGTCCGTGGAAGAAGATCGTTTTCGAAGCCGATTTCAGCGAGAACGGCGGAGTGCAATTCGACCGCACCGCCAGTATGTATCTGGGAAACACCAACATCTATTTCGGAACGACGCCCGAGCCGCTCGCCACTCTTACCAATACCTGGCACGTAGAGCGCGACATCACCGACTACTCCGCGCTGCTGACCGCGCCAATTCAGGGCACGATTATTCTGGCCAACTGCACTACGGATTGTCCGCCACCCTATAACACGCTGAACGGCATTTTTACGGTGAATGCCGATCTCGAATTCTACTCCGAAGATAAGAACGATTCGAGCAGCCAGCCGCAAAGGACAGCACCCGACGCGGTATTGCCGCTGGTGCAGACTAACAGTAGCGGAGGAACGAATCTTCCGGCGACGCTGAGTTCGCCTACCGACCAGTTGTCGACCACGTTCACGCTACCCACGAACATCGAACGCGTGTATCTCGATGTGGTCTCGCAGAGCCAGTCTCTGGACGAGCAGTGGTATGCGTGTTTTCCCAACGACCTGGCCGACATCAACGAAGTGTACGGATGCGGAAATACCGACTTTCGCGAGACCGAAGTTACGATTGACGGCCAGCCCGCAGGAATCGCACCGGTTTCACCCTGGGTTTACACCGGATTTCTTCCCGACCAGTGGGTGCCGACTCCCGGCGTACAGACGCTCGATTTCACTCCCTATCGCGTCAACCTGACTCCCTTCGCCGGAGTCCTGAGCGACGGCAATCCGCATACCGTTGCGATCAGTGTATTCAACGATGACGGATATTTCTCAGCGACCGCGTCGTTATTGTTGTTCCTCGATCACGGATCCACTCAGGTTACGGGCGCTGTGACCAAGAACACTCTGACGCTTCCCTCGCCGGTGGTGACGGAAAACCTGCAGGGCACTTCGACGGTCACCGGAACGATCGGAGTTTCCTCAGTCCGGCATTTCGCCATCGCCGGATATGTGCAGACGTCTCATGGCAAAGTCTCGACGACGGTGAATCAGCATCAGCGCTTCAACAGCACACAGACCATCAACTTCGATACTGTGAATTTTACGGTGGTCGACCAGAGAACCGCTCTGCATTCGAGAGTCGAGACCGAAACCAGGATCTCAAGCCCAGACCGAGACGTGACCATCCTCGATAATTTCGAATTTCCCATCGATGTGAAGTTCAAATATCCGGTCAGCACCGCCGAGTTTGGTTTCACGGTGGTCACCTCGCAGAAGTACCAGCACGATAGCCAGGTTTTCAACAATGGGCTTCTGACATCGTTCGCCTCGACCACGAACACTGGAAAAGCGAGCGACGTCAATCCGCCGTCCAGTTCCCAGGACTATGTTCATACCGACTCGGCCGGAGGCTCTTATAACTGCCAGATCGAGTCGTCGAACAACACCCTGACCAGCGTAAGCAGCGGCTGCAACTCGCCGGGAAACAAATAGTTCGTTGTAAGTTTCAAGCGGGGGCTTGGCCTTAAAAGGGTCGAGCTCCGTATTGTTTCTCGGCCACTTTGTCGACTCGTGTCCAACTTTGGAGTCGAATTTCGTCGAGAAAGCGCTCAACATAACTGCTTAATATCTCTGCATTACGCCAGTAGTTTGACTGAAATAGCTATAAATGATCATTTCTGCTTGACAATGACCGGTGAAAGTCTTTAGCGTCGTTTGTCGCCCTAAAAATGCCGGGAAATCCACCTCAACAAGCTTGGAGAATCTCTATGGCACCCAACTTCACCACCCGATATCTCGCCGCGATTTGTTTCGTCGGCGTGCTGGTCATTTCTGTGTTGGCGGGTTCTGCGCTCGCGCAAACCGTCACCGGATCGATTACTGGACAAATCTCAGATCCCAGCGGCGCGGTCGTGCAAGGAGCGACCGTCACAGCCGAGAATGTAGCGACCTCGGTCAAGACCACGGCGAAGACGAATTCTGCCGGCGTTTACACCATTCGATTCCTGCCCATCGGCACCTACCAGCTGACTATTGAGGCCAAGGGATTCAGCACCTCGAACATCTCTCCGTTCCAGCTCGAAATCGATCAGACAGCGAAAATCGATGAGACGCTCAAGATCGGTTCGTCGGAAACGATGGTGGTGCAGGCTGAGGCTCACCCGATTCTCAACACGACGGATTCGACGCTGGGAAACACGCTTTCGACCAACGAGATTCAGAACGTTCCACTGAACGGGCGCAATTTTTCGGCGCTCACTCTGCTTCAGCCGGGAGCGGTCGACACCGACCCGACCGGTATGACCGGAAGTAATGCGATCGAGCGCAACACGTACAACAACGGAATCGCGTCGGTCAACGGGAATCGCGAACAGGCGAACAACTACATGATCGAGGGCGCCGACAACAATGAGCCGCAGAACAACCTCATCGGCTACAACCCGGCTCCTGACGCGATCGAGGAACTGAAAGTTGTCGCGGCGAACGCGAACGCAACGTATGGAAATGCCAACGGCGGCGGAATTGTGGCCGTTCTGAAGTCGGGAACCAACCAGTTCCATGGCTCTTTGTACGACTTCTTGCAAAACGAAAAACTGGATGCCAATTCCTGGGCAAACGGACTTTCCAATCCGGTTATCCCTAAGAACTCCTATACGCAAAATATCTTTGGAGGCACGATCGGCGGGCCGATCTTTCGCAACAAGCTCTTCTTTTTTGCGGATTACGAGGGAATCCGCCGCCACACCGGCGGGATGAGTTCGGCCAGCGTCTTGACCCAGGCGATGCGCAATGGAGATTTCTCCGCGCTGCTCACCGATGCCGCCACGCCGATTCAACTCTACGATACGCAGAACAACTTCACTCCCTACGCCGGCGACCAGGGCGTGCCGATCACGAACCCGGTCGCTGTTTACTTGTTCGCGCATCCGGAACTTTATCCGTTACCCAACACACCTCCAGTGTCGATCAGCAACGGCGGAGACGGGCTCATCCAGGGAGACTTTGTTGGCCCGCAATCCGGTTTCGTGTCGAACAATCAGGAAGATTTCAAGGTGGACTGGAACCTGAACGACATGGATAAGGTGAACGGGTTCTACTCGCAGGGCAAGGGAACCGACCACACGACGGCGATCATTCCCGTCCAGTTCCCCGCTTTCAACACTTATCCGACTAAAATTGCCGGGCTCAGCTGGGTTCACACTTTTTCTCCCACAATCGTGAATGAAGGCCGCTTCGGCTTCACGCGCGTGCGCTGGAACAATGGCGTCCCCAGCGATCCGACCGGGCAATTCGGCTATACCGGTGATCAGACGGTGGGCGTCCCGTTTGGAACTCAGAGATACGTTGGATTCACCCAGCAAAGCATCAACGGGGCCAGTACGATTGGGACGAACGCAAATCCGCAGGTCTTCACCGACAACACGTTCAACTATGAGGACAACCTGACGTGGCAGAAAGGACGCCACTTTCTTTCAATCGGTGGACAGGCCACGCGCTATCAACAGAATTATCTGAACGCAGGTAACGTCGGGTTCCTTGGCTCGTTCAACTACAACGGCCAATTCACCGGGAACGCCGGTGGCGCGGGATACGGCGCGGCGGATTTTGTACTTGGCCTGATTCAGAACGTTCAGCTGGCGTCGCCGCTCGGCTGGGTGGGAAACCGCCAGTGGCGCGTCGCCGGATATTTCCAGGACGACTTCAAGATGAATTCCAGGCTCACGCTCAACTTGGGACTGCGCTACGAAGTTGACCAGCCCTGGTACGAGCAGAACGACAAAACCGCGAATGTGCTTCCGAATGGGACGGTCGAATATGCTGGACATGTTCCCGCAGGTGCAATTTCGGGAGCGATCGTCTGTCCTAGCCGTGCCTGCTACGACGCCAACTACAAGCAGTTCATGCCACGAGTCGGCTTTGCCTACCAGGCGATGAAGAATCTCGTGGTCCGCGGCGGCTATGGCGCTACGAGTTTCTTCGAGGGATATTCCTTCAATCAGCGGCTGACATCGAGTCCCCCGTTCTCGCTGGCGATCAACAGCAATGCCATTACGCCGTCGGTCGGCTCGGGCGGATCTCCATTCACGGTTGCGGACGCATTCAGCCAGCCGTTGGGTATCAACAACTCGCTGTATTCGGTGTGGCCACAGGATACGCAGCCCGCGTACATCCATCAGTTCACGCTGGTGACTGAATACGCCATCACGAACGAACTATCATTCAGCGCCGGTTATCACGGTCAGGTGGGGCATCACCTCGCGGACTATCGGAATGGCAACCAGCTGACGGCCGCACAAGCGGCGGATTCCGGAGGGTGCAGTTCCACTATGCCCGCAGCAGACCAGCCACCCTACTTTGCGTTAGTGGGATGCGGTCCGATCCTGATTACAGAATCTGAGGCGCGGATGACTTACAACGCGGCCCAGTTCACCCTGCGCCAGCGTGTTCACCATGGACTGGAATACACGCTGAACTATACCTATGGAAAATCTCTGACGGACTCCTCCGGCAACTACGCGGTCGCAAACACCAGTTTCAATGGAGCGTCGCATCAGGATGGCTACAACATCAATGCCGACTATGGTCCGTCTGGAATGGATATTCGCCACAGCTTGAACTTCGTAGGTGTGTATGAACTCCCATTCGGACGTGGCCGTGCGTACGGGGCGAATGTCAACCGGGCGGTCGATGCCGCTCTGGGAGGATGGAAAGTCGCCACTTCCGCCGTTCTCTATTCCGGATTTCCGGTCACGATTTTCGGACCGGGCAACAGCAACACGAATAGCTGGGGATTCAGCCGGGCCAACCAGTATCGGCCCATGGTGATTCACGATCGCTCACTTAGCAACTGGTGGGGAACCGATCCCTCGGCGCTTCCTTGTCTGACGGCCGGCGTGGACGATGGCACCTGCGCTTACGGCGTGTCGGCGCCCTTCACCTTCGGATCGGCGAAAAACAGCACGGAGCGCGCGCCCGGCTACCGCAGCGTCGACCTCTCGCTTTTCAAGGATTTCCATTTGTGGAGCGAGCAGCACGTGCTTGGCTTCCGCGCCGATTTCTTCAACGTATTCAACATTGCCAGCTATGGGAACCCCGACAACAGCATTACCGACTCCAACTTCGGCGCGATCAGCAGCGTTCGTTCACAGGAGCGCCGAATCCAGCTCGGCTTGCACTATAGCTTCTAAACGTACATAGTTTCGAATGCCTGCCTGCGCGGGGGCGAGCGGTATGAAAACTAGACTCGGTCATGAGCAGACAGGTTCTTGTTGAAGTGTGTGTGGACTCGGTCGCTTCCGCGATTGCGGCGGAGCGCGGCGGAGCGCAACGGGTCGAGCTGTGCAGCGATTTGTTGGAAGGCGGCATCACTCCCAGTCTCGGCCTGCTGCAGGTCGTCAGGTCCAAAGTCGGGATCGCGGTTCATGTCATCATCCGTCCGCGACCGGGGGACTTCTGCTATTCCCATGATGAATTGGACTGCATGCGCCGCGATATCGAGATCGCGAAGCGCGAAGGCGTGGATGGAGTGGTCCTGGGCATTCTGCAGTCGGATGGCAATGTGGATGTTGAACGGACGCGACAGTTGGTCGAGCTAGCTGAACCCCTATCCGTGACATTTCATCGCGCGTTCGATATGTCTGTGGATCTTTCAAAGGCCCTTGAAGATGTCTGTGCGACTGGCGCTGATCGTATTTTGACTTCGGGAGGCGAGCAGTCCTGCCTGCAAGGAGTTCCGATACTCACCCGACTCGTAATGTCCTCCCGCGGCCGCATCACGATCATGGCCGGAGGCAGGATCGGAGTCCGCGATGCGGCTAAAATTGTTGACCAAACCCGAGTTCCCGAGATTCATGTCGGGCTGGCGACGCCCGTAAAGAGCTCGAATCACCACAACTCACGCAGTCTTTCGTTGGGGAAAGCCGCCGAGCGAGAGTTTCAGCGGACGCAAGTACTCGAGGAAAGTGTGCGTGAGCTGATACGCGAGATTTCATCCGTAACGAAAGTTCGGGCTGAGTGAATGCCTGATTCCTTGGATGAAGATCGATCGTGTGTTTTCCATGGCACTCATGAATCTCGTGCCGAAATCGTCTTGCATTCTCGCGTCTCTTTCCAGCACCGTGGTCAAGGCAACGGTGCTCTGTCCGCAAATTCGACCGAAAGGCAGCGAGACTGATGAAAACTTCTGGAACTCTCTCCCGTCGTGCTCTTCTGAAAAGTACGGCTCATTCGTTGGCAGCTGCGGGACTTGTTACCGGCGTCGGGACAAAACTCGCAGCCGAAGCTTCCGGGACCGCGACGGACTGCGACGGCGAATTACTCGGGCAAGGAGAACTGCGCTACCGTGCGCGCCGCCACTGGGGCCTGCTCGACCGGGGTCATTATCCAGTCAAGGACTGCCACGGCATCACCGAAGATCGCAACGGACGCATCGTCCTTTTGACCAATGACACGCAGAACAATCTCATTGCTTACGACAAATCCGGGAAATTCGCCGCTGCTTGGGAGACGCATTTTCCAGCCGCGCACGGCCTCGAGATTGAAGACCATCAGGGCGAAGATCGCTACTGGATCACCGACCACGATGTGCAGTGCCTTTCTATCAACAGTGCCGATGGCCACGAACTGCGGCGTATCGGGGCTGGAGCCGTGGCGAGCAAGTATCCGGACATCAGCAAGTACCACCCCACGAATGCAGCCTTCACCGCTGACGGAGATTTCTTCATCAGCGACGGCTACGGCTCGAGCTTTGTCCACCACTTCGATCCGCACGCGCGTTACATTTCCAGCTTTGGAGGCACTGGGAATACTCCCGAACACTTGAATGAACCGCACGCGGTTTGGATCGATACACGTTTTGGCAAGCCTTCGGTTCTGGTTTGTGATCGTGGTAACGAAACGCTGAAGTGGTTCTCGTTGTCCGGCGAATTGCAGCGGTCAGTTCCTGTGCCCGGAGCTCGCCCCAGTAATGTCGCTCAATTTCACAATGCCGATGGCCGTTTCAAAAACCACATTGCCGTTGCCAGCCTGAACGGAATGATCCTGGTGCTCGATGGAAGCGACCGAGTCGTCTCAGCAGTCGGCGGTGAGCCACCGGTCTATAAAGATGGGAAGCTCGAGCCGCTTCAGGTTTTCAATTACACCTTCAACCATCCTCATGACGTTTACGTGGATACGGCTGGAGCGTTGTATGTGCCGCAGTGGTGGTCGAACCAAACGTATCCCATAAAGCTGGAGTTAGCGTAGTGTAGTGCGCTGGAGCGGGTCAGCCTGGAGGTGAATTGCTGACGCCTTTTAACGCCCGAATATCTTCATCTTTACGACCAACGCCATCATCATCGCCAGCGCGCCCAGCAATGCGTTGTATTCGCGATGCTTGCGATACAGTTCGAATGAGAACGCACCGGAGTCGTCCCCGCTCCGGTAAGGCGTAATCCGCGGAAACATGCGCGGGACGTGTCGGGCATATTCGTCGAACTCTGCGAACTTCGCTCGCAGAAATTCCTCTTCGCCGCGAATGACGGGAAGGTAGATCGCGAAGAACATCGCGACCAACACGATGCCCACCCACCAGCTTCGGGCGGCGACGGCGAATCCAATTCCCATCAACAGCGACCCGGAATAGAGCGGATTGCGCGTGCAGGCGTAGGGTCCGGACGTGGCCAGCGCCTCGTTCTTACGCACGTGCCCTGACGCAAGCGCGCGAACGAGAAGGCCGGGGATGATCAGAACTGTGCCAAGCGCAAGGGATAGCCAATTCGGCTCCGCCAGCCAGAAGTAAAGAACGGCGAAAGCAAAACCCAACGGCACACGGATACGCCTTGCCACGCGCGACCACTCAGCCATGTGCACCGCCCGCATCTGCTGGCCGGGTTTGTGTGCCGCGGGTGCCCCCGTCTGCGCTTTTCGCCCCAGCCAGCAAACGGCGCGCAGCCGCAACCACATCATCCACTCCGATCCCGAGCATACCTTCTTCGGGATGTGCAAGCCGCGCATGCGAGGTCACGCTCTCGGGATTTCGCAGCACGACGCTGCGCGTTCCATAGGGCCCGTTGCGCGCCGGATCTGTCGGCCCAAAGATTCCAACGACCGGAATCTGCAATGCTGCCGCCAGATGCAGCGGCCCGGTGTCGCCACCGATAAAAAGTTTCGCGCGACGCATCAGTGCGATCAGGCCCGAGATGGTCGGCTTGGTCGGACGCACGCCGCCGCCGCTTGCGCCATTGACTTGCTGAAATAAATCGTCTTCGCCCGGGCCGATGTTGACCAGAGTCCGAAGGCCGTCATTCGAAAGAGCGCGCGCAACCTCTCCATACCGTTGCGCCGGCCAGCGCTTGGCGCCCCATCCGGCGCCCGGATTGATGATCGCGTAGTCTCCAACACCATGGAGTTTTAGATCGGCCTGCGTACGTTCATCTTCGGTGGGATCGCAGGGCAGCGGCGCGCGCGGCACGGACAACGACTTTCCGGCCATCACCTCCACCATCGAAAGATGCTGCTCGATCACGTGTGTGCCGTGCGCGACGATGCTTCGCGTGTAAAACAGACTGGCCGGGGATTCACGCGCCTCTGCCGCTCCAACTACGATGCGCGCCCCGGAACATCGCGCGAGCAAGGCAGAGCGAATCGCTCCCTGCAGATCGATTGCGACACCATATTTTGCAGCGCGCACGTCGTTCCAGGTCCGTGCGATCTGCTCTGCGGTCGCAACCGAGAGCAGCGAGCGTCCCCAGTTGCGGATGCGAACGGCATGGACCCAATCCACCAGCGGACGCTGCGCCGAGCGCGGCCCGTGCCGCTGCACACCAGCCGCGCACAGCAACTCGGCCCAACGTTCTTCGATCAACCAGCCGATTGTTGCCTCGGGCAAGGCCTCACGTAGCGCCTGCACCGCCGGCAGCGTGTGAATGACGTCGCCCATGGCGCTCAGACGAACGATGAGCACGCGATCAATCTTTGGAGTTGCTACTGGCAGATCAATCAAGACTGCCTCGGTGACAGTCGCGAGCGGATGATCTCGCTGGTGGAATGGTCTTTCGCATCGCCCACAATTTCGACACGGCCGCCGCATTCGACAACGGTGTCGCGCTCGGGGACCGAGCCGGCGGTGTAGTCGGTGCCTTTGGCCTGAACGTCGGGGCGAATTTCGCGAATGATAGCGCGGACATCGAACTCGGGAAAAATCACGACGGCGTCGACGTCGCCCAGTGCCGCGACAATTTCGGCGCGTTCATTCTCCGGCATGATGGGGCGGCCTTTGCCCTTGAGCGCTCGAACAGATGCGTCTGAGTTGATGGCGACGACGAGCTTGCCGCCAAGAGCTTTGGCCCCGCGCAAGTAACGCACGTGGCCGACATGGAGCAGATCAAAGTTGCCGTTGGCCAGCGTGATGCGCTCGCCATCGCGCCGCCAGGCTGCCACGCGCTGTCGAAGTGCTTCGCGGCTCAGAATTTTTGCGTCGGAGTTCGAGGTCATCTCAGTGAGGCCGCGTGGCAGGCGGTGCCTGCTCGAGCGCGTGCAACAACTCTTCCCGCGAAACAGTGGCGGTACCACGCTTCATTACGACGATACCGCCGGCGTAGTTGGCGACTTGCGCGGCTTCTTCGGTCGTGGCTCCGGCGGCGAAAGCCGCGGTGAACGCAGCGATCACGGTATCACCGGCGCCGGTTACATCGGCGACCTGATCGGAGCCAAAGATCGGAATGTCGACCGGCTTGTGCTTGCGATCGAACGCGACCATGCCGTCGCGGCCGCGGGTCATGACCATCGATTGCAATTTCATCCGCGTCATGACTTGCTCGCCGGCGGAGAGGACCTTGCTCCAGTCCTGTCCAATGCCAATTCCGAGCGCTTCCTCCACTTCGGGTTCATTCGGCGTAACCGCCGTGATACCGGAATATTCCAGCATGCGGTAGCGCGAGTCGAGGATAATCGGCACGGAGCTAATCTTTCCCTTTTCGCGAAGCGCCGTGACCAGCGCCGGTGTCGCTGCGCCGTAGCCGTAATCGGAAACGAGCACGGCATCCGAGGCGTGAGCATAATTGCGGGCCGCGAGATACAACTCGCGCATCAGATGTTGATTCGGAGGCTCCTGCGGTTCGCGGTCCACTCGCACCACTTGCTGGCGCGAAGTGTGGGTCATTCCAGCGAGGATGCGCGTCTTGGTGACGGTCGTATAGCTTTTGTCTTTCAGTACGCCACTGACCGGAATGCGTTTGTGTCGGAAATACTTGAGAAGCAGGCGTCCGGGTTCGTCGTCGCCAACGATGCCGACGGGAAGCACATTGATCCCGAGGTCGGCGAGATTGTTGGCAGCATTCGCTCCACCGCCGGGCACGACCGTGCGCTCGCGGTGTTTAAGAATCAACACAGGCGCCTCGCGCGAGACGCGGGAGATCTCTCCGAAGACGAACTCGTCCGCGACGAGGTCTCCCAGCACCGTGACGGTGATCTTGGGAAACGACTCGACGATTTTGCGCAGGCGGTCGGCTTCTTTCGGGTGCTTGGTCATGGTTCGGATTTCAGAGTTCGCAAGCCCACTGGTACGCTCACGATTTTCTCATGCGCTGCGCTTTCGTTCGTTGATCTTGCGCAGCATAGTATCCACAGCGTTAGCTGCATCGGAGAGTTCCATGCGGACCGGTATGACGGAAATCGGCTCCAGCGCGGCGAGACACGGGCCCAGGTTGACTGCATCCTTCTCCGTTGTGACGAAGCCCTCGGCCTCGCTGTGCTGCTTGAGGGCGAGAAGTTCGCGAATGTCTTTTTCAGTATAGGAGTGATGGTCGCGGTAGAAAGCCTCGGCTACCGGCTCGATGTTTGCAGTGCGCAGCTGCAGGACAAAGTTCTGCGGGCGTGCGATGCCGCAGAAAACTACGGGCCTCGGCGGAACACTCTGCGGAATGATTCCACGGCGAACGCGCCACACGGCCTTGCCTTCCAGAGAAAACGATTCCGGCGACGCGCCGCTGGTCAGAACAATCGCGTCGGCGCGGCGCAGCGAACTGAGCGGCTCGCGCAGCCGTCCGGCGGGAAGAAGCTGGTCTGCCGCATCCTGCGCGGTGACCAGAACGATGTCAAAGTCACGCGCCAGCGCTCGGTGCTGGAAGCCGTCGTCGAGCAGATGCATCTGAGGGCCAAATTTTTCCTCGGCAAACCCTCCCGCCTCGTAGCGATCTTCGCCGACGATGACCGGAACCTGCAACTTGCGCGCGATGAGCAGTGGTTCGTCGCCGAAATGAGCAGGCAGCCCTCCGGGATTGACCAGCAAGACACCGCGAGATTGGCGGCCATAGCCGCGCGAGAGCACATCGAATTTGATGCCGCGGGCTTTCAGCAATTCTCCCAGCAGCATGACGAACGGAGTTTTGCCCGATCCCCCGGCGGAGAGATTCCCAACACTGACCACGGGGCCTTTCAGGCGTCGAGCCTTCAACAGGCCGCTGTCGTAGAGCCGGTTGCGCGCTCCGACGACAGCACCGTAGATCGTGGAAAGTGGATTCAATCGATATGCGCAGTTTGCGCCATAAGCAGTGGATCGTTCGTCGCCACCAGATTGTGCAAAGCGTCGAGCGTGCGCGCTGTTGCGCCGGCCTGCGAGCGCATGGTTTCTTTCGCGCGTTCGCCTAACGCACGGCGCTCGGTATCACTGGCCAGCAGGTGCATAAATAGCAGCGGCAACTCCGACAAGCCGGCTACGCGCACGGCATCGCGGCTTTGAAACAGGGCGACGATGTCGCGGAAATTTTCGGTGTGCGGGCCGACTACGATCGCCGCGCCGTGCTGCGCCGGTTCGATGATGTTGTGTCCGCCGCGCGGGACGAGACTTCCGCCGACGAAGGCAACGTCGGCCAGTGCGTATAGCGCGGCCAACTCGCCAATCGAATCGAGAAGGAATACACCGCCTGCCAGCGATTCGCCGGCCCAGCGCGAGCGCCTGAAAAACTTTATGTTTAACTGCCGCAAGAGAATTGCGACATCGTCGAAGCGCTCGGGGTGGCGTGGGGCAAGGATCATCACCGCGCGCGGATGCGCGACGCGGATATTCTCGAAGGCCTTTAGCAACACCGGTTCTTCGCCTTCCACCGTGCTGCCGCACAGGAGCACCGGGCCCGCGCCCTCGCCGGCCAGGGCACGCCGTAGCGCCTCGGCAACTGCCGTCGCCGGGGGTTGTTGAAGGTCGAATTTCAGATTCCCGGTAACGCGTACACACTTCGGCTCCGCGCCGATGGATTCAAGGCGCCTGCGGTCTTCTTCCGTTTGTGCGAGAAATAGATCGACCTCCTTGAGCATGCGGCGAAGCGCCCAGCGAAAACGCCGATAGTTGGGCCAGGAGCGGTCGGAGATGCGCGCATTTACCACGGCGATCCGCGATCCGCTCTCACGCGCCAGATGCAGAAAGTTGGGCCAGAACTCGGTTTCGACCAGCACGACGAGTTCCGGCCGCAGGGACTGCAAATAGGGCTTGATGGCAAAAGCGAAATCCATGGGAAAGAAGAACACGCAGTCGGCCCCGAAGCGCTTGCGGGCGAGTTCCTGGCCCGTGTCGGTGGTAGTGGAGACTAGCACCCGATGACCGGGCATGCTGTGCCGCATTGCCGCGACCAGTCCAGTGACGGCGAGAACTTCGCCCACCGACACGGCATGCACCCAGATTACACGGCTGGCGCTGGAAGTCCAGATCCGCGCAGGAACCTTGCCCCGGCGCTCGGCCAGGCCAGCGCGGTACTTTCCGTGCCGCAACATCTGGTAAAGCCAGTACGGCAGGGCGGCGAGCATGGCCGCCGCCAGCATCAGGCTGTAGAGAAAATAGATCAAACTGAGCCATTCTAAACCGGCGCTCAGCGCGGCACGCGCCCGGCTTTTATAATTGACGGCATGTCGTATGGAAGCTTTGCCCGCCGAACGTCGCTGGCTGTTGGCGTTTGTGTCCTTGCCTTGTCCGCGTTCGCGGGCAAGACGTTTCAGAAGCCTGTTGCCAAGAGCGCCATTAATTATCCGGCGCATGATTTTCATCGTGACGAGAATCTGGCCTTCGCGGCCGACCCCTACGACAGCCTGGAGAAAGCCAGGATATTTTCCATCGACTTCGTCGGCCACGGCTTCTTGCCGGTCTTTCTCGTCGTTACCAACGACGGGGACCAGCCCGTTTCCATCGCGAACATTGAAATCACGCTGATTACGGCGCATCATTCGAAACTGACGCCCACCTCGACTGCCGACTTATACCGGCGGATGTCGAATCCGCAGATGAGTACACGGCCGAATCCTCTGCCGCTGCCGCACAAGGTGAAGGGCGCGCTCAGCCAGAAACAGATCGACGAGATCGAGACTTCGCAGTTTGCGGCGAAGGCAGTCGAACCTCATTCCACGCAGTCGGGATTTTTGTTTTTCGACGTCGGCGATATCGAGTCGCCGCTGAAAGGGGCGAATCTCGATGTGACTGGCGTGCGCGACGCGAAGGGCAGCGAGTTGCTGTATTTCGAGATTCCGATGGATAAGTATTTGAGCGCGCCAGTGAACCCGTAAGAGAGATTTGGTAATTTTGTAATCGGGTAATTTGTAATTTCAAAACCGGGATCCATTGAGTTCTTAATTTACAAATTACCCGATCGCAAATTACAAATCGACTTATGGCTACTACCGCTGAGACTTCCATCGCCGCGCATCCCAAGTTCGAGCCGGTGATCGGGCTGGAAGTTCACGTACACCTCCTCACAGCAACGAAGATTTTCTGCTCGTGCTCAACCCGCTTCGGCGCGCCGCCCAATACGAATGTTTGCCCGGTCTGCCTGGGAATGCCGGGAGCGCTGCCAGTTCTCAACAAGAAGGCTGTGGAGTTCGCTACTTTGGCGGCGATGGCGCTGAACTGCCGCATCAACGAGACCTCGATCTTCGCGCGGAAGAATTATTTTTATCCCGACCTGCCCAAGGGATATCAGATTTCGCAGTACGACAAGCCGCTGGCCGAGTTCGGATTCATCGAAGTGCCAACCGAAAAAGGCGGCGCGAAGAAGATCGGCATCACGCGCGTGCATATGGAAGAGGATGCGGGCAAGAGCCTGCACGAGGGCTTTGCCGACTCCGACGAGAAAACAGCGATCGATTTGAACCGCACAGGCGTGCCGCTGATCGAGATTGTGAGCGAGCCAGACATTTCTACGCCGGACGAGGCGTATGAGTATCTGACGCGCCTGAAGGAGATCATTCTTTACACCGGTGTGAGCGACTGCAACATGGAAGAAGGCTCGCTGCGCGCCGACGCCAACGTGAGCGTGCGGCCGCGCGGACAAAAAGAATTCGGAACGAAGACGGAAATCAAGAATGTGAATTCGTTCCGCTTCATCCGAGAGGCGCTGGAGTACGAGATTGGGCGCCAGATCGAAGTGATTGAGGAGGGAGGCAAGATCACGCAGGAAACGCGCCTCTACAACGCGAATGAAGGCAAAACGTACAGCATGCGCTCCAAAGAGCAGGCGCACGACTACCGCTATTTTCCCGAGCCGGATTTGCTGCCGCTGGTCGTCGACGAAAAATGGAAGAGCGAGATTGCACGTTCGCTGCCGGAACTACCTGGGGCGCGGCGCGCCCGCATGGTGAAGGATTACGGCATCACCGAGTACGACGCGCAGGTCTTGACCGTCTCGCAGGCGTTGGCCGATCAGTTTGAGGAAGCGGCGAAAGCAGCGAAGAATCCCAAGCGGGTGGCCAACCTCGTGCAGGGCGAGTTGATGGGAAGACTCAAGGCCAAGGGCATGGGGATCGAACAGTCGCCGGTTTCGATGCGGGGCGTGGCGGCGTCGGCAGATCTGGTCGAGGCGGGGACGATTTCGGGGAAGATGCTGAAGGATCTCTATGATCTGGCCTTCGAGCGCGGCAAGGATTTTCCCGTCGTGTATGAAGAAGAAGGTCGGCCGCAGCAGTCGACCGATACATCGGCACTGGAAAAAATTATCGATGAGATTCTGGCGGCGAATCCGAAGCAAGTAGAACAGTATCGAGCGGGAAAGAAAACGATGCTCGGATTTTTTGTGGGACAAGTCATGAAGGCTTCAAAGGGCCAGGCCAGCCCGCAGATTGTGAATGACCTACTCGCGAAAAAATTAGGGTAGCCCTCGAGGTAACCGCACGCAGCTGTGACTTCAGTTACCTGATCCCTGCAATTCCCAGCCTTTACCATGCAGTTGTGCAGGTGTGCGCTGCCGGCTGCCTATGAAGAAACTCAAAATCGACCGCATCATCAGCATTGCGACGCTCATTGCCTCTCTGGTGGCGATTATTTTGGTGTTGAAGAAGCCAGCGCCGGTGGTGCAACAGAAGCAGACGCCCGCGGCAATCGCCGAGCATGCGCAGTCGTTCGATCAGAAAATGGCGCAGTTCGAGCAGGAGACGCAGCAGTCACAATCTGCGGCAGCGCCGACATCGGCATCATCTGCGAACAGCCAGCCTGCTGCCTCCACAGCGTCCACGCCTAAGGCCGAAGTGAGGCTCAACTCGGATGAAATCGGCGCTGTGCTTGCCCAGTCGCTCGGGAATACTGGCGGAGTTACCGGCCTCACGCCCGACTCTAGTGTCGGCAACGCCATGCCCACGATCAAAGATCAGCAGGTGAGCCTTGATGGAGACGTGGTACACGGGCAATTCCTCACCGAAGTTGCCGGCAAAGATGTGTGGATTACGATCTCCGGCCACATCGGCGAGAAAGATGGTTATGCAACCTTCGATCCCACGGAGTTCAAAGTCGGCGATCTCAGCGTGCCGGTTTCGCTGGTGAATCCTGCACTACAGAAAAAATTAGGCGAAGAGCGCGACCGGTTGAAGTTGCCCGACAACGTCGGCGGAGTCAAAGTCGAGAACGGTGAGTTAGTGATGCAGCAGAAGTGACCGCGTTTGCCGGGCGTCCGGGCCCCGCGGTCATCCTGAGCGAAGCGAAAGATCTCCCTGCGAGGCGCTGACCCGTCCATCCGCGGCAACCTTCGCATACCATCGTCCCGAATCTTTAATCGTCCGCTGCTGGGTCTTGAAATCAACGTAAACCAGGCCGAAGCGCTGGCTATACCCTTCCGCCCATTCGAAATTGTCCATCAGGCTCCAGGCGTGATAGCCGCGGACGTCGGCACCCTCGGCCATGGCTTTGGCGAGCGCGGCCAGATAGACGCGGTGATATTCGATGCGTCGGCTATCGCGAATCACGCTGCTTGCGTCGGGGCCGTCGTTGTAGGCACATCCGCTCTCCGTGATTTCGAGCACGGGGCGCTTATAGTCACGCGTGATGCGCATGACCATGTCGTGAAGTGCCTGCGGCCAGACCTCCCATCCGATGTCGGTCTTCGCGCCCTGCTCGCCGCCTGTCATCTTTACCGGAAACAGCCACTGCTGCGCATGTGCCGTGCGCTCGAACGCTCCGGGCGCGGAGGCGATGGTGCGGTAGTAAAGGTTGATGCCGATGAAATCAAGAGGCGCCCGGACCTTCTCCATGTCGCCGGGTTTGATACCCATCGCCGATTCAGGAAAAAACGTGAGCGCGTCTGGATATTTTCCAAGAAGTGCCGGCTCAAGAAACCACACATTGGTGATGGCGTGGGCGCGCTCGGCAGCAAGCTTATCAGCGTCGGATTCGGTCGCTGGCTCGCAGGCCGACATACTGAGCGCAGTGCCGACGCGAGCTGCTGGCCGCGTGGCCTTCATGGCGCGAAATGCCTCGCCCTGCGCCACGTTGACCACGTGCGAGGCGCGCAAGAAATCCAGCAGGCTGGTGCGGCCGGGCGCGTGTGTGCCGTCGAGATAGCCGAGATCGACGAAGGCCGCAGGCTCGTTGAAGATCATCCAGTCGGTAACGCGGTCGCCGAGAGCCTGCACCATGAGTTGCGCGTAGTCGACGAAGCGGCCAGCGGTATCGCGGTTGGGCCAGCCCCCGGAATCTTCGAGCGCCTCAGGCAAGTCCCAGTGATAGAGCGTGACGAAGGGCCGAATGTGCGCTTCGAGCAGCGCGTCGACCAGGCGACTGTAATAATCGACACCTTTCGCGTTCGCTGATCCAGAGCCCGAAGGCTGAATCCGCGGCCAGGAAATCGAAAAGCGGTAGCTATTCAGGTTCATGGCGCGCATCAGCGCGATGTCTTCACGCCAGCGATGGTAAGAATCGCAAGCGACCTGGCCGGTGTCGCCATTTTTGATTTTTCCCGGCGTGCGGGTGAACCGATCCCAGATGGATTCGCCCTTGCCGTCTTCGTTCCACGCGCCCTCGATCTGATAAGCAGCGGTGGCCGTACCCCAAAAGAAATTTTTCGGAAACGCAATAGAGGCGCTCGTGCTCAACGCTTGCTGCGCGGCATTGGCGCGCGAGGCCGTAACCGCCTTCGAAGAAGTGCAGCCCGTGAGCAGTGCGCCAGGCAGCGTGGCCAGGGCGCCCGCACTCAGGGCAGAACCAAGAAATTTTCGCCGGTTCAGCGGCAAGGGACGAAGCAGCCTCCGCTCATGATTTTAGCGAAAGACCGGCACTGATTGAATCGGGATTGAGGGTGTTGCGTTTGAAGTTATGGTGCCAGGCGGAGCAGCGCCATGGAGGGGCAGGCTGCGTCCGCGGCTCCATTCCACTCGCTGACCTTAGTTGTGCTTTATGAATGCGCCGGTTTTCTGGCCGCTCAGCGAGTTATAGATCGTCTCGATGAAAGCGTCGGCATTGACGAAGTCTCCGGCATATTTTTTCCAGGGCTCGAGAATCTTTTCTTTTTTCATCTGGTCGAGAGTCTTGCCATCTTTCATCGCTTTCGCCACGACCTCACGCGTAGCCTTCAGCATGGCGACGTAGGCGCGCACATCGTCAACAGTCGAAATCGGCCCGTGGCCGGGGATGATTTTCACGTCAGCCGGAACCTGCGCGATCACTTTTTCCACGCCGTCGATCATGCCGTCGATGGAGCCGCCGCTGGCGACGTCGATGAACGGAAATCCGTAAGTGACGAAGTCGTCGCCCATGTGCACCACGTTGGATTTGGGGAAGAAGATCACGGAGTCGCCATCGGTGTGCCCAGCGGGAAAGTAGAGCGCGCGAATGTCTTCGCCGTTGAGATGCACGGTAACGTCGTGATCGAAGGTGATGATGGGCAGGGCCCCTTTTGCGGCGGGTTTTGATTCAAAGTGCATGGAGCCGCCGTTGCCGCCGGTTCCTCCGCTCTCAAGGCGCTTGCGCACATTGTCATGAGCAATGATAGGCGCCTGTTTCTGGAAGTATTCGTTTCCTCCCGTGTGGTCGCCATGGTAGTGCGTGTTGATGATGAATCGCACCGGCTTGTCCGTGATCGTCTTCAACGCGGCCTGAATTTTGTCGGCCAACGGGGCAAATTGATCGTCGACGATCACGATCCCGTCATCGCCGACCGAGGCGCCGATATTGCCGCCGGAGCCTTCCAGCATATAAACACTGCCGGCGACTTTGGTGACCTTCATCTGTACTTTGCTGAAATCTTCGTCCTGCGCGGTGAGAGCGAGCGCCAGCGCGAACATGACAACAACGAGAGCGGAGAGCTTGCGCATGGGTAGTCCTTTCTGTGCCGGGACATTCTAGCGGAGACGGCTGAATTTGTGGCAGTCGCAGGTTGTTGAAAAACATTTCACCACGGGGACAGAGGGAGGGAGGGAGGTGCACAACACAAAGCCCCGACGTTATGCGCCGCTCGGTTTATTCCGGGTTCAGACTGTCGAACAGCTTCCACAGCTTGTCGGCGGAGGCGCGATAGACCACCCAGCCCGTGCCTATGTCTGAGGTTTCGCGGAAGAGCAGTTCGCCGCGGCCATCGCCATCGGCGTCAACCGCGTCGATCAATTGAAGGCGCGGCGTGAGATCGAGATGAAACTTGTCGGTGACGGTGCCATAGATCTTCCGCAGGTTTTCATAGGTGTCAGGATACGCGACGAGTACGATCGAATATTGCATCTCCGTGTCGTAAGCAGATTGCCCGACGCCCGCCGGTGCAGGTGGCATGTGTGCATCGGCCGTGAACACAATGACCGGCTGATTGCTGGCCCAAAGATCGTAGGCCACCATCTTCACGGTGCCGAAGATGGGCTCAGGAATTTTCTTCGACACGGCCTTTGATTTTGCTGGAGGCTCGCCCGCCGTCTTCGACTTCGCCTGCGCGGCGAGATAGGCGCGCAGTTGCTCCTTGGCCAGCTCCATCATTTGTTTGCGGCGATCTTCTTCTTCCCCCTTCAGCCATTCGAAACTGTAGGAGCGCGGTTCGGGCCCGCTGGCGTCTGAGATGGCTGGGACGAGATCAATGGGTCCTTTTGCGGCGCTGGTGTCTGCTAGTTTTGCCGAAGCATCCTTCGGCTTTGCACCGAACTTGCTGTATCCGGGGACTTCCTCGTCTGCGAAAGATTCGGCCGGCTTGCCGCGGCGGAGCCGGGGACGATTGGCTTCGCCTGCCCCGCTGTCGGATGTGGCCGGCTTCGGTTCCAACTTGGTGTCTGTTTTCGCATCGGCATTCTTATCGGTCTTGGAATCTGGCGTTTTCGAATCTGATGCAGGCTTTGTCTCAGCCGGTTTGTTGTCAGAGGTTTTGGTGTCGGTGGGTTTGCTGTCGCCAGATTTCGAAGCAGGCTGTGCAGATGATGTATTTGTCGTCGATTGCGAGGGCGATGTCGAGCCGCTTGAACTAGTCGCGGTTCCCGAAGCTTGTGGCTGTTGCGGCATATCGCTTGGTTTTTCGGTGGTCGCGGGCTTGGTCAGACGCGGTGGCTCGTCTCCCGAAGATGAAGATGGAGGGGACGCTGGTGCGGGCGTCGAAGCCGGAGCGGCCGGTTTGGTTTCCCTTGCCGCATCCGGGTTCTTGGTCAGGCGCGGAGGCTCATCCGATTTGTCGATACCGAGGGGCGTGATCTCCGCTTTAGGGCCCTCCTTGGCGGGTTCGGTTCCGGTTGGGCGCCAGTTTCCGGTGCCCAGCCAGGGATCAGGCGCATTCACGGCATTGCTGTGCAGCGCGCCACCGACCGTGAACAGGCCCAGGGAACTGCCGGTGCGCTCCCCTTCGTAGACCGTCCCGGAATCCAATGCCATGGGAACCGGGTCGGCCTTGTAGGCGGTGGCGTCGTAGAACTTGCCGTTGACCAGGATCGCCACGGGAACCGCCGTCACTTTGCCGTTTCCCGCCATCTGCAGCACGGCCAAGGCACGCGGGCCGGCGTCTTTTTTGCGGGGAGCTTTCCGTTCTCCGGGGAAAATCTGCGGGCGGTCTTCCTGGGCTGCGGCTCGGCAGAAAAATCCGGCACAGAAAAGCATGAGTACGCTGGCAATAAGCTGACGCCGACCGCCGCGAGTTAAGATAGGGAGGACCGGCGCACCCTGTGCCCGCGTTCTAGCGGTGCGTTCCTGTGATTGAATGCCCGATGATTGAAAGAAAGAGAAATCCATGAACGTCAATGATAAAGCCCCTGACTTTACTTTGCCGAATGAGAACGGTCAGGACATCGCGCTGAAGAACCTGCGCGGCAAGACCGTCATACTGTTTTTTTATCCTCGAGCCAACACACCCGGCTGAACGGTAGAGGCTCGCGAGTTTCGCGACTCCTATAAACAGATTCAAAAAACCGGCGCCGTGCTGCTTGGTATATCCCCGGATACGCCTGGGGCGCAAAAGAAATTTTCCGATAAGTACGACCTGCCTTATCCCCTGCTGGCCGATGCGGAGAAGAAAGTGGCCATCGCCTATGAAGTGTTGAAAGAAAAGAATATGTACGGCAAAAAAGTCATGGGCGTCGCGCGGACCACATTCGTCATCGGCCCGGATGGCAAGATTCAGCACATCTTCGAGAAGGTCAAGCCCGAAGGGCACGGGGAAGAAGTGCTCGCATATTTGAAGGGAGCGGGAAATGCCTGATTCCGGGGGCCGGTGATGATGGGTTCTGGCCCTGAAGTCGTCTCATTTCTATGGAACCGCCCTCTGCACCGCTTCGTAATCATGTGCAGGGAAGAAGTGTTTTCCGGAGGAGCTTATGCGCAAGGGTCTCCTGATGATGGGCGCCGTATCAGTCTTACTTAGTCTTACCACTATTCTTAACGCCGCCGACGATCATGGCTCAATCGTGATCGTCTTCAAGGACGGTCACCAGCAAACATTCGCCATGTCGGAGATCACCAGCATCGACATGAAGGCGCCGTCGGCAGTGGTGTATCGCGATGGCCACAAAGAGAAGATTCCCGCCTCAGAAATCTCGCGCATCGAGTTCCAGACCTCGACGCTCAGTTCCATGGCGCCCGGACGCAATCATTTTCTTGGCAAGTGGGAGGTCGGCGACGGCAGCGGCCATCGCTTCTACATCACGCTCGAACCGGATGGCGATGCGCGCAAGTCCATCGGCTCAACTCACGGCACCTGGACAGTGGTGGACAACGAAGCCCGCATCAGCTGGGACGACGGCTGGCACGACGCGATCCGCAAGACAGGATCGTCACACGAGAAGCGAGCCTTCGAACCCGGCAGAACATTCGAAGACGAGCCAAGCAACGTGACCGCCGCCAGGAATACAGAATCGAAGCCGATCTAGGGCGAGCGGTGAGTGGGCAGTGAGCGAATTCGTCGGCGAACTCTTTCACGATGTCATCCTGAGCGGCGGCAAAGCCGGCGCGAGGGACCTCACGTCGGTACGTAGCGCGAGTGTCGCAAACAGGATTATCGCTCACAGCCTGATCCTCGGCGGGACCGGGATATAGCCGAGCACGGCTTGCGGGGAAGCACAGATTGTGGCCAACGATGTTGCGTTGAAGGACAAAGTGATGTCATTCCGAACCGGCGCGAAGCGCCGGTGAGGAACCCCGCTTTTCATAGCAATCACGCCGTCAAGCCAGCAGCATTTATTATTCTCGGGCAATGCGCCCACCCCGAACGACCTCCATTCGCCCATTGACGCGCGATTTTTTCGAGCGCAAGCCACGGCGCGTAGCCCGCGAACTTCTCGGCAAAATTCTGGTTCGCGAAGAAAAACACAACCGACTGACCGCGCGCATCGTCGAGGTCGAAGCCTACCTCGGAGCAAACGACCCAGCAGCGCATTCAGCCGCCGGCCAAACGCTGCGCAATGCCGTTCTCTTCGGCCCACCCGGCCACGCCTACATCTATTTCATCTACGGGAACCACTACTGTCTGAATGTGTCGTGCGAGCCGGCCGGCCAGGCGGGAGGCGTACTATTCCGTGCGCTCGAACCGATCGAAGGCATCGAAGTAATGGCGAGGGCGCGTGGCGTGGCTGTCGCTACGGAGCGCGATTTGCGCAAACTGACCAGCGGCCCCGGCCGCTTGGCCGAGGCCTTCGGCATCACGCGCGCTCGCGACAATGGCGTCGATTTGACATGGCCGCGAAGCGGGCTATGGATCGGCCAAGACGGTTTCAAGCCCCGCTCAATTCGCATCACGCCGCGCATCGGCATCACCAAAGCTGCCGACGAACTGCTCCGCTATATTATCGACGGGAACCCTTTTGTCTCCGGCACAAAGCTTGGGTCGAAGTCTTGACGGCAGGTGTACACTATCCAGCGGGGTTCGCAAACGGGCCAAAAGCCGTGCTAGACAAGGCTTTTAACCCTGCCACCAAGATGTACGGGATGTGTACCGTCGTCCCGTTCTCCCCAGGGCTTTGCACGAGCTGTTTTCCAGCAACTCGTTCTCGGCAACTTTCGGGTGGCGCGAATCATCTGGGTACTGAAGAGCCCGCGTGTCCTGTCTCGCGCGATTTCGTTTCCTGCCGGCAGTCCTCGCGATTTTTGTCCTCACTGCATCCAGTGTCGCCGCCGACGGCGCAGTAGGCGCGCATCCACCCTCGCTTTCGGTGATCGTAGTCGGCTTCGTGGGCGGCTTCGTTCGCCACGACAACCCGCATCAGCAGCCGGTACTGTTGGCCAAGCGCCTCCAGCGGGATGACTCAGGCAGTGCCTACGTTCGCGTCTTCGAGAACCGCCACCGCAAGACCGCCTTCAAGACGATCGTCAGCCTGCTCGACCACAATCACGATGGAGTTCTCAGCGAGGAAGAACGGTCGCAAGCGCGCATTGTTCTGTTCGGCCATAGCTGGGGAGCGTCAGCCGTGGTTCTTCTGGCACGCGAGCTGCGCCGCGCGGGAATCCCCGTACAACTCACCGTGCAGGTCGACAGCGTCGCCAAGCCCTGGCAACATGATTCCGTTATTCCCGACAACGTCGTCGCCGCCGCCAACTTCTATCAGCCCCACGGCTTTATCCACGGCCGTCCTCTCATCACGGCCGCCGACGAATCCAAAACGCATATACTCGGCAACTACCTCTTCGACTATCAAAAAAATCCGGTAACCTGCGAGGGCGTTTCCTGGTTCGATCGCGTTTTCACCCACAACCACATGCAGAGCCAGTGCGACCCGCATCTCTGGACGCTCGTGGAAGGTCTGGTCCGCGAACGAGTCGAACCTCAGCCCAGCCTAGTAGCCGCAGCCCCGCAGCAATAATCAGCGACAGTAGAAGCTCTATAATCCGCAATTTTCTTGGGCGTCATCCCGAACGGAGCCGCTTTTCAGGCGGAGAGAGGGATCTCCCCCATAGATGTCCGCGTCTGAAGATTCCTGGCCCTGCTTGGAAAAGATTCCGCCACGAAACTCGCCGGAAAGGCATAGCGGGAGGAACAGGACAAAATCCAGTCGCGGAGCGACGGCATTCATTAGCCCGCCACGTGAGTGGCGGGAAGGCGAAAGTGGAAGGAACCGAGTCCGCTTCAACGGACGGCACGAGTTTCGTGACAGACTCTTCAAAAAGGGATGATTAAATGCCGCCGCCAACAAAACCGAAAACTATTTCCACACAAAAGTTGCCACAGCACCGCCAGGCAAGTTCGCGTTAAAACTCTGCCCCTTCCAACTCACCGTGAAACTCGAAGATCCGCTGGCCGAATTCAGCACCAGCAACACAATCGATCCATCAGGATTCTTAAACGCAACGTCCTCAATATTTCCGTGGCCAAAGCTCGTGGAGTCGATGCGGTAAGCCCCCGGCACAACGAACTTAGCAATATGCCCAAGCACATAGTATTCGACGTTGTTCTGAATGGTTGCGGGCGAAACGCTGGCGTTGATCGTTACAACGCCGCGGCAATTCCCGCACCCGCCGTTCTGAGGCCCAGAATTCTGATCCAACGCCAGGTTCCACAATGAAACGCTGCGCGCCCAGTTGCGCGTCGCGCCGATGAGCAGGTTCTCGGCATTCCATGCCAGATCCCCGGCAAAGCTCGATCCCACGGTGCCGGAGCATTCCGTAAACCAGATTCCTTTGTCCGGAAACGCAGTTTCGACCTGCGATTGCGCGCTGACGTCGCCGTTGTAGCAGTGAAACGCGCTTCCAGCGGTGAAGCTGGCGGCGGTCGCATCGCCGAGAATCGTTTCTGGATAAGCGGTGTTGTCCCAGTTGTGATCGTAGGCCAGGATCTTCACGTTTCCGAGACCGGCCGAAGCCATCGCGGGGCCGAGATTGCCGCCGATGAAGGCAGCCTCATCGGTCGCCGCCAGATATTCGGTGGGATAGTTGTTGTTCGGATTCAGCGGCTCATTCTGCGGAAGCACTGCATAGATTGGCACTCCCGACTGCTGATAGCCCTGCACGAACTTCACAAAATATTGCGCCAGGCTGGGGAAGTACGTGGTGTTCATGTTTCCGCCGTTCATGGAAGCGGGCGTCTTCATCCACGCGGGCGGGCTCCAGGGCACGGCCACAACTTTCATGTTTGGATTGACCGCGATCGCGCTCTTCAGCAGCGGAATGATGTAGGACGTATCGTGCGCGATAGAAAAATTGTTCAGGTTCGCATCGGTCTGCCCGGCGGGCATGTCGTCGTAGCTGTAATTGCCGCTGGCGGAAAAGTCGCTCGCGCCCATCGGCTGGCGAAGAAAGCTGATGCCGATTCCCGCCGACGGGCTGAACAGGCTCTGCCAGAGCGCGGTCTGCTGGTCGGGGGTGAGCTTGTTCCAGACCACCCACGCAGCGGAGTCAGTGAGCGACGCGCCGAAGCCATCCATTTGCTGGTAGGTGGTGGCGTCGTTGACCGTGATGACGGTGGCCGAGTTTGAGCCGCCCGTGCCAAAGGTCAGATTCGGCTGAGCCTGCAGCAGCTGAGTTTGATCCCCAGTGGTTTCCACCACTTGCACCGTGGGTCCGTTGGTTACAAAGGTAGACTGAGGCGCCTTGCTGGAGCACGAAAGCCCTGAAGCAGCCACAAACAAAGAAGCCACACCGACGCATCGAATAAAGGCGGATTTCATAAAGCTCCGTAATTCTCCCGATGTCATTCCGAACACGCGCAAAGCGCGGGTGAGGAACCTGCTTTCCGCCGGTGGCTGAGAAAGGCGGAACAAACTTAAACACTCTGGGCCGAACATACATTCTGCGCCAAAATCGGCGTAGCAGAGCAACTTTCCCGCTCGCGCAGGGTTCCAATTGGAATAGAATCCCTGAGCGGCGGCTCGCCCGGAGCCGGCCAGCGCACCTTTCGGGTGGAGGTAGTCTTATGAGGAATCCCACCTTTCTGAAGGCCTTTCTCGCAAGTGCAGTCTCCCTTGCCGTTTTCTTTCTTCCAACACAATCTCTGGCGCAGCACGGTGGAGGTCACGGTGGCGGTGGCGGCCACGCCGGATCCGGAGGTGGGTTCCATGGTGGCGGCTACTCGGGCGGAGCCATGCACGGTGGTGGCTTTGGCGGCTACCACGGTGGCGGTGAAGGGATTGGCGGTCGAGGCTCCTTCGGGGGCACGCGCGGAACCTCGTCAATGTCGCGCGGTCTGGGGGCTTCGCATCCTTGGGCCTCGGAGGGCCGGGGAGTTCGGAATACTTCTCCAGGATGGCATTCGTTTGAGCGCGGCAGCAATGGCGCTGCCTCCGGCATGAGATCGGGCATGGCAGAACGCTCCGGCGCATTGGCCAGCAACCACGCCGCCATTGCGGATGGCAACTGGCATGGCTTTGGGGGCGAGCGTTCCGTTTCGACTGTGGCTTCCGCGACTCGTTTCGGACCGGTAGCCTCGTTCAATCGAGGAGGCTTCCTCGGTCCGGTCGCGCCAGCATGGCGAGGCGGCTTTGGCTGGGGCGGTGGATGGGGTTTCCGTGGCGGTTTCGGATGTTGGGGCTGTGGTTGGGGCTGGGGTTGGGGACTCGGTTGGGGCTGGGGCTGGGGTTGGGGACCCGGTTGGTGGGGACCCGGATACGCCTGGGCTCCCTACTGGGATTGGTCTCCCTATTGGTACAACCCTTACTGGTCGTACGATGATCCGCCATACGCCTATCCGAATTCCTAGTCTGGTTTCGGAATGATCAGATTGTCGATCAGGCGCGCCTTGCCGACGTAGGCGGCCACAGCGGCCAGCGCGCCTTGCACGGTACTCTCCACTGCATCCAGTGTTTCAGGATCGACGATCTCAAAGTAGTCCAGCCGCACTTCATTTTCCGAGGCGATTTCGTCGCGGCCGCTGGCGGCCAGCTTCGCGCCGCTGCGCTCGCCAGCACCAACCAGTTCTTTCACGCGCATCAACGAGCGATGCAGCACCAGCGCCTGCTTTCTCTGCTGCGGATCGAGGTATGCATTCCGCGAACTCATCGCCAGCCCGTCGGGCTCGCGTACGATCGGGCAAACCACGATTTCTACCGGCAGATTCAAATCGCGAACCATGCGCTTGATGACCGCCACCTGCGCGGCATCTTTTTGTCCGAAGAATGCCGCATCGGGCTCGACAACATGAAAGAGTTTCGCAACCACCGTCGTCACGCCGCGGAAATGTCCGGGCCGCGAGCGGCCATCGAGCTTGCCGCTGAGTTCTTCGACGGTCACCCATGTTACCGCGCCCGCCGGATACATCTCCTCGAGTGAAGGCGTAAAGAGAACGTCGACGCCTTCGCGCTCGAACAACTCCCGGTCACGCTCGAACGGCCGCGGATACCTGCTCAGATCCTCATTCGGGCCAAACTGCGTGGGATTCACAAAGATTGACGCTATGACGAAGTCGCATGAAGCCCGCGCCGCCCGCACCAGCGAGAGGTGCCCCTCGTGCAGGGCGCCCATGGTGGGCACGAAGCCAACGCGCTTCCCGTCGGCCCGTGCCGCACGAGAGGCGGCCCGCATCTCAGCGATGGTTGTGTAGATCTTCAAGATTCATGTCGGACAGCCGCTGTCAGTTGTCCGGTCGAGAAGTTCGACGGCTGCATTCACGGCGAGGGCACCCACTTCACCGCAATCTTCGCGTTCGCCAGCAAGCCGCCCACTATCCCTTTAGTTCGGCGAATTGCCACTCCATCCTGTTCTGACGCGCGAACGCCATTTTCCGCGGTCGCCACCACCCGTCCATACGGCCAGTTCGAAGCCGGCAGCTTTGCCAGCGCCGGTAACAACTCATCCGGCTTCAACTCAATTTCAGCGTTGTCGGCGAAATCGTAGAGCACGACATCATTCGTCCGTACCATGATGTAGGGATTGCGCCACTGCTTCATATTAGTAATGCGCTCGTACCGGGCAGCGTCGGCAGAGGGAATTGCCTGGAGCAAAGTCGCAGGATCAGGAGCGCTTGGCGCCTTCGGTTGCGAAGAGCAGCCGCTCAGAACGAAGAGAAAAAGAAGCGCCGAAACCAGCACACAGCCCGGAGATCGAGCCTTTCCCGGTCGAAACATCACAGCGGCGAGTTTACCCCAACGTGCCTAGCGAACGTAAATTGGAGTGTCGTTCTTCACTGCCCACACCAAAGCCACGATCCATCCGATGACGCTCCAGCCAAGGAAGAGGTTGAGCAGAAAAATCGCCAGCAGATCGCGCTTGCTCCGGGCCAGAGCGATGATCGACGGCAGAAAATACATCACAAATCCAAGCCCGAAGAATGGGAAGAAGAAGAATCCCAAGAGATGCATATCTACCTCCTTGTAGACCTAGCCTACCGCAAACCGCCCCACACATAACAATACGCAAACCACACGATGCAGGTTCCCGAGTCGATAACGGTTCGATTTTGCCAACCCTCTCGGCGTCATCCCGAACGTCCACGTTTTTTCCAGCGGACGGAGGGATCTCCCCCTAAGTGCCCATTGGGGGAGATCCCTTGCTCCGCCTGAAGAACGGCTCTGCTCGGGATGACGGTAGCTACTCCCAATCAAGTCCTTGCGATTCAACCAAGTCCGTGCCAAATCCGCGCAAATCCGTGGCCAAGGTTTTATCGGCCCATAGCGCGTTTGCGAGCCAACACGGTTTCGAGACCGGCGCGGGTCTCTTTCGGCAGATGATACGACTCCGCATCCGACGGATACTGATGCGACTTCACATCCGCCCGAAATGCCTGCACCGCTTGCGTAATCACCGCCGCCGCGTCTCCATATCGCCGCACGAATTTCGCCGGCGGCCCAAAAGTCAGGTTCACGATGTCGTGAAACACCAGCACCTGGCCGTCGCACTCCGGGCCGGCGCCAATGCCGATGGTCGGCGCGCTCACCTCCGCCGTGATCATGGCCGCCACTTCGCGCGGAATCCCTTCCAGATACAGGCACGCCACACCCGCGCGATCCAGCGCCACAGCATCGCGCATCAGCTGTTCAATGCCTGCAAGATTCTTGCCCTGCACCTTGTATCCGCCCATCACATTGACCGACTGCGGCGTCAGCCCGATGTGCCCGGCGACCGGAATCTCGGCGTCGATAATCTGGCGAATCAGGTCGGCGCGCTTCTCGCCGCCTTCCATCTTCACCGCTTCCGCGCCGCCTTCTTTCACAAAGCGCAACGCATTGTCTATAGCGTTTTGGGGGTTAGACTGATAAGACCCATAAGGCATGTCCGCCACCAGCAGCGCATTCTTCACCCCGCGCCGCACGGCTTTGACATGATGCAGCATCTCGTCCATCGTGACCGAGAGCGTATTCTCGTAGCCCAGCATGGTCTGCGCCAACGAATCGCCGACAAGAACCATCTCGACTCCGGCCTCATCGACAAGGCGCGCAGCGGAATAGTCGTAAGCGGTGACGCAAGTGATGGGATCGTGCTGGAGTTTCTGTTCCCGCAGAGACGCGGTAGTGGTTTTCTGCCCGTGTTCGTCGAGACGACGAACACCAATCGGCGTGAGACTCATGTTTCCTCCAGTGCCCCTCCAGCCCAGCCGGATAGAGCCTGTCAACACTCATCATATTTTACTCCGAAGATACTTGTGGGCGCGCCGAAAAAGATTAGCCCAGCTGCCTTAAGCTAACCGATTGTCTTATTTAGATTTGGCCGCCTCGGGATCTAGGTAAGGCATATACTCAGTTGTCTTACTCATTTTGTTTAGGTAAAATAGTAACCATGCCGTCTTACCAAGCCACGATTAGCTCCAAGGGGCAGGTGGTAGTTCCTGCTGAGCTCCGCAAGCGTTTTGGACTTAAAAAGGGGACTCGAGCCATGTGGAGAGAAGATCGAGGCCAGCTCGTACTCACCTCCTTCGAGCGCATCCTCGACGAAGTCCAGGGATTTTTGAAGCCGCGTCCAGGCGAACCTTCAGCGTTTGAAGAATCGCTTGCCGAGCGCGAACGGCAACGCAAGCGCGAGCGGGAAGAAGAATAGTGCCTGCCTCTCGCTCTTCGATCCGCCGCTATGTGCTGGATGCCAACGCCCTGATCGGATTCTTCGAAGGCCGGCAGCCTGCCGCCGAAAAAGTACGAAGGATGCTGGCAGATGCGCAATACAGTGATCTTCCTCTGTGGATGTCGGCAGTCAATTGGGGCGAAGTTTATTACATCGAGTGGCGACGCTACGGCGAAGCGAAAGCGCAGGAAGCAGAGGTCAAGCTTGGCACGCTGCCAATCGTTGTAATACCGGCAGACAAAACTCGCGCGACTCGCGCTGCCACAATCAAGCAGAGACACAATCTCGGCTACGCCGATTCTTTCGCCGCGGAACTGGCCATCGAGCGCAATGCCTGGCTAGTGACGGCCGATCCGGAGTTCTCGAAAGTAGGAAAAACGCTGGCCGTGTATTGCCTGCCGCGACATGAGCCTAGCCACTGACCACCGACCACTGGCCACTGCTCTACGCACTCGCCGCTTCCTGCCCGCCGAGCGGCAGGAAATACTGCGTACCCTTAATCGGCTCGGTCACTTTCCGCAGCAACTCCTGCAAATCTTCGTTGCGGTCGACGAAGTCGATCTCCGAAGTATTCACGATCAGCAGATCGGACGAAGTGTAGTGAAAGAAGAAGTGCTCATAAGCCTTCACCACTTCTTCCAGATATTCATCGCTAACCGCTTTTTCGCCCGGAGCATTCTTCTTCTTCAGCCGCTTCTTCAACACCTCGGGCGTGGCCTGCAGATAGATCACCAGATCAGGCGTGGGCAACTGCTCGCGGAAATAGTTGTAGTAGCGATTGTAGGTGTCGAGTTCCTGATCGTTCAGATTGAGGCAGGCGAAAAGCTTGTCTTTCTCGAAAATAAAATCGGCGACCACAACTTTCTGCGAGCGCGCCGCCAGATCGAGCGCCTGCAACTGCTCGAAGCGCCGCACCAGAAACGTAAACTGCGCCTGAAAGGCCGAGCCGCGTTCACCGTCATAGAACGACTCAAGAAACGGATTCGAATCCGGCTCCATCACGCGCTGCGCGTTCAGCCGCTCGGCCAGAATGCGCGCCAGCGTACTCTTACCGACTCGGATCGGTCCTTCCACTGCAATGTACCGGGGGAGCTCAAAAAGATTGGCCATGGAATTGGATATCGCAGGATATCTTGCTTGCGCCCCGGAGGCAATTGCGGGAAAAGTTAACAGGGATTGAGGGATTGAGCGATTGAGTCATCGAGCGATTAAAAGGCAACGACCCCATTCCCGATTTTCAATCGCCCGATCACACAATCGCCCAATCACTCAATATCTCGATCCGCTACAATCCCTGCATGCTCGCGCCGCTCGCCGCCGGAAGCGCCGTCATCGCCGCCGCGCTAACCGCCGGCTACCAATCGATTGCGCCCACGGCGCAGTGGTACGGACGCACCTTCACCGGCCTCGCGCGCGGAACCAAAAAAATTGCCCTCACCTACGACGACGGCCCAAACGATCAACACACCCAGCGATTGCTCGAAGTCTTGGCCCGCCACAACGTGCTTGCGACGTTTTTTCTCATCGGCCGCTACGCCAAGGAACGTCCAGCAATCGCGCGCGAACTCGTGCAGTCCGGGCACACTGTAGGCAATCACACCTACACACATCCGCTTCTGATTTTCAAGAGTGCCGCCGAAATCCGCGAAGAACTCACCGCTTGCCGCGCAATCTTGCAGGATGTGATCGGCGAACACTCCAATCTTTTTCGCCCGCCATTCGGCGGCCGCAGGCCCGCAACGTTACGCATCGCGCGAGAACTCGGACTCGAGCCGATCATGTGGAACGTCACCGGCTACGACTGGAACGCGCCGCCTGCGGCCACAATCGAACGAAAAATCGCAAGACACATCCGCGGCGGCGACGTGATCCTGCTCCACGATGGCGGCCACAAGCAACTCGGTGCCGACCGCTCGCAGACGGTCCGAGCCACCGACCATCTGATCCAACGCTACAAAGCCGAGGGATACGAGTTCGTGACCATTCCCACGATGTTGGCGGATAGCAAGTCGTGAACGTTCTGAACATGGAGCCACACCGATGAAGCGTCTGTTTTTTCTGCTATTCGTCAGCACACTTGCCGTCGCCGCTCAGCCGAAGGCCCTTTTTTACATGATCGATAATCCCGCGTCGTTGAAGTCATTCGCGGATCACGCCGATAAGGTCGATCTCCTCGTTCCTGCCTGGTATTCCACTGACGGCAATGGCCTGGTCTGGGGCGGACCGAACTCTGACACGCTGAAGACCGCCGCCGCGCATCACGTTCCAGTCATGCCGATCGTAGCCTGCATGGTGCAGCTAGACCTGCACAAGCTGCTCACGACTCCGGCGTCGCAAAGTGCATTCATCGCAGCGCTGATCAGTGAATCAAAAAAGTTCGGCTACAGCGGCTTCCAGGTCGATTTCGAAAATGTGAACTGGACCGATCGCGGTGCGCTCTCGGCGTTCGTAGCCGAAACCGCCACTGCGCTGCACAAGGAAAAATTACAACTCACGATTGCCACCGTACCCAACGCCCCGGGATTTCCCGGCAAGAGCAACTACTCGCACTGGCTCTACGCCAACTGGCGCGGAGCCTATGACCTGAAAGCCCTCGCCGCATCCGTCGACCTGATTTGCCTGATGACCTACGACCAGAACACGCGCTGGACTCAGCCCGGTCCAGTCGCAGGATACGCATGGACCGTCGAGAACCTGGATTACGCGCTGCAGTTCGTTCCGAAAGAAAAATTGTCGCTGGGCATCCCCGTTTATGGATATCACTGGTTCGCCGGCGATCCAGGAAAAGAAGAAAAGCCGAACCCGTCCGCGGAATACATCGGCCAGCCGGAAATCAACGAGTACATGGCCGCGTATCACCCAAAGGTTCAGTGGGACGCCGCCGACCGCACGGCGTGGTTCTATTTCTATCGCGACGACAATCGCGATTGGGTCTTCTACACCGACAAGCACGGATTCGAAGAGCGCCTGAATCTGGTCCGCGACCGCGGCCTCGAAGGTTTCTGTTCGTGGGTGCTGGGGCCCGAAGACCCGGAAATCTGGTCTGTGCTGCCCACACACAAGTGAGGAGGGGGTCTCGTTCGGGCTACTTCTTCACTGCGGCAAATGCGTCCTTCGACGCTGCAATGGTGCGCTGCACATCGTCGTCAGTATGTGCTGCTCCCAGAAACGCAGCTTCATACTGCGAAGGAGGCAAATAGACTCCCGCATCCAGCATGACACGGAAAAACTTCCCGAACGCAGCCGTATCAGACTTCGAAGCCGAATCCCAATCCGTGACCGGCCCGTTGTTAAAGAACCAGGTAAACATCGAGCCCACGCGATTCGCGGTCAGCGTTACTCCCGCATCCTTCGCCGCTGCGGCAACACCAGCCACCAAATCAGCGCTCAACTTTTCCAACCGCGGATAAATCTCTCCCTTGCGATCGCGCAACTGCTTCAGCATCGCGCATCCAGCAGCCATCGCCAGCGGATTGCCCGACAACGTCCCTGCCTGATACATCGGGCCGAGCGGCGCGACCAGATCCATGATCTCCTTGGGACCACCGTAAGCGCCAACCGGCAAACCTCCGCCGATAATTTTTCCCAGCGTCGTCAAATCCGGTTTGATGTTGTACAACTCCTGCGCTCCCCCGTGAGCCACGCGAAATCCCGTCATCACTTCGTCAAAAATCAGCACCGCGCGCTCACGCTCAGTCAGCAACCGCAAGCCAACGAGATAATCGTCGGCCGCCGGCACGCATCCCATGTTGCCCACGACCGGCTCCACGATCACGCACGCAATCTGATGCTTGTATTTCGAGAAGGCGTGCTCCACCGCCGAAAGATTGTTAAAGGGCAGCGCCACCGTGAACTGAATGAATTCATCCGGAACCCCCGCCGATCCCGGAATCCCCAGCGTCGCCACGCCCGAGCCAGCTTTCACCAGCAGCGCATCTGCATGCCCGTGATAGCAGCCTTCAAACTTCACAATGTATTTTCGTTTTGTGTGGGTGCGGGCCAGCCGGATCGCCGACATCGTAGCTTCCGTCCCTGAACTGACGAAGCGCACCTTCTCCATGCTGGGGAATGCGCCAATCACCAGCTCTGCAAGATCGGCCTCCGACGGCGTCGACGCGCCGAAGCTGGTTCCGTTGCAAGCCGCGGCCACAATCGCATCGAGCACTCCCGGCTCAGCATGGCCGAGAATCAGCGGCCCCCACGATCCCACATAATCGATGTACTCATTCTCGTCCGCATCCCAAATGTGCGATCCTTTGCCGCGCACAATGAAGGGCGCATCGCCACCTACCGAGCGAAATGCCCGCACCGGAGAGTTCACTCCTCCCGGAATCAAGCTCTCCGCGCGCTGTTGCAGCCGCCGCGACTGTTCAGTTTTTCGCGAAGTTGTGGAAGGCATCCAATCCTCTCGACACAGAAAAGAAAGAAAAGAAAGATGTCACCGCAGACCGCAATAAGTACGTGGGATAACCGACTACTATAACAGCGATAAGGAATTCATCAGATATTCATCGTTCTGCAACCAGCATGCAACATCACGACGGTACCGTAACGTCATCAAGTTGCCCTTCTAACCGGGAGGGTTTTCATAAGGACAGTCTCGGGGGCTCCGGACTGTCCTTTTTGAATTTTTGATTGATGATTTTTGATGGATGATTGAAACCCACCCGGGTCCGGCTGCGCGAATAGACCCGCTTTTCAATCCACAATCAAAAATCATCAATCAAAAATTCTCAGCCACTCCACCGACCCATCCCCGGCATTAACTATGGTTAACTCCCGCGAAGTATAATCCGAACAAATGATCACCGTCTCGAAGGAAGACTATCTCAAGTCGATCCTCGAAGCCGAAACCGCCGGAGAAGTCGTCATCTCCGCGCGCCTCTCCGACCTGCTGAAAGTCACGCCGCCGGCCGTCACCATGGCGCTGCGCCGTCTCAAAAAAGACGGACTAGTCAGCGTCGAATCCAGCGGACACATTCGCCTCACGTCAGAAGGACGTAAGATCGCACGCCGGCTCACGCTGCGGCATCATCTGATCGAGCGCATGCTCACGGAAATGTTCGGCATGGAATGGTGGAAGGTTCACGACGAAGCCGAACGCCTGGAACACGCCGTGTCTCCCGACTTTGAAGCCAAGCTTTTGGCGAAGCTCGGCGTAGACGGAGCCTGCCCGCACGGCAATTTGAGCGAACTCGAGAGTCCAACCAGCCGCCGCCGCCGCGGTCTCGTGCTTCTCTCCGACGCCGCACTCGATAGCGCCTACACCGTCAGTGGCATCTACGAGCGCGACCGCGGCCTGCTCGAATTCCTCGAGCACCGCGGCATCCGCCCGGGCGCGAAGCTGCGCTTGATCGAACGCAACTACGACCAGACGCTGACTCTCTCCACTCCGGCAGGAAGAGTTTCTGTTGGCCCTGCCGCGAGCGAACGAGTCTGGCTCGCCCCAGTCGGCCGCGCGAAGCGCTAAAACAATGGAGCCGCGGACGCATTTCCTCCGCGGAGCGAGCGCCGAAACTCTCAGTCCTTAAATCCTCGCTCTTCCTGGGCGGCCGAATGCGTCCGCGGCTCCAGCTACTTCTTCACTCCATTCATCCAGTTAGTCACCAGCACCAGCGGCGTCGGCGGACTCTCCGGCAAAGTCGTCACCACAATCCTCTGACCATCGGCACTGATGTCGAAAGGATCCCCCAGCGGAGCCGTGTAGCTGAGCTGGAACAACTCGCGCACTGGATCCGATTCAAACTCCTCGCTTTTCGCGTTCACGGTCACATAGCGCAACGCGCCATCCGGTCCCAGGAACCACAGTTCCTTTCCGTCGCCGCGCCATGTCGGAAATGTCGCGCCTTCCTGCGAAATCTGCCAGCGGCCCTGGCCGCTCGGGAAATGGGTCACGTAGAGTTCTTCGCGGCCGGACTCAGTCGAGCTGTAAGCCAGCCAGCGTCCATCGGGCGACAGCCGGAACTGCACGATGCGCGTCTGCGCCGACTGCGGCTTCAGCACGGTAAACGGCTTCCTGTCGCCGGTCAGCGGCATAGCCTTGATTTCGGCGTCCGTGGGCCCGCTCTGCTGCATATAAAGCAAATATTTTCCATCCGGAGAAAATTGCGGTGACAAGACGGTTGCCTGCAACGAAGTGCCAGTTTGCAACAGCACTTCTTCCTGACCACCGCCATTGGCCAGTCGCATGCGCAACGAAGTTCCCGCCATCAGCGTCGCGCCGTGTTGCGTGACATAGACGATTTTCTGGCCGTCCGGCGACCAGGAAACCATCAGGTGCGTGCCCTCGCCAAAGGTCAATCGCGTCTTCGATCCGTGTACCAGATCGAACACCCAAACATCCGCCTCCGGATCGCCCACCGAAATCGCCAGCCGTTTCCCATCCGGAGACAACCGCCCGCTTCCCTTGTACGCCGCCCGCTCCGCCACTTTTCCCAGCGATTTGCCTGTGCGATCAAGCGATACCAGGTCCGTGCCGGCTCCCGTCCGCGATCCGGGCTCATAGACCAGCAACCCGTTCTGGCTGGCGGTGAAGGTCGTGTGCCACGTGCCGGCATCGTACTCGACGAAATTCTCGAGCATAATCGGATCGCCCGAGACTGCTCCCGTAGCCGCGTCGAATTTCTGCGCCAGCAACTGCGACTGCTGGTGATAGATCAGATAGCCCGAAACATACTGGGCGTCGGAATCGGCATCCAGCACCCGCTTGTACGATCCGTCATCCAGCGATGCGAAATAGATTCCGTGCTCCGAGTCTCCGGAGTGGCTGGTGGCGAAGAAGAGGAAATGTTTTTGGTCGGGCAGGAACACCGGCCAGCGGTGCGTGGTGTGCTTGCCCGCATCGAATTTTGTAAGGCGCGAGGGAGTTCCACCCAGGGCGCTGACCCGCCACAGTGAATCGCGGTAATCGGGTTCGTACACGATGACGTTGTCGCGGTTCCATGCGCCGCCGCGCGCGTTAGGAGCGTCCGCAATCACCGTGACCGGGCCACCGGCGGCGGGAAGTTTCTTCAGCCGTCCGTCTGCGAAGAATCCGACGAATCTTTCGTCGTACGACCAGAAGGGAAACGACGCGCCCTCGCTACCTTCCAGTTTTCGAGGCGCCAGGTCGGTCAGCGACTGCACCCACAGCGCGTTCGGCTCTTTCGCTTTACGCGCGCAAAACACGATGGCCGAACCGTCACGGCTAATTACCGGCGGACCTGCGAAATCGCCGACGAAATCGAAGATGGTGTCTTGCGGCGGCGTCAGATACGAGCGCAGCGCCGGCGAGGGTTCGTGCCCGCGCAGACTCAAGACCAAAACTGCAATTAGCAACCCCAGGGTGGTCGCGCCCAATGCCGCCAGCCACGGCCACTGCGACTTTGCAGGCACGTGCGGCGCAGCCGCCGCAACGTTCGCTCCGCCCGCCCCAATCCACCTCAATTCCAACCCAACATCGCCCGCGCTCTGCCAGCGGTCATCAGGATCCTTCGCCAAACACTCCTGCACCACGTGGTCAAACCCCGCCGCCATCATCGGCTGCACCGACGAAACCGAAGCGGGACTGCGCTCCAGCACCGCCGCCATAGCGCTAGCCGCCGTTTTCCCTTCGAATGCGCGCTTGCCCGTAGCCATCTCATAGAGCACCGCGCCCAAAGCAAAAATATCCGACCGCGCGTCCGCTTCCTTGCCCTCGACCTGCTCCGGCGACATGTACTGAAACGTGCCGACCACCGTGCCCTGCGCCGTCAAAGGGCTGCTGCCCAAAGGCGTAGTCATAGTCGCCGTCAAACCAGAAGACGCATCCGTAGTCAACACGACGGACTTCGCCAAGCCGAAGTCCATCAACTTCGCGCCCGTTCTCGTGAGCATGATGTTGCCCGGCTTCAGATCGCGATGCACCACGCCGCTGCGATGTGCGCGCTCCAACCCGTCGCAAATCTCAATTCCGTACTTGAACACCTGCGCCACCGGCATCGGCCCCTTGCGCAGACGCTCGGCCAGCGTCTCGCCTTCGAGATACTCCATCACCAGGTAGTCGACGCCGTCCTGATGGCCAATATCGTGCAGCGTGCAGATGTTCGGATGGTTCAGCGAAGAAATCGTCCGTGCCTCGCGCTCGAAGCGCTGCTTCGCCTCAGGATTTTCTGAAAGGTGCGCGGGCAAAGTCTTGATGGCGACCGTGCGGTCCAGCCGCGTATCCCGCGCCAGATACACCTCGCCCATGCCGCCAGCCCCGATCGGCGACCGAACCTCATATGGACCAAGCTTTGTCCCGGAAGTAAGCCCCATGCGCGACCAAAATTATATTCCACCCCGCTCCCACACGAACAAAGCACGTGGGCCCACTGTGCCATCAATCTGTCATCCTGAACGGCGGCAAAGCCGCCGTGAGGGACCGTACGACAGCAGAAATCTGCAGTGCGGCAAGCGCGGATCGTCCATAAGGCAGACAGTCGTGACGAGAGCTGTGCCCCTCTTAGAGATGCCAAACTATATCGATTGTCATCCTGAGCGAAGCGAGGCGTAGCGAAGGATCTCCTGCTTAGCCGGCCCAGCGCCTCAGCCAAACCGCACTTTGCTTTTGCGCTAACGATTCAGTTCGCAGCCCTGTCATGCTGAGCGCAGTCGAAGCATCCCTGCAATCTGATGTGCGTCGTGGGCGAGATTGCCAAATCCGCGCAGCCGGCGAGGGTAATCTGGCTGATGACGGCCGGGGCTTTTACGTGTTTCTTACGTACCTCCGTGCTTTCGTGACCAAAACCGCGCTACTTAATCTAGTGGGAAGTTGGGGTTCTCCGGAAAGAACCGCGCCGGCTCACCGCGTGTCTTCCGGAACAGATTGCGAATGGTGGAGATCTGGCCCAGATGCCCGGCTAGATGCAGCGCCTGATGGTAGCCCAGCAAATGCGGCGTCAGGGACGGACGGCCCGGCCGCGTCGCCGGATAAGTCTGTACCGTAAGTTGGTGCAAGTCGGCTTGCGTGGTCTGGTGCAGCGCATGGAGAAAGGCGCGGTAAAGCTCCTCCAGATCCTTCAGGTTTCGCTCGAAGTCCAGGGATATGGAGGCACCTGGGTGTGCAGCACGCGGCGCGCCGGGATCGATCCTCGCCAGGTGCTCATAGGCCTCGATGAGCAAGTGTCTCAGAATCAGGTTAATGCTGTTGGCTTGCGGCAGCGGCCTCCAGTCGGCCTCCTCCTCAGTTACATCTTGGAGATCGTGCTTGAGCCGGCTCAAGATGAGCTCGTTCATCTCGATCACGACTTGAAGGGATTGGTCCATGCTTGTACTCCTAGCGCAGGAAGCTGATCCCAGCGCTGCTGTTGCTTGTCTTGACGCCGATTATCCCTTGGCGGGTGGGGAACCAACACCCGCCAAAGCTATAATTCCCCGAACACCCGTGGCCCAACTCGAAAACTTCCGCCTAAAAGTCTTCCGCGCCGTAGCCGAGCACCTGAACTTCCGCAAAGCCGCCGAACATCTCTTCCTAACTCAACCAGCGATCACGCTCCAGGTCAAAGCCCTCGAAAACGATCTAGGCATCCGCCTCTTCGATCGCTCAGCCAACAAAGTAACGTTAACCGCGCAAGGAGCCACCCTTCTCCGCTATGCGCAAAAACTAGCCACACTAGCAACCGAGGCCGAACAAGAACTCCTCTGCAAAGACGGACAATTCTCCGGCGAACTCTCTCTCGGCGTCTCCACAACAATCGCACAATACGTGCTTCCACGCCTCATCGGAGCATTTCTCAACGAGCATCCGCGCGTGCAACTCGACTTGCACAGCGGCAACACGGAAGAAGTCGTCGACCTTCTCCTCGCCGACAAAGTTTCCATCGGCTTGATCGAGGGCCCCGCCCGTGAGCGCGGAGTCCACACCGAGCCCTTCATGCGCGACGAACTCGTCCTCATCTCGCCCCCCGACACCGACGCCATTCAATTCACGCCTCAACAACTGCTAGCCTCCAGCCTGCTCATGCGCGAGCAAGGCTCCGGCTCGCGCCGTGTAGTCGAACTCGCGCTCGATAAGGCCGGACTCAAACCGAAGAACTTCAAGTCCGTGATGTATCTGGATTCCACCGAAGCCATCAAATCCGCCGTCGAAGCCGGCCTCGGCATCGGCTTCGTCTCGCGCTGGGCCATCTCCAAAGAGCTCGAGCTGGGCGTGCTGAAGACAGCCGAGGTCCGCGGACTCCAGATCGCCCGCCACTTCTCTCTCGTAACCCGCACCGGCCCCGCGCAGCAAGGCCTGCCGGCCGCCTTCCGCGCTTTCGCCCTGTCCCGCGGCCGCCTGCTTTCGGGCCCCCGAAAGCCGCGCCAGTCAAGCACTTCCGCGTGATAAATCCCCCTAATGACCCATTGAAACTACTGCTTGGACTCGGGCGTAGCTCGCACGCGAAACTATCTCCGTGGACAAGCGCCTCTTCTTCCTGGGACTCATCCTCGCCGCCACCGGTCTCATCTCCCCACCCTTCGCGTTGCTCGGCGGCCTCGTCTATGGCTTGACCGTCACCAATCCATTTCAGGGCGAATCGAAAAAACTGGCGAAATTTCTGCTGCAAGCCTCGGTCGTCGGCCTCGGCTTCGGCATGAATCTTCACGAAGTAGCGCACGCCGGACGCTCCGGCTTCCTCTACACCGCCGTCAGCATCACCGCAGTCATGCTCGCCGGCCTGGCTCTCGGATATCTGATTCGCGTCAGCAAAAAATCGGCCTTCCTCATCTCTGCCGGAACCGCCATCTGCGGAGGCAGCGCCATCGCCGCCGTCGGCCCCATCGCCGAGGCCAGCGAAGAAGAAATGGCTGTCTCGCTAGGCGCCGTCTTCATTCTGAATTCCATCGCGCTCTTTCTTTTCCCGCTCATTGGGCTCGCGCTGCACATGAGCCAGTCGCAATTCGGACTTTGGTCGGCACTCGCCATTCACGACACCAGTTCCGTAGTCGGCGCCACAGCGCGCTACGGCGCCGGAGCGCTAGCGGTGGGCACGACCGTCAAACTAGCACGCGCGCTCTGGATTGTTCCCCTCTCCATCGCAACCGCAGTAGCCCTCAAAAGCAAAGCCCGCATCCAGTGGCCCTGGTTCATTCTTTTCTTCTGCGTCGCGGCGTTACTCAACACGCTGCTCCCCGGCTTCAATCCAGCATTCACCACGCTAAGCCGCCTCGGCAAGATTGGATTAACCGTAACGCTGTTCTTAATCGGTGCAGGCCTGAACAAAGAAACCCTAAAGAAGGTAGGCCTCCGTCCGCTTCTCCAAGGCCTAACCCTCTGGATCGCCGTAGCCACAGCCACGCTCGCGCTAATCCTAATCAACTGGATTCACATCTAGGGGTCAGCAGCTTCTTCAGCACTCTCAGGGCGCTGTCATGCTGAGCGGAGCGGGCGGCCCGCAAAGCGGACCGCCTGCGCAGTCGAAGCATCCCTACAATCTCATGTGCGTGGCGGGCGATGGGTGCCAACGCACGCAGGCACATGAAATGTCGAGGGAAAAATCCACTGCAGGTCAGTAGCGCTGTCATCCTGAGCGCAGCCGCTTTGGTAGACCCCCGGCTTATAGCCGGGGGCGAGCGAAGCGAGGCGTAGCGAAGGATCTCCCGCTCAACTGGCCTAACGCGTCAGCCAAACCGCAACGCCACAAAGTAGTTAACTATAGTTTACCTCCCTGTGTATACTGGTGCTAATAAGTAAGTGGGGGGCCCGCACCATCAGCTAACCATGACTCAGGGGGATCAATCCCAATCCGCGATGCCGGCCCCGCTCAATGCGGGCGGCTCCCCCCACGCCAACCATCTCTCCCTCGAAAACGTCCACAGCTCCGTCGCAGTCCCACATCACGAGGCCGGTTTCTGGGAGCAGTGGCGAGCCTTCGTCGGCCCCGCCATCCTGGTCAGCGTCGGATACATGGACCCCGGCAACTGGGGCACCGACCTGCAAGGCGGCGCGCAATTCAAATACGGCCTCTTATGGGTCGTAGGCCTGGCCAGCCTGATGGCCATCTTCATGCAAGTCATCTCCGCCCGCCTCGGCGTAGTAACAGGAAAAGACCTAGCGCAAGCATGCCGCGACTGGTACCCGTCCTGGACCCGCTGGCCCAACTGGCTGATGAGCGAAATCGCCATCGGAGCCTGCGACCTGGCAGAAGTCTTAGGCAGCGCGGTAGCGCTAAATCTCCTCTTCCACATCCCGCTCCTATGGGCCGTGATCATCACGGGGCTAGACGTTCTCCTACTGCTAGGCCTGCAGCGCTTCGGCATGCGCACCATCGAGGCGGTCGTGCTCGTCCTGGTCGCGACCATCGGAGTCTGCTACTTCGTGGAAATTTTCATCCTCCCCGAAACTCACCCAAGTTTCCTGGAACTCGGCGCCGCGCTAGTTACCCCTCACTTCCGACAGGCCGGAATGATCTACGTAGCCATCGGCATAATCGGCGCCACCGTCATGCCGCACAATCTGTATTTGCACTCGGCGCTGGTGCAGAGCCGTCGCCTGCAGAAGGACGACGCCTCCATCCGCCGGGCGCTGCAGTTCAACACCATCGACTCCGCTGTCGCGTTGACGATCGCTTTTTTTGTAAATGCCGCCATCCTGGTTCTGGCCGCGACCGTTTTCTTCGGAAAACAAAGCGTCGTGGTCCCGGGAGGCCACATCATCGCCTTCGGCGCCAACAGCGACTGGATTCGGGTGGCTTATCTCACGCTCGCCCCGCTGCTCGGCACGGCCTTTGCCAGCTTGTTGTTTGCGGTTGCGCTGCTGGCCGCGGGGCAAAGCAGCACGATTACGGGCACGCTCGCCGGGCAAGTTGTGATGGAAGGCTTCATGCACTGGCGCATCAAGCCGTGGCTGCGGCGCCTGATCACGCGCACTCTCGCGATCTTGCCGGCGGTGCTGGTCATCGGGCTGCGCGGAGACTCCAGCGTCACCGATCTGCTCACGCTGAGCCAGGTCGTGCTCGCGCTGCAATTGCCGTTCGCCATGTTTCCCCTGCTGCACTTCACTAGCTCGCGCCTCCGCATGGGTAGCTGGCGAAACGGCCGCTTTCTGCTGGCCGCAGGATGGGCGAGTGCTATCCTGATCGCCGCTATGGACATCTACGGCCTGCCGGACTCGGTTCGCACGGCGTGGCAGTTGATTGTTGGGGGATGATCGTCGAGGAATGATCGTCGAGGTATGAAAAAGTGTCCTGAAGCTGGGAACTCAACCCGTCTCGCGCGCCCCGATCGATTCACGAACTGATCCAAAGCCGCGAAGCGGCAAAAGAATGCAGCCCACGGCGCAAGCCGTGGGTATGAGAAAGACAAGGAACAGCCCCGAAGGGGCGTAAGAAACCAACTTCGACGCACGCGCTGATCTGAACAACAACCATGTACGACAAAATTCTCGTCACTCTCGACGGCAGCCCGACCGACCGCGCCATCATCGAGCACGTGAAGCGCCTGGCCAAGCTCGCCCATAGCCGCCTCGTCCTGCTCCATGTCGCCGACGGATGGGCCGCGCGCACCTACGGCCCCGACGCCGTCAGCCGCGAGATCGCCGAAGACACTGCCTATCTCGACAGCGTTCGCGTCGAGTTTCAATCCGAGGGCATCCCTACTGAAGCCGAACTCGCCTACGGCGAGCCCGCCAACGAAATCATCAACTGGGTCAAGCAGAAGGGATGCGACCTGGTCGCCATGAGCACGCACGGCCACCGCTTTCTGGCTGACTTTTTTCTGGGCACGACCGCCACGCGCGTGCAGCACAACATCAGCGTGCCCGTGTTGCTGCTGCGCGCCCGGTGATTGGGACACGAGCGCGCTTCACTTGAGCAATGTCATTCTGAACCCGCGCCAAGCGCTCACACATGATGTCATTCCGAACGCGCGCAAAGCGCGGGTGAGGAACCTGCTTTTCCCCGGCGACGAATCAATCACATCTTCTCCAACTCACCCCGGTCTTTCCCCAACAGCGCCCACGCCTCCCGATACCCCTCATATTTCGGACGGTTGCGCACTCCTTCAAACTGGCACAGCGTAATCGCCGACTTGCCCTTGTGCCCGGTGATGCGGTGCGCCGGAATGATGTACCACACCTCCTCCGGAATCACATACCCCACGCAAACATCCAGGTCCCCGGCGCTGTACCGCCGTATCCGCCCGCCGCTCGAGTGCGTAAACTCGCACAGATATCCCGCCCCCGACTTATAACTGGTCGACTTCACCTGCACCCGCAGCAGCCGCCCGTCTCCCTCCACCCCAACGTCGTAGGCATAGACCTCTCCCCACGGCTTGAGCACCCGATACCCATGAAACGAAGCCGCCGCCATAAACAACATCTCCACCCAGGCGCCCCGCTCCGAAAACGACTTGAACCCAAACAACCCCCGTCTCGCTCGCCCCATTTCCACTCCCCCACAGCCACCACTACCCGATGTCATTCCGAACCCGCGCAAAGCGTCCCACGTGATGTCATTCCGAACCCGCGCAAAGCGCGGGTGAGGAACCTGCTTTTTCCCCACCACGAAGCCCAAAAAGCAAAAGGCGCGACCCGTGGCCGCGCCTTCTTCGCCGAAAAATTTATCCTATATATCCAGACTAGCAAAATCAAAAGGGTAGAGTGGACATGATTGGAGACTTTATATTTCGCCCGTTTTCAACAACTTACGCCAAAAATGTATCGTCCCACCCCCTTGACAGGATTTTTCCCATTTCGGGAATTGGGCATCACGGAACCGGGAAGGGCACGAGTTTTACTCGTGCCGAAAGAGCATCGACAACAAGAACCGGCTTTAGCCGCTGCGGGCGTGCTCACTCGCGGCAGCCCGTCAGAAAAATCGTGTAAACGTCCCGTCTGTCCCCATGTTTTCTTCAAAAAGCAAAAGACGCGACCTGTGGCCGCGCCTTTTGCGCCCAAAAATTTGTCCTATATATCCAGAATAGCAAATTCAAAAGGGTAAAGTGGACATGATTGAGAACTTTATATTTCTGGCGTTTTCAATGACTTAAGCCAAAAATGTATCGTCTGACCCCCTTGACAAAATTTTTGTCTCAGGTTGAGAAAATGCTAACTTAGCACGCGCTTTCAGGCAGTGCGCGCCCGCTGTCCCCTAACACAGTACTGTCGACGATCCACGAAACGCTGGATGTTCTTCAGAATCTGTCGAATGTACAACACGACTTGGCGTTTTATCTCGATTAGAGCATCCAAAGTGAGGTCGCGCCCGCACTCCTTGAACGACTTCAACCCGTGGGCAAGATTGTTCCGTTCTTGCCGAACACGGGTTAGGTGATATCCGCCCTTGGTTGAACGGGTCGTCTGGTGCGAAAATCCATATTTCGCGGACAGCTCTCGCACACGTTCTGCATCCAGATTCCCGCTTATCGGCAACAGCTTTGAGTCGAAAAGAATGCGCTTAGAACTAATCACTAACTCAAGCATTTCGATAACGCGCTTGGCGTTGTTTTCAGGAAGGCGCATCGGGTCTGGCTTGAATTCATCATGTACCCAGAGTTCGCGGAGCTCTTGACGCAAAACCTCATACTGAACCTTATCAGCCTTAACCGAATCGTAAATCTCGTTCAAGCCATTCCGGATCGAACTCTCGACGAGGTTATAGAGTATAAGGAGCGCATTGGCCTTAAGTATCTTGACGAGATCTTCGCTGATTGCAGCCTGCTTAGTTTTTCTGGCTCGTGGGTAGTGCAGCTTCGCGCCCTTTGCTACCACATCCGCAAGAAATGCGAAATAGACCTCTATCTCTGAGACTCTTGCTTCGTAATCCAGCAAAAGGAGGTTCATACGGCTGAAAGAAGCATATCGCGAACATACTCTATGCGACCCGTCAAACGTGGTGCAGAGTTACTAGCGTGGGTGGTAACTTGATGCTGGAAGTCGCTTGAGTTTATCCACGACATGTCGCGAGGCCTCAAACTCGGATTAATCTGAAGAGCAAGATGCGTCCCAACAGCGATTGCCTCAAATCGAACACGCGGAGTCGTAGACGCGTGTTGGGTCTTTGCAAACCCGAACGGAAAGAACTTATCGACAAACAATAACATTTCGGCGAAGGAGCTCACTTTGCTCAGGCGGTCCTTCGCTGCCTCAGGGGTGCTCGTCTTGTAAAAATTGTTCTTCTCCACGACATATGCGTTCAGGAACCTAGCCACGTCGTGTTTGAATGTCTGATAACGCTCAGCGTACGCAAAAAATCGCAACACCAATTCTTGACGCTCGCCTCGCCGCGCGACGCGCTCATTTATGGGGCACAGTCGCATAAAGTCTGTTTTCCCTGCGCACTCATCGACTAGTTGATAGAACGGACCCGGATATGCGCCTTTACGCAGTTCAGCATTGCGAAGTGAGTCGCTTCCGGTATTAATTCTTTCGAAGATATCGAACTTGGAATCCGTCGTCGTGTTATCTGAAAGGACTATCATGCGTAAGGTTCGGTTCTTGAATTTTCTCTGTTGCGCCGCTGGTAAATCCGAATAGGAGACACCGTTCAACGAATTTAGGCTACCAAGACTTCGAAGGCGGAACCCATCATCCATGAAGGCACTAAGAGTTCGAATGCGCTGCGCTCCGTCTACGATCTCCAATACTCCTTCAGGGGTTTCGGCTGTAAACATGAATGGAATTGGCAGCCCAAGTATGACTGATTCTATGAAGCGTGATCTCCGCTCATCGGACCACACGAATTCGCGTTGATAGCGCGGGATCGTGAATTCACCCGCTCGAAACTTGTTTACTAACAATTCGACCGTGAATTCCTTCGTGTCGTAGTTGATAGTTCGCTGCTTTTCGGCAATTTGCTGCTCGGCGCGCGCAATCTCGGCCGCATCCATGAACAATCGTGCCTGCTTGGCGATTTGCCGCACTCGCTTTATTCCTTATTCTTACGCTGTTTCAACATATCCATAATTATTGGGACAATCGTTTGGGGTGGTTCGTGGGCCCAGAACCGTCGAGCTATCCAACCGTGTGCGCGCAACACCCGAAGACATCTAACATCACGTCGCCGGTTCTCCGAAAGTTTGTTAGTCCACCAGGTTCGATTTGCCTTTGGAAGGGTACCGTGATTTGGGCATCCATGCCAAAAGCAACCATCTAAGAAAACGGCAACCTTTTTTCTTGGGAACACGAAATCAGGCTGAATTCTTCGCCCAGCCAGCACTTGCACATGCATTTTGAACGAGATCCGCAAGCGCTTGAGTTCACTTGCAAGCCGGGTTTCGTTTCCTGTTCCGTATCTCCTGACGGAAAGCATTCGTCTGGTTGCATCAAGCGATGACGAGCAAGGCCTCTTCAGATCGTACGCTCCTCAAATGTTCGCAAGTGTGCTTCGACAGCATCCAAGAAACCCGGAGCGAATTTGAGGCTGCTGGCTCTCGCTCGTTGAAGAAATCCAGCGGTCGCAGTATCCGACAGTGGGGTAGTTGGAAACCGTAGAAAAGTATTTAGCTCGCGGTATCGATGTCGAACGGGATATTCACTCACACGAGACGCGTACACACCGTCGCCGAGGCACCACGCAGCCGTTGGCCAACGTGCGCCGTCCTTAAGCTTCGGATCGTGCTCAGACTCATAGTGCTTTGGGTGTAAAAGACGACGACCTAGCCAAGCTGAAACTGGCACGCTAACAGCATTTCCCAGCAGGTGCCAGCGACGAGAAACACTGATTTTTCTCCTTGCGCTGGTCCATCCTGGAGGGAAGCCCTGGAGTCGTTCGGCGTCTCGTATGTTGGGGACGACTATTCCTTCGTCGCGTTGCCAAATGGCCGGTGGCGAAGCTATGCCGAATGCTGAGCCTCGTTTAAGTGGCGGGATTGCGTTTACGGCCCACCCGACTCCGGTGTTCCCTTCTGTCCAGTAAAACCCGCAAGCGGACTCCGATGGACTGATCGTGCTCTTCTCAGCATCATCAGTTAGGAGCACGCATCTGGGGTCGTGATGCCTTGACGCTAGAATGATCACCCGTCGGCGACGCTGAGGAAGTCCGAATGCCCTTGTATCCACGATGCGATAGGCCCATCGGAACCGGAGTTCCTGTAACCGACGCAGTATCGTCCTCATCGGGCGACCTCGTTGCAGGTGCAGCATAAAGGGCACATTCTCAAGAACCAGCCACTGGGGGTCACTTTTCTTTAGAAGGCGAAAAACTTCGTTGATCAGAACCGACTGTGATCCGTCAAGTCCGGCAGTTCGTCCTGCTTGGCTCAGGTCCTGGCATGGAAACCCTGCGGTGACAACTGCGGCATCGGGCAGAGTTTTGAGAGTTCGAATGTCCGACCAGAATCGAGTCTTAGGAAAGCGCAAACGAAAAATCCTACGTGCCGCTTCATCAATCTCGCATGCAAAAGCAGTACGGAATCCTGCGCGCTCCAACCCGAGTTCCAAGCCGCCGATGCCCGCGAAAAGTGCTGCTACGGTCGGACGCTTTCCTACCGAGATATGGTGTTTGGTTTTAGTTAGCAAGATTATCTGTACCGTTTTCCACAGTTAAGAAGGCTTGAGCAAGTCAAGAATCTAACAGGAAAATGGCCTGAAATCACCCTCAAATGTCAAGAGGGCACTTCAATAGCACGTCTTCGAGGGTTCATCTTAGGAACAAGGGCGGGAACGCTCATACTTGTGGGCGGGGGGGAGCCGACCTTCGGGTTTCGATTTCACTTCCCACAACGAAAATGTGGGTGTCTCGCTCTTGCGTTTTTCAAGGGCGGGCACGATGCTGCTTGTGCCACGAGATTTCGGCGGATTCAAAACCTTGCGCTGTCGGCGGCACTGTACCCACGTCTCGCAAATTCGGCGAGACGTGGGGCACCCACATCACTTTTGTTCTCGCGAAATCGAAGACTGGGCTGGGGCTCAGCTTGCCCGCACAACGAAAGCCGCGTTGTTTGGGCCATCCGTCCTACGGCGGCGAAAGACGCGGGCGGGGGCGCCCGCGCCACATCTTGCGTTCACTTATCTGCACAGCGAGAATCGCTTGTGTAGGACACTTGTCTCCGGGCAGGATTTCTCAGCGTTTTCCACGGCATTGCAAAATCATTCAGTCTTGACGGTGAGCGGGGGTGAAAGAATAATGTCCGCGTCCAGCCTGAAACATTCCCGCTACTTCCGCGAGGTAAGAATTATGCCGCAGACCCACTCATCGAAAACCGATCCAAGCCAAACTTATTCGAGCCAGACCGATCCGAACTACGCTGATTCGAGCCAGACTTATTCGAACCAAGTCAATCCGAAGCGACACGCTTTAAGTTTGAGTGATCATTTGAACAAGCACCTGCTGGCTTATATGGCTACGGCTAGTGCGGCTGGAGTGAGCATGCTGGCGATGACTCAGCCGGCGGAGGCTACAGTTGTATATACGCCTGCGCACCGGACTATCGTTTCCGGGGCCCATCTTGATTTAAATGGCGACGGGATTCCCGACTTTACTTTTCAGGCGAATCGCTATATCTGCGGCACCTGTGGCTACTTTGACGTATTCGCCCCCAAGCCCAATCGAGTCATGAGCTACGGGAGCCCTCAGGCGGCGGGAGTGACGGTCGGACCTCCGGGCGATAACTTTAAGGGCCATGGGGGCGAGATGGTCAATTGGTGTACCTGTTCGGGAAACGGAGCCACCGGGGGCCCGTGGGTGGGAATTCAGAATGGATACATGGGTCTGGAATTCAATATTAAAGGGACGATGCATTTTGGCTGGGCACGTTTTTCTGTGACCGACCAGGGAGCCATCACGCTGACCGGCTTTGCGTACGAGACGGTTGCGCTCAAACCCATTGTGACTGGAGATACCGGAGGCACGGAGAGCGTCGATTCGTTGGGGCCGGCGGCGGGGACAGAACTTCCACGGTTCGGACTTGGACATCTGGCGCTTGGCGCGGTGGGGAAGTTGGGGCGGTAGGGCCGAGTGATTCGGCCTTTGCGGTTTGATTTTTCTTTCCAGTGACATATATGTGGGTGCCCCGCTCTTGCGTTTTTGGCAAGAGCCTGCCCTGAGCTTGTCGAAGGGGCGGGCACGATGATGCTTGTGGCGGTAGATTTCTGCGGATTCAAAATCCCACGCTGTCGGCAGCACTGTTCCCAGCCTTCGCAAAAAACGCGAAGACTGGGGCACCCACTTCATCTTTGTTTCATCGAAATCGAAGGCTGGCCGTCCCTCTCGTCGTTTGACCCTTCTTTTCTTGCGACTGTAAACTCGAAAGAGAGCACTCAGCATTCAGCATTCATTTGCCAGTGTGAAAGGCAACAGCAGGTCCCTCGACTTCGCTCGGGATGACAATGCTGGAGGACCTTTCAACTGGCTGATTGCCGACGGCTGAGTGCTGACTGCTTCTATGCCCCACGAACTCCCAAAAGCTTATGAGCCGGGCGCGATTGAAGCGCGCTGGGCTGAGTACTGGATCAAAGAGAAACTTTTTTCCGTCGCTACGCCTCCGGCTGACGCCGGGGACGCGGGCGGGGGCGCCCGCGCCACATCTGCGTCCGCACAACCTGTGTTTTCGCTGCTGCTGCCGCCGCCGAATGTGACTGGCAATCTGCATATGGGGCACATGTTCGAGCAGACACAGATGGACATTATTGTGCGCTGGCATCGGATGCGGGGATTTTTGACGTTGTGGCTTCCGGGCACCGACCATGCGGGCATTGCGACGCAATTGATGGTGGAGCGGCAACTGGCGTCGGAAGGCAAGAAGCGCCGCGACCTGGGGCGCGAGAAATTTATTGAGCGCGTGTGGGAGTGGAAGAAGAAGTACGGCGGAAATATCACCGACCAGATGAAGCGGCTGGGCGCGTCGGTCGACTGGGATCGCGAATATTTCACGATGGATGAAAACTTGTCGCGGGCGGTGCGCGAAGTTTTTGTCCGGCTGTATGAAGAAGGGCTGATCTATCGCGGGAAGTACATCGTGAACTGGTGCCCGCGCTGCGAGACGGCGATCTCCGATCTCGAAGTGAAGCATGAGGATGTGCCGGGGAAGCTGTGGGAGATTCGTTATCCCGTGATCGGGACGCCGGCGGATAAGCCAGAGTTTATTACTGTCGCTACCACGCGGCCGGAGACGATGCTGGGCGATACGGCTATCGCGGTGAATATAAGAGACGAGCGCTACACGCATCTGCACGGCAAGAAAGTTTTGCTGCCGCTGATGGAGCGGGAGATTCCGATCATCACCGACGAACTGGCGCAGCCGGAGTTTGGCACGGGCGCGGTGAAGGTGACGCCGGCGCATGATCCCAATGACTTTCAGGCTGGACTGCGCAACAACCTGCCGCAGATTGAAGTGATGGACGAGAACGCCCGCATGAATCAGAACGCGGGCAAGTATGCCGGGCTGGATCGCTACGAAGCTCGCAAGCAGGTGCTCGCCGATTTGGAGGCAGGGAATTTTTTAGTTGGGACGAAAGATCACACGCTGCCACTCGGCAAGTGCGATCGCTGCGCCACGGTGGTTGAGCCGCGGCTGTCGACGCAGTGGTTTATCAAGATTGCGCCCATGGCGAAACGCGCCGCCGACGCGGTCCGCAGCGGCGAGATCACCATCGCCCCGGAAAACAATCAGCAGATCTATCTGAACTGGATGGACAACATCCACGACTGGTGCATCTCCCGCCAACTCTGGTGGGGACATCGGGTGCCGGCTTGGCATTGTGCTTGTGGGGAGATTGTGGTGGCGCGCGAGGCTCCGGCTGCGTGTGGGAAGTGCGGTGGGGCGGTGGAGCAGGATGCGGATGTGCTGGATACGTGGTTTTCTTCGGGGTTGTTGCCGTTCACTACTTTGGGGTGGCCGGAGAAGACTCGCGATCTGGAGGTTTTTTATCCGACGGCGCTGATGATTACCGGGTTTGACATTTTGTTTTTCTGGCTGGCGCGGATGATCATGTTCGGCTGCCATTTTATGCGGGGGCATGAGCAGGATCCGGCGATTAAGGCGTCTAGCGGATGGAGTGAGCGCAAGGATGACGCGGTGCCGTTTCGGCGGGTCTACATTCATGCTTTGGTGCGGGATGCGGACCGGCAGAAGATGTCGAAGACTAAGGGGAATGTGGTCGATCCGCTGGACATTATTGCTCGCTTTGGAACCGACGCGACTCGGTTTACGCTTGCGGCTATGGCTGCGCCGGGAACCGATATTGCGTTTAACGAGAGTCGCACGGATGGGTATCGTGCTTTTGCTAACAAGATTTGGAATGCGGCGCGGTTCATGTTTATGAATGTGGACCGGATCGCGGACCGATCTCCGTGGACTCCGATTAAGGCAGATTCCGAAATCCTGCATGTTGGTGTTGGTGGTGTTAAGACGGTTGCTCTCGAAGACCGCTGGATTCTTTCGCGATTCAACCGCGTTGCAGCCGACGTGAACGATGCGTTGGCGACTTATCGTTTTCACGAAGCGGCGAATCGCATCTACGATTTTTTCTGGGGCGAATTTTGCGACTGGTACTTAGAGTTGATCAAGCCGCGGCTTATGAACGAAGGGGGCTCTGCCAGGGCTGAAGCTAGCGTTGCGTGTTCTAATCTCGTCAACTTGTTTGAGTCATCGCTGCGCCTTCTGCACCCGATCATGCCGTTTATTACGGAAGAAATCTGGCATGCGATGCAAGAGAATAAAACTTCAATCAAGTCCATCGCGTTGACGGCTTATCCGCAGGCCGATGAAAAGCAATTTGATCTGGCCGCTGAGACCGAGATGGCGATTTTGCAGGATCTGATCGTGAGCGTTCGGAACTTGCGCGCGGAATTGAAAGTCGAAACCAAGGCCAAGGTGCCGATCGAAATTTTCGCACACGAGCCCGCGATTCGCAGCCTGATTGAGCAGAACCGCGGCGCGGTGGAGCGGCTAGCTAACGTTGAAAGTATCGCGTTTGCAGGGGGATCGTTGACCAGCAAGGCTGGCGCGCGCAGCACGGCGCGCTTCGACGTGCATGTAATCTATGAGCGCAAGATTGATGTTGCGGCTGAGTGCGAGCGGTTGAAGAAAGAGCTGGAGAGAATTGAGAAGGGGATGACGAACGGGCAGAAGCAGCTTAGCAACGAAGGCTTTTTGGCAAAGGCTCCGGCTGCGATTGTGGAGAACCTGCGCAAGCAGCATCAGGAGTTGGTTGTTTTGCAGGAGAAAACTTTGAGCAAGATGAAGGAGTTGGGTTGCTGACGGCGTTCGGTCTTAGCGGGTGACTGCTCGATTGCAGGGATTCTTCGACTCGTGCTCGTTGTCACTCGCCCTTCGCTCAGAATGACAGGTTGGGGAGAGTTACTTTACGGATTTATGAAGGCATTTCATAAAGAAACTGAAGTTAGAACCCGGACTGCCCTCGGGGGCTAAAAACTGGGCGGGTTTAACGCGACTTACGGCGCGGCTTGAAGCCGCGCCCTTTCAAAACTAATGCGGAATCAGGCTTTTCCTCAGCTTGTGGAACTCGCGCATTTTTTTCGGATCGATTTGTGAGATAAATTCTGAGAACTGGCCACCGGCCACTGATCACTGCTTTATGGACTGGAATAGCCGCCGCATTACCGCGATTTTGGAGAACGCGCTGCTCGAAGACCGGGCGACGCGCGATGCGACTAGCTATGCGTGCATTGATGCCAACCAGCGCGCTACGGCGACCATTGTCACCAAGCAGGAGTGCATTCTTGCCGGGATCGGATGCATTGCCCGCATTCTTGATGTTTATGCGGCGCTTGATGGCGCCGTGACCGCTCATTATGAAGTTACGACGCATCCGGAGATTTTTGATGGCGTTCGGCTGCGCGCCGGGCAATCGGTCGCTGTTATCCGCCATAATGCGCGGGTGATTCTCTCCTGCGAGCGCGTGATTTTGAATTTTCTGCAGCGCATGAGCGGCATCGCCACGCTGACGCGTAAATTCGTTGATGCCGTCGGCGGCACGCGGGCCCGCATACTGGATACGCGAAAGACTGCGCCAGGTCTGCGAATTATCGACAAGAACGCCGTGCGTTGCGGCGGCGGACAAAATCATCGGCTCGATCTCTCCGACGGCGTGCTCATCAAGAACAACCACATCGCCATCGCGGGAGGCATTGTGCCCGCGCTCGAGCACGCCATTCGCAACCGGCGGGGATCGCAGATCATTGAAGTCGAAGTCCGCTCTCTCGACGACCTCGAACTCGCGCTCACGCACGGGGCCGAAGCGGTCCTGCTCGACAATATGTCGGTGGAAGAAGTGGACAAGGCTGTCGAACGCTGCTCGCGCATCGACACGCTCAGGGATGGCCGCCGCATCCCGATCGAGTGCTCGGGTGGCATTCGCCTCGAGAATGTGCGCGCCTATGCGGAGACCGGAGTCGATTTTATTTCGGTCGGGTTGCTCACGCATTCTCCTCAGGCCGCTGATATGAGCATGCGGGTGGTGGCTACTTAGAACCAAGTGGCAAAGTGACAACGTGGCAAAGTGGCAAGGTTTCAAATGTTTCAATGTTTCGGTCTTGGTGCGGTTTGGCTGACGCGATAGGCCGCTGGCGCGGGAGATCCTTCGCTCCGCCTGAAGAGCGGCTACGCTCAGGATGACGCCGTATAAAACGACGACCGGCTACGCTCAGGATGACGCCGTATAAAAGAGGACCGGCTGCCCTTTCAACTCCCGTTGTTTCTTGGGGTTCCGGATTTTGCAACTATGCACCTCTGAGTGCTTTTGACTCGCTGGTTTCAGGCTAGATTATTTGTACCGGAGGTCCTCCCCTTATGTTTCCCTCGTTTCCTTTTGCACGTTCCCTCGCGTCCGTGTGCCTTATCGTTATGGCAGCTATTAACTCTTCTCCCGCTGCGGGGGAAGCTCGATCTGGCGCTGCACCCGCACGAACTCAATCTTCGCAAACTCAATCTTCGCAAAACTCAGCCGTTCAAAACCCAGCCTCGCAAACTGCGGCGGATGATTCCGTGCCCGCTACTACCAATGTCAGCGTCACCGTTGACGCGCTTAGCAATCGCCATGCGATCAACGCTTATGTCTACGGCGGGGCTTATCCGCAGGACGCGCCTACTATCACCGACAGCGGACTCAGCGTGGTGCGCTGGGGAGGTAATGCTACCTCGCGCTACAACTGGCAGCTGCAGACTTACAACTCGGCTAACGATTATTTCTTTGAGGACTTTGGCTACTCGGAAATCGGCGACAGCGACTCGATCAAGTTCATCAAGGATGTGAAGACTGCCGGTAGCCGACCCATTATGACCATGCCGATGCTGCCCTGGGTCGCCAACACCGCCGAGAACGGGACGAACGGGCACTGGAGTTTTTCGGTGGCGAAATACGGAACGCAGTGCGCGGTCGATCCTTTTAATACTGATGCCGGCGACGGACTTAAGACTGATTGCAGCACTACGCTTACTGCCAATCCCAACGACGCGAACGTTCCCTTGCTCGATCAGCTGGGAACGAATGATCCGCCGGGAAGCGTTTATCGAAATCAGTGGGCTGCGGCTTTGGCTACGGCGTTCGGCACCTCGCCGCATTTTTACAACATGGATAACGAGATTGACATCTGGGGCGGCACGCACCGCGATGTGCATCCCGCGCCGACGGCTTATAACGAAATGCGCGACACGTTTGTGGCGGAGTCGCGTGCGCTGAAGGGGTGGGATCCGAAAGCGGTCCGGCTTGGGCCTGTGAGCTGCTGCTGGTGGTTTTATTGGAACGGCGCGGATGGCAATGACAAGGGCGCGCATGCCGGAGTCGATCTTCTTCCGTGGTGGTTGAACGAGGTTCTGTGGCAGGACAAAGTCGCGGGATCCCGGTCGGTCGATGTGCTTGACGTTCACGCCTATCCTGACGGACCCGATACTTCCACGTGGACGCAGGCGCAGAAGCAGGCACTCGCGGCGCGCATCTATCGCGACTACTGGGACCCGACGTACGTGAGCGAATCCGACACGATTAACCAGATTTGGGCGACCTTCATTCAGCCCAACAAGACGATTCCGTTCCGCATCCCGCGCATGCGGGCCATGGCCAACATGATCTATCCGGGAACGCCGGTCAGCTTCACGGAGTGGAGCGCAGCCTTCGCGGGCGAGTCAGATTTCTCGACGGCTCTGGGCGATGCCGACGCCTACGGAATCATGGGGCGCGAGCGCATCTATCTTGCGTCGAGGTGGGTTGCGCCGGTTCCGGGCAATCCGAACTATCTCACGCTGAAACTGTTCACCAACTATGACGGCAAGCACCACGGCTTTGCCACCACTTCAGTCTCCGACACCAATAACGGCGACCCGAGTCTCTTCAGCAGTTTCGCTGCGGTCAACTCAACCGGGAACACGATGACGTTGCTTGTGCTGAACAAAGATCCATCGAACAGCGTGCAGGCGCAGTTCGCGATCAATGGATTCACGCCCTCGCAGATGACTTCGTACACGCTCTCCTCGACGAATGCCACAAAGATTGTGGCCTCCAAAACAACGGCGTGGTCTGCTACGCAGACTTTCGCTCCGTACTCTGCGACGCTGGTTGTTGCCACCGGTACCTCGCAACTGCCCGGAGCCAGTTGGGACCTCAATCCTGATACGACTATGGTCGCGGCTGGAGGCAAAGTCACCCTGTCGCCGAAAGTTACGTCAGGATCGGCGACGGTGACGCTGGGAACTCCGACTGCTGACAGCGGCATCAGCGTGGTCGTTACTCAGCCGACTTTGAGCACGGGGCACCCGGGCAAGATTACGGTGACGGCGGGAACCACGGCGGGCTTCTACCACTACAGCGTGCCCAGCACGGACACGAGCGGCGTGGCGCAACAGCAGAGCGGATGGATTCTGGTGGGAAATCCTCCGGCTACGCTTACGAAAACCGGCGACAAGCAGAAAGGAACCGTCGGCAGCCAGCTGAATCTTTCTGTGACGATGAATCCGGGGCAGTCGGGCGGGAGCGCTGCCGGTGGAACGATTTTCTTTACAGCGAATTCCGGGTCGCTCTCCAGCCGCATCGTCACTACGGATTCGACCGGTAAAGCGGCGGTGGTGCTGACTTTGCCTTCGACCGCGGGAACGGTGCACGTGACGGCCGAGGGGCAGTATGGTTTGGGCCATCCTACGGCTACGTTTACGGAAACTGCGCAGTAGCGGGAGAATTTTTACCACGGAGTCGCTGAGACACGGAGAAAAGAAATTGTTGATTGATGATTGTTGATTTTTGATTGGGTCCGTTCTCAATCAGTTTCTTTTCCTCTGTGCCTCTGTTTCTCTGTGGTGAAATGCGTTTGCGGTTTGTCCTTTCGCTGAGTTTCACGCATAATCTCGGCATCACCAAGCCGACCACAATTCGTAGACGAAAACGAGCTCCGGCGGCGCTCTCGCACGCGCAGCAGCCCACCGATATTCGGCTCGGACGGATCGTGCGGTTGCTAACGGAACACGCTACCGTTGTGGTGAGCGGCACCAAGATTGCGCAGGAAATTTCTTCGAGCCGCTCTGAAGTGTGGCGGTTGATTCAGCAATTGCGCGGTCTTGGCGTCGACGTGGCTGGGCATCCCGCAACGGGCTACCAGCTGCGCTCTGTTCCGGACCTTCTTTTGCCCGAGTTTCTGGGTCCGCTTGTGCGTGGAACGATTTTTTCTGACCACATCCACCACTATTACAAGATTGGCTCGACTAACACCGCCGCGATGGCCGCCGCCGCTGATGATGCGCCCGAAGGCAGCGTGTTTCTTGCCGAAGAGCAGACCGCTGGACGTGGCCGCGGATCTCATAGCTGGGAGTCTCCGCGCTCCACGGGAATTTATTGTTCGGTGGTTTTGCGTCCTCAGTTGCCTCCTTCGGAAGTGCTTGTGCTCTCGCTCGCGGCCGGACTCGCCGTTCATTCGGCTATTCAGCAGGTCGACTCGCGCGTGAGTGCTGATCTCAAGTGGCCGAACGATGTGCTGATCGGCGGGGAGAAGGTCTGCGGCATCCTCACTGAGATGAATGCGGAAGCTACGCGCGTGTGCTACATCGTTGTCGGGATGGGCATCAACGTTAACCAGTCGACTTTTCCGAGAGAGTTGGGCGCAACTTCTCTGCGGATGGAAACTGGAAGCGAATGGTCGCGCGTGGAACTGGCCGCCGCTTTGTTAAAATCACTCGACCGCGAATATCGTCAGCTGATCGAAAACTCGCACGCGAAAGAGACGATTCTCCGCCGATTTACCCAGCAGTCTTCGTGGGTTCGGGGCAAGAGTGTACGAATCGAAGACAATGGCAGGGTACTTGAGGGAACTACGGATGGCCTCGACGATCGTGGGTTTCTGCTGCTGAAGACGCAGCGCGGTACGCAAACGGTTTTGAGTGGAACTGTGAGAGAAACGTAGGGCCGCCGAGACGGCGGCGCTACGGTCGGCTTGCTCTATGCTTCTCGTCATTGACGTCGGCAATACCAATACGGTTCTCGGAGTGTTCTCGCATGCTTCTGGCGGGGATGATGGTCTGCGTCACTACGATAATCTGGTTGCGAATTGGCGGGTGGCTACCTCGCGGCGCAGTACGGTTGATGAATACGGAGTTCTCTTCCGCAATCTTTTTTCCATGGCGGGACTGGAATCGGCCGGCATCCACGGCATCGTAATTTCTTCCGTTGTTCCGCCGCTCGATCCCGTGCTTCGCCAGGTTTGCGAACGCTATTTCAATCTGCGGCCGCTGTTCATCGAGCCTGGAGTCAAGACGGGAATGCCCGTGCATTATGACAATCCCGCCGAAGTGGGCGCTGACCGAATCGTCAACGCTGTCGCTGCATTTGAGAAATATGGCGGGCCGTGTGTTGTTGTTGATTTCGGTACGGCGACTACCTTCGACTGCGTGTCGGTGAAAGGCGAATATCTTGGAGGAGTGATTTGCCCGGGAATTGGCATCTCCGCCGACGCGCTTTTCGATCGCACTGCGCGGCTGCCTCGCGTGGAGATTCGAAAGCCGGTTCGTGTGATTGGGTCGAACACGGTGGGGAGTTTGCAGTCTGGTCTTTATTACGGATATCTCGGGCTGGTTGACGGCATCCTGGAACTTCTTCTGCAGGAACTTGGCGCCGACACGCGGGTCCTCGCCACGGGCGGACTGGGGCCGATGATCGGCACGGGATCGAAGTTCATCAAGAATGTCGACGAGTTTCTGACTCTCGAGGGCCTGCGCATTATATGGGAGCGGAATGCGTCGGCCCGCAAAGATGCCGCGAAGCCCGCAGCGACGACGGAGTCGAGGGTGCAATCAAGAGCGAAGAATGGTGGCAGCGTGCGCGCCGTTTCCTCACGAACGTCCCGCTGACTCGCCGTGGAGAATTACTTCAACTATTTCACCGAGATTGAAGAGCGCTTTCTGCAGCGCCGCGGCGGCGGATTGCTGCTTTCTACGCTTGACTGGGCGCTGATCGAGACGTGGAAAGATGCGGGCATCCCGCTTGAAGCTGTGCTGCGCGGCATTGACGTGGCTTTTGACAATTATGAGAGCCGGCCGATTAAGACGCGAAAGGTTAACAGCCTGGCTTACTGCTCGCAACTGGTGCTTTCTACTGCCGAAGAGATGAAGGAAGCGGCGGTCGGCGTCGCTGGCGAAAAAGAGGAGCACGCGAAACCCGACGCCCGGCAGGGTTTTGAGCCGGCGGTTGTTGTTGCGTTTTTACGATCGAATGCTGAGAAGTTGGAGGCTGCGGCGTTGTCGCAATCTGGGGCTAACTCTGCGCGGGCCATCGCTGCTGAATCGGCTCACACTTTGCGGCAGCTTGGTGAGCAGGTGGAGAAGAATCCTGGGCAGCGGCTTGAGGACTTGGAACGCCGCCTTACTGTGCTGGAAGAGAAACTTCTTGCTGCGCTACTCGCATCAACTCCGGACGACGAGATCGTCACCGTGCGCGCTGAGGCTGACCGGGACCTCCGCCCTTATCGCGGAAAAATGTCCGGTGCGCAAATCGATCAGCTTATGAAGCAGTACATCCACAAGCGGCTGTTGGAGAGATATCGTCTGCCTCGGTTGAGCCTGTTCTACATGTAGGAAAGCTCGTATTTGATCAGCGTGACACGACTGGCGCGAGCTTTTGCGCTGATTTACTCTTCTCGACGTGACGCAGCACTTCGACGTAATCATCCTCGGGGGAGGCGCAGCGGGGTTGATGTGCGCCATCGAAGCCGGAAAGCGCGGACGCCGTGTTGCGGTGCTCGAGCGCGCCGATCACCTCGGGAAGAAGATTTTGATTTCTGGCGGTGGGCGTTGCAACTTCACGAATCTCCACTGCGAGCCTGAGAATTTTCTGTCGGCGAATCCGCACTTTGCCAAATCGGCTCTCTCGCGTTACACGCCGGCCGACTTCATTGCGCTTGTCGAAAAACACCGCATTGCATACCACGAGAAGACGCTGGGACAGCTGTTCTGCGACGGCTCGGCGCGTGAGATTGTCAACATGCTCGAAGAAGAGTGCCGTGCGGCTCGCGTTGCCGTTTGTCTTAGCACAAACATTAAAGAGGTCCGCCGCGCGGACGAGTTCGTTGTGAAAGCAATGAACGACGAGTTTCGTGCGCCGGCATTGGTTGTTGCGACTGGCGGCCTTTCTATCCCCAAGATCGGCGCTACTTCGTTTGGATACGATCTGGCGCGGCAGTTCGGCATCAGGATTCGTGAGCCTTGGCCAGGACTAGTGCCGCTGGTGTTCGATTCGCGGGATCGAGCCGGTTACTGCGATCTCAGCGGCGTATCAGCAGAGGTGATTGCTTCCTGCGATGGACAGCAGTTTCGCGAGAAGATGTTGTTTACGCACCGGGGACTCAGTGGCCCTTCGATCTTGCAGATTTCGTCGTATTGGAAGAAGCCACAGCACATTCAGATCGATCTTGCGCCTGGTTTCGACGTGACCGGGGCTTTTCGCGATGCGAAGACGGCTCGAACTCTTGCAACGCTCCGTGCTCAGCTTCGGAAGGTCCTTCCCGCACGGCTGGCCGACCGCTGGCTCGAGCTGCACGCGCCTGCGTCGTGGACGAACGCTGCGCTTGCGACCTTCGAGCGTGAGCTGCATTCCTGGTCGATCGCGCCGGGTGCGACGGAGGGTTACGAGAAGGCGGAAGTTACTGCGGGCGGCGTTGATACCGACGAACTATCGGCCAAGACTATGGAGTGCCGAAACGTTTCTGGTTTGTACTTCATCGGGGAAGTTGTTGACGTGACCGGCCAGCTCGGTGGATTCAACTTCCAGTGGGCTTGGGCGTCGGGAGCTGCGGCGGGGAGCGCGGTTTGAGATGTAGTCTGGACTCACATGAATCTGCGCCCTTCGAAGCTGCTTTTTTTGTCTGCGATTCTAGCGACTGCGTTTTCTTTAGCTAACGCCGGAGTTGAGGTTGTTGAATTAGCGAAGATACAGGTCGTGAGGACGTTCGCTGGCACTCTACTGGATCCGAACGGTGACCCGATCCGCGGCGCGACTGTCGATGAAGTGACATCCGACATGAAAACGGTGATCCAGACCGTTCAGACTGACGAGTCTGGCCGGTTCAAGTTTTTGACATGGACAAACGTGAGAACCCATCATTTGTTGATTTCTCACTCGGGATTCAATCCATTGTTCGTGCATGTCAGGGTCAGCAGATGGTCCAGGAAATATCTGCATCTCGAACTTCATTTGGCCACGTAAAAGATCTACGGTCGAAAGGGCTCCTTGCTCCTTACCATTGAAAAGCAAATTTATGGCGGCGAAGGGCTGGCTCGCCTGCCTGCTGATGACAAAGGGCGCGGCAAGGCTGTGTTTGTTCCGTTCGTACTAGCCGGGGAGAAGGTCGAGTGTTCTCTGGTTGAGCAGAAGCCGGGGTTTGCGCGGGCTCAGCTTGAGTCGATTGTGGAAGCGTCGCCTTTGCGTGTCGAGCCTGGCTGCCCTTATTTTGCACGTTGTGGTGGATGCGACTATCAGCACGCTTCGTACCAGCATCAGCTTGAAATCAAGAAACAGATTCTGTTTGAAACTCTGCGCCGGACGGCGAAGCTCGAGCTGCAGAACGACATTCAGGTTCACGCTTCGCCGCCGTGGAACTACCGCAACCGCTCGCGCTTGCAGGTTCGAACCACGCCGGAGTTTGCTATCGGTTATTTCCAGCGCGCCTCGCATCAGTTGCTGCCGGTGGAGAACTGCCCCATCAGCTCGCCTCTGATCAATCGCGGCATCGACTGCGTTTGGCAGAGTGGGCGGCGGGGCGAAGTGCCACTGGGCGGGAAGGAAGTCGAATTTTTCGCTGACGCCGACGATTCCAAACTGCTGATCGAAATTTACTGCGCCGCCGAATCTCGGCGTGCTTCGGTGCGTGCGTGGGCGGAACAACTTTTGGCTAGCATGCCGGAGATTGCGGGCGTGGTGGCTTTCAGGGCGAAGCAGGCTGCCGGTTCGCGCTCTGCGACTCAAGAGACAGAAAAGCTCGTCTCTGTTGGCGCCGATCACCTTATTTATCGGACGCAGAGGCATGCCTACCGCGTCAGCGCGGGATCGTTCTTCCAGACCAACCGCTTTCTTATCGACAAATTGATTGAAATTGTCACTCACGGCGAGTCCGGAGATTTGGCTTTGGACCTTTACGCCGGAGTGGGGCTGTTTTCCACAGCTCTTTGTGACATACGTCACATCGTTTCTGTTGAGTCGTCACAGACATCCACAGGCGACCTTACCTACAATTTGCCACCGAATGGAAAAGCGGTACGGGCCGCGACTGAGGAGTTTTTGGCCAGTGCGGAAACTTCGGGGCGGGTTGGGAAGGGGTTAGCCTCTCACCTCACCACTTCTCACCCTGACCTTGCGGTGGTCGATCCGCCTCGAAACGGCCTGGGCGATCGCGTGGCGCGAAGGTTGGCAAATCTGGGCGCGCCACGCGTGACCTACGTTTCCTGTGATCCCGCAACGCTGGCGCGCGACCTAGTTCCGCTGCTGGCGTCCGGGTATCGCGTGGATCAGGTACACCTGGTCGATTTGTTTCCGCAGACGTACCACCTGGAAACTGTCGTCCGATTGGCGCGATAGGCGCGAGCGAGGGCGAAGCAGTCTTCAAAATAGTCCCGTTACCCAGTTCCAAGAGAAAATCTGCTTGCCAATTTCCCCCTCGAGCAGTGCCACTACAAGTCCTCCCGCGCCCTACTTTCCTGCATTCCGCCTGAAGTCACCGCGCCAGCCCATGCTGTGGGCGGCCGCGGCATACTCTGCGGGGATCGTCGCCGGAACCTACCTCTGGCGGCCGACCCTGTGGTGGGTCCTTGCCGGATTCTTTCTGAGCTTTGCAGCGATTTATTTCCTCAGGCGCCGCGCACTCTTCGGTTGGGCTCTCATTCTCTGCGCTTTGTTTCTCGCCGGTGCATTCCACATTCAAGCGCGTAACGCGATGCCCCTCGAAACTGGCATTCTCCCTTATGCGGACGGAGAGACCATCCAAGTCTCGGGCCATGTGGTCCGCGATGGGCGCCTGCAAGATGCCGGATTCGGCGAAAGCGCCCAAACGCTCGACATCGAAACCGAAAGTCTCACGCGCAAGCCCGCCACCGAGATTCCCGTTCAATCCGGCATCCGGTTCAGGATTTACGGCCCACGCTCCAGTTCCTCCGCGCCGAATCAAAGCTCTGATACGGCCTCCCGTTTCCGCTACGGCGACCGCCTGCGCCTTTCGGCCCGCATCAAGCTGCCGCGAAACTTCCGCAATCCCGGCGCCTTCGACTATCGCGCCTACCTCGCCGACCGCGGTATAGCCGCTCTTGGCACCGCGAAAATGGAAGATGTCGAACGGCTGCCCGGCTTCGCCGGCAGCCGAATCGGTCTCATCCGCAGCCGCATGCATCAGAGCGTCGTGGCGCAAGTACATCGTTTGTGGCCTGTCCGCGAGGCCGTTTTGATCGACGCCATGCTGATCGGCGAAGAGGCGTTCCTTGACCGCGACACCCGGGCCGACTTCCAGCGCTCGGGCACCTACCACGTTCTCGTGGTCTCTGGGATGAACGTCACCATCCTGGCTTTCGTCGTCTTCTGGACGCTCCGCCGCCTGCGTGTCTCCGACTTTCCGGCGACACTTACGACGATCGCCAGCTGCGTGGCTTATGCTTTCATCACCGAGGTTGGCGCTCCCGTCTGGCGCGCGACTCTGATGTGCGCCGTTTATCTTGGCGCTCGGCTGCTGTATCGGGAACGCGCCATGGTGAACGCTTTGGGTGCAGCGGCTCTGGTGTTGCTGGTCTTTGATCCGCGACAGCTTTTTACCGCCAGCTTTCAGATGACATTTGTGTGCGTGCTGATTGTTTCGGCGATCGGGGTTCCCATCCTGCAGCGTACTTCGCAACAGCACAAACGGGCTCTGGCCAATTGGGAGTCGCCGGATTTCGCGGCGCACCTGCTTCCCCGCGTGGCCCAGTTTCGTGTTGACCTGCAAATGATCGCTACACGCCTTGCGCCGCTGGTGACCGAAGTATGGGCTCGGCGCATCGTCCGGAGCACAGCACGATTCGCACTCGACGCGTGGGAACTAGTCTTCATCTCCGCCGTCATGCAGATGGGCCTCGCCTTGCCGATGGCCTACTATTTCCACCGCGCGACCACCATCGGACTGCCCGCCAATCTCGTAGTCGTTCCCCTGACCCAATTGATGATGCCCGCCGCCATCGCTGCTCTTGTGCTGGGATCTTTCTCGTTGTGGCTGGCGAAAATTCCGGTTCTTCTAACTACCGTGGCCATCGATTCCATCTCCGGCAGCGTGCGGGGGATGGGAGCGCTGCGCATCGCCGAACTGCGCGTTCCCATGCCGTCGGTCGTCATGATCGCGCTGGCCTCCGCAATTCTTGTATTCGCTATGTGGTCGGCGCGGCGACGCGCGATTCTGGCTCTTGCGGGACTTGCTGGCATTTTCTGCGTTTCGCTCGTGCTCGCCTTCTTCACTCCATCCCTGCGCGCTCGTCCCGGAGTCCTCGAAGCCACGTCCATCGATGTCGGCGAGGGTGACTCCATGCTAGTCATCACGCCCCAGGGACGCACTCTGCTGATCGACTCCGGAGGACCGATCGGACCGGGCGGCTCGCAACTCGATTTTGGGGAAGATGTCGTCTCGCCCTATCTCTGGAGCCGCGGCATCTCTCGCCTTGATGCGGTCGCGATCACGCACGCACACTCCGATCACATCGGCGGCATGCTTGCCGTGCTGAGAAATTTCAGGCCGCGAGAATTATGGGTTGGAATTGAGCCCCCTAGCGCCAGCCTGGAGAAGATCATCGCTACCGCCGGAGAGTTAGGAGTGCGCGTGGTGCATCATTGGGAGGGTGATGATTTTAGTTTCGGTGGGGCGGAAGTGTCGGTGCTGTTTCCGCCGCGCGATTGGCCCGCTGGTCCGAAGCCGCAGAACAACGATTCGATGGTGTTGCGCGTGGCCTACCAACAGTCTTCGGCATTGCTCGAAGGCGACGCCGAAAAGCAGGTCGAGCGACGCATCGCCGCACTGCACCATCCTGCGGCAAGCTTGCTCAAGGTTGGACATCACGGCAGCGCCAATGCAACCACGCCCGAGCTGGTCGACTCGGCCAGGCCGCAATTCGCCGTCATTTCAGTTGGATCGGGGAACACCTTCGGGCTCCCGCGGCGGGAAACGTTGGCTCGCCTCGCCGATGCTGGCGCTCGCGTTTACCGCACCGACCTTTACGGCGCGGTAACCTTCTACCTCGACGGACACACGGTCACGCCTTCGGTGGCGGCTCTCCAATAGTGGGAAATTCCGCCGTCACGTCCTCATCTTCCCGCAGTGGCTGGCGCTCCGCGATGATCTGGCGCGCCGAGGCGGCATCTTCCTCACGCACCAGGATGAGCATGCCGCCCAGCCCCGGAAACGTATCCTGCACCATCGATGCCGCGGTGAGGTCGCTGTCAACGCCCGCAGAATCCAGCAGGCCTTTGACCACGATTGCCTCCGATTCGTCCTCCGAATCGAACACCTTCACCAGCTTTTCGTTGGGATCGGGCTGCGGCCGCTCTTCCGCAGCGGAACTCTCGGGGTTTGGCATAGGAACCTCAATTTTAGGATTGGCTCACCGCGTGAGCCATCCGTAAAGCACTGTAATTCTACGCCTCTCCGGAGAGCCACATTTGGGGCAGTTACCAGAAGTGAGGCTGGCACGAAACCCGCCCCCACCTTCGTGCAATTGCAATCTTCCCCGCCTGCGTCACAATGCCCAAACGCCGCAACGCGCGGGCCGGTTGGGTCATCCAACGTTGTGGGTAAAGGGCCGCACCAAAGGGGTAGCGAATGAACATTCAGCAGGCACGTCCGGGAGACAGTTTTCCGTTAGGAGAGGATCAATCCCGCAGTGAGCGCGAAGAAGAAGCGCGCAAAATCCGCCGCCTGCAACTCATGATCAGCATGGTCATGTCGGTGATCGGCCAGGATCCCAGCCTTACGCTTGAAGAAGCCTCAGAACTCGCCGCGGGAGCCAAGAAGGCTGCGCTCGCCATGTTCCCCGACAAGGAACTCGCCTTCGACATCCTCTACAAGCCGCGCCTGCAGCGGCTGATGCGGGAGCGCTTCAGGCTGCAATAAAAGACCGTGCTCCCTTCCCGGACGAATGGCGCCCGGGGCTCCACTACTCATCCACTACCGGGTTCTTTAGCGTCCCGACTCCTTCGACGCTGACTTCCATCACATCTCCCGCCACGACGGGGCCCACGCCCGCCGGCGTGCCGCTCGGAATCAGATCCCCGGGGTACAGAGTCATGGCCTGCGCAATGTGCCGGATCACACGGTCGAGATTAAAGATAAAATCCCGCGTATTGCCGGCCTGCTTAACCGCGCCGTTCACGCGCGTTTCCACTCCGACGCCTGACCCAGCGCCGAAACATGGATCAATCTCATCGGTGACGACTGGCCCCACTGGGCAGAAGGTGTCGAAGCCCTTCGCACGAGACCACTGGCCGTCTTTGTTTTGCAGATCGCGCGCCGTGACATCATTCACGCAGGTATAGCCGAGAATGAATTGCTTGATGTCGGCGTCCGCCAGAGGCTGGTAGCAAGTCTTGCCAATGACCACGCCCAGCTCTCCCTCGTAGTCCACACGCGCGGAAATCTTCGGCCGCCGCACGGTTGCACCCGGCGACAACAACGCGGAAGTCGCCTTCAAAAAGATTAACGGCTCGACCGGGACCTCGTGGCCTAGCTCCGCCGCGTGCTCGCGGTAGTTGCGCCCCACGCACACGATCTTCGACGGACGCACCGGAGGAAGCAGTACCGCTTCCTCCAGCGGGATCGACTCGATGCGCCGCGTGCGCAGGCTCTCCATGTCGCCGTTCGCCTCTTCGGGCGCGGTCAGCAAAATCCGCACGATCGCGTCCCGCCCGGCAACGGACTCCACGAGCCCATACTGGGGCTGGCCATTGAATTGAAAGCGGCAGTATTTCATCGCTTTCTATCTAAACATATCCTTTAAAAACGGAGGGCACAGCCGTCCAAAATATTTTTAGTCGAGTTGTCGATATAAAGTTTGTCATTCGACTATCCGGTGAAAGGCCAATCCAAGAACCGGAGGTTGGCCGAAAACGAGCCAAAGGAGATCGAAACGCCATGCAATATCTTCTGCTCATCTACGGACAGGAGTCCGACTGGGACGGCAAGACCGAAGGGGATCGCAACGCCATCCTCAGCGAGTACATGGATTTCACCAAGAGCATCACGCAGAGTGGCCACTACAAGGGTGGCAACGAACTAAACGTCACCTCCACGGCCACGACCGTACGCGTGCGCGACAAAAAGCGCCTGGTCACCGATGGCCCTTTCGCGGAAACAAAGGAGCAACTTGGCGGCTACTACCTCATCGACGCCAAAGACCTGGACGACGCAATCTCCGTGGCCGCGCGTATTCCGTCGGCTCGCTGGGGATCGATCGAAGTGCGCCCCATCATTCCCCACTAGAGGCTTTGAGCTGGGCGGGCGTAGCAGGTAAGTTCCTGGATGAGAAGTCACCCGATAGATCCGCGCAGACGCGCACACGCTAGCGTTTGCCCGGTTCCTCCGGCTACTCTTGATTCCTGCCGGGCGAACGGGGCGAAATGGATATTGAGCGCATTTTTCGTGAAGAATCGGGGCGGATTCTCGCCACACTCATCGGCTTGCTGGGCGACTTCGATCTGGCGGAAGAACTGATGCAGGAAGCCTTCACGGTGGCGCTGGAGCAGTGGCCCGCGCATGGCGTCCCGGGCAATCCGCGAGCCTGGCTGATTTCGACCGCGCATCACAAAGGCATCGACCTGCTGCGCCGGCGCGCCAATTTCGAATCGAAGCGCGATGAACTCAAGAAGATCGCAGACCTGGAACAGCAACTTGCCGACACGCACATGCGCGGTCACCGAATGAACCCCAACGAAGCGGATGATCAAGGATTTGGCGAAGTGTTCAAAGACGACCGGCTGCGTCTGATCTTCACCTGCTGTCACCCCGCGCTCGCCCTCGAAGCACAAGTCGCACTCACGCTAAGAACGCTTTGCGGCCTCACAACCGACGAAATAGCCCGCGGCTTTCTGGTTGCCGCTCCCACCATGGCGCAGCGCCTGCTTCGCGCGAAGCAGAAAATCCGCGACGCGGGCATTTCATATCAGGTTCCAGCCGCGCAAGATTTGGCCGAGCGGATTGACGCCGTTTTGCTCGTGGTCTATCTGGTCTTCAATGAAGGTTACAGCGCAAGTTCGGGTGACGCCGCCATTCGCCAGGAGCTCTGCTGCGAAGCCATTCGATTGGGTCGAATCTTGTGCCAGTTGCTGCCGGCGCAGCGGGAAGTTCGCGCGCTGCTCGCGCTGATGCTCCTGCACGATTCCCGTCGCGCCGCGCGCATCGGAGAAAACGGAGAGCAGATTCTTCTGGAAGAACAAAGCCGAGATCGTTGGAATCAGGACCAGATTCGCGAGGGGCTCGCATTGGTCGACTCCGCTTTGAGAAATGGTCCGCCCGGTCCCTATGCGCTTCAAGCCGCGATCGCCGCCGTTCACGCCCGCGCGCAAACAGCCGACGAAACCGACTGGCGCCAGATTGCCGGACTTTACGAACTACTGTTGCGCGTGCAGCCGTCGCCGGTTGTCCAACTTAATCACGCGGCCGCAGTCGCCATGGCCGAGGGCCCCGACGCCGGATTGCGCCTGCTCGACGATCTCGAGTCCAATTCCGAGTTGCGCACTTATTACATGTTCCCCGCTTCTCGCGCGGATCTTCTGCGCCGCCTCGAGCGCTGGCCCGCAGCCGCCAACTATTACCGCCGCGCGCTGGATCTCGCGAACAATGAATCTGCCCGCGCATTCCTTACCCGGCGTTTGTGTGAGATGGAATCGAAGATCTAAGACCGGTCATTTTGCTTGAGTCCCCGTTGCCGATACCGCGCGGAGAGCGGCGCTTAAACGCCGCGTGGATCTATGGCACGCTCTCCTCTGCTTCCTCGGAGCGCGCGCTCTCGTTGCCTCGCGCATCCACCGCCGACACCGAATAAAAATAATGCTTGCCCGAAAGAACCGCCGCGTCCCGATACGCCAGAGTCTTTATCAACTCTGCATTCAACTTCGTGGCCGGGCCGCCTTCTTCACGCCGATACACGTTGTACCCGGCCAGATCCACATCCGCCACCGGAGCCCAGATCAAATCCACAAACGCTTTCTGCCCCGGTCCCGAGAACACGGCCTGCAATCCCGACGGCACCGCCGGAGGAAATATGTCCTCGGCGAAGACCTCGATCTCGTTTGAATCGTCCCCCGCGATCTGCTCGTCGCCGCCGGTCCGCGCGATCAGCGAATCGATCTCAACCCGGTACTCGTACGCCTTCTCCCATTCCAGGCCGGAATCGGTAAGAGAAACATCGCCCTCGCCCGTCACCGGCAACTCTCCGGCCAGAGTCCAGTCCTTTCCGTCCTGCAGCCGCCGGTACACACGATAAACGTAGCGCACGGATTCGCGCGCCGGTGCACTGGCGCCAGCCCAATTCAGCACCACGCCGCGGCTTGTTACCTTTGCGCGAAAATCCTGAGGCGGAGGCAGGGTTCGCATTAAAGGAACGCGCACCTGATTGGAGAGACCGGCGCTGCGGCCATTCGCGTTCTTGACTTCGACGGCGTAGCTTGCGAACGCGGAGGGGGCGTCGGTCTCTAGCGTGCGGGGTAGGGTGTCGACGTAGGAGGCAGAAATTTTCTTCGCCGCCGCATCGCCATTGATCTTCACCGGAGGCGCATCGCCGACGCCTGCTCCGCACTGCGTCAACTCCGCCTGATTGAGGCGACAGATGCGAGTTGCGCCGAAGCTGTGAGCGGTTTGGCGGTCTGTTGTCTTGGTGGGAACAGTCCAGGTGAGCGTGATGCGATCGCCTTTGCGCACTGCTCGCAAGTCTGCCGGGGGCTTTGGCAGTTCCAGCGACGGCGGCCGCGGAGGGCCAACCGTCGCGCACGCCGTGAAGAGGAGAGGCGCAATCAGCGCCGTGACCCTGCTGGTAGGCGATTTCATGCAGAAAAATCAGAGTATCAGAATGCTGGCGGAGGAGCCTCGCAACTGCATCGACGCCGCTTGCCGTCGTAAGGTCCTTCACCCGGCTGAGGCCGGGTTCAGGATGACATCGTTTTCGTTGACAGCCGCCGTGTCGGGCTAAGCGCAGAGTTCTTTGACTGCATCGCGAAACACTCTTGTGTGGCGGTCTACATCTTCATTCTCGGTTTGTGGCGACATTAGCGCCATGTTGTGAAACGGAGTCAGCAGAATTCCGCGGTTCATGGCATACAGGTGCATGAAACGCTCCAGCTCAAAATCCATCGCGTCGTGCGCCTGCTGGCCGTTCACCGGTTCAGGTCCGAACATGTATTCGGCGCGGCATCCCAGGCGCGTCACATGCCAGGGTAATTCCGCTTCCGCGATTGCCTGCGCTACTCCGGCGGTCCAGCGCTCCGCCATCGGGATCATGCGGTCGAACGCCTCTTTCGTCAGCACCTTGGACAAAGTCGCGCGCATCGCTGCCAGTGAGAGCGCATTTCCCGCCAGCGTTCCGCCAATGCCGCCGACGTCGCAGTTCTCTAGCTCTTGCTTCGCTGCGATGCGGTCGGCTACTTCTTGCGAGAAACCATATGCGGCTCCGGGGATTCCTGCGCCGATGGCTTTGCCGAAGACGATGACGTCGGCCTCAAGACTTTCTGCACGTGTGAATCCGCCGGGACCAGCGCAGATGGTGTGCGTCTCGTCGATGATGAGCAGTGTTCCACGCTCGCGCGTGATTTCGCGTAGCGCTTTGTGATATCCCGGCTGCGGGTGGACGATCCCTACGTTGGTCATCGCGGGCTCGGCCAGGACGCAGGCCACGTCGCCCGAGACGAGTGCCGCTTCCAGCGCGTCAAGGTCGTTGAACTCGACGACCTTCGTCGTCTGCGCCGGATTCACCGGCGGTCCAATATTTCCCGGCCGGGGCCCGGCGCCATCCGGACCGATTGTGATGAACGTCTCATCCACCGTGCCGTGATAGCACCAGTTGAAGACCAGAATCTTCGGCCGTCCGGTTATTTGCCGCGCCAGCCGGATCGAGAAGCGATTCGCGTCCGTTGCCGTCAGAGCGAATTGCCAGTATGGCAGATTGAACCGCGTCTGCAATTCTTCGGCGACTACGATGGCGTCTTCTCCGGGCAGCATGAGCGTGATGCCGCGCCGCGACTGCTCCTCCACTGCTTTGACGGTGGCGAACGGGGAGTGGCCCGTCATTGCTCCGGTGTCGCCGAGACAGAAATCGATGTAGCGGATGCCGTCGACGTCGAAAAAGTGCGCGCCTTGCGCCTCGCGCACGAATGGAGGGAATGCCCCGGCCCACTTCACCATCCAGTTCATGGGGACGCCCGCCAGCAGGGACTTCCGGGCGCGGTGGAACAGCGCCTTCGACTTCGGCCGCTCGTCGATGAACTTCTTCTGCTCGCGCTGCATGAGCGACTGCAGGCGGGAGCGATCGATGGATTTCATAAGCACGCAGGTTATCAGAGAACCGTGTGGTGGCGGGCGACTCGCCCGCGCAGTCAAGCAGCAGCAACCAACGCAGCGTCCCACCAAAGCCAGCGACATAAGTCCCAACGGTCAGCCAGTCGGGCCCGCACCGGATTCTGCAAAATGTAATCGACTTTCCCTCGCAAGCACTCGCATCCGCGCAGCACATGATCAAATGACTCGTCCTGCCAGACACGGCCGGTGCGTCCGAGAGCTTCGTTAATGCGATGCGCCGATTCGCTCTTGATGGTTCGAGTGATCTCGGGAATCGAGATCAGGCCTTTCGCGTCGCTAAGAGGGAGACAAATCAAGTGCACGTGATCGGGCATGACCACGGCCGCGTATAGGGTGTATTTGCGCCCGTTGGCCCTGAGGCAGGATTCTAAGGCCAGGGTTCGGGCGACGTCTGGCAGATGCCACCTTTGCCAAGTTGAATATGTGATGAATAGAGATCGATTTTCTTTTTGATAGTGCGGAAGATAGCGGCGGTAGTGATACTTTCTCTGCACTCAAAGCAGAGTAGCACCGAAAGGCGCGCGGGCGAGTCGCCCGCGCCCACAAGGTTCAGCTTGGTTTCCAAAGTGGGAAATTGCTCTACAGGATGTACCGGCTCAGATCCTGGTCCTTCACGATATCCGTCAGCATCTTGCGCACGTAATCCGCGTCCACGGTGACGGCCTGCCCCTTTTTTTCGGGCGCATCAAAGCTCAATTCGTCGAGGACGCGCTCCATGATCGTGTGGAGGCGGCGCGCGCCGATGTTCTCGGTGCTTTCGTTCACGCGAAAGGCGAAGTGCGCAATCTCATCCAGCGCCTCCGTCGTGAATTCAAGTTTCACGCCTTCGGTTTCGAGCAGCGCCGTGTACTGCTTCACCAGCGATGACTTCGGCTCGGTGAGGATGCGGACAAAATCTTCCATCGTCAGCGATTGCAACTCGACGCGAATCGGGAATCGCCCTTGCAGTTCCGGAATCAGATCGCTCGGCTTGGAGACGTGAAACGCGCCTGCGGCGACAAACAAGATATGATCGGTGCGGACCATGCCGTAGCGCGTGTTGACCGTTGTCCCTTCCACGATCGGCAGAATGTCGCGCTGCACGCCTTCGCGCGAAACATCCGGACCATGGCCGCCTTCGCGCCCGGCGATCTTGTCGATCTCGTCGAGAAACACGATCCCTGAATTTTCCACGCGCTCAATCGCGACGCGGGTAACCTGATCCATATCGATCAGCCGCTGCTCTTCTTCCTGGATCAGATATTCGAAGGCCTCGCTCACTTTCATCTTCCGCTTCTTGGTGCGCTGCCCGAAGATGTTCGGCAACATGTCTTTGATGTTGACGTCCATCTCCTCAACGCCCTGATTGGTGAGAATTTCGAATGAGGGGAAGTTCTTCTCGCGCACATCGATCTCGACGGTCCGATCGTCCAGCTTGCCTTCGCGTAACTGCTGACGCAGCTTCTCGCGCGTGCGGTTGGAAGAAGAAGACGATTCTGCCAGCGCCGTTCCGCCGTCGATCACCACTCCGCCTGCGGTTGCAGCCGGATCGGGACGCGGCGGAGGCGACGGAGGCAGCAAAATATCGAGTAGGCGCTCTTCGGCATTTAACTCAGCCTTGTCGGCCACGTCTTCCAGCTTTTCCTCGCGCACATTGTCGATGGCGATCTCCACCAGATCGCGCACCATCGACTCGACGTCGCGCCCCACGTATCCGACCTCGGTAAACTTCGACGCCTCGACTTTTAAGAACGGAGAATTCGCCAGCTTCGCCAGCCGGCGCGCTATTTCGGTTTTGCCCACACCCGTGGGCCCGATCATGATGATGTTCTTGGGGATGATTTCTTCGGCGAGATCGGGCGCCAGCTTCTGCCGCCGCATGCGATTGCGGAGAGCGATCGCTACCGCGCGCTTGGCGTCTTTTTGTCCAATGACGTGCTTGTCCAGCTCGGCAACGATTTCGCGCGGAGTCAGTTCGTCCAGCGCGAGCTGTTCTTCTTCGGCGGTAGAGGGCAGATAGATAGCCATAGAAATTCAGTGGTCAGTGGCCGGTGGTCAGTGGTCAGTCATCAGCTCGGAAGTTCGTTGCTGACCACTGATCACTGGCCACCAGCCACTCACAGTTCTTCGATCGTCACCTGATCATTGGTATAGATGCACATTTTGCCAGCGATCTTCATGGCTTCTTGGGCAATTTGTCGGGCGCTCAGTTCGGTGTGCTCCGCCAAAGCCTGCGCTGCTGCTTGTGCATAGGGCCCGCCGCTGCCAATCGCCGCCACTGCCCCGTCAGGTTCGATCACGTCTCCTTGGCCGCTGAGCAGAAACGTCTGCTCCCGGTCGCAGACCAGCAAGAGCGCCTCGAGATGGCGCAAAAACTTGTCCGTCCGCCAGTCGCGCGCCAGTTCAACCGCCCCGCGCCCCAGATTCCCGTGATACTGCTCCAGCTTTGCCTCGAACCGGCTGAATAATGTGAACGCGTCCGCCGTCGACCCGGCAAATCCGGCGATGATCTTTTCGTTGTAGAGGCGACGAACCTTCTTCGCCGAGTGCTTGATTACCGACTCGCCCAGGGTAACTTGCCCATCGCCTGCCAAAACGACGTTTCCGCCGCGCCGCACCGACAAAACCGTTGTCGAACGTATCAGTCTCTTCGTAGTCATGAGCACAATTTTTGATTATAGCAGCGGGTTGGGAGGCGCTCATGCCGCCGACGAGCGGCAAAATGCAATGAACACGAGCGCTGCTCGTCTGTCGGGCCACGTTTCTTCCGCCCCTACGGGGCTTGATTGCATTTTTCGCCTGACCCACGGCTTGCGCCGTGGGCTGCATTCTTTTGCCGCTCCGCGGCTGGGCTGGCCCTTATAGCTCACGACGGCGTTTTCGTCCGTCGTCAGCTACGCGGTTGATGGACGCGTTGATCTCCTTGCGTAGCCGTCGAATCTCCGCGGTGGTCATCTTTTTGGCAGCAGAGTTTGCCAATTGGTCCATGCTGTCCAAGAGCGTCTCGAGCGACGATTTGGCGCAGTGAGATTTTTTGAACTGCTCCGTCATTTTGAAATCCGCAAAGCTGATCGGCAAAGAGCCCTGCCTCACTTCGCTTTCTTAGACAAGCATTTTCAATGAGTTGCCGGTCTGCGCAGTAACCACTTTCCCGATTACTGGTGTGACTTTACCCGCCTCTAATCAACCCGTAATTTGGGCTCATGCACCGTTCTGCTGCGGTGGTATGTCACGACAAATCGTCGCTTAAAGCTCTGGGAAGCGCTCTGGAATCGCTCGGAATCGAGCTCACCGCCTGCACCTCCGGCCGTGAGGCGCTTGAAATGGTTGTTTCCGGCGAGTGCGGCACACTGATCGTCGATTTCGACCTTCCCGGCGCCGAAGAGGTCATCCGCATGGCCGCGCTCTTGCCGCCGACGCAGAAGCCCGCACTGCTCGCCGTTGCGAGCCGTGTGTGGCCGGGCACAGGACAAGCATTTCAGTCGGGCGCCAGCCGCATTCTCTATCGCCCGCTCGATGCCGACCAACTCAAGGACGCGCTCAAGTCCAGCGCGAAACGCGCGCACAAAACCAAGCGCAAGTCGGCGCGCTATGAGATGAAGACGCTGGTCTATCTTGAGCACGACAGCGTGACCACCCCCGGCATCAGCATCGACATCGGTGAGCACGGTATGGCCGTGCAGGCCACCGAGCCTATCCCCGTGACCTCGAACCTCCCATTCCGTTGCGTGCTGCCCGGCACCGACTTTACTTTGCAGGGCCACGCCGATGTGATCTGGGCGAGCGACCAGGGGCGTGCCGGACTGTTTTTCTCCAAGCTCACGGCTGCCTCGAAAAAGCATCTGAAAACCTGGCTCCACAAGCGCAGCCATCACAAAGACGGCGCTCACGAACTGATTCCCCCCACCGACGTCGAAGTTCACTACGCCGCCACGGAATAGGCGAAGCTCGCAATAAGTCGCAAAAAATCTCCGAGGCCCGTGATAGCTCATCTTGCCCCGGTCGCGTCTTTTGGTCAGGCGGCGGTCGGCTTGCGGAGGGCACGCGAGACGACGGTTCCGAGCGTAAGAAGCGACATCAGTGAGATGAGGCCTAGGGAGATCACGCAGTAGATGCACCAGACGCCAAGAATATCCTTCTCGATGTGTGCGAGGTAGAGGGAAAAGGCGAATCCCGCGAAGGTTGGGATAATCAGCAGGCGGTAGGAGCGGAAGAAGGCCAGTCCGGCCATAAGGATGTAGCCGATGATGCCGACCGCGGCCACCGGGATGGGCCCCAGCATGGCGAAAGAGCTGTGGTTGACTACGCCACAATCCCAGTGCTCATTGATGCTGCACGGGGAGTCTCCGTACTCGCGGTAGTGCTCGCGAAGGGCCAGCGATGAGACGGTGATGCCTAGGATGGAAAGAATCAGGAGGATGTATTTCATCGGGTCTTACTCCACAGGATTCGTAAAGGTGCAGGAAGCCGCCTAGCTTGGGCCGACAAAGGACTGGCCCACCATAAGAATTGTATCCTCAACCTATCCCGAAGAGGGGCAACGGTTTAGCCGAGGAATGCTTTGCCGCTCGGCGGGCTGCGCGTTCCTTGCCGAATCCGAAGGTGATCCAGTAGAATCAAATATTCGGAATCGAGGTTGGAACGTACATGAAAGCAGCAATTCATCCGGCATACAACGAAGTGCGCGTACATTGCGCCTGCGGCAACACATTTATGACCCGGTCGACTCACAAGGGCGACATCGGCGTGGAAATCTGCTCGAATTGCCATCCGTTTTTCACGGGCAAGCAGAAGCTGCTGGATACGGCCGGCCGCGTCGAGCGCTTCCGGCGTAAATACGCCAAGGCCGAAACGGCGAAGAAGTAACTTCTTTTCCGCGGATCGCGCGGATGAACGCGGATTACGACAGGAACTCAGCCCTCGCCCCGGCGAGGGCTTTGGTTTGCTAGCTCGAATAAAATGGGTTGGGGAACGAAGGATGCGGAAGTTCTGGGACAATTCGAGCGGCGGAGTGGGGCGTGCAGACGAGACGTCCACCGCTCCACGTCTTGTTCCCGCGACGCTGCAGATCGGCGGTGTGACTATCTCGCCCGCGACCGTGCTCGCGCCTATGGCCGGCGTCACCGACACGGTCTTTCGCCGCTTCATCCGCAACCTGGGTGGATGCGGGCTGATCATGACCGAGTTCACCTCGGCCGATGGCGTCCTGCGCAAAAAAGACCAGAAGGCGAAGCGCTACCTGCATTTCTATGAGGACGAGCATCCGATCTCGGCTCAACTCTTCGGCAGCGATCCCTTTGTGATGGCGGAAGCCGCGCGGATGGTCGAGGGACTCGGCTTCGATCTTGTCGACCTGAATCTCGGGTGTCCTGCGAAAAAAGTGGTGAAGTGCAATGGAGGCTCAGGCCTGCTGCGCGACCTGCCGGCGATCGGAAAGATCTTCGAGTCAGTGCGGGCAGCGGTAAAGATTCCGTTTACGGTCAAGTTCCGCGCGGGCTGGAGCGATAGCGAAATTGTCTGCGTGGAATTGGCGCGCATGGCCGAATCCTGCGGACTGGCTGCGGTGGCATTGCATGCGCGTACGCGCGAGCAAGGCTATAGCGGCGCTGCGCGGTGGGAATGGATCGCAGCCGTAAAAGATGCGGTGCAGATTCCGGTCATCGGCAACGGCGACATTCGCTCGCCGGAAGACGCTTGCGCTATGGTGACGCAGACCGGTTGCGATGCGGTGATGATTGGGCGCATGGCGCCGTCGAATCCATGGATTTTTCGGCAGATTGAGCAGTATTGCTCGGGCATGGCCGCTGGACATGTAGGCACAGCCGCCCTCAGCTGTCCGGGCCGCACACCCGATTCGTTTCAGCCGAATGCCCTGCAGACATCGGGATCAGTCGAGCTTTGCTCGACCGGACAGCCGGGGGCGGCTGTCCCTACATCAGAACCTTCCTACGATCATCCCTCCGAGTTCGATCGCTACGAGATGATCCGCACGTACTTCAAGATGCTGATTGAAGAAGAGTTGCCCGACGCGGTGGGCAAGATGAAGCAGTTCGCCTCGTGGTTTACCCATGGCGTGCCGGGCGGCGCCGGGTTGCGCAAAGAAATCTATGAATCGAAGAGTGCGCCCGAGATTCTTTCGCGCGTGGAAGACTTCTTCGAGGCGCGCATCGGAGCACTCGCGTTGCAGCCGTAATACCTCGATTCTTCGGTTATTTCTTTCCAACGCGCGTCAGGAAAGCGTACCATGCGAGCGCATACGGCGGATCGTCGCGCTCGGGGCGGCATATCACTAGGGTTTGGTTCCATCAAATGGCTGTAACGATCGCGGCGCGTCGCTCACCATCTTCACAGGAGGGTTTATGCCACTGTTCGATGGGCTAACCCTGGGCGAGCTCGTGTTGCTGATCGGCGGCGCCCTTTTCTTTGTCGCACTGCTGGCTGTGTTCCTGCGAAAGTCTTTCACCAACAAATCCGTGAAAGGGCTGCTGGCCTTCTTCGCCGTGCCGATCGTGATGATGGGCTTCCCGACGATCTCATCATTCAAGATCAGCCAGGAAGGCGTGGAGATTGACAATCAGACAACCGCGCTGCAGAACAATCCGAATGATGAAGCGTCACGCAAGGCGCTCGAAACGAACGTTGTGGAACTGAAGAAGAGATCGTTCAGCAATCCGCAGACGCTGGCCAAGCTGGCGCGGGCAGAGTATGCCCTTGGCCAGGAGCAGGAAGCAAAGAACGATGTAGCCCAGGCGCTGAAGAGCGATCCGTCGCTGCAGCCCGCGGTGGAATTGAAGACGAAGATCGAGTTGGCCGACAAGATTTCGGCATTGAACGCGGCAGCCGAGAGTCCTGCAGCGACGCCGGAAGTGAAGCAACAATTGGGCACGGCGGTCGCGCAGGCGAGCCAGTACAAGTTCGCGAATCCGAAAGCGCTGCAATCGTTGCAGAAGGCGACGAAGATTCTGAAGCCGGAGCAGGTGGCGCAGGCGCCCAAGAACTAAGCGCAAAAATGTGTTTCTCTGAATCGCGCTCCTTAAGGTTTCTGGCGATCCCCAAAAAACAAACTCCACGGCACCTTACGCCGTGGAGTCTTCTTTTCTTCCAGCCCAGTCTGCCATGTAGAGCTTGAGCACAGAGAAAAAGCGCGCGCCGAAACGACGCGCGCCTTCTAGCGAAGCGTGAGAACAAAAGCGAGCTACGGGAGAACGGTCACCGCGACGCGTACACCGGGATGCCTGAGGTTGAAAAGGTAGTATTCACCGTCAATGAAGTCGATGTAGCAATCGTCGCTGTAGGCCCATCCGGCGGGCCAGGGCTGCACGATTTCAAAGCGGTAGCCGCCATATTCGAATCGCGGGCGTCCCTCGACAACCGTTACGTGTCGCACCGCGAAATGATGCTCGCGGCCGAAGTGCTCGCGAAAATGTTCGTCGGAAATCCGGCGATGTTCCTCGCGCCGCTCCTCATGTTCATGGCGCTCTTCCTGCCGCGCCTCGTGGTGCTCTTCCTGTTTTTCGTCTCGATGTTCATCTTGGGCGAACGCGCTGAGCGCGCCTCCCAGGAGAAACGACGCGCAAATGCCGCCTGCAATTGCCAGCTTTCTCATCGTTAGTTTCCCTCGCTTGTTTTGAAGTTGCACCCAAGCGCCGTCGAATCCGAGATGTAAAGAAGATGCGGAATTGAGGGACTCTGTTGCCGGAAACTTTGGCGGCTGCGTAGGAGTTGAAAAGTTTAGCGAGGTTGCGAGTCGATTCTGCGCGCGACCATCTTTCCCAACTCGTCCTTTTCCACATAGGCCCACGGAGTTTTCGGATCGTGCGTGAACACAGTGAGCCACCGCTCTGGAATGGATTGCGCGTAGTAGGCCTTCTTGCTCTCGATGGTCTGCAGGGGATAGAGATCGAATCCCATGCCCCAGGTGATGTCGATGTGCGCCGTGGTTGGAATCAGATCGGAGATATAGCAGGCCACTTGAGGGACCGCTACTGCTGAGGCATCTGCGCTTAGTTCTTTTTGCTGGATCTGGGAGTTGTTGTTCGCGCCTGTAACGATGACGCCTAGCATATGCGCGGTATGGCCGGAAAATGTCTTCACCGAAATTCCGGGCACGATCTCTTCGCCCCCTTTCAGCAGGGTCATCTGGCCAGAGGCGACCAGCGGATCGTAGTTGTCCGGGATATAGCTGATGGTGTCGCGCTCGCTGGGTTTCCGGGCGTATTGCCATTCGCCCTCGGGGGCGTAGTACTTTGCGCGCGGGAAGGTCGGGACAATCTTTCCGTTGGCATCGCGCATGGTGTTCCACCCGCAGTGGTCGAAGTGCAGGTGCGTGTTGATAACGATATCGATGTCATCCGGAGAGACTCCGGCCGTGCTGAGGTTTTCGAGCAGCTTTGCCGGCTGCCCGTAGAACTTGACCATGCGCTCGGAGAGCTTGTTGCCCATACCGGTCTCGATGAGTACGGTGTGCTTGCCGGTGCGGGGCCCATCCATGCGAACCAGGAGCGAGTTAAGTCCGGTGGTGACGTAGTTGCGCGAGTCGGCCTCGACTTTGCGCGACCACATGATCTTGGGAATCACCCCGAAGAAGGCGCCGCCGTCGAGCGGGTAGGTACCGTCGGAAAAGATGCTGAGTTCAAGGTCGCCGAGCGTCAGTTGAGCCATAAAACTAGTGTGCCACGACGCGCTTCTCCACGGAGGCACAGAGGCGCGGAGGGAATTACCGGTTTCTCATTCCCGGTGCCTCCGTAGTAGAAGGCCCGTACAGGGCCTGGACCCTTCGGGGTCTCTGTCGCATCTAATGGTTATTAGTTCAGTAATAACTCGGAGAGAAACTATGATTCACATTCGTCCGGCAGGGCAGCGCGGGGGTGGCGATCACGGCTGGCTTAAGACTCACCACACGTTCAGCTTTGCCGATTATTGGGACCCGAAATGGATGGGATTCCGCTCGCTGCGCGTGATCAATGAAGACTGGGTGGCGCCGAACACGGGTTTCCCGACGCATCCGCACCGGGACATGGAAATCATCACGTACGTGCTCGAAGGCAAACTGCAGCACAAGGACAGCCTCGGCACGGGCTCGGTGATTCAGCCTGGGGACGGGCAGCGTATGACGGCCGGCAGTGGAATTTGGCATAGCGAGTTCAATCCGTCGACGACCGAGCCGGTGCATCTGCTGCAGATTTGGATTCATCCGGAGAAGGATGCTCTGCCGCCGAGCTACGAGCAGAAGTCTTTCCCGGAGGATGAAAAGCGCGGTAGGCTGCGGCTGATTGCATCGCGCGATGCTAGTAACGGGTCGGTAAAGATTAACCAGGATGCAAAACTCTACGTCTCCTTGTTGAAGCCGGGAGACGAAGTCGAGCATGAGTTCGCCCGCGGACGCCACGGATGGCTGCAAGTGGCGCGAGGGTCGGTCGAATTGAATGGCCGGAAACTGGCGCAGGGTGATGGGGCGGCGATCAGCGACGAGCATAAGGTGCACATCTCGGGCGCGAGCGATGCGGAAGTGTTGCTGTTTGATTTGGCATAGCGCGCTTTCCCACATGGGGACATCGATGGCCAGCAGCCGTTTTTTCGCGAAGGTGACAGGGCGTGGAGCGAGCGCCGATAAGGTCTCACTCGCTCCGCTACTTTGACGCGCGGCTGCGCTCTTCGTAAGATGCCTTCGATGAAGCGTCTTTCAATCTGCCTCCTTTTCGTACTTGCTGCGTCGATTCTCTTGCCTGCGCAATCGTTGCCTGAAGTTGTCATCCGCAACATTACGGTGATTGATGTCGCTGGCGGCTATTTGCAGACACATCGCACCGTTGTGGTACGCGACGGGAAAATTGCGGAGGTCGACGACGCCAGTGCCGCCGCGAGCGGAAAGCAACACGGCATCACCGTCAATGGCACTGGTAAGTTTCTTATCCCTGGCCTGTGGGACATGCATGTCCACATTGTTTTCGGCGACTGGTTCCCGCGCGGCAAGGAAGTCACGCTGCCGCTGTTCGTCGCCAACGGGATCACCGGCGTACGCGATATGGGCAGCGATTTGGAGACGCTGCAAGCGTGGCGCAAAGAAATTTCTGCTGGAACTCTGATCGGACCTCGCATCGTCATGTCCGGGCCGATGCTTGACGGGCCGCAGCCGCGCTTTCCTAGTTCGATCGCTATCAAAACGCCAGACGACGGACGCCGCGCCGTCGACGACTTGAAGAAGCGCGGGGCGGATTTCATCAAGCTGCAATCGCTGATTCCGCGGGATGCGGTCTTCGCCATTGCCGACGAGGCCAAGAAGCAGGAGATCACTTTCGTCGGCCATGTGCCGGACGCGGTGCGGGCGTCCGAGGCCTCCGATGCCGGACAGAAGAGTTTTGAGCATCTGATTGGAATCTTCGAAGGCAGCTCGCCGCTGGAAGACGAGTTCATCAAGGGCGCGAAGAGCGAGGGCAAGTTTCTCTCGACTTACGACGCGGCGCGCGCGGCAAAGCTGTTCGAGTTGCTGGCGAAGAATCACACATGGCAGTGCCCGACTCTGGTGTGGGAGCGCGGCGGCAACTTAATCGAGCTCACCGATTTTGCCAAAGACGAGCGCGCAAAATATGTCCCCGCCTACTGGAAAGATGTGACGTGGAAGCGCTTCACCGAACAGGTCATGCACGACTTCAACACTGACGATCTGGCGACGCGCAAGCGCTTCGTCGCCAAGGAACTCGAGGTTGTGAACGCCATGCACAAGGCGGGAATTCCGTTTCTCGCGGGAACCGATACGCCGCCGGGGGTTTACATTTTTCCGGGCTTCAGCCTGCACGAAGAGTTGCAGCGTTTCGTTGCCGCAGGGTTCACGCCGCTCGAAGCCTTGCAAACGGCAACGCTGAACCCGGCGAAGTTCTTCGGCAGAGAAAATGAATTGGGGACGATTGAAAAAGGCAAGCTAGCCGACCTGGTGCTGCTCGACGCGAATCCGCTCGATGACATTCGCAACACGCAGAAAATTGCAGGCGTCGTGGCGAACGGGCGCTATTTCTCGCGCGCGGATTTGGATAAGATGCTGGCGAGTGTAGAGAAGGCCGCGAAATGACAACCGTACCGCGTCACGTCACTCGGTCTGCGGGCTCGCAATCGCTAGACCAAGAGTCGTTCCTGCATAGAGCATCGTGTCGCCAAAATAGTTGATGCCCTCAACCTTCACTGCGGTGCTCGGGTCGAGCAGAGCCAGAATCAGAACAGGACCATAGATGACGAGAACCTCGAGCGCGATGAAAGCGCCGAGATAGGCTGCCGCTAACCGCGTTTTCTTGGCCAGCAAAATGCACACGCCACAACCCAGTAGCATGGCGCCCGTCAGATAACCGATGAGCGCACGCAAGGGAATCCACGCGGGCATTTCTTTCTCCAGCGGGACGCCGGGCATTCCCCACGGATGAAGGAAGTGCTCAACCCCATAAAAGATCGCGCTGATTCCGAGCACAATACGGCCAACGGTGATGAGCGTGCTCTTCGCTCGAGGCTGCCATCCATCTGTGGCACTCGCTGAGAATAACCATCCACCCGAACCGAACGACAACTCGCGTAAGAGAAGCGCCCAGCCGAACCGGTCGTGCGGCTTTTGGATCACGCCGGGAATATCCATCATCGCTACAAACGAAAACATCATGATTCCGAAGAACAGACCTGACCAGCGAATCTGAATTTTCGTGGCAATGCTCAACGACGCCGCGATCAATGCAAAGCCGACGAGATAAGTCCAGAACAAGGGCCACGGCATAAACGAGGGCACAGCCTGCGAGATACCCTGGGCTGCCGAGAGATGTTCGGCGCCGAAGATTGCCAGTGGCATCGCGAAGAGCATGTAGCCCAGCGCGACCGCTTTGTCGAGGCCGCGAGCCTGGGCGACGTCGTTTCGTGCGGCGACTGCGGCGATCACAAACAACACGGCGCCGGCGGCGCACGTCGAGAAGGCCGTGCGTGAGAGTTCGAAAAAGATAGCGAGAGTGGTTAGGTGCATGGATAATCCCGAATCGGTCCAGTTCTCTCGAGTTTTAAAAGCGAAAGGTAAATTCAGCAGCGTCTCACGCGATAGTCGTGACCGGGGGCCCGTAGTGTAATGGCGGCATAACTGCCTGAAGGTGCGGGTTCGAATCCCGTCAGGTCCATTCCCCGGTTCGGTAGGGGAATCTGAAGAGGGGCCTTTGACGGGCGGGCTCCTCAAGTAATCTTGACTTCAAGAGAGCGCCTTTCCATAATCACAATGAAGCTTGACGGGCAGATGTGCTGACCCCGAGTGCGAGTCGAAGATGCGCTCGGGGTTTCGTTTTTCAACTTACTTCCCGCCCTGCTTCTTCTCCACCTTGGCCCACGTATCTTTCAGCGCGACGGTTCGATTGAACACTGGTTTCCCCGGCTTCGAGTCTGGATCAACTGCGAAGTATCCCAGGCGCTCGAACTGATAACGCGATCCGGCAGCTGCATGCGCCAGCGAAGGCTCCAGCTTTGCGTGCGCGATGACCGCCAGCGAGTTGGGATTTAAGTTCGCCGTAAAGTCCTGCCCTTCGGGCGCATCCATCGGATCTTCTTTGGTGAACAGCGTCTCGTACACCCGCACTTCAGCATCGACCGCGTGCTGCGCGGAGACCCAGTGAATCGTCGACTTCACCTTGCGTCCATCGGGCGCGTTGCCGCCGCGCGTCGCCGGATCGTAGGTGCAGTGCACCTCAACCACTTCGCCCTTGTCGTTCTTCACCACGCTCTGCGCCGTGATGAAGTAGCCGTAGCGCAAGCGCACTTCGCGTCCCGGCGAAAGCCGGAAGTATTTCGGCGGAGGCACCTCGCGAAAGTCGTCCTGCTCGATATAAAGCTCGCGAGAAAATGGAACCTTGCGCGTCCCTGCGCTTTCGTCCTCCGGATTGTTCACCGCGTCCATTTCTTCTAGTTGATTCTCCGGATAATTGTCGATAACCACTTTCAGTGGATTGAGCACAGCCATTACGCGCGGCGCGCGTTTGTTCAGATCTTCGCGCACGAAGTGTTCGAGCATGGCCAGCTCGACGATTCCGTTGGTGCGCGAGACGCCGACTGCTGCGACGAAATTCCGAATTGCTTCCGGCGTGTAGCCGCGGCGGCGCAGTCCGCCGAGCGTGGGCATGCGCGGATCGTCCCATCCGCGAACGGTTCCTTCTTGCACCATGCGCCGCAGGAGTCGCTTCGACATTACCGTGTAAGTCAGGCTCAGGCGGTCGAACTCGATTTGCTGCGAAGGAAAAATTCCCAGCTGCTGAATGAACCAGTTGTAGAGCGGCTGATGATCGGCGAATTCGAGCGAGCACATGGAGTGCGTGATTTTTTCCAGCGAGTCTGACTGCCCATGCGCGTAGTCGTACATCGGGTAGATTGGCCACTTGTTGCCGGTGCGGTGATGCTCGGCGTGCAGAATGCGGTACATGACCGGGTCGCGCATGTTCAGATTCGGCGACGACATGTCGATCTTGGCGCGCAGCACACGCGAACCGTCGGGGAATTCGCCGGCGCGCATGCGCTCAAACAAGCTCAGATTTTCTTCGACGCTGCGGTTGCGGTATGGGCTGTCTTTCCCCGGCTCGGTCAGCGTGCCGCGATGCTTGCGGATTTCTTCCGCGGATAAATCGTCCACATACGCTTTGCCATCTTTGATCAGCTTGATCGCCCACTGGTAGAGCTGGTCGAAATAATCTGAGGCGTAGTAAAGGCCATCCCAATGAAAGCCGAGCCACTTTACGTCTTCCATGATGGCGTCGACGTACTCCACATCTTCTTTTTCGGGATTGGTGTCGTCGAAGCGGAGATTCGTGTGTCCGCTGAATTCGTCGGCAAGGCCGAAGTCGAGGCAGATGGCCTTGGCGTGGCCGATGTGCAGGTAGCCGTTGGGCTCAGGAGGGAAGCGCGTCTGCACGCGGCCGTTGTACTTGTTGGTCTTGAGGTCTTCAGTGAAGCGTTCGCGGATAAAGTTGGACGGGCGTGATTCTGGGAGCGGGCTGGCTCCGGGCGCGTCGCCAGGGGTCGATGAATTCATGCATCGATCTTATCGCAACTGATTTTCTGTAAGGATCTACGGCGCGCGAGCGTGGGTGCGTGCTGGCTTTTCGCAACTAGTTGTGCACGTGCGGGCTCTGCGCCGGATTATGGCGTGGGCCCGGCGGCTCCTTCACAACCTTCACTTCAAAACTGACCGGCAAAGTCTTCGGCGGGAAGCACTGCGCGTTGTCGCAGGCCTGGTAGCGCAACACGCCGTGCATCACATATTTCCCCGGCACGACAGCGTGCAGCGGGTGCACGGCCACCGCCACGGTGAAGTCACCGGTGTAGACGCTCAGCGTCTCGTCCGGAGAGAAAGGAAAAGTCAGGTCCTGGCCGGCAGGGTAGTCGATCTTGCCCAGAATGATGTCGGTGGGAAGGTCCATCTTCAGAGCGGTCGGAATCAGATATTCGGTCTTCGGCGTGTTCGAGTTGATGTGGAATCCATTGCCGATGCGAAAGTTCAGCTTGACCACCGTCTGCGCCGCGCGCGGCGCCGTGACCAGAGGTACGGGAGCCATCGACACCGAAGGAGTTTTCCCCGCTGGCACCGGTTGCAGCGGCGGATCGGACTGGGCCGCGGCCGCGCCCGCCAGCAGTGCCAGGCAAAAAAGCAGATTCAATCGTCGCAATATCATCGCGAATAAATGGTAGAGCGTTCGACGCTCTTTTTGCTATTGCCACTTCTGAGACTGCGTCACTTCTGAGCTTGCGAGGCCGAAGCCATGTCAGCCGCGTTCGTAACGGGCTGCGCATCGAGCGTCTTCTTGATCGCGTCTTCCACCTCGCCCTTGCCGCGCAGCCCGATGAACTTGTCCATGATCTTCCCGTCGCGGCTGATAAAGAAACTCTCGGGCAGCGCGGGCACCCCGCCGTACGCCTCGCCGACGGCCTCTTTTCCAATCAGTACGGGATAATTCACGCCCATGTCCTTAGCAAACTTGGCGATGTCCTCTTTCGAGGAGTCGTCCATAGCCACGCCGACGATCTGAAACCCTTGCGGGCCGTATTCTTTTTGCAGTTCCACAAACCACGGCATCTCAATCTTGCACGGACCGCACCACGTAGCCCAGAAATTCAGCAGCACGGCCTTGCCGCGAAAATCCGAAAGGCGCATGTCTTTTCCGTCGAGCGACTGCAGCGTGAAATCGGGAGCGGGCGAAGATTTGACGGTGCTCGATCTGTGCGTCGGGCCCGCGCGGCGGGCCATGTGAAAACCGAAATAGAGCATCAGCGCAGCAACGACAGCGGCGACAAACAGCGACATGGGGCTGCGGCCGCGCTCCACCGGCGGCGGTAAAACGGGCGTGCCGCCATTTACATTGCCCGCTTCTGGCTGCGGTCGCGGAGTCTGATCTTCTGGTTCGATTGACATAAGAATGGAATGACACCTCACTACAAAGCAAAACGGTTCAAAAACGACAGCCAGCTTGAGATCAAAGTGAAGCGCCCAATTACCAGCAGCACGCCGAGCGCGATCATCAATCCTCCGCTCGCTACTTCGAGCGCATGCATGTGAGAGCGGAAACGGCTGTAAAACTTGAGGAAACGCTCCATCAGAAGCGACGTCAGCAAAAACGGCACCGCTAACCCGAGCGAATAAACGGCCAGCAGCAATATGCCTTTCACCAGCGTATCTTCTTGGCTGGCGAAGCCGAGGATGAGCGTGAGAATCGGCCCGAGGCACGGAGTCCAGCCGAAGGCGAAGGCAAAGCCGATTACGAATGCGCCGATCATCGTGCTGTTGCCCTTCACGTTGTGCAGGCGCGTATCCTGCAGCAGCCACTTGATCTGAAAAATCCCGGTCAGGTGCAGGCCGAAAATAATGACCACTACTCCGGCCACAATCGAGAGCGTGTGCTTATATTGCGCCGCCAATTGCCCGATCTCCGTCGAGACCGCGCCCAGCGTGATGAACACGACGCTGAAGCCCAGGATGAATCCGATGGAATTCAGCATCACGCGCCGCATCAACTGGCCTTGAGCCGCCTTCAATTCTTCTACGCCGGCGCCGGAAATCATCGAGACATATCCCGGCACAAGTGGCAGCACGCAAGGAGACAGAAACGAAATCAGACCCGCGACAAAAGCGGCAATCGGCAGTGGAAGGCTGGTCATTCGTTATTTATTGTACCCGCACAACATTGACCATGGAGCCCGGGCCACGCTCGTCCGGAGTCGAAGCGCCGCAAATCTCGGGTTACGAGGCCGCTTTCAAGCCCACGCCACGTCCGCCCACGGGTCTTCTCGAATCAGACGCTCAATCTGACGTTGGCGTAGGGGCCTCTAGCATCTTTTTGAAAACGCCCGTCGGCACCAGCGCATAAAGCACAGCCCGGTTGCCTTCCTGGCGCACCTGCAGGCTGTCAAATAGTGCCTTCAGGTCGGCATCCGACGCCGATGACCCCACCGACGACTCGGCGCTATGAAACATTGAGAGATAAACGGTCAATTTGTCGGTAATCGCACGCGCAGATTCGGCATCGCCGGCCCAGGCCTCGGCGCGCAGGTGCAGCGCTCCGGTCCGCAGCGGAAGATGCAGCGGGTTATAGCTGGCGGAAATCACGACGTCGGCGGGCTTGGACATGAAGTCGTTCCAGCCTCCAAACTCGGGCGATCCAGGATCCACGTGGACAACCGCCCAAACCGGACTGGCCAGCTGCACATTCTTGTAATAGCGCCGCAACAGCGCCGGTCCACCGAACGGTGAAGCCAGTTTCCGCGAGCGATCCACGATTCCGCGAATCACCGCCGGATCATCGTGATTCGACGCAGCCACCGCATCCACGCTCAGCATCGCTACGCGGAATGTCCGCCCCTGGATCGGAATGGAAAAAATGTCGACCGAGTTGTAGTTCTCGACTGACTGCGCGGTATGCCTGAGGTAGCCGGCCAGCTTCGCGCTATCGAACTTGCCCACGAACACTTCAGAAAACCGCGGCTCCGGGGCATTCCCGCCCGTACCACCTCCCGGCCACTTCACCGGATAGTGAACCGCAAAAGCAACCGTCTCCAAATCGCGCTCGAATTCGAAGCCGGTTTCCTGGATGAACTTTTCGTACTCGGGATCGTGCGAAACGGCCGGCAAGGGGTTCGAGCTTACCCTGCGAACCCAGCTGAAGTTGGCGTAAACAAATGCATCTGCGCCGGGAAGCAGGCGCGCGGGCTCGGGCGGAGCGTGCTTGCGGAGTTGGACAACGAACGTGATCGCCGCAGCAAGGCTGACGACCACCAGAGCGATGGGGAAGGTGCGTCTAATTCGCATGTAATGCGACTAGGAGATGATAGCACCCTCAGCTAGGGAGGACGGACGCATTGTTCCGCCCGGAGTGGCAGGATATTGAGGGTCAAAGGGTCGCGGCGCTCCCTCCCCGGACGAGGCGTCCGGGGCTCCATCGCTTTATTCGTGCCTGAGTGCCGCCATGGGATCGATTTGGCTTGCTCTTCTAGCGGGCAGACTGCCGGCCAGCAGCGCCGCGGCGGCCAGAATTGTGACGGCGAAGATCAGCGCCCACGGATCGTTCGGTTGCATGCCGAATAATAGAGAGCCGACGAATTTCGACGTGCCCAGAGCGATCGGCACGCTGATCACCAGCCCCACCACGGCCATTGCGATCACCTGGCGCAGCACCATCCAAAGGATAGGTCCGCGTTGCGCGCCCAGCGCCATGCGAATGCCGATCTCACCCGTGCGCCGGGCGACGGTGTACGAAATCGTTCCGTATAAGCCGACGCATGCGATCGCCAGCGCAAGAATGGCCAAGGCCGAGCACAGTTCCGCTAGGAGTTTCTCGTTATGCATGGCGTTCTGGATCTCGCCAGCTTGCGTTCTTACATGGGTTACGGGCACGCGTGCGTCTGCCTGATGGACGACATCGCGAATCGAGTTGACCAGGCCCAGTGGATCTCCCGCCGTGCGCAGGGCATACATCATCTCGTCGGGCGGTGGAAAACCCTGGTTATAGGTGATGTAGACCACCGGCAAGGTCTCGCGCTTCAGGTTGCCGTAGCGGGCGTTTTTCGCGATGCCTACGATCTCCATGTCGCGGTCAAGCTTCTTTTCCTGGCCGTCATCCCACAACATCAGGTGTTGCCCCACGGGATCGCGGCCGGGAAAATTGAGGCGCGCGAATTCTTCGCTGACGACTGCAACCTTCTGCGAGTTGGGCACGTCGTGTTCATTGATGTCGCGCCCCTCGAGAATCGGCACCTGCATCGTGGTTAGAAAATTCGGCCCGACCTGCAGGTAGCGGTTCTCCGGATTCGGCTTTGCGCCCACCGTGCTGATCGGCATGCTGTCTTCGCCGCCAATCAGTGAACCGCGGGCGATGCCGGCGCTATGCACGCCTGGAAGCGCTGCCACCTGGTCGAGAATGTTGGCGTAAAACTGGGAGATCGCCGGCTCTTTGTATCCCACTTTGGTCGCGTCGATGCTGAACAGCAGCAGGTTCTCACGATTGAAACCGAGATTGACCGATTGCAGATTATTCAGCGTGCGAACGAAGAGGCCGGCGGCTACCAGCATGAGCAACGTGGTTGCGATCTGCCCGACTACGAGAATCTGGCTAACGCTGACGCGCCAGCCTGAAGGTTTGGCATGCGGCTGGCTGGTTTGGGTTTCTTTCAGTGCCGACACAATATCCATCCGCGTGGATTGAAGCGCCGGGATCAATCCGAAGAACAGGCCTGTGAGCAAAGAGAGTCCCGCCGCCAGTGCCAGCACGTGCCAGTTCAGTTGCGGATGAAGCAGTTCAGAACTTCCATGCAGGAGCGCCGTCAGCAGCCGGATTCCCCAAAAGCCCAACAACATCCCCAACGCGCCACCGGCCGCGCCGAGCAGGATGCTCTCGGTGAGTAATTGCCGAATCACTCGCGTGCGGCTTGCGCCTTCGCTCAGCCGCACGGCAATTTCGCGCCGCCGCGAAGCAGCGCGGGCCAGCAGCAGGTTCGCGACGTTCGAGCAGGCGATCACCAGAATCAGCGCGACGAGGGTCATGAGAAGAAATAAAGGTTTGGAATACTCCCGCCGCAGCGTATCTATCCCGCCTCTACCTTCGCGCAATATGACCTCGGGCAGGTCTTTGCGCTCGGCCTCGGACTTTGCCGTTCCGGCAACCCATTGATGAAATCTGGGAGCGAGTTGTGCCTGGGCCTGGGCGAGCGTAACTCCGGGCTTAAGGCGGGCCATCGCCTCCATCCAGTAATCGTTGCCGTTCAGATATTCGTCGTCGGTGAAGCCGTAGGGATCGCCCTTGCCGAGCAACACGATCGTGTGAATGGGGACATAAACATCCGGCACCTCGGAGGGATCGACGCCGAAAAACTCTGGTGGCGCCACTCCCGCGACGGTGAACGCCGTGTTATTGAGAGAGATCGTCTTTCCCACCGCACCCACGGGACCGTGAAAATGTTTTTGGCTGAAGGCGTAGCTGACTACAGCAACGGGATCGGCTCCGGTCTTGTCGTCGTCGGCGAGAATCGTGCGTCCGGCCACCGGGGCCACGCCCAATCCTTGGAAGTAATTTCCGGAGACAAGTTCTCCGCTCGCCGTTTCGGACTGCCCGTTGATCGACAAGTCCATGCTGTTGACTTCCCGCGCGCGCGCATAGGCGAACACGTCAGAGAAGACTGCGCCGGTGTCTTGAAAAACCGGCAATGCCGGGTAAGGGAAGATCGGGCTTATGGAGCCGTTCGGATCGTCATAAATGTTGCCGTGCATGCTGTGCACGACGTTGTCTCCGCGCCAGGATTTCATGTGCCAGTTGAGGACTACCAGCGACGAAGGGTCGGAAACCGGGAGGGAGCTCAGCAGAAGGGAGTCGAGGAAGCTGTAAATTGCGGTATTTGCGCCGATGCCGAGCGCCATCACCAGCAAGGCCACGCAAGTGAAGCTTGGAGATTTCATGAGCATGCGCGTGGCATAGCGCAAGTCGCGCCACAGGTCTTCGAGCCACGCGATGCGATTTGTCTCCCAGACGCGGTCGCGGATTGCTTCAGGATTGCCCAGTTTCACGTGGGCCTGGCGACGGGCTTCTTCCGGGCTCATGCCTCGGGCAATGTTGTCGTCGATTTCCTGCTGCAGGTGAGAATCGAGTTCCTGTGCCAGGTCGGAGTCTTCTTTGCGGCGGCTGAAGATTTGTGTGAGCTTCACGGGTTTTCCCTCTGTGTTCCTCTGTGTCCCCTGTGGTGAATGCCGTTGCCTTTCAGCTCTCGCCCATCACGCGTCCGATGGCCGAAACTAGCGAACGCCAGCGGTTTGTCTCCGCTGTGAGTTGCTTCTTTCCCGTTGTCGTCAGCTTGTAGAACTTCGCTTTTCTGTTGTTCTCGCTCACGCCCCAATAGGAGGACACCCATCCGCGATGCTCCAGCCGGTGCAGCGCGGGATAGAGCGAGCCTTGCTCTACTTCCAGCACGTTGTGCGAGGAGTGCTCGATCACGTGCGCGATGGTGTGGCCATGCGCCGGACCGGTGATCAGTGTTCGCAGGATCAGCATGTCGAGCGTGCCCTGCACCATGTCTCCGTTGGGTTGCCGGTTGTTCACCATAGTTAAGAAGTAAAAATCCTCTCCACTCGAACGTCTATGGGAACCCACTATACACCACTCGATGGTCTGGGGGAAGAGGGTCCCGCTGAAATTGCGGACGCCCTGCTCACGACGGAGCAGATTGGAGCTCGTCATCCTGAACGAGGCGTTCTTTGTAGCGTAAAGAACCTGTGCAACTCCCGGAGAGTGCATAGGTCCTTCGGCGCCAAAAAACGCGCCTCAGGATGACAAAGCTCACTTTGCGCGATGACCTGGCAGCACGCCTAAGATGCGTTCTAGACGCCAAACTTGCGGTGTTTCAGCCCTCAATGCTTGCCACTGCCGGGGAGGATGAATGCGTCCGCCCCTCGACGAGTTGTGAGCGACCAAGGACCTGATATCATTTGCCTCTTTTGGCCGTCCAAAAACTTATGTCGAACACCGCTGTATGGGCCGATATCCGCTACGCCTTTCGCATGATGCGGCGTACGCCGCTGTTCACTGCGACCGTCGTTCTTACCGTCGCCATTGCCATCGCCGCCAACTCGACCATCTTTACCGTGGTGAATGCGGTGATGATTCGCGCGCTGCCTTTTGGCGAGCCGAACCGCATCATGCAGGTCGCGGAGAAGAACGACAAACTGAACCTGCCGACGTTCGCGTCTTCTGTGCTGAATTTTCTTTCGTGGCGGGAGCAGACGAAATCATTCGAGCAACTGGCCGGCGTTGGCTACTCGACGTTCACTTTGATCGGCAGCGGAGAGCCGGAGCAACTCAGCGGAAACCGCATCAGCCCCGCGCTTGATTACGTCCTTGGAACGAAACCGCTCGCTGGGCGCGGCTTTACCGCCGACGAGGAAAAGCCCGGCGGCGCCGCCGTGTGCATGATTGGCGAGGGATTGTGGAAGCGGAGATTTGCCTCCGATCGCAATCTGGTCGGGCGCACGATTCAACTCGACGGCGCGCCGACAGCTGTGATCGGCATCGAGCCGGCTTCGACCAAGCTGATCACCGGTGGCGACATTTACGCGCCGCTCACGATTGATCCCAGTAAAGAACTGCGCCTGAACCACACGATTATTGTGTTTGGACGTTTGCGGCCCGGCGTGACACCGCAGCAGGCGCAGGCGGAGATGAATACGATTTCAACCCGCGTGGGCCAGCAATTTCCTGAGGTGCGTTACTGGGGCATTCATCTGATTAGTTTGTTTGACACATTTGTGACGCCCGATCTGAAGACTGGGCTGATTGTGCTGCTGGTCGCGGTTGCGTTTGTGCTGCTGATTGCCTGCGCGAACATTGCGAATCTTCTGCTGGCGCGCGCGGCCACGCGGCAGAAAGAAATGGCGGTGCGCACCGCTCTGGGCGCGACCCGGACTCGGCTGATTCGCCAACTCTTGGTTGAGAGCGTGGTGCTGGCTGGAATTGGCGGGGGACTTGGCTTGCTTGGTGCGGTCGGCGCCGTGCGGCTTCTGTTACGTTCCCTGCCGGCGGGCACTTTGCCCATTCCGGATGTCGGTGTCGACACGGCCGTTCTCTGGTTCGCCTTTGGGTTGACGATCGCGACCGGATTGCTTTTTGGACTCGCGCCCGCGTGGCGCATCGCCACCTCCAAGGCTAACGACACTCTTAAGGAAGCCGGACGGGGCGCGAGCGGCGGCATTCGCAGCTGGTTTCGCGACAGCCTGGCTGCGGGTGAAATAGCGCTGGCGGCGCTTCTCCTGATCGGAGCCGGATTGCTGATCCAGAGCCTCACCAACTTGCAGCGGGTGCGGCTCGGATTCGATTCGCAGGGGCTGATGACCTTTCAGCTGGCGCCGCCGGTCCCGCAATATCCGCTGGCCGACAAGGGCCCGGCGTTTTATCACGCGCTGGTGGATGAACTGGCTTCGATTCCAGGCGTTCGCGGGGCGGCGATTTGCAGCGGCATTCCTTTTGGCGCGGGGAATTACACGACGCATCCCATGATCACGACCGAGGCCTCGGTGCTGCCGCCGGGGACGGCTGTTCCGATCGATTGGCGCAGCATCAGTAACGGATATTTCGATGTGATGCATATTCCGCTGCTGCGCGGGCGGGCGTTCACCGATGCCGATACCAAGGCGTCGCAGCCGGTCATGATCGTCAGCCAGTCGACGGCGCAGAAATTCTTTGGCGATGCGGACCCGATCGGTCGAGCGCTGCGACCGAGCGCCAAGCCGGAGCTTTCTTTCACGATTGTTGGCGTGGTGGGCGATGTGCGCGACCAGGCGCTGAACCTGCAGACGCCGTCTCTTTATTACGCGATTCCGCAACGCGGGTCGTGGCCGCTGATGGATATTGTCGTTCGCGCGGATGGATCGCCCGAAGCGCTGATGCCTGCGATTCGCCAGCGGATCGCGCGGCTTGACGCGAGTCTGGCGCTGGCCAACGTCAATACGATGGACCAGTTGCTCTCGAACAGCGCGGCCCAGCCGCGGCTTAACACGACTCTGCTCAGCACGTTTGCGTTAGTTGCTTTGTTGATTGCTGCTATCGGTATTTACGGCGTGTTGGCTTACTCGGTGAACCAGCGCACGCGGGAAATTGGGCTGCGCATGGCATTGGGGGCTACGCCGGGTGGCGTTCTTAGGTTGATTGTCGGCGAAGGGATGAGAGTTGTGCTGATCGGGGTGGTGGTTGGTTTGGTTGGCGGACTGGCGTTGGGGCGGGCGGTTTCGAGTCTGGTGTTTGGCGTTCCGGTACACGATCCGGCGACGTTTAGCCTTGTGGCGGTGGTTCTGACGGCCATTGCCTTTGCTGCGTGCGTGATCCCGGCGCGGCGGGCGGCGCGCGTGGACCCCATGGTGGCGCTGAGGGACGAATAAGCGGCGAAGCTGCCTGGCCAGGATCGTGGGTAGTAAGGCCGGCAATCGGTTAACGGGGTTTTGTTGCGCCAAATCTTGGCCCTGTGGTACTTTATATAATTGTCCCGGACATCTGGAAGGGATCCGTGGGATAAGTTTGCGCGGAAGCGCGTCTTTCCCCAGTGTTTGCTGGCGTAGCTCAGTCGGTAGAGCATCTGATTTGTAATCAGAGGGTCGGGGGTTCGAATCCCTTCGCCAGCTCCAGAGTTGAGGCGGTTTGTAGGCGTGAGCGAAGCGGGAGCCTGCAGCCGAAATCCCGAGCAAAGCGAGGGAACTCAAGAGGTTATTCGGGCAGGCGGCGGGTCGGTTAGCGGCGCAACAGGTTTTTCCAAAACGCACTCCATTCGGAACTTTTCCGGCGAGTAGTCATTCTTCGCGGTGTTCTGTGCGAGACCTTGGTTTCCCTGTTTTGCGAAAGTCTTAAGCAGCGAGAAAGTTTGGCGTGTGCTGGAGTTTGTCTGCGGGTTTGGCGTGAGTGCGTTCCGGCAGCCCGCCAGCGGGGCCGGGAGCGCGAAGGCCCCAATCGCCCGAGAGTTTGCACAGGTGGGTGAGTGGTTAAAGCCAACAGACTGTAAATCTGTCCCTCCTAGCGAGGTACGAAGGTTCGAATCCTTCCCTGTGCACCAGTTGAGCCGTTCAGCGGGCGTGAGCCGAGCGATAGCTAAGGCGGGAGTCCGCTGGCGCAATCCCGAGCGTTTTTGGCGAGGGAGCTGAATGAATCGCCTTGCAGGAGCTTTGATCGCATACGCAGTGCTCGCGGCGCTGTCGTGGATGACGATCAGCGACACGAGAGTTCGAGCGGTGTCGCTGGCGGTTCTGGCGTTGTTCGCGATGAAGTCGATCCTGCGGCGGAATCAGGTGCTGCATCCGGACAAGGAAGGCGAGGGTGCAGAGAGCGGCGAGGCAAGATAGGGATTGGCTGACGCCGGACGCCCGAGGCCCGACGCCTAGTTTTTGAGCCGATGTAGCTCAGTTGGTAGAGCACTCCCTTGGTAAGGGAGAGGTCACCAGTTCAATCCTGGTCATCGGCTCCATGAGATTTGTGCAGGAGTTACGGTGCACGACGCCTGGCACATTCTGAAGTGGATTTATGCGGTGGTTCTTGGTGGCTATATCGTCGTGCAGATATTTGCGGCTCGGCGGTTAAAAGGGAACCTGAAGAAGCGCAGTAATGCGGTGTTGACTGCCATGGTTCTACTGATGGGCGCTTCGGAGGCTATTCGAGACATCTTCTTTTTTGAGAATCGAATGGCCAACCGGGCAGGGATGGTGTTTGTGGGCTTCGCGGCCCTGGTCGCGATCGTCGTTTTAGTTCGGGCGTTTGGCGAGAATCCGACTCTGTTCGATGAGGCGGAGAGCGACGAGGGAAGGATTCAGTCGCTGAAGTTGAGCTGAAGGCTGACAGCTGAGAGCTGACAGCTGCTTTCAAGGCGGGAGTAACTCAGTGGTAGAGTCACAGCCTTCCAAGCTGTTGGTCGCGGGTTCGATTCCCGTCTCCCGCTCCAGAGATTAAGGTTGGGCGGGCGAGGCGCCCGCCGCCACACAGGCAGAGTGATGGCTTTCGAGCAGGCGACGATCAAGGTTGAGAGGCAGCAGGAATTCAGCGCCCTGCAAGCCGCGGTGGAAGAGGCTTTCCGGCCGCAACAGGTGGAGAAGTTCCTGAAGCAGATGGATCGCAAAAGCGTCCGGATGCGGGACTTCGATGGAGTGCTGGCGAAGAAAGTTCTGGAAAGCGTAGGCAGCAGGGAGATTGACGCCGGGCAGTTGTATCAGGCTTTGAGTCTGTCGGACCAGGGGCAGATGCGGGAGTTTTATTTGTCGAAGCTGGAGACGGTGGAGCAGGCGCTGCGGCACAAGTTTAAGAAGCTTTATCAATACTACTGATTCGGTGGCCTTTGAAAAAAGCAGGTTCCTCACCGCCGCTTCACGCCGGTTTCGGAATGACATCGGATCCAAGAGAGAGTTTTTTAGCTAGAAGCTAAGAGCTAGGAGCAAAGAGAGCTGAGTTATGGCGAAAGAGAAATTTGATCGGACAAAGCCGCACTGCAACGTTGGGACGATCGGGCACATCGATCACGGCAAGACGACGTTGACGGCGGCGATCACGAAAGTTTTGTCGAAGCACAATCCGAACATTAAGTTCCGTTCGTTCGATTCGATCGACAACGCGCCGGAAGAGAAGGCGCGCGGTATCACCATCGCGACGGCGCACGTCGAGTACGAGACGGCGAACCGGCACTACGCGCACGTGGATTGCCCGGGCCACGCCGACTACATCAAGAACATGATCACGGGCGCGGCGCAGATGGATGGCGCGATTCTCGTGGTCGCGGCGACGGACGGTCCGATGCCGCAGACGCGCGAGCACGTGCTGCTCGCCCGCCAGGTCGGCGTGCCGTACATCGTTGTTGCGCTGAACAAGTGCGATGCGGTCGATGATCCCGAGTTGCTCGACCTGGTTGAGCTGGAAGTGCGCGAGTTGCTGAAGAGCTACAAGTTCCCCGGCGACGACGTGCCGGTGGTGCGGCTGTCGGCTCTCGGCGCTTTGAACGGCGAAGAGAAGTGGGAGAAGCAGATTGACGCGCTGATGGAAGCGGTGGACAAGTCGGTCCCGCAACCTGCGCGTGAGCTGGACAAGCCGTTCCTGATGCCGATCGAAGATATCTTTTCGATCTCCGGTCGTGGCACGGTGGTGACTGGAAGAATCGAGCGCGGAAAAGTGAAGGTCGGCGAAGAAGTAGAAATTGTCGGCTTCCGCGAGACGCGCAAGACGGTGGTCACGGGCGTCGAAATGTTCAAGAAGCAATTGGACGAAGGCATGGCAGGCGACAACGCCGGCCTGCTGCTGCGCGGCATCGGCAAAGAAGACGTGGAGCGCGGCATGGTGCTCGCGAAAACGGGATCGATTACGCCGCACACCAAGTTCAAGGCCGAGGTCTACATCCTGACCAAAGAAGAAGGTGGACGTCATACGCCGTTCTTCAAGGGATATCGTCCGCAGTTCTACCTCCGAACGACGGACGTGACGGGTGTAGCCGAGTTGCCAGCAGGCACGGAAATGGTGATGCCGGGTGACAACGTGAGCCTGGTGATCGAGCTAATCACGCCGGTCGCGATGGAGAAGGGCCTGCGCTTCGCCATCCGCGAAGGCGGCCACACCGTGGGAGCGGGAACCATCGCGGAGATTATTCAGTAGAGTCGCGAGTCCTGAGTCGCGAGTCGTGAGGAAAATCGGACTGCGAGTCAGGCGTTGCGGCTGATAGCAAGAGTGAAGCAGCCGCAAAGCGGCGAAAGAGTGCAGCCCACGGCGCAAGCCGTGGGTAAGCAGCAAAACAAGGAACCAAGTCCCGTAGGGACGACAGAAATAAAGTTGGGAGTTGAGCAATGCCCCGAGAAATTGTGACGTTACAATGCGGTGATTGCAAAGAGCGGAACTATTCGACCACGAAGAACCGCAAGACGACGACCGAGCGGCTGGAGTTCAAGAAATTCTGCCGCCGTTGCCGCAAGCACACCGCCCATAAAGAAGTGAAATAGTCGCGAGCCGTGAGTCCTGAGTCGCGAGGATTTCGCTCGCAGCTCGCGGCTCGGGTCTCAGGACTAAAAACAGGGGCGTAAGCTCAACGGTTAAACTGTCGGTCTCCAAAACCGAACTTGGGGGTTCGAATCCCTCCGCCCCTGCCAGAGTTTGAAGGGAACGGAAAGTCGGGAGTCAGAATGGCAGTCGAGACGAAGAAAATGGCGAACTCAATTGCGGCAGCGGGTGGCAGCTTCGGCGACCAGATCAAATCCTGGCCGGACCGCATCAAGTCCTTTTACAACGACGTGCGCACCGAGATGCGCAAGGTCACAGTGCCGTCTCGCAAAGAGGTGCAGGCCACGACCATCGTCGTGGTCATTACGGTCGCCATCTTTGCGGCGTATTTCTGGTTGATCGACCTCATCATTCAGCGCGGCGTGAGCTACATGTTCAATTACTTCAAGACGCACTGATCGGAAGAGCGAAGAAAGCTGGACAAGAAGCATCTATGGTGGACGAAGAAAAAAAAGACGTAGAAACAGGCGGAACGGGCGAGCCTCCGGCTAGCGGCGAAGGCGCTGCAGTAGCCGAAGCGCCCCGCAATCCGAACATGAAGTGGTACATCATTCACTCGTATTCCGGGTTTGAGCGCAAGGTAAAAGAGTCGCTCGAGTCGCGTGTGACGGCGTTCGGGCTGCAGGACAAGATCGGCAAAGTGCTGATCCCGACAGAGTCGGTCACCGAAGTCCGCGGCGGCAAGAAGTACACCTCCGAGCGCATGTTCTATCCCGGCTACGTGCTGGTGGAAATGGACATGGACGATCACGTCTGGCACGTGGTGAAGTCGACGCCACGTGTCACCGGTTTCGTCGGCACCGGGCAGCAACCCACGCCGCTATCAGACGAAGAAGTGCAGCACATCGTTTACAAAGTCGCCGACAGTCGCGAGAAGCCGAAACTCAAAGTCAAGTTCGAGAAGAACGAGTCGGTGCGTATTACCGAAGGGCCGTTCGCCAGCTTTACCGGTGTGGTCGACGAAGTGAACGAAGATCGCGAGACGCTGAAGGTCATGGTGACGATCTTCGGGCGGTCGACGCCAGTGGAGTTGGAGTTTAATCAGGTCGAAAAAGTTGCGTAGTTATGGGCAGTTTCAGCGCCAAATTGCGTGTGTGGAATCCCACCGCTCCTGAGAAGGTGGAAGAAATCGTTGCCATGGTGGATACGGGCGCTGCGTTTTCGTGGATTCATCGTGAGCGCCTGGAGCGGTTGGGAGCGGAGCACTTACGGCGCATCGGATTCCGCGCCATCGATGGTTCCATCGTCGAGCGCGATACGGTTGCTGTCTGGGTGGGAAGCAATGGCTTTAGGGCCCCGGATATTGTTGTGATGGCCGAGCCTAGTGACATGGAAATGATCGGCGTACACACGATTGAAGGTTTGGGGCTGGCCGCCGATCCGGTACAGAAAAAATTGATTCCAACGGTTATGCCTGCTCTCGCGGCAAAGGGATTGGATCAGGAAGCTAGCAGCTAAGAGCTAGAAGCTAGGAGCTAAAGAAGTGGCAAAGAAGATTACAGGTTACGTGAAACTCCAGATCGCGGCAGGCAAGGCGACTCCGGCGCCGCCGGTCGGTCCGGCCCTGGGCCAGGCGCAGATCAATATCATGGAGTTCTGCAAGCAGTTCAACGCCCGCACCAGCCAGAAAGAAATGGAAGGGCTGATCATCCCGGTCGTGATTTCGGTGTTCAACGACCGCTCGTTCACCTTCATCACCAAGACGCCTCCGGCGTCGGTGCTGCTGAAGCGCGCGGCGGGCATCGCCAAGGGATCGGGCACGCCGAACAAAGACAAAGTAGGCAAAGTTACGGCCAAGCAGGTGGAAGACATCGCCAAGCAGAAGATGCCCGACCTGAATGCGGCTTCGGTCGAGACCGCGATCAAGAGCGTGCGCGGCACGGCGCGATCGATGGGAATTGAAGTTGTTGGGTGATTGAGCGATCGCGTCATTGGGCGAGTGAAAATCGCCCGATCACTCAATCGCCAAATCGCTCAATTTATACGCGCACCACGGCGGATCGAATCATCGTTTCGCGGTGGGAGACAAGGAAAAGTGCATGTCGAAAAAAGAAGGAAAGAATATTGCCAAGGCGCACGCGGCAGTTGAGCCGCGGCCTTACGTGCTGCAGGATGCGGTTCCACTCTTGCAGAAAGTGAAATTCGCCAAATTCGACGAGACCGTCGAAGTCACGCTGCGGCTGGGAGTCGATCCCAAGCACGCGGACCAGATGGTTCGCGGCACCGTAGTTCTGCCGCACGGCCTCGGCAAGTCCAAGAAAGTTCTGGTCATCGCGACCGGTGACAAGATTAAAGAAGCGGAAGCGGCGGGTGCCGATTTTGCCGGCGGCGAAGAGATGGTCGAGAAGATTACCAAAGAGAACTGGACCGACTTCGACGCCCTGATCGCCACACCCGACACGATGAAATCCGTCGGACGCCTGGGAAAGATTCTCGGGCCTAAAGGCCTGATGCCGAATCCGAAAACTGGCACTGTGACTTTCGACGTGGGCAAGGCCGTCCAGGAAGTGAAGGCCGGTAAGGTCGAGTTCCGCACCGACAAGACGGCATTGGTGCATTGCCCGGTTGGCAAGATTTCGTTTACGCCCGATAAATTGATCGAGAACGCGACCGTGCTGATCACCAGCGTGATCAAGGCCAAGCCTTCGGTCGCCAAGGGCAAATACATCAAGGGCTGCTACCTGAGTTCGACGATGGGTCCCGGGATTTCTCTCGACGTGACTCCAATCGAGGCGGCGGCGAAGGCGTAAGCAGCGGACGAGATTTCACCGAAAAGCAGGTTCCTCACCCGCGCTTTGCGCGTGTTCGGAATGACAAAGGAAAAAGATCATGGCGGTTACGAAAGCAAAGAAGACACAGCAGGTTGAAAAGCTCAGCAAGGATCTGAAAAACGTTTCGAACGTAGTCGTCGCGACGTACACCAAGATGACCGTGGCCCAGGATTTCGAGCTGCGCAAAGCATTACGCGGCGCGGGCGCGAAGTATCAGGTGGTCAAGAACACTCTGGCCGAGAAGGCCGCGAAGGGCACCAAGGTTGAGGGCGCGCTGAAGGACCTGGCGGGCGTCACTTCGATCGCATATACGACGGGCGATCCGGTCGCGATGGCCAAGGCGCTGACCAAGTACGCGAAAGACACGCCGGAGTTTACCTTCAAGATCGGCGTGGTCGAAGGCCGCGTCATCAACATCAAGGAAATTGAAGCGCTGGCGACGATGCCTTCGAAGGAAGAGCTGATGTCGAAGCTGCTGTTCCTGATCAACGCTCCGGCGCAGCGTCTGGCGACCGTGATGAGCCAGGTTGGGCGCAACCTGGCGGTCGTGGTCGACCAGGGCGTGCAGAACAAGAAGTTCAAGGAAGCATAGCTTTTGTGGGGACAGCCGCCCTCGGCTGTCCGGTCGAGCGACCAGCGCGGGCGGGGGCGCCCGCGCCACATGAACAAGTTTGGCTGTCTGCAAGTCATGGGTTGCGCGGTTCTTTCTCAAGCGTTGTCTGGCGGGAGAGAAATGAATCCGGTCGCACTGGAAACCTGATTTGTGGATGGCGAAAGAACGAAACATATCAACTTGGAGAACTAACATGGCGGATCTGCAGCAGATTGAAGACTCGATCGTAGGCCTGTCGCTTCTGGAAGCGGCGGAGCTGGTCAAGAAGCTGGAAGCGCGGCTGGGCGTATCGGCGGCGGCAGCGGCTCCCGTGATGGTAGCGGGTGGCGGTGCGGCGGCGGGTGGCGCGGCGGCTCCGGCGGAAGAAAAGACCGAATTCACCGTGGTGCTGAAGGAAGTCGGCGCCAATAAGATCAATGTCATCAAGGCCGTACGGGAGGTCACGAGCCTGGGACTGAAAGAAGCCAAGGAATTGGTTGACGGGGCGCCCAAGAACGTGAAAGAGGGCGTTTCGAAGGATGAGGCCGAGACCATCAAGAAGAAGTTCACCGAGGCTGGGGCGACAGTCGAGGTGAAGTAAGCGTTTTTGTGGAGCGGGCGTCGTCGCCCGCGATACAAGTCCCGAAACTGCACTGGAATCAGTGCAAAATCGTTTTTAGCGTACGTTCCTACTTGTGAAGCTTGGGCGGCGATGTTAGCATCTATATAACGTCGCTTCCCATGCATCACTTGTGTGCGGGCAGTAGGGCTCGCATGGGAAGTTTAGGCAGGCTGCTCCGCGGGCAGGCGGGGCGGAAACAGGCCGACGAACTGGCGCGAAAGAATTCAAATCAGATTTGGCGAAACGCCTCGGTTGGCGTCTGTGGGAACGACTGTCCCTGCAGGCGCCTAGCTGTCTTTTCCGTTTCAGGTGACAGCTTTGATGTGCATCAGTGTGATGTACCCCAAGTTGAAGTACCCAGGTTTTGACTACGTTGATGTGAGCAGTTCCGGTTCTGCACGGTAGATCCCGCGGCGCGACAATGCGCCCCACATTCCGCGGTTTGAGCGCCGCCTTCGGCTGCGCGTGAGATTGGGAGTTTCTTGACGATGAAAAATGCCTTCCGTAAACGCTTTGATTTTTCCAAAATTCCGGCCACTATCCAGATTCCGAACCTGATCGAAGTTCAGAAGCGTTCGTACGACCGCTTCCTGCAAATGGACAAACTGCCCAGCGAGCGCGAAGATGGCGGCTTGCAGGCGGTGTTTCAGTCGGTGTTTCCGATCACCGATTTCCGCAACGTATCACAACTGGAGTTTGTCGATTACGCCATCGGTAACTGGGAGTGCAAGTGTGGTCACCTGAAAGGGCTGCATCACCTCCGTACTACTTGTAAGAACTGCGGCTCGACCGTCATTACCGATCCGTTCCATCCCGGCGAAGTGCTGTGCAACAAGTGCGGCACCTACAACGCCAACACGCCCGACTTCTGCAACAAGTGCGGCGACCCGGTCGGCTTGCAGTTGAAATACGACGTGGCCGAATGCGAAGAGCGTGGCATGACTTACTCCGCGCCGCTCAAAGTCACGATGCGCCTGACCATCTTCGACAAGGACGCTGAGACCGGTAACCGCTCCATCCGCGACATCAAAGAGCAGGAAGTGTTCTTTGGCGACGTTCCGCTGATGACTCAGAACGGGACGTTTATTATTAACGGCACAGAACGAGTAATCGTCAGCCAGTTGCACCGTTCGCCCGGTGTCTTCTTCGAAACGGCCAACAACCGCACCTACTTCCTTGGAAAAATCATTCCTTACCGCGGTTCGTGGGTCGAATTCGAGTACGACCAGAAGAACGTGCTCTATGTCCGCATCGACCGCAAGCGCAAATTCCTGGGCACGATCTTCCTGCGCGCCCTCGGCCTGCGCTCCGGCGAGGACATTCTCAAGACGTTCTACACCACCGACCGCATCGCGGTGCGCGACAAGAAGCTTTACTGGACGCTCGATCCCGCGAGCGAGAAGCCGACGAACCTGCTCGGCATGAAGCTGGCGCACTCGATCAAGAACAAGTCTGGAGACGAGATCGCCCATTCCGGCCGCAAGATTAACGCCGCAATTCTGAAGGAAATTCAGAAGGCGAAGATCGGTGAGATCGAAGTCGACATCACCGATCTCGAAGGCGCGTGGACGGCCGGCGATGTGGTCGACACGACCACCGGCGAAGTGATGCTCGAAGCGAACTCCGAGCTGACTGCCGACAAAGTCTCGAAAATTCTCGATTCAGGTGTCGTCGAAATGTCGCTGTTCTTCCCCGAGCGCGACGACGTTGGCACGGTGATCAGCCAGACGCTGAAGCGCGATTCGGTGAAGACGCCGCAGGAAGCGCTGATTGAAATCTACCGCAAGCTGCGTCCCGGCGATCCGCCGACGCTCGACACGGCGACGGCGCTCTTCCACGGCATGTTCTTCGACCCGCGCAAGTATGACTTCTCGCGCGTGGGCCGGCTGAAATTCAACATCAAGCTGTTCGAGAACCAGGAAGCTACCTCGCTCGACAAGCGAACGCTCGATCCGGACGATTTCTACGCCACGATTTCGTACCTGCTCAAGCTGCGCAAGAACCTGGGCGCGGTCGACGACATCGACCACCTCGGCAACCGCCGCGTGCGCGCGGTCGGCGAGTTGATGGAGAACCAGTTCCGCATCGGCCTGGTCCGCATGGAGCGCGCGATCAAGGAAAAGATGAGCGTGTACCAGGAAATGTCGACGGCCATGCCGCACGACCTGGTCAATGCCAAGCCGGTAATGGCTGCGATTCGCGAATTCTTCGGATCGTCGCAGCTGTCGCAGTTCATGGATCAGACCAACCCGCTCTCCGAGATCACGCACAAGCGGCGTCTCTCGGCGCTTGGGCCGGGCGGCTTGTCGCGGGAGCGCGCCGGATTCGAAGTGCGCGACGTGCATCCGACGCACTACGGCCGCATCTGCCCGATCGAGACGCCGGAAGGTCCGAACATCGGCCTGATCTCGTCGCTGAGCTGCTACGCCCGCATCAACGATTATGGCTTCATCGAGTCACCCTACCGCAAGATCAAGGGCGGACGGGTGATCGACTATGTGACCATCGTCAATGTTGGCGACAGCGACCACAAAGTCGGCGATCACATGGAAAAGCATGAGATCGAGAAGATCAACAACGAGCTGAAAGAGAAGCGCAAGAAGCCGGCGACAGTCGAGCCATTCTCGTTCTATCTCTCGGCGTGGGAAGAAGACCGCCACACCATCGCACAGGCCAATGTGGAACTCGACGACAAAGGCAAGATCGTCGCCGAACTGGTCAACGCCCGCAAGGCCGGCAACTTCGTCTTCGTGAACCGCGATGAGGTCGACTATGTCGACGTCAGCCCGAAGCAATTGGTCTCGGTCGCCGCCTCGCTGGTGCCGTTCCTCGAGCACGACGACGCGAACCGCGCGCTGATGGGTGCGAACATGCAACGGCAGTCCGTGCCGCTGCTGCGCGCGCAGGCGCCGATCGTCGGCACCGGGATGGAGGGCGTGACCGCCCGCGACTCCGGCGCAGTGGTTCTCGCCCGCCGCAACGGAATCATCGACTCGGTCGACTCCGAGCGCATCATTGTGCGCGTGGAAGGGGAGCACCATCCGACGCAGCTGTCGCGTGAAGTGGGCAGCGACATCTACCAGCTCACGAAGTTCAAACGCTCGAACCAGAACACCTGCATCAACCAGAAGCCGGTCGTCAAAAAGGGCCAGCGCGTGCTGAAGGGCGAGATCATCGCCGACGGCCCGTGCACCGATCACGGCGAGCTGGCGCTGGGACGAAACGTCCTGGTCGCCTTCATGCCGTGGCGCGGCTACAACTTCGAAGACGCGATCCTCGTCTCCGAAAAAATGGTGAAAGAGGATTACTACACCTCGCTGCACATTGAGGAATTCGAAATTGAAGCACGCGACACCAAGCTCGGTCCGGAAGAAGTCACGCGCGACATTCCCAACGTCAGCGAGTCGATGCTGCGCAATCTGGACGAAGCGGGCGTGATCCGCATCGGTGCCACGGTGAAGCAGGGCGACATCCTGGTGGGCAAAGTTACGCCCAAGGGCGAAACCCAGCTCACGCCGGAAGAGAAACTGTTGCGCGCCATCTTCGGCGAAAAGGCCGGCGACGTGCGCGACGCTTCGCTCTACTGCCCGCCGGGCATCGAGGGCGTGATCGTCGACGTGAAGATCTTCTCGCGCAAAGGCCAGGAGAAGGACGAGCGCGCGAAGGCCATCGAAGCTACGCAGATTGCCAAGCTCGAAAAGAACCTTTCGGACGAAATCCGGATTCTTACCGACGAGCGCCTGAAGCGCCTGGAGAACATCCTCGGCGGCAAGGAAGTTCAGGCTGATCTGCACGACGAGCGCACCAACAAGCGTCTGCTGACCAAGGGAGCGATCTTAACCAGAGACGAGATTGAGCGCATCTCGACCCGCAACCTGAAGCGCATCAAGTATGCGGATAAAGATCCCCGGGTGAACGAGCAGATCGACGAGATCGAAGAGATGACGTCTCGCCAGATCGATGTGCTGAAGAAAATCGTCAACGAGAAGAAAGACAAGCTGACCAAGGGCGACGAACTGCCGCCAGGCGTGATCAAACTGGTCAAGGTCTATATCGCCATGAAGCGCAAGCTGAGCGTGGGCGACAAGATGGCCGGCCGCCACGGTAACAAGGGCGTGATCGCGCGCATTCTGCCGGAGGAGGATATGCCGTACCTCGAAGACGGAACGCCGGTCGAAATCGTCCTGAACCCCCTGGGCGTGCCTTCCCGTATGAACGTGGGACAGATTCTTGAAACCCACCTCGGATGGGCGGGTTTCCAGCTGGGCGAGAAGATCACGAACCTGCTGAAAGAAAACACGCGCACCGAGGCGATTCGCCGCGAGTTGAAGTCGCTGTTCAAAGACTCGCAGCTCTCCGACATCATCGCCGACATGAGCGACGAGGAGCTGGAATCGGTGGCGCCGACCCTGACCAAGGGCGTCTTCATGGGATCGCCGGTGTTCGACGGGTCCAAGGAAGTCGAGATCAAGGCGCTGCTCGAACACGCTGGACTGCCGACTTCGGGCAAGACGATGCTCCGCGACGGTATGACCGGAGATAAGTTCGAACAGCCGGTTACCGTGGGATACATCTACATGCTGAAGCTCTCGCACCTGGTGGACGACAAGATTCACGCGCGCTCCATCGGACCGTACTCGCTGATTACGCAACAGCCTCTGGGCGGCAAAGCGCAGTTCGGCGGACAGCGCTTCGGCGAAATGGAAGTGTGGGCGCTGGAAGCTTACGGCGCGGCGTTCATCCTGCAGGAGCTTTTGACGGCGAAGTCCGACGACGTATACGGCCGTACCAAGATTTATGAGGCCATCGTCAAGGGCGAAGCCGCCATGGAGCCCGGCGTGCCGGAATCGTTTAACGTGCTGATCCGGGAGCTGCAGTCGCTCTGCCTCGATGTGGAATTGATCAAGGCAGCCGAGAAAAAGCCAGCGGTCAGCGCAGCAGCGGATTGAGGAGATCGTCGTTGGTCGTTGGCCAATCGTCGTTGGCCAGCGACCGCGATTCAGAATTTTAGGAAAACGGGGCCTGTGTCTTTCGCTCTTGAAGCCACAGGCCAGAGATTGCGCTAGCGACTAACGACCAACGACTAGCGACCTTCAAGAGCCGCAATCGGCGGCGCAACAGCCGAGAAAAGCGGAGGAACACCTTGTTTCGTTCGAGCCCCTTTGAAATGGCAAATGTGATCGCGGACTTCGACGCCATTCGCATCAGCCTGGCCTCGCCGGAAAAAATCCGGAGCTGGTCGCATGGCGAAGTCACCAAGCCCGAGACCATCAACTACCGCACCTTCAAGCCGGAGCGGGACGGCTTGTTCTGCGCGCGCATCTTCGGTCCCGTCACCGACTGGGAGTGCTTGTGCGGCAAGTACAAGCGCATGAAGCACCGCGGCGTGATCTGCGACAAGTGCGGCGTGGAAGTCACGCTGTCGAAAGTTCGCCGTGAGCGCCTCGGCCACATCGAGCTGGCGTCGCCATGCTCGCACGTGTGGTTCTTCAAGGGATTGCCCAGCCGCATCGGGCACTTGCTTGATATCTCGCTGCGCGATCTCGAATCCGTTCTCTACTTCGAAGCGTACGTCGTGGTTGAACCCGGCGACGCCCCGGTGAAAGAGCGCGAGGTCATCAAAGACGAAGCGAAGTTCCGCGAACTCGATCAGCAATACCGCCCCGCCGGCTTCAAGGCCATGATGGGCGCAGAAGCGATCAAGGAACTGCTCAAGCGCGTCGACACCGACGGGCTCTCCACCGAACTGCGCGAGAAGATGAAGAACGAAAACTCGCTGCAGAAGCGGCTCAAGTACGCCAAACGGCTGAAAGTGGTCGAGGCCTTCCGCAAGAGCGGCAACAAGCCGCACTGGATGATCCTCGACGTGATCCCGGTCATTCCACCGGAGCTGCGTCCTCTCGTTCCACTCGATGGTGGCCGCTTCGCAACGTCGGATTTGAACGACCTCTACCGCCGCGTCATCAACCGCAACAACCGGTTGAAGAAGCTGATGGACCTGCACGCGCCCGAAGTCATCGTGCGCAACGAAAAGCGCATGCTGCAGGAAGCCGTCGACGCCCTGTTTGACAACGGACGCCGTGGTCGCGTGCTGCGCGGCGCCAACAACCGTCCGCTGAAGTCGCTGTCTGACACGCTCAAAGGCAAGCAGGGGCGCTTCCGCCAGAACCTGCTGGGCAAGCGCGTCGATTACTCCGGACGTTCGGTTATCGTGGTCGGCCCCGAACTCAAGCTGCACCAGTGCGGTCTGCCCAAGAAGATGGCGCTCGAGCTGTTCAAGCCGTTCATTTATCACCGGCTGGAGCAGACGGGCAACGTCACGACCATCAAGCAAGCGAAAGAAATGGTCGAGCAGCAGGAGCCGATTGTTTGGGACATCCTCGAAGAGGTCATTAAGGATCATCCGGTCCTGCTGAACCGCGCTCCAACGCTGCACCGCCTCGGCATTCAGGCGTTTGAGCCAGTGCTGGTGGAAGGCAAGGCCATCAAGATTCACCCACTGGTCTGCACGGCGTTCAACGCCGACTTCGACGGCGACCAGATGGCGGTTCACATTCCGCTGTCTCCGGAAGCGCAGGTCGAAGCCAGCGTGCTGATGCTGGCCTCGCACAACATTCTGTCGCCGGCCTCCGGCCAGCCGATCACCGTGCCGACGCAGGACATGGTTCTCGGTCTCTATTACCTGACCAAGGGCAAACCGGGAGCGAAGGGTGAAGGCCGGGCCTTCGCGAACATCGAAGAAGTATTGCTCGCGCTGGATGCCGGTGAAGTGGAAACGCTGACGCCGATCCGCTTGCGTTTCTCCGGGGAATTGATCGACCTGACCACCGCATACGACGATCAGGACATCATTCACACCGAGCCGGTCCAGGTGGAGCGCTCGTTCATCAACACCACCGTCGGCCGCGCCATCCTGAACGATCACCTTCCCGAGGGCATGCCGTATATCAATGGCCTGCTCAAGAAGAAGGGAATTGGCGCGCTGGTCAACTACGGCTACCTGCGCTTCGGACTCGAGACCACGGTCAAGATGCTCGACGAGGTGAAGTCGCTGGGCTTCCGCTTCGCGACTCGCGCTGGACTGTCGATCGGCATCGACGACATGGTCATCCCGGACAGCAAGAAGGTTCTGGTGAAAGACGCCGAGAAGCAGGTCGTGAACGTGCAGCAGCAGTATCTCGACGGCGCCATCACCAACGGCGAGCGCTACAACAAGGTCATCGAAATCTGGTCGGCGATCACGGAAAAAGTGGCCGACGAGATGTTCGGTGAAATGCAGCGGCGCGACAAGGAAGGTGAACTCAATCCGATTTATGTCATGGCCGACTCCGGCGCTCGCGGATCGAAACAGCAGATTCGCCAGCTCTCCGGCATGCGCGGATTGATGGCGAAGCCATCGGGCGAAATCATCGAGTCTCCGATCACGGCCAACTTCCGTGAAGGCCTGACAGTGCTCGAATACTTCGTCTCGACCCACGGCGCGCGCAAGGGATTGGCCGACACGGCGCTCAAGACCGCCGACTCCGGTTATCTCACGCGGCGTCTGGTCGACGTGGCGCAGGACGTGATCATCAGCGAGTACGACTGCGGCACGGTCGACGGCATCTACGTGCAGGGCATCGTGGAAGCCGGAGAAATCATCGAGCCGTTGCGCGACCGCATCGTGGGCCGCGTGTCTCTCGAGAAGATCAAAGACTATGACGGCAACGTCATCGTCGACATCAACAACGAAATCACCGAAGACCTCGCGGGCGCGATTCAGGCAGCCGGCATTGAGCGCGTGAAAATCCGCTCCGTGCTGACCTGCGAATCCAAGCGCGGCGTCTGCGTCATGTGCTACGGCCGCAACCTGGCTTCCGGACGCCTCGTCGAACTGGGCGAAGCCACCGGCGTCATCGCGGCGCAGTCGATCGGCGAACCCGGAACGCAGCTCACCATGCGTACCTTCCATATCGGCGGTACGGCATCGCGAGTCTCTGAGCAGTCGCGGCTCGATGCCAAGAACAACGGCAACGTGCGCTTCATCGGATTGCAGACCGTCAAGGCAAAGTCCGGCGATCTGGTGGTCATGAACCGGCAGGGTTCGATCGCAGTCGTGGATGAGAAGAACCGCGAGCGCGAGCGCTACTCGGTCGTATACGGCGCCAAGCTGAAGGTCAACGACGGCGATCCGGTCACGCTTGGCCAGATCATGGTCGAGTGGGATCCGTACACCTTCGCGATCCTGACAGAAATCGGCGGCACGGCGCAGTTCAAGGACCTACAGGAAGGCGTTACCCTCCACGAAGAGGTCGACGAAGTCACCGGCCTGTCGCGCCACGTGGTCGGCGATTCTCCGGACGAGAAGCGCCAGCCTGCGATCGTGATCAAGGGCGGCAAAAGCAGCAAGCGTTACCTGATGCCTTCGCGCTCGCACCTGATGGTGCAGGACGGTGACACGGTCAATCCGGGCGACGTGCTGGCAAAGATCCCGCGCGAAACCACCAAGACGAAAGACATCACCGGTGGTCTGCCGCGCGTGGTCGAACTGTTCGAAGCCCGCAAGCCGCACGAAACCGCGGTCATCAGCGAAATCGATGGCACGGTGAAGTTCGGCGAGGTTTCGAAAGGACAGCGCAAGGTGTACGTGGTCGCCGACAACGGCACCGAAAAGGAATACTCGGTTCCGCGCGGCGTTCACATCAACGTGCAGGAAGGCGAGCGCGTCAAGGCCGGCGAACCTTTGATGGATGGCCCGCTCAACCCGCACGACATCCTGGCGGTGCTCGGCGAAAAAGAGTTGCAGGCTTACCTGGTCAACGAAATCCAGGAAGTCTACCGGCTGCAGGGCGTCAACATCTCCGACAAGCACATCGAGGTGATTGTCCGGCAGATGATGCGCTGGGTGAAGGTCGAAGACGTGGGCGATACGCGATTCCTGCTCGAGGAACAACTCGACAAGTTCGCGTTCCGCGAAGAGAACGAGCGCGTGATCAAGGAAGGCGGCAAGCCGGCTACCGGACGCCCGCTGCTCCTCGGCATCACGAAAGCTTCGCTCTCGACGGACTCGTTCATCTCGGCGGCGTCGTTCCAGGAGACCACGCGCGTGCTTACCGAAGCCAGCATCAACGGCAAGGTCGATCACCTGCGCGGCCTGAAAGAGAACGTCATCGTCGGACGGCTCATCCCGGCCGGAACCGGCATGGAGTACTACCGCAATGTGCGCCTCTCGCCGGAGATGGAAGAAGCGGCGGCGAAGGTCCAGGCCGAAGTCTCGGCGGCATACGAAGAAGCCGAGCGCGCTCTCGAAATGATGCGCCACGAAGGCGAGACCGACGACCTGCCCGCGGAAATTCCCGCGGCCGAGTAACACTGATACAGCAATTTTCGGGGGCGATTCAAGGTCGCCCCCGAATTGCATTTACACATCTAACAAAACATGCACGCTTCCCCCCAGCGATTGCGCATTGAGGAACCTGCCCCACTTCCCTCTTTGCGCCAGATACCTCCCGGCCCTACTCTGGAAGAGCGCATGTTTCGCTTCCTTCGCCTACTACGAACCTCGCTGTGGCGGGCTTTCGTTCATGACGCCTTCGCTACGGCCAAAGCCGCGGCGTATTCCTCCATCTTCACGTTCTTCCCCGTTCTGCTGATCATCGGATCGGCGCTGGCCAGCTGGCGCAAGGGCGCGCCCTATCTGCGCGAGATCAGTTATGCACTTGGCAGCATCCTGCCTGCAGGCGGCAACACCGCGCTGAGCTATCTGAAGGGTGCGGCGCAGCATCCGGTCGGATTGGTCACCACCACGTCGGTCGTGACGCTGTGGACCGCCTCCGGCGTGATGATCTCCTGGATGGATGGCTTCCGCCGCTGCTACGAACTTCCCAAGACCTGGGGCTTGGTGAAAGAACGCATGATCGCCTTTCTGCTTGTGATCTTCGCGCTCATCCCGATGACATTCGCGACCATTCTCGTCGCGGTCGGCAGCAAGTTCGAGAGCCGGCTGCTGCCCTATCTCGATCCTGACTTCAGCCCCTACATTCTCCTGCTTTGGGGAGGAATCCGCTGGCTGATCGCGACTCTCACCAGCATCGCCGTGATTGCGCTGATCTACCACCACGCCGTGCCGCGTACCCAGCCCTGGCACAGCGTGATGCCCGGCGCCATGCTGGCGACCGTCCTGTGGTTTCTCACGACAGTCGGCTTCCGTGCCTACCTTCAGCACTTCGGCAACTTCGCTACGATCTACGGCTCGCTCGGGGTGGCCATGGCCTTGCTCGTGTGGATGTACATCATCTCGCTCGTCGTGTTAGTCGGCGCGGAATTCAACGCGCTGTTATTCCCGCGCGCCATGCTGGGGAAGGAATTGATAGCCGTCAACGGACCAAAGGCGTAAGTGGTGCAGGGACTGGGCGAGAATAACCATTTTCTGTCATGCTGAGCGTAGAACGAGATAGCGAATGCGAGTTCGTCCGAAGTCGAATCATCCCTGCCCGAAAAGTAGTGCTGGCAGTAGGGATTCCTCGCTTCGCTCGGAATGACATCAGACGCTTGATATAACTATCAGTGATAACCACTGAGGACTCCCTCTTGAAACCACGCGCCGATACGTCCGAGGAGAGCCCTATCCCACAGCGCGCCCGCCGCGCCAAAATCATCTGCACCATCGGCCCAGCCTCGAACTCCGAAGCCGCCATGCGCGATCTGCTGCGCCTCGGCATGGACGTCGCCCGCCTCAACTTCTCGCATGGCACTCATCCCGAACACGCCCACAACATCGTCCGGCTGCGCCACGCAGCCCAATATGAGGGACGCACCGTCTGCATCCTGCAAGACCTGCAAGGCCCGAAAATCCGTACCGGCCCACTCGAGCGCCACGAGCCGGTCATGCTGAAGAGCGGCTCGGTCGTGACCATCACGCCCGACGATGTTCCCGGCACCCAGACTCGCATCTCCACCACATTTCCTGATCTCGCCCGCGAACTCACCGCCGGCGCGCGCATTCTTCTCAGTGACGGCCTGATCGAATTGCGCGTGCGCGGGGTGCGCGCCAAAGATGTCCTCTGTGAGGTTCTAAACGGCGGCATGTTGGGCGAACACAAAGGCATCAACCTTCCCGGCGTCGCCCTCTCGATTCCCGCGCTCACAAAGAAAGACCGCAAAGATCTCGAATTCGGCCTCAAGCAGGGCGTCGATGCCGTTGCGATTTCGTTTGTCCGTACCGCCGCCGACGTAAGCATGGTCAAGCAGATTATCGCGTCGCACAAAAGAGAAGTTCCCGTCATCGCAAAGCTCGAAAAGCCGCAGGCTATCGATCATCTCGAGGAGATTCTGGAAGTCGCCGACGGAGTCATGGTCGCGCGCGGCGATCTCGGTGTGGAAGTGGCGCCGGAAAAAGTTCCAGTCATTCAGAAACACGTCATCCGCTGCGCTGCCGCGTGGCGCAAGCCGGTCATAACGGCCACGCAGATGCTCGAGTCGATGGTCGAAAACCCGCGCCCCACGCGGGCCGAGGCCAGCGACGTGGCCAACGCGATTTTCGACGGCACTGACGCGGTCATGCTCTCCGCCGAAACCGCCAGCGGCCAGTATCCCCGCGAGTCGGTGTCCATCATGTCGCGCATCGTCGTCGAAGCCGAATGCAACACCGGCGACTTCGAGTACACGCGCCGCCGCCGCGATCATCGAGGCCTGTCTGTGCCGGAGACCATCTGCGAATCGATCGCGCACGCCGCCGAAGACTTGCCCATGGGCGCGATCGCCATCTTCACCGAAACCGGCAACACCGTGCGTATGATTTCAAAATACCGCCCCAAGGCTCCGATTTACGCCTTCACCCACTCACCGTCCGTCGTCAATCGCATGAATCTCTACTGGGGAGTCCGCCCTGTGCGCTGCCATCAGGCACGCTCCGCGGAAGAGATGGTCTCGCTTGCAGAAAAAGATTTGCTCGGCCGCGGCGTGCTCAAGCCGCAGGATGTCTTGGGCGTCGTCGCCGGCACTCGCCAGTCCGCCGGTTCCACCAATCTCATGCGCCTGCACGTGGTCACCGAACAAGAGGCCGCCCGCATTGCGCACCCCAAGAAGCAGCGCAAGAAAAAGCTCTAGCGAACGTGGAGCCCCGGACGCATTCGTCCGGGGAGGGAGCGCAGCAACCCTCGCGGCCCTGTAGCTCTTTTCCGCTTTATGCGTGGACCAGTGCGTCCGCCCCTCCAAGTCCTTCCTCACGCTATAATCCCCGGTATGCCGCAAGAGATACTCTCGGTGGCAATCTGGGAACCGGTTCCCGGCAAAGAAGCCGCATCGCTCGCCACACTGCGCGAACTGTCATCGATCGTTGCCACCAAGGGCTACGGACGCGACCTGCTCTACCGCGACCCCGAATCGCACTACGTTTTCCTGCGCTACTGGAAGTCGGAAGAATCCCGCCGCGCCGCCCTCGAAGACTCCGACATGCTCCGCTGCTGGGCCCGCCTGGGAAATGAAATTCAGATCGTGAAGGTGTACGAAACCCTGGGAGAAGTACGGATGGACACATAAGAGCGATGAATGCAGCGGAGGCCGCCCATGGAGCAATCTGGCACGACTGTAGTTGCCCCTAGCAACAACCCAGCGCCCCAAAACCTAAGTGGATCTCATGGAGGTTGTCCCTCCTTGCGATCGTTTTGCTGTTCGGCTACTTCGCGTGGCAATGTGGCTCGGGAATGAGTGCGGGTGCGAGACTGTCTAATGATGCGGCACGGCATTGCCATGCTCAGCTCGACTCGCAAGCTTACGATGACATTGTGAACCAATCTGACACCGCGTTTCAAACCTCAGACAGTCGTGAAGAAATCATCAAATTCCTCAAAGGTGTTCACACCAAGCTTGGCGTGTCGCGTTCGTGTGACCGCGCGAACATTTTTGTAAATGCCAGTACGAGCGGTACCTTCATTAAGGTTACTTACAACAGCACATTTGAGCAGGGAAACGCTGTGGAAGTATTCACCTGGAAGAAAGCAGACGGCGGTGTAAAGTTGGTGCGTTACGATATCAATTCGAGAGTGTTCGTAACACGATGAGCCTGCAGCCGTATCAGGGTGACAACTGTGGAGCGGCGCGCATTTAGAATGAAGCCTTGCCCGAAGTCTCCATACGCGCCTTCGCCGATAACGCTGCCGAGCCCAAAGTCCGCGGCTACTTGCACATTCCTGAAACTCCCAACGGAAATGCTTTGATCCTGACCCACGGCGCCGGCTCGAACGCGCAAGCACCCTTGCTGGTCGCGCTGGCAGAGACTTTTTCCAAATCCGGATTTACTATCCTTCGCTGTGATCTCCCATATCGCCAAGCGCGATCCTACGGCCCGCCCGGCCCCGCCGACGCCGCCCGTGACCGCGCTGGATTGAAGAACGCAATTGCCGCTATCAAGAAAATTTTGGATGGGGACTACAGTCGGGACCAAACTTCGGGTGCCCCACCCTTGTCGCGCAGTCTGCGACAGGGTGGGGATTTTGACTCAAGACAGAGAAAGCTACGCATCTTCCTCTCCGGCCACTCCTACGGCGGACGCCAATGCAGCGTGCTCTGCGCCGAATTGAGCAAGCAAGAACCCGATCTGGTCGCAGGACTGCTGCTCCTGTCGTATCCGCTGCATCCGCCGCGCAAGCCGGAGCAGCAACGCACGCAACATCTGCCCGACCTGCGCACGCCAACGCTCTTCGTCAGCGGCACGCGCGATCCCTTCGGATCGATTGAAGAACTCGGGCGCGCAATCAAGATGATCCCCGCCAAGACGAAACTTGTAGCGATCGAAGGCGCAGGTCACGATCTAGGATTCCAGGGAAAAGGGAAGCAGGAGGCGCTGACGCAGCAGATATTCACAGATACCGTAGACTTCTTTGCATTGTCATCCTGAGCGAAGCGCATTTTTGCGGAGCGAAGGACCTATGCAACTCGGGGGGTGCAGCAACGCTTTCGACAACTCCATAGGTCCTTCGGCGCGCCCAAAACGCGCGCCTCAGGATGACAAGATGTGCCAATGTTCGAGCAGAAATTTCAGTTCACCCACCCCGACTTCCCGCCGCCATTCCCCTTGCGCGCATCGTCATCCGGAGGAATGTAGTTCCCATGCTCGTCAAAATGCACGTTGCGGTCGTGCTCGCGCATGTAGACTTCAAACTTCTTCGCCGCGCGCCGCCGCTTCCAGCGGTAATACGAGTTGCGTAGCCCATAATAGCGTTCGCTGAAGCCCACGTTGACCATCGCCGGTTTGGGCCCGCGCCGCACGTAGAGCCAACCGAAGAGCAATCCGCCGAGATGCGCGACATATGCGACGTTGCCGCCGCCGCCCATCGCGAGAGCCAGCGTTACCACAATCAGGATGCCGACGAAATACTTGGCCTTGATCAGGAATGGAAACGGAATCAGCATAATCTCCTGATCCGCAAAGAGAATTCCGAACGCAATGAGAATCGCGAATACTCCGCCCGAGGCGCCTAAAGTCGGTTGCAATGGATTGCCCAGAATGTGGGCGTAAGACAGCCCGACAGTCGTCAGCGCGGCGCCGACCACTCCGATGAAGTAGAGTTCAATAAACCGACGCGTGCCCCAGGCATTCTCAATCGCCGAGCCGAACATCCAAAGCCCAAGCATGTTCCCGAACCAATGCATGAAGCCGGCATGCAGAACGCTGTAGGTGACCAGCTGCCAGATGTATCCGTGGACAACGAGGGTCGGTGTCAGGGCAAAGTAATCGATGATCAACTCGACGCCAGCAACACGGGCGATGCCGAACAACTCGAGCAGCAGAAAAATCGCAGTATTAATCCCAATCAGCCACGTCACCGCCTTGGTAAACGGAGGCAGGCTCAACGTCATCGGTTCGCCGGTTCGCCGCACGCAATTCCTCGCTCGTCCAATTCTACTCGTTTACCTGGAACCGCATCACGCTATAGAGACCTCCGTGCGCACCCATTTCCATTCTGGCCACGGGCAACCTGGAAGAAGGCATTGCATCAGACTCCGGCAAGAGCGTAAATTTTGGCTTATCCACTCGGGAACACGGGCCCCGCAAGTAATGTAGCGATCTTTAACTCAGCGAGCTTTAACTCCTGAATCGTGAGGGCCGCAAAATGAGACCAGCATCCCTGCCTGCAAGCGTCGTTTTCTTTGTCGCTGTGCTATTGCTTGGAACCGGCGCCATCGCTCAAACGTCAGACAAAGTCTCCGAACGAGTCCAGGTTTCCGGCGGTTATTCCTATCTCGGCTACTCGGTGTATCAGCTTTATAGCGGCCCCTGGAAAAACTTTGCCTTCAATGGATGGCAGGCCTCTGGCGCGTTCACCTTGGCGCCTCACTTCGCTGCGGAAGCCGACTTTAGCGGCAACTACGGTAGTAACGGGGCTGGCTCGAATCACAACTCCCTAACATACATGGGCGGGCCACGCCTTTCGGGAGACTTGCACCGGCTCACACTCTACGGGCATGCACTCTTCGGCGCATTGCACTTCAACGGTAGTTATGATCCGGTGGCAACTTCGTTTGCCGCGGCTCTGGGCGGCGGAGCAGATTTCTGGATTACCCGCCACCTTGGCGCGCAGGCGGTTCAGATCGACGACATCATCAACCACAACTCTTCTGCGCTCGGGACAGATCAGGGTGGCCCCGGCCCGCGCAACCACCTGCGCATCTCGACGGGAATCACGCTCCGCTTCTGAGAGGTCGAATTACCGCTCCGGCGTCGGCACCACCGGCAAGCTGCGATGCCCTGCCTTATCGACAGCCTGCACCGCAAAAATCACGTTATCTTTCGAGAGCTTCAGTGTCGCGCGTGTCGCGCTACCGAAACCCTGCGCGTGCTCCCACTCTGGCGAACTCGTCTCGCGCCACACCACTTCGTATTCTGTCGCACCCGACGATGCTTCCCACGTCAGCGTCGAATCGTTTTCCAGGTCTTTCGTCAGCAAATGAACATTCCCGGGGGGAGCCGGAGCCGACGCCAGCGACGCTAGAGTCGCCGCGTTCAGGCGCGCCACATGCGATACATATTCGTAGTCAACAAACTTTGGCAGATCCCCATATTCCACGCCGTTTTCCTTGCGCACATTCTGATGCTGATGGTGAAAGTCCTCGCGAAATTCGGTGAAGCGCACCGCCGAAAATCCCTCCTGATTGAACGAATAATGATCTCCTCCGCGCAAGTAGCGATCGAGCCGGAAGATCAGCATCGGCTTCACGCCCGCGTCGTACGTTCGTCCCACATCGGCGATATAGCGAGCGAGTTCACGCGACCCGGAATCGCTCTCGCCGCCCAGCCCGCGAATTCGCCGGATCTCCTGCTCGGTCGCAGCCTGCGGCAGCCCCTCGGAAAACACCCGCACGACGGCATGGTTCTGCTCGTGGCTTTTATCGCCGCCGACGATATCGTTATTCAGTACGGCTTCCAGATTCCATCCCTGGCCTTTGACAAAGTTTGCAAAATGCTTGCTCCCGTTCAGCCCCTGTTCTTCTCCCGCAACCGTGAGAAAAACAATCGTTCCCGGAAACTTCATCTTGCTCAGAACTCGCGCGCACTCCAGGCTCACCGCGGTTCCGCTGCCATCATCGTTCGCGCCCGGAGCATCGCCATTCACGTCGAACGTGTCACTGTTGCGCGAATCGTAGTGACCAGTCACCAACACGATCTGTTTAGCGCGCGCCTCGTCAGTACCCTTCAGAACCGCATAAACATTGGTGATTTCCGTCGCCTTCGGAATCCTGTCCGTCGGCTCTTCCGTAAAACTATCGGTCTTCACCTCCAGGCAGCCGCCGCAATCTTTCGAATAGCGCTCAAATTCCGACTTGATCCACTCCCGCGCCGCTCCCACTCCGCGGCCCGCAGCAATCGCCTGCGCATCCTGCGCAGAAATCGTGAGCCGCGTTCCAAAGCCCACCAGTTTCTCGATATTCGCCTGAATCCGCTGCGCCGAAATCTGCTTCAGGGCCGCCGCAATCTGCGGACCCGCCTTCGCCTCCGGCTTGGTTGTTTGAGCGAAAACTGTAAAACAGGGCAACATCACTCCGGCCAGACTGGCAACAAACCAACGCATGAATCTCATCGGAAGCACCATGGTGAGGGACGATCGGGCAAATCTCGCGTTGAGGGAAAATTTCATTTATTCCCCCAAAACTCGCGCCCCCCGGCCCTGCCCCTTGACCAACTGCCGGGGAGAATCTAAATATTATCAGGAGGCTTCTACCAGGCGAGGAAGGGCTTATGATTCTCTGTCCCGAATGTGAAACCGATCTGGACGTCGAAGAAGAAGAGGTCGACGAAGGCGAGGTAATTTCGTGTCCCGAGTGCGGCACCGACTTTGAAGTGGTCACCACCAGTCCGCTCGAGTTGAAGGCCGTCGAAGAGGGATACGAGGAAGAAGAAGACGAGGAAGAGGAGGAAAGCGAAGACGGTGACTACTCCTGATTCAGGGCCGCGTTTCACCAGGCTGTCTTGGACCTGTTTTCTTTTGCTGGCGCTGCTCCTGCCAGCTTTCCACCCACAGCGGGCGCTCCAGGCCGCTCCCAAGGAAAAAGACAAAGACAAGCCCTACGCCCTCATTGTGGGCACGGTCTGGGGCCCGGACGATCGGCCCGTCTACGGCGTCAAGGTCAAGATTCGCCGCGCAAAAGACAAGAAGCCCAAGTGGGAGATGTATTCCGACCACAACGGCGAATTCGCCCAGCGCGTCCCACCCGGCGAAATGGACTACATCATCTGGGCCGACCTTAAAAGCTTCAAAACTTCCGACGGCAAGCCCATCCGCCTGGTCAAAGAAGTTACCGTCCACATCTATGGCGACGAACGCGAAGACACCGGATTGCATCTAACCCGGTAGGCGTTGGCGTTTGCGCGCCGTGAGACAATAGCCTCAGCCATGAGTCGGAATCCGCTCCTGATCAAGGTTGTTGCCGTTTTTTGTGCCATCCTTGCCGTCGCATCGATGGCCGCCGCCGCGCCGCCCGATAAGAAAGACAAGCCCGTCGGCCGGCTGCTCTTCGGCAAGGTCCTCGACGCTCAGGACAATCCTGTGCCCGACGCTGTCGTCTATCTCACTAATACCCGCAACCGCGCCGTCAAGACCTACATCGTCGGCAAAGACGGCACTTTCCGCTTTCCCGCCCTTTCCACCGCTGTCGACTTCGAGGTCTACGCCCAGTACAAGGGCAAGAAAAGTGACACCAAATCGGTCAGCCAGTTCGACGAGCGCTCCCAGGTGTACCTTGACCTGAAGGTCGACACCCGCTAAACAAGGGCGTTAGCAGTACTCTTAAACCCTTTTCAGAAGGCGTCATTCCGAAGACCCGCGCTTTCTCCAGCGGGTCGAGGAATCTCGCGTGGAGCGACTGCTAGCGACAGGGTCCGAATCCCGGGCCAAGGTAACGTTCCCAAGTACCTTCGATGCAACTTTGCCGGCCTTTCCGGGTTCAATATATGTAAGAAAGTTTGTAGGGGAGGACACCGTGAAGCCACATTTTTCTCGCAGCCACCAGCGCCCAGCCCGCGCCGTCTATGCGGCGCTCGTGTGTTTCATGCTTGTTTGCGCCGCCAGCATCGCCGCATTTTCGCAGGATAATGCAAACGCAAACCAAGGCGCCATGAGCCCTTATCAGGATGAAAAAGACGGCGTCAGCGCCGGCGGCAAGTGGATGGAATTTCAGTCGGAAGACAAAATGACCGCCGCGAAGAAAGTCCGTTTCGAACTTCTGGCCGACAACTATCTGAAAGAAGATCAGGATTTTAAGCCGCGCATCGAACTCTTCTGCTCCAATGGCAAGCTGACCTTTTCGGACTTCAATCCCGGTGCGCGTCTGGCTCCGCCGAACCGCCCTGGCTTCTGGGGACAGCCTCAGATGGGAGTCATGGTCCGCATCGACGACACGCACAGCTATCACGGCTGGAACTGGATTCGCGGCCGCGCCTTATCGATGGACAAAGGCACAACTCGTGGCATGATGGGTTCTCAGGTCTTCAAGATCGAAGTCGGAACCCGCGGGGGCCGGGAGATCGCCGAATTCTCGCCCGGCGGCTTGAACCTCGACCGCGTCCGCCAGGCCTGCGATCTGACCCCGAAAAAACCCAGCAAAGATTAGCAAGACGAGCCATGGAGGGACGGGCGCCTGGCCCGTCCCACGAAGCGAAGCGAGCGACCCCGAGCCGTACGCCCTCCCGAGCGCATTGGCTCTCCCAGACGCAACTCCGCTATTACTTGCCCCAAAACCCTCCTGCTGGCACTGTAAATTGACCCTTTTGGACAAGGGACCGCGTTTATGAATCGCCGCTCGTCTTCCCGTATTTCTTTGCTCTGTTTCTTAGCTCCGTTTTTGTCTGCTTTGCTGGCCACAAGCGCCCGTGGCGACGAGCCAGCCGCATCGCCGAACACCGCCGCCCTCTATCATCAGTTAAAAGCGTTTGCATTGGGATACCGCAGCGTTCGGGCGGAAAACCTGGTCTTGAAGAAGGACAGGGTCACGATTACGTTCCGCGACGGCCTGATCTATTTTCCCGCTCCTATTGCTGGCAAGGTGCGCGGTGCAGTGTTTCTGGGGGCGGGATCATTGCAGGCCCAACCGCCTCCGAACGAATTCGAGCGCGACAACGTTCGGCGGCTGCTGGGTGCCGATGAAGTTTCCGCAGACTTCAAGAGCGCGGTCTTACGCTTCACCGATGACACGTATTCGTCGCTTTTAGAAAGTACGAAGCAAGGGTCCGATCCTCCACCCGCCGCCAGCAAGCTGGCAGCCGAGCTCGACATGCACGTGTTAGAGGAGACGGGAGCCAATCTCTCCGCGCGGCAACTCGTATCCATCGTGAATGAGGAGTCGCCAGGATTCTTCTTCGCGGAGTTTGAAGGAGGCAAGAAGGGTCGATTCGCTTACATCTTGGACTACCAATTCAGGCTCCCTGTCGCCAATTTTGCGATTAACGCCGGCGAGCGTGGACTCATTTATGCTTTCGACAGAGATCTCTTCGCGCCCGAAGTTTGGATGGCCTTCTACTCCGAGCAGGACTATCAGAAAGGCATCGCTCAATATTCTGACACCGGCGATCTCGTTTCGATTCCGAGGTACAACATGGATGTGGACGTGACCGAGCCCAAAAAGATGTTAAAGCTCACTGTCACGATGCAGTGCAAGGCCCGAAGTGACCGTCTGATCGCGATTCCCATGGTTGTGGGCGAAGATCTCGATTATTACGAGGACCAGCGAAGAAAAAAACAGTTGCACGTCATCTCAGCGAATTTGCAGGGCGGGTCAGCGGTCGAGTGGTTCCAGGAGCCATGGGAGGGTGGGTTCACAGTTCTCCTTCCCGCACAAGTCCAGCAAGGAACGGAATTCACATTGGAAGTGGTGCTGTCGGGTGAGTTCATGTTCGAATCTCAGCTAGTGAGCGGAACATACTTTCCGCTGCGAACCACGACATGGTATCCGCGCCACGGTGCTCTCCAGCGCTCAGTTTACGATGTGCGCTTTCGTCACCGTAAGAATGACGTAGTCGCCAGCGTTGGCGTGGAAACGCGCGATGAAGCCATTCCCGGAGAAAAGGACCACAAGCTAACTGAGTTCCATCTCGACCAGCCTGTCGCCCTGACGTCTTTCAGCGTCGGGCCCTATGAGATCCACAAAGATGTTGCCAAGATGGCTGACGGCAGCTCTCTCCCAATTGAGTTTTACTCCATGCCCGGCTATCGCATGGCCATCAAAGAGGACTTCATTCTCGCCGAGCTGAACAACTGCATTCGCTATTTCAGCTCGCTATTCGGTCCCTACCCTTATCCGGTGTTTCGCGGCGCCTTTCATCCCTTCGGCTACGGGCAGGGCTTTCCGACCACGCTGATGATCCCGAACAGCGACCGCGCGGACATGGGAACGTACCAGTTCATCGCCCACGAAACCTCACACCAATGGTGGGGCGACGTCGTACTCTGGCGCTCGTATCGGGACCAGTGGCTCAGCGAAGGCTTCGCTGAGTATTCAGGATTGCTTTACACCCAGACTCGAGACCGCACTTCCTCTGAAAAAGATCTGATCCAGCGCGCGCGCGATGCGTTGAAGTTTCCGCCTCGAACGCCGACTGGGATTGGAAAAGGCCGGCTGGTCGATGTTGGCCCGCTCGTCATGGGGCATCGCTTGAGCACTCGCAACACTGGTGGTGCCTATCAGGCCTTGATCTACAGCAAAGGCGCCCTGGTGCTTCGCATGTTGCATTTTCTGTTTACCGACCCTCAGACCGGCGACGGCAAGCTGTTTTTCGACATGATGTCAGACTTCGTCCGCCAACACGCCAACGGTACCGCCTCTACCGACGAATTCTTCGCTGTAGCTAACGCGCATGTCGGCCAGACGGCCCTCGCTCGGAAATTTGGATATAAAGACCTCAACTGGTTTTATCGGCAGTGGGTGCTGCAGAGCTATTTGCCCTCGTATCACGCCAACTACGAAGTGGACGACCAGCCCGATGGAAGCGTGCTGTTGAAAGGTACGCTGGAGCAGGAAGGAATCCCGGATTCTGAAAAGTGGTTCATGCCCTTACCATTGACCATCACGATGGCGAAGGGAAATGTCGGAATCGCTACGGTCGCCGTGTTGGGCAAAGAATCACCGTTTACCATCAAACTTCCATCGCGGCCTCAAAAAATCGAGATCGATCCCGGTTTCTGGGTGCTCTCGGAGAAGACGTCGATCAGCGCGCGGCACTAATATCCTCACGAGGAAGCGATAGTAGGTCCCCTTGCGCTGAGTCCATCCATGGCCTGCCAGCGTTGTTTCGTCCGAGACCTACCACACCACCTTCTCTCCCAATTGGATGTGCCGCGAGCCTCCCGATCCGATCACCGGGTTCGCCGTGCCAACTCACCCCAGCAGCCGCGCCGCTTCTTTCGCGTAATAGGTCAGAATAATGCTCGCGCCCGCCCGCCGAATCGAAACCAGCGACTCCATCATCACGCGCTCGCGCTCGATCCAGCCATTGCGCGCCGCCGCCTCGATCATCGCGTATTCGCCCGAAACTTGGTACGCAGCCAGAGGCAGATCGAACCGCTCATGTGCCGCGCGGATCACATCCAGATACGGCATCGCCGGCTTCACCATGATCATGTCCGCGCCTTCTTCCGCGTCGGCCTCGATCTCTCGCATCGCCTCGCGGACGTTCGCTCCATCCATCTGATACGAGCGCCGGTCGCCGAACTGCGGCGCCGAATCCGCCGCCTCGCGAAACGGCCCATAAAATCCCGAAGCAAACTTCGCCGCATACGACAGAATCGGGGTACTGGTCAGTTCAGCCGCATCCAGCGCCTTGCGAATCGCCGCCACCCGCCCGTCCATCATGTCCGAAGGCGCAATAATATCGATGCCCGCCTTCGCCAGCGACACTGAAGTACGCGCCAGCAATTCGAGTGATTCATCATTCAAGATTTCGTAGCTCGACTGCTCCGCAAGCGCTGCGAACTCTTCGATCGCCTGCTCTTTTTTTCGGCTGCGAACCTTCACGACGCGCGGCGCCACGTTTCTGGCAGCTGCCCCGAGAGATTTATGAATTGGCGTTGCCTTCACAATCCCGCAATGTCCATGCGACATGTATTCGCACAAGCAGACGTCGCCCATGAGCAGCAATCCCGGAACCTCGCGTTTCAGCGCGCGCGCCGCCTGCTGCACAATCCCGTTCTCCGCCCACGCTCCCGTCGCGACTTCATCTTTCTTATCCGGCAGCCCAAACAAAATCACCGACGGCACGCCCGCCGTATACACGTCCTGCGCTTCCTTCACCGCCTCGTCCACCGACAGATTGAACACACCCGGCATCGAGCGCACTTCCTTGCGGACGCCCTCGCCCGGGCACACAAACATGGGATAAACGAACGCATCCGGCGTAAGCCGCGTCTCGGCAACCAAATTGCGCAGCGCCGCAGTTCGCCGCAGCCGCCGCAGGCGGGTAGTAGGAAATGCCATGGCAGATCACCAGAGGAGGGCGCGTTCACCCACGAGCCGTCCTGAGTCGATTCTAGATCATCCAGGTATCAGAGCGCTTAAACGAGCCTGTCCCGCCCTAGCCCCAACCCCTAGCCCCAACCCCTCGCCCCTCACCTCTTAACCCTGGCATCCCACCCCACGCCCGGTGACCAAAGTAACTGTATGTATTCCCCTCGTTCCTCGGAATCCCGAATTGATCCTCTTAGAATTAGAGCCGGATGAGTCTGTTTCAGCACCACCGCTGGTTTGCCGTACGCTGGTTCGCCGCAGCCGCCGGAATCTCTCTGGCGTTCGCTGCCGTGTCTCTTGTCGCGCACAAGAGTCCCGGACTCACCGCCTTCGCCGATCTCACCGGGTTGGCCCTGATGCTCGCCGCCGCCGCCGTCACACTCAGCAATACTTTCACTCGCCCCGCTCACGAGCGCAGCTTCTGGCTGCTCATGACGCTGGGCTTCGGCCTTTGGGCCTGCAACCAGATGGCCTGGAGCTACCGCGAAATCATCGCGCGCCAGCCCATCCCTGACCCTTATTTCTTCGACATCATCCTCTTCTTCCACTCCGTGCCGATGATCGCCGCCGCGGCCTGGCGTATCGACATCGCTAAAAAGCGTGGCCGCATCCAGCTCGCCGTTCTCAGTTTCCTCATGCTCCTCGGATGGTGGCTCTTCCTATACGCCTTCCTGGTCTTCCCTCATCAGTACGTCGCAATGAACGTGAACCTCTATAACACTTGCTACGACCGGCTCTACGGACTGGAGAATGCGCTGCTCCTGGCGGCGCTGGGCATCGCCACCTTCACCAGCATCGGCGGATGGCGACGCCTCTATCTGCATCTCTTTGGTGCCGGCGTCGTCTACGGCATTAACTCTCAGTTTCTCGATCGCGCCGCCGCGAACAATACTTATTACTCCGGCAGCCCTTATGACATCGCCCTGATTGCCACCGTCGCCTGGATCGCCGCCGCCATGATCTCGGCCCGCGACTGGAACCTCGAGACCGTCGAGTATCACCTCGATCCGCGCTGGAAAAAGATCGTCCCGCAACTCGCCATGCTCACCATCCTCTCGCTGCCGGTGCTTGGCCTGTGGACGCTCCTGGTTGATACGGCAGCTCCTGCCTCGCGCCACTTCCGCCTCCTCACCGTGCTGGCCGCGATGTTGCTGCTGGGCCTGTTCGTCTTCCTGCGCCAATATGCGCAGGACCAGGCGCTGATCGGCCTGCTCGAAGAATCCCGCCGCCGCTATGAGAGCCAGAAGCACCTGCAGTCTCAGCTCGTACAGAAAGAAAAGCTGGCTTCTCTCGGAACCCTGGTTGCCGGGGCCGCCCACGAAATCAATCACCCGCTCAACGCCGTCATGAGCTTCTCCGAGCAACTGTGGGCCCGCGAGCGCCTCACCGACGAGCAGCACTCCCTGTTGCGCAAAATCGTTAGCCAGGCCGGAAGGACGCGCGACCTCGTCACCGATTTGCTGAGTTTTGCCCAACAGGCGCCCGGCGAAAAAACGCTGGTCGATCTCTCCGTCCTGCTGAACCGCGCCAAGCAAATGCTCGAGGCGCGCCACGCCGCCGACAACATTTCCATCAAACTGGTCGTCGCGCCGGACTTCCCCCGCGTGCGGTGCAACGCCAACCAGCTCTTTCAGTCGTTCATTGAGATCATCGAAAACGCCATCGACGCCCTCGACCAGGCGGGCGGCGGAACGCTCGAGATCTCTGCTCAACGCCAGGGCAACGATGCCGTACTTCATTTTTCTGACACCGGCCCCGGCATCCGCGAGCCCCAGCGCGTTTTCGATCCCTTCTACACGACCAAGCCCGTGGGCAAAGGAACTGGCCTCGGCCTGAGCGCTGTCTACGGCGTCATCCAGGAGCACCACGGCCAAATTACCTGCCAGAACAAGCCCGAGGGCGGCGCGTTGTTTATAGTGAGATTTTCCGCCCTGCACGAAGGCGTTCAGGAAGGGGCAGCCCAGGCCGCCGTGGCCGCGCAAGCATAACCGCAGGGACTGAGCGCCCGTGGTGTCATGATCCACCGTCTGGTGTCTAAGCACTCCGTCGTCCACCAGATCCCTGGCGTCATCCCGAGCGGCCGTTCTTTAGGCGGAGCAAGGGATCTCCTCGCAAACGCACTCGGGGCGGGAACACGCCCATCCTGTAACATTGATCCCTAATGCCCTCGCTGCTCCACACCTCCGCCCGCGTGCTCGAGTTCGAGTCCCTCCGCGAACTCCTTCGCGGATACGCCTCGTCCCCGCTCGGTCAGCAACGAATTGCACATCTCGCTCCATCCACCGAGCACGCCTGGATCACGCAGCAGCAGACCCTAGCCACCGAGATCCGCGAATTTCGCCGCGTCGGAGGCCGCTTCGATTTCTTCGGCCTGATCGACGTCTCGCCGCTCGTAGAAAAATCCCGCATCGCCGGAGTCGCGCTCGAAACCACCGATATCCGCGACGTCGTCTTGGTCGTCGACCGCGCCGCCGAGTGGCGCGAGATTTCCCTCCACCCCCCCGCGGCCATGCGCTCCGACTGGCGCGAGGTCCACGCGCTCTCCACGCGCATCGTCGACTTCAAAGATTTTCTCGGCTTCTTCCGCAACAAGATTCAGCCCGACGGCACGCTCGAAGACAAGGCCTCGCCCGAGCTCGCGCGCATTCGCCGCGAAATTGAAAAACAGCGTCGCGCCATTCAGGAATCTCTCCGCGGATATCTTCGCCGCCTCGCCGAAGGCGGCGCCGTGCAAGACGAACTCATCTCCGTCCGCGGCGAGCGCTTCGTCATCCCCGTCAAGGTCGAGCAGAAACGCCGCGTTCAGGGCGTCGTTCACGGCGCCAGTTCCAGCGGACAAACCGTCTACGTCGAGCCCCTCGAAACCATCGAGCAGAACAACGAACTCGTCCGCCTGCTCGACGAGGAGCTAGCCGAAATTCACCGCATCCTCATCGAGATGACCGAGCGGATCGGAGCTCAATCGCAATCGATCCTCGCCGCCGCCGATGTCCTCGCCGAATTAGAACTCCAGTTCGCCAAAGCCCGCTTCGCCGAAGACTACAACTGCGTAGAAGTAAGCCTGTGTGGGGAAGGCCGCCTCGCCGCGAGCGCAGCGAGCACGCCAGCGGGCCAAGCCCGACTGCTTCTGCATAACGCTAGGCACCCGCTACTCGAAAGAAATCTCAAAGCCAAGAACGCCACCATCGTCCCCGTCACCGTCGAACTGGAAAATAACCGCCGCCAACTCATCATCACCGGCCCCAACACAGGAGGCAAAACCGTCACCCTAAAAACCGCAGGCCTGCTGGCGCTGATGGCGCAATCCGGCCTCCCGGTTCCCGCCGACCGCGCCGAACTTCCCGTCTTCGATGCCGTTCTCGCCGACATCGGCGACTACCAGTCGATCGAGCAGAATCTCTCCACCTTCTCCGCGCACGTCACGAACATCGACTTCATCTCGCGCACCGCGACTTCGAATTCTCTTGTTCTCCTCGATGAACTCGGCTCTGCCACCGATCCCGAAGAAGGCGCCGCGCTCGCCGTCGCCATCGCAGCACATTTCGGCCGCATCGGCTGCATGACCATCATCTCCACCCATCACACCTCGCTCAAGGTCTACGCCGCCAACACGCCCGGAGTCATCAACGCCGCCGTCGGATTCGACGAGCGAACGCTTCAACCTACCTATGAGCTGAAAGTTGGCGTGCCTGGCGCATCCGCGGGCATCAACATCGCGCAGCGTCTGGGACTGAATCCCTCGATCATCGAAAGTGCGCGCGCGAAGCTCGGAACGCAGGCCCGCGATGTCGGCCACTTTCTCGACAAGCTGCACGCCGAACTTCGCCAAGCGGAAAAAGAGCGCCTGAAACTGCAAACCGGCCAGCAGGAATTGGAGCGCGAGAAATCTCGCCTGGCCGCGGAAGGCAAAACCATCCAGCAGGCCAAAGTGCGCGAGATGGAAAAGAAACTCGACAGCCTGCTCCGCGACTTCGAATATCACGCCCGCGAAGCCGTCAACGCGATCCAGGACCGCGCTGCCGCGCAAAAGCTGTCAAAAGACGCCGAGCGCCGTATCGCTAAACTGCGCCGCGAATTCCGCGAGCAGTTTGACTCGACGGTCGTCGCCCACTCCACCGGTGCCGATCAAGGCGACCCGCACGCCCAGCCGCAAGTCGTCAAGCACGTCTCCGAAGGAGACACGGTCAAACTGAAATCAACCGGCCGCCCCGCGAAGGTCATCCGAAAGATCGATGATCGTCAATATGAAGTCGAGATGGGCATCATGAAGATGAAGATCGCCCGCGACGACATCGCTGAAGTCATGGCCAGCGCCGCCGGTGTTCCGCCCGGCGCGGCAAATCCTGTCAAAGCCGCACGAGCCCGCGGCATCTCCGTCTCTGTCGTGAATGAAGGCGGGAGTGTGCCCAGCGAAATTAACGTAATCGGCCAGACCGTCGACGACGCGTCGCGAGAAGTGGAAAAATTTGTAGACCGCGCTTTCCTCGCCGGACTGCCCCGCGTGCGCGTAGTCCACGGCAGCGGCATGGGCATCCTGCGCAAAGCCCTCCGCCAACTTCTGCGCCAGCACCCCCACGTAGCCTCAGTAGCCGAGCCACCACAAAACGAAGGAGGCGGAGGCGCCACGGTAGTAGAACTTCGAGTCTAAAACCAGCCGCCAAACCTCACGAAACCGCGGAACTTTGGAACCTTGAAACTTTGAAACCTTGCCACCTTGTCACTTTGCCACCTGCTTTTGCTCACCACAAAATCTTCTTCCAATTCTCATCGTAAAGCGCATCAGTAGCCGCCTGCGCAATCGCCTGCTTCGTGCTGCTCGGAACATCGTCCGAAACGATGTTCGATGAATTCGCCGGATCGCGCACGACCACCTGTGTAACTCGGTGCGCCAGGTAGCGCAGTGTAGTCAGTACATTCTCAGCTACCTGTCCGAATCTCTGTGCTTCCAGCGCATGCAGAGCGGTCAATTCCAGATAAAGCGACGGAAAATCGAGAGAGTTCCTCTCGCGCCAGATCTTGAGCGCGCAGATCTCCTGCTGCCGCCCGGAGTTCGACATCAGGTGCACATGCTGTGCCACATCGGTTTTCACCGCGTGCCCCGTTTTCTTGTTAAACAAAATATTTCCCGACGCGTCGGGCTCGCGGTAAGCGGGAATCAGATCGACCCGCAGGCCGCGGCTCTTTAGTTGTATCGAAACGTTGCGCGTATGGGGCTTGCAGTCGTGATCGGTGAGAAACTCAAACAGGTTCCAGAAGACCTGCTTCATCTCCATGTTCGGCACCGGCTTCAGGGTGACCAGTACGTCGATGTCGGAAGAAAGGCTCACCGCGGTATTCTTGGCGTACGCTCCCGAGAGCGAAATCCCCAGCAGATATTGCTTGCCCCACTGCTTGAGCAGCGGAATCACCTCTTCGGCCGCATGATGCGACGGCGAGCCGGTGTCGGCGTCCACGTGATATTTCTCGACAATGGATACGGCGTATTGCTCGACCGTCGCCATCAGATAAAAACCTCGTAATCTTCATCGGCAAATTCGCGCGCAAGTTGAATCGCATCTCTGTGGCTTTGTTACTCACGTTTCCAATCGATTCTGCCTTATGACCATTTGTTCCTTCCACGCGGCCGTCCGCCCGTCAGTCTTTTCCATTCCGCCGCGAAGGCTGTAAGGTTGTCGTTGTGAAAATGCTCAGCGCGTTGCCACTCTCTCGATCCGTCTTCTTTTTTCTCGTACTAAGTCTGTCCTGCCGCAGCGCCTTCAGTTCAGCCGACGAAGATCTACGCCTCAGGGTCCTGCGCTTCCCGACCAATGCAAGCGTAGAAATTTCGGTCGATGGCCGCGCCGAGCAATTTCACGCGGGCGACCAAATCGGCAAATGGACGCTGATGGCGGTGTTGCCCAACTCCACCGTACCCGCTGCAATCCTCGAAGACTTCACCCAGCCACTCGGGCACCTTCTCGTTCTCGACACGCGCGGGGCGCGCCTCGACCTGCCCAAATCCATGGAGCCCACGTCGCAGGATCCCGCCGCACTCTATCTGGGCCACACTCTCAATGAGGTGATCAACAGCGCCTCCGACCTGCTCGGCGATGAAATCCTCTCCCGCCCCGGCGACCCCGACTACGACGAAATCGCCCGCGTCTTCCCTCCCATTCGCCGCATGCCCACCTACAGCTTCGTAGGCACGAACGCCACCATGGACAAGGTCGGCTTCAACTACGGCGGTCGTTCTCCCGACTTCGATCCCGCCCCTTACTATCCGCCCATCAACAAAACTCGCGAGCAAGGCAGGGTTCAGGACGGACTCGTCGGCGGCTACTTACCCATCCTGCGTTTCGTCTATCCCGAATCCGACAGCAAGTGGACCGAGATGCTCGCCTTCGCCCCTTTTCGCCAGGTGAACAACAACGACCGCGTGCAGCCCGTCTGGTACCGCATCGCGCACATCGAAGACGGATCGCTCAAGTGGGTGCACTACGTCGACTCCTATCATCCCTTCCCGCCGCGAACCGCATACGATTCCAAGATTTTCTATGCCGATCTCATCGACATCAGCGAACACTGGCAGAAATTTCTCGCGGCCGCTATGCAGATCGACGTCCCCGACGAGCGCATGGAAAATATGGCCCGCTTCGCCCTCACTCGCGACGTCATGACGCGAGTCGGCGACTTCCCAAAATACGGCGCCGTCGACAAAGACTACGCAGGCAGCGAGCACGACGGCTTTCCCGACACCTTCACCGTCGACACAACCACCATGCTCGAGTGGGGCCTCACCGACCTCGCCGGACGCTACATCGACAATTACTTCAGCAAATTCGTGCGCGACGACGGCTCCATCCTCTATCGCGGCCCCGAAACCGGCCAATACGGCCGCATGCTCACCGTGGCCGCACAGTTCGTAAACTATGGCGGCGACCCAAATATCCTGCTCAAAAACCGCAGCCGCATCGATGGCGTCACCAATCTCCTGCTCGGCTTACGAGACAAAGCGAAGCACCTACCCGCAAGCAGCCCAGCCTACGGCATGATCGCCGGATGGAGCGAAGCCGACGCCTGCCTCGATCCCGATCCTCCACGCTACATGCAACCCTATTTCTCCAACAGCACTGAAGCCGCCCGCGGCTTCCACGACCTCGGACGCGTGTGGATGAAAATCGGCGCGCAAAAGAAATCCGCCGAGTTAACCACGTGGGGCAAGCGCCTGGTTCGCGAATCCGAAGAACTGCAAACAGATATCCAGACCACCATCTCGCGCTCGCTCCTTAATCTCGACGGCGAAACCATCCTGCCCTCGATCGCCGGCGTCAGCGAGCCATTTCACGTCGTAGTTCCACGCGACGCAACCGACCCGCAATACCGCTCTTACCGCGCCTACATGGAGATGATGTACTCAGGCATTCTCAGCAAAGAAGAAGTTGCGCAAATTTACAACTACCGCGCGCATCACCACGACATTCTCCTCGGGGTGCCCACCGCCTACGGATACAAAACCGGCGACCTCGCCGGCTTCCTCTCCTACGGCCAAGGATACGGCCTCATCCAGCACGACTTGACGCGCGAGGCGCTGCTGCTCACCTACGCGATCATGGCCCATCAATACACGCGCGGCACCTGGACCGCCCCCGAAACTCGCCCAGTCTTTCTCGACGATCCCGCCGCGCCCTACTGCACCCCGGCGCAACTGGTCATCGCTCTGCTAACGCGCTGGATGCTCGTCTTCGAAGACCCCATGTCCGACACGCTCTGGCTGGGCAAAGCCGTTCCCAGAAAATGGCTCGAGGATGGCAAGAAAATTTCCATTGCCGCCGCACCCACCCGCTGGGGCCGCGTAGGATTCACGATCGAGTCGGAGCTGAAGCAGAACAAGATCATCGCGACGTTGAATTTGCCATCACGTCGCGCCACGACGAGGCTTCGCTTGCGCACCCCAGGTCAACGGCCCCTGAAGTCAGTCCAGCTGAACGGCAAAACATCGTCTGCGTTCGATGCGCAAGAAGAAACCATCACCGTCTCACCGGGCATCTCAGGCACCATAAAAATCGTCGCAGAATACTAGGACGGGTGGCCCCACTCAAGCCTGCTCTTGGCTTGAGTGGGGCTATTTGCGCATGACCGGGAGTGCCCCATGTCTCGCCGCCTTTGCGAAACATGGGACGAGTTCACACACTGTTTTCCATCCCCATCAACCGCAAACCCTCTTTTCCCACAGCTTCTCCACAGCAAACCACCTCAGCTATATTCAACTCAGCGCGTTTCTGCCTCACAATTCTCACGGAGACTCTGCCCTTCCATGGCTAACCCCGGCGATTTCGCATACACCGTGAAGCAGCAGGCGGATATCGTCCGCATCATCGGCGACTACGTCAAGCTGAAGAAGGCCGGGGCGCAGAACTACTCGGGACTCTGCCCGTTTCACGGGGAGAAGACGGCGTCTTTTTCGGTCCACGCCACGCGCCAGTTCTACCACTGCTTCGGATGCGGCGTTTCCGGCGACGTCTTCAGCTTCATACAAAAAATCGAGAACATCACTTTCCCCGAATCCGTCCGGCTGGTCGCGACCAAGCTCGGCATCCCGTTGCCCAAGACCGCGTACTCTACTCCCGGCGAGGCCCATGAAGCCCGCCTCCGCAGCCAACTCCTCGATGCCCACGAGCGCGCCGTAGTGTTCTTCCAGGAATTCCTCCGCCGCCCCGAAGGCGCCCGCGCCCGCGAATACCTGACGGGTCGCGGGTTAAGCGAAGAAACGCTCGCGAAGTTCCGCATCGGCTACGCCCCCGACAGTGGCTTCCTCCTCCGCGACCGCCTGAAAAACGAATTCAGCGACGAAGCCCTGAAAGAAAGCGGCCTGTTCTCCTGGAAGGAAGTCCCGAGTCCGGAGTCCCGAGTCCCGAGCCCCGAGTCGAACACCGGTGCATCCCCTACGTCGAACGTCGGTACATCCCCCACATTGTCATCCCGAGCGGAGCATCAAGTCCGCGATAGCGGAGTTGATGTGGAGTCGAGGGACCTCGTGTCCGGCTCACGACCCAGGACTCAGGACTCGGGACTAGCGATGTACTCGAAATTCCGCAATCGCGTCATGTTCCCCATCACCAGCGAAGCGGGAAAGATCATCGCGTTCACCGGCCGTACACTCTCCACCGACGAGAAAGCCGGACCGAAATATCTCAACTCGCCGGAGACGCCGATCTATTCGAAGAGTAAAGTCCTCTTCAATCTTGACCTCGCCAAAGAATGGATCAAGAAGTTCGACTACGCGATCCTGGTCGAAGGTCAGATGGATTGCATCTCCGTCTATGCCGCCGGATTCCACAACGTCATCGCGAGTTCTGGCACGGCGTTCACCGAGCTGCAAGCCAAGCTGCTCGGGCGCTTCAGCAAGAACGTAGTCGTGAATTTCGATCCCGACACGGCGGGCGCGAAAGCGGCCGAGCGTACGATAGGCCTGCTCGTCCAGGACGAATTCAACATCAAAGTTCTAACCCTCGATCAGGGATTCGATCCCGATCTCTATATTCGCCGCAAAGGTAAAGAGGCTTATGAAGATGCGCTGCGCCATTCGCAACGTTACTTCGATTATCTAATCGAGCGCGCGCGCGGACAGTTCGCGATACGCAGCGCCGATGGCAAGCACAAAGCGGTAAATTATCTCCTGCCTCACATTCAACGCATCCCTAGCCGAATTGTCCGCGATGAATTGGCCCAGGAGATCGCGCAAAAGCTGGGGATCGACTCAGCCGTCTTACGCCAGGAACTGCGCCATGCGGCGGCGACCCGTTCGGCCTCCGCGGTAAAAGCTCCAGTCGAGGCGCAGGTCACCGATGCCGAAAAAATTCTGATTCGCGCGCTCGCGTCGGCGCGGCAGATTCAAAACGCTGAAGAGCATCTTTCCATGCGCGATGGTGCGGAAGAGGAGTTCGATCCCTGCCGCCAGGCGCAATTCGTTCTTCAAAACGAAGGCCTGCACCATGGGCTTGCCACCGAGGCATTGGCCGAATGCCTGCTCAATGCCGGAACCGAATTTGCCGATGTATTGGAGGTGCCGGCGACCGAGGGCGACCGCCGTATGCTGGCCTCGATTCTGTTGAAAGAAGATGAGGATTTGACCGCCGAGGTGGTGGAGGCTGCCGTGCGCGCTCTCCGACGAATTCATTTGCGGCGGCGTCAGGAGGAAGTGCAGCGGACGCTGAAGCGTCCGGGGTTGGCCGCCGACAAAGATCAGCTGCGCGAATTGCTCTCCGAGTTAGAGCAGATCAGCCGGGCCTTGCGCGATCCCAGCCTGGCAGAGTCGCAATCGAAGAAGTCGGCGTGAGAGGTTTAGTCCGGCAAATGCCGTCTCTTTCCGCTGTGAGGTTGCGGTGATTTCGCCGGGGGCTTGGCGGACAAATCTGGAAGAAAGTAGTGGGTCAGTTTTGGCACTTACGGTGCTCTGTCATCCTGAGCGAAGCCGTTCTTCAGGCGTAGCGAAGGATCTCCCGCTTAACCGGCCTGCCGCGTCAGCCAAACTGCATCACTACTGGAAAAAGTAAAAGGGAGTCCAAAACCCTGAAAAGCCTTGAAACAAAACCGCGCACGAAACCATCTAAATATAGGAGGAAACTGTATTTAGCGGCGGACGAGAGGTTCCTGAGGCGGGCAACCGATAGACGGGACAGCACTTATGTGCTAAACTCTGTAAGTTTGCGCTACGTGCGCAATCCCGCTCGAACCCAGATTCCCACCTTTCAGGAACTTTATCACACGCTCCTTCGGGAGCGGAATTTGAACAATTGAAGGACACACTTCTTGGCTCTTGATGACAAGTACGACGACATAAAAAAGCTGATCGACACAGGCAAAGAGAAGGGTTACCTCACGTATGACCAGGTCAATGACCTCATACCGCATGACGTGCACAGCCCTGAAGACCTCGACGATCTGCTGACCACGATCGGTACGCAAGGAATCGACGTGCTCGAAGGCCCCAAAATGCCTTCCTCCGCACTCGATAAAAAATTCGACGAAGGCGAAGAAGGCGAGGATGTTGAGCTTGACCTGACGCCGGGGGCGCTGGAAAAGACGAATGATCCCGTCCGCATGTATTTGCGCGAGATGGGAACCGTGCCGCTGCTTACGCGCGAAGGCGAAGTGGAAATCGCCAAGCGCATCGAGCGCGGTCAACTGCGTGTGCTCAAAGCGCTTTCACGTTCGCCGATCGTGATTCGCGAACTACTCACGCTGGGCGAGGATCTCAAGAAGAACGTCCGGTCCATCAAGGAAGTCGTGACGTTCGACGAAGAGGAAATCACCGACGAGATTCTGCAGAACCGGCTGAACGAGTTCACGGGCAAGATCGACGACATGGCCAAGCTGTACAAGAAGGCCACTGTCCTTGAGGAAAAGTACAATGAAGTTTCGAAGACGAAGAAGCCGAAGGATCATCGCCGGGCGCGGCGCAAGCTGGCGCGCGCGATTATCGCGACGTCGATTGCCGTGCGCAAGCTCGGGTTCACCAACGCCGAGCGCAAGCGGCTGATCGAGCGGCTGAATAAAACCGTCGACGGCATGCGCTCGCTCGACCGCCAGGCCACCAACCTGGAGCGTAAGGCCGACGCCACCCGCAGCGAAGAGCAGAAGAAAGAATACCGCCGGCAGGCCCGTACCATTCGCGGCGAGGTGGAAAAACTCGAACTTGAAGTGGGCGTGTTGTTCCAGGAACTCAAGCGCACACAGCGCGAGATCATCCAGGGCGACATGGACGCCGAGCAGGCCAAGCGCGAGCTGATCGAGGCCAACCTGCGACTCGTCGTTTCCATCGCGAAAAAATACACCAACCGCGGACTGCAGTTCCTCGACCTGATTCAGGAAGGCAACATCGGACTGATGAAGGCCGTGGACAAATTCGAATACCGCCGTGGCTATAAATTTTCGACGTACGCCACGTGGTGGATTCGGCAGGCCATCACTCGCGCTATCGCTGACCAGGCGCGTACGATTCGTATTCCGGTGCACATGATCGAAACGATCAACAAGCTGATCCGCACCTCGCGTCAGCTGGTGCAGGAGCTGGGACGCGAGCCTACGAGCGAAGAAATCGCCAAGCGCATGGACATTCCTGTAGCGAAAGTGAGAAAGGTTCTCAAGATCGCGCAGGAGCCCATCTCGCTCGAAACGCCGATCGGCGAAGAAGAAGATTCGCACCTTGGCGACTTTATCGAAGACCGCGCGGTGGTTTCGCCGGCGGAAGCGGTGATCAACGTGAACCTGAAGGACCAGACAGGGCAGGTCCTGCGCACGCTGACGCCGCGCGAAGAAAAAGTCATCAAGATGCGCTTCGGCCTCGAAGACGGCAGCGAGCACACCTTGGAAGAAGTCGGGCAGTCGTTCGCAGTCACGCGCGAACGCATCCGCCAGATCGAAGCCAAAGCGTTGCGGAAGCTGCGGCATCCATCACGCTCGCGGAAGTTGCGGGCGTTTATGGATGGGGTGAGAGACTGAACTTCTTCTCCGCGGATTTCGCGGATCAACGCAGATTTGAATCAAGGGCATGGCTCCGGTCATGCCTTTTTTGTTTCCGGGAAATCCCCCAACACTGGCCAATTCTTACCTCCTATCAATATCCTACCGCAGTAATATTGACTTACCAATGGTGATCAGTCACACTGATAGCAGATAATATGACTGAAAAGATCGAGACCGTATCGTTTACGACGAAGGGGCAGGTCGTTATTCCGCTTCGCCTGCGCAAGCAATTCGACATCGAGGAAGGTACCAAGGCGGTGGTTCAAGCCACACCCGAGGGAATCCTGCTCAAGCCCGTGACTGCGGCGCTGATCAGGCGCGGGCGCGGCATTCTTAAGCGTGCGCCGGGAGGCAAGCCGTTCACTGAGGAATGGGCGGAGCACAAGAAGCAGGAGCGAGCACTGGAAGAGCGCCATGCCCGCTAGGGTGCTCGACAGCTTTGCGCTCATCGCTTACTTCCGGGACGAACCGGGCGCGGAGACGGTGGAAGCCCTGCTCGTCTCCGCCAGTAAGAAAGACGACCCGCTGCACATGACCGATGTGAACTACGCCGAGGTGAAATATTCGATCGTGAAGAAAGACGGGGCGGACGCTTGGTTGGAGGCCGCGAAAATCCTTCCGGGCCTGCCAATTGATTTTCATCCCACCAGTCGCGCTTTAGCCGATTCCGCCGCCGATTTCAAAGCGCGCTTCAAGATGAGCCTCGCTGACGCTTTCGCGGCCGCGCTAGCCAAAGAGAAGAAGGCTGAACTCGTCACCGGAGATGCGGAATTCAAGCCGCTGGAAAAAGAAGTCAAGATTCACTGGTTGAGGTGATCGCAGCTCATCCGGGTTATATCTTTGCGAGTCATCGGCAATGTACAACTATCCCGCTCAAAGCCAAAATCAGGCTTGAATGGGCACCCGGCGCAGCGGCTTTCAGCCGCCTGAGGTTGGTTTTTCTTCGCGTCTAACGGCACGACTTGAAGTCGTGCCCTTCCCGGTCGGTTGCCGGCGATGTGGAATTCAGGCCCCTGGGACAGAAAATCAAGACTCGCTGGTCGAAGTAGCAGCGCAGACTCTACCCCTTCTTCTTTTCTAACTCGGACCAGCGGGCGTAGAGCTTGTCCAGGGCTTGTTGCGCGGCTTCGAAATTTTCGGTCGCCGTGACTAGTTTTGGTCCATCGCTGGCGATTGCGGGGTCTTCGAGTTCGGCTTTCCTGGTGCGAACTAATTCTTCAGTTTCTTCTACGCGCTGCTCGATGCCTTCGTATTCGCGCGCTTCGAGATAAGACAGTTTCACTTTTGTCGGGGCGGATTTTGCTGGAGTCGATTTCGCGATCATCGATGACGCGGCTTGAGTATCGTGTGGAGCTTCATCTCGTGGAGCGGAGCGCGCGTTCGCTTCGGCCTGATGAAGCTGCTCTGCCTGCCACTCTTCCCACTGGGCGTAGTCTGCGAAGGTTTCGGCGCTGCCTTGGCCATCGAGTCCGAGGACGATATTGGAAACGCGGTCGAGCATGTAGCGGTCGTGGGTGACGAGTACTAGCGATCCGCGGAACTCGAGCAGGCTTTCTTCGAGGATTTCTAGCGTCGGGATGTCTAGATCGTTGGTGGGCTCGTCGAGCAGAAGGATGTCGGCGGGTTGAAGCATGAGCTGCGCGATCAGGACGCGGGCGCGCTCGCCTCCCGAGAGGCGCTCGACCGGCTGATTGAGCTGCTCGCCGGTGAAGAGAAACCGGGCGGCCCAGGATGCAACGTGAATCTGGCGGTCCTGATACGTCACAGAGTCGCCTTCGGGCGCTAGCGCGCGGCGCAAGGTGACGCTGGTATCGAGTTCGCGGCGCTGGTCGAAGTAGACGATGCGCAGCCATTCGGCGCGGCGAATGCTGCCGCTCGAGGGAGTGAGTTCTCCGCGGATCAGGCGCAGCAGAGTGGTTTTGCCGCTGCCATTGGGGCCGACGAGTCCGACGCGTAGCCCGGCGCTGACAATAAAATTCAGATTTTCGAATAATGATCGGCCGGGTAACGACGGGCCTTCGATTTCGTAGCTGACATCTTCGAGTTCGATCAAGCGCTTGGTTTTGCGGTCGCTGGCAGAAAAATCAATCCGAGCGGTGCCGGTGCGGGTGCGCGCGTTGAGGTCCGCGAGGTCGGCGATCAGTTCGTTCGCTTTGTCGATTCGCGCTTTGGATTTTCTGGTGCGCGCTTTGGCGCCGCGACGCAGCCACTCGATCTCGTTGTGTACCAGGTTTTCGAGCGCCTCGTGGCGCTTCGACTGCGCGTGCAGAAATTCTTCTTTCTTCTCGAGGAAAGTGGTGTAGCTTCCCTCGACGCGCAAAATTCCGTCGGGATAAACGCGGCTCAGTTCGGCCATGCCGGTGGCGACATTCTCCAGGAAATAGCGATCATGACTGACCACGACGCAGGCGAATGGCGCGGATTGCAGAACATCTTCGAGCCACTCGATTCCGGCGAGGTCGAGATGATTGGTGGGTTCGTCGAGCAGAAGAATGTCGGCCGACTGCACCACCGCTTCGCAAAGGGCGAGGCGTTTCTTCCAGCCTCCGGAGAGCGCAGATGCATCGGCGTCAAAGTTGTCGAAGCCGGCGCGGCCCAGGGTTTCTGCGAGGCGCGTGCCGCGCTCCGAGGGCAGGACGTGGGCGCGCTCCAGGGCGTGGTCAATCACGGAGCGGACGGTGGCTCCGGCGGGGAAGGCGGAGTCCTGCTCCACGTAGCTGACCTGCGCGCGTTTGCGCAGCGCGATTTCGCCCTCGTCGGCGTCGACTTGTTGGGCGAGAACTTTCAGCAGCGTCGATTTGCCCGATCCGTTAGGGCCAATCAGGCCGATACGGTCGCCTTCAGAGACCGTGAACGAGACATTCTGAAAGAGCGGATTTGTCCCGAAGGATTTGGAAATTTTCTGGACGTTGATAATTGGCGGCAAAGGAGAGCAGTCCTTGATCGTGGTCTTTTTGCATGCCTGCTCTGAGATTAACAGGTGGCGTGAGGGTAGTTGTGATTCCCCGATAGCAGTAAACGATGATCAGCGGAGGGTGTCTTTCGCTCGGGCGCGCGGCGCCATTCGAGGTTAGTTCGGCGCTCCGTCGCAATTCTCCCCGTTCAGCGCCTTCGGCCGGATGGAGAAGGCGATGAAAGAGATTCAAGAGAGGCTATCGCCCGGAACAACTCCTCCTCCGAAGCCAAAGGATAAGGAATAGGGTCGGCAGCGTCATTCCCGGCGTTCGCAACGAACGCGAACGATGCCGCATCCGCACTCTGGAAATCGACACTGATGAAAGTCAAATCCCCACTTCTGCCAAGATCAGGCAGAAGTGGCGCCCACGCAAGGGCCCTGCGTTGACATCCGCCGTATGACCCTACAGGCGCACTCCTCAGGGGCAGGGGTTTCGAATATCCTCATAGCAGCGAAGACCAACTCCCGGGGGAAAGCGTGGCCGGCAGACAGGATGCACCTTGGTATAAGAGCGCGGTCATTTATCAGGTACATGTGCGCGCTTTTTACGACAGCAATGGGGATGGGATCGGCGATTTCGAAGGCCTGGCGCAGAAGCTGGACTACCTGCGCGATCTGGGCATCGATGCCATCTGGCTGATGCCGTTTTTTCCCTCTCCGTTGCGCGACGACGGCTACGACATTGCGGACTACAACTCCGTGCATCCGAGTTACGGGACGCTGGACGATTTCAAGAAATTTCTGAAGGCGGCACACGATCGGCAGATTCGTGTGATCGTGGAGATGGTGCTGAATCATACTTCGGATCAGCATCCGTGGTTTCAGGAGTCGCGCAGCTCGCGGGATAATCCGCGGCGCGACTGGTATGTGTGGAGCGAAACCGACACGCGCTACAAGGGAACGCGAATTATTTTTCTCGACACCGAGATGTCGAACTGGGCGTGGGATCCGATTTCGAAGTCGTACTACTGGCACAGATTTTTCAGCCACCAGCCGGATTTGAATTATGACAATCCGACGGTGCGCGAGCAGATGTGGACGGTGATGAAGTTCTGGCTCGACCTGGGAGTGGACGGGTTTCGGCTGGATGCGGTGCCTTATCTGGTGGAGCGCGAGGGCACGTCGTGCGAGAACCTGCCGGAGACGCATACGGTGATCAAGGATTTGCGGAAGCGGGTGGACGCGGAGTATCCGGGCCGCATGCTATTGGCGGAGGCGAATCAGTGGCCGGCCGATCTGCGGCCGTATTTCGGCGACGCCGACGAATTCCACATGGCGTTCCACTTCCCCCTGATGCCGCGCATGTTCATGGGGCTGAAACTCGAAGACCGCAAGCCGATCACAGAAATCCTGCAACAGACGCCGGCAATCCCCGAGTCATGTCAATGGGCCCTCTTTTTGCGCAATCACGATGAACTGACCCTAGAAATGGTCACCGACATCGAGAGGGATTACATGTATGACTCGTATGCGCTTAGCAAGACTATGCGCATCAACCTGGGGATTCGGCGGCGGCTAGCGCCTTTGCTCGATAATGATCGCCGGCGGATTGAGTTGATGAACGGGATGCTGCTTTCGCTGCCGGGAACACCGATTATTTATTACGGCGACGAGATTGGGATGGGCGACAACGTGAATTTGGGCGACCGCAATGGCGTGCGCACGCCGATGCAGTGGAATGGAGGGTGGAACGGGGGCTTTTCAAATGCCGATCCGGAGAGTTTGTATTCGCCGCTGCTGCTGAATCCGGTGTATGGATTTCAGGCGGTGAATGTGCTTTCGCAGAAACGGAGCGAACACTCGCTGCTGTCGTGGATGCAGCACGTCGTGAGGGTGCGGAGGTCGACCCAGGTTTTTGGATCGGGCACGATCGAATTTCTTTATCCGGCGAACCATCGCGTGCTGGCGTATGTCCGGCAGCTGAACCAGGAGACGATTCTGGTGGTGAACAATCTTTCCAGTTCGGCGCAGGCGGTGGAACTTGATCTACGCAACTACAAAGGGCGAATTCCCATCGAAATGTTCGGCAGAAATCTGTTTCCGCGCATTGGAAGTACTCCGTATTTGTTGACGATGGGGCCGTATCAGTTTTATTGGTTTCGGTTGCGGAACTTGTGAGGCAGGTTGCGGTGTAGTTTGGCTTACGCGTAAGGCCGGTTGCGCAGGAGATCCTTCGTTACGCCTGAAGAACGGCTCCGCTCAGGATGACAAAATGTGAAGGGAGTGGGAGTTGCCTGAGGAAAGCATAGTTACGGATGAATTTGTCCGCCAACTGATTAATGTTGGGGAAGTCGACCTGCTGGTCGCGTTGCCGACACACAACAATGCGAAGACGGTGGGCAAAGTTGTGCAGTCGATTCAGGCTGGACTGCTGAAGTGCTTTCCACGGGAGCGCGCGGTGATCCTGAATGCGGACGGCGGCTCGCGCGATGGAACTCCCGAGGTGATCACCGCGGCTTCGATCAGTGACGAGCGGCGGGTTTACAACGGCTTTGCGCTGAGAACGCTGCCATCGATCAGCACGAAGTACGCATCGAGCCCATCGAGCGAGACGGCGCTCCACTCGATTCTTTCTGCCGCAGAGTTGTTGCGGGCGCGGGCGTGCGCCGTGATTTCGCCGGAGTCGGAAACGATCGAGCCGGAGTGGGTGGCCAATCTGCTGCGTCCGGTTTATCACGACAACTTTGATTTTGTTGCGCCAGTCTACCGGCGGCATAAGTTTGAAGGAATCCTGGTCAGCAACGTGGTGTATCCGATGATGCGCGCGCTTTATGGGCAGAGGATACGGGAACCATATGCATCGGAATTCGGGTTTTCGGGAAGATTTGGAGCGCAGTTTTTAACGCAACACGCCTGGCAGCACGAGGCGGGACAATTCGGGACGGAGTTACAAATGATTTTGAGCGCGGTCACGGGCGGCCAGCGCGTGTCGCAAGCTTTTCTCGGGACGAAGACGCGTTCGGAACATACCGCTGAGACGCTGGTGGGAGCCATGCGGCAAACGGCGGGCGTGATGTTCACATCGCTGGAACCGAATTTCGCGATGTGGAGCACGAGCAACGGATCGAAGACTGTTACGACGATCGGGCCTGATCACGATGTGACGCTCGATCCAATTCGGGTGAACCGGAAGCGGCTGCTCCAGATGTTTTCAGCTGGCGTGGCGGAGCTGGAGCCGGTGCTGCAGACGATTCTTTCTCCGGGGACTGTGGAGTCGCTGCAGCAGATCGCGAAGCTTGACGAAGACGACTTCCGCTATCCCGCGGAGCTTTGGGCGAAAACAGTTTACGAATTTGCCGCATCGCATCATAAGTCGGTGATCAGCCGCGATCATATTATTCAGGCGCTTGTCCCGTTATACCGGGGAAGAATGTTCACTTTTCTGGTGGAGAACCGCACCGCTTCGTCGGAGGAAATCGAGAACAGTGTTGAAGACTTGTGCAACGAGTTCGAGCGATTGAAACCGTATCTGCTGGAAGCGTGGAACGGCAGAAAGTGAGGCAGTCATGCGAGAACAAATCATGGCGGAACTGAGTCAGGCGGTGCAGGAAATCGTACGGGAGTTTGCCCATCTGTTGCCCCGGCTGATCGTGATGCTGGTCATCGCCCTCGCCGGATGGGGCATTGCCTATCTGGCGAAGTGGATTTTGCGGAGCATTTTGCGCCTGGTGAAGTTCGACAAACTTTCTGAAAATGCGGGTGCGTCACAGTTTCTGAGCCGGGCGGCTCTTCCGACGCCCACGGAACTGGTTTGCCGTTTTGTTTTCTGGGTGGCATGGCTGGGCTTCATCATGCTGGGCATCAGCGTTCTCGGGATCGGCGGATTGCAGGAGCACGTCGCGAGGTTTTTTCTGTTCCTGCCTCGGCTGTTCCTGGCCCTGTTTATTATCTTCTTCGGCCTGCTGCTGGCGAGTTTCTTTTCCCGCGCCGCTCTGCTGGCGGCGGTGAACGCGAACCTGCCGTCGCCGAAGCTGGTCAGTGTTGGCGTCCGCACGCTGTGCATCATTTTTGTTGTGTCGATGGTGTTTGAAGAGCTGGGAGTCGCCGAGCAAACGATGCTGCTCGCTTTCGGCATCGCGTTTGGAGCGGCCATGTTTGGGTTTGCCATTGCCTTTGGGCTCGGCGGGCGGGATTTGGCTCGACACTTTCTTGAGCGGCGGTTTGCGCAGGAGCATGGCAGCGAACGGGAAGAGGAGCCTTCGCCGCTTTAGCGAAGTGCGGGCTTTGGGCGTCAGGCGTTGGGCTTCGGGAATCTGGTTCTCTGGAGTTCATTGTTTTGCGCTGTCATCTTCAGCGCGTGTTTTAGGGTGTTGCCGCTGCCTGCGAGTGCATAGGTCCTTCGCTACGCAAAAAGCGCTTCGCTCAGGATGACAAGGCGAAACAATTTTATTCCTCTAGTTTGAAGATTCTTTCCATCAGCAGCCACTTCTCGCCCGGCTTGGCCTGGGGGAGAGCTTGCTGGAATTTCCACATCAATTCTTCCCATTCTCTTACTTTTGGGTTGTTTTGATCGGCCGCGGATTTTTTGGCAAACGAGAAAGTGTCGTTGACTTCGAGGATCATGAACATGCGCGTGCCTAGCAGGTAGATCTCGGCGTCTTCTATGCCGGAGTCTCTTAGGCTGGCGGTGATTTCGGGCCAGATTTTCTCGTGGTGTTTTTTGTATTCGGCGATTAGTTGGGGATCGTTTTTCAGGTCGAGCGTCAGGCAGTGACGGTGGGTCATTTCGTTTCTCTCGCGAGCGTATTGTTGGGAGAGTCTTCTTTCGCCCCTTCGGGGCTTGTTCTCTTGCCATCTTGATTTCCCACGGCTTGCGCCGTGGGCTGCATTCTTTCGCCGCTTCGCGGCTATGAGTCCAGGGTGTCCATGGCCACGACCGAACTCACGGACAGCTTGGTCTCAGGCACGTGCTTGTAGCCGCGCAGAGCGAAATACAAGACGTAGGCGTGGCAGATGAGGGGCACGATGAAAGCTTTCTGGATGTCGGTTGCATCGGAGATGCGGCCCATGATGGCAGGGACGATGGCTCCGCCGATGATTGACATCACGAGAAGAGATGAGCCTAACTTTGTTGCGGGGCCAAGGTCTTTAAGACTCAGGGCGAAGATGGTTGGGAACATGATGGAGTGAAAAAATCCGACGAGGACGATGGCCCAGACGGGGACGCGGCCGGTGGCTGACAGGATGATGGCCAGGCAGACTAGCGATCCAGCAGCGAAGATGCCGAGCAGCCGGGAGGGCGCGATCTTCTTCATAAGGGCCGATCCGCCGAATCGCCCGATCATGAAGCCAAGCATGTGCGCCTGCAGGTAGCGGGCCGCGACCTTTTCGTGGGTTCCGGGAATGGAGTGCTCGGCGAAGCGAATGATGAAGCTGGCCACGCCGACCTGCGCTCCGACATAAAAAAATTGGGCGATGACGCCTTTGACCAGATGTCCGCGGCGGAGGACGTCTTTCATCTTCGGCCGTTCAGGCTGGGTGCGGCCCGCGCTGGCCGATGAGCCTTCGCTCTCGTGGATCTCGGGCAGGCTGGAGAAGTAAATCAGCAGGGCAACGCAGAGAAAGATTCCCGTGATGGCGAGATAGGGCGCGCGAACCATGTTCGCTTCCGCGGCCTGGTAGGCGGAGAGTTGCGCGGGGGACATGGCGGCGAGTTCGGCGGGAGTGTGCTCGATGCCTGAGAGGATGAAGGCCGCGCCTAGAAATGGCGTGACGACAGCGCCCACCGAGTTGAACGACTGCGCGAAATTGAGGCGGCGCTCGGAGCTTTCGCGCGGGCCGAGGATGGTGACGTAGGGATTGGCGGCGACTTCGAGGAAACATTGACCGCAGGCCATGACGAAGAGCGCGAAGAGAAAGAATCCGTAGAGGCGGACGGAGGCGGCGGGGATGAACAGGAACGCGCCAGTGGCGCAGATGCAGAGGCCGATCAGGATTCCTTTCTTGTAGCCGAGGCGTTGCATAAGCCAGCCGGCGGGGAGCGCGGCCAGAAAATATCCGCCAAAAAATGCGGACTGAATCAGGGAGGACTGAAAATCGGTCAGGCTGAAAGCTTTTTTCAGGTGGGGAATCAGGATGTCGTTGAGGTTGACGCCGATCGCCCAGAGAAAAAACAGGCTCGTCACCAGAACGAAAGGAACTGCGAACCGTTTTTCTGTCAGTGGCGCCGAACTCATAGTGCTCCCTTATGTGAGCGATCGGTCGAGATGCACGTATCCGCCGTCTACGAACAAGTGCTGGCCGGTGATGTGGCTGGCTTTTGCTGAAATCAAAAATGTGACCATCGCGGCGATTTCGTCGGCGGTGGTCATGCGCTTGCCGAGAGGAATTTTGGCGACAATGTGTTGCAGCTTTTCTTCTGGGTTTGGGAAGGTGTCGAGCCATTGACGATAGAGAGGCGTCATGACTTCGGAGGGCACGACGGCGTTGACGCGTATGCCGTAAGAGAGCAAATCGACTGCCCATTCACGTGTCAGCGCCAGGACCGCTCCCTTCGAAGAGGCGTAGCCGGAGGTTCCTCCCTGGCCTGTCACGGCCGTTTTCGAGCTGATGTTGACGATCGCACCGCGGGATTTCTTGAGATGCGGAAGGGCGAAGTGCGCCATCGCATAGTAGTGCAGCAGGTTCCGGCGCAGGGAGGCGAGGTAGTCTTGCGGAGTGCCATTTTCAAGGCCTACGCGATCGTTGACACCTGCGTTGTTGACCAGGGCGTCGATGCGAGAGAATTCCTCGATTGCATGGTCGACGGCGGCGGAGCAATCGGAGTCGGAGCACAGATCGGCGGCGATGATGCAGGAGCGGGCGGATTGGGTCTTGCTCAGTTCTTCTTTCAGTTGTTGCGCCGCGTTGGCATCGCGGTCGACGATAACGGGCACCGCGCCTTCTGCGGCAACGGCACGGGCGATCGCTGCGCCGATACCTTTGGCGCCGCCGGTTATCATTACGATCTTGTCCTTCAGTTCAAGATCCATTCCCAGTATTCAATCCATAGAAGCGAATGGCATTCAGGCCAAAAATCTTCCGCTGCTCCGCGATTGGAAGATTTTTCATGTAGCCGGCAACGATCCCGTACACGCTCTTGTAATCTGCTGCGACCAGACATACCGGCCAATCGGACCCAAACATCAGCCGATCGGAACCGAACGCCTCGAAGACGACGTCGAGATACGGCGTGAAGTCAGCGTTCGTCCAGTTCGGTTTCGCCTCGGTCACGAGACCTGAGACTTTGCAATATACATTGGGATTGGCCGCCAGTGCGCGGATATTCGCGGCCCAGGGCTCGATTTCGCCGCTACGGATGAATGGTTTGGCAATGTGATCGAGCACGAAGTTCTGCCCGGGAAAGCGCTCTGCGAGCTTGATTGCTGCGGGCAATTGTTTCGGATAAATCAGGATGTCGTACGTGAGATTGAAGTCTTTGAGGACGCCTATGCCGCGGCAGAAGTCTTCGCGGGTCAGGAACCAGTCGTCGGGTTCGGATTGGGCGATGTGGCGGATGCCGCGGAGTTTTTTGTTTTGCGCGAGGCGATCGAGGCGCTGAGAAACATTCGGAGCGGAGAGATCGACCCAGCCTACTACACCCATGATCTGGCCGTTCTGCTCGGCGAGTTCCAGCAGGAAATGCGTCTCTTCTTCTGACTGCTCGGCTTGCACTGCTACGCAGCCATCGACTCCATTGGATTTCAGCTCGGGCAGAAGATGCGGCGGCAGGAAATCCCGTTTCAAAATCGACATTTCATCGGTGATCCACGCATAGCGGACGGGATCGTAGTGCCAGAAGTGCTGATGGGAGTCGATGATCATTGCGGGGCTTCAGCGGAGGTTCAGGAAACCTCCATCGATGGGGTAGTCCATGCCGGTGATAAACGAGGCTTCGTCGGAGCACAGGAAGAGCGCTAGCGACGCGACTTCGGCCGGGGTGGCCATGCGGCCGATGGGCTGCGTGCGCGAGAGTTGCTCGAACATTTCCTTCTCGCGTCCGGGATAATTTTTCTGCAGGAAGCCGTCGACGAAGGGCGTGTGGACGCGCGCGGGCGAGATGCAGTTACAGCGGATGTTGTCGGCGAGATAGTCTCTCGCGACCGAGTAGGTCATGGAGACGACTGCTCCCTTGCTCATGGAATAAGCAAAGCGGTCGGAGAGGCCGGCCCAGGCGGCTACTGAAGCCATGTTCAGGATGACGCCTCCGCCGTGCTGTTTCATGTGCCCTACTGCGGCGGCCATGGCGTGGTAGGTTCCCTTTACGTTTACGCGGAAGATTCGGTCGAAATCTTCTTCGCTGGTGGTGTCGAGTTTTCCTACGTGGGCGACGCCGGCGCTGTTGACGAGAATGTGGATGCGGCTTTGCTGCGTAATTTCGTTTATCGCTGCGTTTACGCTTTGGCGATCGCTGACGTCGCAGGGGGCGGCTTGGGCCTTGCCGCCAGAGGCTGCGATTTGGCTTGCAGTTTCATTTGCTGCGTCTGCGTTTAGGTCAAGGATGGAGACGTGTGCGCCGCTTGCGGCGAATTCTAGAGCGATGGCTTGTCCGATGCCGCTGCCGGCGCCGGTGATGACGGCGCTCTTGCCTTCGAGGGTGAATCCGCTCGCGCTGGTCGTTGTCAGAGCGAGACTCCTCTCTTCCAGGGGATGAAATCGTCTTGCGCTAGCGCTTCGGCTTTGGTGCGGGTTTCGCCGCTGGCAATGCGAATTACTTTTTCGAGAATGGATTCTCCCATCTGCTCGATCGTTTGTTCGCCAGTGACGACGGGGCCGGCGTCGATGTCGATGATGTCGTGCATGCGCTGGGCGAGGTTGGTGTTGGTCGAGATTTTTACTACCGGCGTGATGGGATTTCCGGTAGGGGTCCCGAGGCCGGTGGTGAACAGCACGACGTTGGCGCCTGCGCCGACCTGGGCTGTCACGCACTCAACATCACTTCCCGGTGTGCATTGCAGGTTGAGCCCGGCCACGCTGGAATATTCCGGATAATCGAGAACCGCGGTGACTGGCGAGGTTCCGCCTTTGCGCGCTGCGCCGGCGGACTTCATGGCGTCGGTAATGAGGCCGTCGCGAATATTGCCGGGCGACGGATTCATTTCGAATCCTGAATGCACGGCTTTGGCGCGCGCGGCGTAGTCGCGCATGAGTTGCATGAAGCGGTCGGCGACTTCGGGAGTTACGCTGCGGTCAATCAGTTCCTGCTCTACGCCGCACAACTCGGGGAACTCGGAGAGGATGGTCCGGCCGCCGAGTTGGGCGAGCATGTCAGAGAGGTGGCCGATGGCAGGATTGGCGGAGATTCCGGAGAAGCCGTCGGAGCCGCCGCACTTCAGGCCGATGCAGAGGTGAGAAAGATGGGCCGGTTCGCGTCGAGCTTTGTTGGTTTCGACCAGATGCCTAAAGGTGGCGCTGATGGCGTCGGACAGCATTTTCAATTCGGAGCCGCTTTGCTGCTGCTCGAACATCAGAAGAGGCTTGTTGAAGCTGGGGTCGCGTTTCTTGACTTCTTCCCGCAGAATTCCGATTTGCGAATGTTGGCAGCCGAGGCTCAGGACTGTGGCTCCGGCGACGTTGGGATGGTGGATATAGCCGGCGATTAGACCACAGAGATTGTTGGAGTCTTCGCGCGTGCCGCCGCAGCCGCCTTGATGCATCAGGAATTTGATGCCGTCGATGTTTTCGAAGACGCGGCTACGGGAGGGTGCGGCGTTGGTTTCGCGTCCGCTGGCGGTGAAGTTTGTTTCTCCCGCGCGGTAGCGGCGCACGAGGTCGGCGACTTGCTGGCGGTAAATTTTTGGCGGGGCGAATCCTAATTCTTCTTCGAAGGCTTGCTTGAGGACGTCAATGTTGCGGTTCTCACAGAAGACGAGGGGCACTACCAGCCAGTAGTTGCGCGTTCCTACCTGGCCGTCGGTGCGCTTGTAACCGAGAAAAGTTCGTCCGGCCCAGCTTTCGACATTCGGACCTTTCCATGTTTGGCTGTGAGAGCTGGCGCGAAAAGGCGCCGCTTCGTGCGCCGTGTTGCGGGTGGTGATGGCTTCACCGCGCGCGATCGGTTCTCTCGCTTTACCCACTAGAACGCCATACATCACGACGCCTGCGCCGAGGCTGAGATTCTCGGTTGCGAATTTGTGTTTCGCGGAGACGTCCGAGGCGAGCACGTATTGCTGATCACCGAAGGTCACTTGTTCACCCCGGCGCAAATCGCGCAACGCGATTAGCACGTTGTCTCTGGGGTCGAGCTGCAGGAGGGTATTCATTCGGTTTCGAGCGGCGAAGGGCCTATGCGGTATAACAATACCATCGGCGGGCGATTGAATCGCGTGGACATTTATCTCGTTGACGGAACTTACGAACTCTTCCGCTACTTCTACGCCGTGCCCTCGGCGCATGATAGCAGCGGTCAGGAGATCGGCGCGGTTCGCGGCGTTCTGGGGTCGATCCTGTCGATGATCGAGCAGGGGGTTACGCATGTCGGCGTGGCGACCGATCATGTGGTCGAATCGTTCCGCAACGATCTCTATTCTGGATATAAGACTGCCGAGGGGGTGGACCCGGTGCTGCTTTCGCAGTTTCCGATTCTTGAAGAATGTCTGGAAGCGATGGGCGTGCTGGTCTGGCCTGAGGTGGAATTTGAGGCGGACGATGCGCTTGCCTCTGCTGCGGAACGATCTGCACAGGATGAGCGCGTCGGTAAGGTATTTATCTGCACGCCTGATAAGGATCTTGGGCAGTCGGTTTCCGGAACGCGCATCGTGCAACTCGACCGGCGACGGAACATTGTGCGCGATGAGGTTGGAGTGATTGAGAAATTCGGCGTGAAGCCGGAGTCGATTCCTGATTACCTGGCGGTCGTCGGGGATTCTGCGGATGGATATCCCGGTGTCAAGGGCTGGGGAGAGAAGGCTGCGGCGGCGGTGCTCTCGCGATATGGCCATCTGGAAGGGATTCCGAAAGACTGGCGGGAGTGGGATGGCTCGATCAAGCGGGCGCGTCCGCTGGCTGAGTCGCTTTTCGGATCATGGGATGATGCCCTGCTGTTTCGAACGCTGGCCAAGCTGCGGCGCGACGTTCCGGTTTTTCAAACGGTGGATGAGCTGCGCTGGATTGGCCCGCGAGCGGATTTTGAAGAGTGCAGCCGACGATTGCGATCGGAGACGTTATTGACGCGCGCTCTGGCGGTGGGGAAAAAGGTCAGCCAGTGATCCGTGTCGTGGTCGGTTCGGCATCAGGTAGACTTTCCTGCGAATGCTGACATCCGGGCAGTAGCTGTTTGGCTGACGCGTAAGGCCAGTTGAGAATGAGATCCTTCGCTGCGCCTGAAGCCGCTCAGGATGACAAAGCCACTTAGATTTATGAGCAGGGCTACTTAGATTTATGAGATAGATTCTGTGGAGAGAGCCATGAAGGGTTTACAGTTGCTTTTGCCAGTTCTGGTTGGACTGACTGCCATGCCTGTGAGTCATCGATCGCCGTCGCCGGATGCGGGCGAATCTTTTCTTTTGGTCGCTAATAAAGGTGAGCAGACGCTGGGGATTGTCGATCCGCAGGCCGGGCGCCAGGTGGCTACCGTTCCGGAGGGCGGAATCACTGGGCACGAAGTGATTGCGTCTCCGGATGGAAAGACGGCGTTTGTTCCGATCTATGGCAACTCCGGTGTTGGCCAGCCCGGCACGGACGGCAGCAACATGGTCGCGATCGACATTGCTTCGCGCAAGGTTGTGGGCAATGTTGACTTTGGCCATGGCGTCCGGCCGCATTGCCCTATGTTCGGGCCGAAGGATGGGATGCTCTACGTCACTACTGAGCTCGATAAGGCGATCACCGTCATCGATCCGAAATCGTTGAAGATTGTTGGGTCGATTCCTACCGGGCAGCTGGAATCGCACATGCTGGCGATTTCGCCCGACGGCACGCGCGGATATACGGCGAATGTGGGGCCGGGGACGGTTTCTGTTCTTGATATGCAGGCGCGAAAGACTATAACGGTGATTCCGGTTTCGCCGCAGATTCAGCGCATCTCGGTTTCGACCGATGGGAGCAAGGTGTTTACTTCCGATCAGAAGAAAGAGCAGCTGGTGGTGATTGATGCGGCTACGAACAAAATCAAGACGTGGATTCCGCTGCCTGGTTTTGGCTATGGAACTGCGCCTACGCCTGATGGGCGCTGGCTGGTCGTGGCGGTGCGCACGGCCAACAAAGTCGCGGCGATCGATTTGAGCGCGATGAAAGTTGCGCACGTGATCGATGTGCCGGCTGCGCCGCAGGAAGTTCTGGTGCGTCCGGATGGGCAGGTGGCTTATGTTTCTTGCGATGCCAGCAAGAAAGTTGCGGCGATTCGGACTTCGGACTGGACGGTGGAGAAGATGATCGATACTGGCGCGGGTACGGATGGGCTGGCTTGGGCTTCGCGGTAAATGAACCTCTCTAAGCCCATAAGTTTGCCTTGGCGCAGCGGCTTTCAGCCGCACTAGGTTGTATTTTCTTAGCTGTTAACGGCACGACTGAAGTCGTGCCCTTCCCGTTCGTTTTGCGCTCCCGAGTTTTTCGGCAGGATGGGTTTCAGATCCCACTTGCAGAGCGGGCAGCGCGTGGTTAGCGAGTAGACGATTCGGCCGAAGACCGTGCATCGGATGTTTGGGCAGGCTCTCATTGCGGCACCTACAAGTCAGAATGGTTCTTCTCGGCTCTGACTTTCGCTACGCTAGCATGTGTGCTGCTGCGGGCGCCCGCGCATTTTTGACTGGCATGGATTGATTTTTCTTCTGGCAAGTTGCATGCGGCAAGGTGCAAGGTGGCAAGGTGGCAAAGGCGACCACAGTAGCGCTTCGCTCCGCTGAAAAGCGCTCCGCTCAGGATGACAGAGTTATGGAGGGTGTGAGGCTGACGCAGCCCCAAAAACTGGGATGATTTCCTGTTTTGCTGTGACGGGTTTATGATGTCGGGTTGCAAAAATCGGCAGCAGACCCCCTGTGCAACACCCGGCCCTGAGTTGATCGACTCTGAGTTGATCCAGACGCGGACGTAAATTCTGTGGAGGACAATCTTGAGAAACAAATTGGCGGTAGTTGGGACGACTCTGTTTGCAATCATTCTCTTTCTCGGCGACACAATCGCTAACACGGCGGCGCAGACCAAGGCGGCGCCGGCAAAAAAGTCGGCCGCGGCTTCATCCGGCGTTGACATTCCGATTCCCGACATTCCTTACACGAGGTTCACGCTCCAAAATGGCCTGACCGTGCTGGTGCACGAGGACCACAAGGCTCCCATCGTTGCCGTCAATACCTGGTACCACGTGGGCTCAAAGAATGAGAAGCCGGGCAAGACGGGATTTGCTCACCTGTTCGAGCACCTGATGTTCAGCGGCAGCGACGATTTTAACCACACGTACATCAATGCCATGGAGCGCATTGGCGCGACCAATCTGAACGGCACGACCAACAACGACCGCACGAACTATTTTGAAAACGTGCCGACTTCGATGCTCGATTACGTGCTGTTTGCCGAGAGCGATCGCATGGGGCACTTGTTGGGCGTGCTCGACCAGAAAAAGCTCGACCTGCAGCGCGGGGTGGTGCAGAACGAAAAACGCCAGGGCGAAAATCAGCCTTATGGAGTGACTGAAGAACTCATTACGGAGAATACCTATCCCGTCGGGCATCCTTATTCGTGGACGGTGATTGGCTCGATGAAGGACCTGGATGCCGCCAGCATGAGCGACGTGCAAGAGTGGTTCAAGACGTATTACGGGCCGAACAATGTCACCGTAGTGATCGCCGGCGACATTACTCCCGCGGTGGCGAGGGAAAAAGTGGAGAAGTACTACGGCGACATTCCTCCCGGACCGCCGATCGCGAAGCAAGAGGGTTGGATTGCCAAACGCACCGGCACGCACCGGGGCTGGGTGCAGGATCGTGTACCGCAGGCGCGGCTCTATCGCATATGGAATGTGCCGCAGTATGGTTCGCCGGAAGAGGTCCAACTCGATCTGGCGGCGCAGATTCTTGGCGGCGGGAAGACCTCGCGGCTGTATAAGCGACTGGTTTACAAGGATCAGATTGCTACCAGTGCAACCTCGAGCGATGACACCAATGAGATTGCCGGGCAGTTCGACTTCACGATCACGGGCAATCCGGGCGGCGACTTGAAGAAAGCTGAACTTGCTGCAGACGAAGAGCTGCAGAACTTTCTGAAGAATGGACCGACTGCGGCAGAGCTGCAACTGGCAAAGACTCGCATCCTCGGAAATTACGCGCGCATCGTGGAACGCATCGGCGGCTTCGGCGGAAAGAGCGACCTGCTGGCGCGGTGCCAGACGTTCACGGGGAATCCCGAGTGCTACAAGGTGTATTTGCAGGGCATTAAGAGTGCGACTGTCGCTTCGGTGAAGAAGGCGGCGAATGAATGGCTGAGTGATGGCGACTACATCCTGGAAGTGCAACCCTACCCGCAGGACTTGAAGACTGGCGAGAAGCTTGACCGGTCGAAGGAGCCGGAGCTGGGCAAGGCGATGTCGCTGAAGTTGCCGCCACTCGAGAAGTCGGCGCTTTCGAATGGATTGAAGATCGTGCTGGCGGAGCGGCACTCTGCGCCGGTGGTGAATTTCTCGCTAATGGTGGATAGCGGGTACGCGGCTGATCCGGCGAATGCTCCGGGAACGGCGAGCTTCGAGCAGCGCATGCTGGAAGAAGGCACGCCGACCCGCGACTCGCTGAAAATTGGTGAAGAACTCGAAGCCCTCAGCGCTAACTTCAACGCGGGCGCCAATCTTGATTGGGCTCTGGTCAGTTTGAACACGCTGAAGAGCACGATGGACAAGTCCCTTGACATTTATTCCGACCTGATCCTACATCCGGCGTTCCCGGAGAAGGAATTCGCGCGGCTGCAAAGAGAGCGCGTGGCCGGAATCAAGCGGGAAAAGGTCACGCCGCAGGCCATGGCGCTGCGGGTGGTGCCTGCGCTGATCTATGGCAAGGGACATCCTTATGCCTTGCCCTTCACGGGAACCGGCACAGAAGAGAGCGTGAATCACATGACCCGTGAAGATCTCGAGAAGTTTCACGACAAGTGGTTCAAGCCGAACAATGCGACGATCCTGGTCGTCGGCGACACGACCATGGCGGAGATCAAGCCGAAGCTGGAATCGCTTTTCTCGACGTGGAGGCCAGGAGACGTTCCCAAGAAAACGGCGCCGACCGTCGATCAGCCGGCGAAAGATGTGGTCTACCTGATCGACCGGCCGGGCTCGGGACAGAGCGTGATCTTCGGTGCGCAACTGGCGCCGCCGCGCAACGATCCGGACGCGGTCGCGCTGCAGCTGGTGAACGATATTTTCGGCGGCAAGTTCAGCTCGCGTATCAACATGAACCTGCGCGAGGACAAGCATTACTCTTACGGCGTCTTCAGCGTGTTGCCGTCTGCGCGCGGACAGCGGCCTTACATCAGCATCTCGGCCGTCCAGACCGATAAGACGAAAGAATCGATGGTTGAACTGGTGAGGGAATATAACGACGTTGTCGGCGGCAAGCCCATCACCGATGAAGAACTCAAGGACGAGCAGGCCAACGCAACTCTCGGCCTGCCGGGCACGTTTGAGACGGTGCAACAGCTGGCCGGCGCGTATGGAACGATCCTGCAATACGGACTGCCGGAAGACTACTTCAACACGTTCACTGAGAAGGCGATGGCCATGACTCCGGCCAGTGCCAACGAAATCGCGAAGAAATACATTCTGCCGAAACACCTGGTGTGGGTCGTAGTGGGAGACATGAGCAAGGTTGAGGCCGGCATTCGCGAGTTGAATCTTGGCGACGTCCACAAGATCGACGCCGACGGGAATCCAGTGCAGTAAGCTGCAGGAAACACTTCTGACCTGCGGGCGCTATGGCTTGATCGCATCCATAGCGCCCATTGTCCTACTTGTCGGCTTCTTCCAGAAAGATCAATTCCGAGCTATTAGTCCCGGTGAGCGTGACTCTCAGGCCACGATCCATCAGAGTTTTTCCAGCTTCCATGCGATCGGCGGAGCTGTGATCGTTGAACTTCAGTCTGTAGCGCGCTGAAGGCTGCAAGCCTTTCAGTGGAAATACGTGCGTCCTCTCGCTTTCGATTGTTCCGCGGAAGGCGTAGACAACTCCCTGTTTGCGGGACGAGTCCCAATACTCGAGTCCGTCCCAGTGAATGCCGTCGGGCCGGGATGACACATGATGCAGGTTCGCGTCGCGAATCAGAGGGCGAAGGTGTTTCTTGTATAGATCGACTTCTTGCTTTGCTTCGGCGTGCTGCTCGGGTGTCCAGACATTGGTGTCGATCATGATAGTGAACCAGCCCATCATGCCGCTACGCAGCATGAAGCGAAAGTTCTCGATACGAGGCGTCGGCCACTTCTCGACGTAGCTTTCGAGCATAGCGGCGGGTAGGACATGGCTGGTGTCGTAAAACGCGCGGCGGTTGGAGGTGGGATCGTAGGTGTCCGTGATCGAGAAGTAGTCTCCGTGAGAGGCGGTTCCGAAATCGACCATGCGTCCACCATCAGCGCAAATTTCGAAAAGAAGGCCGGGATGATCGTGGCGCAGCTTTGAATAAATGTCGTAATAGGCGCGCACAGCGTGGTAACTCACGTCGGTGGAGTTCGAGCTGTCGACCCAGTAGGCTCCCCAGGATTTGTAGATGCACTTGTTCAGGGGGTCGGGGGAGGCATGTGGGTGGTCGGTGCGGTCGCAGCCGTGGGCGACGAGGTATCCGTCGTGCTCGAGCATGTCGAGATGGTAGTCGGTGACGATGCGTTCGACTTCGCGCTGCGCCCACTGTTTGGCTTCGGGCACGCCCAGGTCGATGGTCTGTCCTTTGAAGGGCTCCGGTTTCCAGTCAGCGGGAATGTCGGTGACCATCCAGTCGCGGACCTTTGGATCGTGGGCGTTGAGAGCGCCGGATTCGGTCGAGAGGCCGGCCTGTGTCCAATCCACCCAGAGACCGAACTTCAGGCCGTGATTGTGAGCTTCGTCGGCGATGGCGGCCAGGCCTTCAGGAAACTTTTTAGGGTTCGGATACCAGTCGCCGACATCACGAAACCAGCCCGCGTCGACGTGGAACATGTCCACTCCTAGATCGGCGGCGTCGCGAATCATGCGGCGCGCGATTTCGTCGTTGACCTCCATGCCTCCGCCCCAGCTGTTGTTGACGACCAGCGGATAGTTGGGGTTATTCCATGTATCGGGATTGTTCAGGACTTCGCGCACCCAGCGGCGCAAGACATTACCGGCTCCATCGGGCCCGTCGCGAAAGCCGCCGAGAAAAACCACGGGCGTCTCAAAAACTTCGCCCGGCAGCAGCCGCGTGGAGAAGGGAGATGGATCGGGATCGAGGCCCAGGGCCGACTTAAGGGAGTCCTTTTCTCTGGCAAGGTCAATCCGCGTGCGGCCGCTGAACTCGATGCCCGCGTACCAGCCGGAATGTGCCGCGTTTTCCACCAGAGTCCACGGAATGATCTCGCGCGGGGCATCGTCGCGCAGGTCGCCGTAGGTACTGGAGGTTCCGGTCCAGCGATAGCCTTCTTTCAGGTCCACCTGATGAGTTCCAATGGGCGAGGGGGTGTTGGCGCCTTTTTCGACGAAGAAATGCTGCAAGGGCGACTGCGCGTCGATCTGCCAGTCAAAGTCGAGGCTGTCTTGCAGGGGAATCCAGATTTCGCTCGATTCAAGGTTCTCGATGCGAATCTGATGCTCGATGGGGCCGTAGTCTTTCTTAGCGCGCCACTCCCAGGTCAGACGCAGACGGGGCGAAGCCGAATCGTAGACAAAGTCAATCTGCTGATCGGTCGTGGTGCTGGCTGCGCGATTGAAGGTCCAGGAGCATGGACGTTTCGTACCCGAGATCTCGGCGAAAGCAATCAAGCTCTCTGAAGTGCGGTTTGGCCACAAGGGCAGGCTGCCTGTTTTCAAACTCATAAGGCGCGGAGCAGCGGAGTCGGCCTCGAAGGTGAGTTGCGTGTCCGCAGTGCGCAGATTGGCGCTGACCTGTGCGGCCGCGGCCGCGTTAAGGGACAGTCCCAACAGGCCGGCAAGGGCCAGATGGCTGCCTTTCAACATGAAGACTCCGGGGGAAGCGCGGGCCGGGCGCTGGCCTGCTCACAGCCCCACACAGATTCTAGAGACATACCGATATTCATGATATTGACCTCAGGGCGAAAGGCAAGACGCTGTTTTCGAGTTCTCCGGCGAGCCTTGGATCCTGTTTTTCCGAAAACCTCGACTACGGGCTTTCCCCTATGGAACACCGGCCCGGACACTTGGATGCTAAGGGCACGGAAAGCCGTGCATCGGCGGCCGAGATTCTTCGCTGCGCCTGAAAAGCCGTCCGCTCAGGATGACACCGTGGAATTAGTGCGTTTGCGGCTGACAGAACTATCTGTGCGCAATGAGATCTGCTCCGAGGGTTGCCAGGCTCGCATCTTCGAGCGATGAAAGACCGCTGACGGCGACGGCTCCAGCTACTTCGTGATTGCTCCAGATCGGAATGCCGCCGCCCCATCCCACAAATTTTGGGTCACCGTAGTAAGAAATATCGTGACCACGCTCGGGATGTCGCACCTTCTCGCCGACCTCGGCCGTGGGCTTGCCGGCGCGGGCTGCGGTCCAGGCCTTATTCATCGCGATCACGATCGAAGCTGCGGGCGCGCCGTCCATGCGGGCGAAAGCGATCAACTCGCCACGGCTGTCGGCAACCGCAACCACCACCGCCTTCTGCATCTGCAACGCTTTCTCCAGGATCAGGTCGATGGCGCGCCTGGCTTCGTCATACTCGATGGTGGGGATGGTTTTCATGGGCAGCAGCTTAGCAGAACGGTGGCAGAAAAAAACCGCAGGTTTGGCTGCTACTCGTGCGCGTAAGCGAGATTGTCGAAGCGAATGCCTTCGCCGTTCTTAACGTCAAAGACCAAGTGCGTGATGGGATCGCGCCATCCGGTGCGAATCCGGCGCAACTCTCCGGGTTTCACGCTGAAGGAGACCTCTCGAGTCTCCGGCGAATGGATGGTAATGGTGGCTTCCGATGAGCCTGAATTGAAAACGTCGGCGCCTTCGAAGATCCGTGGCGAGTAGAACTGAAACTCTGCAGTCGTTATCTTCGGATCGGCAAGTCTGAGATTGAAGGTTCCGAATCCACCGTCCGGAACGCCGATTTTCCACTGGTCGGCGCCCCAGTCAATCACTCCCGAAGGATATTGCCCTTTCAACACCGTTCCCGCGGGAAGATGAGGATCGTCAAAGGTGATGTAGCGCAGAGGAGCGTTGCCGTCCTTTCCCTGAATGTCGATGTCGCGCGCGGCGTCGTGACGGATGCGAAGAACACGCGTTGCATCGTCAAAAGTGAATCCAGGTTGATCGAGATCCTGCCGACGCGAAAGCGGCTTTCCATTCGCCATCACTGTTTCAGGAACAAAATCCAGGCGTAAGACATCGGATGATTGCGGATCAAAGGTCGAATACGTGACCGAGCCTTTGCCGTATCGAATGTTGGTTACGACGGAGCTCGAACCGAGCAGGTGTGATTCATCGGCCGGAGCCCACTCGGGGATGGCCCAGAATGCATCCATCAGTCTGCGCGGGCCATCGGCGAATTCGTCGGTGAACCACCACTGCGTCGAAAATGGCGAGTGTGCGCCGGCCGAGAGGCCTTGAAAGTATGTGACCCAGTTGTAGGAACGGAAGGCGGCTTCGCGATACGCGGTGTCGCCTGTCTTGGCGAAATAGAGAGCCTCGACCGCGGCGAGCCGGGAAGTATGGCTGTCGCAACATTGATTCGGATCGTTGCAACAAAATGCAACGCCATTTCCCTGTTCGTTCGTGATGGTGGCGCCATGGACGATGTACTTGGCCCATTTCGGCGTTGTCTTTACCCACTCGATCAGCTGCTTTGCATGTTCGCGCCATTGCGGATCTTTGTCAGGATGCAGGAGAACATAGCGGGCGAACTCGAGCGGAATTACCTGATTCATGTTGCCCATGCTGGCGACTGTGTCTTCGAAATAGCCGACCCAGACATTGTTGGCTAAAGGGAATTTTTGAAACCAATCCCAGGCATCGGCTCGCACTCGCGTATATCCCGCGACGTCGCCCTGGCCGAGCCGTATGAGTTCATCGAACAGCATGATCGGTTCAATCACGTTGGCCGAGTACGGGCCCATGGGACGGTTGTCGGCTTTTCCATCGCGAGCATAGGCACGCACCGGCCAGGGCGAGTGGTCTGCGTCCCCAGTCTTGTAGTTCTTGACCAAGGCATCCGCGCAGCGAATGGAGGCTGCGAGATATTTCGTGTTGCCCGTCATTTCATACAAGCGCAGGTAGCCGTAGCCGTCTTCACCGACAATTGGTGGCTCGATGTAGTCTTCCGCTCCGAGCTGGCTCCATCCCGAGTAACGGCGGGCGCCTGGATTGGCCGAGGCATACGGTACTCGTGACCAGGCGTAGCCTTCCGGCGTAAGTCCGTTTTCGAGTTCGTAGTCGACGAAGTCCTCGAGGAATTCGAGAGTGCGGCGATCGCCAGTGTAGGGATAGAGACGCTCCATGAAGCCCTCCATCATCGCGCGCAAATAGCCAGTTGAGTTGACCCAGTGCGGGTCTGGTTCCAGTTCAAAGGTGGTTCGATCGAAATCAAAACAGCAGTAGAAGTAGTGCAGGCGCTGGCGATTGTGCTGATCCCAGAGGATGGTCCACTGCGTCAAAAAATGAGAGGAATAGGAGTAACCGGTGTCGTTGGGAATAGGCCACGGCAGCAGCTTTCCCTGCGCATCGAGCTGAACGGGATGTCCAGCGATGGTTGGCGCATCCACGGTGGAGATAACGGGAAACGGCTTCTGCTGCGCGGAGACGATATTTCCGCAGAAAAGAATGACAGAGAGGAGTGTCGCAAATCGCGCAGCCGTGTGAGTCGAAAGAGCCGGGTTTTTCATTCCCGGTCATATTAGCGCAGACATTGAAAAAAGATTGCGGAGATCGCTCACGAACGAGCGATCTCCGCTGTTCAGTCGGCGATGAGGTGTGACTACTGCAAAGTGACCAGCATCTCGATCGTTCCGGTGCCTTTTGCCAGGGGCTCCATCGCTTTGCCCACGACGGCGCCGAGCATCCGGCTGCGCTCGGTGCCCTTCATGGCGTAGCCAGGCCGCGATGATGTGACCAGCAAGTCGCCGCGCTGAATCGGACCATTTTCAGTTGTGACCTTGCAGGGCACGATCCCCATCACGGCGAGCGGAACTTCTCTGGTCGTGACCGCCGAATCATCCATGTGGTGTGGAGACGCGAGCAGCCCCGGCTTGGTCGAGTAAATCCCTGCGACCAGCGTGGCGTATGGCTCGTGCGAGAGTGTGATATGGCGATCTGCAGTGGAATCGATTTCCAGTACGTCTCCTGGTTCGTAGCTGGAACGAGAACCGCGAACTGCGACCGATTCCGCGAAATCCGCGCCGCTGGCAAAAAGCCCGCCATCGGCATACACGGCGCCGTTGAGGTCGACGCGAAATTTGTGGACCGTATTGGTCATGCCAAGATACAGGTTTCCTCCATTGGCGTTGACCACTACCCCGCCGTTGATGATTCCGTTGCTGTGGATGGTTTCTACATCGAGGGCGTAGTCGTTGTAGGGAGCGGCGGTGCCGATGCCGACGGTGACGGAACTGGAGCCGGTGCCTCCCAGAATCATCGCATTGCTCGCGCTGACCACCGAGTTGGCGCCGATGGCGGTGGCATTACTGATGGGATCGACGCTAGTGCTCGAGTTGAAACCCAGGAACGTGTTATTGGAACCAGTAACGTTGCCCTCACCGCTCTCCATGCCAACCGCGGTGTTCTCGCCTCCCGTCGAGTTGAATTCCAGCGAGTAAACGCCGAGTGCAGCGTTGAAGCCGCCACTCTGATTGTTCACCATAGCTGCAACTCCCACAGCCGTGTTCTCGAAGCCGGAGATGTTGGACTCCAGGGCGCCGCCAACGGCAGTGTTGTAGGCGCCGGTTGTGTTTTCCTGCATGGACGCCACTCCGATCGCGGTGTTGGCGTAGCCGCTCTGGTTTGCGCCTAGCGCTAGAGATCCGACAGCTGTATTCGAGGTTCCAGTCGATGTCGAGTTTCCGGCGAATCCCAGAAATGAATTATCATTCGCCGCAGAACCGAATGCGAAAGGAGTGCCGCCGAGCAGGAAGCTTGCGCCGTTGACAGTGCCCGTAGCGCTCAGGTTCCCCTTGACCGACTGGTTTCCAGTGAAGGCGTTGGCTGCCTTCAGTTGTGGAACCTTGGTGATGTCGAGATTCAGGGTTACGTTGCCGCTGGTGCCGCCTCCGGTAAGATCAGTGCCGGCCGTCACGCCGGTGATTGTGCCGGGAACCGCAATCTTTGGTTCCTGCGCGCAGAGCAGAGTACAGAGCAGAGTTGCCAGGGTGAAAATCGCGAAAAGACGTAGCTTCATTACCGCCTCCATAGAAACTGGATTTCTAGCGCAAGTTTTCCCGTATGGTCGATCGCGAAGGGCCCGCTAACAGACAGCGCTCAAGCGTCTTGTGAGATGGTGCGCAAAAACGAGATTTCGTTTCGCGCTCTGGTCAGATTTGGAGCTGCTATTTGCGCGTGGAAGTATAACGAGGTTGAGGGGGCGATTCGGTGGATTATCGGCACCGGCCGGCAACGACGCGGCGTTCATTGCGGAGCAGGCTTCGATTCCCGCCCTCAGATTCTTACTGCGACCTGGTAGTAAACATCATTCCACCGCAGCTCTTTCTGAAATTGAGGAATCGTTGTGCTGTTGTCGATCAGAAGGAATTCCATCCCGGCCATATCGGCGAAATCCTGAAGGTGTTCCACCTTAAGCGCACGGCTCAATGCTGTATGGTGGGCGCCTCCGGCGGTGATCCATGCCTTGGCAGCGACTTTTAGGTCGGGCTCGGGATTCCAGATAGCTCTGGCGACAGGCAGTTTCGGCAATGGGTGTCTTGGAGAAATGATCTCGACCTGGTTCACGATGAGCCGAAAACGACTGCCCATGTCGATCACGGATGCGTTGACGGCCTTTCCTTCGGCTGCGGTGAAAACGAGCCGGACAGGATCGGCTTTTCCGCCAATCGAGAGCGGATGGATTTCGGCGGTCGGCTTGTCGCCCGCGATCGATGGGCAAACTTCAAGCATGTGCGCGCCCAAGACCTGGCCCGACCCCTTGAGATGGTAGGTGTAGTCCTCCATGAATGAAGAGCCGCCGGGGAGGCCCGCGCTCATGACCTTCACGGCACGAACGAGTGCCGCAGTTTTCCAGTCGCCCTCCGCACCGAAGCCGTATCCGTCGGCCATGAGACGTTGCACCGCGATGCCGGGCAGCTGACTCAGTCCATGCAAGTCTTCGAATGTGTCCGTGAACGCGTGGGAACCAGTGTCACTGAGGAACTGGCGCAGGCCAAGCTCGATTCTCGCCGCGTCTCGCAGAGATTGATGCCTGTCGCCACCCCGGCGGAGTGGTTTCGCGACGGTATATGAGCCTTCGTATTCTCTTACGAGTTTGTCTACCGCATCGTCGGGAGTTTCTTTTAAGCGCTGGACGAGATCTCCCACCCCGTAACCACTTACCGCGTACCGAAGATTGATCTCCGCGCTGACTTTGTTGCCTTCGGTTACGGCGACGTTGCGCATGTTGTCGCCAAGGCGCGCCACTCTCAAGCGTGCAGCATCGTGCCAGGCGCAAGCTGCACGGGACCATGCGCCGATTTCAGCGTGAACATCTGCATCCGTCCAATGGCCGACGACGATTTTTCGCTTCAGCCTCATACGGGACCCGAGAAAACCGAATTCGCGGTCGCCGTGAGCCGACTGGTTCAGATTCATAAAGTCCATGTCGATCGTGGACCAGGGCAGCTCCTGATTGAACTGAGTGTGCAAGTGCAGCAGAGGTTTTTCGAGGGTCCGCAGACCGGCGATCCACATGCGCGACGGGGAAAACGTGTGCATCCACGCGATCAGCCCGACGCAGTTGGGCGAACTGTTGGCCTCAAGGCTGAGTTGCCGGATGGAGTCGCTCGTGATCATCACCGGCTTGGGGATGACCTTGACGGGAATCTCGCTGGAGCCGGTGAGTGCCTGCGCAATCTTCTCAGCGTGCGCGGCCACAGTCTTTAGCGGCTCCGCACCATACAAATGCTGGCTGCCTGCTACGAACCACAGCTCAAGATTGCCTAGCTGAATCATCGGACCTCTTCAAAAGGGCTAAAAGGAACGCTCGCCCCTTGCCCTCTTGGGTTTACAGACTAGGTAAACGTTTTCCAGAATTGTACCCTTAAAAGGTTTTGGGCGCACGGTTGACCTTTCTGGCCAATTTACCCTGATCCTACTCTGATAGAATCGCGCTTCAAACGGAGCGGCAACCTACTTGCCATGGATATACGCGAGATTGCGCGGCGCGCAAAAGTTTCCACCGCCACGGTATCGCGCGCCATCAACCGTGTCCCGACCGTTGGTCCCCAGCTTGCAAAGCGAGTCTGGAAGGTGGTGGACGAGCTAGGCTACTACCCGAATACCCAAGCCAGAGCGCTGGTTTCGGGAAGGAGCAGGATTTTCGGCTTGGTAGTTTCCGAAATCACGAATCCATTTTTTCCGGAGATCGTGCAGACGTTTGAAAATCTGGCGGTCGAAAACAACTACGAAATTCTGCTGACATCCACGGTCCACGATCCAAAGAGGATGGAAATTTCTGTCCGCCGCATGATCGAAAGGCGTGTCGAGGGTGTCGCGATCCTGACCTTCGGAATGGAAGAATCGCTGATCGAGCATCTGCGTTTTCGAAAAGTACCTTTAGTCTTCGTCGACGTCGGGCCGGATGCTCCCCGAATCGCGAACATTCGAATCGACTACCAGCACGGCATTCGACAGGCCGTGCAGCATTTGGCGGCGCTGAGACACTCGCGGATCGCTTTCATCGCAGGGCCATTGCACTTGAAATCGGCGATGGCCAGGAAGGCCGCATTTCAGCAGGCGATGGCCGAGATCGGACTCACGGACGATCTGATTGTCGAAGGAGATCACACGCTTGAGGGCGGTAAGACAGCGCTAACAAAATTGATCGATGCTCGCCGGCGACCGACGGCGATCCTCTGCTCCAACGATATGACTGCGATCGGCGTGCTGCGCGAGGCTTACGAGCTCGACATCGCGGTTCCCGCAGATTTGTCGGTGATCGGTTTCGACGATATCCGACTGGCACAATTCACAACTCCGCCGCTGACCACCGTGCAGATGTCGCAAAGCGAACTGGCAAAGCTCGCTTTCCGCGCGCTGATGAGCGAAGTCACGGAAGAATCTCCGCCGCGACATCTTGAGTACAGGCTCGTCACGAGCCTCATCTTAAGGGACTCGACTGCGCTTGCTTCGGCAGGCGGTGAGCGGCGCCCTCCACCCAAAAAATCACTATAGCATCAATTTCGGCAAACGTTTACCATGGCCGCGATTCCGTTCGCTGAGGTGCTCTTCATGAAACGTCGCCAGTTTTTGAAAACTGGCTTGGCCGGCGCAGGTGCAGCCGCTCTAGTGTCCAAGCTTTCGCTTCCCCTGGCATGGGCTCAAGCGAGCAGCGCGGATTCTCGCATTGAAGTTCTCGCCAATGAATCGCTCGGGATTATCTCACCCAATATCTACGGCCACTTCACTGAGAACCTGAGCGGCGTCGTCTATGACGGAATCTGGGTCGGCCCGAATTCCAAAGTGCCAAACGTCGATGGAATCCGCAAGGAATTGATCGACGAGATGAAGAAGATCAAGGCGCCGGTGGTCAGATTTCCCGGCGGCTGTTTTGCAGACAGCTACGACTGGCGCGACGGAGTTGGCCCAGCTGAGAAGCGCCCGCGGCGGACTAATTTCTGGAATCAGGGAGAAGCGCCGGAGGCGCCGGTGAGTCACCGATACGATCCCAATGAATTCGGAACCAACGAGTTTGCGCATTTTTGCAAGCTGATCGGCAGCGAGCCATATCTGGCTGCGAACGTGCGCAGCCTTCCAGCCGAGGAATTCTATCGATGGGTCGAGTATTGCAACTCGTCGGCAGGGAGCACGACTCTCGCCGATATGCGCGCCGCTGCTGGATTTAAAGACCCGTTCAACGTTCGCTTTTGGGGTGTGGGTAACGAGTCATGGGGATGCGGCGGGAATTTCACGGCGCAGGAATACGCGGTTGAGTTTCGGAGGTTCACGACCTGGGTGCCGCGATTCCAGACTCGATCGACTCCCGAAGGAAGAGAGGAGCTATCGTTCATCGCCTCGGGGCCGAACGTGGAAGATTGGGCGTGGACGCGAGGATTTTTCGAGGAGATGACGCGCAAGGGCCGCTTCGCGCTGCGCAGTGTATATGGCTGGGCGCTCCACCACTACGCGTGGAATCTCAGCCGCGGTCGCACGCGAGATTGGATTCAAGGCAAGGCCGATGCGGTGAAGTTCGATCCGGTCGATTGGTACGAGTTGTTGCGCGAGGGCGACCGCATGGAGGGACTGATAACTGGCCACTGGCAGGTGATGAGCGAGGAGGATCCGGAGCACTGGGTGAAGTTGGTCGTCGATGAGTGGGGACCATGGTACAAACCGGGAAGTGAAGCGACTCCGGGGGACCAGTTGGAGCAGATGCCTACTTTGCGCGACGCTGTCTTTAGTGGAATGACGCTTGATATCTTCAATCGCCATCCGGAAAAAATCGCGATGGCAAACTGTGCGCAATTGATCAATTGCCTGAACAGCCTGTATCTGGCTCATGAAGACCGTTTTGTCGTAACCCCCGTTGGGCATGTGTTCGCGATGTATGCCGCGCACCAGGGCGGCCAGGCATTGCGCACGATTTTTTCGTCTCCGGAAGTCGAGTACGATCGCGACGGCAAGTCGGCAACATTCTGGGGTCTGAAAGGATCGGCCTCATTGCGGGACAAAGAATTGACGCTCACGGTAGTGAATCTGCACGTCAGTCAGGAGCGGGATACGCAAGTGGCAGTGCGGGGCGCAAAGATGAAATCTGCGGCCGCTACGGTGCTGACTCACTCGGATATCCACGCCCACAATACTTTCAGCGACAAAAATGCAGTCACACCCAAAATGGCGAGCGCCGAGGTCAAAGGGGACACTCTAAATTTTCGGATCCCGGCTGCTTCGGTTACCAAGCTTGCCATACAGTTGATGTGAAGGATTTCCCCGACGAAACTTCGCGTGAAGCCAGGCCTGGGCATCGCCGCCGTACTGTTGATATTCACTCACGCGGGTGGAGAGCGCTTGCTGCCTCCATCCGCTCCTCTTGAAGTTATTCGATCCGAGAAATCTCTCTCGCCGCCGCTCGCCGCGCAACCGCCGATGGGATGGAACAGCTGGGATTCTTTTGGCACCACGGTGACCGAAGCAGATGTGAAGGCCAATGCAGATTGGCTCGCCGCGCACCTGAGAGCGTTCGGTTGGACCTACGTCGTCGTCGACATGGAATGGTTCGTTCGCAACCCGCAACCCGAAGGCAATCCCAAGAACGCGCAATACAGCATCGATGCCTTCGGGAGATATGTCCCCGACCCGGAGCGATTTCCCTCGGCGGCGAATGGGGCCGGTTTCAAGCCGCTCGCCGATTACGTTCACGCGCTGGGACTGAAATTCGGGATTCACATCTTGCGTGGAATTCCAAAGCAAGCTGTCGAGAATGATCTTCCGATCGCCGGCTCCAGTTATCGTGCCAGCGCCGCTGCGGATCGTGCGGATCGCTGTCCATGGAACTACGACAACTTTGGCACCGATGTCTCGAATCCTGCCTCTCAGGCGTATTACGATTCAATCGCAGAACTCTACGCCGGTTGGAACGTCGATTTCATAAAGGTGGACTGCATCGCGAGCCATCCTTACAAAGGCGATGACATCCGCATGTTGAGCGCTGCGTTGCGCAAGACGGGACGTCCGATTGTGTTGAGCCTCTCGCCAGGCGAAGCCCCAATCGAAAAAATCGACGAACTGCATTCTTCGGCGCAGATGTGGAGAATTTCTGACGACGTGTGGGATTTGTGGCATAGCACGGTCCAGTATCCGCAGGGGTTGAATGATCAGTTTCCGCGGGCTGCGAAATGGGCGAAGCTGTCAGAGCCGGGTGCCTGGCCTGATGCAGACATGTTGCCGCTCGGCTACCTGGGGCCTAGGCCGGGGTGGGGTGAAAAGGCCCGCCAGTCCAGGCTTACGCATGATGAACAGCGAATGTTGATGACGCTCTGGTGCATGTTTAGGTCTCCATTAATGATGGGCGGAAATCTGCCGCGGAGCGATGCCTGGACGACCTCGCTTTTGACGAATGCAGAAGTCCTGGAAGTCGATCAGCATTCGACTAACAATCACGAGCAGATCGCCACACAGGATGTTTCCATTTGGACGGCACACTCGGCAGATACCGGCAAGACATTCGTAGCAGTCTTTAACCGGAGCGAAAAGAGCCAACACATTGGCTACGCGTGGAGCAAGCTTGGGCTAAGGGACGGGAAATACAAGCTGCGTGACTTATGGCAGCAACGCGACCTGGGCCGATCTCAGTCCCTCGATGTTCACCTCAACGCTCACAGCTGCGTTCTGTACGGCCTCACGGGTTCGGTGTGAAGTGGCTGGCTGGGGCGAATGCAGTCGGCGTATTTCGGGCTTCTGTGCCTCCCCCAGTGCGCGAAAGGTCGAGATCAACTGCCAGGACAATCTTGCCGGCAAACTGGTCAATTCGATGATTTGACCGGAAGCTCCGGTGGGTGCACAAAGTTTGAGATTCCAGCCCGCTCGTATGTTGTGATGCAGTGGGAGCTTTGAGACGCCCGAACAGTGGTTGGCCTCACCGAGGCAGCGCAAAGGTGAAGAAGTCACTTTCGGCTGCGATCGACACATACTGGACGCCATCGATCTCGTAAGTCATGGGAGAGGCACGTAACGTCTGTCCTGTATGAAAGTGCCAAAGAGCTTCCCCGGTCTTGGCATTGACTGCCTCGAACGACTGAGAGTCATCACCGAAGAAGACCAGCCCGCCCGCAGATGTGAGCGTCCCTGCCCAGGAATCGCCGCGGCCCACCTGGGGATAGCGCCACACGATTTTTCCGTCGGGAACTGAAAGCGCCAACAGGATTTTTCGAGCCTGGTCGGCGGGATCAAGTGTTGTTCCAGTTCCGTAGTAGGTCTCACCCCGGACGAACGGCTTAGGTTTGGCAAAGAACAGATTGCAGTTCTCCAGGGCGATCACATAAAAGAGTCCCGTCTCAGGATTGTATGAAGGAGAAAACCAGTTGGTCGCCCCGTTGATTCCAGGGCAAATGCTTGTCCCGTCCGCTGTCGGAATTCGTCCGGAAAACATCGGGCGACCTGAGGAATCGACTCCTTTCGCCCAAGTTAGTTTCTCGAGGAATGGGCTGGCTCTGACGAACTTCCCATCGATTCGGTCGAGCACGTAAAAAAATCCGTTGCGGTTCGCCTGCACCAGCCAACGATGCACGTTGCCCTGTTCCTGGAAGTCTACGAGCACCGGCGTTTCGTTGGCATCGTAGTCATACAGGTCGTGAGGTGTGAACTGAAAATACCATTTGAGCTTCCCGGTGTCGGGGTCGATCGCCAGGACGCAATCTGTGTAGAGATCGTCGCCGGGGCGGGATTCTCCGGCAAAGTCAGGGGCGGGATTGCTGGTCGTCCAATAAAGAATATCGAGTTGCGGGTCGTACGTGCCGGGCATCCAGGTAGTGCCGCCCCCATGAAGATAGGAGTCCCCCGGCCAACTGGACGATCCGAATTCGCCCGGCCCCGGTATCGTCCAAAGACGCCATTTCAGAGTCCCGGTGAGCGCATCGTAGGCGGCTAGAAATCCACGAACGCCAGAGTCGCCGCCGGAAGGCCCAACAATGACCAAGTCTTTCACGACAAGCGGAGCGCTGGTCGCACCGTAATGCAGCAGCTTGTCCGCGTAGGTAATGTCCCAAACCAGATTTCCCGAGCGGGCGTCGAGACACAGCAGATGGGCATCGTCAGTTTCCTGATAAACGAAATGTTTCCACAGGGCCACGCCCCGGCTCTTGTGAGCGGCAGCATCATCCAGCAATCCGGTAGCGGGCTGCCGCTGATGATGCCATACGGCTCTGCCGGTTCTGGCATCGAGCGCATAAAGATCGTTGGCTGCCGTTACGTACATCACTCCATCGACCACTACTGGCGTAGCTTCGAGCCGTTGGGAATTGCCCGGATGAAACACCCAAGCCAACCTGAGGCGATTGACGTTTGTCGTATCAATGTCACGCAGGCTGCTGTATCGCCGCCCTGAGTAGTCACCGTTGTACGAGGTCCAGTTAGCGCCGACGGGCTGGGCAGCGAGATGTTGGGCCCTGACATCGATGTTTGATCCGATGTCTGGTTTCTGCTGCGCCAGGCTCGGTAATCCGCCTACTGCAAGGCATGCAGACAGGACCGCGGCGAGCTGTTGAACGGCGAACATCTCAGCGCATGTCTCCGCCGCTAATGCGAATCTCCTGAAGAGCGCCGCGGTCGATCCCGTTGGAATCCTCTAGGTGAAGAGAAACTCTGGCTGGCTTTCCGGGTGGTGTCAGTTCCTGCTCGATCGACACGGCATCGGCGGGATCCACGTTTGCGACCGGCATACTTCCTATGTTCCCACCGTGCTCGTCATAGAACTTCGCGACGAGTCTTCCGGAGAAAAAAACGCCGAAGGACCCGGAAAGTTTGATCCTGCCATTCTCCAGTCGAGTCGCCTGAAGCGGATGAAGCAGGATTCCAGCCTCTGTAGCTCCGTGAAATTCGTCGCCGGATCGCGTTGGAAACCACTCCGTTTCGAGACTACAGGATTCGCCGGCACGCAAATGGCAGAGGGGCGAATTGATCTCGGCTTCCAGATAATGGGGAGTGGCATCTTCCGAATCGTGATTGATGGAGACGGTGCCGTCGCGGTTTAACCGAAGTTCCGGTCCGTTCGTCCAGAAAATCACTGACGCTTTGCCTGGATAACTCTTGGTTCGCTCGTACTGAAAGCGTTCAACCATCGCGTACTTGCTGCTGCCGTCAACCACAGCGAGCCAGCCATCGGTCGAATCGAGCCACAGTTCGGCGGCCATCGAAACATAGTGAACGGTGAAGAGACCATCCTCTCTCACGCCGACTGCGGGGTTCTCGGCCGGGCCGAAGCGCACGTGGTAACGGTTGAGATAAATGCTCGCCGGATTCGCCGGTGTGAAAGTCCAGAAATCGTGATTCATGGAATCGTGATTCGATGAACCGGTCGGGCTGGCAGACGAAGTGTCGTACTGCGACACGGACTGCATCGACCAGTCCAGCGAATGGCCGGTGATATTTTTCATCGAAGCGCGAAAATGAATGCCAGGAGAGTCGCCGTCGATGCGAACGGTTCGCGTGAACTGGACTCCCGTCAGCGCGTCGGCCGGCCCGGTGAGTTCGACTTCGCACTGTTTTCCCTCCGAAAGTTCTCGAAAGCTGAATGGTCCATCATCCAGTTCATCTGAGTTGCCGACCCAGTGCTGCTCGTCGTCGTTCCCCTCCGGCAATAGCCAAATCTTGTCTCCCCCATAGTTGAACCATTGCGAGGTGCTTGGCGGGAGGTACTTGCCGGCATACTTGGGGTTTACGAAAAGATAAGGATGGCCGGCGAAGATGACCTGTATCAGCCGCCCGCCATTTTGTGGAATCAGGACCAGCTCCAGCCAATGGTTTGTGATCTGCTTCGCGTGCCACCCTCGATAATCCACGTCTTCTATGTGGCATTCCCGGCTAGCCGTTTGGCTTGGACGAGCGTTGCTCCGAGCATGCATGGGAGCCAAGGACAGAAGCGCCAGTACGAAGACTAGAAAAAAACGGCGCATCAAAATTGCGAACGAGATTCGCATTCGTTGCTTCGCCTTTCTCCCAGCATTGTTTCTCAGGAAGAAATCCATTGTAGATAGTTCCAGGACACGATGAGCTAGCGCTCTGCTCATTCAGCATAAACGAAACAAAAGTAAATAAAACGAAAGATTTCAATTTGCGTCAAGAGGATTCTGTGATATATGAAATTTCGCCGATAAATCCAACTCGCAACGTCACTCACGTCGAATCCTCAGGAGGTTCGGAATGCGCGAAGAGAATGCCAGCCGGCGATCATTCATGAAGTTGTTGGCGGCGGCTCCGCTATTGGGCCAGATTGCGGCTCGCGATCTCTATGCTCAAGCTGCCACCGCGATCGGCAAGGATCCGCGGCAAAATGTATACACCCGCCTGGGATTGAAGACGATCATCAATTGCCGGGGCACCTGGACCTATTTGAGTGGATCGCTGGAGTTCCCCGAAGTCCGTGAGGCGCAGGTAGAAGCTGCCCAGCATTTCGTCAACATGCTCGATCTGCAACGGGCAGTGGGACGGCGGCTGTCGGAGTTGACCGGTGCAGAGTCGGGCATCGTGACTTCGGGAGCAGCCGGAGCAATGGCGGCGGCGACGGCAGGGTGCATGGCCGGAACCGACGACAAAAACATTTGGCAACTACCGGACACCACCGGCCTGAAGCATGAAGTGATCATGGTGGGCGGCCGTAGCGCGTTTGACAGTGCGATCCGCTTGACAGGGGCGAAACTCGTTCTCGTCTATTCGCCCGAGGAACTCGCTAATGCCATCAACGACAATACCGCCATGATCTACACCACCGACCTCGGCGAGAAGCTACAGCGGGTGTGGGCGCTTGCCAAAGATCGAAAAATTCCCATGCTGCTGGATGATGCGGCCGGAATTCCTCCCGTGGAGAATGCAAAGCTGTACGCCCAGATGGGAATCGATCTCTACACATTCTCCGGCGGTAAAGGCCTGCGGGGTCCGCAGTGCAGCGGACTGCTCCTCGGCCGCAAGGATCTGATCGAAGCGGCGCTGCTGAACTGTAGTCCGCGCGAGGGCGCGGTGTGTCGTCCCATGAAGGTCGGAAAAGAAGAAATTATTGGCTGTCTGACCGCGCTCGAGACCTGGATGAAAATCGACGCTAAGAAACTTTACGCGGAGTGGAATGACCGGATCGATCGCATTCGCAAGTTGGTAGACACGGTTCCGGGCGTGAAGACAGACGTCTTTGTCCCTGAGGACGGCAATCGCTATCCCACGCTCAAGGTTTCTTGGGACCAGGATGCCTGGGGATTCACGATGTTTGACTGCGTGCGCGAATTGCGTGCCGGAGATCCGGTCATTGAAGTTGTAGGCGTCGACAATCCCAGCTTGGTAACGGCTGTGCGCGAAGGCAACCCAAATCGAAAGGAACGCCATGTTCCCGACCATATCGAATTGGTGTCGATGACGATTCAGCCGGGTGAGGAGATTGTGGTGGGCCAGAGACTTCGGTCAATTTTAAGCGCGGCTCAAAAAAAGAAGGCTGCGTAAGGGGCGCCCCATGGAAAAATCCTCTGGAATAAAAGGCCTGCGTTTCGGTGTGCTGTCGCCGGGGCTCCTGTTGCTGTCTTTGCTCGTGGTCCAGGGGCAGGCGCAAGTGCGGGCGATCACTCCGGCGCACGCGAGCGTTGCCAATCGCGTTTATTCGGCAGGCGTAGACGAGGGCGACTATCTCTACGTCTCAGGCCAGGGGCCGCGTCGCGCGGACGGAACCCTCCCCGCTACTTTCTCCGAGCAGTGCCGTCTGACGCTCGACAACGTAAAAGCCGTCGTCGAAGCTGCAGGTTTGACACCCGACCATGTGGTCTACACGCAGGTTTATCTGGAGGACATTTCAAAGTATGAAGAGATGAATCGAATTTTTGGAGAATATTTTGGCAAGAGTCCGCCGGCCCGTGCGGTGATCGGCGTGGCCAAACTCCCCGAACCCGGCATTCAAATCAGCGCGGTTGCGGTGCGCAGTCTTTCCGACAAGAAAATTGTCTCTGTGCCCGGTTACCCGGCAAATGAGGCCGCGTCACCCGGGATGCTCACCCATGATCGACTATTCGTCTCCAGCATGTCCGGCGTCGAGCCCAGCACAGGCAAGATTCCGGACGATCCAGGAGCGCAGGTTGATCTCGCGTTAGACCGTTTGCAGGCCGTCGTGAAAGCGGCAGGGCTTGAACTCAGCCATATGGTTTTTGTGAATCCGTATCTCACGTCAGCAATTCCGTCGCGAGTCATGAACGAGCGATATGCCCGGCGTTTCGAATTCGGAAATACTCCGGCACGCGCCACCATCGAAGTGACCAGCCTCCCCGGAGGCGCGCATATCGAATACACCGGCGTCGCCGTTCGCGATCTCGCCCAGCGTCGTGCAGTGCGTCCGAAGAACATGCCTCCCAGCCCGACGGCCAGCCCCTGTGTGTTCGCAGGAGAGACTCTGTACTGCTCAGCGAAGAGCGGCTTCATTCCCGGGCCGCACGGCGGAGTTTACGCTGCGACGACTCCGCATCAGCTTCGGCAAACCATGCGCAATCTTCTTGACAACCTGGAAGAAGCCGACATGAAGTTTGACGATGTGGTCGACACGAATGTTTACCTCGATGATCTGCGCGACACTGCGGACTTCGACGCGGTGTATACGCAATACTTCTCCGCCGTATTGCCTTCTCGCACCTCGATCCAGCAAATCACACCAGCGGAGCGCAAGGCTGACAAAGAAGATCACTATCCTGATCTGGAGCAGATCTCTCTTATCGCGGTGAAAAAGAAATAGCACATTGATGTCGGGGAGATGACATCCGGCGGCCAGCGGCTACTCAACAAACATGCAGTCGCCATACGAGTAAAAGCGATATTGCTGCTCGACTGCGTGTCGGTATGCGCGCAGCACCGTTTCTTTCCCACCGAACGCGCAGACCAGCATCAGCAACGTTGATTGCGGCAGGTGAAAGTTTGTAAGGAGAGCTCCGACAACCTGGAACTTGTAGCCGGGATAAATAAAAAGGTTGGCTTCGCCGGAGGAAGGCTTTATCTCGCCGCCGTTCTGCTGGGCCACGAATTCCAAAGTTCGTACCGTAGTGGTACCGATGGCAACGATGCGACCGCGTTGGCTTCGTGTCCGGTTGATTCTGGCTGCGGCATCCGCTGAAATCGAATAGACCTCGGAGTGAAGCTGGTGATCCTCTACTCGCTGGGCATGCACGGGCTGGAACGTTCCGAGCCCCACGTGCAGGGTGATTTCCGCGGTCTCAATTCCTGACTCGCGAATTCTGTGGAGGATTTCGCGAGTGAAATGCAGTCCGGCGGTCGGCGCTGCGACTGATCCGCGGGCCTGAGCATAAACGGTTTGGTAGCGTTCTCGATCGGCGGGAGTGTCGAGTCGCGAGATGTAGGGTGGCAGCGGAACATGCCCAATCTTTTCGAGTGTCGCAAAGAAGTCGTGGGTGGGAGCAAAGCGAATATGGCGCTCTCCGAATTCTGCACGGGAGATCACTTCCGCTTCCAGTTCATCGCTATCGCTGCCATGGGGCGCGAAGAATAATCTTTCGCCGACGCCGATTTTCCGCCCGGGCCGCACCAGGCACTGCCACTCGTTGGGTTCTTTCCGAACCTGACTGGTCAACAGCACCTCCACGCGGCCTTGGAGGAATTCGCGAGATGCCGGATTGTGGCTGCTGAGTCGCTGTGCCCGCAGGCCGGAGCGTCGGCCAAAAAGACGGGCGGGAAAAACCTGCGTATTGTTGAACACGGCTAGATCATTCGGTCGCAATAGCTCAGGAAAGTCCCTGAAATTACGATCCTCCAATGTTCCGTGATTCTGATCCTGGGACCTGCAAACGTGCAACAGGCGAGACCCCGCCCGATCCGCCAGGGGTTTCTGGGCGATCAACTCCGGGGGCAGAAGGTAGTCGAAGTCAGATACCAGCACTCTGACCGATTATATGGTGAACGTTCAGGCACACGTAAAACTCAAGCTCGGGCCTTTGGAGACCTTTGCCGAAGTACTTTCGAATTTGTGACATCCCCAACGGGGACCGGCACCGGAAACATCAGTCGTCCGCTGTCCGCGACGAGCGGGCATCTGGCAGGTTTTGTCGGTAACAGGTGGGGAGAATTTTACAGAAATTTGCGTTGTTTCCCCGCATAGGGTGCTGATAATATGCGGGGGTCGAGTTGCGGCCTGCTTTGGCAATCCCCCCCGAAGGTAACCATGACAGAACGGAAACATAGGGAAGAGATCGTCCACTACGGACGAATGCTGCATCAGCGGGGATTCGTTGCGGCGATGGATGGGAATCTTTCCGTACGCCTTCCGCTGGACCGGATTCTGGTTACTCCGACTGGCGTCAGCAAGGGAGGAATGAAGCCAGCCGATCTCGTCATCGTGGATTTGGACGGCCACCAGGTCGCAGGTCGCCGAAATGTGACGAGCGAAATCGGGATGCATCTGCTGGTCTATCGCATGCGGCCTGATATAAAGGCGATTGTGCATGCGCATCCGCCGACCGCCACAGGATTTGCCGCAGCTGGCATTCCGCTCACTGAACCCTTGGTGTGCGAAGTCGTTATGGGATTGGGATGCATTCCTTTGGCGCGTTATGGTACGCCGGGGACATCAGAACTGGCGCAGACGCTGGAGCCGTACGTAGGCAACTACGATGCGATCCTGATGTCGAACCATGGAGTCGTGGCTTACGGCGATACGCTGGAACATGCATATATGAAGATGGAAACCGTCGAGCATTTCGCGCAGATCGCCCTGGTCACGCATCTGCTCGGACGGCAGCAGCCTCTGAAAGAAGTCGAAATCGAGAAGCTAATCATGGCTCGCACGAAGTACTTCGGTGCCAAGCTTGCCGCAGCCATGCCGATCCTGCGGCCACCGCAGAAGGTCAGCTGAGTTCGTCCGAATTACCTTTTCCTCTCAACAATCTTCCGATGGGTAATCCCGGCGGTCTACGAGGCATCGTGCTTAGTTCTTTTTTGGCGGATCGACTCTCGGAGGATCCGTCGTCCACGGCGGCGCCACGCCGACCGAGCGCGCGTATGCGATTTGTTGGCCTAGATGCTGCGCAATGTGCTGCACGATATAAAGCAGCACGCCGCGCTCGGTGATCGTTCCTCCGTTCCAGTCGAGAGTCTTTTCGAGATCGGCATCCGGCATGGCGAGGATCGCCTTCTTGGCGTGTGCGTACGATGCCTTGAGTACAGAAATAACTTTTGCTTTGTCCGTCGTGGACTGCTCAAGTGTTTTCGTGTTGACGTCAGCCGGCGTCGGCGTGCCGACCAGTTTGTACAAGTTATAGTTTGCTGCGCTGGCGTGCAGGAAGACTTCGGCGATGGTGCGCACGTCGGACGACGGACGCCAAGTGTATTTGTCCGCCGGAATCGCCTCGGCCAGACGCACAAACTCGCTCTCCTGAATCATTACTTCCGCCATCACTTCCGAGCGATATCCGGTAACGCCGGGCGTTCCGTCCCGGTATGGGTACACCTGCGCCGAAAGGCGAACGGTACTCGCGATAACCAGCATGAGGCAGAGAGCGGACAGAATTCGGGGCATGGAGTTCCTTGTCGTGTGGCGTCTGATTGAATCGGCGAGATTATAGTTCACGACGATAGTGAACTGAGACCACGCGACTGGAACAGGCGGGGGAGGACTCTGACATCAGGACGAACGGCGACAGCACTCTCAAGTTGTGCCGGCCGATTCCCGCACGAACCTCGGTTTTTAGCCGTCGAAAAACATCCGGCTCGGGCGGCGATGATGCGTGAAATTTTTGTTCCAGATCGATTCCCGCAAAATCCTCCTTTTAAAGGGCTTGTGGGTTTTCGAGATATGCCGTTGGCGGCAAAATCTTGAGCCATCGCAACTTACAGCCAAAATATTGAGAAAGAACGACCTACATGGAGTTGAGGAGTTGAGCAGTTAAGTCCATGACTCCAGATGCCCTGAGGCCCTTCCAGTTTCAGCGATCGCGGCTGTGGAAGTCTAGGACATGCGTCACATCGAGTTTATGGAAATTTTGGATATTACTGGTTGGGATAGAAGCCAGCGATAGGCGCAAAGCGGCGTAGAGCGAATCCACGCTGCTCGCTTTCTGCTACGGATGTTCGACAGTGCTTTATTCTCCCCCGATGCGGAAGCGAAATCCCGCACGGAAGTTAAGCGGCAGCGCGGGATATCCCACGACTTCGTTGTAGCGGCGGTCGAGCGCATTCTCGACATTCACATACGCCGTGACTCGCGGATGAATCTCATACCACCCGCCCAGGTCCATGCGCACGTAACCTGCCGCATGGTTGATCGGCTCATTGTTGATTGTGAAGCCTAGAAAGTCGTCATCCGGCCGCGGCCCGACGAAGCCGCCGGCAAGATTCGCCCCCCAGCGATGCCCCGTGTAAAACAGCGTTGTGGTCGCCGAATGCTTCGGGCGGCGCAGCAGAGGCATGCCTACGTTGTATTGGGAATCGATGGGCGCCGGGTTGTCGAGGATCTGGGTTGACGTGTAGACATAAGCGGCAGTCAGCAGCAACCGCTGATGCAGGCGCGCCTGCAGTTCAGCTTCGGCGCCGTGAGCGATGGCTTGGTTCACGTTGACGTATTCGCCGACGAAGTTGACCGGATCGACGGTGACGTAGTTGATCTGATCGTGAAAGAGATTGTTGAAGTAGGTCGCGCTGAAGGCGGCCTTGCCGCGAAACAGATCCTGCTGGAAACCTGCTTCGAACGAACGCGAACGCTCAGGCTTCAGACCGGTATTCGGAATGTTGTAAATATTCGGCGGAATTCCATTGAAGGTTTCTTCGAGACGCGGTTCTTTGAATCCGGTGGCGTAGGTAAAACGCAGGCGCGTACCGGAAAAAACATCGCCGCCGCGCAAGGCCTGATACGTGAGGGCGACTCTGGGCACACCGGTGTTTCCGAATGCGCTGTTGTGAATGAATCGGGCCCCGGCGATGGCCGTCAGTCTTCGCCAAGTGACCTGCTGCTGGAAGTAGACGTCACTATTCAGGCGTTGCCCGTGGGTTTGGGCGCCGTAGGCGAGATTGCCGATGAATCCATTTTCGTTTTCGAGGCGGTATCCGAAGGTGCTGTGAGCCCAGGTGCGTTCGGAATAGTCTCCCTGGTACTCGACGCCGGCGCGGTTGATATGGTCCACTTCGTTGGAGGGAAAATCAAAGATGCGGTCTGGATCACCGTTCTGATTCAGTTCGTAGTAGCGATACGAGTAGTCGAAGGCGGTGAGGTGGTGCTGCCATCCAGACGGAGCGTTGACGGCGAGTTCGACGCTGCCGAGAAGGCTGTTAAGCTGCGACCAATCGCTAGGGTCGGGCGGCTCCAGGGTCGCGCCATTGAAATTGAATTCTCCGGGAACGCCGGTGTGGCTGTTCGAGTGGCGCATCCGCACCCGCAGCGACGTTCGATCGTTCAGAGCCGCGCCCACGTTCGCGCCCTCGACTGAATCGGAGAAGGCGTCGTTGATGCCCGAGCCATTCGTGTTGTACTGGCTTCCGTACACGTTGTAATCGAAGACGCCGCGCGCGCCGGAGAGCGAAGCATATCCGTGCGCCGAGCTGAAGTTGCCGCCATCGGCGCCAAAGCGCAACTCGGGAACGCGCGTGCTGCCGGTGCGGGTCCAGACCTGCGTGACGCTTGAGATGGCATCCGACCCATACAACGTGCTCTGCGCGCCACGGACGAACTCCATGCGGCCGGCCTGCTCGAGCGGCAGCGTGCCGAAGTCGAAGGTGCCGCCGGGTTCGTTGATGGTGACGCCATCGACGATCACTTTGTTGTAGCGCGACTCGCCGCCGCGCACGAACAGCGAAGTCAACCCTCCGCGCTGGCCGGAATCGTTGATCACGGCTCCGGGAAAGAATCGCACTGCATCGGCCGAGGTAATCGGCTGCAGCGTAGTGAGTTGGGCCGTGTTGAGGGCGGAGATGCTGGCGCCGGCTTCTTCACCGGTCACAGGCGTTCGCGTGGCGCTGACGACAATCGCCTCCCACGCGCCGGCGAGATGAAGATTCACGGTAACTTCACTCTGAGCCGTGACTTCTGCCGTCTCCACGGCAAAGCCCGCGGCCAGCACCGTGATGCGATACGGCCCTTCGGCTTGCGCACGCAGAACGGCAACGCCTTCGGCTGAGGTCGCCTTTGTGGCGAGGACCTTGGTGTCAGTCGCGCGAGTGATCGAGACTTGAGCGCCAGCCACCGTCGCGGAGTGGGGATCGAGCACCTTCACGGTGACGTCGGCTGCGTTCGCTATTGTAGAAAAGGCGATTGCGAGAACTACAGAAAGGGACAGCAGGGTTCGGAAACGGGAAACCAGAATACGAGAAACCGGATTACAGAAAACCAGACAACGGGAAATCAGGACGCGCATGCCTTCCTCCTTTGCTCGCGAAAGGGGTTGATGGGGACGGAAGGCGCCGGTCTCCTGGCTTCGCGAGTAAGGATGCGCTGGCATCCGGTCATAATCCGCGGCCTTCCCGGAACTTTCCCAGTGGCCGAGGATGATTTCCTCGCTTACAGTTGCGCGGCAGCGCGGGATTTGCACCCGCTTCCCTGTCTTTGCCGAGCGGCAAAGACGCGCGTTCCGAAGTGAACTGACAAAGAACAAAAACAGCGTGCGTTTGAATCTACTGGCAGGGACGGGCGGAAGTCAATTACGGCGATTATCCAGCGGGATTTAGCCAAGGTTCGCGCAAAAAGCAAAACGGGCACCTCGCGGGTGCCCGCTTGTAAGACTTGGCCACTCTTCGTGCGAAAGAACTATGCGCGCGCGCCGACTGCCGCGGCTGGCTCGGCCTGCGGAACCGGCTTCTCTTCGCCGTTCGGCTTGGCCTGCGGCTGACCACCCTTGCGAATGTCGATTCCGCCCTTGAAGAAGGCGCCGTCTTCGATCGAGATGCGAGCAGCGACGACGTCCCCGGTGAGCGAGCCATCACTGCGGATGTCGACCCGGTCGCTCGCGGTCAGATTGCCGCGCACCTTGCCCAGGACGACGATTTCGCGAGCGTTGATGTTGGCAGCCACGACGCCGTTGCGGCCTACAGTGACGCGATTACCGGAAAGATTGATCGAACCCTCGACGCGGCCATCGATGTAGAGCGACTCGGAGCCGGTAACCTCGCCTTTGATCACGAGCGACTTGCCGATGGTGGCCTGATCCGCAGTGGTGGTGGTTACCGGCCGGGGAGCGGCAGCAGGTTCACTGCTCTGCATCACGGGCGCGCTCGGAGTAGACGGAGTTGGGCGCTGCTCCGGCTCGGCGGGCCGGGAAGGAGATTGAGGCTGATTGGTCGGCTTCCACATTGGGTTAATGGGTTCCTTTCCTTGTTGGAATTAAGGGATCACAGGCCGCACGTTCGTGACCACTGCGAATTGTACTCCCGTGTCTCAAAATGAGCCCTGTGGAAAAGCCTTTATTTTCAATCTTTAGTTCCTATTCTGGTACGTCCTTTGGTGTGCGTTTGCCTACTCCAGCTCAGCTTTGCGTTCATCCCTTTCTTCCCGGATGGATGTAAGGATTCCCATGCAAAAAATCGCTCCGTATCTTTCCACAGGGTCCCGGCGTTTATTGTTTGAGGAGAAGATTTATCGAAACGGCAGCCGCGCCGCTGCGTCTAATTTAGTCTGCCAGCAAATTCATGGGTGGACGTGCGCGAGGCAGTCGATGGTCGAAGGAGGCCAGCCATGCCGGAACTATCTGTCGCCAGGCCAGCTGCTGCAGTGGGAAGACCGCAACCGGGCGAATACAATCCCTACTACGACAAGTACATAGCGCTGATCGAGGGAAGCGACATCCTCGCGACTCTGGAAGCCGGACGGCGTAAGACTTTGCTCCTGCTTTCAGGACGTGACGACAGCGACGGAGACATCCGCTACGCACCGGACAAATGGAGCGCGAAAGAAGTGCTCGGGCACGTATGCGATGCGGAGCGAATCTTTGCTTACCGGGCTTTGAGGATTTCACGCAACGACACGACCCCGATCGAAGGATTCGAGCAGGACGACTATGTGCGGAATGGTCCGTTCAGTTCCCTGGGATTGTCGGAGCTGATTGAGGACTATATCGCGGTTCGGCGGGCTACGCTGACGCTGTTCCGCAATTTGGATGAAGCGGCATGGCCGCGACGTGGTGTAGCCAACAAAGATGGAATCAGCGTGCGTGCGCTGGCATACATTATTGCCGGGCACGAGGTGCATCATCGGGGAATCCTGGAGCAAAAATACTTCTTGAAGTAGGAGATGGAACTGCGGGTGATAGGTCGTGGGTCTTGGGTTTTAGGCGGCTGGTTCTTGCACGCGCATATTGGGACTGCGGCCCGAGTTTGTGAACCTAAGACCCAGAGCCCAAGACCTAAGACCCGAGAGCCGAGACCCATAGCCACATGACAAGGCCAGGACAGGCACTCACAGAGCTACTTCGCGGTAAGGGCGCACACGCTGATCCTGTGGCGTGCGTGGAGGATATTTCCTGCGATCTGGCGTCAAAACAAGTCGCGGGCTTTCCCCATTCCATCGCGCAACTTCTGTTTCACATCAACTACTGGATGGACTACGAACTCCGCCGCATGCGCGGCGCACGGCCGAAGTATCCAGAGCATAACGCAGAAAGCTTTCCGCCAGTCCCTGTCGTCGATCCCCAAGAGTGGGAGCGCTTGCGAAGTCAATTCAGCCATCTGCTCGCAGAATATGCCGCTTTAGCCCAAGCGTCATGGACAGAACTCGATCGCCAGGTCGAGAGTTCCCACGACGGAGACACGAAAGTTGCCGGCACGGTCGAAGCTGTGCTTTGGCAGATGGTCGCCCACACGAGTTATCACGTCGGCCAGATCGCGTTTCTTCGCCGCGCTCTTGGCGTGTGGCCGCCACGCGCGGGCGGCGATAGCTGGTAAGTTGCCGGGTGAGGGGCCGCACCTCGACGATTACGCTCAGTTCACATGGTTTATGCTGAAAGCTGATCGTTGACAGCTTTCCGCATGCTCTCCGATTCCTCCATCCTCAAGCACATTGCGAAGCAGCCGAAACACACTGCTGGTTTCAAGCAGCTTGTGCGGGAACTGAGCCTGCATGGCGACGAGCGCCGCGAACTCAATGAGCGCCTGCAGAAGCTGGTTGCCTCGCGCGCCTTGATTCAAGTCGACTCCGATCGCTACGCCTTGCCTGCCGCGGCGGCCGACAAAAACCTCGTCGCCGGACGCCTCAGCATGCATCGCGATGGATTTGGCTTCGTGATTCCCGATCCCAAATCGCTGAACGCAAATTTCAAATCGCGTCTGACCGGGGACGTTTTCATCGCGCCGCATCTGACCGGCAACGCGATGCACGGCGATCTGGTGCTGGTCGAGATTCTCAACATTCGCCCAGACGGCCGCGCCGAAGGCCGCATCGTGCGTCCGGTGCAGCGTGCCCATCCGACGGTGGTCGGGATTTTTCATTACGGTTCGCACCGCAACTACGTCAGGCCCATCGATGCAAAGATCACGCAGGAGATTGTGATTCCCGAAGGGGAGGAGCGGCCTGATTCTTCTGTGCCCTCTGTGTCCTCTGTGGTTGAGGCTTTTGAAAACCTTTCACCACAGAGGACACAGAGGGCACAGAGGAAGCCGGCACAGAGGAAACAAGTTGATCGCGTGCTTGGCGACGAAGCTGCGCGCCACGCCGACTGGGATGATCTCGAAGGCGTAGCGGTCGACGTAGAGATTACCGACTGGCGGTCGCCGACGCAGAATCCGCGGGGACGGGTGATTGAGATTCTGGGACGCGAGGATGATTTTGGCGTCGATGTCGAGATCACCATCCGGAAGTTTCATCTGCCGCATCGATTTCCCGCAGCCTCTTTGCAAGAAGCGCAGGACACGCCGGCCACGATCACCACTCGTGAACTGCAACGGCGGCGCGACTTTCGCGGCCTGCCTATCGTCACCATCGATGGCGAGACGGCGCGCGATTTCGACGATGCCGTGCTGGTGCGCAGGCTCGACAATGGCAACTACGAGTTGCAGGTGCACATCGCCGACGTGGCGCAATATGTGACTCCGGGCTCAGCCCTGGACCAGGAAGCGCGCCTGCGCGGAACCAGCGTCTATTTCCCCGATCGCGCCGTGCCCATGCTGCCGCTGGAACTCTCGACCGACATTTGCAGCCTCCGGCCTCAAGTGGAGCGGTTGGTGCTTTCGTGTGTGATGGAGATTGACCATCACGGCGAGGTTGTCGGCTATGAATTGAGCGAGGGAGTGATCCGCTCGGCCGAGCGCATGACTTACACCGCCGTCAATGCAGTGCTGGAAGGCGAGGCTGCGGCCCGCGAGCGCTATGCGCCGCTGGTTGAGAATTTTGAACTGATGCGCGACCTTGCGCTGATTCTTCGGCGCAAGCGCGAGAAGCGAGGATCGATTGATTTCGATCTGCCCGAACCGGTCATTTCGTTCGACGAGTTCGGGCTAATGAAGAGCATTGCGCGCTCCGAGCGCAATGTCGCGCACCGCTTGATTGAAGAGTTCATGCTGGCGGCGAATGAATGTGTCGCGGGTCATCTTGAGTCGAAGGGAATTGCGTCGTTGTACCGCATACACGAGAAGCCGGACGCCAAGCGCGTGTACGACTTCGAGACGATCGCGGCGACATTCGGATATTCGCTTGGAGTAGGCGCTTTGCCGATTCATCGCGTGCAGATGAAAGCCGACCGGCGGGCGGCGTATGGCACCGGGAAACGTGTCCGCGACGTTGAAGTGCCCAAAGAAGTCCACATCACGCCGCGGATGTATCAAAAACTGACCGAGAAAATCGCCGGCAAGCCGGAAGAGCGGATTCTGAGCTATCTCATGCTGCGTTCGTTGAAGCAGGCTCGGTACTCCGAGGAAAATCTCGGTCACTTCGCGCTGGCGGCGACCAGCTATACGCACTTCACTTCCCCGATTCGGAGATATCCAGATTTGATCGTGCACCGGATTTTGAAGGATGTGCTGCATCACGATTCTGAAAGTCAAAATCCCCACTTCTCCCAAGACCGGGGAGACGTGGGGCACCCCGAGTTGGACAAGGCATCTCCTTGGTCGAAGCGCCGTGAACGCAAGCTTAGCCACGCGCGCGATCTCGCCGGTCCGATCTCGATGGAAGAACTCCACGAGATTGCCGAGGAGTCCAGCCAGTCCGAGCGGCGCGCCGACGACGCGGAACGTGAACTGATGGAATGGAAGAAAGTGAAGTTCATGCAGGACCGAGTGGGAGAAGACTTCGACGGCCTCATCACCAGCGTGACCAAGTTTGGATTCTTCGTGGAGTTGACCGACTTATTCGTCGAAGGGCTCGTGCCGCTGAATACTCTGATCGACGACCATTACACCTACCACGAGAATACGCGTGAAATTATTGGCCAGCGCTCGCGCAAGAGTTACAAGCTGGGCCAGAAGATTCGCGTGCTGGTTGACCGGATCGATCCCGTGGAGAAAAAGATTCAGTTTGCGGTGTTTGAGGAAGAGCCGGTGCGGAAGGTGGGGAAGAGGAAGGCGCGCTAAGCGACCACCGAGAGCCGGACTGCGTCCGGCGGACAGCCGAGGCGGCTGTCCCTACATTCTTGGCTTATACTCCCAGAGTTTTTTGAATCTCTCCTGCGATCGCGGCAGTAATGCTTTGCATTTGCTCTTCTGACTCGGCTTCCACCATGACTCGCGCCAGCGCTTCGGTGCCGGAATAGCGCACTACGACGCGGCCATTGCCATCCAGTTCGCGCTCTGCCTTCTCGATCGCTGATTGCACCGTGGATATCTGAGCGAATGGAATTTTCTCTCGCACGCGGATGTTCTGAATTTTTTGCGGAAATACTGTGAGGTCGCCGACCAGATCCGCCAGAGACTTTCCGCTGCGGGCGATGGTATCCATCAGGCGCAAGGCGGTGAGCAAGCCGTCGCCGGTTGTGGAATCTCCGTCACGGAAGATGATATGTCCCGACTGCTCGCCTCCCAGTGTCGCGCCGGTCTTCAACATTTCTTCCAGCACATACTTGTCGCCTACATTGGCGCGCAGCATGCGAATGCCTGATTTCTTCAACGCGATTTCCAGACCCATATTCGACATGGTTGTCGCCACGACCGTGTCGTTTTTCAGTTTCCGCTGAGCCTGCAAATCGCGGGCTGCGGCCAGCAAGACGCCGTCTCCGTTTACGACCCGCCCGTTCGAGTCGCAAAACAGCGCGCGATCGGCATCGCCGTCGAAGGTAACGCCGAGATCGAATTTGCGGGATGATTCCGCCACCATTTTGCCCAGATTATCCGGATGCAGCGCGCCACAACCTTCATTGATGTTGCGTCCGTCGGGAGAAATATGAATGAAGGTCGCATGAACGCCGAGGCGGCCAAAAAGTTCTGGGGCCTCGGCCGTCGCCGCTCCGTTTGCGCAGTCGACCAATACCGAGAACTTCGTCAAATCGGAGTGAGCATTCGCAGCCAGAGACTTGATATAGGCATGGCGCAGTTCACTTTCGCCGGGAAGCGATGGCCCGGGGACGCGAATTGCAGTGTCATCTGCCGCGGAAGGATTCTCCATCAGGGCGAAAATTTCTTTCTCGATGGCGAGTTCCCGCTGGTCGGTGAGTTTGAAGCCATCTCCGGAAAAAACTTTGATGCCGTTGTCTGTCCACGGATTGTGAGACGCGGAGATCACGACACCTGCTGCCATGCCGCGTGAACGCGCAAGGTAGGCGACGCCGGGAGTTGTGATGACGCCTGCGCTGTGCACGTCCACGCCAACGGCTGCGAGCCCTTCGGAAACGCGGTCGGCGATCCATCGGCTGGACTGGCGGGTATCCTGGCCGATCACGGTCTGGGCTTTTGGCGTGGAGCGCATCAGATCGTGGCCGAGGGCGCGGCCAATCAAATATGTGCTTTGTTTGCTGAGGGGGAATTCGCCCGCTACGCCGCGGATGCCGTCTGTGCCAAAGAGCCGTCTTGCTGGTTGAGTCATAAGGAGTCGGAGAAGCGGGCCACCTCAGTTTATAGGCTTTGATTGCTTGTCGTCAGTAAGCCGGAGTTCGTGGTGGCATCACGACTCCCGATTTGCTTCATAAAAACGCACTAATTGTGGCTTGGGTCTCAGTGCGAGGTACTGCTTCCTACCTTTTGCACCAGAACGGTTACACGAATCGTCGTGTTCTGCACTACCTGCACCAGAGGGTCGGAAACGAACACGTTCGTGGTGAAGACTCCGCTTCCTCGCGTACCGGTCGCGTCAACCGGGTCAGTGGTGGCGGCCTCGATTTTCTCCACGTGATGTTTGGGTCCGGTGATGGTGATGCGAGCGGGATCGGCATCGACCTTGACGATTTGTTCACCGTCGGGAAAGTTGCCCGTGACTCGGGGGTGAACCTCCACCTCACGCGTGGACCTGGTGTCGAACGCCAAATGCAACTGGCTAGGGACGACCTGCACGACCGTGACGTCGCGCGGATGACGCACCTGTTGAGAAGTCAGGTCATACGTGCGGTCACCGGGTCCAGCATCAGAGAGGTCGATTTCGGCATGAACTTCCCGCGCCTGAATTTCGCGAATCACGCGCTCAGGACCGCGGACTCGAATTTGCGCCTCGGGAATAGCTTCAGAACTGATCTCAAGACGAGAGGGAACGTGTTGAAAAACGATCGGTGCGCGCACGGCGACTTCCGCGGGTTGTTCGTCAGGAGAGATGAGAAACCAAAGACCGGCAGCGAGGAGCAGCGAAAGAGCTTTGAGTCCAAAGTTGTGGACAACGTAGCGTTTGAAGAAGGCGATCATGGCCGTGGTTCCCGATCTGCGTCGTTGTCGGAGATGCGACGCGGGGCAGGTTCGCGCAGAGGCGAGTCCAGCACGGAATCGGATTCTTCGTTGGTTGCGATCGGAGTGGGCAGGGCAACCGGAGCCATGAACCGTCGAAGTTCACTGCCCAGGCGTTCACGCAGTTGGTCGACCGAGAGGTCGCGCTCGATCATGCCGCCGATCGCGAGGCTGATGGCGCCAGTCTCTTCGGAACAGATGACAGCTATGGCGTCCGTTTCCTCAGTAATCCCGATGCCGGCGCGATGGCGGGTGCCCAGTTGAGTGGAGAGCAGAGGATTCATAGAGAGAGGCAGAAAGCATGCGGCGGCAGCGATGCGGTCTTTTTGCACGATGACAGCTCCATCATGGAGTGGAGCGCTCGGGCGAAAGATCGTAGCGAGCAGGTCGTAAGAAAGGCGAGCATCGAGAGGGACACCGCTTTCGACGTGAGTGCGCAGCCCGATCTCGCGTTCGATCACGATCAGTGCGCCTGTTTGATGCTGCGAAAACAGGTTAGCAGCGAGAACGATGTCATCGTAAGAGTCGCCATCGGCAGAGGACGCCCGCAGGAAACTCAATCGCCGGCCCAGGTCAGCGAGCACGTGGCGAATCTCGGATTGAAAGACAACGATCAATGCAAAGACGACATAGGGAAGAACGCGGCTGACCACCCAGTTGAGGGTTGTGAGTTCGCCGATGCGCGCCAGGTAGAAGGTGACCGCCACCACGATGAGTCCTACTAACATGGGCACGGCGCGCGTGCCGCGGATCATTACGAGGACCTGATAGATCAGGATCGCGACGAGCAAGATGTCGAGCGCGATCCACGCTCCCTGCTCCCACGATGTAATGACCGGCGTCGTCAAGTATCAGTGTTTCCTGGTTAAAGTCTATGGATCAAAGCCCATTGTAATGCAGCGCTTTGCGTAAGCCCGACCCGTGGAGTCATCTGGTCTTTTTCGTGATTGCAGCCGTGATCTCGCCGTGCGCGAGGCGCGCCGAAATTTCGTCGCCGATTCCAACCTTGTCAGCATCTTTGAGCAAGTTGCCGTTGGCATCGAAGACCAGCGCGTATCCCCGTTCAAGGATTGCAAGCGGAGAAAGCGATTCCAGCGCTGTCTGCCATCGCTCGCTGCGAACTCTGTACTGCAGCAGAACATTCCGCATCACGGCGGCCAGAGCCGCATTCCAGCTGTCCAGTTCCTTCCGCATGCCGGAGAGCACGAGGCGAAGGTCATAGTGCCGCACGGCGGCTGAGACGATTTCCCAGCGGCGGCGTGTCTGTTCGATCACGCGGCGCTCGGCAAGTTCAAGGCGATGAGAAAGATCGTCGAGTTTTTGCTGGCGCTGGCGAATGAAATCCATCATTCGGCCGAAGGCGCCGTGTTGCGACAGCTGTGTTAGGGACTGCCGGCCCATGAGCAGGCGATAGCGCATGGCGCGCTCCAGGCGTTCGGCCAGAGAAGAGGCTTGGTCTTCGATCTCCTGCCGCGAACGAATCACGAGCTCGGCTGCGGCCGACGGCGTCGGTGCGCGCAGGTCCGCGACGAAGTCGATGATGGTGAAGTCGGTCTCGTGGCCGATCGCGGAGATCACCGGAATCTCGGATGAGACCACCGCTCTTGCCAGCCCCTCATGATTGAAGGCCGCCAGATCTTCGGCGGAGCCGCCGCCGCGCGCAATCACGATGACATCAACGTTGCGCTGCTGATTGAAGAAGCGCACGCCAGCCGCGACTTCTCCTGCTGCTAGATCGCCCTGCACTTGCGCGGGATAAATCAGCAAGTTCACCGAATGATGGCGTCGCCCGATGATGTTCAAGATATCCCGCAAAGCCGCGGCCTGCGCCGAAGTTACGATGCCGATGCGCGCGGGAAGCGAAGGGATCGGCCTCTTGCGCTCCGCGGCAAATAGTCCTTCCGCTTCAAGCGTCGCTTTTAGTTGCTCAAACGCCAGCTGAAGGGATCCCGCGCCCTTCGGCTCCATGTACTCGGCGGAGACCTGCAATTCGCCACGGTCTTCATACACCGTCACACGGCCCCGGAGAATTACCTGCAACCCGTCGGTTGGGCGGAAGCGGAGTAGCCGGGCAGAAGAACGATAGACCACGACTCGAAGCTGGGCATCGCGGTCTTTGAGCGTGAAGTAAAGATGGCCGGAGTCGGGAGCGCGAAAATTTGAGATTTCTCCCTCAACCCATATCTCGGAATACTCGCTTTCGATGCGAGTGCGAACGGCGGAGACCAGATCACGCACCTTCCATACGCGCCGCTCCGGCGGGCGGAAGTTGAACCCCATCTGGTCGGCAAGCGAGGACATCGAGGTCAGTGTATCGCAACGGGGTTCGTGAGCCGTGGCACGGCATTGTGCTTCCGCACCCGCTATAATTTTCGCCCATGGACCTTGCTCAGAAAGTCGCAGAACTGGACAAGCGCAACCGCCTCGCCGAAGACGGCGGCGGAGCCAAACGTCGCGAGCGCCAGCACAAAGAAGGCAAGATGTCGGCGCGCGAGCGCATCGAATTCCTGCTCGACGAGGGCAGTTTCGAAGAGACCGACAAGCTGGTCACTCATCGCTGCAACGACTTCGGCATGGCCGAACAGAAAATCTATGGCGACGGATTTGTCACCGGCTACGGAAGGATCGAGGGGCGGCTGGTCTACGTGTTTGCGCAGGATTTCACCGTGTTCGGAGGGTCGCTTTCCGAGACGAATGCCGGGAAAATCGTAAAGATCATGGACCTGGCGGCCAAGGTGGGCGCGCCAGTGATCGGGCTCAACGACTCCGGCGGGGCGCGCATCCAGGAAGGTGTGATGTCGCTGGCGGGGTATGCCGACATTTTTCTGCGCAACACTCTTTACAGCGGGGTAGTTCCGCAGATTTCGGCGATTATGGGGCCGTGCGCTGGCGGAGCGGTGTATTCGCCCGCGATCACTGATTTCGTGCTGATGGTGGACAAGACTTCGTACATGTTTATCACCGGCCCTGACGTGATCAAGACCGTCACGCTCGAAGAAGTCACCAAGGATCAACTCGGCGGCGCGACCACCCATAATGAAACGTCCGGCGTCGCTCACTTCCTGGCGCACGATGACGCAGAGTGCCTGTCGATGATCCGCGAGTTGTTGAGTTTTGTGCCATCGAACAATCTGGATGATCCACCGCGCAAGACATCGTCGGATCCCGCCGATCGGTGCGATGCTGCGCTCGACGGAATTGTGCCGCAACAGTCCAACCAGCCGTACGACATGAAAGATGTAATTCATGCCGTCGTGGATGATGGCTACTTCTTTGAAGTGCAGGAGCACTTCGCGAAGAACATCGTCGTTGGATTTGCGCGGCTCGACGGCCGCAGCGTCGGCGTCGTCGCCAATCAACCCGCAGTGCTTGCGGGCACGCTCGATATCAATGCGTCGATCAAGGGCGCGCGCTTTGTGCGTTTCTGCGACTGCTTCAACATCCCGCTGGTGACGTTTGAAGATGTTCCGGGATTTCTGCCGGGGACGGCGCAGGAGTACGGCGGCATCATCAAGCATGGCGCGAAGTTGCTTTTTGCTTTTGCCGAGGCGACCGTGCCCAAGGTTACGGTGATCACGCGTAAAGCCTACGGCGGAGCGTACTGCGTCATGGCGTCGAAACACATTCGCACCGACGTGAACTATGCGTGGCCGACCGCCGAGATCGCCGTCATGGGGCCGGAGGGCGCGGTCGACATTGTGTATAAGCGCGAACTCGATGCCGCCGCGAACCGTGAGCAGATGCGGCGCGAAAAGATCGAAGAATTTCGCGACCGCTTCGCCAATCCTTATGTCGCAGCCGACCGCGGGTTCATCGACGCCGTGATTCAGCCGCGCGAAACCCGGAAGAAGCTGATTCAGGCGTTGGCCATGCTCGAAAACAAGCGGGATAAGAACCCGCCTAAGAAGCATGGGAATATCCCGCTGTAAGTGGTGGTGGATTATTGCGCCATCCCGGGATTCTATGCGAGTATTGAATGGCGAACAAAGAGCGAATATAAAGCCCGCTGCGACCGAAACCGCACAGTGTATGATTTGAGGCTGCCGTGGCAACTCACATGACGTCCGCAGAGCGCTTTCTTTCTAGCTTGGATGTTCGTTCCATGCCACGTTATACATTTGGCGAGGCGGGGCGTTACCTTGGCTTGTCCGAATCCACGGTTAGAGCGTGGTTCGTGGGCACAACGTACGGGTCGCAGCCCAACATCAAAACCTTCGAACCCATACTGAAACCGGCTGGGCCGGACCTTTTGTCGTTCTACGACATCGCCTCCGCCCATGTACTGCTAGCGATGAAGGCGAAGGGAGTGAGTCAAGACGACCTACGGGCGATCGTCAGAGGCCTAGACCGCGAGTATCCCGCTTCTCAGTACCCGTTGCTTGGCCGGAATTTTTTCTTGTTCGGGCGCGATGTCGTGGTCAAGAAGCTGGGTACGAGGCTGAACCTCTCTCGGAACCGCCAACTTGGGATCAAGGTTGTGATGGACAAGTTTTTAGCCCGCATTGAACTCGATGCTAATTTGATGCCGGTGCGATTTAGTCCTCTGCGGAGTCAACGTGACCGAGGAAAAGGATACATCGTCATCGATCCGGATTTGGGAGCGGGCAGACCAGTTGTTAGGGGCACGGGTATCCCTGCGGAAATCATCGCAAGAAGGAAGAAGAGCGGCGAGTCCGTGACATTGCTGGCGCGAGACTATCACATTAGCCGCCGTGCCGTTGAAGAGGCGATTAAGTACTTCCCAACGGGGAAAGCCGCGTAAAAACCGCTACTTCCTCGATCGGAACTTGGGATCCGTCCTGCTGCCCGAGCAGTTAAGGCGAGCGGGTCTGGATATCACTGTTCACGACGATATTTATCAACCGACCGAACGTGACCCATGGATTTTCTACGATCGCGGTAAATTGGGTTTCATTGTCGTAACAAGCGACACAAGTTTCATGAAATCCTTCCCACATATGGCCGCGATTGCGCTGGCTAGAACAACCGTCTTGGCATTCAGCAACAACAACTATAAGTCTGCGATGCGCGGCAACGCATTTCTTAAAGCTCTTTCTAAAATAGAGTCTGAGATTGCTGAGCATCGACGAAGTGGCAGGAAAGACTACTTTGTTGGGGTCGTTGGCATGTCCGGAACGCTTACAGTCAGGGCAGAGTCGCCGCTGCCCCACAGAAAGACATGCGATGCTAAAGATTGGGAAAGCTACGAACGTGTTTGTCGGTCCGAAGGCGTGCTGCCATTCGCCCCGCCGCACTGATGGGCGACCGGGCTTCGTCTGTCTTGGCATTTCCTAATGTCAGATGTCCCTCAACTCCCACATCGAGTGGACCGATGCGACCTGGAACCCAGTCCGCGGCTGCACGAAGATCAGTCCCGGATGCAAGCACTGCTACGCCGAGACGTTCGCCGAACGGTTCCGAGGGGTCAAGGGACATCCATACGAGCACGGTTTTGACCTGCGGCTAGTGCCGAAGAAACTGACGGAACCGCTGCTATGGCGCACTCCGAAGCTCGTTTTCGTAAATTCCATGAGCGACCTGTTTCACGAGACTGTGCCTGACGACTACATCGAAATGGTCTGCCGCGTAATGGTCACGGCGAATTGGCACACGTTTCAGGTCCTAACGAAAAGATCCGAGCGATTGAGCGAAATGCTGACGGGTCGATTGCGCTTTGCCGCCGAGCAGGATCACATTTGGTGGGGCGTCAGTGTTGAGGACCGGAAATACGGACTTGCCAGGATCCCTCATCTTCAGCAGTCTCCAGCGCGAATTCGTTTTCTTTCGATTGAGCCGCTGCTTGAACATCTTGGCGAGTTCGATCTCTCCGGCATCGGTTGGGCGATTGTCGGTGGCGAGAGTGGCCCAGGTGCGCGTCCAATGAAAAAAGAGTGGGTCGTTGCAGTTCGCGACCAGTGCCGCAAATATGAAGTTCCGTTCTTTTTCAAACAGTGGGGCGGCGTCCGGAAGAAAAAGAGCGGGCGCCTGCTTGACGGCCGCACTTACGACGAATACCCTCAGCGCATCGTCTCAGAGATTCCGGAGCGGGCGAGTTGTCTTGCGTTCGCGGAGAATGTTCTGAACTCTTTCCGCAAAACGGCTTCGCTTTCGCAACTCGTTGCGATTACTGTCTAGCTCTCAACTCTCACACGGAGCTTCAATGAAACGTCTTGGGTTTCTTCTGCTTGCAGTTCTGTCAGTGCACGTCGCTCTTGGTCAAGACCCTTCCAATTGGCTTTCCTCCCTTCCGCAGGCGAAAGACTACGTGCAGCACCGGGTGTCGAGCTACGACCGGAGCGGGGCGAATGCCGATGCGCGGCAGATTGCTCCGGGCGAGACGCTTACGCTGCTTGATGAAGCGGGGCCGGGCATCATCAGTCATGTTTGGGTCACGATTGCCAGTGATGATCCGCAGCACTTGAAGGCGCTGGTTCTGCGCATGTACTGGGACGGCGAATCTTCGCCTAGTGTGGAAACCCCCATTGGCGATTTTTTCGGTCTTGGGCTGGGCGACTATCATCTTTATCAGTCGATTCCGTTGCAGGTTGGCGCAGACAAAGCGCTGAATTGCTTTTTCCCCATGCCATTCCAGAAGCACGCTCGTATCACGGTGACCAACGAAGGATCGATCAAGACTGACGCATTTTATTTCAATATCGATTACCGGGCGTACAACAAGCCGCTTCCTTCCGATCAACTTTATTTTCACGCGCAATACCGCCAGGCTGCCCCGGCAAAGGGCTGGACCACGCAGTGGCAGACGAACGGAGATTCGCAAATCAACGACAAGAAGAACCTCAACGGGGAAGGTAACTACGTGTGGCTGGAAGCAACCGGGCGCGGGCATTTCGCTGGCGTGACTATGTCAGTTCTGCAGAATCAGGATGGCTGGTGGGGCGAGGGCGACGACATGTTTTTTGTGGATGGCGAAGCGTTGCCGTCGATCAACGGAACCGGCTCGGAGGATTATTTCTTAGGCGCGTGGGACTTTGGAGGATTTGTTGGCGGTCATCCGTTCTCGTACGGGCTCTATGGCGCTCCGGTGATTCAGCAAGAAAAAGCCGGAGGCCGGTGGTCGCTTTACCGTTTTCATCTCGACTCGCCGATTCCGTTCACCAAATCGCTGCGGGCGACGATTGAGCACGGACATGCGAATCACCGGTCGGACAATTTCTTCTCGGTTGCGTACTGGTATCAGGCTGAGCCGCATGCGGCGCTTCCGGCGCTGCCTGGGTTGGAGCAGAGGATTCCGAGGATTTATGCCGTTGGTGGGCCGGGGAATGCGAAGTGAGTTTAGGGACTAGTTAAGACCTGGTGGCATAAACCGCAGAGTGTTTGAGATCGCAGGGATGCTTCGACTCCGCAGTGAGGGTCGCTTCGCTCTCCTCACTGCTGCGCTCAGCATGACAGTGTGATGAGTGGGTGATGTGAAATCTGCAACTTGAACTGAAAAGCCAAGAGCTAAAAGCCAATAGCCAATAGCAAAAAAATAAGAGTTCCGAGGTGGTGTGGGGTCCATTCGTCTCGGCCAGTAGCTCGCGTTTGACCCTTGCTCGACCTGCTTTCGCGGCTTCCCTTGCGGGGCTGCTGCGCGCGATCTTCGCTTGGGCTCCGGGCTCACCGCCAACCGGAAAAACCTACCCTACGCCTCGGAACTCTATCTTGCCTTCAACATTTCTTCTCTGTTCGCCTCGACCAGTGCTTTGCTATAGACCCTTGCTCTGCCTTCCCTCCTGACCTTGCGATCAGCAGAGTGACTGAGCTTGAGCCCCGGACGCCGCACCAACCGGAAAAACTCAAGAAGCTGTCAAAGAACGATCTTGTTGTACGCTTCCTATAAAAATCGTCAATGGAAAATCGGCATTTGCAACTAGCTGAATTTTCAATCGAGTGCAGGCAGTTCACAGTGCAGTGACAGGTTTTGGTGCAGCGCTGCGTCGCGGTTTTTCGAAATGTTGCGTCAGACGCGGTTTTTCTCAACAGTTGTTAATTCTAGAAACAGTCACAGACGCGGTGATGCCTTGTCTGCTAGCTGTGAAAATCCAGCGGTTATCAACGCTGGCGCAGGTTTCAGCCTAGGATGCGGATTCAACCAATACTTTTTCGTCGACGAGTTTCTTGTCGCTTTCGTCTGATCCGGTCAGCTCGAATGAGTTGGTGAGCACAGCCTTGCCCTTTTCCACGCTAGTGATGACATAGGAGCAGCCGATCCAATGCGCTTCTTCGTGATCGGTCTTCGACCATTGGGCGGGATGATCCGGATGCGAGTGGTAGAAGCCGACGATGTCCTCTCCGCGTTCGCGGCCTTCGCGCTGAATGCGGACCAGTTCTTTGGGATCGATGTTGTAGCGGTTGTAGGCGGAATCGGTACGGGTGTTGCCGCAGCGGGCAGTGGAAGTGACTACGCGGGAACCGTCTTCTTCTAATCGGCCGAGCAGCACACCGCAGCACTCGTGCGGATAGGTCTCTTCGCCATGAACGCGCAGGGCCGCGTAGTTTGCGGGGCTAATCTTCAGCATAAGGAAATCAGATCACCACGCAGGCACGGAGACACTGAGAAAATTAAGTTAAGAGAACTTAGAAAAAATTCGACATTCGCGAATACAGGCGACTGCCCCTCATTCCCGGTTTCGTTTTCTCCGTGCCTCAGTGACTCCGTGGTGAAAGGCCACTATCCTTCGTTCCAGAACCGTTCGCTCAAATATTTCTCCCCGGAGTCGCAGAGAATCGTCACCACCACCGCCTCTTGCCCTCGCTTCAGCGTCAGTTCCCGCGCGATCTGGAGGCACCCAACGATAGCGGCGGCGGCCGAGATGCCCAAGAGCAGGCCTGCGCCACGTGACATCTGGCGGCACATCGTATAGGCGTCTTCGGTCGCGATTTCAAGATTGCGATCCGCGACTTTTGGATCGTAGATTTTCGGAACGAGCGCGCTCGGCATGTGCTTGGCGCCTTCGATGCCGTGGAAAGCTGAATCCGGTTGTAATGAAATGCATTGAATCCGAGGATTCAGTTCTTTCAGCCGGCGAGTGGTGCCAACGAACGTGCCGCTAGTACCGAGCATTGAAACAAAATGCGTGATGCGGCCTTGGGTCTGTTGCCAGATTTCATTCGCGGTACCGTGGTAGTGCGCCTTCCAGTTGGCGTCGTTCGAGTACTGGTCGGCGTAGTAATAACGCTCGGGATGCTCGCCCGCCAACTTACGGGCCATGCGAATGGCGCCGTCGGATCCGTCGCCGGGATCGGTATAAATTATGTTGGCACCGTAGCCCTGCAGAATCTGCTTACGTTCGCGCGAAACATTTTCCGGCATGCATAGCGTTACGGGGAACCCCTCGGCTGATCCCAGCATGGCGTAGGCGATGCCGGTGTTCCCGCTGGTGGCATCCAGCAATGCTTTTCCCGGCCGCAACTGGCCGCTACGCTGCGCTTCCGAGACGATATTTCCCGCGGCGCGGTCTTTCACCGATCCCCCGGGATTGCACCACTCCGCTTTGCCCAAAAGGATTAGGCCCGGCAGGTCGCGCGTGAGGGAGTCGAGCCGAAGCAACGGCGTGTTGCCGATGCGCTCGATCAGGCTGTGCCCTAGCGTTTCGCCCAGGCCGGACGCGACGTTGAGAGCGTCATCCGGCGATGTGATCGGCGGAACTGCCGAAGAATTTGTTAATCCTTGTGCCATTCTGAACTGAACTGCCATGACCAACGTAATGTGCTATGTAGCCCAAAACGAGGTATGTAGTATTTTGTTAGATGAATAGATTCCCCCGGCGATGCAGCGCATGTAAAGTTACGCTCGGTTCTCATACGCCTTGCATCTAATAGTCGTGCTGACGCCGGCAAAGGAAAGGTTAAGCTGAAGCGATGCCCAAAGCCATTGAAGCACGAACCTACGAAGAGGCGCTAGCCTGGCTGCGCGATCATGGGTTCGATGTCACGGATGCTCCCGGAACCAACGGGCGAGTTTTTCTGCGCAAATACAACGTGTCGGCCGCAATCCAGAAAACCGCCGACGACGGCGTGAAGATTTTTGCCTATCCCGGATACCTGATTGGCAGTGAGATTTCGAAACTCGTAAACCGGGGCTACCAGCAATTTCTGAAGACCTCGAAGAATGAAGTGCCTGCCACAGCCGATCACCTGAAAGCCCTGCAATCGTTCGCCGAAGAGTTGAAGGTAGGTCTCGGCCTGCCCAGCCTGTACAACGAATCGATGGGAACGGTGAGCGAGTCTTATCAATACGACCGCGTTGTGGATCGGGACAAGCCGGCCGTGGAACGTCCGAAGCGTCCATGGGAAACAGCTGGAAAGCAGTCGGCAGCTGCTGCCAAAAAAGGCCGTGCGTAAAGTGTAAGAACGTCTGAGGCCCCGGACGCCTCGTCCGTCGAAGCGACGACTCTGCCGCCAAACTCTAGCTCCGTTCCTGATGCAGCCCGCGCACACTTCCTCCCGTATCGCGAGCGGGGGGGCAGACGTGTAGCCTCCGATTCGCTGTGGAGGATGCCTTATCCCCGCGGCACCTCAGCCAGCCTCAGAAGAGTGTGGAGGACGTAAGCGGCCATGAATGCCAGAATGCATGCAGAGAGCAACACTCGATATTTGGTCTCCAGCAAATCGGCGAGCACGCCCGAGACGAATACCAGCAGAAATGGTGCAGCTGCCAGGGCAAAGCCTTGACCTCCAGCGTGAGGTTCGGCGAGCGCAAGAACCAGAAAAAGTAGCGCGACCAACAACGGGGCCGTGTTTCCAAAATAACGGGTGCGAGGCCACACGAGGTACGTCAAGAGCGTAACCGGCAAGAGCAGCGCGAATGCCGGGCACGCCCGGCCGATTTGCACAGCAACCTGAGCGAAGACGCCCGGAATTACAAAGTTACGCCACGAGGCACTCCAGAAATCTGCATGATGAAGGCTTTCGTTCAAAGCATGCAGATGGAAAAAATACGTCGCTGCGAGCAGCATGCCGGCAATGATGCATCCCGCAACCCAGATCACAAGCCCAGCCCGCCGCCGCACCGGCGCGACATACAACAAGAAGCCGAGCGCCAGCGGAAGCAGAACGATCATGGAAAACTGCGCGCCGACCGCGATCGCGAGTGAAACTCCAAGCAGAACGATTCGACGCCAGTTCCAGAGCACGACTTCGCGGGGGGCATACAGTGTGTGCGCAACGGCAATAGCGGTGAAGATTGTCCCGAACGCCCCCCAAACCGTTACGATCTCCGGCTCTGTATGCCAAACGGCACTGGTTTGGATCATGGCGGGGGAGAAGCAATACAGAGTAAGCGCGATGAAGCCGCCGTGGTTGCCACAGAGGCGTCGGGCGACGTACCAGAGAGATGCTCCGAGAAACAGTCCGCACGCGAGAAAGGGCAGGCGCGGAAGCCAGCGCCAATATTGCGCAGAGTCGGGGCCGTAGCTTCGCGGCCAAGCCAATAGAGGCGCCGCAGAGGCAAGGTACAAAAGCGGGGAATGCACACGATCGAAGGCAATTTCATCGGAGTGCGACCAATCGCGTGTCATATTGGCGGCGGCATCCATGAACGGGGCTCCGGCGAGTCCGCGCCCATGCCATTGCTTCCAGCCTTCAGCCAGGCGGACCGATTCAGCGCCGTCAATTCCATCTGAGCCGCTTAGTTCGGCATGAACCAGCCAAATGGCTTGTCCCAGAAATGCCAGCAATAACAATGCGGAGAGAAGTTGCGGGCGTCCAAAGCGTTCTCGGGTGAAATAAGGGCGCATAGGGTCGAGCCCGAGTGTTTTAACATGACAGGGGCTAATTCGGAAAAAAGCTCCGTGTTAGGAATCTCTCACATATTTGGCTCTGTTGGAAAACAGGGGTCGATATGCCGTGCCTAAGACGACGTAAGCAATGACGGACGAGCAAAATCACGCAGGTGACGAGACACTCGGGCATGTGGCTCCGACGTTCGCTGCGTCGAATCAACCCTCCTACCTGCGAATTCTGTTTCTTGGGCCCGACGGCCTGCGTGCCGGATGGAGCCTCGCCTTCTACTTCCTGCTGTTTTTTTCGTTGCAGAGAGTCACTGTCGACTTGGCGTGGATGCACGATCTGGGCGAGAGCGGGCTTTGGAACATGATGCTGGAGGAGTTCGGCAATCTGCTGTCGGCCGTGATTCCTGCGGTTCTGCTTGCCTGGATCGAAAAGCGTCCGTTCAGTCTCTATGGCCTGCCGGGGCGCCCAACGTTTGGCAGAAATTTTTGGCTTGGCATTGTTTGGGGCTGGGTCGGAATCAGCGTGTTGATGTTGTCGCTGTACGGCATGCACGTCTTTCGCTTCGGGCACCCCCTGCTGCATGGAGTTCACCTGGCGCGCTTCGCAGGATTCTGGTTCGCGATGTTCCTGCTGGTGGGATTTTTCGAGGAATTCTGGTTGCGCGGCTACTCGCAGTTTACGCTGGCGCGAGGAATTGGATTCTGGCCGGCTGCCATCGCGCTGTCCTGCGCGTTTGGTCTGATTCATCTTCGCAATGGCGGCGAACAGTGGCGGGGGTTGGTGGCAGCGGCTGCCATCGGATTTTTTCTTTGCCTCACGCTCCGGCGGACGGGAACTCTGTGGTTTGCTGTGGGATTCCATGCCGCCTGGGATTGGGGTGAGACATTCTTCTATTCCGTCCCAGATAGCGGAAACGTCTGGCCGGGCCATTTGTTCAATTCGTCACTTCACGGCTCCGATTGGCTGAGCGGTGGCAGCGTTGGTCCCGAGGGCAGCGTGTTTTGCCTCGTAGTGATCGCAGCCTTGTGGGTGGTTTTTGGCCGCATCTATCCCACTGCAACGTATTGCACAGAACGACCTCGCAAGTAGGACCCAACTCCCTCGAACCGGACGTCCAGCTGCGCCTCTGTCGCTTGCCAAAGCCGATGCCCGCGTCGCTCTTTCACACCGTGCCGTTTCGTCTCTTTTTCATTAGGTGGATTAGCGTCGGCGAGAGCGTCTCTTTGCCGAGGCCTCGGCTCCAGGTGGCTCCCGGAAGGGTTCCACAGAAATGCGCTCGTAACGCACTTCCAGCACGGTCAGGGATTCAGAGCCGCCCGGCAATTGAAGGACTACGCTGTCACCGGCTTCCGACTTCATCAACGCGCGCGCGAGAGGCGACACCCAACTGATGTGGTTGCGGTTGAGATCGACCTCGTCGGTGCCTACGATGCTCACCACTCGCGATACTCCCGCGGCATTGGCATAGCGCACGGTCGCTCCGAAGAATGCCCTCTTCGCCGCCTGCCCCGTTCTCGGAGCTTCCGGGTCCACCACTTCCGCGGCTTCGATTCGCTTGGTGAGAAAGCGAATCCGCCCATCGATCTGCCGCAGCCGCCGCTTGCCGTACCGATAGTCGGCATTGTCACTGCGATCGCCATTGCCGGCAGCCCACGCCACCACCTCCGTCACGGCCGGGCGTTCCCGGGTGAGCAGAAACCGGTGCTCATCTTTCAGGCGCTCGAGCCCACTCCGCGTGATGTAGTTCCTGGCGTGCGTTGCGGGCTCATCCGATTGCGGTTTTCTCGTGAACCCTTTTCGCAAGTCTTAAGTCCTTGTTCTAATCGATGCTATTGTAATTGGCGCCCCAAAGGCGCCGATCAACAATGACACACATCTTGAATCATCTCTCGACCCTCACGATCGCCGGGGCAAGGACCGAGGTTGATAAGGAGTCAGGCCTTGAGGTTCTGCATGTCGATAATTCTCACGCCCTGGTACAGGCAGCCGGATATCTGAAATACAAACAGGCCCGGGAGCATAAGAAGGGGGTCTTCTTCCGTGGGCAGACCAAGCTGTACAGCAGCTTGACTCCTTCGCTCTTACGAGGTGTAAACGATGGGCCGCCGAACGTAAAACGCCGCGCACGACTTAATGATTTTCTTGCGAAAATTGATGTGGAAAAGAGGGTTCTGCGCAACGTAAATCCAAGTTGTCGGGAAGCCCTACTTCAGCACTACGGTATTAGAACGACGTGGATCGACGTTGTTGATAACGTATGGATCGCCCTTTGGTTTGCTTGTCATGAGGCCCTCAGCAAGGGTTGGCCGGAGCAATACCTCCACTTTGAAAAACGGATACCAGGCGTGAAAGCTCAGTATGCCTATCTGCTTCTTCTGTCATCCGCATTTTTCGAGCCCGTGGACAGCCAGCCCGGCCATTATCGAGACGAGCGATCAGAGACAATCGACCTCCGAGTCGCCGTTCCGTCCCACTTCGTGCGGCCGCATGCGCAACATGGTGTCCTCGTGAGACGCCTCAGCAAGTCCCGATTGCCAGTCAGCGATTGTACTCCTCTTATTGTAGGCACCGTTCGTACCGAGTTGACGAATGCACTCGACTGGCTAGGCAATGCCTCTACGCTTGTTCCCCATTCAATATTTCCTCCGGCGTTCTACGACTCTGGGTACCTCGAATTGCTCCGGGGAGTTATGCCTGAGCATCCAGACCTTGGCTCAATACATAGGATTCAGCCATGAGCTCTCATCGAGGCACCGCGGGTCGCGTCGGCGGGAAATGTGGGGACAGGAAATGTGGGGAATGAACCAGTTTCTCGGCAAAGAAATCGGTGAACGTTCCGTCTGTCCCCGAGTTTCGAGTTTCTCCCCAGTTTCTCCCCGAGTTTCTCAGTTTCTCGGCCGGGCGTTCCCGGGTGAGCAGAAACCGGTGCTCATCTTTCAGGCGCTCGAGCCCACTCCGCGTGATGTAGTTCCTGGCGTGCGTTGCGGGCTCGTCCGCTCTTGGTTTTCTGGTAAAGCCTTTCATTGCGTAATCTTTCCAGGGCGAATCATTTTCCAGTCCCCAAGAGAAGGATTGCCAGTTACTCGGGAGTTGGCTCGCGTTGCACGACAATCAAAAACACCATACCGACAATGGTAAACATTCGGAATGCCTCTTCCTGCCCATTCCATATTTTCGACTGCCACATTAGAAACCATTCGCCGCCGACATCGAGGAATGCCACCAACCACATCAGCAGGCTCGTCGTCAGCGCAATCACGGCGAGGTTCAACGCAGCGGCGAATTGCGCCCTGTCCGCACGACACGATTTCAGCAACCGAACACCAGCCCACCAGCATAGAAGCATAGTGACTGATTCCCAGGCGATAATGCCGATGTAGAAGACCGTATGTACTAGCGGTGAATTGACGGCGCGCCACATGCCGTGGTTCCCCGGAAAGGTTGAGTCCATCATCAGGACGTGGCGGACAAACTCGTAGTTGGAGGCGTAATCCGTGATGTTGTTGAAGACCAGAATCGTATAGAAAAGTGCGAGTGCAAGAATGAGAACCGTTTTGGAAACGCGAAGCGCCATTCCATGCCGCATGGGTTGTCGCACGCGCGAATTATATCTTCCCGGTGACTACCGCGACCTTTCTTGGAGTGCGCACCAGTCCTGAACGGGCAAACCTTCAATGTGATCCAACGTGCCGGGGAGAAAGATCAAACATCGTATAATGTCGCGCGGCCGCGAGCAGAACATTGAACGTCCAGGAACAAATCGAGAAGTATATTGCCAGCCAACCGGAGCCCAAACGCAGTGACCTGCGCGAGTTGCATCGGCTCGCACGTCAAGTGTCACCAGAATGCAAATTATGGTTCTTCGATGGTAAAGACAGCAAAAACCGTACTGTTTCCAACCCTACGATTGGATATGGATCTCACACAATAAAAAATGCGAATGGAAAGATTGGAGAGTCTTTTCAAGTTGGTGTGAGCGGAAACAAAACCGGAATCTCTGTCTATATTCTTGGTCTAGAAGATAAGAAGTACTTAGCCAACACGTATGGAAAAAAACTAGGAAAGGCGAGCGTGACTGGATATTGCATTCGGTTTAAAGCTCTAAAGGACATAAACATCGATACGCTTGAAGCGGCAATGCGATATGGGCTTGCAGCCCAGAATGAAAAGGCAAGCTGATGAAATAACTCCACTCCTAAAAGCAGGCGCGGCTCTCTGTCAGCGCAATGCGAACGGCATCTCCCGCCAGTTTTCCACAGCCCCAATGTTCATCCAACCTTGACCGAGATTTTTAAACCCTCCATAATTCCTGCGAAGCGTCGGAAAGGGAAGCAACAAAGTCACGCTAAGTTGTTTGCGCTCAAGATTTTACCCGTAACTGATTGCAGCCCAAGGATAAAACCGCGATTTCCCGCTAACTCGAAGATTCTAATAGATCGAGGGGGAGGGGGTATACCCTCGCACATGATTTCAGATTCCGAGCTGCTGACGCCTTTGCGGCGCTACTGGGGCTACAGTTCGTTCCGCCCACTACAGGAAAAGATCGTCAAGAGCCTGTTGGCCGGGCATGACACTTGCGTCGTGATGCCTACGGGCGGCGGCAAGTCGCTTTGCTACCAGTTGCCGGCTGTGATCTCCGAACGGACGGTCGCGGTCATTTCGCCGCTGATCGCGCTCATGCAGGATCAGGCAGCGCAGCTGGCGCAGATGGGAATTCCAGCGGCAGTTCTCAACAGCACGATCAGCGGCGACGAGCAAAGCCGTATCATGCGCCAGGCGCAGGAGGGCGTCTATCGCCTGCTGTATCTTTCGCCTGAGCGCCTTTCACGAGGAGATACCGTCGGCTGGCTGCAAAAAGTGCCGGTCGCATTTTTTGCCATCGATGAAGCGCACTGCATCTCAGAGTGGGGACACGAATTTCGCCCCGAGTATCGCCAACTCAGCCGTTTGCGCGGAAGCTTTCCTGATCGCCCCATCGCGGCCTTCACCGCCAGCGCCACCCGTCACGTGCGGCATGACATCCTGGCGCAGCTGCAGTTGCGTAACCCCGATAAATACATTGCCAGCTTCCATCGCCCGAACCTGCGCTACCTGGTTCGCCTGTGCAACGGCGTTGAGCAGTCAGATCTGCTCGTGGCCGCGCTGCGCCATTACAACGAGGGCAATGTGATCGTATATTCGCCGACGATCAACAAGGTCGAGGAGACGGTCGATTTTCTCGAAGACCAGGGCATCTCAGCCGTGGGCTATCACGCGAAGATGCAGAGTGAAGAGCGGCGCCGTAATCAGGATAGCTGGATGTCGGACGAAGTTCGAGTGCTTGTGGGAACCATTGCATTCGGCCTCGGCATCAATAAAGCCACGGTGCGCGCCGTCATTCACCTGGCTCTTCCCAAGTCGGTGGAGCAGTTTTATCAGGAGGCCGGTCGCGCCGGGCGCGATGGAAATCCCGCGGACTGTCTTCTGCTTTGGCAGAGTAAAGATGCAGGCCTGCTCGGATATTTCGCCAATCAGATTCTCGACGCGGCCGAGCGCGATCGCGCCTGGCAGCGCTATCACACGATTCGCGCGTTTGCCGAGTCTGCGCAGTGCCGTCACCGGCAAATCTGCTCGCACTTTGGAGAAATTCCCAAGTGGACTTCGTGCGGAGCCTGCGACGTGTGCGGCAGCATGCCGGAGTGGCTCTCGCTGGAGTCAAGCCGCGCCGCAGTACGGCAGGCGTTTGCAGGTGGAAAGTCCTCTGCGTCTCGACCCGCTGCCAGCCAGGATTCTGAAGCCGACTTCGAGTTGCGCGAGTTCATGCGCGAGTGGCGGCGCACCGAAGCGAAAGAGCGAAAGATTGCGGCCTTCGTTGTGTTGCACGATACGACTCTCGAAGAAATCTGCCGCGTGAAACCGACTTCGATCGGTCAACTATTGGGGATCACGGGCATCGGAGAGCGCAAGGCCGACATGTTCGGGCAGTCCATTTTGGCGGCGCTGCGCCGCTACGCGGAAGGCGCCCGCGCCAGTGCTGTGCCCGTGAAGAAGACGGCGCCTGCGCTAGAGACGATCCGGCTCCTATCCGAAGGGAAAAATTTCGAAGAGATCGCAAAGATTCGAGGACGCCAAGTCGGAACGATCGTCGATACGGTCGCAGTCCTCGTGGAGAACGGCCGAGTAGAGTTTAAAAAGGAGTGGATCGATCCCAACCGGCTGGCGGTGATCGAAGCAGCCTGCGCTCAAGTCGGCCTCGATCAACTCGACCGTCTGCGCCCGTTGAAAGACTCCCTTCCGCCGGAAATCACTTATGACGAGATTCGCCTGGTAGTCGCGCATCTACGAAAAAATGCCGGCAAGAGCCACCAGATTCCGGCCTGACGTCACAGTTGCTGACGAAATCGCACGCCGCAGGGCTAGCGCCGCCACCTTCCAACCGCGTAGAGCAAAATCGATAGCAGCACGCTCACCAGCAGTGAAGTCGCAAGCGGAAAGTAGAAAGTCGTGTGTTTCCCGCGGTAGACGATGTCACCTGGGAGCCGTCCCAACGGCAGATTCATCTTCGCGAATAACATCAGCGCTATGCCCACAACGATCGCGCTCGCCCCGATAACGATTAAGGTCCGGCCAATTTCATTCATTGTCGTTCCGACTTCAGCACTCCGTCCCCGGCGAACGTAGGGATACAACACGCAAGGTAGTCAGCAACAGTCATGTACCACTGAGTTTGTCCGCGAACAACAATTCTGGAAAACTGTTCCTCAACAATTCGCATCTCATTCCGCCGCACGGAAACAACCGCTACAAGCCGAAATTCCCCAGGAGAACGACCATGCCCCTCTTCCGCTCTCTATTTCGTGTCTGCATTCTCGCTGCAACCCTGACGGCCTCCGCCCAAGACGTGCTTACCTATCACAACAATAATGCTCGCACGGGTCTGGACAGCAAGGAAACGACGCTAACGTTAACGAACGTGAATTCCTCGACGTTCGGCAAGCTCTTTGTTCTGCCGGCGGATGGCCTGGTTGACGCCCAGCCGCTCTACATCTCCAACCTCTCCATCGCAGGCGTTACGCACAACGTGGTGATCGTGGCTACGGAACACGGCACGGTCTATGCCTACGACGCCGACAACGGCGCCAGCCTCTGGCATATCACAACTCTCAAATCGGGCGAAACTACGTCTGATGATCGCGGCTGCTCGCAGGTCACCCCCGAAATCGGCATCACCTCGACTCCCGTCGTTATGCGCCCAGCCAGCGGAAATCCCGTAATTTATGTCGTCGCCATGTCGAGGGACAGCTCACACAACTATTACCAGCGGCTGCACGCGCTCGATGCCACTACCGGCACTGAACTTCACGGCGGCCCTGTCGACATTTCCGCGAAATTTCCTGGCACCGGCGACAACAGCTCGGGCGGCTTTGTCATCTTCGATCCCAGCCAATACAAGGAGCGTGCCGGCCTTCTTCTGCTCGGCAGCACCGTTTATCTCGCGTGGGCTTCTCATTGCGACATCCGCCCTTACACCGGATGGATCATGGGGTACAACGCAACTACGTTGAAGCAGATTTCGGTTCTGAACGTTACACCCAACGGCAACGAAGGCGCGATCTGGGGCGCAGGCGCTGGCATGGCTGCCGACGGCGCCGGAAACATCTTTTTGCTCGATGCCAATGGCCTTTTCGATGACAGCCTCAACGCCAGCGGATTTCCGTCCAGCGGCGACTATGGTAATGCCTTTCTGCACGTGACCACCAAGGGCGGCCTCAAGGTCAACGACTACTTCGAGATGGATAACGAGCAATCTGAGAACGACGGCGACGTCGACCTCGGCTCTGGCGGCGCCATGCTGGTGAACGCAAAGGACACGACGGGAAAGGTCTGGCAGCTGGCAATCGGCTCCGGCAAAGACGGCAATCTCTACGTCGTCGACCGTACCAACATGGGGAAGTTCAATCCAAATAGCAACGGCATGTACCAGGAACTGGCAGGTGCGCTCTCTGGCGGGATCTGGTCGCAACCGGCCGCCTTCAACGGGAATGTCTATTACGGTCCGGTGAATGGACCCATCCTGGACTTCCGCTTCCAGAATGCCGAACTGCTCTCGTCACCGGTCGCGCATACGACAAATACGTTCGCCTATCCCGGAGCCACGCCCAGCATCTCGAGTAATGTTGGCCAGAATGCAATCGTATGGGCCGCCGAGAACGTTAACCCAGCGGTGCTACATGCTTACAATGCGAAAACTCTCCAGGAAATTTACAACACCAACCAGGCCGGCAATGGCCGGGATCAGTTCGGTAACGGCAACAAATACATCACGCCGATGATCGCCAACGGCAAAGTCTACGTGGGGACAACCAACGGCGTAGGAGTCTTCGGCCTGCTTGGAACTCATTGAATTGACAAAGGCATCGAAGCAGATGTGAAGAGACTCACAGCGCGTCTCCGGGAAAAATGCTAAATTCATCAATTCATGTCGGCACCCAACTCTGCGTTTGTGCGCGCCTGCCGGTCGCAAGCCGCCGATCACACTCCGGTGTGGTTCATGCGGCAGGCAGGGCGCTATATGGCCGAATATCGCGCAGTTCGTAAGCAACACTCGCTGCTGGAAATCTGCAAGAAGCCCAACCTGGCCGCCGAGGTGACCATCACGGCGGCCGAGATTCTTAAGGTCGACGCGGCCATCATTTTCGCCGACCTTTTGCTTCCCCTCGAAGTAATGGGATTGCCGTTTCATTTCGCGGCGGGCGAGGGACCGGTGGTTGAAAAGCCCGTGCGAAATTCAGATGACGTTGCGAAGCTGCGCACGGATTGCGCCGCCGATCTCGGTTACGTTTCGGAAGCGGTCGCACTGGTGGCAAAACATTTTTCTGATCGCGTTCCAGTCATCGGCTTCTGCGGTGCTCCGTTCACGCTGGCCAGCTACATGATTGAAGGTGGAGGGTCGCGCAACTACGTTCATACGAAAAAAATGATGTACAACTCTCCCGGCGACTGGGATGCGCTCATGCGCAAACTGGTCGCGGTCACCACTGCTTATTCCGGGGACCAGGTCAGGGCGGGGGCCGACGTCATTCAGATCTTCGATAGCTGGGTGGGATGCCTGAGCGTGGAAGACTATCGCCGCTATGTCTTACCGCATGTGACTGGCATGGTGAAACAACTGCAAAAATCCGGCGTACCCGTGATCTATTTCGGAACCGACAGCGCAACGCTTCTGGCGGCCATGAGTGAAACCGGAGCCGAAGTGATCGGCTTGGATTGGCGCATTCCGCTCGATGAAGGATGGAGCCGAATCGGGCGCAGTGCCGCCGTGCAAGGGAATCTCGATCCAGTGTTGCTGTTTGCCGAATGGAAAGAGCTGAAATCGCGTGCGGAGGAGATTTTGCGCCGCGCAGCAGGCCGACCTGGACACATTTTTAATCTCGGGCACGGAATCCTTCCGGAAACTCCCGTGGAAAACGTGAAGAATTTGGCACGCCTGGTCCAGGAGTACACCTCATCGGCGGCAGTCTCGAACCCGCCTGCAGTTGGCAAGCGCAAACCGAGTGGAACCCAGTTGCCATGAAGCGCGTGGCCATCGTTGGGGGCGGAATTTCTGGTCTCTCCGCTGCATTGGCGCTGGAAGAGCGCCGGCGTTCCGGCGCAGACGTCGATTACGTGCTTTACGAGGCATCGCCAAGTCTGGGCGGCGTGTTGCGCACCGAGCGAATCGATGGCTGCGTAGTTGAAGCCGGCCCTGATTCTTTTATCACCGAGAAGCCCTGGGCTGCCGACCTGGCGCGCTTACTCGGCCTGGGCGATCAGTTAATCGGCTCGAACGATTCCGATCGCAAGACCTACATCCTGACGCGCGGCCGCCTGGTGGAAATGCCCGACGGGCTTATGTTCATGGTCCCGACGAAAATTCTTCCCACCGGACTCTCGCCATTGTTCTCGATGAAAACCAAGCTGCGCATGACGCGGGAACTCTTTCATCCGCCCCGGGCGGTCGATCACGACGAGTCAGTGGCGTCGTTTGTCGAGCGCCACTATGGCAGCGAGATGGTCGACCGCCTCGCCGATCCGTTGCTCTCGGGCGTCTACGGCGGAGAGGCGGCCAGCCTCAGCGTCCGCGCGGTGCTCCCTCGCTTCGCAGAAATGGAGCGCACTCACGGCAGCCTGGGTCGCGCCATGCTGGCTGCGCGAAAGAAGATGAAGGCCTCCCCTGCAAGCAAGCCAGCGCCGCCGCTGTTCACTTCACTCAAGGGAGGAATGCAGTCGTTGGGCGAGGCAGTCGTCGCGCGATTGAACAAATCCGCACTTCTGGTGAATGCTCCCGTGCAAGCGCTGCAGCGCGAGGCGGATGGCTGGATTGTTTCAGCGGGCTTGCAGTCGGATCAGTTCGACGCGGTAATTGTTGCGCTGCCGGGCCCGGCTGCTGCGAATGTTCTGCGCATGGTGAGCGCAGAGCTTTCATCGGAACTTGGCGCCGTACAATACAGCTCTTCTATTACCGTGGGATTGGGTTACAGCGGCCAAGTGCGGCAGTCGCTGCCGCCGGGCTTCGGATTTCTCGTTCCGCGCAGCGAAGGCAAGCGGCTGTTGGCGGCGACTTTTGTTCACAACAAGTTTCCCCATCGCGCGCCCGAAGATCGCGCCCTGCTGCGCTGCTTTTTCGCAGGATCGAACGCCGATCATGTTTGGGCTCTAAGCGACGACCAAATCGTTGCTATCGTGAGGAACGAACTGCAGCAAATCCTCGGCCCTCAGGTTTTGGGCCTGCGAGAGGAGCCCATCTTCGCGCGCGTTTACAAGTGGAAGTCCGCCATGGCGCAGTACAGTGTCGGTCACCTCGATCGTCTCGATCGCATCGAGCGTCTCTGTCAGCAGTTGCCCGGTCTCGCACTGGCGGGAAATGCCTATCGCGGAATTGGTGTGCCGGATTGCGTACGCTCGGGCCGCGACGCCGCCCGGCAAATCGTAGAGACGTAGCTTTGGGTTATGCAGCAGCCGGGTCTTCCACGGCAATCGCTGTTCCGCTTGTACTCTCGGTGATCGGCAAGGTCACTTTGACTACAGTTCCGTTACTACTTGACTCAATTTCCAAGGTGCCGCCGAGTTGCCGTATCCGTTCCCGCATGCCGCGCACGCCGACGCCGACTGTGCCGGAAGTTGCCATCTCCAACTGCCGAGCTGGCGGGATGCCGCGACCATTATCTTCCACTTCGATGAACACTTGGTCTTCACTACGCCGCAGACTGATTTTCGCGGCCGGGCTCCCGGAGTGGCGGTGTATGTTGGTCAGGCATTCCTGAACGACACGAAAAATTGCGGTTTCCACATCGGCGGCCAGCCGTTCAAAATCTTCTGATAGATCCAGATCGACCTGAATCTTGCTCCGCGCAGCGAATCCGTCGGCGTACCAACGCAGGGCCGACGCCAAGCCAGCCTCATCGAGCAACGGCGGATGGAGTAGGTGAGAGATGGTGCGGACCTCGAGGTTCATCTCGCGCACCAGATCTTCGCTGTCATGCAACGCTGAAAGTGTTTTTGCCAGGTGCTCCACGTCAGTCCGTACTGCTGAGAGGTTCATTCCGAGCGCGGCCAGCATCTGGCCTACGCTGTCGTGCAGCTCGCGCGCGATGCGGCGCCGTTCGTCATCTTGCAGTTGCAGCAGGCGTGCGGAGAGTTCGCGCAGATTTCGATTTACAACTGCGAGATCTTCGGTTCGCTCCAGGACCTTCGCTTCCAACTCGCCTTGCGATGCTCTCAATCCGTCATTTTCGCGGCGACGAATCTCGCCCATGAGCAGGATCAAGGCACAGGAAAAGAGAAAGACAAGCAGAACGATCCACCCTGAAGCAGTCGGATTTTGAAACGAGTGAATTTTTGGGATGAATCCAAAAAATGCCTGCAGCGCAGAAAGAACGGTCGCAAAAATAGCCGGGCCAAGTCCGCAGTACCAGGCCGCGAGAGCCACGGCCGGCAACATTAGAGAAGAAATAAGGTCATTTCCAACGTAAGGCTTTAGGCCGCTGCAAAGAAGAGATGCAACGAGAACCGCAGCGATGGCCAGGGCGTAGCGAAGGGAGTGGTGTCGTAACGACCGCTGCAGAAGAGAAACATCAATCCCCATGAAATCCCACCTCACGCTACGAAGATTGAAGTGGCAAGAGAGACTGGGATCAGTCGCCCTTCGAAGATCCAAAGAATCCGGCGCTAACTGTCATGATATATCAGCGCTGCGCCTCTAAGGTGAGTCAATTTTCGATCGGACATGTGGATTGCGTGGGACGTTGTTGTTTTTGTGGGCAAACGGAAAGCTTTCAAAATCGAGAGTGGAATTTTCCGTCGACCCGAAAATCCGCCGAGCTGGTCGCGCGCCACATTTACTGACCAGCGCTTGTTGATTTGATATTCGCCTTGCACCATAGTTGTCGCTAGAAATCTGAGGGAAGTGATGGCCGGAAGCGCTCGCCGGGCGTTCCGTTTGGCAAGCCCATTCTCGGCGGCCCTATAATCGAAGCGGATGGGTGCAACTTTCAGGCTTCTCTTCGCGCCGGTCGTTGTTTTGCTTGTCGTCTTGCTTGCCGGCGGATTCTGTCTCGCGCAATCGACGCCGGATAAGCAGGCGGATTTTGCCGCGCACATTCAGAAGGCGAAGCAGTATCTGGACGAAAAGCGGCCCGATCTTGCGATTCCTGAGTTGCAGGCCGCCGCAGAGATCAATCCAGACAGCGTTGAAACGCAGGGAAACCTCGGCGTGTTGTTGTATTTTCAAGGGAAGCCCGCGGATGCGATACCTCATCTCCGCGCCGCGGTAGACCGTCAGCCGGGTATGGGCAAGATTCAGGGGCTTCTGGGATTAGCGGAAGTGCATCTGCTGAATTTCGCCGATGGACGCAAGGATTTGGAGGCAGCATTTCCTGCGATCCCTGACCCGAAGTTCAAGGTCGAAGTCGGCCTGGAATTAGTAAGCCTCTACACGCAGAGTGGCGATCTCGAGCAGGCGAGTGCATTCATCACGCAATTGCGCAAGATCTCTCCCGACGATGCCGAAGTTCTGTATGCCGCCTATCGCACGTATGCGGCGCTCTCGTCGGAGTCCATGCTTGCCCTGTCTCTCGCTTCTCCAGACTCCGCACAAATGCACCAGATGCTCGCCCACGAGGAGTACCGCCAAGGCAACAGCGACGGGGCGGTGGCGCAGTACCGCAAGGCGATTGCCATCAATCCGCATTTGCCGGGAATACATTTTGAACTGGCGGAAGCTCTGTCCGCGTCACAGAGCGACACGTTGAAGAAAGAGGCGGAACAGGAATACCGGACTGCGCTCAAGGAAGATCCTCACGACGAAAAGTCGGTTTTGCGCTTGGCCGAAATCGACGCTCAAAAAGGAAACACCGAACAGTCTTTCAAGGGATACTCTCGCGCCGTAGAGTTGCAGCCCGCGGATGCGGACGCGAAGCTAGGCCTGGCCAAGACGCTCCTCGAAATGAATGAGAACGACAAGGCATTGGCGCTCCTGGAGTCGACCGTGCAACTGGAGCCGACGAACGCGACCGCGCACTATCGGCTGGGCACGTTGTATCGCAAGCTGGGCCGCACAGACGATGCCAAACGCGAAATCGAGCTCTACAAGAAATACAAGGACATGAAAGAGAAGTTGCGCGCTCTCTATAAAGAACTTCAGATTCAGCCCTCAGAAATTACCGCGGATGAACCGGACCAGAAATAATCAGGGACACTTGAGCTTCGCTAGAGACTCATCGGGCTGGACGTTGCGATTGCGAGTCGCGTTGATTTCGTTTCTCGTTTCAGGTCTGACAACACTGGCCGCCGCTCAGATGGGGACACCAACTCCCCTTCCCGCCAAGGAGCGCGAAAAGGCTGAAGCCGAAAAAGCGGCGACCGGTCCGATTAACTATCCCAAACTGGTGGACATCACCGCCGCAACCGGCATTCGCTTCGAGCATCTTTCCACGCCCGAGGCGAAGTTCATTGCGGAATCCATGAGCGGAGGAGTTGCGCTCATCGACTACGACCGCGACGGCTGGCCTGACATTTATTTCACGAACGCGCAAAGCGTCGAAATGGCGCTGCACAAAGTTCCCGCGAAGAGCGCCCTATACCACAACAACCACGACGGAACGTTCACAGACGTCACGGACAGGGCGGGCGTCGGTTATCCGTGCTGGGCGATGGGAGCTTCAATCGGCGACTACAACAATGACGGCTGGCCAGATTTGCTGGTGACTTGCCTGAATGGTGTCGTGCTATACCGCAATAACGGCGACGGGACTTTCTCTGACGTCACCAAAGCTAGCGGCCTCGCTGGAGACTCGGGATGGGCGACTGGTGCGGCGTTCGGAGACTATGACGGCGATGGCTGGGCTGACTTGTTCGTTTCGCATTACGTGGATTTTCATCTCGACGATCTGCCAGTTTTTGGCTCGAGCAAATCATGCAAGTATCTCGGCCTCGACGTGCAGTGCGGTCCCAGGGGCTTGAAGGGCTTGCCCGACAGTCTCTACCACAACAACGGTGATGGAACGTTCACGGATGTGTCGAAGAAATCCGGAGTCGACGATTCTGAGCATCGCTACGGCCTGACCGCAATCTGGTCGGATTTCGACAATGACGGAAAGCTTGACTTGTTTGTGACCAACGATGGCCAGGCGAACTATCTTTATCAGGGCGACGGTGAAGGAAAATTCGAAGACGTTGCGCTGACCTCCGGAGTGGCCGCCAATGAAGATGGCCTCGAACAGGCAAATATGGGCGTTGCTTTTGCCGACTATCTTCACACGGGACGAATGTCACTTTTGCTTTCGCATTTCGATATCGAGTACGCCGCTCTCTATCGCAACGACGGAAGCATGAACTTTGCAGATACATCGATCGCCTCTGGAATTGCCCGCGGTACGCAGGGATTCGTCGGCTGGGGAGATGCGTTCGTCGATTTCGACAATGACGGCTGGCAGGATTTTTTCCTGGCCAACGGCCATGTATATCCGCAAATCGATAGCGCGCACCGATCGACCCGATATCTCGAACCGAAGCTTCTTTTCTTAAACCAGAAAGATGGAACGTTTCGAAATATCAGCAAGCAAGTCGGACCGGACCTACAGGTCGAGCAAGTGAGCCGAGGAGTGGCGGTCGGTGATCTCTTCAACGATGGAAGAATCGAAGCCGTGGTTGAGAATCTCGTTGGCAAGCCAATGATCCTTCGTCCGGAAAGTGCACCGAACCATTGGATCAGCTTTCAACTCGAGGGCGTGAAGTGTAATCGTCTGGCATTGAATGCGCGTGTCAGGGCCATTGCTGGAGATCTGATACAGCTTGAAGAAGTAATCAGTGGTGGGAGTTATCTTTCGCAGAACGATTTGCGCCTGCATTTCGGTTTGGGTGCTCATCCGCGCGTGGATCGGGCGGAAATTCTGTGGCCGGACGGAAAAAAGGAAATACTGACCGACTTGGCCGGTGATCGGTTTTATGTGGTACGCGAGGGCGAGGGAGTTGTGGCGAATAAAGGGGCCGAGAAGCCGGCGAAGCTGCCATGATGCGGGTAGAAACAGCACAGATCGTGGGTGGCACATTCAATTCGTTTTTGCCGTCAGATCGGCGGGGGCTTGTGCTTCTTAAGATCGGCACCATGGTGGTGGTCGCCTTGGCGGTGTTGCGGGCACAAGCTTCTCCGCAAAAAAATGATGCCAACCTGACACAGCAGTTGCACTCTGCACTCAATCTCGCAGAGCGGGGTGACCGGCAGGGAGCGATGGCGCTTGATCGCAAGATACTGGAACAGAATCCTCGATTTGCACCGGCCATCAAGTTAAAGGGGATGTTGCTGGAGGAGTCCGGACAGGCGCAGGAAGCCGCCGCGGCTTATGAGGAGGCGCTCAAGTTGGCTCCGAGTGATCCCGACCTGCTGCTAAAGACTGGGGTGTATAAGCTCACCGCGGGCAACACGGACGAAGCAGTTCGACTTCTCGAGCGCTGCACGAAAATTCTCCCCGCGGACGGCGATGCGCATTTCTATCTCGCGCAGGCCTACCACTTGAAGGGAAAAGACGAACTGGCGTTGCGCGCGATTCGCGTCACGCTGAAGTCGTCTCCGGACAATCCCTCGGTATGGCAAAAATACGGAGAATTGCTTTGTGGAACAGGCGATTGCGAGGGCGGCCTGTCATGGTTGACCAAAGCGCAGAAGGCTGATGCAACCTTGCCGCGAATCGACTTTGACATTGCCGCCACCGACTACAAACTCCTCGACCTCGCAGGCGCTGCTCAATTTACGGCGCGCGCCGTGCAAGCCCAACCCGACGATCTTGCCGCGTGGCAACTGCTCGCAACTGCAAACTTGAAACTCGGCAATTGGAGAGATGCTCGGTCAGCTTTCGAAAAGCTTCGCGAATACAAGCCTAATGACGTCGAAGTCTTGCTCGGACTCGGGCAGTGCGAATTGGAATTGAAGAATTATCAGAGCGCCCTCGATGTGCTGCAGTCGGTCTTGCAGATTGATCCGACCCGTTTGCGTGCGCATTTTTATCTTTCAAAAGCCTACGCCGGTATGGGCAAGTCTGAGGATGCACAACACGAGGCAACCCTTCATCAATTGATGATGGAGCAGGCCACGTTCGCGCGTTCTGCTGCGGACGAGCAGCATGAAATGCCGATCAAAACGCACGCTCAGCAATTGCTCGCCGAACATCGTGAGGACGAGGCCCTGAAACTTTACGCGGAACAATTCAAAGGGACGTCCGCAACGGCTGCCGATGCCTACGTGTTTGTGGGCAAGCTGTATCTGTTCAGCGGAAAGGCCGAAGACGGTCTGCGCTGCCTCCGCCAAGCGCTGAAGATGCAGCCGACTGTGCGCGGCGCGCACACCTATGATGGCATTTGGGCACTGAAGCTTGGAGACCTGGTGCGCGCGGAAGGTGAATTCGACAAAGAACTCGCTAACGATCCGAGCTATCAACTAGCCATCGCCGAACTGGGCGAGGTTCGCTATCACCAGGAGCGCTGGTCGGAAGCAGCTGAGCAACTGTCGAAATCGAAAATCACGACTCCGGAACTGCTTTATCAGCTTTCGGATTCCTATTTCCATCTTGGCAAGACGACGGAGGCCGATCTTACTGCGGAAATTGCGGCGGCTTATGGAAGGAACAAGCCAGAGTTTATGAAACAGCTTCTCGATTTGTTGGTGCGCAACGGACAATCGGATCTGGCGACGCGTCTGTCGCCCGCTCGGGCGCAATAACCTGCGGTCACGGTGCGGTTTCTGTGATTGTCAAAATCTGATCCGCCTTCACTCCTTTTAAAACCTGCTTTGTTCCGCTTGGCCAATTGAGCTCAATGCTGTTGATGGAGGTCGCCGACCCGAGTCCAAAGTGCACGCGCTTATCGCTCGAAGAGTTATAGCCAACCGCGGTCGTCGCGGCATTGAACTGCGCGCCCTCAGCCGTTGTGATCCTTACTCTTGTTCCCAGTCCATCCCGGTTGGATTTCGTTCCCACCAGCTTCAAGATGATCCAGTGATTCTGGGTCGCGCTGCTATTCATCCAGATTTCCGGTGCGTCGTTGAGCACGTTGACCACGGCATCGATTCTCCCATCGTTGTTGAGATCCCCAAACGCCGCGCCGCGATGCGGAGCCGCAATTTGAAAAGACGCGCCAGCCTTCGAACTTACGTCGTCAAATTTCAGGTTCCCCAAATTGCGAAATACGCGATCGGGAAGGGCAAATGGCCGATGCGCAAGTTCCATCGCGTTGTCGAGAATGTCGGAGTCCGCCATGAAAAGATCCTTGTTCCCGTCGTTGTCGAAATCGAAGACTCCCGTTCCCCATCCAGTCGAGCGGCTCAACAAGGCGCTCAAGCCGCTGGGACCATCTACGTCTTGAAACTGACCGTCTCCGAGATTTCTGTAGAGCGGGAATCCTTCGCTGACCATCGCCGTTTCAAAGATGTCCGGCTTGCCATCGTTATCGATGTCACGAAAGTCCGCTCCCATGCCTGCGACTGCGTTGCCGTACGAGTTGTAAGCCACTCCCGCCGCCAGCGCGACATTTTGAAAAGTGCCATTGCCCTTGTTGTGAAAGAGATAATTTTCGAACGTGTCATTCGAGACGAAGATGTCGACGAATCCGTCATTGTCGTAGTCGGCAAATGCCAGGCCCATGCCCTTGCCAACATACTGGGAAATGTGAGATTGCTCGGAAACATCGGTAAAGGTTCCGTCGCCGTTGTTGCGGTAGAGGATGTTCGGCGTCCCCAGAAAATCGACGGGAGAACAATAGGCTGGGTGACCCTGCTGCACGCATAGCTTGGCTGTACCGATGCGGTAGTTCAGGTAATTCACGACGAAGAGGTCAAGCAGTCCATCGTTGTTGTAATCGAACCATCCTGCTGCAACGGACCAAGCTTTCCCCAGGCCGGGCACAAGCCCGCCGACCCCCGCTTTTGCCGTGACGTCTGTGAACGTTCCGTCTCCGTTGTTATGGAAAAGCTGGTTTCGATTGACACCCGTAACGTACAAATCGACGAAGCCATCATTGTCGAAATCTCCCGCCGCGGCTCCCATGGAATAGCCGCTGCCTTGCAGTCCCGCCTTCTCCGTCACATCGGTAAATGTGCCGTCTCCGTTGTTACGAAAAAGCCGGTTCCAGTACGCTGGTCCAGTCTTTTCAAGAGACGGAATCGCCGCGCCGTTCGTGAAGAAAATATCCAGGAGGCCGTCGTTGTTGTAATCGAAGAGTGCAACGCCGCCCGTCATCGTCTCGAACGTGTAGCGTTGCGGGCTGACACTGTTCTTTAGTCTGAAGGTGATTTTGGAAGTGGCAATCTTGTTTTCGAACTGGATGCCTGATTTATCGGCTTTCGGCGAGGATCGGGGCTGGGGCTGACGTCCTGATTTAGTGGATTTGATTTGTGCCAAGAGAATCGATGGGGCAGCGACCACCAGGAGCAAGACTCCCGCGAGAATCGGGCGTGGGCGGGAAACCAATCGCTCCTCAGCCTCTTCGCGGCTCACAGGTTGATTCCCGCATGATCAGTTCGGGCTCAACGGAGAATTGTTGTGTGCTGTGTCCGCCGCCGTTTGAAATTCGCGCCAGGAGTTGCGTGGCGGCAATTTCTCCCATGCGGCGCAAAGGTTGCCGCACCGTTGTCAGCCGCGGAGTCAAATAGGCCGCACCCTGGATGTCGTCAAATCCGATGACCGAAATGTCCTCCGGCACGCACAGACCTGCATCGCGAAAGGCACGCATGGCTCCGATTGCAGAAATGTCGTTGAAGGCCACCAGCGCAGTGAATCGTCGCCCCGTCGCCAGCAACTTTTGGGCATTTTCATAACCTTCATCAGGAAGCGACGGGCCGGGGTGAGTCGCGCCGCCTTGCAGTTGCAGAGTCAATTCCGGCTGAATCGTAATCCCTAGCGCCGCAGCGGCCCGGCATACCCCCTTCCACCTGTACTCTGTGTCCGCGCTGCCCGGATGCCCCTTGAAGAATGCAACCTGTGTGTGGCCAAGCGTAGCGATGTGCTCCATCGCCAGGAACGCACCCTTCTCATTGTCGACGCCGACATTGACTACGCCCTTCACTCTGCGGTGACCGGAGATCGATACCGCCGGTACGGAGGGTGTGTGCCGAATCGGAGTGTTCACCAGGATGATGCCCTCCACGGCGCGGGCGATCATCATCATTGGATATTCTTTGATCAGCTTCGGGCGCCCGCGGTGGCTGGCCACCAGATAGAAGTAGCCTTCTTTCAAGAGTTGATCTTCAATGCCGTTCATGATCGCCGCCGCGTAGCCCTCGCTGAGCTCGGGCAGCAACACTCCCACCGTGTAGCCCCGCTTCAAGCTGAGAGAGCGGGCAAAAAAATTCGGACGGTAGTTCAGCTTCTGCGCTGCTTTGAGAATGCGATCCTTCGTGCGTTGCGGAATGGCTTTCGCCGCCGGAGAATCGTTGATCACAACCGAAACCGTAGCGGGAGATAAATCGAGATAATCGCAAAGCGAGCGGAGAGTGGTCGCATGCTCGCGAGACTTGCCATTGGGGGGTTGCGAGCCCTGCCGATTCCGGCTCTGCATCAGCAGAGCATACCATCAGAATTGAAATGCGTCGCAGTGATTCGGCGATTGGATGGCGCCGTTTGGCACCGGCGCAGAAGAATTTCGCTATGGTCGCGCCCGGCGGAAACCCAAAATCAGGCGGTTTTACTGAAACGGTTCGGTTCCACTACAAAAGCGGTTTAGTGTGCTTTTTTTCTTGACAACCGCCCCTTAGTGGTTTTGTACTACGCAGTCAGATTGTAAAGTGCGGCGTATAGCGCTGCCCGGAATGAGCACATCCGTGCATGCTCTATTGTTCCCAGATCAACCGCGTTCCCGTTGAAGGGATCAGTCTGGGTCGCTCGAAATGGAGACTGCGTAACATGAAAAAACTTGCCTCGTGGATACTGTTCTTTCTGGTCACTGGAAGCATCGTTTCGTTAGCGCAAAGCACCAATTCCGGCGACATCCGCGGAACCGTAACCGACCCGTCCGGTGCGCTCGTGCCGGGAGTGACGGTCGTCGTGACCAACGTGGATACCGGCGTCTCCAAGACTCTCGTAACGAACTCGGCCGGCATCTATGACACGGATTCGATCATCATCGGCAGCTACACCGTCACTTTCACCAAGGATGGCTTCGAAAAGCTGGTCCGTGGACCGGTCTCCCTGCAGGTGGGATTTACCACGGTTAACGGCGAACTCAAAGTTGGAGCCTCATCGCAATCGGTAACGGTCGAGGCAGATATCACACTTCTAAAGACCGAGACCAGCGATCAAAGCACGACTTTCGATTCCAAGTCGATGGAAAGATTGCCTCAGGTCACCCAGACGTGGGAGAACTTTACGATCCTGCTGCCCGGGGCAACAGGAGCCACAGGATCGAGTCAGGGCACAGCAAACCCGGGGCAGGTAGTCGCGGTCAACGGAAACTTGCCCTATAGCAACATCATCGCTGATGGATCCTCAACCACCCTGTCTCACAGCCAGAACGCGAATACTGCCACTTTCGAGAACGTCGCGGAGTTACAAGTCAACACCTCTTCATTCTCGGCGCAATACGGCATCGGTGGAATCATCTTCAACCAGGTCAGCAAGAATGGCACGAACAAGTTTCACGGGACGGGCTACGATTTCATTCAGAACGACGCGTTTACCGGCCACCCTTACTTCGACCAAGGCCCGATTCCGTTCTTGCGTTATAACAACTTCGGTGGATCCATCGGCGGACCGATTCTGAAGAATAAGATGTTCTTCTATTTCAACTATGACCAGACCGTCGACCACGCCAATCAGCACGGTTACAATACCCTTCCCACGGATGCCAATATTGGTGGCGACTTCACCAATATGAATTTGATTTACGATCCCACTACTCAGACCATCGGTACGGACGCACTCGGCAATCCGTATCCCATCCGTCAAAGCTTTTTGAGCGAGTACGGCACCAACGCGATCCCAACAGGGATGTTTGACACGGTTGCCGCGAACTTTCAAAAGTTCTTCCCGACCACGGCCAACCACCCGTCTTTTTTGACGCCAATTCCTGGTGGCCAATCCATTGGCGGCGAAGGGCAGCCCAACAACAACTGGTTCTACAACCAGTTGATTTCTTACCCGGCGAAAAAGTATTTCGGTCGGCTGGATTATGACGTGACTTCGAAAAACAGAATCACGATGTCGGACACTCAAGCGGACTTTGCCTACCCAGGCATCAGCAGCATCACCAACTGCCCTGTTGGTTGCGGTAACGGTTATGTCGACAACAACAACGCCCAGGTTTCGGATGTCTGGAACATCAGTTCGACTGTAGTCAACGAAGCTCGCATTGGCTACACCAACCAGATGAATTTCTTCAGCGATCCCACGATCGGAAAGGGATATCCCTCGCAACTGGGATGGCAATTTGCCAAAGTGGATGATTTCCCGGGGTTCGAGACTACAGGCACCTATCCCTACTCGTGGCTCACGCCAGGCACGAACGCGGTCTACAAAGAACACGTCTTCGATTACTCAGATGTCGTGACCATGATCCATGGTAAGCACATCCTTCACTTTGGCGGAGAGTTGCTGGCCTATCGCGACAACTCCACCGCTTGGGGGAACGCCACCGCAGGCAACATGCAGTACTCCGGCCAATATACGAAACAGTACACGGTTGACCCAGCAGTGTGCGGTGCGAGTGCTAACGGCGCTGCCTGCACCGTCCCCGGAACTGGCTTCGAATACGCTGACTTCCTGCTGGGCTACGTCAACAACTGGTCGGCGAATCTCAGCCCTGAATACGGCGGACGCTTGAAGAGCCCGCAGTTCTTCGTTCAGGACGACTTCAAGATTCGCCCGAACCTGACCCTGAACCTTGGACTTCGCTATCAGATCAACCACGGTTGGAACGAAGTTCAGGGAAACATAGCGGCGTTTGACCCAACAGTCAGCAATCCTGCGACTAACACGCTGGGGGCTGCATGGTTCGCGAGCACACACGCTAACGGGAGGACGGGACTGGAAGCTAACGTCTACAACACGTTCTTGCCGCGTCTCGGTTTCTCCTGGGCGATAAGGCCTAATACGACGGTGCGTGGTGCATTCGGACTCTACGCTTACAACTGGAGCTTGGATACGTACGGCGCAGGCATGGGCGGATCCTTTGGTGCTTCCGGCGGATACGGCGATCCGACCAATGGGATATACCCGGCTGTTCTGCTGGATGGAAATGGCGACGCCGTCAAATCCGACACTTTCTACAATGGGCCGCCCCAGGATTCGGGAAACCCACTGCCTTATTCGCAAGCATCTCAGGATCCGACTCGCTTCAATGGCGGCTCTGTAAGCTATCAGCCTTACCACACACCAGTTCCAAAGATTTACCAGTGGAACTTTGGAGTGGAGCGCGCCATTACAACGGATACGATGGTAGAGCTAGCCTACGTTGGAAGTCATGGTTTCAACCTTGCCTTCCCGGTGGACCTCAACCAGGTGCCGCAGGCCAATTGGGCGCCAGTGGACTCACAATTCCGGCCGTATCCGATTTATCAGGGGATTACAGGTCCCAGCACCCGAACCAACGCAGTCTCAAATTACAATTCGCTGCAAGCATCCGTTACCAAGCGTATGACGCGAGGCTTGAGTCTCAGCTTCAACTACGTGTGGTCGCATTTCCTCGACGATCTCGATTCCTCCGGATGGGGAAGCCGCGCGGGTCCGCAAGACTACCAGGATGCTACCAATCCGGCGGCGAACTACAGCAATTCCAATTTCGACGTGCGCCACGCTTTCAAAGGCTACGTGGTATACCAGTTGCCTTTCGGCAGAGGCAAGCGATTCATGAACAGCAACGCCGTTCTGGATGAAATCTTGGGAGGGTGGCAGGTTTCCGGTACGGTCGTGCTTCAAACCGGAAATCCGTTCACCGTCTACGGGGACCAGGCCAATTGGTCGCTGGCAGGCACGCAATTTCCGGACCGGAACCCCGGTGTTCCCCTCTATCCTTCAAACAAGGGGATCGACGAATGGTTTAACCCGAATGCGTTCGTCAAGCCTGCGGATGGAACTTGGGGCAACGTCAGGAGAAACACGCTGTACGGTCCAGGCATCAACGTGTTTAATATGTCTGCTGCAAAGTCGTTCGGACTCCCCTGGGAAGGCGTCAGGATCGAATTCCGGGCGGATGCTGCAAACGTATTCAACCATAAGAGCCTGAGCACTCCGGGTGGACTCAACCTTGGATCGTCTGCAGGAGTGGGTACGCCATACACCAGCGCCACCAACATCAGTTCCGTCACGACCGGCGCTCGTAATTTGCAACTTATGTTCCGGGTGAGCTTTTAGTAGCGCAACCTAGGAAACACACGAACCGAAGTGCGATTCGAAATCGCACTTCGGTTCTTTTTTGCGCTGATTCTTACCTACGCTCCCGCCACGGCTTCCCAGCGGCGGCTCTGGTTGCTCTTCAGAACCGCATTCAGAATTCGCAGCTGGCGCAGGCCGTGTGAGAACTGCGGGTACTCAATCGCGCCCTCGCCTGCGATCGACGCGTAAAAACGCCGGAAGACCTGCTTGAATGTGTCGTCGTAGCCTTCGCTGTGGCCGCCGGGGAGATCGGCGTAGCTTCGGGCTGCTGGCTTCAGCAGCGACGGGTCCTTGATCAACACCGGATTGCCGGAGTCGCGCTGGCCGGTCCAGAGTTCGTCGGGGCGCTCCTGGTTCCAGGCCGCCGATCCCTTCGAGCCGTAGATTTCGATGCTCAGGCCGTTCTTGCGGCCGGCGCTGACCTGGCTGGCGGTCATGGCGCCGCGGGTGCGCTCTCCCATGCGGAAGACGACTGCGCCGAAGTCTTCGGTGTCGATGGGCGTCTCGATGTAGTCCTCGGGGCTGAGCAGCTTGTTGGCGAAAGTTTCCACCGAATGCTTCGGCTGCTTGCGCGTGCGATGAAACGTCTGCAGGTCGGCGCACAACGATGTAACGCGCAGGCCGGTCACGTGCTCGGCCATATCGAACCAGTGGGAGCCGATGTCGGCCATGCAGCGCGATGGGCCGCCGGCCTTAGTTTCGACGCGCCAGTTCCAGTCTGTGTCGTAAAGAAGCCAGTCCTGAGAGTACGTGCCTTGAACAGCGAGAATTTCTCCCAAGTCGCCGGCTTCGCGCATACGCCGCATCTGCTGGACCATCGGGTAGTAGCGCAGGTTGTGACAGACGCAGTTGCGCAGGCCCTGGCGCTGGGCTAGCGCCACGAGTTCTTCGCCTTCTTCCACGCTGGTGGCCAGCGGCTTCTCGCAGAGCACGTGTTTGCCGGCTAGCAGGGCTTCTTTGGCCATGGGAAAGTGCTGCGCGTTCGGCGTACAGACGTGGACCGCGCCGATGCTCGCGTCCCGTAAAACCTCGCGATAGTCCGTGGTCGCCGTAGGCACGGAAAAGCCGGAGCCAAGTTTGCGCGCTGCCTCAAGATTTCTTCCGGCCACGGCGGCGACTTCCACCGATTCAACCCGCCGTGTCGCTTCCAGGTGCACGCGGCCCATAAATCCAGTACCAAAAATTGCTGTCTTGATATTTTTCATTTGCTTCGCTTTCTCTTTAGCTCCACCAAGCTGCGGCTGGCTGCTCGCGAATCATGATTCTGTTCAGGAAATTCGCTGCCTTCGTTAATCCCTCACCCGGCGAAAGCAGGCTGTCTTCGTGCTCGATCGAAACGACATGGTCGTAGCCGAACATGCGCAGCGTTGAAATGAACGCTCTCCAAAACTCGGCGCCGTGCCCGTAGCCGCACGTGCGGAAGATCCAGCTGCGGTCGCGCTCCTGTGTGTAGGGCTTGGTGTCGAGAACGCCGGTGCGCGCCAGGTTCGCCTGATACATTTGCGTGTCTTTGGCGTGCACGTGGAAGATGGCGTCGCCGAGCACGCGAATCGCGGCAATCGGATCGATGTTCTGCCAGAAGAGATGGCTGGGATCGTAGTTGCAGCCGACGTTTGTCCCGGCGACCGAGCGCAGCCGAAGCATCGTTTCCGGATTGTAGACAACGAAGCCCGGGTGCATTTCAACCGCAATCTTTACGCCATGATCGGCGGCGAACTTCGCATGCTCGGTCCAGAACGGCGCTACAACCTCGTTCCACTGCCAGTCCAGAACTTTCAAGAAGTCGGGCGGCCACGGGCACGTGATCCAGTTGGGCGCCGTCGCATGAGGTGAATCGCCGGGGCATCCGGAAAAGTCGACCATGACGCTCACGCCCAGTTTTTCGGCCAGCAGGATGGTTTTGCGGCTCACCTCGCGATGCTGCTGCGCCACCGCCTTGTCGGGATGCAGCGGATTCCCGTGGCAACTGAGAGCGCTGATGCTGAAGCCGTGGTCGTCGATGATTTTCTTGAACTCGGCCAGTGCGGACGGATTTTCGAGCATCGAGAGCTTGCAATGAGCATCTCCCACATAGTTCCCCGTCGCCAGTTCAACGGTCGAGATGTTGAATTCCGCCAACTTTTTTAGGACTGCATCGAGTGGCAGCTTCGACAACAAAGGAGTGAATACTCCAACGCGCATAGGCTTTCTTTTTCTCCCCTTGAAAATCGATTGGGCAGCCATTCTAACGCAGCCGCCGTATGTTACCTTTATGCCTTCGAGGTGATCCCTTGCACCTGATACGAATAGCCTCCCTTGCCCTGCTGCTGCCGTTTTCAGCGGCTCTTGCGCCTGCGCAGCAGGCTGCGGATACCTCTCTTCCCGCTCCGCCTCACGAAAAGCAGATTCATCTGAAGCATATTCTTGTGGTCAGCCAGACCCGAGGATTCGAGCACGATTCCATCTCCGACGGCATGGTGGCCGTCTACAACATGGGACGCGAAGGCGGCTTGTGGGACGCGATCCTGCGCACCGACACCGAACTCATCACCAAGAAAGCTCTCGAACGAAACGCGAAGAACCTCGACTACTTCGACGCGCTGGTCTTCGTGAGCACGACCGGGGAACTCGACCTCGATGACAGCCAGAAAAAAGACATGCTGTCATTCATCAAAGACGACGGCAAGGGATTCGTTGGCGTTCACGCCGCGCTCGACACCAACTACAAATGGCCGGAATATGGCGAGATGATCGGAGGATGGTTTGACCAGCATCCCTGGATGACGTTTAACGCGCCGATCATTAATGAAGACCCGAGCTTCCCTGCCGTTCGCCATTTTCCGCACGCCTTCGTGAAATACGACGAAATCTATCAGCCGAAAGAATGGTCAAGAGACAAAGTGAATGTCTTGCTCAGCCTCGATCCCGCAAAGCTGAACTACGAGAATAATCCGCGAATTCATCGCACTGACCACGACTTCGCCGTGGCTTGGGACAAGATGTACGGCAAAGGCCGTGTGTTTTATTCGACGCTGGGGCACACCCAAGAGGCGTGGAGCGACCCTGATATCCGCAAGATGTATTTTGAAGCCATCAAATGGGCCCTGGGTATGACGGAAGGCAGCACAGCATCTCATCCGCGGCCGCAATCGACTGGAAATGAACACTGAGCGCCGCCTGATGACTCACCTTTTCCATAAAACTCTGCGCGCCGGACTGCCTTGGCTGCTGGCTCTGACGATCTGCTCCGCGCAGACTCCAACCAAATCCGCGAAAACGGCGGCTGCCGGCAAGACTGCTCCCAAGTCATATCCACCGGAGTTGGTTCAGAAAGGGCGCGCGCTTTTTCGGCAGGAGTGTTCCTTCTGCCATGGCCGCGAGGCCGGCGGCGGAGAAACCGGGCCCGACCTCACTCGATCGGACCTTGTCGCCAAGGATGTGAATGGAAATTTGATCGGCCCCCTGGTGCGAAATGGCCGCCCGGACAAGGGCATGCCGCACTTCGACCGCTCGGACGAGCAGATTGCCAGCCTCGTCGCCTTTATTCACACCCAGCGAAATGATTCTCTCGCGGCAGGCGGGCGGAGGGGCAACGGCGGGCGCAAGGGTGTGGATGTCGCCGATCTGCAGACCGGAAGTGTCGAAGCGGGAAAGCAATATTTCGAGGGAGCCGGCGGATGTGCGAAGTGCCACTCCGCGACGGGAGATTTGGCCGGTATTGCTTCTCGCTACAAGGGCCTGAAACTCGAAGAGCAGATGCTGTATCCGAACGATCCAAAATCGCGGCTGACAGTGACACTTCCATCCGGTCAGACGATCACGGGTACATTGGCGTATCGGGATGAATTCACCGTTGCGCTCACAGATTCAGCAGGATGGTATCGATCCTGGCGCGCGAGCGACGTGCAGTACAAGATTGACGCTCCGGTGAACGCGCATGTCGAGCAGTTCAGCAAATACACAGATGCCGACATCCACAATCTGATGGCGTATTTGCAGACCTTGCACTAAAGCCAGAGGCTTGATTACGGCTGCATCGATTTCTCGAACAACAACATGACTTCACTCCGACGAATGTCCTCCGCGGCGATGGGAACGATCATCCTGCTCGCATCCTGCTGCAGCCTAATTTATGCGCAGGGTGCGGATGAGCAAATGCTGCTTCATCCACCAGGCGATAGCTGGCCCATCTATCACGGCGACTATTCCGCAAGGCGCCACAGCCGGCTTACCCAGATCACAACGCAAAACGTGAAAGGCTTGTCCTTGGCGTGGGCCTTTCAGACTAATCAGGCTGCGGCCATCAAATCATCGCCGCTGCTAGTGGACGGCATCATTTACTTCAGCGTGCCAGACAATGTGTGGGCCGTCGACGCACGCTCAGGGCATCAGATCTGGCATTACAACAGTCCCACAACCGAAGGCGAGCACATTGGCAATCGTGGCGTTGCGATCTACAAGGACTCGGTTTTCTTTCTCGCGCCTGACGCACACCTTGTATCGCTAAACGCGAAAGACGGAACTTCGCGCTGGAAGGTGCAAGTCGCCGATGTGAAAAAGGGCTACTGGACGAGCATGGCTCCGCTGGTTGTAGGGAAGCACGTAATCATCGGAGTCTCAGGCGACTTCGATAATCTCAGTGGCTATCTTCGTTCCGTCGATCCCGAGACCGGAGCAACTCAGTGGCAATGGGATTCCACGCCTCCCGCCGGCACTCCGAACCAGACGACTGGAGGAATGACCTGGATGACGGGAACGTACGATCCCGATCTCAACCTTATCTACTGGGGAACCGGAAATCCCACGCCGGTGCTGAACGGTTCCACGCGGCCTGGTGACGATCTGTACACCTGTTCGATTGTCGCGCTCAACGCCGACACCGGCAAACTTGCCTGGGCTTTTCAGCCATCTCCGCACGACACGCACGACTGGGACGCGGTGGAGACGCCCGTGCTGGTCGATGGAAACTTTCGCGGCGAGCCCAAAAAGATGCTGATGCAGACTTCGCGCAACGGCTACTTTTTTGTCCTGGACCGAACCAATGGAAAGAGTCTGTTGACCGTTCCGTTCGGGCCTGTGAACTGGACGCTCGGCGTTGACGACAAGGGCCAGCCCATTCCGAATCCGGCAAAGGAGCCTGCGCCCGACGGGCGATTAATTGCGCCTGACGAAGGCGGTATGACCAATTTTCGCTCTCCCAGCTTTGATCCGATAAATGCGCTGTTTATTGTCGATGCGCACCCCAGCTGGAGTCTTTATTTTGCGAAGCCGGCCGACGGAGTCTACGGCTGGGCCGGCGCTGACTATGACGTTTGGGGCAAGGGTACCATCGAGGCTATTGACTATCAGACGGGCAAAATTCGCTGGAGCCACGAACTTGGAGATGAGTCGGGGGCGGGAGTCCTCACCACCGATTCCGGATTGACCTTTACCGGCGATTCTACTGGCAATTTTCTTGCCCTTGATTCGAGCGACGGCAAAACCCTTTGGCATGCAGGCTCAGGCGCGCACATTGTGAGCTCTCCAATCAGCTATGAGGTCGATGGACGGCAATACCTGTTGACCAGCAGTGGCAGCGTTATGTTTGCCTGGGCTCTTCCTGAAGGAGGAATCTCCATTGAAGAAAGGGCCACCGCCAAGTCTGGTCATTAGCCCAAGGACTTTCGTTTCAAATCCTGGGAAGAAACATCACAATCATTAGAGACGGTCTTCACGGTCCAAACGTGACGGTAAGTTTGCATCGGATCTCTGAATCCTTTCCCACCCACCCGAAATCGAATCATCTAACGATTTTTCATCCGTGCCTGGTTCCAGGCGCGATCCGCCTGTTTTTGGCTGAGGCTTGGAGTGTCTATGGCGAAGAGAATGCTCTTGATGTTGGCCGTGCTAGTGGCAATTGTGGGCGGCCTTGGATTTGCTAAATACCGCCAGGTTGAGGCTGCGATTGCGCAGGGGGCGAACTTTCAGATGCCCCCCACGGCCGTTACCACGGTTGTTGCCCAGCGTGAGACGTGGCCCTCGACTCTGTCTGTAATCGGTACGGTCGCTGCGATTCAGGGAGTGACCGTCAGTGCTGATCTTCCGGGCACAGTCGACAAGATTCATTTTGAATCCGGACAGTGGGTTCACGAGGGAGATGTGCTTGTCGAACTCGACACCCGCCAGGAGCGGGCTCAGCTGGCAAACCTGGAAGCGCAACGCGATCTGGCGAAGGTGAACTATGACCGTGCGCAGAAACTTGTGGGCGCGGGCGTTATTTCACGTTCGGATTACGACAGCGCATCAGCTCAGCAAAAGGCAACCGAGGCGCAGGTAGGCGACATTCGAGCCGCCATCGCACGCAAAACGATTCACGCTCCATTCTCAGGATTGCTGGGAATTCGGCAGGTAAGTCTCGGGCAATACCTGGCGGCTGGTCAGGCGATTGTTTCGTTGCAGTCTTTGAGTCCAATCTACGTGAACTTCGGCGTGCCTCAGCAGGACACGCCCAAAGTCGTCCCTGGCCACGTTTTACGGATCACAAACAGCGATCTGCCGGGGATGGGGTTCACCGGTCGAATCACGGCTCTCGATTCCGTCATCAGCGAACAGACGCGGAATATCCAGGTGCAAGCGACCGTCACAAATAAAGACAACAAACTGCGCCCGGGAATGTTCGTACAAGTCGAACTGCCGCTGGGTAGCCCGCGGCAAGTTGTGCCCCTGCCTGCTTCAGCGATTAACTACGCTCCGTATGGCGATTCGGTCTTCATTGTGACTGACATGAAGGATCCGAAGGGCAACCCATATCGCGGAGTGCGCCAGCAGATCGTAAAGATCGAGGGCTCGCGCGGCGATCAGGTCGCGATTGTCTCGGGCCTGAATCCGGGCGATGAAGTTGTCAGTTCGGGCGTCTTCCGCCTGCGAAACGGCGCTCCCATCCAGGTTAACAACACGGTGAAACCCGACAACAACGCTGCCCCGAAACCGGAAGACAGCTAAGAGCAGGATTCGTTCAGAGGAGTCGGAATGAAGTTCACGGATCTATTCGTAAAACGGCCGGTTCTGGCAATCGTTGTCAATCTTGTGATCCTGATTGCCGGATTGCAGGCGATCCGCTCGCTGAGTGTGCGTCAGTATCCACGCAGCGACATCTCGGTGGTGCAGGTCACCACCGTGTACGTGGGCGCGAACGCCGATCTGGTGCGAGGCTTCATTACGACGCCACTGGAGCGAGTGATCGCCAGCGCCGACGGCATCGATTACATGGAGTCGTCGAGCGCGCAGGGCCTGAGCACGATCACGGTTCACCTCAAGCTGAACTACGATACGAACGCTGCCCTCACCCAGATCCAGGCAAAAGTAGCCCAGGTGCGCAACGATCTTCCGCCCGAGTCGCAGGCGCCCGTCATCGACTTGCAGACCGCCGATACGCAGTTTGCGGCGATGTACCTGGGAATCTCCGCGAAGGATCTCGACGAGAATCAGATCACGGATTACCTAACGCGGGTCGTGCAGCCCAAGCTCAGCGCGATCAGTGGCGTGCAGCGGGCCGACATTTTAGGCAATCGCACGTTCGCCATGCGCCTCTGGCTCAAGCCCGAAGAGATGGCTGCGCGGGGTGTTTCTCCTTCTGACGTGCATGATGCTCTGGCGAAAAACAATTATCTCTCTGCGCTGGGCAGCACGAAGGGTTCGATGGTGTCGGTAAATCTGGTCGCGAACACCGATCTTCGGAATGCAGACGAATTCAAGCAAATGGTGGTCAAGCAGCAGAATGGCGTGGTGGTTCGCCTCGGCGAGATCGCCGATGTGTCACTGGGAGCGGAGAACTACGATCAGGATGTTCGTTTCAACGGGGAAACTGCGACCTTCATGGGCATCTGGGTGCTTCCTACCGCGAACTCTCTGGAAGTGATCCACAGCGTGCGACAGGCTCTGCCCGCAATTCAGCAGCAGTTGCCGGTCGGCATGAAGCTTGGGATTCCCTACGATTCGACTGAATACATTCAAGACGCGATCAACGAGGTGCTGCACACGCTAACCGAAACCTTGTTGATCGTGGTCGTCGTGATCTTTTTATTCCTGGGATCCTTCCGTTCCGTATTGATTCCGGTAATCGCGATTCCGATTTCGCTGATCGGAGCAGTATTCCTGATGCTGGCCGCCGGATTCACAATCAACCTGCTGACATTGTTGGCGATTGTTTTATCCGTTGGCCTCGTCGTCGACGACGCGATCGTGATGGTCGAAAACGTCGAGCGCCATCTTGCTCTGGGCAAGACGCCGTTCCAGGCTGCCAAAGACGCAGCCCGCGAACTCGTCGGCCCGATCATCGCCATGACCATTACGCTGGCTGCGGTCTACGCACCGATCGGAATTCAAGGAGGGTTGACGGGCGCGCTCTTCCGCGAGTTTGCATTCACGCTGGCCGGCGCTGTGGTCGTCTCAGGAATCGTGGCGCTCACGCTGTCGCCGATGATGGGCTCGAAGCTGCTGCGCGCTGGCGATACGGAGCGCGGCTTCGCCGGCATCATCAACCGGCAATTCGACAAGGTCCGGAATTTCTACGTTCGGCTGTTGTCCGGAACGCTGCAGTACCGTCCAGTAGTGCTTACGCTGTGGGCTGTTGTGGCCGTGCTGATGATTCCCTTTTACATGTTTTCGCAGCGCGAGTTGGCGCCGGCTGAGGATCAGGGAGTCGTCTTCGGCGTGATTCAGTCGTCAGCCAACGCGACACTCGATCAGACGAATCTTTTCACTACTCAGGTTTACAACGTGTACCACTCGTTTCCTGAGAGTGGCAGCATCTTTCAGATCACGAACCCAAATGGTGGATTCGGAGGCATGGTCACCAAGCCCTGGAGCCAGAGAAAAAAGACAACTCAGCAACTGCTGGTCGAATCGACTGGGCCGTTGTCAAAGATCGCCGGCGTGCGCGTGATTCCACTGACTCCGCCACCGCTGCCCGGTGGCGGCAATTTCCCTGTGGACTTCGTGATCGCCTCCGCGGCCGAGCCGCAGCAGGTGAGTCAACTGGCTGAGCAGATTGTGCAGAAGGCGATGGCGAGCGGAATTTTTATCTTCGCCGACACCGATGTGAAATTCGACCAGCCGCAGGCCGAGATTGTTTTTGATCGCGATAAACTGCGCTCGCAGGGCGTTGACTTGAGCCAGGCCGGACAAGATCTTTCGACGATGCTCGGCGGTAATTACGTCAACCGCTTCAGCATTCAAGGGCGCAGCTACAAGGTGATTCCGCAGATCAAGCGGGTTGAGCGTCTGACTCCTGACCAGCTGTCGCAGATTTACGTGAAGGGCTCGGCGGACAAACTCGTGCCATTGTCGACGTTTGCGACGTTGCGCACAACGACTGAGCCGCGGTCGCTCAACAAGTTTCAGCAGCTCAACGCGGTGCGAATTCAGGGCGTCATTCCTCCGCCGGTGCCGCTCGATCAGGCGCTTACATTTTTGGAGAACGAAGCCAAGCAGGTGTTGCCGCAAGGATTCACCGTTGACTACGCGGGCGAGTCCCGTCAGCTGCGCGTGGAAGGCAGCAAATTCCTGGGGACGTTCCTGCTCTCGGCGATTCTGATCTATCTCGTGCTGGCTGCGCAATTCGAGAGCTTCCGCGATCCGTTCATCATTCTTGCGGGTTCGGTTCCTCTGGCAATCTCCGGAGCGTTGGTGTTCTCCTTCCTCGGGTTCACCACTCTCAACATCTACAGCCAGGTGGGATTGATCACGCTCGTGGGGCTGATCGCCAAGAATGGAATTCTGATCGTCGAGTTTGCCAACCATTTACAGGAAACAGGTCTGAGCAAACTGCAGGCGATCACTGGAGCGGCAAGCACACGATTGCGCCCGATTCTCATGACGACTGCCGCCACAGTGTTCGGGCATTTTCCGCTGGTGCTGGCTAAGGGGCCGGGAGCGGGCGCTCGAAACAGCATCGGCATCATGCTGGTGAGCGGCATGATCATCGGTACAGCATTTACGCTGTTCGTTGTGCCGTCGATCTATATGCTGGTGGCGAAGACCCACACGCGAATCGTCGAGGACGAAGAAGAAATTCGGCTCGAGGAGCCGGTCGAGATCGTCGCCTGATCGCCGTCAGGGCGTGATGGCGATGACTCGCAAGGGACTGCCCGATCCGCCGACAATCTTCAGCGGAGCCGCGATGACCACGGAGCCAGTCGGGGGAAGTTGGTCGAGATTGCACAGGCTGGCTAGCCCGAATTTGCCGCTGCCGTGCATCAGGTAGTGATTGGGGAATGGCGGATTGAACGTCGCCGCTTGGCCGGCATCGGTACCTACGGTTTCCACTCCCAGACCGAGCACGTCGCGGTCTTTCGCCAGCAGAACGGAACTTTCTTTCGACAAACCCGGAGTGTGCGGCCCATTCTCTTTGGCGTTGACGTAGTCTTTGGGATCGGTACGCTTCGACCAGTCCGTCCGCAACAATACCCATGCTCCCGCCGGGATGCGCCCGTGCTCATTCTCCCATTGCTGAATGCGCTCGGGCGTTAGCAGAAAGTTGGGATTTTTTGCGACATCGCTGCTGACATCGATCACGCAGCCGGGACCTACGAACTTGCGAGGCGGGATACGGTCGACGCTGTTGTCGGCTAGATCTTTTCCTGAAACCCAATGAATCGGCGCATCAAAATGCGTGCCGGTATGTTCGCCGGTCTCGAAGCCATTCCAGTACCAGGCCGGGCCGCGATCGTCGTAGCGTGACAGCTCCCAAATCTTGAACGCAGGTGTGTTGTTCCACTGCGAAGGCAGCGGCAATAAGGGCGTTTGCGGACTGAGCGGCTGAGTCAAGTCGACGACTCGCAAGCGGCCCGTCTGAAGTTCTTCGAGCAGTTGAGTGAGCGCGGACGACATGGAAGCTTCTCCCATCACGAACTTTTTTTCAGCGATTGAATGTGCCGGCGAAATTCGAATCGATTTTCAAGTAGAGCCAGATCCGTGACATAGCCTGACGGGCCCTTGGCTTCGACCTTCGCAACAATCGTCGTCAGTTCTTTCGCGTGGATGGCGGCATTCATTGCAATCTTGAATTCTTCAACGCTGCTCACGGTTGAGGTTCGTGGAATGCCCGCTGCGCGGGCCAGTGCTTCCAGGTTTGTGCCTGTGCTCGTCGCGGTTGGAAAGCCACCGACTGACAGAAGGCTCTCGTTATCGAAAACAACGTGAACGAGATTCTTGGGGCGATACCGCGCCATTGTGCTCAGGCTGCCGAGATTCATCAGCAACGAGCCATCGCCGTCGAAGACGACGACAGTTTGCTCGGGCAGACAAAGAGCGAGGCCAAGTCCGGTTGAAGAGGCAAGGCCCATGGCGTGTTGCAGGTAGAAAAAGTTCGGACGATGCCCCAAGGAATGCAACTCCGCTGCCACGGCGCCCATGATCGTGACGACGAGGCAGTTCTCCAGGTCGACATAGACAGATCGAAGGCAATCGAGACGAAGCATCATTCCTCCCACATCAGATCGCGAGTCAGAAGAAGAGCGACGGGTTGCAGGCTGCTCTCCGCCAGCGTCTGAGCCTGCCGAATTCGTTTTTTGACGGTTTCGGCCGCGTCCAGAAAGAAATACGGGATGCGCAAAGCCTGGAGCAGCGGTTCGGTCACATTGCCTCCCTGCGTCTGCCAGGGATCGCGTTCTCCGCAGGAGCCGCGATAGCTGATGAGCATCAGAAGGGGAATCTTGTATAAGTGCGCAAAAGAAACGATGCCATTGATCGAGGCGAGAAAGCCGTGATTCTGCATCAGCATCGCCGACTTTACGCCTGCAAAGTGGGCTCCGGCGGAGATGCCAACTCCCTCCTCCTCTTTCGCGAGCCGCACCAGAGTCATTTCCGGGTCATCGTCGGCCATGCGGATTAGATGGACGAGCCAGGTTTCGGGCAACGCCGATACCAACCGCACGCCGCAGTCCTTTAGAGCCTCGTGGATTAGCGTCGAACTAGTGAGCGATACTGGCATGGATATTCTTGTGTTTCTTACGGCCCCCCACGGCACCGATGCTGGAATGAAAGCCCCGAAAGGGATGCCCCCGAATGAAGAAGATATTCTAGCCGACGAAGGCACAGTGTGTGCTTGACTGCGAATTGTGGCGCAGTATAGGTTGGCAGTCTGCGCGGAAAGGCTCAAAAGCGCGCTGATTCGATGGCCGGAGTGTAGGTTGCGAATGGATTCTCAAAGTGTTTTGAATGCCGATGTGTCTGCTGCGATGGAGGCGATCTTTCCCATCGAGTCCGTGCGCGCCTCATTTCCGGCACTGAATCGCACTCCAGGGTTCACGTTCTTCGATAACGCCGCCGGGGCGCAGATTCCGCAGATCGTCTTCGACGCCGTCAACCGTCACTTATTGGAGTGCAATGTGCAGCGCGGCGGCCGCTACGGTAAGAGCCGCGAGGTGGATGAGACGATTGCACGAGCGCGACAGAGTGTCGCCGATCTGGTAAATGCTCGCGATCCCAGCGAGATTGCGTTCGGCATGAATGCGACTTCTTTTATTCGGTTGATTAGTCTCGCGATTGGTCAAACGCTCGGCCAGCGAAATGAAATCGTCGTGACCGACATGGATCACGAAGCCAACGTTGCGACCTGGCTTGCTCTCGAGCGCAACGGGGCTAAATTTCGCTGGTGGAAGATGCGCGACGATGGCAACCTGCACGTCGACGACCTGGCCCCGCTGCTTTCAAAGCACACCCGGCTCGTGGCATGCACACTGGCCTCGAATGCAATTGGCTCGATCGTTGATGTTGCTACCGCAGCGAACGCTGCGCACGCCGTCGGCGCGGAAATCTTTCTCGACTCCGTGCACTTTGGCCCGCATGGATCGATTGATGTTCAGGCCTTGGATTGCGACTATCTGGTCTGTTCGGGATATAAAATCTTCGCGCCGCATATGGGGTTCCTCTGGGGACGTCGCGAATTGCTGCAAGAGCTCCCGACCTTCCGCGAAGATTTCATTCCAGATGAGCCACCCGGAAAGATCGAAGCGGGAACATTTATTTATGAGAATGTAGCTGGGATGGAGGCGGCCGTGCAGTATCTGGAAAGCCTTGCCCCGCCGCCGACTGGAGAAGATGGAGCAGTGCGGCCGTCGCGTCGATCGCGGTTGAAGGCCGCGCTCGAAGCTATCAGAGCCTACGAAAAGTCTCTTTCCCTGGAGATGCTGCAGAGCTTGCGCTCCAGGGGTGCGACGGTATACGGCCTGAGCGAAGACCGCATCGATGAACGAGTTCCAACCTTGTGTTTCAATCTCCCCAACGTTGCCCCGGCGCGCGTAACCGAAGAACTCTCCCGCCGTAACATCGGCGTGCGCGACGGCCACATGTATACGCCTCGCCTGATGAAGCGTCTGGGCCTCTCGCTCGATAGCGGCGTGGTCCGCGCCTCTCTCGTGCACTACAACACGCGCGAAGAAATCCAGCGTTTCGGAAGCGCCCTGGCCGAAATCCAAGGCTCATGCTGACCGACCAGCAAGTCCAGCAGATTCGCTCGCGCTTACGAATCTTCGAGCGAAATCCAATCTCAATTGGCTCCTTCCCGCTATGACTGAGGTGCCAGATTCGCCGAGCGCGCTTGCCGATGCTCCAAGCTCGCCACCAACGGAAGGCCTGCATCGTCGGTTGAGCCAGAGGCAACTCACGATGATGGCCATCGGCGGGGCCATTGGCGTTGGCCTGTTTCTGGGCAGCGGGGTGACCATTCGGTTGGCCGGGCCTGCCGTGATTCTCTCTTATCTTTTTGGCGCCGGCATCGCCTTGATCATGTCGTTCGTGCTGGCGGAAATGGCCGTCACGCATCCCGAGGCCGGGGCCTTTGGCGTGTATGCCGAGAAATATCTCAATCACTGGGCAGGCTTTTCGGTTCGCGCTACCTATGGGGCCGCCCAGATTATCGCGATTGGCGCGGAAGTGACCGCCGCAGGAATATACATTTCATTTTGGTTTCCGCACGTGCCGCAGTGGATTTGGGTGACGCTGGTCTCGGCTGCTTTGGTGGCGTTGAATTCCATGCAGGTCAACCGCCTCGGCGAATTCGAGTATTGGTTCGCCATGATCAAGGTGGCGGCAATCCTGGTATTTCTTGTGGTTGGCGTATCGCTGATTTTCGGCGACGGCTCCCGCGGGGCCACAGGCTGGGCCAACCTGACTCAGCATGGGGGCTTCCTGCCCCACGGCTGGAAGGGCGTATGGCTCTCGCTCACGATCACAATCACCAGCTATATGGGAGTCGAAATTATTGCGGTGACTGCCGGAGAGGCCGAGCGCCCTGAGGTCAGCATTCCTCGGGCGATGCGCAAGATCGTTTGGAGGCTGATTCTCTTTTACGTGCTGGCGATTGCGATTACAGTCGCGATGGTTCCATGGGACCGCACCACCGACTCTTCCACGCTTTCCGGAAGCCCGTTCGTCAACGCCTTCGCCGCAGCTCACATACCCTTTGCCGCAGGCATCATGAACTTCGTCGTGCTGACGGCCGCGTTGTCGAGCGTCAACACGAATCTTTATCTCTCCACGCGAATGCTTTTTTCGCTCGGCCGCGATGGCTACGCTCCCTCGTGGATGGGAATAGTCGGAGGCAACGGAGTGCCGCACCGGGCACTGCTGGCTTCAACCGCCGGGATCATATGCGCGATCTTGTTGGCGATCTTCGCACCCAGAAATGCCTTCCTCATGCTCTATGGAAGCGCCGTCGCCGGCATGATGTTTGTGTGGCTTGTGATTCTGAGTACACATCTGCGATTTCGCATGGCGCTGGCTCCGAAGCGGGTTTCCAACTTGCCCATGCGTTTGCGAGCGCATCCCTTTTTCACGGTCGTGGGTATTGTGTCGCTGCTGGCCATCGCAGCAGCCACCTTCTTCGTAGATGGACTGCAATGGTCGATCCTTGTCTTTCTGGTCTTTCTTGGCTTGATCTCACTCATCTACTTGCGAACTCGCAATCGCATCGCCGCCTGAAGAGAAACCTGTGACAGCTGCCGAAGAGGTCCATTTCGCGCTCCGATCAGAATTCAAGGGAGAGTTGCTGCGTCCCGGATCTAGCGGATATGAAGAAGCCCGGACCATCTGGAATGGGATCTTCGCTCGACGTCCGGCACTTATCGCGCGCTGCATGGACGTGAGCGATGTACAAGCCGTAGTCCGCGCGGCCTCTCAGGCCGGGATATTTCCTGCTGTGCGTTGCGGCGGTCACAGCCTTGCAGGCTTCAGCACTTGTGAAGGTGGCGTCGTCATCGACCTTTCGCGTATGCGTCAGGTATCCGTCGATGCAAGTTCGCGGCGAGCGCAATTCGCTGGCGGCTCCCTGCTTGGATCGATCGACAGGGCAACCCAGAAAGCCGGCCTCGTCTTTCCTTCCGGCGTCGTTTCTCACACGGGAGCCGGAGGGCTCGTACTGGGCGGCGGCACAGGATGGCTGACTCGCCGGTTTGGCCTTTCCTGCGACAACGTCGAAGGGTTCACGCTGGTTGCGGCCGATAGTTCGGTTGTTCACGCCGATTCGAAGGAAAATCCTGACTTGTTCTGGGCGCTACGCGGCGGAGGCGGAAACTTCGGCGTTGTGACAGAATTCGAAGTTCGCCTGCACCCGCTTTCGTCGTTGTTGCTGGCCGAAGGCCTGACGGCCGAACCGGATATTCGTCGAATGCTCGAGTTCTGGCGGGATTTCATGGCCGACGCTCCGATCGAGTTGAAGTGGAATGTCGATTTGCGCCTCGCACCTCGCACCCGCAAGATTCCCGGAGACCTTCAAGGAAAGCCAGTCGGAGGAAGTTCCTTGATCTGGACCGGAGATCCCGATTCAGGTGGAAAATACGTGAAAAGTGCACTGGCTTTGTGCCGGGCCGACACAGTGAACTGCAGAACAATCTCGTACCTGGATCTGCAAACGATGGCCGACAACGACTTTCCGCACGGCCGCCGCTACTACACCAAGTCGGGCTATTTCCGAAATCTCGCCGACGGGACGATCGATCGCTTGCTGGAAGGCGTAAGCAAGTGTCCATCTCCCGATACGCAGATTGAATTTGCTTACCTGGGAGGAGCCGCGTTGCAAGTGCCGGCCGGCGAGACGGCATTCGGCGATCGCAGCGCTCCCTTCATCATGAATCTGTTGGCGAATTGGTCCGACGCCTCATCCGACGCTGCTCACATATCATGGGTTCGTGGCGTCTTCGATCAACTTCGGCCCGCGATGCAACCCGGCGTCTATGTCAATTTCATGAGCGGCGACGAGCAGGATCGCGTGCCTGAGGCATACCGTGAGCGCTGGGATCGCATGGTGGCCGTCAAAACGCGTATCGATCTTCATAATTTCTTTCGCCTGAATCAAAATGTTCCACCGCGCGCGTCGGGCACGACCTCCTGACTCTGACGCCCACTCGATCATTCATCATGAAGGACCCGCGGCCACTTCGACCCGCTGCGGCTTTCGACGAAGCACGGCAGCCGTAAACAGTGTGATGAGAAGGCCGACGGGAAACGGTTCGATAAACGCCAGCGCGGTACTTATGAACGGATTGTCATACAAGGCCTTGTATTTCTTTAGCCGCTCGAGCTGAATCTGAATAGCCGCTGGGCTCTGCCCGCTGGCTTTCAATTTTTCGACCATATAGGCAGCGTACTTGTTCAGGTGGTCCGGCAGGAAGAAGAAGTAAAGAATGTCCCACATGATCGCGTAACAGACGCACGAAATGACAGTGATTAAAATTCCAATCGCAAAGCCCTTGCCAAAGGTTATGTATCCGTTGCCGACGTTGTCACGGTAGGAGCGCACGCCGAAGAACACCATTAACATCGACAGAACGATCACCGTGTCACCGAGATACTCGGCCTTGTCGAAGCCGATTCGGTCGGCAAAGGGCACGGTGATCGACACCAGAATCGCCGAGATCGCGCCCGAAATCAGCCCGAATACCAGGATCGTCTTTTTCATAAGTTTTGTTCCTTAGTTTCAGAAAAATGCAGTTTCAGCAACTGCAGGCACACGATAGCGCGCCCGCCCCTGCCGTTGTCGTCATTCCTTCGGGTGATTTTGGTGAAATGAATGAAAAATCATTCGTTCGGGCGACGAATTCAGGGCAGCAGGCCGTATTCTTTGCCCAGTTGCACCGCCTGGGTGCGCCGCTTGGCTCCGAGCTTGTCGAAAACGCGGCTCGAGTGGGTCTTCACGGTGTTCTCGCTTACGAAGAGCTTTTCGGCAATTTCGCGGTTGCTCATGCCCTGGGCAATCAACTCCAGAACGTCCAGTTCGCGGCGAGTGATGCCCAAGTCTTCCCGCTTCCGGTCGTCGGAGACGGCCGAAAGGCCAGAAGCCTGGACGAGAGCGCCAGCCTCCGGCTGCGCCTTCGCCTTCGTCAGTTTGAGGCCAAGCCAGATGCCGAGACCAGCAAAGGTCGCGGCGATAAGCCCGCCATAGATTTCGACGGAGTGGTCAACGACCAGGAAGCGGTATTCGATCCACTTCAGAAGGGCAATCAGGATGCCGCCGACCAGCCCGTAGATGAGAACGTGCCGCTTCATGATCCCAAATTCCCGCGCCGGAATCTCGGATCTCCGCAGGTTTTCCAGAGAGGCAAGTTTTCGACGCATCACCAGTATTATTGCCGAGCCAACCTCGCAACCAAAACTCTCTCCTCAGCTCCGCCCGCCCAGTTCACACACCTTTATCGACTGGTGCTTTGGGTTATTGCCATTCGTCGCTTGCCCGTCGCGAACCACCAGATGGCGACTGCAGTAAAGAACACCCCGTAGCTCATGATGGCGATATCCACGGGAGTCTCGCTGGCTCCTGGCCCACTCTGGCGCCACATGGCAAGCACAATTGCGCCCACGAACAGAATGTGAATGATGCAAAGCGCCAGCACCAATCGGTGATGTCGGGCTTTAACGGTGTTGATGATGCAGGTGACAAACGCGGCAATGACCGGCAGAACAAGCCAGGCAAAAAGAAAAAAGGCCCACCCTGCTTGTTCCTGTCCCTTGGTGAAGGTCATGGCCGCTCCGAATACCGTCGCACTCAAGCCCAAAACCGCGTAGCAAACTATGGTGACATGAATAGGGCGAAGATCGTCGACGGCCGTAATGGTCCGCTGTGGCACTTGAATCTGGCGTTCCGGAATTGTCATCCGTGGAAATCCCAATTTGCTGAGAGATGATGATACCTCTGGCGTCAACAGATGATTCGACGGTCAACTCAGTCCCAGGTTCGGAAACTGGGGATCGCGGCAAAACGGCTGCAAGGCAGCATGAGAAGAATGGTCGGGACGGGCAGATTTGAACTGCCGACCCCTCGCACCCCAAGCGAGTGCTCTACGGCCCTGAACAATCGAAAGGACTTAGCACAACTTTCTCCAACATAGCTAACTCGCTTGGAGAAAAAATCGTGCTGCCAAAATTCGAGCAATTCATACGCGAACGCAAGTACCTGACGAACGTCTCACCAGCAACGATCCAGTGGTACACGCACAACTTCAAATGGCTTCTCACAGAGTCACCATCGCAAAGCGACTTGAAGGATGCTGTGCTGCGAATGCGTGAGAAGGGGCTGAAGGCGACAGGATGCAACTCTGCTATTCGTGCGATCAATTCCTACATGCACTGGCTTCACAATCCTGAAGTCAAATGCAGCCCGTCCTGTACTCACCCTCGCATCGCACAGCTAAAAGAGCCTGAGCTTGTCCTGCCCACATTCCCGCTAGATCACGTCGCTCTCATCACGCACCACAAGCCCAAAGGTTTCATACGGCGTCGCCTGCACTCGATCATGCTGACGCTGCTCGACACTGGGTGCAGGATCGACGAAGTACTCAGCCTAAAGGTAGGTGACTGCGACTGGGACAATCTGCTGTTCACCGTAACTGGGAAGGGCAGCAAGCAACGGCGCATCCCGTTCTCACTGGAACTGCGTCGCGTCTTGACTCGGTACGTGACTGAGTTCTGTCCGCACCCTGACGAATTGCTATTCGGAACTCGTCGCGGTCGGAAACTGGGAAGGCGCGTGGTACTTAGAGACGTTAAACTCTTGTGCAAGACACTGGGCTTCGATCCTCCGGCGCGGACGCTGCACGCATTCCGTCACACGTTCGCAGTGAACTATCTCCGGCGCGGAGGCTCAGTGTTCCACTTGCAGAAGGTACTGGGTCACACTTCTCTTGAGATGACTCGGCGCTACGCAAACCTGATGACGGAGGACTTGCAGGCTGTGCATCAGAAGTTGTCGCTGCTGTCCTGAGAAGGTATTAAACTATCTTGCTGATAAATACTTCCAATACGAAGCGAATCGAAAGAAGTCGAAATTTGAGTGTAATCGGCTGATTGCGACAGTTAACCCTTCTCCGGGTGCATAATTCGAGCATGGGCCAGCACAAGAGTTACGAGAAAGAACGAAGCTGGGGCCAACTACTTCTTTGCTTTCTGGGTGGAACCTTGCTGGTGGCCGCTTGTCTTTACACGATGGCCTCCCACCCACCGAGCATTATCGGAGCGCACGGCTTTGGCAAATTGATGGGTCTCGGCCTCGTTTTCATGGCTGCTCCCCTATGGGGATACTTACGAAAGAGAAAGCGCGGAACGCGCCACCGTGGCCCAACCCGTCAATAGGTATTACAGAAAGTGACGATCATCACAGCGCGTGGTGCTCTTTCGTTCTACGCTTCTGTCGTGCAATCGCCACCATCGGAAAGATCGACGTGCCCTAACTGCGACGGTGCGCTCAGTGCTGAGGAAGTCCAGTCGGCACCGCTCCGTTGCCCTCACTGCAATGAACTTTTGCTACCGAAATTTCCTCAATGGTACGAACGGCTACGGTTCGCAACCTGCCTTATCGGTGGAATTGTGATTGCTTGGTGGCGTCATCCCGATTGGGGATCATTTGCTATCTTTTTTGTTGGGTTTTACTGGCTGGGTGCGTTCGCCGTTTGGCACATCGTTGTGCGACCTTTCATGAGGCCAAAGCAGATTCGCCTACTGCAGGAACGTCCCCTCCTTCAAACCCTTGGCATTAGCCCGATAGAGCGAAAGAAACAACACTGATTATCGGTGCGGAAATCGCGCTATGGAAGACACGGAAAAATCGTCAGAGGATAGAAGCGAAGATCAGAGCGCTGGGCTAATCATCAACAGGCGCTATGCGGTTGTCGCGGTAATCGCTACATTGATTGTTTTAGGATCGGCACTCAGATCGTTCTTGATGCGGACACCGCGTGAACGATGGCTCTTTGCGCCTCCCTTTCAATCGCATCAGCTTAAACCCCTAACTGTTGGGATCAGCTTCTTTTTCTGGGGTTTTGTTCTTTGGGTTCTTTTCTGCTTTCACAGGGCAGCGCGAAACAGATATGAGAGGTTCCTCGTTGGCGCTCTTGCCGCTGGATATCTGCTCGGTATTATCGGGGGTTTCCTGCCATCAGAAGCGCGAATACAACTAGAACCCGCCAGTATTGCGGCCTATCTAATCTCTTTCGCAGCTGCGGTGACTGTCTTAATCAAGTCGTGGTCGAAGACGGGAACGCCGTAGATGTTGCAAAATCCTGATTTCACTCAAAATGCCCGCACCGAGTTTCAAAGACTCACACCTCGCTAAATCGGCTATCATGCCGAGTCAGAACACCACGAGTAAGGAAGCAACAAATGCGAATCGTCATGGTTTCGGCATGTGCGGCGCTACTGGGTATGTGCTGTTCTGGCCTCGCCCAAACTTCCAATGAACAGCCTGCGACTCCATCAGGGCAGGAATCTCCACAGAAGCCTCCATGTGAGCGTAAGCCGCCAAAAGTCGTCTACAATCCCCCGGCATCCCCACCTGCCAGTTGGGAAAGAAAAGGACCGAAGAGCGCGATGACGCGGCTGGAACTAACGGTAGACAAAAAGGGTAGAGTCAAAAATCCTGCGGTTGTGCAGTCCGGCGGGAAGGATGTCGACAGAGAGGCACTGGAAGCAGTCCGGCAATGGAGATTCACTCCTGCAAGCTGTGGCACAGACCCAATCGAAGCCAAGATACAAGTAGAGGTAACCATCCAGTTGCAATGAAAGTCAGGTGAACGGAGTTGCTTGGCGAAATATCCTAATTACACTCACTCGCTTTAGAATCCGCGCGCGGAGAAGGTTCTGCGAAGTGCCTTAGATTGAATGGTCGGGACGGGCAGATTTGAACTGCCGACCCCTCGCACCCCAAGCGAGTGCTCTACCAGGCTGAGCCACGTCCCGACGTTGGAAGGATTCCGCTGCGTCGTGCCCGCGGAAGGGGTTTACTCTGTGATTTTACACCACATGTGACGCTGCCGACGAAGGCCCTATCGAGCCTTGTTCAACCGGACAGCCGAGTGCGTTTGTCGCTATAAACCGACTAATCCAAATCTCTCCAGTTCGGCCCGACTCCCATGTCTACCTGGAGCGGCACTACCAGCTCATGCACTTTTTCCATGTGCTCGCGGACCAGCGGCCGCATCACCTCGACCTCGTTCTCCGGAACTTCGAACACCAACTCGTCATGAACCTGCAGCGTCATGCGCGATTTCAAACCGCGTTCGCGCAGGCCCGCGTCGATGCGAATCATGGCGATCTTGATCAGGTCGGCCGCCGTCCCTTGCAGAGGAGTATTGACCGCAGTTCGCTCGGCAAACCCGCGCTGGTTCACATTCTTGCTGTTGATATCAGGGATCGGCCTCACGCGCCCGAACAGCGTTTTCACCTTCATCTCCCGGCGAGCTTCTTCCAGAGTCTTGTCGATGAACGCCCGCACGCCTTTGTATGTCTCGAAATAATTCGTGATGAACTGCTTGGCCTCCGAAGTGTCGATGCCCAGATTCTGCGAGAGCCCGAAGGGAGACAGGCCGTACACAATGCCAAAGTTCACGACTTTAGCCTGACGGCGGTGATCGGCGGTGACCATCAGAGGCGGAACGCCGAACACCTGCGACGCCGTCAGCGTGTGAATGTCGTCATCGCGCCGGTACGCCTCGACCAGAAGTGGATCGCGCGAGAAGTGCGCCAGCAAGCGCAACTCGATCTGCGAATAATCGGCCGTCAGCAGCACGTGACCGGGTTCTGCGATGAATGCTGCCCGGATGCCGCGGCCAAGTTCGGTGCGAATGGGAATGTTCTGCAGGTTCGGATTCGCCGAAGAGAGCCGGCCTGTCGCTGTAGCGGCCTGGTAGAAAGTTGTATGCAGCCGTCCGGTCGCTGGATTGATCAGCGAGGGCAGCGCATCCACATAGGTCGACTTCAACTTGGTGAGCTGTCGGTAGTCGAGCACCATGCGCGCAATCGGATGATCCTCGGCCAGTTCTTCCAGCACATCGACCGCCGTCGATATGGTTCTTCCCTTGCCATATTTGACCGGCTTGGGAAGATTCATGCGGTTGAACAGGACATCGCCCAGTTGCTTGGGTGAGCCGACATTGAACTCGAAATCCGCCGCCGCGTAGATTTCCTTCGCTTTAGCCGCGATCTCCCTTTCCAGTTCGACCGACATTTTTGAGAGCGCTGCCGTATCGATCTTCACTCCCGCCTGCTCCATCCGCGTGAGCACCGGAACGAGAGGGAAGTCGATCTCCTCATAGAGCTTGTCGAGATGTGCCTGCTCGACCTCGTTTCGCAGGGCCTCTGTCAATCGGCCGGTGATGTCTGCCGCCTCAGCCAGTCCGCCGGAGAGCTTAAGGTTGAAACGGCGCAAAGCGACGTCGGCCATGACGTGCGACGAGTAAGTCGGATCGAGTAAGTAGGAGTACAGCATGGGGTCATGCCGCACGCCGGCAAGTTCCACTCCAAAAGGAGCCAGCGCGTGCATCGCACCTTTGTAGTCGTGGACTGTTTTTGGCACAGCCGCGTTAGCCAGAACTTGACTTATTTCTTGGCCAACATCGCTGCCATCGAGCTTCGCAGTTAGCGCTTCGCCCTGCGTGCCCGAGATGGAGAGTCGAAGTGAAGGCGACGCCGTAGTCGCGTCCGGAAAAAGGTCTCCCGTTGATCCAGCAAGCCCTCCCATGAAGGAAAGCTGTGATTCTTGCGGCTCCGTTTCTTCATCGTCAGCTGGCTTTGTGGATTCAGATGCCTGATGCTCGATAGCAACCGCGAGCGTTCCGCCAGCGGGAAGTGCATCGAGAACGCCTTGAATATCTGCGGCAGACCTGGCCTCGCTGTAGTGCCCTTCCGTGATCTCTACAACCGGCAGCAGCTCTTTCAGAAGCGAGGTGAATTCAAGTTCAGTAAAGAGTGAGCGAAGTGCCTCAACGTCGGGTTCGCCGACACGCATCGCTTCGACATCGAGTTCCACTGGAACATTCGTGTCGATCGTCGCCATGCTCTTGCTAAAAAGAATGGTGTCGCGATTGTTCTGCAGCGATTCACGATAAGTCTTGCGCTCAACTTCCGCGGCGCGCTCCAACGCCTGCTCCACCGTGCCGAATCGCTTGATGATCTCAACCGAGCCCTTGTCGCCGATTCCGGGCGCGCCGGGGATGTTGTCGATCGAGTCTCCGCGTAGCGCCATGATGTCGATTACGCGCTCGGGTGGCACGCCCAGAATTTCTTCGACCTTGGCGCGGTCGCAAATCAGATTGTCCTTCGGCGGATTCAGAATCTGAACTTTGTCGTTGACCAGTTGCATCATGTCCTTGTCGCTGGAAACGACATAAACAGGATGCGAGGCCTCGGCCGCTTTGCGCGCGAGTGTGCCGATGACATCGTCAGCTTCAAATCGCTTCACTTCCAGAATCGGGATCCGATACGCCTCCAGCGCCCGCCGGATGTAAGGCACCTGCTGCGCCAGATCTTCCGGCATCGCGGACCGATTCGCCTTATACCCCTTGTACTCGACCTCGGTAAATGTCTGCGTTTTGATGTCGAACTTGCGAATCGTGGTGACCGTTTCCGCTTGCTCATCGCGAAATGTCGGGCCCGCGACATCAAACACCGCAGCCAGAAACTGCGGCGAAAAATCATCGCGCAGCTTGCGCAGCATGTTCACGAAAACATAGATCGCCGCAGTCGGCAGACCTGTTTTGGTCGACATGGGCCGCTGCCCCGCCATAGCGTGATAGGCGCGAAAGATGAACGACATGGTGTCGATCAAAAACACGCGTCCATGGCCGCTCTGAGGTACAGACGAGAGCGCAGAGGTTGCCGAGGAGGACGCCGAGGCCTTGGGCTTCGCGACCGCGACACTCGCTGACGAAGCAGGAACCGATGATTTCTTGCGAGGAGGCAACTCGACTAGTTTAGCAGGCAGCGCAGGCTAGAAATCGACGCGGAAATTGGCTTCCACGACTTTGCTGTTCTTGCTTTTTTCCGAACTGCGAAAAACCAGGTAGTACTTCACGGGATGATTCATGGAAGCGGGCAAGTCGAAGTTGACCGCCTGATTGTGCGACGACTCCACGGAAAACAGCGCCTCGCTCGCGCGATTCGCCAGCAGAGCGGATTCCTGTTCTTCGTTCATGATCAGGAAGTCGATATTCGAGCTTTCGTCCGACACGCCATGCACCTTTCCCAGGAACGACTCGAAAATTCCGTGGAGATGCGGTTGCGAAGCGTGCGCTGGGATTTCAAAAGGGAATGTCTCCGAGTCCTTTAGGTTGAAAGTCTTCTGCAGCACAGTCTGCGAAGTCCCGACGGGCGAGGGCGCAACGCGATCTGAAGGAAGAACGGTGCTGGTTGGAACGGGCGCTGACTTGGAACAGGAACTGAGTGCCAGAAAGCTCAAAAGCACTGCCATGATGAGAGAGGCGCGCGCGAGCATGGATCGGTCAGCGCCCCGCCTTGCTGGAGTCAGTCTTATCTGGCTGTCGGCCGAACATTGTGTTGAAGTGCAATTGAATCTCTCCGCACGTACCTTGTTCTGGAGAATAAACCACGCAGGTATCAAACGGCCGGGAATACACATGCAGGCTCACCGCGCGCTGATTGAATTCGCGCGGATTGACCACGCGGTGCACCGGGTCAGCGGGATCGACGGCGCAAGGCTGCGAGATATTCATCTCCACCACATTCAGGGGCTCCAGGCAGCAGCTTCCGCCTGCCACGTCCTGATGCACAAGATGAAAGTTCTCGACATGCAGCCGGCCCATCGGCACAGCCATCCAGCAGTTCTGGTCGCGATGATTGTGGACCGAACTCGCCTGGCCAACCTCCCAGCAGATGGCCATCAGTTCGTAGAGCGGGGTCCGGTCGATCAGGTTGCGGGTATAGTGCTGCGCATTCCACGTCAGGTAGGGAGCCAGTGAGTCAGCGTCGACCGGCATGTCGCGCAAAAATGCCCGCACTGGTTCCGTGGGCGTAAACGCCGACTCCGGCAATTCGCGCAGGCCGGCGATTAATCTTTCGATCGAAACCGTCTTGGTCGCAGTAATCATGGGTGCTCTTGGCAAGAGTATAACGCAGCCGGAATGCAGGCTCTAAGGCGGTGCCCGGCGCCGTTTGTGGCTGCTTGGCCGCTGGCGCAGTTCCGATTTGGAAAATCCACAGAACAATTATCAATGTTCGTGACGCTCATCACCTTCATCCGCAACGCCTGCGGTCTAGAGTCGCTCTCACGGCACCAGTCTGCTCGACGGAGTCAGCTCACTCATGCAAGTCAGACCCATGCGATTCACCCCGATTCTGCTCATCCTGGCCTTGCTGTATCCAATTTCGGCGCACGCCGCGATCACCGAAATTCGCAATCACTACTGGGCACAGACCCAAGCTTTGCCCGCTACTGCGATTCTCAGCGCACCCACGTCAGACAGTTCGTATCTGCTGGCTATTGCGCTTGAGGACATCACCTGCTCGCAATCGCAAGGCAAGAACGGCAGCTTTGCCACTGCCATCGTTCGCTGGAGCGATGAAAACGGCATGCGACAAGCCTATCAATCTCCGGGAGGCGGAGTGTGCACGGTGAGCCGGCTGTTGCCAGTGCGCGTCCGCGCCGGAACTGCGCCCACGCTGCAAGTGGAACTGACGGCGGGCTGCCAGAGCTGCAGCTACAACGTCTTCGTGGATGGACTTGGATTCTCCTCGCTTACCCAGGGGCAGGGCGGATTAGCCGAGCCCGTGAACCTGCAGTGGCTGAAACAGACGACTGCGCAGACACTGACGCTGCCAAGCTTGTTCAACAACTTATTTCTCGTGTCATTTCTGATTGTGCCTCACGGAGCCGCGGTGACCGGAACACTCACATGGTGGGGCGACACCGGAAAGAGTCAAATGCCGGTGGCAGCGACCGTAGCCTTCATCCACGCGAGCGGTGGAACCAGCCCTTACGCGCAGCTGCAGATCTCCGGAGCTGTCTCGTCGGGCTATGACGTCTACATCCGGGGTATCACGTTCGGAACACCGGCCCTGGGCCCAGGTCCGCTAACCCAATACGCGTACAACCTCTTGGATTGGACGAATGCGACCTATCCAGCCCTGAAAACAGTTCTAACGGTGGACAGCAGCGCGTTAAATATCATGCTCGTCAGCAACATCGCGGAGAAGCCAAACACCGGCGGCGTTTCTGAAGGACTGTCAATATCTGGTGGGAACCTGAGCAGTGTCCCATGTAACGTGGCGCAAATCGCCGGCCCGTCGGGAGCGCCAGCGAACTGCGTAGCTCCAACGCTATTGAGCCCGAACACGACGCTGCAGCTGAAGACGTACAATACTCCCGGCGCGCCATGGGGTGCATCGCCGCTCTACAGCGCAGAAGTGAATGTGATTCAGTTCTAAGCGTTTTCGGGTGCCGACGCTGCTGCGGCGACTTATTTGTCTTGCGGTTGCTCGCACTGATGTCGGTCGAACGCAGTCTGCAGGAATTGCTGCGCCGCTGCTGTCCTCTTTACTTCAGACAACGGTACTTTAAATTCGCGATTGCAAGCCGTGCAGATCGCGACCGCAGGAGTCATACCCAGCCACCTTGTAACCCGCAAGATTCTTTTCGCTGCCATTTCTCATTTACCAGTGTGAGTTGAGACGGGCCCGCTACGCCTCCCGCCCCGCTCCCAATATTTCCTTGCTCTGCCCCTCTGCCACTGCTGGATATGCCGTTCCCTTGCGATTGCGCAGCGCGCGTGGAAGGTCCGACCGCAGCAGCCACAATCCAGCCGCAACAGCTGCCGCCCAAGTGATAGAGACCAGCGCAAGCTGGGCCACATCGGTGGCGCGGCTGCCATGAAGCGCGCGACCCAATGGCACGACCTTCGCTACCTCGAAGCTGATTGCTCCCGCGACGATCGCCGTCACGAGCGCTTTTCCCAGTTCGCCCCAGAGCAGTCCGCCCAGCGGAACAAGTTTTCGATGGTGCAAAAGGAGCGCCAGCGCCAAAAGGTTCGCGCCGATCCCAATGTCCGAAGCCCAGGCAAGGCCCACTGCGCCGAAGGTATGGAACAGAACCGAGTAGACCGGCATCGACAAGGCGGTGATCGCCGTGACGGCGGCCATCGGGGTCAGCGTGTCACCGGCAGCATAGAAAGCTCGCGCATAGAGTCCCTGCGCCGACCACAGAATCAGCGATAACGAAAACCAGAAAAAATACACCGCGCTAGTCTGCGAGTCTTCAAATGAAAATCTTCCTCTCCGGTAAACCAGATCAATCACGGGAAGCGCCGCCGCCATCATCCACGCGGTTACGAGCAGCGCTGCCGCCGATACGCGACAAACGGAGTCATTCACCGTTTCCGCATATTCTTTCAGCTTCTTTTCGTTGAACAGCCGCGCAAAAAAGGGCAGAGATGCCTGTCCGGTTGCCTGTCCGAGCACTGCGATCGGAACGGCAAACAGCCGCTTGGCAAACGTAAGCCGCGTGATGTCGCCCACGTGACTGGCCGCATAGTGCCGGAGGATCCAGTCATCCGCCGTCACCAGCGAGACGCCGAGCATCAGAGGAATCGACAACTTCACCCATTCGCGAAACGCGGGGTTGGTGACGTCAAACGATGGCTTGTAGCCAGTGCCGATGCGCGCGGCGCCGATCACGCTCGCCAGAAAAGGCCCGGCGAAGCTGCCGATCAGTGCGCCATACGCCAAAGAGGCGATTCCGAACTGCCGCCCGCCGATGACTCCGCCAAGAATGATGAAGACGTTGTAGAGCAGCGGCCCAAATGCCGGAAACAAGAAGAGCCGGTGTGACAGCAGCACGGCCGACACGACTCCGCCCACATAAAAGAAAATCTGTGCCGGCAGCAGAATGCGGGTCAGGTGTACACAAAGGTCGACCTTATCCGGCGTGAATCCCTTGACGAACCAGCGCACAAATTGCGGCGCAAAAATCTCAGTCACGATTGTGCCCACAATCATGACTGCGGTCATCACTGTGATAATGATGGAAAAAGTCTTCTCCGCATCATCGTCGCGTTTTTCAGCGAGAAACCGCGTGTAGATCGAGATGAACGTAATCGAAGCCGCGCCGCCCGCAACGATGTAGTTCAGAAAATCCGGCAGAGTGAAGGCGGCGACGTACGCATCGGTAGCCCCTGCCGCGCCATATGCCCATGCAATGTAGGCATCTCGCGCGTACCCGATGACGCGCGACAGCATGACCGCCGAGATCAGCAGCAGAGTTGCCGAAAATGCCGTGTGCTGATGCGACGGCCGAAAGAAGCGAAGCAGTTTTGTCATGGGCCCGGAATCACAATCTTATAAGAGCGCAGGCGGCGTCCTGTTGACGAATCGGCATCACAACGCGGATTCTTCCCCGCGAGTGCCGTTTTGAGATAATCGCACTGTGAGTAATTCTGTTCAGGAAAAACTGCGCTCGGCTATTTTCCGTCGGTCCTATCGCAAAGACTTTCCTGCTGCGGTTCGCGGCGAGGGCGTCTATGTGTGGGATGCCGAGGGCAAGAAGTATCTGGACCTGGCCGGCTCCGCGGCGGTCAGCTTCATCGGCCATGGTGTTCCGGAAATTTCAGCGGCCATGGCGGAGCAGGCCGCTAAGCTCGAATTTGTCCACTCCAGCCAGTTCACCACTCCTGCCGCCGAGCAATATGCCCAGGACCTGCTCGCGTTTGCCGGAGATCATTTCCGCGGCGGCGCGGTCTACTTCACCAGCGGAGGCTCCGAATCCATTGAGACCGCGCTAAAACTTGCGCGCCAATATCAGGTGGAGATCGGCCAGAGCTCCCGCTATCAGATTCTCAGCCGTCAGCAGAGCTACCACGGCTCAACTCTGGGCGCTGTGTCCGTTTCAGGAAACAAGCGGCGCCGCGAAATCTATTTGCCCATGGTGCGCGAGTTCGCCCACATCGGCATGCCCTATTGCTATCGCTGCGCCTTCGATTGCACCGACGGCTGTCGCAACTGCGGCCAGGAATACGCCGCGGAACTCGACCGCGCCATTGAGGAAAGCAACGGCAGTGCCGCCGCTTTTATTTTTGAGCCGATGAGTGGAGCGACCCTCGGCGCGGTCGTGCCCCCGCCGGGCTACCTCGAGACGATCGCAGAAATCTGCCAGCGCCGTGGCGTCCTGCTCATCGCCGATGAAGTCATGACGGGCATGGGCCGCTCAGGCCGCAACTTCGCAGTCGAACACTGGGCGGTCAAGCCGGACATTCTGGTTGCGGCCAAGGGTTTGTCGAGCGGTTACGCCCCGCTGGGCGCTGTGATTTGCACCAGCAAAATTGTGGACGCGATCGCCTCAGGCTCTGGATCATTCCTTCACGGCTTCACCTACAACGCTCACCCCATTTCCGTTGCGGCAGGACGCGCGGTCCTGAGTTACATCCACAAAAAGAATCTCATCGCCACCGCCGATTCCAGACGCGAAGGGACTCCAGCCGCACACTTCAAACAAGGCCTCGATTCCCTTCGTAGCGAAGGCTCAGTCGGCGATGTCCGAGGCCTCGGTCTGCTCTGGGCCGTCGAGTTCGTCGCGGACAAAGAATCCAAGAAGCCGTTCCCGCCCGAAGAGAACTTCGCCGGACGCGTTGGCGCCGCGGCCTCGAAGCGCGGCCTGCTGGTCTATCCAATGCAAGGCTGCGTCGACGGTGTTGCAGGCGACCACATTCTGCTGGCGCCCCCCGCTGTGATCACTGCAGAGCAGATCGACTGGTCGATCGGCGAACTTTTGGCCTCCATCCGCGATGCTCGCCAGTCATAAACCCAGTTAACTATCTCTCTAATCCACCTTGTTTTCATAGGTTTGCATCCTGAGCTTTGTTTGATCGCGACTTGACTCCCACTGCATTGCCGATTCTCGTCTCCCGAGCGAATCTTCCAGCCATGCAGCCGACACCACGCAATCGAGGACTCTATATGGCCACCGCCGGATCTCAAACCATGACCGAATTCTGCGAGCAGGTAAATCCACGCGTGCTCTACGCGCTGAGAGACGAAGAATCGCGCCGCATGCGCCCGGATGGCGAGATGCAGCGCATTCAGGAAAGCTTGGTCGCCGTTCCCGAGAAGCGAGCCCTTTTGTGGCTTGCCGACCGCACTCCAACCAATATCGGCCCGGACCACCTCACCGCACTCGGACTGATCGCGCAGATCGGCGCCGGCGTCTGCTATGCCTGGGCACGCTGGAACCGGTACGCACTGCTGGCTGTGATCGGGTTCCTGGCGCTGAATTGGCTGGGCGACTCTCTCGATGGAACCCTCGCCCGCATTCGCAGACGTTTGCGCCCACGATATGGCTTTTACGTCGACCACATGGTCGACAGCTTCGGCGCCATCGCGCTGATGGGCGGTCTCGCGCTGTCGGGGTATATGCATCCGGCGATCGCCATTGGGCTGCTGATTGCCTTCTTGATGCTGTCGATTCAGTCGTACCTCGCCACCCACACCCTCGGCGAATTTCGCATTTCGTTCTGGCGATTCGGTCCGACCGAACTCCGCATTCTGCTCGCAATCGGGAATCTGGCTCTGCTATGGAAGCCCATCGTGCACTTGTTTGGAGAGCGCTACCGCCTCTTCGACGTGGGCGGAACGATTGGCCTGGCTGGCATGTCGCTGATGGTAGTCATCTTCACCATCCGCAACACGACGCGGCTCTTTCGCGAAGAAAGGATCGCGCAATGACTTCCAGAGATTCAAAGCTGATCCGCTGGTGCAAGTTCAATTTTGTGGGAGGAGTCGGTATCGGCGTGCAGTTCGCCGCTCTGTTCCTTTTCAGGAGCATCCTAGGCTTCGACTACATGCTTGCGACCGCGCTCGCGGTCGAGGCTGCAGTGGTCCATAACTTCGTATGGCACGAGCAGTTTACCTGGGCCGCACGCGTGCAATCCTCGTGGCGCGGTTCGTCGATGAGACTCCTTCGCTTCAACCTCACCAACGGCGTGGTATCGATTTTGGGCAATCTGGCCTTGATGAGAGTCATGGTAGGACAGGGCCATATGAACTACATGCTCGCTAATGCGATTGCGATCGCGCTCTGTTCGTTGGCAAACTTTCTGGTGAGCGAGCAGTGGGTTTTTGGTGAGTAGACGCGAGCGAGTCAGCTCTTGATCTTCACGACGACTTTTCCGTAGTTCTTTCCATCCTCCAGAAGTTTGTAGGCTTCAACCGCGCGCTCCAGTGGCAGGATGTGCCCAATCTGCGGCGTTAGCTTGCCCTGCGCAGCCCACTCGGAAAGCTGCTTCCACGCCGGGCCCATAATCTCCGGCTTCTGAGAAAGATAAGTCAGCCACAAGCCCTGCACACTCGCCGACTTCGCATACATTGCGCGTAAATCCAGCTGCGGAGGTTTTCCGGTGGCGGTGCCATACTGAATCACTCGCCCAAAATCGCGCAGGCAGCGCAGGCTCTTCGCGGTATGCTCGCCGCCGAGCATCTCGAAGACCGCGTCCACGCCTTCGCCGTGCGTGAGATTCTTTACCGTTTCTTCGTAGTCGTGCTGCTTGTAGTTGATGCCGTGCTGCAGCCCTAGTTCCTTCACGCGCGAGAGCTTTTCATCGGAGGACGACGTTCCGTACATATCAACGCCCAGCAACTTTCCGATCTGCACGGCCGCGGTTCCCACTCCCCCTGCGACCGCATGAATCAGAGCACGATGCGCTTTGCCCGCCACAGCAAGCTGCGTCATGCCAGCCTGCCAATAACCTAGGTACGCGGTGAAAAAGTTCACGGGAAATGCCGCACCCTGCTCGTCGGTCCAGGCATCCGGCACAGGCCACAGCATGCTCGAGTGCGCCGCGACCTTCTCCGCGAAGGCCGCCCACTGTGCGTATCCCATCACGCGCCGGCCGCTCGACTCCTCAACGCCGGAGAATTCCCGTCCGGCCACAAAAGGAGGCGGCGGTGTTCCGGGATAGCCCCCTTTGGTTGTCATCAAGTCGGCGAAGTTCAAACCTCCAGCCATCACGCGAACGATTGTTTGTTCAGGCTTAGTAACAGGTTCGGCGACGTTTTGAACGGTGAGTGCGCCAGGTCCGGACAGGCTAGGAATTACGAGGGCTTTCATGGCACAAGTCTAGGAGTTATGGTAGGAACGAGCAACCTTCTTACTCGCGCAGCGCCACATCCGAAGCAAGAGAAGAAGAATCCTTATCTTCGCGATGTTGAGAATGAAACGAAGATGGGGATTCGAAAGACTGGGCGTCTAGCTTGCCTTTCCGGCTCGGTATATACTTCAGGCGTTAGCTTTACCGATTCTCCGGCCGAGCCCCAGATAGGCCGGAACGGGGCGTATATTCATCCCCCTTATTCACACGCCCCGCCATGTGCAGGGCCGATTCCCGCCCGGGGCGGCGTGAAGACGGCACGGGTGCATTGACCTTAACGCTTGGCCATCTGCATCCGCGGGGAGGTTTACCGTGGATCTCATTTTTGTACGTCTTCTTTTTGTCATTGTTGTTGCAGCGACTTGCTATGTCATTGAACCGTTCGGTCTGACGCGCCAGGTCGACGCGGGCGTGGGCGCAGCAATCGGGGCGGCTATCGTCCTGTTCGAGTGGAAGCTGCGCACGGTCAGCCTGAAGCGACTGATCGGTGCTGCGATCGGCAGCATCCTCGGAATCTGCGGCGCCTACCTCTTCGCTCTCGTCATCCGCAGCAGTGTGCCCAGCGGCAACACCCAGAGCTTTCTTCAGATCATGGTCATGCTGCTCATGGCTTATGTTGGCCTGATCGTCGGGGCCAATAAAGGTGACTTGCTCAATCTTTCGGCCTTGGGTGGTATCTTCGGCGGCGAGAAACAGGGGAAGAAAAGCTACAAAATTCTGGATACCAGCGTCATCATCGATGGCCGCATCGCCGACATCGCAGAAACCGGGTTTCTCGACGGCATCATCGTCACTCCGCAATTTGTATTGCGGGAACTTCAACTGGTCGCCGACTCGGCAGACTCGCTGAAGCGCAATCGCGGACGCCGCGGTCTCGATATCCTGCAGCGCCTGCAAAAAGTCGCCAACCTGCAGATCCAAATCGTGGAAGATGATTTCCCGGCGGTGCGCGAAGTCGACCTTAAACTGATCGAACTGGCCAAGGTGTACGAAGGCAAGATCATCACCAACGACTTCAACCTGAACAAAGTCGCGCAGCTGCAAGGCGTGGAAGTGCTGAACATCAATGAACTGGCCAACTCGTTGAAGCCGATCGTGCTGCCCGGAGAAACCATGCGCGTGTTCATTCTGAAGGAAGGGAAGGAGTACAACCAGGGCGTGGCCTATCTCGACGACGGCACCATGGTCGTGGTCGACAATGCGCGCAAAATGATCGGCAAGACGATCGATGTGTCGGTCACTTCGGTCTTGCAAACGACTGCCGGAAAAATGATCTTCGGCAAGTGGGATGAGCGTCTGGCGTATTCGCGCCAAACAGCGCCTGTGACTGCTCCGACTGCGCCGGTGGCTGTACCCGTGCCTGCGCCACCTACGGCAGTGCCCGCTCCCGGAGTCGAGTCGAAGCCCGGCGCTTGAGTGAAAGTGAACTGGGATTGGTGGCCGGGAGGATGGTTGCCAACGACGATCGTCTAAATGACGATCGTCTAGATTGCGGCGACAGATGAGACGGCGATTCTGTTTCCATTGGCAACGCCCGTAATATCGGCGCGCTGTCCAGCAACTTTTTTCAGCACGACCATGTCGCCATCGAGTTCGTAGACGTTCTCCCCGTCGATCAAGGCAAACTTGGCGCCGCTACGCACGCAAGCGAGCGTGCAATCGGTAGCTGTGCGGCTCATCGCGGCGGAATGTTTTGCCCGGCAACGGGTGCAGGTCACCATTCCTCTATAGGTCTTCGCGCCTGGATCTGAGGGCAGTGCCTGGCCCACTTCGTCCTGGCCGCTCACGGCGGCGGCAGCTGCGCCCAGACTCGCAATCAGCAGGGCGAGGGCCAAGGCAATCGCCACGCCGACACCCACGATTTCCAGCCAAAATCGATTAGCCCTCATGACAGACCTCATGTTGATTAAGAGCAAGTAGCTTGCCAGTGCGACATTCCGTACGGTCGCGGTATATCGCTGACTGGGCCCGGTTTGGATGTTGCTCTCCACTCAGGCGGTTGCTGCCTCGGCAAGAGGACTGGGAAGATTTTTCCCAGGTCGCTGGAGCGGGTACAGCGTTTGCTGTAGTGCATGGCTCGCCGTATACTTACACCCCGCGATGAAGGTGATTGTCATTATTCCGGCTGCCGGTCTCGGGACTCGCATGGCGCCCATGCCCAGCGCCATCGACGCAAAAGGCAAGAAGCCTCATCCCTCGAAGCAATTCACCGATCTTGCCGGAACACCAATCCTCATTCACACGCTGCGTAAATTTTCGGGCGTGGACGAGGTGAGCGAAATCTGGCTGGCGCTGCGTGAAAATGAAATTGAAGCCTTTCGCGAGCGCCTCAACCAAGACGCGAAAGATGTGCTTCGAAAAAAAATCGAGTTGGTTGTGGGCGGCGAGCACCGCCAGCAATCCGTCGAGCACGCATTGAATGCAGTTTCCGCGGCAGCCGACGACATCGTGCTTGTGCACGATGCAGTCCGTCCGCTGGTGACCGCGGAAATCATCCGCGAAGTAATTGATGCGGCAAAAAAATACGGCGCCGCCATAGCAGGACTCCCGGCTGTTGATACGGTGAAACAAGTCGAGCGCACCGCCGAGGGCGCGATCATCAAGGCGACAATTCCGCGAGCCGCAGTGGTCCTCGCGCAAACACCGCAGGGATTCCGCTACAGCGTCATCAAGAAAGTCTTCGATGAAGCTGCGGCCGACGGATTCATGGGCACCGACGAAGCATCATTAGCCGAGCGATCGGGACACGAAGTCGCAGTAGTCATGGGCTCGCCCAGAAATCTGAAGATTACGAGCCCCGGCGACATAGAGCTGGCCGAGTTCTACCTGCGAAGTGAAGCCGAACGCGCGGCGCACCGTTGATCCCTCATGCCCAAGACCAAAGACCAAAGACCTGCAACCCGCATCGGCTACGGCTTCGATTCGCACGAATTCCGCCGTGGCATTCCGTTGAAAATCGGCGGCGTCAAAATAGCGCACGACAAGGGGCTTGGCGGTCACTCCGATGGAGACGTCTTGCTGCATGCGATCACCGACGCGCTGCTAGGTTCGATCGCGGCTCCGGATATCGGCGCGCTTTTCCCTCCGTCCGATCCGAAATGGAAGGGCGCAGATTCGGTCATCTTTCTACGCGAAGCACTCAAACGCGTTCACGACGCCGGCTACGCCATCGCCAACGTGGATGCGAGTCTCATACTCGCGGCGCCCAAAATCGGCCCGCACGCCGCAGCAATCCGCACGCGCGTGGCCGAATTGCTCGGACTTCACAGCGACTGCGTCGGTCTCAAAGCCAAGACGCCGGAAGGTTTGAATCTGGAAAACGCCGCGATCGCCCATGTAGTCGCGCTAGTCGAGAAGGCGAAACGAACTCGACGAAAGAAGTAACTGTCAAAGGTTTTCCTTCGTGTAATTTCGTGTCCTTCGTGGTTAAAGGTTTTGACTAAAGTTCGTGGGAGGCCGCGTGAAAAAAAGTGCCCACTTCATGGTCGTGTTTGTGTCGCTGTCTGTTTCCGCAACAGTTTTGGCACAGCAAACGGCCAAAACGCGGACCCACGTCAACGTCCCCCAGGCTGCACCCCGCGCCGAAGATGTAGCCAGCATCGACGGAATCATGAAAGCTTTTTACGAAGTGATCTCCGGTCCCGCGGGCCAGCCGCGCCAGTGGTCGCGCGATCGCACGCTCTACATCCCGGACATTCGCTTCGTCGCGATGTCCGAGGACAAGGCTGGCAAGCCCGTAGCTCATATCGTCACTCACCAGCAGTTCGTGGACGCCTCCGACGAAGAGGCTGTCAAAGAAGGTTTCTTCGAAAGCGAGATTCACCGCGTCACACAGAACTTCGGCAACATTGCCCACGTCTTCAGCACCTATGAAAGCCGGCAAAAGGCCGATGGCCCGGTGATTGGGCGCGGAATCAACAGCGTAGAGTTGTTCAACGACGGCCAACGCTGGTGGATTGCATCGGTGGTATGGGACGATGAGCGGCCCGACAATCCTTTGCCGCCGCAATACTTGCCGGATAACAAGTCCAGTGGAAAATAGGCAAATGTTCTAATCGCGGCCCGAGGCCGCCCTGCGCGGGGCATATTCCTTCGCTGCCGCGATGAGCGCCGAAAAAATCGCACGCGCTGCCGCATCCTCCTCGACCGACCGCTCCGGATGCCATTGCACCGCGACCACGAAGTGATCGGCCGCGGTTCCCTCGACAGCTTCAACGACGCCATCATCCGGGCAGCGCGCAACAATGCGCAATCCATCGCCGACATTCTCAGCGGACTGATGGTGGGACGAGTTCACTGGCAAAACAAACGTATCGGAGTTCCCCGCCCCGGCCGCTTTCAAAATCCGCGCAAGCCGCGAATCACGATCGATCTCAACCGCGTGCGCCACCGCGACCTTGCTTCCCGCCTCGTGGTTCACCAGGTTTTTCGTCGACTCTGGCAAAAAATCCGGAATGTGCTGCACCAGCGAGCCCTCGCGAAACACATTCAGGCTCTGCAACCCGTAGCAGATACCCAGCACGGGCTTGCGCCGAGCGTACGCGTCCCGCAGCAGCAGCATGTCCGCGTTTTCGCGCCACGCGTCAGCAGCGGCGGTCATCGCCGAACGCTCTGCATGAAATTTCGCCGGATCGACATCGGCGTTGCTCCCTGGCAGCAGAACTCCGTCGCAACTCTCGGCGATGTGCTGCGCCTCTGCCACTGAGAGATCGAGCGGCACACGAACGGCCTCGCCCCCGGCCATCTCCACCGCGCGCTCATATTGCGGCATGGCTCGTTCCGCGTATTCGACGTTAGATGAATGAGGAACAGGAATGGCGATCCGCGGCATGCGTTAACCCATCTTCTCAATCGCGGAGAGTGTTTTGTTTTGGCGGTAGTGGCGAATCTCTATCACAAGCGCGACTATAAAAACGACGCATCCCGCGCCAATTCCCATCGGAAGGGCAATCATCTTGTAGGCGACGCGCATGTCCGGATTCACTCCACGCGCCACCGCGACTGCAACCGTCCCCATAATCGCCAGCAACAGGCTGACCGCGAAACAAAGCAACGTTCCGATGAACGTCAGCAAAGCCACGCGAACCGGCACGCCATACCAGTGGGGCGAACGAGTTGTACTGGCGAACTGCACCTCTCTAAAAATAAATCATTCCGACGTGCTTCGCGAGAGTTTGCTGGCCAAACCCCGACGAGTTCATCAAGCTAATCATCGTCCGGATCGCCCGGCGGAGCTTTGTCGTTAAGAAAGTGCTTAGCATCCAGCGCAGCCGGAATGTTCTGAAACTGAATCGGCGTCTGATTGAAGTTGAAGCAGTCCGAGAGATCGTCGGCCGCAGCATCCGCATATCCCAGCGAACCGAGGCCATAAACTCCTTCAATAAACTTCAGAATGCTCCCGAAATCATGCTGCGTGTGCGAAATATACGCCGCCCGCGCATACGGCGAAATCACAATCAGCGGCACGCGAAAGCCATACACATAACCGCATCCCCACTGCGAGCAATTCACCAAATTCTGCGGCGGCGCAATGTGATCGTACCAGCCGCCCCAATCGTCCCAAGTCACAATGATCGCGGTATTGGCCCAATAAGAACTTGTCCCAATCGCGTTAACGATCGACGCGACCCACGATGGCCCTCCCGTATGATCAAGCCCGCCCGCGTGATCCGAATTCGCCGATCGCGGAATCACCCAGCTCACCTGCGGCAAATTGTTGCCCGCGATGTCCGTCAGAATCTGCGTTTCGTCGAGAACCACGTCCGCACTCCAGTCGGCGCCGGCGCAAGTAAGCGTTCCATTCTGCGTCTGCGGTCCACAGATGTGCTGAATCGCATTCGGTCCGGTCCAGATCGATCCCGCCGAGGGCGTGTAGTAGCGCCAGGAAATCCCTTTGGCGTCGAGTTCATCGGACAGCGTCGGGTGCTCGAAACACGGATACATCGTCGTCGATTCATTCCCGCTCGGATCGATCAAGGCCACCGTACTGCCAGTAGACGCAGCACATCCCGCCTCGCCGGCCGGGTTCTCCGACGCGAAAAGATTGCTGGTCGCCGTGGGCGCAGATGTGCCCGAAATGAGGAACTGGTGCGCCGGGAAGCTCGGCCCCTGGTTGGTCTGGAACATCCGGTCGCCAAACGTGTATTGCTCGGCCATCGCAAAATAAGGCGCCACGTCAGAAGCCTGCACGTAATAAAACTCGGGATTCGGTGGGCAGTTCGGCGCGCAACTCGTGGTCTCAAGATCGGCGCCGTCGAGCTTGCCGCCGTCATACATCGCTTCAAACGCAGTGTGGGTATGGCTGATGTCGTAGCTGATGGCGAGCGGCGTCGGCTGCAGCGTGATCTTCTGTCCCAGAGAATTCATTCCGGTCGAGGCAATGTCTGCGCCCTTTGCGATGAGCACCGGATCCTGAAACAGGTTATCGGGCGTCCGATTTTCCTGGACGATCACGATCACATGCTGAATCTTTCCCGGAGGAGGCGGCGATTTCGAAGTCGATGTTCCGTTGCATCCGTTCAAGGCAAGCAAGATCGCGGCAGAGAAGAAAAGCAACACGACGGAAAAACCGACAGCAGATCGCGTCATTGGAGCCTCCGGGGGTTTAAGTGCAGGCCCACTACTCTGAACTTGTCCAATCTCTGGTCGGTCTAACCCGGCGCGCACAATTTCCACTCGCTCCGGGCATATGCAGATGCAGATTTGATCGAGACGAAGGCATTTGCTCCTTCTGCCCCACCATCTGCTAACCTAGCCCATCGGAGGCGCAACCGCCGTGACCCCGCAGGATAGGCGTCGAGTTTCCGCAATCGTCGGTTCGGCCATCTTCCTGTTCCTCGCGCCCGGAATCGTCGCCGGTTATATTCCTTGGAGAATCAGCGGCTGGCATGTCCAGCCACCGCTGCTCGGAATGACCTGGTTCCGCGTCCTTGGAGTTGTCCTGATTGCAGCAGGAATCCCGGTCGTCCTCGATTCCTTCGCCCGCTTCGCGCTACAGGGTCTGGGTACTCCCGCTCCTGTCCTTCCGACCCGGCGCCTGGTAGTTTCCGGCCTGTTTCGCTACGTTCGCAACCCGATGTACGTAGCCGTCCTGGCACTCATCTTCGGGCAAGCACTCGTATTCGGCAGCGTCGCAACGCTCGAATACGGAGCTCTAGTCTGGCTGGCATTTTTTCTGTTTGTCCTTTTGTATGAAGAACCTACGCTCAGGCGAACTTTTGGCGCCGAATATGAGGAATACTGCCGCAACGTGCCGCGCTGGCACGCGCGCATTCGCCCCTGGCGCGGGCCGAGCCGTTAGCGGAACGTACGGCTCAAAAAGCCACACTCCATAAGTCCCTCCGATGTATCATGGCTGACCTTTTATGGCGCACCTCGACTCTGCGGGAGAACTGCTCCGGCTCGCGGAACACTATCGCAGCCTGACCGATGGCGAACTCCTCGACATCGCCGAGGACACGTCCGAGTTGACCCCGATCGCCCAACAGGCTCTGTCCGACGAGATGTCACAGCGCAGGCTGAAGCTGGCAGTGAAGCCGCCGCCACCCAAACCAGAGCCCTTCCTGCCTACGGGATCTGAATTCGATGAAGATCGCGCACCTCTGACCGTTTGTACGGTATGGAGTCAGCGCGACGCCCTTAAAGTGCAGTCCTTGCTCGACACGGCGGGTATACCGTTTTATATGGGACCGGAGAACGCTACGGGCGTCGACCAGGTGACTTCGAACATTGCCGAAGGAGTAGACGTCAAGATCATGACCATCGGTCTGCCTTGGGCGCGTCAGGTTCTACAAGACTATGAGCCCTTGGACGAACCGGAGAGCGAGAAAATTTCCGAAAATCAAGAGCCAGTGCCCGTTCGCTGCCCGAAGTGCCGCTCCGAAGAAGTCATCTTTGAAGAACTCGAGCCGCCCGCCGATGCCACGAAGGAACCGCCCAAATTCAAATGGGTGTGCGATTCCTGCGGAAACGAATGGATCGATGACGGGGTCGCGAACGAAGCCTGATCACGAACTCACGACTCTTCGCTGGATAAGGTTCCATCGGCCCACGACCTCCAAATGTCCCGTCACGAGTGTGTAGAATAGATCAGCATGTCGCAAGCGGCTCAAGCCATTACGCGCAGCCCCTCGGAAGTTGTTCGCCTGACCCCTGTAACCCAGGCGGCCAACGGGATCTGCTACGCCACGGCGGGTGAGATTGCGGTGAATTCGTTCGACCTCGAGCGCATGGTTTCCGCCGTACCGACACGCATCGCCAGCGCTCTGGAACGCAAAGCCTACTACTTCGTGCCACTTACCGTCAGCCAGGGCGAGGAAACCGTGATTGCTGATCGCTACGATGTCAGTCTCAGCGATAACGCGGTCTGCCATCGCAACCTGAACCTGGGCGATTCCCAATGCGTCTTCATCTCAACCCGGCTGATGGACGACAAGTTTTCCGTGGCTTTCGAGTTCTATATCAATGTCGGCCATGCCCTGGTTGAGCGCGCCGGCGTTTCGCGCGACTTTTGTGATCTAGCCTGGGGACAAGTCGAGGGCGGCATTCGCGGTGAGACTTCGCTCGACGCCTGGGAGGCGCGCAAACTCGCGACTGCGGGCGGTCCGGATAGCGAACGCTACAAAACCGAATACCTGGAAGCAACCTTTTCCGACACGATCTCGATCTATTTGCTGTCGCTTTATCTCGATGTGGATTACTACGATCTGCGGGAGCGCGACTATCCGCTGCTGACGCCTTCGGCGCTGGCTGAGCGTTTGCGCAAAGTGGCGGAGTTGTTCCCGCCCAACAGCGGGTTTGAATTCGCTATCCTCTACAAGCGGCGCGGCTAGGCTCCGCGCGCCCCTTCTTTCGCCAGAAAGCGCTCGACCACCCCCGCGCACGATTCAATGAAGCGCTGTTCTGGCGCGGGAAAAGCGTCGGCAAAATAGCTCTCGATATCCAGTTCCGCCATCACCTGTTTCTTGACAAAGATGGGTACCACAATATTCGATTTGATGTTGTCAGAACCGAGGTAGCGCGGGTCGGCAATCACGTTGTTCACCACCACGGTTTTGCCGGTTCTCGCGGCCGCCCCGCACAGGCCCTTGTCGAGGGGAATGCGGGGTGTCGGCACAAAGCTGCCTACATAGGGCCCGAGCACGAGCGCATCCAATGCCGGTTCTTCTATCAGATAAAAGCCGACCCAGTTGTAGCGCGCCATGGCTTCATGAAGGCGCTGGGACACATATTGCATTAGTACTTGGACCCCACCAACCTTGCCCGCATACTGCTCAAACTCTTGCAACAATTCGTCGTGCACTGACATGGCAGGGGATCCTCACAGGGGGTTGAAGGAACGGCGCTAATTCTACTCCGCACCACTCACGCCGTCCGCAGTTCTCGCCGCGAAAGCATCCGCAGAATCCAGTAGCTGGCCGCAGCCGCAGCCAGATGCTTCAGCGTGTGCCCGCTCACAATGTGGCCGAGAGAGAAAACCTGCTGGTCGGTTTCTTCCAGAATTTTCGCCAACACATAGAAGGCAACGACAACTGCATAGTCAGTCCCACGAGTGTATCGAGTCGGAAGCAGCAATGCCGCGAGCAATGTCAGGATCGAATAGACCTGCACCGCCGCATAAAAACGCAAGTCGCCGTGGCCTGCAAGTTCGCTCGCATGCCAAAGTAAGACACTGCCGACGCCAGCGGACTCGAATAAAGGAAAAAGCCACAGCCCGGCCGCAATGCTGACGCGTTCAGCCATCACCGCCGCCAGCAGCGCCATGAATACGATCATGATGGGAATGCGGTCCCAGACGAGGCGCTCGTTATCAGGTGCGAGATGGTAGTAGGCGGAGCCGATCGCGGTAAGAATCAGCCCCGCAAACATGACAAGATAAAGCCAGGACTCGCGACGATCCGCAAACTTCGGCGCGCGCGACCCGAGAAGAAAAATTAACCCCGCGATGCCGACAAGGGCGAAAGGTAAATTAGAAACCACGTCGCCGAAATTCGGAATGCCAAGCCACGCGCGGTGGTCGGCAAAATTGTGATAAGCGAGAGGCTGCGGGATCGGCGGCAGGAACAGCGCAATCGTGCCGACCAGAATTCCAATACCAATCAGAAGAAGCGGCGCTTTCGATCGCGGGGTCATGCCTCGGCGTGCGAAGACGGCAGCCGAATTGTACAGACGGAATCCGCGTTTCTCACGCTTTTCGCGAATCCAGCCCCTTGCGCCGCGCTCTTACTTATTCGAGATCACGAAATCAATCGTGCTGTTCTGATTCCCATTTACCGTAACCGATTTCTCCCAAGTCTTCGGCTCGGTAAACACCGGCCGCTGCACGCTGCGCTCGGTCAGCACATCGTAGGCCTGTTCTTTTCCTGCCAGGCCCCAGCCTTCATGCCAGGCGACGATCTGATAGGTTCCCGGCGGCACGTCAGTGAATTCGAATCGCCCGCTCTCATCGGTGACCGCGTAATACGGATGCGTCACCACCATCATCTCGGCGTTCATCCACACATGACCGCCATTGCAGCGCAAATGAACCAGTCCGGGTGTCGTCATCGTGCGCGAGGTAGGCCGGTCGGGAAAGGGAAAAGGCAGGTTGAAGGATGCGGCGCCGTCCATGTGGATCGTATGAAGGGTGGCGTCGGAACTCATCATCCTGACAGCTCCGTCCTTCGGCACCAGCAGAATGTGCGGGATATAGCGGCAATGCTTCTGGTCGAGATGGCGCCGCTGCTCCGGCACCTCAAGCGCCTTGCCCGTTTTGATGTTCTTGAGGTAGACGATCGTGTTCGCGACTCCGCCCTGCTGCCCGATCACCAAGCGCTCGAGGTCGGTTGTTTTTCTGGAGTCGGGATCGCAGATCTGCGGATCCTTGGAAATTGGGAAGTCCAGGGCGTGCGGTATCGGGCCGGCCCACTTCACCGTCCCGGAGATTGTACCTCCGTCCTTAACCTCGATGACTGTGTAATCGTTCTGCGCAAAAAGCGACGCTGTCGCGGCGAGCAGAACTGCTGGCAAAAGAAGCTGCAAACGTGTTCGGCGCATACCCCGTCCTCTCGGCATTCGGGCTGAAGGATTATCCACATCCTTCGCTCCCGAAGCATGAGACTGGCCTTGCACTTACTTCCGCGCGCACCGAACGTACAACTCCGTCGCGGAGCATGCTGCACAGGGCCCGGGGTCTCGGGGCAGCAACTAGTGTTTGCGGTTCAATCGAGGGATCCACCGGTCCTGACGGACGGGTGTGATTGAAATCACAATTAGAGTGCTCTTATGTCAATAGGCCGTCGAGATTACCAACGGGGTAGCACGGTCGGAGGGTGACAGGTAATCCATGGGCACTCAGCTGTGCGCAGTAAGGCGAATCTCAAAGCCCCGACCTGCGCAGTTGCTGATTCCTCTTTGTTTTCTGGGGCTTAACTGTCATGGCAGTATTGTATGCCCGCTGTCGTCATGACGATATGTTCCTGCAGGAACATTCTGGCCTGAACGGACACCCATCGGTAGCCCTTGCCTATAGACCTATGCTGGCCAGCCCCCGGGCTGGTCCTGCTTGAGCACTGCCGATCGATCGGGTCGTTGCGGGTGGGACCGAACTACGACCATCTGTCCTTTCATGCGTGTAACGAAGGTGTCGGCTGATCCTTCGCGTAGGAAAGTCCTTTCGAAGTAGCCAGAGTAATATTCGTTACTGACAGAATAGGAATAGTCGATGCGGGCGATGTAGTAGCTGATGAAGCGGATCTCGTGCTCCTCGACGTTACCGAGCTCAACGGTCCCCTGAATCGTGTACCATCCGCTGGATAAGAGGGCCCTGACGTAGGTCCATGCCAGCACTCGGACCAGGACGAAAAGGCCGGCAATCAAAATCACGAATTCCATTCCCAACTCCCGGGCAAGCGAAACGCGCGACAGTATTGCATAGAAATCGAACATTCGAACTGGAATTTGCAATTACAATCGTCGGTCCATGAAAGTCACGGTCCGCTCCTTCGCCAAGATCAATCTCGGGCTGCGCATTGGGTCAAAGCGCGACGATGGCTTTCATGAACTGCTCACCGTTTATCAGACGATTGCGCTACATGACGTCATCCGGGTGAGCGTGGCTCGCGGCGACGGAATCGAAATCCTGTGTGGGGACCCGCGCGTGCCGCGTGACGAGTCGAACACTTGTTTCCGCATCGTGGAGAGAGCGATGGCGGCCTTGCGCGCGAAGGAGCGGGTGGTCATCGAGATCGAAAAGCGTCTGCCCGTGCAGGGAGGCCTCGGCGGCGCCTCGTCTAACGCCGTGGCAACTCTTCTCGCGCTGGAGCGGGCGCTCAGGAAGCCCCTGTCGACGGAAGAAAGGTTGCTCGTAGCCGCCGAAGTCGGCTCCGATCTTCCCCTGTTCCTGGTTGGTGGCACCGTTCTGGGTATGGGCCGCGGCGAGCAGGTTTATCCTTTGACGGATTTGCCGGCGACGCCTTGCGTGGTGATCACACCGGAGGTTGGGGTGTCTACGCCCAAAGCGTTCGCGGAGTGGGATCAATTGACGCTTCCGGCCGCCTCCGATAGAATGAATGAGCTTGGCCGTGGCTTGTCGGCGTGGCTGAGCGAGCCTTACTCCAGTGCTCCTTCTCATTTTTTGCGAAGAGGGGGCCGGGCCGGGAATCCGCTTCTCTGGCTTGACCGGGCTGGGATCGAAAACGACTTCGAACAAGTCGTCTTTCCTGAGTATCCCGAGCTGCGTGAAGCAAAGCGTGTGCTGGTGCGCGCGGGCGCGAAGTATGCGTCTCTGTCAGGTTCCGGTTCGACGCTGTATGGGTTGTTCGCGTCGAAAGACGCGGCGGCCAAAGCGGCAAAAGGGCTTCGAAAGCAAGGTCTGGCGGCGCAGGCGACCGCGACGTTGCCACGAGCGGCCTACTGGAAGAAGCTTTTCGGCTGACGGCAGGCTCAGGGAATTTTTGATTGTTGATTTTTGATTGTTGATTGACAATAGGAGCGTTGACTCGGGTCAACATCAATCAAAAATCAACAATAATTTTCCTACTGGGCCGTCGACTAATGGTAGGTCAAGTGCCTTTGGAGCACTTTGTCTAGGTTCGAATCCTAGCGGCCCAGCCAGAATCAGCTTTTGGCAATTGGCTTTTGGCTCTTCGCTCAAACCAGAGCGCAGGGGCGGAAAAGATTCAAGCCAACAGCCAAAGGCCAGGAGCCCAAAGCAAACAATGGCCACCTTAGTCACGCCGACCGAGAAGACGGAGAAAGCCGAGAAGAAGCAGCCCGTGACCGACGACAAGCCGGAACGGAAGCAGCGTTCGCGGATGGACGAGAAGTTCAAGATCTTCAGCGGCACGGCCAACGCGGCTCTGGCCGATGAGGTCTGCCACTTTCTCGGGATGCAGCGCGGCCAGGCGCAGGTGACGCGCTTCGCCGACGGCGAATGCTACGTTCAGATTCAGGAGAACGTGCGCGGCGCCGACGTTTTTGTGATGCAGCCCACGTGCCGTCCCGTGGACGAGCACCTGATGGAGTTGCTGCTGATGATCGATGCGCTCAAGCGCGCTTCGGCGCGGCGCATCACGGCGGTGATTCCGTACTTTGGCTATGCGCGACAGGACCGGAAAGACAAGCCGCGCAGCCCGATCTCGTCGAAGCTGGTGGCCGATCTGCTGACCACGGCGGGCGCGCACCGGGCCTTGATCGTGGATTTGCATACGCCGCAGTTGCAGGGATTTTTCAACATCCCGGTCGATCATCTGTTCGCGTCGCCGGTGCTGGTGGATCACTTCCGCAAGCTGGCGTTGCCGAATTTGACCGTCGTATCGCCCGATGCGGGCGGCGTGGAGCGCGCGCGCTTCTTCGCGAAAAAAGTCGACGCGGCTCTGGCCATCGTCGACAAGCGCCGCGTCGAGATGAACGTAGCCGAGATCATGCACGTCATCGGCGATGTGCATGGGCGGACGTGCCTGATCATCGACGACTTGATCGATACGGCCGGTACGCTGGTGAAGACGGCTCAAGCGCTGATGGATAACGCCGCGACTCAGGTTTACGCGTGCGCGTCACATGCGGTGCTCTCGGGTCCGGCGGTGGAGAACATCCGGAACTCGGTGATTAAAGAAGTGGTGGTGACAAACACCATCCCGCTCAACCCCGCGGCTGACGCGGCAAGAACGGAAAAGGGCGGCAAGATCAGCGTCCTCTCCATCGCGGGATTGATTGGCCGGGCAATTCAGGCCAATCACGAAGAGACTTCGGTTAGTAAGTTGTTTATGTAGCAAAAACAGGTGGCAAAGTGACAAGGTGACATAGTTCCAAGGTTTCAAAGTTTCGATGCTTCAACGCTCTTAACTTTGCCACCTTGCCACCTTGCCACTTTGCAACCTCGAACCCAGATTTGCTTCACACAGGACTTTAAACATGTCACCTGCAATCGAACAGAACACACTGGAAGCGCAACCGCGCGAAGCCGGCACCAAGAATCACGCTCGCCGCGTGCGCAAAGAAGGGAAAATTCCCGCCGTTGTCTACGGCGCGGGCAAAGATGCGATCCCGGTCACGGTGGACCCGCGGCACGTTACGCGGATTCTTCACTCCGAAACCGGGCACAACACCATTTTCGATCTTGCCCTGCAGAATGGCGAACAAACCAAGGCCATGATCGTCGACTGGCAGTATGAGCCGATCAAGGGCCGCCTTTTGCATATCGACCTCAAGCGCATCGCGATGGATAAGGTTCTGCGCGTGAGCGTGCCGATTCTGCTGAAAGGCGAAGCCGCCGGAGTGAAGCAGGAGGGCGGCATCATGGAGCAGATTCTGCGCGAGGTCGAAGTGGAGTGCTTGCCGGCAGATATTCCCACTCACATTGATGCGGACGTCGCTCACCTTACTTTCGGTAAAGTCCTGCGTGTTTCCGATCTGCCGCACTCGGACAAGCTCAAGTTCTTGACCGACGAGAATCAGCCCGTGGCCCACGTCACTTCGGTGAAAGAAGAAGTGGTTGCGACGCCCGAAGCGGCGGCTGCGGAAGCGGCAGCAGCTCCGGCCGAGCCCGAGGTCATCAAGAAGGGCAAGCAGGAGACCGAGGAAGAAGGCGCCGAGGCTGCTCCAGAAAAAGGCGAGAAGAAGGAAAAGAAATAGCAGCGATGCTCGTGTGGGGACGGGCGCCTTCGCCCGTCCGGCCAGCGCGGAGCGCGGCCGAATCGCGATGCGGATGGTGGCGTGAAACTGATCGTAGGTCTCGGCAATCCCGGAATCGAATATCAGCTCTCGCCGCATAACGTAGGGTTTCTGGCGATTGATCGGATTGCCAGCAACCTGAAACTAGAAGTTAGGAATCGCCAGTGCCGGGCGCTGACCGCGCGAGCAACCATCGCCGATCAGCCGGTGCTGCTGGCCAAGCCCGAGACGTTCATGAATTTGAGCGGCGTCTCGGTGCAGGGGCTGATCCGAGAGTACGAAGCGAAGCCGGAATCGGACCTGATTGTGATTCAGGACGAGCTGGATTTTCCGCTGGGCACGTTGCGGATTCACACGCGGCGCAGCTCGGCGGGGCATAACGGCATCGAGTCGATCATCGATGCGCTGGGAACGCAGGATTTTCTGCGCATCCGGATCGGGGTTGCGCCGGAGTTCAAGGTCAGCGACGGCAAGGATTACCTGCTGGCGCCGATGCGCAAGAAAGATCTGGAAGTAATCGACGGAATGCTCGACACCGCCGAAGAAGCGGTGAAGGCGATTTTGAAAGATGGTCCGGCAGCGGCGATGAACCGCTTTAACCGGAAAGAAGACAGTGGCCAGTGATCGGTGGTCAGTGGCCAGTTGAAGAATAGAGAGTCTTGTCATTCCTCGCTTCGCTCGGAATGACAACGGGTTTGATTTTCTGGTCACTGGCCACGGGCCACGGACCACTGTTTTGGAGAGCCAATGAATCGTACCTATGAACTGATGTTCATCGTCCGGCCGGATATGACGGAAGAAGACCTGGACAAACTGATTTCGAACCTGCAATCGGTCGTACCCCCTTCGGGCGGCACCGTGCAGAAAGTCGAGAAGATGGGCAAGCGCCGTCTTGCCTACACCGTGCGTCGCTTCCACGACGGCATCTACGTGCTGATGGTCGTCGAAGGCGGAGGCCCCGTCATGCACGAACTGGAGCGCCGTCTGCGCGTGACCGAGCCGGTCATCAAGTTCCTGACCGTCCGCATTGACGAAGAGCAGAAGCGCCTGGCCAAGATCAAAGCGCTGCGCGACGCAAGAAAGAAAGTGAGCGCGCAGGCTCCGGCGCCCGCGGAAGGCGCAACAGCCCCTACGGCGGAAGCGCCCGCGACGGCTTAAAGGCTGTGGTCAGTGGCCAGTGGTCAGTGACCAGTTTTTTCAGTTTTAACTGTCATTCCTCGCTGCGCTCGGAATGACAAAGGATTTGATTTTGACTGGCCACTGGTCACTGACCACTGGCCACTGATTGAGGAGAGTTATGGCTGACGAAACAAAAGCACCAGAGCAATCAGCATCGAGCGAGAGGCCGCGGTCCGAGGGACGTCCCGGCGGTGATCGTCCTCGCTTTGGCGGTGGTGGACGCGGTCCCGGCGGCGGTCCTCCGCGCGAGGGCGGTGGACGCAAGTTCTTCCGGCGCAAGAAAGTCTGCAAGTTCTGCACCGAGAAGATCGAAGACATCAACTACAAGGACTACCGCCTGCTCGGCCAGTTCGTCGCCGAAAGCGGCAAGATCGTGCCGCGCCGCCTGACCGGCGTCTGCGCGCCGCATCAGCACCGCCTTTCGAACGCCATCAAGCAGGCCCGCAATATTGCCCTGCTGCCGTTCGCAGGAAGAGCGAGTTAAGAACGCGCTCTTGGCTATTGGCTCTTAGCTCTTGGCTCAAAACGAGTCCAACGAGCTCTCAGCCAGAAGCCAAGAGCTAATAGCCAAGAGCGAGGTTTTGTCATTATGGAAGTCATTCTCAAAGAAGACGTAGCAAAGCTGGGATCGCGCGGTGACGTAGTGAAAGTTGCCGAAGGGTACGGACGCAATTATCTTTTGCCGCGCAAGCTGGCCATCCAGGCTAACGAGAGCAATAAGGCCGTCATCGCGCAGATGAAAGCTGCCGCCGTGCGCCGCTCCGCAAAAGAGAAGGCGCAGGCCGAGGAACTCTCGAAGCAGTTCGAGGGCGTTTCCCTGACCTTCACGCGCAAGTCGGGCGAGCACGATCAGCTCTTCGGATCGGTCACCTCCAGCGATCTCGCCGAAGGCCTCGAGAAGAAGGGATTCAATGTCGACCGCCGCAAGATTCAGCTGCACGAGCCTCTGAAGACTCTCGGCGAGTTCACCGTCCCGATCAAACTGCACAAGGACGTGACGGCGCACCTGAAGGTCGTCATCGAGAAGGAAGCGGCCGCGGAGTAAGCCAGTCTCGCTTCCGATTTTTAAATCCCGCCAAAATATTCGCGGATCAATGGTCAACATTGATCCGCGAAGTCGTTTCGATGGAAGCGCAACGCTTTAGGAAATCGGCTGCGAGACGTGTTCGTGCACGATCAGCCACTTGCCATCCTGATTCTCCCAAACGACGGTCCAGCGGAAGGCGCCCATTTCGACCTTCCCGGCCTTGGTGGTCATTTCGTCTTTCACGACCGCAGTGGCCCAGACGACGTCACCGTGCGGGTGAATCATGGGCTCGGTCACGGTGCACTTGGCGCTCTTGTAGCCGGCGAGCACTTGTTTGACGCCGGCGCTGTACTCATCCCAGCTGCCGTATTTGAGCGGGGCGATGTCGAAGAAGACATGCGGGCCGGTGGCGTAGTACTGGGAGACGTTTGCAGGATCGAGGGTGTTGCACCAGCCGTCCCAAATTTTCTGCATGAAGGCGGCGTCGGGCGCGGGGCCAGCCGCTTTTTTCATGGGCGATTTTTTAGTTTGTGCAGCGAGCGACAACGAGAATAGGCATAAGCAGAGAGAAACGGTGAGAAGACGCTTCATTCAGTTTGTCCTCCTGGGAATTCGGGCGAAATTCTCGCACAGACAGCGATTCCACGCAAAACGGCTCACCACAGAGGACACAGAGGACGCGGAGGAAAACTCCGATTGGGTTGACCGATTTCCACAGCGCACGATAAACTAATTGAGTTTGCCTGTACTCGCGGCCCGTTCTGGGTACGCCTGCTTTTGGCTGAAGCGCCGAGGCGGAAAACACAGCAAGCAAAGAGCTTTAGAAGGTCAGCGAGTCCCCGGCTTGCGCCCGTGTGCGCGTGGGGATACGAATGAGGCTGATTCTCAAGACATTTACGGAGGCAGGCGTATGTACGCGGTGATCCGCGCTGGTGGAAAGCAGTACCGGGTGGCGCCCGGCGATGTAATTCGAGTCGAGAAGCTGGGTACCGGCACGGACGGCCAGGTGGAGTTTCCGGTTGTCGCTGTGTCGGCGGAAGAAGGACAACTGGGCGTGCAGTCGGACGCGCATGTTGTCGGCCAGGTCGTTGAAGAAGGCCGCGGCGCGAAAGTTATCGTCTTCCATTACAAGCGCAAGAAGCAGTACAAAAAGCTGCGCGGGCACCGGCAGGCGTTTACCGCCGTACGCATCAGCGAGATTTCCGTCGGTGGGCAGAGCTTCAAGGCACCTGAGCTTCCTAAGAAGGAAGCGAAGCCGAAGAAGGTGAAGCCGGCTGAGACTGAGTCGCATGAAGCCGAGGCGAAGTCCGCCAAGGGCTCGGCGAAGAAGAAAGCTGCTCCGAAGAAAGCGGCGGCGAAGAAGTCTCCGGCTAAGAAGAAGTAACAACGGACGGGCGAGTCGCCCGTCTCTACACATTTTTTCAAACTGGCAACTGGCCACTGACGACAGGTTTCTATGGCGCATAAAAAAGGGCAAGGCACTTCACGAAACGGCCGCGATTCGAATTCGCAGCGGCTTGGATTTAAGGCATTCGGCGGGCAGGTTGTGCCCGGCGGCACGATTATCGTGCGGCAGCGGGGCACGCGCGTTAAGCCCGGCTTGAACGTTGGCCGCGGCAAAGACGACACGCTTTTCGCCAAGATCACTGGGCGAATCAAGTTCATGGACAAAGGGTCCATGGGGCGATTCGTGATGGTGGAGCCAGTCGAAGCGAAGTAGTTCGCGGTTGTGCGACCAGGGTGGCGGGTCTGCACCCGATCGCAGCGGCTGCTAGAGTCCCGAAGAAAGTCAAAGCCTCGCCAACTTCGACGAGGCTTTTGTCTTTGTGATGGAATTTCAGTCGGTCTACTTGGCGATTTCGAGGGTTGCGACGAGGCGCTCTTTATCATAGAGCAGGTGTTGCTCGAGGCGATCGTAAGTCCGCGGCGAGCGAAACTGATAGTCCCGACCTGTGATGATGGTTGGGACCGAGAGCATGCACGCCTCACCCAAGCCGACTTTGGCTTTGAAGTAGCCCGCGATGATGTTGGAGACCTCGCCAAGGGCATCGCAGGCGGCTTGCTGGGAGTCGGGAGAGTCGGGCGGGATGCCCATCATTTGGGCTGCGATCTGAGTGGCGCACGGCGAACTGCATTGCAGGATAAAGTTGGCGCGAATGGCTCCGCCGAGGCCGACCACTGCGGTGACGGCCATCGGCGAGGCCGAGCCGTTGGTGACTTGAACGCTGACTCCAACCATTATGGAGAAGACTTCGAGAGCGGTCTCTATGAGAATTCCGCTCCATTGGGCCTGCGGCAGCACTTGAGTGGGTTCAACGAGTTTGGGGACGGGCGCAGCCATGACGTTTGAGAGAGTCGCGGACCGACCCTGATTACTGCTGGAACGTTTCATCGGCGAGAAGAATTTAAACTTGAGCGTGGACCCAGCCGTTTCGGAGATTAGAGATTTGTGTTCATCGATGAGGCAAAAATTCGAGTGAAGGCCGGCGATGGGGGCAACGGCTGCATGGCATTCCGCCGCGAAAAGTTCGTTCCGCGCGGCGGGCCGTCAGGTGGTGATGGCGGCAAGGGCGGAGACGTCGTCATGGAGTCGAGTGAGCGTCACAATACGCTGGTGCATTTCCGCTTCAATCCGGAGCACCAGGCTGAGCGCGGGCGGCATGGCGAGGGCTCGAACAAGACCGGACGCGACGGCGGAGACGTGATGCTGAAAGTTCCTGTGGGCACGATTGTCTACGACGACGAGACGGGAGAGAAAGCTTTTGAGTTCACAGCGCCCGATCAGCGCTTTGTGATCGCGCGCGGCGGCCGCGGCGGGCGCGGTAACGCACGCTTTGCCACGTCTGTACATCAGGCGCCGCGCGAGCACGAAGCCGGACGGCCGGGCGAAGAGCGCACCTATCGGCTGGAGTTGAAGCTGCTGGCCGATGTTGGTCTGGTGGGATATCCAAATGTCGGAAAGTCGACGCTGATTTCGCGCATCTCGGCGGCGCGCCCGAAGATCGCAGACTATCCGTTCACGACGCTGGAGCCGAATCTCGGCGTTGTTGCCGTTGGCGATGCACGAGACGAGGTTAGTTTTGTTGTCGCTGATATTCCCGGGCTGATCGAGGGCGCGCATGCCGGCGCCGGTCTCGGCACGCAGTTTCTGCGCCACATCGAGCGCACGCGACTGCTGGTGCACCTCGTCGATGTCTCCGATGGCAGCGGGCGCGACGACGTGGTCAAAGATGTGGAAGTAATTCTGAACGAACTTAGCAGCTTCGGCGCGCATCTCGAGGACAAGCCAATGCTCATGGTTGCGTCGAAGATCGACGTGGCGAACAAAGACAGAGTGGCCGCGCTGAAAAAATACTGCAAGAAAAAGAAGCTGAAGCTTTTTGAGATTTCCGCCGTAACAGGCAAGGGCATTCCTGAGGTAACTCACGCCTTGGCGGATGCTTTAAGCCAGCTGCGCGCTCAAGCGAAATCGACAAACGAGGTTGCGGCAGAGTAGAACGTGCCCCCATGTCGCGGCACTTTTAACGCGCGGCCCTTTTACTTATAGCTCCTTCCCGGCTCTACCACACATCACATCTCTTGTCGGCTGGGCGCACCATGGCTGAATCCGGGCTGCAACTCCAGGCTTTCTGGAACTCCGGCAAATTCGACAGCGGGCCGATCACGCGAAATTTCGCGATGGGATGCGGATCGGTCTGCACCATCAATCGCTGCGCCTCAGGGCGAATCTCGTCGCCGCGGAATTGTCCCCAGGCGATGAAGAATTGCTGTTCAGGCGAGAATCCGTCGATGTCGACTGGACGCGGCTTCCCTTGCAACGATTTTTCGTATGCAAGGTACGCGATTTTCGCGCCGCCCAGGTCGCCGATGCTCTCTCCGACCACTTGCTTGCCGATGTGGTGAATGTCCTTCTCGATGTAGTAGTGATCGAACTGATCGACTACGCACGCCGTTCGCTTCTGAAAATCTTTCAGGTCGGCGTCGGTCCACCAGTTGCGCAGGCGGCCGAGAAAATCGTATTGCGCGCCTTCGTCGTCGAAGCCATGTGAAATTTCGTGGCCGATGACCACGCCGATCGCGCCGTAGTTCACAGCATCGACGGCATTCATATCGAAGGCCGGAGGCTGTAAGATGCCTGCCGGAAAGACGATCTCGTTGAGCAGCGGATTGTAGTACGCGTCGGACGTCGGCGGCGTCATGCCCCAGCGGTCGCGGTGTACGGGCTTGCCGATGAGCGCGCGGTCGTCCTGCTCGACATATTTGCGGCCGGCGATCATATCCTCGAAGAATGCGTCGCGGCGAATTTCGACGTGGCTGTAATCCTTCCACTTGTCGGGATATCCGATCTTGGGATTGAACGTGGCGATCTTCGCCATGGCTTTTTCTTTGGTGTCGTCGCTCATCCAGGAGCGGCTGAGGACGTCGTCTTTCATGGCGGCAAGCAAGTTACGCACCATCTCCTGCATGCGCGCCTTGGCCTCGGGCGGGAAATATTTCTCGACGTATTTCTTGCCCAGGGCCTCACCGAGTAACTGATCGGTCGATTCGGCGCAGCGCTTCCAGCGCGGCTTCATCTCGGTCGCTCCGCCGAGGTATTTCCCGTTGAAATTAAAATTTTCTTCGACGAACGGTTGAGACAGCGAGTTGGCGACGGAGTCCAGCAACTGCCACTTCAAATAGACTTTCCAGTCGGCCAGCGGCGTTTGCTTGAGCTGGCGGTCGACTTCCTGCATGAATTTCGGCTGATCAACGTTCATGTCAACGTCGGTAGAGAGTCCCTTGTGCTTGTAGTAGGCGGCCCAGTCGAAATTCGGCGCCATCGCCTGGAGTTGGGCAAACGTCGTGTTGTGATCGGTGGCGGAGGGATCGCGGAGGGTCACGTTGTCGAATGACGCTTCGGCGAATTTTGTTTCCATCGACATGATGGTCTGCGATGCCGCGGTGGCGGATTTATCGTCCCATCCGGCGAGTTTCAGCATGGCTACCACGTGCTGCAGATATTTCTCACGCGCTTCTTTGAAGCGAGGCTCGGGCTTGAGGTAATAGTCGCGGTCGGGAAGGCTGAGGCCGCTGGCGCCGAAATCGGCCAGCACCCACTCGGGCTTGTGCGGATCCTGCTGGCTGCCCATCGCGAACGGCGCATTCACAATGATGTCGTGCAATTCAGCCATGATTTCCTGCAGCGCGGCTACGTCACGAGCGCCGTCAATCTTGACGAACCACGGCTTAATGGGCTCGATGCCGCGGGCGTTGACGCGCGCTTCGTCCATGCAGGCGCCGTAATAGTCGCCGATGATCTGCTCGGTGCTGCCCTTGGGCGCATTTTTCTCGGCAGCCGCTGCTTCGAGTATTTCGTGCAGACGGTCTTTGGCATTCTCGCCCGCCTGCCAGCGCCGGCTCCAGCGCGTCATGGAAGCGGGAATCGGATTATTGGCGCGCCAGGTGCCGTTGGAGAACGCATAAAAGTCGTCGCAGGGCTGCACCTTGCGGTCGAGATCGCTGAGGTCGATGCCGTGAAGTTGCGAGGACTGGGCAATTCCATAAGCGGTAAACAACAAACAAGCCAGCCAAGTCAGCGGCAGAACCTTGCGCATGCTTTGCTCCAAGAACCTTGTGAGGAATGTGTGCGGCGAACATTCTAGTCCATTTCGCACCGGTCAGTCCGCGCAACCTGCAACGTTAGACCGCAGCGCGGCGATTGGGAAAGCAAGAGAGTGACTACGAATCAGGGGGAAACAAAGGCCACAAACCAACGGAAAAGCACCCGGCCTCAAGCCGGGAGAGCGATCAAAGGTTCCGGGCAGCCTGGTTCCGGGCAGCCTGACCGTGAGATCGGCTCATCCGTGCCCGGATTTCCACGATTTCCCGGGGCCACCACAGGGCTTCCAATTCCTTTCCGGAAGCCGGATTCACGATGGCTACGATATATGCCAGGCGGCCGTTGACTTTGGCCACGCGAAGCAGCCGACCCTGCTCACCGGTAATCGAATGATGGAACGTGTCTCCCGGCTGCCGCCGCATCGCGAAGTCACTCCGGCGATTCATTCCCAAAGCGACAAAGCGCTGCCTGCCGGTCGCTTGTCCCAGCCCGAAAATCGCGCTAAATTCTATGACGCGATTCCTTCGCGCAGTAGGGAAAAGTTCCGAACCGCCTCTGCCAAAGTAGGGTTCAGTCCTGAATGGGAAGGAATCGCGTCACAAATATACTAACTATCTGAACTGCCCCAGAGTGACTGTGATTGAAATCACAGCTCCCTGTGCGGAGACGCTAGCAAATTGCGAGCGGCGAGAACAGCGTCAAAGTGCGACATATGGCCGGACCAGGCCAAGACAGGCCAGCAAGGGAACTTCAGCTCTGCCTAGAGGAGTCGACGTATGGAGCTTTTGAGTGGATGGAAGGAGATCGCGGAACGCCTTCATTTAGGAATCCGGACGGCGCAGCGGTGGGAGCGGTTGGGCCTGCCAGTCAGGCGCGTATCCGACAGCCCCTGCAGCCCAGTCGTGGCTATCCCCGACGAGATTGAACTGTGGGCACGAACCAGGGACGTAAGGTCTGATGCGAACCTCCTGGCGACGAACCGGTTTCTAATGGGGCAAGGAGTCGCGCTGCGAGAAAAACACGCTCGAGCCCGCCGCCAGACCCGAAGCCTGCTGAACAGTTTGAATTCCCTGGGTAATGAACAAAAGGAACTGATCCACCGGATTCAAACCAGTCTGGTCCGCCCGCGCGGCATGAATCTCGAAAGCCACCAGGCTCCCGGCAATTCTGGAACGCCGCCAGCCGAAGAACGAAGAACCCACGTGAGTTGCACTCCGCCGCAGGTCGAGTCGTTCGATCCGCACCGCTGCGCGCCCTGAGACGGGAGGGCAACGCGAGCGCCTGCCTGCAAGGGAGATTGGCCGGCGCAAATTCCAACCGAAGCGAATTCCTTCCGCTCGAATCTGTGACTTTAATCATGGCCGCTGTGATTGGAGTCACGGCCCTGGTGCTCGATCGGGAGTATCTTCGTGGGGTCCTTGTTTTTTTGAGGGGGCGCGTATGGCTGAGCCGCCTACCTGGGATCCTGAGCTGGCTGCGATGTTGCAACGGATGCGCGATGTGATGCGCCGCAGCAAGGAATTGATTGCCAAAGCCGCGGAGTTGCGACAGCAATTCGACAAATTGAAAAGTGAAATATACAGGCTGGGTAGAGGCTGACGTCGGGCAGCTACATTTCGTGGTTCCGGTTTGCTGGAAATGCGCCGACTGAGGTTTCTCCGTCGTATTCGAGTCAGGTTGTGATGCGTTGCTCCCCATAGTCTAGAATGAGCCGAGCCTGAATCAGGAGTCCGTTGGCCGAGCGCGGATTTGCGGAGGTCACTCATGCCCGACGGCTCAAGAAAAAAGCGTGCCCGGAAGCGACCCGCTGGAAAACGTTCCAAGAAGGGCGAAGCGGATTCGTCGTCATTCGCGATCGTCGCCATCGGCGCGTCTGCTGGCGGACTGGAGGCATTCAGCAAGTTGTTGCGCTCCCTCCCCCCGGAACCGGACCTGGCGCTGGTGTTTATTCCGCATTTGGACCCGACCCATGAGAGCGCCATGGTCGAGTTGCTGTCGCGTACGACATCGTTGCCGGTGCACCAGGCCGCCGAAGGAATGCGGGTGGCGCGCAACGCCGTCTACGTTCTGCCGCCGAATTCCGACATGACGATCTCCGAAGGGATTTTGCACCTGGCCAAGCGGGATTTTGGACGGCGGCAGCACATGCCGATCGACACATTCTTCAAGTCGCTGGCAGAGGACCAACTGTCGAACGCCATCGGCGTGATCTTGTCAGGCACGGCCACAGACGGAACGGTCGGGCTGTCCGCAATCCGGGAGGTCGCAGGAATCACATTCGCGCAGGACTCGGACTCCGCCAAATACGACGGCATGCCCAGCAGCGCGATTGCGGCTGGGGTGGTGGACTACGTGCTTCCGCCGGAACGGATCGCGGAGCAGCTCACGCGCATGCCAGGCCAGCCTTTGGTCGAAGAGCCCAAGAAAGATGCGTTCGACAGCAAAATCCGATTGATGAAAGATGTCTTCCGGCTCCTGAAGCACCACAGCAAAGTCGATTTCGTGGATTACAAAGTGGCGACCATCCAGCGGCGCATCCTCCGCCGCATGAATATCAATCGCATCAGCGAACTGCGCGAATACGTCAAACTGTTGCATCGCAATCCCCAGGAAGTGGAAGGGCTCTATCGGGACGTGCTGATCAACGTCACCAGCTTCTTCCGCAATTCGGAGGTGTTCGATAGCCTGCATCAGGTGGTGTATCCCAAGATTTTGGCGGAACGTTCCACGCAGGAACCGGTGCGGGTCTGGGTTCCGGGATGCTCGACCGGAGAAGAAACCTATTCGCACGCGATATCGCTGGTGGAAGCGCTTTCGGAACTGCGCATGGACATCCCGATCCAGATATTTGGCACAGATCTTAGCGAGAACGCCATACAACGGGCGCGTGCGGGAGTGTACAAAGAAAATATTGCAACCGAGGTTTCGGAAGTCCGCCTGCGCCGGTTCTTCCACAAAGTGCCGGGCGGGTATCAGATTTCGAAGTCGATCCGCGACATGTGCGTGTTCGCGCGCCAGAATGTGTTCAGCGATCCGCCGTTCTCGCGTATGGATCTGATCAGCTGCCGCAATGTCCTGATCTATCTCGGCCCCATCTTGCAGAAAAAAGTGATCCCGATTTTTCACTATGCCCTTAAACCGGGCGGATTTCTCTTGGTCGGAAATACGGAAGGACTGCTCGGCTCGGGCGCGGAGATCTTCGACCTGGTCGAGCGCAGAGCGAAGATTTACCAGAAGAAGGCGGTTCCCTCTCCGGTGACGTTCGGGCTGAGCATCAGCCCGCGCGATGCGGCGGAGACGGGGCGAGAGAAGCCACAGCGGGCCGCGAAGGAAGATGAGATCGCGAAGACGCCCGCTGATGTGCAGCGCGAAGCGGACCGGCTTCTGCTAACGAAATACGTTCCCTCCGCCGTCGTGGTCAATGACGATCTAGAGATTCTGCAAAGCCGGGGGAAAACCAGCCGATATCTCGAGCTTCCGACGGGCCGTGCCAGCCTGAATCTGTTCAAGATGGCGCGCTCCGGCTTGCTGTATGAACTCCGCGCTCTGATTGACAAAGCCCGCAAGGATGCGGTTCCGGTTTCGAGGGATGGGGTGGTCGTGGAGGACGGAAACGACACCGAGATAGTGAAGCTGGAGGTGATTCCGTTCCGCACCCCGGCGCGGGACCAGGCGCATTTCCTGGTTTTGTTCGAGGGCCGGGAAGGGCCCGAACCGATCGTGGAGCCGAAGCCACTTCCGCGGAAATCCGCAAAGGAAGTTGCCGACACCAAGGAAGTGCAGATTTCGCAGTTGAGGCAGGAACTGGCGAGCACGAAGGAATATCTGCAATCGATCATCGAGGCGCAGGAAGCGACCAACGAGGAACTGCAGTCGGCGAACGAAGAGATTCAGTCGGGCAACGAGGAACTGCAGAGCACGAACGAGGAATTGCAGACTTCCAAGGAAGAACTCGAATCCGCCAACGAAGAACTGAATACGGTCAATGAAGAAATTCAGCATCGCAATCAGGAACTGGCGCAACTCAGCAACGACCTGATCAACCTCCTCAACAGCGCCACGATTCCCATGATCATGCTGGGACAGGACTTGCATATACGGCGCTACACGCCGGAAGCCGAGCGGATTTTCGGCTTTTCCAATCACGATGTGGGGAAGGTGCTGACGCATCTCCCGCTGAGCCTTGACCTGCCGCAACTGGAGCGCTGGATGCTCGACGTGATGCGCGATGTCGTGATGCGCAATGAGCGCGTCCAGACCCGGGACGGAAAGCACTACAAGCTTCACATCACTCCCTATCGCACGCTGGAGAACAAGATTGACGGCGTGGTGATCGTGCTGCTCGATATCAGCGATCTGGTTGCCGTCCCAAAGCAAAAAAGCCATTAGGCGGAAGGGCGGATGGGGACTAGCCCGGACGGAGCATGCCTGGTGAGGGCTGGGTTGGTCTCGGCGACTCTACCCGCCGGCTTTCAATTCCTGCAAAACCTGCTTGGCGATTTCCTTCAAAGTTTCGAATACGCCGACGCCCTGGAAGGCGACCGCTTCGATGACCGGTTCATTCTTGCGGCGCAGTTCGGTGGAGAGCAGATCGACGGGCAGCACGTTGGGCAGGTCGCGCTTGTTGAGCTGGAGGACGTAGGGAATCTTGTTGAAGTCGTAGCCGTGCTCTTTCAGGTTCGACATGAGGTTGTCCAGGGCTTCGACGTTCGCGTCCTGGCGCTGCTCCTGCGAGTCGGCGACGAAGACGATGCCATCCACGCCGCGCAGAATCAGCTTGCGGCTGGCGTCGTAAAAGACCTGTCCGGGGACGGTATAGAGATGGATGCGGGTCTTAAAGCCGCGCACCGAGCCTAGATCGAGGGGTAGGAAGTCGAAGAACAGCGTACGCTCGGTTTCGGTGGCCAGCGAGATCATCTTGCCCTTCTGCTGGTCCGCAGTTTTCTGGTAGATCAGCTGCAAGTTGGTCGTTTTGCCGCCCAGTCCGGCGCCATAGTAGACGATCTTGCAATTGATCTCGCGGGCTGCGAAGTTGATGAAACTCAAAGGCTTTCCTCGAATGCGGAGAGAGGCTTGCGGCTCTTTCCGCGCACACTTTTGTCCCTATGGAGGCTCGCGGCTTTTATATCACATGGGGGGTATGGGCCGCAGGTTACTCCGGTGACCCCGGCCTTGAGGGTGGTCAGAATCCGATACCGGAAACCCCTAACGGGCTGCAGGAATCGGGTAATAGCCATCCTTCGCGTAGACTCTCAGGCCTTTTCGGTCGACCAGGACCTCGATATTGCGGTAAGCCGGACCGGCTGTGGCCTTCGGTGTATAGGCGAGGGTGTATTGGTTGCGGGCCTCGGAGGTGATCTGAGCGTAGGCCTCTTCCATGGCGTTCCGCGACAGCTCGGAGAAAACCTGCCCGCCGCCGGTCGCGGACGTATATTTCGGCAGGATGTTGCTGTATCCCTGCCGCGGCAGATGGATCTTTTCCACTTGCTTGAACAGCGGGAGCGCTCCACTGTCAACGACAACGGCCTTGACCTGGATGTCGCGGGTTTCGAGCAGCTTCAGCACGTCGCTGTAGCTGGCCTGACTGCCTAGTTCGCGCCCGTCGCTGATGACGAAGATGACCTTGCGCCGGGTCTTCTCCCGCTTGCTCAAGTCAAGCGCTGCGCGCAGGATGGCGTCATTGAGCACGTGCGCTTCGCGCGGGGGCGTGTTTACCGGCTGGATCACGGGCCCCCCAACGGGCGCGCCGTTTACCGTGGGTCCTCCGGGACCCAGCGGTCCGCCCAGAATCGGAGGTCCGTTATTGTGGCCGGTTACGAGTTTCAGTTCGTTTAGGACCGCGGCGATCCTATCGGTGCGCTGGCTGTAGTCGGAGGCTTGGCTGACGGTGCTCGAGTAGGTGTAAAGAGCGACTTCGTCGTATGGGCTGAATGCGCCCAGAAGCGCCGAATAGGTCTGATGGACTTTCTGCAGCGCCACGTCGGGCATGCCGGTGTCGAGCAGGATCGCGACCGAAAGTTGAAAGGGATCGCTCGTGAAATAACTAAGAGTCTGCTTCTTGCCGTTTTCGAGGACGGTGAAATCCTTGGCCAGCAGGCCATCGACTCGAGCGCCGTCGCTGGTTTTCACCATCACAGGAATCTGGACGAAGTTGACGGAGACGACCAGCTTATAAAGATCCTGTCCTGCACTGATTTGGTTCCTTGGCAGCGTTCCGGGCGGTACGGTCTGCACGGGCGGCATGGGCGGCGGAGCTTGTTGGCTCTGATCGCTGGGTTGCGCGGAGTTGTTGGCCGGCGCCTGCGATAGCTCTCCGGGCTGATTCATCTCGGATGACGGCGGCGGCAGCACCGGTTTCGGAGCGGGCGGCTGGACCGTCGAGGGTGCGTCCGGAATGTCCTGGGACTGTGATTCCGACGGCTGGGTCTGACTCGGGTTGCCGCTCGACTGCGCGTTGAGTACAGGGGCGTCCGCGATCAGCGACAATGCCAGCCCCACCAGCGCTATTCGGACCCCAAACATGTATGTCTTCCTGACCGGCGGCATTGGTCCCCTCCGGAAAAAATCTGCCTCGGCATCCCTTGGGATGCCAGAACCAGCTCATTTGGTGCATCTAAGCTACAGGATTAGACTAACAAAGAACCCGAGAGAATCCCCAATGCGTAAAGTTGTGTATTTTCCTTCTCGATTCTGTCCGGCGGTCTTGTCGAGGTTCCTGCCGCTGGCCTTGATTGCATTGTTTTCTGCGGCCGTTGCATTCGGCCAGCAACCCGCATCCAGTCAGCAGGCGCCGGGGCAGAAACCCGACGACTCCCAGCAGCCCACCGAAACGCTTAAGGTCAGCGTCAACGTCGTACAGCTTTTCTTTAACGTGAAAGACAAGCACGGCGCCTTGATTCCGAATCTCATGAAAGACGACTTTTCGATCGCCGAAGACGGCGCACCGCAAACCATCAAATATTTCACCGCGGAATCGAACCTGCCGCTGACGCTTGGAATCATGATCGATTCGAGCGGCAGCCAGCGCAATGTGATCGACATGGAGAAGGAAGTCGGCGGGGCTTTTCTGAAGCAGATTTTGACCGATAAGGACGAAGCTTACGTGATCAGCTTCGATGTGACTGTCGATCTCTTGCAGGATTTCACGCGTGACACGCACCGCCTGCAGGCTGCCTTGAACAAAGCGAAGGTCAACGTCGACTTCACCAGCGGCGGTGTGCCGGGAATGGGTGGCGGCCCCGTACCGCAGCGCAATGCGCCCGGAACCTTGCTATACGATGCGGTTTATCTCTCGGCGCACGACATGCTGTCGAAAGAAGTCGGGCGCAAGGCGATGGTCCTACTCACTGATGGCCAGGATGAAGGTAGCCGGCTGAAAATTCAGGATGCCATCGAAGCCGCGCAGAAAGCCGACGCGATCGTCTACGTGCTGCTGTGCGCCGATCGCGGATTCTACGGCAGCTTCGGCATGGGGTACTCGGGCGAAGGCGAGATGCGCAAGCTCACAGAGCAAACCGGTGGACGAGTGATCAACGTGGGCAATAAGTTCGACAAACTGCGCGAAGCCTTCGATCAGATCGCCGCCGAGTTGCGCAGCCAGTACAACATCGGCTACGTGCCGACGAACGCCAAGCTCGATGGCACTTACCGCAAGCTCGAGATCAAGAACAAAGAGAATTACAAAATTCAGGCTCGTGCCGGGTATTACGCGGGGAAGAGTCAGGACTAGCAGGGGCTGAAGCCCTTGTTTGTGCGAGGCGACGTACGCGGCCCTAAAGGGCCGCTCTTCCACAAGCACCTCTTCCACAGCACGCTCCCCCACGTTATTTTCTCGTGGAGTCCAGCGTGCGCATTTCGGCCACTTCTCCCATCTTTTCAAACGGCGTGCAGCGGTCGGGAATCGCGAACAGCGCTAGTTCCGGAGCGCCGATCACTACGTCGCGATAAACAGCGCGCAGCGTAACCTTCCCGACATAGGATTCGATCTTCACCGGGATTCCGTGAAGATCGTCTGCTTGCCAAATTTTTGATTCGATCGTTTTGCCATTCGGCTGGACGACGGCGATGGTCTCGATTTTTGTTGAACGCCCTTCGACAATCTCTGAGCCTGCCGGCGTACGTTTCACAATTCTTCCTTGAATCAGTTGGAGCGGGCTCGGCAGCATTTTGGCCTGATCCGGACTCATCGACACGCACTGACGACTTTGATCCGGATAAGTTGTGAAGTTGTAGACCTTGCTGCTCGCGGGCACGTAGAGAGTAGACATCGCTGCGGTGCGTTCGACTCGCACGTTCGATCCGGAGCGGTAGACTTTCATCGCCATGTCGCCCTTGCGCGATTGAAATACTTGGGTGGCGGAGAAGTCAGGAAATTTCAACGTGTCTTGCGCCTGAACGAAGCCGCCGAAGAAAAATCCGAGCCAGCCGAGGAAAAAGGCTTTGATTAGATTTTGCGATTGCATGATTGCTCCCGTGAATGTTGGCGGCTGAAGCCGCTAGTTCTTTTTTGTGCGTCATACGGCTCGGCTTGAAGCCGAGCCCTTTCAAAGCGCATCCTTATTTTTCGCTTCGAGTCACGTGCCCCAGACGAATTCCTCCGGAGCACGTGGGTTATCCCGTGCAATGTTCGTATTAGCTTTTGCCGGGGAGATTATTTGCCGAGTAGCGCGCGGGGGCTTCCAACGCCGGTGCAGTAGTCCCACGACGTCATGGCCGAAGCTCCGTTGGAGCCCGTCGTCACGTCGTAGAAGTTGGCGGCGTAAGCTTTCGAAGTCGCGAGCTGGGCGTAGAGCAGATTGTTTTCCCAGGTCGAGAACCAATCGCCGCCACCCGTTACAGCCGTGAGGAATACCGATCCCAGCTTGTTGCCGGCGCGGTTGACGATGCCGGCGAGTGCAGGCGAAGACAAGCTGGTGCCGCCGACCACTCCCCATCCACCTAGGCCGTAGCCGCTATAGATCCACGCTCCGGACGATGGGTCAGCATCGAACGAGAAGTCCGGCGTATTGCGCGAAGCCTGGCCAAAGATCGGATACTGGAAGTCCGCCCACGGTCCCATGTTTCCACCTGTAAAAGCAGTCACATAGGTTTCCACAGCGCTAGTTCCGCCGCCAGAACCGCCCCAGCAGGATTCCGACGAGAAGTGCAGATTGTTGGCCTTGCGCAGGATCGACGTGCCGCCTGCGGAGATCACCCAGGGATTGGTGCTGGGATAGCCGACACCGAGGCCGAAGTCGCCAGCAGAAGCGAAGGCAAGAATCGGAGTCTGGTAATCGTCAGCCCAGTTGTAGGTGAAATCGGCGAAGAGCGAATCGTCAGAAATCTGGCTGGAGAATTCTCCGCCCTGCCAGCTGTTCGAAACCTGTCCGCCGGCTGGATAGTTGGTCACGATGTAATTGAAGGCAACCTGCTCGGCATAGAAAAGATCGGTGTACGAATTCGAGCAAGCCTCGACCAGGATGATCGCTGCGCTCGGCGCGAAAACGTGCGCGTATTCGATGTCGAGTGAAGACTCAACCGACCACCCAGCATCCGCCGCAGGCGTCTTGCAGCTTCCGTTGCCGTTGGCATAAACCTTCACGAACGTCGCCGCGGGCAGACCCCAGTACGTATCGAATGCCTGCAGATCGGTCGCTGCATTGGGATTGTCAAAGGCGTCGACCAGCGCGATCGCGCCATAACCCGCAGCGGACGGGCCGCCGGAGTTCGCGTTGTAATTCGGAACGCAGCCTGAGCTGTTCGGACTCTTCACATACAGACAGCCCAGAGACTGCGGCGTCTCTGCTTCTTCGGTTGTGCCCGCAGGCGTGATCGTGCTCATCGCCATTGGGGCGCTCATGCCGGCCGGCTTCTTGCCGTCGGCGCTATGCAAAACGTAGGTGGTGTGAACTCGTCCGGCAGGCTGTTCCTTGCTGCTTTCCGGCATAAACATATAGCCGGCCTGCGGCGTGGCCTCACTCGAGACCGAGGGGACAGCTCTGCCTGTGGAGCCCCCTGGCGCTTCCTGCGCCAGAACTCCCAGCGTTGAACACACGACTACTGCGACAGCTTTCCATGCACTTCTCATTGTCCTACTCCATTGATGTGATTTTTGTTCGGTCCGGATTGTGCGTGGCTGGGGGGTAGGGCCTTAGCGGTTTCCTGAATGAACCCAACATTGACTATTGTGCAGATGTTCGGCAAACCGTTTCACATTGGGAGCGCGCGCGTTTTGCAAAGGCTTGCACCTTGACTTCGCTTCGTGTCCACAGGGACCGGCCAAAGGTGACACGGGAGGGTCGCCCGCGTGCACACCGGCAACCAGAAACTTGCCCAGTGATACACTTCCTCTCCGGAGGTTCCTATGCCTCGCTTCTCCCGGCGCTCTTTCCTGCATTTTTCGGCGGCTGCATCTGCGGCGGCCGCTTTCCGCGTGATGACCGAGCCCATGCTAGCGGCTGCGGTTCGTCAACGTCCTCCGCATCCCGCCAACGCCGTGATGATCGATTCGAACGAGAATCCGCTTGGGCCGTGCCAGGCCGCACGTGATGCTATGGCGGCGCTGCTGCCTAAAGGCGGACGCTACCTCGATGACCTGACCAGCGAGATGGTCAAGACGTTTGCGGAGATGGAAGGTTTGAACCCAGATTGGGTTAGCGCCACGGTCGGCTCGACGCCAGCGCTCAGCCATGCCGTGCTGGCCTTCACTTCACCGCAGAAAAGCTACGTCGCCGCCGACCCGGGATTCGAAACCGGAACCTTCATGGCACAGAAGAATGGCGCGCGCGTGGTTGCGGTACCGCTTACGAAGAGTTATGCGCACGACGTGAAGGCCATGCTGGCCGCGGCGCCCGATGCAGGCATCTTTTACATCTGCAACCCGAACAATCCGACGGGGACGCTTACGCCGCATGCCGACATCGAATATCTCGTCGCGAACAAGCCGAAAGATTCGATTGTTCTGGTCGACGAGGCCTACATCCACTTCAGCAGTGCGACTTCCGCGATCGACCTGGCCAAGTCTTCGAAAGATGTGATGGTTTTGCGGACATTTTCAAAGGCATATGGCATGGCAGGCATCCGGTGCGGTGTGGCCATCGGGCATCCCGATTTGCTCGATAAAGCGATGGAGCGCGGCGGATACAACTTCATGCCGATTACCGCAGTCGCGGCGGCGACGGCCAGCTTGAAAGAGTCGGGCCTTGTTGCCGAACGTCACCGCATTAACGCCTCGGTGCGGCAACAAACTTTTCAGTGGCTCGACCACAACGGATTTACCTACATTCCATCCGAAGCGAACTTTTTTATGGTCGACGTGAAGCGGCCGGCGAAAGAAGCGCGGGAGGCAATGGCGAAGGAAAACGTCTGCATCGGCCGCAATTGGCCGCTGATGCCGACGTGGTCGCGGGTGACCGTGGGGACGCAGGATGAGATGCTGCGTTTCCAGACTGCATTTGAAAAAGTCATGAAAGCTTAAACGCGCGGAGACGAGTGCTCCGCGCGCGTTCAAGAAGAGGCTGGTCGCAGGGGTTCACTGCGGCGTTAGCAGGTAGCCGTGCTCGACTCCGTTGCGCGTGCCCATCCCGACAATTTGTCCTGAGGCGTTGATGCCATTCGCCTCGATCAGCACCCAGCCGGACCCGCCGGAAATCAGCTTGTTGAGATCTTTCATCTTGCCGCTGCTGTACACAAAGGCGTGATAGGTCCCGCCAAATGTGGATTGCCCGACGACGACGCCGGAGTCATTGATCGCAAATCCCCAGACCGTACTGGTCGCCCCGGCAATCGTGCCCAGATCCTTCATCGCGCCGGCTCCGGTCGAAATGAATCCGTGCGCGGATCCGTTCTTTGTATAAGCCACACCCGTGACCTGGTTCTTATTGTTGATGGCATACGCCTGGCTCCAGGATCCGCCGAGGGTCCCCATCTTAATCATCTTTCCGTTGCGCCAGACGAAACCGAAGAAATTGCCGGAGGCATCGTAAGACGTACCCACTACCGTTCCGGCATTGTTCACTGACTGTGCGACGTTCCACCAGTTGTTGTTCTTGGAACCCAGCGTACCGAGGTCGACCATTTTTCCGCCGCTGAACAGAAACGGATGATTCTCGCCATTCGAGGTTACGGCTGAACCGACAGCCTGCCCGACGTCATTGATACCGTAGGCGACCGCCGATCCGCCGCCAAGATCGCCGATGTCGGTGAGTGTATTGCCATTGGTAACGAATGCGCGGTAGGTGTTCTTGGAATTTTCCGAATAACCGGCGATCTCACCGGACGAGTTAATCCCGTTGCCGATGCCCGAGGTTCCACCGAGAGTGCCGAGCCCGGTCATAGTCCCATTGTTGTAGACGAAGACTTGGCTCAGGTCGCTGTTGTTGGTTCCGGCGGCGCCGGTCACAGCTCCCGTAAAGTTGATGCTGCGCGCAACGCTGTAGCCGTTGCTGCCGATAACCCCGAGGTCGGTGATGGTGTACGAAGTTTGCGCGGCGCACAGAGCGCCGGCTGCCACGAAGAAACTGCCAGCGAGAAGAAAACTACGAAAGGGCGCGAGCATGACGAACTCCTTGGCTTGGGAATTCGGACAAAAAATCTTGGCATCGGCTGCTTGATTAGTTGTCAACGGCGTGTCAAAAGGATGGTAGGTACCTCCGACATATAACCTCGGGGGCTACTCCGGGACCTCCGTCCAACTCACTTTGCGCCCTTCCCGGCTGCTCTTGTGGGCGAGCAGTAAAGCGCGCATAGTGCGCAAGGCTTGGTCGGGAGTCACATCGAGCGCGGCTTTCTTCTCCATCGCGTCGCGCACATTGGCGTAGAAGCCGCGGTAGTCGCCGCGCTCGGTTTCGATCTTTCTCGGCTTGCCGCCGACGGGGCTGAGGGTGCCCCACCGTTCTTCCGGTTCCAGTCCCCAGTTCGCGCCCCAATCGAGGCCGTCTGGGTAATGGTCGCTGCGCAGGATTTCCTCCTGCGGATCCATGCCGTACTTCACGAATGACCCGGCCGTTCCGTGAAGCAACAAATGATGGCTGGGAGCGTAAGCGATAATCCGCGCCCGCAAGGTGGCCCGCGTTCGCGGATACTCCATGTGAACCTCGAACGCATCGTCCACAGTCGAGGATTCGCGCTGGCAGAACGCCGAAGCGTAGATGCTCTCGGGCTCCCCAAAGAGAACGAGAGCTCCGTCGATCAAGTGCGGGCCGAGATCCCATAGAACTCCGGCGGCGGGAAAGTCGGCTTTCTCGCGCCAGGCGCCCGGCTTCGCGTCGAGGCGGAAACGGTCGAAGCGTGCTTCATATTCCATCACCGTGCCGAGTGTTCCGCCGGCTACGAGTTTCTTTACGGTCCGGAACGCGCCATCCCAGCGCCGATCTTGATAAACGCTGATCAGCCGCCCGCGATCGGCGGCCAGTCGCACGAGTTGCTCGGCCTCCGCCATCGTCGGCGTAAAGGGCTTGTCCACCACGACATCGCGCCCGGCTTCGAGGCAGGCCTTGGTGTAGGAATAGTGTGTGTCATTCGGCGTGGCGACGACACAAAGATTGATCGACTTGTCCGATAGCATTTCGTCGAGCGTGCGAGCAATGCGGACATCTGGATATCTCTCCTTAGCGAGCGATGTGTGGCGCTCGAGCACGCACGCCAGTTCCATGCCCTCGACTCCGCGGATCATGGGCGCGTGAAACGCCTGCCCTGCCAGTCCGAACCCGATCAATCCGACTCGCACCATGCTGTTCGTTCCTTGATCTCAGGTCTCAATTGCGATGAAGTCTACCGGTCCTTTATTCGCCGCACAAACTTCAATCCGGACCAGATATCTGTTACCGCACAGACCTTCACATCCACCAGGCCGGCAGCGAGGCCGATCTCGCGGACAATATTCTCGTCGAGATCGGTTGCTACGCCCGAACTCTTCTTCGGCCAGCTTACCCACAACATTCCCGCCGCGGAGAGAGCGCGGGCGGTACGCTTGAATTCCTTTGCTAGCTCCGATCTCGATTTCGTAAACACCATGGCGAAGTCGAGAGCCTTCGCGTCGCTGACGATCTCGCATTGGGCAAGCGCCGCAGCTAATTCCGCGCGCACGTCGGCAGGCGCTGCCAGCAAGTGCACGCGACAGCCGTCTTTGATGCCTAACTTTTTCGGAAGTGGAGTTCCTGAGTATCCCGGCATAACTTTCTCTGATCAGTCAAAGACAATAACCGCAGAGGGCACGAAGGATCACGAACGATTTTACTTCGTGAACCTTCGTGTCCTCTGTGGTTAAGGTATTTAGCTACTGCGCTGGTGCGTAATATCCACGACGCGCCCGCACGCGGAAGTTCTTGCGATCGTTGGCGACAATTTCGATCGTGCGGTAGTGGCCGTCCGCCTTGAAGTCCGCCGGCTTGTAGGAGACGGCGTACTGGCTGCGCAACTCTTCCTGAATCTCAGCGAAGGCGTTGACCACATCGCGAATCTGGAAAGGAAAGAATGCGCGGCCCCCGGTTGCGTCCGCGATGCGCTCAAGAACCTTGTCGCCGGGCCCTTTGGTGCCGCTTACGTTGGTGCTGATGGTGTAAATGATGGCTTCCGCGCGCTGCGCCATTTCAATCGCCTCTTCGCGGGTTACGTGGCTCAGGTTATCTTCGCCGTCGCTGAGCAGAATGATCGCGCGCCGCACCGTTGCGTTCTTGGGAGCCTTCATCAGTTTGTCGCGGCAGGCAAAATAAATCGCGTCAAACATTGCCGTGCCGCCTCCGGGGCGCAGTTCGTGAACGCCCTTGGCTAGCAAGGAGGTGTCGTCGGTGAAATCCTGTGTGACCTCCGGCGTGGCGTCGAAGCCTACCACGAAGGCACGGTCGTAACGCGGACGAACCGTCTGGTTCAAAAATTCGATCGCCGATTCCTGCTCGAACTTGAAGCGGTCTCGCACCGAGTTGCTGGCATCGATCAGTAATCCTGCCTGCAGCGGCAAGTTTGTTTCCGAGTGGAAGCTGCGGATTTCCTCCGGCGCCTTGTTGTCGTCGACCACGCGAAAATCGTTTTGCTTGAGGTCGGTGATGCGCTTGCCGTGTTTGTCGGTCACTGTGAAGACGACATTGACCTCGTTACTGAAAGCCTTGATAACGGTTAACGGATCGTCCGGATTGGCGGCGTTCGGGTCTGCCGGTTTCTGCGGCGCCGAGGATTGATTCGCGGCCGCATCGTCTGCCGCTTTATTTTGTGAGGCTGTGGGAGCGACGGCCGGAGCCGTGGTCGCGGACTGAGCCGCCGCCGCGGCCGCAAATGCCATGAGCAGCGCCAGCTGCGCCGTCTTTGTGAGGGCACTCATCAAGAAACATCCTTTTTCACAGATATTATATCCGGCTCACGGCTGGAGAGCTTCTCTGGGGCTTGGCCTTCGATCGCCCCGAGGAACTGCCGCAACTCTTCCGGCAACGGGCTGTGCAGCGAGATTGTATCTCCCGTCCGAGGATGCCGCATTTCTAATTCTGCGGAGTGAAGAAAATTTCGCGAGAGAGACAGAGGGCCGTTGGCCGTGGGCCGGGCCTTTTTTCTCTTTGCTTTTCGCGCAAGCTCCGATTGTCGTATCTCAGAGGGCGCACCGTAGAGTGTGTCGCCCACCACAGGATGTCCGAGCGACGACAGATGCACGCGAATCTGATGGGTTCTGCCCGTATCGATCTTCACTTGCAGAAGAGTGAACTTTCCGTATGCTGAATCGATCCGCCGTACAACCCGATAGTGCGATACGGCCTCGCGTCCCCCTGATCCGCGCGTCGTCATGCGCGTGCGGCGCACGGCATCGCGGCTGATGCTGGCCGAGATCGTTCCGGAATCTTTTTTCAGCCAACCGTGAACCAGAGCAACATACTTCTTCTTAACTTGACGCCGCGAGAATTGCTCCGCCAGCTTGCGATGCGCGTCGTCGGTTTTTGCCACGACGATCAGCCCGCTGGTCTCTTTGTCCAGGCGATGGACGATTCCCGGCCGCATCTCGCCACCAACGCCCGAGAGGCTCGCAAAATGATGCAACAGCGCGTTGACCAGCGTTCCCCGATTGCGCGCGTCTTCGGTTGCTCCCGCTCCCGCGTGCACCATCATGCCGGCGGGTTTGTTGATTACAGCGAGAACGTCGTCTTCGTAGAGAATGTCGAGGGGAATATCTTCTGCCACGGCGCGCAACGGCGGCCGCGCCGCTGGCCCCAGAACAGAAACCTGCTCTCCTCCGCGAAGCTTGAAGGAAGCTTTCGCGGCTGTGCCGTCGAGAAGAATCTTCTCTTCCGAGATGAGTTGCTGCACACGTGCCCGGCTGACATCGGGCAGTACTGCGACAAGGAATTGATCCAAGCGTCTACCTGCATCCTCAGCAGGAACTGCGAACGCTTTGGGGAACTCGCCAGCCATTGTTGAATTGAAAGGGAAGGATACCCCAGATTCGGGAATTCACAGGAACCGCGATGACTCGTGCGGAAGTCTGCGATTGATGCCGGGTCAGGCATGCCTTCGCGATGCCCTTACCGCGCCGCGGCGACTGGCTACGCCGACCTCCACCTCGCGCCTGGCCGCAGCCACCAGATCAGTCCGCCCGCAAGCACGAGGCCAATGGCAATCAACTGCGTCCCGGTCATGGCCCCGCCGAAGACGGAGCCGCGTCCCGGGTCGTCACGTAGATATTCGAGAAAGAATCGGGCGATACCATAGATGAACATAAAAGCGCCGAAGATCTGTCCGTCGAACTTGCGGCGCTTCAGCAGCCACATCAGGAAGACGAAGTTGGCGAACTCCACTGCAGATTCGAACAATTGCGTGGGCTCAAGTGGCCTGCCCAAAGGCGTGCCGGTAATCGAGTGAGCCAGGGGATTGGTGAAAGTCACGCCCCACCAGTGATGCGTTTCTTTTCCGTAGCAGCATCCGGCGGCGAAACAACCGATGCGTCCAATCGCGTGGCCGAGCGCCAGGCCGGGAGCGAAGCAGTCGCAGGCTCCGAGCGGCGGCATGCGATTCCGCCACACGTACCACGCTGCGGCTAGGAAGGCGGCCAGCAGACCACCGGAAAAGACGCCCCCCGCTTGCAGTGTGTCGATGCTAAAGATTTCGCGCGGATGAGCCGAGTAGTAACTCCACTCATTCACGATATATAGAACCTTGGCGCCAATGATCCCCGCCAGCACCACGAGTATCCCCAGATTCCACGCTTTATCGCCGTCGTAGCCGACCCGCTCGGCATTGCGCACGCTAATCCAGAGCCCGAGCAGGACTCCCAACGAGACCAGGAAGCCGTAAGTCGGCAGAAAGAAGCGGCCAATATGAAATAGCTGTGGGAACACTAATTTATTAGATGCGTAGGGGCTGGGATTTGCTACAGAGTCAGTCTAGCAGGAATGCAGAGATGACTCTTGCTCCTTAGCCTTCAGCTAAGAGCCAAGGGCTAACGGCTAATGGCTGGTTGTATCAAGCCGACCCACTGTGCCGTGTGACGGGGCCGAGAATGAACCCGTCGGTAGACGTTGGGCGCCCGCCGAGACCCTTTAGGCATCTCCGCATGGCGGAGCATTGCTCACCGGATCCTAGTTCGAGTCGAGCTCCCGTTCATTCTGCATTGGTTCAAAAATCGGTTACCCGCCATCACCAACCCGGCAGGCCGGCTTTCAATCTGGATGCTAGGGAAAAGCCGCGCCCTTGGCAAGTGGAGGACTCGAAATAGATGGCAGGCTGCTTGCAACTAAAGTAATGCAATCTCCCCACGTAGTTCTTGCTTCGGGCGCCTGCTCTCCGTGTACGTGCGGTTTCCATTCATCGGGAAACAGAGAAATTTCCGTGTATACTCGTTTCAAATCAATTTGGGGCAGCTTGCGTACTCGCTTTCCAGTTGGCGAGTCGCCGGAGAAGTTCGAGAAGATGTCTGAATATCGCGCGGCTGCCCTGGGGGCGGCGGTAATTCTCGTGCTCGTGCACGCGGGAATACTGGTCTTCCGTTACGGCAGCGACACGGCATCTCTTTGGGGCGACATTCTCGGCGCCATCGCCGCTCCCCTTCTCGCATCAATTACCGCTTGGGTTATTTCCCGCGAGTCCAGCCGTTTCAGCCGCCGTGTCTGGCGGTTAATGTCGCTTTCCTTTCTTCTCGCCTTCATCGGTGGCGTGGCTTACACCTATCTCTACGACATCGTCAAAAGTCCCGAAGTGTTTTGGCCGAGCGATGTGCTGGTGTTCTTCTGGCCCGTGCCGGCGATGATGACGTTGTTTCTGGGACCTCGCGACCCCGTCGGTGGATTCCGGTGGTTGCGCTTCTGCGACTTCGTGCAGATGTGCGCGCTGGTGCTGAGTATCGAGCTTTCGCAACTCTACATCCCCTCGCGATGGGAGAGTTCCCACAGCGACATGGCCACGCGAGCCCTTTGGGCGGGCATAATCTTTTTCGGCCTTCTGTCCATCGGTTTTCTGGCGCGCGGACTGCTCACAAGATTTAAGACTGCCCGCTCACTCTTTCTTCGGGTGACGATTTTTTTCGTAGCGTTCGCCATCACCACCAATTCCACGCTCTACGGCTACGCTGCTGGAAACTACAAAGAGGGAACCTGGCTTGACATCCTTTGGACGATCACCTACAGCCTCATGGCGGTGATTGCTGCCACATGGAAAGACTCCGAAGACAGTGATTCTGAGAACGTGGCTGCCGCCTGGCGCCATGCGCCAATGCTAGCCCAGTTTCTGCCCCTGCTCATCCCGGCCATCGTCTTTCCCTTGGTGTTGCGCATCGCACAGGAGCAGTTCCTCTGGTCCGTGGTACTTGTCATGTCGTCCTTTGCCGCCGCCGCAGGGCGTCTCTTCGTTGTGCAGCACCAGTTGTTGATCAGCAGTCACGAACTGGAGAAAAACCTTTCCCTTTTGCGCGGCATCACCGAGGGAACCACGGACGCGGTTTTCGTCAAAGATATCGAAGGCCGCTACCTGATGATTAACAGGGCTGGAGCCGGTTTTCTTGGCCGCCGGGTCGAGGAGATCCTTGGCAAGAACGACAGCGAACTGTTCGTGCCCGAGGTGGGACGCGCGATTATGCGCACCGATCGCAGCGTTTTGCAGTCGGGCAAAACCCAAACCTACGAGGAATTCGGCACGGCCGCCGGCGTCACGCGGCTTTATCTGGCGACTAAGGGTCCGCTGCAGGATGCTAACGGAGAAGTCGTAGGATTGCTCGGCATCTGCCGCGACATCACTGATCGCAAGCGCGCCGAAGAAGAAATACGCCAGTCGCAGCAAAAACTGCGCATGCACATCGAGCACACTCCACTCGCGGTCGTCGAGTGGGATTTGAATTTCTGCGTTGCCGGGTGGAATCCCTCGGCGGAGCGCATCTTCGGATACAGCCGCGACGAGGCGATAGGCCGGCATTCCAGCTTTATTGTTCCCGAGCATCTTCGCCCAGAGATTGGGGCGATCTGGAAGACGCTGCTCCATCAGACCGCGGGATCACGGAATACCAACGACAACCTCACCAAGGACGGCTGCACAATTTGCTGCGATTGGTACAACACTCCACTAGTCGATGATGCCGGCCGCGTGCTAGGCGTCGCGTCGCTGGTTCAGGACGTCACAGAGCGAGAGCGCGCCCAGGCTCGATTCCGCGGGTTGCTGGAGTCGGCGCCCGACGCCATGGTTGTCGCGGACGGCGAGGGCAAAATTGTTCTGGTGAACGCGCAGACGGAGAAGCTGTTTGGCTATCAGCGCGAAGACTTGCTCAATCGTCCGATTGAAATGCTGATGCCGGAAAGATTTCGCGAAAAACATCCGTTGTACCGGAACGGCTTCTCCGAAGGGGCGCACGCGCGTGAGATGGGCAAACGGCTCGAGCTCTTCGGCCTGCGCAAGGATGGTATTGAATTTCCCATCGAAGTGAGCCTAAGCCCGCTCGAGACGGAGCAGGGCAAGCTGGTGTCGGCTGGAATCCGGGACGTGACCGAGCGCGTGGCGCTTGAGGAACGACTGCGCCACTCCCAGAAAATGGAGGCTGTGGGACGCCTCGCCGGTGGCGTGGCGCACGATTTCAACAATTTGTTGACCGTAATTCTCGGCTACGCCCAGATACTCGCCGACGGCGTGCCCTCCGGTAGCCGCCAAAGCGACAGCGTTGGTCAGATCAAATCAGCGGCGGAACGTGCGGCCGGAATCACGCGGCAGTTGCTGGCTTTCAGCCGCAAGCAGGTTCTCTCGCCGCGCATCCTGAACCTGAACGAAACCGTAATGAATCTCGACTCATTGCTGCGGCGGCTCATCGGCGAAGACATCGAAGTGCTCACGGTTCCCGCCGCCGACCTTGGATCAGTGAAGGCCGATCCCGGGCAGATCGAGCAGGTCGTCATGAACCTCGCTCTCAATGCGCGGGACGCTATGCCCCACGGCGGCAAACTCACCATTGAAACGTCGAATGCCCAACTAGACGAAGCCTACGCCGGAGCACACCAGCCGATTGCTCCCGGATGTTATGTCATGCTGGCAGTAAGTGACACGGGCGCGGGCATGAGCCCGGAAGTTCAGGCGCGCATCTTCGAGCCGTTCTTTACCACGAAAGAAGTCGGGAAGGGAACCGGTCTGGGCCTCGCCACCGTTTACGGCATCGTCAAGCAGAGTGGTGGATTCATCTGGGTTTACAGCGAACCCGGCCACGGTTCCACTTTCAAGATTTATCTTCCGCGCATCGATCAGCCTGTTGAGGAAACCGGCCGCGACAATCGCCTCGGCAATGTGCTGCATGGGACTGAGACCATCCTTCTGGTGGAAGACGATCCTCAGCTGCGCCAGCTCGCGTCGTCCGTTTTGTCACACTGCGGGTACAAGGTTCTGCTGGCCAATGGCCCGGACGAAGGACTAACCCTCAGTAAGGCCAACAGGGACACCATCCGTCTCTTAATCACCGACGTCGTGATGCCGGCAATGAACGGACGCCAACTGGCGGAGCGGATCCTTGAGACTTGTCCGGGACTTCGCGTGCTCTACATCTCGGGATATACCAACAACGCAATACTGCAGTTCGGCGTTCTCGATGAAGGCCTTTGGTTCCTGCCCAAGCCCTTCAGCCTCTCGGCACTGGTGGGAAAGGTGCGCGAGATTCTCGATGCGAGCCCGGAAGTAGTTGGCGGTCGGCGCGGCTAAGCTCAGCGCTTCTCTAGACGTCTTGAAGTCGCAATTTGCGACCTCAAACCCGAAGCCAACTTCAGGCTACTGCCGCCGGGGTTGGCTGCCTGTTTTGAATTTAGCGCGGCGTGGCCTCGGCCCAGTAACTGCTTCTGGCGAGAATTGATGTCCCTTCCGCATTCTTCAATCGCACTCGGATCTGATGAAAGCCCGGATGCGGATTCTTTGGCGCAAAGCTAAGCAGATACCGGCTGTGCAAATGGTTGGTGAAGTCGTTCATCCGCACCTCGAATTTCTTGCGTGTGGCGAAGAGCTCATATTCGCCTCCAGTCATGGCGCAGATTGTTTTCGGAACATTCTTGCGCATGGCGTGGACCGTCATGACGAGAGGACCCAAGAGATCCGGCGCCGCATTCATCTCATCTTTGTTGTTGCCCCGCCCCGTATCGAGAATGTTCGAGAGCGACGGCGAGAATGCCAGCGCGTACACCAGGATGTTGCTCTGACCGATGGCGGAGACTACATCGTCGATCTTGTTATGGCTGCCGTGATCGCGGGTTTCACTGATGAGCAACAGAACCCTGAGCCGGTTGTCGGGCTCTTTCTTGAGCAAGTCAACTGAGTAATTCACAGCTTCGAGCGTCGCCGCCCCGCCGTCGCCCGGCTGCAGATTCGTCAGGTCATCGCCGATGAGGCTCTCATCTTTGGTGAAGTTTCGGGTGAGCTTGACCTGGCTGTCGTACTCGACGCTGGCAACTCGCGCCGTTCCTTGCCCGAACAGCGGATCGAGCATCGTTTTCAGCCCTAGCATTCGGGGAAATTCGTGGTAAGCGCTCCGCCCACGCTGGATGGCAACGACCAGCGAAATCGGCTGCCCCTCGGGCGTTTCATCAAGACTGACTGGCTGCTCGACGCCATCGTCCTCCACGAGGAAATCCTTGGCCTCGAGGCCATAGACAAGTCCTCCCTGGGTATCCTTGACGAGCGCCGGGACCAGAACAATATTCGATTGTGACCGGAGGGTTGTTTCCTGAGGAAGGGCGCTGCACGTCAGCGCGGCAACAAGCCAGTACAATGCTGCGAGCCGCAGACTAGCCCGCCTTGCGTTCTTCGCGCAACACCTCGTCCAGCGCATTTGCTAATAGATGCGCGCGCTTCTGGTAATCCGTTGCCCCGCCATCCTGCTTTTTCTTGAGAAGGTGATATTCGTCGGCAATGTTGAGCGCGGCGAGAACTGCCAGGCGGACGGTATCGATGGTGTTCGTAGCTTCGGCCACGGCCCGCATCTTGGAATCGACGTACTCGGCGAGCTTGAGGATGTGCTCGGGGTCCGAGCCGCGCAGATTGTAGGCTTGGTCGAAAATTTCCACCCGCACACTGGAGTTCTGGGGGTCCTTCACTGTCCGGTCTTTTGTCGCAGTAGCCATTCGTAGTCTCCTGTTTTTCGCTTTCAAGAGACGCTACTTGCTACGTCTCGGGCACAGCGCAGGCAATCGTCAGCTGGCTTCGGCGATCGATTCGATCTGCTCCAGCATCTTCTCGACGCGCCCGCGAATCTCCTGCCGCTCCTTCTTCAGTTGCACCGATTCGCGCCGCAGCGAGGTCAACTCTTCTTCGCGCTCCTCGAGCTGTTGGCGAAGGCGCTGCGCGTCGCGCTCGGCTGTAGCCTGTGCCTGTCGCGCGGCTTTGTACATCTCAATAGTGCGATAAATTTTCTGTTCGAGCGCCTGAAAATCGTCAGCCGGAACCTCTTCCGCCACGGGGTGGATTGCATTCAACGCCATAAGAGATCTTCCCTACCCACAGATTTCGGAAACTTCTTCGCAGTATACTCCAGTTTTTTGTGGAGAACTCAGCCCTCAGCCCATAGTTTCGCGGACGGAATCCCGCCGCGGAACTCTGGCAACCGATTGGATCAGCAAGATTGCATATAATGCATGCGTCGGAGGAAGCTCATGAATAGACTGCTGCACGGCTCGCTCGCCGCTCTTGCTCTTTTCCTGTTTTCTGCGTCCGCAACCGCCAAGACCACCGTGGAGTTGATTGACGCTCAGGGCAAATCGGTTGGCACTGTAACCATCTGGGACAGCGGACCGGGCGTCACCCTGGAGTTAGTCCTGCACGACCTCACACCGGGAGAGCACGCAATCCACTTCCATCAAGTCCCAAAATGCGAAGTGCCCGACTTCAAATCAGCGGGTGGACACTTCAATCCAGAGAACAAGAAGCACGGATTCGACAATCCGGAAGGCCATCATGCCGGCGACATAAAGAATTTTACGGTCGGCTCCGACGGTACTGTCAAAACAGAACTTCAAGATGCTGATGTAACTTTGAAAGACGGCCCGCACTCTCTACTTACGAACGGCGCCGCGGTTGTGGTTCACGCCAAGGCCGATGACTACAAGACTGATCCGTCGGGAAACTCCGGTGATCGTGTTGCTTGCGGGGTGATCAAGAAGTAGGCTGCGTCACTTTGCCCGAGGAAAAGCAGGTTCCTCACCGCCGCTTCGCGCCGGTTCGGAATGACAACCCTTTTTTGTTTCAGCGAGCGAGTTTTGCGAGACGGCGCGCGGCTTCGTCCAGTGTTTCGGGTTTTTTGCAGAATGCAAAACGCACCTGTCGCGCCCCGTCTCGGGGATCGCGATAGAAACTCGACCCTGGCACGCAGGCCACACCAATCTCCTGCACCAGATATCTCGCGAATGAGACGTCATCCGCATAGCCGAACGCGGAAATGTCAGTCATAACGTAATACGCGCCCCGCGGGCGGAAGCACTTGAATTCGGCGGCGGTAAGCGACGGTATGAGATGATCGCGGCGCACGCGATACCCCTCAGCAAGTTTGGCGTAATATTCCTGCGGCAAGCTCAATGCGGCCGCTCCCGCTTCCTGCAGCGGCGCAGGCGCGCCAACCGTTAGAAAATCATGCACCTTGCGGATCGCATTCGTGATTTTCTCCGGCGCCACCGCCCAGCCCACGCGCCATCCCGTGACGCTGTAGGTTTTTGACATGCCATTGATGGTGACCGTGCGATCACGCATGCCTTCGAGCGACGCCATCGAAATATGTTGCGTGCCGTCGTACAGGATGTGTTCGTAGATTTCGTCGGTAATCGCCAGCACGTCGAATTCAACGCAGAGATCGCGAATCAGTTCCAGTTCCGAGCGGGTGAAAACCTTGCCCGTGGGATTGTTTGGCGTGTTCAGAATGATCGCCTTAGTGTGCTTGTCGAAAGCGCGGCGCAGTTCTTTTTCGTCAAAGCTCCATTCGCCGCCGTCGTTCGCAGGCGGTCGCAGCTTCACAAACATCGGCCGCGCGCCGCTAAGCACCGAATCGGGCCCGTAGTTCTCGTAAAAGGGCTCGAAGATCACGACCTCATCACCGGCATTACAGACCGCAAGCAACGTCGAGATCATGGCCTCCGTCGATCCGCAGCAGACGGTTACTTCTCTTTCCGGATCGACACTGATCCCTTGCCACACATGCATCTGTCGTGCAATTGCGTTGCGCAGATTCTTGGCACCCCAGGTGATGGCGTATTGATTCACGTCGTCGGCTACTGCCTGCTGCGCAGCCTGCTTGATCGCTGCTGGAGCGGAAAAATCCGGAAACCCCTGCGCCAAGTTGACCGCGCCGTACAGCATGGCTTGCCGCGTCATCTCGCGAATTACTGATTCTGTAAAGTGCTCAACTTTGTCGCTGAGAAAATGCTTGCCTCGCGCGGGCGATGTCGCAGAGGGCGGTTTGCTCCCTCGCAAAGTGCGAGCTTTTTTCAGGGCGCTCTTCTTGATGACTGGCTTTTTTCTCTTAATCGAAGGCCGATTTGCCATACTTCGCAGACTAGCATAGACGGCCAGTGTTGATCTGACTGAAGGGAAAGCATCTACCACGAAGGACACGAAGGTTCACGAAGGAAATCTCGGCTGCTTTCTTCGAGTCCCTTTTCTTCTTCTACGCCTACGGTTTGAATCCCACGCTCTGCCACATCTCGGCGGTGTGATACATGGTCCCGTTGGTTATCACGTACTCGACGTTACGCGTATTGTGGATGTCCGCCAAGGGATCGCCTTGAATGAGGATCAGATCGCCGCGCTTGCCTTTTTCCACCGTGCCTGATTCCTTGTCGAGGCCCATGGCACGTGCCGGGTCAATGGTTGCTGCCTGAATCGCCTCCATGGGCGTGAACCCAGCTTGCACATAGAGTTCGATTTCGCGGTGCAAACTGTAGCCCGGAACCGCCTGGTCGGTTCCGGCAACGATGGGCACGTTCGCTCTGTGGAGCACGCCGATCATGGCCAACTCTTTCTCGAACGCCTGCTGCCGGATGGGAGAGAGTTCGTTGGGAGGCTCGACGTCAGTCAGTTGTTGCGCCAGTTCAGGGGCGATCTTGTTAACTCCCGGCTCAAAGCTCGATGGTGGCTTTGTTGTGTTGGCGTTGAACAACTCGAACAAAGCCATCGTCGGATCGAGCACCGTGTGGTGATCCTTGAGAAACGCAACGGCCTTTTTAGCTTCCGCGGAATCGAGGTCAATGTCGGCGATCGCCTTGATTCGGTCGATACGCTTGGCATCTTTTGCAAGGGGCGCGTGCATGATGTCGGCGATGTAGCCGATATGGTTGATCTGGTCCTGCCCGGCCTCGATTACCTGGTATGCGTTCAATCCCTCGGGAACGTGGCCGGTGACAGTCATTCCCAGTTTGTGGGCCTCGTCGGCGACGGCTTTGACCACTTCGAGCTTCACGGAGCTGTAGATCTTTATCTGTTGAAAGCCAGCCTGATGATAGCGGTCGACCCACTCCTTTGCTTGTTCGGGAGTGTCGACGCGCTCCACACCTAGCTGCAAGGGACCACTGCCATCCACAATGCCGGCCAGCAACAGACGCGGACCCAATCCGCGCCCTTGCGCCACCGCATCCCGGACTGCTTTGATGAATTCGAGTTCATTGCCGCAATCGCGTACTGTGGTGACGCCCGCTGCTAGATAAATTGGCCCCCACTCGACTTGCTCGAAATGGGCATGCATGTCCCACAGGCCGGGCAGGATGGTCTTGCCCTTCGCGTCGACGACGTTTGCGTCTTTGGGAATCTTCACCTTAGAGCGAGGACCAGCAGCGATGATGCGGCCGTCTTTGATCACAACGGCTGAATCGAGAACCGCTGCCGCTCCGGTGCCATCGACGAGAGTTGCCCCAACGATCGCAAGTGTCGTGGCTCGGCTGCCGGGAATTCCCTTCGAGATATCCGCCAACGCAGCCATACCATCGGAGCCGGCTCGGCCGACAAAGTCGCCAAGAGCGCTTTCGTACCCGTCGCGGATCGCCTCGAAGTGATCGAACTCGGCGTCGGTCGTGACGGATGCAACCAGATTGCGATTCGCGTCGAACCACAGCGTCTCGCGGCCCCAGATGAGGCCTTCAATCGTGTAGCGGTCGAGTTTGTCCTCTTTGTCTCCGACGCGGATCGTATCCCGGCCGCGTGGTTCGATTTTTACGCTGCCGCTCGGCAGCGTTGCGAGTTGTGCCGGCGATCCGTGCGTCGCCCAATAACGAACCATGAGCATTTGCATGGTCGTTGGAGCGTAGCCGGCGATAGTGAAGAATGGCCCGGCTGGCAGAGTCGTTTCGCTTTTGCTGTCGCGGCTGCGCACTTCTACCTGGCCGCCATCAATCGTCACCGACTCGTCAATCGAGATGGGACGTGCGACTTTGCCTTTGATCTCAAACGCCTGAGGCGTGAGATCGGACGCGCTGCGAAATGTCACAGTGAGCGGCACAGGGCTGCCGCGATCGGTAAACTTGAAATCGACCTTGGACTCTAGCGAATCTCCATCGCGCCGGATTTCGTAAGTCTCTTCGCCGATTGCCTGTTCGAACTTGTGCAGCGTGAACTTGCCCTGCTCAACGATGGGAGAGTCTGTGGACGATTGTGCGCGTGCACCTGCCTGGAGCCCCAACCCAAGAAAGACTGCAATCACAAGGTGCTTCTGGATGTTGTGGATGATCTTTTTCATAAGAAAATCAGTTTCTGTGGCCACAGCAGACTAGCACAGCGGTGCTTCCACGCTCCTTAGCTTCGAAATCATTCGCCGGTAGGTAACAGTTACGAACGATTGTGCACGGTAGGGCCGGAGTCAAAGGATCTCATGCCCACTGCCGATGTGCTGGCATAGGAGATCACAAAATGGTCAACCGCATCGCGAGTAATCAAACCACGGATCCACCCGAAGTCTCCAAACCACCCGCACCGAAAGCCCCCAAACATCCTCCAGTTGCGCAGCCCAAAAGCGGAGAGCTTTCGCATGACCAGGTAACGCTGAAAAGCGCGGGCAATGTAGACCGGGAGCCGGAGAGCCAATAGGCTACGAGTAATGCTGGACGGGACTGCCTGACATTACCCGCGCAGCCTAAGACAGACATAATTTACTTAATGCTGACATCTCGGCCGCCGATAGCATCCATATGACTAACTCCGTCAGCAGCACTAATGCCAGCCACGCTCTAGAGTCGACGCAGCCTACTCCGCCGAAAACACAAATCAAATCACAAGCGCAGCGGACGAGCCCGCTCCGGGAGGACACGGTGACCTTGAAAAGCACCGGCGACGCCGACCACGACGGCGATAGCAAATAGCGTTCGACGTCCAGAGTTGCAACACCCCGGGAATCCGGGAAGCCCACTTCAAGCAACCTCCGCGAGAAGTGGGCTTTATTTTGTTACGCGTTTCCCTGCCCGGATCACGCTACGCCATCGGGTGCGTGAGGGTCGGCTCCGCTATCCCGTACTCTCCAGAGCCCGGATGTATTCAACGACCGCCTCGCTCCAGCCGTCGATATGCTTCCACTCACCATAGCCGACGCCATTGCGATAACTGGCGACGTTGATCACGTAGCCGTTTCCGTTTGAATTCGGCACGGTGTTGCTCGCCTGCTCGTCGGTGATGACGATCAGGCGATCGTAGCCGTGCTTCTGATTCAGCTCGGCGACGGCCTTGCCAAGCTGCGTGCTGTTATGGCGTTGCGAAGCGTCGATCGCGTCGCGGAGAGCGAAACCGCGCCGCGCCGGCACTGCAACCAGCGAGTCGGAAAAGCTGAAGACTTCAACCTTCTCGCCGATCTCGCGCAGAAGCACCGCCAGACCGCAAGCTGCATCGTTCCGCTGCATCTCCGAGCGCCGAGACAGAGGCGCCGTCATCGAGCCGGAGACATCAACCAGGACGATGGTCTTGCCTGGCAGCTTTTCCTTTTCAGATATGCTTTTCAGCATCGCCTGCTCGAGCGCCTCCTCCCAGCGAGGTGCGTGACGTGCAGCCGCTAGGAAGCGAAACGGCAGAACACGCGCCGCATTCACGGAGCCGAGCGCCTCGAGAACGAGCGACTCGCTCACGCCGCTCTCGCGCATGTTTCGCAGGTTGCGAAGCAATGCCAGCGCTCCGAGCTTTCGCTCGCGGAGCAACCGCTCCCACGCCTCTCGCTTGTCGGCGCCGGCGCTGAGTGCAACCTCCCAGGTGTCAGGAGCCACGAGTTCGCCGGCGATCAGGTGCCTCCACACCTCGGCTTGCGCTTCATCGCGAGGCTTGGCGTGAGCGAGAAAGAGCACATCCCGAAGCTTGACGGGTCCGCTTCGGTCGTACTTCGCCAGAGCGTACTCATCGAACTTAGGAAAGGCTGCAGCCAATCCCTTCTTCACTTGCCCGGAGAGCGGTACGCGCCCATCTTTCCAGTAGATCGCGACGAACTCGGCAAGGTCGTCGGCTCGCTGAATCACAGTAGCGAGCGTATCCGCCACCAATGCCCGATGCGACGCATGACGAGCCATTTCCCGCACCAGCAATAGCGGAACGTGGCGCAGCCTCATCTTCTCCCGCGCCTCAACCGCAAGCGCAGCGACCTTTTCCGCGGCAACTTTTGGAACGAGTTCCGCGATGCGGCCGGCGATCTCGACTCCGTCTTCGTAGAACTGCTTCTCCCAGAGCAGACAGGCGAGCACCGAACGCCGGAGTTGCAACTCCGTGGAAATGTTGCGGGCAGGTGCACCCTCGTGCGTGCGCGGACGAGTGTTTAGATTGGGTAGATTGAGTCGAGCCATATCGCCTCCTTTCGTTTTTGTTTCAGCCGACGACAAATCTCACGCGCTAGGCGGTCGCAACTTCCCCGTTTCTTGTTTTGGCACGCTGGAATTAAACCTTTCGCGTTCTTCTGCCTTGCGCGCACGGCGCTTGCTATGATGACTAGGTTTCTTCTTGAGGTCACAAATTGTGACCTCAAGTTGGTGAAAAACCGTCATGAACAAAACCGCACTCATCCTTGCCAAAAGCATCGGGTCGAAGATTCTTGTTCTGCGCAATCAGAAGGTCATTCTGGATAGTGATCTTGCTGCGCTCTACGGCGTCCCTGTTAAGCGCTTCAACCAGCAAGTCAGACGCAACGCTAACCGGTTTCCACCAGACTTCCGTTTCACTCTGTCGCGTCCTGAATTCAAAAACTTGAGGTCACAAATTGCAACCTCAAGTTCGACTCATGGCGGCCGCCGCTACTTGCCGCAAGCCTTCACCGAACATGGCGCCATCATGGCAGCAACAGTCCTGAACTCGAAGCGCGCGATTGAAATGAGCATCTTCGTAGTGCGCGCCTTCGTGCAGATGCGCCAGTCCATGGCAGTCAACCAGCACGTCGTGTCGAAGCTCTCTGAACTCGAAGCCCGCCTCGACAGCCACGATGCGGAAATTCAGGAGCTGGTCGATGCCCTGCGCGAACTACTCGCTCCGCTGCCCGCCAACAGCCGGCGCATTGGATTCGAAGCGCCCACAGCGACTGGCAAAACACAGAAAGCGCTGGCCGCGAAAAAGGCTTAGCTGCGCCGAACGCTGACGAAACTTCGCGAGGAACTCGAATTATCCGAAGAAAGCATTCGGAGACTCAGCACAGAGTGGGGACTCCGATTTCCGTTGTCGTCCTGCTTTCCCGCTCTCGCTCCAAACTCAATAAAAGGCCCTGAAACTCTGCCATCGTCTCTGCTGCGGTACTTTCCACGAAATCTGTCGCTTCAGAGTCGGACGCCTCCGGGAAAAAGCGGCAATACAGCGCAATCTTCTGGCGGTCGCTCGCCGCTCCCAGATATACCTTATAGTCGATGCGGCCTGGCCGGAGCAGCGCAGCGTCGAGCGCCTCGATCCGATTCGTTGTCATGACGAACAGGACGCCACTCGGCGCAAAGAATCCGTCCAGCACATTGAGCAGTCCCGACAATGTGACGCCATGGCGGTCGCTCGCAGCCTCGCGATTTTTCGCGGACGTCGTGTCGCCGGCGGTGCTTGTGCTCCCGGCATCGCGTGTCTTGCCGCCTCGCATGCAGTCAATATCCTCAAAAAGCAAAACTGAATTGGCCGGCACGTCATTCACGGCTCCTACCAGCGAGCGGTCGTTGAGATCAGCAAGATTCAAGCAATAGATCGACAGCCCGAAGTGCGCCGCGAGAGCTGATACCAGCGACGTCTTGCCAGTTCCCGGCGGGCCATGTAGCAGATAGCCGCGGTGATAGGGAACGCCGAGGCGCGAGTACCGCTGCTTCGATCTTTTGAAATTCGCGACATCTTCCACGATGTGCTCCTTTTCGCCCGGTTCTAGAACCACCGAGTCCAGTAATCTCGGGGAGTAGCCTTCCGCATAATCCCAGCCATCGTTGTAGTTGTAGAGCCTTGACTGGGTTCTGTTTCTCTTGGCATGACAGTTCACGATATCGTCGACAAAATTCTTCAAGAACGCGCGGCGCCTTCCGACTGTGCGAAAGGTCAAGGACTCTGTGCGCTTCTGCATTCTTTCCCCGTTGCCCTCATTGCGCATGAACCAAACCTTGAATGGGCGTCCTGCATACCAGAACCAATGAATTCCAGGAGCAGGAATCATGGCAACGCGTTCTCCACGGAGCGTCGTGTCGAGATCGACTCGCCGGACTTTCTGGAGAAACTTCTGCTCCAGAAACCACTCTTTGACCCAGACAAACGCTGCGTCATCATCCTTTACGGTGATCATCATCGTCGTGTGGTCAATGAGCCAGTCTCCGATCTTCTCCGGAATTGCCCGGAGATAGGCGCCAACCGCCCCGACGATCATGAGCACCAGTCCGCCCGAGGCGAACTGGTTGTGCCCGTTAAGTACGTGTTTGAGAAATTCAATCATTCGATTCTTGAGTCGGATCAAAGTAAAAAAACTCCCTCGGCAGCGGCGCGGGGCCGCCCTCCCGCGCCGCATCTCAGTCGCAGCCAGGGAATATCGGTCACGGTTGGGGGCTCGAACCCCGGCTCTAGGCCGCCACGATGTAGCCGTAACACTCGCCACTGACTGAATCTCGATTGCGCACGAAGTCCCGCCAGACAGACCAGTGCACCCGTCCCACGCGGAACTTTTTTCGCAATGCTGGGGGAATGATCGGCAGCGGATCGTGTCGGAGTCAGCGAAGGAACCGCGGCCTGCACCACCCAGCGTGTATTTGTTTTGTTAGCTTTGCGTTAAGGAGCGCCGACGATTAATTAGCGCAATCGAATGACGCCCTATAACTGACTCGGCTAATCGGCAGCCATGTCAGCCCGCGAAGCGATTTGTGCATGTTTTCTGACAAATTTGGGCGTCCTTTCATCTGGGGATGTCTGAACATGCCATAACTCTGAGTTTTTCGCAAGGAAAAAAATCTATTTCGATGACTTTATTGTCTACTTACTGATCAATCAATTACAAATACCGTCGACCGCTGCAGAGCCTCATCAGATATACCATCTCGCACCTGCACATCAAGTCGGTAGGATCCTGGCTTTAAGTCTGCTGGGAGTTTCTGCCTTAGCGTCAACTGGTCGCGCAAAGCCTGCCCGGCGTCAGCGGGGAGCTGTTCATGGAAGACAATTTTGTTAGTGGCGATTTCGGCAATTGTGTAGTCGACCTGGACGGACGTCCTCCGCGCCTTCTGGTCGACTGCTAGATCGTAGATCTGCATCCAAAAGAAGTGTTCTTTTCCACGGGCGACGTGCAAAGGCTCGCCTTCTGTGCCCACGTATGGACGGATGTAGAAGGATCCCAGTCGAACGAACCCACTGGCATCAACATCACGGGAGACAGGATCAATGCGTTCTGCAAGCACAAGCGAAGATGTAGAGAAGCTTGTGCCTGGGCGATCGGGAATGTCGAGCGGAGTAACTAAACTCCCGCCTCGGTTCGCATGGACATCCTTGATCGCTATCTCAAGCCGATAGTGATCATTGCGAGGAGCCAACGCGAGGATGTATAACGTCCTATCTTCTTTGGAAGATGATTCGCCCGCACCGAGGTTGAGGTCAATTGAATCTTCAAATTCCTCGATAACGTGATCGCTTGGGGTCACCAGCTGTCCGGAGATGTTTAGAGTCGCGCGGCGTCGTTCATGGTCTTCGACAAAAGTGATATCACGGTTCCGAATTGCGATCGTGATTGGGAGTAGAGAGGTCGCATCTGTTGCCTTTATAACGTCGGCGCGCACTTCGAACGGCAGCGGATTTAGATTCACATAGCCGTGGATGTATTTCTTGAGATCAAGAAATTTGGCTGTCGGCCTAGTTCCCCATGTGAAGACTGGCGGAGGAACCGCTGCAATGCGGTCCTTTCCTGTCCGATGCCAGTCCCCAGGAAAGTACAGGAGAGTGCCTTTCTCCGCTGGGTCCATTGTCATCCGAAAGTCACCACACCAACACGTGTCAACGAACCTAAGAGTGACGTCCTGGCCGACTCCTTCGAGGTAACGGTAGTGCCAAACTTCCAGAGGGAGCCTTGCCGCGGCGTCTGCCGGGTTGAGGTTCGGATCCTTGACCGCGGGAAACGATTCAATGACATCGCGATTCTTCGCCACTGGAATTCCTTCACCGCTGCCGGGAAATGACTCAACCTGATCGGGCTGTCCATGCATGATGTAAATTCGCCCGCGGTCTGATTTCCAACCAGGCACTCCAGCGATGCCGAACTGCTCATTGGCGTACACGATGTGATGGTAGTGCTCGATTTTGTATTCATTCATTAGCGTGTCAGGCGTGGGATCACGCCGTGACCAGAATGCGTCGATGAAACTGTCCCGCTCTTCGTCACTTCTGAGCAATTTAAAAGCGGCTCGCTCTTCGTCGGTGATGATCCAGGGCACATCTTGATCCAGCCATATTTTGTACGGACTTCTGCTGTCCAGATGAAGCCACTCTGTGGATGGAGGTATGAATCTTTGACGATTCGACTGAGCAAGCGAAAAAGTCAATCCGCAGGTCGATAGCGCGAGAAGCAAAATGAAGTGTCGGCGCAGCAGAAAACGTGGACGCACAAACATCACCTGCTACAGGTGGATGCAATCGTGGCAGCTAAAGTTATCCGGCTACGGCAGCAGTTCAAACGCCGGATAACTTTCGGCAGTGGCGGCGAAGGACTCAGCGGGCGAGCCAGAGGGGGTTGTGAAGTAACGCTGAACCTCGCGCCTGAAGCTGTCGAGATAGGCCTTCAAAGCTTCATGCTTCTCGGCGCCGGCGAGCGGGCGCAGCCGAAGTCTTTCGCGTTTGCTGCCCTTCTTCAGGGTGATCTCGCCCGCGGCTTCGGCGTTCCGAACCCATTGCGTCCGTCCGCGAGGGGCGACAAGGTAACGTTTGCCATTCCGTTGCAGCAGGTCGACGGGTGTCGAGTAAATCTTGCCGCTCTTGCGACCCCGAACTTCGAGCAGATAAATATGCGACGGTCCCAGCCCTACGCCAACGAGAAAGCCAAACGCTCGATCGAAAAGTTTTTCTGTGGACGTGGGCTCGCGGAAGGTCGGCAGGGTGGAGTTCATGAAATCCATATTACTTGCCGAGGAGAGTGACAATGTCAACCTAAAGAGTCTCGTGGGAGGGGCGGACGCATTCGTCCGCCCAGCCTTGACTAAGATCTCGCGACAAAGCGCAACGAAGCGGAGTTCATGCAGTAGCGCAGTCCAGTCGGCGGCGGTCCGTCATCGAAGACATGGCCGAGATGCGCATCGCACTCCGTGCAACTGACTGCCGTGCGCTCCACGCCAAGCATCGTGTCACTCGTCTCGCTGACATTCTCCCGCGCAATCGGCTGCCAGAAACTCGGCCATCCCGTGGCCGATTCGAATTTCGTGGCGGAGTCAAACAGCGCATTGTCGCAACAAATGCAGCGGTAGATTCCCGAGTCGTGCAGGTTCCAATACTTGCCGGAGAACGCAATCTCCGTGTCAGCGTGCCGCGCGATGTCAAATGCGTTCTCAGAGAGCTGTCGACGCCATTCCTCTTCGGTCTTGACCACCTTTGGCATGCGGACCGTTTTCAGTCGCTGGCCTGAGTCGGAGAAAAGAACGACTGTGACCTCCTTCACTTCTCCCGAGCGAGCTGCTGCCCGCGCCAGCACATGTGGCTTGCGCCATTGCCAGACGGCGAGCCCTGCGAGCGTAGCCACAGAAGCCACCAGAAACGTGCGGCGCCGCGAATCCACCGGTTCAGACACATCCTTTCGAATCCCATTCAGTTCGGGACGTTTCGTCTCTTCACCGCTTCGCGACATATAAGTCCGGGAACTCCTGTTTCAGATGCTCGACCTTCGGCGCATCGTTGAAAACGATGTACGGCTGATTCGGATGCAACGCCGCGTAGTTCTGGTGATAACCCTCAGCCGGATAAAACTTTTCCAGTGGCACAACCTTGGTGACGATCGGCCGCGAAAAAACATTCGCCTTATCGAGCTGCGCAATATAAGACTCGGCGATCCGCTTCTGCTCGTCGTTGCCGTAGAAAATCGACGACCTGTACTGCGTTCCCTCGTCCGGACCCTGGCGATTGAGCTGTGTGGGATCGTGCGCGACCGAGAAGAAAATTCGCAGCAATTCGCCGTACGTAACCTGTGAAGGGTCGTAAACGATCTCGACTGATTCGGCGTGCCCGGTTTCTCCCGTGCTCACGATTTCATATTCAGCGGTCTTCGCCGATCCTCCGGCATAGCCCGAGGTGGCGCTGACTACACCCTTCACATGCTGGAAGACAGCCTGGATTCCCCAGAAGCATCCTCCGGCGACAACCGCGCTTTGTTGGCTGGAAGACGAGGCGCGCGGCGCGTCAACGACTGGAGCTGGCACTGCCGCAGCGGGATTTGCCTTTGCGTTGCAGGCAGTAATGCCAAGAAGAGATGAAAGGAACGTAAGGGCAACTTGACTGGAAAACTTCATGGAATTTACCTCTGCACGAAGTACGAATTCCTCGCGCTGGCAGATTGGAGTCACGAACGCGGGAAAAGTTTCACGAAGGGCAGCAGCCGATCACGGATTGTCAGGATGGTCTCCGGGCGCGTCAGCAATCGGCGGTCCAGCGCCGCCGAGAGGGATTGCGGGCACGACGAGTTCGCTATTCAGTTGCTGGACTCGCTCAAGCGGCTCAACGAGTTCGGCGTCGTGCTCTCGAACGCGCGGCAGTGGCTCAATCTCAGTCGCGGAATTCTCCTGTAGCTGTTCCTCGGAAGAAGCGACGAAGCTGTCGCCAATATACGGGTCCAAAAAACTGGTGCTGCATTCATTTTCGGGCAAATCGTAGCGCGTGTCGGCACGAACGTGAACCGCGGGTGCCGCAGACACACCGTTACCCCTTTGAGAATCAGCGTCGCCCTCAGAAAAAGCAACTCCCGCTGCAGGCGTGGGATTCGCCACGGAAGTTCTTGACGCGGCGATACTTTGAGCAATCAGCGCGGAGGGAAAAGTAATCGCGATTCCAAGCCACAACGCCGCGCGAAGCACCGGCCGGATTGCTGCTCCGCTTCGAACCGCCCGCCCGTCGCCGCATTTCGTAGCCCCTATCACGGTTGCTCCCTCTATGTATATAAACCCGGATACTTGCCTTTAGGTGCGCCCTTGACTTCGCCTTATATTCGCCTACAATGTCGGCATGGCCATTACACGCAGGCAGCGCGAAGTCTACGACTTCATCTCGCGGTTCGTAACGGAGCATGGATATTCCCCGTCATTCGAGGAAATCGGGCAGGGGCTCAAGCTGAACTCCCTGGCGACCGTGCACAAGCACATTTCGAATCTCGAGAAAAAGGGATTGCTCACGCGCGATTACAACCGCAGCCGGTCGATCGATCTGCTGCCGCCGAAGGGCAAGCTCAAGCAGTCGATGAGCGTGAATACGGGCGTGGTGCTGCCGCTGCTGGGGCGCATCGCCGCCGGGCAGCCGATCGAAGCGGTCGAGAATCCTGAGACGATTTCACTTGCCGATTTTGTGCGCTCGAAAGAAGTGTTCGTGCTCGAGGTGCGGGGCGAGTCGATGCAGGATGAGCACATTCTCGACGGCGACTATGTACTGGTGGAAAAGACGCGTACGGCGCACAACGGAGACATCGTTGTCGCGCTTGTCGATCAAAGCGACGCCACGCTAAAGCGCTTTTATCGCGAGGCAGACAACATCCGCCTGCAGCCTTCGAACGCAAATATGAAGCCGATCATCGTGCCGGCGGCGTCTGTCGATGTGCAGGGGCGGGTGATTGGTGTGTTGAGGAAGTACTAATGCAGAGTGGATAGTGGTCAGTTAAAAAACGCCCGGGAGTCCTCCCGGGCGTTTTTCTGTAAGCTGATAGCCGACGGCTGAAAGCTTACCCAATGTGCTTGTTCAGCACCTGGCTGATCGCATCCTTGGGCTTGTAGCCGACGAGTTGCTCGACGACTTGGCCGCCCTTGAACACCAGCAGCGTGGGGATGCCGGTTACTTTGTAGCGCATCGGGGTGGCGCTGTTGGAGTCGACATCCATTTTGCCGATTTTTACTTTGCCCTGATACTCGGAGGCCAGTTCTTCAACGATCGGGGCGATCGCGCGGCAAGGGCCGCACCATGTCGCCCAGAAGTCCACCAGCACGGGCTTATCCGATTTCAAAACATCCTGGTCGAAGTTCGCATCGGTCACTTCGACAATTCCGTTGCCTGCCATTTTCTTTCTCCTCGTTGTAAACGTCGCACTTTTCGGCCGACGCTCCATCGAGCGGCTTTGCCGGAGTAGGCGATTATGAGTGCATCCCGAAGGGGAAGCCGAACTCTTTATTTTAACACCTCCCATTCGATGCAAGTCGTGCCCCGAAAGTCGCAAAACGAGCTCTCAAGACGGCAGTTCAGGGCAGAGCCGCGGCCGGTTGAGCGGCCGCGGGCCTCAACGACTTGATGTAGCTAACCAATTGCCAGCGCTGGGGTTCGGGCAGCTTCGACCAGACCGGCATGCCCCGCCGCACGACACCATTCGTCAACAACCAGAACAAAGTGCCGGGCGTCGACTGCTGAACCGGGTCGGCGCGCAAGCTCGGACCTTTTTTGCCGCCTTCCGCCATTTCGCCGTGACATTCGGCGCAATGCAACCCGAAGAGCTTGGCTCCGGCAGCAGCGGCCTCGGGATCCGACTCGAGCGGGTTGTGGCGCGCCACCGCTTTCTTAGGAGCTTTGGACAATTCGGCATAGATGGAGGAATCCTTCGCCGTCGTTTGTGCGTTCCCCATGCCAAGGAGCGCACAACAAATCAGGCTGCAGATAAGAGACGTGAATGAGATGGTCTTCATTAGTCGCGATCTCCAAACAGTCGAGCCAGCGCACCGCCAAATCCCGAGAACTCGCGCGAGACTCCCCAGCGCAACAGAAAACGATGACTATTGTCGTTGAGCCCGAAGCCGGGCGAGAGACGAAGCGTCCAGTCTGAGGGCAAATTCCAGGCAACCACCGGGGCGAGGTAATGAGATGTCTCGTGCAATCCGAAACTATAGCGGTCGCCCAGGCCGCCGTACAACTCAACTCCCGCGATGAAATTCTCGCGGCAGAAATTGCAGTGTTTCGCCGAAGCTTTGAGCGCAAGTGGCCTGCTAACGCCGATCGCGTAACCGAACTCCCAGGGATCGCCTCCGGTCATGTTCTTGGTCGCAATCGTGTTCTCGGCGATGTTCCAGCCCTTGAAGGTCTTCGACAGGATCAGCTTGGTCTCGAGTTCGTGATCGTGCTCCTGGCGCGAGTCAGCGTTGAGGTCGGCGTAATCGGCCGCAACGTCGTGGCCCTCGACTTCTTTCAGAATCTTATCGGCGCCGCTCGTTTGTTCGTACTCGACGTAGAGAACCGGGTTGATAAAGTGCTCGCGCTGCAGCACGCGAAAACGGTTCTCCCAGCGGAAGCCGGTGAAGAGCGTGCTGTCGCTGAAGGTCGTTTGCGCGTCGAGATAAACCTCGGTCGTCCACCAGGCCGTAGCGCCGTATTCGAACTCCATCCAGTAAGAGTGGAAGTCGTTGCCGGCGCGCTGGGTACCAAACGTGGAGAAGTATTCCACCTCCAGACTGCCCGGTTCTTCGAGGTAGTGATCGTAGGTGACGATGTAGGGGCTTTCCTGCGCGCGGCACAAGTTGCCGGCCAACAGGATGAAGAAAGAAAGAACGGCAACGATTCCGGATCGGATACGCGACCGAGAATCATCCGGACTCTGGGTCGCTCTATTGAGTAACGATGGCGAGTGTTGAGGATGGCCAAGGATCGAGTGCAAGCGGAGAAGGTTCCTTTCGAATAAGAATCGGTAAAGAAACGTCATTTCATTAGTTGCAACCGAGTCGCATCTATATCGTGCAACTTCACCCAAGCTACAACGGTCGATACTAGTTGCAACTGAGTCGCATCTGGAGTACAGTTCAAATCATGCCGGAAGCTGGAAGCGTTGTCCAGTTTCCGCGGAAAAAACCGTCGCAGCCGATTTGCGACCAGTTGCGACGATCTAAACGATAGACAGAGTCAAAAGAGACGAAACTATGCCACTTCCCCAAACCGAAGCCCCGGGCCGCCTTCAGGCCCACTTCTCCGAGCGCGGCATACGGATGACGCAGCAGCGCCGCGCTATCCTGAGCGTGATGGAAACAGCCAGCAAGCACCTCGATGCCAGCCAGATTCTGCGCAAAGCCCAGAAGCTTGACCCCAGCGTCGACCGCAGCACGGTCTACCGCACACTTCGGCTGCTCAAGCGGCAGGGCCTGATCGATGAACTCGACCTGATGCACATCAACGGGGAGGGCCATTACTACGAACGCAAGCTGGGCCGCGACCACATCCATATGGCGTGCTTACGCTGCGGCAAGATCACCGAGTTTGTCAGCGATGATTTCGAGCGATTGAAGCAGCAGGTCGAAAAAGATTGCCGCTTTCACGTGATCATCTCGCGGCTGGAAATCGGCGGCTACTGTGCCGGATGCCGCGGCTCGCAATTGCGGAGCGGATGATGAATGCGCGAATGATGGATGAGCAAATCGGAGACCTCCGCCCGCTCAGGCCCGAAGACGCCTCCGAGTGGTTGCGTCTCCGCCTGGAAGCTCTCCGGGGAGATCCCGAGGCCTTCAGCGCCTCTCTGGAAGAATACGAATCGCTGAGCCTGGATGAAGTGAAAACCAGGCTGTGGTCGGGAAGCGAAGCCTTTGTGGTCGGCGCGTTCGATGGAAGTCAGCGGTTGAATGGGGTTGCGGGTTTCTTCCGGGAACGTGGTGCGAAAACACGACACAAGGGCCGCGTCTGGGGCGTCTATGTGAGTCCAGTCGCTCGCGAGAAGGGGATTGGCAAAGCGCTGATGCAATCGCTGCTCGAACATGCAGCAAGAATTGACGGCGTTGAGCAGATCTTGATTTCAGTCGCGACCACGCAAGAAGCTGCCCGGAAGCTCTACCGATCGCTCGGCTTCGAGCCGTTCGGACGCGAGCCGCGAGCGCTGAAGATCGGCGGGAAGCTAATCGATGAGGAGTACATGGTTCTGCAGCTAGATCGCACGGAAGCGGACTAGCCCGAAAAGTTCACAAAAAGGAAAAGCGCCCTCGACCTTTCGGCCCTAGGACGCCCGGCAGCCCTCCCCCAGAACTGCCAACCACGATGTCGATCATAAAAGTAGGCTTTCAGAGCTGTAAATATCACTTTGGTAATTCTTAGCGGAAAGCTAAGCATGGTTGGCACGCGCGGGATGAAACCTACTGCTTTTGCCAGGTCTGGCCGGAGTCGCTCGTAGTCCAGATCTCAGCATTCGAAGTGGTGAGCCGTCCATGCTGCGGATCGGGGAATTCCAGCATCAGGATGTTATCCGTCAGGGCCTTTCCCGCGGCGGAAGGAATGACGCGCATCCACTGGTTGCCGCCATCGCTCGAGTGATACAGAATCCCGTGCGAGCCCCCCGCCCACACATCCGCGCCGTTGGCGGTGACTGCGCGGAACGTGAGCGGCGAATTCTCTCTTTTGACGTTCTTCTTCTCGGCGTCTTTTTCCTTCGAGGGAGTCAGTTCTGCCGTGACTGCGACTTTTGAGAGGGTGTCGGAGCTGGCGAACTGATTTGGGGGGAGGGTCATCGCCAGCACATTTACGTCTTGCCACGTGCTGCCTTGATCGAACGAGCGCTGCAAACTTCCGCTGGCGCTGATGTTCCAGCGCGGCGCGGCCACCGACGCGGTTGCAACCGTCTGAGTTAGTCCGCGGCCATTCAAGGGGACGTTGGCTGTAGGAGCACTCTGGGCTTTAAGTCGCGCCCCGGCGGTTGGTTGAGCACTCGCGGTCGGCGCCTGGGGTGGCTTCGCTCGCGACACGTCTTCGGTCTTAGCTGGGGAGGGCTGGTCGCGAAGCGTTGCGACCTCGTTCTGCGCATTGCTGTTGAGTGCGTCACTGTTTTCTGCATTGTCAACCTGCGGCGCTGCGCCAGCGACCTCCACGGTCTCCGAGACAGCTCCCGGCTGCTCTAAAGTGGCGGCTTGTTTCCCTGCGATCACGCCGACCGCGCCAGGTATTGCCACTTGCTGCTGCTGTTGCATCGAAGCGAGAGGTCCACTGACGTTTGCTCCAGCGCTACTGCCGACTAAAGCCCGATGCGGCTGATGATTTGTGACGGTGGAAGCAGTCTCTGCATGCTGCGCCGGTTCCGGCAGTTTCGTAAATGCATTTGGCCGCGAAGATGGAGCGTCTGCTGACGTCTTGGCTGTCTCAGCCGCGTTGGCCCCTCGTTCAGCGGCAGACGGCGCTGGCGACGGATTCGTTGATGAGGTCGTCGTGTCCGACGACACCCGCTGCTTGACGAACTTCGCGACGTTGACCGAGTTATGACTCCGCTGCAGTTGCAGCACGCCGAACCAGCCAATCAGCAGCACGCCCAAACCCGCAAATCCCCAACGCAACAGCGGCCACGCGAACGAATAGCTCCGCTCGCGAACCACTACCGGCGCGGTCTCCACCGGAGGCAGCGCCATCGCAACCACTTCACGACAATCGCCGCAACGCGCCAGGTGCTCGATCACACCTGCGCGCTCGCGTGCGCTCAGGGCCCGCTCCGCAAATGCCGTCAACACATCCGCATCCGGATGCTTCGTGGCGGCTGCATCGGCCTTCAGCCGGGCCAGCACGATTTTGGGGATGGTTGACATTCTCGTTCTGTATTTCAACTTGATAGTGCGTACCGCCGCTTAGGCATCGATACCTGCCCACTACCCGGGATCCTCGCGGATTCCCGCCTCTGCGGTCCTTTTAGAGAACGAGCTGGACGCAGAATCTTGCGCCAGATTTCGCCGAATATCCAGCTGCAAATCTCGCACATCGACTTCCATGGCCTCTTCCGCTTGGCGGCGTGACATTCCACCCTTGATCAAGCCCGTAAGTATCTGTTTTCGCGTAGACTTAGCCAGCTTATCGAGTTTTCGGCTGATGGTCGATTCATGCACGCCGAGCATGCGTGCGATCTCGGCCAGGGTGCGTTGATCGAGGTAGTACGAGCTCAAAATCATGCGGTCTTCGGCAGAAAGTGTTGCGATGGCTGCGTCGGTAGCTTGAGTCAAGCGCGGGTCGGCAGGCACGACCGGTTCGGGTTGGGGCGCCTGAAATTGCGCGCCCTCTTCCGATTCCTCTTCGAGGCTCACCAGGCGCTTGGTGCGCCGGTAGCGGTTGACATACTCCTGGGCCAGCACGGTGCGCAGCCAGCCCTCGAGCGATCCGCGTCCCGTATAAGAAGACAGCTTCGAGACGCGCTGACCTTCGCGCGTCGAAGTGCCGTAGAGATCGGCATAGAGCGTATCCGCGAGCTCGCGAGCAGCGGAATCCTCGCGCGCGATGCGGAGGGCGGAAAGATATAGCTTTTCGCGATAGCGGGTGAGGAAAAGTTCCCAGGCAGTGTTGTCACCTGCAGCACAGGCTCGCGCCAGGGCAAGTTCGTCGATGCGTAGGCTGAGAAAAAAAGTCCGGACTTCGCTTTCCTGAACCTCGTCCGAAACATCCGCGGCATGCTTCGCGCCCACTTCGCAAAGAATAACCTCGAACGATTCGCGGCTCAGCCCGATCTTCTCGCAACCGCCCTTGGCGTAAAGCTCCGCCGAGATTTCACGCACGACCAACTGCACGGCGGGAATCTGTTTCGTTGCGCTCATGGTAACGTTACGCGGAGTGACCGGGATTCAAGAGACTTTGCATCCCATATCCCTATCTTTCCGATGCTACCAATTAATTAGACGCATGGAGCGTGAATTTTGGGCGCAAGCCGACCTGCGCCTGGCGTTCTTCCAGCGAGCCGATCGTGGCCGCGAAAGCTTGGCGATTCGCAAGACTGGCGCGGCATTCCGGCTCCTGGAGGGGGCGTCTCTATGAGTCCACGCTTAAGTCCAAAATGGTTTCTGGCAGTTACTGTGTTGGTGATCGTGGCAGGACTGGTTGTCGTCGATCAGCGCGAGGCGCGCGCTGGGGAAGTAAACCCCTCGACCGGTTACAAGGTTCTCGATCCTATTCGCCATGGAAATCTGACCGTGTTTCCCGTGGTCACTTCAAAGAGTTATCCCACCGGAGAATTTCTCACGCTCGATGAGGGCTTGCGTTCAGGCGAAGTAGTGGTCACCGAAGCGGGCAACGTCCAGGGTCTGATTCGGCGGCACAATCTGCCTTCTGTGCGGCACGATGGCCCGCAGGTCAACCGGCTGGTGCTGGTGAACAATTCGAAACGGCCGCTGCTGCTGCTTGCAGGAGAGATCGTTTCCGGCGGCAAGCAGGACCGTGTAATCGGCAAAGATCGCATCGTTCCAGCCGAAAGCGATCCCGTCGACCTCAGCGTCTTTTGCGTCGAGCCCGGGCGCTGGGTCGCGACCACGGAGCACTTCGGCGCTTCCGAGCAGATCTATGCGGGCAAACAAGGATCGGCAGCTGCGCCTCCGATGGCGCTGATGGCGCAGCCTTCCGTGCGCGCCCGCGCTATGGCCGACAAAGATCAGAATGAAGTTTGGGCTGAAGTTAGAAAACAGCGAGAGGCCGTTGCAGATACGGTAGCCGTAACGGGTGCGGCTCCCGCACTGACGTCGGAACTGAAGAGCACGACTTCCTATGCCAAGGTGAATGAAAACGACGAAGTCCGGAAGCAAGTCGATGCGGTGGCCAGGCCCATCGAAGAGCACTATCACAGCCTGATCCGCCAATTGCGCGATCGAAATGCGGTCGGGGTGGTGGTTGCGGTGAACGGACGCATCATTTGGGCCGATGTTTTCGCCAGCACCGATCTGCTGGAAAAATACTGGCCCAAGCTGGTGCGCTCCTATGCATCGGAAGCCTTCGTCACCCGCGCGAAAGAGGTCGACGTCTCCTTAAGCCGCGCGCAAGCATTCCTCGAAGACCTCGATGGCCGCCGCGAAACTATCGAAAACGAACCCGGAGTCTATCGGCACACCGAAGTCAGCGGAGACGGCTTTAAGGCCTTCGCGCTCACTTCGTTGCTGCCGAAGACTGGATTCGAAGTGCACGTGGCCAAGATGGCTGAATAAGAAGAGTTTGAAACCAGAAGCTAGGGTGCTGGGGTGCAAACTAGCGTCATGGCAAGTGGCTGAGCGATGAGAAATCGCCGGCCACTATTTTGTTGTGGTCGCGACAAGCTTAGTTGTTCTGGTTAGCGTTGTACCAAACGCGCCAGGCAGCCGGATCGTGAGCCAGATGCTGGTGAGTGATGTCGGTCAGCGCCTGATACGCCCAATTGTGGGTCTGCGCGTCGAGCGCAGGATCGTCGGTGTAGTTGATCAGCTGCGGAATCGCCTGGGCGCGCTGCTCCGGCGTGAACATTCCAGATTCCGCCAGGCTGCACGCCGCACGCTCGCGAACTGCCGGGGAAGGATCGTCGTGCATCGTCTGGAGTAATGGCACGATCACCGGAGTTGTGCCCACCAACGCCAAAGCTTCGACAGCCCAGCGCCGCGAGTCCTGGTCGGAGTCTCTCAAGTGAGATGTGAGCACTCCGACGATTTGGTTAGTCTCCACGCCGCGGTTCCCCATCAGCCCCAGCGCCCACAGCGCCCAGATTTTCTGAGCATGATCGCGCGACTCGGAAGTTCTCAGCAGATATTCCAGGCTAGCTGAATTCTTTGACAATCCATACGCCGCGAGTTCGACCTCCACGCCCGACTCGCGCACCCGCATATCGTTGGAGTTGAGCGCGGCCGTGGTTAAGGTCGCGATCTGCGAGTTCCACTGCAGCTTGCCGTGCCAGCGATCGACGCGGGAAGAAATCTGTTCGACCGCGCCGTCAGAATGGCTCACGGCCATTTCGAGCAAAGCCTCGGCCTGCTTCTGCGGCTTCAGCCGATCCAGTTGACGCGGATCCTGAGCCGATGAAGCCGGATTGTTAATGCCGATCGAAAAAAGCTTCGCGAAATTCGACCACGCCGCTTGCGCTCTTCCAATATTTCCGACGAGCACAGCCACCAGCACGCCCAGCATGATCGCCACCAATTGCATGGAGCGTGGCGGCTTTTGCGGCGTCCGATGGATCGGGCCCGCGTCCGCGTTGGCGGCGATGTCGGACTGGGAGCCAAGCGTGCCAAACTCCGGAGTCGACTGCGGCCCCGAACCCGGCGATGGCTGCCCATTTCCCCCTTTCAGGGAAAATAAAGGTGAGAAGTCCATACTAATGAAGAGTCTAGGTCGATCTTCGAAATAGGGTAAAGTTACTTCCGGTCGAAGCCTGTTAGATGCAGGGAACACCCTGGCGGATGACCAATGTGGCAACCTTAATCGGTCGACCGAATCCAAATTCAGTTTCCGAGGAGAGTCCATGCCTGCGAGTAGAGTGTGGGTTTCGGTAACACTGCTGTTCACGGCGCTGGCAGCATCGGCCGCGAGCGGTCCCGGATATCACGTGACGGCTACCTACAAGTTGGGCGGCGAAGGAGGATGGGATTATCTACTGGCGGACGCAGACGCGCGCCGCGTTTATATTTCACGGGGAACGCACGTGATGGTGATCGACGCCGATACCGGCAAGAGCGTCGGCGACATTCCTGACACGCCCGGTGTGCACGGCATCGCGCTGGCTCCCGAGTTGGGTCGCGGATTCACCAGCAATGGCCGCGAAGGAACCGTGAGTATCTTCGACATCAAGACATTGGCCCTGATCGGCAGCAAAGTAAGAGTAGGCGAGAATCCCGACGCCATTCTCTACGATCCAGCCACCAAGCGGGTCTTCACCTTCAACGGCCGCAGCCAGGATTCCAGCGCCATCGACGCGGCCAGCGGAAAAGTGTTGGGCACGATTAAACTCGACGGGAAGCCCGAGTTCGCAGCCAGCGACGCCAAGGGCGAAATCTTCGTGAACATCGAAGACAAGAGCGAATTGGTAGCCATCGATCCCAACAAACTTGAAGTCAAATCCAGGTGGCCGCTAGCGCCATGCACCGAACCCAGCGGCTTGGCCATCGATCGCAAGAGCCGGCGCTTGTTTGTCGGCTGCGACAACAAAATGATGGCCGTCGTGGACGCCGACAGCGGCAAGGTGCTGGCTACGCCTGCAATCGGCGAAGGAGTGGACGCAACTGCGTTCGATCCTGAAACCGGGCTCGCTTTCGCCTCCTGTGGTGAGGGCGTTCTCACCGTGGTGAAAGAAGAGTCCGCGGACAAATTCAGCGTCGCGGAAAATGTTCCCACGCAAGCACGAGCCCGTACCATGGCCCTGGATACGAAGACCCACAACGTCTTCACCGTGACGGCGAAATTTGGTGAAGCGCCGGCTGCTACTGCCGACAATCCTCGCCCCCGGCCGCCCATACTGCCCGACAGTTTTGTGGTGCTGGTTTTAAGCAAATGACCAGGAGCAAGTGAACGGAACTTGATGAAGCGAATCTTCTCGCTGGGTGGCGCGACGCAGTGGCTTGGACTCGTGATTCTGCTGGCCCATATCTGCGCGGCCTACTCGGTGCTGACCCACGAGCAGGTCGTCGACCTGCTCTGGGAGGATCGCATTCAGCCTATGGTAAAAGCGCGCTTCGCTGGGCTCTCCGATCTGCAATTGAAGGAGGCTCACGCCTACGCCTACGGCGGTTCCCTCGTGCAGGATATGGGCTACTACCCGTTCGGGAGCCGCTATTTCAGCAACCTCACGCACTACGTGCGGACCGGTGATTTCGTCATCTGCCTGATTCAAGAGTCGCAGACCGCCAACGAATACGCCTTCGCGCTGGGCGCGCTGGCTCACTATGTCTCCGACAACGATGGCCACCCCATGGTGAATCACGTAGTGGCCATGGAATTTCCCGATCTGCGGCGGAAGTATGGCGACGTCGTAACCTACGCCGACTCTCCGACCGCCCACATCCGCGCCGAATTCGGCTTCGATATGACGCAGGTCGCGAAGAACCGCTACACCTCCGACCGCTATCACGACTTCATCGGATTCGAGGTTTCGCAGGGCCTGCTGGAGCGCGTGTTTCCGATCATCTACGGCATCGAGTTCGGCGATGTCGTGGGCAATGAAGATCTCGCAATCGGTACCTTTCGCCACGCAGTAAGCAAGGTAATCCCGCAAATGACGCGGGTGGCTCTGCTCGCGCGCCGGCAAGAGCTCATAGCCGACACGCCGAATGCAGCCGAGAAAAAATATTTGTACTACCTTTCGCGCACCGACTACGAGCGCGACTGGGGCCGTGAATATCGGCGGCCCGGCCTTGGCACCAGAATTCTGGCCTTTTTTCTCAGACTCATTCCGCGGAAAGGAGCATTCAGCGGCCTAAGCTTTAAAGTTCCCTCACAGCAAGCCGAGGACATGTTCGTCAAGAGCATTGACGACACGGTCGCGAGCTACCGCAACCGGCTGCAGGAAGTCCGGAGTGACAAGCTGCATCTTGACAACCGCGACTGCGATACAGGAGAAGAAACGCAGCCGGGCGAGTACGTGCTCTCGGATAAGACTTATGCGCAGCTTCTGAGCGATCTCTCCAAGAGCGATTTCAAGCTGATGTCGCCCGAGCTTCAGCAGAACGTTCTCGACTACTACAAAGACCCCAACGCGCCCCAAGCGACCAAGCGAAAAGCCAAAGACTGGAAGAAAATACAGGACAATCTGGTAAAGCTGAAATCTGCAACGCCCTTGCCAATGATCGGGGCGAAGCTCACTTCGACAGACTCTGGTAGTATCGGCAATCAGCCGTAAGCGGGCATCCGCCTTCGCAAAGAGGCCGCGTGCGCTTGCAGATTTCCTGTCCGTGCTGGCGCAGCAACTGGTAGGCGGCGATAAGTTCCTCGTAACGGGAGGGCAATTGGCCAGCCAGCGCCTGCTGCACTCCACGATAACTGGCGGAGTAACTTTTCTTTTCTTCGGCGAATCCGAGCCGCAACAACACGCGCAAGCCGTTCGATTCGAGCGCGAGCACGGGATGGCTTCGCGTTAACATCAAAATCTTTTCCGCCCCCGGATCGCCGATGGAGGGGAACTTTTTCAACGATTTCTTTGCCTGCGCTAGCGGCTTTTTCAGCTCTGCGTCGAGATTGTCTTTGAAGATGTAGCGTGTAATCTCAGCAATCTTCCGCAGTCGATCGGCGCGGAGCTCGGGAAAGATCCCGCCCATGCGGGCGATTTCGATGAGTTGCTGTTGGCGCGCTTTGATTATTTTCTCTGGGCGGGTGCCAACTTTCTCTTTTAGCGCCGCGAATGCCGCGTTGCGTTTGTCATCATCGGAAAGATACGCGACGTTCTCGTGCAGGATAATTTCAACCGGATCAGTGACGATCGGGGGCGCCGGTGGACCGTAAAACTTTCTAAGCTCCTTGATGATGCCGATAAGTTGATTGGACTCATTCATAGAATGATCGAGGAAAAGTCTTTTCAAAGCTCCGAGTTCCGGCTAGGATATCGCATCCTCACGCTCGGCCGACCGTTCGGTTGGAGGCATCTGCAGCTGACTGGGAATTGCCTCTACTGAATCAGGAAACATGGCGCGTTTATTGTGAGCCTGCTTCCTCCCCACATGACTCTGAGCCGTTTGAGGAAGAATCGATGACGACCGCGGACGACAAGTTCTTTCACGCGCAACTGGTGAAGCGTGCGGAGATCGCTCCTGACTTGTGGACATTCCGCATCCGCAGCAATGGAGAATTCCACTTTGTTCCGGGGCAATATGCGACGCTTGGAATCGAAATAAACGGGAAGCGTGTGGAGCGTCCTTACTCGATCGTGTCGTCGCCGACGGAAGACGAAATTGAATTCTTCCTCGAACTAGTGCCCGAAGGAGCGCTAACCCCCTCTCTTTACAAGCTGCAACCGGGCGATTCCCTGCTGATGCGCAAAGTTCCCAAAGGTCGTTTCACTCTCGACACGCAGTTCGGAAAGACGAATCATCTGCTGATTTCCACGGTGACGGGTGTCGCGCCGTTCGTCAGCTACGTTCGCTGGCTGAGCAAAGAGTGGAAAGAAGGCCGCTTCGACGGAACGCACAAACTCTACTTGCTGAACGGCGCCAGCCGCCCATGGGAGTTTGGCTACCGCGAAGAACTGTCGGAATTCGACCGCGACTTGCCGTGGTTCAAGTACGTTCCAACCGTGAGCCGGCCGTGGGATCACGCAGACTGGGCGGGCGAGATCGGACGCGCCGACGACATCCTGCGAAAATATGCCGATCACTGGGAACTGGATGCCTCCAACACGCTCGCCTACCTTTGCGGCCATCCTGAGATGATCGAGCACAGCAAGGCGATCCTGAAGCGCTGCGGCTTTACCGACCGGGGCGCGATCCGGGAAGAAGTCTATTGGGTTCCAGCCAAGTAGTCGGCAATCCTGAGTCGAGCTTCCTGGCGTGTGCACCGCGAAGAGTCTCTGCGCGGAAAGTTACGTACCGATTCTGTTGCTGCGCTGCTCCAGCAGCATTACGTCGCGCCACACGCCGCCTAATTTGCCAATGCGGCGGCGGACGCCGACTTCGCGAAATCCGCACGATTTGTGCAGAGCAATGCCGGCGGTGTTTTCAGGAAAGATGCCGGCTTGCAGCGTCCATATGCCGGCTGCTTCTGATGCTTCGATGAGCGCATGCAAAAGAATCTTGCCGACGCCGCGTCCGCGCGCCGCAGTCGAGACATACACCGAAACCTCTGCCACGCCGGCGTAGACGCTGCGCGAGGACACCGGGCTCAGCGCGGCCCAACCCAGCACCCTGGCCCCTGAGCCCGCATGACTCTCCACCGCAACCAAACGACATTCCTTGCGGTGGCCTGCGTCCCATTTTTCCCACGAAGGCAGTTCGGTTTCGAATGTCGCGTTGCCGGTGGCGATGCCTTCGCCGTAGATTTCCCGCACCGAAGTCCAAAGAGCAGGAAGCATGGGAAGAATCTGGCAAGCTGGCGGCATCGTTAACTTTCTGCGGGCGCAAAAAACACGAGCAGAGCGAGTTCTTCAGCGATGTCGTAGAAACGATGTTCGACCTCCGCCGCCACAAACAACACACTCCCAGCGGAGACTTCGCGCTCTTCATCTCCTGCGCGAAAGCGCGCTTTACCGCGCACCACGTAGTACATCTCGTCTTCATGGTGAGGCCGCTGCTGGTCTGTCGCAGCGGCGGACAAAACATACAAGCCGGCGCTCATCGAGGGCACGCGCAGAAATTCAAGATAGGACTTCTGTTTGTGCGCGCGCTCGCGTTCGAGCGCGGCCATGGTGAACAGATTCATCTTCTGGTCAGGCACGCTTCAGCTCCGGACGCAATGCGTCAGGCAAAGATCCCCCCAAAAAGAAGATCGGTGTATTGCGGAACCAGGTTGTTGGCTTGCAGATTGCCTTCCGGTTTGTACCACTGATAAATCCAGTTGATCATGCCCAGCAGGGCAAAGGCCGCCGCGCGCGGACTGACCGAGTTCTTCATCGCTCCGGTGCGCTGCGCTTTTTCCTGCGCCTGCTTCTGTACTTCGGCGATCACGCCTTCCACGAAGTGAACATATTCCTTTTTTCGCTGATTAATGCGGCGGCGCAGCGTCGGTGGCAAGGGATGGTTCTCGTGGAGCATGACCGTGATCTCCCGGTCGCGCGGGCTAAGCACGAGTTCGATGTGGCGCCTGATCAGCGTGCGCAATTTTTCTTCCGGATCGGCGATGCCGCGCACCGGCGTGAGCACCCGCTCGTTGGTGATCTCCATGGCATGGTTCATGATCTCGAAGAGGATTTCGTCCTTGCTCTGAAAGTGATGATAAAGGCCGCCCTTGCTCAGCTTGAGGGCGGCGGCCACATCGTTCATAGATGTCGCGTCGTAGCCGCGCTGCTGAAACAGGCGGGCGGCCGTGCGCAGAATCTCCTGCCGGGAATCGACCAGGGCTTCGCGGGGCATCGGGGGACATGGTAATGGGTCGCGGGCGGGAATGCCAATGCCTGCAGGTGGGAGACGTGTCGGGCTCTTAGGCCGATCGTCCTCCGTGACGAAAACTTGACAAACCAAATGGTGCATGCTCCGTCTATTGCGAGAGAAAATCGATTACCGGAAAAAAGAGGAGGCTATTCGAATGAAACCGGAAAAAATCTTCGTGCCCGCCGTTCTCGCACTCGCGCTGACTGTCCTCGGACAGGATAAACATAGCGCGGCAGCGCCAACCAATCAGGCGCAGCTTCCGTCTACCATCGCTTCCATGGTGGACCGCGAGATCAGTTCCGTCGAAAAGCAAGTTGTGGACGCCGCCGAGGCCATGCCCGAAGATAAGTTCAACTTTTCGCCGGAGAGCCTGAACATAGCGGGCGGCGACTACAAGGGCGTGCGCACCTTTGCCGTGCAGGTCAAGCACATCGCCGCTTCAAACTATTTCATATGGTCGGCTGTGACCGGCGACAAACTGCTCGAAGGCTTGAAAGACGGCAACGGTCCTTCGGACTTGAAGACCAAAGCCGACATCATCAAGTTTCTGAAAGATTCTTTCGCTCTCGGTCACAAGGCCGCGGCGACGCTGACGAACGAAAACATGCTGCAACCCACGAGCAACGGCAAGTCCATACGCCTCGATCGAACGGAATTCGGCATCGCCCATGCCTTCGATCACTACGGACAGATGGTGGAGTACCTGCGCATGAATGGAATTGTGCCGCCCGCCAGCCGCGGCAAGACGGACTAAGTACACCGGCGCTATTCGCCGAACTGCTGAATCTCGCCGAAGCGTTTCCACCCCGCTTCGTCGACCGGGCCGGTCGAGTCGCTGCCCATGCGCAACCGGTGCCCGTCGGGATCCTGCACATTCATCTCCCGCACGCCCCACGGCATATTCGTGGGCGGTTGCCGGATGTTAGCGCCGCTTTTCTTGTATTCCTCGTGCAGCGCGTCGACATCGTCGATGAAAATCGACATCCAGGTGCCGGCCCGTCCCTGCCCGCCCTCCGAAAGAAAAATCTCGATCGCGCCCCGCGCCACGCAGCCAAAGCTCGGCGGAGTCCCCCAATCCCATTTCTTAGTGAACCCAAGCGTGTTGACGTAGTAGTCCATGGAAACGGCGAAGTTGCTGACATTGAGGATGGGTACGACGCAGCTGAATTTATTCATGAAGTTCCAATCTTGGATGTTGAGCCTATCAAAAAGCCGAGAACCGCAGGAGTCAGGATCCACTTGACACGCGCCAGCCCCCGCATTAATATTTCTATACCGACCGACCGGTCGGTTTTTAGTCTGCCTTCGGGTTCTTCTGGTGAGCCGGAACCCTCGTGGTCAAGCAAGGGCCTCCTTCCTTGTGTAACGATATGAGCGGCGAGACGGGAGCCGTTTCGCGAGACGCAGTGCAACGAGAGGAGCAATCCGGTGGTCACCATCTTTTATGAACGCGACGCCAAGCCCGAAGCGCTGAAGGGCAAGACGATCGCCATCCTCGGCTATGGCAGCCAGGGACACGCCCAGGCGCAGAATCTCCGCGACAGCGGACACAAAGTTATTATCGGCCTCGACCCCAACCGGCAGAGCGCCCAGCAGGCGCGGGCCGACGGCATGGTCGTCGCCCCTCCGGACGAAGCGGCCAAGCGCGCCGATTGGATTCACGTCCTTACCCCCGACGAAACGCAGTCAGCGGTCTACGAGCAGTTCATCAAGCCCTATCTGCATCCCGGGAAAGTTCTCGGCTTTTCGCACGGCTTCAGCATTCATTTCAAGGCCATCGTTCCGCCTAACGACGTCGACGTCGTGATGATCGCCCCCAAGAGCCCCGGTCATCTGGTGCGGCGTGTTTATACGGAAGGCCGCGGCGTTCCGGCTCTGCTGGCCATTCAGCAGGATGCCAGCGGAAAAGCCCATGAACTCGGCCTCGCCTACGCGCATGGAATTGGCTCGACCCGCGCCGGCGTGCTCGAAACGACATTCAAGGAGGAAACCGAGAGCGACCTCTTCGGCGAGCAAGCCGTTCTGTGCGGCGGCCTGACCTCGCTGATCAAGAAGGGATTCGAGACGCTGGTTGAAGCGGGCTACGCTCCGGAGATCGCCTACTTCGAATGCCTGCACGAAGTAAAGCTGATCGTCGACCTGATTTACGAAGGCGGCCTCGACCGCATGCGCTACTCGATTTCCAACACGGCCGAATACGGCGATCTGACTCGCGGCGAGCGAGTTGTGGGCGACGAGACGCGGCAAGCCATGAAGAAAATCCTGGCCGACATCCAGAGCGGCGAATTCGCCCGCGAATGGATCAACGAGTACAAAACCGGCGGCAAGAATTTCACGGCGCTGCGCGAAAAAGAAAAGCAGCACCCGATCGAAATCGTCGGCAAACAACTGCGCGGCATGATGAGCTGGCTGCCGAAAGAAGGAAAGAAACCGGGGGCTGCGTCGGAGCCGAAACAAGTTGTGAATGCATGAACGCAGTCGCGATGTAGGGACAGCCGCCCTCGGCTGTCCGGTCGAGTGGAGCTCGGCAGCTGCGTGCAGCGCACCAGAGGTTGGGGACCTCGAGAGGGGAAGGGCACGACTTCAGTCGTGCCGCTAACGCCGCATAACCATTCGGGGCTTTGGCCGCTGGGGGAATCTCGATTCATCGGACGAATGACTAAGACCACCGAAATTCGCGGAGCCGAAATCGTTCTCGAATGTCTTCGTGCTGAGGGCGTCGACCTGGTCTTCGGTTACCCTGGCGGCGCGATCATGCCGCTCTATGACGCGCTCGAAGGCAGCGGCGTGCGGCATATCTTGACGCGCCACGAGCAGGGCGCGGTGTTCGCCGCGGAAGGCTACGCACGAGTCACAGGCAAAGTCGGAGTCGCAATGGCGACCAGCGGCCCAGGCGCAACCAACCTGGTCACTGGCATCGCTGACGCGAAAATGGATTCCGTTCCGCTCGTGTGCATCACGGGCCAGGTGCGCAGCGCGCTCATCGGCACCGATGCCTTCCAGGAGACGGACGTTTTCGGCGTGACACTTTCGCTCACCAAGTGGAGCCGTCTGGTCCGCACGCTCGATGAGGTTCCCGACGTAATCGCGGAAGGATTTTACTGGGCGAGAAGCGGGCGTCCGGGACCGGTAGTGATCGATATCCCGACGGACATTCTCAAAGCAAAAAAAGAATTCTCGGGTGCCGCGAAATTCACTCCGCACGCCCGCCCCGCCGATGCCAAGGCCGAAGGCGGATTCACCGACACGATCGTCGCCTTGCTGCAGCAATCAACGAAGCCGGTGGCGCTAGTCGGAGCGGGCGCGAAACTTTCCGGAGCCATTCCCGACCTGCGGCGGCTGCTGGACGGTCTGAATATTCCGACATTCGCGACGGTGCACGGCTTGGGAGCCGTGCCGCCACAAGCGCCGTATTACCTCGGCATGGTTGGCATGCACGGCACGCGCGCCGCGAACATGGCGCTGCATGAAACCGACCTGCTGATGGTTTTTGGCGCTCGTCTCGATGACCGCGTCACTGGCGATCCAACGCGCTTCGCGCCACACGCCAAAATCGTGCATTTTGAGGTCGATCCAGCGCAACTGGACCGCGTGCGCCCCTGCGATCTGCCAGTAATTGGAAATCTGGCAGACACGATTCCCGCGTTTCAAGCAGAGCTGCGTCGCCACAAGTTACCCGATTTCAACGCATGGCGCGAACTGGCCTGCGGCTCCGACCGCGCCGAACTCGATCCCCGCGGGCTGGCCCAGCCAACCATCCGCTTCCTCGACGAACTCTTCAGCCGCTTGCCCGAGAACAACGTCGTGCTCGCCGATGTCGGTCAGCACCAAATGTGGGCGGCCCAGCGCTATCGCTCCTCCTCGCCGCGCGGCTTCATCACCTCAGGCGGCCTGGGTGCAATGGGTTTCGCTCTTCCGGCAGCGGTCGGCGTTCAGCTCGCTAAACCTGAGACCTGTGTGCTTTGCGTTTCGGGCGATGGCGGATTCCAGATGAACATCCAGGAGCTAGCGACGGTTCGTCGCTTGGGGCTGCCGGTCAAAATGGTGATCATCGACAACAAATATCTCGGCATGGTGCGCCAGTGGCAGCAACTTTTTTATCAGCGCAACTACGCCGAGACGGATTTAAGCGACAACCCGGACTTCGTAGAAATCGCCAAGGCGTACAAGATTCCAGCGCAAAGGCTGAATCAAGACGCCCTGCGCGAATTCCCCGTATCGAACGAAACCGGTGATGTGATCGACAAATTCTTGCGTTCGCCCGAGCCGGAGTTGCTCGTTTTCGATTGCGCCCCGGAGGCGAACGTCTTCCCGATGGTCCCGGCAGGAGCCGCGCTATCGGAGATGGTTTTTGAAGAATGAAGAAAATCGAGTAATTGAGAAATTTGGTAATTAAGTAATTGAAAAAATCGCCTAGATCTGGCGTTTTCAATTTCCCAATTACCAAATTTCCCAATTACTCAATAAAGCGACTTCAAGTTCAAGAGGGACTCATGCAGAGCTTCCACATTCGCTATCGCAATACGCAAGGGACGTTGATGCGCATTCTGAACGCGGCCTCGCGGCGTGGACTCGACCTGACTTCAGTGTTCGCCGAAGCGGCGGAGCGCGATCATCAGGTAACCCTGGCGCTGGATGTGAATTCCAAGCAGGTCGGCCAACTCTTCCGCGAATGGTATTCGATCGCCGACGTGACGCATGTGCGTTCCGGCGCGGCTCACGCGGCGATCTGGGCACCGCATCCACCGACGAGTGTGGCGCGTGAGGAATCGCGAGCAGCGGCGCGCGCTTAGACAAGTTTGAGTGGGCAAAGCATGACGACCTCCTGGGCAGCGTCATGCAATTTGGGGAACCTGCCACGGCCGGTTCCCCGTTTTTAGAGCTGCGATCCTCAGCCCAATTAACCTATCGTACCTACGCTACAGCTTGCGTTTCTCGGCGAGTGAAAGACTGGATGGCGGTTGCTTCGTCGGGCTGCACATCGAATACGGAAGCGAGCCGTGTCATCTGCAGCAGATCGCTCACCCTTTTGCTAGGGCTCACGATTCTGACCTGCCCTCCCGCGTTTTTCACTGTCGTGTAAGTTCGCACCAGTTCCCCGAGACCCGCACTATCGACGTAACCTACACCGTGCAAATCAATCAGGATCCGATCGGTGTTGTTATCCAACAGGCTCCGTACCGTCTGCCGAAGCTCCAGACTGGATTGCCCAGATGTAATCCTGCCGGTGATCGTGATGATCGCGACTTCACCCACCTGCCTCAGTGTGGTCTGCATGGCAACCGGGACTGAACCCTGAATACCGATGCCAAGTCTATCCAGCACCTCGCCAGCAGAGCGGGCAATCTCCGCCGATTCAGTGCGAACCACAATCAGGGAGTGACCTGCGCTTAACACCTCTTGAAAGAACGCGATGTCTTCTGAACATTCGGCTTCGGCGGTGGTTGGAACGCCTTCGCCTGCCAATTTCTTTCCAAGTGCTGCTCCCGCGCCGGCACCAGAAAGGCCTAATAACGCGGCCGCGCCAAATCCTAAAGCAAACACCGGACCCAATCCAGGAACCAACAAGGTTGCGGCAATCACACCCGTCGACATGCCGACGGCGCCACCGGCAAAGCCCCCAACCGTCGCTCCAAACTGCTTGCCGATGCTCTGCGCTTCACCCTCGGAGCGGCTGAGGAAAACAATGCATTCCTGTGGAACGCTTCTCTCCAGCAACTCGCGAACGGCGTTTTCAGCATGCCCACGCGAGGAGAAAACTCCAATAATGGTTTCCATCCTACCCTCCTCAAGTATTTTTGGGGAGCTACCACCACAAACCCCAAAATAACGCGCATATCTTATATCAATTGGCTATAAGTGATACGTTTTTTCCTTTTAACTTCTTTCCCAAAGGCCGGCCGCGAGCCCGTTCTTGGCCCATTCCGGCGGTTCTTCCCGACTCAATCTGAAAGCCAAGCACAGTTGTTCCGTACGTGGCATTCGATCGCCCAAGAGACTCACGTGCGTTTGGGCGCAGCTCACCGACACTTCCAAACCAACCGTTGCAAGGTTGACGCAGAATCTTTCACTACTCTGACAGACCCGCGGAAATCGAAAAGCCAAGTCATGCAATTAGCTCCGGATGAGACATTTCTCGGAGCTCATAGTTCATAGCTCATGGCTCGCAGCTCGAAGCTCGAAGCTCCGCCGTTTGTCCCACTATTGCTCTCTCCTGTAATCTCATCTCACCATGGATCTCAAGCACATCAGCCGCGGTATTACCGAAGGCCGCTCGCGCGCGGGCGCCCGATCGATGTTCAAAGCCGTCGGATTCACCGATGCCGACCTCAGCCGCCCGCTCATCGGCGTCGCCAACACGTGGATCGAAACCATGCCGTGCAATTTTCATCTGCGGCGGCTGGCGGCAAAAGTAAAAGAAGGCATTCGCGAAGCCGGCGGCACGCCCATGGAGTTCAACACCATCGCCATCTCCGACGGCGAGACCATGGGCACCGAAGGCATGCGTGCGTCGCTGGTAAGCCGCGAACTGATCGCCGACTCAATCGAACTCGTCTGCCGCGGCCAAATGTTCGACGCAGTCGTCTGCGTAGTCGGATGCGACAAGACGATTCCCGCAGCAGCCATGGCGCTCGCACGTATGAATCTTCCCGGCTTGGTGCTCTACGGCGGCACAATCGCAGCCGGAAGTTACCGAGGCAAAGATGTCACGATTCAAGATGTCTACGAAGCCATCGGCGCAAATCTCGCCGGAAAAATGAGCGACGCCGAATTGAAAGAACTCGAAGACGTAGCCTGCCCCGCAGCTGGCGCATGCGGCGGCCAATATACGGCGAATACCATGTCGACCGTGATGGAAATGATCGGTCTCTCGCCCATGGGCTTCAACAGCGTGCCCGCCATGGACGTGGAGAAAGACAAGATTTCATTCGACTGCGGCAAGATCGTGATGAGCGTGCTCGAGCGAGGCCAGCGCCCGCGCGATATCCTCACGCGCGAAGCGTTTGAGAACGCCATTGCGTCGGTAGCCGCATCCGGCGGATCGACCAACGCCGTTCTGCATCTGCTGGCAATCGCGCGTGAAGCCGGAGTTCCCCTCGAGATCGACGACTTTCACACGGTAAGCCAGCGCACACCTTTTCTCACAGACCTCAAGCCCTCAGGCCGATTCGTCGCCGCCGACATGCATCGCGCCGGCGGAATCCGTCTGCTGGCTAAGCGTTTGCTCGATGGAAAATTTCTGCACCCCAACGCGGCGACAGTCACCGGCAACTCGATTTCGGCTGAAGCCAACAAAGCAGTCGAGCCGGCAGGACAAGAAGTCATCGCTCCGCTGAACAAGCCTCTGAAAGCGACCGGCGGCCTGGTCATTCTCAAGGGAAATCTCGCACCCGAAGGCTGCGTAGCCAAGATCAGCGGTCACGAGCGCCTCGAGCAGCGCGGCCCGGCACGCGTCTTCGACTCGGAGGAAGATGCGATGGCCGCAGTCTCAGCCAAAAAAATCAAAGCCGGAGACGTCGTCGTCATTCGCAACGAAGGCCCGAAGGGTGGCCCAGGCATGCGCGAGATGCTCGGCGTCACAGCAGCGATCGTCGGCGAGGGCCTTGGCGAATCGGTGGCCCTGCTCACCGATGGCCGCTTCAGCGGCGCAACCCGCGGGCTCATGGCCGGCCACGTCTCGCCGGAGGCCGCACTGGGCGGTCCAATCGCGGCAGTGCGCGACGGAGACACGATTCTCTTCGACGTGCGCAATCGAGTGCTCAAAGTGGAAATCAGCGATGACGAGCTAAAGCAGCGTATGTCGCAATGGAAGCCGCCGCAACCGCGTTATCCCACAGGCGTTTTCGCCAAATACGGCGCACTGGTATGGTCAGCCTCGCAAGGCGCCATTACCACGCCGCGAAAGTAGGCGAGCGGCGGTAGTGGGTTGATTGGCTTTCTAGTTAGCTTTGTCATCCTGAGCGCAGCCGTTTTTCAGGCGTAGCGAAGGATCCCTCGCTTAACTGGCCTATCGCGTCAGCCAAATTGCACCACTACCAAGAGACGCCTGGCAGGCGAGTTGCAGTATCCTCACTGATACCGCAATGACGCCGCATGGGCAGCAACTCTTTCGACGCCTGAGCAAAGGAATCGCCGGATCGTTCTTGTGCTTCAGCCTGCTTTCGCTAAGCGCCGCTCAGCGAGCAGGCCTGCAGAACGCTGTGGATCAAGCCTTCGCGGGCCAATCGGGAGCCGCAGTAGTTCTTAGTGTCTCCGACGGCCGAGTGCTCGCCGCCCACAACGTGCCAGTCTTGACACACCGAGTCGCGGCCCCCGGCTCCGCAATCAAACCCTTCGTTCTGCAACTTCTTCTCGAAACCGGCGCCATCAGCCCCCAAGACACAATCGCCTGCCGCCGTCTCACAATCGCAAGCCGAAATCTAAACTGCTCCCACCCGCCGGAGTTCACTACCTTCAACGCAAAAGAGGCTCTAGCGTTCTCCTGCAATTCTTACTTCGTTACCGCCGCGTCCCGTCTGAAGCCAGGCGAGCTCGAGCGGCGCTTCCACGAACTCGGCTTTAATCGGCCGTCCGGACTCTTGCCCGGCGAAGGCGAAGGCCGCATCGCCAGCGCGAACAGTCTCTCCGACCGGCAACTCATGGCCATCGGCATTGCAGGCATCGAGATCACGCCGCTCGAAATGGCGGCGGCATATTTGCGCCTGGCCCGCATCGAGCCTTCCACAGCGGCTGCAGCGCAGAGGGTAGTTCTCGCCGGACTTCGCGAGGCAACCGACTATGGGTTGGCACAAAATGCGAAGCCCGAGCGTCTATCTGTGGCAGGAAAGACTGGAACGGCCCCCGATTCTGCCGATCCCCACACTCATGCATGGTTCGCCGGATTCGCGCCCTCCGACAAGCCTGAGATCATCGTAGTTGTCTTCGTCGAACGGGGTCGCGGCAGCGTCGAAGCCGCCAACCTCGCGCACAGAATTTTTCAGGCCTACGAGCAGCAGCGAAACGGAGCGCGAAAGTAACCGAGCTAGAGAGAATCAAGAAGTGAAATGGAAAACTTCGATACCGCTTCTGCTGCTCAGCCTCTCCCTCGCAGCCTTCTGTCCGGCCCAGCAACCGGATTTCCGCGTGCGCCTCCTGACGCTCTATCAACTCTCCGAGGTCACAATCAAGCCTGCCGACGGAACGTCCGCATCCTGGAGCGATGGGCACACGCGTCAGGAGTTCCGCGAAGAGCTCAGCGCCCGAGCCCAGGCGAAAACTGTAGAAGTCAGCGGCAACGTCGCCGAAAAAATTCTGCTCGAAGGCGATCTCCACATTCTCTCTGCCCATTCCAGGCCCGAACACATCCGCGGACGAGTCGAGATTTCCTCGCGCAACGATTCGCTAACAATCATTGCGCTCATGCCGCTCGAACAATATGTCGCCGCGGTGCTGCAAGGCGAAACCGCGGGCAACATGCCCGAAGAAGCGCTCAAAGCCCTCGCTGTTTCGATCCGCTCCTATGCCACTCGCTTCCGCGAGCGCCATAAAGAAGAAGGGTTCGATTTCTGCGACACCACGCACTGCCAGTATTTGCGGCCAGATCCGCAAGCCGCAGTTCAGAACGCGGTGAAGCAAACCGTCGGCCAACTCCTCTGGGATCGCGGCTCTCCGCTAGCGGCCTACTACCACAAAGACTGCGGCGGACAAACGGAAGATGCAGCCGCAGTCTGGCCCGATCAATCATCGCCAAGTCTGAGTTCGCACGCTGATCCTTACTGTGCGCGGACTACTCGCGCCTGGCGCTCCGAAATTTCGCGGGCTGATATCAACCGGGCGTTGGATAACGCCGGTCTAAAAGTTCCGCCCGCCTGGAACCGAATCCTGATCACCGAGCATACGCCGTCGGGGCGCGCGCGAACTCTGCGTTTCGGCACGGGCGATGCGCAAAACGGAGCCCCAGTCTCAGCTTCATCGTTTCGCTTCGCACTCGGCCGCATTCTAGGTTGGAACACTCTCAAGAGCGATTCCTACGAGATCACGCAACAGGCCGATCATTTCATCTTCACCGGCAGGGGCGTCGGCCACGGCGTGGGACTCTGCCAGACCGGTGCAGCAGAGATGGCGCGCGAAGGAAAAAGCTATCGCGAGATTCTGGCGTTCTACTATCCCGGCGCGATCATCGGCCGTTCGGCGAAGGGCATCCAGTGGAGCGCGGTGCGCACCGATTCGTTCGAGTTGCGCGTCGTCAACGGAGGCGACGAAGCAGCGGCGCGCGGGGCAACGCGCTCGGCGTTGCAGTGGGCAACCGCGCAAACCGGATTGGCATTGCATTCGCTGCCGCTGATCGAGGTGTACCCCACGGTACAAATGTTTCGCGACGCGACTGGCGAGCCCGGATGGGTCGCGGCCAGCACGCGCGACCAGAAGGTGCGCGTGCAGCCGCCGAATGTGCTGCGCGAAAAATTCGAGAGCGTGCTGCGCCACGAATTCCTTCACATGCTGGTGGAAGACAGCGCTGCTCCCGCGATCCCGTTGTGGTTTCGCGAGGGGATTGTCGTTTACCTGGGTGGCGATCCTCCGGCCGCGAACGAAGTCACGATGTCGGGAGCGCAGATCGAACGCGCCATAACTGAGCGCGGCAATCGGGATGAGATGCGTCAGGCATACGCGCAGGCCGCGGCCATGGTGCGCGATCTCGATCGGCAGCACGGCCGCACGCAACTGCTCGAATGGCTACGCGGCGGCCTTCCCGGCAACGTCCGCGGAGGAGTCGCCGCCGCGGGCGACAAAGTATCCCAATAAACCTGCGGTCACTAGCCAGGCCGCGGTTGCGAGTGCGTAGACGACCGCGAGCCTGAGCACGAGACTGGTCGTTTGTTGGCGGAGAGTTTTCCCCGGAATCCATTCCAAAATCAGGCTGGTCAGCCACACGCCGACGGCGCTCGTGATCGCCATTGCAACCCAATACCGCCAATGACTGAGCGCGCGCAGGCCGTCGCGAACTCTGGCGCCCACAACTCTGGCAGCGACAATCGGCAGTAACGCTAGCGGAAGCACATACCAGAGCAGAATCGAGAACGCGTATTCCACCAAGTTGACGTAGCCATTTTCGCCGCCAATCGGTCGCAGCGAACTCGGCGCCTTCGAATAGAGATAACCCGCGATCTGCCATCGATGGTCCATCCATCCATCGACCACGCGCATGCACCAGAACAGCGCAATGCAACCGATCAACAGCCAGAACATGCGTGCGAGTCGCAATGCGAATGCACCGCGAAATTCCGAGCGAATCGGATTGGCGCCATAAACCAGCGTTGCCGAGTGCAACCACAGAAAAACAACAATGATCAATACCGCGGATAGCGCAGCGAAGATCAATTGCCAGACATGCTCTTCTGGAATCAGCAGCCAGAAACTCGCAGAGACGAGCAACGCAGCATTCAAAATCAAATGCAATCCAACCAGGCGAAAATCCCGGAGCATCGCGAGCGAATGGCGAAGAAGGTCGCGCATCACTTGACCTCCAGGCTGGAAGGATCTGTCGTCGAGAGCACATCGGGTTGATACATGGGCTGCACCGACGCCGGACTGATCTCGAAAATCCCGGGATTGACGACCTTCAGCAGATAAAAATACTCGCGCTGCCCATCGAAATACGTCTGAAAAATAGCGGCGCGGTTGTCGTGGAATTCCCGGCGCGACCACCAGTTGCGCCACCACGAAGGCTTGTCATTGACTTCGTAATATTCGTCGTGGTCGATGAACTCCGTGCCGGCCGGGATCGGATCCTCGACCAGCAGATATTTCCATTTGTTTCCGCTCACCGTGACGCGCACCGCGAGAATGTCTCCTCCGGCAACCGGGCCGCTAAGCGGCGAAAGATTGTACGTAATCTTTTCGCCGTTGTTGACGCTGGTGAGCTTGTAGTAGTCGCGCGCGATGTTAAGCGCAAGCGAACCAGATTGGTAGAGCTTCTTGTCGGTAGAGAAGCACGATCCTCGCGCCGACCAATAGAGCCGCCCGCCGCCATTCTTGCGCACCTCGATCTTGTTCGACGCGCCGACATTCGCCGAATCGAGATGAAGCGTGAGCGGCGCAACTGCCGTCACGTCCGTCGCGCTGAAGCGGCGAGAGAGCACGCTCTTGCCGTTCACCAAAACTTCGCCGCTGAACGCCGGCTCGAGTTCCTTGCTCGCCTTCAAATATTCGACCACGCCGTAAATCACCATCGCGGTCTGCTTGGTCGAGTACCAGTAATAACCTTCGTCGCGATGCCGCACCAGCCACAGCACCGCGCGCGGCAGCAGCGGATCACTCGGAGAAATCTGACTGAGCAACTTCACCGCATACGCGGTCGCCTCCGAACTCGAGTCGATTTCAATTTCCATCAGGTTGTCAGACCTCGACTCCCAATACGACGCGTCGCCTTCGGTCTTCGCCATGTCGCGCAACGTCTGCGCCGCGTCACTCGCGCGGCTGTCCGAGCCAAGTTGCATGGTGAGTCCGGCAAAAGCCACGCCTTCGCCCGACAGCTTTTCTTTGTGCTGCCAAACAGAATTCAGATTCTTCGCGTCACGATCTCCAGCCAACGCCAGCGCATAAACAACATAAGCCCGTAGGTCCGCAGTCATGTTGGGATGGCTCTTTAGCGAAGCGCGCAGGGATCGCTTCCCATTGTCGATCGCGGTTTGCTGTACTTCGTATCCAGCAGCCTGCGCCTGCGCCAGCCCGGCGACAACATACGCGGTCATAAAGACCATGCTGTCGTCTTCCTTCCACCATCCCCAGCCGCCGTCTTCGTGTTGGAAATCGTAGAGCCGCTGTAGTCCAGCGTTGACCTGCGCCTTCAACTTCGCCGGATCGATACTGCTCTTCAGCTTCAGATCACGCAACGCGGAAGAGACCACAACGTCGGGCAAAAATCCCGACATGGTCTGCTCAGTGCAGCCGTAGGGAAACGACGTCAGATATTCGAGGCTTCCAAAGATCGCTCCCGTGATCGACGGCGATAGTTCGATGTCGATCCCACGCGAAGACGTATCGCTAGTAGCCGGGAAGCTGATCTCAGCGCTCCGCTGAGCGAAATCCTCGGCGATCGCTCCGCTGGCGTTGATGACTCGCTTCACGCCGAATGGAATCACGGGCAAAGTCAGTTCCATGGCGTCGGATTCTTCGTTCGTCAAAGCCTTGGTCGTCAACTTCGCTGAAGTAGCACCGGCAGAGGTGCGCACGCGCCAATCGACCTTCACATCGCCGCGAACGGGTACCGACACATCGCGCGTCGCACCATCGACTATGTCGAGCCCTGCAACATCCAGCGAGACTCGCGCCGCCTTTGCCGTCTCCAAGTAGTTGTGCACGATCGCCGAAACGGTAACCTGGTCGCCGGCGCGGAAAAAGCGCGGCACCGCCAGCCGCACCATCAGATTCTTGCGCGCCAGCACTCGATTGACAGCCCAACCGCTGCGCGTATCTTGCGCGATCGCGCGCACAGTCGTGCGCCATGTGGTAAGCGAATCGGGAAATGAAAATCTCGCGATAGCCTGGCCGTTCGCATCGGTGCGGATCGTCGCCTGCCAGTAAGCCGTGTCGGGAAACGCCTTGCGAATCTTCGGCTGCACAAACTCTGTGGCCTTCACCTGCGCCAGATCGTGATGCCTGCCGCCTCCACCTGCTCCAAGACCGTGACCCAATCGCGCCAACTCTATTAGCCGTTTCCCCGCCTCGCCATGAAAATAAAATTCAAACGACGATTGCGTCTGCACTTCCGGCCCACGCGGTCCGTAGAAGGCATGCACGATATCTCCGGAGGTGTCGGGCTCAACCGCGTAGATCGCGTCATCCACCACGCCGACGCTGAGTTCAGCCTGCACCGGCTTGCCCATCCAATCTTTCGCGCTGATGTTGTATGCCGCCGCCTCGCCCGGGATAAATTGCTGTTTGACCGGAGTGATATCGATCTTCAGCCGCCGCTCTTCCGCCGGAACTTTGAGGCTTTTTGTCCCCTGATAAATTTCATCATTCCAAATAAAGACGGCAGCAACAAAAAGATTGGGCTGGCTCTCCACCGTGATCGGAATATCGACAGTCAGGCTCGAATCTCCCGCGTGCACGAGTTGTTTGGTCAGAACGCTCGCACCCTCAGTCGTGACCAGCACCGTCGAATTCGCGATCGCCCCATTGATCAGCACATGAGCGACATCGCCAACTTTGTAGGAAGCCTTATCGGCAACCAGTTGCAGGTTGCGAGCCTCGCCTTCGGCCCATGTCTCCTCATTCTTACCCGCGACCCACAGCCAAGTAGTAGCGATGACCTCGCGATTCGCTGAAGTCTGCGCCGTAGCTTGCGCCGTGAACCATCCGGCCTCGGTCAGGTGCAGCGGGAATCGGACAAATCCGTCGGCGCCGGTCTGCACGTCGGCCGATTGCACCACACGGCCGCCCCTGCGATAGGCATGGCTCGTGATGTCAATATGGACGGGAGTCGTGACCGGATGCTTGTCGTAATCCACGGCCTGCACAATGAACTGGCCATCTTCGCCCTGTTTGTAAACGTAGCTCTGCGTGCAGACGTTGAGATGAAATGGTCCGTAAGTAGCTAAGAATCCGTTGTGGCCCGCAATTTCGCGGCCGGCTTCGTCGGTAATTCGTGCTTCGATCCGATACTCAGTATCGATCTTGTATTTCTCTTCGACGCGCGTCGGAATGTTGACGACCAGCCGCCCGTTGGCGTCAAGCTTGTCTTCCTCTTCCAGAATCTGCTCGCCAAAAAAATATCCGGGATTGGAAGGCGCGTCTTCATCGCCGCCACCCGCCGTAGACGGCGCTTCTTCCTCTCCTTCCTGTTCCTCCTCTTCGCCAAAATAGTAAGAGCGCTGCGTGTGCACGACGTATTTCACCTTGGCGTTCACCACCGGTTCGCCAAAGTAGTAGCGCGCTTCAATCGTCGCTTTCAGGCTGTCGCCTTGCAGCACTCGCTGCTTTTCTGGAGTGACTTTCACGAAATATTCAGGCTTCTTGTATTCCTCCACCTGAAAGCTGCCCATATTGAAGCCGTGTGGCAGCGTGATCGAGTAGTAGCCCAGCGCAGCGGTCGTGGGCAGAGGCAAAGATCCATTCACGCTGCCAAAGGGCGAAAGCGCATACGTCTTCTGCAAAACCGTGTTGTGCGCCGAATCCTCGATCTTGATTTGCAGTTCGCGCTCAGAAGGGAGCAGCAGTCGGTCGCCATCTTGCCGCCGCAGAATCGCCTTGAACTCGACCGTGTCACCGGGCCGGTACACCGGGCGATCGGTGTACACGTAAGCTCGCCAATCCTGGTTAGGATCGCTGCTCAGATTAAGGTTGTAAGGTGCGACGAGGGCAACGTCGTCACCATGTTGGGCCAGCACCCATTCCGATCCGTAGTCCGGATACGTCTCGCGCTCGGCGGCTGAAATTTGTGTGACAGCGGCTTCGCCGATGCCGCGCTCGTCGGTCTTGAATTGCGCCGCTTGCTTCTTACGATGCCAGGTCGTGACCGTCGACCCGGCAACCGGCGTCCCCTTATCGCGCTCAGCAGTAAACGCGAGCACATGGCCGTTTGAAGTCTTGGTCACCAGCGCCATGTTCGAGACCAGCAGCACGGTGTAGGCGCGGTACGTCCCGTCCGTGGCCTCAACGACGTACGTGCCGGAGGAGAGCGAATCCATCGGCAGGTTCGACGATTCGCTGACGTATTGTGGAGGAAGATCGAGCCGCCAGCGTGCGACCAGTTGCTGCCCATTCAGCACGGGCACATCGGCAAACCCGGCGGCGCCGGTGATCCCAGTGCGCTGGCCGCCCTGCGAATGCCGCTCCCGAATTTCCGCGCGAGACTCCGGCGAATATTGGTGGCGAAAGAAATCTCGAATCCAGTGCCACTCGCCCATTTTCCAGTCGTGGAAGCGCTCGATCCACGTCCGCTCATCAACATGCTCAGCCGGAGAAAAAGGATGCGCCCCGAACTGGTGCACGTCATCGAACTGCTGAAAAAACTTCAGCGGATCTTTCACGCGATAAACCCGGAATTCCAGCGCATCCACGTCGTGCGCGTAAAGCTGAATCTTCGGCTTCTCGTTCGGCCGAAACGTCTTGTTCGTGGTCAGCGAAAAATAAATCTTCTTTTCGCGCGCCAGTACCGGAACGCTCAGTAGAAAAAGCGTGAGCAGGGCGATCTTCAGGGCACGGGTGCGCATCAGTCCGCCTCTCGCAGAATGTTCCAACGATACACGCCTAGAAAATTGCGGTTGCCAGGAAGCGGCCGCCACCGCGGATCAGGATGATCCACAAGAGACGAGAGCGTAACTCGTCGTATCTCGCCGGGCCACTTGCCGTCAGGTCCCGTGTGATAGACAACCCAGTCGTCACCGCCGCCGTAATCGCTGCGGCCGACAAAAATCATCGAATGAAACGGCGACCGCTGTTCGAATTGGCGGAAGAAAATCAAATCTCCCGGCAACGCCTTGCGAACATCGCGTCCGACAAAGTGCGCATTCGCCGAAACAAGCGTCTTTACGTCGGCAAACTCAGCAAAAGTATGATCACTCAGGTCGGTCAGGGCAAACGGGCCTTCGGACACGCGAAAAAGCCGCGGACCCACAGGCGTGTACGGATACTGATATTTCGACACATCCGCTGCAGTGGAGGCCTCGCCAAAATCGTTGTCTTTCGCCCACGCCCCATCGTGCCGCCGCAGAGCCTCGCGGTACGAGTAGCGCAGCAGCGCGGCGCAGTCTTTGATCTCTTTCGGTAGTTGCGAGCCCGCGGCAGCCTCATGTTCGGCGATCGCCGTAAACCAATGGCGAAACGCCTGCCGGTCCGTCACAGAATCCAGCCGCAGAAAATCCGGCATGCCATCGCCAAACGTATCGCGCGCATCCGGAAGCGAAGCAACACCGACCGCGGCAGATTTCAGATTCGATCCAGAGACGCTCAGCATTACAGTCCCCGGCAGAACGCCCGCCCGATAAACCACCGCCAGCGGCGAGGATTGCAACGTCGCCTCGCCATGCCCGCTCGACGCGAGCACACGAATTTGCAGATGTTGTATTTCCGGTTGTGGGCCGCGTACCACGCGAATGGGTAAGCGCACCTGCGAGCGTCCGTCGGCGAAAACTTCGGAGCTCGGAGCGTCGATCTGTAATATCGCCGGCCCCCGGTTACAACCCGTGGCTACGCAGAGCGCAAGCAGGCCCGCCGCGATGTTCGCAGTGTTCACTGGGAGCGAAGTGAAATTATCCATCTTCATATCGCAGCCGACAAGGCCGAGTCTGGCAGTCAACCGAGGAGCCTCGGCATCACCCGAATGCCAATAGCAATGCACACGCCAAACCAGCTGCAGCGCAACCCGCGATCAAGTTGTGAATGAAAAAGAAGATGAAAGAAAATTCGTGTGCGAACCCGCACAATGTGTCAGTCCGCACACGTACGAAAGCAGTATGGAAAATCGGGTAAAGCGCCTGCAGTTGGGATTTCCTGACTACTCCACGCCGCTCGTTTCCTCACGCCGCCAAGCGAAAAGTCCATCCGACCCGCGGGCCAGCATGCCCAGAGTTGCAGGCAGTGAGCCCGCACTCAACCGATTTGCCGGAACGATCGCGTCAGCGCTTGCGGCGCCCGAAGTGTGGCCTTCGACAATCGCCTTGTTCGGCGTGGTCTCGTACGCGTAGCCGGTCAGCACGACACTGCGAATTTCGTTCGTAACCGATACTCGCGCCCAGCCATAATGCGCCTGGCCATCAATCAGGAACTTGAACCCGAGATAGCGGTTGGTTACGTTCGCCCACGGACCAAACGAGCTGCTGATTCCATAAAAATAGAAGCCCGCCATGAACACGCCGTTTTGGTGGTATGAATTAAATGCAAACTTCTCCCCAGGCCCAACCGGCACGCCGAAGAAGCCGCAGGCCGCCTCGCCGTTGCCGCGCACGCCATTTCCCCGCACTTGCGGCTTGACATCGAGGAGTGCCTGATGCAGGTAGCCGTAAAATCCAATCGTAAAATCGGCGATGCCGTCGTTGTTCAGGTCAATCTCAACCGGGGTCGTCACCACGGTGTTCGTGGCTGTGTAGACCACCTTGGCCTCGGCGGATTGCGCTGCCGCCAGTAATCCCACTCCAGCCGCGCCCGCAGCGGAAATGTAGACCGCAAGTTTCTTTTCGAGCGTTGAGTTAAGGCGCTGAAACTTCTTGGTGGATGTCGTCACGTTCCATCCTCCTCGATTGCCCGCCGGTTTCGGCGGCCAATTGATTGATCTTTGACAGCTGTCGTTTCTCGCTACTCAGTTCGCAACAGCCTCTTCTTCCCGCCGCCACAACGCGAGACCATCCGAGCCGCGCGCCAGCATCCCTAGCGTTGCCGGCTTCGCGCCCGGAGTCAGCAGGTTCGCCGGAACGAAGGCATCCGCTATCTCCGGGCCCGAAATGTGCCCTTCGATAATGGTTTTGTTCGGTGTGGTTTCGTAGGCGTAGCCGGTAAGTAGGACGCTTTGGAGGTACTTTGCAACGGACAGTCGCGCCCAGCCATAGTGGACCTGCCCGTTGATCAGGAATTTGAAACCAAGATAGCGATTCGTGACGTCGGCCCATGGCCCGTAGGAGATGGCGCTGCTGAATTCAACGAAACCTGCCATGCGAACGCCATGTCCAAAGCCCGAATTCGTCTTAAACCCTTCTCCCGGTCCGACCGGGACGCCGAGAAATCCGCAGGCCGCGGAGCTATTCCCGACGCCGCGGACCGCATTGCCGTTCACCAACGGCGTTACGTCGAGAAATACCGAGTGGAAATAGGGTGCCCAAAATACAAAGGAGAAGTCAGCGACTCGATCATGGTTGAGGTCGATGGTCGCGCCGTTGGTGACAGTGAGATGTGCGGGAGTGTAGACGACCTTGGCTTCGGCCGCCTGCGTGAGGGCCAGTACTCCAACCCCCGCAGCGGCGGCCGTTGCCACGTAAGCGCCCAGTCGACCTTCGAGTTTTGAGTCTGCGAACGCAACGCGACCGCGATTTGAGTTGTCTTTCATGTTCGACATGTCGGTGTTCCTCTCGTGAGCCGATTGGCAAATTTTGGACTGCGCCTTTGTTCCTGGCTTCTTCATCTTCATTATGCGGATGCCGCAACTTCCTCTCGCCGCCAGATCGCAAGTCCATCCGCGCCGCGAGCCAGCATGCCCAATGTTGCCGGCTTTGCGCCCGGAGTCAGCAGGTTCGCCGGAACAAAGGCATCGGCTGTTTCCGGACCGGAAATATGTCCCTGGATGATCGCCTTGTTGGGAATCGTTTCGTAGGCATAGCCAGTCAAGGTCACTCCGACGATGCTGGTTACAGTAAGTCGTGCCCAGCCAAAGTGAACTTGCCCATTAATCAGGAACTTGATCCCAAGATAGCGATTCGTCGCATTCGCCCACGGCCCGAAGAAGCTGGTGTGCGAGTACTCAAAAAATCCGGCCATGAATACTCCGTGGCCGTTGTAAGAGGTTGTGCCGAACTTCTGTCCTGGTCCAACCGGAACTCCGAAGAAACCGGCAGCCGCCCCCGCTCCGTTCGATCGGATGGCATTGCCTTGCACTAAAGGAGTCGCATCGAGTATTTCGGTATGGGTACCGTAATAGCCTTGAAACGCGCCAATCGCTATATCGGGAATTCCATCATGATTCAGATCGATTTGGGTGCTATTTACCAGCGTGTTGGCCAGAGTGTAAACAACTTTCCCCTGTGCCGGCTGGCCGCTAAACATCACCGCCGCTGCAGTGCCGGCGGCCGTCATGTAGGCTGCAAGTTTATTCTCGAGTTTTGAGTTGAGTCGCTGAGTCTGCCGATCGGTTCTGGACACTTTCTTTCTCCCCCTCGGTTGCTGATTTGGTACTCCCCGATCAATAATCTTTACCGCGTTAGTTACTGAGTACCTCATTCTCGCGTCGCCAGATCGCAAGACCGTCAGTTCCACGCGCCAGCATGCCCAGCGTCGGCGGCTGCACCGGAAAAATCTCAGGAGCGGCAAGTTCGGCAGTGGCACCAGACGTATGTCCGTCGATGATCTTTGTATTCGGGGTGGTTTCGTACGCGTAGCCCGTTAGGACCGCACCACCATGAAGCAGGTTGGGCACGGTCAACCTCGCCCATCCGTAGTGAACCTGGCCGTTGATGAGGAACTTCAGACCCATATAACGGTTGGTTGCGTTGGCCCACGGGCCGAAGAAATATGTTACGGAGTAACTGCCCGCCACTGCCATGATGGATCCCCAGCCATACTCTCCGCTCGATGACTTAAACTTCCCACCGGGCCCGACCGGAACTCCAAAGAAGCCGACGCCGACGCCGTGTTGCCCCTGCAGCATTTCATTGCCCTGAACGGCCGGAGCGACAGCTAGCACGATCGCCTTGTCGAGTTCGTGGAACCCAAAGGTGAAATCGGCGATGCCATCGTGATTTAGGTCGAGCGTCGTGGTGGCTTGGTCGAGTTGAGTGTTCGTGGCCGTATAGATAACTTTCCCCTGAGCCGGCACAGCGGCCAGCATGGCTGCGCCTGCGGTTGCGTACGCGATAAGGCGTTGGTTGAGGACAGGATTCAGTTCGCTGCGCAGGGAGGACTTCGGTTTTTGCATACACAAATCCTTTCGCTGAGATTTTCGATCGGGGACTACAGACGGGGTGGTGCGTTTACTCCTTGGGGGGAGGAAAAGTGCGAGGCGCAGATTTTGTCACTGTTCAGGAAGTCGAGTCAAGGGTGCATTTGCCTTAGAGTGGGATTACTCAGCCCTGCATTTAGAGCGCAGGGCCTGCCTAAGAACTCACGCTCGGAGATTTCTTGAATATGTCATCCTGAGGCGGAGCGCCAGCTTCGCCTAGGGACCTTACGTCCGCAAGGGTCGCAACTGCAACCACCGGGCCCCGCCCGTGACCTTCAAATCTATGCTTCGAACGCTCGACTGCGCTGAGGGCAGGCTTGGTTCGTCGTCGTGCTGATTCCTACGAGCCGCCTTGGCCCCAACCGCCACTTTTCCACACTTCGATGTGACGCATGTCCTTGCTCGGGAATTGAAAACGCGCGATCATTCCCGAGGCCCATAGCTCAGCGCAAAAATGCGCGATACCAATTTGAAACCCGATCGTGGCCCGAAAGTGGCACAAGTTATTTGAAATCAAGATTTTGCCCGCAAGGCATTGAGCCCCATAGATTACTTTGTAATTTTCTTCTAAACCGATGATTCCAATAGATCAGGGGGAGGGGGGTATACCCTATCCCAATCCCAAAATGGAAAAAGCGATACCATCCCTCGCCTTGCTCCCGCCAATAAATCTGTGAAAAACTAGACACTCCCGGTTTCATTCAAAGCTCAATTCATGTCCGCAAAACGCACACTATTCGACAAGATCTGGGACGCGCACCTGGTCGCCCAACCCGCTGGGCGTTCCCCGATTCTTTACATTGACTTGCACCTCGTTCACGAGGTCACGTCGCCGCAGGCCTTCGACGGCCTGCGCGCCGCTGGACGCAAAGTCCGCCAGCCTTCGCGCACTGTCGCCACCGTCGACCACAACGTCCCAACCGAACCGCGCGGCACGCCCATCACCGACCTGATCGCGGCCCGCCAGATTTCCGCGCTGCAGGCCAATTGCAAAGAATTCGGCATTCATCTGTTCGACATGGATTCGCCCGATCAGGGAATCGTGCATGTGATCGGTCCGGAGCTTGGGTTCACGCAGCCTGGCATGACGATCGTCTGCGGCGACAGCCATACCAGCACGCACGGTGCATTCGGTGCGCTTGCGTTTGGCATCGGCACGTCGGAAGTCGAGCACGTTCTGGCGACGCAGTGCCTGGCGCAGCAAAAGCCGAAGTCCATGAAGATCAATGTTCACGGCAGTCTTGGCGATGGCGTCACGGCGAAAGATTTGGCGCTCGGCATCATCGGCCAGATCGGCACCGATGGCGCGACGGGACACGTGATCGAATACGCCGGTCCCGCGGTGCATGGGCTCTCCATGGAAGGCCGCATGACGCTGTGTAACATGAGCATCGAAGCGGGCGCGCGCGCTGGCATGGTTGCGCCGGATGAAACGACCATCGCCTACGTGAAAGGCCGCCGCTTCGCTCCGCGCGGTGCAGAGTGGGAGAAAGCCATCAACAACTGGCGCAATTTGCCAACAGACGCCGAAGCGGAATTCGACAAAGTAATCGAGATCGACGCAGCGCAGCTTTGCCCGTTCGTGACCTGGGGAACCAATCCCGGAATGGTCGCTCCAGTCACAGGCCGCGTGCCCGAAATCAGCAGCATGACGGACGCTGATCGCCGCGCGGCCGAGCTTGCTCTTCAATACATGGCGCTCGAACCCGGACGCCGCATCGAAGACATCAAGATCGATCGCGTCTTCATCGGGTCGTGCACCAATTCGCGCATCGAAGATTTGCGCGCGGCGGCGAAGGTCGCGAAGGGTCACCACGTGAGTTCGAAAGTGCGAGCCATGGTCGTGCCCGGATCGCAAACCGTAAAGCGCGCTGCGGAACAAGAAGGATTGCATCGCGTTTTTCAGGATGCCGGTTTCGAGTGGCGCGAATCCGGATGCTCGATGTGCCTGGGAATGAATCCCGATATTCTGCAGCCCGGCGAGCGCTGCGCCTCGACAAGCAACCGCAACTTCGAAGGCCGCCAGGGCCGCGGCGGCCGCACGCATTTAGTAAGCCCCATGATGGCAGCAGCAGCGGCGATTGCGGGGCATTTCACCGACATTCGGAATTGGAAGTTTCAATGAAGCGAGGATCACGATGAACCCCTTCACCATCCATCGCGGACGCGTGGCCCCGCTCGATCGATTGAACGTCGACACCGACCAGATCATTCCCAAGCAATTTCTCAAGCGGATCGAGAAGACCGGCTTCGGACAATATGTTTTCTACGACTGGCGCTTCGGCGCGGACGGAAAAAAGAATTCAGATTTTGTGTTGCACGATCCGCGCTACGACGGAGCCAGCATTCTGGTCGCGGGAAAAAATTTTGGCTGCGGCTCGTCGCGCGAGCATGCCGTTTGGGCTCTGGCCGATTATGGATTTCGTGCGGCGATCTCATCTTCCTTCGCCGACATCTTCGCCAACAACAGCACAAAAAACGGCTTTCTCACCGTGCGTCTCACCGAAGACGAAGTTGCAAATCTAATGCGCCGTGCTCACGACATCGACAACTACAGCCTCACCATCGATCTCGAGCAGTGTGAAGTTCGCGACGATCAGGGCTTCAAGGCGATTTTCCCCATCGACGATTTCGTCCGCCACTGCCTGCTCAACGGGCTCGACGACATCGGCCTCACCCTGCAGCACGAAGCCGAAATCGCTGCCTATGAATACGCCCATCCCCCGAAAGCGTTGAGAACTGCATAGTCACTTAACAGAAGGTCAATGCGGGTAAAGTTTTGTAAAACATTCGCCCCTGTATTGACCGGAAACCAGCCCGCAGTTGATGCTGATAGAGCAAGGCTTCTGCCATAGCAACTGCTGTTTTGGCGCCCGCCGAAACCAGCCTCGCGGGAAGGCGTTTTTGCCCCGGAATTTCCTGCTTCCTGCCATCAGTTGCCGCAACCGAGCCTACAATGCATACGTCTAATGATCAGGCGGTCCGGATACACTTTGTGCGGTAAATTTTACGGGCGTTTATATCTACCTCTAAATCATGAGCCATCAACTTTTCAGAAGCAAGAAACGGGCCCACGCGACAGGCTTGGTCACACGCAGCTTGGTCATACCGGGTTTGATCATCCCCAGTGTGCTCATCGCCAGTTTATGCGCGCTCTTCGGGTGCAGCAGTTCGGCGGATTCCAAGCCGCAAAAGGCGCAGGCGGCTGGACAGCGCGCGGTCTCGGTCGCTGTTGCCCAAGTCCAGAGGCAGGATGTTCCCGTCTATCTCTCCGGCTTGGGAGCGGTAACGGCCTTCAACACGGCGAACATCAAGAGCCGCATTGACGGGCAGATCATGAAGGTGAATTTCAAGGAAGGCCAATACGTTACCCAGGGCGAACTCCTGATCGAAATTGACGCCCGGCCCTACCAGGTGCAAGTCGACCAGTTGCAGGCGACGCTATTCAAAGATCAGGCATCGTTGCGCGACGCGAAACTCAATCTCGATCGCTACACCGCGCTGATTCCTTCCGGCAGCATCGCACAGCAGCAGGTTGACACGCAGAAAGCCACGGTCGACCAGCTCGACGGCCAGGTCCGCACGGATCAAGCGCAGATCGACAGCGCCAGGCTAAACATCGCGTACTGCCACATCACGGCTCCCTTCAGCGGTCGCATCGGACTGCGGCAAGTTGATCCCGGCAACATCGTGCACGCTTCCGACACGAACCCAATGCTGATCCTCACGCAGCTGCAGCCCATCTCCGTAATCTTCACTCTGCCCGAAGACGTGCTCCCAAACGTTGCAAAGCATATGAAGCAAGGCACGCTGCAGGTCGACGCCTTCAGCCGTGACGATCAGACCAAACTCGCCAGCGGAAAATTGCTGACGATCGACAACCAGATCGATCCAACGACGGGAACCGCAAAGCTGAAAGCGGTCTTCGACAATAAAGACGGCCAGCTTTGGCCGAATCAATTCGTGAACGCAGACCTGCTTCTCGAAACGCGCAAGAACAGCACAGTGCTGCCGACGGCAGCAATTCTGCGCGGCCCGCAAGGCACATTCGTGTACACCGTCAACAGCGACAAGACCGTCGAAGACAAAGCGGTGACGGTTTCATTGACGCAAGGCAACACGACGGTGATCACCAGCGGCTTGAATCCCGGAGACACGGTCGTAACCGACGGCCAGGACAAGCTGCAAAAAGGCAGCCGCATCGAACCGCGCGCGGGTGGCCCGAATGCCGGGCCGGGAAGCTCGCCGGACAAAGGCAAGAGTCAGCAGAGTGACGCTGACACAACGCAAGATTCGAACAATTCAGGCTCATGAGCCCCTCACGGTTATTCATCCTGCGGCCGGTTGCCACCACGCTGCTCATGGTCGGCGTGCTGCTGGTGGGCTGGGTTGCATTCATGCAACTACCGGTCTCGGCTTTACCCGAAGTCGACTACCCCACCATTCAGGTTGTGACCTTCTATCCGGGAGCCGATCCCTCGGTGATGGCTTCGTCGGTGACTTCGCCGCTCGAGCGCCAATTCGGGCAAGTCCCCGGACTGAGCCAGATGACTTCGACGAGCTCCTTCGGCAGTTCGGTGATCACGCTGCAATTCGGGCTCGATCAGAACATCGATATCGAAGAGCAGCAGGTGCAAGCGGCGATCAACTCCGGCTCCACGTACCTGCCGACGGATTTGCCGAATCCGCCGATTTATAACAAGGTCAATCCTGCCGATGCGCCGATTCTCACGCTCGCGCTTACTTCGGATTCCTTGCCGCTTTCGAAGGTAGAGGACCTTGCCGACACCTCGCTGGCACAAAAAATATCGCAACTGCCCGGCGTCGGACTGGTTTCGATCAGCGGCGGTCAGAAACCCGCGGTCCGCATTCAGGCGAATCCCACGGCACTGGCCTCCTACGGACTAAGCCTGGAAGACCTGCGCGCCGCGCTGAGTCAGGCGAACGTCGATCAGGCCAAGGGCGTGATCGATGGCACGCGCCAGTCGTATACGATCGGCGCCAACGATCAGTTGTTTTCGAGCGCGGACTATAAGCCGATTGTCATTGCCTACCGCAATAGTGCGCCGGTCCGTGTTAGCGACGTTGCCAACGTGATCGACAGCACGGAGAACAATCACCTGGCGGCGTGGATGAATCTGACTCCGGCGGTGATCGTCAACATTCAGCGGCAGCCGGGCGCGAACATCATCAGCGTGGTCGACCGTATCAAGAAGTTGCTGCCGCAGTTGCAGGCATCTTTGCCGGCAGCGGTCAAGGTGCAGATTCTCACGGACCGCACGACAACGATCCGGGCCTCGGTCAAAGACGTTGAGTTCGAGTTGATGCTCGCCATTGCGCTAGTGGTGATGGTGGTTTTTCTCTTCTTGAGGAACCTTTCCGCCACGGTCATCCCGAGCGTCGCCGTGCCGTTATCTCTGATCGGTACATTCGGCGTGATGTATCTGTTGGGCTACAGCCTGAACAACCTGACGCTGATGGCGCTCACCATCTCTACCGGATTCGTGGTCGACGACGCCATCGTCATGATCGAGAACATCGACCGCTTTCTCGAAGCAGGCGATTCTCCACTCGAGGCCGCGCTGAAAGGTTCCGGCCAGATTGGCTTCACGATTGTTTCGCTGACGGTCTCGCTGATTGCCGTGCTGATTCCCTTACTGTTCATGGGCGACATCGTGGGCCGGCTCTTCCGCGAATTTGCCGTGACTCTGGCGGTGACAATTTTGGTGTCAGCGGCGGTTTCTCTCAGCCTGACGCCGATGATGTGCGCCAAGCTGCTCAAGCACCACAAAGAGGGCGAGAAGGGGCGCTTCTACGCCGTCACCGAGGATTATTACAACCGCATCATCGCGTTCTACGGACGCACCGTAAAGTGGGTGCTGAAACGTCAGACCGCGACGCTGCTGGTCACACTCGCGACGCTCATCTTCACTATCCTGCTTTACGTCATCGTTCCCAAAGGATTTTTTCCGGTGCAAGATACGGGAGTCATTCTTGGCGTGTCGGAAGCTCCGGACTACGTTTCGTTCGACGCGATGGCACAACGCCAGCAGGAGCTGTCGAAGGTCATTCTGCAGGATAAAGATGTTGAGAGTCTTTCTTCGTTCATCGGCGTCGACGGGACCAACACGACTCCGAATGAAGGCCGCATCCAGATCAACCTCAAGCCGCGCGATGAGCGCAACGACGATGCCTCTGCCATCATCCGGCGACTGCAGCCGCGACTGGCGAAGGTGGAAGGCATCACGCTCTACATGCAGCCGGTGCAGGATCTTACGGTTGAGGATCGCGTCAGCCGCACGCAGTTCCAGTATTCGATTGAAGATGCCGATGGCCAGGAGCTTGCGCAATGGACTCCGAAGCTGATCGCCAAGCTGCAAACGCTTCCGGAACTGAGCGACGTTGCTTCCGATCAGTTGAACAACGGCTTGGCCACAAATGTGACGATCGATCGCGACACGGCGTCACGGTTAGGGATTTTCCCGCAAGCGATCGACAACACGCTTTATGACGCCTTCGGGCAGAGACAGGTATCGACCATCTTCACGCAGCTGAATCAGTATCACGTGATTCTTGAGGTGCTGCCGACTTTTTCGCAAACTCCAGAGGCGCTGAAAGACATTTATATCCGGCCGAGCGTGGTCACCCCCAATACGGGCGCCCCAACTGCCAACGGCGCTGCGGTGAGCACGAGCGGCGCTCCGGTTCCGATCTCGACTTTTACCCGGATGCAATCGAGCAGTGCTACGCTTGCGATCAACCACCAGGGGCAATTCCCCGTGGTCACACTGTCATTCAATCTGGCTCCCGGCGCTTCGCTGGGCGATGCGACGAGAGCGATCAAGGACGCAGAGAACGCGATTCAACTGCCGCCCAGCATTCACGCGTCGTTTCAAGGAACAGCGGCGGCGTTCCAAAATTCCTTATCGAGCGAGCCTTACCTGATTCTGGCCGCGGTCATCACGGTTTACATCGTGCTCGGTGTGCTCTATGAGAGCTACATTCATCCCATCACGATTCTTTCTACGCTGCCTTCTGCCGGCGTGGGCGCGATTCTCGCCTTGATGCTGACGCGTAATGACCTTACGGTAGTGGCTTTGATCGGCATCATCCTCTTGATCGGGATCGTGAAAAAGAACGCCATCATGATGATTGACTTCGCGCTCGACGCGGAGCGCGAAGAGCACAAGCCTCCGGAAGAGGCGATTTACCAAGCGTGCCTGCTGCGGTTCCGGCCGATCATGATGACGACGATGGCCGCGTTGCTCGGTGGTTTGCCGCTTGCCCTCGGTACGGGAACCGGCGCCGAATTGCGCCGGCCGCTGGGCATCACCATTGTCGGCGGCCTGCTACTAAGCCAGTTGCTCACGCTCTATACCACGCCTGTTGTGTACCTATGGTTCGACCGCCTGTCGCAACGCATGGCGCGTTATCGCGTCGGCAACGAGATTCCGCCGGAGCCGATGTCGGCAGATTGATGTAGACACCGATGAGTATTTCCGCTCCATTTATTCGGCGCCCGATCGGCACGTCGCTGCTGGCAGCGGCGCTATTGCTGTCGGGAATACTCGCGTTCAATTTCCTTCCCGTCGCTTCCCTGCCGAAGATGGACTTCCCGGTGATCAGCGTGGGCGCGTCGCTACCTGGAGCGGATCCGCAAACCATGGCGTCGGCGGTCGCAACGCCGTTGGAGCGCCAGTTTGGGCGCATCGCGGCAATCAACCAGATGACTTCCTCAAGCCAGCTGGGGAGCACGGGAATCTCGCTACAGTTCGATCTGAACCGCGATATCAACGCCGCCGCGCGTGATGTGCAGGCCTCGATCAATGCCGCACGCAGCCAGTTACCTGCCAACCTGCCGAGCAATCCCAGCTATCGCAAGGTGAATCCGTCGGATGCTCCCATTCTGTTATTGGGGTTAACTTCGGACACCGCGACTGTGCCTCACATGTACGACGCGGCCGACTCCATCCTGGCGCAGAAACTGGCGCAGGTGCAGGGAGTGGGACAAGTTTTTGTATGGGGATCATCGCAGCCCGCGGTCCGCGCGGAAGTCAATCCGACTCTATTGAACAAGCTTGGAATCGGTCTGGACACGGTGCGGAACGCTCTCAACGCCGCGAACGCCAACCGGCCCAAGGGAGCAGTCGCCGATGGAACGAGAACGTACGTGCTCGATGACACTGACCAGTTGTTTACGGCGGACCAATATCGGCCTCTGATCGTGGCCTACAACAACGGTGCGGCCGTACGGCTCGGCGATGTCGCCGAAGTCACAGATTCGTTAACAGATGCACGCAACCTGGGATTGATCAATGGACAGCGCGGGGTCATGCTGGCGATTTTTCGGCAGGCCGGGGCGAACATCATCGACACCGTCGATCGAGTGCAGGCGGTCATTCCTTTCCTGCAATCGTCGATTCCCCCCTCCATGAAGCTTTCGGTTGTGATGGACCGGACGACTTCGGTGAGAGCGTCGGTCAAAGACATCGAGAGAACGCTGCTGATTTCGGTCGCGCTCGTGATCATGGTCGTGTTCGTGTTCTTGCGCACGGTGCGGGCCACGATCATCCCGAGTATCGCTGTTCCCCTTTCCCTGGTGGGAACATTTGGCGTGATGTACCTGCTCGGCTACAGCCTGGACAACTTGTCCCTGATGGCGCTTGCGATTTCGACGGGATTCGTGGTGGACGATGCGATTGTGGTGCTGGAGAACATCACACGCTATATCGAGCACGGAATGGGCGTGGTGCAGGCGACCTTCAAGGGAGCATCCGAGATCGGATTTACTGTGTTGTCGATGAGCACATCGCTGGTGGCGGTGTTTATTCCCTTGCTGATGATGGCGGGAATTGTGGGGCGGCTCTTCCGCGAGTTCGCCGTCACGCTAAGTGTGGCGATTGGAGTGTCGCTGGTGGTTTCTCTGACCACGACTCCAACGATGTGCGCAAAGTTTCTGAAGCCGCCAAAGAAGGATGAGAAGCACAACATCTTCTACCGGGCCAGCGAATGGTCATTCGACCGCCTGGTCAGCGGTTACACGCATGCCCTGAAATGGGTGCTGCGATATCAGTTCGTGACGCTGGTCGTCACGATCGGCGTCGCGGTGCTCAGCGGCTGGCTGTACTACATGGTGCCGAAGGGTTTTTTCCCGCAGCAGGATACAGGCCGCATCCAGGGGACGGTGATCGGCGCGCAAGACATTTCCTTCCAGTCGATGTCGGACAAGATGCAGCGCTACGTGAAGATCGTGATGGCCGACAAGGCAGTGGACACGATGGCCGGCTTTACGGGAGGAAATACCGCACTCAATCAGGGGCGCTTCTTCGTAATGCTCAAGTCGCTGGAGGAGCGTGGAGGGTGCCAAAAAGAACATTTCTGGCAAGCGTGCCACTATCCTTCGGCGGATGATGTGATTAATCGTTTGCGTGGGAAGCTGGCCGTGGTGCCGGGAGCGACTCTGATCCTGCAATCGTCGCAGGAGCTCTCGATTGGCGGACGCTACGGCAACGCACAATATCAATACACGTTGCAGAGCGCAGATATCGGTGAATTGAATTCGTGGGCTCCGCGCCTGTTGCAGAAGCTGCGGCAATTGCCGCAGCTGCGAGACCAGAACTCCGATCAGCAGGATAAAGGCCTGCAGGCGAAGCTGGTGATCGACCGGGATACTGCCAGCCGCATGGGGATCACTCCGCAGACGCTCGACAATGCGCTCTACGATGCCTTCGGGCAGCGGCTGGTTTCCACTATGTATCTTCCGCTGAACCAGTATCACGTCGTCATGGAAGTGGCGGAACAATTTCAGCAAACGCCGGAGGCATTGCAGAACATTTATCTAAAGGCAACAACCGGCGCCCCGATTCCACTGTCGGCGTTCACTCACTTTGAGCCTTCCAATACACCGCTCGCCGTCAACCACCAGGGGCAGATTCCGTCGGCCACGATTTCATTCAACCTGGCGCCGGGCGTATCGCTGGGCGAGGCGACGGATGCGATTGAGAGCGCGGAGCGCAGCATCGGATTTCCGCCCTCGATCACTGCGAGTTTTCAGGGCGCGGCCGCAGCATTCCAGGATTCGAAATCCAACATGCTGATCCTCATCATTACGGCTCTCGGGGCAGTCTATATCGTGTTGGGCATGCTGTATGAGAGCTACATCCACCCGATTACGATTCTTTCGACGATCCCGTCTGCAGGCGTGGGCGCATTGCTGGCGCTGCTTCTCACGCACAATGAGTTGAACGTGATCGGGATGATTGGGATTATTTTGCTGATAGGCCTGGTGAAGAAAAACGCGATCATGATGATTGACGTGGCGCTGGAAGTGGAGAGGAATCAGGGCAAGAAGCCGGTGGAGGCGATCTACGATGCGTGCATTCTGCGCTTCCGCCCGATCATGATGACGACGATGGCAGCGCTGCTCGGCGGCTTGCCTCTGGCTTTGGGGCACGGTACTGGTTCCGAGCTGCACCGGCCGCTGGGAATCACGATTGTCGGTGGCCTGATCGTGAGCCAGATGCTGACGCTTTTCACGACGCCCGTTGTTTATGTGTATCTTGACCGCCTGAGGCTCGCTCTGCGCGGCGGAGAAGATAGAGCATTGCCGAAAACATCCTCACCGGGGACGCCGCGGCCCAGTCCGGCGCATTAGCAGGTCTGCTTGAACCCACTAAAACGAGCCGAACGATTCATCGAGCGTAAGCTTGTTCGACACAGTGCAACCTGAGGCGAGAAGTTGCGCATCGCACCATGCTGCGGACGATGCGCACCGTCACCAGCTATCCCAGAGAACAACGGTGCGAAGGTGCAGGCGGCTGCGGAAAACGCGCTTCTCCCGTATGATAGGGGTTCGCCTTTAACAGTGAAAGTTGGCCTTCTTCCTGACCGCGGGTTGGAACGGCCCGAAAAACTTCTATTTTCGTTTTCGAAAAATCCTTGCAGGAGTTACGGATGCTTAAAAGAGCAGCGGCTCTGATTTTTGCTGGTGTGAGCCTGATTGGTTGGTTGAGTTGTGGCAAGAATGTCAGCCGATTCTTGTACGCGTCAGTTCCCGGCGCGGATCAGATTGTCGCGTACCGCGAAGATCCCAACTCGGGCATTCTGACGGCGTTGACGACAAGCCCCACCGCGGCTGGCCCGGCAGTCGAGGCCGTGGCGATTCATCCGTCGAATAAATTCTTGTATGCAGCGAACTCGGCCGAAGCGGATATTTCGCTTTTCACGATCGCCAGTTCTGGAACCATCACTGAGGTGACGCCGCGGACGCCGGTGGGGAATGGAGTTACGACGCCAACGCTGCTGGCGATGGACCCGGGAGGCAAATTCCTGTACGTGGGCAACATAGGAGCGAATAATCCCTCGATCTCAGTGTTTTCCATCGATGCGTCAACAGGAGCCCTTGCGGCGGTTGCAGGATCGCCGTTCTCCATTGGGATTTCGCCGCTGAACATGAAGCTGTCACCCAACGGGAACGTCTTGTACATCACTGCAGCCGGCTCGCCCGGCTACATTGAAGTCTGGAGTGTCATAGCAGGTGTTATTCAGCAGCCTGTGGTGCAAGTGATCCAACCCAATGGGAATGATCCGTACGGTTTGGCGATTGATCCGAGTGGCGCTCACTTGTACACCGCAAATACCGGATCCAATTCGATCTCGGAATATTCCATCTCGAGTACCGACGGCTCGCTGACTGAACTCACCGGCTCGCCGATCGGCGAAACGTTTTCTGCTCCTCTGGCGTTGCTGGTGGACAGCTCCGGAACTTATCTCTACGTGGCGAATGAAGGCTCGTCGAATCTGGGCGCGTTCTCCATCGGATCGGATGGATCGCTGACCTTGCTGACGAATTCGCCGTTCGGAACGAGCTCGCACCCCAACTTCATCGCACAGGATCCAAACGGCAGATTTTTATTCGTTGGCAGCGAAACGAGCCCGTTCGCTATTCAGTCGTTCAGCCTGGACCCTGCGAGCGGAACGCTGACCGCGATTGCATCGTACTCGCTTTCGAGCACTCCGACTTCGATTACGCTGTCGCAGTAGATGGTGGAGGTTTCTGCCCTGCCATTTTGGGCAGCCGGGGAGCGGTTGTTGTGTTTCTTATTTGACAATAAGGTGACAATTCCCAGCATGGCCGTGTGACAATACACTCGTCGGCACAGATAACTGCGCTGCAACCGCAGTGATCGTAGCGCCATCCAACCAAGTATCAACGGCGAAGAGTGGCGCTGACTCCGTGCCGGGAACCTGGAACACAGATGAGAATCGCCAGCGCCGCGAGCGCCTTCCCCAAACACTATTACTCTCAGAAATTTCTGCTGGAACAGCTGCAGGAGTATTGGGGCGACCGGCTGCGCAATCCACTGATGCTGGCGCGATTGCATCGCAACGTCACGGTTGAGGGTCGCTACCTTGCGCTACCAACGGAAAAATACTACGACATCAAAACCTGGGGCCAGGCGAACGATGCGTGGATTGAAGTCGCTAAGGAACTCGGTGAGCAGGCGCTTTGCCGTGCGCTGCATTATGCGGGCCTTGAGCCCAAGGCGTTAGGCGCACTTATCTTCACTTCGGTTACTGGCATTTCCAGTCCGTCGATTGATGCGCTGCTGATCAATCGCATGGGGTTGCCGGCGAATATTCGCCGCATTCCTATCTTTGGCCTCGGCTGCGTGGCTGGCGCGGCGGGAATTGCGCGCTGTGCGGATTACGTGCGCGCTTATCCAGATCAGGCTGCCGCGCTTGTGTCGGTCGAACTCTGCTCGCTCACCATTCAGAAAGAAGATCTGTCGGTTGCGAACTTGATCTCTTCGGGGCTTTTCGCCGATGGGTCTGCGGCGGTGATCGTCACGGGCGCTGAGCTGGAATCCGCTGGGCCTGAAGTGCTGGCGACTCGCTCCGTTTTTTATCCGGAGACGGAAGAGATGATGGGATGGAAAGTCAGCGAGAAGGGATTCCGCATCACGCTTTCGCCGGAAGTGCCGACGCTGATTCGTGAACATCTGGGTCATGACGTCGACGCGTTCCTGGCCGATCACGGATACAAGCGGAGCGACATTGGCAGTTGGGTGTTGCATACCGGCGGACCGAAAGTTCTGGAGGCGACCGCGGACGCGCTCGACCTGCATGATGGCCAGCTCGAGGCGTCGTGGAATTGCCTGAAGAAAGTGGGGAATCTTTCGTCGGCGTCGGTGCTGGTGGTGCTGGAGGACGTGATGCGAAACCGTCGGCCTGAGCCGGGAACGCTGGGAATTTTGGCGGCGATGGGACCCGGGTTCTGCTCCGAGATTGTGCTGCTGCGCTGGTAGCTTGGGGACTTTCAGTTGACCGAATCAACCGACATTTTTGTGATCGGCGGCGGGCCCGCCGGGCTGGCCATGGCGATTAGTGCCCGACAGCAAGGCTTTCGCGTAGTCGTCGCAGATGGTGCGGAAGCTCCGATCGACAAGGCTTGTGGCGAAGGATTGCTTCCCGATGGAGTGGCGGCGCTGGAAAGACTTGGAGTCCAGATTCCGCATCTGGATGGATTGCCGTTTCGCGGTATCCGGTTTCTCGGTTCAGATTTGTCGGCAGAGGCTGAATTTTCTGGTCGCGCCTTTGGGCTGGCGGTGCGGCGCACGACATTGCATCGAATTCTGATGGAGCGAGCGGCGACGGATGGAGCTGAGTTGTGGTGGCGAACGCCCGTCTTAGGGATTGATGGCGATTCGGTTCGATTGAGCAACGGCTGCGTTCGGGCGCACTGGATTATTGGTGCGGACGGATCGACGTCTCGCGTGCGGCGATGGGCCGGATTGGATCGCGGGCCGAAGCCGCGACTGCGATACGCATTTCGCCGGCACTATCGCGTGCGCCCATGGACCGACCACATGGAAGTGTATTGGGGGCGCGATTGCCAGGGATATGCGACGGCGGTGAATCCTGAGCAAGTCTGTGTGGCGTTGGCTTCTGAGAATCCGGCGTTGCGCTTGGAGGACGGTTTGAAGAGCTTGCCTGCATTGCGGGCACGGCTCGAGGGCGCGGAAGCGATTTCGGCGGAGCGCGGCTGCCTCACGGGTAACCGTAGATATAACCGCCTGTCGCGAGGCAATGTTGTGCTGATCGGCGATGCATCCGGAACCGTTGATGCGATTACTGGAGAAGGGCTCGGACTCGCATTCAGCCAGGCGGTGTTTCTCGCCGATTGCCTGCGCACGGGCGATCTGCAGCGCTACAAACGCGAGCATCGTCGGCTTGCCTTGCGGCCCTCGATGATGGCGCGATTGATGCTGACACTCGACCGTAAGCCGCGCCTGCAGCGCCGGACCTTGCAAGTTTTTCAGAAACGCCCGCAAATTTTCGAGCGGCTTCTCGAACTACACGTGGGAGCTCGCTCGCCCTTCGATGTTGCTTTGGATGGTCTGACACTCGGTTGGGGGCTGCTCACCACAGCGCCATGAAAATCGGCATGAAGATCGCGCCCCGCCAACTCTCCAATATGATTTTGATTTTCGCGACGCTGCTCGCCGTAGCCTGTCTGTCTGCGAACGCTCAGCAAACTTCGTTGCAGCTCGATCCAGCGCGCACGTCGGTCAAGTTTACTTTGGGCGATGTGTTGCATACCGTGCATGGGACTTTTCAGCTGAAGACAGGCTCCCTGCAACTCGACACTGCAACCGGCATGCTTTCGGGGCAGATCGTGGTGGATGCGCGGAGCGGCGAGAGCGGCAGCAATATGCGCGATCGCAAGATGCATCGCGAAGTTCTAGAGAGCGAGCGCTATCCGGAGATTTCCTTTCGCCCGGATCGCGTGGACGGAAGTGTGACGAGCGCAGGCAAGTCCTCGGTGAAAGTCCACGGCATATTCAATATTCACGGCGTCGAGCGGGAGATCAGCGTGCCGGCTGAAGTGGAGATGTCGGCGGATCACTGGAGCGCGACGGTGCATTTCACCGTGCCCTATCAAAAGTGGGGAATGAAAAATCCGAGCACGTTGTTTCTGCGGGTCAACGATTCTGTGGAGATCGACCTGGTTGCATCGGGCAACCTTGCATCCGGGAATCCGGAGCCGGCGCACTCGTCGACCGCGCCCGCTCAATAGCCGCTCTGCGGCGCTATGCCCTTGCCTTCTGTGCACTCGTAACAGCGGCCGGCAGCAAGATCCTTGTACTCTTCCGTTCGTCCGCTTGGCCAATCGATCACTAGGCGATCGATTCGGTCACGTTTTTCCAAACCGAATGTGACAGGCAGTTCGGACTGGGAAAGATAGCTCGAGCCGCTTTTCACCACGCGGGACTGAACTGTTCCGGCGCTGTAGACTCGGATTGTCGCCCCAATCGCATCCCGGTTGGATTTGGTTCCGATCAGGCGGAAGCGGATACTGCGGTTTCCGGCGAGTTGATCGTTGCGGTATAGAAACGCGGGGCCGTTGTTGGTGGTGAGCAGGAGATCGAGATCGCCATCGCGGTCGAAGTCCGCGAAAGCTAAGCCGCGTCCGACCTTGGGTTGATCGAATCCCCCTCCAACCTCGGCGGCCACATCGTGAAAATTTCCTTTCCCGTTCTGCAAAAAGAGATGTGGCGCCTGCGCGTAGCCGACATTGCCGCGAATATTGCGCACGGTTTCGTCGATGTGCCCGTTGGCGACAGCGAAGTCGAGCCAGCCGTCAAGGTTGAGGTCAAAGAAAGCGCAACCGAAACCAAGACTGTTGCGCGATGCCATGCCAATGCCGGATTGCGGGGCGATGTCGTCGAATCCCTTGCCGCTGGCGCGATACAGGCCGATCATTTCATTGTCGAAGTTGGTGATGGCGACGCCGGGCGATCCGGAATTCTCGAAGTCGGCAACATCGATGCCCATGCCGGCGCGTGCTTTGCCTTCGCTGCTGAAGGCGAGGCCCGCTTCGACGGCGACATCTTTGAAAGTTCCGTTGCGCTGGTTGCGATAGAGCTTGTTGGGTTGCGTATCGTTGGCCACGAGCAGGTCGGGCCAGCCGTCGCGGTCGTCGTCAATGAGCGCGACGCCGAGCGATTTGGAGCTACTGTCGAAGATTCCGCTGGCGGCGGTCACATCTTCGAAAGTTCCATTGCCGCGATTGTGAAAGAGCCAGCAGGTCGCGCCGCGATACGCTTCGGGCGTGCAATAGGATTTGTGCTTGCCATCGAGGCTGCAAAAGACATCGTGCTCGGGCGACCACTTCACGTAATTGCAGACGAAAAGGTCGAGCAGGCCATCGCGGTCATAGTCAAACCACAGAGCGGATGTGCTGAAGCCCTCACGCTTGCCCAGGCCGCTCGCGTTGGTCACATCCACAAACGTGCCTTTGCCGGTGTTGCGAAAGAGGCGATTCTGGCCGACGCACGTCAGGAGGATGTCAGGGAAGCCGTCGTTGTTATAGTCACCTACGGCAACGCCCATGCCGTAGAGTTCGACATCGAGGCCGGCACTCGTGGTCACGTCGGTGAACGTGCCGTTGCCGTTATTGTGGTAAAGGCGCATGGTGGAGCGCCGCTTTTTGTGGCCAGGCCAATCTGAACCGTTGATGAGAAGGATGTCTTGCCAGCCGTCCCGATCGTAGTCGAGGAAGGCGCAGCCGGAGCCGAGAGTTTCGGGCAGGAATTTACCGCCGAAGGCGCCGCTATTGTGCTCGAACTGAATTCCGGCAGTGCTGGTGACATCGGTGAAACGGAATTCGGGAGAGGCCGCTGCAGGTTTTCCGAATGAATCGAGACGAAGGAGTTGCGAATTAAAGGCCAGGCCCGCCATTCCTTGAAGAAAAGACCGACGTTTCACGGAACAAATCACGGAACATTCACCAGCCCGGCACGGATCGCGTAGACCACCAACTCGGCGGTTTTGTGAATGCCCAGCGTGTTCATGATGTTGGCGCGATGAACGGCAACGGTGTTCGCGCTCAGGTCAAGCGCGGTTGCGATTTCCTTGTTGGATTTGCCGTCGACGATCATCTGCAGGACTTCGAGTTCGCGCGGCGTGAGCGCGGTGCGCTCGCCTTTCAGGGGTGTTCGCTGCTCGACTTGGGGATCGAAAACAGTCTCACCGGCGGCGACCTTGCGGATGGCAGAGCCGAGATCAAGATCGAGGGCGTTCTTGAGGACGTAGCCTTTCGCACCGGAATCGATCGCCTGCCGCACCCATGTGCTCTCGCTGTGCATGCTGAGCATGAGAACGGAGGTGTCAGGATGCTCTTCGGTGATTTCGCGTGTGGCCTGCAGGCCATTCATACCGGGCAGAGCGCAATCCATCACGACGACTTTGGGATGCAACGACTTCGCAAGTTTGATGGCTTCCTCGCCGTCGCCGGCTTCGCCCACGACTTCCATGTCTCTTTCGTCTTCGAGCATGCGACGAAAGCCGCGCCGCACCAGACTGTGGTCATCCACGAGCAAGACTGTGATCTTCTTTTCCATGGGACTCCGCCCTCTCCCGGGGAACAACAAGATGCACGCGCGTTCCGCCCTCGGGCGGACGCAAAACGACAATCTGTCCTCCCATTAGTTCGGAGCGTTCGCGCATCGCTACCAGGCCGATGCCGCGCCGATTGGGAGGTTCGGTGAATCCGGATCCGTGGTCCTCCACGTCGAGTTCGAAGCTCTCGGGCAAAAATCTCAGGCGGACCCATGCCTGACGCGCGCCCGAGTGCCGCGCAACGTTATTCAGCGCTTCCTGCACGATGCGATAAATATGTACACCGGCGCCGCCGTCGACGGGATACACCGTTCCTAGCTTCTCATAGATTATGGCAATTCCCGTTTGCCTTTCCACGGTGGGAATATACCAGTCGAGGGTGCTCTCGAGTCCGGCCTCATCAAGCATCACGGGATGCAAGGCCTGCGAGAGGCTGCGGACGCTATCGAGCGTGGTCTGGACGGTCTGGAGAACTTCCTGTAAGTCGGCTCTTAGAGACGAGCCCTCGGGCGCGTGCATTCCTGCGCGGCGCAGCATGGATCCGACAGCGGTGAGAATCTGTCCGAACTCGTCGTGCAGTTCGCGGGAGATGTAACGCAGCGTGGACTCCTGCGTGGAGATGAGCTTTTGCGCTAGTTCGCTGCGGCGCTCTGAAATTTCGGCCAGGCGCGCGAAGAGCCGGCGGTTCCAGCGCAGCAGAGAAAAACTGGTCAGGAGAATGGCAAGCAGCGTAGCCGCGAGGAAAAAATAAACCTGGCGCTGCACGCGGTCATAAATTTGCACGATGCGCTGGCCGGCTTGCTCTTCATTGTCGCTGTTTTGCACCAGGAGCCGGGCGACGGTGCTACTGAGCGTGGCCTGGCGCTCCTGGAGCGAGATCTGAATCTGATCGCGCGCCTCTTTCTGCTTGCCTTCGCGAGCCAGGGCGAAGATGCGGTCGGCGGCATCCCAAAACTGAGTGAAGGAACTGGCCAGGAATGCGCTCTGTTCGGGAGTCCGGCCGGCGGCAAATTCGGCCTCGCGGCGGAGGGCGTCATCCAGATCAGTGCGAATGCGCTGGAGTTGCGGCGACCAGGCGGTGAGCGGATAGGGCTCGTCGTTGCTGACCATGTCGCGCAGGTCGACGGCGAGCAGATTGAGATCGTTCTGGATTCGCAGCAACTGCAGCGAATCCTTACGGTTGCGGTCGACCAGTTCGGTCTGCAGCTTGCGCAGCCCCGTGACCTGCCAGGTCATGTAGGCGCAATCGGCCAGCACCGCCGAGAGGATGATCAGCATTCCCAACAGCAACCCTGGGGTCGGGGAGCGCTCTGACGGTCGACTCGAAGAAGCTGCGAGTGGCACGCCCCGAGCATACAACGCCAGACCCGGCGCTGTCACAGGCGGGGCGCGGCGCTGAATGCGCGGATGTGTGACAATTGCAGACATAGCAATAATGAAGCGAAAGCTGTTATCGCGGAGTCAAACGAGAGATTGAGTTCTCCAGCCAAAGAGGCTCCCAAGCCCCCGAAGGTCCAACGGCTGAAGGCAGTTCTGCCTGAAGTCTGGAAACTGATGCGCCCGCGGCGCGGCCTGTTGGCGCTCGGTTTTGTGTTGATGGTGATTAACCGGGTTGCCGGCTTTGTGCTGCCTTACTCCTCGCGGTTTCTGATCGACAATGTGGTGACCAAGAATCAGACGTGGATGTTGCGGCCTCTGGTTTTTGCAGTGCTGCTCGCCACGCTCATTCAAGGCGTGACCTCGTTTTCTCTCACGCAGTTATTGTCGAAGGCGGCGCAGCGACTTATTGCGGAGCTTCGCGAGCAGGTGCAGAAACACATCTCGCGGCTGCCGGTCGCGTTTTATGACGCGAATAAGGCCGGGGCGCTGGTCTCGCGCATCATGAGCGATGTGGAAGGCGTGCGGAATCTTCTGGGCACGGGCCTGGTCGAGTTTGCCGGAGGACTTGTCGCCGCGGGCATTGCGATTGTTCTTCTTTTGAAGACGAGCACTCCGCTGACTTTGATTGCCGTGGGATCGTTGAGCTGCTTTGTCGTCGTGTTAAAGAGTGCGTTTGCGACGATACGTCCGATTTTCCGCGAGCGCGGAAAGATCAATGCGGAAGTCACGGGACGCCTGACAGAGTCGCTGGGCGGCGTGCGTGTGGTCAAGGGCTATCACGCGGAAGAGCGCGAAGAAAATGTCTTTGCCGTTGGCGTGCGGCGGCTTCTTGATAACGTGATGCGGACGCTCACTGCGACTTCGCTGATGAGTCTTTCTGCCAGCGTGCTGCTGGGGTTGGTCGGGGCGGCGACGATGTACGTGGGCGGGCGGCAGATGGTGGGACACACGCTGACTCCCGGCGGCTACATTTCTTACAACTTGTATCTGGTGTTTCTTGTGGCTCCGATCCTGCAGGTGGTTGCGATTGGAACGCAGATCACGGAAGCGCTGGCGGGCCTGGAGCGCACGCACGAGATTATGCGCGAGCGGCCGGAAGATCAGGATCCGCGGCGCACGGTTTCGTTGCACGACATTGTGGGACAGATCGAGTTCCGTGACGTGAGCTTCAGCTATGACGGCACGCACGAGGTTCTTCACGACGTGGCTTTCCGCTCCGAGCCGGGGACGGTGACGGCGCTGGTGGGTTCGTCGGGATCGGGCAAGTCCACGACGATCGGCCTGATCTCGGCATTTTACGTGCCGACAAAGGGGACGATTTCTGTCGATGGCACGGATCTGAGCACGGTTCGGCTGGATTCGTTTCGCACGCGGCTGGGCGTTGTGTTGCAGGAGTCTTTTTTGTTCGACGGGACTATTCGCGAGAATGTGGCGTTCTCGCGGCCGGAGGCGAGTGACGAGGAACTCATGCGTGCCTGCCGCATCGCGCGGGTCGACGAATTCGCCGAAACGTTTGTCGACAAGTACGACACGGTTGTCGGCGAACGCGGCGTCAAGCTTTCCGGAGGACAGCGGCAGCGAATCTCGATTGCTCGCGCCATTCTTGCCGAGCCGCGCATTCTGATTCTCGACGAAGCCACGTCGAGCCTGGATTCCGAGTCGGAGCAGTTGATTCAGCAGGGGCTTTCTTACCTGATGCAGGGCAGGACGACTTTCGTGATCGCGCACCGGCTGTCGACGATTCGCCGCGCCGATCAGATTCTGGTGATGGAGCAAGGGCGAATTCTGGAGCGGGGCACGCACGCTGAACTTTATGCGGCTCGCGGCCGTTACTACGATTTGTATACGCGGCAGCATGGCGTGGAAAACAATATGTTCTTGGCTCCGGGAGAAGGCGATGCGATGTTCGCAAACGGCGATGGGGCGAATGGGAAGACCGGGGAAATAAAAGAAGGAGATGCGTTGAAGGTCCTGCGAGGTGAAATTCGTTAGCGCTATGGCGGTGATTACGGCGGTTCCGTTGAAAACGGGCAGTATCGCGATTCGGGGCGAGAATCTGTGCCGGCACTATCGCATGGGCGAAACCCTGATACGAGCGGTGGATGGCGTATCGCTGGAAGTTCGTGCCGGAGAATTTGTGGCATTGCTGGGCAGCTCCGGGTCGGGTAAATCTTCACTGTTGAACTTATTTGCCGGCCTCGATCGACCGACCTCGGGCAGCGTTGTGGTCGAGGATCGCGATCTGGCGAAGCTTTCTCGCGAGGAATTGGCGAAGTACAGGCTGCATGTAGTGGGAATGGTTTTTCAGTCGTTCAACCTGATCGCTAGCATGACGGTCGCTGAGAATGTCGAGTTGCCTTTGCGTTTCGCCGAAGTCGACCGCAGCCAGCGCGACTCACTTTCGCGCGAAGCGCTGGAGCGGGTGGGATTGCAATCGCGCACGAATCATCGTCCAAGCGAACTTTCCGGAGGGGAACAACAGCGAGTGGCGCTGGCGCGCGCGCTGATTAATCGTCCCAAACTGTTGCTTGCCGACGAGCCCACCGGAAACCTGGACAGCCATACGGGTACCGAGATCATGAATATGGTGCGGCAGTTCAATCAGGAACTCGGGATGACCGTGGTGATGGTGACGCACGAGCGGGCATTGGCGGAGCGGTATGCCCAGCGCATGATTTTTCTGGCCGACGGGAGACTCGTCGCTGACCAGGCCAACACTGCTCAACACGGGGTGTTGCAGGGAGGACAGTCGTGAAGGCGCCAGATCTTGCCGAACTTGCGGTGCGCAATCTGCGCGAATCCGTGCTGCGCAACTCGCTGACTACGATTGGCATCTCGGTTGGCGTGGCTTCGCTGGTGGCGATGCTCTCGCTGGGAATCGGCCTGCAGCAGCTGGCGTCGCGCCGACTGGTGAAGTCCGGGCTTTTCGATACGATCTTCGTGACATCGCGGCGCGACATGCGCAACATGGATCGCAATGAGGACCGAGGCGGCCCGACTCCGGGTGAAAGCCGTGTGCTCGATGAGTCGGCGCGACTGGAGATCGAGCGGCTCCCGAATGTGCAAGAGGCCTATCCGGACATTCGATTCGTGACGGAATTGCGCTTCGACGACAAGCCGCACATGACGACGATATCCGCGTTGCCGGAATCGGCGAAGTCCAACGACGGATTCGAGGGCATGGAGGGGCAGTTTTTTTCGTCCGAGAGGGCTGCGGAAGCGATTTTGCAAAAACAATTTGCCGAGGAGTTGCTGGGGAAGACTCCGCCTCGGGGCGCTGCTGAACCGAGCGTCAATGAACTGGCAGGTCCGCTGCTTGGCAAAGAGTTGACGATGGTCTATGCAGAACGGGCGCCGACTCCGCCTGGTCCGGTGCAGGCGAGTCCGCAGCGCACACCGGATGCGCTCGCGGCGGCATCGTATTCCGTTATTTCGCGCGAGCGGAAGTTGAAGATCGTTGGAGTTTCCAACCTCGATCCGGAGAGCATGCGCGGGCCGATGCGCGGGCGAGTTTTCATCCCATTGAAGCTGGCCGAAGGCTTGCACGTCATGCAGGCGACCGACATTCGGGAAATCTCGACATCAGCCAGCGGCCAGGCTGTGTACTCGTCGGTGAGCGCGCGCGTGAAGAGCCCGGCACAAATTCAGGCGGTCGAAGACGCGATAAAGAAGATGGGCTTTACGACATTCTCGCTGCTCGATGCCAGCCAGAGCCTGCGAACTTTTTTTAAAGTGCTCGATTTGTTTCTGGGGATTTTTGGCAGCCTCGCTCTCGCCGTTGCTTCGATTGGAATCGTGAACACGCTGGTGATGGCGATTCTGGAACGGCGCCGTGAAATCGGAATCATGAAAGCCATTGGCGCCAGTGATCGCGACGTGGAGAAACTGTTTTTCGCCGAAGCTGGAGCGATGGGAATTCTTGGCGGCCTGGCCGGGGTCGGTCTGGGATGGGCGATTGGCCGCGTGATCAACATCGGCACGAATTTCTATTTAAAGAGCCAGTCTCTACCGCCGGACAACTTCTGGGCGGTGCCGTGGTGGCTGGTGGGCGGCGCGATTGGATTCTCTGTGATCGTGAGCTTGCTTTCCGGTTTATATCCCGCGGGACGTGCGGCCCGGCTCGATCCCGTTCAGGCGTTGCGCTACGAATAAACCTTCTTGTATGACGCGCAATCGCCGCAGCGTTCTCTTGCTGTCGCTCATTGTGGGGGCCATTCTGTATGTTGGGGGCAGCGCCGCTGCGCAGAGCCGGATCGACTGCACGGCTTTGAACAGCCGAATTCTGAAGCAAGTCGTACGCTACTGCGTCTATCTGCCTTCGGGCTACGATGCGGCAGGAGCGCAACATCCGCTGGGGCGCTATCCGGTTCTCTACTTTCTTCACGGCCTGGGAGACAACGAACAGACGCTGTTTAACAGCGGCGGCTGGACGTTGCTCGACGATCTGCGCAAGCAGCACAAGATGGGCGACTTCCTGATCGTTGCTCCGGAGGGCCGCCGAAGTTTTTATGTCAACTCGGCCGATGGCTCGGTTCGCTACAACGATTTCTTCGTGCAGGAATTCATGCCGGCGATTGAGTCGAAGTACAGGATCCGGCCAGGGCGCAGCGGGCGCGCAATCAGCGGTGTCTCGATGGGCGGCTACGGAGCGCTGAGGATGGCGTTCGCGCATCCCGAATTATTTTCGGCCGCTAGCGCGCAAAGCGCGGCTCTCATTACCGAAACCCCGCACCAATTAGATTCCGCGTCACAGGCCGGGCTGCCCATCGCCGGAGTGCTTGGGCCCGTGTTCGGAAGGCCAATCGACGTTCGACAGTGGAACGAAAACAGCCCGTTTGTTTTGGCCGAGCGAAATGCTGCCGCGCTGCGAAGAATGGCGATCTACTTCAACTGCGGGCAGAGTGACAATTACGGATTCGAGAAGGGCGCAGCCGCACTGCACTCCGAACTGGAAAAATTGCATGTTCCGCATGAGTACCATCTTTATGCGGGCGACCACAGTCTCGCATATTTCCTGGGGCACTTTGACGAGGTGATGGAATTTCACTCCAAAGCGTATGGGCTGTTGGGCAGCGGAGCGTCGGGGAAGACGCGTAAGTAGCGAATCGGCGAAAGGGTCCGCTGTCCGAGTTAGCGGCGCGGACCGGTGTTGTAAACTATGGTTAACTCTGCCTGTTCACCGCGGAGGGATGTGTGAGTGGTTGAAACAGGCGGTCTTGAAAACCGCTGTACGGGAAACCGTACCGGGGGTTCGAATCCCTCTCCCTCCGCCAATTCAGTTCGGACTGCCGAGAAAGCCCGTAGCCTCTTACCCGAAAGACCCGAAGCGCGCCAGTATTTTCGCAATGCGTTTACGCTGAAACGGTCACCTACCGAAGCTAGTCTTTATCGGTGTATTCCTCAGGAACATCGTCCTCCGGCAACTCGTGCGTGTGCACTTCTTGCTCATCTTCGTCATCCGCCTCCTGAACGCCGGCTACAACTCCAGCCTCAAATACATTGCCTTCCTCGACCAAGTCAGCAACACTTTCAGAATCTGCCTGCTCGGCCCGCGACAGACCTTCGAAATCCTCCGAGCGGCGACCCGAGATTACTCCCGAGCCAGTCAGCTTTCGTTTCTGCAGTTCGCGCTTGAGCTCTTTTTCAGCAGTTACGGACGGTGCCTTTTTACGGCGACGAGCACTTGGCCTGGAAGCAAGTGGTCTTGGAGTTGCTTTTCTCTTGGCCGGTTTTTTGCTGGTTTTGGTCTTGCTGCCGCGCTGGCTTGGTTTCTTCGCTGGTTTCGGGGTGGATCTTTTTGGGCTCTTTTTCTTCGAGGACATGGGCGAAAGTGTATCACCATGAAATGCAGGGTAAAGATAGCAATTCTCTCATCCCGTTCCACAATAATTTGGACGCGAGCTTGGGCGTTCGCATCGAGATGAACAATACGGGGGACGAGGATGCGCGCATTCTTGGCGGGCCGAGGGATCTGCGGAATTTGTCGGTCGCGCCTGTGACACTCGGTGAATGGGGCCTTCGTTTGGATTCGCCCGCTTCGCGGACAGCTCCGCTGCCTCAGGATGACAAGAGTTCGGGATAACGAGGAAGCGCAATAAAAAACCCTCTACCCGACGATCGGGAAGAGGGTCGTTGCTTTTGGAACGTTGTTCTAGTCGTCGTCGTCCACTTTGGTGGGCGCCGGGTTGTTGAATTCACTCGGCGGACGAACCGTCTTCTCGCCGGGATACGGCTGCGTGAAGCCGGTGGACATGTACCAGTTGAAATGGTTGACGGTATCCGGATCTTCGGAGTCAGGTCTGGTCAGCTTGCCGGCGAAGACTTCCGCCTTCTTCTTGAGCCATGCCTGCTTCAGTTCCTTAATCCGTCCTTTGAGCGCCGGATTGTCGGAACTCGGAGTTACGCCTTCATCCAGCGCAACCTGGTTCGCGACGTGGCTCCAGGGTTTGAAGTTGCTCTTGGGAGCGTCGCCGCTCACAAAGTCCGTACGCATCGGAGAAGCTACGAGGTCGAACTGATTCATCGGCGGCAGACCGAGAATCTGCTCGATCGTCCGCGTCATGTTAACCTGCGTGTAGTAAGTGTGATCGGTCGGTCCTTCCTGCACCGCATACGGACTCACGATATAGCCAGGGCTGCGGTGACCATCGACGTGGTCGACGCCGTTCTGCGCGTCGTCCTCTTCGATGAAGATCGCCGAAGTATCCCACGCCTTACTGTGGGTGATGTAGTCGACGATGCGGCCAACGGCCAGATCGTTATCGGCCTGTTCGGCGTCGGGCGTTGGCGGGCCGCCGGTGTGATCGTCCATAATCCACAGGAGGCTCAACGCAGGCACCGTCCCGTTCTTATCGTCGTTCTGGAAATCCTGAACCCAGAGGTCGACGCGGAACTGGTCAGGAATGTTCAGATCGAAGATCGGGAAGTTCGGGATGAGGTGGAGATACACAGCCGGAACAGAAGAGTGTGCCTGGACCGTGTTCTGATATTTGAGCGTTGTTTCCGTCCCAGCTTCAAAGGCCTGCGAGTCGGCGTAAAAATCACTCCAGCTCGGCTCGTTGGTCGTGCCGTCAGGGTTAGTGAACGTATCGTACTCGACGTATTCGCCGTAGATCTTCACCGGCAAACCGGCGTCTGCCGCTTCTGAGAACACGAAGCCCTTGTTCTGATACGCGAGCGAATCGCCAGCATTTCCACCCGGATAGCTGCGCACCCAGTCCGGCGACTGGATGTCGTCGGCGTAGGGCGCCATGCCTTCCGTGATCCACTGGTGACCGTCAGCCGACTGGCGGCTTGGGTCGTAGAAGTTATCCAGCAGCGGGAAGCGCTTCACCAGCTTGTGCGCGTTGGGCGTGTCCTTGCCGCCGAACACTGCCAATGACGGATCGCCGTTGCCAGCCTTCACGTCGCCCAGAATCTGATCGTACGTGCGGTTCTCACGAATGATCACGAACACGTGTTTGATCAGCGATGGATCGCCGATCCTCGCCGGGATTGCGACTGGCTTGGTTGTCGGGCTGCCGCCGCTGGCCGAAGTGATGTTCGCCACCAGGTCCCAGTGGTTGTTGGTGAAAACCTGAGCCGTCATCGACGCCAGGGTTACGCTATCCGGCACTGGAACGATGCTGATGGTGCCGTTGTCCTGGTGTGTATTGTAGCTGGTAACGCCGTAGTCGGTCTCGAACGAGTAACGTGTTCCGATGCCTTTGTCATTGGCAACGAGGATCACGCCATCTTTCAAGTCCAGTGCCACCGAGCACGGTGCATAAGCTACTGGAATCATGCCGAGGACAGGATTCGTCGCCCCTTTGGTGAGGTCGACCACCGCGACTGCGTTTGCGTTGTAAAGCGCGACGTAGGCGATGTTTTTCTTGGAGTCGACGGCGATCGAGTTGGGCGCAGCGCCATAGGCTGGGGAACTGGCGCCGGGAATTCCGATCGGCAACCCGAGGTTGATTGTTCGCGACACTTGGTTCTTGGAGGTGTCGACCACTGAGATGGTGTCGCTGTAGGTGTTGGCCACCAGCAGTGACTTTCCATAGAGCGCCATCCCGGTCGGGTGCAGCCCGGTCGAAATGGTGGCAGTCACCTTCATCGTGCTGAGGTCAACCACCGAAACGGTTCCAGTGACCGCAGCGCCAACCACGGGATCGGCAACGATTTCAGTGCCGGCGGAGTAAATCTGGAAGTCCGCTGCGGTAGCAGCACGGCCTCCTTCGTTGCTGATGTAGGCGGTCGTACCGTCGCTGGAAAGCACGATGCTGTGCGGGGCGTTGCCGACGCGAATCTCTTTTTTCAGCTTCGGCTTCTTGGCGCTCAGATCGATCTTGGCCAGCGTGTCATTCTGGTTCAGCAGAGCATAAGCGGTCGTGCCATCGCTCGAAACCGCGACGCCGCCGGGATACGAAGTGCTCGGACTGTAGAATGTGCCGCAAGGTCTGCCATAAGCGCCTAGCGGGCTGTTCGGGAAGCAAGCGATCCAGGAGTTGTCAGGCGGAACGCTCACCTGAGCGTTGTCTTCGAGCAGGCCGTTGTCATCCACGTTGGCGATGGTGACGTTGCTGCTGTCCTGGCTGAAAATCAGATGGCTGCCGTCCGCCGAGTAGGTGATGCCGCTGTAGCTGCCGCTCGGATCCTGACCAAACGCGATGTAGTCCTGCAGGACAACGCCGGTGGTGGTGTCGAACACCTCGACGGCTTGTGTCGATCCTAACGTGAGCACCGCCGCGGTGTGAGTCTTGGAGTTGGGGTTCAGCGCGATCGCCTTCGCTCGGACACGGATGCCGAGGTCAACTTGCGTGCCGGCCGGATTGATGACCTGGCCGTTGCTGACGACCCACGAGCCGTCAGGCTGCGGGCCGGTGACGTACGTCGGGTAGAGCTGAGACTGTGCTGCGGCAATTCCTGGCAGGGTCAGTCCGGCCGCGAGCAGGCTGGTAAGTGGATTCACACGGTTGAGCCGAGATTTGTTTCGGGTCTTGTTCCGGAACATCCTTCGAAACGAGTTTTTTTTGCGAGACATGTACCGTTTCCTCCTGGGTTTTTCGCTTACGCCTCACCCATATCCGTGGTCGCAAACTAACAGGCAACCCGTAACGGCACCATGACGGCGAGATTACATTTCTGTCATCTTTGAATTGGCGGGCTGTGGATCGTCTGGATTTAGATTGGGGCTGTTGCCGGATTTGGCCGGATCAGGCTGCGGGAGACAAGGGCACGCGGAGAGTTACCTGCGTCCCCTGCCCGAGCGTGCTCGCGATTTCCACATCGCCGCCGTGCAGCAGCATGATGCTCTGAACGATAGCCAGCCCCAGCCCGGTTCCACCCGAAGCCTGAGAGCGCGACGCATCCACTCGGAAAAAGCGGTCGAAGACTCGCGGCAGGGCGTCCGGAGGAATGCCCACTCCCGCGTCAGACACGTCAATGCGGACGGCCGCGGGTTCAACGCAGGCGCCGAGCACCACGGATTTTCCCGGAGGCGTGTGCGCTAAGGCGTTCGAAACAAGGTTGCCCACAGCCCTCTGAAGAAGAGTGCGGTCCAGATGCGCAATCACCGGTTCATCGGGCACCGCTGTGGACAGAGAGACGCCCCGGTCGGCTGCGGGAGCTTCGTAATATTCGCGAATCCCGGAGAGCAGCTCGCCGACATTGATACTCTCGCGGTGCAAGTGGGCAAGCGGACTTTCAGCGCGGGCAAGGAAGAGGAGATCGCCAATGAGGTCGGATAGCCGCACGGCTTCTTCCAGACACGAGCCCAGGACGTCGCGGTATTCCTCGACCGTCCGCGCACGAGCCAGAGCCACTTCCGCCTCGCCGCGGATATTGTTTACGGGGGTACGCAGATCGTGGGCAATATCGGCGGAGAATCTGGAAATCCGCTCGAAAGACTCTTCCAGGCCGTCCAGCATGGTATTGAAAGTGGTGGCCAGAGACGCGAGTTCCGAAGGATATCCTTCGGGATCGATACGCTCGTGCAGGTTCGTGGAACTGATGTGGCGAGCGGTCTTTGCAACTTCTTTCAGCGGGCGAATGCCGCGGCGCGCGATCTGATATCCGACCAGCGGAAAGATGGCCAGCGTGCCCAGCAGAATTACCCAAAATCGCTGCCTATAACGCGCCAGCAATTCATCCTGCTGCGAAACATCGATGGCGATCTGCACGGTGTCGATTTGAGCGGAACGGCCTACAGCCCCCGCAGCGCTAAGCACAAGAAACGATCGGCCGCTCCTGCCCTTCATTCCTTCAGCGCGCTCTGGGCGGTTTTGGGATTGAGTGGTCAATTGTTGGAGATCAAGTTGCTCCGCCATGCCTGGAGTCATCAAGAGTGGGCGGTTCTGTTGGTCCAGAAGGCGAATATAGAATTGTTCGTACCGCCTCGCGGCCGACTCCAGTTCAATCTCCTCGCGCAGCGCATCCCAGTCGTCAGGGCGCTCCCGCAGCATGGTACGCAGCACGTTCAATTTGTCGGCGAGAAACAAGTCCGTGCTCTTTTGCAGCTCCGTGACCAGACCGATATACAGACTGGCACTGGCGAGGACGACCAGAGCCAAGCCCGCGAGCACATACCAAGTGGTCACACGAAAGGCGAGAGTCCCTACGAAACGCGACCCCTGCTCGAATCTACGCCTGAGATTCCATGACATAGCCCGCGCCCCGAACGGTATGGATTAACTTGAGAGGAAAGGGATCGTCCACTTTGCTGCGCAGTCTCCGCACGTTCACGTCGACGACGTTGGTGTCGCTGTCGAAGTTCATGTCCCAGACGGACTCGGCAATCAAAGTGCGTGACAGGACTTCGCCCATGCGGCGCGCGAGCACCGAGAGAAGAAGGAATTCCTTGGACGTCAACTCCAGTCGCTGGCCGGCTCGCGTGGCACGCTGACGCAGCAGATCGATCTCCAGGTCGGCAAGGCGGATGGTCTCCTGTACGCGAGTCGGACCGCGGCGCAGCAGTGAGCGAACGCGCGCCAGCAGTTCGGAAAAGGCGAAGGGTTTCACCAGGTAGTCGTCAGCGCCCAGCTCGAACCCCCGGACCCGCTCGTGAATCGCGTCGCGCGCGGTCAAAAAGAGCACTGGCATCTGACGCCCTGACTTGCGCAATCGGGTGAGAACCTGCCAGCCATCCAGGGTGGGAATCATAACGTCCTGGATGATGAGGTCGAACTCGCCTTCTTGCGCCATGTGGAGGCCGTCCAACCCGTCATCGGCAACGTCGACAACGAAGCCGGCTTCGCCAAGTCCTTTTTGAAGGAACTTAGCGGTCTTGGTTTCATCTTCGATAACCAGAATTCTCATATGCTCGGTTGGCGACCGCAGTGATCAACGCAGGGTGATCAGCTCAGAATGTAAAGCGGAGAGAGTTGGTTAACCTTAGCAGACGGAATGTGAACTCTTTATTACGATCGGGTGAAAATTGCGTTACAAGGGTTGAACCTCTTCTTGAAGGTTGTGGCTTGCAGCTGGATGGCATTCTTTGTAACCCGCTTAATACAGTATGTTCGGTGTTGATTCTCGCCAGCATTCGGCCTAGGGTGGGCGAACATCCAGAAGAACTAGTTGGCACATTTTGACTGCGATCAAAGCAAGTCAAACCAAGCCGGCGAAGTCGTCGTGCTGAGGCCGCTGCACTCCGATACTGGCGTCGCGTCTGACCGGTTATGAATTCTGTTTATCATCGACGAGCGCGCTTAGGGGACCCAGCCAGGGTTCGTAGCGTCGCCAGCGCGCGACGGAGGTGCGATAGATCGGCTGTCGGGTCTGCCATTTGCTGGGTGTTCGCACCGCCCTTGGATTGCGTTCGGGGTGCAGGCATGCATCGTGCCAGGCCAATCCACTGGCCGCGATAATCCGGCGAATGATCGGTTCCGGCTCGCCGGTCAACTCCTCGTAATCGACCTCGATGAAGCGATCCGCCGGCAGTACCCTCCGCCAGTGGGCCATAAGCCGCTGGTAGTCGTGGAAATACGCGACCAGCTCGACGCCTCCAGTGGGAAAAGCCAGGGTCGGGTGGAAGTGCGTTTGATGGATCGACAACGCCGTGTCGACTGCAGCGCGGCGGCAATGGATGATCAGTGCGCGAGGGAATGCTAGGTGGATGAGCCCGGCCCAGAGAAAATTGAATGGCATCTTGTCGGTCACGCGCGCCGCTTTCGCTGAGATCGTGCGCAGCAAGCCGAGATAATCTGCCCCCGCCTTGGCCAGAAACGGCTTTTCGCTCCCGGCCGCGCCCAAACGATGCCATTCTGCGCCGCGCTCATTCCAGAAATGCAACTCGTCTCCAGCGCCGACGTCAGGATGCGAGGAGACGATCTGCTCAACCAGCGTTGTGCCTGACCGCGGCATCCCAAGAATCAGCACGGGCGTCGCGTCGCCGCTGCCGAGTTGGGGCGCGCGCGCCATCAACTCCGGCGTGCAGCGGGAAATGATGCGATCGATCTCGTTGGAGAATGCCGCGGAATCAAACGAGGCAGCCGCACGGCGGACGGCGTCCGCGGCATCAAAATGCTTCATGGCCAACGCATAATCGCCAAGATCGTCCGCCGCCTTGCCGATCGCGAGATGCAACCGCAGGCGGTGCGCCGCTTCCAGCCCCGGAGTAGAGAGAGCAGCTTCCATTCGTTGCAGCAGACTGTCATCGTTGCTCGTGACGGGCCGGCACCGGACCAGATCGTAATAGCATCCTGCCAGCAGCGGGGCGATCGCGATCGCGCGCTGGAAGCATTCGCGGGCCTCGTCGAAACGGCCGAACTCCGAGAGCAGGTTCCCTAGCAGATCATGCGCCATGGCGTTCTTCGGATCGTGCGCCACCGTCTGTCGCAACACTTGTTCGGCTTCCTGATTGCGCTCCTCAGTCAGCAGCGCCCGTGCCTTGCCAAGGCGGCCAAAGCTGGTCTTGCCTCCGGTCGCTGCGGCGCGCCGGAAGCAGCCGATTGCTTCGTCCCGATGGCCCATCTCGCAGACCAGCGCGCCGGCGCGAAACCACGCCTCGGTCAACGATGGATTCAGTTGCGTGGCGCGGTCGTATGCCACGAGTGCACCGCGGACGTCGCCCGTCTTTTCCAAGGCGATTCCTAGCCGGAAATACGCATCGCCGTAGCGAGGGTTACTGGCCACAGCCCACCGCAATGCTGCGATGGCATCCGAGATGCTGCCGATCTCCAGGTAGGCGAGGCCGAGATCGTGCTGGATGGTGGCATTGAGCGGCTCGAGCAGCGCTGCATCGCGCAACGGCGCGATTGCATCGGCTGGTCGCCCGGCACTGAGCAACTTGGTGGCTAACGCAAGCAGAGGCGCTACCTCCTGCGGCGCAACTGGATTTCGAGACTCGGACATGGCACGAACCTTGCGCGGAAGCTGCAGTGTGGCAATCGGAATCGCCAGCGCAATTGTCACCCGAGCGGCCCTGATCTGCCAACCGGACTTGCTAGCAGTTCTCAGCGCTTAGGGTTCCGGGAGTTCTCCTGCACAAGTTTTACTGCGAGGCCGGTCTTCAGATTGCGGCTTGCGTTCGAGCATGAAATGAAAAATAATCGCGACTGCCGCATAGAGCATGTCATTCGCGGCAGGAGGCCACCCTGAAGCAAGCGCTCACAGCTTCAACGTTAACCATCGCGTTGGCAACACTCTTTCTCTCTGATCCGACGACACTGAACGCGCAAGCTGCTGTAGGGGTCTCGGTCGACATGGTGATTCAGCATGACGTGCCCATGAAAACGCGCGATGGAGTTACGCTCTATGCGGATATTTATCGCCCGAACTCGGCGGGAAAATTCCCCACCGTTCTTATGCGGACGCCCTATGACAAGAGCGTGAGTTGGGCGGTCTCGCCGGTTTTCAAGATGGTGCCGCGTGGTTACGTCGTGATCATTCAGGATGTGCGCGGCCGGTACCAATCGGAAGGGGAATGGTATCCGTTCAAGCACGAACAGATGGACGGCTTTGACACGGTCGAGTGGGTCGCTTCGCTTCCTTATTCTGACGGCAAAGTCGGCATGATGGGTGCATCGTATGTGGGTGCGACTCAGTTGCTCGCTGCCATCGCGCATCCGCCGCACCTGGGCGGTATTGCGCCGAACATGACGGCGAGCAACTATCACGACGGCTGGACGTACCAGGGCGGGGCCTTCGAACAATGGTTCGACCAGAACTGGACCTCGCAACTGGCGCAAAACACGCTGCAGCGGCTGATCGAGCAGAACACGAATGCGCTGGTCGGTTCGACGACGCTGCCGCTGGCGAACTATCCGGTATTTAACTTCGGGCAGTTGCCGGCTGACGCGCAGCTGACCTCTTCCGTTGCTCCTTATTATTTCGATTGGCTGGCTCATCCGAACTACGACGACTATTGGAAGGAATGGTCGATCGAGGAACATTTTTCTGCGGTGACTGTGCCAGCGCTACATGTGGGCGCATGGTATGACATCTTCAATGGAGGAACGCTGCGAAGTTACATGGGCATTAAGGCTCACGGAGCCAGCGAGGCAGCGCGCACGCAGCAGCGTCTGCTGGTTGAGATCGGAGGCCACGCCGGATTTGGACGCCGGATCGGCGACGTTGATTTTGGGCCGCATGCGATCGAGAACGTGTATACGGACGTAATTCTCGATTGGTACGACTTTCTCTTCAAAGGCGCGAACAACCGATTTGCTACGGAGAAACCGGTCACTGTCTTCACGATGGGCGCGAATGAATACCGCCAAGAAGACGACTGGCCGCCCCCACAGGCTCGGCTGACGAAATACTTTCTGCACTCGGGAGGTAGGGCGAATTCGTTGCGGGGCGACGGGTCTCTGTCTACGGCTGCCCCCAAGGTCGAGCCGGCAGACTCCTACAAATATGACCCGCTTTCGCCGGCGCCGACTGTCGGCGGACCACTCTGCTGCGACGAACACCACATGGAGCCAGGGCCGCGCGATCAGCGCTCGGTTGAGAATCGCGACGACGTGCTGGTGTTTTCGACCGGGCCAATGGAGACCGATCTTGAAGTCACTGGCCCAGTGACAGCCGATCTGTTCGTCAAGTCATCGGCGGTCGACACCGACTTCACGGCAAAGCTTGTGGACGTTGGGCCCGAAGGATTTGCGCAGGACCTGACGGAAGGCATTTTGCGGATGCGTTACGCTACTTCGCAGGAACATTCGACGCTCATCAAGCCCGGGCAGATTTACGAGATTACAGTCGACCTTTGGGCTACCAGCAACGTCTTTCTGCGCGGCCACTCCCTGCGACTGGAAATTTCGAGCAGCAATTTCCCCCGCTTCGATCGAAACTTGAACACGGGAGAAGAAATCAGGTTCGCGAAGAAATCGATTGTGGCAACGAATACTGTGCTTCACGATGCCGAGCATCCCTCGGCGCTGATTCTTCCGGTGATGCCGTCGAGATAGATTAACCGCAGACTGCGGGGAAATAATTGAGGGCAGTCGTGAGGGTCGAATGTCGGAATCTTTCCCGGCGCTAACCCATGACTGCCCTAAGCTCTTTCGCCTTACTTCAGTCAGGTTAACCGCACGCGCATTGACGGGCAATACTTGAAATCCCTTAGTCGCCTAAGTCATGCGTAGTCGCCGCGTATGTCATTAGTTGTTCTTGACTTATAGAAGAGTGACCGCGGCCTTAATCCTGCAAGCGCGCCTTCTGCTAGTCCACCGTGCTTCTGTAGAGTTTTGTAATCGCAACTTTTCGCGACAAAAGCCTCTCTAAGCAATCTGGAAACATAATCCTTGGACACTTTGGCCGAGACCTTACGTCGTTTCGAGGGTTCTTGCTGAAGTGCTCCGCGTCCGGCGTATCCGCGCAGCCCGCCGTAGGAACTGCCTTACCGGGTAAGCGAAGGAAGGTCGGCAAGGAGAATTTCAAATGCAAAGACTCTCTGCACGTGCGGCCTTGATCGGTTTTGTCATGCTGATCTTTATCGTGCCGATCTTGTCCTCTACTTCTTTCGGACAACTCCGCATTTCAGTTTCATTCGGACCACCTCCGATACCCGTTTACGAACAACCTTTATGTCCGGGCGACGGATATATATGGACGCCGGGCTACTGGGCATGGAGCGACGACGATGGGGACTACTACTGGGTGCCGGGGACATGGGTTTTGGCGCCGGAAGTTGGCGTTTTCTGGACTCCGCCATATTGGGCCTGGCTCGACGGCGCTTTTGTTTTCTATGACGGATATTGGGGGCCGCACGTGGGCTTCTATGGCGGCATCGATTATGGCTTCGGATATTTCGGAGATGGATTCGTGGGCGGCCGCTGGGATGGCGGTCACTTTTTCTACAACCGGTCCGTCACCAACGTGAACGTGACCGTGATCCACAACGTCTACAACACGACCATTGTTCACAACGACGTCAGTCGCGTCAGCTACAACGGTGGGAATGGCGGCGTGGTTGCACATGCAAGCGCAGAGCAAGAGTCATGGGCGCGGGAGCGTCACATTCCACCGGCAGTGGCGCAGGTGCAGCATGTGCAGGAGGCGCGCGGTGATCGTGAGTTGAGAGCCTCCGCCAATCACGGCAAGCCGCCGGTTGCAGCGACGGCAAGGCCCGGAGAGTTTCGCGGCGAAGCGGTCCCGGCGCGAGAGGCGGGTGGGGCTTACAATCCACCGGCTAACCGTGGAGGCGGGCAGCCACGCGCGGAAGAAGGTAATCGTCCATCGACGCCGATCCATGCCAAGGACTTGCCGCCGATGGAGCGTTCGGCTGCACCCAACACCGGTGACGCAAAGCTCGACAAGAAATATCAGCAGCAACAGGATAAGCTGCAGAAGAAGCAGGATCAGGAGCGGGCGAAACTGCAACAGCAGCAGGAAAAGGAAGACCAGCGCATGAGCCAGCAAGAGGCCGATGACGCTCGCAAGCAGCAGACTGAACAGCGGCACCAGCAGCAAACGCAGCAGTTGCAGCAACGACACACGCAACAGCGTGAGCAGATGCAACAGCGGCAGGCGCCGCCGAGCCGTCCTGCCGGCAGGCCTGAAGGCGGCAAGCCTCCGCGGGGATGAGGTTCGTGTAATCCCAATGGCGGGCGTCAGCAAATGACGCCGCCGCAGCTTTGCAAGAGTGAAAGTGCCTGATTTTCCTACGAATTGGGCGGGTTGCATCCTTTCGTCGGCCTTCTATACAGGAAATACCTTAGAGCCTCCCTCGGGCTGATCATGGTACGAATTGCAGCAAGGCTTGTGCGAAAAAAGCCGCCAAGATCAGGGGACATCTTTGCCCCGAAGTGGGTGTCTCCGCTACAGAAATTTCACGACGTTCAAGCCAGCCAATGGGGGACTGGTCGCGGGCCTACGCGCCAAATCCATACCTTGAGGGCTGGTAGCTGCCTCCGAGGGCGAGGATGAAACGAGCCAGTGTCAACCTAATGGACCCAGCCACCACTGAAGCCCTGCAACCGATTGCCAAGAACAATGGAAAAACGAAGGCCTCCGACGGTTCGCTCGATCTGACGGTCATCCTTGCGAGCCTGCAGACCATGCGTAATGGCGACTTTACCGTGCGTCTGCCCGGTACCTGGACAGGCCTTGCCGGAAAGATTGCCGACACGTTTAACGACATTGTCACCGCCAACCAGCACATGGCGCAGGAACTCAAGCGCGTGGGCAACGTCGTTGGCAAAGAAGGCAAGACGCGCGAGCGCACGCGCTTTCATGAGTCGCGCGGTTCGTGGGGCGAGATGGAAACCTCGGTCAATACGCTGGTCGAGGATTTGCTGCGTCCGACGGCCGAAGTGACGCGCGCGATCGGCGCGGTGGCGCAAGGAGATTTGACGCAGACGGTTAGGCTCGACGTGGATGGGCGTCCGCTGGAAGGCGAGTTTTTGCGTTCTGCCAGCATCGTCAACACGATGATTCAGCAGCTGGGCGTCTTTACCAACGAAGTGACGCGCGTGGCGCGCGAAGTGGGCACGGAAGGCAAACTCGGCGGCCAGGCGCAGGTACCTGACGTGGCCGGCACGTGGAAAGATCTCACCGATAACGTGAACCTGATGGCCAGCAACTTGACTGGACAGGTGCGTAACATCGCCGAAGTTGCGACGGCTGTCGCGAGCGGCGATTTGTCGCGCAAGATCACGGTCGATGTGCGCGGCGAAATCCTGCAGCTGAAAGAAGCCATCAACACGATGGTCGATCAGCTGCGCTCGTTCGCGTCGGAAGTGACGCGCGTGGCACGCGAAGTGGGCACCGACGGAAAACTTGGTGGACAGGCCGTGGTTCCTGGTGTTGCCGGAACGTGGAAGGATCTTACGGACTCGGTAAACGCGATGGCCGGAAACTTGACGGCCCAGGTACGAAACATCGCGGAAGTCACGACGGCCGTGGCGCGCGGCGACTTGTCGCGCAAAATTACGGTCGACGTGAAGGGCGAAATTCTGGAGCTGAAAGACACGATCAACACGATGGTGGACCAGCTCAATGCGTTCGCTGGCGAAGTGACGCGCGTGGCCCGCGAAGTCGGCACCGAAGGCAAGCTGGGTGGACAGGCGCAGGTGCCCGGAGTCGGCGGCACGTGGAAGGATTTGACCGACAACGTGAACTTCATGGCCAGCAACCTGACTGGCCAGGTGCGAAACATCGCGGAAGTTGCGACCGCAATTGCCAGTGGCGACTTGTCTCGAAAGATCACGGTCGATGTCCGCGGCGAGATCCTGCAGCTGAAAGAAACGCTGAACACGATGGTCGACCAGTTGAACCGTTTCGCCGGCGAAGTCACGCGTGTGGCGCGAGAAGTAGGAACGGAAGGCCGACTTGGTGGACAGGCGAACGTGCCGGGTGTAGCCGGTACGTGGAAGGATTTGACGGACTCCGTTAACTCGATGGCTGGAAACCTCACCGGCCAGGTGCGAAACATCGCAGAAGTTACGACGGCTGTGGCGCGCGGCGATTTGTCACGCAAGATCACGGTTGATGTGAAAGGCGAAATTCTCGAACTCAAGAACACCATCAACACGATGGTGGATCAGCTCAACGCGTTCGCGGGCGAAGTGACGCGCGTGGCTCGCGAAGTGGGCACCGAAGGCAAACTTGGTGGACAGGCGCAGGTGCCCGGCGTAGCCGGTACATGGAAAGATCTTACGGACAACGTGAACTTCATGGCCAGCAACCTGACCGGCCAGGTGCGAAATATCGCAGAAGTTGCAACGGCTGTGGCGCGCGGCGACTTGTCGCGCAAGATCACTGTCGACGTGAAGGGCGAAATTCTCGAGCTCAAAGATACGCTGAATACGATGGTCGACCAGCTGCGCGCGTTTGCGTCGGAAGTGACGCGCGTAGCGCGCGAAGTCGGAACCGACGGAAAGCTCGGCGGACAGGCGCAGGTGTTGGGCATCGCCGGAACGTGGAAAGATTTGACGGATTCGGTGAACTCCATGGCCAGCAACCTGACCGGCCAGGTTCGAAACATCGCAGAAGTCTCGACCGCGATCGCCAGCGGCGACTTGTCGAAGAAAATTACAGTGAACGTCAGCGGCGAAATCCTGCTCCTGAAAGAGACCATCAACACGATGGTCGACCAGCTCAACGCGTTCGCCGGCGAGGTGACGCGTGTGGCGCGCGAAGTGGGAACAGAAGGCCGCCTGGGTGGACAGGCCAGCGTTCCGGGCGTAGCTGGAACGTGGAAGGACTTGACCGACTCTGTCAACTCGATGGCCGGAAACCTAACGGGGCAGGTGCGTAACATCGCGGAAGTGACCACGGCTGTGGCGCGCGGCGACTTGTCGCGCAAAATCACGGTCGACGTGAAGGGCGAAATTCTGGAGCTGAAGAACACCATCAACACGATGGTTGACCAGCTCAACGCGTTCGCCGGCGAAGTCACTCGCGTGGCGCGCGAAGTCGGAACCGACGGCAAACTGGGTGGCCAGGCGCAGGTCCCCGGAGTCGCGGGAACCTGGAAGGATCTCACGGACAACGTAAACTTCATGGCCAGCAACTTGACTGGCCAAGTCAGGAACATTGCCGAAGTCGCGACGGCGATCGCGAACGGCGATCTCTCCAAGAAAATCACCGTCGACGTTCGCGGCGAAATCCTGCAGCTGAAAGAAACGCTGAACACGATGGTCGAGCAGTTGCGTTCGTTCGCTGCGGAAGTGACGCGTGTGGCGCGCGAAGTCGGCAGCGAAGGGCGCCTGGGCGGACAAGCCAACGTGCCCGGCGTCGCGGGAACGTGGAAAGATCTCACAGACTCGGTGAACGCCATGGCCGGCAATCTCACGGCCCAGGTGCGAAACATCGCGGAAGTCACGACGGCAGTGGCGCGCGGCGATTTGTCGCGCAAGATCACCGTCGACGTGAAAGGCGAAATTCTGGAATTGAAGAACACCATCAATACGATGGTCGATCAGCTCAACGCATTCGCCGCCGAAGTGACGCGCGTGGCTCGCGAAGTGGGCACCGAAGGCAAACTTGGTGGACAGGCGCAGGTGCCCGGCGTAGCCGGAACCTGGAAGGATCTTACGGACAACGTCAACGTCATGGCTGCCAACCTTACCGAACAGGTGCGGGGCATCGTGAAAGTCGTAACAGCTGTGGCCAACGGCGAGCTCACGCAGAAGCTCACGGTCAACGCCAAAGGCGAGGTGGCTGCGCTGGCCGAGACGATCAACAACATGACGGGCACGCTAGCAACGTTTGCCGACCAAGTGACGACGGTGGCTCGCGAAGTCGGCGTGGAAGGACGGCTTGGCGGCCAGGCGAACGTCCCAGGTGCTGCTGGAACGTGGAAAGATCTCACCGGCAACGTGAACTTGCTTGCCGACAACCTGACGAACCAGGTGCGCGCCATCGCCGAAGTCGCGACCGCCGTGACCAAGGGCGACCTGACGCGATCGATTCAGGTGGAGGCCAGCGGCGAGGTCGCGGAGTTGAAAGACAACATCAACACGATGATCGACAACTTGCGGTTGACCACCGACCGCAATACCGAGCAGGACTGGCTCAAGACGAACCTGGCCCGCTTCACTGGAATGTTGCAGGGCCAGCGCGATCTGGCGACGGTAGGACGCATGTTGCTCTCGGAACTGGCGCCTCTCGTCAATGCGCAGCAAGGCGTCATTTACCAGATGGAGACAGAAGAGTCCGCAGGAATGGTGCTGCTCTCGGCCTTCGCCGACAATGGCGAGAACGGCCATTTGCGCCGCCTGAAAATTGGCGAAGGATTGGTCGGGCAGGTCGCCTCAGCAAAACGGCGCATGCTGATTTCGAACCTGCCGGAAAACACGGTTCCGATCCGCTCCGGATTGTTTGAATCGGTGCCGCGCAATGTGATTGTTCTCCCGGTGCTTTTTGAAGATCGCGTGAAAGCGGTGATCGAACTCGCCTCGCTAAGCGCATTCACCGCGTCGCATCTTGCATTCCTTGAGCAACTCACCGCCAGCATCGGCATCGTGCTCAACAGTATTGAAGCGACGATGCAGACGGAAGGCCTGCTCAAGCAGTCGCAGCAGCTCGCGACCGAATTGCAGACGCAGCAGAAAGAGTTGCAGCAAACCAATGAGCAGCTCGCGCAAAAGGCGCAACAGTTGGCCGAGCAGAACGTCGAAGTCGAACGCAAGAACCAGGAAATCGAGCAGGCGCGGCGCGCCTTGGAAGAGAAGGCAAAGGAACTGGCGCTTACTTCCAAGTACAAGTCGGAATTTCTCGCGAACATGTCCCACGAGTTGCGGACGCCGCTGAATAGCATTCTCGTGCTGGGCCAGCAGCTCAGCGAAAATCCCGATCACAACCTGACGCCAAAGCAGGTCGAATTTGCGCGTACGATTCACGGCGCCGGAACCGACTTGCTTAATCTGATCAGCGACATTCTCGATCTGTCGAAAATCGAGTCGGGAACGGTTTCGGTGGAGGCAGAAGACATCTTCTTCGCGAACCTTCTCGAGATGGTTGCCCGACCATTCCGGCACGAGGCAGAAAACCGCAAACTCGCATTCGAGGTTCGTACCGATGCTCAACTTCCTCGCAGCCTGGTTACCGACTCCAAGCGCCTGCAGCAGGTGTTGAAAAACCTGCTGTCGAATGCGTTCAAATTCACCGAGCACGGTTCGGTGCGGCTATCGGTTTCGGTCGCAAAGCATGGCTGGAGCGAGGATCATCCGGTGCTAAGCGGGGCCGCGTCGGTCGTCGCATTCGAGGTTACCGACTCCGGAATCGGCATTGCGCCGGACAAGCAGCGCATCATCTTCGAGGCGTTCCAGCAGGCGGACGCCAGCACGAGCCGGAAATACGGCGGCACCGGATTGGGTCTCGCGATCAGCCGCGAGCTGGCCAGCTTGTTGGGCGGCGAGATTCAGCTACGCAGCGTGCCTGGCCAAGGCAGCACGTTCACACTTATGCTGCCATTGACATACGTCGGACCGTCGGGTGCCAAGGCCACAATGGCGGATTTGGCGGCAACGCCACTGCAACGGTCGAACATGACAGTGTCGGAGCGTCCGCTGGAGCACATCGCAGACGATCGCGACAATCTGCAGCCCGACGACGCGGTCTTGCTCATCGTTGAGGATGATCCTCACTATGCGCGCGTTCTCTGCGATCTTTCTCGCGATAAGGGATTCAAAGTCTTAGTCGCACTGCGCGGATCGGAGGCTCTCGCTCTTGCCCGCGAGTTTCATCCCACGGCTGTCTCGCTCGACGTGTTCCTTCCCGACATGTTGGGCTGGACCGTGCTGAATCACCTCAAACAGGATCCGGCCACGCGGCATATACCGGTCCAGATGCTCACGCTGGACGAAGACCGGCATCATGGGCTGGCGCGCGGCGCCTTTGCATTCGTGACCAAGCCCACGAGTCCCGAAGAGCTGAATTCGGCTTTGTCCCGAATCAAGGAATATGCAGCGCCACGCCGAAAGCGGCTCCTCATCGTGGAAGATAATCCAGCCGAGCAGATGAGCATTCGCGAGCTGTTGGGATACGACGATATCGATGTCACCGTGGCGGCGACCGGAGCCGACGCTCTCGAAATGGTGCAGTGCGAGTCGTTCGATTGCGTAGTTCTGGACTTGCGACTGCCCGACATGAGCGGGTTCGACATTCTTGAGCGCATGCGGGACAACCCGGTGATCAAGGATCTCCCGGTCGTAGTCTTCACGGGAAAGGAGCTATCACCGGAGGAAGACGCGCGCCTGCACACTCTGGCGCGCAGCGTGGTGGTGAAGGGCGTGGAGTCGCCGGAGCGCCTGCTCGACGAGACGGCGCTTTTCCTGCACCGGGTTGTGTCCGACCTTCCTCAGGAAAAGCAAAAGATGCTTGACCGCTTGCATCGTTCGGACGAGGCGCTGGTAGGCAAGAAGGTGCTCGTCGTGGACGATGATATGCGCAACATCTTCGCGCTCAGCAGCGTGCTGGAGCGCCGCGGCATGGCGGTGCTGACAGCCGGGACAGGCCGCGAAGCGATCGAAATGCTGGACTCGACGCCTAGTGTCGCGATCGTGCTCATGGACATCATGATGCCGGAAATGGACGGATATGCGACCATGCAAGTGATCCGGCAGAATCCTTCGTTCCGCAGGCTGCCGATTATTGCCCTCACAGCTAAGGCGATGAAAGGCGACCGAGAAAAATGCCTGGAAGCTGGAGCCTCGGAATATCTTGCGAAGCCAGTCAATACCGAGCAGTTGCTATCGGCGTTGCGAGTGTGGCTGCATCGATGAGATTACGAGGAATTGGATCTGCCGGGAGTGATCGCGCGCGGTTGAGTGACCGATAAGATGGCGAGCGCTGAAGAAAAAGTCAACATTCTGATGGTTGACGACCAACCGGGAAAGCTTCTGAGCTACGAAGCGATCCTGGCTGAGCTGGGGGAGAACCTCATTCAAGCGACCTCAGCGAAAGAGGCGCTGGAGAAGCTGCTCACGACCGACGTAGCCATCGTGCTGATGGACGTCAGCATGCCCGAGATCGACGGCTTCGAACTCGCGGAGATTATCCGGCAACATCCGCGCTTCCAGAAAACTGCGATCATCTTTGTCTCGGCTGTGCATCTCACGGATTTCGACCGCCTGAAAGGTTATCACCACGGAGCGGCGGACTATCTTTCCGTGCCGATTGTCCCGGAGGTGCTTCGGGCCAAGGTAAAAGTATTCGCGGAATTGCATCGCAAGAACAGGCAACTGGAGCGACTAAACATTGAGCTCGAGCAGCGCGTGGTGGAGCGTACGCAGGAACTGGAAAGAAAGGCCGTCGCTCTCGAGCAGCTCAACAACGATCTGGCGCAGAAAAATCAGGAACTGGACGCGATCGTTCACACCGCTCCGGACATTATTTTCAGCCGTCAGTCCGACGGAAGCCGCGACTATATCAGCAGCCGATTCTACGAATACACTGGTGCCCCACCCGGTTCGGCTGTTGGACTTGGCTGGCTGGAATACATGCACGCCGACGATCGTGGGCCGAGCCTGGAAAGCTGGCTGGCTTGCGTGAAATCCGGAGAAGTGTACGAGAGTGAGTACCGTCTTCGAGGCGCCGATGGAGTGTACCGCTGGTTTCGTGCGCGTGCCGTGCCATTGCGCGACTCGCAGGGAACGATTGTGAAGTGGTATGGGACCTGCTCCGACATTCATGACCGCAAGCTGCTCGAGCAATCGATGCGCGACAGCGCCGCGGAGCTGGAAAAGATGGTCGATCTCCGGACGGTTGAGCTGCGGCGGCTTTCCACCCGCCTGATGACCCTGCAGGACGAAGAGCGCCGCCGGATTGCCCGCGAAATTCACGACGGGCTTGGCCAGGAGCTCGCTGCGGCCAAGATGATTCTTGACGGAATTCTTTCTAAGGACTTCTCACCTCAGCTACGCCGAGCTTCCGTCGACGCCAGTCAGCTGGTGGATCGCGCGATCAAGCAGGTGCGCACGATCTCTCACCTCCTTCATCCACCGCTTCTCGATGAGGTCGGATTGGTCTCGGCGCTGCGCTGGTTTCTCGAAGGGCTCTCCGAGCGTAGCGGCATACAGGTTCAGCTCGAGGTTGACCCTCATGACCTCGACCGCCTCAAGCCCGAACTGGAGACGGCGATCTTCCGCATTATCCAGGAGGCCTTGACGAACATGTTCCGTCATTCGGGAGCAAGCAACGGCCTGGTCAGCCTGAAGGAGAAAGAAGGACAGATAGAGGTGATCGTGCGCGATGACGGCAAAGGGGTGGATGAACAAATCATTCAACTGCGCCCGGAGAGTGTCGGAGTCGGTATCGGCGGCATGCGTCAGCGTGTCACGGAACTCGGTGGGCGCTTGCGCCTGGCAAATGCCAACCCGGGTACGATCGTCGAAGTCGTCGTTCCTTCGCGCCGGCAGGCTCGCCTGGTACCAGTTACAGTCTGACCCGCCGTTCTTACGTGAACGCCGGAGTTTCGCTACAGGTTCCTGCTGATGTCCGCGCCTTCACGACATCACATATGTCAAAAATGAAAAGGGGCCTCGAGTTCTGGGCCCCGAATGAGAAATAGCAGACCCTAGCCGACTGGTCTCCGCCCGCTTGCGAGGTGGGCGACGAGCGAAACCAGGAACAGCACCAGGAAGATCACGAACAGAATCTTCGCAATGCCGGCTGCCGCTACTGCTACGCCTGTAAATCCGAGCACCGCAGCGATCAAGGCCACCACGAAAAATACCACCGCCCAATAAAGCATAGATCCTCCAAGAACGACCGTTTTAATCGGTGACACTCAAGATAGTCGACGGCATCTTTTCGCCGTATCCCACGTCTTGTGTATTTAGGATGGTCATTTCCTGTACGTCGGGCGCCAATTCCGAGCCTCAGAAGGAGGCAGGTGCCGGTCGCTCCCAGTTGGACCGGCACCCGCTTGGGGGCGTTGTGTCGAGTAGGTTTGCAGGATAAGCGGCCAGACTATGGTTCGCCATACCTCAGACACTGTAGATGGCGGGAGAAGATGGACTGGCTTTCCTTAAATATCAATTGCCGGCTCAAGGATGTTTCTCCTGTTGCTTACGTACTCTTCTGGATAGGACAGCCAACTTTAAGAGAATAAGCTTCACGGAAGTCGTGACACAAATCGCGGTGCTCGCGTGGAGCACGGAAGAAGAGGAAACAATCCATGAAATCAATTTCTGCTGCAGTGTCCAGATCTTTCCTGGCGCTAGCTATTTGTTCCCTTCTCGTCGGAATGAGTTTTGCCGCCGATAAGGATGACTCCGATATCGCCAAGCGAATCGACAATTCAGCCAAAGTGCTGAACGAGATCATGGCGACCCCTGACAAGGCAATTCCAGACAAAGTCATGAGTGATGCGAAATGCATCGCTGTGATTCCATCGATGGTGAAGATCGCCGTCGGATTCGGCGGCAATCACGGCAAAGGCGTGGCGACCTGTCGCACAGGCTCGGGCTGGAGCGCTCCTGCTCCGATCACGATTACCGGTGGAAGCTGGGGCCTGCAACTGGGTGGCCAGGCTGTCGATCTGGTCATGATCGTGACGAACGAGAACGGCATGCAGCATTTGCTCTCGAGCAAATTCAAGCTCGGAGCTGATGCGTCCGCGGCCGCCGGTCCCGTCGGCCGCGATGCGGCCGCTGACACTGACGTGAAGATGCGGGCCGAGGTGCTGACGTATTCGCGTGCTCGTGGCTTGTTCGCCGGAATCGACTTGAGCGGAGCAGCTCTCACGCAGGACAAGGATGAGACCCGCTTGCTCTACGGCAAATTCGTTCCTTTCGCCGACATTCTCAGCGGAAAGGTCGAGGCCACTTCTGTGAGCGAGCCGTTCTTGACAGCGGTCCGTAAGTACTCAATGCAGAGCAAGGCATCCAGCAAGAATGAGGCTGGTTCGCCTTCTATGAATTCGTCCAACTGAAGCTGAGGTCTTTTCGTGAGGCCCGGCACGCCGGGCCTTACTTGTCGAAGGCCGGTTTCCGGTTTAGCGAACAATCTCTAGCAGCAAGGAGAGTCTAAAATGTCGACCATTCTGCTGATCGTTTTGGTTGTGCTCCTGCTCGGTGCGCTTCCGACCTGGCCGTACAGCCGCTCATGGGGATATTACCCGAGTGGCGGGCTCGGGCTGGTGGTTGTAGTTCTTCTGGTTTTGCTTCTCGCGGGACGCCTTTAACGGTTGAAGAAAACTGGAGCATAGATGGAGGAATAATTTGCAGCCGCCATCTATGACTCCAGACTGAGTAACACAATAACCTCCCGTTTCAAGCGGTAATAGAGAAACGGATTGGGAATCGAGTAAATACCGTAGAAGCCCGCTCGAAAATGTTAGCGCGATGTTTGCACAAAAAGATTGTTGTCGAAGTCGTGAACGACCGCGTCCACAAACCCCGATTCCTTTATTGGCATCTATTCGCATAGCAGTTCATTTTTCGGAGTAGTCATGTCGAGTTACCAGAATTCTGCCTTTCACGACAATGCAGTGCTTGACCGGTTGCGGCGGCCGCAATCCCGAAACGCGTATGCGAATTCAGCTGCGGGTCGTTCTCAATCCATGCGAACTCGCACTTGCCCGAGCGACGTAATCTGGGGTAACTACAACAATTATCGCAGTAACGGAGTTGCCATTTCGGCGGCTCTGCATGTGGTCTTGATTGTGCTGCTGCTCAGCGGAATTTTCGTGAGCCATCAGATCGTCGAAAAGGCTCAGCCCCGGCAGGTCGTCACTCTGATTGCGCCCTCGCCGGATTCCTATGCTTTGCCCACCGCCAAGAAAGTTGTGAGTGGCGGCGGCGGTGGCGGAGATCGCGATGTGATTCCAGCGCCTAAAGGGCGCATGCCTAAAGTCGCCCTGCAGCAAATCACGCCGCCGGCGATCGTAGTCCGCAATGAGAAACCCAAGCTGACGGTCGAACCGACTGTCGTTGTTCCTCCGCAAGTACATCTTGCCGACAATCACATGCCGAACCTTGGCGTAGCATCAGCGCCGGTTATGCCCTCTGCTCCGCCATCGAATGGAACCGGCTCGGGCGGAGGCATTGGATCTGGTTCAGGTGGTGGCGCGGGCGCCGGCCACGGACCCGGAGTTGGAGCTGGCAGCGGCGGGGGAATCGGAGGCGGAGTGTATCACGTCGGCGGCGGAATCTCTGCGCCGCAGGCAATTTCAACTCCCGATCCGGAGTACACCGAAGAAGCCCGTCGTGCCAAGACGCAGGGGACTTGCGTGCTGTGGCTCATCGTTGACTCACAAGGGCGGCCTCGCGATGTGAAAGTGGTTCGTGGCCTGGGCTATGGACTCGATGCGAAGGCGCTCGAGGCCGTGCGGCAATGGCGCTTCCAGCCGTCAATGAAAGATGGCAAGCCAGTTGATGTGCAGATCAGCGTGGAAGTCGTGTTCCATCTGTACTAATCACTAAACAATTATTGTCACGACTATGCGCGCTCCCTGGCGGGAGTGCGCATGTTCTTTAGGAAGAATGAGTTTCCTGTAGTCCTAAACCCTTACGTTCATCTCAAAGAACGCAACGAAAGTCTTACAGTCTCACCAGCAATCATTTACAGATGTGACCCGATAGAAGAAGTTGGTCGGTTTTCCTACCCTGTGAAGCATGTTCGCGAGGAGTCTCCGCGAATAAAACGTTCCAAGCACCTGGAGGAAGACCACCATGGCGACTTGCACGATTTCAACGAGCAACACGAACCTTATTCCCACAGCCAAGAGCAAGGGGCGCGACGAGTCTCAACTGAGCCTCGTGAGACGCGCACAAGGTGGCGACGAACAAGCCTTCGCAACTTTGTTTCAGCAGCACAAGAGCCGCGTCTATTCCGTCTGCTTGCTCATGACGAAAGACGTGGCTGAAGCTGAGGACCTTACTCAGGAAGCCTTTCTCCAGGTTTTTCGTACCGTCGGCTCCTTCCGTGGAGACGCCGCATTCTCGACCTGGCTGTACCGTGTCGCGGTGAATACGGTGCTCATGAAACTGCGACGGCGCAAAGCTCCGCCGACTCTTTCTCTCGATGAGCCAGTCAGCGCCGAGTCTCCATCGTTGCATCGGGATCTCGGTAAGAATGACCCGGAGCTGATCGGGGTCGTCGACCGCATCGCACTGCGGCGCGCGATCGAAGAACTGCCCGAGGGTTGCCGCACGATCTTCGCGCTGCACGAGGTCGAGGGATATCAGCATCACGAAATCGCCGAACTGCTCGATTGCTCTATCGGAAACTCGAAATCGCAGCTGCACAAAGCGAAGCTGAAACTGCGCGATCTTCTCTTTCCGAAGCGGAGAATCCTGCGACGGCGGGTGCTGAAACGATTGACCGAAACTTCGCTTACCAACCTGTCGAAGGCCCCAGCCAGCGCGTCGACGACTACGCGTGCGCTGAGAGCGGACAAGCTGACGGCGTAGCGCGCAACGCAAGGATTCATTCCAGCCAGACGGATTGCTCTGGTGATCTGATTCGAAACGTAGTTCGAGACAAGTTCGAAAGGCGGTCTCTGCAGTGTTAGGCGCAATCGTTCTGGTGACCGGAGGCTCGGAAGACCCGCGGCAGGCATTCACTGCCGCGGAATCTGGAGCTTCCAGCATCGGAACGACGGATCGTCCTCACGAACTGCCGATGGCGTGCATTGAAGTTCTGGGTTCTTCGATTCTGGCGAGGATGACTTCTGAGTTTCGGCGAATTGGTGTCGATGAGGTTTCGTTGCTGATCGATGAGATGTTTTCGTCCAGGCGCGATGAGATTGAGCAATCGGTTCCAGAACTCGCGCCAGTCTGGACCAGCGATGTGTCGCGCGCCGTGGCGCAAACGCTGGCCGCCTATAAGGAATCCGGGATCGAAACCTGCATCTTGACGCTCGCCAGTGTCTATGCCGAATTTGATCTAAGCGATACGCTGCAATTTCATCGCGCTCACCAGCAACCGGTCACGCGAGTGCTTGATGGCAAAGGCTTGCTCGATTTCTGGGTCGTGAAAGTGGATGGCATCAGTGAAGTCGCAGATATCTTCGCGTCGTTACAGGGCCTGCAGGCAAGCTCCTATATCGTCAGCGGGTACGTCAGGCGGCTCGAGCATCTTCGCGACCTGCGCTGCCTGGTCGTCGATAGCCTGACTTCGCGATGCAGAATGCGTCCACAAGGCTTTGAAGTTCGACCGGGCGTGTGGCTGGCCGAAGGCGCCCAAGTGCACAGGCGGGCGCGAATCGTCGCTCCAGCGTTTCTTGGCAGTGCGACAAAGATCGAAGAACAGTGTTTGATTACGCGGTGCAGCAATGTCGAAAGCAATTCGCAGGTTGATTTCGGCACTGTGGTGGAGGATAGCTCGGTATTGTCGAACAGCTACATTGGAATGGGACTCGATCTCACACACTCTGTGGTCGATGGCAGCCGCCTTCTGAATTTGAGGCGAGATGTAACGCTAGAGATCAAAGACCCTGGGCTGATCGGGCCGAACAAGTCTTCAGGGATGGACGCGAATTCCCGCTCCCTCCTTTCGTTTGGAATGGATTCAATCAGCGCCAGACGCGAACGGCGCTCTTTCAATAGTGAAACAGAGAGTACTTACTCTTTACTTTAGGGGTGATGAGAATGTCAGTCAGTCGTCCAGTGGTCGTCATGCAGTTGCCGGAAGAGTTTAACGCGGAAACTTCGCAGGCCTTTTGCAAGGAAATCGAGCCGCTGCTTGAAGCTCATCGCCCGCGGATCGTTCTCGACTGCTCGCTCGTGCGCTCGATCGACGGCGCCGGCGTAGAAATGCTGCTGCATTGCCTGGAAGAGGCGATGAAGCGCGATGGCGACTTGAAGTTGTGCTGCTTATCGGCCCAGTCGGAAGTTGTCCTGGAACTCTTGCGCGTAGATCGCGTCTTCGAGATCTTCGCGAGCGCAGAAGAAGGAGTTCGCAGCTTCAATGCGCTGCCAGTGGATGTAATCCCGCAGGACGCGCCCTGGTATTCAGCGGTGTTCGGCGAGTTGGGTGTTCTCAAGCAAGCCAGCTAGCGAAAAATTACGAGTGCGGAGAAAACACGAATGCGACGGTTCTGCCAACGTCTCTTGTGCGCTACTCTTAGCATGCTTGCGCTGAACTCACCCGAAATCTGGGCGCAGAGTGCAGACCAGGCTAGCCATCCTGTTCCGACGGCATCGATTCAGCAAGTCGCGTCCGCAGAGCTGCCCGACAGTCCAAGCGCGGTATGGGCCCAGGCTGAACAAGCCCAGTCGCAAAGCTCAACGCAGCCATCATCAACCAGTGCACTGCCATCTTCATCGCAGACAGATTCGCAGCCCGCCAATCCTCAATCCGTCAGTCCTGTGCAGCAACAATCCGCGAGTCCGGCGCAATCCCAGCCTTCACCTCCACAACGTCCGGTCGGTACAGCTGCGGCCGAGGCGCCCGTAGTGAGCGGTATAACCGCGGCGCAGCCCTCTGGAGTCGCAGTCGCACCGGCGAAGCAGCGGCGCGTTCGCACCATTGTTTTGCGGGTGGGCGCGATTGCCGCTGCCGGTGTTGCGCTGGGAGCAACAATTGCACTGACCGAGGGCACGTCGAGCAAGCCTCCGGGCGCGCACTGATCCCGATTTGACCTAGGCCCGGTTTGATTTGAGTTAAAGAAAGCAGCGCAGAGTGAAGATAGCCACATTTTCGGGCATCGACGGCGCCGGCAAGAGCACACAGATCGCGGCGCTAAAGAGCTATCTAGAGGAACGCGGATTGCGCGTTTCCATTCTCACATTCTGGGACGATGTCGTTGCTTTTTCCCGGCTGCGCGAGTTTCTTAGTCACACCGCATTCAAAGGCGATAAAGGCGTCGGCAGCCCTGAAAAGCCCATTGAGCGCCGCGACAAGAATGTCCACGCGTGGCACGTCAGCGCCGCGCGTCTCATTTTGTATTTGTGCGATGCGCTGAAACTTCGCTGGACAGTCTCGAGAATGTGGCACACGGCGGATGTGGTTATCTTCGACCGCTACATCTATGACGAAATTGCAAACTTATCTTTGGATCGGCGTTTCGTTCAATGGTATGTAAGGCTGCTGCTGTGGCTGAGCCCCCGACCGCACGTCGCGTATCTACTTGATGCTGACGCGAACGAAGCATTCCGCCGCAAGCCCGAATATCCGCTGGAATTCTTGCGGCGAAATCGCGAAGCCTACTTGGCGTTGAGCAATTTTGTTCCGATGCATGTTATTGAGCCGTCGGCCCCGGATGCCGCTGCCGCAAAAATCGCCAGTCTGTTTGCATCCTACTCTCCAGCTTTCAGCACGGACTCATCTCACGTCCCCGAATATTCCTGGCGCTCCGCCTATCGCGAGAAAGGCTGAAAGTAAGGCAAGAGATCACTACCAACATCTGTTGTAGAAAGCACATCGAACCTCTCGGGCGATCATGAGGCGGGAGGCGAATGAAGATTTGTCTGGTCACGAGCTTTCCCCCAAGCACCGGGGGATTAAGTGAATACGGCTTTAACATTGCGCAGGAACTCAAACGCAATCCTTTTCTTAGCCTCACCGTTCTGGCCGACCGGCTCGGCCACGATCACGCGGAGCCGGAGGGCTTCTCTGTAAAGCGCTGCTGGTCGTTCGACGATCCATCCAGCTCTTTTCATATCGTCAGAGAACTGCATCGCCTGAAGCCCGATGTGGTCTGGTTCAATCTGCTATTCAGCACGTTCGGTCGCAGCCCGGTGGTGGCATTCGGTGGCCTGATGACCCCGCTGCTCGCGCGCCTCAGCGGCCGCTACACGCATGTGACTCTGCATCACCTGATGGACACCGTCGATTTGAAGGACGTCGGTGTTCGCCACGAATGGCTTTACCGGTTCGCAGGCGCGGTGGCTACGCGAATGCTGTTGCTGGCGAATTCTGTTTCGGTGCTGATGCCGGGCTATCGCGAAATTCTGAACGATAAATACGGCGGCGATAACGTTCACTTGCGTGCCCATGGCATTCTGGCGGGCCGCCCCGAGTCTCCCGATTTCTCGCGCCGCCGTCCGATCAAGCGCATTCTCGCGTTTGGAAAATGGGGAACGTACAAGCGCCTCGAGCTCATGATCGAGGCTTTCGACCTTGTTGCCGCCAAGCTCCCTGACACGCGGCTCGTGATTGCCGGAGGAGACCATCCGCAAGCCGCGGGCTACACTGACTTGATGCGCCAACTCTGCGCCGACCGGAACCAAGTCGAATTTCGCGGCTATGTTCCGGAAGACGCCCTGCCCGATTTGTTTCAAAGCTCGAGCGTGGCCGTCATGCCGTACACCTCTTCCACCGGATGCAGCGGCGTCGCGCACTTGGCGTGTGCTTACGGAGTGCCGATCGTCTGCGCCGATCTCGCCGACTTCCGGCAAATGGCGCAGGGAGAAGATCTTGCGATCCAGTTCTATCCGCCCGGCGACGCGCAGGGATTGGCCGATTGCCTGGTTGAATTGTTGCAGAACGAAGAGAAGCAACAGTCGATGGCGGCGCAGAATTTCTCCGCAGCATTATGCATGACCATGCCCAATGTCGTGCAGAAATATCTGCGGCATTTTGAGCTGCAGCAGCGAACCCGCGTGCTGCGCTACGTTTCGCGCACGCGGCGCCTGCCGCGATGGGTACCGTCGAAATCACTGTTGCTGCGCTTTATGAACCGAAACTCGGCGAACTGGTCGCGCCGTTCCGCGATTCTGCATACCTCGTGGAACGGGCGCGACGATTTTCGCTCACTGCACGGTAACGGCGACAGTCGTGGACAGCTGGACCGACGTGGCGCTGCCGTTGACAGTGACGATGTAATTGGCCGGGGGATTCTTAGCGGCCGCGACAGATTGAGTACTGCTTCCGCCACACGAGATCGAACCAACGGTCGTAGTAGCGAGCAGACAAGTTCCGAGAACAACCAGAAGGCGCTTGCGCTCGATCTTGCCAAGCTCGACCTTGCCAATGAGGGTACATCCAACGGCGCCGAACCCAACCAGCCAAATGGCGAAGAACATATGCGCCCCGGGCCCGCTCTCTCGCATCGAGGCGACGGGCCTATCGGAGATAGTCAGGACGGAACTCACGGCCTGACTACCGGGCGTAACGGACGGCGGATCGAAGGAGCAGGTCAGGGTGGAGGGCAAGCCGGCGCAGCTTAGTTGGATTGCGCTGTTGAACGATCCCGATTGTGGCGTAGTTGTCACCGCGACCTTTCCCGAACCCCCGTAGCTGATGGTCAACGATGTGGGATTTGTCCCGAGCGTCAGAGTTGGACCAGTCGAAGTGCCCTGGCAACTCGAAGTGAACGTGACGGGCCCTGAAATCTGATTCGTAAGGCTGGGTTTTCCTACGGCCTGCACGTACAGCGTGTATTGTCCGTTGGGAATTCCGTAACTGCAAAGGTTGATCGAACTCGCGCCTGCGCTCTGCTGCGAGAGCGCCATCAGATTCTGCCCATCGGTGCTGATGTAGGCCACGTAGTGGTCGATCGTGCTGCTGTCGCCGGAAGGGCTCCACTGCAGGCTTCCGCTCTTGACGGATGCCGAAACCGAAAAACAATTGCTGATGCCGGATTCGATTTCGGTCGCTTCCTCGTAGTCATTCCACGTGACGAGTTGGAGCCAGGGCAACTGCTTCCCCGAGTTGTACAAGCCGTTGACTTCGGAAAATGTATGAAGCCAAGTTTGGCCGCACTGCTGGCCCATGATGCGGTTTGAGCCCCACGAGGCCAGCGTGTCATTGAAGCCTTTGTACGTAGCGCCGACAGTTTGCTCGGTGGTTAATGGAATTCCCGTGTCGTAAAAACTGGTGAGGTAGCTCATCCCATAGTCGTTGGTCGTGGGCATGACCCACGAATAGCTGCCGTCGCTGAGCACGTGAGTGAATCCGTCGTTGTTCTGAAAAATGAAAAGAGGATTGCTCGACAGCGCGGCATTCACCGCGTTCCAATCCACGCTGTAAGACTGATCGATATTGAAGTTGGTCACGACCGGCCGCCCCTGCTGCGTCATGTAGGCGGGTGACGTGAAGTAAGTTTGCTCAATGTATTGCAGTTGATTGATGAGCGCATCCTGCGGCGAGCAGCCGCTGCAGGAATCCCATTCGATCGCACCCTGATCAACCATGATCGCGAAGGTGAAGCCGGGATGAGTCTCGGCTTCAGCCATGACGAGCTTTGTTGCCTGATCGATGCTGTTGTTGGGCCCGTACCAATCGACGATCACGCCATCGATGCCGCGGCTGATCATGTCTTCGATCTGGCGATGAACCTGTGCGGCATCAGTAGAACTGTAGCCGACGTTCATGTGGTTGGAGCCGCCGAACCAGAGCAGAAGGTGGGCGTAAATCTTCGTGCTAGCGCCCGCGTACAAGAGCGAGTGCGCGTCGACTTTGCTGACGCTGCCGGCTCCGGAATTCCCGTTGGTCTGGCTGGTGAAGCCGCTGGCGGCGCTGGTGTTATTCGCCTGTTGCGCCGCCAGGGTCGTCGTGGGTTTTACAAAACTTGTGTCCGCATACGCACCTGCGGCACACAGCAGCAGAACTGCAGCACACCAATACTTACGACACATCTGCCCTCAGGAGCGGAGGAAACCGAGGAACATGCGCACACTTCAACGGTCAGAGGGAGGCCGCCCGAGCCTGTAGATTCCTCGGAACCGTTGCCGTTCTCTTGCGCTTGCTGGGAGCTACTGGGACTTTCTGGGAACGCGCTAAGCATACAACATCCAGTCAAGAGCTAGAAGATCACCGTGGGCTAGGAACTAACGTGGGATGTACCTCAGTGCGATTGCATTCCACGCATCACCCTCAATCCAGCCCAAATCAGGGCCATTTGCACCCAGATTCCACCCAACGTCCTGCCCCTAAAACTCATCCAATCTGGGCTTCAAAATGCCCGGTTGGAAGCTAATCAACATCAAAGGTGATACCAATGGATGCGACACAGAAGGTGCGTTTTTATTGGGGAATCGCGACACTTGCCCTTTGCGCGTTTTGCGGTTGTCAGGGGGTTAAGCCAACTGGTGGTGGGGGCGGTACAGGCGACATCACTTCCGTCAACCACATCATCTTCATGGCCCAGGAAAACCGGTCGCTCGACACATATTTCGGTCAGCTTCCCGCCTACTGGGCTGCCAATGGATTTCCTGCTCAGCAATTTGACGGAATGCCCGCGGGAGCCTCGAATCCCGGCTTCAACGGAGCCCCGCCCGTATCTGCTTTTCACCTGGCCACCGAGTGCATCGAAAACCTGACGCCCTCCTGGGATGAAAGCCACCTCGACTGGAATCTCAACGATCCAACCTCAGGCACCGCGACCATGGACGGCTTCGTCTACAACGCCGCCAAGTTCGGACAGGATGAAGGCTACTTCGATACGGCCGGAATTCGCGCCATGGGCTACTACGATGACACCGACCTGAACTACTACTACTTCATGGCGTCGAACTTCGCGACCTCAGACCGATGGTTTGCGCCAGCTCTCGATCGCACTCAGGTCAACCGCATGTATCTGTTCGCAGCTACGTCGCAGGGCTACGCCTATCCGCCGGGAACCGACGCAGCCGACAACGCCCCGCTGACTGCCCCGACGATCTTCGACGCACTGAATAAGGCGGGCATCAGCTGGAAGGTCTACTACAGCGATGACACCTGTTCGACCGTTCCGCCCGATGGCAAGTCCCCGACTCCACGAGGCGGCCTCCTGCACAATGCCTCGCAGAACGCTACGGCGCAGGATGCTTCAAACGCGGGAGCATGCACCTATCTCACGCAGTTCGCCGGCTACGCGCCGCCGAACACGCTGCCGAGCAATGTCGTTCCTATCTCGACATATCTGACCGACGTTCAGGCCGGAACATTGCCTGCGGTGTCGTTCATCGAAGCCGGGTACGAATCCGGACGCGATGAGCACCCCAGCTCCGGCACGAACGCTCAAACCGGTGCCGCCTATGTGCAGACCCTGATCGATCCCCTGATGAATAGCGTCTCCTGGAAGGATTCGGTGTTCATTCTCACTTATGACGAGCCGGGTGGCCTCTACGATCACGTCCCGCCGGCCCCGTCGATCAATCCCGACGGCATTGCGCCCATCGACCTTCTCCCCGGTGACATCTGCTCCACGCCGGGTGGCGCAAACTGCGACTTCGAGACGACCGGCTTCCGGCTGCCACTGATCGTCGTGTCGCCGTTTACCAAGAAGAATTACGTGTCACACACTCCCGCCGACTACACGGCGATCCTGAAATTCATCGAGACGCGGTTCAACATCCCTTCGTTGACCAAGCGTGACGCGGCTCAGATGGATATGACCGAGTTCTTCGACTTCAACAACGTGCCCTGGGCAACACCGCCGACAACGCCTCAACAGTCGACCGCCGGAGCGTGTAACGCACAGGCATTGCAGTAAAGCACGGAAATGCCGTAAAGAAGGAGCCCCGCGGGCCCGCGCAATCGGCGCGGGCTCGCGGCCAGCTCTCAGACGTCAGCTCATAAATCGATCCTGGAATTGATCAGGCAAGGGAATGGCCTCAGTGGCTGCAGTAAAAGCCTGATTCTGCGTTGTTTTGAAGGGGCGCGGCTTCAAGCCGCGCCGTAATTCGTGTTAATCAACACCCGGCTTTAGCCGCTGAGGGGAACTCGGGCAATCAGCAAGCACGCGGGGACCGTTTTTTCCTACCTATCAAGGCGATGAATAAGCTACTTCGCCGGAGAAATGACCGTAACATTGCGCGCCACGTAACGCGACCCTTCGAAATTGGCTACAACAGTCACCGTGGCTCCCACCTGAAGATTCTCATCCTGCCCAAAACGCGAGGAAGATGGATCCAGCCGGATTTCATAAGTCTTCCGGTCGGTAGACGAATTCAGAACCAGTAAGCCCGAACTCAAATCCAAATGCGCAATCTGTCCCGCGAACGTATATCGCGCTCCCGGCACGGCGAGAATTGAAATCTCGCGCGCCACATCGCTACCCGGCTGAGAATCGAAGCGCACGCCGATAAGACAACCATCAGAAAAACTGTCGGCCGATACGCTGCGTCCGTCTTTGGTGAACTGAGTCGACGCGTTCAGACGAATGCGAATGGGCGACGGTGAAATCGCATCGCGCAAGGTCAATTCGCCCCGATCCGCTCTGTATCTGAGAACCACTCCCTGGCTCTCGCCCAGATTCGATTCTCTTTTCACGCGAATGCTGCGCGCAAACACTGTTGAACCGTCAAGAATCGTGTCGAGATAAACGCGCTCTCCCTCGTGCAGATCGGCCGCGGAACCGTCGGCCCCTTTCAGGTAAACATGCGTCCGGGGATCGAACAAAACCTTCATTTTTCCGCCGCCAAATAGGCCGATGGTCAACTGATCGCGTACGCGATCCAGTTTCTCGATCCGCCCGCCAATCAACGTGGCGTTCTTGCGAGGCACCACCGGCAAATCCGGAAGCAAACTGGCCGGGTCAGCCACGATGTTCGCGTCCCCATCCGCATCGTTGCCCACGTCGCTGGAAGCCGGCGGCGCAGGCTTGATGCTGCTTTCGCCGTGCTCGTCAGTGGTCGTCTCAGAAATCATGGGAGCAGCATTCTGCTGAACAGCGCTTTGCTGAACTACGCCCTGCTGAGTCATCTGCGCCGATGCCGTTCCAGTGGCCAACACGCCCAAAATAAATCCTGGCAGAAAACGATTCATCTCGAGTCTCGTGAAACAAGAATTTGCCGCTGCATTTGGATGCAAATTGCCGCCCCAGGGTTGAGCAAATCCGGCGCCAAATGACACATTTCACGGCAAACAAAGGGGGTCCCACGGCATCCAAGTAGAGCCGTATCTGTCGACTTCTGCCCGCTGGAACGGAGCGTACATGTTCGCAAAACGCTACTTTTTCGCGACGATTGCGATTGGCCTATGCGTAGCGACCGCCATCCCTTCGTTCGCTGGCGACCTAAAAATCACGATTCCCCGCCACACCAAGTACACGCCGGTTCAGTTGCTCAACCGAGAAGGCGTCGAGGCTGTGCGCAAGCGCGACTACGGCAAGGCCGAGAAGCTGTTTTACAAAGCCTATCTCTTCGATCCCGACGACCCGTTCACGCTCAACAATCTCGGCTACATTTCCGAGTTGCAAGGTCAACTGGATCGTGCGCAGCGCTTCTACGCCCTCGCTGCGGAAGAGTCCAGCGACGCCATCGTCGACCGTGCAAGTTCCAAGCGCGCCGAGGGCCGCACGCTCCGGGCCGCAATTGCCGGCGGCGACGCGTCCATCGAAGTCACTCACGCGAACGTAGAAGCAGTGCGCCTGCTATCGCAAGGTCGCGCGCCGGAAGCCGATGCCATTCTTCAAACCGCCCTGAAAAGCGATCCTAAAAATATATTCACGCTGAACAATCTTGGCGTAGCCAAGGAGATGCAAGGCGAAGAGCAAGAGGCGCTGAAGTTCTACGACGAATCCGCAGCCGCGCACTCAGACGCAACCGCCGTAGTCACCGCCAACCGTTCCCGGCGCGGCCGTCAGGTCAGCCAGATGGCAGCCGAAAGCGCCAACGCCCTTCGCGCCCGCCTGGCGCAGGCCTACACCGTGGAAGAACAAGTCGCCGAGTTCAACCTGCGGGGAGTTTCAGCCGTTAATCGCAACGACCTTCGCACTGCAGAAGACAATTTTAGAAAAGCCTACGCGCTCGATCCCGGCAATGCCTTCACGTTGAATAACATCGCCTACGTGGCGGAACTCGACGGCGACCGCGAGACCGCGCAGTTCTTTTACGAGCGAGCGCAAAGCGCGACCGGCGCCAATGCTCCGGTAGCAGTAGCGACGAACAGCACCGCGCAAGGCAGAACATTGTTCGCGGTCGCCGGCGATAACAACGGCAAAGTTGAAGCCAAGGTCAATCAGGACCACGAGGCCGTTCGCCGCCAGAATGAACCGGTAGTCCTGCGGCATCGCGACAACAGCATTGTCGATGAATCTGTTCAGCCGGAGCCTGATCGTCAGAGCCCGCCGTCAATTCAGCCGCAGTAAACCGACGCGGGAGCGTCGAATGCAGGCGTAGCTTACGAGTCTATTTCCTGGTAGCGGCCGATATCGCTCTCTGGATCGTAGAAAATATGGCGCAGTAGATTGGCGAGGTAGCGCGAAAGCGTGTTGACGTTGGTGCGATACCAGCAGCAGTGCGTCATCTCCGGAGAGAGCCCGCAAATAAACTCAAAATTGTCGAGTGAAGCCGGCGGCTGAGCTAGCATCGCCGCGGCCACGCGATGATTGCCGTCCAGAATGGTGAGCGGACCGCGGCTGTCCACTCCGATCAGCAGCACCGTAGGATTCACCAGCACGTCCTGCACCGAGACGGTCAACCGCCCCAACTTGCGGAAGAATTCGTCATCCGCTGACTCCTGCCACCGCGTCCGCAGGCTGTTGACGATATCAAAAAGATAAAAGCTTCCTTGCGAGACACGGTGCCACTGCGCGCGCGGAAAAAAACGAATTCGCCTCAGATCCTCGGCGCTGATCGTCACCTGGAACCATCGCGTATTTTCCGGCAACTCCCGCCACATCGCCCCACGGCGCAGAAACAGCAGCGCTCGACGCAGAGCGTTTTCCCGCTGGTTATCAAGATCGGGCTTGAGTACTACCTGGCGAAATTCCTGGTAGTCCTTGAACTCCGGATGGTGAAATTCGCTGCGGAGAAACGACGCGATCACCTCATGTTCATCCAGCGCCCGCACAATGCGCAGGCTGGGATAACGGATAGCCGGCTCGACTGTAGAAACCTCGCGGCGCAGCAGGGGAAGCGCAACTAACACCAGCATCACAAGAACGAGCACCAGCTGAACCAGAATGACCTGGCGCAGCGCCTCGTGAAAAATGCAGATGCCGAGGATGATCCCGCCGCTGAAGGCAAGCTGGACCCAGCTCGTATTCGCGATCTTGCGCGACATTTCGTAGGTGATGATCACCGAACTCAGCGAGTAGATTCCGGTGGCCACCGCGTAAAGAACGAGTAGCATAGTCAGCCCGCCAAAGTTGCCTTGGCCCAGGTGCGCGCCAAAAATGATCTTCCACAGGAAACTGGGGATGGTTGACAGGCCTCCGATCAAGACTGACAGAATTCCAAACACCATGAACAGTGAAGTCAAAAGCACGCGTCTCACGTCGCGGTCACTCGATCGGATTGCCGCCGAAACCGGGAACATGGTATTCACCACCGACCAAGCGCACATATTAACTAGCCGGCCCACCAGCGAAACCGCAGCGTAGACGCCCGCCTGGTCCGACGGAAAGAAGTGCTTGACCAGCAGGATGTCAAAATTATTGATCACCACCTGCCCGGCAAAGAACACAATCGCCTGCAGCCCTTCCAGGAACGGAATCCGCGCCCGGGCAGACTCGCCTTTAACAAACCCCGGGCCGAGCCTCGCGGCAAAATAAGAAACGATCACCGCGGCAACGCTCGCCAGAACGGCACCTGTCACCCCCATGCCGCCGCGGATCAGCACGACCGCTCCACCCAACCGCACCGCCGCTTCCAGCGTGAAATTCACGGCAAGCCGCTGGAATGCATGCGTGCCCTGAATGTACCCGCGGCGCACTCCGAGCGGAATGTAGAACGCAGCGCCGATCCCGAGCAGCAGAATCAGAGACGTCCCAGGCAAATTGAGATACGCGTTCAGCGCGGAACTGAAAAGCGCGAGCACCAGCGCGAGGCCAATTCCAGCGAGCCATGCCTTGCGATGCAGACTCGTGAAGACCGCAGATTTTTCCGCCGGCGCTTCACTCTTGGCCACATACTTCGCGCACACCACCTGAAAAGTGAGAGTGATCGCCGACATCAGCATCAGCAGCGTGTAGACCGTGGTCGCATGCGCGAAGCCGGCCGGGCCCAGCATTCGGGCAGTCGCAACGTTGTAGAGAAAGTTTGTAATTCCGACGAGTCCCGAGCCGGCAAGCAACGTCAGACTGCCGCCAAGCAGTTTGGACTTGCTCGCGCTCGACCACAGAGATCGAGTGCGAATCTTTACCTCGCCGAAGATGTCACTCATGATCGAAGAAGAAGACATCGACGGACTCAGAAGAGCGTGAAATGGATGACCGGCAGAACGGTGGTTCGGCTTGACCCGGGAAAGTCATAAAACGTCTGCTGCTGCACGCCGATCGAAAACCGCATGGGATACGAGACCGGCACATCGGCCATGCCGTCTTTCAAGCTTCCGCGCAGCGGACGAACATAAGAAACCAAAAACTCGCTCTGCGCGTTGTCATACGCGTGATATCCAGCGCCGCGCGAAAGCACGAATGAACCCTGCACGCTCCACCGCGAGCTAGCCCGAAAATCAAACCGTCCGCCAGGCAAGAGGGCCTGTGCAATGGCGAATTGAGTGTTGTGCACACGCCACGAGCGCAACTCCTCGGCCAGCGCAGCAACCGTCAGCCGATCACCAAACTTATGCTGCAAGCCCGCGTACGACGAAGTGTTGAAGTACTCTTCGCTCATCGGATGGAACAGAAGATCGCGAACCGAGTATCCAGTAATCAGCGACGTTCTTCCCCACGGCCGTCCCACCGTGAACTCAATATTGGCCGACAGATCGCGCGAGTGCAGATCCTGATCGGTAAACGGTCCGGCCTCATGGATGGCGCTGCCCGTCACCGACACCCAATTGAAAAAAGAATTCGTCGACAGATACAAAAACTGCCGGAAGAGATTCTGGCTCATCTGCACCGGCGAAATCGTATCGCGGCGAATAGTGAACTGCAGGCCGCCGTTGAACGTGATCGAGTTCGATCCGAAGCGCAGCACCGGCGTCACGCCGCCATTGAAAATCGTGTCGTAGGTATTGCGGTCCTGAATCACTCCCACGCTGGGAAACAGAAATTTACCGGCAGTCATGCCTTCGCCCACAAAACCCGTAATGGCGGGAAGATTTCCGGCTTTCACCCGGTAATGCGAAAGACCGAGACTCTGAAACGAATGCCGCGGAGGCGGAAGCAGCGCCGGATTCGTCACGCGCAGAATTTTCGCATCCAGCGTGTAGACGTTGATGTCTTCAAGTGCGGGCGCGAACGACGCCTCCGGAGCGAAGCTCAGGCCTTTATTAATCTGTCGGCCCTGCGCTTCAGCCTCAGTAAACTGAGCCGTCTCCGCGATCCCATGATCCTGCTGGCCCGCAACCGTGCTCGCCTGCGCGAACGCAGAAAGCGCATGCAACGGATCCTGACGCTGCCGGTACAAATTGGCCGACGCCATCATGTAGTCGTAATCGTCGCGGTAATCTGCCGCAGAACCCAGACTCGCCAGCGCCACTTCAGCTTTCTGCGTCTGGCCTTCCGCCAGATAAGTATTGGTAAGGCCAATCGCGACGGAGCGATTGTTAGCGCCGGCCAGTTTTGCCTTATCGAAATAAGTTTCGGCGAGATCGAAATCGTGCATCGCGAGAAAAAGACTCGCGGCTTGCGACAAGTCTTCCGCTGTAACGCTGGAATCGGAATCCATGCGCGCCTCGGCGAAGCCAAGCGCGATCTGTCGCCGAGCCTCGTCAAAATGTCCCTGCCGCAAGAAAATCTGCGCTACCGCGAGCCGAACTCCAATGCGGTCTCCGCCCGGCACATCCAGCGCGCGGGAGAATCGCTCCATCCCAGCATTCCGGTCGCCCAGAGTCAGCAGAGCGTCGCCGGTTGCGTTGAGAATCTCCACGCGGTTGCCGCCCAGCCGTTCAGCATTCTGAATGTCGTTCAGTGTCTGCGCGCGGTCTCCCTGCTTGGCGTGGACCTGTGCGCTCAACGCAAAAATCTGCGGATCCGACGGAGACAACTTCGCAGCCGCCGCCAGAGCCGCAGCCGCCTGCGGATATCGCCGCATGCGGTACAGCACATCGGCATCGGCGAGCTGAGTTGTCAGATCGTCCGGCGTCTCCGCCAGCGCTGCACGATACTCCGCATCCGCGTGCGGAAAATCCTGCCCCTGGCGGAACGCTTCAGCCCGAGCCAGATGCAGCGCATGTGATTTTCCCAGCAGCTTCTGCGCCGTCTCAAGCTGCGCTAGAGCGGGCTTCGGCCGGTGAAGCTGAAGGTCGGCATAGGCCAAGCCAAGATGAGCTTCGCCATAGTTATTCTGCAGCCGCAGCGCCATTTGAAAATCCGGGACGGCTTTGGCAGCTTCATGCAGATCGTTCAAAACGAAGCCGCGGTTCACATAGCCCGCAGCCATCTTCGGATCGCGCTCCAGAGCCTGCGTGAAACTCTTCAATGCCGCCTGCAGTTCTCCGTTATGAACTTCAATGTTTCCCGCGATCAGCGGCAGGTCTTTGTCCTTCGGCAAAATCGGCTCGTACCTATTCACCAGCGCCATCGCGTCGTCGTAGCGCTTGAGGTAGTACAAGTCATAAGCGAGATAGACAATGCCCTCACGATCCTTCGGAAGTTTTTCGATCACTTGAAATCCCAGCCTCGCCGACTCAGCGTAGTCGCCTTTGAACGTAAGATAGCGCTCGCGTTCCCGCATCAGCTGCGGGTTTTCGTTCATCTTGCCCTTGCCGCGGTCCAGCCATCGTTGCGCCAGGTCAAGCTTGTGAGCCTCCAACGCGGCATTCGTGCCGCCGGCAACGATGAGCGCATTGTCAGGCATGTGCTGATAGGCGCTTTCATAGTTTGTTTCGGCCGAGCGAAAATTTCCTCCGGCTGTGTACAGATCGCCGAGAGCCAGGTAAGGCGCGTAGTCCTTGGGATGCGCCGCCGCCGCACGCGAGAAGTAAGTCTCAGCAAGTTTGTTGTCTCCGCCGTCCCGCGCGAGATAACCCAGCGACGAAAGCGCCTGCCGGTTGTTGCGATCAAGATCCAGAACTTTCAAGAACGTCTGCCGCGCCGCATCTTTTTGTCTCAGCTTCCACTGCAGCGTCCCGTAGTTCATCAGCGAATTCACGTTCGATGGCGCCAAACTCAGCGCCTCTTTCAAATCGCGGTTCGCGCCATCGAGATCGCCCGAGGCCGTCTCCACGACCGCGCGCAAGCGCAGCATCTCCGGACGCGAGACGCCAGAACTCTCGACCTGACGCAACCCGGCGCTCGCCGCATCTAGATTCTCTTTCGCAGCAGCCGAGTCATCCTGCCGCACCGCGATCTCATAAAGATTCAGCCGCAACTCAACCGGATAAAGCATTCCCTCCGGCGGCCGCGCCGGAAGATTGCTGACCGCAAGTTTGTATTCCGCGGCCGCGTCGGCGAGGCGATCCTGCGACTCGGCAATGCCGCCGAGAATCGCGTGCAGCCGATAGTTGTTGCCGTCGATCTGCCGCGCCGCTTCAAGAAACGGAGTCGCCGCATCCGCCTGGCCCGCGTTGACCAGAGCCTGCGCCGCACTCAGATTCAACCCGATATTCCCCTTCGCAGCCTTCGCCAACCGCGTGTAGAGCGAGGCCGCCTCCTGCGGCTTCCCCGCGAGTTGGTACGTATAAGCCATTTCCGCCATGATGTCCGGCGACTTCGACGGAATCGACTGCAGGGTAGAAATCGCCTGATCAAATTCCCCCTGGTCGCGATATTCGCCCGCGACCGCGCGCAGTACTTCAGGATCATGCGGCGCCCGGCTCTTGGCGCGATTCAGATAGCGAATCGAATCCTCGCGCTGCCCAAGATGTTCGTAGCCATGCGCCAAAAGCAAGTCAGTGTGCGCCGTCGGCGCCAACGCTTCCGCGCGCTTAAGCAGTTCGATCGATTGATGTGGATCTGAATTCAGCAGCAACTCCCCGGCAAGCTGAAGGCTGCCGGCATCTTTCGGATTCGCGTCGACAACTTTACGCAAAAGTTGCTCGGCCTCTTGATCGCGCCCCATCTTCGCGTAAGTTTGCGCCAGGCCAGCCAGGCCCCGAACTGAATTCGGCTGCCGCTGCAGGCCTCGGTTATAGGCATCGATCGACAACGGATAACGCTCTGCCAAACGCGCCGAATAGCCCAGCAAGAACCACAACTCGGCATTCTGCGGAGCCGACTTCGCCGCCTGCTGCGCGTAGTTGACCGCGGCGACATAGTCGTTTCTTTTGAGCGCATCCTGCGCGGCGCGGGCTTGCCGAGCGACATCAATTCCAGAGCCCCAACTCAAATCAGAGCTGCTCTGCTGCGTTTCAGAGTTTTTAGGTTCGTGTCTGCTGGGCGTCTTTGAAGTCTGATTAGAAGCCTGCCCGTTGACCTCAAACGTCTGGGCAGGCGATCGCCCCAGCGACGCGAAGACCATGACAATGCAAAAGCTCGCGAGCGGAAGTCGGCTTTTCACGGTGTCACCACTGCCTTCTTTTAAGAGTTCAAATGCCTCCGCAACAGGATTTCTGCGGTCCAGTTCAGATGCCGCTGAGGGGTACAGGTTTGCTTTGCAGGTTTGTCCTGAATCAAGAATGGCGATTCGTGTGCTACGCGCTTGCGCGGCCCGAAAGTCGGGGTAAACCCCTTAGGGGGTTTTTGAATCCAATGTGGTCGCTAAGGGAACTGGAGTAATGCAATGACCTCTGCCGAGAGCTACTCTCGTCCCATTCCGCTACTAGCGATCGTTTTGGTCGCACTGGCCGTTCACGGCCCGCTGCTGCTTATGCAGCTGCCGGCGGGATCGTTCGACGCGAACTTTCACATTTTTCTCGCCTCGCACTACGCCCATCACTGGTTCAATCCGTGGAACGAAAAATGGTTTGCCGGATTCTCGCAGACCACGTATCCGCCCCTCACGCACCAGTGGATCGCTCTTCTTTCCACGCTTGCCGGTCTGAAGATGGGCTACATGCTCGTGCAACTGGTAGCAGTGCTGCTGCTGCCGGTGGGCGTCTTCCGCTTCGCAAGAATCTGGGTGAATGATCGCGCTGCCAGCTACGCGGCCTTAGGCAGCATTTTTTTAGGGGCTCTCGCGTTTCTGGTCTACCAGGCCGGGCAGCTCGCCACCGTCGCCTCCGCAGCCCTGTATCTGAATGCGCTGCCGTATTTTTACGAATGGTCGACGCAGGCTTCGGTGCGTTCGCTGATCAAAGGCATAGCAGTCGCCTTGACCGCAGCCGCGGCGCACCACGTCACCTTGATCTTCGGCATTCCGCTCTTCGCCGGACCTGTGCTGTGGATCGCCTGCCAGGATGCGCACGCAGAACGTGTCAGCGGTTCGCTCGCAGGAGTTTTGTCGCGTGCTGCAATATTCGCGATTCTGGTAGCGGCAGGTGTCGGCATCGTCCTGCTGCCCTACTGGATGGCCCTGATTCAGCATCCCATCCACCAGATTCCGATTCCGCACGACAGCCGCGCGAACTTCCTGCTGAATTCCATCACCGCCATCAACTATTTCGTCATTCCCTACGGCGCGTTGATTCTGGCGTTGCCGTTTATCGTGATTCGCGGTTCATCAGCGCCGCGCCTCCGGCCTCTGCTCGTTGGATTCTGGCTGACGCTGATCCTCGGAATCGGCGGCACCACTCCGCTGCCGAGACTGCTCCTCGGTAGAGCCTACGAGATTCTCACCTTCGAGCGCTTTACCTTCTGGGCCACTTTGATGGCGATGCCAATCGTCGGTCTGCTCGCGATCGAACTGCTCGAACGTTTTCGCATCAAAGCCGCTGTCGGACTGTCCCTTGCCGCGGTCGCAACCATCGGCGCGGCGCTGTGGTGGCTGAACGCCAATCCGTATCGCCCAACCGCAGCCATGGATGTGCGTCCGGTAATCGATTTTCTCAACCGCGACGGGCACGATTCCTACCGCTATCTCACGTTAGGCTTCGGCAGCGAGCTGGCGCAGGTGTCCACATACACCAACGCCGGTAGCGTCGACGGCGACTACAACTCCGCCCGCCTGCTGCCTGAAATGACGCATTACGGCTCGGCGCAGCTAACGAATGCAAAGTTCTACGGAACCGCCGGCATGGCCTCGTTACGCGCGATGCTCGAGCACGCCAACCGCTACGGATTGAAATATATCTTCGTGCACGACTCCTATTACGAGCCGTTGCTGACTTTCGTCGGCTGGCGAAAAACGGAGAGCTTCAACAACGGCGAGATTACCGCGTGGTCCAAAGAAGACGTGCCTCCCGCGCACAGAATCGAATCCGATGCCATCCCCCCGGCATGGATGGGCCTGCTATGGGGCACCGTGCCCATCGGCATAAGCATTCTCGCCATGTTTATCGAACTGCTCCTGCCCGCCGACCGCCGCGTTTCGATGGTGGTCGAAAGGCCGGTGCGAGTCGGAGAGCGCGAGCACCATTATGTTGCGTGAGGAATCCCGATGAAATTTACTCTGCCAATCGTGATCTTCGTCGTGACCGCAGTACTCATTGTCGCTGGACTGGCGGTCAGGTCGAATTCCGCCGGTACCGTTGGCATCGCGCAACGCTCGTCGGTGCTGGGTTCGCACCAGGCCGCGACGCCGGAGCAGGCCCTCGGCAGCTTTCTTGCCGACATCCAGCGCCGTAACTGGGACCGCGCTTTCTCTGAAGTGGAGCGGCCGACTGACAGCCTGAGCAAGCAGGATTTCATTCAGGAGTGGATGGGATCGAATGGCGACCTGCGCGCCTTCTCGAATCTCGAAGGCTATGATTCGCGCCCGCTCCACGCCACGGACTCCGAAGCGCAAATGCGCGTTCATCTGCACTGGACCACGCCCGTCGGTCCGGTCGAAGACGTCCGCGACTTCCGCCTCACGCATCGCGACGACAATTGGCGAGTGGTCTGGGATGCAACTCCACCGCCGAATATTCCCGCTCAGGTAATTCCAGTGAATTACCTGCGTTGGGATCTCGTCACCGGCGGCAGTGGAGATGAGTGGGGCTCGCGCAACGTCGACGCGCCGCACGTGCGCATCGTGTCCATGAACGCAGTCGACTCCGCCGATGGCTCCGTGGTGATGGGCGAAGTCGTCAACGAAGATACAGTTCCAGCCTTCGTCAACGTGAACGCGACTCTGGTGAATGCGTCCGGTGGTTCGATCGACGACGAGTCCAGCTTCGACAAGATTCTTCACGTCCTCCTTCCCAAGCAGGTCTCGCCCTACCGCATCGATTTCCCGCGCATCAATCTCAGCAAGGTAAAGAACGTCCGTATGGATGTGAAGGCGACGCTGGTGCCCGCCTCTTCCGATCCGGTAATCGGCGTGATGAATCAGAAAATCGACACCGATGCGCAAGGCCGCGCCGTGCTTCACGGTGATCTGCTGAACCAAAGCGGCGTAACCGTGAACATCCCGCACGTGATCGCGAGCTTCTACGACAACACGGGCAAAGTAGTGTGGGTCTCCGACGGATATGTCGAGCGCGCCCTGCTCCCGCAATCCACGCAGCCCTTTGCGGTCGAGTTGCCGAAATCTGTCTCCGGCAAAGTGCAGAACTTCCACGTGGTCGTGAATCAATACAGCCTGGGGAAGGCCTAACGTGCGCAAAGCAATCTGCAAATACATTGCGTTTGCAATTTGCGCCACGGCAATCTCGGCCGCGCAAACCCTGCGCCCGCCAACCGGCGCAGTTGCAGGAACCGCCTCTTCCATCTCGACCTCCGGTTCCGGCAGCGCAACTTTCTATCTCGTGGGTCCCGCGAACAACTCGAAGCGGCAAATCCAGTTGGGCGAGGCGATCAATCTTCCAGCAAATGAATTGCAAACTTCCGGAAGATACATCGCCGTAGTCTGCGCCGACACCTGCCAGAGCGCCGAATTCTTTGTCGCCCCCGCGAATCCGGCGAGCTTGACCTTTCTCGTCCATCCCTCGCGCGCGCCAGTAGGAGAGAACGACGTGATCAGCGGAGTGGCGCTGCCGTTCGACCAGTTCAAAAATCTCGTAGTCTCGCCGGTCAACGTCAACTTCCAACTCGCATCCGAAGGCAAGTCGACAGCAAATCACGCTGCCGCAACCCGCGAAGGCATTGCCTGGTTTCGCACCGGTTCTGGCCGATCCGCCGGAGCCGTAACAATCTCCGCTTCAGTCAACGACGTTTCCGCGCGCCGCGTAGTGCAACAGGTCGCCTCCGATCCCTGCAGGTTGCGCATCAAGGGCGAGCTCTCGACCAAAGGAATCGTAGTAGAAACCGAGCCGGTCAAAGACTGCGCGGGAAATCCCGTCCCAGACGGAACAATCGTGACGTTCACCGCCAAAGACGGCAAAGACACCGACACCGTCGATGCGCCCATCAAGAAAGGCATCGCGCGCGCGCAAATGATCGCAGCCGGACCGGTTGTCATCTCGGCCGCATCCGGAGTCGTCATGGGCAACGAGTTGCGTCTGGGGGGTGAGCAGAGAGGAGAACAGAAATGACCCCACGCAGCGCATTCTTCGCCCGCTTTCTCGCCGCCGCCATTCTCACGCTGATCGTGGCAATGTACTCACGCGCCGCCGATCTCTCGGTGCGAGTCGAACTCAACTCCGGCAAAGCGGGCCCGCGCAGCGTAGAAGCACTCACCCAGCGCAGCATCGTGCGCGATTACAAGTTTGCGTGGGCGAGCCTCGCACAAGCTCTCGAGTCGAACACCACGTCACCGCTCAACGGCCTGTTCGCCGGAAATGCCAACGAATTGATCAACGCGGAAGTGAAAAATCAGCAGCGCACCGGACTGATCTCCCGCTACCTCCACCAGAATCACAACGTCGAAGTTGTCTTCTACGCCCCCGAAGGCGACATGATGCAACTTCACGACACCGCTGACTACGACTTGCAACTCCTCGACGGAAACAAAACCATCCACCAGGAGCACGTCACCGTGCGCTTTGTTGTGCTGATCACCCCAGCCGCCGATCGCTGGGTCATCCGCCAACTGCAATCCGTCCCGCAGTTCTAAAGGGCCACAAAAATCTCCAATTACGAATTCCTTGGAAAAACACGAATTCCAGGAACGACTAGAGAAAATCGAAGTCGAAAGTTTTCGGGAAGGGCACGAGTTCCACTCGTGCCGCTAAGGCGCTCCATAGGCCCGCGCTTTAGCGCCTGAGGGCCGCGCTTTCGCGCCGATGCTCCCTCGTCCGCGACAACCCATTCCTCCAGCATCAGCATCGAATCTCCACCCGAACGGCGGGGTACATGGAGACTTTCTTTGTCGAAAACGCTGCTGATATTGGCGATCGTCTGTTTCCTCGTAGGCAGCGGATGCACCACGCCCGGTAAGCATCTCTCTCAGTCGCAAAACCTGCAGGCTCCGCAACCATCTCCTAAACTGCTCGCCGTCTACATGCCATGGTTTGGCGATCACGTCCACATGGATGTCGGCTACTCCAGCGAAGATACGGCCGTCCTGCGCCGCCAGATTCATCAGGCGCGCCACATGGGCATCGCTGCGTTCGTCGTCGATTGGTACGGCGAGAGCAAGCCCTTCAACGATCACAATTTTGCGCTGCTCGAAGAGACCGCCGACGAAAGCCACTTCCAGGTCGCGCTTCTCTACAACGAAGCCGAAGACGACGACGGCCAGGCAACTGAAGAAGCCATCGCGTCGCTCGACCGCGCATACAAGATATACATCGGGCCCGCGGCGCCTCACCGAGATGCCTACCTGACCTATCAAGGGCATCCGATGATTTTCATCTTTCCAAAGCACAGCCGCGTCGACTGGAACCGCGTTCTCCAGCACTGCCAGCAGTGGGAAACGTCCCCAATGTTTTTCTACAAAGACGAACCGCCCGCTCAATACGCCTCAGACTTCGCCGGCATGTATGCCTGGGTGCAGCCGGGAAGCAAAGGCTGGACGCCCGACGGCAGCAACTGGGGCGAGCAGTATCTCGACGATTTCTACAAGAACATGCGCAGCAAGCATCCCGACAAGCTAACAGTCGGCGCCGCATGGCCGGGCTTCGACGATTCCTCCGCCAAGTGGGGACTCAACCGCCACATGCAGGAGCGATGCGGAAAGACCTTCGACGACACCCTGCGCTTTTACGAGAAGTATTACGACGCCGCCAGCCCGCTGCCTTTTCTCCTGATCGAAACCTGGAACGATTACGAAGAAGGAACGGCCGTCGAGCGGCTCAACTTTACGCAGTGCAGTGAGCGAGCCGCCTCGGCAGCCTCCAAGTGAGGCATGCCGCGCAGTCAGCACAACTAGAGGACTCTAAAACATGAAACCCGAGCGCAACTCGTCAAATCACTTCGAACTTCTAGCCGAGCTCACTCTGAATCCGCCATCAACGGAAGCGGCGTCAAGCAACGAGAACTGGGTGCCCGACGTCTCGCCGAAGTTGCGAGACGTGGAAAACCGAGTCGTGGCAAGCGAAGAAACACAGCTCTACTCGTCCCGAGCAACCGAACTGATCTCCACGCTGAAAAAAGAAGATCTCGAGAATCTCAAATCGCTAGCCATGACCAATCACGTCATCGTGCGCGCCTTCCATCCGCTGCACAAGATCTTCGAGGCAAAAGGAAATATCGAAGCCGCAGAGTGGACGGACGACGCCATACAGCAAGAGCACAGCCGCATCGACAACGCCCTCGCCTCTCTCGATCTAATATGCACAGCTCTCGAAGAAGGCGGCTGCCCAGCCATGGTCATCAAATCGCTCGATCATTGGCCGGACTTAGGCAACGACCTTGATCTATACACCCATGCCGACAGCTCCGCGGTCGTCAATATCATGCGCGCTCGCTTTAATGCGCATGTCGAAGAGCGAAGCTGGGGCGACCGTCTCGCCAACAAGTGGAACTTCAGCATCCCCGGATTAACGGAGCCGGTGGAAGTCCACATCGGCCGCCTCGGGCAAACCGGCGAGCAGATTGCGCTCACACGTTCCCTCACCGGGCGTGCCCGCAACTTAACTTTCGGCCAGCGATCCTTTCGAGTCGCCGCCCCAGAAGATCGCATCGTAATCAGCACGCTGCAGAGAATGTACCGGCATTTTTACATGCGGCTCTGCGACGTCATGGACAACGCGCAACTCGTCGAATCCGGCGTAGTCGATTTTCCCTATCTGCGAGAGCTTGGCTTACGCGCTGGGCTCTGGGAAGGCATCGCAACCTATCTGGCAATCGTTTCCGAACTGGTCGAATCGTATCGAGGCCATGGGCTGTTGTTGCCAGCGTTCGTGCCTCAAGCAGCGCGCTTTGGATCGGAGCAAGTTTCGTTCCGGCGCGATTTCTTGCGAGTCTCCATCGTGCCCCATTCGGTTCACTTGTATGCGGCGGAGTTCAAAAAGCTTCTTCTCGACGGCGATCTTAAAAACAGCTTTCGCTTGAGCCTGCTGCCTTGCCTTGCCACAGCCGCTGCCATCGGGCAGAAGGTTACGGGCAGCGACAAGGGCATCTGGTGACTCTTGGGAGGGTCGCACGCGATATCTTCGACATCGATGCTACAGCCTTCACTGGATGGTGATGGTAGCTACTCCTTCCTAGTCTTTCTTGAATGAGGTAACTGATTGCTTGAAACAGGTAAGTAATTGCAGACGATTTAGGGTTCCCCGGAGGGGTTCGGAGTTGCCAGTACCGAGAATGGGATCGAGTCGGGGGAAGGAGGTCGCGTGGTTCGCATTCTTCTGGTCGATGACAATCCTTCGGTGAGGCACTATTTAAGGGCCATCTTAGAGCAACAGTCCGCCTGGCACGTTTGTGGCGAAGCCCGTACCGGAGCGGAGGCTTTGCAGAAAGTCGTCGAAGCTCCGCCCGACCTGGTTTTGCTCGATTACCAGATGCCTGACCTGAACGGAGTCGACATCGCGCGCCAGATCTCACAGCTTTGTCCCAACGTCTCGATTCTCATGGTTACGCTTCACCTCTCCCGGCAGCTAGTCGAAGCCGCGCGTACCGCCGGAGTTCGGGGCGCGTGTGCCAAGCAGGATATTGGCTCTGTAGTCGAGGCTGTCGAGGTGCTCTTGCGACAGCAGACCTATTTCCCCGCGGTCGGACCAGAGTAGAACCGGCAAAATGGGAAGCACGACTCTCCCTGGCCGAATACAGGATTCCCTGTATTGGGTGGCTCTCAGTGAATCAGTAGTCTCAGAAAGGGACTCAGGGGTTGGTGTTGCAGGAGTGTCCTCGCTAGGCACGATTCGGGATTTCCAAGAGACTGCATACAGGGTCGAGATAAAATGTTGCGAATGGTCGGGTCCTTCCTCCCGCGAGGAGCTGAAAGAATATGACGATTCGCATACTTCTAGTCGATGACCACCCGATTGTCCGGCAGGGGCTGAAAACTATTTTGGAAGGCCACCGCGACTGGGAAGTAATCGGGGAAGCTTCCGATGGCGCCGAGGCTGTAGAGAAAGCTAAGGTATTGAGCCCAGACGTCATGGTCCTCGATGTGACCATGCCGGTGATGAATGGACTGGAGGCCTGCCGGGTACTCAGGAGACAGGCTCCTGACCTCGAGATTCTTTTCGTTACACAACACGATTCCCCGCAAATGATGCGCGAAGCCTTGGACGCGGGGGCAAGAGGTTATGTGGTGAAGTCAAATGCGGCGCGGGACCTGCTGGAAGCAGTGGAAGCGGTCAGTCAGCATAGAGTCTTTACCGCCTTGAACGGGCGCGATGTCGCCGGAATGCATTAAACATTTTTTTACGAAATTTGAACTTGGGGTCCACCTTTTGAACTGTGGGGGTGAATCATGAAGTTAAGAATTTTGTTAGCCGATGACCATGAGATCGTTCGGCGCGGCTTGCGCGCTCTGCTCGAAAAGCACGAAGGCTGGGAAGTCTGCGGCGAGGCCAGCGATGGACGCGAAGCCCTCGACAAGGCTCTCCAACTCAAGCCCGACGTTGTCATTGTCGACATCGGCATGCCGAGCCTCAACGGCCTCGATACCACGCGCCAGCTTCTGCAGCACGACCCTCACTTCAAGGTCATTGTTCTCACCATCACGGATTCCGATCAGGTCATTCGCGAAGCGCTGGACGCCGGTGCGCGTGGCTTTGTCCTGAAGTCCGACGCGGCGCGCGATCTGGTTTCTGCCGTCGAAGCCCTGCAGAACAAACGCATGTTCTTCACGCCGCGCGTGAATGACCTCGTTCTGGCTGGATTCCTCGAGAAGGGACACACCGTTTCCCGGAACGAGGCTCCCAAGCTTCCCACCCTCACGGCGCGCGAGCGAGAAATTACGCAGCTCTTGGCTGAGGGAAACAGCTCCAAAGAAGTTGCGTCTCTGCTGAACCTGAGCACCAAGACAGTCGAGACTCACCGCAGCAACATCATGCGGAAGCTGAGTTTTCACTCCATTCGTGATCTCGTCGTGTACGCGATCAAGAACAACCTCATACAGATTGAGATTCCAACCGGACCAAAGGCACCAACGGGTCCCACTGCTGCATGAAGCGATTAGCTCATCTCATTACGTAGCCCTGTCATACTGAGCGAAGCCGTTTTGGTAGACCCCCGGCTTCAGCCGGGGGCGAGCGAAGCGAGGCGTAGCGAAGGATCTCATTCTTAGCCGGCCCAGCGCGTCAGCCAAACTGCACATCGCCCCAAACGCACGTGCCGCGCCCACAGTTTGACAGTATCCCTCCAACCCCCTAACCTTGATTTTCTTCACTTATGAAAGTCTTAGTGCTAGGCGGGGGCGGGCGGGAACACGCGCTGGTGTGGGCGCTGCGCCGTTCGCCGCGAATTTCACAACTTTACTGCGCGCCGGGCAATGGCGGCATCGCCGACGAAGCGGAGTGCCTGCCCGTCGATCTTAAGAATCTTGAATCGATCACGGCTCTGGCCTCGCGGCTGGCGCCCGATTTGACCGTCGTGGGTCCGGAGTTACCGCTGACGCTGGGCGTCGTAGACGAGTTTACGCGCCGCGGGTGGAGGGTGTTCGGTCCGACTCAGGCTGCGGCGCAGCTGGAATCGAGCAAGAGTTTTGCCAAGGAATTCCTGCAGCGCCATCACATCCCGACCGCGCCCTTCGCCATTTGCGATTCGATCGAGCAGGTGCGCTCGGCGCTTTCGCACTTTCATTTGCCGGTTGTAGTGAAAGCCGATGGTTTGGCTGCGGGCAAGGGCGTCGTAATCGCCAAGACGAAAGAAGAAGCAGCCAGCGTTGCCGCCGAAATGTTGAGCGGCCGAATGGTGGGCGAAGCCGGCGCACGGGTTGTTCTGGAAGAGTGCCTTAAGGGCGACGAACTGTCGTTCCTGGTCTTCAGCGACGGTGAACGCGTAGTTCCATTGGTAGGAGCGCAGGATCACAAGCGCGTCGGCGATGGCGATACCGGCCCGAACACCGGCGGCATGGGCGCGTATTCCACGCCGGAGATTGTCGACGACCAGATGCGTGACTGGCTAATACATCACATCGCGCAACCGGTGGTCGCAGGAATGAAGGCCGAGGGCGCGGAGTTTAGGGGCGTCCTCTATTGCGGCCTCATGATGACGGCGCGCGGGCCCATGGTGCTCGAGTTCAATTGCCGCTTCGGCGATCCAGAAACCCAGCCGATCCTGATGCGTTTGGAGAGCGACCTTGTCGAGGCCCTCGAGGCTTCGATCGAAGGCCGCGTGAGCGATGGAGATTTTCGCTGGTCGCAGGATGCCTCGGTGTGCGTGGTGATGTCATCCGGAGGCTATCCGGGAACCTTCGAAGTCGGAAAACGAATCGATGGCTTAGAAGATGCCGCGGCAGTAGAAGGCGTCAAAGTCTTTCATGCGGGCACTTCGAAGCGCGACGGAGTTTACTACACGTCTGGCGGACGCGTGCTGGGAGTAACGGCGCGGGCGGCGAACCTGGAGACAGCAGTCGCCCGAGCCTACGGGGCGTGCGCGAAAATCGACTTCGCCGGCGCGCACTACCGCAAAGACATTGCTGCGCGGGCATTAAAGCGCTGGTAAGAAAACTTCTTTCCCGCGGATGAACGCGGATTCCGCGGATTCTTAAAAAATTTATCCGCGTTCATCCGCGTAATCAGCGGAAAAGAAGTTCATCGAAAAACAAGAAGGAGTGCAATGAGCAATCCACTGGTCTCGATTGTGATGGGGAGTGATTCAGATCTTGAGATCATGCGCGAAGCAGCCAAGGCCCTCGACGACTTCGGTATAGCCTACGAAATGGATGTGACCTCGGCGCACCGCTCGCCCGACCGTTCTGCGGACTTCGCGAAAAAGGCCGCGGACCGCGGCATAAAAGTGATCATCGCTGCAGCCGGCGGCGCGGCGCACCTAGCGGGAGTGATCGCGGCGCATACGATTCTGCCGGTGATCGGCGTACCGATCCCATCGACCTCTTTGAACGGCATGGACTCGCTTCTCTCCACAGTGCAAATGCCTCCAGGCATTCCGGTCGCGACCGTCGCCATCGGCAAGTGGGGTGCGACGAATGCCGGAATCCTTGCGGCTCAGATGCTCGCAATCGCCGACGCCGGAATGGCGAAAAAGCTGGTGGGCCACAAAGAAAAGCTAGCGAAAGGCGTGGAGGAGAAGTCGAAAAAGATGCGCGGCGCTTAGCTCAAACGCTCCGTTATTTCGAACTGCTGCCACCGCTCAACAAAAACCCTGTCATTCCGAGCGAAGCGAGGAACCTGCTTTTTCCCTGGGAGCAAGAGGCGGTCGATCCCTGATGTCGCTCTCACACCCTACGTGAGCTTCAACTCCTTTAAATATTCCCGAAACGGCCCGCCCAAATCAGCGCGCTTCAGCGCGAATTCCACAGTCGCCTTCAGAAATCCCAGCTTGTCCCCAGTGTCGTAGCGCCTGCCCTCGTACACATACGCATACATTTTTTCCTGTTTGAGCAGCATGCGCATGCCGTCGGTGAGCTGGAGTTCGCCCCCAGTGCCGGTCGGCGTCTTAGCAAGGCAATCGAAAATTGCGGGCGTGAGAATATACCGCCCGATGATCGCCAGATTCGACGGCGCTTCTTCGGGCTTCGGTTTCTCCACCATGTTGCGAATTTCAAACAGGCGGCCGTCGTGTCCCGGAGCAGGCGTGGCATCGAACACGCCATACGACGAAATCATTCTGCCTTCGATGACCTGTGCAGCGATGACCGAGCATTGCTTCTCGTTGAAAATGTCAGCCATCTGCTTGAGCGCTGGAATGGGATGGTCGATCACGTCGTCGGCAAGCAGAACAGCGAAGGGTTCATTGCCCACCAGTTCGCGCGCCATCAACACGGCGTGTCCCAGCCCGAGTGCCTCTTTCTGCCGGACGTATGCAACGTGAATCATGTCGGAGATCGACCGCACAATCTTGAGCAGGTCTGTCTTGCGCCGCTCCTCAAGCATCTTTTCCAGTTCGTAGCTGACGTCGAAGTGATCTTCAATCGCCTGCTTGCCGCGTCCTGTGATGATAAGAATCTGGTCGCAGCCCGAAGCCATCGCTTCTTCCACGCCATATTGAATGATGGGCTTGTCGACCAGCGGAAGCATCTCTTTAGGCTGGGCTTTGGTGGCGGGAAGAAAGCGAGTGCCGAGTCCAGCGGCGGGAAAAACGGCTTTGCGGAGTTTCATCATGAATTTGGTGTTGGGCGTTAGGTCTTAGGCAATTGGACCAATCATTGTAAATGTTGCGGCATCGCAGACGAGATGACCGTGTCTCAACGTGGCAAAGTGCCAAAGTGCCAAAGTGGCAAGGTCTCAAAGCCCACTGAAGCGAGATAACCTCTCAACTTTGGAACCTTGAACCGTAAACTTTGAAGCCTTGAAGCTTTGCCACCTTGCCACCTTGAAACCTTGAAACTTTGAAACCTTGAAACCTTGAAACTTCGCTTTCAATCCTTCTTCCCGCTCACACTCGAATCAAGAAGAGATGCCACATCAATCGTCGCCAGTTGCTCTAAAACTGTGCGTAGCGCTCGCAGCACTTCGTCTGGCGCCGTGGCCTTCAGTGCAAACTTCAGCATTCCATCCGGTGTAAACTGCGCGCCCTTCTGCGCGGAGACGAACCGGGCGAGTTGCTCGGGATCGACGGCGGCGTTCTGGCGGAACTTGAATGTCACCTGGTCGCGCTTGCGCTCGATGGCGTTCACACCGATGCGCATGCACAGCAACTTAAGGCTGGCGTAATCGAGCAGGTTGCGAACAGCCTGCGGCGCAGGCCCATAGCGGTCTTCGATCTCCGAAGCAACGTCGGTGAGCTGAGAATCCGTTTCCACGCGGGCCACACGCTTATACATCTGCAAGCGCTGATTTTCTTCCGGAATGTATTCGCCCGGGATACGGATGTTGAGCCCGAGATTGAGCTGAGTTTCCGCTTCCTCAGTTCCGGCCTCGCCCTTCATTTCGCGGACGGCGCGCTCCAGCATCTGCGTGTAGAGCTCGAAGCCGACAGCCTCAATATGCCCGCTCTGCTCACCGCCCAGCAGGTTGCCCGCGCCGCGCAGCTCGAGATCAAGCGCAGCAATCTTGAATCCCGCGCCGAGGTCGGAGAATTCTTTCAACGCAGCCAAGCGCCGCCGTGCAACCGGCGTGAGTTCGACCTCACGCGGAACCATCAAATACGCATAAGCGCGGCGATTCGAACGTCCGACGCGCCCGCGCAACTGATACAACTCTGACAATCCCAAACGGTCGGCACGATTAATCAGAATCGTGTTGCAGAGCGGGATGTCGAGGCCGTTCTCAATGATCGTGGTGGCGACAAGAATGTCGGCTTCATGATGCATAAACTGCAGCATCACTTTTTCCAGCTCGCCTTCTGACATCTGTCCGTGACCCACGGCAATCTTCGCCTTCGGCACCAATTCCTGCAGTTTCGCCGCAATCTCCCAGATCGTGTCGACGCGGTTGTGCACGAAGTAAATCTGCCCGCCGCGCTCCAGTTCCTGCTCAATCGCGGACTGGATCAACTTGTCTTCCCAACTGGCGACGACGGTCTGAATCGCCATCCGGTCTTTCGGAGGCGTCTCGATCACGCTCATGTCGCGCAAACCAACCAGGGACATATGCAGCGTGCGCGGAATCGGCGTGGCCGACATGGTGAGCACGTCCACCTGCTTGCGCATCTGCTTAATGCGCTCTTTGTGGCGTACCCCAAAGCGCTGCTCTTCGTCGACGATGAGCAGTCCAAGATCGGAGAATTTCAAATCTTTAGAAAGCAATCGGTGCGTACCGATGAGGATGTCGATCTTGCCCGCTTCAAGCTTCTGCAGAATTTCCTTCTGCTGCTTCGGATTGCGGAACCGGCTGATCATCTCGATCGTCACCGGAAATGGCCCGAAGCGCTGCTTGAAAGTTTCATAGTGCTGAAAAGCGAGAACCGTCGTCGGCGCCAGCACTGCGACCTGTTTGTTGTCGCTCACGGCCTTGAAGGCCGCGCGCATCGCCACTTCCGTCTTGCCATAACCAACGTCGCCGCAAAGCAGCCGATCCATCGGCTGCGTCGATTCCATGTCCCGCATCACGTCGGTGATCGCCTGCGCCTGGTCCTCAGTCTCGGAAAACTCAAACGCGTCTTCAAACTCGCGAACAAATTCCGTACCTGCAGGAAACGAATGTCCCTGCGCCATCTTGCGCTCGGCGTAAAGCTTGAGCAGTTCGTCGGCCATGTCTTTCATGGCCTTGCGCACGCGGGCCTTGGTCTTGGCCCAGGCTTGCGTGCCCAGATGATTCAGCGCCGGCTTGGCTCCTTCTGAAGACCGGTATTTCTGAATCAAGTCCAGCCGCGTGAGCGGCACATAAAGCCGCGCGCCCTCGGCATATTCGAGCAGCATGAACTCGGCGTTGCCATCGCCCTGATTGATTTCTTTCAATCCCTGGTATTGCCCAATCCCGTGCTCGACGTGAACGACGTAGTCGCCGACCTGCAGGTCGCGAAAGTCTGAGAGAAATGCGGAAACCTTCGATTTCTGGCGTCCGGGCCGCGAGGCCACGGTGTCGGATTCGTCAAAGAGATCGCGCGCGCCAAAGATAGCGAGATGCGCCTCGGGAAAAATGACGCCGTCGGGAACATAAGCCTTGGCGAGCGTGGTAGTGAGCACTTCTCCAGCAAAGTAACTCGTCTCGTCCGCGTAGCTTTCGCCGCCACGCGTGCGGCTGCCGAGCCGGAAGCTAACGTTATATTCGGTGAAGATATCGGCAAGGCGCTCCACTTCTCCGGTGTTGGGCACAGAAAAGAGAACCTGGTTGCCAGACGCTGTGAGTTTCTGAACTTCTTCCAGCATCGCCGGAACCGCGCCGTGGAAGCGCGTTGTGGGCTGCGTGAGGAACGAAACGACGTCTTCGTTCTCGCCGCGCGTCAGGCCCAGATGCTCAACGTCGGCTCCGGCCAATGTGCCGACTTTCTGCCACCACTTCTCGGGAGCCTCATACAGATCTTTGGGGCGAACCAGATTGCCGACACCGCTGCGCTCATGAGCTTCAGTGACGCGCGTCCAGAAGCGATCAAATTCTTCGCGCAGCAGGTCGGGTTCGTCGAGCAGAACGGCGGCGTGTGGCAGAAGATCGAAAACAGTTCGGTCCGCGCCTGCGACTGGCGCGTAAAACTCCCATCCGGGAAAGACAGTGACGCCGCCCGATTTCACTGCCGCTTCAACGATCTCTTCCGTCGTGCCGGCGATGCGCTTGCCGCTTAGCCGAGTATGGATTGCTCCGAGAAGTTGATCGCTGACTGGAGTCTCTGTCAGAGGCAGCAACAGCGCTTCGTCCAACGGATTCGATGATCGCTGCGAAGCAGGATCGAAGCGCCGAATGGAGTCGACTTCGTCGCCGAAGAATTCGACACGCACTGGCCGCTCAGCCTCGGGCGAGTAAACGTCAAGAATGCCGCCGCGCAGCGCATATTGCCCAGGCATTTCGACCACATCGGCGGTCGAATAGCCGACCGTGTTGAGGTGAGCCAGAAGATTATCCACATCAAACGACTCGCCGCGGCGCAGAGTGCGGGCGAGATCGGAATAATATTCTGCGGACCGCAGACGGATCGCAGTCGACGCAATCGGCGAGACAACGATGTTCGCCTTGCCCGTCGCAATCTTCCAGAGTGCGGTGGCGCGCTCCTCCTGCAGTTCAGGATGCGGCGAGAGATTCTGGAACGGAAGCACGTCGCGCGCGGGAAAGGCGACAACCGAGTCGGCATCGCACGCTGCGGTGAGCTCGCAGAATCCCTGCAAAATGGGAACGAGATCTTCGACGGCGCGATTATCGTTGACGACCAGGATCAGCGGACGTTCCGCGGCGCGCCGCAAAAGCACGAGCAGCAAGGCTTTTGCGGTGGGTGATAGTCCGGATACACAAATCCGCCCCGTGCCCTCTTTTAGGTGGGAGGATACACGCGCGAAGCCGGAAAGCGATTCCACGTCCGCAAAGAGCTCGCGGACGAAGGGAAGAAGCATGCTCTTTGATTTTAGCAGGAGCGAAGCAGAGAAGCAGAACCACTAGCTGTATTCAAGCAGCCGGCGTTTTGTCAGATAATACGTTCAGCCGCCACTGCATGTGCTGATTTCGTCGTCCTGTGTCTTGTCTAGGTTTCCTACCTTGATCCGGTATGAATGACGAAAACAACGAGGGCCCAAACCCTGACCTCCGAGAGCGGATCGCACGCCAGATTCGGGCGATGCAGGCCCGCAGAAGTCCTATGGAGGAGGAAGAACGTCAGAAGCTCAAGTCTGCGGCGCGCCGCCTTGATCAGTTGTTAGAAGCTGCTGCGAACGCAGAGGCGCAATCTCTTAAAAATGCCGCTGCGCGCCTCGACCAATTCCTGACCGATATTCGCAAAGGGAAGGACATCGTTGGGGGCGTTAAACGGAGGAAAGATTGGATCAAGGATAGTTGAGCGGTGAGCAAACGGCAGGCTCGCTCCCTGCCCATGGCACATAACCTTGCCACGTTGTTCACTTTGCCATTTTGAAACTTCGAACTGGCACTTGGGTATACCCCCCTCCCCCCGATCTATTGGAATCTTTGGTTTAGCGGGAAAGCCGCATTTTAAACAACTATCCCCTTCACTGAGGATGAAAGGAGTTGCATGAAATTTTGCACTTGGGACCTATTGGAACAAGACGCAAGTATGCGCGAAAAAATCCGGCGAATGGACGTGTCTCTTATGTCAATTCAGTCCGATACAATTCCACAAACCAGCAAGATAAACACGAATACACCATTACCGGAATTCCAGCATCAGTAGATATTTTTGGTTCCCCTCTGATATCTATCGCTGGCATCATGACGACGGTTTTGTTCAGAACCATGTCAGTTGAACACTTCGGGCAACGCCGCGTAGCGGGAGCAGGAGACGACATATGGCTCGCTTTCTGGGGGAAGAAAACGGCTGTAGAATAAGAGTATGGCTGAAGATTTGAAGGTTGATAAGAGCAAGTTTGATGCTCTGCTGGCGCAGATGCTCAAGACTCCACCGCTACCAAAAAACGAAGTAAAGACCCCTAGATCGCGAAAGAAAAAGCCCGCAGCCTAAAAGATGTTACATGCTTTTCTCTAGGGCCCCCGGAGGAAAGTGCGCGGTTTTCTGCTCGCCATCATCGAACCATGAGCAAAATACTGTCAATTCTCCGTTTACGGTGGTGACTCTAATGACCGTCATCATCGGACTTCCTGGGAACCTCGCGTAGATTTATTTCAGTTGAGTTTTATCGTACGACGGGTTGGCTGGCGGGAAAGAGTGAGAAGGGCAAGAACCGGTTCAGTTCCTTCTACTCCGATCGCATACGGTTGTGGCGATTGCAGGGATCCCTTCGACAAGCTCAGGGCAGGCTCTTCGCCCGGGGTTGTGCTCCGGCTTTGCCCGAGCATAATCCTCGCCAGGATGACAACGGGCTTTGGTGGGCAATCGCAATTGATTGTGAGTCGCCACGAACGTCGCTCACTGCGTTCGCAAGAGCGGCCTAGTCAGGCAGGTGGGGCCGCCGCTGCCGTTGATGCACAACTCGCTGCCGGGGAAGGTGCGCACGTCGAAGCCGGCATTGCGAAGTTTGGCGTTGGTCTTCTGATTCTCTTCGATGGCTAGCAGGCGCTTTTCTCCCAGCGATAAAACATTGCAGGCGAGCGTGTCGCGTTCGGAGTAATCGATCTCGATCAGCGTGAAGCTGCGGGATTGAAGCAACTGCACCGTCTCCACGGCGAGCCACGGGAGATCGACAATCGCGGTTGTTTCGTCGAGTAGGCTGATGAGCGACATCAGGTGGAGGCACGCCGAGGGCCCCGGTCCATAGGGCAGCGGCGCCGAGAGGACTTGCACTCCCTTGGGCGCGAGAAGGCTGCGCATCTGTTCGATACCGACGGCGTTGGTGCGGTATCCGTGGCCGATGAGGAGGGTGTGAGAATCGAGCCAGAGAATGTCTCCAGCTTCGGTGGCGCCAGGGTCGACGATTTTGGCTAGCGTGGGGATTCCGAGTTGCGTGCAGAACAGTCCGTGATTTTTTCCTTCGGAGAGGCGGTTGGTTTTGCCCGGACGCATCACGATCAGGCCAAAGTCTGTTGCTAGCGAAGCGTCGTGCGTGTAGACGGCGTCGAGCGAAATGTCGTTGGCGGGCGGAGCTTCGATGACTTCTGCGCCGGCGGTTTCAAGTTCTCTTGTGAGCGCGTCGTGTTGCGATTGGGCTTGCTCGAAGTTGGGTGCGTGATGGAATCCTAGGTCTTGCCAGCGGGCGGCGCGCTCGGGTTGGTTCCAGCCCGCGGTTCGGGGCGAGCACACCAGAACGCGATCGAGGCGTCCCACCATGGAGTGGCCGTTGAAGCTGTGACCGGTGAGTGTTTGTGTGGACATGGATTCAGAGTGAGAATCCATTTTAGACCATGCATTAAGAGCGCCGACCCCGAGTTCCCTCAGCGGCTAAAGCCGGGTTGATTCAATACGACTTATGGCGCGGCTTGAAGCCGCGCCCCTTCAAAACAGCGCGCCCCTTCAAAACAGCGCGGCTCTTCACCGCTAGTTCTATTCAGTGCGGAGCGCGTTCATCGGCTCAATGCCGGCGGCCCGACGCGCTGGGATCAGGCCGGCGATCAGAGCAAAAACGGCCAAGATCATCACGGAAGATGCAATCGCTAGGGGGTTGTAAATTTTGACGCCGTAGAGTTGGCTGGACATGAGTCGCCCGCCGAGCAGTGCGATGGGTACACCGAGAATCAGGCCGATCGCGACCAGCAGCAGTGCGCCGCGCAATACAAGCGTGACGACGTTGCCGCGATTGGCACCGAGAGCCATACGGAGTCCGATTTCGTTGGTTCGGCGGGCGACGGAGTACGCCGTGATGCCGTAAAGCCCGACCGAAGCGAGAATCAATGCCAGCAAACCAAATAGCGTTGTGAGCCGGGTGATCAGGCGCTCCTGATTGAAATTGCCGGCGACCTGGTAGTCGAGGGATTTGAAATCGACCACGGTGAGATCGGGATTGATGCTCGACAGCGTACGCCGGGCCAACGCCTCGATCGCCGAGGCGTCGCCGGTGAATTGAACAGTGATTGAATTGGGGAACAGGGAGGCGCTTTCGCCGTCAATGGCCGACGCTTTCTTCAGGTTGGGGTTCTGTTGGCTGAGTGGCCGGAAGTACATGGGCCGAACTGGCTCGCGCGGATTGTTGTACTTCGCGTCGGAGACGACGCCGACGATTTCGTAGTCTCCGGAACTTTCCTGGCCCAACGTGCCAAAGTGGCGGCCAATGGGGTCTTCATTGGGAAAGAACTTTCGCACGAATGTCTGATTCACGACGGCGATCATGCGGGAGGTCGCAGTGTCCTGGTCGGTGATGCCGCGGCCGTGAACGATGGTCTGGCCGACGGTTTTGAAGAATCGAGGGCTGATGCGATCCCATGACGAGCCGGAGTTTTCTCCCGCGTGCGGCGCGGGATGGCCCTGCACCCAGACGCCTTCGCCCCAGTTATCGCCCTCGAGAGTGCTGTAGAGTGCCAGGCCGACGCTGCGCACGCCGGGAAGAGCGGAGAATTCGCGATCGAGTTGCTCATCGAGAGTGCGAATCGTCTCGGGCTTATAGCCGGCTCCCTCAGGATCAAAATGGACGACATAGCGGTTGGCGGTCTGGAGGCCGAAATTCTGGTGCTCAAGATTGCGTAAGGTTTCCGTCATCAGTCCTGCGCTGACGAGCAGCACGACCGAGAGCGCAGCCTGCAGCACAATCAGCGACTTCTGCGGCAGCATGGCGCGATCGCGGGTGGTGCGGTTCAAACCGCGAAGGGCCTCGGCGGGATCGGAATGAGAAGAGATCCAGGCAGGAACAATCCCGAAGAAGACTCCGGTGAGCAGCGAAAGACCTACTGCGAACGCCAGTACAAGTGGGGACGGCGTGGCGTGAATGGGATTCTGGACGGCTTCGGGGAAGGCTAAGGCGATGATCATGCGCACGCCGGCGTAGGCGATCGCGATTCCGATTAGTCCTCCGGCAGCGCTGAGGAGCAAAGATTCCACTAACGATTGGCGGATCAGAAGCGAGCGGGAGGCGCCGAGAGCGCTGCGGATAGAAGTTTCCGCCTTGCGAGTGGTGCCGCGTGCCAGCAGCAGGTTGGCAATGTTGGCGCAAGCGACGATCAGGACGAGCGCAGAGATCGCCGATAGCAGCCGCAGACCGTTCGATACGTGTTGCTGAAGATTCTGCACGCCGCCTCCCGCCGGAACAATGACTACGTGCTGGCGGGGGATGAGCGTGTCTGCGCCGTTGTTGGTATAGGCAGGCTGCGCGGCCAGAAACTGGCGAAGTGTGTTTGAAACCTTGTCCTGCAGGGCTTTTGGGCTGACGCCGGGGTTTAAGCGGCCGAGAAGATAGAGCCAGGCAACGTCCGGTAGTTTGAGGTTACTTGTTAACTGAATCACGGGTCCGATGTTGAGCGGTAACCAGTAGGCGGGTGGCGTGTCGTCGAGGCGGTCGCCGAAAAATTTCGGTGGAGCAATGCCGACGATGGTTACTGGATGGTTCTGAAAATAGAAAATCGATCCTATCACGTGAGGATCGGCGGCGTGGTCCGCTTGCCAGGCGCCATAGCTGAGAACTGCGACCGGCGCGGCGCCGGGAACGTCATCAGAGGGCTGGAGCATACGGCCGGAAAATGCCTGCACGCCGAAAGTCGAGAAGTAGTTGCCGGAAACGAACTCGGTCCGCTCAGCCTTAGCGGCACCGGGACCGCTGCGGATGTTGTACGTGCTCTGGCCGGACTGGAAGGCGGCTAGCTGTTGGAACTCGGGCGTGGTCGACTGGATCTGGCGGTAGAGTTCGTACGAGAAAAGGTCGAAGTCGCCGTCGTCGTTCTGGAATCCGCCTTCGACGCAGCAGTCATCGCGGTCGCCGATGCGGTAGAGAGACGTGGGATCGGAAACGGGGAGAGAACTTAGCAGGATCGCGTGGACTAGGGTGAAGATGGCGACGTTAGCGCCAATGCCGAGCGAGATGGTGAGAATGACGGTGAGGGCGAAGGCTGGGGACTTACGGAACTGGCGCAGCGCTAGCTTGATGTCGTTCATAGGGGATGGACGCTAGGCTGGAGGAACTGTAAGCGCCCGCGCGGGAAAAAGCCCGGCAAAATTAAAGCCCCTCGCTAACGCGAGGGGCTCTCGGGGGAGGATCCGGGCGCGAGGCCCGGACGATTTCAGTTATTTCGGCTGCTGAGCCTGGTCGGCGCTCATGGCAGGCGCTCCGGTGTTCGAGGAGAGCTGCTCGAGGTCGTTCTTCAGCAGGCTGATTTCGACGCGGCCGCCGCTGGTGCGCTTCGCCTTCGGATCATCCGAGGGCGTGGGGGTGTTGCCCATGCCGACGAGGTAGATGCGATAAACCGGAATCTCGTGGTTAAGAACGAGATAGCGGACAACGGACTCGGCCATCTTCTGTGAGTTGGTGATGGCGGTCTGGCCCTTGCCGGACGAGAAGCCCTGCACTTCGATGATGTAGCCGCGCTGACCCTTCACGGAGCCCGCCATCGTGTCGAGAGCGTCTTTGGCGTTCTTGCTCAGGACGGTCTGGCCGGGGCGGAAGCGGATTTCGGTCTGGTTCGAGGCCTTGTACTGGTCGATGTTGCTGACGACGGTCTCGACAGTCTGGACGCGCGTGGTGACCTGCTGCGCCGACTGCTGGGCGGCGGTCGCCTTGTTGCCGGCGTCGATGGCGTGCTGATCGGCTTCAGTGGCCTTGTCGGAGGCGAGCTTGATGCCAGCCTGGGCGCGCTGATCGGTGTCCTTGATCTGCTTGCTGTTGGCCGAGGTCAGCTCATCGAGTTCGTTCACGCGGTCGCGGATGGGCTCGGTCTGGCGCTTCACATAGTTCTTGCGGGCGAAGGGGTTGATGCGTCCCCAGAAGCCTTCACGCGACGGAGGAGCCAGAGGCGCCTTGCCGGTGGCATTGGTGCTGTCGGTTGCGGCCGGTTGGGCCTGGGCCGAAGAAGTCGAGGACGAGGTGGTCTGCGCCAGGGCCGGAACTGCGAGCACGGCCGCCAGTGGCAGGGCGATGAGTAGACGGTTGTTCATAATGACTTCCTCCAAGTTTGGGGGAGTTGTTGCTCCACCCAGGCACGTCGTTGCGTGCTTGAATTTAAGTGCGTCCCCTGAACCATTAAAGAAAGCCAGCGGAATCGCTGAGCCAGCCGGCGCTGACGCAACGCCGGACTTTTCAACTTCAAGTCTGAACTTTAACGCTCCGAACCTGGGCACCCTGATACGCTGGCGCCACCCAGCTCTATTACAAGTTGGATGCCAAAGCAGGCCCTCGGGTTGAGGCCGTAAGCTATTGATCCCTAAAGACATTATAGTGGATGAAGGGGGTGCAAGAAAGTGCGAGGCATGGCACTACAGGTAATTTTGGCAGAACTGATATAAAAACTGCATTTTGGTGTAAGGTCTTGGGTTTTGCGTGTTTGGTGTTGGGACTTGGGTATCTGGATACGGGCGCGGCAGTTGGCGAAAGCTCTTGGGAGGGATTGAAAAATTGGGCGAAGCGCGTGGCGGGGAGTTGATCTGTAGGCCGCATGGACTTGGCATCGTTTTGGCGCGTTTTTTGTTGGTCTTTCTTCTTGTTTCGGCGTTTTCATGGGCGGCTGCCGAGCCGCAGGGCGAGACGGCTTCGGCGCGAATTCCTGCTGACCACATGCAGCAATACGGCGATTTGGCCGTCACCTGGATGCAGGAATATCTGCGCGTAGATACGACGAATCCGCCGGGGAACGAAGCGAAGTCGGTCGCATTCTTTAAAAAGATCTTCGACGCCGAGGGGATTGAGAATCGCGCATTCGAATATGCGCCGGGACGCGGCGACTTGTGGGCGCGGATTCCGGCTAATTCAGAGAATCGGCACCCTTCCGACCAATATGCGACGACTATGGGTCGCCCCCGGCCGATCATTCTTCTCAATCACATGGATGTGGTCACCAGCGACGCGTCGCACTGGCGCGTACCTCCGTTCAGCGGGGAGATTCGCGATGGTTACATCTGGGGCCGCGGCGCGCAGGACATGAAAGACGAAGGCCTGGCGCAACTGATGGTGATGGTGATGCTTAAGCGCGAGAAAGTCGCGCTCGACCGCGACGTGATTTTTCTTGCAGTGAGCGATGAAGAGGCGGACGGGACGGGGACGGATTGGTTCATCAAGAATCAAAGCGCATTGCTGGGGAACGCCGAATATCTGATCAACGAGGGCGGCGAGAATCTGCTCGACAACGGCAAGGTGAAGTACGTCGGCGTCGATGTAGGCGAAAAGACGACATATTGGCTGCATGTCGTGGCGCATGGGCGGCCGGGGCATGGATCGCGGCCCAATGCGGACTCGGCGCCGAACCGGCTGGTGCGGGCGCTGAATCGCATTCTTGCCTACAAGACTCCGATGCGGGTGTTGCCGGTCGTCGATGAATTCCTTCGCGACATGGCGCCGTATGAAACGACGGAGCGCGCGGCATACTACCGTAATGTGAAGAAGGCGATCGAAGACAAGAAATTTCAGGACATCGTCGAGCACGACGAGTCGCTGAATTTTCTGCTGCGCGACACGATCTCGCTGACCATGATGGGCGGATCGGAGCAGACGAACGTCATTCCTCCGGAGGCGTGGGCCAATCTGGATGTGCGTATTCTGCCGGGAGGCGACCCGAAGGCGCTGCTGGAGGCGGTGCGGCGGGTCGTGAACGATCCGAATGTGACGGTCGAGCCGCAGAATCCGGAGTTTCGCGTGGCGAATTATTCGGATACGAATAATGCTTTGTACGCGGCGATCAAAGAAGTGTCGGGCAAGTATTTTCCGGGCACGCCTGTGGTCCCGCACATCACCAGCGGATACACGGAGAATCAGCGCTACCGGCCGCTGGGGATTATTTCGTATGGATTCAATCCGTATACGGCGACCGATGAAGAGGGAAATACCGAGCACGGCAATGACGAGCGGATTCGGGTGGAGGAAGTGCGGCGTGGGCCGCGGGTGCTGTTTGATGTGGTCGCGAAGGTGGCGGGAGAATAGTGTTCTTAGGAGTGTATGGACACTCGCGAGAATCCGTTCAAAATTGGCGATAGAGTGGTCTTCGCCCCAAGCGAGCACACAATCGGCTGGACTTGGTCGAGCTTTGATCGACTTCGAATTCGTCCTGGCGATGAGGGAGTGGTTACAAAGATCGTCAAGGACTGCATATTCATAGATGACGACCGAGGTGGATTTCATTGGGAATGCTTTCGAAAGGCCTGAGAATCCCCAAGAGAGTCCTCTGAGGCAGGGATCCTTCGACTGCGGTTTTGCTCCGGCCTTGCCGGAGCAAAATCCTCGCTCAGGATGACAGATCGTCTGGATTTCCTTGGTTCCCCGCGGTGTACCGAGTAGCTCTTCGCACTTAAGTTCCCGAAAATCTTGCCGATGAAATGTGTTGGTCAAGGCAAGAGTCACGACCCGGGAGCAGTTGGCGGATGGCTGGGGAGATCAAGCGCCTGCTCGATCAGATTATCCAGCAAAGGGCGAGGGGCGATGAACTCATCGTTCAGACTACGCAAGCGAAGTTGATTTTCAAGGGCATCAATCCATCGCGCTTTACCAGCGACTCGCCGGATGAGCCCATCATAATCGCCAAAATCAAAGCCATTGCTGCCGACCTGGGAGTGAACTTGTAGGCTCGTGGGAGCAGTGGGATGTCCTTAAAAACCGCACACTCATCGAAATTGCTGCCTGAGGCAGTAGCCGACCTGAAGCGAGGCTGCGGGAATTTGGCGCCTCGAGCGATTCTATGTTTTGCGTCTACCAAATACGATCCGGCTGCACTTAGCGCGCAGATGCAGGGGGCTTTTCCGGATGCCTGCCTTGTCGGTTGCACAACGGCGGGTGAGATTGCAGGCGGAACGATGATGAACGGCTCGGTGGTGGCCATGTTTCTTGATGAGGACATCGTTGAGGACGCGGGTGCGGCGGTTGTGCATAACCTGCGGGGTGCGATTAGCGTGCGCGAGGCTTTTGTAGAGCTGGAGAATCACTTCCGAAGACCGATTTCGTCCATGGACATCAGAAAGCATGTTGGAGTTGTTCTGGCCGATGGCCTGAGCGGGGCAGAAGAAAAGCTGATGGAAAGGATCGGGGACTGTACCGACTTAACTTTTGTGGGCGGTTCCGCGGGCGACGATCTCAAGTTCAAGCAGACGCACGTGCTGGCCAAGGGGCAGGCACATACCGACGCTGCAGTGTTGCTATTGCTGCGCTTGAAGCGAGGGTTCGAGATTATCAAGACGCAGAGCTTTAAAGTCACAGGAAAACAATTAGTCGCGACAAAAGTTGATGAGGCGTCCCGCACGGTGCTCGAGTTCGACGGAGTTCCGGCAGTCGAAGCCTACGCGAAGACGCTGGGCGTCGTCCCGGAGGAGATTCAGTCTCATTTCAGGGACCATCCGCTGGGATTGATGATTGATGGAGAACCGTTCGTGCGCAGCCCGCAGCGGCGCGATGGCGGCAGTATCGTGTTTTACTGCCAGATCAAAGAGGGCATGGAACTGCAGCTGCTGGAAGCCACCGACATCGTTGCCGCCACGCGCTCTGCCGTCGAGGGACGAAAGAAGGCACTTGGACGCGTGGCGGGAGTGATCGATTTCCAATGCATTCTGCGCGCGCAGCAGTTGCGCGCTGAGGGAAGATGCGACCAGTACGGCGCTGTGTTTTCGGGCTTTCCTAGTGTTGGGTTCAGCACCTACGGAGAGGAATATCTCGGCCACATCAACCAGACCTCGACCATGCTTGTGTTCCGCTAGGCGGGAACAGCCACGGCTAGGGGATGGCCGATCCATTCCGAATCAAAAATCCCAGCCGGGTTGCCCCACCCTTCCCGCGTTTTGTGCGGGAGGGTGGGCCTTCGATTTTGCCGGAAACCGAGATGAACCTGGGTGCAGTCCTGCCGACAGCTTCGAGTTGGAATCCGCCGAAAATCTCACGGCTCAAGCAGCATCGTAAAAATCATCGAGCGCCGGATTCCGAGGCCCAGTTGCTCTCCTCCGACTGTAAAGGATGTCTAGGGACAAAATGTAAAGCATGTCCCGGGACTCGACAAAATCGCGAAGGGTGGGGCAGCCATTACTGAGGAGATTACGGCGTGATTCTGAAGATAGTGCCGCTATCGTTGGCTCCGCCGCTGAGGGTGGTGCCGTAGAGGTTGCCGGCGGAATCCATGATGGGGGCACCGAAGGGAGTAGCTCCGTCGGAGGGTGAGCCGGTGAACTCGTGCAGAATCATCTCAGTGCGAGCAGCGGTGATTTCGAAGACGACCCCGGCACCGCTCGTGCCTCCATACTCTGTGGTGCCGTAGAGATTGCCGGCGGAATCGAGCAGGAGTTCGCCGTACGGGTGCTGGCCGTCGCTCGTATTCGGCGTGAAGCTGTGCAGCACAAACTCGTCGCCGTTGGGGCTGAGTTTGAACACGGTACCGACGCGAAATGCCCCACCCAAATTCGTCGTGCCGTAAAGGTCACCATTCTTTGCCAGAACAACTCCGGCGTATGGAGTTCGCCCGTCACTGTTGAGGCCGAAGCTGTGGAGGGTGGTCTCAGTGCCATCGAGGTTGAGGCGGTAGACCGTGCCGTAGCCATAAGCGCCGCCATATGAGGTGGTGCCGTAAAGGTTACCGCGAGTATCGGAGACCAGTGCGCCATTGGGATAACCGCCATCTCCATTCGAATTGGTGAAGCTGTGGAGAATGGATTCGGTGCCGTTGGGGGCGATTTTGTAGACCGCCCCGAATTTGGCGGTGCCACCGGATCCAGCGACGCCATAGAGGTTGCCTTGGCGGTCGAGAACGAGGGGGCCTTCGGGCGTGCGCGCATCCTGGCGGCCAAAGGTGTAGAGAATGGTCTCGGTCAGGCTGGGGCTGAGCATGAAAACAATACCGCCCTCATAGACGCCACCCCCCGTGGTGGTGCCATATATGTTGCCGTTCTTGTCGCGGATGATCCCGGCGTTGGGGCAAATCCCGTCCCTGCCTGTAGAATCCTCGAACGAATATAGGACGGTTTCCGCTCCTTCGGCGCTGAGCTTGAAAACCGTACCTTCCTCCAGGGCGCCTCCTATGCAGGTCGTGCCGTAGAGATTGCCGGCGGAATCGCGCACGAGCGTACCTATGGGACTGGCGCCGTCGCCGCAATTCTGTTGGACCGAGCAGAAGTTGTAGAGGATGGATTCGGTTTGAGCGACGGCGGGCAACGTGGCGAGCGAAGCCAGCATGGCGATGCCGGCGAGCACGAGAATGAAGCGATTTATGATTTGGCGGGTAGCTTGGGGAATTGGGAAAGCGGTGGTGTCCATAATTTTTCTCGGCAACAAAATGGAATGCAAACACGATAGGCGTCTAGTAGGGAGGATATCCGTCAAAGACAGGGTACTGAGACGGGAACGCAAGTAAGCAAAGCCTGCCGGAAGATTTTCTATGGATTCGGGCTTGGGGTCAAGCGCGAAGATTTAAGGGTCGTGGGCGGGTGGCTCAGCCTTTGAAACCCGACGCCACCACCACAGTGGGTGCCGGGTTGCCCCACCCTTCCCGCGTTTGTACAAACGGTGCCGGAGAGCTGCCCTGAGCGCTCGAGCGAAGCGAGGAGTCGAACGGGCACCACCGAAAGTAGCCCGCCAGTTCACTGGCGGGACGCCGCGAAAAAAGGAACCACGTGCCGTAGGCACGATTGAAACACCCAAGGCTGCGGAAGAAACTCGCGCCCGAACGGTTCGGAAAACTCGCGCCCGAACGGTCCGGGGAAGGGCACGAGTTCCACTCGTGCCGCTAAGCCGCTCAAAATAGACCCGCGCTTTAGCGCCTGAGGGAATGCCGTCGCGGCGTGAACCGCGGCAGCGCAGTTTGTTCGGCGAGGAGCCGCATCATTGCGCCTTTTGGCAGGAGCGTTTCTATGACTTCAATGTATGGACGACGAAGAAACGAGTAGAGAAGTTATGATACATGCATCGCAATCCGGTCAAGCGGGGACTGGTGGACTCTCCCGAACAATGGCGTTGGAGCAGTTATCGTTATTATGCTTTCGGCGAAATCGGGAAGGTGCAGATCAACGAGGGATGGACTAAGATTTCGTTTCGCGACCGGGCTGCGTGAGCTTGACGCCGAAAAACATCACTTTCGGCGTTCGTACTACCCGCCCTTGCGAAAAGCGCGCAAGAGCCTGCCCTGAGCGAAGTCGAAGGGACGGGGCACCCACCGTTGTGGTGGCGGCGGCCTTCAAAGGCCGGGCCACCCGCCCTTTTCCCGTTCCCCAATTCTCTTTTTGAAACTGGCAAGACCCTTTTTCACCGCATCGAATCTTTGAAAGCCAGATTGCGCTTCAATCACGGCTTACCCTCTTCAATCGGCTGCATCCAAAGGCTGTGATTATGTTCCCACTGAACACGAACTTTTAATCGTCGCAGAATGCGACCGGAGCCTATGACACTCGCTTCGATAGTTCCCTTTGCCCACATAGGGAAACTTCTCGAATAGTCCAGCATTACTGCATCACACGGGCCTGTCCTTTTATTTGTCACCATCCTCCAGTCGTGAATCCAATCGACCCCGACTGCCAGAATCAAACGCCGCGTATCGCCTACATCCAGACGAGCCGAGCTGTACGGCTCATCAAGCCATGCGCCGGGAGCAATCTCATATGTCCCCTGTGCAAGCACGAACTTCAGTTGCGCTTTGACATCCCCTGCGGATGCGATGGGATTCCCGTCCACGGCGTGGTTTCTGACCTCCACTGTTAAAGCGGGCATGAACTTGGCCTTTTCGTCAGGCACAAGTAATCTGAAACGGCCTGCATCTTCCACGATTTTCTGGATTGAAATTTTTGCGTCATCGAATGTGACATTTGCCTCTGCAACACCCGCCGCGCCCACCTCCTTTTTGTTCTCCATCCCCGGACTCAGTTTCGTAATCGTTATCGTCAGTCCTGGGTTCAACTTCGCGTCCGGCAAAATCGTCGAATTGGGAACCAGCGGCGTTGCGCGTGGCCTGTCCTCTCTATGCGCCCACGCGTATGCCGCGTCCCTGAACTGAACGGCCAACTCCTTGCTCTGGTAAATCGTTTCAAGTGCCCCTTTCTGCGCGAGCGAGAAACCCTCGTAATAAATGAAGATTCGTTTTGAAAACACCATGTCCTTGAGGTGAGTCGGCGCGGTGTCGTCAGGAGATTGCCCCTCAATGTCCACCTCCGAATTTGGTGAATCGATGAAGTGCCCGTACTGATCCGCGATTGCTTCACATGCTTTGAACGCATCGCCTGCTTTTGTCGCAGGATCGATGAGAATGGCGAGAAACTTCGAACGTCCAACAAAGTCGCCGTTAACACGCCATGCTACTTTCACCGCGCCAGCATCTAATGCTTGGCCACTGAGAACGCACTCATGGTAGAAAGCAGGAAGATTCGGCCAATCGATTTCAAATAACTGTTTCAGGGTTGTGGGCGGGCCTGCCTTGACGATGGCCTTTGCCCCGCTCTCAGGCTGCGTAGGCTCAAATACCAATGCGGGAGTATCGTATACGAGCCGTCCATCACCAGACAGAATTGTGAATCCACCTTTCCCTTCGAGGGGCGCACAATTATCTGAAATGAATGATACGGTTACATCCCAATGTCCAGCGGTTAACTCCTCCTTACACCCCGTTCGAAGATCAGCCACAAACCACTTGTTCGGCGCGGATTGCACTTGGGCCAACAACACCACTTTCTCGGTGGTATTTGGGTTGATCGATACTCGCGACGGAAACTGATTGGCTCCATTGGGTGCCCGAAATCTCCACATCGCCTCGTCTACCACAAATACATTCCTACCGTTGGCGTGCCTATAGCTAATTCTCGCCCGAACATTGTGAGCCGTGAGCGGATTTGCTGTTTCAGTATTTGAAATGTTAACTAGTTGCAGGAAGGCGCTCCCGAAAGACAACTGGAACCATCCATCACCGTCGATGTGTACATACGACAGGACGCGAGGCAGCGAGGAAGCCAGTGGTAGCTCCGACAGTCCCTCCTTTTCCCTCGCGGGTTCCGGCTCTGATTGTGCATTCTTTCTTCCCGGTCCGAGCCATTTAGTCACGTGCGGCCAAGCACACGCGACCATACCGACGAGACCGCCGACTATCATCGCCACTCCCCCCACTTCTCCTGCACGGCTTTGACTTCCGTAAATCTCGTATGTGCCTGTTCCGAAGAGTGTGAGGAAAACCCAGAACAGCATGTCTCGAAGTGACATTGAATCGGCGGCCATGAAGCTAATCGTAGAGCCTTCAGAGCGAGGGAGTCGATGTAAATTTCGCTCCAATCTAGGCCCACCTCTGGGAACCAAAGCTCAGCCGCTGTTTTTCCAAAGCTGTTTTTCCATATCCTGTGACGTACAACCTTGACCGAGGCCACGAAAATGCGGGGACGGACGAGCCGTTGACTGTTTCAACAAAAGCAAGGCGGCCGTCTATCGTCCCGCTGGAAAGGAGGGGCGCATCCCGAAATAATTTCACTTTTCCACAGCCCATTGTGACGCGTGTCCTAGCGTTCCACAGGCAAACTCAGCAATCATGGTTGAGGCCGTGACACTCGCGAAACGCAGAACACGAAATTCTGCGCCGCTAAGTCCTTTGTTTGACGGATTTTAGTATCTAAGTCCTTTAAACAACGGATTTTGCCGGGAATTTCGTGCTAACTCGCTGATTTCAAAGATTCGGGGGGGCGGGGGGATACCCCAAAAAAAACGGACTAGGCATAACATCGCGAGGCGACAAAGCTCAGCTCGCACCGCAGTATTTTTCGTATTGCTCGAAGATGAAGTTGTCGGTCATGCCGGCGATGTAGTCGCAGATGACTCGGGGCAACGACTCTTCTTTGGCCTTTTCCTGGTAGTTGTGGGGCAGGGCCTGCGGATTTTCCATCCAGAAATTGAAGAGTTCGGTGACGATGCGCTCGGCGTCGTCTTTTTCGTCGGACAGCGACGGGCTGAAGTAAAGATTCTCGTAAAGAAATTCTTTGCTCTGCTTGCGCTCGGCTTCTACCGCGGGGCTGAAGGCTGCCAAACGCCCCGCGTGATTGCGAACGTCTTCGAGCGTTTGAATGTTGGCCTGCGATAGGCGCGTGCGCGTATTGGTGATCAGGTCGTCGACGAAGCGGTTGAGCACGCGCTTGAGGGTCTCATTGAATTTCAGTTTTTCCGGGACCTCGGGATAAATCTGATCGACTGCGGGATAGAAACGGTCGAATATCGGCACGCCTTCGCGAATTTCATCCAGCGATAAGAGGTGTGCTTCGTAGCCGTCGTCGAGGTCGGCAGTGTTATAGGCGATCTCGTCGGTCAGGTCGATGAGCTGGGCTTCGAGCGGCGGGCGGAGATCGAGGAGATATTCGGCCAGTTCTGGATGCTCTTCGGCACTGTAATCGTGCGAGTGCTTGATGATGCCTTCGCGGACTTCAAAAGTTAAATTCAGGCCGCGGAAGGCGGCGTAGCGCTGCTCGAAATCTTCGACGATGCGCAGTGCGTGCAGGTTATGGTCGAAGAAAAGTCCGTGGCGCCGCATGGCGGCGTCGAGCGCTTTTTCTCCGGCGTGGCCGAAGGGAGGATGGCCGATGTCGTGAACCAGGGCCAGCGCTTCCGCAAGGTCGGAGTTGAGGGCCAGTGCTCCGGCGATGGTGCGGGAGATTTGCGTGACTTCGAGCGTGTGGGTGAGGCGATTGCGGAAGTGGTCGGAGTAACGGCGGGTGAAAACCTGCGTCTTGGCCTCGAGGCGGCGGAAGGCGCGGGCATGGATGACGCGGTCGCGGTCGCGCTGAAAATCGTTGCGGTAGGGATGCTGCGGCTCGATGAAGCGGCGTCCGCGGGAGTGCTCGACGTGGACCGCGTAGGCGGCCAGCATGCGGGAAGGATAGCAGAAGGCGATTGTTGATTGATGATTTTTGATTGTTGATTGAAAGGGGCTCACTCGATCCGGCGGTTATTCAACAATCATCAATCACCAATCAACAATTTTTTCTACCGCAACTTCAGCTTCATTTCATTGCTGGTCTCGAATCCCAGCGATTCGTAGAGATGGCGTCCATCGTCGCTGGCGTGGAGTGTGACGCGGGCCAGGCCTTGTTGTTTGCACCACGCGATCATTGTGTGCATCAGTGTGCGAGCGATTCCTTGGCGGCGGAATTCGGGATCGGTGTACACGTTGAGAATGGTGGCGCGGCGGCATACGAGATCGTAGGGATGAGCTGGCCACGGCGTGATCAGGACTGCGCCTCCCGCGATGGGCTTCTCGTTTGAGTTTTGAAGACAGGCTATCCACGCGTGGAATGTTTTGGTTAGGGATTGGGTCAGGTATTGCTTTGTGAGTTTCGCCATCTCGTCTAGCGGTGCTGCGTCCGTGTAACGCATGTCTTCGTACATGCGGCGGCGCTGGCGGAGGATTTCGGAGATGTCGTGGAGAGTGGCGGGACGGATGGAGATTTCCGGGGACATGGCGGGAGTGTACTCCCACTTTTCGCAACGGCGGCGAGAAGTGGGGCACCCGTTTTCGCTGACAATCAGGGTTGCCTACTCACGCAAAAGTCAAAGTCCCCACCCTGTCTCGCATAAAACGCGAGACAAGGGTGGGGCACCCGCTTGTTATTTTTCAGGAACTACTGCTGCTTTTCTGATTCTTCTTTGGCCAGTTTCACTTTGGCGGCGTCTAGTTTTTGCTGGACCTTGGCGAAGGCGTCGCCGTCTACTTCGGCTGGGACGGTTTTGTTCCATTCCTGTACGGCGCGGTCCCAGTGAATGGCGGCCTGCTTGAGGCGTCCGGTTTTTTGGTAGAGGTCGCCTAAGTGCTCCTGTACGGTTGGGTCGGAGCCCATGTGAACTGCGGCCTTGGTTAGGCTCTCTTCTGCGAGATCGTACTTTCCGAGCTTGAAATAAACCCAGCCGAGCGAGTCGAGGTAGGCGCCGTTATTGGGCTCGAAGCTGAGCGCCTGCTTGATCAAGTTGAGCGATTCATCGAGCTTTACGCCACGGTCGGCATTCATGTAGCCAAGATAATTGAGGGTGGCGGCATTCGAGGGATCGGTGGGCGACGTGGAAGCTAGAACTTTGCGGAACTCGGCGTCGGCCTGGTCGAACATCTTCTGCCGCTGATAGAGGTCTCCGCGCAAGAAGGAGACGTAAGCCTTGTCTTCGGCCTTGGTGGATTTCTCGGCGGCGGCGTTGAGCGCGTCTTCGGCTTCTTTGTAGCGCTTCACACGCGTGTACATGATTCCGAGGCGGAGATAAACTTCACGATCTTCGGGCCCGCCTTTCAGCATGGAGCGGGCATCGGCCAGAGCCTTGTCGGCCTCGCCCGTATCGGCGAGTTGCGAGTCGAGCACCATGCGCATGTCGCGATCATTGGGCAGCTTTTGCACGGCCTCTTTCGCGACTGCTGTGGCTTGCGGCCACTGCTTGGCTTCGCGGTAGGTATCGATGATTTCCTGGTAGCCGGAGCGAGTGTTGTCGTCGCCCAGGGTGAGCATCTTGCGGAAGGTCTCGACGGCAGCGGAGTAGTTTTCCTGCTCGCGGTAGACCATGCCGAGACGCTCGATGAAGATGGCGCGATTGTTGCGGTCGGCCTGACTGGAACTGGAGTCTGACTTTTCGGTTTTCTTCAGCAGGTCCTGCAAGAGCTTGATGGCATCGTCGTAACGGCCCTGCGCCTGGTAGACGGCCGCCATGTTGTAGGGGACTTCCATGGAATCCGGCACCATGGTGTCGGCTTTTTTCAGATTTTCGAGAGCCTGATCGTACTTGCCCTGGCGGCGATAGATTTCCGACATGCGCAAGTAGGTTTGCGCGTCCTCGGGATTAGCGTCGGCGATGACTTTGTATTGATCGAGCGCTGCGTCCATCTGGCCGTCGTTCATGTAGTTTTCTGCCAGGCCGCGGATGGCATCGAGGTTGTCGCGATCTAAAACGATCGCATGCTTGTAGGCGTCGATAGCGCTCTTGTATTCCTTGCGCTGCTCATACGCTGCGCCGAGTGCTGAATAGAGCTTGGCCGAACGTGCAGCATCCGGGACGGAAGCCAGAACTTGCAACGCGTGAGACGTATCGCCCTCGTCGGTGTAGAGCATGGCCAGCGTGGTTACGGCCTCTTCGGAGCTGGGATCGAGCTTGACCGCAGTCTTGAGTTCGCTTTCGGCTTTTTGCAGGTCGCTGTTCAGGCGGTAGAGACGGCCCAGCAGGAGATGGTCGTCGACACTGTCGGGTTCAATCTTGACAATCTGCTCATACTGCTCGATGGCGAGTTTTAGAACGTTTTCAGAGCCGTTGCCGCCCGGCATATCGCCGAGCGAGCGCAGATAAATGCGACCGAGAAGTTTGTGGGCTTCGAGGTTGTTGGGATCGCGCTTGATGATGTCCTGTGCTTCGAGGACGGCGTCGCGAATGCGGCCGGTTTTGACGTAGAGTTCGGCGAGGCCGGAGGTCAGGAATTCGGAGGAGGGGTCGGCATCGATGGCGAGGCGGTATTCCTCAATCGATTTGTTCGCGAGGTCGCTGCGGCCATAGGCCGTAACCATCTCTTCGTACATGTGCGCCAACGCGTAATGGTAATAGGCGGCGGCTTTGTCAACCTTGCGCGGGGATGATTGCGCCGGTTTGGACTCGGGCTGGCTGGAGCTGGGCGAAGAGGACTGGCTGGTTTGGCCGACGGCGGCCGCGGCCACCAAAATCGTTAAAAAGAGGCGAAAAATTCTGTTCATTAATACTCTCTTAAATTGCGCTTGCTAACTGCATTTATTTATTGAAACAACGCAGTTTGCGTGTCGCGGCTGACTGCGCGTTCGTCACCGGAGTTCGGCGTATTTCCGCAACCTCAGCTTGTTGGATGCAAAGCCGTCGGGGGAAAGGTGCTTTTATTCTACCTTGAGGAACGGCGAGGGCGGAGAAAATTGCAGGCGACCGGAAGGACAGGGACTGCCGGTGACGCGGGCGTCGGGCGCCGGGCGTCGGCCCTCGGGTCCTCAGCCTCAGACATCGGCATCAGATGTGGTGTTATTTGTTGAGGGTGTCACGTTGTGTAAATCATCGTTGGAAAAGCTAAGGGCAACTTCTTTTAGGGATGAAGTTGGTCGAGGTGTTTTTGAGGGCCGAGGTCTGCGGTCCGGTTTTAATGCCTAAAGTGACGGACTCCTGTGAAGAGCATCGCCAGGCCCAGGCGATCGGCGGCTTCGATGACTTCGGCGTCGCGCTGCGAGCCGCCGGGCTGGATGATTGCGGTGGCTCCTGCTTTGGCGATTTCTTCCACACCGTCGGGGAAGGGGAAGAAGGCGTCGGAGGCGGCAACCGTACCCTTTAGGGGAAGCTGCGCCTTCATGGCGCCGATTTTGGCGGCGTCCACGCGGGACATTTGTCCGGCACCTACGCCGACGGTCTGGCCGTCGCGGGCGTAGACGATGGCATTGGATTTGACGTGCTTGCAGACCTTCCAGGCGAAAAGCAGAGCGCGAGTTTCTTCAGGCGTGGGCGGGCGTTTGGTGACGACTTTGAGGTCGGCGTCCTGTAATTGGCGCATATCGACCTCCTGCACGAGCATGCCGCCGGAGACGTTCTTGAGAACCCACTTCTGATTCGCGCCGGTCACTTCTACCAGGCGCAGATTTTTCTTCGAGGAGAATTTCGCTTTCGCGGCTTCGTCGAAAGCGGGGGCGGCGATGACTTCAAGAAAAAGCTTGTGCATTTCTTCCGCGGCTTCGGCGTCGATGGGACGATTCACCCCGATTACGCCGCCGAAGGCGGAGACGGGATCGCATTCCAAGGCGCGCTTGTAGGCTTCGGCCAGCGTTTTGCCGGTGGCGGTGCCACACGGGTTGGTGTGCTTGATGATGGCGACGACTGGCTGCTCAAACTCTTGGGCAAGATCCCAGGCGGCTTGCAGATCGACGATGTTGTTGTAGGAGAGTTCTTTGCCCTGCAATTGGCGCGCGTTGGCCACTCCGGCGCCGGAGCCGTCGGAGTACATGGCTGCTTTCTGGTGAGGGTTTTCGCCGTAGCGCAGGTCGAGAGTCTTGTGGAACTGAAAGCGCAGGGTGTTGGGGAATCCGGCTTCTGCCTGCAAATCGACCTTTTCCGGGCTGATGCGCTCCAGCGTGCTGGCTATGGCGGAATCGTAGGCGGCGGTGATGGCGAAAGCTTTTTGGGCCAGACGCCACTTGGTTTCTTGCGAAAGGCCGGCGTTGCTTTGCTCGAGTTCGGCCGCAATCGAGTCGTAGTCGGCGGGCGAGGTGACGATGGCAACGTCATGAAAATTCTTGGCGGCTGAGCGGATCATCGACGGGCCCCCGATGTCGATGTTCTCGATGAGTTCTTCGAATTTCACGTCGGGTTTGGCGGCGGTTTTTTCGAAGGCGTAGAGATTCACTACCACCATGTCGATGGGCTGAATGCCGTGCTGTTGGACGGCGGCGACGTGTTGGGGGTCTTCGCGGCGATGGAGGATGCCTCCGTGGACCTTGGGGTGAAGCGTTTTGACGCGGCCGTCGAGCATTTCGGGGAATCCGGTGAGTTCGGAGATGTCTTTGACGGCGATGCCGGAGTCGCGAAGAAGTTTGGCGGTACCGCCGGTGGAGATGAGTTCGATGTTGAGGGCGGAGAGCTTTTTGGCGAAGTCGACCAGGCCGGTTTTGTCGGTAACGGAGAGAATGGCGCGCTGAATTTTAGGAATGGCTGACATGAGGGGCGACCGGAAATTCTATCAGCAGGGTGAGTTCGAGTGGCGGAGGATTGACCAACACGATCAAAATCATTCACCACGAAGGACACGAAGGTACACGAAGGAAATCTTGTCGCCAGCTCGGGTCGCTACCAGCGATAGGGCTTGGGCTACGTTTTCGCTTTGGCCTTCAGCTTCACTCCGCCGTCGGTGAGTTCGACGGAGTATTCCACGTTTTCGCATTTGTACTGCTTGCGAATCTGCTCGGTTTTTTTCTGCACGAAGGCGGTGAAGGAGTCGATGCCGCCGGAGACGTTCTCTCCGGCTTTTTTCTTAGCGGCGACCAGCGTGTTGTAAAGGCGTTCGACCTGCTCGCGCTCGCCCTGATCGACATTGTGCAGGGTGAAGGGCTGCGAGGCCGGGGCGGCGGCCGTGGCCGCGGCTGCGTGGTTCACGCCGTAGACCGGGTGATGTTGCGCCTTGTGCTCATCCTCAGCGGTGCGAACTCCCTGCACGGACAACAATGCGTCCTGAGGACGGCGGTAGCCTTCTTCGCGGATGCGGGATTTCTTGCGCCAGAGGTCACTGTAAATCGCGTAGCGCTGCGCCATTTCGTTGTAGCGGTAGCGTTGGGAGAAGTTCATGCGGCCGCCGTCGGAGAATTTGCGCAGCATGCTCAGTACCTTCCACTCGATATCGGTGGGCGGGCGCTTGCTCGGATTGCTGAAAAAAATCTCGTACTCGATTTTCAGCCGGCGCAGCTGCGAGTCGAGAAGATTCAGTTCCTCGTCGGTGGTCACAAGTCTCTCCATGCACAGTTTAGTGATGGAGAGAAGCGAGGGCGAGGTACCGGCTGGTCACCGATGGGCATGGTACGAAAGTAAGTAGTCCTGAGTCCTGAGCCCCGAGTCCTGAGTCCTGAGCTTTTAGCGCCGAATTTCTCTGCGGAGAAACACGCCCCGGTTTCACCAGCGAAAAGAGAATCGCGAGTTGCTAGCGGGTCAGAAGTGTTTTGGCTCGGGACTCGCGACTCGGGGCTCGGGACTATTTCGAATTCGACGCCATCTTCTTGACCATGGCGAGGACCAGCTTGCGGTCGCTGTCGTTGAGGTTGGTGGCGTAGCGGCGGATCTGGCTGAGGAAGCGGACTTCGTCGTCGGAGAGTTGCGGCAGACCTTTGCTTCCGTTGCTGTGACCGGGTTCGGCAAAAAATTGCGAGAGTGGCAGTTCCATGGCGCCGGCGATTTTCGAAAGCGTATCGAGCGACGGAATGGTGTGGCCGTTTTCGACGCGCGACAGGTAGCAGCGCAGAAGGCCGGTGCGCTTTTCGATGTCGCCCTGAGACATACCTTTTTGCAGCCGGTAGTTGCGTATCGTCTCGCCGATGTTCATTGTGGGGAGCATTTCAGGATGGGTCATAGTAACCAGAGCGGTAACTTCTGGCAAGTGGGAAATTCGTGCTATTCGAGGGAAGAACGTGCCATACGGTTGAATGGGGCGGCTGGCAAGGGTTCTCGCGGGGATTACGGATTAGTTATACGTTGTATAAGTAAAAATCGTAAAAGATTTCCACTGTGGGAGTGATGGGCGCGGCGGGTTACCACGCGGTAGAGATTCCCACGTCTCGCAAAATCGGCGAGACGTGGGGCACCCCATTTCTTTTTGGTCCAAGCTGCTATTTCTTCAGATTCGCCACTAGAAACTCTTTGGTCCGCTTCCAGGCGTCGGATGCGTCGGCGGCGCGGTAGCCGTCTTTGTTGTTGGGATTCTCGAAGGCGTGGCCGGCGTCGTCGTAGATTTTTACGTCGATCTTCTTGCCCAGTTGTTTCATGCTGGCTTCGAACTTGTGCACATCGTCGGGGGTGATGCCGCGATCCTGCGCGCCGAACAAGCCGAGGATTGGCGCGTTGATCTTTTTCAGTGCATCGTTGTCGGTCGCGAGGTGGCCGTAGTTGATTACGGTCGCGGCAAGATCGGGTTCCTGCAGGGCGACGTCGAGCGAGTAGCCGCCGCCCATGCACCACCCGATGGAGCCGATGCGGTCCTTTTTCACATTCGACTGAGACTTGAGAAAATCAACCGCCGCATGCAGGTCGCGCTTGGCGCGGTCTTCCGGCACGCCGCGCATAATCTCGTGTGCTTCGTCTGGCGTCTTGGCGACTTTGCCGCGATAGAGATCGACAGCCAGCGTCACATAGCCTTCGTCAGAGAACTTCGAGGCTTGATCTTTTACCCAGTCGTTTAGTCCCCACCATTCGTGAATTACGACCAGCGCCGGGAACGGACCTTTTCCTGAGGGCGTGTAGAGGACGCCCTGCACGGTTTCGTCGCCACTTTTGTAAGAGACGGATTTGCCGTCGGCGGCGAGGGCGGAGGCGCCGAGAAGAAGCGTCAGCGCGATGATCAGGAGTTTTTTCATGATATTCCTCGTCGTGAGGTTATCGTCTCCCACATCTCGCAAAATTGGCGAGACGTGGGGCACCCATTGTGATTGAGATGACAACCGATTTACAACTCTAGTTCCATGTAGAGAGTGCCGGCCATCGGGTTGGGACGGTAGGGAGGAATTTCGCGGAAGCCGATTTTGCGGTACATGGCGACTGCGTCTTTCATGACGGGACCGACTGTGTCGAGGCGCATGCGCTTGTAGCCGATCCCGCGAGCTTCGCTGATGATGCGGTCGGCGAGTGCGCGGCCGAGGCCTTTTCCACGTAATTGAGGACGAAGATAGAGGCGCTTCATCTCGCAAGTTTCGGCGTCGAGCTTGTGCAGTGCGACGCAGGCCGCGAGTTGGCCTTCGAGTTCGCCTAGCAACAGGCGGCCGGATGGAGGAGCGTACTCGCCAGGCAGGTTAGCGAGTTCTTGATCGAAATTCTGGAAGCAGAGGCTGAAGCCTAGCGACTTCGCGTATTCGAGGAAAAGTTTGCGGGCCTGGGCGATTTGGGCTGGGGATTCGGCTTGGGTGAAAACCAAACCTTTTACCACAGAGGGCACAGAGGTCACAGAGGAAATTCGAGCTTCATTCACTTCAGATTTCATTTTTTCTCCGTGGCTCTGTGCCTCCGTGGTGAGTAGGCTCTATCCCATCAGCATGCCGCCGTTGACGCTCAGCACGTGGCCGGTGATGTAGGACGCATCGTCGGAGGCCAGGAACGCTACGGCTCCGGCTATGTCTTCTGAGGCTCCGACGCGGCCTAGTGGAATTTGCTTGACGGCAGCCTGCTTGAATTCGTCGCCTAGCGTGGCGGTCATAGCGGTTTCGATGAAGCCCGGGGCGACGGCGTTACAAGTAATGTTGCGCGAGCCGACTTCACGCGCGATGGCCATGGTTAGGCCAATCAGTCCGGCCTTGGAGGCTGCATAGTTCGCCTGCCCGGCCTGGCCCATCTGGCCGAAGACGCTGGTGATGTTGATGATGCGTCCCCAGCGCTGCTTGAGCATGGAGCCGATGACTTGCTGCGTGAGCAGGTAGGCGGAGGTGAGGTTGGTTTGCAGGACGGCATCCCAGTCGGCACGCTTCATGCGCATGACGAGTTGGTCGCGGGTGATGCCGGCGTTGTTGACCAGGATGTCGATTTTGCCGAACTGGGCGATGGCGGCTTTGACGGTGGACTTGACTTGTTCTTCGTCTGCAACGTCGAGCGGGAAGGCTGCGGCCTTTCCGCCTGCGGCGGTGATTTCGGCGACGAGTTCGTTCAGTTTGTCCTGATTGCGGGCGGCGGCGGCGATGGTTGCGCCTTCTTTGGCGAGGCGAAGGGCGCAGGTGCGGCCGATGCCTTGCGAGGCGCCGGTGACCATCGCGACGTGAGATGTGAGGGACATTCGGATCTCCCTAGTATTTTTTGAGTTCGAAACGCCAGATTATACGCGCCGTGAGAATTTGTTCGTCGAGAGGTAAGATCGTGGGCGTGACGGAGCGGCAAATCGATCAGATCAAGAAAGCGGAAGAAGCAATGCGGGAGCTTCTTGCCATTGCGGCTCAACTCCGGAGTGAAGTAGAGAAGGCGGCGGACAAGAGTCCGAGTGCGCTCAGCGAATTGCGCGAGGCGGCGGAGAAATTCGAGAAAGAAGCACAAGCTATTCGCGATGCGTTGGGCAAGTGGAGGCGGGGAATCCAGTAAAAAGACAACAATGTTTGGAGCGCTCGACGAATCGCATTGCTAATCCACAAGCGTGCCGAGTAACATTCCAGCACTCATGGCACAGACTGCGAACGATGTGATCTCCATGCCGGACCCTTCCGACAAGAATTCTTCCAACGTGGTGCCGATTTCGGGTGCGGGACACCGATCGACTGCGCGGGCATCAGCTGGAGAGAAACCGCCGCTTGGCGACCATGAGACCGCTTCGCCTTCGGCAGTCGCGGGCGAGGGCGCCCGCGCCACATCGGCTACTTCTCCACAGGTAGAGCCATCGACTGAAGTATTCGCCGTTTTCGGCGTCGAGCCGGAGATTCAGGCTTACGCGATGGCGAAGTATTCGCGTTCGGCGTTGTCGATGAAGGACGCACTGCGCGAGATCAGTTCACAGAAGGCTGAGAAGTTTCTCAACACTTTTTATTTTCAGTACGGTCACCGGTCGATTGCCGACCTGGCACATATTGCGCTGGCGATCGAGCGGCTTTCGATTCTGGCCGCCATTGAACTTGCTGACGAGCAGCGCTGGGACGGGCAGGAGCGCTCAACGCGCTACCAGGATTTCAAGAAGAGCGGATACTACACGCCGGATTTCGGCGCTGACGACGAGGCGCGGAAGCTTTATCGGGAGACTTTGGATTTTCTCTTCGCCGAGTATGAAGCGATGTCGGCGGTGATGACGGATTATTTGATCAGCATCACGCCCAAGCCCGCGGACATGAAGCTGGAGACGTATGAGCGGACGCTGAAGGCACGAGCTTTTGACATCACCCGCTACCTGCTGCCGCTGGCTACGAACACGTCGCTGGGCGAGATTGTGAATGCGCGGACGCTGGAAACGCAGGTGGCGCATCTGCTATCGCACACGCATCGTGAAGTGCGAGTGCTGGGCGAGTCGCTGAAGAAGGCCGCGACGGGCGCGGCCTACAACGTGAATGCGGAGTCGCTGCAGGATCTGGTTTCACAGATTCATGCCGTGAGCCCGGAATTAGGCGCCCGGGCGCAGCGGGAGTTGCTGCGTGAAGTAAAAGCAGCTCCGACGCTGGTGAAGTATGCCGATCCGAATGAGTACGAGATGGCGACACGGCGGGAACTGCGCCAGGCGGCGCGCGAACTGATGGAACATGAACAGCTGGCTCCCTCGAAGGCCATTGTCGATTTGCTGGACGAAGAGCCCCTCGAGGTGGAGATCGCGACGACGCTGCTCTATGAACACAGCCATCATTCTTACCGGCAGATTCGGCAGGCGGTGCAGGTGGCTGGGGAGCGTCGGCGGAGGGAGATTATCGATCTGGGGCTACGGCACCGTGGCAAGCATGACGAGATGCTGCGCGGATTCCGCGCGGGCCAGCAGTTTCGCTTCGACATCCTAATGGATACGGGCGGCTTCCGCGACATGCATCGTCACCGGCGCTGCATCCAGGTAATGCAGGCGGCGACCACGCAGCACGGCTACGAGATGCTGCTCGACATGGAAGATGCCGGCGTGCGTCCGCGGTTTGAGGCGGCGATGCGGCGGGTGCAATCGGCGGTCGATAATCTCGCTGGACGCCACACTGCTGAGGCGGAAGAGAATTCGCAGTACGCGATTCCGCTGGCGTTCAAGAAGCGGGCGCTGTTCAAGATGGATTTCGCCGAAGCGGCCTATATCTCAGAACTGCGTACTACTCCGGCGGGCCACGTTTCTTATCGCAATGTTGCCTATGCCATGTATGAGGCGGTAGCGCGGAAGTATCCGGTGCTGGCAAAGTATTTTCGCGTGCATGATGTGACCGCGCCGGTGGATTTGCTGCAACGCTAGGCTTGAGTTCAAAGATGCTGCGTCGCGTGCTCTTAGTCATTGTGGCAGTAGTCGCAAGCTTCGCGCTGACTGCATTGAGTGGTTATCTCATCTACCGCATTTCGGACTGCTCTAGTGAGCACCGGCTATCTCTAGTTGTTCGATACATTTGCAACCCCGGCATTGCGCTCATCGTTGGCGCGCTTGTAGGTTTGTTCGCTAAAAAGCATGCCGTGCCTACGGCGATTGTGGGCCTTGTGCCATGGATGGTGACACTCAATGGCCCGCGCGCCGGCAATTCGACTTTTGCTTGGCTTGCAGGGTTTTTTATCGTGGCACTCATGAACGGTACTGTGGCAGCGCTGGCAGCGCATTTCGTGTCGCGAGTGACTCAGGGTCGCGGGAGTAGAATGCCGAATTAATTCGCGGGCGGGGGCGCCCGCGCCCACATCGTTCTTGCCCATTTCGGAACATATCCACAACAAAATCCTTAAATTCGCCTTTTCTTCGCTTCGATTCGAATATATAATCCTGCCCATACTTAGAACGAACTTAAGATTGCATCCCACGAGGAGTCAGTCTTACAAGGATCACCAAAGGAGCACCCATGGCGGACGAGCGCGGCAAGGCTATTGATCTGGCGGTTTCGCAAATTGAAAAGCAGTTCGGCAAGGGCTCGATCATGCGGTTGGGGTCGAAGGATGCGATTCTGCCAATTTCGGTGATTCCGACCGGGTCGATCTCCTTTGACGCGGCGCTGGGTGTGGGCGGCTTTCCGCGCGGGCGTGTGATTGAAGTGTTCGGGCCCGAGTCGTCGGGCAAAACCACGATTACGTTGCAGGTCATTGCCGAGGCGCAGAAGACCGGCGGCATGGCGGGATTCGTAGACGCCGAACATGCGCTCGATCCTGGGTATGCCAAGAAACTGGGCGTCGATGTGGACAACCTGTTGGTGTCGCAGCCGGATTATGGCGAGCAGGCGCTGGAGATCACCGAGGCGCTGGTGCGGTCCAATGCAATTGATGTGCTGGTGGTCGACTCGGTGGCGGCGCTGGTGCCCAAGGCCGAACTCGACGGCGAAATGGGCGACAGCCATATGGGATTGCAGGCGCGTCTGATGTCGCAGGCGCTGCGCAAGTTGACTGGTACGGTGTCGAAATCGCGGACTTGCCTGATCTTCATTAATCAGATCCGAGAAAAAATCGGTGTAATGTTCGGAAATCCGGAAACGACCACGGGTGGCAAGGCGTTGAAGTTCTACTCGTCGGTGCGAATCGACATTCGGCGCATTGCGGCGGTGAAGGAAGGCGACGTGGTGATCGGGTCGCGGACGAAGGTGAAAGTTGTGAAGAACAAGGTGGCGCCGCCGTTCCGCGAAGCCGAGTTTGACATTCTCTATGGTGAAGGCATTTCGCGCGAGGGCGACCTGCTTGATCTGGCTTCGAACCATAACATCGTCGAGAAATCCGGCTCCTGGTACAGCTACAAAGGCGAACGCATCGGCCAGGGGCGCGAGAATGCCCGCCAGTTCCTGAAAGACAATAAGGACGTTATGGCCAAGCTCGATACCGAGGTACGGAAGGCTCTGGGGCTGATTGCGACGCCTCCGGCAGCCGCAGCAGCTGCTCCGGTGGCTGGGGCGAAGGTCGCCACGATGCCGACCGGCAGTGAGACTGCGAAGGCGCCTATTGTGGCGGCGAGACGATAGGCATGATCTAACAGGCTGTCATTTTCTTTTCTGGATCGTTGCGTTGCTGGCCGCTTCCCACGTCTCGCAAAAGCTGCGAGATGTGGGGCACTCCCAATTCAATAGAAACTCTGATGAGTCAGTTGAATCCCTTCTTCCGGCAAATCCTTGATTGCCATTCTCTCTCCCACCCGCATAAAATCAACTGTCGCTGCAAATTTGTAGGACCATCTGTTAGACCACGCTATTTGCCTGCGAGGGTGATTGAATAAGGGCATCGCTGTCTATCCCGGGTCGTTTGATCCGCCTACCAACGGGCACCTCGATCTGATTGAGCGAGGCAGCAAGATGTTCGAACAGCTGGTGGTGGCGGTGCTGCGCAACTCGGAGAAGACCCCAATGTTCAGCCTGGCCGAGCGGCTCGATATGCTGCGCCAGCTCACGGCCGAGTTGAGCAACGTTCGCATCGACACGTTCGATGGCCTGATGGTGGAATACGCGAAGTCGATTGACGCGATGTGCGTGCTGCGCGGCATTCGCGCCATCAGCGATTACGAATACGAACTGCAGATGGCGCTGATGAACCGGAAGCTTGAGCCCACGCTCGAGACAGTTTTCATGATGCCTGCGGTCAAGTATTCCTACGTAAGTTCGCGGCTGGTGCGGGAAGTGGCGCAGGCCGGGGGGCCGGTCAAAGATCTCGTCCCCGAGGCGGTGGAGAAAAAACTGCTTGAAAAGCTGGATCCCGCATACAAGCTGCGGGACCCGCAACTGATCGAAGTTCCGAAGAGAAGGAAAAAGAAGGCATGACTCCGGCAACGATGGAAGCTCTCAAACTGACTGACAGGATCAATCGCATCGAACCCTCCGCGACTATGGCGGTGGTGGCAGAAGCCGACAAACTGCGTTCGCAGGGAATCGACGTGGTTGACTTTGGCGCGGGCGAGCCGCATTTTGCCACGCCGCAGCACATTAAAGAGGCGGCCATTGCCGCGATTCAAGGAAACTTCACGAAATATACGGCTGTCGCCGGCACCGCTGAACTGCGCGACGCGATCGTGCACCGCCACGCGGTTGATTTCGACTCTGACTACCGGCGCGAAGAAGTCATCGCTTCGACCGGTGGAAAGCATGCGCTGTTCAACGCGATACAGGTTCTGGTTGACCACGGCGACGAGGTCATTCTACCGGTTCCGTATTGGGTTTCGTTCAAAGACATCGTGCGCTACGCGGGCGGCAACTGCGTCCTGCTCGAATCGGACGAATCGCAGGGATTCCGCGTGACGTCGGACATGGTCGCGAGTTTGATCACCCCGCGCACCAAGGCGATCATTCTGAATTCGCCATCGAATCCTTCGGGCGCAGTGATGAGCGCCGGGGATATGACAGAAGTTGTGCGGCTGGCGCACCAGCGCGGCATCTGGGTGCTCTCGGATGAGTGCTATGTCTACCTGAATTACACCGGCAAGAATTTTTCCGTGGGATCGTTGCGCGAATACAAAGAGCGCATGGTCGTGCTCGGATCGCTTTCCAAGACCTACGCCATGACCGGCTGGCGTTTGGGATACGCTCTGGCGCCGGCAGCGGTGACCGGTGCGATGGCAAAGCTGCAGAGCCAGTCGACGTCGAATCCGACCTCGATTGTGCAGAAAGCGGCGGTCGCTGCGCTGAAGGGACCACAGGACTGCGTCGAACAGATGCGCCGCGAGTACATTCAGTTGCGCGATCACGTAGTGAAAGGCTTGCGAGCGATTCCGGGCGTGGCCTGCACGATGCCCGAGGGCGCTTTCTATGCTTACCCCAATATCTCCTCTTTTCTCGGGCGGAGCGGGCTGAAGTCCGCGTCAGACGTGGCTGGGCGCTTGCTACGCGAGGCTCACGTGGCTACAGTTCCGGGCGAGGGCTTCGGTACCGGTGAGCACATCCGAGTCTCGTATGCGACCTCGAAGGCGGAACTGGATCGCGGGCTAGAGCGCATGCGGAAATTCTTCGGCGCGCTGTAGGTCAGAATTGAATCCGACCATTGCGAGAGAAACAGCGGACGCTGCAGCTCCGATACAACATCCACGGTGAATCCAGATGATTTTTAAACGTTTGGTGTTGGCTTATCTGCTTGTGGCTGGAGGATGCTTGACGGTTGCTCAAGCTTCAGGGCAGAGCAATTCCGGCGATGCCTACCGTCAACGATTCGTGGGCGCATGGAAGTTGATCAGCGTGGAAACTATAAAAGCCAACGGCGAAGTGATCTATCCGTTTTATGGAAAGAAACCAGAAGGGCTGCTCGCTTACGACGCGAGCGGTTGGATGACCGTTCAGATTGTTTCAGATCCTCGTCCGTCCGTGCCGAAGACGGATTCGCGGGAAGGCTTCATGGCTGCGCCGCCAGGAGAAAAATTGACTGCAGTCGAAGGTTACTACGCGTACTACGGCACCTGGACCGCGGACGCCGGAAATCAAACGGTGATTCATCACATCGTTCAATCTCTTTACCCTGGGGAGCGCGGAGAGGACGGGACGCGTCACGTTGTTTTTGAAGGCAATCGACTGATCTTGACGGCTAAGACGCATGAAATGGGAGAAGAACATCAACGGAAGCTTGTGTGGGAACGCGTTTCTCCCGACACCCGAAACTGATTTCCGGAAATTGCAATAAGCGTCGTTGCCATTCGAGAACATGGGCCAACTTTATCCATTCCTGATGCTTCCTGGGTTCGATCCGCGTCCGTGGGGGACGCACGATCTTTCGCCGATCTATCCCAATCACAAATTCAACGAGAAGATCGGCGAAGCCTGGCTTAGCGGCGATGATTGCAAGGTTAGCAACGGGCCTTTGGCCGGAAAAACTCTGGCGCAGTTGAGCGAGCAGTATCAGCGCGAATTGGTTGGGGACGCGGCGCGCGATCCGAAAAGATTCCCGCTCTTGCTGAAATTCCTTTTTCCGCACGAAAAACTTTCGGTGCAGGTGCATCCGGATGACACGCAGGCTTTGCGAGCGGGGCAGCCTTGGGGCAAGACCGAGTGCTGGTACGTGGCCCATGCCAAGCCGGGCTCGCAGATTGCGCTGGGACTGAAGGCGGGCGCGACTGCACAACAACTGGAAGAGGCGATTCATCAGAAGCGGGCAGAGGAACTGCTGAACTGGATCGATGTCTACACTGGAGACATGATCTATGTCGCCGGCGGAACGGTGCACACGCTGGGTCCGGGATCGGTGATCGTGGAGACGCAGCAGCAATCGGATACGACGTACCGCTTGTATGACTATGGGCGTCCGCGTGAACTGCACTTGAAAGATGGCATGGCCGCGGTGAAAGAGAAAGTGAGTTCGGGAAAAGTCGTGCGGGCGGCGCCGGCGCAGATTGGCGGGGGGAAGAGCCGGCGTTCGCCGCTGGTGGCCGCGCCTTATTTTGTTGTCGACATGTTTGAGGGCAAGGAACCTCTGGAACTTGCAACGCACGACGACTCTGGAAAGAGTTCGGCGCAAATTCTGGTGGCGATTGAAGGCTGTGGAGTGGTTGAGGTTGACGGCATGGAGCCAGTCACGTTGGCCAAAGGGGATGCAGTGGTCGTGCCGGCGAGCGTGGGTGGTTTTCGCGTGCGTCCGCAGTGGGCGGTGGAATTCTTGCGATCGTATGTGCCGGGAAAGGCGTTGCCTGAGCCGGAGACGAGGATGTAGAAAAAGCTATGAGCTGTGAGCCACGAACTATCGGCGGTGGAATCGAGAGCTGAAATAGGGTCATGTCAAAAACATCCAATTTTTATCCTGTGATTCTGGCTGGCGGACGTGGGACACGATTCTGGCCGCTAAGCCGGAGGAAGCGCGCCAAACAACTGCTTGCGCTCGATGGCAAGCAGACCATGATCCAGCAGACCGTAGCGCGTCTGCTCCCGCTGGCGCCTGCGAAAAAAATTTGGATCATCACGAACGAGGACTTACGGCCGGCGATCGTGAAGGAATTGCCTAAGCTAACCAAAGCGCAGATTCTGGCCGAACCGGTGGGGCGAAATACCGCGCCTGCGATCGGGCTGGCGGCATTCCTGTTGTTGCGGGAGAATCCCGAGGCGGTGCTGGGCTTATTTCCGTCGGATCACGTGATCGGCGACGAGAGGCGTTATCGCGAAACGCTCGAACGCGGAATCGGGATTGCGGCCTCGGGAGCGAACATTGTTGTCCTCGGCATCCGGCCGAATCGCGCGGAAACTGGCTATGGATACATCGAGGCAGGGAGCGCCTTTCGCGGCGAATCGTTGCGCGTGCGGCATTTTACCGAAAAACCCGACGCCGATAAAGCAGCGCAGTTTGTGGCCGCAGGAAATTATTTCTGGAACAGCGGAATGTTTTTGTGGAGCGCGCGCACGCTCGCGGACGCCTTGAAGGAGCACCTGCCGAAAACGGCTCCGATTCTGGAAGAGATCGCGGCGGCTTTCGGCACGCGAAAATTTGCCGCAACATTTAGCAAGCTGTATCCCAAATGCGAAAACATTAGTGTCGACTATGCCGTGCTGGAGCCGCGGTCGGCCAAGGGCGAGCAGGTGGCCAATATTTTTTGTTTGCCGGCGGATTTCGGGTGGAATGATCTGGGTTCGTGGACTGCGCTGCATGAACACCATAATGCGAAAAGCAGGCCGCTGCAGGGCAATCTGATCGAGGGATGTGGAATGTTTTTGCTCAATGCGAGCGGCAATTACATTCATGCGCCGGGTAAGTTCGTGGCGGCAGTCGGTGTTAATGATCTGGTGGTGGTTGAAACCCCGGACGCAATCTTGATCACGACTCTTCAACATGCCCAGGACGTGGGCAAAGTGGTGAAGCATCTCGACGAAAAGAAGCTGCACAAATTGACCTAGAATTCCAACCATGGCGCAAGAAATCAAATTTGGAACTGACGGCTGGCGCGGCATTATCGCCGACGACTTCACCTTCGATAATGTCCGGCGTGTGGCGGGCGCAATCGCGTCGTACGTGCTCAAGTATGAGGACGCGCAACGCGGCGTGTTTGTGGGATACGATGCGCGCTTCGCTTCGCCGCGTGCGGCGCAGATCGTAGCGGAAGTCATCGCCGCCGCTGGAGTTCCGGTGAAACTTTCCAACGATTACACGCCGACGCCTGCGGTTTCGTTTGCGGTGAAGCAACACGGCGCGGCTGGCGGAGTCATGGTGACATCGAGCCACAACCCGTGGAATTGGAACGGAGTGAAGTTCAAGGGAAAGTTTGGCGGATCGGCGACGCCGGCGATCATGAAGAAGATTGAAGAGGAGATGGCGGCCGGTGCTGCACCCAAAGGAAACAAGGCCGCGGTCGAAGAGGTTGACCTGAAGAAGGATTATGTTGCCGCCGTCTGCCGCTTCGCGGATATGGAACTGATCGCGAAGACGAAGTTCAAGTTTGCGGTCGATGCCATGTATGGCTCAGGGCGCGGAGTGTTAACCGGAATCTTTGCCGAACGCGGCGTGAAGTGTGTGGCGATTCGCCAGGAATTGAATCCGCTGTTTCCCGGCATTAATCCAGAGCCGATTCAGCCGCACACGGCCATGCTGCAGGAGACCGTCGTGCGCGAAAAGTGCGACGCAGGACTGGCGACGGATGGAGACGCCGATCGAATCGGCGCCGTGGCAGAAGACGGAACATTTGTCGATTCGCACAAGATCTTCAGCGTCCTGCTGCGCTGGCTGCTGGAGCGCAAAAAGTGGCCGGGAGACGTGGTTCGTGCATTCAACACCACGCGCATGCTCGATCGCATCGCTGCCAAGCACGGGCGCAAGCTGCATGAGACGTCGATTGGGTTTAAGTACATTGCCGATCTGATGATGGAGAACGAAATCCTGATCGGCGGAGAAGAATCGGGCGGCATCGGATATTCGCGGTTCTTGCCTGAACGCGATGGCGTGCTCAACTGCCTGCTACTTGCCAACGTGATGGCGGAGGAAGGCAAGCCGCTAGGGCAACTTGTCGCAGACTTGCAGCACGAGTTCGGCCCGCACTACTACGGGCGCAAGGATCTCCACATTTCCGAAGAAGTAAAGCATGGCGCGATTCAACGCGCTCGCGCAGAAAGCACTAACAGTCTTGGCCGGTATCGGGTCCAGAAGAAGGAACACATGGACGGAGTGAAATTCTTTCTCGATGCCCCGACCAATGGAAACGGGGCGGAGGCGTGGCTTTTGTTTCGTGCATCGGGTACCGAACCGCTGCTTCGCCTGTACACCGAGGCGTCATCGGCGGAGTTGGTGAACGAAATCCTGACAGTGGGCGAGAGTTTTGTGAAGAATGGCTAACCTCTTCAAATAGGCAGACTCTCCAGCGTCATCTCGGTCGGAATCTCGCCGACCAATTCAGCGGCGTTGATGCGATACTTCTACTAACGATGTCAGACGAACCCATTAGGGCTCAGGCGGATTCGCCGGAAGCGCAGCGCTACAATCGCGTTCGGCGATGGCTGGGCATTGCAGATTTTGCGATTGGGTTCGCGCTGCTGGTTGTATTGCTGGCCACCGGGTGGACGGGCTGGCTGCGCGATCTCGCATACCGCTGGGGATTCCAGAATTACTCATTCTCAGTATTCATTTACTTGCTGCTCCTGCTTGTGATCAGCAAGGCTTTGGGCATTGGCCTTGACTATTATGGGTTCCGCCTGGAACGAAGATACAAGCTGTCGACGCAGAGAATGCGTTCGTGGATTTGGGATGAATGTAAAGGATTTCTCGTCGGGTTAGTAATGGGCGGCATCGTGGTCGAACTGCTTTACTTTACGATCCGGCAGTGGCCACAGCACTGGTGGGTGCTGGCGTGGGCATTTTTCATGGGATTGTTTGTGCTTTTGGCGCAGCTTGCCCCAGTGGTGCTGTTTCCGATCTTCTACAAATTTGAGCCGCTTGATAACGAGGAACTGCGGCGTCGGTTGGTTGTCTTGGGTGAGCGCGCGGGAACGCGGGTGCGGGGAGTGTATCGCTGGAAGCTTTCGGAGAAGAGCAAGAAGGCGAACGCGGCGCTGACGGGGCTGGGAGCTACACGGCGCATCATTCTGGCGGACACGCTGCTCGACAATTACACTCCCGACGAAATCGAGGCCGTGCTTGCGCACGAACTCGGCCATCATGTGCACCGCCATATCCTGAAGAGCATTTTCGTGCAGGCGGGTATTACGCTGGCGGGATTTTGGGCCGCGAACTGGGTCTTACACTATGCTGTCGATCATCACATGTTTGAGCAACTCTCGGACTTTGCGGATCTGCCGCTGCTGGTTCTGGTTTCGATTGTTCTGTCCGTCGTGCTGATGCCCGCTTTGAATGCGTACTCACGATACAACGAGCGACAGGCGGACCGCTACGCGTTTGAATCGATCGCCAGTGTCGAACCATTTATTTCTTCCATGAACAAGCTTGCAGAGCAGAATCTGGCGGAGCGGACGCCATCGAAGTGGGTCGAGGCGCTATTCCATTCGCATCCATCGATTTCGCGGAGACTGGCTGCAGCCGAGGCGTGGGGCAAGAAGCAGGAGGAGCATTCCCAGGTTTGAGTTCACTTCGCTTCCAACGATTCTTGTCTTCCCTCTTGGTATCGAGCGCACTTGCTTTTGCGCAGGGGCAGGCCGCTTCCTCGTGCCGGCAATGCGCGGAGTGGAACCAGCCGCAGAAGCCGTTTCAGATCTTTGGGAATACCTACTACGTTGGCCCTCATGGCCTAAGCTCCATCCTCATTACTTCCGCCTCGGGACACATCCTAATTGACGGAGCGTTGCCGGAGTCAGCGCAACTGATCACAAAGAATATTCGTTCGATTGGGTTTCGGGTCGAGGATGTGAAGATCATTTTGAACTCGCACGTTCATTACGATCATGCTGGAGGAATCGCGGAGCTGCAGAGGCTGACGGGAGCGCGCGTTATGGCAAGTCATTGGAGCGCCGACGTACTGCGAAATGGCGGTATGGGGCGTGGCGATCCGCAGTATGGCTCCGTCAAGGGGATTGCCGCCGTCAAGAATGTGACTGAGTTGAAAGACGGAGATACCGTGCGCGTTGGGACGATTGCACTCACCGTACATCTCACGCCCGGGCACACTCCGGGCGGAACAAGTTGGACATGGACCTCGTGTGAGGGCCAAATCTGTCAATCGATGGTTTACGCCGACAGCATTTCTCCGATCTCTGCTGATGGATTCAAGTTCAGCAACAACCACGAGTACCCGAATGTACTTGACGATTTCCAGAAGAGTTTTGCTTTCCTCGAATCGACGCCGTGCGATGTTCTCCTGACAGCCCACCCCGAGCTTTCAGGATTGTGGGAGCGGTTGGAGTCTCGGCAACGAGGCGCTACGCCCGATCCGATAGTGGACTCGGGAGCCTGCCGTCGACTCGCGGAGCGTGGACGCCAAGCGCTTGCCGACAGGATCGCGGAAGAAAAGAACCGTTACGACCAAACAAAATGACGGCAATGCAAGGCTATTTCTGTCGCAGGATTTCGGCGACACGCTGCAAATCCTCCTCTGTGTCCACGCCGATGCTGTCATAAGGCGTCTCGCCAACGTAGATGGGAATTCCGTTCTCAAGAAATCGCAACTGCTCCAGACGTTCGCTTCGTTCCAGCGGGGATTCGGGCAAGTTTACGAAACGCTCAAGCGCTGCCTTGCGATAGGCATAGAAGCCCAAATGCTTGAAGTACTGAGGCTGGGTTTCGTCGCGATCGAAGGGAATTGTGGCTCGCGAAAAATAGAGCGCACGTCCATTGCGATCGACGACGACCTTAACGGCGTGCGGGTTTGGGATGTCGACTTCCGCCGCCGGGGTCATCAGCGTGCCGACGTCAGCCGCTGGGTTCTCCATTACACGCAGCAAGGTGGCGAGTTGCTCGGGGCGTGCTAGTGGTTCGTCCCCCTGCACATTGATGTAGGCATCGGCGGCTTCGCGGGTGGAGACTTCGTAAACGCGCTCGGTGCCGCTGCGATGGGTCTCCGCTGTCATCTGGGCTGTCCATCCGTGGCGGCGGCAGACGGAGAGAATCTCTTCCGAATCAGTGGCGACGATTACGTCGGCAAGCAGCGAGGAACGGCGCACCGCCTCATAGACAACGCCGATCAGCGGCTTGCCTCCGAGTTCGCGCAGCATTTTGCGCGGAAGGCGTGTCGAGGCGAGGCGAGCAGGAATGACGGCAATGGCTTTCATATTGTCGCCGGATTATTTTGACTTGAGATGCAGCGCCGTTTGATGCCGTGGCTGATACAACCCGATCTCGCCGCCACTGGGCAGAGGGATCGTGGTCTTACTGCCCCAGGGCGCTGATTCCACTTCGGAGCACTGCACGTTTTTCGTCTTTAGCGAAGCGATGGTTGCGTTGAGATCGTCGCACATCAAATACAAGACGGCGCCAAGTAACTTGTGTCCGGCATGGTCTTGGGAAAACTCTCCCTCGAGCGGATGAATACCTGCCTCGGCTGGAGACATTCCGAAGATGAGCCAACCCTCACCCACGTTGACGAATGGAAGTTCCAGAACGTCGCGGAAAAAAGCGCGATCCGCTTCGGCGGCTTTGCTGTAAAGAAGAAAATGAGTGCCGATGATCATCCGAAAAGTATAGTACCGAACGCTGCCACGGTTTGACCGAATCGACGGGCGATTCTAAAATCAGAGGTGTGGATGAGCAGCTTCTGCGCGGAGTTGATCATCCTTGCCGCGGTCAATTCAGGATTGTCAAAGGCCGAGGCATCCTTCGAAAGAGTCTCCCCGACTTGCACACCGTGGCGGTGTAGCTCAGGTGGTTAGAGCGACGGTCTCATAATCCGTAGGTCGTTGGTTCGAGTCCAACCGCCGCCACCAGATTCAAACTAAACACAAGCAACGATCTGGCGCTACTCGGCCGAAATGCATCTACTGGTTTGCTTCGTCGGCGGGGGTGGCGTCAAGGGTGAGGTTGACAGTGCTGCCTTCCTGCAGATGGATAGACTCGGCGCGGTCCTCGAATTGTTGCAGGAACTCGGGGTCCATCGCGGAACCGCGCTCAACTCCTAGCAGAGCGACTATCTTGTAGTCCCCGGGCACGATTCCCTTGATCAAGAAGCGACCGGATTGATCGGCCACAGAGCGCTTATAAAGGGCGCTATGGCTGCTGTGGGAGCCCTCGGGCAGCAGGGCGACTAAAGCTCCCGCCGCGGGCATTTCGTCATTCGAGACGGAGCCGCTGATCGCCGCCGAATTCTGGCTGAGAATGATGTCGAGTGGTGGCGGCGATGCACCTTGGGAAACGATCAAGCCGTTCTCTACGGGATCGGCAGCAGTGGACTTCACATAGTAGCCTTGCGGCAAAGAACTCAATTCGACCTGGTGCATTCCTTGCGGCACTGAGGGAAAGGCAAAGGCGCCATCGGCGCGAACCTGAGCGCTCATCACTTCGGGCATGAGCGCATCGGCGGACGGATTTCCGTCGGGCTGCAGATCGACCGTGATCTTCGTCAGGTCGACGTTCGATTTGTCGTCCACGTGAATACGGCCGCTTACCGGCACTCCAGAACCAACTGCAAAGTTTGCGTTGCGAACATTCACCTCGCCCACGTGCAGAGTGCGCTGGCCCCAGAGCATGGACGTTTTGGAATCGGGCGGTTCAACTCGCGCCACGAGAATGTAGTCGCGCGAGGGAATAGCTTGAAGTTCAAAATTGCCCTTCGCGTCGGTTGCGACTTCCACTTGCGAACTGGAGTCGTCACTGATCAGCGTGACGGCGGCGCCGGATGGCGGATTTGCGCTGGCAAGTTGCGTGATTTTGCCGGAGACTGTCACGGCGCGGACCGGAGTGATCGTAAGATCCATGCCGCTGAGATCTTGTCCGGGGCGAACCGAGAGAATTGACGCGGAAGAGATGTTGGTGCTGTTGGGATAGTACGTAGTCGGCAACGCTTCTTTCGACGCGCCTTTCGCGCTCGACGAGGGAGCGATGGCGCGAACGTAGTATTTTCCGGGAGCGAGTCCGCTGACGCGATAGTCTCCGTTGCTGTTGGTGAATGCCGGGCTGCCTACGGCGTGGATCTGCTTTTCATCGCCATTACGAAAATACTTCACCACTTCGAGCGAGACGCCGGACAGGGCTTTGCCGTCGAAGCTTTTGATGTGACCGGAGAGGGTAGCGCCGGGGATCAGTTCAATCACGAGATCATTTGTGTGTTGATCGGGCGAGACAGTCAGGGCGCGACCGTTCGAACCTCCGCCGGAGATGTGCTGCCCGACGTAGCCCTGACGCATGGCGGAAAAAAAATATCGTCCCGGAGCCATGACCTCGAGAGTGAAGTGACCTTCCGCATCGGTTGTGGCCGAACTGGATTGCGGAGAGCCGTGGCCGGGAGAGAAGCTTCGAGCGCGAACTTCGATGGACTTCAGGGGTTGGCCCGTCACAGAGTCGACGACGGTGCCGGATACTACTGCGGTGTTTTGTGAGGATGGATCTTGCGCACAGGCGCAAACAGCGAACGCGCAAACGAAGAGAATCCCTGCAAGAGCGAGGCCAGCCCTTGATTGGAACAACGATTGGAGCAACTGCGTCACGATCCCACCAATGCTAGTGTATATCGGACATTCCAGGAACACGGTAGGTGCAATAAATTGCAGGCCTGCTCTTCAGCGCGAGAATGTAGTAGACTAGCGTCCCCCACGAAATCGGCATCCTGCCGCCTGTAGGTTTCCATGAGTAATCCTCTCGCTAAGAAAGTTCTGCTTATCGGCTGGGATGCGGCCGATTGGAAAGTAATCAACCCGTTGCTCGATCAGGGGCTGATGCCCACGCTCGAAGACTTCGTGAATCACGGAGTGATGGGGAACATTGCGACACTGCGTCCCATTCTCTCTCCGATGCTGTGGAACTCGATTGCTACGGGCAAGCGCGCCGACAAGCACGGAATTTTGGGTTTCATGGAGCCCGATCCGCAGACCGGCGGGGTGCGGCCGGTGACGAGCACTTCACGCAAAGTAAAAGCAATCTGGAACATTCTTACGCAGCGCGGGTATAAGTCCCATGTGCTGGGATGGTTTGCAGGACATCCTGCCGAGCCGATCAACGGCATCTCGGTTTCTGATCTCTTCCCTTACGCGGTGGGGCCGCTTGAAAAGGAATGGCCGCTGCCGCCGGGAGCGGTGCATCCAGAAAGTATTCGGGACACGTTTGCAAAACTGCGCATGCATCCGGCCGAGGTGAGTGAGGCGGCGATTCTGCCGTGGATTCCGCGCGCAGCCGAGATCGACCAGGAAAAAGACAAGGGGCTGCAGTCGTTTGCCAAGATTTTGTCGGAGAACTGTTCGATCCACAATGCTGCCACGTGGATCTTGCAGAATGAGCAGTGGGATTTCCTGGCGGTTTATTACAACGGCATTGACCACTTCTGTCATGGCTTCATGCACTTCCATCCGCCACAAATGCCGGGGATTCCCGACGACAAGTTTGAGATCTACAAAGAAGTTGTGAACGGCGCCTACCGCTTTCACGACATGATGCTGGAAACGCTAGTGCAACTGGCCGGCTCCGATGCGACTGTCATTCTTGTGTCCGATCACGGTTTTCACTCGGATCACCTGCGACCCATGGGAATTCCAAACGAGCCCGCTGGTCCGGCGATTCAGCACAGGCCATTCGGAATCTTCTGCATGAAGGGTGAGCACATCAAGCGCGATGAGCGCATTTACGGAGCGACGCTGCTCGATGTGACGCCGACGGTGCTTACGTTATTCGGACTGCCGGTTGGCGAGGACATGGACGGACGTGTGCTGGTGCAGGCGTTCGAGCATCCGCCACAAATTACGCGCATTCCGAGTTGGGAAAATGAGCCGGGAGAGTGCGGGATGCACCCGTCGGATTTGCGCATGGATCCAGCCGCGGCGCAGGCGGTGCTGCAGCAGTTCGTTGCGCTGGGCTACATTCAGCCGCCTAGCGAAGATCAGAGCAAGGCAGTGGAAGTTGCGGTGCGCGAGCAGCAGTACAACCTGGCGTGCATGTATCTGGACTCGCGGCGCCCGCACGATGCGTTGCCTATCCTCGAAGAGCTCTGGAAGAAGTGGCCAGACCAGGCACGCTTCGCGCAATATCTGGCGCAATGTTATCTGGCGCTGCGGCGCCGTGCCGATGCAAAGGCGATTCTGGAGGAGTTGATCCGGAATCCACCGAAGCCCGCGCCTCGCAAGAAAAAGGGTGAGGAGGCTGCGGCCGAAAAGCCGGCGGAGGTCGCCCCTACGGCAGAAGTTGCGCCTGCACTGGAAGTTGCCAAGCAAGAAATCACGAAGCAAGACGTTGCTGCCGAAGCTCCGAAAGATGCACCGGCCACACCGCGGCCCTGGGCCGATTTGCTCATGGGCATCATTCACTTTGAAGAAAACGACATGGACGCCGCACTGGCGAGTCTTCTAAAAGCCGAAGGCGCCGATCCGCGGCTTCCCGATCTCCACTTGCGAATCGGCGAAGTATATTTGCGGCAGCGGCGCAGCGATGACGCCGAGCGTGCGTTTCTGCGAGCACTCGAGATCGACGGGGACAGCCCGGCAGCTCACCTCGGTCTGGCGATGGTGCACTTGCGCAAGCGGCGCAACGAAGAGGCCGCAGAGCAGGCATTGCAAGCCGTTGGGTTGCAACACTTCCTCCCCATGGGACATTTCTATCTCGGCGTGGCGCTGGCGAGATTGGGGCATCGTGAGCGCTCGGCGCTGGCATTCGAAACGGCGCTGACCATGCTTCCAGGATTGCTAGCTGCGCATCGCTGGCTGGCGGCGATTTATCAGCAAGCTGGCGGCGATCCGGAAAAAGCGGCGCGTCACCGCGAGATTTATCTGCAGATGCGCCGGCGGCGAGAGGTCAAAGCGCCGGCCTGAAGTGAGAAGACATTCTCTGGCCCGATCATCCTGTTAAGGGAGCTGGTGCTGCCGGAAAGTGTGTCTTGACTTCCCGCTACCGCAAGGAACAGAATTTCCTGCCTCTTCGTCCGGGTCGGCTCACGTGGTGTAGCCGGCTGCTATCGGCCTCTTCCGTCTTATTTCGAATTTCGAATCAGAAAGGAAGTTCCTTGCCCATGTCGTTCGCAAAGCCGCAAGCAGCCTGTGCACTCCGTCCCCTGCGCCAAATCAACCCCAACCTCGAAAAGAGGCTCACCACGTACATAGCGGCCGCAGGCGCAGCCGGTGTGAGCTTGATGGTGCTCTCGTCGACAGCTGAGGCCACGATCGTGTACACGCCGGTGAATGTACAGATTTTGGGCAATACTTTTGTCGCTGTTGATCTGAACAATGATGGAATTCCCGATATGCAGGTCGGGTATTCGGTCGGAGGATACAGCGGACGATTGATGGCCGCGCCCTATCCGGGCAATTCGTTGCGCCAGGCGAATAACTACAACAATCCCGGTTATGCCGCCGCAGTTTTTTTTGGCGTGCCGATCGGGCCCGGCGGGGTGTTTAAAGGCTATGACAACTTCCGCATGGCAACTTGTTTTGCGAAATCGAGTGTCAGCGGTTGCGCGGGTCCGTGGAACAACATTGGGACACGATATCTGGGAGTTCGCTTCAAGGTGGGCGCTGAGACGCATTATGGATGGGCGCGTGTGGATGTGACTACGGTTGGGCTTGGCTTCAAGGTATCTCTCACCGGATATGCTTATGAGACGACTCCCAGCACTCCAATCGACGCGGGCCACAATCACCCTGGAAAGAGGGGAACCGCGAGGCCGATACAGTTACAGCCGATCATGCATCCGCGGCAACAGAGCCTGGGAGCACTGTCGTTAGGCGCGCCGGGGCTTTCTCTCTGGAGACGCGAGTAGGACTCGTCGCGAACAATCGTCGTTCTTCGTGGTTCACTCTTACGCGATTAGATGATCAGCTCCACGTTAAGGTCGTAATTGAGTCCGGCGCTAGAGCCAGGTCGGCAATTCTATCCGCCTGCTGCAGCGTGGCTGAACTTGCCCGGCTGGCGTTCGTCACGACCAGCACCTTCTGTCCGTCCGGATTCTCAAATGCCACGTGGTCGATGCCGTGAATCTTGCTGCTGGATTCAATCCGGTGCGCGCCGCGACGAATGCTGCGCGAGAAGTGGGCAAAGGCCCAATATTGGCCGCTGCGCGTGATCTCGCGCGTTTGTGAGTCAATGGTGACCATTCCGCCGCAGGGAAAGGGACCGATGTTGGGCCGTCCTTTTTCATCGAGCGCGAGATTCCAGCCGGTGATGGATTGGCACCAGTTGCGGAGTGCTCCGGTATAGGTTTTTCCCCAGTTCGCCCAGTCCGTAGCGTAATCCGGCGCCGTATAGTCGGGGCCGCCCTCCGTCCAATACAGTTGCGCCTCGGGATGCGCCTCATGCACTTTGCTCATCATGTCGGGCGTGCCGACGTATCCGTGGAAGGCGACGGCGTTGCAGTACTTGCGTAGGTCCAGATCGTCGAGTTCGCAGATCGCGCGTCCCCACAGGTTGTAGTTGTGGTCGAGAATCCAAATCTTCGTTGAGACTCCATTTTTCTCGAGCAGCGGGCCGAGGTGATTCTTGACGAAGCCGATTTCATATTCCTGCGGCCAGAGGCAGGCGGGCATGCGCGCATCCTGATCGGTGTCGACTTCGTTCTGCACGGTGACGGCCTGGATGGGAACTCCGGCGGCCGAGTAGGCCTGCAGGAATTTCAGAAAATACTGCGCGTAGGGTGCGAAGAAGCGCTGCCGCATCGATCCGCCGAGCATCGAGCCTCCGGCTTTCATCCAGCCGGGAGGACTCCAGGGTGACGAGAACAAGAAGAGATCGGGATTCTGTTTGCGGGCAAGCTGCAACGCGGGAATCACGTAGGCTTCGTCGTGCTTGAGGGAGAAGCGCTTCATTTCGAGGTCGGGTTCACCCTCGTCGTAGCTGAAAACTTCGGTGGAATAGTCACTGGCTCCGATGCATGTACGGCAGACGCTGAGACCCATTTCGGAGGGATGGAAAAGCTCACGGAATAATTTCTCGCGATCCGGCTGCTGGAGGCGGTTGAAGGTGTAGCAGGCGGCGTCGGTGAAGGCGGCGCCGAAGCCGAGCATTGGCTGGAATTTTTGGCCGGCGTCGATGACGATTTTGTTTTCACCGGTGGCAGAGCCATTCCGCCACGTTAACGCTGGAGCGGATTCGTAATGCAGTTTGCCGCTCGTCACACGGACATTAATGCTTCCCTCTGCGGGGCTTGGCGCAGCGGTCACGAATGCGGAAGTGGTGCTGCCGGTGGCTGCGGCTGTGAGTCCCATTGCTGACAGCTTCAAGAAAGTACGTCTGCTTGATTCGTTAGACATGAGTTCTCCTGGCAAATTTATCGATGTGGTGAGTATAGTGCTGAATCATGCTGACTTTTGTGAGAACCGCCACAAAATCGAGATGGCAATGCGTTGCGTTGCTTGCATCGTTGTTTGTTTGCGCGTCCGCCGTTTCACAGACGACGCAGGCGCCCGCTCCCGCAGGCTGGACGCTGACATGGAGCGACGAATTCAATGGGACGAATGGATCGGCGGTCGATGCTTCAAAGTGGGTAGTGGAGACCGGAGGAAACGGCTGGGGCAACGACGAGCTTGAGTACTACACCAGCCGTCCGGAGAATGTTCACCTTGAGAACGGAAACCTGGTGATCAAGATTCTCGCCGAAAAATACACTGGAGCCGACGGCGTTTCAAGAAGCTACACCTCAGCGCGCTTGAAGACTCTGGGCAAGTTCTCACAGAAATATGGGCGCTTTGAATCGCACATCAAGATTTCGCGCGGCCAGGGAATTTGGCCGGCATTCTGGATGATGGGAGACAACATCGAGAAGGATGGCTGGCCAAACGGGGGCGAGATTGACGTGATGGAAAACATTGGCAAGGAGCCGTCGCTGGTGCATGGGACGATTCACGGCCCCGGATATTCCGGCGCCAACGGGATCGGTGCACCGTACGGCCTTGCCGGCGATAAGCCTTTCGCCGATGACTTTCATATTTACGCGGTCGAGTGGGAACCGGAGGTCATTCGATTCTACGTCGATGATCATCTCTATGAAACTCGAACGCCTGCCGATCTGCCAAAGGGAGCGAAGTGGGTGTACGACCATCCGTTCTTTATTCTGCTGAATTGCGCCGTCGGAGGAGGGTGGCCGGGGAGCCCCGACCAAACCACAGCTTTCCCGCAGGAAATGCTTGTGGATTACGTGCGGGTTTACAGCCGCGCCAGTTCACCTGCTGCGTCGACTACGCACTGACTGCGCGTGGTCAGGCTTCATCGCTCAGACGTGATTTAGAACACATTCGCCAGCCTGAGAAACTTATAGCATTCCACTTTGCGCACACACTGTTGGGACATTCCGCATTCGAAGATTCTTAGGAATCACTATTCCACGTCGAATTCCCAATTCCGGCGAGCGGGGATGCAAGCCCTACTTAAGTGCTCGCCGAGTGAGCATCACGGGTGTAGGCTGAATACGTTTAATCCCAGACGAGTGTCATTTTTTTACGTCCGCTCCATAAACAGGCGGCAATTTTTTGTTAATTTAGTTGCGGCTGAATTCATAAAGCGATCGAGAACGAAATGACGCCTTATCTAGCCAAACCAGTCCCTCCTACTCAGGACAAGCGATGGAAGCTGGTCGACGCCACCATCCGCAAGCAGGGCCAGCAGGCCCGTGGCCTGATCGAGACCTTGCATACCGTACAGGAAGCATTCGGATACCTGGACGAACAGGCGCTGCGCTATGTAGCCATGTCACTGCGTGTTCCCCTGAGCCGGGCCTACGGCGTCGCCACCTTCTATCACTTTTTTACTCTGAAGCCTGCGGGCGAACACACCTGCGTGATCTGCATGGGAACGGCGTGCTACATCAAGGGTGCTCCGTTGCTGCTGGATGCGGTGCAGCGTGAACTAGGTATTGTTCCCGGAGAGACGACTGCAGACAAGAAAGTTTCGTTATTGACGGCGCGCTGCCTTGGTTCCTGTGGGCTCGCTCCTGCGGTGGTTTACGACCAACAAGTGGCCGGCAAAGTCGGCGCCCAGGAGATCCACGAGCATATGGGGAAATGGATGCAGCCATGATGACCGAAGATCTCGATCAGATCGCCGAAACCGAACGCGCCGCGCAAAGTCGCTTCGGACAGTGCGTTCGCGTGTGCGTGGCCGCGGGATGTCTCTCTTGCCAGAGCCAGGAGGTAAAGACTGCGCTGGATGAAGAAGTCAAGCGCCGTGGGGCCGGTGATCTTTGCCAGGTAAAAGGTGTCGGCTGCATGGGGCTTTGCTCAGAAGGACCACTGGTGTCGACCAGTACAGGCGCGCTGTACAAAAAAGTTGAAGCAAGCGATAGCGCCGCTATCCTCGATAGTTTCAGCGGACCTACGGCGTCCCATCTCACGTGCCGCACCGATGTCCCGTTTTTTCAGAGGCAAAGAAAGATCGTGCTGGAGAACTCCGGAGTCATCGATCCGGAGCGAATTGAAGAGTACATCGCTACTGATGGATATACGGCTCTGATCAAGGCGCTGACCGAGATGAACCCGCGCGAGGTCATCGAGCAAGTCACCAGGAGCGGCTTGCGTGGACGGGGTGGCGCGGGGTACCCCACCGGACTGAAGTGGAGCACGGTGTCGAAGTCGGTGGGCACGCAAAAATATGTCATCTGCAACGCCGATGAGGGAGATCCCGGCGCGTTCATGGATCGCAGCGTCCTCGAAAGCGACCCGCACCGGGTTCTCGAAGGGATGCTGATTGCGGCGTTCGCGGTGGGCGCCTCAGAAGGCTACATCTACGTGCGGGCGGAGTATCCGCTGGCCATCAAGCGCCTGCGCACAGCGATTCGGCAAGCCGAGCGCGTGGGGTTGCTCGGGACAGGAATTTGCGGGACACGTTTCAACTTCCGCGTGGATCTGAGATTGGGAGCGGGCGCCTTCGTCTGCGGGGAGGAGACGGCGTTGATTGCCTCGATTGAAGGAAAGCGGGGCACGCCGCGGCCGCGGCCGCCATATCCCGCGATGGAGGGCCTGTTCGGGGAACCGACGCTGATCAACAACGTGGAGACCTACGCGAACATCGCCCCGATCATCCGCAACGGCGGCGACTGGTACGCAGAGATCGGAACGGAAAAAAGCAAGGGAACCAAAGTGTTCGCCTTGGCGGGCCGGGTCGCGAACACGGGCCTGGTGGAAGTGCCCATGGGGATTTCGTTGCGCGAGATGGTATTCGAGATTGGGGGAGGGATTCCGGAGGGCCGGAAGTTCAAAGCTGTGCAGACCGGCGGGCCTTCGGGCGGATGTCTTCCCCCGGAGTGCCTGGACATGCCCGTGGACTATGAGTCGCTGGCGCGAGCGGGATCCATCATGGGTTCCGGCGGCATGATTGTGATGGACGAAAGCTCGTGCATGGTGGACGTCGCCAAGTACTTCATGGATTTCTGCATGACCGAATCCTGCGGCAAATGCATTCCTTGCCGTGTAGGGACGTATCAGATGCACCGCATTTTAACCGCAATCTCGACCATGACGGCGACCCAGCAGGATATCAAGATGCTTGAGGAACTCTGCGACTTGCTCAAGCATACCAGCCTGTGCGGGCTGGGGCAGTCGGCGCCGAATCCGGTGGTGAGCACGCTGCGATCTTTTGCGGACGAATACCGGGCGCATATCGAAGAGCGCCGATGCCCGGCTGGAGTTTGCGGCGCGCAGCGCGCAGGAGGAGCCGCATGAGCCCTGCCGCGGTTAAGACGCTGAAGATTGACGGCAAAGACCTGAGCGGGCGCCAGGAAGAAACGATTCTCGACGTGGCGCGGCAGAATGGGATTTTTATTCCGCGCCTGTGCGAGTTGGACGGCCTGTCGGATGTGGGCGCGTGCCGCATGTGTCTGGTGGAGGTTAAGGGCCAGAACAAGTTGCTGCCGGCCTGTGTGACGGCCGTGGAAGAAGGGATGGAGGTCACGACGGACTCGGAGCGGCTGAACGGCTATCGCCGTATGATTCTCGAGTTGCTGTTCACGGAACGGAATCATATTTGCTCGGTGTGCGTCTCGAATGGGAATTGCGAACTGCAGATGCTGGCACAGCGGCTGGGCATCACCCACGTGCACTTCCCCTACCGATATCCCAAGGAGGAGGTCGACGCGTCGCATGACCGCTTTGTCATCGATCACAACCGTTGCATTCTGTGCACACGCTGTGTACGGGTGTGCGATGAGATTGAAGGCGCGCACACCTGGGACATTATGGGGCGGGGCATCCACGCCAAGGTCATTACCGATCTGAACCAGCCGTGGGGATCGTCGGACACGTGCACCAGTTGTGGCAAGTGCGTCCATGTCTGCCCGACGGGAGCGTTATTTGAGAAGGGGCGCTCCGTGGCGGAGATGATGAAGCGGCGCCAGTTCCTGCCTTACCTGACCCTGATGCGGGAAGGGAACAACGAGTGAGGCAGAACAAGGCGGCAGTTCGATGAAGAAGAGACTCGCGACCGTTTGGCTCGACGGCTGTTCCGGCTGTCACATGTCCTTCCTGGATATGGATGAGCGCCTGTTACTGATCGCGGAGATGGCCGATCTTGTTTACAGTCCGCTGGTGGACGCCAAAGAATTTCCGGCGGGCGTTGATGTGTCACTGGTCGAGGGAGCAGTGAGCAGCGAGGAGGATTTGCACAAGATCAAGCTGGTGCGGGAACGGACAACGACTCTGGTTTCTCTGGGAGACTGCGCCGTCACCGCGAATGTGCCTGGGATGCGCAACCCCTTTGGGACTACCGCCATCTGCGACCGCGCGTACCGCGAGAATGTGACCTTCGACCCGGGAACTCCGAATCAGATTGTGCCGGCGCTGCTTCCGACGTCGCGGCCGATCCACGAGTTCGTCCAAGTGGATGTCTTTGTGCCGGGCTGCCCACCGTCGGCTGACACTATCTTTTATGTGGTCAGCGAGCTACTGGCCGGGCGCGTGCCGGACGTGAGTCCGAAGAGCCGTTTTGGAGCCTAGTGACTTTGCAAAGTGAGGGGAAGTGAAGCAGGGTAATACCATCGTCATCGATCCGGTGACACGGATTGAGGGCCATTCGAAGATCACGCTTCATCTGGGCGAGGATGGCCGCGTGCAGGACGCGCGCTTCCATGTCACGCAGTTTCGCGGATTCGAGAAGCTTTGCGAAGGGCGCCCGTTTTACGAAATGCCCTCGCTGATGGCGCGCATTTGCGGCATCTGCCCGGTCAGCCATCTGATTGCCTCTGCCAAGGCTTGCGATTCTCTGCTGGCGGTGAGAATTCCGCCGACGGCGGACAAGTTGCGGCGCATCTTCGGACTCGCTCAAGTCGTGCAATCGCACGCACTGAGCCTGTTTCATCTTTCCTCGCCGGACCTTTTATTTGGTATGGATGCCGATCCTGGTCAAAGCAACATTTTCGGGGTAGCGCAGAAAAATCCGGAGCTCGCGCGAGACGGCATTCGGCTGCGTCAATTTGGACAGCTGATTATCGAACGGCTGGGCGGCAAACGGATTCATCCCGCGTGGGTTGTGCCCGGGGGCGTCAGCGAGCCGCTGACGGTGGCGAACCGCGACGCCATTCTCGATGCCCTACCCGACGCGCTGGCCATTGCCGAGAGAACACTGGAATGGCTCAAGAGCACGATGGAGCGCTTCCGGGAAGAGATTTCTGTGTTTGGAAACTTTCCCACGATGTTCATGGGCATCGTAAAGAAGGACAACGGGCTTACCTTTTACGATGGGACGCTGCGTATCGTTGATGCTGCCGGAAAGGTGGTCGCGGAGAATCTTGATCCGGCGCGCTACAACGACTACATCGGCGAAAAGGTCGAGCCGTGGAGCTATCTGAAATCGTCGTACTACAAACCCAAGGGTTTTCCAGATGGCGTCTACCGCGTCGGACCGCTGGCGCGATTAAATGTGGCGGACCGTTGCGGCACGCCTCGCGCAGACCAGGAACTGGCAGAGTTTCACGAACTGCAGCGCACCGCTGTGCTGAGCTCGTTCCACTATCACCATGCGCGTTTGGTCGAGATACTTTATTGCATCGAGCGCATGGAGCAGATCCTGAATGATCCGGAGATTCTCTCCACTCAGGTTCGTGCCGTCGCACAGCCCAATGCTTTCGAAGGCGTGGGTGCGGCCGAAGCGCCGCGCGGAACGTTATTCCATCACTACCGGATTGACGAACAAGGGCTCATCCGTTGGGCGAATCTGATCATCGCCACGGGACAGAACAATCTGGCCATGAACCGCAGCGTGCTGCAGGTAGCCAAGCATTTCGTGAATGGCAGGAACCTCCATCCGGGCATGCTCAATCGCGTAGAGGCGGTGATCCGTTGCTACGATCCGTGTCTGAGTTGTTCGACGCATGCGGATGGCTCGCTGGCGATGATTGTTCAGCTCTTCGACGCAGAAGGAAATTTGCTGGACGAGTTGGCGAACTAAACTCTTCTTTTACTCTGCTTCTCTCAGGAATTCTCCAAGTCTTGCCATCAGCGCCGGAATTGCGGCCACCACCGCGGGCGACAACGATTCTCCTGCCTCAAACGAGTCGCCTGTAATCGTCAGCAGATGGGCAGACGGCGCCCTGCCGTAGAGGTCTGCCGCAAGCTTCAGCACAGAGGATGGGGACACTTCATGCGTGTGCCTGGCGGTTGCTCCGCCAGAAATCGGCTCGCATGCAAGCGTGCCCGGTGGCCCGGCACGTCTCGCGTCGATGAAGAGCACATGTTTGGCGTGATTGGCAGCCTCGGCGATTTCCAGCGTCAGTTGCTGGGTTTGGATGACGCGAACGTCGGGAGCAGAGACCTCGTGGGAAAGACGCTGGGCGATGTGCCATCCGAGGCCGTCGTCGGAACGGAGCGGATTGCCATATCCGACGATGAGGAGTCGTATCATTGCGCCGACACATTCTACCTGTGCATGAGTGGTGCAGTGACTCTCGTGTCGTTTCTCGCTATTGCTTCGATGCTATCTTTAGATGGGTAAACGGGTACCCGCGTAGATCGGTGTAGCGGAAACTCAAACTTCATGGACGTACTCAAAGAACTATTCGAACGCCACTTTCACTCGCCGGTCGAGTGTGTGGAACCGGTGCAGGGAGAGCTCGGCGGCTCGGGAAGGAAGATCATCCGGCTATCCCGAAAAGGTGCCAGCGCGATCGGCATCCTGTACGGGGTGCGCGAGGAGAATGTCGCATTCCTTGAATTCTCGCGACATTTTCGAAAGCACGGTTTACCCGTTCCGGAGATTTACGGTGAAGCGCTGGATCAAGGTGCGTACCTCGAAGAGGATCTCGGCGATACGTCGCTCTTCGAGTTTCTCTCGGCGAATCGATCCGCAGTAAGCGTGGCCCCAGAGGTGGTGGAAGCCTATCGAACGGTGATCGAGGTCTTGCCTCGCTTTCAGGTGGAAGCGGGGCGCGACTTGAACTACAAAATCTGTTATCCGCGGGGAAGCTTCGATCGGCAATCAATCGCGTGGGATCTGAACTATTTCAAGTATTACTTTTTGCGGCTGGCCGGCATTCCATTTAGCGAACAGGCGTTGGAAGATGACTTCAGCCGGCTGACAAAATTCCTGCTGAGTGCGAACCGCGATTTTTTTCTTTATCGCGATTTTCAATCGCGCAACATCATGCTGCGCGAAGGGGAGCCTTATTTTCTCGACTATCAGGGCGGACGAAAAGGCGCGCTGCAATACGATGTCGCTTCGCTGCTATACGATGCGAAGGCGGATTTGCCACCCGAGTTGCGGCAGCAGCTTCTCGATCACTATTTGGTGACACTGACTAGGTACGCGGATATCAAGCCCGAGGTGTTCCTGCAGCATTACTACGCCTATGTCTACATTCGCATCATGCAGGCGCTGGGCGCATACGGATTTCGCGGTTTTTATGAACGCAAGGCGCACTTCCTGCAGAGCGTGCCCTACGCACTGAAGAATCTGCGCTGGTTGTTGCATCACGTAACTCTGCCGATCGCTTTGCCCACTCTTCTGGAAGCGTTTCACAGCATGTTGGCGTCGGAGAAATTGCAATGGCTGGCCTCGGAGGCCGATAACTTGGTCGTTCGCATTGTCAGTTTCTCGTTTCATCGCGGTTTGCCGACCGATGACAGCGGAAACGGCGGTGGTTTCATCTTCGATGGCCGCAGCCTTCCCAATCCCGGGCGCGAGGACCGCTTCAAAGCACTCACGGGCCGCGACGCCCCGGTGAGCGATTATCTGAACCAACAGGAGGGCGTGCATCAGTTTTTGGCGAGCGTGATGTCGCTGGTGGATGCCAGTGTGCGGAACTATCAGGAACGCGGATTCAAGCACTTGATGGTTTCGTTCGGCTGCACCGGCGGACAACACCGGTCCGTGTATTTGGCCGAGCAGTTGGCGAAACATCTAAAGGGCCGGAGCGGACTGGAAGTTGTCGTGCACCACCGCGAACTCGAAAGAATGAAACCGGAAAAGGCCGAGGCGGAGAAAGCCGGCCGATGAAGGCCATGATCTTGGCGGCAGGCCTGGGTACGCGCCTGCGTCCCCTTACAGACGACCGGCCCAAGGCTCTGGTGGAAGTCGCTGGCCGTACGCTGCTCGAGATTTCGCTACGGCGGCTGCGCGAGTTTGGCATTCGCGAAGTGATTGTCAATGTACATCACTTCGCGGACCTGGTTGTCGCCTATCTGAAAGCTCACGACAATTTTGGAATGTGCATCGAGATTTCCCGCGAAGGAATCTTGCTCGATACCGGCGGTGGCGTGAAAAAGGCAGCTTGGTTTTTTGAGGAGGGATCCACCGATTCAACAGAACCCTTCATTCTCCACAACGTCGATGTGATCAGCACAATCGATCTTTCTCAAATGGTGCGAGCGCACGGCGAAAAGGATGCCTTGGCCACTTTGGCAGTGAAGGATCGAACCACGTCGCGCTATCTCCTCTTTGACGAAAACGATCGGCTCTGCGGCAGACGAAGCGGAGAGACTGGAACGCCAGAGCAGATTGCCTCTCCGCTCGAGATGAAATCGTGGGCGTTTTGCGGCATCCATGTGATTTCTCCGAAGCTGTTGTCCCAGCTCACGGAAGAAGGTGTGTTCTCGATCATCACGGCGTATCTCAGACTTGCCCGTGGAGGCGAAAAGATCTGTGCCTTTCGAGCCGACGAATACTACTGGCGCGATCTCGGAAAACCCGAAAACATCAGGCAGGCCGCTGATGATGTGGAGCAGGGAGTGATCCGGCTCTAGAGCGAAACGACTATTCCGAAGGCCTGACAGCATGGTGAAAGGCCACAGCGGCACGTTCTGACCGAAAATGTCGATTCGCATGAGCCTGACTTTCCTCTTGCAGCGGGGCTTGCGCTCCGATACCATCATTGGCACCTTGTTGGTACGGCTATGAACGATCGCTACCTGCACCGAATTCGAGTTACCAGCCGCGGCGTACGACTTCTCGTACCCGTTTCGGTGTGGGGGGACGCAGCGAGCTGACAAACAAGAAATCCTGAAGGCTCCCGAATCCCGCCCCGCCAGAAACGCTGGCCCGGTGGGTTTTGTGTTTTGGGTGCTTTTAAACTCAGGAAGGATTTTATGAAGGATAAAGCAGCGGCATCCGGTGCAAGCATGACGGGAGCGGGAGTCCTGTGGGAGTGCATCGAGCGCGAAGGCGTGAAGCATGTCTTCGGATATCCCGGCGGAGCCATTCTGCCCGCCTACGACGCGCTGAAACACAGCTCGATTCACCACATCCTCGTCCGCCACGAGCAGGGCGCTACGCACATGGCAGACGGCTATGCGCGGGCCAGTGGACAAGTTGGCGTGGCAGTCGCGACTTCGGGGCCGGGCGCAACGAACATGGTGACCGGAATCGCCACGGCCATGCTCGATTCTTCGCCCATCGTCTGCATCACGGGCCAGGTTGGCAGCAAGCTGATTGGCTCGGATGCTTTTCAAGAAACCGACATCACGGGTGTAACCCTGCCCATTACTAAGCACAACTATCTGGTCACGCACGCCAGCGAGGTGGCGCGCACGATTCGCGAAGCATTTTATGTTGCGCGATCCGGTCGGCCAGGGCCCGTCCTGGTGGACATTACTAAGGACGCGCAGCAGAGCAGTTGCACTTTCGATTGGGAAGCGGCGAAGCCGCAGCTGCCGGGCTATCGGCCTGATTTATCACCGGCGCCGAAGGAGTATGACATGGCTCTGGAGTTGATTCACAACGCCAAGCGCCCCGTCATTCTCGCGGGGCACGGCATCATGATCTCGGGGGCGATGCGCGAGGTGCGGGATTTTGCGGAGCGTGCCGGAATTCCGGTGGCGCTGACTTTGCTTGGTATCGGCGCGTTTCCGGCGGCTCATCCCCTCAATCTCGGAATGATGGGCATGCACGGCGAGGCATGGGTCAACACTACGATCCAGGAGGCCGATCTGCTGTTGGCGTTCGGCATGCGTTTTGATGACCGCGTCACCGGTAACTTGAAGACTTACGCGCCCAATGCGAAGAAGATTCATATCGAGATCGATCCAGCGGAAATTAACAAGAACGTGAAAGTCGACGTCGCACTCGTCGGCGACTTGAAAGAAGTGCTGCATGAGCTTCTACCGCGCGTTGAATCACCTGATCGTAGTGAGTGGCTGGATTTCATCGACAAGCTCAAAGGCGACTCGGCGGTGCGAGATATTCAGAATCTGCCGGATAGTGGCCATCTCTATGCGGCGCACGTGATCAATGACCTGTGGCGCGAGACGCGCGACGGCGATGCGGTTGTGGTCACAGACGTGGGTCAGCACCAGATGTGGGAAGCGCAGTACTACAAACACGAGAAGGCGCGCAGCCTGATTACCTCCGGCGGCCTCGGGACCATGGGATTTGCCCTGCCCGCCGCGATCGGCGCGAAAGTGGCGCGTCCGGAGGCTGACGTTTGGGTCGTGGTTGGCGACGGCGGTTTTCAGATGACGATGGCGGAACTGGCGACGATCGTACAGGAAAAGCTAAAAGTGAATATTGCCATCATCAACAACGGATTTCTTGGGATGGTGCGTCAGTGGCAGGAATTTTTCTATGAGCGCAACTATGCCGCGACTCCGTTGCTGAATCCCGATTTTGCCAAACTGGGCGAGGCATACGGCATTCGCAGCATGACGGTGACCGAACGCTCGCAGGTGGTGCCATCGGTGCGAGATGCCAGGCAGCACGACGGCCCGGTGCTGATCGATTTCAAAGTCGAGCAGGAAGACACGGTTTATCCGATGGTTGCTGCGGGGGCTTCCTTGCACGATATGATCCGGCGGCCGAGCAAGATCGTCGAAACCGCGGCCGACGAATAAGAAGACGAATAGGAACAACATGCTCAATACCTATGTGGTTTACGTGGAGAACAAACCGGGCGTGCTGACGCGGGTTGCGTCGCTGTTTCGCCGGCGCGCGTTCAACATCGATTCTTTGACGGTCGGCAGAACAGAAAAACCAGAAGTTTCCCGCATGACGATCACCGTCGAGGCCGATCATGATCAAGCGCGCCGCATCGAAGCGAATCTCTACAAATTGGTGAACGTGCTGCTGGTAGAAAACATTACGAACGAACCGTCGATCGTGCGCGACCTGGCCATGATTAAAGTCGCGGCGACGCACGAAGCACGTTCGCATGTGCTCGAATTGGCCAGCGTTTTCCGGGCAAGGGTCGTCGATGTGGCGCCGGAATCGTTGACGATTGAAATCACCGGGGCGGAAGACAAGATCGACGGTCTCTTAGAAGTGCTGCGCCCTTACGGCGTACTAGAGATGGTGCGGACGGGAATTGTGGCAATGCGCCGGGGCAAGACGTCGAGCGTGACGGCTTCAGCAGTGAATGACGACCAGGATGTCGCGGAAGAAGATGTCTCCCACTCGGTGTAGTCAGTGCGGGTTTGCGCTGCGGGCCTGCGCATCCGCCCCTTGCTGCCGTGAGAGTTCGCGGATTTGATTGAGGTAACCCACATAAACCGGAATCGGAATATCGGGCGAGTCGCCGTCGTTCAGAAAGTGTGAAAGACGGATTTCCTGCGGAATCGAGCGAATGATCTCGCCGAACCGAGGCATTTCCAGATATTTCACCTTCCAGATTTCGAGCATCAGAGAACGAAACTCTTCGCTGATAAAACCCATCCTGCGGTCGTTCAGATAGATTCCGTCGAAGTGGTGGTCAGCTAAAGTCTTGCGCATCGGGTCATCCGCCGGCGAGAAGATGTAAACCAGATGGAACACATCGGCGAGATCTCCCCACAGCACTTTTTCTTCGAATGCGGTGAACCGGAATGGATTCTTGTTGCGTTGCTGAGCTCCGCGAGCGTGCTCGCCGGACTGAACGTGCTGGCGCTCGAGTTCCTCGCCAAACCAGCGCAGCCTTTCCTGCGAGAGGTTATAACGCAGGAACTCCACGGCGTAGGCGTTGGGCACGTAGATCTTCGGATCATCGTCAAGCTTCCTCAACCACGCAGTCCAATCCTTCCGCTTCATCGCAGTTAACAACTCAGTCAGGTCAGCAATTGTGACATCCGGGTGGTATTTCACCGCCTGCCAGAAATGTTCAGTGGAATCATAAGTAGCGCCGTAGAGGCGTATCCCTTCTTCGATCGGATACCAGTTCGAGAGCACGCGCGCTGGAATCGAAGGTGCCGCGCTCCAGCAGTTCAGAGAATGTTTCCATTTCTCCTGCACCGCGAGGAAGGCATCGGCATAGCCGGAAGGAGTCGGCTCCCTCACTCTCGCTAAGGCGTGGGTCAATTCATCCCGTGTATGCGTGATGAGCGTTTCCAATGGCCTTTCATCCGCCATCGACACCACTCGGCTTTCCACGCTGCCTCGCAGTAGACCGCGCAACATCGCCTGGCGCTCGCTGGCGGAAAAATCGGGGTTCCCTTTCCAGCGTTGCCTCTGAGATTCGATGTAAGCGAACGCCTCGGCCAGTGATTTGAATTCGATCAGACCATGAATTGCGAATGTGACCGCGTGGCCGTCTTTCTCGATAATCGTTGAAGGAGTTACAAGTGCCTGCAAAGAAAGGGGTTCCGCTAGCAATGATGCAGCCGGAAGAGTGAGAAGCCCGGCAAGTACAAAGGCACAAAGACGCAAACGTGTGGCCGGTATTTTCATTTTAGGCAAGCCTGTGCGAATCGAATGAGATCGCGAGAAATCATCCCATGCTTGTCAACCTCCGGCGGTTCGAAAACAGGTTACTGAAGTTTTCGCGAAAATCGACAAATCATTGTTTCTAAAAGCCTTAGCTGGTATTCATGGGATTGCCGGAACTCTTTATCGGTAAAGCCGCATGACTGGCGAAACGGCCATTGCTACAAGTCTGCCTGAACGCTCCCGTTCATGGGGAGGGCTGTCGCTCATCGCGAAACTCTTCATCAGTCTGGTCATCCTCGCGGGAACCGCGATTCTTGCCTACGGCGGCATCCATCAGAGCAGCAACAATATTGCGGAGTTCATCTGCTACCTGGGCATCGCGATCCTGGCCTCTCGGCTAAAGGTCAATCTGCCGGGCATTACCGGCACGCTGTCTGTGAACTTTCTATTCATCCTGATCGGCGTTCTGGAATTGAGCTTTACCGAGACGCTCATTCTGGGCGCGATTTCCATGCTCGCGCAGTGCATTTACCCGGATCGGCCAAACGCCATACAAGTGACGTTCAACGTCTGTGCGGGAGCAGTCTCTACCGCGCTGGCCTACTCGACGTACCACGATCCGCTGATACGGCGCTTCATTGATAATGGGCCGATCCTGCTGGGATTGTCGGCCTCGGTTTACTTCATCGCGAACGCCGGTTCTATTGCCGCCGTGATTTCTTTAACGGAAAGGCGGCCACTGACTCGGATTCTGGTGGATTGCTACTTCTGGTCATTTCCGTATTACCTGGTGGGGGCTGGGATTGCCGGCAGCATCGCTTGGCTGAATCATACTTTCAACTGGGAGACGTCGCTGCTTCTGGTGCCGGCGATCTATCTCATCTACCGTTCCTATCGCCTTTACCTCGGCAAACTGGAAGACGAGAAGCGCCATGTTGAGGAAATGGCGAATCTGCACCTGAGAACCATCGAAGCTTTAGCGCTTGCCATCGAAGCGAAAGATCACACCACGCACGAGCACCTCCAGCGTGTGCGTATCTACGCCATCGAGGTTGCAAAGGAGTTGGGCGTCAGCGGGGCGGAACTCGAGGCTCTACATGCCGCCGCGCTGTTGCACGACATCGGAAAACTCGCCGTTCCGGAGCACATCATTTCGAAACCCGGTCGCCTGACGCCGGAAGAATTCGAAAAGATGAAAATTCACACCCTTGTCGGCGCGGAAATTCTGGAGCGCGTGCGCTTTCCCTATCCGGTCGTTCCCATCGTGCGGGCTCACCACGAGAAATGGGATGGTTCGGGATATCCCCTGGGTTTGAAAGGCGCCGAGATTCCCATCGGGGCGCGCATTCTCTCGGCGGTCGACTACCTGGATGCGCTTGCCTCGGACCGCCAATACCGGCGCGCCTTGCCCCTCAACGATGTAATGCAGAAACTCGCGGCCGAATCGGGCAAGTCCTTTGATCCAAAGGTTGTCGACATCCTGCAGAAAAGGTACCAGAAGCTCGAGCGCATGGCCGTGGCGAAATCGGCGAATGATCCGAATGGGCCGCTTTCCACGTCGATCAAGATCGAGCGCGGACTCGAACCCGCCGCCGGATTCGAGAACGCGGCGGTCCACGACTACGTCGGACACGAGGCGACGTTCCTATCCTCAATTGCCGCCGCTCGGCAGGAAGCACAATCGTTGTTTGAGCTGAGTCAGGATCTCGGCGCCTCCCTGAGTCTTGGCGAAACCCTTTCCGTTTTCTCGGTCAAACTCAAGCCGATGGTACCTTATGATGCGATCGCCATTTACATTCGACGAGACGACGAACTGGTTCCTGAATATGTGAACGGTGACAACTACCGATTGTTTTCTTCCTTGCGAATTCCGCTCGGGCAAGGTCTTTCGGGCTGGGTGGCGCAAAACCGGAAGCCAATCGTGAATGGAAACCCATCGGTTGAGCCCGGATATCTGAACGAGCCCTCGAAGTTCAGCACTCTCCGGTCTGCCCTGGCTGTTCCCCTGGAAGGTGTTGCCGGCGTCATCGGCGTTCTGGCACTCTATCGTGGAGAACGCGACGCATTTACCTCCGACCATCTTCGCATTCTGCTGGCAGTCAGCAGCAAGATGGCGCTCTCCATCGAGAACGCGCTTAAGTATCAACAGGCCGAAAGCTCGGCTACAACAGACTATCTAACCGGCCTTCCCAATGCCCGGTCGCTGTTCCTGCAGCTTGATCGGGAATTGGCCCGCTGCAAGCGCGACAACTCAACGCTGACCGTGATGGTGTCTGACCTGGATGGTTTCAAGCAGATCAATGATCGCTTTGGCCATCTTGAAGGCAACCGCGTGCTACGACTTTTTGCGCAGGCGTTAAAGGATACCTGCCGCGAGTACGACTACGTGGCACGCATGGGTGGAGACGAGTTCGTGGTCATCGCACCCGGTCTGGCAGCCGACACTGCCGGGAAAAAAGTGGAGCAGATGCGCGCGCTCGCCCGTCAGGCGGGAAGCGAAGTCTGCGGAGAAGACATCTTGTCGCTGAGCATCGGTCGAGCCGTGTTTCCCGGTGACGGTAAGGATGCAGAGCAGCTTCTTGCCGAGGCGGATCGCCGGATGTACCTGGAGAAACAGAAACAGCTGACATACAAAGACCGGCGTTTGCATCCGCGGCTGAAATGCCGCGTCGCAATCGAATTGCAGACGGATCAAGGAAACGCCCCGGTGTTCGCGAATCTGACTGATATCAGCATTGGCGGGTGTTATGTAGAGACGAGCACGATCGTCTCTCCGGGCAACAAGCTCCGCTTGGTTTTCTCCATGGACGATGCCGGTCTTTCTGCCGAAGGCGTGGTGGCGCGACTCGATCCCGGTTGCGGCATCGCGGTTCAGTTCCGTGAAGTAAATCGCGAGGGCCGCGAGCGGATGTTCAAGATCATTGAATTCGTCCAGAAAACTACTACCTTCTATAACAACCGCTACCTCGACAGCCTTACCAAGAAATGACGGTGTGTTAAACGTGGGAGCGGGCGACCGCCTGAACGGCAACTGCCCGGGTGATCTCCCTTCCGATCTGATCGAGCGGCAGAACTTTGTCGGCAAGTCCGGCGCGAGCGACGAACCCAGGCATACCCCAGACGACGCTGCTGGCTTCATCCTGCACAAAGACCTGCGCTCCTAGTGCGCGCAACTCCTCGCATCCTTTAAATCCATCCTGACCCATGCCGGTTAGGATTACCGCCAGAGTGTTCGCTCCGTAGGTCGCGGCGACCGAGCGAAACATTACGTCGACGGAGGGCCGGCAGAAATTTTCCTTCGGCGCTTGATTAGTTCTCACTCGCATGACGCCATCTTCCTGATTGAGCACCATGTGATAGTCGCCGGGTGCAAGCAAGGCTGAGCCGGGAGCCACTGGATCCCCGGACACGCATTCCCGCACCGGAAGAGCAGATTTTGCACTGAGGCGTGCCGCCAGCAGCGACGTGAAAATAGCTGGCATGTGTTGCGTGATGACAATGGGTACGGGGAAGTCGCGAGGCAGTGTCGGCAACAGCCGTGCCAATGCGTCGGGACCGCCAGTCGACACGCCGATCGCTACGATCTTCACTGTCCTTAATGGGCGGGCGACGAGGGGTCGCTTTACAAAGGGAAGCACAAGAGGTGGAAGCTGAGCGGCATCGGCCGATGCTTCGGGCAGATGGCACAGGGCGTGAATCTTGGGGATCAGTTCGCGGGAGATAGCTTGGAGCGTGGTAGCGACATCGATGTTACTCGGCTTTGTGACGTAGTCTGTGGCGCCACTCGCCAGGGCTTCGAGAGTAATCGATGCGCCGCGCGCGGTCAGCGTGCTGAACATGATGATGGGGACGCGAGTATCAATCTTGCGCAACTCGCGGACGGTCTCGAGACCGTCCATTTCCGGCATCTCGAGATCCAGCAGAACAATGTCCGGCTTCAGGGAAGGAAACTTCGCCATGGCGATGCGGCCGTTGCTGGCCGTGCCGGCGACTTCCAGCTGCGGGTCCAAAGCGATGGCATCCGACAAGGTCTTGCGCACGACGACGGCGTCGTCGACGATCAGCACGCGCTTTTTCTGTCCTGATTCCAACGTTGTTGGTCACCGCAATGGCGTCGTTATCTTCCGGCCGCGGCTGCCATGTGGCGCATGGGCCGACTAATCGGGGCAGCCGTGCTCGAGCTGACTTTGAACTGGCCCACCAGCGCCCGCAGCTGTTCGGCCATTTCGGCCAGTTCCGTTGCGGCTTTCTGAGATTCCTGTGCGCTGTTGGAAGTCCCGCGCGCGGCCTGTGCCACTCCATCGATGTTGCGTGTGATCTCACTCGAGCCCTTGGCAGCGTCCGCCACGTTGCGAGTCATCTCATTGGTCGTTGCGCTTTGCTCTTCGACGGCGGTGGCGATTGTTCCGGAGATGTCGTTGATCTGGCCGATAACGCCAGTGATCGAGCCAATGGCATCGACCG